>Ga0209676_1000006_pt1 | contig 1039588 bp, 968 predicted proteins | sample AraplaCvi_mLB_r2_FD_184282 | JGI IMG/M metagenome (GOLD analysis project Ga0209676, IMG submission 184282) | Arabidopsis root microbial communities from North Carolina, USA - plate scrape MF_Cvi_mLB_r2 (SPAdes) (version 2) | ecosystem: Host-associated > Plants > Roots > Endosphere | place...
TTTGCAACTTCAACCACTTGCGCTTCCGATCTCTCGTCAGCGGGAGGCGAATTCTACAGCGTTACACGCTGCTGTCAACACCTCTTTTTCTCCGCTTTCGACCGAGAAGATCGAACCGTTAATAAGGTGAAAACAAGACACCCTACCAACCCCTTCAGGGCTTCGATGAACTGAAGCGTAATCGCTGCCGAAAACTGCGCAACTCTTTGAATCTCAAGGAGTTTTCCGTTTCGACTGCGCCGGAAGTGGGGCGAATTATAGACTTCCAGAATCTGCCGTCAACCCCTAATTTGTCTTTTCTATCAATAACCTGCAAAAACAGATAAATCCTTCTCTATATAAGAAGAGCAGAAACATCATGAGCAATATATTGCTCAAGCGTTCTTAGTTGAGCATCATGTCGGCGCACCCAATCTCCCCCCTTTTAAAACCGGATGATGCCTTGCCATGAATGACCAGCCCCGCAGCCTAGCCTCAACCCTGTTCCCGGTGGGACTGCTGCTTATTGCCATGGCCTCCATCCAGTCCGGCGCCTCACTGGCCAAAAGCATGTTCCCGGTCGTGGGCGCACAAGGCACCACCACACTGCGCCTGATCTTCGCCAGCATCATCATGCTGCTGCTATTGCGCCCGTGGCGCGCGAAGCTCACCGCCAAGTCGTTGCGCACGGTCATCGTTTACGGGATGGCGCTGGGTGGAATGAACTTCCTCTTCTATATGTCGCTACGCAGCGTTCCCCTGGGAATCGCCGTCGCCCTGGAGTTCACTGGCCCGCTTGCCGTGGCCATTTATGCATCGCGAAAAGCCATCGACTTTCTCTGGATCGTCCTGGCGATTATCGGCCTTCTGCTGTTGATCCCTACCAGCGATACCAGCGCCGGTATCGACCTGATCGGCGCGGGTTACGCCTTGGGGGCCGGAGTGTGCTGGGCGCTCTATATTCTGTTCGGACAAAAGGCCGGAGCCGACAACGGCATCCAGACCGCAGCGCTGGGTGTAATGATCGCCGCCTTGTTCGTTGCACCTATCGGTATCGTGCACGCCGGAGCCGCCTTGCTGACCCCCAGCCTGATTCCCATCGCCATCGGTGTGGCCATTCTCTCCACCGCCCTTCCCTATAGCCTGGAGATGGTCGCCCTGACCCGAATGCCGGCGAGAACCTTCGGCACACTGATGAGTATCGAACCCGCTTTCGGTGCCTTGTCCGGGCTGCTGTTCCTCCACGAATACCTGTCTCTCGCGCAATGGCTGGCTATTGCCTGCATCATCCTGGCGTCAGTGGGTGCGACCCTGACCATGCGCAGCGAATCGAAACCTTTGGTAGCGGCGGATTGATTCTCGGTTGTACATAGCTCTGGTATTTGCCGCTCAATTAGGCCATGTTTAGGCGCTGTAACTCAGCGCCAGTCATGGATTTTTCGGGCAAGGACCGCACAGACGCCAAAGTGACAGCTAACGCAGTCGAACCCGGACAACAGATCCGGGATCAGCAATAGGGACAGGAATGAAACGTTTTTTGATTCTGTTAGCCGTACTTGCCATCGCAGGTTGCGCCGCTACTTCGAAAACCGAGGTCAAGCGCGGAAAGAAAGGCCTGCATATCAACTGCTCCGGCCTGTCCTCCTCCTGGGACAAATGCTACGCCAGCGCTGCCACCTCCTGTGGCCCCAAAGGCTACAAAGTGATCGCCAAGTCCGGCGATACGGTGGAGGATCCGGGCGATTACCCCTTCGGCCTGAACCCCGCCGGCTACACCAGCCGCAGCATGATCGTCATCTGCAAGTAGGCAGCAGTTGCCTACTGCACATCCTGCGTGGGCAACTGACGAACAATTTCGTCATGGCTCGATTTCAGGACCTGGCGTTGAATGTCCGGACTGACCAACATTCGCGCCACCACCAGCGCCCCCACACATTGCGACAGGATCGACCAGGCCAGGCTATCGCTGCCCAGGGTGTGCGCCCAGCTCTGCTGCAAGCGGCAAATCCAGTCTTCTGCCTGCTGTCGAATCACCTCGTCCGCCCGTGATATTTCCGCGCCCAAGGTCGGCAGCGCACAGCCCGTTTCCGGGCTCTCGACATGCGCCATGCTCAAGTAGTGCTTGAGGCAGCGCTCAAGCCGCATCCGACTTTGCTCACCATCGGCACCCAGACGCTCAAGGCTCTGGCTCAGTTCCCGTTCGACAATCGAACCGAACAGCTCATCCTTGGACGAAAAGTGGCTGTAGAACGCCCCGCCGCTCAGCCCGATCGCTTTCATCAGGCCATCGACCCCTACGGTCGAAAACCCTTCTTTTTTGGCTGACACGGCGCTGCTTTGCAGCAACCGCTCCCTGGTTTCCTGCTTGTGACTGGCTGAATAACGCATGACGCCCCTCTCCTCTCTTCGCCTTGACGCTCGGCGAATCGTAGCATAACGTTCGTTTAGTTAACGACCGTTTACCAATAGAGCGATCCCACCATGACTACAGCTACAGAGAACAAGAAAGTCGTTTTGGTCGTCGGAGCCGGCGATGCCACAGGCGGTGCAATTGCCAAGCGTTTTGCCCGGGAAGGTCTTGTGGCCTGTGTCACCCGACGCAGCGCGGACAAGTTGCAGCCACTGGTGGAGGCCATCCAGCAATCGGGAGGCGAAGCCCACGGGTTCGCCTGTGACGCTCGAAAAGAGGAAGAAGTGATTGCCTTGATCGAACAGATCGAAAGCGAGATCGGCCCGATCGAAGCCCTGGTGTTCAATATCGGCGCCAACGTGCCGTGCAGCATCCTCGAGGAAACCGCGCGCAAGTACTTCAAGATCTGGGAGATGGCCTGCTTCTCGGGTTTCCTCAATGCGCGGGAAGTGGCCAAGCGCATGGTCACTCGCAAACGCGGGACCATCCTGTTCACCGGGGCCACCGCGGGCTTGCGCGGTGCAGCGGGCTTTGCCGCCTTCGCCGGAGCCAAGCATGGCATTCGCGCGCTGGCGCAAAGCATGGCCCGGGAACTGGGACCGCTGAACATCCACGTCGCTCACGTGGTGGTCGATGGCGCCATCGACACTGACTTTATCCGCAACAGTTTCCCGGAAAAGTACGCGCTCAAGGATGAAGACGGCATCCTCAACCCCGAGCACATCGCTGACAACTACTGGCATCTGCACAGCCAGCCACGGGATGCCTGGACCTTCGAGCTGGACCTGCGGCCCTGGAACGAACGCTGGTAACCCCTCCTCCACAACAACAAAAAGGGAGCATCACCGATGAGCAAAACCGTCGAGTTCTTTTTCGACCTGGGCAGCCCGACCACTTACCTGGCCTATACCCAACTGCCGAAGATCTGTGCCCAGACAGGCAGCCAACTGATTTACCAACCCATGTTGCTCGGTGGCGTGTTCAAGGTCACTGGCAACGCTTCGCCGATCAGCATCCCCGCCAAGGGACGCTACATGCTTCAGGACCTGGCGCGTTATGCCAGACGTTATGAGGTGCCATTGGCATTCAACCCGCACTTCCCGATCAACACCCTGCTGCTGATGCGTGCGGTGACCGGCATGCAGCTGCGACATCCGCAGCGGTTCGTTGCCTTTATCGACTGCCTGTTTCGCGCGCTCTGGGTCGAGAAGCGCAACCTGAACGATCAGGCCACCGTGGCAGCGGTACTCAGCGAGGGGGGATTCGATCCGCTGGAGGTGCTGGCCCTGACCAACGATGAAGAGGTCAAGAACGCCCTCAAGGACAAGACCGAACAAGCCTTGCAGCGCGGCGTGTTTGGCGCGCCGAGCATGTTCGTCGATAACCAGCTGTTTTTCGGCCAGGATCGCCTGGACTTTGTCCTCGAAGCCTTGAGTTAAGCCAAGACGTCGATATGACGTAACGCCATTCGCGCTGCCAGCCCAAAGCCGGCAGCGCGATTCACGTTCAGAGAGTTGCGGTACGGGTATTCAGCCATTCCAGCGCCGCGCCTTGCAGCAGCGGGCTCAGGCGCCGACGCACTTCGGCGTGGTAGGCGTTGAGCCATTCACGCTCGTCCTGGGTCAGCAGCGAAGGCTCCAGGCAGCGGCTGTCGATCGGGCACAGGGTCAGGGTTTCGAACTTGAGGAACTCGCCGAATTCGGTAGTGCCCGCCTCACGGTTCATCGCCAGGTTTTCGATGCGCACACCCCAACGGCCCGGACGATAGGTCCCCGGCTCGATCGAGGTGATCATCCCTGGCTGCATCGCGGTTTGCGGTGCCGGCGCCGCCTGATAGGCGATCACTTGCGGGCCTTCGTGGACATTGAGGAAGTACCCCACGCCATGGCCGGTGCCGTGCCCATAGTCCACACCTTCGGCCCAGATCGGCGCGCGGGCGATGGCGTCCAGCAGCGGCGACAGGATGCCCCGCGGGAAGTGCGCCCGGGACAAGGCGATCACGCCTTTGAGCACCCGCGTGCAATCGCGTTTCTGCTCGGCGCTCGGGGTGCCGACCGGCACCATGCGGGTGATGTCCGTGGTGCCGCCCAGGTATTGGCCGCCGGAGTCGATCAGCAGCAGGCCATCGCCTTCGATCACCGCGTGCTCTTCTTCGGTGGCGTGGTAATGCGGCATCGCGCCATTGGCGTTGAACGCGGCGATGGTGTTGAAACTCAGGGACACGTAGCCGGGACGACGAGCCCGGGCCGCGGTCAGGTGCTCGTCGATGGTCAGCTCGGTGATGCGTTCACGGCCCCAGGCCGACTCCAGCCAGGCGAAGAATTCGCAGAGCGCGGCGCCGTCCTGCTCCATGGCCCGACGGATATGCTCGGCATCGGCCAGGCTCTTCCGGGACTTGGCCAACGTCGTCGGGCTCAGGCCTTCCAGCAGCTTCACGCCACTGCCGAGGTTGTCCAGCAAACCGGCGGTAACCCGCGCCGGATCCACCAACAGGCTGGCGCCGTTGGGGATCGCACTGAGGGCCGCGGCCACTTCGCTGTAGTCACGCAGGGTGATGCCGTCCTGCTCCAGCACGGCACGCAAAGCGTTATCGACCTTGCTCAGCGCCACGAACAACGTTGCCTGCTGCTGGCTGATCAGGGCGAAGGAGATGAACACCGGGTTGAACGAGACGTCACCGCCGCGCAGGTTGAACAACCAGGCGATGTCATCGAGGGTGGCGATGAAATGCCAGTCCGCGCCTCGCTCTTTCAGGGTTTCGCGCAACTTGCCGAGCTTCTCGACCCGGTTGACCGTGGCCTGGGGCGGCAAATGCTGATAGATCGGCTGATCCGGCAGGCTCGGACGGTCGCTCCAGACTTCATTGAGCAGATCGATATCGGTGCGCAGGCGAGCGCCACGCTCCTGCAACTTGTTGCCCAAGGTTCGCGCCGAAGCCACCGCCATCACCGCGCCGTCGACCGCGACCACACCCCCTTCCGGGGTCTGCTCGGCCAGCCAGTCCAGTGGACCAGGCTGACCCGGCAACAGTTTGACCAGTTCGATACCGCTGCCCTTGAGCTCCTTGGTCGCCTGCTCCCAATAACGGCTATCGGCCCAGACCCCGGCGAAATCCGCCGTGACGATCAGGGTGCCGACCGAACCGTGAAAGCCCGACAGCCACTGCCGGCCTTGCCAGTAACCCGGCAGGTACTCCGACAGGTGCGGGTCGGCCGACGGCACCAGCAGGGCATGAATGCCCTCGCGGCTCATCAGCTCACGGGTGCGCGCCAGGCGCTGAGGGACCACTCCATTGGTCAAGGGCTGCGTACTCATTGTGTCTCCTGCTACCAGGTGAATCATTGTTATTGGATACCGAGGGCATAAGCCCTCAGGGTTGGGCAACCGCCCAGAACGCCGGTGCACTGGCGGATGAAGCCTTGATCAGCTGGACGGCCTGATCGATGTCCTGCTCGGTGGTGAAGCGGCCCAGGCTCAGGCGGATGGTCCGCCCCGCCGCCCGGGCGTCGAGCCCCAGCGCCAGCAACACATGGGACGGCGCATTGCTCGCCGAGTTGCAGGCCGAGGTCGCGGAAAACGCGATGGAGGCACTCAGGGCCGCCGGGTTGAACTCCCCTTCACCGAAGGTAAGGCTCAAGGTATGGGGAATGCGTTGGGCCGGGCTGCCGTTCAGGCGCAGCCCCGGCATATCGGCCAATTGTTCGAGCAGGCGCTCGCGCAGACGGGCGATAGTCGCCGCTTCTTCGTCGAAATGCTCGGCTGCCAGGGCAAAGGCGGCGCCCATGGCGGCAATCTGATGGGTCGCGAGCGTCCCGGAGCGCAAGCCGCCTTCATGGCCGCCGCCGTGGATCTGCGCCTGCAAGCGCTGCTGCGCGCGAGGGCCGACGTAAAGCGCGCCGATGCCCTTGGGGCCGTAAATCTTGTGGGCGGAAAAGGACATCAGGTCCACCGGCCACTGCGCCAGGTCGATCGCCACTTTGCCCGCGCCCTGGGCCGCGTCGACATGCAGCAGCGCCCCGCGCTCGCGGACCACACGGCCAATGCCAGGAATGTCATTGACCGTACCCAGCTCGTTATTGACCAGCATCAGCGACACCAGAAAGGTGTCGTCGCGCAGGGCTTCGCTAACCGCCTCGGGCGTGATCAGCCCGTCGCGGTCCGGTACCAGGTAAGTCACCGCCACGCCGGCAGCCTGCAGTTGGCTGGCGGTATCGAGAATGGCCTTGTGTTCGATCTGGCTGGTGATGATGTGCCCGCCGGATACGCCCCGGGCCTGAGCCACGCCCTTGAGCGCCAGGTTGTTGGATTCGGTGGCGCCGGAGGTCCAGACGATCTGCTCGGGCGCCGCGCCCACCAGTTGGGCGACCTGCTGCCGCGCCAGCTCGACGCTGCGCCGGGCCTGTTGGCCGAAGGCATGGGAACTGGACGCCGGGTTGCCGAAATTACCGTTGAACCCCAGGCATTCCACCATCACCTGAATGACTCGCTCATCCACCGGCGTAGTGGCGGCGTAGTCGAAATAGAGAGGACGTTTATTCATCGCAAAAATACCCGCAGAGCCTGTTCCAGGATCAAGGTTCGCTCGGTGCCGAACGCTGATACGCGCCCTTTCGGCAACGCAAAAACGGCAGACCGTCAGCAATACCCGATCGGATGCAGTTAAAGAAGGACAACTTCATTTAAAAGTGCGTAGGAACGCTCCCGAGGGGCAGCTTAACAGGCTCCGGGAGCCGGGTTAAGCGAGGTTCGGCCAAGGGGCCGAAGAACACGGCGGGACGCGGAAAAATCATCACAGGGTTTTGCCGACTGTCACCGGAAGTCCGTCAGCCTCTGTGAGCAAGGCCGCGGAAGATCGACAAATCAGCTGGCACGGCCATGCAGGGTCACGCTGTGTTCGGCGTTCATTTCGCCCTGCTGGTCGAAACCGAAGGTCCGTTGCGGGGCAAGCAGCTCGGCCTTCTTCTGCTGGTATTCGTCAAAGGACAGCCCGCGCCGATTCAGCGCTTCCAGCGCCAGTTCGCGAGTTTCCTCGGCGGTATAAGGGCGCGATTCCGGACCCGGCTGGCTGGCACAACCGGCCAGGACCGAGGTGACGACAAGCAGGGATAAGACGAGCGAACGGTTCATGGCAAAGGCTCCTGGATCTGGGCTGCGAGGCAATGGACACAGGCTACCGTCGCCCTTCCCGGGGCAGAAATCATCACGCTCGATAGTGGCTATCGATTCTCCCTATCGCAGCCCACAGCGCCCCTCGCTTATCTCTAAAAGACCTATAAATATGGAAATAAAGTATTTTTTAGGAATATCACTAAGCCTTTATAACAGGTCCATCGCGCCGCCTGCTGTTGCCTGGGCAACTGTTCGCCAGGCAACAGCCAATCAACAAAACAGTGTCCTCCCAACAACAGCCTGGTCCTGCAACAGCGCCACGAGCCCCGCCATTCAAGGCTTTGCCCCGCTGGTACAGCTCTTGCTCAAGCCCTGGGACTACTCACTGCTCGTTGAGCCCTGTTCAACAAAGGAACTGATCATGTCGCGTCCATTAAAAGTCGTTGCCCTGTCCGGTGGAACCTGGCGTCCCTCGCGCACCCTGGTGCTGACCCAGGCGCTGCTCGCCGAACTGGCGGGGCAATTGCCGATCGAGAGCAAACTCATCGAACTGGGCGACATCGCCCGCCCCCTGGGCGCGGCCCTGTCCCGCCAGGAACTGGCGGCGGAAGTCGAAGCCGAGTTGCAGGCCATCGAAAGCGCCGACCTGCTGATCGTCGCAGCGCCCGTGTATCGCGGCTCCTACCCGGGCCTGCTCAAGCACCTGTTCGACCTGATCGACCTCAACGCCCTGATCAATACCCCGGTGCTGCTGGCCGCCACCGGGGGCAGCGAGCGTCACGCCCTGGTGCTGGATCACCAGCTGCGGCCGCTGTTCAGTTTCTTCCAGGCCCTGACCCTGCCGATCGGGGTCTATGCCACCGAAGCCGACTTCGCCAACTACCAGATAACCAGCGAGCCCTTGAAGGCCCGCATTCGCCTTGCGGCAGAACGCGCCGCGCCCCTGTTCGGCGTGCATCCGAAAAATCTGCTGAAAATCGCTTAAGGACCTGTCATGGATGTTTTCTGGTTTCTTCCGACTCACGGCGACGGCCATTACCTGGGCACTACCCAGGGCGCCCGCCCGGTCACCCTCAATTACCTCAAGCAAGTGGCCCAGGCCGCGGACAGCCTGGGTTATCACGGCGTACTGATCCCCACCGGGCGCTCGTGCGAAGACTCCTGGGTGATCGCCTCGGCGCTGGTGCCCCTGACCGAACGCCTGCGCTACCTGGTGGCGATCCGTCCGGGGATCATCTCGCCGACCGTCTCGGCGCGCATGGCCGCGACCCTCGACCGGCTGTCCAACGGCCGCCTGCTGATCAATGTGGTGACCGGCGGCGACCCCGACGAGAACCGTGGCGACGGCAGCTTCCTCAGCCACAGCGAGCGCTATGAAGTCACCGACGAATTCCTGAGGATCTGGCGCCGCGTGCTGCAAGGCGAAGCCGTGGATTTCGAAGGCAAGCACCTGCATGTGCAGAACGCCAAGGCCCTGTACCCGCCGGTGCAGAAGCCCTACCCGCCGCTGTATTTCGGCGGCTCCTCGGACGCCGCCCATGACCTCGCCGCCGAACAGGTGGATGTCTACCTGACCTGGGGCGAACCGCCGGCCGCGGTCGCCGCGAAACTCGCCGATGTGCGTGCGCGGGCCGCCCGCCATGGCCGCACGGTGAAGTTCGGCATCCGCCTGCATGTGATCGTGCGCGAAACTGCGGAAGAGGCCTGGAAGGCCGCGGACAAGTTGATCGAACACATCAGCGACGAGACCATCGCCGCCGCGCAGCAATCCTTCTCGCGTTTCGACTCCGAAGGCCAGCGGCGCATGGCCGCCCTGCACGACGGGCGGCGCGACAACCTGGAAATCGCCCCCAACCTCTGGGCCGGCGTCGGCCTGGTGCGTGGCGGCGCCGGCACTGCGCTGGTGGGCAACCCCGAACAGGTCGCGGCGCGGATCAAGGAATACGCGGACCTGGGGATCGAGAGCTTCATTTTCTCCGGCTACCCGCACCTGGAAGAAGCCTATCGCTTCGCCGAGCTGGTGTTCCCGCTGCTGCCGGAACCCTATGCGAGCCTGGCCGGACGCGGCGTGACCAACCTCACCGGGCCGTTCGGCGAAATGATCGCCAATGATGTGCTGCCGGCGAAAGTGGCTGGAGGCTGATGGCCGTGGCGGCCTGCTGCCCGGGTCGCCCGACAGAACGCTATCGCGGGCAAGAACTGGGCGTCCTCCCTGCTCCTACAGAAGCCACCTGCGGCTTGCTCGCTCTCCCTGATAGCCCACCGATTTCACGGCCCAACAACCGGCCCCGAACGAGGAACACCGCGTGACTGCCAAGCCGCAAAGCGCCCTGTTGTCCCCCTTGCAGACCGCCCGCCAGCTGGCGGCCGAGTTTGCCCTGACCGCCGTCGAACGCGACGAACGCGGCGGAACCCCCAAAGCCCAGCGCGACGCCCTGCGCCAGAGCGGCCTGCTGGCCCTGAGCATTCCCACCCAGTACGGCGGCCTCGGTGCCAGCTGGAGCGAGACCCTGAACATCGTCCGCGAGTTCGCCAAGGTCGACAGTTCCATCGCCCACGTCTTCGGTTTCCATCACCTGATGCTGGCCACCGTGCGCCTGTTCGCCCGTCCGGAACAATGGCAACCCTGGTTCGAACAGACCGCGCGCAAGAACTGGTTCTGGGGCAACGCCCTCAACCCGCTGGACACCCGTACCGTGGTGAAGAACCTCGGCGGCTGGCGCGAGTTCTCTGGCAAGAAGAGCTTCTGTTCCGGCGCCAGCGATTCGGAAATGCTCATCGCCTCGGCGGTCGACGAAAGCAATGGCGGCAAGCTGCTGATCGCCGCCATCCCCAGCGGCCGCAGCGGCATCACCCTGCATAACGACTGGAACAACATGGGCCAGCGCCAGACCGACAGCGGCAGCGCCAGCTTCGAACGGGTGCGGGTCGAGGAATCGGAGCTGCTGCTGGACCCGGGGCCCTTGAGCACACCCTTTGCCTGTCTGCGCCCACTGATCGCCCAGTTGACCTTCACCCATATGTTCCTCGGCATCGCCGAAGGCGCCTTTGAAGAAGCCCGCCAGTACACCCTCACCGAAACCCGGCCCTGGCATAAGTCCAGCGCACAGGAGGCCTATCAGGACCCTTACGTGCTGGGCCATTACGGTGATTTCTGGGTGGCCCTGGAAGGCATGCGCCTGTTGGTGGAGCGCGCCGCGGAGCTGCTGGACAAGGCCTGGGCCAAGGGCCCGAACCTGAGCGCCGAAGAACGCGGCCACCTGGCCACAGCCATCGCCACCGCCAAGGTCGCCACCACGCGCCAGGGCCTGGAACTGTGCAGCCGCCTGTTCGAGGTCACCGGCGCCCGCTCCACCCACGCGTCCCTGCGCCTGGACCGGCATTGGCGCAACCTGCGCACGCAAACCCTGCACGACCCGGTGGATTACAAACTCCATGAGTTGGGTGACTGGGCGCTGAACCAGTCCCTGCCGACCCCGACTTTCTACTCCTAGCCTTCTGTTCCCGGAGCTTGTCCATGCAGCTTTTGACCTTACCGCCCTCGCCTGCCCTGGCCACTTCGATCCGGGCCACCGCCCAGGTGTTCGAAGACCCGAAATCCCAGGCCTTGCTGGCGCATCTGCAGCAGGTCGCGCCGAGCGAGGCCAGTGTGCTGATCATCGGCGAGACCGGTACCGGCAAGGAGCTGGTGGCGCGCCATATCCACAACCTCAGCGCCCGGCGCAACCGGCCGTTCGTGGCGGTGAACTGCGGCGCGTTCTCCGAGTCGCTGGTGGAAGCCGAGCTGTTCGGCCATGAAAAAGGCGCCTTCACCGGCGCCCTGAGCGCCAAGGCCGGCTGGTTCGAAGAGGCCAATGGCGGAACCCTGTTCCTCGACGAGATCGGCGACCTGCCGATGGCGATCCAGGTGAAGTTGCTGCGGGTGTTGCAGGAGCGCGAAGTGGTGCGCCTGGGTTCGCGCAAAAGCATTCCCATCGATGTGCGGGTGCTGGCGGCGACCAACGTGCAACTGGAGAAAGCCATCAACGCCGGGCATTTCCGCGAGGACCTGTACTACCGCCTCGACGTGGTCAGCCTGGAACTGAGCCCGCTACGCGAACGTCCCGGCGACATCCTGCCGCTGACCCGACACTTCATCGAAGCCTACAGCCAGCGCCTGGGCTATGGCGCCGTGACCATCAGCAGCGAGGCCGAGCACAAGCTGCGCAGCTACAGCTGGCCGGGCAATATCCGCGAACTGGAAAACGTCATCCACCACACCCTGCTGATCTGCCGCGACGGCGTGATCGAGCGCGACGACCTGCGCCTGTCGAACATGCGCATCGAGCGCCAGGACGACAGCCACCACAGCCACGACGATTCAGCCGAAGCCCTGCTGGAGCGGGCCTTTCACAAACTCTTCGAGGAACAGGCCGGCGCCCTGCATGAAAAGGTCGAGGATACGCTGCTGCGCGCGGCCTACCGTTTCAGCCACTACAACCAGGTGCACACCGCCAACCTGCTGGGCCTGAGCCGCAACGTCACCCGCACCCGGCTGATCAAGATCGGCGAACTGGCGGTGAACAAGCGCCGTCCGCCGGAAAAACCCGGCCAGCACGAGCGCACCCTGCAACTGTCGATCTAGCTGGCCAAACGGCAATGCAGCGCATTATCCGGGCTGCGCTCGATGCTGCGCACCACCTGGAACGAGCCGAAGGTCACGGTCTTGGCCTGATAGGCGCGCAGCAGTTGCCAGAAGTCCTGTTCGCCCTTCTCGAAACTCTGGAAGGCCGCTTCGCCAGCTTCCCGGGTTTGCCATTGCAGGTAGTTGAGCACCCGCCGGCCGTCCTCGCTGGCCTGCACGCTGCCACTCAGGAACCCCGGGTAACCCTGGGCCAGGCGTTCGGTCTGCTCGGACAGCGCCGACACCAGGGCGGATTGTTGATGGGGTTCGATTTCGAATTCGATCAATTGCGTAAAGCTGCGGTTTTGCGCAAACGCGTGCATGGCAAGTCCCTACTGACGGATAAACGGAATCTTGTGATTCGAAGGCCTGCAGGGTAAAACCTCCAGTTAAGTAAAGGTCAAGCGACTTTTGCTCATTCCCCACCCGCAGGAGCGCTGCATGCTCACCCCCGAAACCGTGCACAAGGAACTCACCGTCGGCCAAGTGGCCGCCCGCAGTGGCGTAGCGGTCACCGCGCTGCATTTCTATGAAACCAAGGGGCTGATCAAGAGCAACCGCAACGCCGGCAACCAGCGCCGTTATCCACGGGAAGTGCTGCGCCGGGTGGCGCTGATCAAGGTGGCGCAGCGCCTGGGCATTCCCCTGGCCGAGATCGGCCAGGCCCTGCGCAGCCTGCCGGACCACCGCGCACCGACGGCCGCCGACTGGAAGCGGCTGTCCGAACAGTGGAGCCATGAGCTGGATGAGCGGATCAAGCAGCTGACCCTGCTGCGCGACCGCCTCAATGGCTGCATCGGCTGCGGCTGCCTGTCGATGCAAGACTGCCCGCTGCGCAACCAGGGCGACCAGTTGGGCGATCGCGGCCCGGGCGCGCAATTGCTGGAAACCGACTGAGCGGGCGGCACAGCGGTTTCCCCAGCCGGCAATCGGTGGGGCGGCCGCTGCTGGCGTCTCTTCAGGTCAAACTGCGCTGCCAGGTCTGGCGAGCGCTACCTCGGAATGCCGCCCGGCCCGATCGCGGCCTGCGGTAGCGGCGACACCTCTTCCTCCTGATCGCTGGCTCACTGTTGCCTGGCGAACACCTCGTCAGTTCAAACCAGGCTGTGGATTCCCCGGGCCTATAGTGAACCGACCGGAAAACCGGCCAGATTCACTTCGACAAACACCATGACAAGAAAGGAGAACCGAGATGAGCGTCAAACCCATCCCCGAGGGTTACCCCAGCATCACGCCCTACCTGGGGATCACGCAGGCTGCCGAGGCTATCGAGTTCTACAAGAATGCCTTCGGCGCCACCCAGGTCATGCGCCTGGACATGCCCGACGGCAGTGTCGGCCATGCCGAGCTGCGCATCGGCGGCTGCCCGATCATGCTGGGAACGCCCTGCGACCAAGGGCCATTGAGCAATCCCGACCAATCGCCTTCGGTCGGCCTGCACCTGTACGTCAACGATGTCGATAAACAGTTCGCCCAGGCCATCGCCGCCGGCGGCCAGGTGGTGTCCGAGGTCAAGGACCAGTTCTACGGCGACCGCAGCGGTACCCTCAAAGACCCGTTCGGCCACCTGTGGTTTCTCGCCACCCGCAAGGAGGACCTGAGCGAAGAGCAGATCAAGCAGCGGGCCGTGGAGATGTTTAAACAACAGGGATAAGCCCTGTGCCTGAAAACCGTTGATCGCGGGCCAGTCGGATCGCCGCCCGCTCGCTCCTACAGAAGAAGCGCGCGCGAGGCAGGCCCGCGATAGCGCCCTCAATGCCCCACAGCACCGGCCTTTTGCACGCCATTGGTCGCGCGGAAACATTTACTTTCATATCGTCTTTCGGGATTTACGATTCTCATTCGTCTTAATTAGATGCAGCAGGTCGCGTTGGCGAAGGCTACGCCGCGGGGTTGTCTCCGGGCTCGGCAAACGCCCCGCAACTCCACTCCTCGAATCAAGACGCGTGCTCAATGTCGAAGAAGTCCCGCTCGAAAATCTGGTTTCTCGTTCACAGCTGGCTGGCGCTGCCCATCTGGTTCTTTGTGCTGATCGTTTGCGTCACCGGCACCCTGGCCGTGGTCAGCCAGGAAATCGTCTGGCTGGCCAATCCCGACATCCGCGCCAGCAAACCCACAGGCGACGCCCAGCCGCTGAGCTACGACCAGATCGTCAAGGCCATCAAGCAGGCCGAACCGCAGACCCTGGTCGAAAGCATCAACACCCCCGACGAAGCGCATTTCGCCCTGACCGTGGGCGTCAGCTACCCCGATGGCCGTTCTGTCGAGGTCTATGTCAATCCGTACACCGGTGTCATCCAGGGCATCAGCCCACAGTTCAACTTCCAGGCCTTCACCCGCGCCCTGCACGGCTGGTGGCTGGTGCCTTTCACCAATGGCTACAGCTGGGGCTGGTACCTGGTATCGCTGCTCGGCCTGCCGATGCTGGCGTCGCTGGTCACGGGCCTGGTGGTCTACAAGAAATTCTGGAAGGGTTTTCTCAAGCCGACCCTGCGCCTGCGCCATGGCGCGCGGATTTTCTGGGGCGATTTCCATCGCCTGAGCGGCATCTGGTCGATCTGGTTCATCGCGGTGATCTCCATCACCGGCATCTGGTTCCTGATCGAGGCGATCCTCAGCGACAACCAGATCACCATTTCCAGCGAACCCATAGTGCCGGTGATCGCCCGCGAAAGCGTGCCGACCTCGGCCGACGGCAGCCCGGCGCCGATGATCGGCGTCGATGAAGCCATCCGCATCGCCACCCAGCAGATCTCGGGCTTCGAGGTCGGCTTCGTCATGCTGCCGAGCAACGCCTACAGCCACCTGTTCATCAGTGGCCGCGGCTGGTACCCGTTGATGTACCAGACCGCCAACCTCAACCCTTACAGCGGCTCGGTCGATACCGCGCACCTGCTGTCCGATCGCTCGACCCTGGAATTCGTCACCGAGTCCATGCGCCCCCTGCACACCGGTGACTTCGGCGGCCTCTGGATCAAGCTGATCTGGTGCTTCTTCGGCCTGCTGCTAAGCATGATGGTGCTCAGCGGCCTGCTGATCTGGACCAAACGCACCGCCCTGGCCACCGCCGCGGCCCTCAAGCGCAGCACCAAGACGCCGCGCCCCGCCCTCGCCCAGCGCCCGCTTGCGGCCCTGCGCACCGACACGCCGGAGGGCAACCTGTGAGCAAGACAGACAGCGCAATGCCGGTTTCGCCCCTGCGCCAGTTCTGGCTGAAATGGCGCTTCCACCTGAACATCCTGCTGTTGCTGATCCCCCTCGGCTTCATGCCCAAGTACTTTGCCGACGCGGCGCTGGCCCGTGGCGACAGCGGCCTGGGCGAACGCGAGGTGGGCGAGGTGCAGGTCGGGCCCTGGAGCCTGCGCCTGGCCGAGCTGCGTAACGAAGCGCCGCAACTCCAGGGGCCGGCCGGCTATATGAAGGGCTTCAACGCCGCCCTGTGCGACGCCTGCATCGACCAGGTCAAGGCCACCTACCTGCGCATCGGCAAGCCCCGCAGCCTGCGCGCCGCCGGGGTGATCTTCTTCGGCACCGCGTACCGCATGGGGGCCAGCCTGCCCGTTCCGGAAAAGACCAAGGCCGACGCCGAGCTGTGGATCACCATGGAAGGCTGGGACGGCAGCATGCACCAAGCGGCCATCCCCCTGGGCCAGGCATCCCCGGCGACCCTCGCCTGGCTGAACCAACAAGGAGGCAAACCATGATTGCTGTACCCACCGCCCGCCTGCGCCTGCTCGGCGCACTCCTGCTCGCCAGCGCCGTGTTCAGTGGCAGCGCCCTGGCCCACAACCCGATGTGCGAGTGCAAGCAGATCGACGGCGAGCAGATCCGCTGCACCGGCGGCTTCTCCGATGGCAGCGGCGCCCCGGGGGTGACCCTGGACGTGATCGGCTACGACGAAACCATCCTGGTGCCCGGCAAGCTGGGCGCCGACTCCACCCTGACCTTCAAGAAACCCGACGCCGAGTTCTATGTGCTGTTCGACGCCGGCCCCGGCCATGTGGTCGAGATCGACCAAGCCGACATCGAGGCCCCATGAGCACCTCCCCTCCCCAAGTCGTGCGCCCGGCCGGCGCCGGCCATGAAACCCTCTACGTCCTGCTGTTGTGTCTGTTGATCCTCGGCGTGGCCGGCTCCGTGGTACTGTGGCGCGGCGAAACCCGTGAAGTGGCGAGCGTCGACAGCCACCAACTGGACGCCCGCCGCGACCTCACCGCCGGCGAACAGGGCCTGTACGCCGACCTGCGGGTGACCCTCGACGAAATCCGCCTGCTGCGCGAAGAAGCCCAGGCCCTGCCAACGCCCGAGCAACTGGCCGAGGAAGGTTTTGCGCCCTTTGCCCAGGACGCCAGCTCGGTGAGCCGTGGCGGGCATGTCTGGCAGCTGCGGCAACAGGCCTATGTCGGCCTCAGCCAGAACAATCAAGTGGCCGGTTCCTTACTGATGCGCATCGCCGCCGACCCGGCCGCCGACCCGGACATCTGGCTCAATCGCGGCCCGTCCCTCGCCGCCCCCGACGACCTCAGCGACGCCGCCCTGGCCAGTGCCGGCTGGCAGCAGGTGGTCGCGCAATTCGATGCCGGAGTGACCCGCCAGCATCGCCACTGAACCCACGCATTCACCCGAGAGAAGACCGCTAGCCCATGCCTATTTCATCTCAACGCCGCCCGTTCCTGCGGGTGCTGCTGGTCAGCCTGTTCGCCCTGTTGCTCAGCCCTCTCGCCACCGCCGACCAGGCCAAGCGCCTGCGTATCGGCATCACCCTGCACCCCTACTACAGCTACGTGGCCAACATCGTCGGTGACAAGGCCGAGGTTGTGCCGCTGATTCCCGCCGGCTTCAACCCCCACGCCTATGAGCCGCGCGCCGAAGACATCAAGCGCATTGGCACCCTGGACGTGATCGTGCTCAACGGCGTCGGCCACGACGATTTCGCCGACCGCATGATCGAGGCCAGCGAGCGCCCGGACATCCCGGTGATCGAGGCCAACCAGAACGTGCCGCTGCTGGCCGCCACCGGCATCGCCGCACGCGGCGCCGGCAAGGTGGTCAACCCGCACACCTTCCTGTCCATCAGCGCCTCCATCGCCCAGGTCAACAACATCGCCCGCGAGCTGGGCAAGATGGACCCGGCCAACGCCAAGGCCTACACCCAGAATGCCCGCGCCTACGGCAAGCGCCTGCGGCAGATGCGCGCCGACGCCCTGGCCAAGCTGACCAAGGCGCCCAACGCCGACCTGCGGGTGGCCACGGTGCACGCCGCCTACGATTACCTGCTGCGCGAATTCGGCCTGGAAGTCACCGCCGTGGTCGAGCCGGCCCACGGCATCGAGCCCAGCCCGAGCCAGTTGAAAAAGACCATCGACCAACTGCGTGAACTGGACGTCAAGGTGATCTTCTCCGAGATGGACTTCCCGTCCACCTACGTCGACACCATCCAGCGCGAGTCCGGGGTCAAGCTCTACCCGCTGTCGCACATTTCCTATGGCGACTACAGCGCCGAGAAATACGAGAAGGAAATGGCCGGCAACCTCGACACCGTGGTCCGGGCGATCCAGGAGGCTGGCGCATGACCGCCCTGCACACTCTGGCCCGCGGCCCGTCCATCGAGTTCGACCAGGTCAGCCTGACCCTGGGCCGCACCACCATTCTCGATAACGTCAGCTTCAAGGTGCAGCCCGGCACCCTGCATGCCCTGGTCGGGCCCAACGGTGGCGGCAAGAGCTCGCTGATCAAGACCCTGCTCGGGCAGATGCCCCACCAGGGCCAGTTGAGCCTGCACTGGCCGGGCGAACCGGGGGTGATCGGCTATGTGCCGCAAGCCCTGGAGTTCGATCGCGGCCTGCCGATGACCGTCGACGACTTCATGGCTGCCATGTGCCAGCGCCGCCCGGCTTTCCTTGGCCTCAGCCGGCACTACGCCGCGGCCATAGGCGAGGCCCTGGAGCGGGTCGGCATGCAGGACAAACGCAAGCGGCGCATGGGCGCCCTGTCCGGCGGCGAACGCCAGCGGGTGTTGCTGGCCCAGGGGCTGATACCGGCGCCGCAACTGCTGGTGCTGGACGAACCGATGTCGGCCCTCGACGAGGCCGGCATCCAGGTTTTCGAGCGCCTGCTCGGCGACTGGCGCCAGGCCGGCATCACCCTGCTGTGGATCGAACACGACCTGGAAGCGGTCGGTCGCCTGGCGGACCGGGTCACCGGCCTGCATCGCCGGGTGCTGTTCGACGCCCAGCCGCAACAAGCCCTGACTCCGGAGCGCCTGCTGACGCTGTTTTCCACCCACCCGCGCAGCGCGGACATCGTCAGCGGGAGTGTTGCCTGATGAGTTACGAAGCCTTTCGTCTGATGATCCAGGGCTGGGCCTCCTCCGGTTACCTGCCGGAAGCCCTGGCCTATGGGTTTGTGGTCAACGCCCTGCTCGCCGGATTGCTGATCGGCCCGGTGCTCGGCGGCTTGGGCACTCTGGTGGTGGTCAAGCGCTTCGCCTTCTTCTCCGAAGCGGTGGGCCACGCGGCCCTGACCGGCGTGGCCATCGGCATCCTGCTCGGCGAGCCCTACACCGGCCCGTACGGCAGCCTGTTCGGCTACTGCCTGTTGTTCGGCATCCTGCTCAACTACCTGCGCAACCGCACCGGCCTGGCGCCGGACACCCTGATCGGCGTGTTCCTCTCGGTGTCCTTGGCCCTGGGCGCCAGCCTGCTGCTGATCCTCGCCGGCAAGATCAACGTGCACATCCTCGAGAACGTGCTGTTCGGCTCGGTGCTCACGGTCAACGGCAACGACCTGCTGGTGCTGCTGATCGTCGGCGCCCTGGTGATGAGCCTGAGCCTGCCGCTGTACAACCGCATCATGCTGGCCAGCTTCAACCCGCAACTGGCGGCAGTGCGCGGCGTCGCGGTGAAAACCCTGGACTACCTGTTCGTGATCCTGGTGACCCTGATCACCGTGGCCGCGGTGAAAGTCATAGGCGCAATCCTGGTGGGCGCCCTGCTGGTGATCCCAGCGGCAGCCGCGCGCCTGTTGAGCCAGTCGCTCAAGGGCTTTTTCTGGATCTCGGTGCTGATCGCCACGGTCAGCACCCTGTGCGGCATCCTGCTGCCGATCCTCTTCGACCTGCCCGTCCCCTCCGGCGCCGCGATCATCCTGGTGGCCGGTGTCGCCTTCGCCCTGGCCGCCATTGCCCGCGGCATTGTCCCCAGCCTCAAAGGGAATATCGGATAAATGCACAGTTCATTACGTCACCTGACACATCCCCTGGCCTTGGCCCTGGCTTTCGCCGGGCTGAACAGCGCTCCGGCCCTGGCCCAGCCGGACCGATTCGAACCCATGCGCGTCACCGCCAACCAGAGCCTGGGCACCACGGCGCTGCACAGCAGCCATTCACACAAGCCACTCACCGTGCTGGCCTCGCTACCGGTGACCTTCGGCCTCGGCCAGTTGCTGCTGCAAGGCACCGACGTGCAGCTCGAACGCGCCGCCCCCGACAACCTGCCGGGCTCGCGCCAGACCGCCTACTTCACCGGCCGTGGCGCCCCGGCGCTGCACAAGCTGGCCCTCGACGCCGACGCGGTGATCGGCCTGCGCTCGATCTGGCCGGACGACCCGCTGTACCCCAACGCGCGGCGCAGCAACATCCGCATCGTCGAAGTCGATGCCGCGCGCCCGGTGGACGGCGCCCTGCCCGGGGTGGCCCTGCAACCCGGCAAGAGCGATGGCCTGAACAGCCAGCCGTGGCTGTCGAGCAACAATTTAGGGCGCATGGCCGATGTGCTGGCCGCCGACCTGGTGCGCCTGGCCCCCGCCGCCAAGCCGAAGATCGACGCCAACCTGGCCAGCCTCAAGCAACGCCTGCTCAAGCTCAGCGCCGATACCGAGGGGCAGTTGGCCAACGCCGACAACCTCAGCGTGCTCAGCCTCAGCGACCACTTCGGGTATCTGGTCAGCGGGCTCAACCTGGAACTGCTGGAGGTCGACGCCCGCGCCGACAACGAGTGGACGCCCGAAGCGCTGCAGCAGTTGCAAACCCGGCTCAAGGACAACGACGTGGCCATCGTCCTGCATCACCGCCAGCCGTCCGACGCGATCAAGGCCGCCATCAGCGCCGCCGGCAGCCAGTTGCTGGTGCTGCAAACCGACAGCGCCGACCCGCTGGCGGAGCTGGAGAACAACATCAAGCAGGTGACCACGGCGCTGAACGCCAAGTCCTGAATCGGTGATAGGGGCGCGACTGCGATTCCTGTAGCCGCTGGCGCAGGCTGCGATCGGCGTGGGCGGCATTCAGACGCAGCCGTCGTAAACCAGCCAACGCGTTTTTCCAGGTAGATCCGGGGTTCAGGTGTTGCGGCAACTGCGTTGCCGATCGCAGCCTCGCAAGCTCGGCAGCGGCTACACAAACACTGCGATCCCTGTAGCCGCTGGCGCCTGCCTGCGCTTACAAATTCCCCCAAGAATCGCCCGCCTCGCCGGTGCTAGCCTGCTGCTCCCTTGAACGGACAGGAAGCCCCGCCATGAGTGACTACCTCAAGCTCAACCAGGCCAACTGGGACGAGCGCGCACCGCTGCACGCGGCCTCGCCGGACTACCAGGTACAGATGTTTGTCGACGACCCGCGGCACCTGTCCGAGGTGGTGCGTTTCGACCTGCCGCTGCTGGGCGACATCAGCGGCCTGCGCGGCGTGCATCTGCAATGCCATATCGGCACCGACACCCTGTCGCTGGCGCGCCTCGGCGCGCGGATGACCGGGCTGGACTTCTCCCCCGCCTCCCTGGCCGAAGCCCGCAGCCTGATGGCGCGCACGGGTACGGCTATCGAGTTCGTCGAATCCGACGTCTACAAGGCCTCCGAAGTACTGCCCAAGGGAGCCTTCGATCTGGTCTACACCGGTATCGGCGCCCTGTGCTGGCTGCCCAGCGTCGACACCTGGGCGCGTAATGTCAGCGAACTGCTCAAGCCCGGCGGCCGGCTGTTTATCCGCGAAGGCCACCCGATGCTCTGGGCCCTGGACGAAAGGCGCGAGGATACGCTGCTGGTGGAGTTGCCCTACTTCGAGCACAGCGAACCGCTGGTGTGGGACGACGACAGCACCTACGTCAGCACCGACCGGCCGCTCAAGGCCACGGTGACCCATGCGTGGAACCACGGCCTGGGGGAAATCGTCAGCGCGCTGCTCAAGCACGGCCTGGACATCAACGGCCTGGTGGAACACCAGAGCATCCCCTGGGAAGCCCTGCCCGGGCAGATGCGTTGTGACGAACACGGCGAATGGCACCTCAAGGAAGCGCCCTTGCGCCTGCCACTGAGCTACACCTTGCAAGCCGTCAAACGCTAAACCTCAGGCCCACAAAAAAGCCCGCAGGACTGTATCTCCAGCGGGCTTTCCACATCCCCACACTCCCTGTAGCCGCTGCCGAGCCCTGGCGAGGCTGCGATCGGGCTGGGCGGCATTCCGACGAAGCGGCCGCAATGGGGCCAACGCGATTATCCTGACCCAACGCATTCTCAGGTTTTGCGCCTGCTGCGCAGTCGATCGCAGCCTCGCAGGCTCGGCAGCGGCTACAGGGCGTGGGCAGTCAGTTGGCCGCCGCCTGGGCGTCCATCTTCTGCCGCAGGCTCAGCGGGCGCATGTCAGTCCACACCTCTTCGATGTAGGCCAGGCACTCCTTCTTGAAGCCGCTCTTGCCCACGGTGCGCCAGCCTTGTGGCACAGCCTTGTAGTCCGGCCAGATCGAATACTGCTCCTCATGGTTGACCACTACCTGAAAGAGGATGTCCTCGCGGTCAAATACTGAAGTCATTACGTGTCTCCATCGCTGTAAGGCTCGCTGCGCCGAGCGCGCAGCGGTTGTGAATAAGGAACGTTCGAGGCCTGCGGAAAATTAGAGGCTGGCGACCGCCGCCGCCAAAGCCCGGCTGAAAATATCCGCCACCTGGTCGATTTGGGCCGCGGTGATCACCAGCGGCGGCAGGAAACGCACCACGCTGCCATGGCGCCCGCCCATTTCCAGGATCAACCCGCGCTTGAGGCATTCACGCTGCACCAGCGGCGCCAGGCGGCTGAACTGCGGCGGATGGCCCAGGGCGTCTTTTTCGCCGCTCGGGTCCACCAGCTCGATCCCCAGCATCAGGCCGCGCCCGCGAATGTCGCCCATCTGCGGGAAGTCGCGCTGCAGGATCCGCAGGTGCTCGCGCAAGCGCTCGCCCATGGCGGCGGCATGCTCGGCCACCTTGTGTTCCTTGAGGTAGCGCATCACCGCGGAACCGGTGGCCATGGCCATCTGGTTGCCGCGGAAGGTGCCGGCATGGGCGCCCGGCAGCCAGGTGTCGAGCCAGTCGCGGTAGACCACCACCGCCATCGGCAGGCTGCCGCCGATGGCCTTGGACATCACCACCACATCCGGGATGATCCCGGCATGTTCGAAGGCGAACATCTTGCCGGTACGACCAAAGCCGCTCTGGATCTCGTCGACGATCAAGGCCACGCCGGCCTTCTCGGTGATCCGGCGCACGCCGCGCAGCCAGTCGAGGTCGGCAGGAATCACCCCGCCCTCGCCCTGCACCGCCTCGACGATGATCGCCGCCGGCAGTTGCACGCCGGCTTCCGGGTCGCTCAGCAGGTTTTCCAGGTAGCTCAGGTTGGCCTTCACTCCCGCCTCGCCACCCAAGCCGAACGGGCAGCGGTAGTCGTAAGGGAACGGCAGGATCTGCACGCCATTGGTCAGCAGCGCACCCAACGGCCGCTTCGGCCCCAGGCTGCCCATCAGGCTCAGGGCGCCCTGGCTCATGCCGTGGTAGGCGCCCTGGAACGACAGCACGGTGCTGCGGCCGGTGGCGGTACGGGTCAGCTTCAATGCCGCTTCCACCGCATCGGTACCGGTGGGGCCGCAGAACTGGATTTTCGCCTCGGCGGCCAGGGCCGGCGGCAGCAGGCCGAACAGGTCCTGGACAAACTGGTCCTTGACCGGCGTGGTCAGGTCCAGGGTCAGCAGCGGCAGCTCATCGGCCAGCACCTGCTGGATCGCCTCGATCACCACCGGGTGGTTGTGGCCCAGGGCCAGGGTCCCGGCACCGGCCAGGCAGTCGATGAAACGCCGCCCTTCGACGTCCTCGACATAAATCCCCCCTGCCCGCTTGAGCGCCAGCGGGATCCGCCGCGGGTAGCTGCGGGCATTGGATTCCTGCTGGTTCTGCCGGGCCAGCAACGGCGATTCGGTGAACTGGTAAAGCGTTTCGGCCGGCGCGGCGCTGGTCCGCGCGGGCTGATCGTCGACAAGGCTGGTAGCAACTGACATCTCTCGAATCCTCACGCTGATGAGTTGAGCGAAACCGCACACCACACAGGTACGCAGCCGGTTCAGCGCGCACTCGCAGGTTTTCCTGTTCTGGAAACGCATCAGCGACGAGAGGATTTACACCCGGGAGAGGGTTTATTGCGTATCAACCGCGAAGGTGGTGGCGAATATCAGAACGTCATCGCGGGCAAGTCGGATCGCCGCCCGCTCGCTCCTACAGATCGGCGTGACCTCGTAGGAGCGAGGCTTGCCCGCGATAAGGCCGTCAGGCCGATTGCAGCGGCATGGTCAGCTCGACCCGCAAGCCATCCGGCCGACTGTCGAAATGCAGCACGCAGCCGCAGCGCTGGACGATCGCCTGGACGATGGCCAGGCCCAGGCCGCAGCCGGTGCTCTGGCCGTTGCGCCAGAAGCGCTGGGTCAGGTGCTGCAAGTCATCCTCGGGAATGCCGCTGCCATGGTCGCGCACCTGGAAGCGCACGCGGTTGCCGAGGGTTTCCAGGTTCAGCTCCACCGGCGCATCGCTCGGGGTATGACGCAGGGCGTTGTCCAGCAGGTTGCGCAGCGCGGCGATGGCCAGCACCGAGGGCATTTCCAGCGGCGCCGCCGACACCCGCTCGTCGATGTGCAGCCGGACCCGCTGCCGGGCGCCGCTGGCGGCGTCCTGGATCGCGGTTTTCGCCACCTGTTCGGCGCTGCACTGCACACCGTCCTCGAACGACAGGCTGCCCTCGACCCGCGCCAGCAACAGCAGCTGTTCCAGGGTCCGGTGCAGACGGTCGGCGCCTTCTTCGGCGCGCGCCAGGGATTGATCGCGGGCCGCGCCGTCGGTCATGCGCGCCACTTGCAGGTGGGTCTTGATCGCCGTCAGCGGGCTGCGCAATTCGTGGGCGGCGTCGCCGGTCAGGCGGCGCTCGCGCTCGATGGTCTTGCCGATGCGCTGGAACAGCTGGTTCTGGGTTTCCAGCAACGGCCGCAACTCGCTGGGCAGCGGCTGGATCTGCAACGGCTCCAGGGAGTCGGCGCTACGGCGCATCAAGGCATCGCGCATGCGGTTCAGCGGCGCCAGGCCCTGGCCGATCCCCAGCCACAACAACCACAGGCAGCCCAGCAACGCCACGCCGACTGGCACCGAGGCAGCCAGCAGCACCGACATGTTCAACGCCTCGCGCTCGACCTGCCGATCGGCAGTGGTGATGCGCAGGTCGCCCCGGGCCAGGGTGAAACTGCGCCAGCGCACGCCATCGATCATCTGGTCGTGAAAGCCCATGCGTTCGGCTTCGAGTTTCTCGTCAGGGTGGTTATGGCTGCGGGCAAGGATCTCGCCGCGCAGGGAGCTGACCTGGCAGGCCATGCCCCCGGGAATGTTCAGTTGTTCGGCGCTGAAATGGGTGCCTTCGCCCTTGCTCGACAACGGCGGCAATTGTTCCAGGAGGCCGGCGACCATGCGCGCCGAAGCCACCAGGCGCTGGTCGAGGGAAAACATCATCTGGTTGCGCAAGTCGCTGAACATCCAGGCCGCGGCCAGTGCCCAGATCAGCACGAAGGCCGCGCCGATGGTCAGGCTCAGGCGCAAACGCAGGCTCATCACTTACGACTCCTCCCCGCCATCCGCCGGCCCCAGGCGATAGCCCAGGCCGCGCACGGTCTCGACGATGCCGTTGCCGAGTTTGCGTCGCAGGTGGTGGATGTGCACGTTGAGGGCATTGCTTTCCAGTTCGTCGTTGAAGCCGTAGACGCTGTCCTTGAGCTGCTCGCTGGACAGCACCCGGCCACGGTTGTGCAGCAGTGCCTGGAGCAGCGACTGCTCGCGCCGCGACAGGTCCACCGGCTGGCCGCCGAGCAGGGTTTCGCGGGTGCTCGGGTCGTAGGTCAGGCGGCCGTGTTCGATCAGGTTGACGCTGCGCCCCGCCACCCGGCGCAACAGGGTGTGCAGGCGCGCCGCCAGTTCCCGCAGGTCGAAAGGCTTGAGCAGGTAATCGTCGGCGCCGGCTTGCAGGCCGTCGACCCGGTCGGTGACCGAGTCCCGCGCGGTGAGGATCAGCACCGGGATTTCCAGGCCGTTGTGGCGCAGCTGCTTGAGCAGCTTCAGGCCGTCTTCGTCGGGCAGGCCGAGGTCGAGCACCATCACGTCGAACTCCGCCACGCCGAGCATGGCCCGCGCCGCCGAGGCCGTGGCCACGTGTTCGACCGTCAGGCCCTGGGCCGTGAGGCCGGCCACGATCCCGCTGGCAATCAGTTCATCATCTTCACAGACCAGTACGTGCATGGTGAAACCTGTAGAAAAGGGGTGCATTAAAACTATCGCCGATTAAGCCGACATTATGCCCGCACCGCCAGTGTCACAAGGCGTGCAGGGTTAATCATCGGTTAATCGCCGTCGGCCATTGTGCCCCCCACTTGCACCGGTTTAAGGCTTTTCCATGCGTCGTCTGTTCATCCTGTTGTTCATGCTGCTGTCGGGCCTGGCCCAGGCGGGTAACAACCCGTTCGAGGTCAAACCCGACTTTCTCCCGGTCGGCAAAGCCTTCGTCTTCACTTCCGAGCGCCTGGCCTCGGGGGAAACCCAGCTGTTCTGGCAGATCGCCGACGGTTATTACCTGTATCAGCAGCGGCTGCGATTCGACGGCCTGGCGGACGCGCAAAAACCGGCGCTGCCCGAAGGCGAGGCCCACAGCGACGAATTCTTCGGCGCGCAGCAGGTGTATCGCCAGGGCCTGGAACTGAAAATCCCCGCCGGCGCCACCGGCAAGGTCAAGCTCGGCTGGCAAGGCTGCGCAGACGCCGGCCTGTGCTACCCGCCGCAATCCCTGGAAGTGGACCTGGGCGGCAGCCCGGCCGCCGCCAATGCAACTAATGCCACCGAGGCCAGCGACCAGGCCCTGGCCAGCGGCCTGCAACAGCGCGCCCTGGGCTGGAGCCTGCTGGTGTTCTTCGGCCTCGGCCTGCTGCTGGCCTTCGCCCCCTGCTCGCTGCCGATGCTGCCGATCCTCGCCGGCCTGGTGGTGGGCAGCGGCGCCAGCCCGCGTCGCGGCTTCGCCCTGGCCGGCAGCTATGTGGTGTGCATGGCGTTGGTCTACGCCGCCATGGGCGTACTGGCCGCGCTGCTCGGCGCCAATTTGCAAGCGCTGTTGCAACAGCCCTGGCTGCTGGGCAGCTTTGCCGCGGTGTTCGTGATCCTCGCGCTGCCGATGTTCGGCTTCTTCGAGCTGCAACTGCCGGCGGCCCTGCGCGACCGCCTGGAAAACGCCAGCCGTTCGCGCCGCGGTGGCAGCCTGGTCGGCGCCGGGGTGCTCGGCGCCCTGTCCGGCCTGCTGGTCGGCCCGTGCATGACCGCGCCGCTGGCCGGCGCCCTGCTGTACATCGCCCAGAGCGGCAACGCCCTGCACGGCGGGCTGATCCTGTTCGTCATGGGCCTGGGCATCGGCCTGCCACTGTTGTTGCTGGTGACGGTGGGCAACCGCTTCCTGCCCAAGCCCGGTCCGTGGATGAATCTGCTCAAGGGCGTGTTCGGCTTCCTGTTCCTCGGCACCGCCATCGTGCTGCTGCGCCCGGTGCTCGATGAGTCGCTGTGGATCGGCTTGTGGGGCGCTCTGGCGCTGGTTCTGGCCTACACCGCCTGGTATCAGATGCGTGCCGCCGGGCGCGCCGGGCACCTGTTCGGCGCCGGCTCAGTGGTGTTCGGCCTGTGGGGCAGCCTGCTGCTGGTGGGCGCCGCCGGTGGCAGCGACGACCTGTGGCGACCGCTGAAGGTCTACAGCGGCGGCAATGCCGTGGCGGCCGTCAGCGCCCACGACGCCTTCACCACCGTCAAGGCGCCGGCCGACCTGCAAGACGCCCTCGACGCCGCCAGGGCCCAGGGCCAGTGGGTGCTGCTGGACTACTACGCTGACTGGTGCGTGTCCTGCAAGATCATGGAGAAACAGGTGTTCGGCCAACCCCAGGTCCTCGACGCCCTGCAAGACGTGCGCCTGCTGCGCCTGGACGTGACGGCCGACAACGCCGCCAGCCGCGAACTGCTCAACCGGTATAAAGTGCCGGGGCCGCCGAGCCTGCTGTGGATCGGCCCGGACGGCGAAGAACGACGCAGCCAGCGGATTACCGGCGAGGTAAACGCCGCTGGCTTCCTGCAACGCTGGACCGCTACCCGAGAATCCCGTTGATGCTGACCTTTACCATCGGCACCTTTGCCATCGCGCTCAACCACCTGCTGCTGATCAGTGCCCTGGCGCTGGCCACCTTGGTCGGCTGGCGAGTCGCCAAGCGCGGTGGCGAGAACCCGGAATCGGTGCTGTTCGGCCTGTTCCTGCTGGGCATGCTGGCGGCGCGCATCGGTTTCGTGGTCGCCTACTGGAAGCATTACCGCCACGACCTGTGGCAGATCATCGACCTGCGCGACGGTGGTTTTCTCCCTTGGCCGGGGGCGATCGTCCTGCTGCTGGCCGCCCTCGCCTGGGGCTGGCGCCGCCCGGCCCTGCGCAAGCCGCTGGGCGCCGGGGTCGGCAGCGGCCTGGCGTTCTGGCTGCTCGCCACCCTGTCCCTGGGCATTTTCGAACAAGGCACGCGGCTGCCGGAGATCGCCCTGCGCAACGCCGACGGCGGCACCGTGCAACTGACCAGCTACCAGGGCAAGCCCCTGGTGATCAACCTCTGGGCCACCTGGTGCCCGCCCTGCCGGCGGGAAATGCCGGTGCTGGAAAGAGCCCAGCAGCAGCGCCCGGACCTGACCTTCCTGTTCGTCAACCAGGCCGAAAGCATGCAAAGCGTCAGCACCTTCCTGGCCACCCAGGAGCTGAACCTGAACAACGTGCTATTCGATGGCAGCGGCCGCCTGGGCCAGGCCGTGGGCTCCATGGCGCTACCGACTACGCTGTTCTACAGCGCTGACGGGCGCATGCTCGGCAGCCACCTGGGCGAGCTGTCCGAGGCCAGCCTGGCCCGCGCCCTGGAACATTTCGACCGACCGCATTCGACCACGGCCACGCAGGCCGCCCCTTCAAGGAAACTGCCATGCCCTTCATCCGCCACCTGCTGAGCCTGTCCCTGGGCGCGGCGCTGCTCCAGGCACCGCTGCTGCACGCCGAAGAACTGCCCCAGGCGATCAAGAACATCGAGGCCAAAGGCGCCAAGATCGTCGGCCGCTTCGACGCCCCGGACGGCCTCAAGGGTTATGCCGCGCAGTACCAGAACCGTGGCATGGCCCTGTACCTGACCCCGGATGGCAAGCATGTGCTGCTGGGCAACCTGTACGACGCCGACGGCAAGGACCTGAGCGCCGAACCGCTGCAGAAACTGGTGTATGCGCCGATGGCCAAGGAAGTCTGGGCCAAGATGGAAAAGAGCAACTGGATCGCCGACGGCAAGGCCGACGCACCGCGCGTGGTCTACCTGTTCAGCGACCCCAACTGCCCCTACTGCAACATGTTCTGGGAACAGGCGCGGCCCTGGGTGAACGCCGGCAAGGTCCAGTTGCGGCACATCATGGTCGGCATCATCCGCGAAGACAGCCCGGGCAAATCCGCCGCCCTGCTGGCCGCCAAAGACCCGCAAAAAGCCCTGCAAGACCACGAAAAAGCCGGCAAGGGCAGTAGCCTCAAACCCCTGGACAAGATCCCCGCCGAAGTCCAGGCCAAGCTCGACGCCAACATGGCGCTGATGGACGAACTGGAGCTGTCCGCCACCCCGGCGATCTTCTACATGGACGACCAGGGCGAACTGCAACAGCAACAAGGCGCGCCTGCGCCGGGCAAGCTGGTGAAGATTCTCGGGCCTAAATGAATGAGATGCGCCAAGACCTGACCCGTAATGGCCTTTAGCCTTACCGACAGCGTTACACTACTGCCTTTATTCACGCAGACAGGGAAGTGACGTTTTGATAGCTCAAGGACAAGCTAGGCTTTTAGACATTCTCGATTACTGGCACAAGGTGGAGTTCTTTCTACCTTATGCCCTCGAGAAATATGTTGAGGACTTCAAGGAATGGGAGACCCGATGGCTCTCCCAGGAAGATCTCCAGCAGAGCAAGGACAGCCGCTGGCGCAACTTTTCCATACCTGACGACCTTCAAGTCAAAGGCTTCAACCTCTACATCGGAGTCTTTGATGCCTCCGTCATTGCAACTCTTTGCGAACCGCACCTGGCCGCATTATCGGTAGACGAAAACACCTTCTATGAAGAGCAGGAACGGGTGGAGCTTGAAGGGCTGACGTGCTTTGCCAAGATCAAGCTCAATGCTCAAGCCGTCCCGCAACTGGATGCCGTGTCACTGTCGACGGCTCCCTGGGCCCTGGGGCAAACGGTGAGCAAAGGGCTTGGCGCTCTTGGCCATCAAGCCTTCGAAGACGCCAAGGAGCAGTTGATCAAACTGCTGCACAACTTCCATGGACAACGTCAGCAAAACGATGACCCGGCCTTGATGGCTGAGGAAGTCCTGCATTTGCATCAACTGCTGTGCAACTGGGCCAGTTTCACGCCTGAGCAGAACAGCGGTACCGCGGTTGCATTGCTTCAAGTGGTGACCCAGCCCAAGGTTGAGAAACCACTCACGCAGCCCTCTGCGGCACAGGCACCGGAAGTCGAGGATGAAGAAGAACCCGATACCGAGATCGACATTCTCAACAGCTTTTTCATAAAGGACATCGAGCGTGCGATCGCCAGCTTGCAGCGCGCAGAGCAGCCGCTGCCTTTGCTTCAGTACCTGGGCGAAGCCGACCCGAGCAAAAGAATCGACCTGTATACCGATCATGGCCGCACGGCCATTTACCAGGCCCTGCAACCGCAATGCATAAACCCCGGGCATTGGCCGGATGAGCCCGGCCATGCCATGAGCCTGATGCAACAGTTCGCGATCAATACCGCGCTCGGCACCTTGGAAAACAGCGGGATGTTCTCCGTTAACGGGCCACCCGGGACAGGCAAAACGACCTTATTGCGCGACATGTTCGCCGAGAACATTGTTCGTCGAGCGCGGGTATTGGCGGGATACAGCGAGGCGGCAGACGCTTTTGTTGGCGGGAAAAAACCGCAGGTCACCTTCAAGGGCATGCCGAATATCTACACCATCCGCGCGCTCAAGCCTGAGCTGACCGGCTATGAAATGGTGGTGGCCTCCTCCAACAATGCCGCCGTGGAAAACATTTCCCGAGACCTGCCCAAACGCAAATCCCTGGGAAAATGCTGGAACAACGTGCAGTACCTGCAACCGGTCGCCCATAAGATTGCTGCCCAGAAAAGCGATGGCAGCATCAGCCCCCTGTCCGATGAGGACAAACCCTGGGGGTTGATCTGCGCCGCACTCGGTAACAGCAGCAACCGAAAAGCCCTGCAGGAACGTTTGTTTTTCAACCCGGTAGACACCACAGAGCCCAATCCACCCCTGACGATTCGACAATGGGTGGATGACTATAAGGGCCCCACCTTCAAGGAGGCTTGCGCAGCCTTCAAAAAAGCCGACGAGGAGGTCAGCAAGGCGCTGGAGGAGCGAGCCCACTACGCCAGCCTGCTGGAAGAAATGGCGGCTACCGATGAGCCGGCCTTCCTGCACCCTCAACAGCAGTCATTCAATCAGGCCGAACAGACCAGGGCGTCCGCCCAGCAAGCCCTCGACCGCCAGCAACAGCAACTTCAAGCAACGGCGCAACACCTGAGCAGCCTGCAGGAACTGGAGCGCCTGATAGATCGCAGTCGCCCGGTCTGGTGGAAGCGCTTGTTCAATACCCAGGCGGCCAGGACCCATCGTGATGAACAACTGGAAAATGCCCGGCTCCAGCGTCTGGCGCATGAAGAGATCAACCGCGCGAAAAGCCTTCTGAACAATAGCCTGAGACCGGAACTTGAAAGCGCGCAAACCGCATTGCTGTTCTGTAAAAGCGAACTCGATGCCCGTAAAGCGCAATGGCAAGGCAAGTGCCAATGCCTGGACGATTTCGCCAGCCGCCTGGGCCGTCCGAACCTGCCAGGCCAACTGAGTGAACTGGAGAACAGCGACTTCCAGATCAATGGGCTTTGGCATGATGCCGCGCTCAACCGATTGCGCTCGACCGTGTTCGCCGCGGCGTTGACCCTGCATGAGGCCTGGCTTGCCGAGGTCGCGCCCTCAGGCTCGAACGGCAAGGGCTTCAGCGCCAACCTTGCAGCCATCAGCCTGTTGCTGAGCAACAAGACACCCGAGGATGAGCGACTGACCCAGGTGCTCTGGCAAAGCCTGTTCATGGTGATCCCGGTGGTCTCGAGCACCTTTGCCTCCTTTGGCAACCAGTTCCGTGGGCTGGGTGCCGGCTCTCTGGGCTGGCTGTACATCGACGAGGCAGGGCAAGCCGTGCCCCAGGCCGCCGTCGGTGCCTTGTGGCGGGCGCAGCGCGCCATGGTGGTGGGCGACCCCCTGCAAATCGAGCCGGTCTTCACCCTGCCGCAACGCCTGGTCAAGACACTGGGCCAGCTATCGGCGCACACGGCAAACGATGCCTTCGCCCCCAATCGCGTGTCGGTCCAGAGCCTGGCGGACCAGAACAATCGCTATGGCAGCGTGTTCAAGAACGACACCGACGAAGAGCTGTGGATCGGCAGCCCGTTGAGGGTCCACAGACGCTGCATCGAACCCATGTTCAGCCTGTCGAACCAGATCGCCTACGGTAACAAGATGGTCTTTGGCCTGCCCAACGCCCACGCCGAACAGGACGCCCCGGTGTACAGCTCCAGTTGCTGGGTCGATATCCCTGGCAATGTCGAACACAAACAGGTCGTCCCCAGGCAGATCGAGTTCATGGTCGATCTTCTCGGGCAGCTGTACCTGCGCGATGGAGAACTGCCGCAGCTGTACGTGATCTCGCCGTTCAAGGCCGTGCGCCTGGCCCTGCAGAAAGCCATACGTGCAGCGGCCTGGGCCAGGCCCAACCATCGCCCGAAATTACCCGCGGGCGAATTGAGGCAGTGGTTGAAAGCCTCCATCGGCACCGTGCATACCTTCCAGGGCAAGGAACAAGACACCGTGTTCATGCTGCTGGGGGCAGACCCCGAGCATGCGGGAGCGGCGCAGTGGGCCGCCTCCAAACCCAACCTGTTGAACGTTGCCCTCACCCGGGCCAAACGTCGGGTCTATCTGGTGGGGGATTTTGACCTCTGGGGGTCGCTGCGCTATTTCGATGCGGTGAGTCGCGGCAAATTCCCGCTGCAAAGAATGGGGCCTGCTGCCTTTCTGGCAAAACTGAATGCTTTGGAAGAGCAGGCCTAACGTTGAACATCGTCAGCGCCTGACGCTGACCTGAAGATATTTGGTGAACGCGCTCGCCCCCACGGATACCTGATTGTGAAACAACGATCAGGCCCCTGTGGGGGCGAGCCCGCTCAGGATGAACGCTTCAAAAACCGTATCGGTTCAACGGGCGCCGCGCCCATCCAACAACGCATCCACCACCGCCCTAGCCATTTCCACGGAATGGACCATCGACCAGATCAACCCACGCTCCAGGCCACTGCCGCGTTCGGTGATTTCATCGCTGACTTCTTCAGCGCATTTGAGCAGCAACGACACATGCACCAGGGCTTCTTCGGCGCTGATGCCTTGGCGGACCTGGAACAAGGAATCCGGTGTGACGCGCACCGACGAAGTGGCAGGCAGAGATGCAAACGGCACAGCCTCGACAGGCTGCTCGGCCAAGGACTGGCGCAGGGTCTGATTGGCCCGTTTCAGTTCAGGAAAACGGTAGGTGCTGGGGGAATCGCTGGGTGGATCGGGGACTAGCTTTTTCATGGTTGAGCTCCTAGTAGATAAAGGAGCTGACACCGTTCGCTTGCACACGAATTAAAGGTGGCAGCCGTACGCGAGTGTGCAAGACCGAGTCTAGGAGCTTCACTCGGCAGGTCCGAAGACCTCCCACGCACGGCCGCCATAAAACAAGCGGACATGAAAACGCTCAACCGTGGTTGAGCGCTTATGCGCCTAGTAGAATCCGGACTTGCACATCCGTGTCACCGATTTGGCGATGACCCAGGCAGCCTAGCCCCGCATACAGGCGCACTCAAGCGCGCAGAAGTTTCTAGGAAAAGCCTTACAAAAGAAAGCGAATCAGCCCCTGTAGCCGCTGCCGAGCTCCGCGAGGCTGCGATCGACTGCGCAGCAGGCGCCAAACCTGCCAACGTGGTGTGTCAGGCGAAACACCGGCGCCTGGTTTGCGGCCGCTTCGCGCCCGATCGCTGCCTCGCGGAGCTCGGCAGCGGCTACAGGTTCCGACACGAACGGCGGCTCTAGTCGCGACGCTCGATAATCGCTTGAAGATGCTCAGTTTGCGGCCGCTTCGTCGGAATGCCGCCCAGCCCGATCGCAGCCTGCGGCAGCGGCTACAGGGGCGTCAGCATTCGGCGTTTGTGCGTAAGGCTCAGGCGAACTCGTCTGGTGCTTCGCGGGCAAGGATGTTCTCCAGTTCGCTCGTGTCTCCTCGTTCGTTGAGGAGGCCGCTGACCTGATCGACCCAGACCTTTTCCGAGGCAATCCCGGCCCACGACTGGCTGCCGAAGCCGTGATACGGACGGTCATCGAAGGTGCTGATCAGCAGTTGGTTGAAGCGCACCGTCTCCAGGTTCTTGCGCTGGATCTGCATCTGCAGCGCCCCCAGCACCTTCTGCTGCTCTTGCGGGTTCGGGCGATAGCTGAAGAGCCGCGGCGAGCTGAGCACCAGGAACTGCGGTGGAAGGTTTTCATCGATGGCCGCCTGCAAGCGGTAATGGCCATCGAGAATCAGGTGGCAGCTCAGGCCGCTGACGTACCACAGCAGGATGGGCGGCAAGCTGCCTTCGCGGGCCTTCTTGCGCCACCATTTGAGGCGCCCGGAATGCGGGTCCACTGCATGCAGGCCAACCACTGCGCCGCCACTCTCGCCCAACTCGACCCAGCGCGCCGCGCCGGGTTGCCGGTTGTCGAGGATGTTGCGGCCGTAGATCGCCCACTGCGGCATATGGCTCAGGGCGTCTTCGCCGCCCTTGAAGTACCAGGCTTCGGTGCCGCTCAGCAACGGCCGCATCGGCTTGAGGGACTCCGGGCGCAGGGCCCGTACCAGCCAGTAGCCGGGGTAGAAAAAGTCCGGCTGGTGCTGCATCAACTGCTGGACGAAGAAGCGGCTCCAGGCCTTGAGGCGCAGGGCCGGGTCGAGGCGTACCTGTTGCTCCACCTGGGGCGAATCGATGGGGCCCACCAGGGTTTGCGGCAATTGCTCCAGCAGGTGATTGCGCACCAGCCACACGCCGTAAAGGCAGCGGGACATGGTGCCCCACAGCAGCGTCTGGTCCCCCAGCACCAGCTGCATGCGTCGGTTGTTGCCACTGAGCAGGCGCAGGTTCGGCTTGCCGCTGGCCGGGTGCTTGACGTCTACCCCGAGGCCGTTCCAGTTGCCAGCCAGATCCTCGATATCACGCCAGTAAATATGTTCCGTCATGACCCCTGTCCCTGAATGAAAACGCCCGGCGCAGGTGCTTGGACCTGAGCCGGGCGCGACTATAGCAGAGGGGTCGGGTGGTGGCCGTGAGATCGAATCGCGGGCAATCGAGCGTCGACCGGCCACTCCTACAGAAGCCGCGATCCACCAGGAGAAATACGGCTTCTGTAGGAGCGAGGCTTGCCCGCGATGACGTCAGCCCAGACGCCGCCGAGACGTCAGCAGGAATACCGCTGCGCCAGAAACGCCAACAACGCCTCGGTGACAAATTCCGGGTTCTCCAGGTTGGAGATATGCCCCGCCTCAGGCACCAGCTGGTAAGGGCAACCAATCAGCTCGGCCATTTCCCGGGTTTCCGACGGTGGGCGCGGTTTGTCCTGGTCGCCGCACAGCAGCAAGGTGGTCTTGGGGTCCAGCTGGTTGAGGCGCGACAGCAGGTCTGCACGGCTGAAGGTGATGCGGCCCATGGGCACCACGCTTTCGCGCAGGCGCTCGCTGGGCAGTGCCGCGAGGACGGCGCGGAAGTCCTGGTACAACGCCGACTGCGGGTCGATGCCCGGACGGAAGAAAATCGGCACCACGATGTCCAGCAGTTGCGGGGCGATCACCCCGCTCTCTTCGATTTGCTTGAACAGCGAGAAGTAATACTGGCGAGTCGGCTCCGGCTCGGCCCCGAGATAGGTGTCCATCAACACCAGGCCATTGATCCGCTGCGGCGCCGCCAAGGCCAGGCGCGCGCCCCACATGCCGCCCACCGACAGACCGACCAGGGTGATGCGCTCGATCTCAAGATGGTCCAGCAGCGCCAGCACCTGCCGGGCGATATCGTCCAGCGAAGCAGTGCCTTGCGGCAGCGCACCAGATTGGCCGTGGCCCCACAGGTCCAGGGCGATCACCCGGTACTGCCGGGACAGCGCCTCGATCTGCGGCGCCCACATGTTCAGGTCCCACAGGTAACTGCCGGCCAGCAGCACCGCGGGGCCGCTGCCCTGGTCCAGGTAGTGAAGGGCTTGTCCATCAATAGTCGCGAAGGGCATCAACTGTCTCCTTTCAGGTGGGCTGCGAAAAAGCCTCGGTAGCCTGTGCCGGTGAAGGGTTTCAGTCAATCGGACAAGTCCGAACGGCCGTGCCAGCCTGAAGTTTTTTCGCGAGCAAACTCGCACCTACAGAGGAGGATGAAATCCATGTAGGCTGCTGAACGCCTGAACGATGTGTATATATCGAGAAGCGGCACAGTCGGTCCCTTCACCTCCTCTGCAAAAGTGGTAAATAGACTCAAAGCTCATATCAGAAAGTGTAAGTTGATCAGAGACCTTCATCTTCAACGATGACTCACACTTTGAGCTATATCGGAGTTGCCGCAATAATGATCATCTCATCTTGGGAGAAACTGTTGGTTACGACTTGCGGACAGCGGAAACAGGCATCGGGTCCCTGTTCATTCCACCAGCGACAGGAGGCTCTTATCGAGCAACGGGGAAGTTTGTCTGTTACCGTTTTTAATTTCTCTACGGTGCGCGATACAAGCTGGCAGCCGCCTTCCTTGTAGTGCTGGCATCGCATTTCCGCACAGGGTGCGGAAATGCGAAATACCTCTGCCGGACTGACAGGGACTGTTGATTCAGCCAGCTCTTTCGTCATGGGTATTGCTTGTGAAAGGTAAGCTACTTCAGGAGCTGCCACCGTGCCATTCACCACCCCGAATATTTTCGCTCCTTCCCATTCCGGCTGGGCACTTGGGCACAGAAGCTCTTTGTTTCGGCCGTTCTCAATCAATCGGCGGGATTTTTCCAACGATTTGGGTGGCATTTTATTCCCTCCACCAGCATTCCTTCTGTCCCTATTGGCTTGACGAAAAAATGCCGAAAAACCTAGACCTTGCCAAGGTTGGCAACTTCCTTGAGTTCGCCCACCGCGCTTTGGGGGAGTACTTGAATGTTGAAGTCAATCCTTCCACCATAAATAAGAATTTTATCGCGTAACGCTTCTCCACGAGCATCAAGCGCTCTTTGCAAACCGGAAGCTATTGCAGTGCTTATGTCGGCAACGGACAGATTCGTTGTTACGCGGTCAAACTTTTCATTGGACATTTTAATTCTCCAAAACATAGCCGTTGGAATAACTGGAGGCATGCAAGCAGAACATCAATGGCGTTTTGGTGTCTCGGGGGCTTGGTAATGGCTCGCTTCAAACAGCTCCATGTCCATAAAAACTCCAAAATAACGATCTGCCATTATTGCTGGCGTGGCAATGACTTTGACAGTCAACCCACTGTAAGAGCATAGCAACTAAAGTTAGCGTCAAAAGTCAAATTTGGAAGATGGATTAACTCGAATCACTATAAGTAAGGGCTGAATCGCCCTGGCCGCGGAAATACTTCGAAATTTCATTGCGAGCCCCATGAGCGGTCCTGCGAAGGACTCTAATCTCGCACGGTGAGTGATGAATAATTCGACCCGAAGGGCCGCGTTTTTTTAAAACTTCAAAGAGGGGCAGCGGATAGCCGTAGATGCGGCGATAGCACTCGGGCCAGCCGGGAGTGAGCAGGACCTCGATGGTAAGGCCCTGCCAGGTGAAGGTTCAGATTTGGGCGCCATCATGGCGCCCGCACTGGCAACGCGGATTACAGCCCCTCCAGCTCCGCCATCAGATCGCTCAGGCGATCGACCTTCTCCTCGCTGATTTCACTGCTCGCCAGGCTGTCGATGTACTGCGCCAGTTCCTCCACCGTGCTGCATTCGAACATCGCCCGCAGCGGCACGTTGCGTTGCAGGGTCTTCTGCACCCGCGAGGCGATCTGCGTGGCCAGCAGCGAATGCCCGCCCAGTTCGAAGAAGTTGTCCCGGACCCCGACCCGCTCGACCTTGAGCACCTCGGCCCAGATAGCGGCCAGGGTCTGCTCCAGTTCGCTGCGCGGCGCCAGGTAGTCCTGGCTGTGCAGTTGGCCGATCTCCAGGGCCGGCAGGGCCTTGCGGTCGAGCTTGCCGTTGGCGTTGAGCGGCAGGCGTTCCAGCCATAGCCAGTGCAGCGGCACCATGTATTCCGGCAGCTCGGCGCGCAGGCGTTGCTTGATGCGCTCCAGGCGTTCGCTCGGATTCAGGGCCGAATCGCTGGCTACCAGATAACCCACCAGATGCTTGCCGTTGACGCCTTCCTGCACGCCGACCGCCGCGTCGCGGACGTCCGGTTGTTCGTGCAGGCGGGCTTCGATTTCCCCCAGCTCGATGCGGTAGCCACGGATCTTCACCTGATGGTCGATGCGCCCGACGTATTCCAGCACGCCATCGGCGCGACGGCGTGCCAGGTCGCCGGTGCGGTACAGGCGTTCGCCCGGGGCACCGAACGGATGGGGCACGAACACCTGTGCGGTGCGCAGCGGATCGCTGACGTAACCACGGCCGACCCCGGTACCGGCGACGCACAGCTCGCCCACCGCGCCCAGCGGCACCAGGTCCAGCGCGCCATCCATCAGGTACAGGCGGTTGTTGTCGGTCGGCGTACCGATCGGCAGGTAGCTGCCACGGGTCGAGGCCATATCGACGCGGTAGAAGGCCACGTCATCCGAGCACTCGGCTGGACCGTAGGCGTTGACCAGGCCGATCTGTGGATAACGCAACAGCCATTGGTGCGCCAGCTCCGGCGGCATCGCCTCGCCGGTCGGCAGCATCCAGCGCAGGCCGTCGAGGTAGATGGACTCCTGGGCGAGCATGCCCTGGATCAGCGACGGCACACTCTCCAGCACCGTGATGCCCTGCGCCTGCACATGGGCCAGCAAACCTTGCGGGTCATGGGCGATGGCGTTCGGCACTATGTCCACCCGCGCGCCGAACAGCGGCGCGGCGAGGAACTGCCAGACCGAAATGTCGAAGCTCTGCGACGCGGTCTGGGCGATCACATCGGCTTCGCTCAATTGCAGGTACGGCACCTTGCTCAGCTGGTTGTTGAGCATGCCGCGCTGCTCGACCATCACCCCCTTCGGCAGGCCGGTGGAGCCCGAGGTGTAGATCACATAGGCCAGGTTGTCCGGGCCGCTGTAGAGGCCCGGGTTGTCCAGCGAATGATCGGCCGCTTGCACCTCTTCCCAGACCAACAAACGGGGTCGGTTGGCGCAGGCGAACTCATCGAGCAAGGCTTGCGCCTGTGCCTGGCAGGCCGCGGTGCACACCAGCAACGGCGTGCGGCTCAGCTCGATGATCCGCCCCAGGCGCTGGCCCGGCAGGCCCGGGTCCAGCGGCAGGTAGCCGGCGCCGGCCTTGAAGCTGCCGATGATCATGCCCAGCAGGTCCAGGCTGCGCTCGGCCAGCAGGGCCACCGGCTGGTCCAGGCCCACGCCGTTGGCGATCAGGGCGTGGCCCAGGCGGTTACTGCGCTGGTTCAGTTCGGCGTAGCTGTATTGCAGCTCCTGGCAACTGGCGGCGATGCGTTGCGGATGGGCCGCCACCTGCGCCTCGAACAGTTCGACGTAGCTGCGCTCCAGCGGGTACTCATGCTCGCTCTGGTTGCAGCCGGCGAGCAGGAAGTCCTGCTCTGCTGCGCCCAGCAGCGGCAGCTCGGCCATGTCGCCATGGAAGCCCTGCACCAGCGCCAGCAGCAGGCGCTTGAACTCGCCGAGCATGCGCTCGATGGTCGCTTGCTCGAAGTAGCGTTGGTCGTAGGACAGGTGCAGCCCCAGGTCATCCCCCGGGTAGCACACCGCGGTCAGCGGGAAGTTGGTGTGGGTGCGGCCGGAATCCGAGGTGGCGTTCAGGCTTTGCGCGCGGTCCAGCACCGAGACTTCCACCGGCGCGTTCTCGAACACGAACAGGCTGTCGAACAACGGCTGGCCCTTGGGCAGTTCGCTGTTTTCCTGGATCGCCACCAGCGGCAGGTACTCGTACTCGCGCAGCTCCATATTGCGTTCCAGCAGGCTGCTGAGCCATTGACGCACGCTCAAGCGTTGGCCGTCTTCCGGCAGCTGCACCCGCAGCGCGATGCTGTTGATGAACAGGCCGACGGTGCGCTGCATCTCCGGCATTTCCACCGGGCGCCCGGCCACGGTGACGCCGAACAGCACGTCACGCTCGCCACTCAGGCGCCGCAGGACCAGGGCCCAGGCCGCCTGGGCGAAGGTGTTGACGGTCAGTTGATGCTGCTGCGCCAACTCGCGCAGTTGCGCACCGTCGCGGGCATCGAGCCGGGTGTAGCAGTCACCGACGACCATGCCGCCGCTGTCGCCGGCGTGTTCGCGCAGGAACGGCCGGTCGCTCGGAATCGGCGTGGTGCGCTCGAAGCCTTGCAGGTTGTTTTTCCACCATTGGCGCGCCTCGGCCAGGCTCTGGCGTTGCAGCCAGCCGATGTAATCGCGATAGCGCGGCGGCACGCTGAGCTGGGCTTCGCGCCCTTCGCCCAGGGCGGTGTAGATCTCGAAGAAGTCGTTCATCAACAGCGAACGGCACCAGGCATCGATCAGGATGTGGTGGTTGCTCATCATGAACCAGTAACGCGCGGCCCCCACGCGGATCAGCCGCAGGTGGAACGGCGCCTGCTCGAGCAGATCGAAACCGGCCTCGCGCTCGCTTTTCAGCAGCGCCTGCAGCTTCGGTTCCTGCTCGGCTTCGGCCACTAAACTCCAGTCCAGGAACTCGATCGGCGTGCCGCCCGGCTTGTGGATAACTTGCAGCATGTCTTCGCCGACGTTCCAGCAGAAGGACGCGCGCAGGGCTTCGTGACGGGCCACCACCGCCTGCCAGGCCTGGGCGAAACGCGTTGGGTCCAGCTCGCTGTTGATGCGGTAGCGGTCCTGCATGTAGTACAGGCCGGTGCCCGGCTCCAGCAGGGTGTGCAGCAGCATGCCCTCCTGCATCGGGGTCAGCGGGTAGACGTCTTCGATGACCCCGGCTGCTACTGGCAGCGCGTCCAGCTGCGCCTGGGTCAGGCGCGCCAGGGGGAAGTCCGACGGCGTCAGGCCGCCGGCATCGTCCTCCAGGCAATGGGCGATCAGGCTGTGCAGTTCGCCGAGGTAGGCCTGGGCCAGCTCGTCGATGGTCTGCGGGTCGAAACGCTCGCCGCTGAAGGTCCAGCGCAACACCAGCTCGCCGGCGTAGACCTGGCTGTCGACGCTCAGCTCGTTGGGCAGCGGCGCTTCCGGCGAATGGGCGGCGCCCACCGGCTCGTCCAGCGGACGGAACAGCGCGTCGCTGGCAAAACTCTGGTCGAACTGGCCCAGGTAGTTGAAGGTGATCGGCGCCTGCGGCAAGGCCGCCATGCCCTGCTGGATCGCCGCGTCGGCCAGGTAGCGCAGCACGCCATAACCCAGGCCTTTATGCGGTACGGCGCGCAGCTGTTCCTTGATCGCCTTGATCGAGGCGCCCTGCCCGGCCGCTTCCTCTATAGCCTGCGGGATCAGGCGCAGCGGGTAAGCGCTGGTGAACCAGCCGACCGTGCGGGTCAGGTCGATCTCGTCGAACAGGGTTTCGCGGCCGTGGCCTTCGAGCTGGATCAGCGCCGAAGCCTCGCCGGTCCAGCGGCACAGCACGCGGGCCAGGGCGGTCAGCAGCAGGTCGTTGACCTGGGTGCGGTAGGCGCTCGGCGCCTGTTGCAGCAACTGCCGGGTGCGCTCGGCATCCAGTTTCACACTGACGGTCCGCGCATGCTTGTTCTGCCGCCCGCCCTCGGCGTGTTGTACCGGCAGCGTTGCCGCCGGGCCAGCCAGTTGGTCCTGCCACCAGCTCAACTCTTCGCGCAGCGACTCGCTGCCGGCATAGGCCTGCAGGCGTGACGCCCAATCGCGCAAGGCGCTGGTTTTCGCCGGCAGGCGCGGCGTCTGCTGAGCTTCAAGCTGGCGGTAGAGGTTTTGCAGATCCTCCAGCAGCACCCGCCAGGACACGCCGTCGACCACCAGGTGGTGGATGGCGATAAACAGGCGTTGCTGCTCATCCGGACCGTCCACCAACAGTGCGTGCAACAGCGGTCCGTTGCTCAGGTCCAGGCTGCACTGAGCCTCGGCGAACAGAGCAACACATTGATCCATAGACGCCACATGCATCTGCACCAGCAGCGGCGCTTCGGACAACGGTTGATGCATCGCCTGCCATTGGCCGTCGACCTGGGTAAAGCGCAGGCGCAGGGCGTCATGCTGGGCCAGCACCGCGTGCAGCGCTTGCTCCAGCAACGGCCCATCGAGCACCTGGGTCGGCACCAGCAGCAGCGCCTGGTTCCAGTGCTGACGCTCGGGGATCTCACTGTCGAAGAACCAGTGTTGGATCGGCGTCAGGCCCGACTCGCCGCTGAGCAAGCCTTGCTCGGCGACGATCCGCTCGCTGCGGCTGGCCACCGCGGCCAGGGTCTGCACGGTCTGATGCTGGAACAGATCCCGCGGGCTGAAATGAATACCCAGCTGACGGGCGCGGCTGACCACCTGGATCGACAGGATCGAGTCGCCGCCCAGTTCGAAGAAGTTATCGTGCAGGCCGACCTGCCGCAGGTTCAGCACATCACACCAGACCCGGGCCAGGGTTTGCTCCAGCTCGTTGCTCGGCGCCACGTACTGCTGGCGGTTGAGCTCCAGGTCCGGCGCCGGCAAGGCACGGCGGTCGAGCTTGCCGTTGGCGGTCAGCGGCATGCTCGCCAGCAGGACCAGGTGGGTGGGCACCATGTAATCCGGCAGATGGATTTTCAGTTGGGCCTTGATCGCCTCGCGCAGGGCAGCTTGCTGCTCGTCACTCTGCTCGGCGACATCGGTCACCAGATAGCCGGCCAGCTGTTTGCCGCCCGGCATGTCCAGGGCCAGCACCACCGCTTCACGCACCGCCTCATGTTCCAGCAGGCGGTTTTCGATTTCCCCCAGCTCGATGCGGAAGCCGCGAATCTTCACCTGATGGTCGACCCGGCCGATGTATTCCACCTGGCCGTCGGCGCACTGGCGCACCAGATCGCCGGTGCGATACAGACGCCCGCCATGAGTGCTGAACGGGTCGGCGACGAAGCGCTCGGCGCTCATGCCCGGACGCTGGTGGTAACCCTGGGCCAGGCCGGCCCCGCCGACATACAGCTCACCGGTGGCGCCTTGCGGCACCAGGGCCAGGTCGGCGTCGAGGATGTAGGCCACGCGCTCACCCACCACCGTGCCGATCGGCACGCTGCCGGCGCCCTCTTCCAGTTGCTCCGGCGCCAGGCTGGCCAAAGGCATGACCACGGTTTCGGTGGGGCCGTAGGCGTTGAAGAACAGGCTCGGCTTGAACGCCGCGCGAATGCGGCTCAGGTGCTCGCCGGTCAGCGCTTCGCCGCCGGTGATGCACATGCGCACCGGCAAGGTTTCGCCCTGGGTCGCCAGCCACTGCGCCAGCTGGCTGCCGTAGCTCGGGGTGAAGCCGAGGATGTTGATGCGGTGCTGGCGGATCAGTTGGCAGATCTCTTCGGTGTCCCACTGCCCTTGCGCCCGCAGCACCACCTGGGCGCCGCTGAGCAGCGGCACCAGCAGGCGCTCGGTGGCGGCGTCGAAGTTGATGGAATAGAAGTGCAGCTCGCAGTCGTCCGGGCGCATGCCGAAGCGCTCGATCACCGCGCGGCAGTGCATGGCGATCTCGCCATGGGACACCACCACGCCCTTGGGCTTGCCGGTGGAACCCGAGGTGTAGATCAGGTACGCCTGGTGCTGCGGCAGGCTGATAAAGGGCAGCTCGCTGGCTGGGTAGTTGGCCAGTTGCGCGCCGTCCTCTTCCAGGCACCAGCGCGCCACGCTCGGCGGCAGCTGGCCCAGGGCCTGGAACATCGCCGCGTCGCTGAGCAGCAGGCCGATGCCACTGTCTTCGATCATGTAGTGCAGTCGGTCCAGCGGGTACTCCGGGTCCAGCGGCACGTAGGCACCGCCGGCCTTGAGGATCGCCAGCAGGCCGATGACCATTTCCAGCGAACGCTCCAGGGCCAGGCCGACCCGCACCTGCGGGCCGACCCCACGCTCACGGAGCATCCAGGCCAGGCGGTTGGCGCGGCTGTCGAGCTCGGCGTAGCTCAGGGTCTGCCCGGCGAACGTCAGGGCCGGCGCGTCCGGGCGCAGCAGCGCCTGCTCGCTGAACAGATGGTGGATGCACTGGTCCAGGCGGTGTTCGCCGGGCTCGACGCCCAGGCTGTCCAGCAGTTGCTGTTGCTCGGCGCGATCCAGCAGCGGCAATTCGCTCAGGCGCTGCTCGGGGCTCTCGATCAAGGCTTCCAGCAGGTTGCGCCAGTGCGCCGCCATCCGTGCGATGCGCGGCTCGTCGAACAGGTCGGTGCTGTAGGTCAGGCAGCAACCCAGGCGATGGTCGAGGTCGGTGACTTCCAGGTTGAGGTCGAACTTGGTGGCCCGCGCATCGTTGGCCAGGTATTCCACCGTCATCCCGGCCAGGCTGCGGCTCTGCTGGAACTCCCAGCGCTGGACGTTGCACATCACCTGGAACAATGGGTTGTAGGCGGCGCTGCGCGGCGGTTGCAGGGCTTCCACCAGGTGGTCGAACGGCAGGTCCTGATGGGACTGGCCTTCGATCACGGTGTGCCGCACCTGCTCGAACAGCTCGCCGACGCTCATCTGCCCGTCGAGCTGGCAACGCAGTACCTGGGTGTTGAGGAAGGCGCCAATCAGCCCTTCGCTTTCCGGGCGGATGCGGTTGGCCACCGGCGCGCCGATGCGCAGGTCGGTCTGGCCGCTGTAGCGATAGAGCAGCACGGCCAGGGTCGCGGTCATGGTCATGAACAGGGTCAGGCCGTGTTCCGCGTTGAAGCGGCGCACCCGTGCCGCCAGCTCGTCGCTGAGGTCGAAGCGGTACAGCTCGCCCTGGTGGCTTTGCACCGGCGGCCGCGGACGGTCGCCCGGCAGTTCCAGCAGCGGGTGTTCGTTGCCCAGTTGCGTGGTCCAGTAATCCAGCTGGCGCTGACGCTCGCCGGACTCCAGCCACTGGCGCTGCCAGACGCTGTAGTCCAGGTACTGCACCGGCAGCGGTTCCAGCGGCGAGTCGCGGTCGTCGATAAAGGCTTCGTACAACGCGCTCAACTCACGGGCGAAGATATCCATCGCCCAGCCTTCGGTGACGATGTGGTGCAGGGTCAGCACGAAATAGTGCTCATGCTCCGCCGCCTTGACCAGGCAGGCGCGCAGCAGCGGACCGGTTTCCAGGTCGAATGGCTGGTGCGCCTCGCTGTCGGCCAGTTGTTGCAGGCGTTGCTCACGGCTCGCTGCATCCAGGCTGGAGAAGTCCTTCCAGGCCATGCGCACGCCGGTTTCGGCGTGCACCCGTTGCTGGGCCACGCCGTCGACGCTGGGGAACGTGGTGCGCAGGGTTTCATGCCGCAGGATCAGCGCCTGCAGTGCCGCCTCGAAACGCCCGACATCCAGCACGCCCTTGAAGCGCGCCATGCCGCCGACGTTGTAGGCCGGGCTGTCCGGCTCCATCTGCCAGAGGAACCACATGCGCTGCTGGGAATAGGACAGCGGTACAGGCGCGCTGCGGTCGACCTTGGCGATCGGCGGCTGCTGGTTGCGTGTGCCGGATGCCTGGATCAGCCGCACCTGCTCGGCGAAGTCGCCCAGTTCGCTGGCTTCGAACAAGGCCCGCAGCGGCAACTCGACGTCACAGGCCTGGCGGGTCCGGGAAATGATCTGCGTGGCCAGCAGCGAGTGGCCGCCCAGGGCAAAGAAATCATCGCGCAGACCAATGCGTTGCTGCCCCAGCACCTCGCGCCAGATCGCCGCGATCTGCCGTTGCAGCTCGCTGACCGGCTCGACGTGTTCACGCACCTGCCATTGCGGCTCCGGCAAGGCGCGGCGGTCAAGCTTGCCGCTCGGGCTCAGGGGCATGGCCGAAAGAAGCATCAGCTGCGCCGGCACCATGTACTCCGGCAGCTCACTGGCCAGGGCGATTTTCAGGCGCGCGGTCTGCGCGTCTTCGTCTTCCACGCTCGCAGTAGATGTGTAGTAGCCGATCAGCTGCGCACCGGCCGCGGTCTCGCGTACCAGTACCGCTGCCTGGGCCACGCCCTCCTGGGCCAGCAGGCGCGCTTCGATTTCCTGGGGCTCGACCCGAAAGCCGCGCAGCTTGACCTGCTGATCGAGGCGCCCGAGGTATTCCAGGGCGCCATCGGCTGCCCAGCGCACTCGGTCGCCGGTGCGGTACAGGCGTGTGCCCTCGGTACTCAGCGGGTCGACGACAAAACGCTCGGCGCTCAGCCCCGGCCGCCCGAGGTAACCACGGGCCAGGCCGATCCCGGCAATGCACAGCTCGCCCGGCACGCCGGCCGGTACCGGGTTGAGGTCGGCGTCCAGCACCCGGCAGATCACATTGCCCAGCGGCCGGCCGATGGGCGAACGCTCGCCATCGCCGCTGCGGCAATGCCAGTGGGTGACGTTGATCGCGGTTTCGGTCGGGCCGTAGCGGTTGTGCAGTTGGGCGTTCGGCAGTTGCTCCAGCACCCGGTCGCGCAATTCGGCCGGCAAGGCTTCGCCACCGGAGAACAGCCGGCGCAGGCTGCTGCATTCGGCGCTCAGCGGCTCATCGACGAACAGCTGCAACAGCGGCGGCACGAAGTGCAGCGTGGTCACGCCGTATTGCTGCACCAACTGGGCGATGCGATGCGGGTCGCGGTGTTCGCCCGGCGCGGCCAGCAGCAGGCGGCAGCCGGTGATCAGCGGCCAGAAGCACTCCCACACCGACACGTCGAAGCTGATCGGCGCCTTTTGCATCAGCACATCGCTGGCGTCCAGGCGGTAAGTGTTCTGCATCCACTGCAAGCGTTCGCTCAGGGCCGCGTGGGTGTTGCCCACGCCCTTGGGCTGGCCGGTGGAGCCGGAGGTGTAGATCACATACGCCAGGTTGTCGCCGTGCAGGTGCAGGCCCGGCGCATGGCTCGGCCAGCTGTCGAGCTTGAGGCTGTCCATGGCGATGGCACTGACACCCTCGGCCTGGGGCAGACGCTCGAGCAGTTGGGTCTGGGTCAGCAGCAGCTCGACGCCACTGTCGGCCAGCATGTAGGCCAGGCGTTCGGCCGGGTAGTCCGGGTCCAGCGGCACATAGGCGCCGCCGGCCTTGACGATCGCCAGCAGGCCGATCAACAGCTGCGGCGAACGCTCGGCGGCGATGGCCACGCAGACATCCGGGCCGACCCCTTTGTCACGCAGGTAATGGGCCAGGCGGTTGGCCTGGGCGTGCAGCTCGGCGAAGCTCAGCTCGCCGCCCTGCCACACCAGCGCGGTGCGCTCCGGGGTCTGTTGCAGTTGTGCATCGAGCAGCTCGGGCAGCCATTGGCTGGCCGCCGCGCAAGGGGCCTCGCTCCACTGTTGCTGCTGCGCCTGCTCGCAAGGGTTGAGCAACGGCAGGTCGGCGATGGCGGTCTGCGGACGCTCGCAGGCCTCGCGCAACAGGCTGACGAAATGCTCGGCCAGGCGCTCGATGGTCGCGGCCTCGAACAGCTCGGCGGCATAGTCGAACGACAGGCTCAGGCGGCCGTTGCGGTCTTCTTCACTGTGCAGTTGCAGGTCGAACTTGGCCTCGCGGCTGTGCCACGGCAGCTCTTCGGCCAGCAGCCCGGGCAACCGGCGCAGGGCGCCGAGGTCGCGTTGCTGGTGGTTGAACATGACCTGGAACAGACCCTGTTCGCGGGCCTGGGGGAAGGCTTCGAGCAGTTGCTCGAACGGCAGGTCCTGATGGGCCTGGGCTTCCAGCGCGGCCTGGCGGGTCTGCGCCAGCAACGTGCTAAATGGCAGTCGGCCATCCACCTCGGCGCGCAGCACCAGGGTGTTGATGAAAAAGCCGATCAGGCCCTGGGTTTCCAGGCGCGGACGGTTGGCGTTGGGCACGCCGATACGGATGTCGTGCTGGCCGCTGTAGCGATGCAGCAGGCTCTGGAAGGCCGTGAGCAACAGCATGAAAGGTGTCGATTCATGAGCCTGGGCGGTCTGGCGAATGGCGTCGCTCAGGCTCGCCCCCAGGCGCAGGCTGTGGCGCGCGGCGCTGTGTTGCCGCTGCGCCGAGCGCGGGTGATCGGTGGCCAGGCTCAGGCTTGGGTGCTCGTCGCCCAACTGCTGTTTCCAGTAGGCCAGTTGCCGCTCGCCTTCGCCCTGGGCCAGCCACTGGCGCTGCCAGCTGCCGTAGTCGGCGTATTGCAGCGGCAACGGCGCCAGGCTCGCCGCCTGGCCTTGCACGGCGGCGGCATACAGGCGCGAGAACTCGTCGATCAGCACATTCAGCGACCAGCCGTCGGCGATGATGTGGTGCAGGGTCACCAGCAGTTGGTGCTCTTCGTCGTCGAGGCGCACCAGGGTCACCCAGAGCAGCGGGCCTTGTTCCAGGTCGAACTGGGTACGGGCTTCCTCCTCGCGGATCTGTTGCGCCCGCGCCTCGCGCTCGGCCAGCGGCAGGTCGCTGAGGTCGATCACCTGCAGGTTGAATTCGCCGGCCGGCAGCACCTGTTGCAGCGCCTGGCCGTCGCGCTCGAAAAAACGCGTGCGCAGGGACTCGTGGCGTTCGATCAGTTGCTGGAAGCTGGCGCGCAGGGCGTCTTCGTCCAGCTCGCCGCGCAGGCGCAGGCCGCCGGGAATGTTGTAGGCGCTGCTCTGCGGGTCGAGCTGCCAGGTGATCCACAGACGGTTCTGTGCCAGGGATTGAGGCAGCGCCTCGGCACGCGACAAGGCATTGATCGCGCCCTGGGCCAGGCCGCCGTCCTGTTGCAGTTGCGCGACCTGCGCGGCAAAAGCGCCAAGGGTCGGCGCCTCGAACAGCAGGCGCAGGTTCAGCTCCAGGCCGAGTTCTTCACGCAGCCGCGCGACGACCTGGGTCGCGGCGATGGAGTTGCCGCCCAGCAGGAAAAAGTGATCGTCGCTCGCTACTTGCTCGACGTGCAGCTGCTCGCGCCAGATGCGGCCGATCAGCTCTTGCAGTTCGCTGCTCGCTTCGCCGCTGGCCTCGCCGGCCACAGCCTGGCGACTCGGGAATTGGGCATAACTGTCGAGGCTGCCATCGGCCAGGCGGTTGCGGCAGGCCGAACGTTGCAGCTTGCCGCTGGAGGTCTTGGGCAAAGCGCCGGGGTTGAGCAGGACCACCACGCTCGGTGCTTGCTGATAGGCCTCGGCCACGGTCTGGCGAATCAGCTTGATCAGCGCGTCCGGCGTGAGGATCTTCTGCACGCTGCGGCTGATTTCCGCGGCGATGCCGATGCCTTCCTCGCCCTGTTCGGTGACGGCGAACGCCGCGACCCGGCCCTTGCGCACCACCTCGACCTCACGCTCGATGGTCTGCTCGATGTCCTGTGGATAAAGGTTGTGCCCACGCACGATCAGCATGTCTTTCAAGCGACCGGTAATGAACAGCTCGCCACCGCGCATGAAGCCCAAATCGCCGGTGCGCAGCCAGGTCTGGCCGGCGTGCTGAACGAAGGTCTTGGCCGACGCCTCGGGGTTGCGCCAGTAACCATGGGCGATGCTCGGGCCGGCGGCCCAGACTTCGCCGACCAGGTTGTCTTCCAGCTCGACCAGGGTGTTCGGCTCGACGATCAGCACCGCGTGTTCGGGCTGGCTGGTGCCGCAGCTCATCATGGCGTTGCCGCTGCCCGGCTCGGCGCGGTTCTGCGCCAGGGCCTGCTCGTCCAGGCGCAGGGCCGGGATGCCCTGGCCACGGGTGCCGCCAGCGACAAACAGGGTGGCCTCGGCCAGGCCATAAGAAGCGAAGAAGTTATTCGGGGTGAAACCGCAGGCGGCGAACTTCTCGGCGAAGCGCTCCAGGGTGTCCAGGCGGATCGGCTCGGAGCCGGAATAGGCCACGCGCCAGCGGCTGAGGTCCAGGCGCTCCAGGGCCGACTCGCTGACCCGCTCGCTGCACAGGCGGTAGGCGAAGTCCGGGCCGCCGCTGATGGTGCCGCCGTATTCGCTGATCGCCTCCAGCCAGCGCAACGGCCGGCCGAGGAAGTAGGCCGGCGACATCAATACGCAGGGCACGCCGCTGAAGATCGGTTGCAGCAGGCCGCCGATCAGGCCCATGTCGTGGTACAGCGGCAGCCAGCTGACGATCACGTCGTCGGGGTTGAGGTCGATGCCGAAGCCGCGGCGGATCAGCAGTTCGTTGGCCACCAGGTTGCCGTGGCTGACTTGCACGCCCTTGGGCAAGGCGGTGGAACCCGAGGTGTATTGCAGGAAGGCGATGTCATCGCCGCGCAGTTCGGTGGCCATCCAGCCTTCGGCCAGGCTCACCTCCAGGGTATCCACGCAGAGCAGCTGCGGCGCATCGGCGCCTTGCAGCTCGTCCATCTGCGCCAGGGAATCGCGCAGCCCGCTGCTGGTCAGCAGCAGCCGCGGCTCGGCGTCGGCGATGATCGAGATCAGCCGCTCCTGGTGATGACGTCGGCTCGACTCCGGCGGATAGGCCGGCACCGCGATGACCCCGGCATACAGGCAGGCGAAAAACGCCGCGACATAGTCCGGGCCGCTGGGGAACAGCAGCACCGCGCGATCGCCCAGACCGGCATTGGCCTGCAGCGCCGCGGCGATGGTCCGGGCCCGCAGATCCAGGTCGCGATAACTGAGGACCACGCTCTGATCCTGCTCTTCGGCAAGAAAGCGCAAGGCCACTTGATCGGGGGTCTGAGCCGCCCGGCGTTGAAGGGCTTGAGCCAGAGTGCTGGGGAGTTCGAACGCGTCCATCATGGGGTTTCCTGCGCGGATTGTGCTTGCACGTAGAGCCGCGGGCCAAGGCCGCGACCGTTACATAAACCTTTGAAAAATAAAGGCCCCTGCCCTCGGAACAGGGCATCTGGAGACTGCTGTGGCGGGATGTTCCACCCGCAATCTTTCTCCAATGAGAACGGATGGCGTCTTGAAATAATTAGTCCCCACCCTCCCCTCGAACACCTTCACAAAGTGCGACAACGAGCCGCAGTTCTCACTGCGCACCAAAGAGGATCATTAATTCTCTTTCTCAATTGACAATCATTATCATTCAACATAATTTGTCGCTCGATGTGTAAGACGAATCTGAAATTTCTGTCGTCCTACTAACCCTTTTGCAGCAAGGTGATTTCCATGACGGAACAAGTATCCACAAGCAGGTGCGATTCACCGCTACTCCAGGCCTTTGTCGACAACCGCCTGATCCTGGTCAAAATCGCGGCGCGCATTACCGGCTGCCGCTCCCGCGCCGAAGACGTGGTGCAGGACGCTTTTTTCCGGCTGCAATCGGCGCCGCAGATCACCTCGTCGTTCAAGGCGCAGTTGAGCTACCTGTTCCAGATCGTGCGCAACCTGGCGATCGACCACTATCGCAAGCAGGCGCTGGAGCAGAAGTATTCGGGCACTGAAGAAGAAGGCTTGAATGTGGTCGTGCAGGGCGCGTCGCCGGAAACCTCACACATCAATTTCTCGACCCTGGAACATATTGCCGATGCGCTGACCGAACTGCCGAGCCGCACCCGCTACGCGTTCGAGATGTATCGCCTGCATGGCGTGCCGCAAAAGGACATCGCCAAGGAGCTCGGGGTCTCGCCGACCCTGGTGAATTTCATGATTCGCGATGCACTGGTGCACTGCCGCAAAGTCTCGGGCAGCCGCGCCGACACCTACGCCCGTCACTGATCCGCGCTGCCCGCTACTCCCGCACCTGGTCGCGATAGCCACCGTCCGCCACGGCGCTACCGCGAACAGGAACGCTCCCGCCCGATCTTCTCGACCACCTGATGCCGTTCGACACCACGCCCCTGCGCCAGAATCAGCAGGGCGGCGCGCTTGTGCGAAAAGTCGAAGGCCCTTCCACAATGCAGGCAACGCTCCTGCTGCTCGAGCCTGTGGCCAGCGTCCTCGGCCAGCCGCTCGCTCGGCCCGTGGTCGAGGCATAACGAATGCACCAGGGTCGACAACCAGCCGGCCATCCACTCCTCACGCCATCCTTCTTGCCCACGCAAGGCTTGTAGCACCTCGCTGCCCGCCGGTGGCAGCGGCGCACCAGGCCCGCGGCTGGCACCGCTGGTCTCAATGCCGGCGAGCCGCAGCGGTTGCAGGCCAGCAGCATCGGCGGCGCAACGGCAGGTATCGGCAACGGCCACAGCGGACAGCGTATCGAGAGAGGACATGGCACGGACCCAGCGTCATCGGTGTTCAACCAAGTGACGTGAGCCGCAGAGAGAAATTTAGGCAGGCTGCTTTGTGGGCGGCGTCATTTGGCCGGTGGCATGACCACGATGCGGTAGGGATCGAAGATCTTCAGCAATTCACCGCTGTCGCGCAGGCGCCCCAGCAACTTGGCGAAGTCTTCGCCCGTGATCGGCGCCATGGGGCGAATCAGGGCGTAGTGGTGGTAGACCTGATCGATCCGCTCGGATGCGAACAACTGCTGCGCCGTGTCGGCATTGTGCGAGAGGAAATCACTGAGGTAGGAACGGGTCACCAGCGCAATGTCGGCACGACCGCGCAGCACCATCAACAGGTTGCTGTCGTGGGAGTAGGTCAGGGTCGCGTTGTAGGTGTCGGCCAGGTACTTGGGGTCGGCATTGAAGTTGGCGAACGCGTAGTGGTAACCGCTGAACAGGGCCAGGCGCTTGCCCTTGAGGTCGGCGAAATATTCCTGGCCGCGGCCGGGCTCGCGCTGGGCGGTGAAGATCTCGGCATCTTCCAGGCCCATGTCGACGCTGGTGTGGGGAATGTCCTGCCAGCCCCAGGCCGGGTTCTCGAAAATCGCCATGTCGACGCGGCCTTGCTCGAAATCGCGAAAACGCCGGGGAATCGAGGTCGGCACCAGTACGAATTGATAATCGCTTTGCAGCGCGTTCAAGGCCTCCACCAGTTGCGGCAGCAAACCGGTGTCGGCGCCCTGCTCGGGCCGCACGGTATAAGGAGGAAAGTGTGCCGCTCCCACCCGTACCAACTGTGCAGCACAGACCGGAAAAACCGTCAGGCTGGCCAGGCCCCACACAAGCATTCGCAAAGCCGTCCGCATTGGCGAAGACATCAGGTAACGCACCTCAAGAAAAGAAACAGGGCAGTGCCATTAAAGCTAGGCGGTTTCCCTCGCTTCGACAACTTTCCACTGAGTAATTAATTACTTGCACTCAGGGCTCGTTGAGCACCAGGGTCAGCGCTTCCTCGGCCAGTTGTTCGAGGGTCAGGCTGCCCTCGGCGCGAAACCAGGTGGTGGTCCAGGACAGGGCCCCGGTGAGAAAACGCCGGGTAATGAACACATCGCCCTTGATAAAGCCGGCCTCCTTGGCCTCGCCCAGCACCTGCAGCCAGATCTGCTCATAAATGTCGCGCAGCGCCAGGACATCGGCCTGGCCCTGCGCCGACAACGAGCGCCATTCGTAGACCAGCACCGCCATGGCCTCGCCGCTGCCGCCCATGATCGATTGCAGCTCGCAGCGGATCAGCGCCAGCACCCGCTCGCGCACGCTGCCGGCTTCGGCCAGTTCGGCGCGCATCAGGGCGGTGTTGTAGTGGATGGTTTCCTCCATCACCGCGCGCAGGATGTCGTCCTTGCTCTTGAAGTGATGAAAGATGCTGCCGGACTGGATGCCCACCGCGCTGGCCAGGTCGCGCACCGTGGTGCGTTCGTAGCCTTTGTTGCGAAACAGGTGAGCCGCGGTTTGCAGCAGCTTGCCGCGGGCGCTGTCCGGATCGGTCAGTTGCCCGTTGGCGACCAGCTGGCGCATCACCAGCAAGGCTTTTTGCTCGTCCACGGCCTCTCTCCTACATTCGCTCGATCGTTATGCGGCGCAGCCCGCTGAAACAGGGAGCTTGCGCGCGCAATTTAAGCCCGTGGGGACGACCAAGCAAGCGCTTGGGAAGAAGATATTTCCGACGTTTACAAACCAAGCGCTTGCTTGGTAGTCTCAATGCAGTTCTGTCATCGCGTCTTTTATCGAGTCTTTTATCGAGAGCCCCCTGCCATGACCAAGACCCTCCGCATCGGCTGCGCCAGTGCCTTCTGGGGCGACACCTCGAGCGCCGCCGCGCAACTGGTGCAGGGCGGCCGCCTGGATTACCTGGTGTTCGACTACCTGGCCGAGATCACTATGTCGATCATGGCCGGCGCCCGGATGAAGGACCCCACTGCCGGCTACGCCACGGATTTCGTCGAGGTCTTGAGCCCGCTGCTGGGCGAGATCGCCCGGCAAAACATCCGGGTCATCAGCAATGCCGGCGGGGTCAACCCGCAGGCCTGCGCCGCGGCCCTGCAAGCGGCATGCGACCAGGCCGGCGTTGCCCTGAAGATCGCCGTGCTGCTGGGCGACGACCTGCAACCGCGCTTCAAGCAGCTGAGCGGCAGCGGCATTCATGAAATGTTCAGCGGCGCGCCGCTGCCACCCATGTGCGTATCCACCAACGCCTACCTCGGCGCACCGGGGATAGTCGAAGCCCTGAAGCTCGGCGCCGACATTGTCATCACCGGCCGCGGGGTCGACAGCGCGGTGGTCAGCGCCGCGCTGGTGCATGAGTTCGGCTGGTCCTGGCACGACTACGACAAACTGGCCCAGGCCGCCCTCGCCGGGCACATCATCGAATGCGGCGCGCAGTGCACTGGCGGCAACTTCACCGACTGGCGCGACGTGCCGGACTACGAACACATCGGTTTTCCCATAGTCGAGGTCAGCGCCGACGGCCAGTTCGTGGTCAGCAAGCCCGAAGGCTCGGGCGGCCTGGTCACGCCGCTGACCGTCGGCGAACAGCTGCTGTATGAGATCGGCGATCCACGGGCCTATCTGCTGCCCGACGTGGTCTGCGACTTCACCCAGGTCAAGCTGCGCCAACAGGGCAAGAATGCGGTCAGCGTGCACGGCGCCAAGGGCCTGCCGCCGACCGGCCAGTACAAGGTCAGCGCCACCTACCCGGACGGTTTCCGCTGCACCGCCAGTTGCCTGATCGCCGGCATCGACGCGGTGGCCAAGGCGCGCCGGGTCAGCCAGGCGATCATCGACAAGACCGCGGAAATGTTCGCCCAGCGCGGCTGGGCGCCCTACAGCGAAGTCAATATCGAACTGCTCGGCAGCGAAGCCACCTATGGCCCCCACGGCCAGCGCCAGGACAGCCGCGAAGTGGTAATCAAGCTCGCCGTGCGCCATCCGGACAAACGCGCGCTGGTGCTGTTTTCCCGGGAAATCGCCCAGGCCGCCACGGGCATGGCCCCGGGCCTGACCGGTATCGTCGGCGGCCGGCCCACGGTCTATCCGCTGATCCGCCTGTTCTCGTTCCTGATCGACAAGAGCGCCTGCACCCTGGAAGTCGAGATGGCCGGCCAGCGCCACCGGGTCGAGTTGCCCGAGCTCGACAGCCTCGACTCCAGCGCCCTGCCCGCGCCCCATGCCGTGGCCAGCCCCGTGGGCCGCGCCGATGCCAGCGTGGCGCTGGTCAAGCTGGCGGTGGCGCGCTCCGGAGACAAGGGCAACCACAGCAATATCGGAGTCATGGCCCGCGCGCCCGAGTACCTGCCGTGGATCGCCGAAGCCCTGCCCCCCGCAGTCGTGGTGGACTGGATGAGTCATGTGCTGGACCCGATCCATGGCCGGGTCCAGCGCTGGTACCTGCCGGGCAGCCATAGCCTGAATTTCCTGCTGGAAAACGCCCTCGGTGGCGGCGGTGTCGCCAGCCTGCGCATCGACCCGCAAGGCAAGGCCTTCGCCCAGCAGTTGCTGGAAATCCAGATCCCGGTGCCGCAGAGCATCGCTGACGCCGTTAATTAGGGGACGCCTATCGTGACTTATGACTCGATTTTCAAACCCGACCTGTTCGCCGGCCAGACCATCATCGTCACCGGCGGCGGCAGCGGCATCGGGCGCTGCACCGCCCACGAACTGGCGGCCCTTGGCGCCCGCGTGCTGCTGGTGGGGCGCAAGGCGGACAAGCTTGAGAAAGTCGCCGCGGAAATCGCCGAGGACGGTGGCCAGGCCAGCGGGCATGTCTGCGATATCCGCGACGAGGAAGCGGTCAAGGCCCTGGTCAGTGAACTGATCCGTGACCACGGGCCGCTGCATGGCCTGGTCAACAATGCCGGCGGGCAGTACCCCTCGCCCCTGGCCTCAATCAACCAGAAGGGATTTGAAACCGTGCTGCGCACCAACCTGGTGGGCGGTTTTCTCATGGCCCGGGAAGTCTTCAACCAGTCCATGAGCAAGCACGGCGGCAGCATCGTCAACATGCTCGCCGACATGTGGGGCGGCATGCCCGGCATGGGCCATTCCGGCGCCGCGCGCTCGGGGATGGACAACTTCACCAAGACCGCCGCGTTCGAGTGGGGCCATGCCGGGGTGCGGGTCAATGCCGTGGCGCCGGGCTGGATCGCTTCCAGCGGCATGGACACCTACGAAGGCGCGTTCAAGGCGGTGATCCCGACCCTGCGCGAACACGTGCCGCTCAAGCGCATCGGCACCGAGTCGGAAGTCAGTGCCGCCATCGTCTTCCTGCTCAGCCCGGCGGCCGCCTTCATCAGCGGCAGCACCTTGCGCATCGACGGCGCCGCCAGCCTCGGCAGCCGCGCCTGGCCGCTGCACAAGGCCTCCCATAGCCAGTCCTACAACGGCTTTCATCGCGCTTATCTGCCCGACGTGCTCAAGGATCAGGAGTAAGCCATGCCGGTCATCCATTCCCAACTCGACCCTCACAGCGCGCAGTTCCTGCAGAACCGCGAAGCGATGCTGGCCGGCCTGGCGCAGATCCGCCAACTGGAACAGAACCTGCTGGCCAAGGCCGCCGAGGCCAAGGCGAAATTCGACAAGCGCGGGCAACTGCTGCCCCGCGAACGCCTCAACCTGCTGCTGGACCCCGGCGCGCCCTTTCTCGAACTGGCGAGCCTGGCCGGCTACAAGCTGCATGACGACAAGGACGGCAGCCAGGCCGGTGGCGGGCTGATCGCCGGCATCGGCTACGTCAGCGGCGTGCGGGTGCTGGTGGTGGCCAACAACAGTGCGATCAAGGGCGGCACCATCTCCCCCAGCGGCCTGAAAAAATCCCTGCGCCTGCAACAGATCGCCATGGAAAACAAACTGCCGGTGGTAACCCTGGCCGAGAGCGGCGGCGCCAACCTCAATTACGCGGCGGAGATCTTCGTCGAAGGCGCGCGCAGTTTCGCCAACCAGGCGCGCATGTCGGCCATGGGCCTGCCACAGATCACCGTGGTGCACGGCTCGGCCACCGCCGGCGGCGCCTACCAGCCGGGGCTGTCGGATTACGTGGTGGTGGTGCGCGGCAAGGCCAAGCTGTTTCTCGCCGGCCCGCCCCTGCTCAAGGCCGCTACTGGCGAGGTGGCCACCGACGAAGAACTGGGTGGCGCCGAGATGCATGCGCAGGTGGCCGGCACCGCCGAATACCTGGCGGAAAACGACGGCGACGGCGTGCGCATCGTGCGCGAGATTCTCGACGCCCTGCCATGGAATGCCCGGCTGCCGCAGCAGCCGACCCGCGCCTACGCAGAACCGCTGTACCCAATCGACGAGCTGCTGGGGCTGATTCCCGACGACCCGAAAAAACCTTATGACGCCCGGGAAATCATCGCGCGCATCGCCGACGGTTCGAACTTCCTCGAATTCAAGGGTGAGTTCGACCAGCAGACCCTCTGCGGCCATTTGCAGATCCAGGGGCGCCCTTGCGGTTTTATCGGCAATAACGGGCCGATCACCCCGAAAGGCGCGAGCAAGGCCGCGCAGTTCATTCAGTTGTGCGACCAGAGCGGCACCCCGCTGCTGTTTTTCCACAACACCACCGGTTTCATGGTCGGCACCGAGTCGGAACAGCAAGGCGTGATCAAGCACGGTTCCAAGCTGATCCAGGCGGTGGCCAATGCCCGGGTGCCGAAGCTGACGATCGTGGTCGGCGGCTCCTACGGCGCCGGCAACTACGCCATGTGCGGCCGCGGCCTGGACCCGCGCTTCATCTTCGCCTGGCCCAACAGCCGCACCGCGGTGATGGGCGGCGCCCAGGCCGGCAAGGTGCTGCGCATCGTCACCGAGGCCAAGCACGCCAAGCAGGGCCAGGCGGCCGATCCGCAGATGCTGGATATGCTGGAACAGGTCACCGCGCAGAAGCTCGACAGCCAGTCCACGGCCTTGTATGGCAGCGCCAACCTGTGGGACGACGGGCTGATCGACCCACGGGATACCCGCACCCTGCTGGGTTATCTGCTGGATATCTGCCATGAGGCGCAGGTGCGTCAGCTACAACCCAATAGCTTCGGCGTCGCGAGGTTCTGATGTAGCCGCTGCCGCAGGCTGCGATCGGCCCCGCAGGGGACGTGCTCTTGAGGCCCTCGAAGGCCCTTCAGGCCTTATCGCAGCCTTCGGCAGCCGCTACAGGGACAGCGAACAGTTCCGCAACGGCGGTGTTTTCGGCCTGGGGCAGCGGCTACAGGAGTCACAAGGTTCAGGGATTGCGTCACTCAACTTGAGGAGAACAATAAAAATGATCTTCACCCAGGAACATGAAGAACTGCGGCGCACGGTGCACAACTTTGTCGAGCGCGAGATCAACCCGTACGTCGACGAGTGGGAAAAGGCCGGGCGCTTTCCGATCCACGAGATATTCCGCAAGGCCGGCGATCTAGGCCTGCTGGGCATCTCCAAGCCGGAGAAGTTCGGCGGCATGGGCCTGGACTACAGCTATTCGATAGTTGCCGCCGAAGAGTTCGGCACCATTCATTGCGGCGGCATCCCGATGGCCATCGGCGTGCAGACCGACATGTGCACCCCGGCCCTGGCGCGCTTCGGCTCCGACGAGCTGCGCGAGGAATTCCTACGCCCGGCCATCAGCGGGGAAATGGTCGGCTGCATCGGTGTCTCCGAAGTCGGCGCCGGCTCCGACGTGGCCGGGCTCAAGACCACGGCGCGCAAGGACGGCGACGACTATGTGATCAACGGCAGCAAGATGTGGATCACCAACTCCCCCAGCGCCGACTTCATCTGCCTGCTGGCCAACACCTCGGACGACAAGCCCCACGTCAACAAGTCGCTGATCATGGTGCCGATGAACAGCCCCGGCATCAGTCTCAGCCCGCACCTGGACAAGCTCGGCATGCGCAGCTCGGAAACCGCCCAGGTGTTTTTCGACAACGTGCGCGTGCCCCAGCGTTATCGCATCGGCCACGAAGGCGCCGGCTTCATGATGCAGATGCTGCAATTCCAGGAAGAGCGGCTGTTCGGCGCGGCCAACATGATCAAGGGCCTGGAGTACTGCGTCGACAGCACCATCGAGTACTGCAAGGAACGCCAGACCTTCGGCAGCGCACTGATCGACAACCAGGTGATCCACTTCCGCCTGGCCGAGCTGTCCACCGAAATCGAATGCCTGCGGGCCTTGGTGTACCAAGCCACCGAGCAGTACGTGCGGGGCCAGGATGTCACCCGCCTGGCGTCCATGGCCAAGCTCAAGGCCGGGCGCCTGGGCCGCGAAGTCAGCGACAGCTGCCTGCAATACTGGGGCGGCATGGGTTTCATGTGGGACAACCCGGTGGCCCGCGCCTATCGCGACGTGCGCCTGGTCTCGATCGGCGGCGGCGCCGACGAAATCATGCTGGGCATCATCTGCAAACTCATGGGTATCCTGCCGGGGAAAAGAAAATGAGCCGCCTGCCCGCCTGCGAAACCCTGCTGCTGGCGCCCCGCGGCGGCGTCTTGCACATCACCCTCGATCGCCCGGACAGCCGCAACGCCATGAGCCTGCAAATGGTCGCCGAACTGCGCGCGGTGCTGGCGGCGGTACGCGATGACCGCGACATTCGCGCCCTGGTCCTGAGGGGCGCTGGCGGGCACTTCTGCGCCGGCGGCGACCTGAAAGACATGGCCAGTGCCCGCGCCCAGGGCGCCAATGCCTATCAGGAACTGAACCGGGCGTTCGGTACGCTGCTCGAAGAAGCCCAGCACAGCCCGCAGGTGCTGATCGTGCTGCTGCAAGGCGCAGTGCTGGGCGGCGGCTTCGGCCTGGCCTGTGTCAGCGATATCGCCATCGCCGATCATCAGGCGCAGTTCGGCATGCCGGAAACCAGCCTCGGCCTGCTGCCAGCGCAAATCGTCCCGTTCGTGGTCAAGCGCATCGGCCTGACCCAGGCCCGTCGACTGGCGCTGACCACCGCGCGCTTTGACGGCCACGAGGCCAAGCGGCTGGGCCTGGTGCATTTTGTCGAAAACAGCCCGCAGGCCCTGGCCGAACGCCTCGATGAAGTGCTGGCCCATGTGCTGTGCTGCGCGCCCGAAGCCAATGCCGCGACCAAGGCCCTGTTGCTGGCCAGCGCTGAAGAACCGCTGGCGCCCCTGCTCGATCGCGCAGCGGAGCAGTTCGCCACCGCTGTCACAGGCGCCGAAGGCATCGAGGGGACCATGGCCTTCGTGCAGAAACGCAAACCGGCGTGGGCGTCTGAACCACCTCCCGAGCAGACACCCCCGACTTCAGGAACCTGACCCATGCCCGCCTTCAGCAAAATCCTGATCGCCAACCGTGGCGAAATCGCCTGCCGCATCCAGCGCACCGCGCAAGCCCTGGGTTATCGCACCGTGGCGGTGTTCAGCGACGCCGACGCCGATGCGTTGCATGTGCGAATGGCCGACGAAGCCGTGCGCATCGGCCCGGCGGCGGTGCAGCAGTCCTACCTGAACAGCCAGGCAATCCTCGACGCGGCCCGGCGCACGGGCGCCGATGCGCTGCATCCCGGCTACGGCTTTCTGTCGGAAAACGCCGAATTCGCCCGCGCCTGCGAGGCGGCCGGCATCACCTTTATCGGCCCCAGCGCCGAGGCCATCGGACTGATGGGCAGCAAGCGCCTGTCCAAGCTGGCGATGCTCGCGGCGGGCGTACCCTGCATCGCCGGTTATCAGGGCGCGGAACAGGACGATACGACCCTGCAACAGGAAGCCGAACGCATCGGCTACCCACTGATGATCAAGGCCAGCGCCGGTGGCGGCGGACGCGGCATGCGCTTCGTTCAGCACGCCGATGAACTGCTGGCACAGGTGCGCACCGCACGCTCGGAAGCGCTGCACGCCTTTGGCAGCGACGAATTGATTCTGGAACAGGCGCTGATCGAACCGCGGCATGTGGAAATCCAGGTGTTCGGCGACCGCCACGGGCAACTGATCTACCTTGGCGAGCGCGACTGCTCGATCCAGCGCCGTCATCAGAAAGTCGTCGAGGAAGCGCCCTGCCCGGTGATGACCGCCGAGCTGCGCCAGGCCATGGGCGAGGCAGCCCTCAAGGCGGGCCGGGCGGTGAATTATGTCGGTGCCGGCACCGTGGAGTTTCTCCTCGATGCGCGGGGGCAATTCTATTTTCTGGAAATGAACACCCGGCTGCAGGTCGAACACCCTGTCACCGAAATGATCACCGGTCTGGACCTGGTGGCCTTGCAGTTGCAGGTGGCGGCCGGTCAAGCGCTGCCGCTGCGCCAGGAACAGGTCGAACTCAAGGGCCATGCCATCGAAGTGCGGCTGTATGCCGAGGACCCGGCGCAGGATTTCCTACCGCAAACCGGGCAGGTACGGCGCTGGGAGCCGGCGCTGGGCGTCGATGTGCGCATCGACCACGGCCTGCTGGAAGGCCAGAGCGTCAGCCCGTTCTATGACCCGATGCTGGGCAAGCTCATCGCCCACGGCGCCACCCGCGAAGAGGCGCGCCGCAAGCTGCTGCGCGCGGTCGAGGACACGGTGCTGACAGGCGTGGCGAGCAACCAGAAACTGCTGGCGAACCTGCTGCGCCACCCCGGTTTTGCCAGCGGCCAATTCAGCACCGCGTTTATCGCCGAACATTTCGCCGACGATCCAAGCCTGCATCCCCAGCCACCAAGCGGCGCCGAACTGGCCCTGGCCGCGGCGCTGCTGTATCAGCACGCGGCCCAATGCCACGGCGCGGCGCTGGCCGGCTGGCGCAACAACACCAGTGTGCCGCTGCACTATCGCCTGGGCTCGGGTGAGGCCGTGTGGAACCTTGAACTGAATAACCAGCAAGCCGGGACGCTGCAGATTCAACACGCCGACGAAAGCTTCGAGGTACAGCTGCTGGAAGCGGATGGCCGCTGGGCCTGCGCGACTATCGACGGCATCCGCCGCCGCTACGCCTACACCCTGGAAGCCGGGCAGCTCTGGCTGTTTACCCGTCCCGGCAGCCTGCACCTTCAAGACCTGAGCCACGCACCGGTCGCCAGCCAGGCTGGCGCCCACAGCGGCATGCTCAAGGCGCCCATGGACGGCGCCATCGTCGACGTACTGGTCAGCGAGGGCGCGACCGTCAGCAAGGGCCAACTGCTGCTGGTGCTGGAGGCGATGAAAATGGAGCATCCGCTGAAAGCCGGGATCGATGGCGTGATCAAGCGGCTGCAGGTCAACCTCGGCGATCAGGTGAAAAACCGCCAGGTTCTACTGGAGGTGGAATAAGCCGCTAGGCGCAGGCGTCGGGTTTGGCTACGCTCAAGCCTCATCGGGATGTTGAAGCTGGAGCCTGTGATGCCCCACTGGTTGGTAATTGATCTGGAAGCCACCACGGACGAAGGAGGCTGGCCGGTGACCGACATGGAAATCATCGAGATCGGCGCCACCCTGGTGAACCGCGAAGGGCGTGAACTGGACCATTTCCAGCGCTTCGTGCGCCCGCTGCGGCGGCCGATGCTGACGCCGTTCTGCCGTGAACTGACCCGTATCAGCCAGGCCCAGATCGACGGCGCCCAGCCGTTGAGCGAGGTCTGGCCGCTGTTCGAACGCTGGCTGGGCCAGCACCATGCGCGCCTGGAAGGCTGGGCCAGCTGGGGCGACTACGATCGCAAGCAACTGCTGCAGGAGTGGCAACGCGCGCAACTGCACAGCGCCCTCGCCCAGCTGCCGCACATGAACCTCAAGCAACGCTTCGCCAAGGCGCGGCGCCTCGAACGGCCGCTGGGCCTGAACGGCGCGCTGCAGCTCGCCGGGCTGCAGTTCACCGGCCAGCAGCATCGTGCCCTGGAAGATGCCCGCAATACGGCGCGTTTATTGCCTCTGATTCTTCCCGGCTGATCCGTCAGCGCAACAGGTGACGCATCTGAAGGCCTTGTGCATACTGGCCGGCCTTTTTGACCCCTTTTTTGAGGAATCGCCCATGTTTAAAGTCAACGAGTACTTCGACGGCACCGTCAAGTCGATTGCCTTCGGCACGGCCGAAGGTCCAGCCACCATCGGCGTCATGGCTCCGGGCGAATACGAGTTCGGCACCGCTCAACGGGAAATCATGCACGTGGTTTCCGGCGCCCTGACCGTCAAGCTGCCTGACAGCAACGACTGGGAAACCTTTGCCGCCGGCAGCCAGTTCAATGTCCCTGCCAACAGCAAGTTCCAGCTGAAGGTCGCCGTCGACACCGCCTACCTGTGCGAATACCGCGGCTGATCCCTCCCCCGGGGACTGATTGTCGGTCATAAAAAATGCCCGTATCTCGCGATACGGGCATTTTTCGTTGCAGCGCTGTCGACTCTTTATTCCAGCACTGTGACCGGCATGCCGACTTCCAGTCGGCCGATGCCATCATTCACCAGGTTCTGCCCGAACATCGCCCCACCCTCTTGCGCCCGGTACTGCTGCAGCGTGGCCAGCGGTTCACGGTCGGCGCTGCGCTCGCCGGTCTGCGGATCGATGGTGGTGAGGATGCAACGCGCACAAGGCTTGACCACCCGAAACTCGATATCGCCGATGCGGATGCGTTTCCAGCCGTCTTCGGCGAATGCCGGGAAGCCTTCGATCACCAGGTTGGGACGAAAACGCAGCATCTCCAGGGGACGGCCGACGCGACTGGACAGGTCTTCCCGGGAAGACTCGCCGATCAGCAACAACGGAAAACCGTCGGCAAAGGCCACCTGATCGTCATCCTTGCCGTAACCGGCCTGAGTGGTACGCGCACGGTCCAGGGGCACCTGTACCAGGCGGGTCGGCTTGCCGATGAACTCGCTCAGCCAGGCATGGGCCGCCTCGCCGGCATCCGGCACGCGCAGGGTATCGCGCCAGATGGTCACGCCACGCAACGGGGCATCCGCACCAGGCAGTGGCACATCGAGGGCTGGGTAGCCGGGAGCACTGAGGGTCAGCCCACCTTCGGCGTTCCACAGCGCCGAAAGCTGGCTCATGTGCGGGACCGCGCGTTGGGTCAGGAAGCGTCCACTGGGTTCATCGACCAGCATCCAGCGTCGATCGCCCTCCAGCCCCAGCCTGTCCAGCGCGACCTGTTGCAGGGACTCGCCCTTGCCGGACTTCAAGGGGTATCGATAAAGCGCGCTGAGACGCATGGCCAGCTCCCGGGTGGCAAAAAAAGCAACCTTATACGAGCCGGCCCGCGAATCAAAGAAGCACCTGCGGCGCAGGCATCACTCCGGCCACTGCTCCCGTCAGGCGGGAACTTCGTCCAGCATCAGGCGCTGGCGCACCACGTCGACCAGTTTGTCCGGCTGGAACTTGGACAGGAAGTTGTCGCAACCGACCTTCTTCACCATCGACTCGTTGAAGCTGCCGGACAGCGAGGTATGCAACACCACATAAAGACCGCGCAGACGCGGATCGTTGCGGATTTCGGTGGTCAGGCGATAGCCGTCCATTTCCGGCATTTCGGCGTCGGTGAACACCATCAGCAGCTTGTCGGTCATGTCGACCCCGGTATCGGCCCAGGCCTTGAGCATCTTCAGGGCCTTCAGGCCATCGCTGGCAATGTGCATCTTCACCCCCAGCTGGCCCAGGGTGTCGCGCAATTGCGACAGCGCCACGTTGGAGTCGTCCACCAGCAGCACTTCACGGCCGCGGGCACGCTCGAGCACCGGGTCGTCGAGCTTGTCGCGCGAGACCTTGGCGTTGTACGGGACGATTTCGGCCAGGACCTTTTCCACGTCGATGATCTCGACCAGTTGATCGTCGACCTTGCTGATCGCCGTCAGGTAATGCTGGCGACCGGCACTGGTCGGCGGTGGCAGGATGGCTTCCCAGTTCATGTTGACGATGCGGTCGACGCCCCCCACCAGGAAGGCCTGAACCGAGCGGTTGTACTCGGTGACGATGATGGTGCTGTTGGGACCCGGTACCAGCGGCCGCATGCCGATCGCCTGGGACAGGTCGATGACCGGCAGCGTCTGCCCCCGCAGGTTGACCACGCCACAGACGAACGGATGGCGCTGGGGCATCAGGGTCAGCTTCGGCAATTGCAGGACTTCCTGCACCTTGAACACGTTGATCGCGAACAACTGTCGCCCGGCCAGACGGAACATGAGGATTTCCAGGCGATTCTCACCCACCAGTTGCGTGCGTTGATCTACCGTGTCGAGAATGCCGGCCATGTAATGACTCCTGGGCTTGTTCTGATGAATTCACTAACGCGGGTTATCGGCGCAATTCGCCGAATCTTGACCCGCATACAAAATGCCATGCAAAGGCATTGATGTCACATTAACATCATGCTTTACTGGCTTCGCGATTTCACCCACACAACTTCCCCGCCGCGACCTCTATTTCAGTGCTTGGTTCCCCTTTGTAAGGGAATCCCCTATCGGCAATCAGGACCAACCTGATATTCGCAATATCCAATAGCCATTAATGTGACGCCATTCTCATTGCATGAATGGAGTCAGGCTTTTGTTTGTGATCGCAGGAAGATGGGCTGGTGCCCTTTCGAGCCCCCCCGCCTCCGCTGTCCAAGCGTGGTCGATAGACCGTGCCCGACGAGTTGCATCCTGCAGACTAAACACCAGCCCATCGTCTTCGTCCATTCAGAACCAATCAGATTCGTCCTATATCCCACGGCATAACCGGCGTAATACCTTACAGCCGCTCACAAAACGGACCATTCCATCATCTGACGTGGCGTCGTGGAGACAAGCATGCTGATCGACGATCAAACGTGGCACCAATCACCTGACTTTCTGCTTGAGGCAGAAGCACTATTGGCCAAGTCGGTTGAGTGCCTGAACCATCTCAATCTGATCAAGAACGATCAGGACGCCATCGATTGCATGTTGTCCACTCTGCTCAAGCTTGCCGAGAAAACCGACGCGCTGGCGCTGCGCAGCACCGCCGAGTTCTCGCGCCAGGTTCATGCGTTGCTGGATCATTCCCACCCTCATCCGGACATGAACGAGCAGATTCTCGACACCCTCGGGGAATGCTTCAGCCTGATGGCCTGGCAGCTTGAACTCGTCGATCCGGTGACCGGGCAACTGAACCTCGATGGCAACGAACAGGCCACCCTCATCGAATCCCTCGCCGTGCAAATGGATCCTCTGCCTGCGCCCCTGTCCTGCCAACACAACTCGTTTAAAGTTTTTTCGATCGCCAAGAGAAACGCATAAACCTGTCGTTAATCCCTAACTTCAGCCGTTAGATATGTTGTGACATTGACCAGCATCATGTCGTTATTCAATATTTCATGCCTGTTAACGACAGAACCAACTAGCGCAACTAAATAAAACCAACCCCAAGACTTCAAGTGTCCTGAATTTCGCCTGCCCGTTCGCTCAAGGCGAGATACAGGCACTGTTTCAGGGTGGCCAGTTGAAACAAGCGAATCGGCACATACGTCCCAAAAGGCGATATTCCTGACTCTCTGGACATATATAGAGGCGCGACCAACGGTAGCTAAGCTGGTACTATGCCAACCACTAACCGATGTACTTAATGGCACTGTGACTTCAGATTGATCTTGTTACACACCGGATCAGTGCAAGGCTTGCTCCCAACGAATAGACCGCGTTAATTGAAGCCGCATACTCAAACAATACCGTTTTCCAAACCGGGGCCCGTCAGCCGACTTGACCGGTCTCCCCGCAGCGAACATTCATTGGCTCCATCCGCTATGTACGCCAGCCTCAAGTCAACCGCCACCAGGCTTCTTTCTCGAATACACCTGCGCTGGCTCAACCTGTTGCTGTGCTCATGCTCGGCACTTGGAAGTCTGGCCGTCTATTGCCTGTCGACTACCTTTCCCCTCAGCCTGCTGATCCTGAACCTGACAGCCCTGGCCGGTGTCTGGGCCTATTACGGCGATTCGCGCAAATCGATCAACTTCCAGCCTCAGGAACTGGCGGACCGTTTGCTGGAAGTCCAGGAAAACGAGCGCCATCGGCTCAGTCGTGAATTGCATGATGATATTGGTCAGTTGTTGACCGCCGCCAAATTGCAAAGCGAATGGCTCAAGCGCCGCCTGCCCGAAGAGCTGCAACAGCATTGCACGACGCTTCAAAGCACATTGGAAGAAACCCTGGCCAAGGTCCGCGATGTATCGGCCATTCTCAATCCCCGGCAATTGGCCAGCCTGGGCCTGGAAGCCAGCCTGCGGGCCCACTTGCTGAAGACCCTGGAAAACACCTCCGTGCACTGGAGCCTGGAATGCAAGCAACGCCTGGCTGGCATCCCCGAAGAGATGGCGGTGGCCGCCTTTCGCATCACCCAGGAAGCCGTCACCAACATGCTGCGTCACGCCCAGGCAAATAACCTGCTGGTACGCCTGCAACGCCTGCCCGAGGGGCTTTCGCTGTTTATCAGCGACGATGGCCGTGGTTTTTCCCCGGCGGCCAATCCTGGCGCACAAGGACAACGCGGCATGGCGGGCATGTCGGAAAGAATCGCGCAACTGGGTGGCACCCTGAAGGTTTCCAGCCAGCCCGACCAGGGCACACAAATCGAAGCACTCTTCCCCTGGGCGCCTCGCGCACTCGAACGGGCCAGTACGAATAAGGTTTTACATTGACCTGCAATTTACTTCTGGTGGATGACCACTCGCTCATCAGGGCTGGCGTGCGTGCCCTGGTCATGGACATTCCTGGCTATGCCGTGATCGGCGAAGCCAACGATGGCGCACAAGTACTGGAAATGGTCGAAAGGCTGTCGCCAGACATAATCCTGCTGGATATTTCCATGAAGGATGTCAGCGGCCTTGAAGCCCTGAAGAAACTCAAGGTGGTGCATCCGCAGAGCAAAGTCCTGATTCTCTCGATGCACACCGATCCAGCGCTGATCATGCAGGCCCTGGAATCCGGTGCTCATGGTTATCTGCTCAAGGACACCACCGCCAACGAGCTCGAGCACGCGCTCGAGGCCTTGCGCAACAACGAGCGTTACCTCAGCCCGGCCATTGCCCATACGGTGATCAACCAGGCGCTGATCCGCGTGCAGAAACCCCATCCAGAGCCCGTTGAGACCCATAACCTGACCGCACGCCAGCTGGAGATCCTGCGCCTGATCGTTCGCGGCAAATCGACTCGGGAAATCGCTCACGGCCTGGGCCTGAGCATCAAGACCGTGGAAACCCACCGCTCGCAGATCATGAAACGCCTGCAGATCTATGACGTGGCCGGCCTGGTCCTGTTTGCCGTCCGCGAGCAGATCATCAGCCTCGACGATTAAAGCGCCGAAGCTCCCAACAGCGGGGAGTCTTCCGGCAAATGCACCCGCAATGCCCCTGGGAGCGCGCGAAAACGCAGGTTTTCGCCTTGCAGGGGCTCACCGTCGAGATTGATATCCAGCCCCTCGGACACCTTGATTTCCACCCAGGGCAGGCGCGTACGCACAAACAGGTTGTCGATCCCCCAGCCGCCGGCCAGCAAATCCTTCAAGGTACCCACCAGCTCCTGGGGGGCCGGCAGGATACTGACATCCAGCAACCCGTCATCGGCCATCGCCTCAGGGCACAGCAGATGACCGCCACCGGCCTGGCGCCCATTGCCAATCCCCAGGGCCAGCAGCTCGCCGCGCCAATGGAAATCCGGCCCCTGCAGCTCGCCATAGGCCGCATGCAACTCATTGAAGCGGGACAAACCGGTGAACAGATAGGCCGCGCCCCCCAGGATCTTTTTCAGGTCCTCGGAGGTATTGGCCGTCACCTGGCTGCCGAACCCACCCGTGGCCATGTTGAGGAATACCTGACCACCGACCTCGCCGAGGTCGATCGTCCGTGCCGGCACGTCGAGCAGGCTCAATGCCTCATGGGGCAGCAACGAAACGCCAGCCGCCCGCGCGAAATCATTGGCCGTCCCCAGCGGCAGCAACACCAGACTGGCATCGTTGGCCTGTGCCGCCATGGCCTCGGCGATATCACGCAAGGTGCCGTCACCGCCTCCCGCGATCAGGCGCGTATAACCGCCCGCGAGAGCTTCATCCACCAGGCGTTGGGCATCGCCCGCTTCCCAGGTCAGGCGGACCGCCAGCTCCCAACCCTCTTCGCGCTTGCGCTCGACAGCATCGCGGACCTCTTCGTTGAGGGCCTGCTTGCCGTGCAATATCAGCATCGCCTTGCGTTCGCTCATCGCTCATCACTCCTGTCATTCGAGGGCCATTGAAGGATGTTGACCCTCAGTCCATGAGAAAAAGTTCGACCGAGTTGTAATCAATTCATCTCCATCAGGCCGTCTGCTCACTGACCGGTAACTTTTCTGACCGCAGATTGAGAATCACCTGAATTGACCCGAAACAGACAATCGGAGAATGTTCATGGCAGGCGAACGACGCCTCAAACAGGGAAGCGAAACACATGGATGACAAGAAATGCTTTGAACGCTCGAGCTCCGCACTCAATCGGCTGGAAGGGAGCATCCTGCTCAGTACAGGCAAACACCCGGAACTGAGTGTCCATCAAGTACATGCCCATGACCGCGAGCCTAAGCCCGACGGCAAGCTTCACGCCTTGCTCAAGAAACTCGCGTGGGTATTGGCCTATGCCGGTTTTCTATCGGCACTGCTGTCCTGGGGCCTGAACAGCCGTTTTGGCTTACTGATCCTTCTACTGCTGCGGTGATAGGCAGGGCTCTGGAGGATGGACCCGGCCCTGCCGACCAGGTCCGCCTCCCCTGGCGTCAGCCCAGGACTTCACTCAGGGGAATGAAGTTGACCCAATCGCCCTCGACCAGCGTTCGCTCTTCCAGCACCTCGACCAGCCCCTCGGCCCAGGCGGCACTGCGCAAGACCCCGGAACTCTGGTTCCGATAGATGATTGCCCTGCCCTGCTCCAGGCGCCCGCGCAGATACTCTCGGCGGTTCCCCGGTTTCGGCCAGGCAAAGCCGGCTGGAACCTGAAACTGCAAGGGATGCAGTTGCTTCACTCCCTGGCGCCGCAAAATATAGGGGCGGGCCAGCAAGGCAAAGGTCACCAGCGTCGAGGCCGGGTTACCGGGCAGGCCGATTACCGGCACACCGCGGAAATGCCCGAAGGTCAACGGCTTGCCAGGCTTGATCGCCAGCTTCCAGAGGGCCAGTTCACCCTCTTCTCTTAAGGCGATGCCCAGGAAATCCGCTTCGCCCACCGATACGCCGCCGGTGGACAGAATCAGATCCACATCCGCCAGCTCGGCAAGACGACGCCGGGTCGTGGGCAGGTCGTCCGGCAGGATTCCGCCGTCGATCACCTCGCAGCCCAGACGCTGCAACCAGCTGCACAGCAAGACCCGGTTGCTGTTGTAGATCTGCCCAGGACCGAGCGCCTGCCCGGGTTCGACCAGTTCGTCACCCGTGGAGAGCACGGCGACCCGCACGCGGCGTACCACATCCAGCTCCGCGCAACCCAGGGAGGCAGCCAGCCCCAACTCGATCGGCCCCAACTGCGTTCCGGCCACCAGCACACACTCGCCAACCGTGGTTTCCTGGCCTTGCGGACGAATGTTCTGCCCCGCGCCGAGAGGCTCGGTAAAAGACACCCGCTCATCGGCCTGGACCTGGGCGTTCTCCTGCATTTCCACGCAGTCGGCTCCCGCTGGGACCGGCGCCCCGGTGAAGATGCGTGCGCAGGTGCCGGGCGCCAAAGGCTCAGGCGCCTGGCCAGCGAAGATGCGCTGGCTGACCATCAAGGGCTCGCCCTTCCAATCCGAGGCACGCAAGGCGTAACCGTCCATGGCGCTGTTGGGCCAGGGCGGAAGATCCAGGGGGGAAATCAAGTCGTCGGCCAATACCCGGCCTTGAGCGGCCGCGAGCGGCAGCCGTTCGCGTTCGAGAATGGGAGTAGCCTCGGCCATCTCGAGCAAACGGGCCAATGCGACCTCGACCGGCATCAAGGCACCGGTCTTGCCCGGCTTACCCACGGGATTCACAAGGTGCTGCCTGTTTCAGGTGGGTGACGAAATTGCACGGCCGGTGCCGCGAATCCAGCTGCTCGGCGAGGATGCCGTCCCAACCGGTACGCACCGCATTGGTCGAACCCGGCAGGCAGCAGACCAGCGTGCCGTTGGCCAGGCCGGCCAGGGCTCGGGACTGCACGGTGGAAGTGCCGATGTCAGCCACCGAAATCTGGCGGAACAACTCGCCAAATCCGTCGACCTGTTTGTCGAGCAGGCAAGACACCGCTTCCGGAGTGCTGTCGCGGCCAGTAAAACCGGTGCCGCCAGTGATCAGCACCACCTGGACCAGATCGTCGGCGATCCAGGTCGCCACTTGTGCGCGAATCTTGTAGAGATCGTCCTTGAGCAGGACGCGCGCGGCCAGGTTATGGCCAGCAGCGCTCAGACGATCGACGAAGACCTGGCCGGATGTATCGGTCTCCAGGGTCCGGGTATCACTGACAGTCAGCACCGCGATGTTCAGGGGTGCAAAAGGTACATCAGCCTTGGCTTTCATAGGCTCGATCCAGTTGTAGGAGAAACAGCCCGGTGTTATATCACAGCGCTCTCTTTGACCGCCCCTGTGGAGACGTGCCATGACCCAGCGCGCAGATTTGCCGCCCTGCTCCATTCTGCTCCTGGCCGGTGGACGCGGCCAACGCATGGGCGGAAGGGACAAGGGGTTGATCGAGTGGCAGGGCCGGCCATTGATCGCTCATCTGCATCGACTGACCCGCGGCCTGAGCGATGACCTGATCATTTCCTGCAACCGCAATCGGCAGCAGTACGCACCTTATGCCGACCAACTGGTGCAGGACGAAAGCAATGATTTCCCGGGGCCGCTGGCAGGTATTCGCGCTGGATTGGCCGTCGCCCGGCATACCCATCTGCTGGTGCTGCCCTGCGACGTACCGCGCATCGACGCGCGCCTGATCGACGCCATGCGACAAAGCGCCGCCCGGCACCCGGACAAACCGCTGATGCTGCGCCATGGCGAGCACTGGGAACCCTTGCTGTGTATCATTCCGCGCGCCCTGCTCGGCACCTTCGACGGTGCCTGGCAGAACGGTGAACGCAGCCCCGGACGTATCATGCGCGGGCTGGATGCTCAGGCCCTGCAATGTCCGGCAAACGATCCCCGATTGGCTAATCTGAATACACCAGAGCTGTTAAGCCAACAGCGCGGCGTGTCAGAATGCCCTTAACTCAAGGAACTTGCAGGCGTTGTATACGTCTCAAGCACAGCAACTAAAAGTATTCATCTCGGAGACACATAATGATTCAGCGGACTCTCGCCACTCTCATGCTTGCACTGGGCCTTGCCACTCTCGCCGGTTGCGCATCGCCTACTGTGATCACCCTGAATGACGGTCGCGAAATCCAGGCCGTCGATACGCCGAAATACGATGAGGATTCCGGCTTCTACGAGTTCGAACAACTGGACGGCAAACACACCCGCATCAACAAGGATCAGGTTCGTACGGTAAAAGAGCTGTAATCCATACCGTTACAGCCTTGAACGATAAAGCCCGCTTTCGCGGGCTTTATCGTTTCTGGGCAACAACCAGCAGTGGCCTGGATTACCACTGCAAGGTGATCCGACTCTCGAACTCGCGCTCCTCCCCACTCAGCGGGTCGGTAAATCGCAGCCCCTGGGCCAACAGTTTGAGCGGCTTGGCGTAATCGTCGTCCACGTCCTTGAGCGCATCGGGATAGAACGGGTCGTTGCAGATTGCCGCCCCCAGCGCACTCATGTGCACCCGCAACTGGTGCTTTTTGCCGGTCACCGGATACAACCCATAACGCCAGAGGTCACCGTTCTTTTCCCGGACCTCCAGCGCCGTTTCCGTATTAGGAATGCCAGGCCCTTCCTGCATGCGGAAAAAGGGCTCGCCATCGACCAGACGGCTTTTATGCACCCGCGGAAACTCGAGACCGGGCAAGGCCGGGGCGATGGCCTCGTAGCGCTTGTCGATCCTGCGGGTCGGAAACAGTGACTGATAAGCCGAGCGGCTTTGCGGATTGGCCGAAAACAGCACCAGGCCCGCCGTATGCCGATCGATGCGATGCAGAGGCACCAGGTGGGGATTGTCCAGGCTGCGGATCAGGCGGCGCAGCAAGGTTTGCTCGACATATTCCCCCGCTGGAGTGACCGGCAGGAAATGCGGCTTGTCCGCCACCACCAGGTGCTCATCGACATAGAGGATCGACTCCTGCATCGGGATGACCTTTTCGTCGGGCACTTCACGGAAATAATGGATGCGCAGGCCTTCGCGGTACGCCAGGTCGATGCTGATCGGCAAACCCTGTCCATCGAGCACCCGGCCACGGACGATCCGGCTCAGCCACTGCTCGCGGCTGATGGTGCTGAAATGATCACACAGGCAGTCCAGTACGGTTGGCCATGAACCCGGGGGCAGGTACAGGGTGCTGGCCTGATGCTGTGCGGCGGAAAAAGGTACGGAGGACATACAAAAGCTCGAGCGGACAATGCAGAGCGGCATTATCCAACATGGGTCCCGGGGAACCTAGGAGAGTTTCCCCCTTCGGGACCAACGACTAGGCGCGGGCCACGCCGGCCTGCGCGGCGGCATCGGTGAACTCCTTCAGCCAGCGCAGCACATCGACTGCCTCCCAGCGGGCCGGGTCATACAACGCATACAACAAACCCTGATACCCCACCACGTCCAGTTGCCGGTGATAACCCGCACGCTGGAACAGGGCTTCGATTTCCGCGAAGCAGGTATTGAAATGCAGCTTGTTGAACGGTGTCTTGCCCTCCGTGACCAGCCCGTCCAGGCGCAGTTCGAGCACCGCTTCGCGCACCACATCGGCGGACATGCGGTTCACACTGCTCTTCAATTGTTCGACATTGACCATCATCAGTCCTTCTACCCTCTCATTCATCCACTGAGCACACGCCCTGCACATCGAAATCAGCCACGGCCGACGTAACTGACCACCCACAACACCACGCCCCAGATCTGCGCCGAATCCCGATCGTCCAGGGGGATCGGTGCAATCGAAGGGCGCGCCGCCTTGAGCAGCAGCCCGCCCTTGGGGTCGGGAGCCAGCAGGCGCACGCCATAGGCGTCTTCGCCATCGAGATGGGCCACCACGTATTGATCCACCGCCGGGGCCGCCGAACGATCGACGATCAGCCGGTCGCCGGGATAGATACCGAAGCCCAGCAGGCTGTCGTCATCCACCAGCACCGCGCGGATCTGCGGTGCTCCGAGACCCACGGTGCGATCCAGCGAAAAACCGCCTTCGAACTGGAGCCCGGCAGCAAACCCGCCGTGCTCCGCATGTTCGGGCGACAGGTGTTGCAAACGCTCGGCGCGGGCGAGGATTGTGAGAGACATGACGAACCATCCCGATAACTGTACGCATATACAGTAACCGAATAATCGGGATCCCGCCAAGGGATTGCAGCGAAGGCGACAAACGGAAAGGGTCGTGCCAGCGACAGCCGGCTCAGCGCAGGAAGGCCACCACCTGCTCGGCATCGAACGGCCAGCCCAGCTCGGCGCCATTGTCCACCCGGCGCAGGACCGGGATACGCAGGCCATACGCCTCGAACAGGGTTTCGTCTTCCGCGATATCCACCAGCTCGACCATCAGCCCGTGCTCCACCAGCGGCATCAACTCCGCCTCGGCGAGTTCGCACAGGTGGCAGCCCAGGGTGCCGAACAGCTGACATTCAGGAGGCATGACATACAGACCGAAAAGAGACAGGCGCTTATTCTAGGCCCGCGATAAAAAGCCGTCGACCGATGAACACGGCAGCGTGCGGTCATCGTCGGGCATTCTGCCAAACAGCTGACGCAGGTCAGCACTGCCAACTTCCGGTTGAGCGACCCTCGCGGCTTTTTTTGCCTCTACGCTCTGTCATTACAACCCGCCGCCGGAGATGTCTGTGTTTGCCAATCTGTTGATCATCCTCGCTTCATCCCTGGTGGTGATCGCCCTGTTCCGCCGCCTGCGCCTGCCGCCCGTGCTGGGCTACCTGTGCGTGGGCCTGCTGGTGGGGCCGACCGCCTTCGGCTGGGTCAACGACAACGAAAACCTGCCTGACCTGGCGGAACTGGGGGTGGTGTTCCTGCTGTTTTCCCTGGGGCTGGAGTTTTCCGTATCGAAGATGCTGGCCCTGCGCCAGGTGGTATTCGGCCTGGGCAGCCTGCAAGTGCTGTGCAGCGGCGCCATCCTCGGCGGCCTGCTGATCCTCGCCGGCGTGCCGCCGATCCCGGCGCTGCTGCTCGGCGCAGGGCTGGCGCTGTCCTCCACCGCCATCGTCAGCAAGGAGCTGGGCAGCCTCGGGGAGATCTTCAGCAGCCACGGGCAGAATGCGATCGGCGTGTTGCTGTTCCAGGACGTGGTGGCCGTGCTGTTGCTGACCCTGGTGCCGGTATTCGCCGGCAATACCGAACAGGCCTGGTATTGGGCCCTGCCCCTGACCCTGGGCAAGACCGCCCTGCTGTTCATCGGCCTGGCGCTGGCCAGCCGCTGGCTGCTGCCACGGCTGTTCCATGAGGTGGCTGCCTCCCATTCTGCCGAGCTGTTCGTGCTGCTGGCCCTGGTCATCGTCCTGCTGACCGCTTGGCTGACCCACCTGCTCGGCCTGTCCCCTGCCCTTGGCGCGTTCCTCGCCGGCATGCTGCTGGGGGAAAGCCGTTACCGACACCAGATCGAGGCTGACATCCGGCCGTTCCGCGACATTCTGCTGGGGCTGTTTTTCGTCAGCATCGGCATGCTGATCGACCTGCAACTGTTCGCCAGCCATGCCCTGCTGATCCTCGGCCTGACCCTGGCCCTGATGCTGATCAAGGGCGCCGTGGTGGCGCTGTTGCTCAAGCTGCGCGGCAGCGACGGCGAGACGGCCTGGCGCAGTGGCCTGGCCCTGGCCCAGGGTGGCGAGTTCTGTTTTGCGCTGATGGCGCAGATGCAGCAGAGCCAGTTGATGCCGGCCGAGCTGAGTGGCCTGCTGCTGGCCGCGACCTTCTGTTCGATGCTGCTGACCCCCTTGCTGCTGCGCGTCGCGCCGGGCATTGCCGCGCGCCTGCACCGCAAGCCGAACCAGGAGGCCCACCTGGAAGAAATCAGCGCCCTCAACGCCGGCCTGCAGGAACACGTGGTGATCTGTGGATATGGCCGCGTCGGCCAGTCGATCGGCCGCTTCCTGCGCCGCGAACAACAGCGTTTCATTGCCCTGGACGACGACCCGGTGCGGGTCCAGGAAGCCGCGGCCGGCGAAAGTTGCGTGCATTACGGCGACTCCCGCCGCGCCGAGCTGCTGGCGGCGGTCGGCCTCGAACGCGCGCGGCTGCTGGTGATTGCCGTGGACAAGACCGACATCGCCCTCAACGTGCTGAAAAGCGCGCGCCGGATCAACGGCGAAGTGCCGATCCTGGTACGCACCCGGGACGACAGCCAACTGGCCGAACTGAAAGCCGCCGGCGCCAGCGAAGTGGTGCCGGAGCTGCTGGAGTCGAGCCTGATGCTGGCGTCCCATGCGCTGGTGATGCTCGGGCTGCCGGAACACCAGGTACAGGTCAAGGTCGATGAGGTCCGCCACAACCGCTATCGCCTGCTGCACGGTTTTTACCATGGCGCGCAGACCGACCTGCTGGACAATCGCGGCCAGCCGCGGGTGCTGATGCATGCGGTCAATCTCGGCAGCGCGGCCCACGCCTGCGACCTGGCCCTGGGCGAGCTGGCGCTGGACCAGTTGGGTGTGGATGTGCAAGGCGTGCAGCGCGATGGCCGCGACCTGGAGCTGGCCGCCGGCACCTTGCTGCAAGCTGGCGATACAGTGTTGATGTCCGGCCCGCTGGCGGCCATCGAAGCGTCGGAGGCGCGCCTGCTCGGCGGCCAATGATCAGTGGCAAGCAGCCCAGGCTGGAGGCTCCAGCCCGGGCCGCAAGGCTTCAGTCCTGGCTGACCGCGCCGATCTTGTGCAGCGACAGGTCGGCGCCGTAGTACTCCTGCTCCTGGGTCAGGCGCAGGCCGCAGAGCACCTTGATCGCGCCATACACCAGGAAGCCGCCGACCAGCGCCACCAGCACACCCAGCCCGGTACCGATCAACTGGCTGATCAGGCTGACACCGCCCAGGCCACCCAGGGCGCTCTGGCCGAAGATCCCACAGGCGATACCACCCCACACGCCGCACAAACCATGCAATGGCCAGACACCCAGCACATCGTCGATCTTCCAGCGCGTCTGGGTGGCGATAAAGCACCAGACGAACAGCGCGCCGGCGATCGCCCCGGTGATCAGCGCCCCCACCGGATGCATCAGGTCGGAGCCGGCGCAGATCGCCACCAGCCCGGCCAGCGGGCCGTTGTGCAAAAAGCCCGGGTCGTTGCGCCCGACGATCAGCGCCGCCACCGTACCGCCGACCATGGCCATCAGCGAGTTCACCGCCACCAGGCCGCTGACCGCCTGCAGAGTCTGCGCGCTCATCACGTTGAAGCCGAACCAGCCGACAATCAGGATCCACGAACCCAAGGCCAGGAACGGAATGCTCGACGGCGCGAACGCCACCAGCTTGCCGTCGCGGTAGCGCCCGTTGCGCGGCCCGAGCAACAGCACCGCGGCCAGCGCCAGCCAGCCGCCCATGGCATGCACCACCACCGAGCCGGCGAAATCATGGAAGCCTGCGCCGAAGTGCTCCTGCAGCCAGGCTTGCAGGCCGTAGTTGCCGTTCCACACCAGGCCTTCGAAGAAGGGATAGATGAAGGCCACGATCAGCGCCGTGGCGCAGAGCTGCGGGACGAACCGCGCACGCTCGGCGATGCCGCCGGAAATGATCGCCGGGATGGCCGCGGCGAACGTCAGCAGGAAGAAGAACTTCACCAGCCCGTAGCCGTGATCGGCACTGATCACCGCCGCCGGTTGCAGGAAGCTGACGCCGTAGGAGATCCAATAGCCTATAAAGAAATAGGCCAGGGTCGAAACCGCGAAGTCGCTGAGGATCTTCGACAAGGCGTTGACCTGATTTTTCTGGCGCACCGTGCCCACCTCGAGAAAGGCGAAGCCGGCATGCATGGCCAGGACCATGACCGCACCGATGAGAATGAACAGGGTATTGGAACCATGGACCAGAGTGTCCACAGCGCTTTGCAGATTTTCCATGGAATGGGCAGACCTGATAGCAGGAATTATCCGCGAGCCGCTCGAGCGTTTTTGCACCAACTTGGCACCAAAGGTCCTGTCGACCTACGTATTGCGACCCATTTTGGCGCGACGCTTTTTCGAGAAGGGTGTATCGCTCGGGGGTGTTTCCATAAGTGTTGATTTTTTAGGGTAAGGTTTTAGCTGCCAGGCACCGCATCCTGCGCGCTTTCGGCGCAACCACCCGTGTTTACGCACCAGGACAAAGCAAAAGCTGTACCAGACAATTGCACTGAACCTTCGCGCAAGGCTCATACTCGAACCCTTCAGAACGCCACTATGGAGATCATCATGGCCAGCAAAACCACCAAGACAGCTCAAGAAACCCTGATGGCGGACTTTCAGGCACTGGTCAGTGACACGGAACGTCTGCTGGAACACACCGCCACCCTGGCGGGCGAACAGGCGGACGAATTGCGCACACAGATTCACGACAGCCTGCTGCGCGCCCGCGAGACCCTGCAACTGACCGAGCAATCGCTGCGCGAACGCGGCGAGGCGGCGGTCACTGCTACCGAAGACTATGTGCAGAACAACCCCTGGCAAGCAGTGGGCATCGCGGCGGGCGTGGGCTTCCTGATCGGCCTGCTGGCGACCCGGCGCTGATATGGCTATCGATGAATCCGGCTCCACCGCGGGCCACGGCTCCTCAACGCGGCGCCTGGGCGCTGCTTTCCTGGGTTTGTTGCACAGCCACGTCGAACTGTTCGGTATCGAGTTGCAGGAACAGAAAGCCAGAACCGTCAGCCTGCTGTTGTTCGCCGGGCTGACCCTGGTGTTCGCCCTGCTGCTGTTGGTAGGCCTGTCGACGCTGGTGCTGATCCTGTTCTGGGACACCTATCGCCTGACCGCCATCACCGGGCTGTGCATCTTCTATACGCTGGCTGCGCTGTTCTGCGCCATGCGCCTGAAGGCGGCGATTTTCGATGAGTCCTCGCCCTTCCATGCCACCCTCGAAGAGCTGGCCAATGACAGGGAGCGCCTGCTGCCATGAGCCTGCCGGACATTCCGCAAACCAACTCCCGGCGCGAAATGCGCAAGGCGCTGATCCGCCTGCGCATGGAAATGCATCGCCAGGAAATCCGCCACGAATCCCATCAATTGCTGCAACCCTTGCAGCGGGTCCGCGGCCTTGGCCAAAGCTGGCAACAGGGCTTCGGCATCAAGCACGCGCCGTTGTGGGGCGTGGCCGCCGTGACCCTGTTGGGGTTTCTCACCGGCAAGGGCGCCAAGAGCGGCAGCGTCAGAAACTTCGCCCGGCTGGTACGGCTCAGCGCCGGCCTGTTGCCGCTGATCAAGCTCGTCATGCAAGGTTCTTCGAGCAAGCGTTGAGCCACCGCCATCTGGCTGCATTCTTGCAATCATTCCCGCAATAGCTGCGCCCCCGGCCTCTCTCACGAGAGGCCGGGCCTTGCCTGCCTGTTGCGTCGGCGCGCCGCCCAAGATCAACAAGATCAACCAAGGAGGCCCCGTGATCGACGGGCAACCGCTTGCCTGCTTTCAACCCTTCATCGATACCGCCACCGGCCGCATTGCCGGTGTCGAAGCCCTGGGCCGCCTGCGCCAACCGAACGGCCAGCTGCTGTCGGTCGGCCCATTGTTCAACGATCCCCGGACCTCCTCCACCGCCCTGCGCCGGCTCGACCGGCTGATTCGCGCCGACGCCCTGAGCCGCCTGCATGAAGCGCCCGCGGACTGGTTCCTGAGCCTCAATATCTCGCCCCGCTGGATCAGCCGCCTGCGCGCCGGCCAACCCCTGCCGAGCCTCAGGCAATTGCAGCAACAGGGCGTCGATCCGCGGCGCGTGGTCTTCGAAATCACCGAGCTGAGCGGCAACAGCCAGCGCCTGAGTGAAGTGGTGGCGCGCTACCGCGAAGCCGGCGCGCGGATCGCCATCGACGACTTCGGCGCCGGCTACTCCCAGCTCGACCGGGTGCTGGCCCTGCAACCGGACATTCTCAAGCTCGACATGCGCCTGTTCCAGGCCGCGGCCCGTGGCGGGCCCAGCAGCGACGTGGTCAAGGCCCTGGCGCAGATGGCCGAGAAAACCGGCTGCTGGATCATCGCCGAAGGGGTCGAGAGCGAAGCCGAACTCAACTTCGCCCTGGAATGCGGCTCGCGGTATGTCCAGGGCTTCCTGTTTGCCCGGGCCGAGCAGGCGTTCTTCGCCAGCGATGCTTTCGTCGCGCCTTTTGCCCGGGCGCGCCAGCGCTATGTGCAGCAGAAACTGGCCGAACGCGGACGCCTGATGCAGATGCGCCAGCAACTCGCGGAGCTGATGACCCTGCTGCAGGATTGGGCCCAGGCCCAGGCCCCGATCGAGCGGTTACCGCAGGTGGATGCCTTTCCCTGGTTGTTGCGCTTCTATCAATGCGATCGCCACGGCACCCAGCTGACGCCGAACCTGGAATGGCGCCACGAGCGCTGGCAGGCCGACCACAGCTACGTCGGCCACAACTGGTCATGGCGTCCGTACTTCTACCACCTGCTGGCCGAAGGCTGGGACGAGCGGCGGCTGACCCTGTCCAACACCTACCGCGACGCCACCAGCAACCAGTACTGCCTGACCGCCGGGCAGTTCTTCGACAATGGCCAGCGCCTGCTGTTGATCGATATCGATGCCGCGGGGCTTTAGTTCCACTTGCAGGCGCTGGCGCGAACCGGGAAGCTAGCCCATCAGTCATTCGACGGAGAGACCCCGCCTTGGATTGGCATACCCTGCTTACCCGCGAACGCCTCGGAAAACCGCTGCACAGTCCTGAAGAACTGGGCCGCAGCCCCTTCCACAAGGACCACGACCGCATCATCTTCTCCGGTGCCTTCCGCCGCCTGGGCCGCAAGACCCAGGTGCACCCGGTGTCCAGCAACGACCACATCCATACGCGCCTGACCCATTCCCTGGAAGTCAGCTGTGTCGGTCGCTCCCTGGGCATGCGGGTCGGCGAAACCATTCGCGACGCCCTGCCCGAGTGGTGCGAACCGAGCGACCTGGGGATGGTGGTGCAATCGGCCTGCCTGGCCCACGACATCGGCAACCCGCCGTTCGGCCACTCCGGCGAAGATGCGATCCGCCACTGGTTCCAGCAGGCCGCCGGGCGCGGCTGGCTGGACGCCATGAGCGAAAACGAGCGCAACGACTTCCTCAATTTCGAAGGCAATGCCCAGGGCTTCCGGGTGCTGACCCAGCTGGAATACCACCAGTTCGACGGCGGCACGCGGCTGACCTATGCCACCCTCGGCACCTACCTGAAGTACCCCTGGACCGCGCGCCACGCCGACTCCCTGGGCTACAAGAAGCACAAGTTCGGCTGCTACCAGAGCGAACTGCCGTTGCTCGAACAGATCGCCAACAAGCTCGGCCTGCCGCAACTCGAGGAACAACGCTGGGCCCGCCATCCGCTGGTGTACCTGATGGAGGCCGCCGATGACATCTGCTACGCCCTGATCGACCTCGAGGACGGGCTGGAGATGGAGCTGCTCGACTATGCCGAAGTCGAGTCGCTGCTGCTCGGGCTGGTGGGCGACGACCTGCCGGAAACCTATCGCCAGCTCGGCCCGCGGGACTCGCGCCGGCGCAAGCTGGCGATTCTGCGCGGCAAGGCCATCGAGCACCTGACCAACGCCGCCGCCCGGGCCTTCGTCGAACAGCAGGACGCCCTGCTCAGCGGCACCCTGCCCGGCGATCTGGTGGAGCACATGCACGGCCCGGCCAAGCGTTGCGTGCTCAATGCCAAGGACATCGCGCGCAAGAAGATCTTCCAGGACAAGCGCAAGACCCTGCACGAGATCGGTGCCTACACCACCCTGGAGATCCTCCTCAACTCGTTCTGCGGCGCCGCGCTGGAACAGCACGGCGGACGCACGCCGTCGTTCAAGAACCGGCGGATCCTCGACCTGCTCGGCAATAACGCGCCGGACCCGAACGGCTCGCTGCACACCTCCTTCCTGCGCATGATCGACTTCATCGCCGGCATGACCGACAGCTACGCCAGCGAAATGGCCCGGGAAATGACCGGGCGTTCCAGCCCGCAATGACCCGCCGTTGAACGGCTGCCTCGCGTTATCGAGGTGGCCGTTCGAGCGGTTTTGTGTGAGTCGGCAACTAAGGGATTCCCCTAGCCCCTTATCAGGCAATATCCCGATGCAATCGTTACTTCAACTTTGATCAACCGACTTCTCGCACTGTTCTACAGCGCCTTCACTTTCACCTCGTTCACCAGACACCCATCAAGTCTCGGCACTATTCCAGGTAGCCTTCAGCACCTAGAGCACTTGCTCTATAACTAGCGATAGTGACCGATATATGTAGCTGAACAATCAATCCAACTAACCTGAATTAAACAGACCGTTAACGAAACAACCAGACATCCTACCTTTATCTTTCGATACATCTGCTCACCCGCCGGAGCAAACCCCTTGCAATACAAGGGCCCCGCAGGTTCCCCGCCGATTACAAATTCCGTACAAATCAACTTTATCGTTTCCGCTAGTCTCGAACCGTAATGGCTTAACAAGGTTAATTTCACGCCTCGATAGATCGTTCCCCATTCATGACCCCAGGCCGGATGATCACCAGCAAAACAAATAGCAAGCAAACTAAGTACCTTCACTCAAACTTCGGGCCAACGGTTAGTTCGAAAATAATTTCACCCCTCGCTGTAACAAAGAGCACGCCCAGGACTCAAGCGTCAAAATGGAAGTGAGTACACGGAATGAATCCGTGTCGATAAGTTGTTCCCGCACTTCCTCATCCGTTTTTCACTAGTAAGGATGTCGAGTGCCCCATACGTCCTCAAGTCACCCAGGCAGTCACGCCGACCTGCGCCGCTGGCTGCTGCTCTCGCTGCTGGCCGGGGCCCTGCCGGTGGCCGCCGCCGATATGCCACAACCGGGTCAGGAAGCCCTGCGCCTGCAGCAACAGCAACAGCGCGACCTGCAACAACTGCAACTGGAACAGCGCCAGCGCCAGTTACAGCGCGGCAGCTTCGGGACCCCGGCGGTCACTCCCGCCGAAACCACCCAGGGTGGCCAGGATGAACAGTGCTGGGCCCTGAGTGGCACACGGATCGCCGGCGTCACGCTGTTCAAGAAAGACCAATTGAACCGCCAGCTCGAACCCTATATCGCGCCTTGCATGGGGGTGAACGGAATCAACCGCCTGCTGGCGCAGATCACCCGGATCTATGTCGAGGCCGGTTACATCGCCAGCCGCCCCTACCTGAGCAGCGCCCCCGCCGCCGGCCATTCGCTGGATATCGTGGTCGACGAAGGTTATGTCGAGGCCGTCGAACTGGCCGACCAGAGCCTGCCGGTTTCCCTGGCCGGGGCCTTTCCCGGCATGCTCGGCGAACCGCTGAACCTGCGCGACCTGGAACAGGGACTGGACCAGCTCAATCGCCTGCGCTCCCTCGACCTGACCGCCGATATCGCCCCCGGCAGCCAGCCTGGCGCCTCGCGGATCATCCTGCGCTCGCGCAGCAGCGGCGCCTCGCGCTGGGCCCTGGGGCTGGGTGTGGATAACCTCGGCAGTGCCAGTACCGGGCGCGACCGCAACTCCGTCAACCTGAGCCTCGACAGCCCGCTGCAACTCAACGACGCGCTCAACCTGAACTTCAGCGACACCCTCAATCACGGTCCGCGCTACAGCCGCAGCGCCAGCGTTTTCTACTCGATCCCCTACGGCTACTGGACCTACAGCCTGTTCGCCAGCCATGCCGAGTACCGGGCGCCGTTCAAGCTCAGCAGCGTGACCTTCTACAACAGCGGGCGCACTGACCTGCTCAGCCTGCGCGCCGACCGCGTGCTGTGGCGCGACCAGGGCCACCAGCTGAGCGCCAACCTGCAACTGGCCCACAAGGATGTCGACAGCTACCTGGAGAAAGTCCGCCTGGGCATCCAGAGCCCGACCCTGACCGTGGCCGAAGCCGGGCTCAACCTGTTCTGGCTCGACAGCGCGGTGTGGAACCTCGATGTCAATTACGCCCAGGGCCTGACCTGGTTCGGCGCCGACCGCGACTCGCAACAGGTGCAGAAAAACCTGCCGCAGGCGCAGTTTCGCAAGTACCGCGCCAGCCTCAGCCAATGGCGCAATGGCCACTTCGCCAGCCAGCCCTGGCAGTGGCAGAGCCAGCTGTCGCTGCAGTACAGCCCCGACCCGCTGCCGGCCATCGAACAACTGCTGGGCACCGACGACTCCGCCGTGCGCGGCTATCGCGAGAACAGCGCCTCGGGCGCCATCGGCGGGATCTGGCGCAACACCCTGCGCCTGCCGTTGCAGAACGACCTGCCCGTCAAGCTGACCCCGCGCCTGGCCTTCGACCACGGCCGGATCAAGGCGCAAGAAGGCGCCAGCAGCGAGCGCCTGAGCAGCGCCAGCATCGGCCTGAACCTGAGCTGGAAGAACGTACAAGTCGATGTCGACTACCAGCACAGCCTGGAAACACCCCAGCGTTTTCACCATGAATCGCCCGCCTGGCTGACCCGCCTGAGCGTGCAGATCTGAGGTCCCGCGAACCGTGCATCAGCCTGAAAAAAACAGCCGAGCCTGAACACACCACAGCAGCGTTGCAACGAACAGCGCGCACCGCCACTCGGCCCACACATAGAGAGCTTCTTATGCCCGACAACACATCTGTGTTTCACCTGTCCCCCAGGGGCAAACTGCGCCTGGCCATCGCCAGCCTGCTCCTGGTCTCCCACCTGCCGCAGGCGCTGGCCGGCGGTATCACCGTGGCCCCGGGCCCGGGTGGTATCCCGCAGCTGCAAAACCAGAACGGCGTGCCGATCGTCAACATCGTCGCGCCCAACGGCGCCGGGCTCTCCCATAACCAGTTCCTCGACTACAACGTCGATCGCCAGGGCGTGGTGTTGAACAACTCCCTGCAATCCGGCGCCTCGCAACTGGCCGGGCAGCTGGCTGCCAACCCGCAGTTCCACGGCCAGGACGCCAGCGTGATTCTCAACGAGGTGATCAGCCGTAACGCCTCGGCGCTCAACGGCACCCAGGAGATCTTCGGCCGCGCCGCCGACTATGTGCTGGCCAACCCCAATGGCATCTCGGTCAACGGCGGCAGCTTCATCAACACGCCGAACGCCAGCCTGCTGGTCGGTCGCCCCGAGCTCAACGACGGCAAGCTGCAAGCCTTGAGCACCGGTGACGCCAAAGGCCAGTTGACGGTCGAGGGCCGAGGCCTGAAGAACGACAATGGCAGCATCAACCTGATCGCCCCGCGCATCGACAGCCAGGGCGACATCACCGCCGGCAACCAGCTCAACCTCACCGTCGGACGCAACCGCGTGGACCCGGCCAGCGGCAAGGTGCTCAGCACCGACCCGGCCGGTAACACCAAAGAGCAGCGCATCGACGCCAGCCTGTTCGGCGCCATGCAGGCCGGGCGCATCAACATTGTCAGCACCGCCGAAGGCGCCGGCGTGCGGGTCGGCGCGGTGCAGGTCAAAGGTAGCGACGGGGTGGATATCGCGTCCGCCGGCGACCTGCACATCAGCGGCCAGGCCAAGCCCGACAGCCTCGACGCCATCCGAGCCGGCGTGCACAGCGACCAGGGCGACGTGCAATTGCGCAGCGGCCAGGACCTGACCCTCGCCGCCACCGATGTCAGCGCCCGCGACATCAAGCTCGATGCCGGACGCAACCTCACCCTGAGCGCCATCGAAAGCCGCAAGCTCCAGGAAAAACGCGAGCAGTGGAGCAACAGCACCATCGGCATCACCTGGGAAACCTACGACCGCACCCTGACCGACAGCGACAGCCGCCAGCACGGCAACCAGCTGACCGCCCGCCGCGATGCCGAGCTCAAGGCCCGCGCCAATACCGAACTCAAGGCCAGCCAGATCAAGGCCGGCAACAACCTGACGGTCGACAGCGGCGCCGACCTGCGCCTGACCGCCGCCACCGAAACCCACGAACAGCGCGACCAGGGCCACCACCGCAAGCACCTGTGGAAAGCCGACTGGGACAAGTCCAGCAGCGAACAGCGCAGTATCACCAGCCAGTTGGAGGCCAAAGAACAGTTACAACTGACCAGTCGCAAGCAGCTGCAACTGCAGGGCGCCGAACTGGCCAGCAACAATATCCAGCTGACCGGGCGCCAGGTGGACATCACCAGCGCCAGCCGCACCCAGAGCAACAACGACAAGTCCTACTCCGGCGACCTGGTCGGCGGCAGCTTCTTCGGCAAGAACGGCGACGGCGACAAGGGCAAGACCCTGAACAAGGGCAGCAAGGTCAACGCCAAGGGCGACCTGATCGTCAAGGCCGACGAAGTCCGCATCAGCGGCAGCCAGGCCCGTGGCGGCAAGCAGGCCAGCGTGATCAGCGAAAACGGCTCGCTGATCATCGACGGCGTGCAGGACCGCTCCCACGACAACCGCTACAGCAAGGACAGCAAGTTCTTCGGCATCACCAAGGACGAAAGCCGGCAGAACCGCAAAGACAGCACCACTGTCACCAGCGACCTGCGCTCGGACAGCAACCTCGAGCTTAAAAGCACCCAGGACATCGCCATCAGCGGCGCGCAAGTGACCGCGACCGGCAAGCTCGAAGCCAAGGCCGACGGCGACATCAAGATCGACTCGGCGCAGGACACTACGCAGAGCGAAAAAACGACCCACACCCGTGGCTTCGACGCCTATGCCAAGGAGAACGCCCCGGGCACCCGGCAATACCGCGCCGGCGTGCGCTACGAAGACCAGCAGAAAACGGTCAAGACCAGCGACACCCAACAACAGGGTTCGAGCCTCAGCGGCGGCAGCCTGGAAGTCGCTGCCAAGGGCAACCTGAGCATCAAGGGCGGCGACCTGAAAGCCACCCACGGCGATGCCAGCCTCAGCGGCCAGCAGGTCGAGTTGCTGGCCGATCACGACAGCAAGAGCGAAAGCACCGACACCCGCACCACCGGCGGCGGTTTCTACTACACCGGCGGCCTGGACCGCGCGGGCAACGGTGTGGAGTTCGCCCACAGCAGCACCCAGGACACCCATGACAGCAGCACCGCCAACACCACCGGCATCGCCGCCAGCGGCAACCTGACCATCAAGGCCGGCAACACCCTGGTGACCGAGGGCGCCCAGGTCAAGGCCGGCGACAAGCTGCTGGTGAACGCCGAGCAGGTCGACAACCGCGCGGCGCACAACACTGAGTCCACCAGCCACAAGGAAAACACCTGGAGCGCCGATGTCGGCGCCAACGTCGAATACAAGGGCCTGACCCGTCCGGTGGAAAAAGCCATCGAAGGCGTGGCCCAACGCAAGTTCCATCAGCCAGGCCTGCTCGATGCCCTGGAACAACCCAACGTCGGCCTGGACGTGGAAGTCGGCCACCAGAACAAACAGCGCACCGAGCAAGGCAGCAGCGCCGTGGTCAGCCAGTTCCAGGGTGGCCAGGTGGAGGTCAAGGTAGCCGGCCAGTTGCAGGATGAAGGCAGCCGCTACGAGGCCACCCAAGGCGCGCTGAAGATCGACGCCGGCAGCCAGGTGGCCAAGGCCGCCAGCGATACCCACAGCAGCAGCGAGCAGGCGCTGGACGCCAAGGCCGGCGTGCGGGTCTACACCACCACGGGCGAGGACCTGAACCTGCGTGGCAGCGGCGCTGGCGGCAGCAGCGACAAACGCAGCGACAGCAGCAAGGCGGTGGTCGGCAGCTATGTCGGCAAACAGGGCGTGGACATCGCGCTGAGCGGCGATGGCCAGTACGAAGGCAGCCGGTTCGATGGCGGCGAAGCCGGCGTCAAGCTGCACAGCGGCGGCGAACTGGCGCTGAACCAGGCCAATGACCGCCAGAACAACAGCGACTCCAGCCTGCGCGGCGACGCCTCGCTCACCGTCGGCAGCGCCCCGGGCGCCAACGGTAATAACCTCAACCTCGGCGCCGGCGTACAACTGGACCACAAGCGCCTGGACCAACAGGACAGCCAGGCGCGGGTCGCGACCATCCAAGGCAAGGGCCCGGTCGAGTTGACCAGCGGCGGCGACCTGATCCTGCAGGGCACCACCATCGGCAGCAAAACCGCCAAGACCGGCGACATCAACCTGAACGCCGGCGGCAAACTCGACCTGCAGGCCGCGGTCGACACCCACAGCAGCCAGGGCAGCAACCTCGGTGGCGGCCTGACCGGCGGCGCCAGCAAGACCAGCAGCGAGCAGAGCAGCGGCAAGAGCGCCAACCTGAGCGCCAACTTCAACATCGGCCGGGTCTCGGAACAGGACCAGAGCCAGACCGGCGGGCAACTGCACAGCAATGGCCAGGTAAAACTCGTCAGCGGCTCCGACAGCAACACCGCGCTGCACTTGCAGGGCACCCAGGTCGAGGGCAAAAACGTCATCCTCAGCGCTGACCGCGGCGGGATCTACCAGGAGTCGGCGCAATCCACCCAGGCCCACAACAACTGGGGCCTGACCCTGGGCGCCGGCGGCAACGGCGGCAAGACCACCCGCGCCGACGCTGGTGAACACGACTCGCCGAAAACCGATCGCGGTATCCATGCCCGGGCCAAGATCGACGTCGAGCAACGGCACAGCAACACCCAGCACAACAGCCTGATCAAGGCCGACCAGGTGACCCTCGTCAGCAATGGCGACACCCATCTGGCGGGGGCGCGCATCGACGCCAATCAGGTCGATGGGCGGATCGGTGGCGATCTCAAGGTGGAGAGCCGCAAGGACCAGCTCAGCAGCACCACGGTCAACCTCGACGCCCGCCTGGACGCCGAGAAGAACCAGCCAGGCGTGGTCGACAAGCTGACCAAGCAGACCGGCCCGCTCAAGGACAAGCTGCAGGCCAAGGCCGAAGGCAGTTTCGACAAACACCGCGAGAAGCTGGAAAACGCCGTCGACAAGGGCACCGAGCGCCTGGTCGCGGCCAAGGACAACCTGGTGAACAAGGCCGAAGTCGCCAAGGAGCGCCTGGGCGAGAAATTCACCCGCAGCGGCAGCTATGACGTCAACCCGGAACCCAAGGGCGCCTTCGGTCGCGGCGTGGACAAAGCCAAGGGCTACCTCGCCGACAAGACCGAAGCCTTGGGCGATCGCTTCTCCAGCCTCAAGGAACGGGTCTGGCCGAAAACCAGCGACAGCTACGCCGTCAGCGAGAAAACCGGCGCTGGCAGCAAGCTGACCAACACCGCCGAAGGCGTGCTGTTCGGCGACAAGAGCGGCAACACCTCCTACACGCCGACCCTGAACCTGAATGTCAGCCGTCAGAGCAAGGACAGCGTGGCAGAGGCTTCAGGCATCAGCGGGACCCGGGGCGTGAGCCTGCAAGTGTCGGGCGAGACCCGCCTGAGCGGCGCGCGGATCGGCGCCAGCGAGGGCAAGGTCGACCTCGGCGGTTCGACCGTCAGCACCACCGCCCTGGCCGGGACGGATTACCGCGCCGACGTCGGGCTGAACCTGTCGAAGTCGCCGGTCAACCTGGCCCTCGGTGCCAAGGATGAGCTGACCCGCAAGCAGGACGAGGCCACCCAGAAGGATCAGGCGTTCAACCTGGGGCCGCTGCGCGTCGGCGGCCATAGCGACAGCCAGCTGTTGCAGGCCGGCATCGATCAGAAAGCGCCCTGAGGCAAGCGCTCCGTGATCGGCTGCCCCCCATGAACGGGGGGCAGCCTTGGTCAACACCCTTGCCTTCTCGCCGCCCTTTATTGCCCTGCGAAAAAGTGCACTAAACCTCCAACATCTCCTTACCTTTTACATGGCTGGATACTCATTCCTACTTTCAACTGAAAAACCGCTGTAATCCGAAACCGTCTTTCATGTAAGAACTGCCTTATTGTCCCCAACCCCGCCTTAACCCGCATATATCCACTGTCCTGCCTGCGCTAAGGTCCAGCCCTGTATTTATTCCCACGGGTTTGACCATGAGTTCTGTTTTCATCATCGACGACCATCCCGTTATCCGACTGGCCATCCGCATGTTGCTGGAACATGAAGGTTATAAAGTCGTCGGCGAAACCGATAACGGGGTCGATGCCCTGCAAATGGTCCGTGACAGCATGCCGGACCTGATCGTGCTCGATATCAGCATTCCCAAGCTCGACGGGCTGGAGCTGCTGTTGCGATTCGGCGCCCTGGACAAGTCGCTGCGGGTGCTGGTGCTGACGGCGCAGTCGCCAGCCCTGTTCGCCGGGCGCTGCATGCAGGCCGGGGCCTGCGGCTATGTGTGCAAGCAGGAAGACCTGAGCGAAGTGCTCAGCGCCATGAAGGCCGTGCTGTGCGGCTACAACTACTTCCCGAGTCATGCCCTGCAAACGCCAAGGCAGGATGAAACTTCGAACGACGAACTGAACCGCCTGATGTTGCTCAGTGATCGGGAACTCATGGTGTTGCAACTTTTTGCCAAGGGCAGCACCAGTACGCAAATAGCCAACAGCATATTTCTCAGTGGCAAGACCGTCAGCACCTATAAAAAAAGAATCATGCACAAACTTCGCGCGACTTCCATGGCGGAACTTATCGAGTTGGCGCAACGTCACGAACTGGTGTGAGCAACAGGATGTTCAAACACATTTCTTATTATTTAACCCTGACGGCCACGACCGTTCTGGCGGTGCTGTTTCTTGGCCTGGTCGAGGCCGGGCAGCGAGAGTCCGGAATAACATCCGCCCTTCAGTGCACTGACACGGCGCCTTGTCTTGAATCGGCTGCCACCCCACCTCTCGATAACGGCCATCGCGGGTTGTTCCTGCTCGCTAGCCTGGGGCTTGGCGTGCCGCTGCTGGCGTCCCTGGGCTGGAATGCCTGGCTGCACCGGCGCCTGACCCGCCAGCAACAGGCCGCGCATGATCTTGGGCAGCAGCTCGCATTCATGCAGGCCTGGATCGACGGCGTGCCGCATCCGACTTACGTGCGCGACCGCCAGGGCCTGCTGCAAAGCTGCAATGCCAGCTACCTGGAAAGTCTCGCCGCCCACCGCGAAGCGCTCATCGGCAAAACCCTGTTGCAGGGCGTCATGGACGATCCCGGGCAGGCCCGCGAATATCACGCCGACTACCAGCACGTCATGGCGCAAGGCCGCCCGCTGCTGCGTGACCGGCCACTGCGCCTGAACGGGCAGGAACTGACTGTCCAGCACTGGGTCCTGCCCTATCGGGACGCGAACGGCGAGGTCCGGGGCATCATCGGCGGCTGGGTCGATATCAGCGAACGCCATCGGCTCAGCGACAGCCTCGAGGCCGCCCGGCAACAGGCCGAAGCGGCCAGCCGGGCGAAAAGTGCATTCCTGGCCAGCACCAGCCACGAACTGCGCCGCTCGATGAATGCGCTGATCGGTACGCTGGAACTGCTGCAACAGCGCTCCGCCAGCCAGTCCCAGGACCATCCGGTCATTGAAATGGCTTATCGCTCGGCGCGGACGATGCAGGCCCTGGTCGACGATACCCTCGATATCGCCCGCATCGAATCAGGCAGCCTGGCCCTGAATCCCGAATGGCTCGACCCGCGCCTGCTTGTCGAAGCCGTTGTCAGCGAGTTCGACAGCCAGGTCCGGGAGAAGCACCTCAAGCTGCTGCCGACCTTCCACTCCAGCCTCGAGCCGGTCGATGTGCTGCTCGACCCACTGCGTTTCAGGCAGGTTCTGGGCAACCTGCTGCACAACGCGATCAGGTTCACCGAACAGGGCCAGATCAGGGTCCATCTCGACCTGCAAGCGGCCACGCAGCCGCAACAGGTGCAACTGATGCTGCAAGTGACGGACAGCGGCATCGGCATCGACGAGCAGGATCAGCACAGGCTGTTCGAACCCTTCTTCCAGGCCCAGGCACGCCCCCTTTCCCGGCCTGACGGCGCAGGGCTGGGCCTGACCCTTTGCCGTCACCTCTGCGAGCTCATGCAAGGCACGCTGCAACTGGCCAGCCAGCCGGGCATAGGCACGGAAGTGCGGGTCCTGTTGCCGCTGGCCTGTCAGCCACGGCGAAAACCCGCAACCATCGTCGAGCCACTTGTTGCCCCTGCCACCCGGGCCCTGAACGTGCTGGTGATCGATGACCATGCGGTGGACCGCCTGCTGCTGAACGAACAACTGCATTTTCTCGGGCACCGCTGCCGCGCCGCCGAAGACGTCGAGCAAGGCTTCGAACTCTGGAGCAAGGGGTTCTTCGACCTGCTCATCGTCAATTGCCACATGCCAGGCATGAATGGCTACGAGCTGATCCGCGCCATCCGCGAGCGTGAACGCCTGGAGCCCCGCGCGGCCTGCCGGATATTGGGGATGACCGCCAGCCCCCGGCCGCAAGAAAGACAACAGTGCGAACAGGCCGGCATCGATGACTGCCTGTTCAAGCCTGTCAGCCTGGCGACCCTGCGCCACAAACTGGCGGGCCTGCAACCGCGGCCCTGGAATGGCGTGTTCAGCCTGAAAGCGCTGCGCACCCTGTCCCGTGGCAAACCGCAGTTCGCCCTGCGCATCCTTACCGAACTGCTGCATTGCAGCTATCGGGACCGCCAGCAACTGATGGCCCAGCCCTGCGAGCCACCGCCCCGGGCACTGGCGGAGCTGGCCCACAAGATCAAGGGCTCGGCGCTGATGGTGCAGGCCAAAGACCTTGAAGCGCAGTGCGAAGCCCTTGAGCAGGCTGTTCTGGAGGACGCGGACAGGCAAACCCTGACGCAGCGCAGAACCGCCCTGGAACAGGCCATGCTCAAGCTCGAACGGGCCCTGCTGTGGCAGATCGATCAACAGCCCAGCGTGACCCTGACCTGAGCCCCATCACCAGCGCAACAACTTGTGTTTGCCGCTAGTTGCCAGACAAATATCAAAAAGCCACTATCCTGTCAGTCGGCCGCAAAAGCCTCATGGCGAGTCTCCGTCAGACTGCAATTCGCAACGCCCCCGGAGCCGCCTCCCCTGAGCACAATGCACCTGCCTTAACTATGCTGAAACGTTGAGTTGCGCATCACGCGCCCCCTGGAGAGAGCTGTAATGCCGAGCACGCTGTCGTTCGATAAACGCCGATTTCCTCTCCATGTGCATATCAGCGTGATGTTCACTTGCCTGCTTCTGCTGACCGGCGTGGTGCTGGGCGTTTTCAATTACCAGCAGACCACCCGCATCATCCTTTCCAGCAGCGAAAAACTGTTCCAGCGCATCGAACAGGACGTGCAGCTGGACCTGAAAGCGACCTACGAGCCGATTCGCCATCTGCTCAGCCTGCTGGTGGGCAATCCGGCCGTCCAGGCCACCGACCTGGAACAACGCCTGGCGCTGCTCGGGCCTTTCAGCCAATCGCTCAAGGACAACCCCGAGCTGGCCTCCCTCTATGTGGGGTATGCCGACGGGGATTTTTTCATGGTCCGGCCCTTGCGCAGCCAGGCCTTGAAGGAGGCCCGCCAGGCCCCCGAACCCGCGGCCTATGAAGTCTGGAGCATCGAGCGCGACCGCCGTACCGGGCAATTGCATTCGCAGTCGCTGTTCTACGACGCCGACCTCGTCCTGGTCAGCCGCCGGGACAATTCCCAGGAAGCCTACGACCCGAGCAGCCGCAACTGGTTTGCCAACGCCAAGGACGACACCGATCAGATCACCACCGAGCCGTACGTCTTTTTCTCCACCCGCAACGTCGGTACCACCCTCGCCCGCCGCAGTGGCCATAACGCGGTGATGGGCGCCGACCTGACCCTGGAACAACTCTCGGCCACCCTGGCCAAGCATCGGGTCACGCCCAGCACTGAAATCGCCCTGGTGGATGGCAATGGCAACGCCGTGGCTTATCCGGACAGCCGTCGCCTGATCGTCGAAGAACAGAGTGCCCGGCTGATCCGCGCCAACGACCTGAACCCGGCCCTCGATGCGCTGTTGCAGGGCAAGGCCCAGGGCAATCACCTGCGACTCAAGGATCGCCAGTGGATAGTGGCCAGCCGTCATCTGCAGGAAGGTGGACCCCGTGGCTTGCAACTGGCGCTGCTGGTGCCCGAGGACGAATTGCTGGCGGACGCCTATCGCATGCGCTGGCAAGGCGCGCTGATCACCCTGAGCATTCTGCTGCTGTGCCTGCCGCTCGGCTGGCTGACCTCACGGGTGCTGGTCAGGCCGTTGCGCGCCCTGGTGCAGGAAGCCGACGCCGTCCGCAGCTTCGATTTCAACTACCCGCTGACCCGCCGCTCGCCGGTGCTGGAAGTCGACCAGTTGAGCGTGTCGATGGCCCGCATGAAAGACACCCTGGCCAGTTTTTTTGAAATCACCGCCAGCCTTTCCGCGGAAACCCGCTTCGACCCGCTGCTGCAACGGGTGCTGTTTGAAACCATGAAGATCGGCCAGGCCCAGGCCGGGCTGATCTACCTGCGGGAAAACGAAGGCATGAGCCTGGAGCCTCACGGCCTGATCATCGCCGGCAATGTCCAGGACCTGTCGGCGTTCGACATACGGAGCCAGGACGCCCAGAGCGACGCAAGCCCGGTGTGGCTGCGGCAACTGGCGAACGGCGAGAACGTGGTCACGACCCTGGGGTTCGAGCAGGCGGCCGACCTGCAAAGCGTGCTGCTGGCCATGAACTGCCCCAGCGTCCATCTGATCGGTATCCGCCTGCACAATCGTCACAACGAAACCGTCGGCATCCTTGTCCTGCTGTTGGCCGACAGCGGCCAGGAAGCCGACCTGGAAAAGCTGCGCCCGGACCGCATCGCTTTCCTGCAGGCGGTCTCCGGCGCCGCGGCGGTCAGCATCGACAGCCAGCGCTTGCAGAACCGGCAAAAACAATTGCTCGACGCCTTCATCCAACTGCTGGCCGGGGCGATCGATGCCAAGAGCCCGTACACCGGCGGGCATTGCCAGCGGGTGCCGGCGCTGACCCTGATGCTGGCCCAGGCCGCCGCGGCCAGCCAGCAACCGCCGTTCAGCGCCTACCAGCCCACCGAGGACGAATGGGAGGCGTTGCATATCGCGGCCTGGCTGCACGATTGCGGCAAGATCACGACCCCTGAGTACGTGGTGGACAAGGCCACCAAGCTGGAAACCCTGAACGACCGCATCCACGAGATCCGCACCCGCTTCGAGGTGCTCAAGCGCGATCTCTGGATCGACTATTGGCAGGCTCGCGCCCAGGGTGGCGATGAAGCTTCGCTGGCGGCGATCCGTGATGCCGGCCTGGCGGAACTGGACGACGACTTTGCCTTTATCGCCCGCTGCAACCTCGGCAGCGAAGCCATGGCCGAGGCCGATCTGCAACGCCTGGAACGGATTGCCCAACGCACCTGGAGCCGCACCCTGGACGATCGCCTGGGCGTGTCCTGGGAAGAGAACCGCCGCCAGCAACGTACCCCGGCGGCGACCCTGCCGGTCACCGAACAGCTGCTGGCCGACAAGCCCGAGCATCTGATCGAACGCAACCCTTGCGAGCTGATTCCGGCGGACAATCCCTGGGGCTTCAAGCTCGACGTGCCGCCCTACAAATACAACCGTGGCGAGCTGTACAACCTGAAAATCGGCAAAGGCACCCTGACCCGTGAAGAGCGCTATGTGATCAATCACCACATGGTGCAGACCATCCGGATGCTCAGCCACCTGCCCTTCCCCAGCCACTTGAACAGCATCACCGAGATCGCCGGCGGCCATCACGAGAAAATGGATGGCACCGGTTATCCCAGGCAGCTGAAACGGGAGCAGATGAGCCTGCCGGCGCGGATGATGGCGATCGCCGATATCTTCGAAGCGCTGACGGCGGCGGATCGCCCCTACAAGAAGGGCAAGACCCTGAGCGAAGCGCTGGGCATCATGGCGACCATGTGCCGCGATGCCCATATCGATCCGCAGCTGTTCGAGCTGTTCATCCGGACCGGGATCTACCAGCAGTACGCCGACCGATTCATGGAACCGCAGCAGATCGATGGAGTAGACCCCGAGGGCGTGCTGGGCAAGGCCGGGCTCAGGGTCTGATGCGGGCTCAGCAGTCGGTCAGGCGCAGGAAAATTGCCGCCAGGCGCTCGATGCCGGCCTGATCCTCGAGGGTGAAGCGGGCGATTTTCGGGCTGTCCAGGTCCAGCACGCCGATCAGCCGTCCATCCTTGACCAGGGGCACCACCAGCTCACTGTTGGAAGCGCTGTCGCAGGCGATATGCCCGGGGAACGCGTGCACATCCTCGACCCGCTGGGTCTGCAGGCTCGCCGCGGCCGCACCGCACACGCCACGCCCGAAGGGAATGCGCACACAGGCGATCTGGCCCTGGAACGGGCCGAGCACCAGTTCCTCGTTGCGATTGAGGTAGAACCCGGCCCAGTTCAAGTCGTCCAGTTGGTTGAACAGAAACGCCGAGAATTGCGCGGCGTTGGCGATGAAATCGCGCTCGTCGGCCAGCAACGATTCCAGCTGGGCGCACAGCAAGGCATAGCCGTCCAGGCCTTTGCCGGTGTTCTGCAGATCGATCATGCTTTTTGCTCCAACAACTGCAAACCTACCCAGTAGCGCGCGAACTGATACGCGCAGCGACCATTGCGATTGCCGCGGCCAGTGGCCCAGCGCACGGCGAGGATGTCCAGGGCTTCGTCACGCTGCCATTGCAGGCCAGCCTTGCTTCCCAACTCGCCGATCCAGTGCTCGACCACGTTCAGGTAATGCTCCTGGGTGAAGGGATAGAACGACAGCCACAGGCCGAAGCGGTCCGACAGGGCAATCTTGTCTTCCACCGCCTCGCTCGGGTGCAGCTCGCCATCGACGCGCTTCCAGTTCTCGTTGTCGCTTTCCTTCTCCGGCACCAGGTGCCGGCGGTTGGAGGTGGCGTACAGCAGCACGTTATCCGGGGCCTGCTCCAGCGAGCCGTCGAGCACGCTCTTGAGTACCCGGTAGTCGCCCTCGCCCGACTCGAACGACAGGTCGTCGCAGAACAGCACGAAACGTTGCGGCAGCTTGACCAGTTGCTCCACCACCCGCGGCAGGTCGGCCAGGTGATCGCGCTCGATCTCGATCAGGCGCAGGCCATGCTGGGCATGCTCGGCCAGCAGCGCGCGGACCAGCGACGATTTGCCGGTGCCGCGCGAGCCCCACAGCAAGGCGTGGTTGGCCGGCAGGCCGTCGAGAAACTGCCGGGTATTGCGCCCCAACTGGTCGCGCTGGTTGTCGACCCCTATCAGGTCGGACAAGCGCATGTCCAGGCTGACCTCCAGCGGCAGCAGAAAACCGCTGCGGCCTTCACGCTGCCAGCGCGCGGCCAGGCATTGGCTCCAGTCGATGGCTTGTCGCGGCGCGGGCAACAGCGGCTCGATACGCGCCAGAACCGCGTCGGCGCGTTCAAGAAAAGCATTCAATCGAGATTCCACGACTTCTCCTCGGGCAGGTTCCCAGTAATGATGTGGCACGCAGACGAAACGACCTTCCGCCGCCCAGGTCTACCGCAGGCGAACGGCGCCGGGCCCTGCCGGAACACACTGACGATCAGCTATGCTTGCCCAGCGAAGGGAAACGGAAATTGGTTCAACACCCCATGGACATCAAGTTCACCAACCGCCTGTCTTACAAGCAAGCCAGGCTCACTGTGCTGGTCGGGTTTGTCCTGGGGACGGCGCTCAGTCTGCTGCAAATCGGCATCGATTATGCCAGCGAAGATGCCTCCATCAACCGGGAAATCAACGCCCTCCTGGAAATCAGCCACAATCCGGCCTCGCGTATCGCCTACAACATCGACTCCGAGCTCGCCCAGGAACTGACGCTCGGCCTGCTGCGCTCGCCGGCGATCATCCGCGCCCGGCTGATCGACAACAACGACACCTTGCTGGCCAACGTCACTCGGCCGGCCCAGCAAAGCCCCTACCGGATGCTCAGCGACTTCCTGTTCGGCGCCAAGCGCGAGTTCCAGGACCGCCTGTACCTCGATCACCTGCCCTCGGAATCCCTCGGCGTCCTGCACCTGGAAGTCGACACCTACTCGTTCGGCAGCCGCTTCCTGCGCCGTGCGGAAATCACCCTGATCAACGGTTTCGTGCGCAGCCTGATCCTCACCGGGCTGCTCCTGGTGCTGTTCTACGTGATGCTGACCAAACCCCTGGTCGGCGTCATTCGCGAACTCAGCGGCCGCGATCCGCGCAACCCCGACCAGACGCGGCTGGACTTCCCGCCCAGCCACGAACAGGACGAGATCGGCGTGCTGGTCAAGGTCGCCAACCAGCAGTTCGACAACATGGCCACCGAGATCCAGCAACGGCGCAATGCCGAAAACCGCCTGACCGATTACCTCGGGCAGCTGGAAAACATCGTCTCGGCGCGCACCACCGAGCTCAAGGCGATCAACGACCGGCTGAGCCAGTCCAACGAAGAACTGGAAATCGCCCGTAGTACCGCCCTCGACATGGCCCAGGCACGTGCCGCTTTCCTGGCCAACATGAGCCATGAAATCCGCACGCCGCTCAATGGCTTGCTGGGCATGATCGCCCTGTCGCTGGACAGCCCGCTGAACGCCGAACAACGCCAGCAACTGTCGATCGCCCACGACTCCGGCAAAGTGCTGGTGGAGCTGCTCAACGATATTCTCGACATGTCCAAGTTCGACGCCGGCCAGCTGGAGCTGGAACGCATCCCCTTCGACCTCGGGGTGCTGGTGGAAGACACCGCCAACCTGCTGTCGCAGAACGCCGCGCCGAGCGTCGAGCTGGCCTGCCTGATCGAGCCGGAGTTCCCGGCGCTGGTCCTCGGCGACCCCACGCGCGTGCGGCAGATCGTCAGCAACCTGCTGTCCAACGCCCTCAAGTTCACCCGCTTCGGCCGTGTCGATGTGCGCCTGCGTATGCTCGAGGACGGGGTCAGGATCGAAGTCTGCGACACCGGCATCGGCATCGCCCGCGAGGCCCAGGTGAAGATCTTCCAGCCCTATACCCAGGCCGGCGCCGGGATCACCCGGCAATACGGCGGCACCGGCCTGGGCCTGGCGCTGACCTACAACCTCTGCGAAGCCATGCAGGGGCGCCTGAGCATCAGCTCGGAAGTGGGGTTTGGCAGCCAGTTCTGCGCCGACCTGCCGCTGCCCTGCCACACACCGGCCCTCCCACCACAGCCACTGCACGGCCAGGTCCTGGCCATTACCTCCGAAGGCAGCGGTCTGGCCGAACTGTTGAGCGTGCAGTTGCCGTTCTGGGGGCTGGAATATCGGCGCTGCGATCTCGATGAGTCACTGCTCGGGCAGAAGCCGGACCTGTTGATCACCGACTGCCCGGAGTGCCTGTTCGGCCTGCGCCCGAGCATCAGCGCGCCGATTCTGCTGGTCACCGCCTACGGCAGTTTCCTGCCCAGCGAAGAAGCCAGCGCCCTGGCGCCGTTGCAGCAACAGGCGCGGCCATTGGCGCGCAACGCCCTGTATCAGACTTTGCGCCGCGCCCTGCTGGCCGAAACCGCGGTGATCAATGAAACCCAGCTGGAAACCCTGGCGCCCCTGCGCCGCGCCTTCATCCTGCTGGTGGAAGACAACCCGGTGAACCAACTGGTGGCCAAAGGCATGCTGAGCAAGCTCGGCTGTGAAGTGACGGTCGCCTCCCAGGGCGCCGAAGCCCTGGACGTGCTGGAGCACCAGCATTTCGACCTGGTGCTGATGGACTGCAACATGCCGGTGATGGATGGCTACGAGGCCAGTCGGCAAATCCGCCGCAGCGGCCGCTGGCCGGACCTGCCGATCGTCGCCCTGACCGCCAATGCCATGCCCGAAGAGCGCGAGCGCTGCCGGGCCGCGGGCATGAGCGACTACCTGGCCAAACCCTTCCGCCGTGAAGAGCTGATCGCCCTCTTGGACCTCTGGGTGCCGACTACGACAGCGCTTTGACCTGGGCCAGCAGACGGTCCAGGCCATTGCGCAACTCGCTCAGGCTGTCGAGGTCGACACCGCTGTCGCACAACAGCGCGGCCTTGAGCGGCGGCACCTGGTCGCGCAGGGCCAGGCCGGCCTCGCTCAGGCTCAGGTGCACCTCGCGCTCGTCGCGGGACGAACGCTGGCGCTGCACCAGTTGCAGCTGTTCAAGGCGCTTGAGCAGCGGCGTCAGGGTCCCGGAATCCAGCGCCAGGCGTTCCCCCAGCGCCTTGACCGTCGGCAGCTCTGGCGGCGTGGCCTGCCATTCCCAGAGCACCAGCATCACCAGGTATTGCGGATAGGTCAGGCCCAACTGGTCGAGCATCGGCTTGTAGCCCCGCACCACGGCCCGCGAGGCGGCGTACAGCTTGAAGCACAGCTGGCTGTCGAGTTTCAGCGAATCGGCGGACAGGTCGGTCATTTGAGCAGGGCTTCAATCTCGCGGGTCAGGTCCTGGGGCTTGGTGGCCGGGGCGAAACGCTTGACCAGCGCACCGTCCTTGCCGATCAGGAACTTGGTGAAGTTCCACTTGATGCCCTGGGAACCCAATACCCCCGGCGCGCGTTTTTTCAACTGCACGAACAGTGGATGCGCCTCGGCGCCATTGACGTCGATCTTCTTGAACAGCGGAAAGCTGACGCCGTAGTTCAGCTCGCAGAACTCGGAAATCGCCCCTTCGTTGCCCGGCTCCTGCTTGCCGAACTGGTTGCAGGGAAAGCCCAGCACCACCAGGCCCCGGTCCTTGTAGGTCTGCCACAGTTCTTCCAGGCCCTTGTACTGCGGGGTGAAACCGCACTTGCTCGCGGTGTTGACCACCAGCACGGCCTTGCCGGCGAAGTCGGCCAGGGTCTTTTGCTCGCCCTTGATGGTGGTGCACGGAATGTTCAGCAATGTGTCACTCATGGCGCGGACTCCAGAAACGAAAGGTGAGATAAAAATAGCGTTCAATTAAATTGCGTGCAATTTAATTAGCCAAAAAGCGATTTCGAAAAATCGCCTTGGGCGCCCACTACGATCAGCGTGGAACCAGGTCCAGGCACACCGAATTGATGCAGTAGCGCAGCCCGGTCGGCGGCGGGCCGTCCGGAAATACATGCCCCAGGTGCGCATCGCATTTGGTGCAGACCACCTCGGTGCGGATCATGCCGTGGCTCAGGTCACGGATCTCGACCATGGCGCTCTCGCCGATCGGCTCGTAGAAACTCGGCCAGCCGCAACCGGAGTCGAATTTGGCCTTGGAGTCGAACAGTGGCGCATTGCAGCAGATGCAGTGATACACACCGTCGGTCTTGGTGGCGTTGTACTTGCCCGAGAACGGCCGTTCGGTGCCTTTGAGGCGGCAGACGTTGTACTGCTCCGGATCGAGCATGGCACGCCATTCTTCAAGGGTTTTTTCCAGCTTTTCCATGGTCCTTCCTCTGCAACTGAAAAAGCCCGATCTGTATCTTTTCCACGGATCGGGCGGCACGTATGATTGCGCCTCGTTAGACGCCAGTCTGGCAGCCGTGTTACACGGGTTCAAACGGATTTTGCCGCCGCGAACCCAGGCTTCAGGCCTGTGTGCAAACGCAGGATTCCCAGTACGGTAGCTCACTCACCGTCTGGATCGTTCATTTTCGGGAACACATCGCCATGCAGGTCAGCAAATCGAACAAGCTCGCCAACGTCTGTTATGACATTCGCGGCCCAGTGCTCAAGCACGCCAAACGCCTGGAAGAGGAAGGCCATCGCATCCTCAAGCTGAACATCGGCAACCCGGCGCCTTTTGGTTTCGAAGCGCCGGACGAAATCCTCCAGGACGTGATCCGCAACCTGCCGACCGCACAGGGCTACAGCGACTCCAAGGGCCTGTTCAGCGCCCGCAAGGCAGTCATGCAGTACTACCAGCAAAAGCAGGTGGAAGGCGTTGGCATCGAAGACATCTACCTGGGCAACGGCGTTTCCGAACTGATCGTCATGGCCATGCAGGCCCTGCTCAACAACGGTGACGAAGTACTGGTACCGGCCCCGGACTACCCGCTGTGGACCGCGGCCGTGAGCCTGGCCGGTGGCAACCCGGTGCACTACCTGTGCGACGAGCAGGCCAACTGGTGGCCGGACATCGCCGACATCAAGGCCAAGATCACCCCGAACACCAAGGCCCTGGTGATCATCAACCCGAACAACCCGACTGGCGCGGTGTACCCCAAGGAAGTGTTGCTGGAGATGCTCGAACTGGCGCGCCAGCACAACCTGGTGGTGTTCTCCGACGAGATCTACGACAAGATCCTCTACGATGACGCCGTGCACGTCTGCACCGCCTCCCTGGCGCCGGACCTGCTGTGCCTGACCTTCAACGGCCTGTCCAAGTCCTACCGGGTGGCCGGTTTCCGTTCCGGCTGGGTGGCCATTTCCGGTCCCAAGCACCACGCCCAGAGCTACATCGAAGGCATCGACATGCTGGCCAACATGCGCCTGTGCGCCAACGTGCCGAGCCAGCACGCCATTCAAACGGCGCTGGGCGGCTACCAGAGCATCAACGACCTGGTGCTGCCGCCGGGCCGCCTGCTGGAACAGCGCAACCGCACCTGGGAACTGCTCAACGACATCCCCGGCGTCAGTTGCGTCAAGCCCATGGGTGCGCTGTACGCCTTCCCGAAAATCGACCCGAAAGTCTGTCCGATCCACAACGACGAGAAGTTCGTCCTGGACCTGCTGCTCTCGGAGAAACTGCTGGTGGTTCAGGGCACCGCCTTCAACTGGCCATGGCCGGACCACTTCCGTGTCGTGACCCTGCCGCGGGTCGATGACCTGGAACAGGCGATCGGCCGTATCGGCAGCTTCCTCAAGTCGTATCGCCAGTAAGCCTTGCGACGCAGTGCGACCGCCCCGGGTCGCACTGCGATTAATTCAGCAACACTTCTGTACTCCCTGCTGCGCCTCCCCTTCTGTATCTTTGCCTTGCACCTCGTGCCCAGTGGTAACACGCCTCTGAAGCGCTGGTCAGCTTCCGGTGCCTTCCCCACCTGCGACAGAAAGCTCATGCAAGCGTCTAAAATCAGCCTGCAGGACACAGTTTGAAATAGTCACCCGGTTGAATAGGCCGGTGCCGCACCTTATATACCCCGCAGAACGCTACATCTTTAGCATGAGGAGATTTCTACAACCATGATGCGCATCCTGCTGTTCTTGGCCACTAACCTGGCGGTCGTGCTGATTGCCAGCATCACCCTGAGCCTTTTCGGCTTCAACGGGTTCATGGCGGCCAATGGGGTTGATCTCAACCTCAATCAGCTGCTGGTTTTCTGTGCGGTCTTTGGTTTCGCCGGTTCCCTGTTCTCGCTGTTCATCTCCAAGTGGATGGCGAAAATGAGCACCAGCACCCAGATCATTACCCAGCCTCGTACTCGTCATGAGCAATGGCTGCTGCAAACCGTCGAGCAACTGTCCCGCGAAGCCGGGATCAAGATGCCCGAAGTCGGTATTTTCCCGGCCTACGAGGCCAACGCCTTCGCCACCGGCTGGAACAAGAACGACGCACTGGTCGCGGTGAGCCAGGGCCTGCTCGAGCGCTTCTCGCCCGATGAAGTGAAAGCCGTGCTGGCCCACGAGATCGGTCACGTGGCCAACGGCGACATGGTCACCCTGGCGCTGATCCAGGGCGTGGTGAACACCTTCGTGATGTTCTTCGCGCGCATCATCGGCAACTTCGTCGACAAGGTGATTTTCAAGAACGAAGAAGGCCAGGGTATCGCCTACTACATCGCGACCATCTTCGCCGAACTGGTCCTGGGCATCCTGGCCAGCGCCATCGTCATGTGGTTCTCGCGCAAGCGCGAATTCCGTGCCGACGAAGCCGGCGCGCAACTGGCCGGTACCGCGGCAATGATCGGCGCCCTGCAACGCCTGCGCTCGGAACAGGGCCTGCCGGTGCACATGCCCGACACCCTGAATGCCTTCGGCATCAACGGTGGCCTCAAACAAGGCCTGGCTCGCATGTTCATGAGCCACCCGCCGCTGGAAGAGCGTATCGACGCACTGAGTCGTCGTCGCGGATAACGCTGGCGCAACACAAAAAAGGGCGACCCAGGTCGCCCTTTTTTATTGCCCGTGAAAACCGGAACTCAGCGTGCCAGCAAGCGATAGACCCGCTCTTCGAGGCGGGTCACGCCGCCCTGGAGAAACTTCCAGCTCTCGCCAAGAATGTCCCGCTCCTCCTCGACCCGCAGCTGCCAGCGTTTACCGAGCAAGGCCTTGACCTCGTCATCGAGCACCGCGAAAGGCGGCCCCGCCATCAGTGCCTGATCGTAGTCCAGGGTGATCAGCAGCCCCTGGCAGCCCTGGGGCAGGATGGACTGCAGATGCGCCGCATAGCGCTCGCGCATCTCCGGCGGCAAGGCGATCAACGCCGCACGGTCGTACAACGCCCGGCAGTCAGCAACATCCGTGGCCTGCAGGGCAAAAAAATCGCCGCACCAGAGCTGGATCGGACCGTACTCATAGACCTTGAATCCACCTCGAAGGCTGACCTGCGGCTGCAACTGCTGCTCGCTGAAAAAGTCCTGGATGGCCTTCTCCGACAACTCGATACCCAGCACCTGATGGCCCTGGCTGGCCAGCCAGCTCAGGTCCAGGCTCTTGCCGCACAGCGGCACCAGCACTCGCGAACCCGGCGCCAGCTCCAGTTGGGGCCAGTAGCGTTGCAGATAAGGATTAACCTCGGACAAATGGAAGCCGATCTGATTCTGCTCCCACCGTTTGTGCCAAAACTCCGGCTGCATAAATCACCCTGAAATTCGATCAAAAACCACAAAAACTTATATTAGATTTAGATCAATGATCTGATTGAAGATGGTGCATCTTAACGCTCAGGACCTTATTCATGCTCCCTAGCCTGTTCATCTCCCATGGATCCCCCATGCTTGCCCTGGAACCCGGCGCCAGCGGCCCGGCCCTCGCCCGCCTGGCCGCCGAACTGCCGCGCCCCAAGGCCATAGTGGTGGTATCGGCCCACTGGGAAAGCCAGGACCTGCGAGTCAGCAGCAACCCCCAACCGCAAACCTGGCATGACTTCGGTGGTTTCCCCGCGGCGCTGTTCGCCGTGCAATACCCGGCTCCCGGCCAGCCTGAGCTGGCGGAACAGGTGGCCCAGCTGCTCAGGGCCGACGGCCTGCCGGCGCAGCTCGACGACCAGCGCCCGTTCGACCATGGGGTCTGGGTGCCGCTGTCGCTGATGTACCCACAGGCGGACATTCCGGTGGTCCAGGTTTCCCTGCCCAGCCGAATGGGCCCGGCCCTGCAGACTCAGGTCGGCCATGCCCTGTCCAGCCTGCGGCAACAGGGGGTGCTATTGATCGGCTCGGGCAGCATTACCCACAACCTGCGCGAACTGGACTGGCACGCCGGCCCGGAAAGCGTCGAGCCCTGGGCCAAGGCTTTTCGCGACTGGATGATCGAGAAACTCGCCGCCAACGACGAAGCCGCGCTGCACGATTACCGTCGCCAGGCACCCAATGCCGTGCGCAGCCATCCCAGCGATGAACACCTGCTGCCGCTGTATTTCGCCAGAGGCGCCGGCGGCGACTTCAGCATCGCCCATCAAGGCTTCACCATGGGCGCGCTAGGCATGGATATCTACCGCTTCGGCTGATGCCACTGTCGGGCATGAAGCCTGGCGAGCGCTACCGGATCAAAACACCAGGCAAAAAAAATCCCCGCACCAGGCGGGGATTTTTTCGTTCAACCGATCAGCTCAACACCGATCAGTCTTCGCGATAACGACGCAGCTTCAGCTGCTTGCCGGCCACGCGAGTGTCCTTCAGTTTGGTCAGCAGACGTTCCAGACCTTCCTCCGGCAGCTCGACCAGGCTGAAGCTGTCACGCACCTGGATGCGACCGATGGCTTCGCGGGCCAGGCCGCCTTCGTTGAGGATGGCGCCCAGCAGGTTCTTGGCCGCGATACCGTCACGCGCGCCCAGCGCGGTACGGCAACGGGCACGACCTTCAGCCAGAGGCATCGGTGCACGACGCTCACGCTCGCCGCGATCAGGACGATCGCCGGAACGCTCAGGACGGTCGCCACGTGGCGCGCTATTCGGCACCAGTGGGCGTTCCTTCTCGATCGCTGCCAGGTTCAGCGCCTGACCGTTGGTGGCCTTGCGCAGCAGGGCCGCGGCCAGGGCACGCGGGCTGCAACCGATATCGGCGGTCAGGCGATCGAGCAGATCACCGTGGGTCGATTCAGCGTCAGCCACCAGCGGCGACAGGCTGTTGGTCAGCTTCTTGATGCGCGCATCGAGAACGGCCTGGGCATCCGGCAGACGAACCTCGACCACCTTCTGACCGGTTACACGCTCGATCACTTGCAGCATGCGGCGCTCGCGTGGAGTCACCAGCAGCAGTGCACGACCTTCGCGACCGGCACGGCCGGTACGGCCGATACGGTGCACGTAGGATTCCGGGTCGTACGGCATGTCCACGTTGAATACGTGGGTGATGCGCGGTACGTCCAGGCCACGGGCGGCAACGTCGGTCGCCACAACGATGTCCAGGCGGCCATCCTTGAGGGAGTCGATCACGCGCTCACGCTGGTTCTGGGCGATGTCGCCGTTCAGCGCAGCGGCTTTGTAGCCTTTGGCTTCCAGGGCACTGGCCAGGTCCAGGGTCGCTTGCTTGGTGCGCACGAACATGATCAGGGCGTCGAAATCTTCCACTTCCAGCAGGCTGAGAACGGCAGAAGTCTTCTGGTCAGCGTGAACCAACAGGTGAGCCTGTTCGATCGCGGTGACGGTCTGGGTCTTGCTCTGGATCTTGACGTGTTTCGGGTCCTTCAGGTGACGCTCGGCGATCGCACGGATCGACTGCGGCAGGGTGGCCGAGAACAGTACGGTCTGGCGGGTTTCCGGCATGGCCTTGAAGATCACTTCCAGGTCATCCATGAAGCCCAGCTTGAGCATTTCGTCGGCTTCGTCGAGAACCAGGTGGTTCACGGTCGCCAGGACTTTTTCGTCGCGACGCAGGTGGTCGCACAGACGGCCCGGAGTGGCGACAACGATCTGTGCGCCATTACGGATTGCTTTCAGTTGTGGGCCCATCGGCGCGCCGCCGTAGACAGCCACAACAGTTACGCCCGGCATTTGCTTGGCGTAGGTTTCGAAAGCGGTTGCAACTTGCAGCGCCAACTCACGGGTTGGGGCCAGGATCAGAGCTTGCGGCTCGCGCTTGGACGGATCAATGCGGTGCAGGATAGGCAGGGCGAACGCGGCGGTCTTACCGGTACCGGTTTGCGCCTGGCCAATCATATCGTGACCGGCGAGGATGATCGGGATCGACTGCTGCTGAATGGCCGAAGGCTCTTCATAGCCGGTAGCGACTACTGCAGCGACAATATTGGGATGAAGTTCAAGAGCGGCGAAGCCGCCGATTTCCTGGGTCATGGGTCTGCCTCTAAGTGCATCCGCAAAGACCCATGCTCCAAAGCTGCGCATGCCGTGTAAGACTCAAGAGTCACCCTGGCAGCTTTGTCGGCGGGGATTTGCGAAAACGATTGAAAGAAATGAACGTCAAGGATAGTCCGCGCAGCGGACAAGCAGCCGAAGCTGACTTCGGGGAATTGCATCACCTAAACGAGGCCCGGTTAAAGGCCGGCGCGCACTATACCGGAATTACTCAAAAAAGGGAGTTTTTTTTATCGGAAAAACCCGCTGAATACCTAGTTGTCACAGGCTTTGCGGATAATCCGGCAAAGGTCTATTTTGCACAGGCCCACGCCTGTCGGGGGATGACGCTTAAACGGTTCACCTTGCCGACCGATACCGTCGGTCCGAGACACTCTTTACCGTCCGAGGAAATGCCCCATGAGCCAGCCCAGTTGCAGTCGCGTCAGCCGTGAACAACGTGGTCATCTCTTCCTCATCGGCCTGGACCGGGTCGCCAAGCGCAACGCCTTCGACCTGCAGCTGCTCGATCAACTCAGCCTGGCCTATGGCGAGTTCGAGGCCTGTGCCGAAGCCCGAGTCGCCGTGGTGTTCGGCCATGGCGAGCACTTCACCGCCGGGCTGGACCTGGCCAACGTCGGGGCCAAGCTCGCCAAAGGCTGGCAGGCGCCGGCCGGCGGTTGCGATCCCTGGGGCGTCTTCGCCGGGCCACGGGTCAGCAAACCAGTAATAGTCGCGGTGCAGGGCTACTGCCTGACCATAGGCATCGAGCTGATGCTGGCGGCGGACATCAACCTGTGCGCCAGCAATACCCGCTTCGCCCAGCTGGAAGTGCAACGCGGCATCTTTCCGTTCGGCGGCGCCACCCTGCGCCTGCATCAGATCGCCGGCTGGGGCAACGCCATGCGCTGGTTGCTCACCGGCGACGAATTCGACGCCCATGAAGCCCTGCGCCTGGGGCTGGTGCAGGAAGTCATGGCCAGCGAAGACCTGCTGCCCCGCGCCCTGGCCCTCGCCGAACGGATCGCCAGCCAGGCGCCGCTGGGGGTCCAGGCGACCCTGATGTCGGCCCGGCAAGCCCGGCTCGAAGGGGAAAGCGTGGCGGCGCAGGGGCTGCCGCCGTTGGTGAAGAAGCTATTGAACAGCGAGGACGCCAAGGAAGGTGTGCGAGCGATGCTCGAGAAGCGCCCGGGGGTGTTCAAGGGGTGTTGAGCGGTCCGGACAGGTGGCGAATGTGAGGCCCTGTCGCGGGCAAGCCTCGCTCCTAAAGACGCGCTCGGCCAGCCGACTCAGGTCGCCGGCCGGAGGCACTTGATCAACGACTGCAACGAATAGCCCAGGCGCGGCGCCAGCGCCTCGGCCCGGGCGCTCAAGCCGTCCATGTCCAGCTCCTGGTCCAGGTCGGACGGCACGATCAGAATCACGTTGCCCTCCTTCACCGGCAGCTCCCAGTAATGCCGGTGGTAAAGTCCGCGCAGCAAGGCTGCACCCAGTGGCTTGCCATCGTCGGTGGCCCACTGGTTGATCACCAGCCAGCCGCCCGGGTTGAGGCGCTTCTGGCAGTTCTCCAGGAAACCCCAGGCCAGGTGCCCGACGCCCGGCCCGACATCGGTATACAGGTCGACGAAAATCAGGTCCGCCGACTCGGCGCTATCCAGCAGTTCGAGCGCATCGCCGACCCGAATATAGAGACGCGGATCGTCATCCAGCCCCAGGTACTCGATGGCCAGACGCGGTACGTCCGGGCGCAGCTCGATGGCCTCGACATCTTCCAGCGGCAAGAACTTGAGGCAGGCCTGGGTCAAGGTGCCGGCGCCCAGGCCAAGAAACAGCGCGCTCTCGGGTTGTTCATGGCACAGCGCACCGATCAGCATGGCCCGGGTGTAGTCGTACTCCAGCCAGCTCGGGTCGGCGGTAAACACGCAGCTCTGCTCGATGGCATCGCCAAATTCGAGGAAGCGGTAATCCGCCACTTCCAGTACCCGAATCATGCCGAACTCATCGTGCACTTCGGCGAGCAGGCGCTCGACGCGCTCCTCAGTCATCTCTTCTCCTAGCCGCGACGGGGCTCAACCTCGCCGTCGCGATAAACCGGCCGCTCGGCGCCGAGCGGGAAAGGCGCGATTGTCCGCGAACCAGCGGGAACAGGTCACGCACTAATTGCTGATAACATGCCTGTCCGACCTTAAAAAACACCCGAGTCCGTGATGAGCCAACCCTGGAGTCCTGACAGCTGGCGCGCCCTGCCGATCCAGCAACAACCCGCCTACCCCGACGCCGCCCACCTGTTGCAGGTCGAGCAGGCCCTGGCCAGCTACCCGCCGCTGGTGTTTGCCGGCGAAGCCCGCGAGCTGCGCCGCCAGTTTGCCGAGGTGACCCAGGGCCGCGCCTTTCTGCTGCAGGGCGGCGATTGCGCCGAGAGCTTCGCCGAGTTCTCCGCGGCGAAGATCCGCGACACCTTCAAGGTCCTGCTGCAGATGGCGATCGTCATGACCTTCGCCGCCGGTTGCCCGGTGGTCAAGGTCGGGCGTATGGCCGGTCAGTTCGCCAAACCGCGCTCGGCCAATGACGAAACCATCAATGGCGTGACCCTGCCGGCGTACCGCGGCGATATCGTCAACGGCATCGGCTTTGACGCAAAAAGCCGGGTGCCGGACCCGGACCGCCTGCTGCAGTCCTACCACCAGGCCACCGCCACCCTGAACCTGCTGCGCGCCTTTGCCCAGGGCGGTTTTGCCGACCTGCACCAGGTGCACAAATGGAACCTGGACTTCATCGCCAACTCTGCCCTGGCCGAGAAGTACAGCCAGCTGGCCGACCGCATCGACGAAACCCTGGCCTTCATGCGCGCCTGCGGCATGGACAGCTCGCCGCAGTTGCGCGAGACCAGTTTCTTCACCGCCCACGAGGCGCTGCTGCTGAACTATGAAGAAGCCTTCGTCCGTCGCGACAGCCTGACCAACGACTATTACGACTGCTCGGCGCACATGCTGTGGATCGGCGATCGCACCCGCCAGCTCGACGGCGCCCACGTCGAATTCCTGCGCGGGGTGAATAACCCGATCGGGGTCAAGATCGGCCCGAGCATGAACACTGAGGAGCTGATCCGCCTGATCGACATCCTCAACCCGGACAACGATCCGGGCCGCCTGAACCTGATCGTGCGCATGGGTGTGAACAAGGTCGGCGACCATCTGCCGCAGTTGATCCGCGCGGTGGAAGGCGAAGGCAAGAAGGTGCTGTGGAGCTCCGACCCGATGCATGGCAATACCATCAAGGCCAGCAGCGGTTACAAGACCCGGGATTTCGCGCAGATCCTCAATGAGGTGAAGCAGTTCTTCCAGGTCCACGAAGCCGAGGGCAGTTATGCCGGCGGTATACACATCGAGATGACCGGGCAGAACGTCACCGAGTGCATCGGGGGCGCGCGGCCGATTACCGAAGATGCCTTGTCGGATCGCTACCACACCCATTGCGACCCGCGGATGAACGCCGATCAGTCGCTGGAGCTGGCGTTCCTGATTGCCGAGACCTTGAAGCAGGTCAAGCGTTGAACCCGTAGCGCTCGATCATCCAGGAAACGCTGCTGGATGATCGACGCGCTTCAAAGAAACGCACGCAAGCGCTGGGCGCTGGCCCTCGGGCAATTGAGCTGGACGTCGGCCAGCCCCAACCAATTGGCCATATCCCGCAAGTTGCTCGCCAGCGCCTGCATCCCCTGCTCGTCCAGCCCCTGCTCTTCCTCATGCACGGCATGCACCGCCAGGCGTCCTTGCGCCCTTTCTGCCCGCAGGTCGACCCGCGCGGCGATCCGTTCGTGGTGCAGAAACGGCAGCACGTAATAGCCATACACCCGCTTGTGCTGCGGCGTGTAGATCTCCAGCCGATAGCGGAAATCGAACAGGCGCTCGGTGCGGCTGCGCTCCCAGATCAGCGAGTCGAAGGGGGAAAGCAAGGCGCTGGCCGACACACTGCGCGGCACCTTCACCTGCGGCAGGCAATAGGCCGCTTGCTTCCAGCCCGCCACCTCGCAGGCCAGCAACTCGCCGCCTTCCAGCAACTCCGCCAGGCGCGCCCGGCTGTCTGCCGGTTCCAGTCGAAAGTAGTCACGCAGATCCTTCTCGGTGGCCACACCCAAGGCACTGGCGGCATGCAACAGCAAACCGCGCTGGGCGTCGGCCTCGCTGAGCGGCGAATGCTGCAGGATGCTCGAAGGAATCACCCGCTCCGGCAAATCGTACAAGCGCTCGAATCCACGCCGACCGGCGACCGTCACCTCACCGGCGGCGAACAACCATTCCAGCGCGTGCTTCTCCGCGCTCCAGTCCCACCAGGGGCCGGCGCGTTCCTCGCGAGTCGACAGACTGCCCGCGCCGAGGGCGCCTTGCTCCTCGACCGCGGCCAGCACCCGGCGGATAGTCGCCTGCTGCTCCTGGCCGAAACGCGCCAACTGCTGGTAGATCCCCTGCCCCTGGCTGGCTCGCTGCATGCGCCAGCGCATCAGCGGGTACAGCGACAGCGGCAGCAACGAAGCTTCGTGTCCCCAGTATTCGAACAGCGTGCGTTGTCGGCCCTGGCTCCAGGCGGCCTGGTCCAGCAGTTGCGCGGGATAATCGCCAAGGCGGGAAAACAGTGGCAGGTAGTGCGAGCGCACCAGGGCGTTGACCGAATCGATCTGCAGGATGCCCAGGCGCGCGATCAGGCGGTTGACCTGCGCCGGCCTGATCGCCGCAGGCAGCGGCCGCCCGGAAAAACCTTGGGCGGCCAGCGCCAGTCGCCGAGCCTGCTTGAGGGAAAAGGACAGTTCTGCGGGCATGGCAATCTCCTTGTCTGCCCGCAAACTACCTCAGTGAGAAGTGGCTTGTGTAGCGCTTTGACGCTCATTTGTGCATCGGATCGTCCCAGAACGGCCGCACGGTCTCCCGTTCCACATCCGCGCGACTGAGGCCGATATCCTTCAGCGCCTCGTCACTCATGCCGGCCAGCATGATGCGTTCACGGTGCAGCTCATGCCAGCGGACAATTCTCTGCAACAGGTGCCGCAAGGAAACGCCATGCCATGCGAACCGGTGAGCCAATACAAAACCTTTTTGACCTTTCATCGTCTTGCCCTCCAGTGGGGATGGCTCAAGTCTCCACCCAGGGCTAAGATCAATCCAACGAATGTTTCTTATGCAATACATCTCGGAGTTTGATGAATTGTCCAGCTACCCAAGCATTGATACCGAGGTCCTGCGCACCTTCGTCGCCATCGCCGATCAGGGCGGTTTCACCAAGGCCGGGGAGCAGGTCAATCGCACCCAGTCCGCGGTGAGCATGCAGATGAAGCGGCTTGAGGAAGATGTGCTGCAACGCCAGTTGTTCCAGCGTGAGGGTCGGCAGGTGCGCCTGACCGCCGAGGGCCAGGTGCTGCTGGGTTACGCGCGGCGCATCCTGAAACTGCACAGCGAGGTATTCAACACCCTGCGCGAGCCGCACATGGTCGGCACCGTGCGCATCGGTACGCCGGACGATTACGTGATGCGTTTTCTACCGGGGATCCTGTCGCGGTTTGCCCAGGCTTACCCTTTGATCCAGATCGAAGTGCATTGCGAGTCGTCCAAGCAATTGTTGCTGCGCCAGGACCTGGACCTGTCCATCGTCACACGCGAGCCGGGCAGCGAAATCGGCCAGTTGCTGCGCAAGGAGCGTTTCGTCTGGGCCGAGGCCCAGGGTTTCTGCCCCCATGAACAGACGCCGCTGCCCCTGGCGATGTTCAACAGCGATTGCTTTTGCAGGCAGTGGGCCTGCAATGCGCTGGACGCCGCCGGGCGCGACTATCGCATTGCCTATAACAGCTCCAGCCTGTCGGCACTGATGGCCGTGGTCAGCGCCGGCCTGGCGATCACCGCGCAACTGGAAAGCCTGATCACCCCGGACATGCGCATCCTGGGCGCCGCCGAAGACCTGCCCCAGTTGCCCGAAGCCAGCATCATGCTGGTGCGCAACCTCAACACGCCCTCGCCCATCACCGAATGCCTGGCCGAGCACATAGTCGAAGGCTTCAAACTTTAAAGGCGAGCATCACCGCACAGACCACCAGGAAACCGCAGAACAGCCCGCGCAGCATTCGCTCGGGCAGCGCGTGGGCGATTTTCACCCCCCAACTGATGCTCAGCAGACCACCTGCCGCCAGCGGCAGACCGATCATCCAATCCACCTCCTGATGCACCCCGTAGGTGACCAGAGTCACGCCGGTGCTGGGCAGGGCCAGAGCCAGCGACAACCCCTGGGCGACCACCTGGGTGGTGCCGAACACGCTGGTCAGCACCGGCGTGGCAACCACCGCGCCACCGACCCCAAACAGCCCGCCCATGGTTCCGGAAGCTGCACCCAGCACACCGAGCCACGGCCAGGGGTAACGCATCTGCGCCGAAGCCGGGACATTGGCCAGGAACATGCGCAGCAGGTTGTAGGCCGACAAGGCCACCAGGAACGCGACGAAGCCGATCCGCATGACCTGGGCATCGATGCCCACCGCCCAGATCGAACCGAGCCAGGCAAAACAGAAACCCATCAAGGCCAATGGCAGCGCATGCCGCGCCTCGATCCGGTTGCGCTGGTGATAGCGCCACAACGCGAGCATCACGTTAGGGACCACCATCACCAAGGCCGTGCCCTGGGCGATCTGCTGGTCCAGCCCGAACAGCACACCCAGTACCGGAATCGCGATCAGGCCGCCGCCGATCCCGAACAAGCCGCCCACCGTGCCCAGCGCCGCGCCCAACACCACATACATCGCTAAATCGATCACCGCCGCTCTCCTCACCTCAGGCCTTGCATGCTACGCAGTCGGCCCTGGTGCGGAAACGCATAGCAACGCACAATGGCTTTGCCAAATCCGCATAAGCAAATGCCTGCCATGAACCCTAATGCCCTCACCGATCAGCTCGGCCTGTTCCTCGATGTCCTGGAAACCGGGAGTTTTTCCGCCGCCGCGCGCCGGCATCCCTTGACCCCTTCGGCGGTGGCCCGACGTATCGACAGCCTGGAAAACGCGGTCGGCAGCAAGCTGTTCATGCGCACCACCCACGCAGTGGTGGCGACGGCGGCTGGCCAGGCCTTCGCCGAACGCGCCCGGCGCATCGTCGCCGAACTGCAACTGGCCCGAGCGGAAGCCGTGTCCTTGAGCCATGCGCCGGAAGGCCTGATCCGCATCGACGCTCCCGCGGCGTTCGGCCGGCGACACCTGGCGCCGGCGATCGCCGATTTCCTGATGCTCTATCCGGGGCTGGATGTGCAGTTGCACCTGATCGACAGCTTCGTCGACATGCAGGGCTCGCACCTGGGTAAGGTCGACCTGGTGCTGCGCGCCGGGCAAAGGGTCGATACCCGCATGGTAGCGACGTCACTGGCGAGCATCGTGCGCATCGCCTGCGCCAGCCCGGCCTACCTCAAGCTTCGTGGCACCCCGGTCCATCCCACCGAGCTGAGCCAGCATGATGGCTTGGACTGGGATGGCCTGGCCCCACTGTTCGCCTGGCGCTTCGAATTGGACGGGCAGTTGCAGACCCACCGCCCACAACGCATCCGGCTGAGCGCCAACAATGCCGAGGCCCTGCTGTCCGGAGCCCTGGCCGGGCTGGGCATCGCCCACTTGCCGACCTGGCTGGCCAGCGAATACCTGTTGCGCGGTGAACTGTTGCCGTTGTTCTGCGAAACCGGCCTGCCCAAACCAGAAAGCGCCGGCATCTATGCCTTGCGCCTGGAACAGCACACCAACGCCCGCAGCCGCCTGTTGCTGGAATACCTGAAGACCCGCTTCAGCCCGATTCCGCCCTGGGATCTGGCCCTGCAGAGCGCTATGGGCTGAGGGCCGGCAAGAATTATCTGGCGCATTAAAGATTCGCCCGCTAGATTCAGGGCGAGTATCGATCAAGGCCCGACCATGAACACCAAAGGCTCCACCCCGGAAAAATGCGACGATCTGCTGCTGGATAACCAGCTGTGTTTCGCCCTGCACTCGACTTCGCTGCTGATGACCAAAGTCTATAAACCGCTGCTGCAGGAGCTGGGCCTGACTTATCCCCAGTACCTGGCGATGATGGTGCTCTGGGAGCAGGACGGCCTGACCGTCGGCGAGATCAGCAGCCGCCTGCTGACCGATCCCGGTTCATTGACACCCTTGCTCAAGCGCCTGGAGGCCGAGGGCTTGCTGAGTCGTACCCGCAGCCGCGAAGACGAGCGGGTGGTGATCATCGAGCTGACCGAGCAAGGCCGGGCCCTGTATGACCGGGCGCGCGGCGTTCCCCAATGCATCCTCGGCGCCAGCGGCCTGACCCTGGAGCAACTGCGCAAGCTGCAGGCCGACCTGCTGAACCTGCGCGGCCATCTGCAAGACAGCCTTTAACTGCGCTCTCGCGAGCACGCCTGCCCTCCTGCAGCAGCGCTTGCTCGCGATCCTCTCTATTTCGATGCCGCCAACAGCGTATCGACGAAAAAATTTCTCGATAAAAATATTATTTAAATCATTCGCTTAGCTAAAAAATATGGGCTTCTGGCAAGCATTTTCGAGTTTTTTTCAAAAATTTATCTTGCGCGCTAAATATTTGAGCGATACATTTATTTCGCACTTACTTAGCGCGCAAACATTTAGCGCAAAACTTCGAAACCCAAGAGGCTCACACCATGCAAACTCTCTATACCGCAGTCGCAACCGCAACCGGTGGCCGTGATGGTCGCGCCGTCTCCAGCGACAACATCCTCGACGTCAAACTCTCCACCCCCAAAGAACTCGGTGGTGCCGGCGGCCAGGCGACCAACCCTGAACAACTCTTCGCCGCCGGCTACTCCGCCTGCTTTATCGGCGCCCTGAAATTCGTCGCCAGCCAGAGCAAACGCAAGATCCCGGACAACGCCTCGATCACCGCCCATGTCGGCATCGGCCAGATTCCTGGCGGCTTCGGCCTGGACATCGACCTGCACATCAGCCTGCCAGGTCTTGAACAGAGTGATGCGCAATCCCTGGTCGAAGCGGCTCACCAGGTCTGCCCTTACTCCAACGCCACCCGCGGCAACGTCGACGTACGTCTGCACGTAACTGTCTAACCCAGCTGCGCACCAGCGCTCGCACCGCCCAGGAGACGAACATGAACACTTTCAGCAAGGTCTTGACCGGTAGCCTTCTCGCCCTGTCCATCAACACGGCCTTCGCCGAAGGCGGGGTCGAACACAACACCCAGGCGTTCCTCGACGCCTTGAACGCCGGCAGCGGCAAGCCGATGGAACAGATGACGCCAAAAGAGGCCCGGGCCGTGCTGGTCGGCGCCCAGGCCGGGGTCAAGCTGACACTGCCCAAGGCGGATATCAGCCAGAAGACCATCAAGGTCGACGGCCAAGACATCAGCCTGACCATCGTCAGGCCGGCCGGGGTGAAAGGCACGTTGCCGGTGTTCATGTTTTTCCACGGCGGCGGCTGGGTGCTGGGCGATTTCCCGACCCACGAGCGGCTGGTGCGGGACCTGGTGGTGGGCTCCGGGGCGGCGGCGGTGTTCGTCAATTACACGCCGTCTCCGGAAGCTCATTACCCGGTGGCGATCAATCAGGCTTACGCGGCAACCAAGTGGGTGGCCGAGCATGGCCAGGAAATCAACGTCGACGGCAAGCGCCTGGCGGTTGCCGGCAACAGCGTCGGCGGCAACATGGCGGCCGTGGTCAGCCTGATGGCCAAGGACAAGGGCACGCCGGCGATCCGGTTCCAGCTACTGCTGTGGCCGGTGACCGACGCGAATTTCGAGACCGCGTCGTACAACCAGTATGCCGAGGGGCACTTCCTCAGCAAAAACATGATGAAGTGGTTCTGGGACAACTACACCACCGACGCCCGGCAGCGTAACGAGATCTACGCCTCGCCGCTGCGCGCCACCAGCGCCCAGCTCAAGGGCCTGCCGCCCGCGCTGATCCAGACGGCCGGTGCCGATGTGCTGCGTGACGAAGGCGAAGCCTATGCCCGCAAGCTGGACGAAGCCGGCGTGACCGTGACCTCGGTGCGCTACAACGGGATGATCCACGACTACGGCCTGCTCAACGTGGTCAGCCAGGTCCCCGCGGTGCGCTCGGCCCTGCTGCAAGCCAGCGAAGAGCTCAAGCAACACCTGAAGTAAGGCTGTCACTGATCTTCGGCCACAAAAAAGCCCGACTCGATGGTCGGGCTTTTTTGTACGCGAGAATTCAAGCAGAAGCTTAAACCTTGGCGCGGCCTTTGTAGGAGCCGCCGTCGCGAGTGTCGATCTCGATCCAGTCGCCGATTTCAACGAAGTCAGCAACGCTCAGCTCGGTACCGTTTTTCAGTTTGGCAGGCTTCATCACCTTGCCCGAAGTGTCGCCGCGAGCGGAACCTTCGGTGTAGTCAACCTGGCGCACGATGGTGGTCGGCAGGTCAACGGAAACCAGACGGTCTTCGAAGAACACGGCTTCGCAAACGTCGGTCATGCCTTCTTCGATGAACGGCAGAACGGCTTCGATGTCTTCGGCGTTCAGCTCGTACATGGTGTAGTCGGTGGTGTCCATGAACGTGTAGGTGTCACCGCTGATGAACGACAGGGTCGCTTCTTTGCGATCCAGGATCACGTCGTCCAGTTTGTCGTCCGCACCGTAAACGGTTTCGGTCTTGTAACCGGTCAGCAGGTTCTTCAGTTTGGTCTTCATGATCGCGCTGTTACGACCGGACTTGGTGAATTCAGCTTTCTGAACCAGCCAAGGATCGTTGTCGATACGGATCACGGTACCGGGTTTGAGTTCTTTACCAGTTTTCATTGCGAATATCCGAATTTGGATGGGATTTACAAAAATCTAGGCCGCGTATCATATCCAATTTAGGTAAAACTGCACCAGCGCCGCAGCAAGATCGGGCTGCGAGCCCTGTTCCAGACACCACTTTTCGGCGTGAGCGGCCACTTCCGGCCAGTGTTCCAGCAGTTTTTTCCAGCCTTGCGCCATCTCGCCCCCGGCATTCCAGGCCCGCCACAGGTCGATCAGCGCCGCCTTGGCCTCTGGCGACAGCCCCTGGGTATAAAGCTCGAGAAAGGCATCGAGCTTGTCCAGGTGGATGTCTTCGTCCTGTTGATAAATGTGCCAGAGCATCGGCCGACCGGCCCACTGTGCGCGCACGAACGAATCTTCGCCGCGTACCGCGTTGAAATCGCAGGCCCACAGGAGCTGGTCGTATTCCTGCTGTCGGACGAATGGCAGCACCTGCACCGTCAAGGCCCCACGGACCTGCACCGCACCCACCGCCAGCGCCTCGTCACCCAGCCAGTGTTGTACGTCACCGAGGATCCGACCTTCGGGAACCAGCAGATGGGTAGCCCGCGAATCGACAGCCAGCGCGTCCAGCCAACTGGCCAGGCCCGCGTTCTCATAGGCGAACAGCGACATCAGGCGGGCGTCGGGTGCGGCAAATACGCCCAGTCCTTCAAGGAAATGTTGCCGAGCCAGCGGATCCTGCTGAAACGCCCTGCGTCGCTCCAACAACCCCGCCTCGCGCAGCAAGCCGCCGGTACCGGCCTGAAAGCCAGGGAAAAAGAAGTACTTCTGCACGCCCTTGAACTTCACCGAGGGCAGACCGTGGCAGCCGGTCACCCAGGCTTCGGCGCTGAGGTAATCGAGGTTCAGCCACAAAGGGGTATGTTCCCGTTCGGCCATCGCCTCCATATAAGCCGGTGGCAACTGGCAGGCAAAGGCTGCGATCACCACATCCGCAGCCGCCACCGGCGACCACTCGGCCGGCCAGTGACGCACATCAACGCCCTCCTGCCATTGCTGAGGCAAGGCGACATCGATCGGTGGACACAAACGCTCGAAGGCCCGCAGGTCATCCACCCACAGCCGCACCGCGCACTGATGCTCGGCCACCAGTTGCCGGGCCAGCCGCCAGGTCACGCCGATATCGCCGTAGTTATCGACGACGCTGCAGAAAATATCCCAGGAGGCTTTCATTCCGGGCTCCGTTTGGCAAAAGCGCCGATTGTCCGCATAAATCGCCACAGACAGAAGAGCCAATGCCGATAATCTTCGTGCGACAATCAACGGCTTGCCGACACCGCCTGCCAGGAGGCTGCCATGCCCTATCGCCCGACACCCCGTCGATCATTACGTATCAGCGTAAACGCACTTCAGCTCAGCGGCAGTATTGCCCTGGGATTGTGGCTGGGTTTTCTGGCAATCGCCCTGACCTGCTGGCTGGCCTGGCGTTTTCTGTTCGACCAGCAATTGGCGCCCGTCGCCCAGGCCGTGCAACAGCTGGCGAAACCACCCAGCACGGAGTCGGCCGTCTCCAACCGCATGTTCGAGCAATACCAGGAAAACCTGCGCAAGAACGAACAGCAGCAGGCACTGGATAATGCGCGCAGCAACCTGCGCAACCAGTCCAACCCGAAATGCCAGTTCTGGTTGCAACAGGACCAGACGGCGCCGAGCGAAAAGAGCCGGGCCAACGTCCTGCAATTCTGCGATTGAGCCTGAACCTGACCATGCACAAGCCTACTGTCCACCAACTGATTCTCGACAAGCTCCGCGGCGATCTGGAGATCGCCCAGCGTGCGGCGCAAACCGCCTATGAGGCGGCGACCCACGAAGAAAATATTGCCGAAAACAAGTACGACACCCTGGGGCTCGAGGCGTCCTATCTCGCCGCCGGCCAGGCCAGGCGCGTCGAGGAAATCCGACAGGCGCTGGCGCTCTGCCAGAACCTGACCCTGCGCCCGTACGACGAGCAGGTTGGTATCCAGGTCGGCGCACTGCTGGGCCTCGAAGACGAAAACGGCCACGAACAATGGCTGTTCCTGGCGCCGGATGGGGCGGGACTTAAGGTCGAGGTGGTGGGGCAACCGGTGACCGTCATCACCCCTCGTTCACCGCTGGGCAAAGGCCTGCTGGGCAAGTTCGAGGGGAATGAGCTGGAGATCGTCGTCGCAGGCGCTCGGCAACAGTTCGCTGTCACCGAGGTCAAGTGAGCCCGACGACTTAGTGGACAGGCAGTTCGACGCCGTCGAACAGCTCTTCGAGTTCCTGCTTGTTGTGGCACTGAATGGCCTTGGCCATCACTTCGCGCGTCAGGTGCGGCGCGAACTTCTCGATGAAGTCGCACATGAAGCCACGCAGGAAAGTGCCACGGCGGAAACCGATCTTGGTGATGCTCGACTCGAACAGCTCGCTGGCATCCAGTACCACCAGGTCACTATCAAGCTTGGTATCGACCGCCATCTTGGCGACGATGCCCACACCCAGGCCCAGGCGTACGTAAGTCTTGATCACGTCGGCGTCGGCGGCGGTGAACACCACCTTCGGCGTCAGGCCGCGATGGCTGAAGGCTTCGTCGAGCTTGGAACGGCCGGTGAAACCGAACACGTAAGTCACGATCGGGTATTCGGCGAGGGTTTCCAGGGTCAGCTTCGGCAGCTTGGTCAGCGGGTGGCCCTGCGGCACCACCACGCAGCGGTTCCAGCGGTAGCACGGCATCATCACCAGGTCACCGAACAGCTCCAGCGCTTCGGTGGCGATAGCGAAGTCGACGGTGCCATCGGCGGCCATTTCGGCGATCTGCATCGGCGAACCCTGATGCATATGCAACGCCACATCCGGGTACTGCTTGATGAAGCTGCTGATCACCGGCGGCAAGGCATAACGGGCCTGAGTGTGGGTGGTGGCGATCGACAGGGTGCCCTTCTTCTCGTTGGAGAATTCCTGGGCGATCTGCTTGATGCTTTCGACCTTGCGCAGGATCTCGCCAGCGGTGGTGATGATGCGTTCGCCAGCCGGGGTGACGCGAGTCAGGTGCTTGCCGCTACGAGCGAATACCTCGACCCCCAGCTCGTCCTCGAGCAGGCGAATCTGCTTGCTGATACCCGGTTGCGACGTATAAAGGCTTTGGGCTGTAGCAGAGACGTTGAGGTCGTGGTGCGCCACTTCCCAGATGTAGCGCAATTGTTGAAGCTTCATATGAATCCCTCAAAGCAGGTAGACGCCACGGGCATCAGCGACGGTATATAACTATATTAATGGTTCGAAGAATAAATCTAGAACTTTTCTTAAGAAAATTCCAATAACTGAGTCAGATATCTCCGAACCGCCGACGCTGCACCAAGGGCACCAGGTAAACCGGAACCTTGGCCAGTTGCAGTACCCTGGCGGCCGTCCTGCCCAATGGAGTTTCCCCCCCCGCCCCATGGCTGTGACTTCCTACGATCAACAAATCCACGGAGAGTTTCGACGCCTGTTCGAGAATGACTTGCGAGGGGTCCCCCTGAAAGACCCGGACCGACTGAATCAGTGCGAGATCCTGCATGCCCTCCCCCAACTCTTCGCGAAAGCTGTCGAGCACCCGTTGTTCGATATTCGCCATCACCGTGCTCAAGCCCTGACTGTGAAACTCATTCAGGGCCTGCTCGTCGAGATAACTCTGCAACACCGATTCGGCAAACAGCCCCATGGGCTCCACCGCATGAACCACGTGCAAGTCGGCATTGAATGTTCGAGCCAGCTCCAGGGCATGTTGCATCACATAGGGCGCATACAGACCGAGGTCAGTGGCATACAGCATCGAACGAATCATATGACCTCCTCGACTGCCAATATGGCGGAGATTGATTCAGCTTAGCAGTGCCAAGGCGACTACGACGTCCCGCGCAAGCCCATGAACATTGAGCTAAACCTTGGTTTCGTTGCTGATGCCATGGGGCACATGGCCGGTGGCGACCACTTCGCGAGCCAGTTCGCAATGGCCCGCCTGATCGTCGAAGAACACATCGGCGGCGAAGGCTTCGAGAAAGGCAGCCTTCTCCAGGCCACCCAGGAACAACGATTCGTCCAGGCGGATATCCCATTCGCGCAAGGTGCGGATTACCCGCTCATGGGCCGGTGCCGAACGTGCCGTCACCAGGGCGGTACGGATCGGACAATCATCGTCAGGGAATTCGCGCTGCAGCAGATTGAGCGCGGCGAGGAAGCCTTTGAACGGCCCCCCACGCAGCGGCTCGCGGGCGGACTCGCGCTCCTTGGCCTGAAAGGCTTCCAGGCCACCGAGTTGATAGACCCGCTCCGACTCATCGGAAAACAGCACGGCGTCGCCGTCGAAGGCGATCCGCAGTTCCGCGCTGGCGGCGCGCCGGGCGCCACCGGAAAGAATGGTCGCCGCGGCGAACCCGGCGTCCAGTGCACTGCGCACATCTTCGGCGTGGGTGGAAAGAAACAAGTCGCAGCCGAAAGCCGCGAGATAGGGATAAGGGCTACGGCCACCGACAAACGCAGCCCGGGAAATATCCAGGCCGTAATGCTGGATCGAGTTGAAGACCCGCAGCCCCGTGTCGGCACTGTTACGCGACACCAGCACCACCTCGACCCGCGCCCGGCCGAGGCTGGCATTGAGGCTCAAGAGTTTTTTCACCAGGGGAAAAGCATCGCCCGGTTCGAGGGATTCCTCCTCGTGATCGATCTGATACTTACGGTAGGCCTCGACCCCCTCGGCCAGATAGACCTTATGGCTTTCGCTGAGATCGAACAGGGCCCGCGATGAAATCGCCACCACCAGTTTACCGCCCAAGCCCTTTGCCATATCGCATCCCCCCGATGCTGCGATCAACCGTTATGCCGGTCGATAAAACTCAACGCCTGATACAAGGCTTCCATTTTCGGCAGCTCGCATCCCGATGCCTTGGCCGCAGCCAATGGCGCGGCGTAGATGGCCGACAACTCCAGCGCTCGCTTGTGCCGGTAGTCGTGATACATGCTCGGCCAATAGTCCGGCATGCTCTCGGTCACCTTGAACAAGTGCTCAGCATAGCCGTCCGGCATGCTGTGACCACAGGCCAGGGCGCCTTGCACCACTTCACGCATCAAGGCCTGAATCAGCTCGCGGCTGTCGGCATCGGCCATCAGCGGCGTGGTGCTGGCGTTGAGCAATACCGACAAACCGTTGTACGGCACGTTCCACACCAGTTTCTGCCAGCGCGCCTGCTGCAGGTTGGCCATGGCCTGGGAATCAATACCGGCCTTGCGGAATAGCGCGGCGCCCTCTTCCACTATGGCCTGGCGCTGCGATTCGTCCTGCGCGGCCGGGCCACTGTGATACCCCAGGTTCACCGCGCCCAGCGCCTGATGCTCGATCACCCCGGGCCCGGCACGGTGCACGCAGATAAAACACAGGCCGCCCAACAGATGCAGCGAGTCGGGAAGCAGGTCGCGCAAGCCGTCCTCCACATCCAGGCCATTCTGCAGTAACAGCACCTTGGCGCCGGGAGCCGCCGCACGAAGAATCGCCGGAGCCAGCTCGGCGTTGCTGGTGGTCTTGGCCCCCACCAGCAGCCAATCGCAGGGCGGCATGTCTTCGGCACTGGCATAGGCCTGGACCGGGTTCAGGGTCAGCTCACCATGCACCGCGCTATGCAGTTGCAAACCCCGCTCGGTGACCGCGGCGAATTCGCTGCGCAGCAGGAAATGTACATCCAGGCCGGCTCGCGCCAGCAGCATCCCGTAGAAACCACCGATCGCTCCGGTACCGATAATGCCGATTCGCGGCGTGTGGACTGCTTCCATCAAGGCAACTCCTCTGGAATTCGATTCAGCGCCTGTGCCAGTCGCTCGCTGAGCTCGCCGGGTGTCAGGCGCGACTGCAAGGCCCCATAAAACTCACCGTCGCGCACCACGAACAGTGCCGGCAAGTGAAACACCTGATAACGCTCGACCGCGCCGCCATTGTTTCCCGCATCGATCCAGCACAACCGCTCGATCGGTAGATCGAAGCCGGGCAACTGCTGCCGGGCCCAGCGACAACTGGCGCAGCCGACGCTGGTGAATATCACCAGCGAAACACCGCTCATCGCCAACAGCCGCTGATCGATATCGAAATCAGTCAGCTCCAATTCGACCACTATACTGGGGGAAACAATGTCACATAGCCGACACTCGGAGTCCGCGTTCATGGGACGTTTCATTCCTCATCCTGACGATGTTCCGGTTGAGCTGACCTTACGCAAGCACGCATGCATTTCGCGTCAACGGTTGCACACTATCAGCCTCGGCGGCATGGCTTGCAATTATCACCGCGCCTGGCGCCGCGGCACTGCACTGGAAATCTGCATGCCCACTCTGGGTGAAAACGCCCGCTACAACGGCTATGTGGCCTGGTGCCTGCGACGCAAGCGTGGCTACCTGGTGGGGATCGCCTTCATCGACGAGCAGACCCTGTTCCGCGCCCGGATGAGTGAGCAGGTGTGCCAGATTGCCCACTACTGCCACCTGCATGAGCCCCAGGCCGAGCAGCGACAAATTGAAACCCTGGCCCAGCAATGGGTCGAACAGCACGCCGCCGAGTTCTCCCACGACCGGGTTCATCAGGCTTTTATGCAGCCAGCGCTGGATTAAACCCGCCTCTGCCCATTGTCGAGCCCCGGTGTAACGCGCTAAGGTTCGGCTCCCCGACGCGCTTAAATCCGCTGTGCACCGCCGCGCGGGGATCGCTGGCGGCCGGCACCCGTGACCTGACGAGTAACACGATGGCTGATTTACCGATCAACGACCTTAACGTCGCCTCCAACGAAACCCTGATCACTCCCGACCAGCTCAAGCGCGACATCCCGCTGAGCGACGCCGCCCTGCGCACCGTGACCAAGGGTCGCGAAGTGATCCGCAATATTCTCGACGGCACCGACCACCGTCTGTTCGTCGTCATCGGCCCTTGCTCGATCCACGACATCAAGGCTGCCCACGAGTATGCCGAGCGCCTGAAAGTCCTGGCCGCCGAAGTCTCCGACACCCTTTACCTGGTGATGCGCGTGTACTTCGAGAAACCACGGACCACCGTTGGCTGGAAAGGCTTGATCAACGACCCGTACCTGGATGACTCGTTCAAGATCCAGGACGGTCTGCACATCGGTCGCCAGCTGCTGCTGGACCTGGCCGAGATGGGCCTGCCGACCGCCACCGAAGCGCTGGACCCGATCTCCCCGCAATACCTGCAGGACCTGATCAGCTGGTCGGCTATCGGTGCGCGTACCACCGAATCCCAGACCCACCGCGAGATGGCTTCCGGCCTGTCTTCGGCAGTAGGTTTCAAGAACGGCACCGACGGCGGCCTGACCGTTGCCATCAACGCCCTGCAATCGGTTTCCAGCCCTCACCGCTTCCTCGGCATCAACCAGGAAGGTGGCGTATCCATCGTCACCACCAAGGGCAATGCCTACGGTCACGTGGTTCTGCGCGGTGGCAATGGCAAGCCGAACTATGACTCGGTCAGTGTCGCCCTCTGCGAGCAGGCGCTGAACAAGGCGAAGATCAAGCCGAACATCATGGTCGACTGCAGCCACGCCAACTCCAACAAGGACCCGGCCTTGCAGCCGCTGGTAATGGAGAACGTGGCCAACCAGATTCTCGAAGGCAACCAGTCGATCATCGGTCTGATGGTCGAAAGCCATCTGAACTGGGGCTGCCAGGCCATTCCCAAGGACCTGGCCGAACTGCAATACGGTGTGTCGATCACCGATGCCTGCATCGATTGGGAAAGCACCGAGAAAACCTTGCGCAGCATGCACGCCAAGCTCAAGGACGTCCTGCCGAAACGGGTTCGCACCTGACCCCGTATCGCAGACACAAAAACGCCGGGCCAAGCCCGGCGTTTTTTTTGGTGTCCCCGCTCAGAGTTTCGCGGCGTGGCGCTGATGGCGCTCCATGTAGCGCTCCACATATGAGCACGACGGAATCACCGTGTACCCCATGCGATCAGCATACTCCAACGCCTGCTCGGTCAGTGCCGCAGCAATACCACGGCCGCGCAGCGCGTTAGGCACGAACGTCCGATAAATATCCAGGGTCTGCTTACCCAGGTCCATATAGGTCAGGTAGGCACGATGACCGTCCACATTGGTCTCGAATTGATGACCAGCCTGGTCATGGTGGATGGACAACGCCTCGCTCATCACTACTCCTCGCGGGTCTTGGATTCTGACCCCTACCTTACCGATGTTTTTCCGGCGAAGGAACAACTACGCCACCCCGTGCCTGTCTGGACACCGAGCAGAGCTTGCCGCTCTCGCATGACCGAGCACGTTTCAAATAGTAGGCACCATTGGCACCAATGCTCAAGGGACGCTTGCATTCAAGCTAATGGCATCAGGCCAGTTTAGTGTCGGCGCTTGCGCCGGACCTGTTCCCAGCTACATGCAAAGCACCCGATCAAACCGCCTGATGATCAACAACCTGAACATCGCCGGATGTTGAGATTTAAGACGAGCCCTCCCATTTAAAGTCACCTCAACATGGACAAAGATGCGTGAGGCACCCCACAGATTCTGAACAAAAGTGTAGACGAATCGATATAGATAGACTTTAGCCTACACTCCGCAAGCGCCGTGCAAAGGGACTCTGCGGCAGATACGCTTAACAAGCGCAACCTCCCAACAGGGTGACAAGGTTGCGTATTTTTTATACAGATCGATAAAAAGTTGCTCGAAAAAGATTCAACGCCTAGAATTTTTTTTGCTTCTTGCGCTACGTCAGTTTACTTACTACAAGTAATGGGTAGTATGTACGCCGGCCATTTCATCACTCGGATGAGATAGCTACTTAATAGAAAGTCCTTGAAGGGGAACACGATGAACAACGTTCTGAAATTCTCTGCTCTGGCTCTGGCCGCAGTTCTGGCTACCGGTTGCAGCAGCGTATCCAAAGAAACCGAAGCTCGTCTGACTGCAACTGAAGACGCAGCAGCTCGCGCCCAGGCTCGTGCAGACGAAGCCTACCGTAAAGCTGATGAAGCTCTGGCTGCTGCTCAAAAAGCACAACAGACTGCTGACGAAGCTAACGAGCGCGCTCTGCGTATGCTGGAAAAAGCTAGCCGCAAGTAATAATCCCTCGGGATTGTTATCGAGCCGACCCATTTATTGGGTCGGCTTTTTTATTGCCCGGATTTTCTTGCGGCAATAAAAAACCCGTCGACGCCCTGAAGCATCGACGGGTTGCTGTTCCAGCCGTTACTGCTGCATATCGATAGGCACCGCCGATACCACTGGTGCATTGGTCGGTATGGCGATCTCTACTGGCAAACCATCTTCGGCCGCCACCACGTCGCGCACTACATCCCAATTCATCCGCAGGTTATTGGCCAGGTCTTCACGCTTGAGCAAGGCGTTGATCACCGCGGTGTGTTTGTCCACGACCGACGGATTGCCCTTGTCATCGAGCGGCGTGTGAGCCTCCAGATAAACTTTGCCAGCGCTGATACCGAACTTGTACGGATCATTGAGGATGCGCACCGATGTCCCCACCGGCACCATGCTCGCCATTTCCAGGACGTTGTTGTTGAACATCCGGAAGCAGCCGTGGCTGGTGCGCATGCCGATACCGAACTTCTTGTTCGAACCGTGGATCAGGTAGCCCGGCGTGCCCAGGGTGAACTTGAATGGTCCCAAGGGGTTGTCCGGCCCTGCTGGCACCACGTTCGGCAGAGGATCACCGTCGGCCGCATGCTCGGCCTTGATCGAAGCAGGCGGAGTCCAGGTCGGATTCGGGGTCTTGGCGACGATGCTGGTATGGGCGATCGGCGATCCCCAACCTTCCCGGCCGATACCCAGGGGGAAGGTGTACACCACGTTCCGCCCTTTCGGGTAGTAGTACAGGCGATATTCGGCGAGGTTGATCACGATGCCTTCACGAGGTCCCGGCGGCAGGATGAAGCGCGTCGGCAACACCACTTCGGTGCCCGCGCCCGGCAACCAGGGATCGACTCCCGGGTTGGCCGCGACCATCTCGTAATAGCCCAGGTCGTAGGTCGTGCCCAGGTCGGCAAAGGTGTCTTCGTACTTGGCCTTGATCACCTGTACCTGACCGACGATATCTTCGCCCGGTGGAGGTAGAGGCAGTTCCAATGCGGCAACGGGGCCAGCCACACAGAAGGCGGCAAGCGTCAGGCAACGGGTGACGACAGGAAAGCGCGGCAACATCCGGAAAATCCTTCGCATGATCAACGAGTAAAAAAGTGATTGTACACCCGCCCCCGTGGCTGCGGGAGCGACAGCTGCATCAGCGCAAGAAGGGAGCCGGGCGAGAACTTGCTGCCTTACAGTTCGAAACGCAACTCTGGCCAGATCGGTGGCGTGCCGCGCTTTTGCGATTCGAGGATCGCCCGGCACAACGGACATAGGCGCTGGTCCTGGAAAATGGTCCGGTCGACACTCGACCAGCGCGGTTGCGCGGGCAGCAAGGTGCCGCACAACGTGCGATCGGCAGAGCCGCCCAACTCCAGCTGACGCGTCACCAAATGCACCCGGACTTCCTGGCAGGCGAACAGGTCGAGCTGTTCGTCAGGCTCGATCAGTTGGTAGGCAAACAGGGACCAGGCGGGACGCGGCATCGGGGGCTCCAAATCGGGGGCGCCACATTAGCCGAAACACTGCCGGTAGAAAAGCGTCAAAGCAGCGGTTTTAGCGTCGGCCAGACATTTTCCAGCAACTTGCCCTGAGCAGCGACCGCGGGGTGGATGCCATCGGCCTGCATCAGCTCGGGATTACCGCCGACCCCTTCCAGAAAAAACGGCACCAGCGCCACGTTTTTTTCATTCGCGAGCTTGCTGTACACCTCGGCAAACGCCTGGGTGTAGCGCACGCCGTAATTGGGTGGCAGTTGCATGCCAAGCAACAGCACCTTGGCACCACTGGCCTTGGAGCTGTCGATCATCGAAGCAAGATTTTGTTGCAATTGCGTGGGCAGCTGTCCGCGCAGGCCATCGTTGCCGCCCAACTCGAGAATCACCAGCTCCGGCTTGTGCTCTGCAAGCAGCGCCGGCAGCCGCGCCTGGCCACCTGCGCTGGTGTCGCCGCTGATGGAAGCATTGACCACCTTATCGTCGAAACCTTCGCTCTTGAGCCGCTGCTCGAGCAATGCCACCCACCCCTGCCGGGTATCCAGGCCGAAAGCCGCGCTGATACTATCGCCAACGATCAGGACTGTACCCGCCGCTGCGTTCTGGGCCATGCACATCAAGGCCAGGCCAGCACTCAAAAACCACACACGCATCGGATTCTCCATGGGCGCAAGCATTCTCACTGCGCGGAACCTTAGCAAAGTGGTTCCCAGCGCGGAAGGTGAACTGACCATCCTGCACGAACTCAGCCTGGAACTGAACAAAGGCGACAGCCTGGCCATCGTCGGCAGTTCCGGCTCCGGAAAATCCACCCTGCTCGGCCTGCTGGCCGGGCTCGACCTGCCCAGCAGCGGTGAGGTCACCCTGGCCGGTCGCAGCCTGGGCACATTGGACGAAGACCAGCGCGCCCGAATCCGCGCCGAGCATGTGGGCTTCGTCTTCCAGTCGTTCCAACTGCTCGACAGCCTCAATGCCCTGGAGAACGTCATGTTGCCCCTGGAGCTGGATGGCCGCCGGGATGCCCGCGAGCGAGCGACCGAACTGCTCCAGCGCGTCGGGCTCGGGCAACGCCTGAGCCATTCGCCTCGCCAGCTCTCCGGTGGCGAACAACAGCGGGTAGCCATCGCCCGCGCCTTCGCCGCCGAGCCTGACGTGCTGTTCGCCGACGAGCCGACCGGCAACCTCGACAGCCACACCGGCGAGCGCATCAGCGACCTGCTGTTCGATCTGAACAAGGAAAGCGGCACGACGCTGGTCCTGGTCACTCACGATGAACGCCTGGCCCATCGTTGCCGGCGCCTGATCCGCCTTGAAGCCGGCCTGCTGGTCACCCCCCTGGAGCCTTGATGGCACGTCTACCGCTGTTGCGCCTGTTCAGCCTTGCCGTTCGCCAACTTCTGCGCGACGCCCGCGCCGGAGAACTGCGGGTATTGTTCTTCGCCCTGGTAGTGGCGGTAGCCGCCAGCACTGCCATCGGCTATTTCGGCGCGCGTCTCAACGGCGCGATGCTGCTGCGCGCCACGGAGTTTCTCGGCGCGGACCTGCTGCTGGAAAGCAGCTCTCCGGCAAGGCCCGAACAGATCCAAAGCGGCCGGGAACTGGGCCTGCAACATGCGCAGGTGGTGGAGTTCTCCAGTGTGATCGCCACCGACAATGGCATCCAGTTGTCCAGTATCAAGGCCGCGGACGACGCCTACCCGCTGCGCGGCCAGCTGAAAAGTGCCCCGGCCCCTTACGCGGCGGAAGAAATCGGCGGCGGTCCACAACCAGGCGAAGCCTGGGTCGAAGCCCGATTGTTGACCTCGCTGGACCTGAAAATCGGCGACAGCATCGACGTCGGGATGAAAACCCTGCGCCTGAGCCGGGTACTGACTTACGAACCGGATCGCGCCGGCAACTTCTATAGCCTGACACCCAGGGTACTGATTAACCTGAGCGACCTGAACGCCACCGGCGTGGTGCAACCGGGCAGCCGGGTCAGTTACAAGGAACTCTGGCGCGGTCCAGGAAGCGCCCTGGAAACTTATCGCCAATTGATCAAGCCTGGCCTGGCGGCCAATCAGCGCCTGCAGGATGCCCGAGATGGCAACCGCCAGATCGGCGGAGCCCTGGGCAAGGCGGAACGCTACTTGAACATGGCCAGCCTGGTGGCGGTGCTGCTGGCAGGCGTGGCAGTTGCCCTGTCCGCCGCGCGCTTCGCCTCCCGCCGCTTCGACGCCAGCGCGCTGCTGCGCTGCCTGGGTCTGTCTCGCCGGGAAACCATGCTGCTGTTCACCCTGCAACTGGCCCTGCTCGGCATCCTCGCCAGCATCGTCGGCGCGCTGCTCGGCTGGCTCGCCCAGCTTGGGCTGTTTTACCTGCTGCATGACCTGCTACCAACCGATGTACCTCCCGGCGGATTGCTCCCCGCCGTCGCCGGTATCGGTACCGGCCTGGTGGCGCTTGGAGGTTTCGCCCTGCCGCCCTTGGCGGCGCTGGGGCGTGTCCCGCCCTTGCGGGTGTTGCGTCGTGACCTGCTGCCGATCCCCCCAAGCACCTGGATGGTGTATGGCGCCGCCTTGCTGGCCCTGGGCCTGATCATGTGGCGCCTGAGCCTGGATCTACTGCTGACCTTCGCCTTGCTCGGTGGCGGCGTCATTGCCGCCCTGGTTCTGGGTGGATTACTGCTGCTGGCCCTGCAGAGTCTGCGTCGCTTGCTGGCCAAGGCGTCGCTGCCATGGCGCCTGGGTTTGGGCCAGTTACTGCGGCATCCCTTGGCCGCTGCCGGACAATCCCTGGCCTTCGGCTTGATCCTGCTATCGATGGCCCTGATTGCGCTGTTGCGTGGAGAACTGCTCGACACCTGGCAAAACCAGTTGCCCAAAAACGCGCCGAACTATTTCGCCCTGAATATCCTGCCCGCGGACAAACAGGCTTTCACCGACAAGCTGGTGGCGCTTTCCGCCCCTTCCGCGCCGCTGTACCCGGTAGTACCAGGGCGGCTGATCAGCATCAACGGCGAACCGGTCCGGGAAATCGTCAGCAAGGACTCCAGTGGCGACCGCGCCGTACAGCGGGACTTGAGCCTGACCTGGGCCGCGGATCTGCCAGAAGGCAATAAGATCACCAGCGGCTCGTGGTGGGCGCAACAGCCCGAAGGGGATTTGCCTGGCGTCTCGGTCGAGGCCCAAGTGGCCGAAAGCCTGAAACTCAAACTTGGCGACCAGATGACGTTCAGCGTCGGCGGAGTCAATCGCGAGGCCAGGGTGACGAGCCTGCGGGAAATCAACTGGGACAATTTCCAGCCCAACTTTTTCATGATCTTTCAGCCAGGCACGCTGCGGGATCTGCCTGCCACTTACCTGACCAGCTTCTATCTGGCTGCGGGTCACGACCAGCAGGTGGTCGAGCTGTCCAGGGCCTTCCCGGCAGTGACCATCCTGCAAGTGGAGGCCTTGCTCGAACAACTGCGCAGCATCTTGGCCCAAGTCACCCTGGCCGTGGAATACGTGCTGTTGTTCGTACTCGCCGCCGGCATGGCCGTGCTGTTTTCCGGGCTGCAGGCCACCCTGGACGAGCGTATTCGTCAGGGTGCCCTGCTACGGGCGCTGGGAGCGGAACGACAATTACTGGTCAAGGCCCGGCGTATCGAGTTCGGGCTGCTGGGAGCCGTCAGCGGGCTACTGGCCGCATTGGGATCGGAATTGGTGAGCCTGGTGCTGTATCGCTTTGCCTTCGACCTGCCCTGGCATCCACATCCCTGGCTGCTGCTCCTGCCCATTATCGGAGCTCTGCTGATCGGTGGTGCTGGTGTCTATGGAACGCGCCGGGCATTGAATGCCAGCCCGCTGACAGTACTTCGCGAGGGGTAAGCCCCTCGCAGGCAGGTCATTTCACGTATTCGATCTGATTGATCCACCAGCACATTTCTCCGCCGGGCGTCTGCACTATCGCCTCGTCGCCGACTTCTTTCTTCAAGAGTGCCCGGGCCATGGGCGAATCGATGGAGATGTAATCCTTCTGCCCGTATATCTCGTCATAACCGACGATACGGAAGCGCTTGGTTTCACCCTCTTCGTTCTCGATATCGACCCAGGCGCCGAAGAACACCCGGCCCTCCTGCTCCGGCGAATACGACACGACCTTCATGTCTTCGAGTCGCTTGCGCAAGTAGCGAACCCGACGGTCAATTTCCCTCAGGAGTTTCTTGTTGTATTGATAGTCCGCATTTTCACTCCTGTCCCCCAGGGAGGCCGCCCAGGTGACTTTCTGCGTCACATCCGGACGCTTCTCCCGCCATAGGTAATCCAGCTCGTTTTTCAGAGCCTCGAAACCTTCCTGCGTAATGAGCTTGGTACTCAATTGGTTAAATCCCCCATGCAGAGCCTTATGAGCAGTTCAGCATTATGGTTGAATCGAGACCTTGAGAACCAATGCCAAGCGAGATAAACCCACTTGCAGCAAGCCTGCTCATGGGAATGCCCCCATCCAGAACGAACAGGCCGATAACGTTGCCGCTTGGGCGTTGTACGAAAAAGCGGTCGCGCTTGGTCATTGGGACATCAAACCCACGTGCGAATCCACATCAGAATGCACATAATCTTAAACCGGACATGTCACATCAGTCCTATCCAGTGTGCCCCGTCTGACTGCACTCTCCGCCTTTTCATACAGGCCAAATATTGCTTTATTAAAACACCCAACACAGTAAAAGAGAGAACTGTAATTCCAACAGAAGAACTTTACTCATCATCGCTGAGCAATGTACTGGATATGCTATGCAGGCTGTTATTGAAGGTCACCGTCTCATTGAAGCCTTTTACAATATTGCCCAGCTTCTTACGGGCGCTGGACAACTGCGTTAACTTTTCCACCAACTCTGCATTTTTTGCTGGATTCCGACATCTCTCTTTTCCAGTTCGGCTGCGCGGATACTTTGCTTAGCGGAAATTTCATCAAGACGTTGCTGCTCGAGCTGCATTAGTTCAGAGCGCCGGGCAACGCTCCGTTCTCTGGACTCGACACTTTCAGCCAGCTGTTGAAGTGCAGCACTGCGCTCTGCAATCACTCGAGAATTATGCTCAGCGGACTTATCGATCGCGATTTTCTCTTGCTGAAGCTGACTTTGTAGCTGGCGCAGGTGCTCATCTTTGTCATGAAGTTTACGCTCTCGCTCTTGCAACTGTTCCTTCAAAAGTTCCAAAGCTTCCTGTTGTTTCACCGCAACCAATTTCTGTTGTGTCAACTCCTGCGCCATAAGTGCAAGGTTCGATAAAGTGCTTTCCACATCAAGAAGTAGATGATCGGTATCCGCTCCCTGAAGTGCAGCTTCAGCCTCAGGAAGCGTCGCCATCAGAAACTGCGTTTCATCCAATGAGCTCTCCAAGGGAATGGGGTAATCAGCCACCTCATCCGGTGTTACATCCCCAGCAACTTGAGCAGATTGTTCGATATCTGCGGTAGCCTGAACCTGCCTATCCATCGAAGTTGGAACACTGTCAGATATAGACAGGTCGTACTCATCACTCTGGATCAACTTCACCGCGTCCTCCGAAGCCAAATCGCGAACCACCTCCGCCAAACCAGCCAATGTGTTCTGTATACCTTGGGATAGGCGCCCAATGTCGGCCTCCGAGTCGGCAGAGTGGTCAGCGACAACCTCAGGCGTCAAATGGCCAGACAAGGGAGCATTATTTTCAGATGGGTCAACATATCTTTCGGCATTCGCAGTCAGTATTTCAGTCATATCGTATTGAAAACTCTCGATAAATAATGAAGCATCAGTAAAAACCTTCTCTATATCCGTCTCAACTTCTACTGGCTTTTGAGAGAGTTCCTCTGGATCTCCACTCGGAGCGAATCCGGATGACGCACCATCGAGTACACCGCCTCCAAGATCCTCAACGGCTCCTGGCGAGCGCTGCTCATTCGAATCAGAAACCTCATCTTCTATGTACTCCGCGACAGCCTGTGCGGCAGGAGTATCTTGAGCGGTCATCGAAATAGAGACATCGAGCAGTTCAACGCTGTCAATTGCAGGCAGGCAAGCAACTGAGGCCTCTGACGAGATAAGCCTCATCACCAGACTTTTCTTGATGGTGAGTGAACGATGATCCGATAGGTTCCCTGTCGGTATTACACAATCCTTAAGGTCAATCAGGTGGTAAGGATATCAGTACTACCACCAGCACCTTGCTGGCGCCCCTCAGGCAGGCTCGCATGGGTGACTATTTCCTTGAAGACTTGAATAACCTGAAGCCAATCTTCTTCGGCCTCGATCGAACTCAGTGAATAACTCTGCCCTGCCTTATTTAGCATCGCCAAATAAACTCGCGATTCTCCGACTTCAGCGCCCTCATTCAAGCTATAGGCAAGAAAATTACGGTTCAGTATAGGAGTTGCAAAACTGCAGAGCACCGCACCATTCAGAACTTCCTGCTCTGCGTTTTTGATGGAAATAGTTCGTAGCAGCATCGCCGGCTTAGACTCCGTTATACATCTAAAAATTATATAGAACGGAGTGAAAAGTACCTCCTAGCAACACATGCCAGCAACTGGATAACTCCTATTTTCCAGATGGAACTATCCGACAACTCACAACCAGAAAACTCAACTCTTTCGATTTATCCGATTATCACCGATAGCCTTGACAACTGCGATCTCACTTAAGAGGAATATTCAAGCCCCTCTGCAGGCTGAGTTTAAACAACCACCAATCATAATTCGACCATAGCATGATTAATCCGCCGGCCAGCAGTAGCAGTACTACTCCACCCCATCCTGTCAACATTAGTCGTTGCTGCCAGCCAAAAAAACACAGCGCGATACCAGCCACCCCCATTAACATAGCCAGAGAAGGAGCAAACCAGTAGATAACACGATCAAGACGTAAAAGCATGTTGAATAACCAAGAGCCTTTCAGGTGAGAGGTCGGTCTAAAGATAATAATACGCATAGAGAGCGGGGGGGCTTGGCCAGATCAAAACGGGGCTAAACCATAACTTAGCCACACAATGACAACTATCAGATTCGTCTGATTTAGTTTTCAGAGTGCTCGGATAAAATACGAAAAGCACCCTCCCCCTAAATATCGAGATGCCTTGCATGGGAAGTATCATCATCGTCGACGACCACCCGTTGATTCGACTCGCAATAAGAACCGTTCTGGAGCCTCATGAACACAACATCGTCGCCGAAGCCGACAATGGCGCGGACGCTGTCCAGTTGGTACGCAAGCATCTTCCGGACCTGCTCATCCTGGACTTGAACATACCCAACCTGGACGGTTTTTCCGTTATCTCCCATATCAAGTCCGCTGGACTGCCGATAAAGACGCTGGTGCTGACGTCCAGCAACTCCAAGAACTTCGCCTTGCGCTGCTTGCAGGCCGGTGCAGCCGGCTTCCTGTGCAAGAACGATAACCTGAACGAACTGGCCAATGCGGTAAAAGCCATCCTATCGGGGTATAGCTACTTCCCCGAAGATACAATCAGCACCTTGCAACAGAATACAAACGCCGCCTGCCAGGAAAGTGTCTTGATTGCCCAACTGACCGACCGGGAAATCACCGTCCTGAAACTGCTGGCAAGCGGCCTGAATAATCAGAAAATCGCGGATGCGCTGCTGATCAGCCACAAAACGGTGAGCACCTACAAGGTCAGGCTGCTTAAACGATTCAACGTTTCCAATCTGGTAGCACTGGCGGAGCTGGCCAAACGCAACTCCGTCGTTTGACGCCCTGATATCGATGGAGCAGCCAGGATTCAGAAGCTTCAGGAAACACCCAGCTCGACAGCCGGATTGATCACCTACGCTACTTACCTGCGGGTGATCAGCCCCTGTCGAGCCACGCGGGTCAGATGTCGGATGACTTCGGCGGCCTTTTCCGCACTGGGGGCCTGTATCACCGCAAGGTCAAAACTGTCGTTGGCAAAACGTGCCAGGGACTCGCCATCTTCGATGAACTGGATCAGAAAGGCCGAAGGACCTGTGCTGCGACGTGGCCAGCCATCGAGATAACGCAGCAGTGTCGGCTGGTGTGTGCCGCCAAGAAGAATTTTGGGATTGCGCTGAACAAGATTCGCCGTGATTGGCGCAAGGCGTACAGGAGGGTGGAGTGCATTCATCGTGTCGTGTCTCTGCCTCAATTTTCTGCCGGGCAGGTGAGAGGCAACACCGAACCAGCGCTTTAGCGGTATTTCGAAGCCTGTAGAGCTTCTATCGGTGATATTCCGAATCACCTGGCGCCCCGCAAGTAGCTGTTTAAATCGGCGCATGGGCAACAATCCTAGAGAAGCCGACCGGGTAGTGTCAAGAATCCCCCATAACGAATCAGCAACGAAAAAGGCCCGCTACAAGCGGGCCTTTGAGTGTTTGCCGGAAGTTACTTGGCAATCGCGGCATCGAGTGACAATTTGCCCGCGCCTTCGATCAGAACCGCAATGGTGCCGCCGAGCAGAGCCAGGGCGAACTCATAACCATTGTTCGCCATGAACAGGCCATTGCTAATGTGTACGGAGAAAATCGCCACCAGCAAGGTGAAACTCAACCCCAGCGCGGCAGGGCGTGCCAACAGACCGATAATCAGCGCCAGACCGCCAAAGAACTCGGTACCGCCCGCCAGCAACGCCATCAGGTGCCCGGGTGCCAGGCCAATGCTCTCCATCCACTGTGCCGTCCCTGCCAATCCGTAACCGCCAAACAGGCCAAAAAGCTTTTGCGCGCCGTGTGCGGCGAAAATGATGCCGACAAAAACTCGCAGGACGGTCAGGCCATAGCCTGCACGGGTGCTCAGTACGGTTTTGATCAGTGTGCTCATGCTGTGTAGTCCTTTGTGGTGTTGGGTATTGGGTCGCTATATTAATCATAAAAATTCATGTTAAAAGTGCAAAAACAGCAAGATAACAATCTATTTTTTCGATTATTTTCGTGAGACGACCTTACGCGCTTGCGGCTCCAACGATTCGCGTTCCCGGTCAAAGGCCAAATAGTATTTGTTGACGCTATTAACATAGCTGACGGCGCCCATTCCGACCTGTTCCATGGCGATGCGCTCGACCTGGAAAAACCACTGATTGGGGTTCAGGCCGCGCCGCCTAGCCTCGGTGCGCATCCCCTGCACACGCTCCGGCCCCATGTTGTAAGCCGCCAGGACGAACGCCATGCGCTCGCGTTCGTTGAGCTTGGGGCTGGAGAAGAACTTGCGCCGGATCAACGCCAGGTACTTGGCTCCGGCCAGCACATTGTTATCGAGGGTCTGAATGTTATTGACCCCTACCCGCTGGGCGGCTGACGGGGTGATCTGCATCAGGCCGGTCGGGCCGCTGCCGCTCCTGGCAGTGGGTTGCAACGACGATTCCTTGAAGGCCAGGGCCGCCAGGTTCAACCAGTCCATGCTCTGCGCATCGGCATGCTTCTGTAATACCGGGCGCAGCTTTTCCAAGCGCTGGCGATCAGCCCGGGTCAAAGGGTTATGCACCTGGTACAGGCGCCGATAGATACGCAAGAAGGCAACGTCCTGATCCGCCGGCGCCTTGTAGACCTTCAGGAAACGATCGATGCTCGCCCGCAGCATCGAGGCGTCGCGCCGCACGAACCAGTGCTCCTCGCCGGGCTCGCTGATGACCAGTTGCCGATCGAAACGCAGCTTCGGCAGGACCTTGCCCCAGCGCTCGGCAATAGGCTTCTCGACGATGGTCAGATGAAAGATCCCGCCCTGGACCATTTCCAGGACATCTTCGACCGCCAGGCTCGGATCGACCCACTCGACCTTGATCGGCGCCAGCTTATGCAGCGCCAGCTTCTGATTGATTTGGCTCACCGCATCCCCGGCGGCGCTGCCCGTAGTCAGCGCCAGGGTCTTGCCGGAGAGTTGTTCAAGTCGGGTGTAGCGCCGCTCACCCTTGATTCCCACCAGCAGCAACGGCACGTTGCTGGCGACCGGATCACTGGGGCTTACCGCTTGCCCCGGTAGCGCCTCCAACAACTCTCCCGGAGCGACCAGGTCGCCCTCACCGCGCTGCAACGCACCGAGCAGTTGATCCTTGGCTTTGGGGATGATCTTGAGGCTGATTTCCTGCCCGTCGCGGGCATGACCATTGAGGTACTGCTCAAAGGCGCGCAGGCGGTGGTATTCGACGCCGATGGCCTGGCCCTGGACTTCACCGGAGCTGTTGCGACTCTGGTTGACCAGCACCCGCAGGACTCGGCTGCTGCGGATTTCCGCCAGGTCGCGGACCTTGCCTGCTACGGCGGCTTCCGGAGGGCCGGCCAAGCGCGCGACCGCCGGCAGGGGCAGCAGCAACGACAAGCACAACGCTAGCAAAACCGAGGGTCGCGTCATCCGCTCTCCGGGAAGAATACTGTCCGAGTTCTCAGGGACTGACGAAAAATCGGGCGACAGAAACAGAGCGCCTAGAGCGCTGACAAGATGCGAAAGACTGGCACAACCTCGGCGGGTAAACCAACCGCGGCCTTTCTCCCGGCATCAAGAGACAGCTCCAACTCGTTGTAGTTCTTGGCTTTTCTTATAAATCTACAGCTCTGATATGCTTTCCGGCCGCAGGCGGAGATAGCACCATGCAACTCATCGATATCGGCGTCAACCTGACCAACCCGAGTTTCGCCGAAAAACATCGCGCAGTACTGGACCGAGCCTATGCCGCCGGTGTCTGCCAATTGGTGCTCACCGGCACCAGCATCGAAGGCAGCGAACAGGCGCTCGAGCTGTCGCGGCAACTGGACGAAAGCGGCCGCCAACTGTTCTCTACCGCCGGTATTCATCCGCATTGCGCCAGCGACTGGAATGCCGACAGCGCACAGCGCCTGCGCAGCCTGCTCAAGGAAAGCAGCGTCAAGGCCGTAGGGGAATGCGGCCTGGACTTCAATCGGGACTTCTCCCCTCGCCCGCAACAGGAAAAAGTGCTGGAGGAGCACCTGGCCCTGGCCGTTGAACTGCAACTGCCGGTCTTCCTCCATGAGCGCGACGCCAGCCAGCGCCTGCTGGAAATAGTCCGCGATTTCCGAGACCGCTTGCCGGCCGCGGTGGTGCATTGTTTTACCGGTGAACAGCGCGCGCTGTTCAACTACCTGGACCTCGACCTGCACATTGGCATCACCGGGTGGATCTGCGACGAACGCCGCGGCACTCACTTGCACCCTCTGGTGCGAGAGATTCCCCGCGGTCGCCTGATGCTCGAAAGCGACGCCCCCTATCTATTGCCGCGCAGCCTGCGCCCCAAACCGAAGAACGGTCGCAACGAACCGGCCTACCTGACAGAGGTATTGCGCGAGGTGGCCCTGCATCGCGGTGAGAGCCAGGAAGAGCTGGCAACCCACAGTACCGCCAGCGCCCGAGCCTTCTTCGCCTTGCCCGAGATTGCTTGACGCATATCAAGATTTGACGCTCTGCATAGCGGCACAATAATGGCACCTTGCCAATACTGTTCCGCTTAATCAGAGAAGACCTTCCATGGGTGCCTGGCTCAGCAATATCTCACTGAAATACAAGTTCTGGGCGGTCAATGCAGTCGCCTTCGTGACCACCCTGCTACTGGTCCTGTACGCCGTCCAGCTCGAGCAACACGCGCGTAGCCAAGCCTCACAAAACAACGCCAGGGCCCAGGCCAACCTGCTCGGTGCATGGCCCTCCGGACAAGCGCTACCCAGTGCTGAAAACCTGCTGGGCTTCGCTGCCGGCCAGATCCCCAGCCTCGATCAACGCTCCCTGCCAGAGCTGAGCAACGCCAATGGATGGGTGGCCTTCGATGAAATGCCGCTGTTCGGCGAAAACCCACTGATCGGCGCGTACGTGCTATCTCGGGCCGATAGCCAACGGGTTGCGGTGCTTGCTCATGGGCCAAGCCTGCAACAGGTGTTCAGCGAACGTTTCAGCCAATACGCGGTGGCCGTATTCATTCTGATGCTGGCGATGCTCGGTGCTTCGCAACTGTTGATCCGTTTCCTGCTCAGCCAACTGAACACCCTCAAGGATGTGATGCTGCATGTGGAGAAGACCGGCGACCTGTCGGCGCGCGTGCCGCTGTCGTGCACCGACGAGGTCGGCCAGATGGCCAATGCCTTCAACGCGATGCAGGCCGGTTACCAGCGGGTGGTCAACACCGTCGCCAACACTGCCCGGCAACTGGATATCGGTGCGGCGCGCCTGGCGTCGAGCATGAACGATGTGCGTCACGGCATGCTGGGCCAGCAAAGCGAAACCGATCAGGCCGCGACGGCAATCAACGAAATGTCCGCCACCGTCTATCACATCGCCCAGCACGCCGGTGCCACCCGGGATCGCTCCCAGGCGGCCGACGCCCTGGCCGGCAGTGGCCAGGAAGTGGTGGGACGCGTGCAGAAGTCCATTGCCGGGCTCTCCACCGGCGTGCAACAGACCGCCGAGATGATTCAGCGCCTGGCCGAGGACAGTCAGAAGATCAATGGCGTGGTCAACGTGATCCACAGCATCGCCGAACAGACCAACCTGCTGGCGCTCAACGCCGCGATCGAAGCGGCGCGCGCCGGTGAAATGGGCCGGGGGTTTGCGGTGGTCGCCGATGAAGTACGCAACCTCGCCAAACGGGTGCAAGACTCCACCGACGAAATCACCCGGATGGTCTCCGCCCTGCAGGCCGGCACCCGCGACGCGGTGGACTTCATGCAGGAAAGCTCGTTCAAGGCAGACGATTGCGTGCAGCAGGCACAGGAAGCCGGCGCAGCGCTGGCGGAAATCACCGCGGCCGTGGCGCAGATGCGTGAAAGCAATACCCAGATTGCGGTGGCGGCCGAGCAGCAAAGCCAGGTGGCGGAAGAAATGAACCGCGCCGTGGTGAGTATTCGCGACGTCACCGAAAACACGGTGCAACAGACCGTCGACTCGGCGACCACCAGCAACGAACTGGCGACCCTGGCCGGAGAGTTGAGCAAGGCCATCGGTCAGTTGAAGCTTTAAAACCGCGAGTTTCGTTGCGGCAGGATCAGCCTCCCTGCCGCGGCGAAACCCTTGCCAAGCTATCGCCCCCATAGCCAGCCTTGATTCGCCGAAGCCCCACGCGAGACCTATCCTTGATACATAGCTTTCTACGAATCAAGGATCACCGTCATGGGTAAACGTCATCCCAACCTCCCCGCCTGGCAATGGCGCTCCTACCCGCATAACCACCGCAACCCGACCAACCTGGTGTTGCACCTGATTGCGGTGCCGCTGTTCATCGTCGGCTTCCTGTTGCTGGTTTCAGGAGTATTCGGCTTGAGCTTCACCAACGTCGCCATCGGCGTGGTCGGCCTGATTGCAGCCTTGGGCCTGCAGCGCCACGGCCACAGCCTGGAGGCGCAAGCCGCCGAACCGTTCAGTGACCGTAAAGATGCAGTCCAGCGCCTGCTGGTGGAACAATTCGTGACCTTTCCACGCTTCGTTCTCAGCGGCGCCTGGTGGCGTGCCTGGCGCGAGCGCCACCGGCATTGAGAGGGTGTCAGCCGAAAATGGTTACTGTCTGTCGGCTAAGCGCGATCAACTGACCTTCCGCGCTCCAGAGTGCCGCGGCCGCATGGCCATAACCATCACGGGCATGCTCGATATGCACCCGGTACTTGCACCAGTCCAGGGTGCTCAGCGCCAGCAGCGGCTGCACGAATTCAATGGTCCAGGTCAGGGTGCTGCCGGGAACGACACTGGTCAGATGCGGCAACAAGGCCGGCGGCCAGGCGTCCACCAATGCAAGGATATGCGCCTCGGTCAGGGGTTCTTCCTTGACGTCGCCACGCAGGCGCACCCAGCCACCCATGTCTCGCGACTTGTTGCCGGTGAACGGCATGCCACCGATGCTCCAGCGCATTGCCAGATGGCGCATGAACTCCGGCGTCACATCCTTGACGTAAGGCAGCTCCGGGCATTCGTCCCAATGTTTCATGGCAGGCGCTTCCTCGGCGACAACCGCCACTTCGGACGGCCGAGAGGCACCAAAACTGCCCTGCACCAGAGTCACTACCTGACCGTCCTGCACCGCACGCCCCAGCACTTGGCTGACGGCCTTGCCCTCGCGCAGCACCTCGACTTCAAAGCTGACCGGCACATCGGGGGTGACCGGACCGACAAAGGTGATCGCCAACGAACGCACCGGACGCTCGGCGGGGACTTTGGCGCGCATGGCTTCATACTGCAAAGCCGCTACCAATCCGCCGAAACTGGCCCGCCCCTGCGCCCACTCGGTTGGAATCGACAGCTCCAACGGATGTTGGCGGACAGCATCGAGCAAATCGGAAAAGCCCATGAGCACCTCTGGTCAAAGGAAAGATTCGAGGATCTTAACCAGCAGCGCACAAGGGTAAAGCACTTATTCCCGCCAAAAAGACTGACAGATAAGCCGCCAGACGCCTTTCAGCTCCGGAAGCAGGCAGCGCTCAGCTTGTCGAGTACCCGATCGGCACGGGCTTCGGCCTTGTGCATGGTGGCGTGCCAGACCGGAACACAAGGCAACAGGTCCGCCTGCCGTTCGGCCTGGGCCAGCCATTGCCAGCAATCATGCCAGTCACCCAGCGCGCCCTGTGCAGCCTTCAAATGCGAGACCGCCTTGGGCGACAGTCCGGCAAGTTCGGGGTAAGCCTCGGCGGCGTAGCGCACACGTTTGATCAGCAGGCGTAAACGGTGCCGGTCATGAGCCGGATCATGCAGGGCCTGATCCAGCGCCTTCCATTGCTTGGCCAGGCGCTTTTCGATGCGCTTGCGCAAACCGCGCAACAGTTCCTGACGTTGCGCCGCCCGCAGGAAGCGCGGGAAGGCATCCAGCACCAGCAGCAATTGCTTGAGTTCGGCGCCCGCCGCCACCGTCCGATACTCGTCCGCCAGGCCCGTGGTGCGGCGTTCCGCGGCCTGATGATAGTCATGTTGATGCAGGTACGCGGCCAGGACCTCACGGTCGCGCAACGGCGTCGTCAGTTGCCCGACCGCCGAGGCGGCCGCTTCCAGTTGCTCGACACCGGGCAAGCCGCGCAGCGCTCGCAACAGGCTGCGCAAGCGGCGCACCGTGGTACGCAGATCGTGCAGCGCCTCGGGGTCGGTCACCGCCTGCAAACGCGCCTGGCACGCCAGCAAGCGCACCTCCAGCCCCAACACCTGAGCCACCAACTGATCAACCAAGGCAGACATCATTGACTCCCGAAACGAATGGCCCGGCCCGCAGCACAAAGACTGCGGCCGGGCCCTGGCATGACAGACAGGCGCAACCACGGCGCCTGCGAGACGGAAACTGAAGAGCGCTCTTCAGTCTAGCGGCAAACGGCAGCCTTGCGATCAGCGGCCGGCGCGCGACTCACGAATATAGAAACGAGCCTTCTCAGCTTTCTTGGTGCAGCCCTCGAAGGCTTCGAATTGCTGCTGGGTCTTGGCCCCGGTCAGCAGCGACAAGGCTTTGGAATAACTGACTGTGCCCGCAAAACCTTCGGCCTTGGCCAGGTCCAGTTCATGCCAGGCCGCATCCAGTTGCGTACCACAGCTGTCGCGATAGGCGGTCTTGCCAGCACAACCAGCGAGTACCAATGCAATCAACGGTAGACAGATCCAGGCTTTCATCAATGACACCTCAAAGTAGGGGGGAAACAGTCTTGAACAAAAAAACAATCGTGAACCTAAGACGATCGCCGCCGCTAAAAGTGCCTTGGCCCGTCAAGGGAAAATATAGTCGCGCGAGCATAACCTCATGCGGCAAGACAGTGGAAAAATCCCTTTGCCCAAGGCCCGGGCAGGCATCAGTGATTGAACCGAAACCCTCGATGGGTGCATTGTGGAAACCTGTCTGGCGAAGGGTCGGGTCATGAAGAAGCGTGTCGCACTGGTCCTGGGTTCTGGTGGTGCCCGGGGTTACGCCCACATCGGGGTGATTGAAGAAATCGAAAGACGTGGTTACGACATTGCCTGTGTCGCAGGTTGTTCCATGGGGGCCGTGGTCGGTGGCATTTACGCCGCCGGTAAACTGGACGACTACCGCAGCTGGATCGAAAGCCTGGACTACCTGGATGTGCTGCGGCTGGTGGACGTCAGCTTTCGCCTGGGGGCGATACGCGGAGAAAAGGTGTTCGGCCAGATCCGCAAGATCGTCGGCGAAATCAACATCGAAGACCTGCGCATCCCTTACACCGCCGTGGCCACCGACCTGACCAACCAGCAGGAAATCTGGTTCCAGGAAGGCTGCCTGCACCAGGCCATGCGTGCTTCCGCGGCGATCCCCAGCTTGTTCACCCCGGTCATGCAAGGCAACCGCATGCTAGTGGACGGCGGCTTACTCAACCCGCTGCCGATCGTACCGGTGGTCTCCAGCCACTGCGACCTGATCATCGCCGTCAACCTCAACTCGACCAACCAGCGTCGTTACCAGTTGCCGGTGATCCAGCGCCCCGCCGCCTTCAAGAGCCGCTTCGACAGCCTGATCAACTCCCTGGGCTCGCACCTGCCCTTTCGCCGCAAGCAAGCCGAACAACTGCTGCTGCTCGAACAGGAAGCGCTGCGCAGCGAGGCGGCCGACATCGGTAACCCCTGGATCGAATCCGCCGAGCCCGAGGCGCAGCAACCGGCCGCGGCTCCGGAAACCGACGGCGCCCCGAAATCGGCCACCGGCTCGTTCATTATCGATAACGTCGGCCCCGCGTCCCTGCTGGACCTGATCAACCAGAGCTTCGAGGTGATGCAGACCTCGCTGGCGCAGTACAAGATCGCCGGCTACCCGCCGGACATCCTGATCAACGTGCCCAAGCGGGTGTGCCGCTTCTTCGAGTTCTACAAGGCTCCGGAGCTGATCGCACTGGGACGGGAGATTGCCAGCGACACCCTGGACCGCTACGAGAACGAGCTGAATTGAAAGAGGGCCACGAGCCCGCTCATTCCTCCGCCCCCAGCAACCGGTAGCCCACGCCGGCCTCGGTCACGATAAAGCGCGGCCGGGTCGGATCGTCCGCCAGCTTCTGCCGCAGATGGCCGACCACGATACGCAGGTAATGACTGTCCTCGGTGTGCGTCGGCCCCCAGATATCCTTGAGCAGTTGCTGCTGGGTGATCACCCGGCCCGGGTGCCGTGCGAGCTGCGCCAGCACAGCGTATTCCTTGCGTGTCAGCGCCACTTCGGCACCGTCGAGCAATACCCGGCGATACGCCAGGTCCACGGTCAGCGGACCGAAATTCAGCGCTGCTTCCTGTGCTTCGCCGACAGGCGCCTGGCGCAACAACGCGCGAATACGCGCCAGGAATTCCTGGATGCCAAAGGGTTTGGTCACGTAGTCGTTGGCGCCACCGTCCAGCGCTTCGACCTTCTGCCCTTCGCTGGCCCGCACCGACAACACCAGCACCGGCACGCCCGACCACTCGCGGAACTCACGCAGCACCTGCTGGCCGTCCATGTCCGGCAGGCCGAGGTCGAGCACCAGCAGGTCCGGCTTGTTCAACGCCGCCTGGGCCAGGCCTTCGTTGCCGGTGCCGGCTTCAAGCACTTTGTAGCCCTGGGACACCAGGCTGATGCGCAGGAACTTGCGGATCTGTGGTTCGTCATCGATGACCAGGATGGTCGCGGTCTGGCTCATGGTTTCGGTTCAAGGCAAATAAGTGGCGCAAGAGTAGCGCAGGCGTCGCGGTAGATTGTAAAGAACATGGGCGGCCCTCCTGGCCTCGTTGGGTTGACACTTTTTACCGGCACTCAGGCCTCTCCTTCAAGCTCGGGTTGCGCCTGCAGCGGCAGGCACAGGGTGATGCAGGTGCCGCGTCCTTCGATCCCCTCGCCCACCGTGATGCGCCCACCATGGGCACCGACCATGCCCTGACAGATCGCCAAGCCCAGGCCGGTGCCCTGCCCGCCGCGATCGCCACGTGCGGCGGTGTAGAACATGTCGAAAATCCGTGGTCGGTCCTCCACCGGAATACCCGGCCCTTCGTCGCTCACGGCAAACAGCAACTCGGTGTCGCTGGTCCCGACGCTCAGTTGCAAGCGGCCGTTGGCTGGCGAAAAACGCGCAGCGTTTTCCAGGACATTGATCAGCGCCTGTTCGATCAGCGCCGCATGCACGAAAAGCAACGGCAGTTCGGCCGGCAGGTCGGTGCTGACCCGCAGCGGCGCCAGCACCACCCGCAGGCGATTCAGCGCGCTGCCAACGATATCGGCTGGCGCCACCCAATCCCGCGCCAGTTTCAATGCCCCATGCCCGAGACGGGTCATGTCCAGCAGATTCTGAATGTAGCGATCCAGACGCTCGGCCTCATCGCGCGTGCCTTCGAGCAGTTCGCGCCGGTCTTCCAGGGGGATCGCCTCCCCCAGCGCCAGCAGGCTGTCGATGCTGCCGCGCATCGAAGTCAGTGGCGTGCGCAAGTCATGGGACACCGAGGCCAGCAGCGCACTGCGCAATTGCTCGGTTTCGCCATGCAGGCGCGCCGCTTCCAGATCCTCGGCCAACTGTGCCCGGGCCAAGGCCTGGGCCAGGGGCTGGCTCAAGGCGCTCAACAGGCGTCGACGCTGAGCGTTGAGCTCCTCACCCTCTTTCGGGCAAACCCCGAGCAAGCCCAGCGGGCCCTCATCGACGGATAACGGCCACCACCACCAGCGGCCGAACGGCAGGGTTCCAGTGCCCATCCCAGCCGGTTGATCGTGTTGCCAGGCCCAGTCGGCGGCAGCCCGCTCGGACTCGGAAAACTGCAAGGGCCCGCCCGTCTCGACCTTCCAGCCGCCCTGCCCGTCGCGATTGAGCAGGCACAGCTGCAATTCCTTCCAGCCATTGAGATGCTGCGCCGCGGCACTGACCACCGCCTGCCGGTCGGTAGCGGCGGTGAGTTTGCGCGACAGGTCCAGCAGCTCGCTGGTTTCTTCCTGGGTATCGCGCAATGCCTGCAACTGGCGACGCTGGCGCGCCGCCAGGTTGCCGGTCAGGGCCGCCATCAATAGGAAGAACAACAGCGTCAGCACGTCTTCCTCGCGCTGGATGGCGAAGGAGAACGTCGGTGGAATGAACAGGAAATCGTAGGTCAGGAATGACAGGGCCGCACACACCAGCGCCGGCCCGAGACTGCTGCGTACTGCCACCAGCAGCACCGCGGCGAGGAACACCAGGGAGATATTCGGCAACGCCAGCACACTCGCCACTGCCCACGACAGCCCCGACGCCAGGATTGTCGCCAACACCGCCAGGGCGTAGTCGAACCAGACCAGCGAACGTTCCACCCGCAGGCGTGGCTGGCCGGGTTCATCCTCGCTGTCGAGCACGTTGATTTCCAGACCCTGGGCGTTGCGCAACAGGCGCGCCGCCAGGCCACCGCCGAACAGACGGCGACGCAGGCGTTTGCGTGACTGCCCCACCAGCACCAGGCTGGCGCGCCGCTCCGCGGCATGCTGGATCAGGGTTTTCGCCACCTCGCCGGCCCGCAGCAGGACCACCTCGCCACCGAGGCGCTCGGCCAGTTGCTGGGCGCTTTGCAGGCGCTGGCGGGATTGCTCGTCGGGAACTCGGCCGTTATCCACATGCACCAGGCTCCAGGGCAGATGCCGCCGCCGGGCGACATGGCTGGCATGGCGCACCAGGCGCTCGGCCTGGGCATCGCCGTCGACCCCCACCAGCAAGCGCCCACGCACCGCCGGCGCGGCCTGCCCGAGCTTGCGATAACCCTGGGCCAGGTCGTCGTCGACCTGCGCCGCCGCGGCCTGCATCGCCAACTCGCGCAGCGCGGTGAGGTTGGTCTGGGTGAAGAACGCATCAATCGCCGCGCGAGCCTGCTCCGGCACATACACCTTGCCTTCGCGCAGGCGCTCCAGCAGCTCTCGTGGTGGCAAGTCCACCAGCAGCAATTCGTAGGCTTCCTGCAGCACCCAGTCGGGCAAGGTCTCGCGGACCTGCACCCCGGTAATGCCGCGAACCTGATCGTTGAGGCTTTCCAGGTGCTGCACGTTGACCGTGGTGAAGACGTCGATGCCGGCCGCCAGCAACTCCTGGATATCCTGCCAGCGCTTGGCGTGCCGGCTGCCTGGGGCGTTGGTGTGGGCCAGCTCGTCCACCAGTACCAGCTTGGGTTTGGCCTTGAGCAAACCGTCGAGGTCCATCTCTTCGAGCATGACCCCGCGGTATTCGGAACGCACCAGCGGCTGTTGCGGCAAACCGCCGAGCAAGGCTTCGGTTTCCGCCCGGCCATGGGTTTCCACCACCCCGGCCAGGACCTTCACCCCCTGGCGCAATTGCGTGTGCGCCGCCTGCAACATGGCGTAGGTCTTGCCGACGCCCGGCGCGGCGCCGAGGAAGACCTTGAGCCGGCCACGGCCGTCGTGGGACAGATCGGCTAACAGGGCATCGGCGCGGCCGGAATCACTCATGCATTTTTCTCTCTGGACTCAAATCATCGACATACAGACTTGTAGCAGCTGGCTACAGGGCAAGCTTTTCCAGCGCCATGTTCAAGGCCAGCACATTCACCACCGGCGGGCCGACCAGAGGCTGCTCGACATGAGCGTCCACCAGTTGCTGCAGCGTGGCGACCGGCAGGTTGCGCGCCGCCGCGACCCGCGCCAGTTGATAGTTAATCGCCGCCGGTGGCAAGTGCGGATCCAGGCCGCTGCCCGAAGTCGTCAGCAACGCCAGCGGTACCGGCCCCTGCCCTGGCACCGCCAGCTTGTTGGCGTCGTCGATCACGCGGGTGGCCAGCGCCGGGTTGCTCGGCGCCAGGTTGCTCGCACTGCTGGACACCGTGGCAAAGGCCCCGGCCGATGGACGCGGGTGGAACCAGCTGTCGCCGCTGAAATCCTGGGCGATCAGGGCCGAACCACGGACCTGGCCCACGCCATCGAGCACCAGGCTGCCATTGGCCTGTTTCGGGAACGCTACCTGGGCCACGCCGGTGACCACCAGTGGATAGGCCACGCCCGTGATCAGGGTCATCAACACAATCAGGCTCAAGGCCGGACGCAATACAGTGGACATCATCAAATCCTCGATTCGGTTAACAGGTTTACCCGAACTCCGTAGGAGCCCGCTTGCTGGCGATGCGGTGCGTCTGGCGCACTGGGTTGACGCTATCGCCAGCAAGCTGGCTCCTACAGGGTCGCGGGGTTACACCAGGTGCAAAGCGGTCAGCAGCATGTCGATCAGCTTGATGCCCAGGAACGGCACCAGGATCCCGCCCAGGCCATAGATCAGCAGGTTGCGGCGCAGCAAATGGGCCGCGCTGGCCGCCTGTACCCGCACCCCGCGCAGGGCCAGCGGAATCAGCACGACGATGATCAGGGCGTTGAACACAATCGCCGAGAGAATCGCGCTCTGCGGGCTGCTCAGTTGCATGACGTTGAGCACACCAAGCTGTGGATAAATCGCCGCGAACAGCGCCGGCAGGATCGCGAAGTACTTGGCGATGTCGTTGGCAATGGAAAAGGTGGTCAGGGCGCCACGGGTCACCAGCAGCTCCTTGCCGATCTGCACCACGTCCAGCAGCTTGGTCGGATCGCTGTCGAGGTCGACCATGTTCGCCGCTTCGCGCGCCGCCTGGGTGCCATCGTTCATCGCCATGCCGACGTCGGCCTGGGCCAGCGCCGGGGCGTCGTTGGCGCCGTCGCCGCACATGGCGACCAGGCGGCCGTCGTTCTGCTCGTGGCGAATGCGCGCCAGCTTTTTCTCCGGCGTGGCTTCGGCCAGCACGTCGTCCACCCCGGCCTCCGCGGCAATGGCGGCAGCGGTCAGCGGGTTGTCGCCGGTCACCATCACGGTGCGGATCCCCAGCTTGCGCAGCTCGGCGAAACGCTCGCGGATACCGGGCTTGACCACGTCCTTGAGGTGAATGGCGCCAAGCAGCTTGCCCTCGGCGCACACCAGCAACGGCGTGCCGCCACTCTGGGCGATCTTGTCGATTTCCCGGGACAACGCCGGAGCCAGGGCGCCACGTTGCAGACCGACGAAAGCCAGTACCGAATCCACCGCGCCCTTGCGATAGACCCGCCCCTGATAGTCGACACCGGACAGCCGGGTTTCAGCACTGAACGGCACGGCGGTCAGCGCATCGGCGCCCGGCTCGGGCTGTGGATAAAGTCCACGCAGGTATTCGACGATGGACTTGCCTTCCGCCGTGTCGTCCGCCAGCGAGGCCAGCAAGGTGGCCTCGGCCATTTCCTGATGGCTGACCCCTGGCGCCGAGTGAATGGCCGCGCAACGACGGTTGCCGAAGGTGATGGTGCCGGTTTTGTCCAGCAGCAGCACATGCACGTCACCCGCCGCCTCCACCGCGCGACCGGATTTGGCGATCACGTTCAGCCGTACCAGGCGGTCCATCCCGGCGATCCCGATGGCCGACAGCAAGCCACCGATGGTGGTCGGAATCAGGGTCACCAGCAACGCCACCAGAAACACCAGCGGCAGGCTGCCATTGGCGAAGTGAGCGAACGGCTGCAGGGTCACGACCACAATCAGGAAGATCAGGGTCAGGCCGATCAGCAGGATGTCCAGGGCCACTTCGTTGGGGGTCTTCTGGCGCTTGGCGCCCTCCACCAGGGCGATCATGCGGTCGAGGGTCGATTCGCCCGGATTGCTGGTAATGCGCACCAGCAACCAGTCGGACACCAGGCGCGTATTTCCGGTCACGGCCGAGCGATCGCCGCCGGACTCGCGAATGACCGGTGCCGACTCGCCGGTGATCGCCGCTTCGTTGACCGCGGCAATGCCTTCGATGACTTCACCGTCACCGGGGATCATCTCCCCGGCTTCGACTCGCACCACGTCGCCTTTGCGCAGATTGGCGGCGGGGATCACCTGGAAGCTGCCATCGGCTTTCTTCAGGCGTGCACTCAGGCCTTCGCTGCCGGCCTTGAGGCTGTCGGCGCGGGCCTTGCCACGCCCTTCGGCCAGCGCTTCGGCGAAGTTGGCGAACAGCACGGTGAACCACAGCCAGAGAGCGATCTGTGCGGCGACGAAGGTCGGCACCGCAGTGTCCGGCACAAGGCACAGCACTGTGGTCAGGATCGCGGTCAGCTCGACCACCAGCATCACCGGCGAACGTTGCAGCTGGCGCGGGTCGAGCTTGACGAAGGCCTGTACCAGCGCCGGACGCCACAGGGCTGCGATCGAGGTTTTCTGTTGTTCGTCGGTCGTGTGTTTCGAGGCCACGGTTTTAGCGCCGGGCATTTTTTCAGTTACAGCCTTCTTGGAGGCAGGAACAGGCATATTCATCATTAAGTCCTCAGCCCTTCATTCCAAAGGCAGCCAAGCTCAAGTGGTCGGCAATCGGGCCCAGCGCCAGGGTCGGCAAAAAGGTCAGCCCGCCCACCAGCAAAATGGTCATGGTCAGCAGCGTGACAAACAGCGGGCCATGGGTCGGGAAGCTGTTCTGGCCGATCGGCGCGGTCTTTTTCAGCGCCAGGCTGCCAGCCAGGGCCAGCACCGGCAGGATGTAGCCGAAGCGGCCGATCAACATGCCCAGGCCCAGCATCAGGTTGTGGAACGGGGTATTGGCGCCCAGGCCGGCGAAGGCCGAACCATTGTTGGCGCTGGCCGAGGTGTAGGCGTACAGCAACTGGCTGAAACCATGGGCACCAGGGTTGCTCACCGCTGCCACCGGCCCCGGCAGGCTCGCGGCGATAGCGCTCAGGACCAGCACGCCGACCGGCATCACCATCAGCGTCACCACCAGCAACTGCACTTCCTTGGCCTGCAGCTTCTTGCCCAGGTATTCCGGGGTGCGCCCAATCATCAGGCCGGCGAGGAACACCGCGATCAGCACGTTCAGCAACATGCCGTAGAGGCCCGCGCCGACGCCGCCGAAGATCACTTCGCCGACCATCATATTGATCAGCGCGACCATGCCGCTCAGCGGGCTGAGGCTGTCATGCATGCCGTTGACCGAACCGTTGGAGGCCGCGGTGGTGGTCACCGACCAGAGCACAGTGGCGGTGGTCCCGAAGCGCGCTTCCTTGCCCTCGAGCGGCGCGGTCTGTTCGACCGCGACATTGTTCAGGGTCGGGTTGGGCTGGTACTCGGCCCACAGCGAAGTCGCGCCGCCGATCAGGAACAGCGCCAGCATGCAGGCGATGATCGCCCGGCTCTGGCGCAGGTCCTTGACGTAGTGGCCGAAGGTGAACACCAGGGCCACCGGGATCAGGATGATCGAGGCCACCTCGAACAGGTTGCTCCAGGCCGTCGGGTTCTCGAACGGATGCGCCGAGTTGACGCCAAAGAAGCCCCCGCCGTTGGTGCCCAGTTGCTTGATGGCGATCTGGCTGGCGGCCGGGCCCAGTGGAATCACCTGATCGACGCCTTGCAAGGTCACGGCGTGGACATACTGGGCGAAGGTTTGTGGTACGCCCTGCCAGACCAGGAACAATGCCAGCAGCAGGCACAGCGGCAGCAGGCCGTAGAGGGTGGCGCGGGTCATGTCGACCCAGAAGTTGCCCAGGGTCTGCGCCGAGCGCCGGCCGATGCCGCGGCACAGGGCAACCAGCACGGCCAGGCCGGTGGCGGCGCTGACAAAGTTCTGCACGGTCAGGCCGATCATCTGGCTCAGGTAGCTCAGCGAGGCTTCACCGCTGTAGGACTGCCAGTTGGTGTTGGTCATGAAGCTGACCGCGGTGTTGAACGCCAGCGTCCACTCCTGCCCCGGCAGGTTCTGCGGGTTGAGCGGCAAATGGTCCTGGAACAACAGAATCGTGAACAGCAACAGAAAGCCGGCCAGGTTGAACGCAAGCAGGGCCAGGGTGTATTTCTGCCAGCTCTGTTCGCTCTGCGCATCGACGCCCGAGAGCCGGTAACAGGCACGCTCCACCGGCCCCAACAGCGGCGTCAGCCAGGTGCGCTGGCCCTCCATCACCTTGTAGTAGAACCGCCCCAGGAAAGGCGCGGGCAGCAGCACCAGGGCAAAGAAGCCGAGGATCAGCCAATAGTCATAACTGTGCATAGCCGCTCCTAGTTCCGATCCGCGCGCAACAGCGCAACCAGTAGATAGATGAACAGCCCCACTGCCAGCAGCAGGGACACCCCGTCCAGAACGCTCATGGAATCTCTCCGTCGTACGGCAATCGCCGCGTGTGGGGCATTGTCCGCAGGGAGGCTGTAAAGGAACGAGATCGAGGGCGTGGGCGACGCATAAAGAAAGCGTAAAGAAAGGCTTTACGCGGGATTTACACCGGCCATCGGCGTGGCCTGGGGAGGGGACGGCAGCCATCGCGGGAAGTCTTGCTGCAACGGCAGGCACAATCCATGAAGGAACATGCCCGGACGCCGCCCTCCTCTGTTGCACGGCTGTGCACCAATCCAGACGCCTTCAGCCCAGAAACAACTGGAAACATCCTCGATACGACAGCTTCTGGCGCTTTACGACGCCCGTTTTCGCTCTGGCATGAGCGGTGCAGTGAGCAGCCCGAGCACTTCTTTCCGTTCCGGGAGCCACGCATGAACACACAACTCAAACCAACGCTGGGCACGCTGCATTTATGGGGGATCGCAGTCGGGCTGGTAATCTCCGGGGAGTACTTCGGCTGGAGTTATGGCTGGGGTGTCGCCGGCACCCTGGGCTTTCTGCTGACCTCGCTGATGGTCGCGGCCATGTACACCTGTTTCATCTTCAGTTTCACCGAGCTGACCACCGCCATTCCCCATGCCGGCGGGCCCTTTGCCTACAGCCGCCGGGCCTTCGGTGAAAAAGGCGGGCTGATCGCCGGGCTGGCGACCCTGATCGAATTCGTCTTCGCGCCACCGGCCATTGCCCTGGCGATCGGTGCCTACCTGAATGTGCAGTTCCCGGCCCTGGACCCGAAGCATGCGGCGGTCGGCGCCTATATCGTGTTCATGGGGCTGAATATTCTCGGGGTCAAACTCGCCGCCACCTTCGAGCTGGTGGTCTGCGTGCTGGCGGTGGCGGAACTGCTGGTGTTCATGGGCGTAGTCGCGCCGGCCTTCAGCTTCAGCAACTTCGCCCTCAACGGCTGGGCCGGTTCGGACACCTTCGGCGCGCCGGCGATTGCCGGGATGTTCGCGGCGATTCCATTCGCCATCTGGTTCTTCCTCGCCATCGAAGGCGCGGCCATGGCCGCCGAGGAAGCCAAGGACCCGAAACGCACCATCCCCAAGGCCTACATCAGCGGCATTCTGACCTTGGTGCTGCTGGCCATGGGCGTGATGTTCTTCGCCGGCGGCGTGGGCGACTGGCGCACCCTGTCGAACATCAACGACCCGCTGCCCCAGGCCATGAAAGCCGTGGTCGGGGACAACTCCGGCTGGCTGCACATGCTGGTGTGGATCGGCCTGTTCGGCCTGGTGGCGAGCTTCCACGGCATCATTCTTGGCTACTCGCGGCAGTTCTTCGCCCTCGCCCGCGCCGGCTATCTGCCGGCGTCGCTGGCCAAGTTGTCGCGCTTCCAGACGCCACACCGCGCCATCATCGCCGGCGGCCTGATCGGCATCGCCGCCATCTACAGCGATGGCCTGATCAACCTGGGAGGCATGACCCTGACCGCGGCGATGATCACCATGGCCGTATTCGGCGCCATCGTGATGTACATCATGAGCATGCTCAGCCTGTTCAAGCTGCGCAGGGTCGAGCCGCACCTGGAACGCACCTTCCGCGCCCCAGGCTATCCGCTGGTCCCGGCCATTGCCCTGGCGCTGGCCGTGGTCTGCCTGGTGGCCATGGCCTGGTTCAACAGTCTGATCGGCCTGATCTTCCTCGGTTTCATGGCGGCCGGTTTCGTCTACTTCCAACTGACCGCACAACTGCGTGCCAATGCGCCGGCGGATGCGATGCTGACCGGGCTCTGAGCGGATGGCATGCCTCTGTCGTTGGCTTGCGTAGCCGCACGGAAGATTGATGCAAGAGAGGTTACCGGGGCAGATCAGGCCTACAATGGAACCACTGCGAAACGCTGTAACTCGAAGTGGTATGGCAGCTTGACGGGCGAAACTCCTCGCCCGCCGGTATGCCCTCAAGGAGAGCCCTATGCCCTGGTATGCCTGGTTGATTCTGATCGTTGCAATCGGCTCGATCGTTGGCGGTTTGATGATGTTGCGCGACACCGCCAACAAGGTGGAACTGACCGATGAGCAACGCAAGCGCGTTGCTGAGCGCAACGCGGAAGCGGACGCCAAGGACGCGCAGGACCGCTGACTGGATAACCCGATCGAACAGCCCCGCCACTCACACAATGGCGGGGCTTTTTATTTCCTCAGCGGCATTATTTCTCCCAGGCAGCCTTGGCGATTTGCAGGCCATGCAAACCTTTGTAGGCAGCCCGCTCTGGCTGGCTCCAGCCTTCGAGCAATGCTTCGTCGAGCCGATAGATTTCCACGCCCAACGGCCGACAGACACTGAGTGGATCCTGTGCCTCCGGCCCCCACATGGGTAGCGACAGGTCGCCGCCCGGACAGCTCGACAGCGCACACAACAGATCGATTTCGGCAAAGAACTCCAGGTAATCGCCCTTCTGCGCGGGACAGGCTTTCATGAAATACATGTCGTCGTGATTGAGGCCAGTGCATTGGAAGATGTTCAGCACATCGTGCACATCGAACTCGGTCAGGCCGTGAGGCAGGACCGCACGCGTCAGGTTGGAGTGGCAATGGTGATGGAAGTCCTCCCCGGTGAGCATACGGTTCACGTAAGGGTCGCAGCGCGTGCCGAGCAGGTCGTGCAAACGCCCGCCATGCTCGTCGATACCGTAACCGGCCAGGCTGTCATCGGTAATGGTCACCAGCGGCCGCAGGAACGGCAGGTTCGACCACAACCGATCGTGAGTACTGACATGCGCGCCCTGCAACTGCCGGGTACGCGCCGCCCACAAACGCTCCCGCGGATCGTTGGCATTCCAGACGTTGAAGTCCCCGACCTGCGGGCCGGCCGGCGTGGTCACCCGGAACACATGTCCGACCGGCACATGCCAGGCCCGCCCGGTGCGGATCGGCACCTCGAATTGCTCGATCAAAGTGCGTTGGTCCTTGCTGTCGCGGACCCGCTCATAAAAGGCCGTGTCCACCTGCAGGGCCGAGCCTTTGCTGACCTGATAAGCCGCGGGATAGTCCTTGTACATGGTTGAAACCCTCGATCAGTGGTGGGAAGAGTGGCTGAGAATGTCGAGCAGCAGCCGTTCGGAATCGTCCAGGTAAACCGCCAGGGTCTCGCCGGCGGCCTGCTTGTCGCCATCGGCGAGCAAGTCATGGATCTGCCGGTCCCGGGCCAGCCAGGGCGACTGGAAACGCTGCTCGTCAGGGGCGGCACAGAACACCAGGCGCAGCTGCGCCACGACGTTGGTGAAGAACTCGTCGAACAAGGGGCTGCGCATCAGCCCGACGATGTGTTGATGAAACGCCAGGCTGTGAGTGCCCACCGAACGCCAGTCCTCGCGCTCGCGGGCGAGTTCGCTGGCCTCGATAGCCTCGAGCATTCGATCGGACTGGTAGTCGCGCAACGATTTGCTGGAGGCAATGGCCTGTAACTCCAGGGTACGACGCACCTGGAACAGGTCACGCACCTCATCAATCCCCAACTGTCGCACCGTGACGCCCTTGTTGCGTGCGTAGCGCGTCAGGCCTTCCTGCCCCAGACGATGCAAGGCCTCGCGGATGGTGTTGCGCGAGGCGTTGTAGGTGGACACCAGATCGCCTTCCACCAGGGCCATGCCCGGCAACAGGCGACCGCCGATGATATCGGCACGTAACTCCAGGGTTATCTGGTCAGCCAGGGACAATACGTTGCTCATGAATATCGCCTTGCGATTGTTGAACAATCCATGGATATCCAATAATCACTATTCATGCCAACTGATACTAGGCTCACCGGCAAACCATGACTTTCTAGTCATTCAGTGGGGAAAATGAGGTTTCTGGGGTTAAAAGTGCAATCCCCCTCCCATCAACCTTGGGTAAGATGACTCCCTAGCTGTGGAGACTTCCCCGATGCGTTACTCGCAAGACCATAAAGCCCAAACCCATCAACGCATTATCAAGGAAGCCGCCGAGCGCTTTCGGCGCGACGGCATCGGCGCGACAGGCCTGCAACCGCTGATGAAAGCCCTGGGCCTGACCCATGGCGGTTTCTACTCGCATTTCAAATCCAAGGACGATCTGGTCGAAAAAGCCCTGCAGGCTGCGGCCGCAGAACTCGATGCCCACTGCGCCACACTGTTTGCCCAGCAACAGCCACTGCAGGCCTTTATCGACAGCTACCTGTCCGAGTGGCATCAGACCTCTCCCGGTCAAGGCTGCCCGCTGCCCACCATGTCTTCGGAACTGGGCCTGCGCGGGCAAGCCAGCCCCACCACTGATGCGGTGCTCAATGCCCGACTCGCGCAGGTAGAGGCCAATCTCGAAGGAGAAAATGCCGCCGACCAGAGCCTGGTGATCATGTCGACCCTGGTCGGGGCCCTGGTGCTGTCACGCAGTGTCGAGAACCCCGACCTGGCCAAACGGATACTGGAGGTAACACGCGAGCATCTGAAAAAGCAGGATGGGCAGGCGGAGTGAACCGCACCACCCTCCGGCCTCGACACGGTTATTTGTAGCGAGCCGCCGCGCTGCTTTTCGACAGGTTGGGCCCCAGGGCAAAACGCGCAGCCACGAAGGCATCCCAATCAGCCGAGTCGGGTAGCGAGGGGATGGTGATCAACTCACCCTGGTCAAAACCGACCAGAGCCGCATCCACCATCTCAGTGGCGTCCATAACCATTTCGGCTGGAATCCCCTGGGCGTCTATACCTGAGCGTTCCCAGATCTCGGTACGGGTTACCCCGGGCAATACCGCCTGGACCTGCACGCCTTTACCGTCCAACTCCGCAGCAAGCGACTGAGTCAGGCTCAGGACATAGGCCTTGGTCGCACTGTAGGTCGCATTAAAACGCTCGGGAATCAGCGCCACCACCGAAGCGATATTGATGATCGCCCCTCTTCCCGCTGCCGAGAAGCTGGCGGCGGCAGCGGCAGCCAAACGAGTGACCGCGATCACATTGAGCTGGATCATCGCCTCCAGCCGATCCGTATCGGCAACGGCCAGGCTTCCGTCGGCAGCGACACCGGCATTGTTCAGCAACAGACTGATACTCGAGTCGGAACGCAAACGCTGCTCGACCTTCAACACATCGGCCTTGAGCGTCAGATCGGCTTTCAACACTTCAACCTGCACCTTGTGCTCGGCCCGCAGCCGGGTAGCCGCGGTTTGCAGGCGCTGCTCATCTCGTGCAACCAGCAACAGATCGTAACCACGAGCGGCCAACCGCTCGGCATAAACCGCACCGATGCCAGATGAAGCACCGGTGACAAGTGCCAGCCCCTTGGGGGAAATCGAGTTCATAACGGCTCTCCAGAAAAGTGCTTGAGAAGGGAAAGACAAGGAATTGATACGCTGCTTGGGAAGCGATTTGATTATAGTCATAATTCAATAAAATATTACGATCATAATTCTATCGAGACGATAGACAACATTGAATGGCGCAATCCTGCTTATGGTGCTTTGCGCACTATGGGCCCGAAAAACACAAGGCCGATCACTGATCGGCCTTGGGCATGAATTGAAGCGTCAGTTGACCTTCAACTTTTCCCGGTTGCTTTCCAGAATCGCCTTGCCGATGCCCTTGACCTCGAGCAGTTCGTCCACCGAGGTAAAAGGTCCATTGCTCTCACGATATTTAACGATCGCCTGCGCCTTGACCGCACCAATGCCGGACAGCTCACGCTGCAAGGCCGCTGCATCGGCAGTGTTCAGATCGATCTTGCCTGCTTGCTCCGAAGAGGCCACCTGCGCCACTGCCGGAGCCTTGGCCTCGGCATGGACCGCAGGTGCTGCGTAGGTAATGGAAGAAAGACTGGCCATCAGAGCGAAGACCAGAGAAGGGAAATAAGTGATACGCATAAGTGACACTCCATCACATCGATTAGGAAAAGCAGCTTTTCCAAAGCTGCTCTCCAAACCTAGGCGGTGCCACGGGCAAGTCAAAAGTGACTGGGTTACAACGTATGTAAGCTCAGGGTTCGAGGCGACGCTGCTGGTAAATCCAGTCGACAATATCGCCATCCGGGGTATAACCGCTGACAGTCTCGCGCAGCAGTTGCCGAACCCTGGAATAGTCATCCTGCTCAACGGCCGCCAGCAATTCCGCTAGCTTGGCCTTCAGCAAGTCCCAAGGCAGATGATCCTCACTGGCGCTCATGATCATCGGGTGCTGAGTGGCAGAAACGTTGTCGCCAATCAGTAACTCTTCGTAAAGCTTTTCGCCCGGGCGCAAGCCCGTGAACTCGATGGCGATGTCGCCCTGGGGGTTCCTCTCCGAACGAATACTCAACCCGGAGAGGTGAATCATCTTCTCGGCCAGCTCGACAATCCTCACCGGCTCCCCCATGTCCAACACAAACACATCGCCGCCCTGCCCCATGGAACCGGCCTGAATCACCAGTTGCGCCGCCTCGGGGATGGTCATGAAGTAACGGGTGATTTTCGGATGGGTAACGGTCAGTGGGCCACCAGATTTGATCTGGCTGTGGAACAACGGAATTACCGAGCCTGAAGACCCCAGCACATTGCCAAAACGCACCATGGTGAACCGGGTTTTGTTGACACGCGATACGTTGGCCTTGTCGCCGAACAGAACCGGTGCGATTTCACGACTTAGAGCCTGCAGGGTCAATTCAGCGAGACGTTTGGTGCTCCCCATCACATTGGTTGGGCGTACCGCCTTGTCGGTGGAAATCAGCACAAAGTTGGCCACGCCGGCCTGTAATGCAGCCTGAGCAGTGTTGAGCGTCCCCATCACATTATTCAGGACACCTTCGGAAATATTGTGCTCGACCATCGGCACATGCTTGTAAGCCGCCGCGTGATAGACCGTATCGACATTCCAGGTCTTCATCACATCCAGCAGCTTATGCGGATTGCGGATCGAGCCAAGAATGGGCAGCAACCGAACAGGTGAGGACTCGCGAGCAAGACGCTGCTCGAGCTCCGACAGGATGTTGTAGAGATTGAACTCACTGTGATCGAACAACAGGAGCGTGGTTGGCCCCAACGAAAAAATCTGCCGGCAGAGTTCGGCCCCGATCGAACCACCTGCGCCGGTCACCAGAACTGTCTTGCCTTTGATGCAGCGAGCCAGCAGGTCAGGCTGAGCAGGTACAGCATCGCGGCCGAGCAAGTCAGCGATATCGACTTCCTGAATATCGTCGACCTTCACACGCCCGCTGGCCAGGTCGGTGAAATTCGGAACACTGCGTACATGGAGCGGAAAGCCCTCAAGCAGATTGAGAATTTCCCGGCGTCGCGCACGAGTCGACGACGGCAATGCCAAAAGAATTTCCTGAGCGCCGGTTACTTCAATCATCTGTTGGATGTGTTTGGGCTTGTAAACCTGCAAACCGGAAATGGAGCGATCCGCAATACTCGGATCATCATCGACAAAAGCCACAGGACGCATTACCCGCCCCATGCGCAGCGCCGCAACCAGTTGGTTGCCTGCAACGCCAGCACCATAAATAGCGACCTTGGTCAGCCCGTCGTCGCGATTGGTAAACGGCACGTGTTTGGCGGCGGTGAACCAGTCGCCCATGAAATATTGGCGCATGCAGAGGCGTAGGCCGCCGATGATGACGAGGCTTAACCACCAGTAATTGAAGATGATGGAGCGAGGGACTACGGCCGAGTGGTTGCTGTACCAATAGACAATGACTGCCAAAATGAGTGATGAAAGACTGACAGCCTTGATGATCGCAATAAGCGCATCGTTACCAAAATAGCGCATGACGGCCCGGTACATACCAAAACGGATGAAAAGTGGAATTGCAACGAGAGGAGCGCAGAGGAACAGCCAGAGATGTATTTTTAAGGGGTTGACCATCTCATCAATGCCTAGCCGCACTATAAACGCCAACCAGAGCGCAACCCAAACCAGGACAATGTCTGCAAAGACCTGAATCAGCCTTTTTTGTCTGCGAGGTAGGCCTAGCAAAAAAACACGTATTTTATCCATATACCTCAACCGGGTTGGTTTGATCCCTCTCGAATCCTCTACCATTGTACTATAAGGTCAAATCGAACCTAGCCTTTTGATACCAGATGTCTACCCTCCGCCCTGGAGATCCAGCCCAACAGCACAATGCCACTATTTGCAACAAAATACAGGCAGCCCTTACCGCAAAGACAGAGCCAGAGTTACAGCCTACCGATATTATCACCCTCTGAAACAAACGAAAAACTTACCCAGTTAAATTGCAGCCTCCTCAATGAGCCATACAGAAAAAGTCTAGCAGCCGTGGCTACAGCAAAAAAGGCTAGTGTTACTTAATACTAAATTATGGGGCAACCCAATTTAAACCCTATCTGTTTCTTCATATTAACGGAACGCACCTTAAACCTTTATAAACCATCAACCTTATTCAAGCCATGGTAAAAAATAATACACCCCACGAAAAACAGAAAGATTAATTCTCAGGACTTTCTTGAAGCCGCCCAATACAAAAAACACTCTTAATTTCAGACAAAGATAACATAGAACAGCACATCAAAATACCGCACAATTACACTTCAAAACATTCAAACCAATAGGAAATCATTACAATCATCTTTCCCGTTAGCATCAAAAAAACGATACTCTCGACCAAGGCAGGAAATCACCACTCAAGCACTGCATTATCCACTGAAGAGCGGTCACCCGATGCTATGAGCACAATAGGAATCCTATGTATGAAACCACCACATATGACTACCACTTTGAATCAAAGCGAATTATGGCATGAGAATGCATAGTTAACTTACGCAAACAGGAGGCTTAATTTTATGTTACGCCAAGATCTTTCTGGGGCCATCCATCTCATGATGAAATCATGGGTATAGCAGTCAGACTGCAACTGAAAGGATTAAATATAAATGCAATGAATCGCTTACACTGGGTATGCGGTAGCACATACTTATCAAGTTTGGTTACTATCCTCCAGTGCGCCAGCATTGAATACATAGCCAAGAATAAATAAAGGAAAATACGCTAACAGCATACCTTCAACTCCATGCAAGCCTCCCTTAGCTACAATAACTGCCCATGGAGTCAGCCACACAATGTTTATAGCCGCAACGCTATATGTAACGACTTTATGGCTAGAAAAACGACGCGATACATATTGATAAGCATGGCTTCGATGAGCTTGAAATACTTTATCTCCACGAGCAAATCGCCTAATCAATGTCCAAGTGGCATCGACGATAAATACCCCTAGCAAAATCATCCAACTCCAAAATATTTCAGGAACTATCCAGGCCGCCTGAAGCGCCAACCCTCCTAGAAGAAAACCAAGGAAGCCACTCCCCGCATCACCCATGAAAATCCGCGCCGGGGGGAAGTTCCAGCAAAGAAAGCCTGCCACTGAGGCTGCCAGAATCAGCGGCACCCAGATCAGCTCAGCGACCCCGCTAAGCCAATAAACCAGACAAATTCCCAGGCAAGCGCTGATCGCTTCGACACTGGCCAAACCATCAATGCCATCCATGAAATTATAAAGATTAAGCATCCAGACCAGATAGACCAGGGCCAAAACATTACCAAACCACCCCAGATCAAGTATGACCCCAAAGATCGACATTGGCGGGAGGCCGTTTAGCCAGAACAGCGCCCACGCAGCCGCAATGAAGTGCCCCAGTAGTCGCCATTTGGCAACGATATGCCCATGGTCGTCGGCGAAACCAATAACCGCAACAAGCAGCCCGGAGCCCATAAGGCCATACAATGCGGCAAAGCTCAGCAGGTTGAGGCTAGTAAGAATGGGAAGCGCCAGCACAAAGGCGATAACGATGGCCACGCCTCCACCACGAGGTGTAGGGATTGAATGAGAACTGCGCTCGTTGGGTATATCCATCAAGCTCTTAGCTAGAGCGTAACGTCGCAGGACGAGTGTCAGTACACAAGAAATTGCAAATGCCGCAAGTAGCAGCCACAAAAAGATCATTTCACTTGTTTATCCAGATAATGGCTAGCAGTCTGCCGCATAGCTTTGTCCATATTGATGGGAGGAGTCCATCCCAACAACTCGCGGTTCTTGCTGATATCGACCTGCAACGACCCACATATTCGCTGGGCAACGGCTTGCTTTCCCAATATTGAAGCTGCCAGTTTCAAAAGAGACTCAGGCAACCACAGCAATTGGGCATTTTTGCCCAACGCCTTGGCCAGACGTCGCAACAATTGGGTTGTAGATAAGCATTCACCGTCGCAGACCAAGAAAGTGTGATTCGCAGCAGCAGGATGATCGATGCAAGTAACTACCAAGTCTACCAAGTTTCCGATTGCCACCAGACTCCGCTGGTTACGAATCGCACCCAATGGCAATGGTATACCTCTATTGAGCCAACTTAGCATACTCAGGAAGTTAGCTTTTACTCCCGGCCCATAGACCAATGGCGGGCGGATGATCACCACCTCCATGCCAGTCTCTTGACCAAGCTTTCTCAAGGCTTCCTCCGCTTCGTGCTTGGACACGCTATAAGGATCAACTGGAGCCGGAGAATCATCGGCTTTAAACGATTTGCCCGGGATAGTGCTTTCACCGTTGACCTTGATAGAACTGATGAAGATGAAGCGCTTTACTCCTGATGCGGCAGCGCGCTGTGCCAGCCGGAAAGTCCCTTCCACGTTAACCTTGCGAAATTCGGCCAAAGCGTCCACAGCCGTTTCATTCATCACATGAACACGAGCGGCAGCATGAATGATCACATGTACATTATTTAACAAGGGCAAAGCCTTGGGACCGGTCAGATCGAAGGAGGCTACCGAGCATAAGCCACACAATCGCGTTACCCCTCGAGCCGCCGCGATTGGGGTAAACTTCTTGTCCAGTAATAGACGAAAGACTACCGCTTCACCGACAAACCCACTTGCCCCTGTCACCAATACCTTTAGGGCTGTCATTGCGTTTTATTCCCTATCAACGCAGTGGCCCAGCAGATAAAAAAGAAAAATACCTTGTCGCGGACCCGGCGTCGGCATTTCCAAGCGCTGAAGGATAGCTTGATCAGTTGCCGGCGTCGCAACTGCAACCAAGTTTTCACGAACGGATCGGCACCCTGCCCCACCAGACGAGCTATCAGTTGCACTTGATTGAACCACCAACCGTCATGAATGGTTTTATAGCGAACTATCAATGGGCTCAACCCAGTATTGGCACCAACCTGATTACGCTCGTGCTGGCGATAGTCCATTGATGGTACGAGATCAATGAACCAGCGGTAACCATGGCTACGAGCAAAGGCATAGCAGTACCAGTCATGCAAGCTGACATCTTGCAATGGTTGCCAGTTCGCGAGCATCGAAGCCTTCAACGGCCCCACAAGGTTTTGACTCAGTACGTAAGTACAACCAGGACCGGCCGCTTCAAACAGAAAGTCCCAGGCAACCTGAGGCTGCGCTTTGTCCAGCAGAAGAGTTCTGCCGTCTGGCCAAAAGGCAGTGACATTACTGGAGTAGGCATCCACGTGATGGGTTTGAAGCACTTGGGTTGCACGCTGCAGTTTGTCCGAATGCCAAACGTCATCCTGATCGGCAAAGGCGATGAAATCGTACCTTCCAAAATCGACATCGCGGATCAGCCTGAAAAAATTACGCGAGGCGCCACCAAAGCTGCCAGCGCCTGGCAGCACGACAACGCGGGGATGTTCCTCGGCGTAGAGCACGCACCAAGCTTCTGTTCCGTCAGTAGAAGGGTCAATGCTTATGTAAATGGTTATGTCGACTGCTGATTGAGCAAGGATCGAGGCCAACTGCTCTTCGATCCACTGCATGCCATTATAGGCCGCCAGCAAAACCGCGATCTTAGGATATTTCACTGGCATATCATTCCTACTTCTACCAACTGAACGTTACTATTCGAAAAGATGAAACGCTCAATTCAGCGCAAGTTACGAATGACTACAGAGCCGATAAATTCGGCTGCACTGGTTACTAGAGTTTTCATGCGACACCATACCCTTGAGTTGCCGACAGAATCACCTTAACGGCACCGTCTAATCCATGAATGCAAGACATACCGCCGAAGCAATCGTCTATGGAATAGTCCATTTGGATAGGTATCGTAATCACTCACTATCTGTGCAAACACTACATTTTACATTTAGAAGAAGGTCTTACAAGGATATGGTTAATCCCACGCAACGAAAAGAGCGAGCCGTGCCACCAATCCAGTTAGGCCAAGCGCCTGCGCCGCCCTCTAATCGTAAAGCCAACTAGCCAACCCAACAGTGGACCGATTAGCATGCCAAACAATAAGGCAGCGATTATGACCAACGAGGCCGGAAGCTGTGGCCCAACCCAGCCAAGGAATAACAAAGAAACGGGTTGCTGGTTCTCAAGCACAAAAGCAAGGATCGCCAGAACAAATAAAAGAATAAGCACGACGAGAAGTACACGCTTGAGATTACGCATGAACCACCCCTTGAACTGACATGGTCAAAGCCCTTCCTCCTCTTCCTCGTTCACACGATCACGCAGCTCTTTACCAGGCTTGAAGTGAGGAACGAACTTGCCGTCTAGACTGACGGACTGGCCAGTCTTCGGATTACGCCCAACACGCGGCGCACGATAGTGCAGAGAGAAGCTACCAAACCCCCGGATCTCGATGCGATCACCAGTGGCCAGGCATTGGGACATTTGCTCAAGCATGGTCTTGATGGCCAGCTCCACATCCTTGGATGAGAGTAGCCCTTGATGGGTGACAATTCGTTCGATCAACTCCGACTTCGTCATATTTTTCCCTTCTTTTTCAAGCAGCTAGGTAAGCGCTTCAAAGGTTTTAGCACGACCGGGGGATTTTGAACAGCCCAAGCATTGACTTATCTCCCACCTTGCGAAAACGCCACAAGCAAAGGCATTCAACAGCACGCGGAACGAAAACCCGAAGGCAATTTGACCTTCCTCCACGCCATTCTACTAGCGGCATATGACAAGCATGGTCCGCGTAAGGTATCCCGCAGGATTCCAGCCAAAGGGATAGTCACCCTCCTCATCCTTGGCATCACTGGACCTGGTGATGACTTTGTAGCCGCCCCCCTTGCATTCACGCTCAGCGCGCTTGTAGCACTTGTCCCATCCAGCCCCAAGACCGGAGCAGTCGATCTCGATGCCGCTGACACCACGGACCGCATGGACCTTGGCATTGGTCGTACACCCTACCAAGACTAGAACCGCAAAAACCACGATGAGATTTTTCATCTACTTCCTTATACCGGGCAATCGCCCCACTTTCATTCAGCTCAAGCAAGCTTGACCTTGAATAGGCTATTGATCCGCTTAAAAAAATAGACACCCGAACCGCTCTATTGGTTTCCCCTTCTCTTGATAGATACAAACCACACCCAAATCGCAGACACAAAAAAGGGCGACCGAAGTCGCCCTTTTTCTATGGTCTGACAGAACTTAGTTCTGCTTTTCCATCTGTGCACGCAACAGGTCGCCCAGAGTGGTAGGACCAGCAGCGATATCCGAAGCAGCTGGCTTGTCGCGCAGGCTCTGGATAGCTTCTTTCTCGTCTTCAACGTCTTTCGACTTGATCGAGAGCTGGATTACACGGCTCTTACGGTCAACGCTGATGATCTTGGCTTCAACTTCTTCGCCTTCTTTCAGGACGTTACGAGCATCTTCGATGCGGTCACGGCTGATTTCGGAGGCTTTCAGAGTAGCTTCGATATCGTTGGCCAGGGTGATGATGGCGCCTTTGGCGTCAACTTCTTTTACAACACCCTTAACGATTGCACCCTTGTCGTTCTCTTGAACGTACTCGGAGAACGGATCGCTTTCCAGTTGCTTGATACCCAGGGAGATGCGCTCACGCTCCGGGTCAACCGACAGGATAACGGTGTCCAGCTCGTCGCCCTTCTTGAAGCGGCGTACGGCTTCTTCGCCCACTTCGTTCCAGGAGATGTCGGACAGGTGAACCAGACCGTCGATGCCACCGTCCAGACCAATGAAGATACCGAAATCGGTGATCGACTTGATGGTGCCGGAAATTTTGTCGCCCTTGTTGAACTGGCCAGAGAAATCTTCCCATGGGTTAGATTTGCACTGCTTGATGCCCAGGGAGATACGACGACGCTCTTCGTCGATGTCCAGAACCATAACTTCCACTTCGTCGCCGACTTGTACGACTTTCGAAGGATGGATGTTCTTGTTGGTCCAGTCCATTTCCGAAACGTGCACCAGACCTTCAACGCCTTCTTCCAGCTCAGCGAAGCAGCCGTAGTCGGTCAGGTTGGTTACACGAGCGGTAACGCGAGTGCTTTCTGGGTAACGGGCTTTGATAGCAACCCATGGATCTTCGCCCAGTTGCTTCAGGCCCAGGGAAACACGATTGCGCTCGCGATCGTACTTCAGAACCTTGACATCGATCTCGTCGCCAACGTTGACGATTTCGGAAGGATGCTTGATACGCTTCCAAGCCATGTCGGTGATGTGCAGCAGGCCATCGACGCCACCCAGATCGACGAATGCGCCGTAATCGGTGAGGTTTTTGACGATACCTTTGACTTGCTGACCTTCCTGCAGGGATTCCAGCAGAGCTTCACGCTCAGCGGAGTTCTCGGCTTCGAGGACGCTACGGCGGGAAACGACAACGTTGTTGCGCTTCTGGTCGAGTTTGATGACTTTAAACTCGAGCTCTTTGCCTTCCAGGTGCGTGGTGTCGCGCACTGGACGGACGTCAACCAGAGAACCTGGCAGGAACGCACGGATGCCGTTAACGTCGACAGTGAAGCCGCCTTTAACCTTACCGTTGATAACGCCCTTGACCACTTCTTCGGCTGCGAAGGCTGCTTCCAGAACGATCCAGCATTCAGCGCGCTTGGCTTTTTCACGGGACAGCTTGGTTTCACCAAAGCCGTCTTCAACCGAATCCAGAGCAACGTGAACTTCATCACCAACATTGATGGACAGCTCGCCAGCATCGTTGTAGAACTGCTCAAGCGGGATCAGCGCTTCAGACTTCAGACCAGCGTGAACGGTTACCCAACGCGCTTGGTAGTCGATGTCGACGATAACACCGGTGATGATGGAGCCTGCCTGAAGGTTCAGGGTTTTTAGGCTTTCTTCAAAGAGTTCCGCAAAGCTTTCGCTCATTTTAATTCCTGTTGATAAGGGCGAAGAATACGCCCATCTGCCACATCCCAGACAATGTGGGTTACGTTCATATAAAAGAAGGACCGCAGGACTATGACTGGTCCCCTGCGCTCCTCCTTGGTCACCCGGCGATATCGCGAATGGCGATTTCACTCAAGATGCGTTCCAGCACCTGCTCGATGGACAACTCCGTGGAATCCAGCTGTATCGCGTCAACCGCCGGTTTGAGCGGGGCGACTGCTCGCTGGGTGTCACGCTCATCGCGCGCACGAATCTCATCTAGCAGACTCGACAGACTAACACCATCGACTTTTCCCTTCAACTGCAAGTAACGGCGGCGCGCACGCTCCTCGGCACTGGCAGTGAGAAATATCTTCAGGGGCGCATCGGGAAATACCACTGTCCCCATGTCGCGCCCATCGGCCACCAGTCCCGGCGGCTCCTGAAAAGCCCGCTGACGCTGCAGCAGCGCATCACGCACGGCCGGCAGCGCCGCGACCTGGGATGCCCAGGCCCCCACCTGCTCGTTGCGCAAATCGTCGGTGACATCATCACCTTCCAGAATGATGCGTTGCGGATGACCTTCGGTCGCGCCGACGAACTGTACATCCAGATGAGCCGCCAACAGTTTCAGCGATTCCTCATTGGTCAGGTCGACACCATGATTGCGCGCAGCAAAAGCCAGCAAACGGTACAAGGCACCGGAATCCAACAGACACCAACCCAAGCGCTTGGCCAGAATCCCGGCGATAGTGCCCTTGCCCGAGCCACTTGGCCCATCGATGGTGATGACGGGTGCCTTGATGTTCACGACTGAGCCTCTTGCGCAACGCGAATGCCGACCTGCGCGCACAATGCGAGGAAGTTCGGGAAGGACGTGGCAACGTTGGCGCAATCATGGATGCGGATTGGCGCATTGGCGCGCAACGAGGCCACGCTGAACGCCATGGCGATACGGTGGTCGCCATGCCCGTGCACTTCGCCGCCGCCAATCTGGCTGCCATCGATGATGATGCCGTCCGGAGTCGGCTCGCACTTGACGCCCAGGGCCAGCAGACCGTCGGCCATCACTTGAATACGGTCGGACTCCTTGACCCTCAGCTCTTCGGCGCCACGCAGCACGGTACGCCCTTCGGCACAGGCCGCGGCAACGAACAGCACCGGGAACTCGTCGATCGCCAACGGCACCAGCTCTTCCGGAATCTCGATCCCCTTGAGCTTCGCCGCGCGAACACGCAGGTCCGCCACAGGCTCGCCGCCGACTTCCCGCTGGTTCTCCAGGCTGATATCAGCCCCCATCAGACGCAGGATATCGATTACCCCGGTACGAGTCGGGTTGATGCCAACATGCTCGAGCACCAGCTCGGAGCCTTCGGCGATGGACGCAGCCACCAGGAAGAAGGCCGCCGAGGAGATATCCGCAGGCACCTCGATATGGGTCGCCTGCAGCTTGCCACCGGACTCGACCGAGGCCGTGGCGCCGTCGACCGCTACCGGATAACCGAAGCCACGCAGCATGCGTTCGGTGTGATCGCGGGTTGGCGCAGGCTCGGTCACCGTGGTCTTGCCCTCGGCGTACAGGCCAGCCAACAGCAGGCAGGACTTAACCTGGGCACTGGCCATTGGCATGGTGTAAGTCAGCCCCTTGAGCTTGTGACCACCACGGATGGTCATCGGCGGACGCCCTTCCGCGGCGGTTTCAATCACCGCCCCCATCTCGCGCAGCGGATTGGCTACGCGATTCATCGGACGCTTGGACAACGAGGCATCGCCCGTCAGCACGCTATCGAAACTCTGCGCGGCCAGCAGGCCGGACAGCAGACGCATCGAGGTGCCGGAGTTGCCCAGGTAGATCGGGCCTGGAGCCGGCTTCAAGCCATGCAGGCCGACGCCATGGATGGTCACGCGACCATGGTGCGGGCCCTCGATCACCACGCCCATGTCACGGAAAGCCTGCAGCGTCGCCAGGGCGTCCTCGCCCTCGAGGAAGCCTTCGACTTCGGTAGTACCTTCAGCCAGGGAGCCGAGCATGATCGAACGGTGAGAAATCGACTTGTCGCCTGGTACACGAATCCGCCCAGTCAGGCGGCCACCAGGATTTGCCAGGAAAATCAGGTTATTGGAGTTCATAGCGTCCACATAGGCCCGACGGGCCAGGATTTTACTGAAATGCTCGCGAGCAACCCGGGCGCGAGTGAATACGCCCAACAACTGGTGCCCATCCCCTGCATCGACCGCGTCGCGCAAGGCGTCGAGGTCGTTGCGAAATGTATCGAGTGTGCGCAGGACAGCTTCGCGATTGGCGAGGAAGATGTCGTGCCACATGACCGGGTCACTACCGGCGATTCTCGTGAAATCACGGAAACCGCCCGCAGCGTAGCGGAAGATGTCCAGATTTTCACTGCGCTTGGCCAACGAATCGACCAGACCGAATGCCAGCAAGTGCGGCAGATGACTGGTCGCCGCCAGCACTTCATCGTGGCGCTCGACCTGCATGTGCTCGACATCGGCCCCCAGCTCTCGCCAGAGCTTGTCGACCACCGCCAGTGCTGCCGGGTCGGTCTGCTCCAGCGGCGTCAGGATCACCTTGTGGCGACGGAACAACTGGCCATTGGCGGCCTCCACCCCACTCTGCTCGGAACCGGCGATCGGATGCCCCGGGACGAAGCGCGGCGGCATACCGCCAAAAGCCTCAGTCGCCGCCCGCACCACATTGCCCTTAGCGCTGCCGACATCGGTCAGGATCGCCTGCCCCAGATCCATGCCGGCCAGAATCGCCAGCAACTTTTCCATGGCCAGAATCGGTACCGCCAGCTGGATCACGTCAGCGCCCTGGCACGCCAGCGCCAGGTCTTCTTCACAGCGATCCACCACGCCCAACTCAACGGCCAGCTTGCGCGATTGCGGATCGAGATCGACGCCGACAACCTCGCGGCATACGCCACTTTCACGCAGGCCCTTGGCAAAGGAACCGCCGATCAGTCCCAGACCGACCACCACCAGGCGACCGATCATAGGCACCGCAGGTTGCACTGGAATGACATCAACCACGAGCCAGAACCTTGGCCAAAGCCTCGAGGAAACGCGTGTTTTCAGCCGGCAAGCCAATGGTCACGCGCAGGTGATTCGGCATGCCGTAATTAGCCACCGGACGCACGATCACCCCTTCACGCAACAAGCCCTGGAACACCGGCGCGGCAACCCGCCCGACATCCACCGCGATGAAGTTGCCCCTGGAAGCGATCCAGCTCAGGCCCAGCTCCCGGAAACCGGCTTCCAGCTGCTGCATGCCCGCCTCATTCAGACGGCGGCTCTCGGCCAGGTAATCGGTATCCTCCAGCGCCGCACACGCCGCCGCCAGGGCCAGGCTGTTGACGTTGAATGGCTGGCGAACACGATTGAGCACATCAGCCACTGTCGGAGTCGACAAGCCATAACCCACCCGCAACGCGGCCAGGCCGTAGGCCTTGGAGAAGGTTCGCGAAACCAGCAGGTTCGGATAGGCCGCCAGGAAATCCAGGCCATCCGGCAGATCGCTGCCTTCGGCATATTCGATGTAGGCCTCGTCCAGCACTACCAGCACATGCGCCGGTACGTCCTGGAGGAACTCGTCCAGCGCCTCGGCGCTGAACCAGGTACCGGTCGGATTGTTCGGGTTGGCGATAAAGACCACCCGGGTATCGGCATCGATGGCCTGCAGCATGGTCGGCAAGTCATGCCCCCAGTCCTTGGCCGGAATCACGCGGGCTTCGGCGCCCACGGCCTGGGTAACGATCGGGTAGACCGCAAAGGCGTGTTCGCTGAACACCGCATTCAAGCCAGGCGCCAGATAGGCACGGGCGACCAATTCCAGAATGTCATTGGAGCCATTGCCCAGGGTGACCTGCGCCAACTCGACGCCACAGCGCTCGGCCAGCAGGGTCTTGAGCGCAAAGCCATTGCCATCCGGATAACGGGTCAGCTCGGCCAGCTCTTCGCGAATCGCCGCCAGCGCCTTGGGGCTGGCGCCCAGCGGGTTTTCGTTGCTCGCCAGCTTGACGATTTTCGCCGGATCGATATCCAGCTCGCGTGCCAATTCGTCCACGGGCTTGCCCGGAACGTAAGGCGAAAGTTGTTGCACGCCCGGCTGCGCCAGAGCGAGGAAGTCGCCACTCATTGTTAAAGCCTCAGAGAACCGCTTTCGGGTAGGAACCCAGCACCTTGAGTGCCACTGCTTCCTGACTGATCTTTTCCAGCACACCCTTGATCAATGGATCGCGGTGATGGCCGACGAAGTCGATGAAGAACACATAGGTCCACTTGCCGCTGCGCGAAGGCCGGGTTTCGATACGCGTCAGATCGATGCCGTTGTCATGGAAAGGCACCAACAGCTCATGCAGAGCGCCAGGCTTGTTGCTCATGGAAACGATGATCGAGGTCTTGTCGTCGCCGGTCGGCGGTACTTCCTGGTTGCCGATCATCAGGAAGCGCGTGGAGTTGTCCGGGCGATCCTCGATTTTCTCGGCCAGACGGGTCAAGCCGTACAGGCTCGCCGCCATGTCGCCGGCGATGGCCGCCGAGTTCCACTCGCCCTTGACCCGCTTGGCCGCTTCGGCGTTGCTGGAAACCGCAACCCGCTCGACATTCGGATAATGCGCATCCAGCCACTTGCGGCACTGCGCCAGGGATTGGGCATGGGAGTAGATGCGGCTGATGCTGTCGGTCTTGGTGTTTTCACCGACCAGCAGATGATGGTGGATACGCAGCTCGACCTCGCCGCAGATCACCATGTCGTGCTCCAGGAAACTGTCGAGGGTGTGGTTGACCGCACCCTCGGTGGAGTTTTCCACAGGCACCACTCCAAAGTTCACCGCACCCGCCGCCACTTCACGGAACACTTCGTCGATCGCCGCCATTGGCTTGCTGATCACCGCGTGACCGAAGTGCTTCATGGCCGCGGCCTGGGTGAAGGTGCCTTCCGGACCGAGGTAGGCCACTTTCAGCGGCTGCTCGAGCGCCAGGCAGGACGACATGATTTCACGGAACAGCCGCGCCATCTCTTCGTTGCCCAATGGCCCCTGGTTGCGCTCCATCACCCGCTTGAGCACCTGAGCTTCACGCTCAGGACGATAGAACACCGGCACTTCGCCTTCGGCCAGCGAGGCCATCTTTACTCGCGCGACTTCCTGGGCGCAGCGCGCGCGCTCACTGATCAACTCCAGGACTTTCTCGTCCAGAGCGTCAATGCGCAGGCGCAGTGCCTTGAGTTCTTGCTCAGACATTAGCCGTGTTCCTTCTCGAACTCTGCCATGTACGCCACCAGCGCGTTGACCGCATTGATGTCGACGGCGTTGTAGATGGAGGCGCGCATGCCGCCTACCGAACGGTGACCCTTGAGGTTCAACAGGCCACGTGCGTCGGCACCGGCCAGGAACGGCTTGTCCAGACGGTCATCGGCCAGGCGGAACGGTACGTTCATCCACGAGCGGTCCGACTTGTTGATCGGGTTGCTGTACAGGCCGCTGGCGTCGATGAAGTCGTACAGGGTGCGCTGCTTGACGTCATTGAGCTTGGCGATGGCTTCCACTCCACCCTGCTCCTTGAGCCACTCGAACACCAGGCCGGACAGGTACCAGGCCAGGGTCGGCGGAGTGTTGTACATCGAGCCGTTGTCCGCAGCGACCTTGTAGTCGAGCATGGTCGGGCACAGCGAACGCGCGCGACCCAGCAGGTCCTCGCGAACGATATTGACCAGGATGCCGCTCGGGCCGATGTTTTTCTGCGCACCGGCGTAGATCATGCCGAAACGGGAGATATCCACAGGGCGCGAGAGGATGTCGGAAGACATGTCGGCCACCAGCGGAACGTCGCCGGTTTCCGGGATCCACTGGAACTCCAGGCCGCCGATGGTTTCGTTCGGCGCGTAGTGCACGTAGGCCGCGTCTTTCGACAGCTGCCATTCGTTCTGGCCAGGGATGGCGAAATAATCGTAAGGCTTGGCGGTGGCAGCCACATTGACATGGCCGTAGCGCGAGGCTTCTTCAATGGCTTTCTGCGACCAGATACCGGTGTCGATATAGTCGGCAGTGCCATTTTCCGGCAGCAGGTTCAGTGGAATCTGAGCAAATTGCTGGCTGGCGCCGCCTTGCAGAAACAGCACTTTATAGTTCGAGGGGATATTCAGCAGATCACGCAGATCCTGCTCGGCCTTGGTGGCGATGGAGACGAACTCATCGCTGCGATGGCTCATCTCCATGACCGACAGGCCCTTGCCATGCCAATCCAGCAATTCGGCCTGGGCACGCAACAGGACAGCTTCAGGTAGCGCAGCGGGACCTGCGCAGAAGTTATAGGCTCGTTTGCTCACATCCACTCTCGCTATGCATTCACGGTAGCGGACAGAGCAAACACTCTGCCCTGCTACGATTTATTTAGTCTTGCGACTCTTCTTCGCCTGCGGCGTCAGCCTGCTGGCCTTCGACGGCATCATCCGAGTCGGTCGCCGCATCCAGCACGGCGCCCTCGAGCACCTCGCCATCTTCGTCTTCCAATTCGTCGCCTTCGACTTCGGACGGCTCCTGAACCCGCTCCAGGCCTACCAGCGTTTCGTCGTTGGCCAGCTTGATCAAGGTCACGCCCTGAGTGTTACGACCCAGGCTGGACACTTCGTCGACCCGGGTGCGCACCAGGGTGCCCTGGTCGGAAATCAGCATGATTTCCTCGCCGTCGAGCACCTGGACCGCACCGACCAGACGGCCGTTACGCTCGTTGCTGACCATGGCGATAACGCCTTGACCGCCACGCTTGTACTCAGGGAACTCGGTGATCGCCGTACGCTTGCCATAACCACGCGCCGAAGCGGTGAGGATCTGGCTGCCTTCTTCCGGGATCAGCATGGAGATCAGTTTCTGCCCTTCCGGCAGACGCATGCCGCGCACACCGCGGGCGGTACGGCCCATGGCACGAACGTCGGACTCCTTGAAGCGAGTCACCTTGCCACCATCGGAGAACAGCATGACTTCGCGCTCGCCATCGGTGATCGCGGCGGAAATCAGCACATCGCCCTCGTCCAGTTCCAGCGCGATCAGACCGACGCTGCGCTGACGGCTGAAGGATTCCAGCGGGGTCTTCTTCACGGTGCCGTTGGCGGTCGCCATGAAGATGTAGTGACCTTCGGTGTATTCCTCGACCGGCAGCATGGTGGTGATGTATTCACCATCGTCCAGCGGCAGCAGGTTGACCAGCGGACGGCCGCGGGCGGCACGGGAAGCCTCGGGGATTTCGTAGGTTTTCAGCCAGTAGACCTTGCCCTTGCTGGAGAACAGCAACAGCGTGGTGTGACTGTTGGCCACCAGCAGGTGAGCGATGTAGTCCTCATCCTTGACGCCGGTTGCCGACTTGCCTTTACCGCCACGACGCTGGGCCTGGTACGCAGCCAGCGGCTGGGTCTTGGCATAACCGCCGTGGGAAATGGTCACGACGCGTTCTTCTTCCGGAATCATGTCGCCCAGGGTCAGGTCGAGACGGGCATCGAGGATCTCGGTGCGACGCACGTCGCCGTATTCGGCGCGAATCACTTCCAGCTCTTCGCGGATCACTTCCATCAGGCGCGTGGCGCTGTTGAGGATGCGGATCAGCTCGCCGATCTGATTGAGGATCTCCTGGTACTCGGCCAGCAGTTTTTCATGCTCGAGGCCGGTCAGGCGGTGCAGACGCAGTTCCAGGATGGCCTGTGCCTGTTCTGGCGACAGGAAGTACTTGCCGTCGCGCAGACCGTATTGCGGATCGAGGTTCTCCGGACGGCAGGAATCCGCACCGGCACGCTCGACCATGGTCATCACCGCGCTGGATTCCCAAGGCGTGCTGACCAGCGCTTCCTTGGCTTCCGACGGGGTCGGCGAGGCCTTGATCAGGGCGATGACCGGGTCGATGTTCGACAGGGCAACGGCCTGGCCTTCGAGAATGTGGCCACGTTCACGGGCCTTGCGCAGTTCGAACACAGTGCGGCGAGTCACCACTTCACGGCGGTGACGCACGAAGGCTTCCAGCAGGTCCTTCAGGTTGAGGATCCGCGGACGACCGTCGATCAGCGCAACGATGTTGATACCGAACACGCTCTGCAGCTGGGTCTGGGCGTAGAGGTTGTTGAGGATCACCTCCGGCACTTCGCCACGGCGCAGCTCGATCACCACGCGCATACCGTCCTTGTCGGACTCGTCGCGCAGCTCGGTGATGCCTTCGAGCTTCTTCTCCTTGACCAGCTCGGCGATCTTCTCGATCAGGCGCGCCTTGTTCAGCTGGTAAGGCAGCTCGGTGATGACGATCTGCTGACGGCCACCGACCTTGTCGATGTCCTCGATGATCGAGCGGGCACGCATGTAAATGCGTCCGCGACCGGTACGGTAGGCTTCGATGATGCCTTCGCGACCGTTGATGATCGCCGCAGTCGGGAAATCCGGGCCCGGGATGTGCTGCATCAGCTCATCGACGGTCAGTTCCGGGTTGTCGATCAGCGCCAGGCAACCGTCGATGACTTCGCCGAGGTTGTGCGGCGGAATGTTGGTCGCCATGCCCACGGCGATACCGCTGGAGCCGTTGACCAGCAGGTTGGGGATCTTGGTCGGCATGACCGCGGGGATCAGCTCGGTGCCGTCGTAGTTCGGCACCCAGTCCACGGTTTCCTTGTGCAGGTCGGCCAGCAGCTCGTGCGCCAGCTTGGTCATGCGCACTTCGGTGTATCGCATGGCCGCCGCGTTGTCGCCGTCGACCGAACCGAAGTTACCCTGGCCGTCTACCAGCAGGTAGCGCAGGGAGAATGGCTGGGCCATACGAACGATGGTGTCGTACACCGCGGTATCACCGTGCGGGTGATACTTACCGATCACGTCACCGACAACACGGGCAGATTTCTTGTACGGCTTGTTCCAGTCGTTACCGAGCTCGCTCATCGCGTACAGCACACGCCGGTGCACGGGCTTCAAGCCATCGCGCGCATCAGGCAGTGCCCGCCCGACGATTACGCTCATCGCGTAGTCGAGATAGGACTGTTTCAGCTCGTCTTCGATATTGACCGGGAGGATTTCTTTGGCCAGTTCGCCCATGAGAAGCCTGATTCCTTTTTCTGGTGAAACTTCGTCACATCCATATGGGACGAACGAAGCTCGCCGCTGCAGGCCTAGTGCCATGCACCGACTTACGACAAATCAACAAGTTATGCCATGGATTTGCGCAGTGAAGGCGGTCACTTCGGACCACCTTGGAAACCGCCGGATGTTATCACAATCGCCGCCACGCACCTATCCCCCTGATGCGCATGGAGCATAGTTAGTTGACCGATGACAGGCTGATAAGAGACGAGAGAAGCTCAGAGGCGGATTTCGCGCATAAATGCGGATTTTTTCCGGACTGACGACCGCCCCTCGACAGCCGCCAGCGAAACTTTTTGCAAAACGACCTCAGTGCAGGCGCTTGCGGCACATCAACTGGGCCATTTTTGCGGTGTCGGGACGCTCGACTATGCCTTTCTCGGTGACGATGGCGTCGATCAGGTCCGCCGGGGTGACGTCGAATACCGGGTTGTAGGCCTCCACATCAGCCCCTACCCGCTTGCCACCGACCTCGAGCAACTCCTTGCCATCACGCTCTTCGATCGGAATGTCTTCGCCGCTGGCCAGGGCCATGTCGATGGTCGAACTCGGCGCGACCACCATGAAGCGCACCCCGTGGTGCATCGCATTGACCGCCAGCTGATAGGTGCCGATCTTGTTCGCCACGTCGCCGTTGGCAGTAATGCGGTCGGCGCCGACGATCACCCAGGTCACGCCCTTGGTTTTCATGATGTGCGCGGCAGCGGAGTCGGCATTCAAGGTCACCGGGATGCCTTCGTTGGCCAGCTCCCAGGCGGTCAGCCGCGAGCCTTGCAGCCAGGGACGGGTCTCATTGGCATATACCCGTTCGACCATCCCCTCGATAAAGGCCCCGCGAATCACCCCCAGGGCCGTGCCGAAGCCTCCGGTCGCCAGGGCGCCGGTGTTGCAATGGGTCAGGATGGCCTGGGCATTGCCCTGATGCCGGCGAATCAGGTCGACACCCAGCTGGGCCATGGTCAGGTTGGCTTCGCGGTCGCTTTCATGAATGGCCAGGGCTTCCGCTTCCAGCACCGCCAGCGGGTCGGCGTGGTCCTTGAGGCGCTCCAGGCGCTCACGCATGCGGTTCAGCGCCCAGAACAGGTTGACCGCGGTCGGGCGCGAATCGGCGAGCAGCGCAAAGTCTTCTTCCATCGCCGCCTGCCAGTCGCCACCGGCGGCAAAACGCGCGCGCGCCGCCAGGACCACGCCATACGCAGCGCTGATACCGATCGCCGGCGCACCACGCACCACCATTTCGCGAATGGCGCCTGCGACGCCCGCCGCGCTGGTGTAGGCGATCCAGCTTTCTTCGAAGGGCAAAATACGCTGATCGAGCAGATACAGGGCGTCATCCCGCCAATCGATGGCCTTCACCTTCTCCGCAGCCAACAGTCGGTCGCGCATCCCTCACCCCGCACTCATGAACAAAAGCCGCCGATTATAGCGATCCCCCGGCGAAGACGCTCGGGTATACTTCGCCATCCTCCACAAACGCCCTGGAACCGATCTTCGATGCCGAACCCTGTCGTTGCGCTCGACCTACTCCTGTTGCCGACCTGGCTGGTGCCTGTTGAACCGGCCGGCGTGGTGCTCAAGGAGCACGGCCTGGGTATCCGCGACAGCCGCATCGTATTCATCGGCCCGCGTGCCGACGCCTTGAAGCTGCAGGCTGCCGAGGTCCGCGAGCTGCCTGGCATGCTGCTCAGCCCCGGCCTGATCAATGCCCACGGCCACGCGGCGATGACCCTGTTCCGCGGCCTGGCCGACGACCTGCCGCTGATGACCTGGCTGGAAAACCACATCTGGCCCGCCGAAGCCAAATGGGTCGATGAAGCCTTCGTCCGCGACGGTACCGACCTGGCCATCGCCGAACAGCTCAAAGGCGGCATCAGCTGTTTTTCCGACATGTACTTCTTCCCGAAGGTTGCCAGCGAGCGCGTGCACAACAGCGGCATTCGGGCGCAGATCGCCATTCCGATCCTCGACTTTCCGATTCCGGGCGCCCACAGCGCCGACGAGGCCATCCGCCAGGGCGTCGAGCTGTTCAGCGACCTCAAGCATCATCCGCGCATCAAGATCACCTTCGGCCCTCACGCGCCCTATACGGTCGGCGACGAAAACCTGGAGAAGATTCGGATCATTGCCGAAGAACTCGATGCATCCATTCATATGCATGTCCATGAAACCGCCTTCGAGGTGGAACAGGCCATCGCCCGGCACGGTGAACGGCCCCTGGCCCGCCTGGCGCGGCTGGGACTGCTCGGGCCACGCTTCCAGGCCGTACACATGACCCAAATCAGCGATGACGACCTGGCTTTGCTGGTAGAAACCAACAGCAATGTCATTCATTGCCCGGAGTCGAACCTGAAACTGGCCAGCGGCTTCTGCCCGGTGGAACGGCTGTGGCAGGCTGGCGTCAATGTTGCAGTAGGCACCGACGGGGCCGCCAGCAACAACGACCTGGACCTGCTCGGCGAAACCCGCACCGCCGCGCTGCTGGCCAAGGCCGTGGCGGGCTCGGCCACCGCCCTGAATGCCCACCAGGCACTGCGCATGGCCACGCTCAACGGCGCGCGGGCCCTGGGCCTGGAGAGCGAAATCGGCTCGCTGGAGCTCGGCAAGGCCGCGGACCTGGTGGCCTTCGACCTGTCTGGCCTGGCGCAGCAACCGATCTACGACCCGGTTTCGCAGCTTATATATGCCACCGGCCGCGATTGCGTGAAACACCTTTGGGTCGCCGGCAAGCAATTGCTCGACGACCGGCGCCTGACGCGCCTGGACGAACAACAGCTGCACGCCACGGCGACAGCCTGGGGCCGGCGCATCAGCGGCCATACCGAATAGCAGGAACCCTCGAGCCGCGGCTCGAGACCGATAGCAAGCATTTTCCAGATTCAGAGGATTACCCATGAGCAACGTCGACCACGCCGAAATCGCCAAATTCGAAGCCCTCGCCCATCGCTGGTGGGACCGCGAAAGCGAATTCAAGCCGCTGCACGATATCAACCCGCTGCGGGTCAACTGGATTGACGAGCGCGTCAACCTGGCCGGCAAGAAAGTCCTCGACGTCGGTTGCGGCGGCGGCATCCTCAGCGAAGCCATGGCCCAGCGCGGCGCCACGGTAACCGGCATCGACATGGGCGAGGCCCCGCTGGCGGTGGCACAGCTGCATCAACTGGAGTCCGGGGTGAACGTCGAATACCGGCAGATCACCGCCGAAGCCCTGGCCGAGGAAATGCCCGAGCAGTTCGACGTCGTCACCTGCCTGGAGATGCTCGAGCACGTACCGGACCCGTCCTCGGTGATCCGCGCCTGCTTCCGCATGGTCAAGCCCGGCGGCCAGGTGTTCTTCTCCACCATCAACCGCAATCCGAAGGCCTACCTGTTCGCCATCATCGGCGCCGAATACATCATGAAGCTGCTGCCACGCGGCACCCATGACTTCAAGAAATTCATCCGCCCTTCCGAACTGGGTGCCTGGAGCCGCGACGCCGGCCTGACCGTCAAGGACATCATCGGCCTGACCTACAACCCGCTGACCAAGCACTACAAGCTGGCCGCCGACGTCGACGTCAACTACATGATCCAGACCCTGCGAGAGGAATAAGCCCATGCGTATCAGAGCAGTTCTTTTCGACATGGACGGCACCCTGCTCGACACCGCGCCGGACTTCATCGCCATCTGCCAGGCCATGCGCGCCGACCGCGGCCTGGCGCCGATCGCGGACAAGCATATTCGTGACGAAATCTCCGGCGGCGCCCGGGCGATGGTGGCCGTGACCTTCTCGATGGACCCGGAATCCCCGGGCTTCGAGGAACTGCGCCTGGAGTTCCTCGAGCGCTACCTCAAGCATTGCGCGGTGCACAGCAAGCTGTTCGACGGCATGGCCGAGCTGCTGGCCGATATCGAGAAGGCCAATCTGCTCTGGGGCGTGGTCACCAACAAGCCGGTGCGCTTTGCCGAGCCGATCATGCAGCAGCTGGGCCTGGCGGAACGTTCTGCCCTGCTGATCTGCCCGGATCACGTAAAGAACAGCAAACCCGATCCGGAACCGTTGATCCTGGCGTGCAAGATGCTCGACCTCGACCCGGCCAGCGTCCTGTTCGTCGGCGATGACCTGCGCGACATCGAATCGGGCCGCGACGCCGGCACGAGGACGGCTGCAGTGACCTACGGCTACATCCATCCGGACGACAATCCCAAGTATTGGGGCGCCGACGTGGTGGTCGATCACCCATTGGAACTGCGCCAGGTCCTGGATCAGGCGCTGTGCAGCTGCTGATCGACCCAGGCTTTCGCTTCTGATTTCCCGAGGTTTTTATGTTTGATTATTCCGCCCGCCCCGAACTGCTCAAGGATCGGGTCATCCTGGTCACCGGCGCCGGCCGTGGCATCGGTGCCGCTGCCGCCAAGACCTTCGCCGCCCATGGCGCCACCGTGCTGCTGCTGGGCAAGACCGAAGCCAGCCTGACCCAGGTCTACGATGAGATCGAAGCCGCCGGCCATCCTCAGCCGGTGGTGATTCCGTTCAACCTGGAAACCGCCCTGCCGCACCAGTACGACGAACTGGCCGCCATGGTCGAAGCCGAGTTCGGCCACCTCGACGGCCTGCTGCACAACGCCTCGATCATTGGCCCGCGCACGCCGCTGGAACAGCTGTCGGGCGAGAACTTCATGCGGGTGATGCAAGTCAACGTCAACGCCATGTTTATGCTGACCAGCACCCTGCTGCCACTGCTCAAGCTGTCCCAGGACGCCTCGGTGGTGTTCACCTCCAGCAGCGTTGGCCGCAAGGGCCGTGCCTACTGGGGCGCCTATGGCGTTTCGAAGTTCGCCACCGAAGGCCTGATGCAAACCCTGGCCGACGAAGTCGACGGCGTCGCACCGGTGCGCGCCAACAGCGTCAATCCGGGCGCTACCCGCACCAGCATGCGCGCCCAGGCCTACCCGGGGGAAAATCCGAGCAACAACCCGGCCCCCGAGGAGATCATGCCGGTCTACCTGTACCTCATGGGTCCGGACAGTACCGGGATCAACGGCCAGGCATTCGACGCCCAGTAATCCTTTCTTTGGCCGCGGCGGAATACCGTCGCGGCGCTCCTTTCTTCGCCGGCCTTTGCCGAGCCATCGCCAGACAAATGCCACCTTTGGCCACGCCAAATCTCGGCACTGTCAGCCAACCTGCTGAATTCAAAAGCAATTTGCTCAGATGAAGGAAATGGCACGCCTTTCGCTCTCATCTCCCTCAGATAGGCAGTGTATTGGCGAAACTCGGCGGCGATCGGGTCGGGGCTTATAACGGGCTCTAAAGCGGATTAGACTGTGGGCACTTTGTCCTGCGGGACTGATGGAACAGTATGACGTGCAGCCATGAGCCGCTCTCACCCAGCCAGTAAAGATTGCATTACGTGCTCAGGGGCTCACGCCATATGAAAACACCGACCCAGACCAACGCAATTGACTTCGATAGTGCCAAATTGCAACGCCTGGGCTTTGGCCAGCAGTCACCACTCCTGCAACGCCCGGTCAGCCTCGCCCAGCTGCGCCAGCAACTGAGCCTGCAATTGCAGACCAGCCTGGAACCGCAACGCATTCTCGGCCTGTTCTTCCGCGAAACCCAACGCCTTGTGCCCCTGGATGCCCTGGTTTACCAGCACAAGCCCAGCGACCTGCGCCTGGAATTCGGCCAGCGCGGCCACCACTCCATCAGCTACAGCCTGAGCCATGAAGGCGAAACCATGGGCGAGCTGGTGTTTCGGCGCAATCAGCGTTTCAGCGACCAGGAACAGAGCCATCTGGAATCCCTGCTGTCCACCCTGCTTTACCCGATGCGCAACGCCCTGCTCTATCGGGCCGCCACCCGTAGCGCCCTGCGCGATCCCTTGACCGACACCGGCAACCGGATCGCCATGGACCAGACGCTGCAGCGGGAAATTGAAATGGCCCGCCGCCACTTGCACCCGCTGTCGCTGCTGATGCTGGATATCGATCACTTCAAGAGAATCAACGACAGCCATGGCCACAGCGCCGGCGATGAAGTGCTCAAGGCCGTTGCCGCGGCCATCAAGGCGCAGTTGCGCAACGTCGACATGGTATTTCGTTTTGGCGGCGAGGAGTTCCTGATCCTGCTGTCCAACACTGGCCGCGATGCCGCCGCCATGGTGGGAGAACGGCTGCGCCAGGCGGCCCAGGCCAAGGATTACTGGGCGGATGGCAAGTTGATCGAGCTGACGGTCAGCCTGGGTTGCTCGACCCTGCTGCCGGGGGAATCAGCCGAGAGCCTGCTGCGCCGTGCGGACAGCGCGCTGTACGTGGCCAAGCGCGAAGGCCGCAATCGCCTGGCGATGGCCGGCTGAGAGAATGGCTGGGCCGCCTCCGTCGGAGGCAGCCACTCAACCTTCGACCAGCGCCATCCGCTCACGGGCCGCGGGGGTCTTTTCCTGTTGCAGGCAACGCTCCAGGAACAGGTACATGTAGTCATAACTCTTGCAGATCGCCTGGCGCAGTTCGCTCTGCAAGGCTTTGCTCGGCTTCATGCCGGCCAGGGTGCAGATGATTTCCAGCGCCTCCCAAGGATGCGCATCGTCGTACTGGGCATGCATTTTCAGCCACTTCATCGCCCGCTTGCGCTCTTCTTCGGGAAAGGCCGCCGCATACACGCCAGTGGAGCAGACCAGCGCCGACCACTCACCCGTTGCCCCCTCGATTGCGTAGTTGGTCGCGGCGATCGCCACGATCAGCGAGTCGGCGGAGCTGGTGTGCCAGCACCAATGACTCAAGGCATGCAGCTCCGGAGGGACCTGCTGCGCCTGCAGATCTTCAAGGCTCACGCCGTGGGCGCGGCTCCAGTTCACCCAGTAATCGGCATGATTGAGCTCGACCCGGATATTGCGCATCAGCCAGCGCCGCGCCATGTCCTCACCGGGGTGACGGGCAAAACGGGTCTTGGTCAGGTTCTGCGCCATGTACAGGGCGAACTGCTCGACAACCGGCCAGCCACCGATCAGGTACTGGCGCATGGTCTTGTTGCTGAGCTTGTTGTCACGCATGCGCTGGTACAGTTCATGGTCGACCACGCGGCGCTTGCTCTCGCTGCAATCCTGGATCAGTTGCTGGGCCCAGGCCGGATAGCTTGCAGCGTCCATGAGCGGACCGGTCCTGTTGAATGCGTCGATCACTGTCGGGGCTCCTTTTGATGGTGATGGTACGGATCAGCGAGAGATTCAACGGAACGTGCCAGGAGCCTTGAATAGCAGAGGCTGTGGTCGTGAAGGCCGGCACTGCAGGCTGTCGCAGGTAAAGAGCTGCGGGCGCTCGATCAGGTAGCCCTGAGCGTAATCCACGCCGATCTCCAACAATGCCTGCTCAATCTGCGGTGTTTCGACAAACTCGGCAATCGTGCGTTTGCCCATCACATGACCGATATGGTTGATCACCTCGACCATCGCGCGATTGATCGGGTCGTCCAGCATATCCTTTACGAAACTTCCATCGATCTTCAGGAAGTCTACAGGCAAATGTTTGAGATAAGCGAATGACGACATTCCCGCGCAAAAGTCGTCCAACGAAAAATGGCAGCCCAAGCCCTTGAGCTCGTTGATAAATCGAATCGCACTGCCGAGATTGGAGATCGCGCTGGTCTCGGTGATTTCAAAACAAATCAGGTCCGGCGGCACGCCATGGACGATGAACTGCTCGCGCAGGAAGTCCAGGAAAGCCTCGTCACCGATGGTCGCGCCCGACAGATTGATCGCACACATCGCCAGCGGCCCTTCGCGCTCCTCGCGGATGCATTCGGCGATGATCTTGAACACATTCTCCACTACCCAACGGTCCAGAGAGGTCATCAGGCCGTAACGCTCGGCGGCCGGAATGAAGCTGTCGGGCAGGATCATCCGCCCGGCCTCGTCGTGCAGGCGCAGCAGAATCTCGATATGCCCGCCGAGCCGGTCCACATGACCCAGCGCGGCTATTTCCTGGGCATAAAGACAGAAGCGGTTTTCCTCCAGGGCCATGTGCAGGCGCTGCACCCAGGCCATTTCGCCGAACCGCAGGGACAGCTCCGAGTCGTCCGCGTGATAGACCTGGACCCGGTTGCGCCCTTTCTCCTTGGCCATGTAGCACGCCATGTCCGCTGCCCGCAGTGATGCTTCGAGGGTGGTCGGGGTGTGCGCCACGTGCACCAGGCCGATACTGACCGTGGTCACGAAGGGCCGGCCCTTCCAGACAAAATGCAGGTTCTGCACCGTCTGGCGCAGGCCTTCGGCGATCTTTTCCGCCGCTTCCGGCGAGCAGTTTTCCAGCAGGATGCCGAATTCGTCGCCACCCAGGCGCGCCAGGGTATCGCCCTCGCGCAGGCCCGACTGGAGCAAGGCGCAGATATGCCGGAGCAGCTCGTCCCCTGCCGCATGGCCGCAGGTGTCGTTGACCAGCTTGAACTGGTCCAGGTCGAGGAACATCAGCGCATGCCGCCCCGACTGCCGGCTCAGGTTGTGCAGCGCCTGCTCCAGGCGGTATTCGAACTCGCGGCGGTTCGCCAGGCCGGTCAAGGCATCGTGGGTCGCCTGCCAGGACAGATTGGCGATGTACTGGCGTTCCTGGGTCATGTCGTGCAGCACCAGCACTGTGCCGCTGACCTTGCCGGCGTTCTGGATAGGCGCGCCGACCAGGGTCACCGACACCGTGCTGCCATCCAGGCGCTGGATCAGCTTCGAGTGCTCGCTGCCGCCACTGAGCTGGCCGCTGAGGATGTGTTCGATCAGGGTGAAGCCGTCGGTCTGGGCATTTTCATCGAGCAGATTGAACAAGGCCGCCAGCGGCAGCCCCACGGCCTGCTCGGCCTTCCAGTGGGTCATTTCCTCGGCGGCCGGGTTCATGTAGGCGATGGCGCCGTCCACGTCGGTGGTGATGACGCCGTCGCCAATGGATTGCAGGGTGATCTGCGCCCGCTCCTTTTCCAGCTGCAAGGCGCTGGCGAATTCATGACGCTGGGCCAGCAGCTTATGGGTGCGCAGCAACGCCAGGACAATCAGCCCCAGCGCGGTGGCCAGGTTGGTGATCAGCAACAGCCGCAGGATGACCCGCGAGCCCTCGCCCAGTGCATCGCTAAAGGCCTTGGCCGCGGGCGTCACGCCATCGTTGATGGCGAAAATCTGGTTCTTCCAGCGCTGGATATCGGCTTCGGAGGCCTGGTTGCTGGTAATGCTGCGGTGCATTTCATGGGCCACGCTATCGAGCTGCACCAGATAACTGTCGCCCACCGTCCACAGGTCGATGGCTTTTTCCAGGTAACTGAAATGGCGGAAGTTCAGATACAGCCAGATCACGCTGTCGCTGTCGTCGGGGTGGTTGCCGCCCTTGAGAATCCCCGCCCGCGCGGCATTCAGGTCGGGCGGTTGCTGATCCAGGGCAACACGCAGCTCATGCCCGCCCTGGGGCACGGCAATGGCGTTCTGGTACTTCAGGAAGATCGATTCGTCGCGGCTGTCGGCGTAGAGATTGAGGTAGTAGATGGCGTCCTTCTGGCCCTTGGACCAAAGGCTCTCCCCGGCAACGTAACCACGTACCGCCGAAAGGACATATAAGCTGAGGCCACCCAACAGCGCTTGAAACAACACCACCGCAATAAATGGCCAGACGATGCCCAATAACCGTGGCGTTCCGAGAGTCCGCTTTTGCTTCATGAGGTCCCTTGCATAAGCACTGCCAGATGAACACCCGAGAAAATAACGCTCCTGACAGCACAGACTAGGCTAATTTCCGCGGCTTCGAACGCACAGGCCGTGACGTTCGAGCACGCTGCCAGTCGAGACACGACAGGGCCGTGCCCCAGGAGGGTCATTTCCACCAGAGAATTCAAGCACTAAGCACAGAAAACCGGATAAAACTCAAGGTCGTTGGACTTGCTGCAAATGCCCGTAAAGCTTGGCGTAAAGGCCGCCGTCGGCAATTAGCTGCTGATGGTCGCCATCTTCGGCAATCTGTCCGCCATCGAACACCAGAACCCGATCCGCCTGTTTTACCGCGGACAGGCGGTGGGCAATGATCAGGGTGGTCCGGCCGTGGAGGAAACGCGTCAGCGCCTGGTGCAGGTTGTACTCGGTGGCGGCGTCCAGGGCGGAAGTGGCTTCGTCGAGGATCACCACCTTGGGTTCGGCCAGGACCATCCGCGCGATCGCCAGGCGCTGGCGCTGCCCGCCGGACAGACGCACGCCGGAGCGGCCGACCACACTGTCCAGGCCGTTGGCCAGGGCGCGCACCGTCGAATCCAGCTGGGCGATCTCCAGCGCCCGCCAACAGGCCTCGTCGCTGCGCTCGCGGCCCATGGTCAGGTTGGCGCGGATGCTGTCGTTGAACAGCGCCGGATGCTGCAACACCACCGCCACGTTTTCGCGCAGGGTTTCCAGACCGATTTCCTGCTGGGTCTTGCCGCCAAAACGAATCACGCCCGCCTGCGGTGTATAGAGCCCCAGCAACAGCTGCACCAGGGTACTTTTGCCGCCGCCGCTGGCGCCGACGATCGCCACCTTCTCCCCCGGCTCGATCGACAGGTTCATCTGGTCCAGCACCAGCTCGTCGCCATAGCCGAAGCTCAGGCCGCTGACTTCGATCCCCACGGTCTCGCGCCCCTGGAACGGGTCGACACCGCCGGCGTACTGCGGCTCGTCGGCCCGCGACAGCAGCTCGTTGATCCGCGACAGCGCGCCACCGGCGGCGTAGTAGGCGTATTGCAGGTTCAGCAGTTGTTCCACCGGGCCGATCATGAACCACAGGTAGCTGAACACGGCCAGCATCTGGCCGATGGACAGGTCGGAAAACAGCACAGTGAGCATGGCCGCCGCGCGGAAGATATCGATCCCGAACTGGAACAGCAGCCCGCTGGCGCGATTGGAGGCGTCGCTCTTCCATTGCGAAGCCACCGCGTAGTCCCGCACATCCTGGGCACGCCGACCGAGACGGCCGAGGAAAAAGCCCTGGCGGTTGCCCGCGCGGACTTCCTGGATCGCATCCAGGGTTTCGGTCAGGGCCTGGGTGAACCGCGAGGTGCTGTCGTTCTCGAGCTTCTTCAGGTGCTTGACCCGCTTGCCCAGCTGCACCGTGGCGTAGATCACCAGGGGGTTGAACAGCAGGATCAGCAGCGCCAGTTGCCAGTGCATCCACATCAGGATGCCCGCGGTACCCACCAGCGTGAGCATGGCCACCAGAAAACGGCTGAGGGTTTCGCCGACAAACTTGTCCAGGGTGTCGAGGTCGGTGACCAGGTGAGTCGTCACCGTACCGCTGCCCAGGCTTTCGTATTCGCCCAGGGAAATGCGCTTGAGGCGCTCGATCAGCCGCAGGCGGATGCGATAGACGATGTCCTTGGCCAACCCGGCGAACAACCGGGCCTGCAGCACGTTGAACAGCAGCGCCGAGCAACGCAGCATCAGGGTGATCAGCAACATCAGGCCGATGTAGCCGGCGGCGCTCTGCCAGCCCGCGGGCAAGGCGTGGTTCATCACCTTCAGCGCGGCATCGCCGTGCCCCAGCAGCACTTCGTCCACCAGCAATGGCAGCAGCAACGGGATCGGCACGCTGCACAGCGTCGCCAGGACAGCCACGCCATTGGCAATCCACAACGCTTTTTTATGCTGCAGTGCCAGCCGGCGGACTTCCGCCCAGCTCAGGCGATCGGCGGGTTCCGGCGCTTGTGGATCGCGAACCAGGTCACGCACAGGCGGCACGCTCCAGCCAGCGGCCGAGCAGTGGAGACAGCTCACTCAGGGGCTGGTAGCCATTGGTCAACAAGGCCAGCTGGCCATTGCGTTCGGCCAGCAAGGTCGGGAAGCCGGCGATCCCCAGGTCCTGGACCCAGGTGAAATCGGCGGCGGTGGCGGCATGCTGTTCGGCACGATCGAAAGCCTCGGCGAACTCGATGCGCGGCACGCCCGCTGCTTCGGCCAGTTCCACCAGAACGCTGGCGCGAGTGACATCCCGGCCTTCGACGTAAAAGGCCTGTTGGATCAGCCGCAAGAGTTTCCAGGCGCAATCCGGCGCCAGGCTGCGCGCCGTCACAATGGCGCGGCACGCAGGCTCGGTGTCATAGACAAAACCGTCGGGCAAGGCGCCCTCGAACTTGAACGGCTGGCCGGTGGCCTCGGTGACCGCCTGCCAGTGTTCGATGATGTAGCGGCGGGTGGTCGGCTCCAGCGCCGAGCCGCTGCCGGTACGCAGGCCGCCCACCACCAGATGCAACTCGACGCCCGCTGCCCGCGCCTGCTCGACCAGGGCCTCGGCCACTGGAGCGAAGCCCCAGCACCACGAACACATCGGGTCCATCACATAGAGCAGGCGGGCAGACATGGCTCAGGCCTCGGAAGAAGATTGCTTGTAGTTGTAACCGATCGGGTGCGGCATGTTGCGAGCCTTGGCCAGTTCAATCTGCTTCTGCCGGTCGATGGCGCTGCGGCGGGTTTTCTCGCTCAGCGTGTCCCAGCAATGCGGGCAACTGATACCCGGCACATAGTGCTCGCTGGCGCGATCTTCGACGCTTACCGGTGTGCGGCAGGCATGACATTGATCGTAGTCGCCTTCGCTGAGGTCGTGACGCACGGTCACCCGATTATCGAAGACGAAGCAGTCGCCCTGCCATTTACTCTCCTGCTGCGGTACCTCTTCGAGGTACTTGAGGATGCCACCCTTGAGGTGGAAGACCTCGCCGAAACCTTCGCTGAGCATGTAGCTCGAAGCTTTCTCGCAACGAATGCCGCCGGTGCAGAACATCGCGACCTTCTTGTGCTTGCTCGGGTCGAAGTTGGCTTTGATGTAGTCGGGGAACTCGCGAAAACTGGTGGTCTTCGGGTCGATGGCGCCTTCGAAGGTGCCGATCGACACTTCGTAGTCGTTGCGGGTGTCGATCAGCAGCACTTCCGGGTCGCTGATCAGCGCGTTCCAGTCCTGCGGCTCGACATAGGTGCCGACCTTCTTGTTCGGGTCGACGCCGGGCACGCCCAGGGTCACGATCTCTTTCTTGAGCTTGACCTTGGTGCGGTAGAACGGCTGCTCGTCGCAGTACGATTCCTTGTGATCGATGTCGACCATGCGCGGGTCGTTCTTGAGCCAGGCCAGCAGCCCGTCGATGCCTTCGCGGCTGCCGGAAACGGTGCCGTTGATGCCTTCTTCGGCGATCAGCAGGGTGCCCTTGATGCCGTTGTCGAGCATCGCGTTGAGCAGCGGTTCGCGCAGGGAAACGTAATCTTCGAGGGTGACGAACTTATACAGTGCCGCCACGACAATAGGTTGTGTCATGGGTAATTCTCCAGGTGGCTACCCTCGTAAAGGGTGAACCGGATGCAAAAAAAACGCGCCGACTGAGCGGCGCGTTGCGGATTCTAGCAAAAAACCTGTGGTTAATGCTTGCTGCCGCCAGCGCAGGTCGGCGAGGCCGGGGCCACGCCAATCTTCGCCCATTCTTGCGGCGTGTAGGTATGCAGCGCCAACGCATGGAACTGGCCCATCAGCTCGCCCAGGGTCGCGTAGACCTTCTGGTGACGCTTGACGCTGTTGAGCCCGGCAAACTGCTCGCTGACCAGCACGGCCTTGAAGTGGGTCTCCAGGCCGCGGCTGTGCATGTGGCTTTCATCCAGCACCTGCAAATGCTCAGGCTGCAATGCGCCCAGTGCCGATTCGATACGTTGTTGCATGGTCATTCCTGGCTCCGCTTACTTCTTCTTCGCCGGTGCGGCCTTAGGCTCGAGTTCGGCGGTCATGTCGGCCAGCAGCTTGTTGACTACCGGTACCGCGCTTTCCAGCTTGGCCTGGGTCATCTGGGCCGATTGCTGGGTCAGCTGCGGCATTTTTTCCAGGACTTTCTTGCCCAGCGGCGACTGGTAGAACGCCACCAGGTCCTTGAGCTCGGATTCGCTGAAATTGCTGGTGTAGAGCTTGACCATGTCCGGCTTCAGCTTGTTCCAGCCGATGGCCTGGTCCAGGGCGGCGTTGGCCTTGGCCTGGTAGGTTTCCAGCACGGCTTTTTTCGACTCTGGGGCTTTGGTCTGTTCAAAGCGCTGAGCGAACATTTGCTGCACTTGCATGTACACCGGAGTGCCCAGCTTGTCAGCGTGCGCCAGGGTCAGGAAAGCTTCGGCACTGGCGTTGTGGCTGGCGGTATCGGCAAGCACCTGGCCGCTGGCGCAAACCAGAGCAACCGCGGTACAGATGGCACGAAGACGAGTCATCGAGTTTCCTTTTCTAGCAGGCGAGGTATAACCCCAAGGGCGACCATTCTGCGCCTAAAAAACTCTGTCGCTCAACCCCAAGCCTTGTGGTGCCTGCATTTGCTCGACCAAATGACACAGAAAGGCGCTTTATGGAACCCAGGCTGTGGATCACGGCCTAAACTGCGCAATCAGACCTACAGGAGTGAGCACGATGAGTCGAATCGAAACCGACAGCCTTGGCCAGGTTGAAGTCCCGGACAACGCCTATTGGGGCGCCCAGACCCAGCGTTCGCTGATCAACTTCGCCATCGGCAACGAGCGCATGCCGCTGTCGGTCCTGCATGCCCTGGCGTTGATCAAGAAGGCCGCGGCCCGGGTCAACGACCGCAACGGCGACTTGCCGGCCGACATCGCTCGCCTGATCGAACAGGCCGCCGACGAGGTGCTGGACGGCCAGCATGACGACCAGTTCCCGCTGGTGGTCTGGCAGACCGGCAGCGGCACCCAGAGCAACATGAACGTCAACGAGGTGATCGCCGGGCGCGCCAACGAACTGGCCGGCAACCCACGCGGCGGCAAGGCCCCGGTGCACCCCAACGACCACGTGAACCGCTCGCAAAGCTCCAACGATTGCTTCCCCACGGCGATGCACATCGCCGCGGCCCAGGCCGTGCAGCACCATCTGTTGCCAGCGATCGCCGAACTGTCCGGCGGCCTGGCCGAACTCTCGGCGCGCCACATGAAACTGGTGAAGACCGGGCGCACCCACATGATGGATGCCACGCCCATCACCTTCGGCCAGGAACTGTCGGCCTTCATCGCGCAGCTGGACTACGCCGAACGCGCCATTCGCGCGGCCCTGCCGGCGGTCTGCGAGCTGGCCCAGGGCGGAACCGCCGTCGGTACCGGGCTGAACTCGCCCCACGGTTTCGGCGAGGCGATTGCCGCCGAACTGGCAGCCTTGTCCGGCCTGCCGTTTGTTACCGCGCCGAACAAGTTCGCCGCCCTCGCCGGCCACGAACCCCTGACCACCCTCTCCGGCGCCCTGAAGACCCTGGCGGTGTGCCTGATGAAAATCGCCAACGACCTGCGCCTGCTCGGCTCCGGGCCGCGCGCCGGGCTGGCCGAGGTCAGGCTGCCGGCCAACGAACCGGGCAGCTCGATCATGCCGGGCAAGGTCAACCCGACCCAGTGCGAAGCCCTGTCGATGCTGGCGTGCCAGGTAATGGGCAACGACGTCGCCATCGGCTTCGCCGCCAGCCAGGGCCACCTGCAGCTGAACGTGTTCAAGCCGGTGATCATCCACAACCTGCTGCAATCGGTGCGCCTGCTCGCCGATGGCTGCAGCAACTTTCAGCAGCATTGCATCGCCGGGCTGGAGCCCGACCCAGTGCAGATGGCCGATCACCTGGAACGCGGGCTGATGCTGGTCACCGCGCTCAACACCCATATCGGCTACGACAAGTCCGCCGAGATCGCCAAGAAGGCCTATGCCGAGAACCGCACCTTGCGTGAAGCGGCCCTGGAGCTGGGGTATCTGACGGACGAAGAGTTCGATGCCTGGGTGCGGCCGGAAAATATGCTGGAGGCTGGCAAGCAGGGCTGATGGAAGGCGGTGATTGAACAGACGCTATCGCGGGCAAGCCTCGCTCCTACAGGATAGGGGCTTGCCCGCGATCAACGATAACGCGCCCTAGCTCTCCGGCACTTGCATACGCACCCGCCGCGCCTTGAGCCCGGCCATCAGCGACGGCCCCAGGGCGGTCAAGGCCGAGCCCAGCACCACCAGCACCGCCCCGCCGTAGCCCAGGCCGTTGATCTGCTCGGCATGCACATATTCGGGCCACAACCAGGCCGCCACGGCCACCGCGGCAAAGGTCACCAAGGGTGTGATCGCCAGCGTGGCGCTGACCCGCGACGCCTCCCAATGGGCCAGTGCTTCGGCGAAGGCACCGTAGGCGATCAGGGTATTCAGGCAGCAGGCCAGCAACAGCCAGCCTTGCAACGGACTCAATTCCAGCGCCTCGAGGGGATGGGCCCACGGCGTGAGCAATAGCGCGCAGAACAGGTAGATCACCATCATCACCTGCAAGGAATTCCACACCGTCAGCAACTGTTTCTGGCCCAGGGCGTAGAAGGTCCAGACCGCCGAGGCGGCGAGCACCGTCAGCACCCCGGCGGTGTAGTTGCTCAGGGACGTCAGCAGCTCGGTCAGGCGCTGATTGAAAAACAGCCCGAAACCGATCAGCAGCACCGCCAGGCCAATGCCCTGCCCCAGGCTGAAACGCTCCTTGAACACAAACAGGCTGGCGATCAGCAGCAGGATCGGCCCCATCTGCACCACCAGCTGTGCGGTGCCGGGGCTCAGCAGGTTCAGCCCCATCAGGTACAGCACGTAGTTGCCCACCAGCCCGCAGACCGCCATCAGCACCAGCCAGCCGCCGCGCGGCCCGAGCACCCGCCAGCTCGGCAAACGCTTGACCGCCGCCAGGTAGATCAGCAGGAAACCACCGGACACCAACAGGCGAAACCAGGTCACGGTCACCGGGTCCATCACCAGCAACACCTGCTTGAGCTTGATCGGCAGGATGCCCCACAACAGCGCCGTAAGCAGTGCGAGGAACAAGCCGTAGACCCAGCGACCGGACGAGATGTGCATGCGAACCCCAAAAGCCTGATGGAGGGAGCCCGCATTCTAGGCCCGGGGCTGCAGCGAACACAGGGACAATTGCCGGCTGAGCGTGATTGGGATTGTGCTGGTCGTAAAAAGCATCGCGGGCAAGCCGCGCTCCTACAGAAGAAGATGGCATGCTTCTGCAGGAGCGCGGCTTGCCCGCGATAGGTTCGTAAGGCAGACAGATCCGCCCCGCCTGACGGGCTTAGCGCACCGCTTCGAACAACCCGGTCGCGCCCATGCCGCCGCCGACGCACATGGTGACGATGCCGTAGCGCAGGTTGCGCCGTTGCAGTTCGCGCACCAGGTGGCCGACCTGGCGCGAACCGGTCATGCCGAATGGGTGGCCGATGGAGATCGAGCCACCGTTGACGTTGTACCTGGCGTTGTCGATCTGCAGCCGGTTGCGGCTGTACAGGCATTGCGACGCGAAGGCCTCGTTCAACTCCCAGAGGTCGATGTCGTCCACTTGCAGGCCCTTGGCCTTGAGCAGCTTGGGCACCGAGAACACCGGGCCGATGCCCATTTCGTCCGGCTCGCAACCGGCCACGGTGAAACCGCGGAAGAACGCCTTGGGCTTGAGCCCCAGCGCCAGGGCCCGGTCCAGGCTCATGACCAGGGTCATGGACGCACCATCGGACAGCTGCGAGGAGTTGCCCGCGGTCACCGAGCCGTCTTCGGCGAACACCGGTTTCAAGCCGGCCAGGTTTTCCAGGGTGGTGTCCGGGCGGTTGCAGTCGTCGCGATCAACCACGCCGTCGAGGATCTGCACCTGGCCGCTGTTCTTGTCCTCGACCCGGTACTTCACCGCCATCGCCACGATCTCGTCGTCGAACAGCCCGGCCGCCTGGGCCGCCGCGGTGCGCTGCTGGCTTTGCAGGGCATACAGGTCCTGCTCCTCGCGGCTCACGTTGTAACGCCGGGCGACCACCTCGGCGGTCTGGCCCATGGGGAAATAGATGCCCGGCACCTGCTCCTTGAGCAGCGGGTTGATCAGGTTGTCGGTGTTGACGCTTTTCATCGTCAGGCTGATGGACTCGACGCCGCCGGCGACAATGATGTCGCTGCAACCGGACGCGATCTGGTTGGCCGCGATGGCGATCGCCTGCAGGCCGGAAGAACAGAAACGGTTGAGGGTCATGCCCGCGGTACCGGTGCCCAGGCGGGATAGCACCGCGACGTTGCGCCCGATGTTGTAGCCCTGGGCGCCTTCGTTGGAACCGGCGCCGACGATGCAGTCCTCGACGCTGGCCGGGTCGATACCGTTGCGGGTCAGCAGCGCATTGACGCAATGGGCGGCCATGTCATCCGGACGGGTCTGGTTGAACTTGCCACGAAAGGACTTGGCCAGGCCGGTCCGCACGCTATCGACGATCACCACTTCACGCATGGCATACCTCATTGTTGTCGGTTGTGAGTGGGTCGAGCATAGATCCAGCCCTTGCCCGACCGCGACGATCATTCATCCGGCGTATGCAAAACCATCGCGGCGCCGGGCCAGTGCCTTGACCCGCTCATTGCCGGCGGCGGTTATTTCTTGTCCTTCTTGCCTTTCTTGTCCTTTTTCTCGGACTTGTCGAATGCCTCTTCCAGCGCGCGGTTGAGGGTGCGCAGTACCTTGACCCGGGCCCAGCGCTTGTCGTTGGCCTCCACCAGGGTCCAGGCCGCGACCTCGGTACTGGTGCGATCGACCATGTCGCCGACAGCCGCGCGGTAGGCGTCCCATTTATCGCGGTTGCGCCAGTCGTCCTCGGTGATCTTGAAACGCTTGAACGGGATCTCTTCGCGGGCCTGGAAACGCTCCAGCTGGGTCTGCTTGTCGATCGCCAGCCAGAACTTGACCACTATCACCCCGGCGTCCTCGAGCTGCTCCTCGAAGTCGTTAATCTCGCCATAGGCGCGCAACCAGTCCGCCGGGCTGCAAAAGCCCTCGACCCGCTCCACCAGCACCCGGCCGTACCAGGAACGGTCGAACACGGTGAACTTGCCCCGGGCCGGAATGTGCCGCCAGAAACGCCACAGATAAGGCTGGGCACGCTCGTCCTCGGTCGGCGCAGCAATCGGCACGATGCTGTATTGGCGCGGGTCCAGCGCCGCCGCCACCCGACGGATCGCCCCGCCCTTGCCAGCGGCGTCGTTGCCCTCGAAAACCGCCACCAGCGCGTGCTTGCGCATGCGCTTGTCGCGCAGCAGGCCGGCCAGCCGCGCCTGCTCGGTTATCAGTTGTTCCTCGTAGTCGTCCTTGTCCAGGTGCTGGCTCATGTCCAGGCTGTCGAGCAGGGTCAGCTTGTCGACCGCCTCGCCCAGCGGCGCCACATGGGACTCGACTTCGACCGCAGGCCGGTTGAGCGCGCTCTGCAGGCCCTCGAGGAGGATCTTGCCCACCGCCAGGCTGCGGTAATGCGGGTCCACGCCTTCGATCACATGCCAGGGCGCGTAGTCGCGGCTGGTGCGGCGCAACACCCGCTCGCCATATTTGACGAATTTGTCGTAGGTCTCCGACTGCTGCCAGTCCAGCGGGCTGATGCGCCAGCTGTGCAGCGGGTCGTCCTGCAGCGACTTGAGGCGGGCCTTCATCTGTTTCTTGGACAGGTGGAACCAGAACTTGAAGATCAGCGCGCCTTCGTCGCACAGCATTTTCTCCAGGCGCTCGGCACCGGCGATGGCCTGGTCGAAACGGCCATCCTTGAACAGCTCGTGCACCCGCCCCTGGAGCATCTGGCTGTACCAGTTGCCGAAAAACACGCCCATGCGGCCCTTGGCCGGGAGCATCCGCCAGTAGCGCCAGGCCGGTGGCCTCGCCAGTTCTTCGTCGGTCTGCTGGTCGAAGGTACGGACCTCGATCAAGCGTGGGTCCATCCACTCGTTGAGCAGTTTCACCGTCTCGCCCTTGCCGGCACCTTCGATGCCGTTGATCAGCACGATCACCGGAAAGCGGGCTTTCTGCTTCAGCTCGAACTGGGCCTCCAGCAGGGCTTCGCGCAGGGCCGGGACTTCGGCGTCAAAGGTTTTTTTGTCGATGGCGTGACCGATTTCGGCTGATTCGAACATGAGCGACTCCCTGGCAAGATGGAGCAAGACTAACGGATCGGCACCTGATTTGTCGGCAGGGAAGATGCCAGCCATTGCCGTGGATCATTACCCCCTGTGTCGATCGGCTAGAATAGTCGCCTTGCCGTTACCGAGCCGAACATGACCGCTGAACTGCCCCGCCCCCAGCCCCATGCCCAGTCCCATGCCCAGCTCGACTGGGACGACCAGGGCCGCCCGCGTTCGCGGGTTTTCGACGACGTGTATTTCTCCACCGATTCGGGCCTGGATGAAACCCGCCATGTATTTCTCGAACAGAACCGCCTGCGCGAGCGTTTTGCCGCGTTGCCGCCCAATGGCCGCTTCGTCATCGGCGAGACCGGCTTCGGCACCGGCCTGAATTTCCTCTGCGCCTGGCAGTTGTTCGAGCAACAGGCTGACCCCAGCGCGCGCCTGCATTTCGTCAGTGTGGAAAAATTCCCGCTGACGCCAGCCGACCTGCAGCGCGCCCTGGCCCTGTGGCCGGAGCTGGCGCCCCTGGCCGAGCGCCTGTTGCGCGCCTATGTCGCCGTGCATCAGGGCTTTCAACGCCTGGTGCTGGACGAGGGCCGCGTCACCCTGACCCTGTTGATCGGCGATGCCCTGGAGCAGTTGCCGCAACTCGACGGGCAGGTCGATGCCTGGTTCCTCGACGGTTTCGCCCCGGCGAAAAACCCCGAGATGTGGACCGCCGAGCTGTTCGCCGAACTGGCGCGCCTGGCCGCTCCGGGGTCGAGCATCAGCACCTTCACCAGCACCGGCTGGGTGCGCCGCCTGCTGAATGCCGCGGGCTTCAAGATGAAACGCACCCCGGGCATCGGCCACAAGTGGGAAGTGCTGCGCGGCGAGTTTCTCGGCTGGCCCGAAGACACGCCGCTGCCTGCCGCCAGCAAGCCCTGGTTCGCCCGCCCGACTCAACAGATCCAGGACAAACACGCCCTGGTGATCGGCGCCGGCCTGGCCGGTTGCGCCAGCGCCGCCAGCCTCGCCGCGCGGGGTTGGCAGGTCAGCCTGCTGGAGCGCCACGGGCAACTGGCCCAGGAAGCCTCGGGCAACCCGCAGGGCGTGCTGTACCTGAAACTCTCGGCCCATGGCACCGCCCTGTCGCAGATGATCCTCAGTGGTTTCGGCTACACCCGGCGCCTGCTCGAGCAGCTGCAACGGGGCGTCGACTGGGACAGCTGCGGCGTGCTGCAACTGGCCTTCAACGCCAAGGAAGCCGAGCGCCAGGCGCAGTTGGCGGCCGCCTTCCCGACGGACCTGTTGCATCAGCTGGACCAGCCCCAGGCCCAGGCCCTGGCCGGCATCGGCCTGGCCCACGGCGGGCTGTTCTACCCGGAAGGCGGCTGGGTGCATCCGCCGGCCCTGTGCCAATGGCAAGCCGCGCATCCACGGATTCGCCTGCTGCCCCATCACGATGTGCTGGAACTGCGCCGGGTCGATGGCCAGTGGCAAGCCTGGGACGGCGAGCGGCTGCTGGCCAGTGCCGAGGTGGTGATCCTCGCCGGCGCCGCCGAGATCAAGCGCTTCCCGGCCAGCGCCGAGCTGCCGCTCAAGCGCATCCGCGGGCAGATCACCCGCCTGCCGCAGACCCCGCGCAGCCAGGACCTGGCCACCGTGGTGTGCGCCGAAGGCTATGTCGCCCCCGCGCGCCTGGGCGAACACACCCTGGGCGCCAGTTTCGACTTCAAGAGCGAAGACCTGACGCCCACCGCCGCCGAGCACGCGGGCAACCTGCAGATGCTCGAAGAGATCTCCCAGGACCTGGTGGAACGCCTGGAAGCCGACCGCCTGCAAGCGGAAACCCTCGAAGGACGGGCCGCCTTCCGTTGCACCAGCCCGGACTATCTGCCGATCGTCGGTCCCCTGGCGGACCAGGCGGCATTCGCCGAGGTCTACGCGGTGCTGGGCAAGGATGCGCGCCAGGTCCCGGACCTGCCCTGCCCCTGGCTGGACGGCCTGTATATCAACAGCGGCCACGGCTCGCGCGGGCTGATTACCGCGCCGCTGTCGGGCGAGTTGCTGGCCGCCTGGCTAGACAACGAACCGCTGCCCCTGCCGCGCAACGTGGCCGAAGCCTGTCACCCCAATCGCTTTGCCTTGCGTCGGTTGATTCGCGGCAAGCCATGAAAACAAACCGCGATGCCAGGCGCCCTGGCATCGCTTCGCCATCGCCGCGCAAACGCCCACGGGCCCTGCCCGCGCGGCAAAACTCCAGGCAGATCAAGGCCTTTACCTCGGCCCGCAACGCACTAGCACCCCGCCGCTTATAACCCATCGGTCTAAAACTCCAAGGTTTCACCTGGGTCAGTTTCCGGGTACCTGCCGTTTCTGGCCGGTCGCGATTCCCCCCTCCCCAACGGAAAAACCGGTAAGGACTTATGTGCGGATTAGCTGGAGAACTACGTTTTGATCATCAACCCGCCGACCTGGCAGCGGTTGAACGAATCACCCACCACCTCACCCCTCGTGGCCCCGATGCCTGGGGCTTCCATAGCCAGGGCCCGATAGCCCTGGGCCATCGACGCCTGAAAATCATGGACCTGTCGGACGGCTCGGCCCAGCCGATGATCGACAACCAACTGGGCCTGTCCCTGGCCTTCAACGGCGCGATCTACAACTTCCCCGAACTGCGCGCCGAGCTGGAAAGCCTGGGCTACGCCTTTTACTCCGGCGGCGACACCGAGGTGCTGCTCAAGGGTTATCACGCCTGGGGCGCCGAGCTGCTGCCGCGGCTCAATGGCATGTTCGCCTTCGCCATCTGGGAACGCGACGCCAAGCGCCTGTTCATCGCCCGCGACCGCCTGGGCGTCAAGCCGCTGTACCTGTCGCGCACCGGCCAGCGCCTGCGTTTCGCCTCGGCCTTGCCGGCGCTGCTCAAGGGTGGCGACATCAACCCGCTGCTCGACCCGGTGGCGCTCAACCATTACCTGAACTTCCATGCCGTGGTGCCCGCGCCGCGCACCCTGCTGGCGGGCATCGAGAAACTGCCGCCGGCCACCTGGATGCGCATCGAAGCCGACGGCCGCACCGAGCAGCAAACCTGGTGGACCCTGCCCTACGGCCCGCGCGCCGATGAAACCGGGCTGAGCCTGGAAGACTGGCGCGACCGCGTGCTCGACAGCACTCGCGAAGCCGTGTCGATCCGCCAACGGGCGGCGGTGGATGTCGGCGTGCTGCTGTCCGGCGGCGTCGATTCGAGCCTGCTGGTCGGCCTGCTGCGTGAAGTGGGTGTGGATAACCTGTCGACCTTCTCCATCGGCTTCCAGGATGCCGGGGGCGAACGCGGTGACGAGTTCCAGTATTCGGACCTGATCGCCCAGCACTACGGCACCGATCACCATCAGTTGCGCATCGACGAGCGCGAGATCATCGAGCAACTGCCGGCGGCGTTCCGCGCCATGAGCGAACCCATGGTCAGCCACGATTGCATCGCCTTCTACCTGCTGTCGCGGGAAGTCGCCAGGCATTGCAAGGTGGTGCAGAGCGGCCAGGGCGCTGACGAGTTGTTCGCCGGTTATCACTGGTACCCGCAGGTGGATGGCGCCAGCGACCCTTACGCGGCCTACCGCGAGGCGTTCTTCGACCGCAGCTACGACGACTACGCGGCCACCGTGCAGCCGCAGTGGCTGACCGCCAACGACGCCGCCGGCGATTTCGTCCGCGAGCATTTCGCCCAGCCCGGCGCCACCGCGCCTGTGGATAAGGCCCTGCGCCTGGACAGCACGGTGATGCTGGTCGACGACCCGGTCAAGCGTGTGGATAACATGACCATGGCCTGGGGTCTGGAGGCGCGCACGCCGTTCCTCGACTACCGCCTGGTGGAGCTGTCGGCGCGAGTACCCGCCAAGTTCAAGCTGCCCGATGGCGGCAAGCAGGTACTCAAGGAAGCCGCGCGCCTGGTGATCCCCAGCGCAGTGATCGACCGCAAGAAAGGCTACTTCCCGGTGCCCGGCCTCAAGCACCTGCAGGGCGACACCCTGGACTGGGTGCGTGAGCTGCTGCTCGACCCAAGCCAGGACCGCGGCCTGTTCAACCCGGCGATGCTCGACCGCCTGCTGACCGACCCACAAGGCCAGCTGACGCCGTTACGCGGCTCCAAGCTGTGGCAACTGGCCGCGCTGAACCTGTGGCTCAGCGAACAAGGAATCTGACCCATGAAACCCCACGCCACGGCTTACAGCCAACGCTTGCTGCGCGGTCAGGCGCCCTCCTACGAGCGTCTGCAGGCGCGTTTCGCCGAAGACCGCAGCGCCCTTGGCACCGCCCCCATCGCCGTGCACTGCGGCTGGGGCCGGCTGCTGATCGGCCATACTTTTCCCGACCCGACGAGCCTGGCCGAGGAGCTGCTCAACGAACACCCCGGCGAACGTGACATCGCCCTGTATGTCGCCGCGCCGCAGCAGATTCTCGGCCTGGAGCCGACCCAGTTGTTCCTCGACCCGTCGGATACCCTGCGCCTGTGGTTCAGCGACTACCGCCAGGCCACCCGGGTGTTTCGTGGTTTCCGCATCCGCCGGGCGCAGAGCGCGGCGGACTGGCAGGCCATCAACCAGCTGTACGTGACCCGCAACATGCTGCCGGTCGACCCGAGCCTGCTGACCCCGCGCCATGCCGGCGGGCCGGCGTACTGGTTGGCCGAAGACGAAGACAGCGGCGCGGTGATCGGCAGCGTCATGGGCCTGGATCACCAGAAGGCCTTCCATGATCCGGAACACGGCAGCAGCCTGTGGTGCCTGGCGGTGGACCCGCATTGCACCCGCCCGGGGGTCGGCGAAGTGTTGGTCCGGCATCTGGTCGAACACTTCATGAGCCGCGGCCTGAGCTACCTCGACCTGTCGGTGCTGCACGACAATCGCCAGGCCAAGAGCCTCTACGCCAAGCTGGGTTTTCGCACCCTCTCCACCTTCGCCATCAAGCGCAAGAACGGCATCAACCAGCCGCTGTTCCTCGGCCCCGGGCCCGAGGCGGCGTTCAACCCTTATGCTCGGATCATTGTCGAGGAAGCCCATCGTCGCGGCATCGACGTGCAGGTCGACGACGCCGAAGCCGGGATGTTCACCCTCAGCCATGGCGGCCGCCGGGTGCGCTGCCGCGAGTCCCTGAGCGATCTGACCAGCGCCATCAGCATGAGCCTGTGCCAAGACAAGAGCCTGACCCACAAGGTGCTGAAACAGGCCGGACTGAACCTGCCGGCGCAACAACTCGCGGGCAACGCCGACGACAACCTGGCGTTTCTCGACGAGCATGAACGGGTGGTGGTCAAGCCACTCGACGGGGAACAAGGCCAGGGTGTGGCCGTGGATCTGCGCACCATCGAAGAGCTGCAACAAGCGATCGACAATGCCCGGCGGTTCGACAGCCGGGTGTTGCTCGAGAGCTTCCACGAGGGCCTGGACCTGCGCATCCTGGTGATCGGCTTCGAGGTGGTCGCCGCCGCCATTCGCCGGCCGGCCGAGGTGATCGGCGACGGCCAGCATTCCATCAGGCAGTTGATCGAAGCGCAGAGCCGGCGGCGCCAGGCCGCCACCGGGGGCGAAAGCAAGATCCCCCTGGACCACGAAACCCAGCGCACCCTGCAGGCCGCCGGGCATGGCTACGACAGCATCCTGGCGGCCGGCGAACGGCTGTTCGTGCGACGCACCGCCAACCTGCATACCGGCGGCACCCTGGAGGATGTCACCGCGATTCTCCATCCGCAGCTGGTGGACGCCGCGATCCGCGCGGCGCGGGCGCTGGATATCCCGATGGTCGGCCTCGACCTGATGGTGCCGGCGGCCGACCAGCCGCAGTACGTGTTCATCGAGGCCAACGAGCGCGCCGGCCTGGCCAACCATGAACCTCAGCCGACGGCGGAGAGATTTGTCGACCTGCTGTTTCCCCACAGTCAGCCGGCGATCTGACCGTCATGGGCCGACAGTACCGGCCTTATCGCGGGCAAGCCTCGCTCCTCCAGAAACGCACTGTGGGAGCGAGCGCCCGACGCCTTGTTCATCGAAACCATCGATGGCCTTTTCATCATCAGGAGTTTCCATGACCCGATCGATTCCCGAACCGGACCTCAACTACCTGCAGAAAGTCCTGCTGGAAATGCTCGCCATTCCCAGCCCCACCGGCTTCACCGACACCATCGTGCGTTACGTGGCCGAGCGCCTGGAGGAACTGGGCATTCCCTTCGAGCTGACCCGCCGCGGGACCATTCGCGCCACCCTCAAGGGCCAGAAGAACAGCCCGGACCGCGCCGTCTCGGCGCACCTGGACACCATCGGCGCCAGTGTGCGCGCGGTGAAAGACAACGGCCGCCTGACCCTGGCCCCGGTGGGCTGCTGGTCCAGCCGGTTCGCCGAGGGCAGCCGGGTCAGCCTGTTCACCGACAACGGCGTAGTGCGCGGCAGCGTGCTGCCGCTGATGGCCTCCGGGCACGCCTTCAACACCGCGGTGGACGAGATGCCCATCAGTTGGGACCACATCGAATTGCGCCTGGACGCCTACTGCACCACCCGCGCCGACTGCGAGTCGCTGGGCATCGGTGTCGGCGATTTCGTCGCGTTCGACCCCTTGCCGGAGTTCACCGAAAGCGGCCATATCAGCGCCCGCCATCTCGATGACAAGGCCGGGGTCGCCGCGCTGCTGGCCGCGCTCAAGGCCATAGTCGACAGCGGCGAGCCGCTGATGATCGACTGCCATCCGCTGTTCACCATCACCGAAGAAACCGGCAGCGGCGCGGCGGCGGCCCTGCCCTGGGATGTCAGCGAATTCGTCGGCATCGACATCGCCCCGGTCGCCCCCGGCCAGCACTCCAGCGAGCACGCGGTAAGCGTGGCCATGCAGGACTCCGGCGGACCTTACGACTATCACCTGTCGCGGCACCTGCTGCGCCTGGCCACGGAACATGAGCTGCCGGTGCGCCGCGACCTGTTCCGCTACTACTTCAGCGATGCCCATTCGGCGGTCACCGCCGGCCATGACATCCGCACCGCCCTGCTGGCCTTCGGTTGCGACGCCACCCACGGCTACGAACGCACCCATATCGACAGCCTGGCGGCCCTCAGTCGCCTGCTGGGCGCCTACATCCTCAGCCCGCCGGTATTCGCCAGCGACGCGCAGCCGGCCCAGGGCTCCCTGGACCGCTTCAGCCATCAGCTGGAGCACGACACACAAATGGAAAGCGACACCCGGGTGCCGTCGGTGGACAGCCTGGTGGGGCAAAAGTCCTGAGGTGATAAGACCTGAAGTGAAAAGCCGGCCCCGCGCGAGGTTTGCCTAGCCGCGCGGGGCCCGGCGCAGTAGGATCCGGGATTGTTTGCCGGAGGCCCCTATGCTGATTCCCCATGACCAACTGGAAGTCGACACCCTGACCCGCCTGATCGAAGACTTCGTCACCCGCGACGGCACCGACAATGGCGACGACACCCCGCTGGAAACCCGCGTCCTGCGCGTGCGCCAGGCGCTGACCAAGGGCCAGGCAGTGATCGTGTTCGATCCGGACAGCGAGCAGTGCCAGTTGATGCTCAAGCACGACGTGCCCAAGGAATTGTTCGACTGATCTTCGGCCGGGATCGGGCGCCATGGCGGCGCCCAAAACCCGGCCAGCGCCTCAACCGTTGGTAAAGCGCGGCCCGAACAGAATGATGCTCGCGCCGATCACGCACAGCGCCACCCCGAGCCAGTCCGAACTCAGCGGCCGCACCCGCTCCACCATGCCCAGCCAGCCGATCGAGGCGATGATGTAGATCCCGCCGTACGCCGCATAGGCGCGGCCGGCGTAGCTCGCTTCGATCTTGGTCAACAACAGGGCGAAGAGCATCAGGCTCGCCAGTGCCGGGACCATCCACCAGGCGCTCTTGCCCTGGCGCAGCCACATCCAGAAGGCGTAGCAGCCGGCGATCTCGAACAGCGCGGCGAGGAAGAACCACAGGTAATTGAGCATGCAAGGTCTCGTCAGGGATGCCAGATGCTGGCAACCCTAACGACGCACAGGGTCAGCGGCAAGCTCAGCTGGCGTTTTGCTTGGCCTTGGCGCGCATCTTGTCGGCCATGAGGGTCATTTCGTCGTACAGCAGCTGTGGGTTCTTCTGCTTCAAGGCCCAGGCCATGCGCCCCTGTTCGTGGGGCAGGATCATGAATTCGCCGGCGGCGACCTGGGTGTAGATGTAGTCGGCGATGTCCGCCGCGCTGATCGGCGAGCTTTCCAGCAGCTTGCCGACCTGGGCCTTCATCGCCGGGGTCGGGCCGCGGAACGAATCCAGCAGGTTGGTCTGGAAGAACGACGGGCAGACCACGTGCACGCCGATTTCCTGCTGGGCCAGCTCGATCAGCAGGCTTTCGGAGAGGGCCACCACGCCGGCCTTGGCCACGTTGTAGTTGCTCATGGCCGGGCCCTGCATCAAGGCCGCCATCGAGGCGATGTTGATGATCCGGCCCTTGCTCTTTTCCAGCAGCGGCAGGAACGCCTTGCAGCCCTTGACCACGCCCATCAGGTTGATCGCGATCTGCCAATCCCAGTCTTCCAGGGACAACTCGCTGAAGAAGCCGCCGGATGCCACGCCGGCGTTATTGACGATCACATCGATGCCGCCGAGCTTGACCTCGCAGGCCTGGGCGAAGGCCGTCAGCTGGCTGTAGTCACGCACGTCGCAACGTTGCACGAAGCCATCGCCACCGGCTTCGCGCACCAGCTTGAGAGTTTCCTGCAGGCCGGGCTCGCTGACATCCGACAACGCCAACTGCCAGCCTTCGCGCGCCCAGCGCAGAGCGATTTCGCGACCCAGGCCGGATCCGGCGCCAGTGATCATCATGCGATTTTGCATAGGAGTTGCCTTGTTGTTCCGGGAGAGATGAGGCGAGTGTAGCGAAGGATTTTGTGCCGCCCACGCACCATCAGAGTGCTGAATGCCCCAGGCAAACCGGGGCCTCGGTGCGACTTCCCGCGGTGTTGCAAGTTCCACTCGATGGCCAGCGGTAGCAGGTACGAAAGGAAATAGCCCTGCGTGCAAAAAGCATTAAAAAAACTTGGAATCATCCTTGAAAACAAAGAGTCGGAATGATTAAGCGGTACGGATTAATTGCCTTGAATCCAGCCGCGCCTTCGATCATCCAATAAGGACAACGACATGGGCACAATCCTGATCATTATTCTGATTCTTCTGCTGATCGGTGGTCTTCCAGTGTTCCCGCACTCCAGAAGCTGGGGTTATGGCCCATCCGGCATCATCGGTGTGGTCCTGGTGGTGTTGCTGATTCTCGTGCTACTGGGCCGGATATAGGCATCGCTCGTTCAAGCTCGGTAGTGTTCAACCGTCGAAAAAAAAGAGGCCCGAGGGCCTCTTTTTCATTCGCGCGATGAATCAGTCCGGCGTGCCGTGCACCACGCCTGCGGTGTTATCCAGCAGGCTCTTGGTAGCGGTTTGCAGGAAGGCTTCGAGCTTGTGCTTCAACTCGGCGGTACGCGGTGCGTCCGGCACGATTTCGGCATGGGGATTGGCGCCCAGTTCGTACTGGTAGATCTTCGGCGCCATTTCCTTCTCTTTCGGCAGTACCAGGATCTGGTCGGCAGTGACGATGGCGGTGGTCTGCTCGCTGCCCGACGGCTTGATCACGCCAAACCCGGTATCGCCCTGCGGCAGGTTGAGCAGGTCGCGGCCCCAGCACTGGTGACGCACTTCGCCACCCAGGCGGCCCATGATGGTCGGCACGATATCGACCTGGGTGCCCACGGTGTGGTTGCGCTGGCCGAATTTTTCCTGGATGCCCGGGGCGATCATCAGCATCGGCACGTTGAAGCGGCCCAGGTCCATTTCGGTGATCTGGCGCTCGTTGCCGAAACCGTGGTCACCCACGATCACGAACAGCGTCTCCTTGAAGTACGGCTCCTTGCGCGCCTTCTCGAAGAACTGGCCCAGGGCCCAGTCGGAATAACGCATGGCGGTCAGGTGTTCGTTCAGGCTGCCACGGTCGGTCACCTTCTCCACCGGCAACGGCGTCGGCAAGGCGTACGGGGTGTGGTTGGACAGGGTCTGCAGCAGGGCATAGAACGGCTTGCCGTTTTCCCGCGCCTTCAACTCTTCCAGGCCACGGTTGAACATGTCCTGGTCGGACACGCCCCAGGTCGGATCGGAGAACACCGGATTGACGAAGTCGTTACGTCCGACGAAGTTGGTCATGCCCTGGTTGCTGAAGAAGCCCGACTGGTTGTCCCAGGCGAAATCGCCGTTGTAGACGTACACGTCGTCATACTTGCGGGCGCTCAGCACCTGCGGCAGGCCGGACAGCTTGTGGCTGCCTTCCGGGGTCTGCATCAGGTATTCGAAACCCGGCAGGTTGGGGAAGCAGGCCATGGTGGCGAACATGCCCTGGTGGGTATGGGTGCCGTTGGAGAAGAAGCGGTCGAACAGCAGGCCTTCCTTGGACAGTTGGTCCAGGTAGGGGGTGATGTTGCCCGGAGCGCCCAGGGCACCCACCGAGTGACCGGCCATGCTTTCCATCAGGATCACGACCACGTTCTTGATCGGCAGGGTCTTGTCGGCCGGTGGCGTGTAGTCGCGGCGCACGGCGGCGATATCGGCATCCACCAGCTTGTCGTCCGGCATCACCAGCAGGTCGCGCACCACTTGCTGCGCCTCGGGCTGCGGCAGGGTGGCTTTCCAGATATTGCTGCGGTCTTCGCCCATCCGGCTCTTGGCCGCCTCGACCAGCGACAGCGTGCCGTTGAGGCCCAGCTGGTTGGCGAAGTTCGATTCGGTGGTGTAGACGTCCCCCCAGCGCAGTGGCGGGCCCTGGCGCAGGGTGCCGCGGGCGGCGACCACGCAGACCAGCAGGCAGACCACAAATACACCGATACGGGCGTACCACGGGGCGACCTGGCGGGTGCCGATGCTGCCGCCGCTGAACGGGCCGCGTGGCCGGGTCGCGCGGTCGGCGCCCTTGAACGCCAGGCTCAGCAGCCAGGTACCGAGCGCCCAGGCCAACAGGTAGCGCACCACCGGGAAGCCGTACCAGAGCATGCTCATCACGGTTTTCGGGTCTTCCTTCACATACTGGAAGACCAGGCCGTTGAGGCGCTGGTGGAACTCGCGGTAGAAGTCCATCTCCATCAGGCCGAGGAACAGCGCGATGCTCGAAACGATGGTCAGCCAGAAACGGAAGAAACCGCGAGCCGCCATGGCCCGGGCACTGAACAGGGCCAGCAGCAGCGGGACGCTGAGGTAGACCACCAGGCGCACGTCGAAGCGCAGGCCGTTGGCGAAGGCTTCAAGGAAGGTCGAGGCCGGTGTGTCGAGGATCATCTCGCGGTTGTAGACCAGCAGCGCCACGCGCAGCAAAGACAGCATGACCATCATGGCCAACGCGCAGAGCAGCGTATAAGCCAGATGCGATTTGACGGTCGGTTGCAGCAGGCGACTCGAGGCTCGCTGCTGACTCAGGGCGTCCGGGTTTGCCATATCGTTTTAGGACCCAATGGAAGTTGAAGTTGCGAAAAAAATGCAGCTGCGCTTTGCCCTCTTGTAGCCATTCAGGGCTGGGGGATGGCGCGGTGCGCAAATGTTGCACGATCAGCAGCGGCATTGCCATTGATTACTGGCAGGCGCCCTCACCCGGCCGGCAATGGCCAGAGTCAGGGATCGCAAGCGGAGATCGCACGGGGTGCAGCGGAAAAACAGCGCTGGCGAATTGTCATGGACACTTTGTGAAAATTTCGTGCAGCGCATATTTGGTCACATAAAAAAGGGCCTGGCGGCCCTTTTTCGAACCCGCGCCAGCCTTCAGAGCCGTACGTTGCCGCGCGGCCCGGCAATCGCCCAGATGATCAGGCCCAGAACCGGCAACAGGATAATCAGCAGCACCCAGAGGATTTTCATCCCGGTTTCGGCACTGCTTTTTAGCACATTGATGATCGCCCAGATGTCCAGCGCGAGGATGATCAGGCCGACCAGAGTATTGAAGGTAGAACCCATGGTGTCGCTCCTAAGTGAGGGCTTGCCCACTTAGGATAGCCGGCCAGCGCCGGGGTTCCTTTTTATTGCCCGTGCGGTCAGGTCCGTGGCTCGGCGGCTCAGACGTGAACCGCGACCTTGAGCGCTTCCAGGGACGGCGCGGCGGCGATGCCGGCTTCGGCGCACAGCTCCAGCACGCGCGGCACGTCGTTGCCATAGACCAGCACCACTTGCAGCTCGTCGTCCAGCAACTGGCTGAAGTTCATCAGCACGTAGCCGCCGTTTTCCGGGTTCATGCTGCCCATCTGGATCTGGATGCGGTTGAGCGCGGTCAGGGCCTCGGTCTTGGCCAGTTGCTTGGGCTTGATGTTGAACGCCACGCCCGGGCCGAAAGACGCGACGATCTGCGCGAACAGGTCCATGTAGGTGTCGGCCTGGAACAGCACGGTTTCAGGCAGGCTGCCGACCACCACCCATTCGCCCAGCGGGATCGGGAAGCTGTCGTCGTAGTTGATGTCTGGGTTGGCGGCCAGGAAGGCCTGGGGATCGGCGTAGGCCTGGGCGGCCTCGTCGGCGATCCGCAGGATTTCTTCTTCGCCCATGCAGCCGGAGCTGATTTTGGTGATGAGTTCGGCGAGGACGGTTTTCATGGGCGAATCCTGTTACGGGTCAATGGCGGGCGCGCAGGATAGCCTAAACCCGCCCCGCGAACCTACCGCCGCGACCAAGGCCTGGCCTTGGCCCGGCGGCTGCGCCATTCAGCTCAGCCCAGCAACTTCTGCAACTGCGCGGTGGTGTCGACGGCGCCCATGGTCTTCGCCGCGTCCAGTGCACTCACGCCGTTGGCGTCGGTGGCTCGCGGGTTGGCGCCCTTGCTGATCAGGTAGTCGACGATTTCCGTGCGGTTGAACATCGCCGCCATCATCAGCGCGGTACGCCCGTCGAAGGACGAACCTTCCACCTCGGCACCACCTTCCACCAGCGCCTTGACCACTGCCAGGTCGCCCTTGAAGGCCGCGCCGGCGATCGGGCTCTGGCCGTTGTCGTTACGGATCTCGGGGTCGGCCTTGTGCTTGAGCAGCACCTGCACCGCGTCCACATGCCCGTAGTAGCTGGTCAGCATCAGCAGAGTGTCGCCCTTGTGATTGCGCAGGTTGACCGGCAGACCGCTGCTCGCCAGCTTGTCGAGCATCTGGGCGTCGCCTTGACGGGCGACGTTGAAGACCTGCTCGGTAAATTCGGCGGCTTCTTCTGCGGTCATCTGGCGGCTTTTGTCTGACATCGGGAACTCCACTTTCGGCCAATCGGAAAGCCGCTAGTGTCCCCAAGCGCCTCCTGCCCTGTCATCCCTTTTTTCTCAAGAGCGGCCATAGCCAGAATCAATAACGGTGCCGGCCGGCACAAATATCCGCCAGGACCGCCTCCGTCACCTGGACGTAGGTCGCCGATCCCGGCAACCAGGCGTACACCGGATCGCCACCGGTTTTCGACGGGTCGAAGGCTTCTTCCTTGAGCCGGGTCTTCTGGTACTTGAAGGTGCCGGTGGTCTCCATTTTCACCTTGACCCGCAGGAACAGCGGCACCGCGTAGCCCGGCAGATGCTCGCGGGCGAACTGCAACAGCTCGGTGAAATCCAGGGTCGCCAGGGATTCGGCCGGGGTGATCGCCGCCATCCCGGCGCGACCGTTGGTGTTGTGCACCTCCACACCATAGGCCACCGCCTCGGCGACCTGCGGATGTTGCAGGAGGATGTTCTCCACCTCGGTGGTGGAGACGTTTTCGCCCTTCCAGCGATAGGTATCGCCCAGGCGGTCGATGAACTGCGCATGGCCAAAACCGATATCGCGCAGCAGGTCGCCGGTATTGAAGTAACGGTCGCCCTTCTCGAACACGTCGGTGAGGATAACCTTCAGGTTCTTTTCCGGTTCGGTGTAGCCGTCCAGTGGCGCCTTGTCGTCGATCTTCGCCAGCAGCAGGCCCTGCCCGCCCCGGGCGACCTTCTGCATGAAGCCCGCGCCGTTGCGGATCGGTGCGCAGGTGTCATGGGCGTACTCCACCAGCGCCCAGGGCGCCAGGGAAAAGCCCACGGTATTGTCGAAGTTGAGCACGTTGGTAAAGCCGATATTGCCGTCGCTGGCGGCATACAGCTCGCAGATATGCTCGACGCCGAAACGCTGCTTGAACGGCCCCCACACGCCGGGGCGCAAACCGTTGCCGACCATCTTCACCACACTGTTGTCGCGGTCGTGCTCGCTGGCGGGCTGGTCGATCAGGTAACGACACAGCTCTCCCACGTAGCCGATGGTGGTGGCCTTGAACCGGCGGGCGTCTTCCCAGAACCGACTGGCGCTGAACTTGCGGCGAATGGCGAAACCCGAGGCCCCGCTGATGGCCGAGCCCCAGCACACGCACAGCCCGGTGGCGTGATACAGCGGCAAGGTGCAGTAGAGGATGTCGGCCGGCTGCATGTCGAGGGCGATCATGCCGAAGCTGGCCGAGGTGCGCATCCAGCGGCCGTGCTTGAAAATGCCGGCCTTGGGCAGCCCGGTGGTGCCCGAGGTGTAGATATAGAAGCACGGATCGTCGAGGTAGATCCGCGCGGTGCTCGGCGGATTGGTCGAGTCGCTGTCGGCGCTGGCGGCCATCAGGTCGATGCAGCCGGCGGGCGTTGGCCCGGGCGTCACATCCGGGTCGGCGACGAACCAGGTGCGCGCCCCGTCGATGGCGACCTGATCGCGAATCGCCGAATAGGCATCCAGCAGTTCGCCGCCGACGATCATCGCCACTGGCTTCACCAGGTTCACGCTGTGCACCAGCACACTGCCGGTCTGCGCGGTGTTGAGCATGGCGCAGATACCGCCGAGCTTGGCCACCGCCAGCACACTCAGCAGCAACTCGGGACGGTTCTCGACGAAGATCGCCACCACGTCGCCCTTGCCGATACCCTGGCTCGCCAGGTAATGGGCGATCCGGTTGGCCCGCTGGTTGGCCTGTGCATAACTCAACACCCGGTCGCCGTACAGCAGCGCCGGGCCGTCGGGGTTGCGTTGCGTGGCTTGTTCGAAGGTCCAGCCCAGCCCGCAGGGCTGATCGGCACGCTTGACGTTGGCTATCTGCATGCCCTTGACGACCCGCGGCAACGCCCGGGCGATGGAGGGCAACTTTCGCAGCATCATGCCCCAGGTGATCATGTCGTGCTGACGAGTGCTCATGACGGCTCCTGTTCGACGCAAAAGGATCCTGCACGGGCCAAGGCCGGCAGGCAGACAGGGTCGATGGGGCTATTCAGCCGGGGGCCGAGGGCGGGCCGCCGCGGCAAACAGGAGCGAAACAGGGGGCGCGCTATTGGCAGTGATGCGGAGCATGGCGTTCATGGATGACGTCCTATTTTCTTATTATCAGGCGCCCATGACCCTAAGGATCACGACGCATGACTGTCCATGTCGGTGAAGCGTCTGATTGACCTGTACAGCCTGTCGCTGGCAAAAAAATACGTCAGCGCTTCTTGGCCTGTACACGGAGTTTTTGCAAAGTTTTGTATCTCCCTCGCGCCGCCAGGTGCCTCGCGCTCGAGGGCCGGTTTGCCGGTTGAATCTTTTACGTGAACCGGCAGTCACAGCGTTACGCCTCGGCCCTTGCCCACGCCTGCGATCTCGCAAAATGCAGGATGCACGATGGCCATTCATGCAAATTGCACGAACGCACAAATGGCGAATATTTATAACAATATGATTTATAACGATTTTTTAAAAATTTGAGGCTGGCACAATCGCTGCACCTATCACTCCAGGTTTGCCATTCAAGAACCAATGGAGCTGATAGACATGAGCCTGATCCAAGAAAAATTCGCTTCCCTGTTCTCCAACTACGAAGTGACCACTCAGCCACGGCCCGATGGCGGCATCCTGCTGACGCTGCGTAACAGCGAAGGTAAACAGCTCAAGCGCTCGATCTCTTATGCGCAGTTGCATGCGGGCGATCAGCTGTCGTGGGTGATCAGCGCGTTGCGTCGCGACCTGGCCGAACAGGCCAGCGAATTGCCACAGATTTCCCTGCTGCAAAGCCAGAACCGTTTTGCCCTGCCGTCGTATCACTCGGTTTAAATCCGCCGCGCTGCGGATTCGTGGTGACAACGGATATAGACGGATAGCCCCACCAATATGGATAGCCCCAATCAGGCCGTGCCAGCCTTGCGCTGACACGGCCTGATCGGTTTCAGAAACGCTGCGGATCGATTTCGGCGAAGCTCGCCACATTCGCATGCCCCGCCAACACCCCGCCTTCGCGCACCAGGCCGCAGGTGGCCAGGCCGGCGGACTTGGCCGCATCCAGTTCCTGGACGACATCGGACAGAAAGAGAATCTGCCCAGGCGCACAACCAATGGCCTGGGTAATGCGCTGGTAAGACTGCATCTCCCGTTTCGGCCCCGAGGTGGTGTCGAAAAAACCGCTGAACAGCGGCGCCAGGTCCCCGGCAGTGGAGCGACCGAAAATCAGCTTCTGCGCCTGGATCGAGCCCGAAGAATAGACGTACAACCGATACCCAGCCTGATGCCAGTGCTGCAACGCCGCCACCGCATCCGGGTAGACATGGCCCTTGAGTTGCCCGGCCCGGTACCCCTGTTCCCAGACCATGCCTTGCAAGGCCTTGAGTGGCGTGGCCTTGCGATCTTCCGCGATCCAGCCCAGGAGGATCTCGATCACCCGCTCGACATCCGCCGCCGGCTCGCCGCTGGCCTCACGCACCGCCTGCAACTGCTCGGCGACATCGGCCCGGGTGGCGTGCTTGTGCACGAAGCCTGGCAGTTGCTGCACCGCATAGGGGAACAGCACCTCGAAGACAAAACTCACCGCGCTGGTGGTGCCTTCGATGTCGGTGAGAATGGCCTTGATCGGCATCCGCTCAATCCTCCAGAAGCGGGAACTGGCTGGCGATATCGGAACCGGTGAAGTTGGCGACCCAGCCTTGCGGGTTGTTGAACATGCGGATCGCCACCAGGTACGGGTTCTCGCCCATGTCAAACCAGTGCGCGGTACCGGCCGGCACCGAAAGCAGGTCGTTCTTCTCGCAGAGCACGGCGTACACGTAGTCGCCGATGTGCAGATTGAACAGACCGCGACCGGCGACGAAAAAGCGCACTTCGTCCTCGGCGTGGCGGTGTTCGTCGAGGAACTTGGCGCGCAGCTCGGCCTTCTGCGGGTGATCGCTATTGAGGCTGATCACATCGACGCTGATGTAACCGCGTTCGGTCATCAGGCGGTCGATCTGTTCCTGATAGGCGCCTATCACTTCCTCCTGGCTGGCGCCCGGCTGGATCCTGGTGGCGGCTTGCCAACGATCGAAACGCACACCCTGCTCGGCCAGGGTCGCGGCGATATCGTCGAAATGGGTCAGCACCTTGTTCGGCAGGTCCGGGCTGGATACGTGGTAAACGGACAGGCTGCTCATCTTGGCAATTCCTCGTTATCGGCAGTGCCCTCCGGCTTTTTCCAGGCCGGCCAGGCAGTGCATGTCATCAGGCGGTGGCTACTTCAGTCGAAGAAAGCCTTAACGGTTTAACAGGGCGCGAGTCTTCAGCTCGCACTCGAACAGGAACTCGAAGGCCTCGATCTGGCGCTGCGCGTCACTCATGCGCGCGCCCCAGGTATAGAGGCCATGACCGCGAATCAGGTAGCCGACGCAATCGGCATGGTCGTCGAGCCAGGGCTGGACCTTGCTCGCCAGCCGGGCGATGTCCTGATCGTTGTCGAAAATCGGCACGCGCACCCGCGACTCGTGGCTGGCAATGCCGGCAAAGGCCTTTTGCAGCTCGTAACCCTCGAACTCGATGAAGTCCTCGGCGGTCAGGCGCGACAACACCGTGGCGTTCACCGAATGGGTATGCAGCACGGCGCCGATCTGCGGGTTCCAGTTGTACAGCTGGGTGTGCAACAGGGTTTCGGCCGACGGTTTTTTACCCGGCTCCAGGCTGTTGCCCGCCAGGTCGGTGGCCAGCACGTCATCCAGGCCCAACTGGCCTTTGTGCTTGCCCGAGACCGTGAGCAATACCGCGCTTGGCGACAGGCGCGTGGAATAGTTGCTGCTGGTGGCCGGGGACCAACCGCGGGCATACAGAAAGCGCCCGACCTCGATGATGTCCTGTGCCAGCTGTTCGCGGCTAAGGCTCATGGCCTCTCCTCTTGCATACGTGTGGCAATGATAACGGCTGCCGCCAGCGCTGCGAGGCTTGCAATACTAAAGGTCAATGTCGCGCCCAGGGCGTTCCAACTGTAGCCGGAATACAGCGCGCCCAATGCGCCGCCGGTGCCGGCCAGGGCCGCGTACAGGGCCTGGCCCTGGCCCTGCTGGCGGTCGCCGAAGCTGCGTTGCACGAAATGAATGGCCGCGGCATGAAAGCTGCCGAAGGTCGCGGCATGCAGCACCTGGGCAAACAGCAGCAGCCACAGGTGTTCGGCAAAGGCGCCCAGCAGCAGCCAGCGCAGGGCCGCCAGCAGGAAACTCGCCAGCAGCACCCGACGCACCGAAAAGCGCGAGAGAATCCAGCTCATCGCCAGGAACATCAGCACTTCGGCGACCACCCCCAGCGCCCACAACAAGCCGATCAAGCCGCGGCTGTAGCCCAGGTGTTCCAGGTGCAGGGTCAGGAAGGTGTAGTAAGGACCGTGGCTCATTTGCATCAAGGCCACGCAGGCATAGAAGGCCAGCACGCCGGGGCTGCGCAGTTGGCCAAGAAAGCCTCCAGCCGCCAAACGACTGCCCTGGGCCGCTGGCTGGGCATTGGGCACCCAGGCGCTGCTGAGCACGATGCCAGCCATGATCAATACCAGCGCCGCCGGGTAGATATCCAGGCTCAGCCACTCGAACAGCCGCCCCAGCGCCACCACCGTGAGAATGAAGCCGATCGAGCCCCATAGGCGGATCTGGCTATAGCGGGCGGTCTGGCCTTGCAGGTGCGCCAGGGTGATCACTTCGAACTGCGGCAGTACCGCATGCCAGAAGAACGCATGCAGGGCCATGACCATCGCCAGCCAGGCGTAGCTCTTGCTGACGAAAATCAGCGAAAAGCTCAGCAGCGTACAGATCGCGCCAAAACGCACAATGGCCAGGCGCTGGCCGGTGTAGTCGCCGAGCCAGCCCCAGATATTCGGCGCCACGCAGCGCATGAGCATGGGAATCGCCACCAGCTCGCCGATGCGCGCGCTGGAAAACCCCAGGTGATCGAAATACAGCGCCAGAAATGGCGCGGTCGAACCCAGCAAGGCGAAATAGAACAGATAGAAACTGGAGAGCCGCCAGTACGGGAGCGCCGCCACGGCCGTCAGACCGTGGCGACTGGCAGGGACGCCATTACAACTGGCCCAGCACCGGCGTGCTGACGCGCACGTCGGCGTTCTGGCCACGGTGACGCAGCAGGTGATCCATCAGCACGATGGCCATCATGGCTTCGGCGATCGGCGTGGCGCGGATGCCGACGCACGGGTCGTGACGGCCCTTGGTGATGACGTCCACCGGGTTGCCGTCGATGTCGATCGAGCGGCCCGGGGTGGTGATGCTGGAGGTCGGCTTGAGCGCCAGGTGCGCGACGATCGGCTGGCCGGAGGAAATCCCGCCAAGGATGCCGCCAGCGTTGTTGCTGAGGAAACCTTGCGGGGTCAGCTCGTCGCGATGCTCGGTGCCACGCTGGGCGACGCTGGCGAAACCGGCGCCGATCTCCACGCCCTTGACCGCGTTGATGCTCATCAGCGCGTGAGCCAGCTCGGCGTCCAGACGGTCGAAGATCGGCTCGCCCAGCCCCGGCATCACACCCTCGGCGACCACGGTGATCTTCGCCCCCACCGAGTCCTGATCGCGACGCAGCTGGTCCATGTAGGCTTCCAGCTCCGGCACCTTGTCCGGGTCGGGGCTGAAGAAGGCGTTGTCTTCCACCGAGTCCCAGGTCTTGAACGGGATTTCGATCGGGCCCAGCTGGCTCATGTAGCCCCGCACCACGATGCCCTGGCTGGCCAGGTACTTCTTGGCGATGGCCCCGGCCGCCACGCGCATGGCGGTTTCCCGCGCCGAGCTGCGACCGCCGCCGCGGTAATCGCGGATGCCGTATTTGTGGTGGTAGGTGTAATCGGCGTGGGCCGGGCGGAACAGGTCCTTGATCGCCGAGTAGTCCTTGGACTTCTGGTCGGTATTGCGGATCAGCAGGCCGATGGAGCAGCCAGTGGTCTTGCCTTCGAACACGCCGGAGAGGATTTCGACTTCATCGGCTTCCTGGCGCTGGGTGGTATGGCGGCTGGTGCCGGGCTTGCGCCGGTCCAGGTCGCGCTGCAGATCGTCCAGCGACAGCTCAAGACCCGGTGGGCAGCCGTCGACAATGGCGACCAACGCCGGACCATGGCTTTCGCCCGCGGTGGTGACAGTGAACAGCTTGCCGTAGGTATTGCCAGACATGCGGGACGCTCCGTGAAATCAGCCGAAATAACTCAATCTGGATTACTGAGCGCGCCAGTATACGCAGCCTACCCAACTAGTTCATCCTCGAACCTTATCCGTGCCCGGAAGTCCAACCGGCACCTTCTCCATGATGGCGTGATGATGCTGCGAGTTCTTCTCTTGAGCCTTACCCTGTTCACCGGCCTGGTCCACGCGGCCGTGCTGCAACGTCCCATCAGCCTGGACACTGGCAATGGCGAGTTATACGGCTCGCTGCTGTTGCCCAAGTCCGACGCCCCGGTGCCGGTGGTGCTGATCGTCTCCGGCTCCGGCCCTACCGACCGCGATGGCAACAACCCCGACGGCGGGCGCAACGACAGCCTCAAGCGCCTGGCCTGGGTGCTGGCCAAGCACAACATCGCCAGCGTGCGCTACGACAAGCGCGGCGTGGCCGCGAGCCTTGCCGCCACCCCGGACGAACGCAACCTGACCCTCGACGCCTACGTCGCCGACGCCGTGGCCTGGGGCAAAAAACTCAAGACCGACCCGCGCCTGGGCCCGTTGATCATGCTCGGCCACAGCGAAGGCGCGCTGATCGCCACCCTGGCGGCGCCCCAGGTCGATGCGGCGGCGGTGATTTCCATCTCCGGCACCGCCCGCCCGGTGGACCAGGTGCTGCGCCAGCAATTGAGCTATCGCCTGCCGGCACCGCTGATGCTGCGCAGCAACGAACTGCTCGACAGCCTCAAGGCCGGCCGGGTCGACACCGAGGTGCCGCCGCCGCTGGAAGTGATCTTCCGCCCCAGCGTGCAGCCGTACCTGATCACCCTGTTCAAGGAAGACCCGGCCGCCGCGTTCGCCCGCCTGAAAATGCCGGCCCTGATCGTCCAGGGCAGCAACGATATCCAGGTCGGCGTCGACGACGCGCGGATGCTCAAGGCCGCCAAGCCGGACGCCCAGTTGGCGCTGATCGAGGGCATGAACCATGTGCTGCGCATCGTGCCCAACGACGTCAAGCGGCAACTGGCCTCCTACAAGGACCCGCAACTGCCCCTGGCCTCGGAACTCGGCAGCCGCATCATCGGCTTTATTGACGGACTTCACGCCCGTTGACGCGTTTTCCCCTCCAGTCCTGAAAAAAACGGCCGATAAGCCTTTGCCGGCCGTTCACTTGCCGTCGGCAAGTAGCGCTTGGACAGGATCTCGCCGTTATGACCGATACCCAGAACCCTCCCGAAACCGAGGTTGAAAACCCCGCTCCCGAAGCCGTGGCGTTGCCGTGGGCGGATGTCCACGCCGAGCATCACCGGATGCTTCGCCTGGCCCCGCTGCAAACCGATCGCGCCACCGGCGGACGGCCGCTGCGCTTTATCGAGTTCGGTTATGCCGAACGCAGCAACAAGGAGCGCAGCCTGTTGCGCATGACCCTCCAGTTGCCGGGCCAACGGGTGCGCAAGGAACAGAATCACCTGGATGTCTGGGTCGACCATACGACTCGGCGGGTGCGCTTCGAACCGGAAAACCTGCAAATCGAGCCGGCGAACCGCGGCATCGGCCGCTTTCTGCTGGCGCAGGGGGCGAGTTGGGCGCAGAAGAAATGGCCGCACTACCGCGTGGACGGTTTCGAACTGGCGAACAAGGATGCGCTGAACGAGGCCACGCGCCTACGGCGCGACCACTTCCTGCGGGTCCAGGGCTTCGATGTGGTTTACGCCGATGCCCAGCATCTCAAGGGCAGCGTCAAGGATGTGCAGGTCGGCGAACTGCTGGCCAACTGGAACACCGAAAAGCTGCAATTCGTCGAGATCCTCGAAGCCGCGCAGATGCTGCAGCAGGCCGAGCAGAACCTCGAAGAGCAGGAAGTCAAACTGCGCAAGCACGAAGAAAAAGTCGCCAAGTACAAGCGCGAAGACACCGGACTGCGCTTTACCATCACCTGCCTGGTGGCCTTTGCGGTGTTCCAGGCCGGGTTGCTGATCTGGATCGCGACCCACCGCTGACAACAAAAAGCCCGCCGATTGGCGGGCTTTTTTGTAGCGCTTCGCTCGCGGCTCAGACCCGGGAGCTGAACAGCGCCTGGTGTTGCCGGCACTGCTCGGCGGTGAGCATGAACACGCCATGGCCGCCGCGCTCGAAGTCCAGCCAGGCGAAGTCGACTTCCGGGTACAGGGCTTCGACGTGGACCTGGCTGTTGCCGACCTCGACAATCAACAGGCCCTTCTCGGTCAGATGATCCGCCGCCTCGGCCAGCATGCGCCGCACCAGGTTCAGGCCATCGTCGCCACAAGCCAGGCCCAGCTCCGGTTCATGCTGGTACTCCTCGGGCATGTCGGCGAAATCCTCGGCATCCACATACGGCGGGTTCGACACGATCAAGTCGAAACGCTGGCCCGGCAAACCGTCGAAACCGTCGCCCTGCACCGTGAACACCCGCTCGTCGACGCCATGGCGCTCAATGTTCTGGTTCGCCACCTCGAGGGCTTCGAACGACAGGTCGGCCAGCACCACTTCCGCATGGCGGAACTCGTAGGCGCAGGCAATGCCGATGCAGCCGGAACCGGTGCACAGGTCGAGAATCCGCGCAGGCTCGGCGCCCAGCCAGGGTTCGAAACGTTTTTCGATCAGCTCGCCGATCGGTGAACGCGGGATCAGCACACGCTCGTCGACAATGAACGACAGGCCGCAGAACCAGGCTTCGCCCAGCAGGTAGGCGGTCGGTACACGCTCTTCGATGCGCCGCTTGAGCAGACGCTGCAGGTTGACCAGTTCGTCGTCTTCCAACGCGCAGTCCAGATAGCTGTCGGCGATTTCCCACGGCAGGTGCAAGGCACCCAGTACCAACTGGCGGGCTTCGTCCCAGGCGTTGTCGGTCCCATGGCCGAAAAACAGATCCTCCCCATGAAAGCGGCTGACAGCCCAACGGATGTGGTCGCGCAGGGTGCGCAGGCGGGAAGTGATCACGGGACAGACTCCTGAAAAAACGACTGGCGATTCTAACAGCCAAAACGTCTGAGGACGACGCATGAAAAATCTGAGTCTGCGGGACGTCCAGGCGGTTTTCCCCACATTCGAGCCGATTCTCCATAGCCCTTGACACGGCTGTAGGCCAGCAACCACGCACCTTACGTTAGTAGCGATTCACAGAAGCGCTCCGCCAGAGGACAATGTCGCAAAAGCCCCACTCACAGGAGCCCCAGAATGTCCGTTCCAAAGACGATGTTTCAACTCAGCGGTCGTGGTTATGCAGCGGCTAATTTGAGCCACGCGACCCTTGTGATCATCGACGCCCAGAAAGAGTACCTCAGCGGTCCGCTGGCCCTGTCCGGCATGGACGCCGCGGTCGCCAACATCAAGCAACTGGTCGCTGCCGCCCGCTCCGCCGGCCGCCCGGTTGTACACGTACGCCACCTCGGCACCGTCGGCGGTCTGTTCGACCCCCAGGGCGAGCGCGGCGAATTCATCCCCGGCCTCGAACCCCAGGGCGACGAGACCATCATCGGCAAGCTGCTGCCAAGCGCTTTCCATGGCACCGAGCTGGAAAAGCGCCTGCAGGACCTGGGCTCCCTGGACCTGATCGTCTGCGGTTTCATGAGCCACTCCAGTGTCAGCACCACCGTGCGCGCGGCGAAGAACCTGGGCTTTCGCTGCACCCTGGTGGAAGACGCCTGCGCCACCCGCGACCTGCCCTACAAGGGCGGCATCCTCAGCGCCGAGCACGTCCAGCAGACCGAAATGGCCATCATGGCGGACAACTTCGCCACCCTCGCCCTGACCAAAGATCTGATCTGATCGACTTGCAATGAGCGGTCCACGGGCCGCTCATCCGTAAAAGCCTCTCATTTGCCGTAATTGCCTTAGCCTCAGGAACCACCCGGTCATCTTTCGGTCGAAGGGCCGATACCCATTGAGGAAGGTCGGAATGAAGATATCCGATGGTTTTGACGCACGTCGTCTGCGGCCCAAAGGCCCGCGGAACTGGCGTTTGCGCCTGGGCGCGGGATTCTCCGCGTTGCTGGCGACCTTCGGTGTGCTGCTGGCGATGGCCGGGGCCGCCAGCCTGTTGGGGCGCCCTCCGGCGCTGGGCGAATTGAATGCAAGTCCGGCAGGTTCCGCGGTGATTCTAGCGGTCGGTCTGTTACTGCTGTATGTCGGCGTCTGGCTGTGGCGTCGCTGCCGGCGTCGCATGCGCCAGCCGCAGACCCTGAACATGGCTCCACACCTGATGAAGAAACATGACTGAATCGATGGCAATACGTTTTGTCCCGCCCCTCTCCCGTCGAGTTGGGTAAACTGCTCGGTCTTCGCGGAGGCTGACATGCAAGACGACGATTTTTCCCTGTTCAAAAGCGCGATCCAAGGCGTCAAGCCAATCAAGCACGATCGCGCCGAAACCGGCAAACCCAAGGCTGACCGGGCGCAGATCGCCAAGCTGCGCCAGGCTGCCAGCGTGCGCGCCGAGACCACGACCGTCGATGGGCTGTCCGATCAGTTCGTGATCGACGTCGGCCCGGAAGACGAGTTGATGTGGGCCCGCGACGGGGTCCAGGAAAGCCAGATGCGCAAGCTCAAGGTCGGCCAGATCCCTTTCGAGGGCAGCCTCGACCTGCACGGCATGAACGTGGAAAAGGCCCGGGAAACCCTCTGGGCGTTCCTCGCCGAAGCCACCAGGTTCGAGATCCGCTGCGTGCGCGTCACCCACGGCAAGGCCGTGCGCCTGGACGGCAAGCGACCGATGATCAAGAGCCACGTCAACACCTGGCTGCGCCAGCATCCCCAGGTGCTCGGCTTCACCTCGTGCCAGGCCAGGCACGGCGGCGCCGGCGCGGTCTACGTGATGCTCAAACGCACCATGATGGAAGGCCGCGACGAGTAAAGCCGCTTCGTCGCGCTTGCAGCGTCGAGTCCGCCACCGTACCCTTGCCCTTTGCGTAAAATCCCACAGGTAGTTTCATGTCCCTGGAACAGAATTACACGGCGATCCTCGGCCAATTGGGCGAAGACGTCTCCCGCGAGGGCCTGCTCGACACGCCAAAACGTGCCGCCAAAGCCATGCAGTACCTCTGCCGCGGTTATGAACAAACGCTGGAAGAAGTCACCAACGGTGCCTTGTTCAGCTCCGATAACAGCGAAATGGTGCTGGTCAAGGACATCGAGCTCTACTCGCTGTGCGAGCACCACCTGCTGCCTTTCATCGGCAAGGCTCACGTCGCTTACATTCCAAGCGGCAAGGTGCTGGGCCTGTCGAAAGTCGCGCGCATCGTCGACATGTACGCGCGTCGCCTGCAGATCCAGGAAAACCTCAGCCGCCAGATCGCCGATGCGGTCCAGCAAGTGACCGGCGCCCTGGGCGTCGCGGTGGTGATCGAGGCCAAGCACATGTGCATGATGATGCGCGGTGTGGAGAAGCAGAACTCGTCGATGATCACCTCGGTGATGCTGGGCGAATTCCGCGAAAACGCGGCGACCCGCAGCGAGTTTCTCAGCCTGATCAAGTAATCGGCTGCCCGAAAGAACCGGCGTTCATCGCCGGTTTTTTTTCGCCTGGCAAAAATCAGGTAAGCTGCCGCCCCTTCTTTCATGGGCAAGAGACAATATCGTGATCGTCAAAGCGCTTCGAGTCGGCCTGGGCCAGCTCATCATCTTCATCGACTTCATCACCCGCCCACGCAAGCAGCAGCGCCCCGCCGCGGCTCAAGCCCAGGTCGAACAGGCCGCCAAGGGCCTGACCCTGTACCAGTTCCACGCCTGCCCCTTCTGCGTGAAAACCCGCCGCACCCTGCACCGCCTGAACGTTCCGGTGGCCCTGCGTGACGCGAAAAACAACGAGCAGGACCGCCAGACCCTGCTGGAGCAAGGCGGCAAGATCAAGGTGCCGTGCCTGCGCATCGAAGAAAACGGCCAGACCACCTGGATGTACGAGTCCAAGGTGATCATCGATTATCTGGACAAGCGCTTTGCAACAGCTTGAATGGTTGGTGGCGTTCTGAAGGACGTCAGCACGGGCCAGAACAGCCCCCACAAGCGCCAGACCATAAAAAACCGACCCAAGGGTCGGTTTTTTGTTTCCCGCAGAAGCTCAGTCGAGCATCCCGACATGCCGCGGATGGCTTTCCACCCGTTGCATCCAGGCCTGGATCGCCGGGTAGCGCGCCAGGTCGAAGCCACCTTCATGGGCGACATGGGTGTAGGCATAGAGCGCGATATCGGCAATCGAATACTGCTCGCCCACCAGATACGGCGTGCGCGCCAGCTGGTGCTCCATCACGTCCAGGGCCTTGTAGCCGCGCTTTTGCAGCTTCTCGTATTCGTGAAGGCGCTCTTGCGGCAGGCCCAGATAAAGCTGGATGAACCGTGCCACGGCAATGTACGGCTCATGGCTGTATTGCTCGAAAAACTGCCATTGCAGCACTTGCGTGCGTAAACGCGGCTCGCTCGGCAGGAATTCGCTGCTATCGGCGAGGAAGTTGAGAATCGCGTTCGACTCCCACAGGCAGGTGCCGTCTTCCAGCTCCAGCACCGGGATCTTGCCGTTGGGGTTCTTCGCCAGAAACGCCTCGGTCTGCGTATCCCCGTTCAAGATATCCACGGCGTGCCACTCGTAAGGCTGGCCCAGCAGATTGAGCATCAGCTTGACCTTGTAGCAGTTGCCGGACCGGTAATCCCCATAAACCTTGTACATGGCCCTCTCCTCTTAGGCTGCCTGTGCAGCCTGTGCTTGACGTACCACGGTGGCCAGCCGCTTGAGACCTTCGTCCAGACGCGCCGGATCGATATGACTGAAATTCAACCGCAGGTGACCTGGATTGCGGTCCGGCTCGGAGAAGAAGGGTTCGCCCGGCATGAATGCCACATCCTGCTCCAGCGCCGCTTTCAGCAAAGTGCGGGTGTCCAGCGGCTGTTTCAAGGTCAACCAGAAAAACAGCCCGCCCTGAGGCACTTGCCAATCGGCCAGATCGCCGAAATGACGTTGCAGGGTCGCCTGAAAACCGTCGCGGCGGACCCGGTAGAAATCGCGCAACTCGCTCAGATGCTGCTGATACTGCTCGGTACCTATCCATTGCAGCGCCTGCCATTGGCCGACTCGATTGGTGTGCAGGTCCGCCGACTGCTTCAACCGCAGCAGATGGGGAAACAGGTCCGGGCTGGCGATCAGGTAACCGACTCGCAGCCCCGGCAGCAGCGTCTTCGACACAGTGCCGGTGTAGATCCAGCTGGCCTTGCGCAGGCGCCCGACAATAGGCGTGGCATTGCCGCCATCGAAAGTCAGCTCGCGGTAAGGCTCGTCCTCGATCAGGGTCACCCCGAACTCGTCGAGCAACGCCGCCACGGCATCGCGCTTGGCCTCGCTGTAGCGCACCGCCGAAGGATTCTGGAAGGTCGGGATCAGGTAGATGAACGCGGGGCGATGCAGCTCCAGGCGGGCGCGCAATTGCTCCAGGTCCGGCCCATCGGCCTCAAGCGGCACGGTCAGGCAATCGGCGCCGAACAGCTGGAAGATCTGCAGCGCCGCCAGGTAGGTCGGCGCTTCCAGCATGATCTCGGTGCCCTTGTCGATGTACAACTTGGCCGCCAGATCGAGGGTCTGCTGGGAACCGCTGACCACCAACACCTGGCTGGCCTCGCACGGTACGCCCAGCGCCCGAGCCTGCGCCGCCAGAGCCTCGCGCAGCTGTGGTTCGCCCTCGCTCATGCCGTATTGGCCCATCGACACCGGCATCGCCTGCCAATCGGTCTTCGGCAGCATCGCTTCGGCGGGCAGGCCTCCGGCGAACGACATCACTTCCGGACGCTGCGCGGCGGCAAGGATTTCACGGATCAATGAGCTTTTAAGACGCGAAACACGTTCGGAGAAGGCCATGAGGGTCACCAGTAGCGAAGGCGGAGGAAAATACGTCAAACTGCTTGACCGAAATTACGCCGACTTTCGCAGATACGTCAATATGCTTGACCTTAAAAACCAAACCACGCAACAAGCCGCCATGGAAGCCTTCTTCTTTGGTTACCAGGCGTTCACCGCCAAGGCTGACGAAATGCTCGAGCGCCGCGGCCTGAGTCGCGTGCATCAGCGCATCGTGTTTTTCATTGCCCGTTATCCGGGGCTGAGCGTGAAGGAACTGCTCACGGCACTGGGCGTGAGCAAGCAGGCGCTGAACATTCCGCTGCGCCAATTGATGGAGATGCACTTGGTCAACAGCGTTGCCCCAGAGAGCGACAAGCGCAAACGCCTGCTGGAACTGACCGAGGACGGCGCGCGCTTTGAGCAATCGCTGCGGCGCGAGCAGGTGAAGCTGCTGCAACGGGTGTTCGCCGAGGCCGGCGAGGCGGCGGTGGATGGCTGGCTGGCGGTGAACAAGGCCCTGGGCGAGAACCGCTGACACCACAGCCTGAGAGCGCACAGCGGTCGTCAACCTGCATATCCGATGCTTCTGTAAGACCCGCGTCAGCCCCATTGCGAGCGCTGCGCGCTCGATCGCGGGCTGCGCCAGCGGCTACAGGCATATAGCCTTTCTGGCGAACTTTTCGCACACAACCTAAAAAACATTATTTGCTTTCTTTGTATACAAAAGCATAATTCGCCACGTGCGAGTTCCTGACCCATAGGTCAATAAAAGCCCGCAAGCCTTACATGCCTCAAAGAGCCGCTGCCCACCCTCACGTGTCCGGCTCTGGAAAAAATAATAAAACTCTTGAGGAGTACTCGCTGTGGAAAGCCGCAAATCCGAAGCCCCTACGCTGGAACTCTCGCCGCCGCTGAACAGTGGCTGGCTGGAGCGCATCTTCAAACTCAGGTTGCATGGCACCACGGTGAAGACCGAGCTGATCGCCGGTCTGACAACCTTCATCACCATGGCCTACATCATTTTCGTCAACCCCAACATCATGGCCGACGCCGGCATCGACCACGGCGCGGCCTTCGTCGCCACCTGCATCGCCGCCGCCCTGGGTTGCCTGTTGATGGGGCTGTACGCCAACTGGCCGGTAGGCCTGGCGCCCGGCATGGGGTTGAACGCCTTTTTCACCTACACCGTAGTCGGAACCATGGGCTACAACTGGGAAACCGCCCTCGGTGCGGTGTTCGTGTCCGGCGTGCTGTTCATGTTCCTGACCTTCTCGCGGATCCGCGAATGGCTGCTCAACAGCATTCCGGCCAGCCTGCGCTTCGCCATGGGCGCCGGCGTGGGCCTGTTCCTCGGGCTGATCGGCTTGAAGACCGCGGGCATCGTGGTCGATAGCCCGGCCACCCTGATCAAGCTCGGCTCCCTGCGCGAACCCGGCCCGCTGCTGGCGGCGATCTGCTTCCTGATGATTGCCGTGCTCAGTTATCACCGGGTGTTCGGCGCGATCCTCATCAGCATCATCACCGTGACCCTGGCCGGCTGGGGCCTGGGCCTGGTGCACTACGAGGGCATCATGTCGGCCCCGCCGAGCCTGGCACCGACCTGGATGGCCATGGACGTCGCCGGGGTGTTCAACGTCAGCATGATCAGCGTGGTGCTGGCCTTCCTCTTCGTGCACATGTTCGATACCGCCGGCACCCTGATGGGCGTAGCCCAGCGCGCCGGCCTGGTCAATCCCGACGGCAAGATCGAGAACCTCTCCCGCGCCCTGAAGGCAGACAGCGCCTCCAGCGTATTCGGTGCGGTGGTCGGCGTTCCACCCGTGACCAGCTACGTGGAAAGTGCCGCGGGCGTCGCCGCGGGTGGTCGGACTGGTCTTACCGCAGTGACCGTAGGTGTGCTATTTATCGCAGCCATGTTTTTCGCACCGCTGGCTGGCATGATCCCCGCTTATGCCACCGCCGGTGCGCTGATTTATGTGGCGATGCTGATGATGGGCGGCATGGCCCACATCGATTGGGAAGAGGCCACCGACAGCATCCCGGCGATCGTCACCGCAATCATGATGCCGCTGACCTTCTCGGTCGCCGACGGTATCGCCCTGGGCTTCATCACCTACGTGGCCTTGAAGGCCGGGACGGGCAAGTACAAGGAAATCTCCATCAGCCTGTGGGTGCTGTGCGCGATCTTTATCGCCAAGTTCATTTTCTTGTAGGCACATCGGTTTCAAACGGCCTCACCCCGTCGGGTGAGGCTTTTGCACATAAGGAGAAAGGCAATGAGCGTGGAAACCTGGCTGCTGTTCAGCGGCGCGGCACTGGTGGTGATCCTGATTCCGGGCCCGCTGTCCCTGCTGATGATCAGCAACAGTCTGAATTACGGTTTGCGCCGGTCCTACCCGGCGTTTCTCGGCGGCGTGTTTGCCTCGATCTGCCTGCTGAGTGCCTCGGCCCTGGGCCTGGGCGCCCTGCTGATGGCTTCGGAGCAGCTGTTCAGCGCCCTGAAAATCGTCGGTGCGCTGTACCTGTTCTATCTCGCCTGGCAAAGCTGGCAGCAATCGCGGCAGCCCTCCCTCGGCGCCGAAGTGCCCCAGGCCGCACCGAAACCGCGCTTTCGCGCACTGTTCGGGCGCGCTTTTGTGCTGGGCGCCAGCAACCCGAAAGACATTCTGTTCTTCGCCGCATTTCTGCCGCAGTTTCTCAGCGCCGAACAACCCTTCCTGCCGCAGCTGCTGATCATGATCGTCACCTGGACCCTGCTCGACCTGCTGTGCAAGCTGGCCTACGGCCTGGGCGCCCATGGCGCGGCGCGTTACCTGCGCAGCGGCAAGGGCCAGAGCTGGTTCAACCGGGTCAGCGCCGGGCTGTTCAGCGGCGCGGGCGCTGCGTCGCTGTTGAGCCGCTGAAAAGCTTCGCCGGCAAGCCACGCGCCTACAGGATTGGCTTCTGTAAGAGCGTGGCTTGCCCGCGATGGCGTCCTCACCCACAACACATTTCCGGGGACGAAAAAAAGCCCGCAGTGTGAGCGGGCGAAAGACCAAAGAAGCTATTTGCGCAGGCTTCGTGGGGGGAAAGTCCTAGCTTCCTCTGTAGGTCGAATAACTGTAGGGCGAGATCAGCAGCGGTACGTGGTAATGCTCCTGCTCGGCCGAGATGCCGAAGCGCAGCACCACCACATCGAGAAACGCAGGCTCAGGCAGTTGTACGCCGCGAGCACGGTAGTAATCGCCGGCATGGAATTGCAGCTGGTAAACGCCGGTGCGGTAGTCATCGCCTTGCAGCAACGGCGCATCGCAACGGCCATCGCTGTTGGTCAGGGCACTGGCGACCAGTTCCAGTTGCGCACCTTCGACCCGGTACAACTCGACCTTGATGGCGCTGCCTGGGCAGCCATGCGCGGCATCCAACACGTGTGTAGTCAAACGTCCCATTGATTCTGCGTGTCTGTGCGCGCTCACACGTCCAGACCTCGCGCCTCCTGAAGTCAGTTGATAAGGAGACCGCACCGTTTCGGAGCACGAAAGGATGCGGCAAGGAATTTATTAAGACACTTTTCAAAAAAATTGTACACAATAAAAATCACCCATTTCCGGGTACTTCGAGCAAGCCCCCGTATTCCCTTGATCAGCGGCTAGACCATGAGAGCAGAAGACTTTTCATCCATTAGCTGACCAACCAGGCAGGTTTCTTGCAATACCCAGGCATGAGCACAATCGATGAAAAATGCAAAAAATCGGGCTTACAAACTGATTTAAAAGTTGTATACAATCGTTCCATCGCTGTGACGCCAGCCTGCCTTTCCCCCTCAGGCCCCGCCACGCCACCGTTATCACGATAAGAAGGAAGACTGCAGTGAGCGCTGACTACCCACGCGACCTGATCGGTTACGGCTCCAACCCTCCTCACCCTCACTGGCCGGGCAATGCCCGCATCGCCCTGTCGTTCGTGCTCAATTATGAAGAAGGCGGCGAGCGCAATATCCTGCACGGCGACAAGGAGTCGGAAGCCTTCCTTTCGGAAATGGTCGCCGCCCAACCCCTGCAGGGCGAGCGCAACATGAGCATGGAATCGCTGTACGAGTATGGCAGCCGTGCCGGCGTGTGGCGGATCCTCAAGCTGTTCAAGGAATTCGACATTCCGCTGACCATCTTCGCCGTCGCCATGGCCGCCCAGCGCCATCCGGACGTGATCCGCGCCATGGTCGAAGCCGGCCACGAGATCTGCAGCCACGGCTACCGCTGGATCGACTACCAGTACATGGACGAAGCCCAGGAACGCGAGCACATGCTCGAGGCGATCCGTATCCTCACCGAAATCACCGGTGAACGCCCGCTGGGCTGGTACACCGGCCGCACCGGCCCGAACACCCGGCGCCTGGTGATGGAGGAAGGCGGCTTCCTCTACGACTGCGACACCTACGACGACGACCTGCCCTACTGGGAACCCAACAACCCGACCGGCAAGGCGCACCTGGTGATCCCCTACACCCTGGACACCAACGACATGCGCTTCACCCAGGTCCAGGGCTTCAACCAGGGCGACGACTTCTACCAGTACCTCAAGGATGCCTTCGACGTGCTGTACGCCGAAGGGGCCGAGGCGCCGAAGATGCTGTCCATCGGCCTGCACTGCCGCCTGATCGGCCGTCCGGCGCGCCTGGCCGCCCTGAAGCGTTTCATCGAGTACGCCAAGGGTCACGATCAGGTCTGGTTCACCCGCCGCGTGGACATCGCCCGCCACTGGCAGCAAACCCACCCGTTCCCGGGGGCGGCGAAATGAGCACCTTCCAAACCCTGAAACCCTCGACCCTGAGCCGCGACGCCTTCGTCAAAGCCTTCGCCGATATCTACGAACATTCGCCATGGGTCGCCGAAAAGGCCTTCGACCTGGGCCAGGACGCGTCGATCGACCGGATCGACGTCCTGCACCAGCGCATGAGCGACATCCTGTTGAGCGCCGATCACCAGAGCCAACTCGCCCTGATCAACGCTCACCCGGACCTGGCCGGCAAAGCCGCCGTCCAGGGGCAACTGACCGAAGCCAGCACCCATGAACAGGCTGGCGCCGGTATTCACCAATGCACGGCCGAAGAGTTCCAGCGCTTCACCGAGCTGAACGACGCCTACAAGGCCAAGTTCAAGTTTCCCTTCATCATGGCGGTAAAAGGCAGCAACCGGCATCAGATCCTCGCGGCGTTCGAAGCCCGCATCCACAACTCGGTGGACACCGAATTCCGGTGCGCGCTGGCGGAGATCAACAAGATCGCCCTGTTCCGATTACTGACTCTCTAGCAAGCCTGGCCCGAGTACGAAACGTACCCAGGGCCCTGCAAGCATCCCAAGCCACTCAATTAAAGGCAGACAAGAAGAATGAAAGCTTACGCCGTACCTTTCGAGAAGTTCGTCAACCTGGCCGACGCCCGCCTGGGCACCAAAATCATCTCGGTGACCGATGACTGGTTCGCGGACGCCAACCGTCTGTTCCAGCCGACCCCGGCCGTATGGAAGGAGGGCGTATTCGATGACAACGGCAAGTGGATGGACGGCTGGGAGTCGCGCCGCAAGCGCTTCGAAGGCTACGACAGCGCTGTGATCCGCCTGGGCGTGCCTGGCCAGATCAAGGGCGTGGACATCGACACCTCATTCTTCACCGGCAACTTCCCGCCATCGGCCTCCCTGGAAGCCTGCTTCCTGACCGAAGGCGAGCCGAACGAAAACACCCAGTGGGTGGAAGTGCTGCCAGCCGTCGAGCTGCAAGGCAACAGCCATCACTACCACGAGATCAGCAACGACCAGGCGTTCAGCCACCTGCGCTTCAACATCTACCCGGATGGCGGCGTGGCCCGTCTGCGCGTGCACGGCATCCCGTACCGCGACTGGTCGGCGGTCGGCGACAACGAACAGGTCGACCTGGCAGCCGCCCTCAACGGTGGGCGCGCCCTGGCCTGTTCCGACGAACACTTCGGCCGCATGAGCAACATCCTCAACCCGGGCCGCGGCATCAACATGGGCGATGGCTGGGAAACCGCACGCCGCCGCACGCCGGGCAATGACTGGGTGATCGTCGCCCTGGGTCATCCGGGCGAGATCGAGAAGATCATCGTCGACACCCTGCACTTCAAGGGCAACTACCCGGACAGCTGCTCGATCCAGGGCGCCTTCGTCAAGGGCGGCACCGACAGCCAGATCGAAACCCAGTCGCTGTTCTGGCGCGAACTGCTGCCGAGCCAGAAGCTGGAAATGCACGCCGAACACACCTTCGCCGAGCAGATCAAGGCCCTGGGCCCGATCACCCATATCCGCCTGAACATATTCCCGGACGGTGGCGTCAGCCGCCTGCGGATCCTCGGCAAGGTCGCGAAGTCGAAGTAATGCTGCGCCCGCAGGAGCGAGGCTGCTCGCTCCTGCGGGAAAGATGATTCACCGACAACAACGAACTCACAGATTAAGAAGAACAGCATGCGCACATTGATGATCGAACCGCTGACCAAAGAAGCCTTCGCCCCCTTCGGTGACGTGATCGAAACCGACGGCCGCGATCACTTCATGATCAACAACGGTTCGACCATGCGCTTCCATCGTCTGGCTACCGTGGAAACCGCCACGCCGGACGACAAGGCGATCATCAGCATCTTCCGCGCCGACGCGCTGGACATGCCCTTGACCGTACGCATGCTGGAGCGCCATCCGCTGGGCAGCCAGGCTTTCATTCCGCTGCTCGGCAACCCCTTTCTGATCGTGGTCGCGCCACTTGGCGATGCACCTGTATCGGGCTTGGTCCGCGCCTTCGTCAGCAATGGCAGGCAGGGCATTAATTACCATCGCGGCGTCTGGCACCACCCGGTGCTGACGATCGAAAAGCGGGATGACTTCCTGGTGGTTGATCGCAGTGGCACAGGCAATAACTGCGATGAGCATTTCTTTGAAGAGGATGAGTGTTTGATCCTCGCCCCCCACCAATAAGAGAAGGTCTGATCACTCGACAACAAGGGTGACAGGCGAGAGGTAAAGACTGTGGAAGCACATCTGTTGGAATGGCTCAACCTGAGCGTGCGTTGGGTTCACATGATCACTGGCGTGGCCTGGATCGGCGCGTCGTTCTACTTCGTCTGGCTGGAAAACAACCTCAATCGCGTCAACCCCAAGGACGGCCTGTCGGGCGACCTTTGGGCAATCCACGGTGGCGGCATCTACCACCTGGAAAAATACAAACTGGCCCCACCGTCCATGCCGGAGAACCTGCACTGGTTCAAGTGGGAAGCCTACTTCACCTGGATGTCGGGGATCGCCCTGCTGTGCCTGGTGTTCTACTACAACCCGATGCTCTACCTGGTAGCGCCCGGCAGTGGCCTGACCGGCCCTGAAGGCGTGGCCATCGGCATCGGTTCGCTGATCGCTGGCTGGTTCGTCTACGACTTCCTCTGCGACTCGCCCCTGGGCAAGAGACCCGCCCTGCTCGGCTTCATCCTGTTCGTGCTGTTGGTCGCCGCGGCCTATGGCTTCAGCAAGGTGTTCAGCGGTCGCGGCGCCTACCTGCACGTCGGCGCCATCATCGGCACCATCATGGTCGGCAACGTGTTCCGCATCATCATGCCGGCCCAGCGCGCGCTGGTAGCCGCCATCGCGGAAAACCGCACGCCGGACCCGACCCTGCCGGCCAAGGGCCTGCTGCGTTCGCGGCACAACAACTACTTCACCCTGCCCGTGCTGTTCATCATGATCAGCAACCACTTCCCGAGCACCTACGGCAGCCAGTACAACTGGTTGATCCTGGCCGGGATCGCAGTGCTGGCGGTGCTGGTGCGTCACTACTTCAACACCCGCCACGACAGCCACAAGTTCGCCTGGACCCTGCCGGTCGCGGCCCTGGGCATGATCTGCCTGGCCTACGTCACCGGCCCCGCGCAAATGGCCAAGGGTCCGGAAGTGGCCAAGGCGCCAGCGAAGATCGAATACCAGCCACTGCCGGAAACCGCCATCGGTGGCGGCGCCAAGCCCGAAACCGCAGCGGCGCCGGCAGCTCCGGCGGCTCCCGAAGTTGCTCCGACGCAAGCGTCCACGGCAACCCAGGGCCCGAGCTTCGACAAGGTGCATAACGTGATTCAGGAACGTTGCACCGTCTGCCACTCGGCCAAGCCCACCAGCCCGCTGTTCAGTGCCGCGCCAGCCGGCGTGATGTTCGATACCCCGGAGCAGATCAAGCTCCAGGCCCCACGGATCCAGGCCCAGGCAGTCGCAAGCCAGATCATGCCACTGGGCAACATCACCCAGATGACCCAGCAGGAACGTGACCTGATCGGCGCCTGGATCAATCAGGGGGCGCGCACCAACTAGTACTGCGGTGCCTTGACGACCGCTATCGCGGGCAAGTCGGATCGCCGCCCGCTCGCCCCTACAGCTCATCCAATACCTGTAGGCGCGAGCTTGCCCGCGATCAACCGCCACGCGGTTGGCCTGCTGCAAAAAAGCTGTTCGCAACCACACAGCTTTCAAATCACAAGAATAAAAAGATCCGAGGTGTTGCATGTCCGCGTTAACCGAACCGCGCATCCCCGACGCACCCGCCATTGCGCGACTGCCCCTTTTGCAACTGATCCTGGTCGGTTTGCAGCATGTCCTGCTGATGTACGGAGGCGCCATCGCGGTGCCGTTGATCATCGGACAGGCCGCGGGTCTGAGTCGTGAAGAAATCGCCTTCCTGATCAATGCCGACCTGCTGGTCGCCGGCATCGCCACCATCGTGCAATCCCTCGGCATCGGCCCCATGGGCATCCGCATGCCGGTGATGATGGGCGCCAGCTTTGCCGCCGTGGGCAGCATGGTGGCCATGGCCGGCATGCCGGGCATCGGTTTGCAGGGGATCTTTGGCGCGACCATCGCCGCCGGCTTCTTCGGCATGCTGATCGCGCCCTTCATGTCCAAGGTGGTGCGTTTCTTTCCGCCACTGGTCACCGGCACCGTCATCACCTCCATCGGTTTGTCGCTGTTCCCGGTCGCGGTGAACTGGGCGGGCGGCGGCAGCCACAATGCCGAATTCGGTTCCCCCATCTACCTGGCCATCGCCGCGCTGGTACTGGGCACCATCCTGCTGGTGCACCGTTTCATGCGCGGTTTCTGGGTGAATATTTCCGTGCTGATCGGCATGGGCCTGGGCTACGTGCTCTGCGGCCTGATCGGCATGGTCGACCTCAGCGGCATGGCCCAGGCGCCCTGGGTGCAGGTGGTCACCCCTCTGCATTTCGGCATGCCGCAGTTCCATCTGGCGCCGATCCTGTCGATGTGCCTGGTGGTGGTGATCATCTTCGTCGAGTCCACCGGGATGTTCCTGGCACTGGGAAAGATCACCGGCCAGGAAGTCACCCCGCGCATGCTGCGTCGCGGCCTGCTGTGTGATGCCGGCGCCTCGTTCTTCGCCGGCTTCCTCAACACCTTCACCCACTCTTCGTTCGCCCAGAACATCGGCCTGGTGCAGATGACCGGCGTGCGTTGCCGCTCGGTGACCCTAGTCGCCGGCGGCCTGCTGATAGTCCTGAGCCTGCTGCCCAAGGCGGCTTTCCTGGTGGCCTCGATTCCACCGGCGGTACTGGGCGGCGCGGCCATCGCCATGTTCGGCATGGTGGCGGCGACCGGGATCAAGATCCTTCAGGAAGCCGACATCGCCGACCGCCGCAATCAACTGCTGGTGGCGGTGAGCATCGGCATGGGCCTGATTCCGGTGGTCCGCCCGGAGTTCTTCGCTCACCTGCCCCTGTGGATGAGCCCGATCACCCACAGCGGAATCGCCATGGCGACCCTCAGTGCCCTGGCCCTGAACCTGCTGTTTAACATCCTGGGCGGCACCGAACGGGCCGCCAGCAACGCCCGACACGCCCACCAGCATTGAAGCCTGAATGGGGCGGCCTGGCGGTCGCCCCTGCTTGACCGTCGATACCCGAAACACACGCACGACAGGCAGACCCGGCACCGCGCCCGGTCGCAGTCGGCGGCTGCCTGCGCCTTGACAATAAAAACAAACAGGGAGCAACACGATGAGACATGCACACGCACGCCTGCTGTTGAGCAGCGCACTGCTGGCGACAACCCAGGCCATGGCCGGCGACCTGCTGCTGTGGCAGACCAACAGCCTGACGTACCTGTACGGCAAGAACTTCGCGATCAACCCGTCGATCCAGCAGACGGTGACCTTCGAACACGCCGACCGCTGGAAATACGGCGACACCTTCCTGTTCGTCGACAAGATTTTCTACAACGGCCAGGAAGACCGTAACAAAGGCCCCCACGCCTTTTACGGCGAGTTCAGCCCCAGGCTGTCGTTCGGCAAGATCCTCGACCGCTCATTGGCCTTCGGCCCGGTCAAGGACGTGTTGCTGGCCATGACCTACGAATATGGCGAAGGCGACAGCGAGGCCTACCTGTTCGGCCCCGGTTTCGACCTCGCCATTCCGGGCTTCAACTATTTCACCCTGAACTTCTATCGCCGCCAGACCGAAGGCCCGCGCCCCGGCGACGGTGTCTGGCAGATCACGCCTTCCTGGTCCTACAGCATCCCGCTGGGTCGCTCGAACCTGTTGATCGACGGCTACCTGGACTGGGTGGTGGACAACGACCAGAACGACCGCGGCACCTACCACGCCAACCTGCATATCAATCCGCAGATCAAATATGACCTGGGCAAGGCCCTGCGCCTGGGCGAGAAGCAGCTGTATGTCGGCCTCGAATACAGTTACTGGAAAGACAAGTACGGCATCCAGAACAGCCCGAACCTGGACACTAACCAGAACACCGCCAGCCTGCTGGTGAAGGTGCATTTCTAGGATGGCCGGCAAACGTGCTCCAAAGTTGTTTCAAGTGCGCTATTGCAGAGCACTTGAGCAAGGCCGTGGGAGTCAGTATTCTCCGCGGCCGCCTGAATCCGGTGAAAAAAAAAGCCCGGATTTAAAATCTGACCAGAAAGCCAACTTATCCCGGCCTCTGGAAAGTACCAAGGCGTACCGATTTAGAACCGAATTCACTCTCGATCGACTGTATTCGTACAGCCGTAAGGGAGTTTTTGCGTTTTTTTTTCGCCTTGGCTCAGCTCTTGCTATCAGCAACAAAGCTGACCGATCGGATGATTTTTCAGCCACTGAAAGGTGCCACACCAGAGCACCGGCTTTTAAAGAAAAAAACGTGGAACCACTTACTTTTTGGGAGCAACCGAATGAACCGCATCTGTAAAGGCCTGATGCTTGCCGGATCCTTGCTGGCAGGGGCCCAGGCCACCGCCGGCGACCTGCTGCAATGGCAGAACAACAGCCTGACTTACCTCTACGGCAAAGACTTCGCGATCAATCCAGAGATCCAGCAGACCGTTACGTTCGAGCATGCCGATGCCTGGAAGTACGGCGACAACTTCCTGTTTATCGACAAGATCTTCTACAACGGTAAAAAGGACGGCAACGTCGGCCCGAACACTTATTACGGCGAGTTCAGCCCGCGTCTTTCATTCGGCAAGATCTTTGATCAGAAGTTGGAGTTCGGTCCGATCAAGGATGTATTGCTGGCCATGACTTACGAGTTCGGCGAAGGCGATAACGAGTCCTACCTGATCGGTCCGGGTTTTGACCTGGCGATCCCCGGGTTCGATTACTTCCAGTTGAACTTCTACAACCGTCAGACCGAAGGCAGCCGTGCCGGCGACAATGTCTGGCAGATCACCCCGGTCTGGTCCTACACCATTCCCGTGGGCCGTTCGGACATCCTCATCGACGGTTTCATCGACTGGGTGGTGGACAACGACAAGAACGCCAGAGGCGAGTACCACGCCAACCTGCACGTCAACCCACAGATCAAGTACGACCTGGGCAAGGCGCTGAAACTGGGCGACAAACAGCTGTATGTCGGTATCGAATACGACTATTGGAAGAACAAGTACGGGGTCAAGGACACTCCGTACTTCGACACCGACCAGAACACCGCCAGCCTGCTGCTCAAGTACCACTTCTGATGCTGTGAGCGCCGTTCCCGTGCGGGTCGCGGGAACGGATTACATCGAACAAATCGATAGTAACACCCCGATATTCGCAACCATCGATCAGTTGAGCTGGCATAGCATGTCGCTCATTCCAACCTGATCAGGAGTTGCATCGATGACTCAATTTCGCAAAGTACTCAGCGTCCATACCGGCCAGCCCGCCTCGGACGGCGCCGGCGTCAGACTGACCCGGGTCTTCGGTGGCCAGGGTGTCGAGCGTTTCGACCCGTTCCTGATGCTCGACGAATTCGGTTCGGAAAACCCCGACGATTACATCGCCGGCTTCCCGCCCCATCCCCATCGCGGCTTCGAAACCGTCACCTACATGCTTGAAGGCCGCATGCGCCACGAGGATCACCTGGGCAACGTCGGCCTGCTGGAAGGCGGTGGCGTGCAGTGGATGACCGCTGCCAAGGGCATCATCCACAGCGAGATGCCGGAACAGGAAGAAGGCGTGATGCGCGGCTTCCAGCTATGGCTGAACCTGCCGGGCAAGCACAAGCTGGACAAGGCCGGCTACCGGGACATCCAACCCCAGGACATCCCGCGCCTGACCACCGCCAATGGCGTGGAAGTGGTGGTGATCGCCGGCCGTTTCGACGACGGCCAGGTGCAACAGACCGGCGCCGTCGAACGGCCGGACACCGAGCCCCATTACTTCGACCTGCGCTTGCCCGCCGGCGCCAGCATCAGCCCGCGTCTGCCCGAGGGGCACCGGGCCCTGCTGTATGTCTATGAAGGCCAGGTCGAGCTGCCCGGGCATCCGCAACCGGTCGCCAGCAGCAAGCTGGTGCGCCTGTCCGACCAGGGCGAGATCCAGTTGAGCAGTGCCGATGGCGCCCGCGTGCTGTTGATCGCCGGCAAGCCCTTGGGCGAGCCGATCGTGCAGTACGGCCCGTTCGTGATGAACACCCGGGAAGAGATCGAGCAGGCGTTGCGGGATTTTCGCGATGACAAACTGACGGCCTGAGCCACGCCGGCTCAAAACCGCTATCGAGGGCAGGCTCGCTCCCACACAGAGACAAGGTTTCTGTGAGGGCAGGCTTGCCCTCGATGCATTTAGACGGTCGCGACTTCTGCCGCCAACCCCAGGAAGCGCCGCAGCTCGTCGCGCTTGGCCAGGGCATCGCTGCGTCCCAGTTCGATCAGTTCGCTGCAATACCCCGACTCGAACAACAGGTAACTCAGGACCCCGGCACCGCTGGTCTTGGTCGCCCCCGGCCCGCGCAGAAACAGGCGCAGTGCCGCCGGCAGCTCATGTCGATGACGGGCAGCGATCTCGTCGATCGGCTGGCTGGGCGCAATCACCAGCACCTCCACCGGCGCCACACCCAGGGCGCGGACGGGCGTGCCCGACGGCAGCAAATGACTGAACTGATTGAGCCGCTGCAAGAGCTCGATGTCGCTCTCCAGGCTGTCAATGAACGTACTGTTGAGCATGTGGCCGCCGATCTGCGCCAGCGTCGGCTGCTGCCCGGTGTAACTACGTTGCTGGGGCGCCTGTGGATCAATGCCGCGAGGGTTGCCGCTGACCCCGACCACCAGCACCCGGCTGGCCCCCAGGTGCAACGCCGGACTGATGGGCGCCGATTGCCGCACCGCGCCGTCGCCGAAAAACTCCTGGTCGATTTTCACCGGCGCGAACAGCAACGGAATCGCCGAACTGGCCAGCAAGTGTTCGACCGTGAGTTCGGTGGGCAGGCCGATACGCCGATGGCGCAGCCAGGCATCGATGGTGCCGCCGCCCTGGTAGAAGGTCACCGCCTGGCCCGATTCGTAACCGAAGGCCGTGACCGCCACCGCCTGCAGGTGCTTTTGCGCGATCGCCTGACGAATGCCGGACAGCTGCAGCTTATCGTTCAACAACTGCCGCAGCGGTGAACTGTTGAGCAGCGCCACCGGCACCTGCGCGCCCAGGCCGAGCAGGCTGTGACCGACGAACCGGGCGGCCTGGCGGATCACCCCGGGCCAGTCGCTGCGGATCACCTGATGGCTGCGAAAGCCCTGCCAGAACGCCGTGAGACGCTCGATGGCCGCGGTGAAATCCAGCGCGCCGCTGGCCAGGCTGACCGCGTTGATCGCCCCGGCCGAGGTCCCGACAATCACCGGAAACGGATTGCTCGCCCCCGCCGGCAGCAACTCGGCAATCGCTGCCAATACCCCCACCTGATATGCCGCACGAGCCCCGCCGCCGGAAAGAATCAATCCTGTGACCGGTTCCGCTGGGCTCATCGCTACACTCCATGGCGCTGATAAAGGGCTTTCAATCTAGCCTGATAATTTCAACCGCGCTTCTTATACAGCTTCGGCTCGCCTGGCGGGCGGCTCTTGAAGCGGCGGTGCGCCCACAGGTACTGCTCCGGGCACTCGCGCAGCACGCCTTCGATCCACTGGTTGATGCGCAGGCAATCGGCCTCTTCGGTCTCACCCGGGAAATCCTGCAACGGCGGGTGAATCACCAGCCGATAACCACTGCCATCGGCCAGCCGCTGCTGAGTGAAAGGCACCACCAGGGCCTTGCCCAGCCGGGCGAACTTACTGGTGGCGGTAACCGTCGCCGCCTGGATGCCGAACAGCGGCACGAATACGCTCTGCTTGGCGCCGTAATCCTGGTCCGGTGCGTACCAGATGGCACGCCCGGCACGCAGCAGCTTGAGCATGCCGCGCACGTCTTCACGCTCCACCGCCAGGGAATCCAGATTATGTCGTTCGCGGCCACGGCGCTGGATGAAATCGAACAGCGGGTTCTTGTGCTCGCGGTACATGCCATCGATGGTGTGCTGCTGGCCCAGCAACGCCGCGCCGATTTCCAGGGTGGTGAAGTGCAGGGCCATGAGGATCACGCCCTTGCCTTCCAGCTGCGCCTGCTTGAGGTGCTCCAGCCCTTCGACATGGGCCAGGCGCGCCAGGCGCGGCTTGGACCACCACCAGCTCATGGCCATCTCGAAAAAGGCGATGCCGGTGGAGGCGAAGTTTTCCTTGAGCAGGCGCTTGCGCTCGGCGGCGGACTTCTCGGGGAAACACAGTTCCAGGTTGCGCTTGGCGATCCGCCGACGCTCGCCGGCCACCCGGTACATCAACGCGCCCAGGGCACGGCCGATCCACAGCAACAACGGATAAGGCAACTGGACCACCAGCCATAGCAGGCCCAGGCCCAGCCACAACGGCCAAAAACGAGGATAAAGAAATGCAGCTCGAAAACGCGGGCGATCCATTACAGATTCCGGACAGACAACAAGGTCGCGCATTCTACATCGGTTCGACCCGGCTTGCGGCCCGCGGGCGTTCTCGTTATAAGTCTCGGCACTTTTAGTGACAAGCCGCTTTATGCCGACCATGAGCCAAACCGAATCGCAAGACCTGGATCCTGTGTTCCAGTTGAAGGGCAGCATGCTGGCCATCACCGTGCTGGAACTGGCCCGCAACGACCTCGAAGGCCTCGATCGCCAACTGGCGGCGAAGGTCGCGCAAGCCCCGAATTTCTTCAGTAACGCCCCGCTGGTGCTGGCGCTGGACAAACTGCCGGCCAGCGAAGGTGCCGTCGATCTGCCCGGCCTGATGCGGGTCTGCCGTCACCATGGTCTGCGCACCCTGGCGATCCGCGCCAGCCGCATCGAAGACATCGCCGCGGCGATCGCCGTCGATCTGCCCGTCCTGCCGCCCTCCGGCGCCCGGGAACGGCCCCTGGAGCCGCAGGAAAACGAAGTCCGGAAAAAGCCGGAAAAACCGCCTGAGCCGACCATCAAGCCCACCCGCATCATCACTTCGCCAGTACGCGGCGGGCAGCAGATCTATGCCCAAGGTGGCGATCTGGTAGTGACCTCCTCGGTCAGCCCGGGTGCGGAACTTCTGGCCGATGGCAACATCCATGTATACGGCCCGATGCGCGGTCGAGCGCTGGCCGGGGTCAAGGGCGACACCAAGGCACGGATTTTCTGTCAGCAGTTGAGCGCTGAACTGGTGTCCATCGCCGGCCAGTACAAGGTTTCCGAGGACCTGCGGCGCGATCCGCTGTGGGGTGCCGGGGTCCAGGTCAGCCTGTCGGGTGACGTGTTGAACATCACACGTCTTTAACGGATACTGCCGCATTTTCCAGGCATCTCTAAAACCTAGCGAATACGGCTCAAACGAAGTAGGAGCAGGTGTTAACCGAGCTCCAGCCAAGGCTGTCCGACTGCAGTAGTTTTCATAGAGATGTTTTTCAGGGGCTAAAAAGTCCTTCTTCCTTAGGGGTGAAACACCTTGGCCAAGATTCTCGTGGTTACATCCGGCAAGGGTGGTGTGGGTAAGACCACCACCAGCGCCGCTATCGGTACCGGCCTCGCTCTGCGCGGCCACAAAACTGTCATCGTCGACTTCGACGTCGGCTTGCGTAACCTCGACCTGATCATGGGTTGCGAACGTCGCGTGGTGTATGACTTCGTCAACGTGGTCAACGGCGAAGCCAACCTGCAGCAAGCCCTGATCAAAGACAAGCGCCTGGAAAACCTCTACGTACTGGCCGCCAGTCAGACCCGCGACAAAGACGCGCTGACCCAGGAAGGCGTGGAAAAAGTGCTGATGGAGCTCAAGGAGACCTTCGATTTCGTGGTCTGCGACTCCCCGGCCGGTATCGAGAAAGGCGCCCACCTGGCCATGTACTTCGCCGACGAAGCGATTGTCGTGACCAACCCTGAAGTTTCCTCGGTGCGCGACTCCGACCGCATGCTCGGCCTTTTGGCCAGCAAGTCCCGTCGCGCCGAAAGAGGCGAAGAGCCGATCCAGGAACACCTGCTGATCACCCGCTACCACCCGGAGCGCGTCGAAAAAGGGGAAATGCTCGGTGTCGAAGACGTCAAGGAAATCCTTGCAGTGCGCCTTCTGGGCGTGATCCCGGAATCCCAGGCGGTGCTCAAGGCCTCCAACCAGGGCGTGCCGGTGATTCTCGACGACCAGAGCGATGCCGGCCAGGCCTACAGCGATACCGTTGATCGCTTGCTGGGCAAGGAAAAGGAACACCGGTTCCTCAATGTCGAGAAGAAGGGATTCTTCGAGCGCCTGTTTGGAGGTAGGTAAATGAACCTTTTTGACTTCTTTCGTGCCAGCAAAAAAGTAAGCACCGCGTCGGTAGCGAAAGAGCGTCTACAGATCATCGTGGCGCATGAACGCGGCCAACGCACTACCCCCGATTACTTGCCTGCCTTGCAGAAGGAACTGGTGGAAGTAATCCGCAAGTACGTCAATATCGGGTCCGATGACGTGCACGTCGCTCTGGAAAACCAGGGCAGTTGCTCGATCCTGGAACTCAATATCACCCTGCCTGATCGCTGATCGACCAGGCTGGAGCCACGGCGGCTCGATCCCTCGGTTTTCTACAGGAGCAAGCCCGCTCCCGTAGAAGCCGGGCTGATCGAGCCGCCGTTGGCGTTTGTTACGAGGCTGTTTTAATGCCGCTGTCGAATATCCGCATCATTCACCAGGACGCCGCTGTCCTGGTGGTGGACAAACCCACCCTGCTGCTCTCAGTGCCTGGCCGGGCCGATGACAACAAGGATTGCCTGATCACCCGCCTGCAGGAAAACGGCTACCCGGAAGCCCGCATCGTCCATAGGCTGGACTGGGAAACCTCCGGCATCATCCTGCTGGCCCGCGACCCCGATACCCACCGCGAACTGTCCCGGCAATTTCACGACCGCGAGACCGAAAAAGCCTACACCGCGCTGTGCTGGGGCCAACCGGAACTGGACAGCGGCAGCATCGATCTGCCACTGCGCTACGACCCGCCGACCAAACCGCGGCACGTGGTGGACCACGAATTCGGCAAGAACGCCCTGACTTTCTGGCGCGTGCTGGAACGCTGCGGCGACTGGTGCCGGGTCGAGCTGACCCCGATCACCGGGCGCTCGCACCAGTTGCGGGTGCATATGCTGTCCATCGGTCACCCGCTGCTGGGCGACGGCTTGTACGCGCATCCACAAGCGCTGGCCGCCTGGCCACGCCTGTGCCTGCACGCCAGCATGCTCAGCTTCACCCATCCACAGAGCGGCGAACGCCTGCGCTTCGAGTGCCCGGCACCGTTCTGATCGAGAGCGACCACCGTAGCGGGACGCCCCTCGATTGAGGGGCATACAACCTCAGAAAAATCCGACCAAAAATGAAGATTAATCTGAATAATTTGTTATGGATTTGTGAAAAAAATATTAAAATAGTGGCTATTCGATATTAAGGCAGGAAGCCCTCGTGCTCAGCAGTCAGCCATTTCAACGCGATTACCCTTTCACCTTCTGCTTTCTGAATACCACCCTGCACCTTCGCGAAAAACCTTCGGCAAACGCCTGCACAGCCCTCGAACAACTCATCCGCCAACGTCACGCACACAAACAGACCCGCGCCAGCGCCCCTTTGGCGAACGGCGAGACACCGCTGTTCGCCAAGGTGCAGCCCCTGGATACGCTCAAGGCGAAAGTTCGCGTCACCCTGGGCAAGCCCCAGCGCAACGGCCGCTTCGACTGGCCGCTGGAAGAGCTGATCAACACCGTCGAAGCCCAGCGACGCGGCGTACAGATGTCCGACCTTGAAGGATTCGGCTATACCCGGGATCGCCTGGGGCTGGTACAGGAATACTTCATCCTTACCCGCCTGCTGGACGATTACATCGACGGCGTACAGTGGTTGCGCAACAACCCGGACAAGATCGAACCCTTTATCCGCGATGCATTCGGGCTGCTGCACTCCCTCGCGCAAAAGAACATCACCCATATGGATTTCTGGGCCGGCAACATCATGATCAGCCCCCAGGCTCCGCTCAAGGCCATCGACTTCGAGAACTGCTTCGCGACCATCACGCCCCATCCCAGCGAGACCCTGGGTTTTCAGTTGGGGTTCTTCTATCGTCGCGAAGTCTACAAACTGATCACCGAAGCGCAGTACGACGCGCTGGTGGAGGAATACCTCGATCAACTACCGGGCATTTGCGCAGAGAAATTCAACCAGGTTTACCAGGCCAGCAAGCATGAATATGTGGGCCGCAAGCAACGCCGCGAAGTGTTCCTCAAAGGCAACCTGATCACCGGCTGAGCCGTTTTCCCTGCCGCGATGAATGTTGTCTCCCTCAACGGCATTGCGCCTGCAATGCCGCGAGCCGATACGGTAAACTCGCGCCACTGCTGTCTGGAGTTACTTATGCGCGAAGAGTTGAACCAGGGCCTGATCGACTTCCTCAAGGCCTCCCCTACCCCTTTCCATGCAACCGCCAGCCTCGTTCAACGCCTGGAGGCCGCAGGCTACCAGCGTCTCGACGAGCGCGAGCCGTGGACCACCGAAGCCAACGGTCGCTACTACGTCACCCGCAATGACTCCTCCATCGTGGCCGTCAAGCTGGGTCGGCATTCGCCCCTGCAAGGCGGGATCCGCATGGTCGGCGCGCACACCGACAGCCCGTGCCTGCGGGTCAAGCCGCAACCGGAGCTGCAACGCCAGGGCTTCTGGCAACTGGGCGTGGAAGTCTACGGCGGCGCCTTGCTGGCGCCCTGGTTCGACCGCGACCTGTCGCTGGCCGGCCGCGTCACCTTCCGTCGCGACGGCAAGGTCGAAAGCCAGCTGATCGACTTCAAGGCGCCCATCGCGATCATCCCCAACCTGGCCATTCACCTCAATCGCGAAGCCAACCAGGGCTGGGCCATCAATGCCCAGACCGAGTTGCCGCCGATCCTCGCGCAATTCGCCGGCGACGAGCGGGTCGACTTCCGCGCGGTGCTGACCGACCAGTTGGCCCGCGAACACGGCCTGAACGCCGATGTGGTGCTCGACTATGAGCTGAGCTTCTACGACACCCAAAGCGCCGCGGTGATCGGCCTGCACGGCGACTTCATCGCCGGCGCGCGCCTGGACAACCTGCTGTCCTGCTACGCCGGCCTGCAAGCCTTGCTCAACGCCGACACCGAGGAGACCTGCGTGCTGGTCTGCAACGACCACGAAGAAGTCGGCTCCTGCTCGGCATGCGGCGCCGACGGCCCGATGCTCGAGCAGACCCTGCGACGCCTGCTGCCCGAAGGCGACGAATTCGTGCGCACCATACAGAAGTCGCTGCTGGTCTCGGCCGACAACGCCCACGGCGTACACCCCAACTACGCCGACAAGCACGATGCCAACCACGGCCCGAAACTCAACGCCGGCCCGGTGATCAAGGTCAACAGCAACCAGCGCTACGCCACCAACAGCGAAACCGCCGGTTTCTTCCGCCACCTGTGCATGGCCGAGGAAGTGCCAGTGCAAAGCTTCGTGGTGCGCAGCGACATGGGCTGCGGCTCGACCATCGGCCCGATCACCGCCAGCCACCTGGGCGTGCGCACCGTGGATATCGGCCTGCCGACCTTCGCCATGCACTCGATCCGCGAACTGTGCGGCAGCCACGACCTGGCGCATCTGGTGAAGGTACTGAGCGCGTTCTACGCCAGCCGCGACCTGCCGTAAGCCCCGTGTAGCCGCTACCGCAGGCTGCGAAAAGCCCGAAGGGCTTCAGCGATCCGAGGATCCTGCGCCTGTTTTACAGGCGATCGCAGCCTGCGGCAGTGGCGACAAGGGTGCTGAAGCATTTCTGATGCACATCAACCCGAACTCTGCCAAAGCCACCTAGACTGGTGAGTATCCCCTCCGACAAGGCTGTCGCCATGATCTCGATGTCTTCGTTCCACGCCATGCTCATTCCCATTCTCTCGGGAATGATCCTGCTGGCCATCGGCTACAACTTCCGCGACAAGAATGCCGGCATCTTCAGCATGTGGGCCGGTATGCTGCTGATCCTCGGCACCGTGATCTACAAGATCCTCGCCAAACTCGCCGAATAAAATGCGCCGTCCAGGCTCGCATTGGTATTAGCTGCCTCGTACACTCGGTCGATCCGCTTTTTCTGAGGTTGACCGCCCAGTGTTCGCTCGTCTTTCCGTTCTGCCCTACTGCCTGTTTCTCTGTCTCCTGACACTATTGCCGCTGTCATCGGCCCAGGCGGTGGGTCTGCCGGGCCTGCTCAACAGCGGTAAAACCCAGCCACAAGCCGAGCAGCCCCTGGGACAGTCGCTGGACGAGGTCATCAAATCCCTGGAAAACGACCAGCAACGCAGCCAGTTGCTGACCGACCTGAAAAAGCTCCGCGACGCCACGAAAAAAGCCCAGACACCCGCCGAAGAAGGCGTGCTCGGCCTGATCGGCGGCACCCTGTCCAGCTTCGAAAAACAGTTCTCCGGCGCCGACAGCCCGATCACCCGCTGGTCGAACGAATTCGATCAGGCCCAGGATGAACTGGCGGCCCTGATGCTGCCGGCCAGCGAATGGCTGCCGATCATCTTCGCCTTCGCCCTGATCCTGATGGTCTGGAGCCTGCTGGCGGCGGCGCTGATCTGGCTCAGCCACCGCCTGCGGGAGCGTTTCGGCCTCACCGAAGAACTGCCGCAGCACCCCAAGACCTGGGACCTGCTGCGCTTCGCCCTGCGCAAACTGGGGCCCTGGCTGATCGCGCTGATCATGACCGTGTACATGACCTACAAACTGCCGTCATCCCTGGGCAAGGACCTGGCCATGGTCCTGGCTTACGCGCTGGTGGTCGGCACCTGTTTCTCGGCGATCTGCGTGATCGCCTTTTCCGTGCTGGACGGTCCGAACCGCCACCGCGCCCTGTACATCCTGCGCCGCCAGGCGTTCCGGCCGTTGTGGCTGATCGGCAGTTTCGCCGCCTTCGGCGAGGCCTTGAGCGACCCACGATTGATCGCCAGCCTGGGCAGCCACCTGGCGCACACCGCGGCCACCTTCGCCAATGTCATGGCGGCCTTGTCCACCGGCGTGTTCATCCTGCGTTTCCGCCGGCCGATCGCGCACCTGATCCGCAACCAGCCGCTGTCCCGGCGCCTGACCCGCCGCGCCCTGAGCGACACCATCGAGATCATCGGCACCTTCTGGTACCTGCCAGCGCTGGTGCTGGTGGCCATCTCCCTGTTCGCCACCTTCATTTCCGCCGGCGACACCAGCACTGCCCTGCGCCAGTCGCTGATCTGCACCGTGCTGCTGGTGCTGTGCATGGTGATCAACGGCCTGGTGCGCCGCCATTCGCTCAAGCCCCATCGCGGGCACAAGCGCCACGCCCTGTACTCCGAGCGCCTGAAAGGCTTCTTCTACACCCTCGCCCACCTGATGGTGTGGCTGGTATTCATCGAACTCGGCCTGCGGGTCTGGGGCATGTCGCTGATCCGCTTCACCGAAGGCGACGGCCACGAAATCAGCGTCAAGCTGTTCAGCCTCGGCGGCACCCTGCTGTTCGCCTGGCTGATCTGGATCCTCAGCGACACCGCGGTGCACCACGCCCTGACCCGTTCGCGCAAAGGCCTGGCCAATGCCCGGGCGCAGACCATGATGCCGCTGATCCGCAACGTGCTGTTCGTGGCGATCTTCATCATCGCCCTGATCGTCGCCCTGGCGAACATGGGCATGAACGTCACGCCGCTACTGGCCGGTGCCGGTGTGATCGGCCTGGCCATCGGTTTTGGCGCCCAGTCGTTGGTGGCCGACCTGATCACCGGCCTGTTCATCATCATCGAGGACTCCCTGGCCATCGACGACTACGTGGACGTCGGCGGCCACCTGGGTACTGTCGAAGGCCTGACCATCCGCACCGTGCGCCTGCGGGACATCGACGGCATCGTGCACACCATCCCGTTCAGCGAAATCAAGAGCATCAAGAACTACTCCCGGGAGTTCGGCTACGCGATCTTCCGGGTGGCCATTCCGTACAACATGGACATAGACGAGGCCATCAAGCTGATGCGCGATGTCGGCCAGAAGATGCGCACCGACCCGCTGCAACGGCGCAACATCTGGTCGCCGCTGGAGTTCCAGGGGGTGGAAAGCTTCGAGTCCGGCAACGCGATTCTGCGCGCCCGCTTCAAGACCGCGCCGATCAAGCAATGGGAGGTGTCACGGGCCTTCAACCTGTCCCTCAAGCGCCACCTCGACGAAGCCGGAATGGACCTGGCCACGCCACGCATGAGCGTGCAAGTGATCACCGCCGGCGGCGGGCCCCAGCAAGAGGAGTAAGGCGTCCGGCCGCGTACTGGCAAGGGCGCGGCCGCACTCTCCACGGTTGGGGCGGTCACAGGTTTTGCCACCTGAGCAGCACAACAATAATCATGGAGAGAGTCCCTATGCAGTTATCCGCTATCGCCCAAGCCTGCCTGATCGGCGTCCTGGCCTTGTCCAGCCAGGCCGCCAACGCCGTCGACGACAGCGCCATGGAACAGGCCCGCCAGCACATCGCCGAACAGGCCAAGGCCCTGGAGCCGGCGCTGCTGGAAACCCGTCGCGATATCCACGCCCACCCGGAACTCGGCAACACCGAACAACGCACCGCCGAACTGGTGGCCACGCAATTGCGCGCCCTGGGCCTGGAGGTCAAGACCGGCGTCGCCCGCACCGGCGTGGTGGCGGTGCTCAAGGGCGCCCTGCCCGGCCCGACCGTGGCCCTACGCGCCGACATGGACGCGCTACCGGTCAAGGAAGTCGCGGACCTGCCGTTCGCCTCCAAGGCCAAGGGGCGCTATCTGGATAAGGAAGTGGACGTCATGCACGCCTGCGGCCACGACGCCCACACCGCCATCCTGCTGAGCACGGCGAAAATCCTCAGCGACATGCGTGAGCGTCTGCCCGGCACCGTGGTGTTCTATTTCCAGCCCGCCGAAGAAGGCCCGAGCGATTTCGTCCCCGACGGCAAGAACACCTGGGGCGCGAAGATGATGGTGCAGGAAGGCGTCATGAAATCGCCCAAGCCGGACGCGGTGTTCGGCCTGCATGTCTGGGCCGGGATTCCGGCCGGGCGCATCGCCTATCGACCGGGCCCGACCCTGGCCAGCTCCGACGACCTGCGTATCAGGATCCTCGGCAAGCAGACCCACGCCGGCCGCCCCTGGGACGGCATCGACCCGATCACGGTCGGCGCCCAGACCGTGGTCGGGTTGCAAACCGTGGTCAGCCGGCGCACCGATATCTCGTCGTTCCCCTCGGTGGTCAGCATCGGCACCATCAACGGCGGCACGCGCTACAACATCATCCCCGAGTCGCTGGACATGACCGGCACCATCCGCTCCTACGACTACGGCATCCGCCAGAAGCTGCACAGCGATGTGCGCCAGACCGTGGAAAAGATCGCCGAAAGCGGTGGCGCCAAGGCCGAGGTGAGCATCATCGAGAAGTACGACCCGACCATCAACGACCCGGCCCTGACCGAGAAAATGCTGCCAAGCCTGCGCTGGGCGGCCAAGGACGATGTGGTGCAGGGCCCGTTGGTGGGAGGCGCGGAAGACTTTTCCTTCTATGCCAAGGAGGCGCCGGGGCTGTTCGTGTTCCTCGGCGTGACGCCACGGGACCAGGACATGGCCAAGGCCGCGCCGAACCACAACCCGGGGTTCTTTGTCGATGAATCGGCGCTGGTGGTGGGCGTGCGTACCCTGGCGTCATTGACCACCGATTACCTGTTCGCCGGAGCCAAACCCTAAGGATCGAAACGCCCCTGACGTCATCGCGAGCAAGCCCGCTCCTGCAACGGGAGCGGGCTCAGACCACATCGACGCCGACATGGATCGCATCGTGGCGCCAGAACTCCAGGTCGCAGTCGATCAGGCGCTGATTCTGGTCGTAATTGACCCGGGCGATCCGCAATCCCGGACTGCCCACCGACACCTTCAGCGCCGCCGCGGCTTCCACCGGCAAGGAAGTCGGCACGATCTCGAAACGCACTCGGCCGTAATGCAGGTCGTAGTGCCGCGCGTACAGCTCGGTGATCGACTGGTTCAGGTCGAACTCGAGGATGCCCGGGAAGTACTGCGGATTGAGGTAGTGCTCCACATACAGCACCAGACGTTCGTCGATGCGCCGTACCCGACGGATCTGGATCACGCTGGACAGCGCCGGCAGCTGCAACCAGGCACAGACCGCCGCTGAAGCCGGTTGCAGGCGCGCCGAGATCATCTCGGTCGACGGCACCCGCCCCTGGGCGCTGACCATCGCGTGAAAGTGGCTGCGCTGCATCAGGTTGTAGGCCAGGCGCGGTGGCGAGACGAACCAGCCGCGCCGCTCCTCGCGATAGATCTGGCCCTGGGCCTCCAGCTGCAACAAGGCTTCGCGCACGGTAATCCGGGTCGTACCGAACAACTCGCTGAGCTTGCGCTCGGCCGGCAGCTTGCTACCGGGCGCCAACAACCCGTGATCGATCTGTTCCTGCAGGACCTGCCCAATGGCTGTCACCGCCTTGACTGCCTCTTCGCGCATCAACGTTACCTATCTGGACTAGACCAGCACTGTTTCAGGGCAAAACGTGCCTGGAAAAAAGGCACTCAGCCTTCACCGAGAGCCTAGGCAATGCATATGACTGACAGATGACAAAGCCGCCCAACGGCTGTGCCAGACGCCTGCAATTGGCTGGCCAAGTCCTTTCATATCAGCCGTTTAGCCTTGGTCTACGCTTATCTCGCAGCCCCGCACCTGCCGCCCGCGAATGCCTTGCAGGACTGATGCCGACATTAAAGTGTCATCCAGCCGGCTTAAATTGGCTCAGGTATTGCTGACCTAGACCAACAACGTTAGACAAACACAGCGTTGAACACGCCCAAAGGAGCTTCGGATGAAACAGCTTTTCCTGGCATCACTGTTAGGCTCGACCATCGCCCTGTGCACCGCCGCCATGGCCGCTGATACCGACTTGAAGACCCTGGAAGCCGCGGCGAAAGCCGAAGGCGCCGTCAACAGCGTCGGCATGCCCGACGACTGGGCCAACTGGAAAGGGACCTGGGAAGACCTGGCCAAGAACTACGGCCTCAAGCACATCGACACCGACATGAGTTCGGCCCAGGAGATCGCCAAGTTCGCCGCCGAGAAAGACAACGCCAGCGCCGACATCGGCGACGTCGGCGCGGCCTTCGGCCCGATCGCGGTCAAGCAGGGCGTGGTCCAGCCTTACAAGCCAAGCACCTGGGACCAGGTCCCGGACTGGGCCAAGGACAAGGACGGCAACTGGGCGCTGGCCTATACCGGCACCATTGCCTTCATCATCAACAAGAAGCTGCTGCACGGTTCCGAAGCGCCGAAAAGCTGGGCCGACCTGGAGAAAGGCAAATACAAGGTCTCCATCGGCGATGTGAGCACCGCCGCCCAGGCCGCCAACGGCGTGCTGGCTGCGGCCATCGCCAAGGGCGGCGATGAAAAGAACCTCCAGCCGGCGCTGCTGATGTTCGCCGAGATCGCCAAGCAAGGGCGCCTGTCGCTGGCCAACCCGACCATCGCCACCATGGAAAAGGGTGAAGTGGAAGTCGGCGTGGTCTGGGACTTCAACGGCCTGAGCTACCGCAACAAGATGGTCAACAAGGACGACTACATCGTGCTGATCCCGTCGGACGGCTCGGTGATCTCCGGCTACACCACTATCATCAACAAATACGCCAAGCACCCGAACGCGGCCAAGCTGACCCGTGAATACATCTTCAGCGATGCCGGGCAGATCAACCTGGCACGCGGCAATGCGCGTCCGATCCGCGCCGAGCACCTGACCCTGCCCGCCGAAGTCCAGGCCAACCTGCTGCCCAACGAGCAGTACAAGAAAGTCACGCCGATCAAGGACGCCGATGCCTGGGAGAAGACCTCCAAGGGCCTGCCACAGAAATGGCAGGAAGAAGTGATCATCAACATGCAGTAATGCTGCATCTGTAGGAGCGAGCTTGCTCGCGATCCAGGCACTGCGGTCTGCCCTGGAACCGCAGAGATGCCATCGCGAGCAAGCTCGCTCCTACAGGCACCTGGTTGTCTTGCGGAGTCCTCCCCCATGCCACACAACGTCATCCTTGTCGTGCTCGACGGCCTCAACCACGAGGTCGCCCGCCATGCCATGGGACACCTTCAGGCCTACGTCGGCGCAGGACGCGCCGCGCTGTACAAGCTGGAATGTGAACTGCCGGCCCTGTCCCGACCGCTCTACGAATGCATCCTGACCGGGGTGCCACCGCTGGACAGCGGCATCGTGCACAACAACGTCTCGCGCCTGTCCAACCAGCGCAGCATTTTCCACTATGCCAGCGCCGCCGGGCTCAGCACCGCCGCCGCGGCCTATCACTGGGTCAGCGAGCTGTACAACCGCTCACCGTTCAACCCGGCCCGGGACCGGCATACCGACAACAAGAAGCTGCCGATCCAGCACGGGCATTTCTACTGGAACGACCATTACCCCGACTCCCACCTGTTCGCCGATGCCGAGCACCTGCGGCTGCGCCATGCGCCGAACTTTCTGCTGGTGCACCCGATGAACATCGACGACGCCGGGCACAAGCATGGCCTCGACAGCCCGCAATACCGCAACAGCGCACGCTCCGCCGACATCATCCTCGCCGACTACCTGCAAGGCTGGCTCGACGCCGGCTACCAGGTGCTGGTGACGGCCGACCACGGCATGAACAACGACCGCTCCCACAACGGCCTGTTGCCCGAGGAGCGGGAAGTGCCGCTGTTCGTCCTCGGCGATGCGTTCAGCCTCAGCCCTGTCGCCACCCCGGATCAGACCGAGCTGTGCGGCACCATCTGCGAATTGCTCGGCGCGCCCCACGACAAACCTGTATGCCGGGAGTTGCTGAAGTGAATGCATTCACCCGCGGCAAATGGCTGGCGATCCTGTGCCTCTTGCCCTTTGCCCTGTTCTTCATCGTGTTCCAGATCGCCCCGCTACTCTGGGTGCTGGTCAACAGCCTGCAATCGGAAGAGCTGGGCTGGGGCCTGGCCAACTTCAACAAGATCTTCAGCTCGAAGTTCTATCTGCAGGCCATCCAATACAGCCTGGAAATCAGCTTCTGGTCGAGCGTGTTCGGCATCGTCATCGCGATCCTCGGCAGCTACTCGTTGCGCCGGGTCGACTCGAAGCTGCGCAACTTCGTCAACGCCTTCGCCAACATGACCAGCAACTTCGCCGGCGTGCCCCTGGCGTTCGCCTTCATCATCCTGCTGGGTTTCAACGGCAGCATCACCATCATGCTCAAGCAGGCGGGGATCATTCAGGACTTCAACCTGTACTCCAAGACCGGCCTGATCATTCTCTACACCTACTTCCAGATCCCCCTGGGCGTGCTGCTGCTCTACCCGGCCTTCGACGCCCTGCGCGAAGACTGGCGCGAGTCCGCGGCCTTGCTCGGCGCCAGCGGCTGGCAGTTCTGGCGCCACATCGGCCTGCCGGTGCTGACCCCGGCGCTGCTGGGGACCTTCGTCATCCTGCTGGCCAACGCCCTGGGCGCCTACGCCACGGTCTATGCGCTGACCACCGGCAACTTCAACGTGCTGCCGATCCGCATCGCCGCCATGGTTTCCGGCGACATCTCCCTGGACCCGAACATGGCCAGCGCCCTGGCCGTGGTCCTGGTGGCGCTGATGACCCTGGTGACCATCGTCCATCAGTTGCTGTTGAAGAGGAGCTACCATGTCTCGCGCTGAACCCGGCTCCGCCGCCCTCTATCACCGGCTCGTGGTGTACCTGCTGTTCGCAATCCTCCTGCTGCCGCTGGCCGGGACCCTGGTCTACTCCATCGCCAGCAGCTGGTCGGCGACCATCCTGCCCAGCGGCTTTACCTTCAAGTGGTATATCCAGCTGTGGAGCGACCCGCGCTTCCTGCACGCCTTCGGCCAGTCGCTGCTGGTCTGCGTCGGTGCGCTGATCCTGTCGGTGGTGCTGATCCTGCCGCTGCTGTTCGTGGTGCACTACCACTTCCCACGGCTCGATGCGCTGATGAACATCCTGATCCTGCTGCCGTTCGCGGTGCCGCCGGTGGTGTCCTCGGTGGGCCTGCTGCAACTCTACGGTTCAGGGCCGTTCGCGATGGTCGGCACACCGTGGATCCTCGTCGGTTGCTACTTCACCGTGGCCCTGCCCTTCATGTACCGGGCGATCACCAACAACCTGCAGGCGATCAACCTGCGCGACCTGATGGACGCCGCCCAGCTGCTGGGCGCCAGCACCTGGCAGGCGGCTTTCCTGGTGGTGCTGCCGAACCTGCGCAAGGGCCTGATGGTGGCCCTGTTGCTGTCGTTCTCGTTCCTGTTCGGCGAATTCGTGTTCGCCAACATCCTGGTGGGCACCCGCTACGAAACCCTGCAGGTCTACCTGAACAACATGCGCAACAGCAGCGGCCACTTCACCAGCGCGCTGGTGATTTCCTACTTCTTCTTTGTGCTGGTTCTGACCTGGGCCGCCAACATCTTGAACAAGGACAAAAGCCAATGAGCTTCGTCAGCGTCCAACACCTGCAGAAAAATTACAGTGGCACCCCGGTGTTCAGCGACATCAACTGCGAAATCCACAAGGGCGAATTCGTCACCCTGCTCGGCCCCTCCGGCTGCGGCAAGTCCACCCTGCTGCGCTGCATCGCCGGCCTGACCCCGGTGGACGCCGGCAAGATCCTCCTCGACGGCCACGACATCGTGCCCCTGAGCCCACAGAAACGCGGGATCGGCATGGTGTTCCAGAGCTATGCGCTGTTCCCCAACATGACCGTGGAACAGAACGTGGCCTTCGGCCTGCGCATGCAGAAGGTCAACGCCGACGAGAGCCACAAGCGCGTGCTCGAAGTCCTGCGCCTGGTGGAGCTGCACGACTTCGCCAGCCGTTATCCCCATCAACTGTCCGGAGGCCAGTGCCAGCGCGTGGCGCTGGCCCGCTCGCTGGTGACCCGTCCGCGCCTGTTGCTGCTGGACGAGCCGCTGTCGGCGCTGGACGCACGGATCCGCAAGCACCTGCGCGAGCAGATCCGGCAGATCCAGCGCGAACTGGGGCTGACCACGATTTTCGTCACTCACGACCAGGAAGAAGCCCTGACCATGTCCGACCGCATCTTCCTGATGAACCAGGGCAAGATCGTCCAGAGCGGCGATGCCGAGACGCTCTACACCGCACCGGTGGATGTGTTCGCCGCGGGCTTCATCGGCAACTACAACCTGCTGGACGCCGAAAGCGCCAGCAAGCTGCTGCAGCGGCCGATCAACGGGCGTATCGCAATTCGCCCCGAAGCCATCGAACTGCGCAAGGACGGCGAACCCGACGCGCAGATCCGCAGCCACAGCCTGCTGGGCAACGTGATCCGCTACCGGGTCGAGGCCCGTGGCGTGGAACTGGTGGTGGATGTGCTGAACCGCTCGCCGGACGATCTGCACCCCGACGGTCAACGCCTGGCCCTTTCCATCGATCCCGCGGCCCTCTGTGAGGTAGCTTGACGGCAGCGATAAGCTTCAAGCAGCGAGCGTCAAGTTATAGATAGACTGCTAAGCACCTAAAACCAATTCTTGCAGCTTGAAGCTTATCGCTTGAAGCTGTTCTCGGAGAGAACTGCACTAATGGCCCTGGCAATTTTTGATCTGGACGAAACCCTGATCCACGGCGACTGCGCCACCCTCTGGAGCGAACAGATGGGGCGCCTGGGCTGGGTCGACAGCGAGTCTTTCATGCGCCGCAACAATGAACTGATGGACGCCTACAGCCACGGCAAGCTGGCTATGGAGGAGTTCATGGCCTTCAGCCTGGAGCCGATGGCCGGCCGCACCCCGGAAGAGGTCGGGCACCTGGTCGGCCCCTGGGTCGAGGACGTGATCGAGCCGATCATTTTCAGCGACGCCTGCAAGGCCATCGCCGCACACCGCAAGGCCGGCGACCGGATCCTGGTGATCTCGGCCTCGGGCACTCATCTGGTCCAGCCCATCGCCGAACGCCTGGGCATCGATGAAGTCCTGGGGATCGAGCTGGAGGTGCTGCACGGGGTCTACAGCGGCAATACCCTGGGCACCCTGACCTACCGCGAAGGCAAGGTCACCCGCCTGCTGGAATGGCTGGATGCCGAAGAAGAAAACCTCGAAGGCGCGAGCTTCTATTCCGATTCGCGCAACGACCTGCCGTTGCTGCTGAAGGTCGATTACCCGCACGTGGTCAACCCGGACCCGGTGCTGCGCGAACACGCGGAAAAGGCCGGCTGGCCGATTCATCACTGGAAATAAGCGCCACTGTAGCCGCTGCTGCAGGCTGCGATCGCCCACAACGTGGGCGCAAGATCTGAAGATCGCTGAAGCCCTTCGGGCTTATCGCAGCCTGCGGCAGCGGCTACAGGATCAGACCAACGTTTCGTCGATCAGCAGCACCAGCTTGCCCGACACCTGGTTGGTCGCCAGCTCGGCAAAGGCCGCCTCGGCGTCCTTGATCGGGAAGGTCATGGCCAACTGCGGGCTCAGGCGCCCTTCGGCGAACAGCGGCCAGACATGCTGGCTGAGGTCGCTGAACAGGTCGGCCTTGAACTGCTCGTTGCGGCTGCGCAGGGTCGAACCCAGCAACTGGATGCGCTTGCCGAGGATCTGCGCCAGGTCCAATTGGGCCTCGCGCCCGCCCATCAGCCCGATCAGCACCCAACGCCCGTCCAGGGCCAGCAGCTTGACGTTGTGCGCCGCATAGTTGGCGCCGACCGGATCCAGGATCACATCGAACGGCCCGAAATCCCGCAGCCCTTCCAGGCCATCGGTGCGCACCACGCCGCCCTGGGCGCCCAGCGCCTCACAGTAGGCCAGGCGGTCGGCGGAACCGACGCTGACCCAGCATGGGTTGCCAAACGCCTTGCACAACTGGATCGCGGCCGAACCGACGCCGCTGGCGCCAGCGTGCAACAACACCTTTTCCCCCGGCTTGAGGGCCGCCAGCTGGAACAGGTTCAGCCAGGCGGTGCTGTACACCTCCGGCAGCGCCGCCGCTTCCGCCAGGGACAGCCCTTCCGGCACTGGCAGGACATGACGGGCGTAGACCACCACCTCCTCGGCCATGCCGCCCCCGGCCAGCAGCGCGCAGACCCGATCACCGACCTGCCACGCCGAACCCGGGCCGACCTCGCTGATCACGCCCGAGCACTCCAGCCCCAGCACCTTGCTGGCGCCTGGCGGCGGCGGATAGAGTCCGGCCCGTTGCAACAGGTCGGCCCGGTTCAACCCTGCGGCCGCCACGCGGATTCGCACTTGTCCTACGTCGCACGTCGGACTTGGCTCTTCAACCCACTCCACATGACCTTCAACGCCTTGCAATGCTTTCACAGTGCCTCCATAGTGAGTCTGGACTGAGCCCGGAGCTGTAGCACCGGGCTTTTTGCATTATGCGACCGGCCCTTGTGGAACCGGCGACTTCAAAGACGGCCTAATATGCGTTATCAATTGCCCCCGCGTCGAATCAGCATGAAGCATTTGTTCCCCAGCACCGCCCTCGCTCTTTTCATTGGTCTCGGTCTGCTGCCGATGTCGACCAATACGTTCGCAGCCAATAGCTGGGACAAACTTCAGCCGGATCGCGACGAGGTAATTGCCAGCCTCAATGTCGTCGAGCTGCTCAAGCGTCATCACTACAGCAAGCCACCGCTGGACGACGCGCGCTCGGCGATCATCTATGACAGCTACCTGAAGCTGCTGGACCCGTCGCGCAGCTACTTCATGGCCAGCGACATCGCGGAATTCGACAAGTGGAAAACCCAGTTCGACGACTTCCTGAAAAGCGGTGACCTGAACGCCGGCTTCATCATCTACAAGCGCTACCTGGACCGCGTCAAGGCGCGCCTGGACTTTGCCCTGGCCGAGCTGGGCAAAGGCGTCGACAAATTCGACTTCACCACCAAGGAATCCTTGCTGATCGATCGCAAGGACGCGCCTTGGCTCAAGACCACCACGGAACTCGACGACCTGTGGCGCAAGCGCGTCAAGGACGAAGTCCTGCGCATGAAGATCGCTGGCAAGGAACCCAAGCAGATTCAGGAAACGCTGACCAAGCGCTACAAGAATCAGCTCGCTCGCCTGGACCAGACTCGCGCCGAAGATATCTTCCAGGCGTACATCAACACCTTCGCCATGTCCTACGACCCGCACACCAACTATCTGTCGCCGGATAACGCGGAGAACTTCGACATCAACATGAGCCTGTCGCTGGAAGGCATCGGCGCCGTGCTGCAGAGCGACAACGACCAGGTCAAGGTCGTGCGCCTGGTGCCAGCCGGCCCGGCGGACAAGACCAAGCAGGTGGCACCGGCGGACAAGATCATCGGCGTGGCCCAGGGCGACAAGGAAATGGTCGACGTGGTCGGCTGGCGCCTGGACGAAGTGGTCAAGCTGATCCGCGGTCCGAAAGGCTCGGTGGTGCGCCTGGAAATCATCCCGGCGAGCAACGCGCCGAACGACCAGACCAGCAAGATCGTCTCCATCACCCGCGAAGCGGTGAAGCTGGAGGAGCAGGCGGCGAAGAAGTCGATCCTCAACCTCAAGCAGGATGGCAAGGACTACAAGCTCGGGGTGATCGAGATCCCGGCCTTCTACCTGGACTTCAAGGCCTTCCGTGCCGGCGATCCGGACTACAAGAGCACCACCCGTGACGTGAAGAAGCTGCTGACCGAGCTGCAGAAAGACAAGGTCGACGGCGTGGTCATCGACCTGCGCAACAACGGCGGCGGCTCCCTGCAGGAAGCCACCGAGCTGACCAGCCTGTTCATCGACAAGGGCCCTACCGTGCTGGTGCGTAACGCCGACGGCCGGGTCGACGTGCTCGAAGACGAAAACCCTGGCGCCTTCTACAAAGGGCCGATGGCGCTGCTGGTCAACCGTCTCTCGGCCTCGGCCTCGGAGATTTTCGCCGGTGCGATGCAGGACTATCACCGCGCGCTGATCATCGGTGGCCAGACCTTCGGCAAAGGTACCGTGCAGACCATCCAGCCACTCAACCATGGCGAGCTGAAACTGACCCTGGCCAAGTTCTACCGGGTTTCCGGGCAGAGCACCCAGCATCAGGGCGTGCTGCCGGACATCGATTACCCGTCGATCATCGACACCAAGGAAATCGGCGAAAGCGCCCTGCCCGAGGCCATGCCGTGGGACACCATTCGCCCGGCCATCAAGCCGGCGGTGGATCCGTTCAAGCCGTTCCTCGCGCAGCTGAAATCCGAGCATGACGCGCGCTCGGCCAAGGACGCCGAGTTCGTCTTCATCCGCGACAAGCTGGCCCTGGCCAAGAAGCTGATGGCGGAAAAAACCGTCAGCCTCAACGAAGCCGAACGTCGGGCGCAGCACGCCGACATCGAGGCCAAGCAGCTGGCGCTGGAAAACATCCGCCGCAAGGCCAAGGGTGAAGAGCCGCTCAAGGAGCTGAAGAAAGAAGACGAGGACGCCATCGCAGCCGCCGATCCGGACAAGACCAAGCCGGAAGACGACGCTTACCTGAGCGAAACCGGACGGATCCTCCTCGATTACCTGAAGCTCAACACCGCGGTAGCCAAGCACTGAGATGATGGCAATTTAATGCTGACGCTCCTCGGAGCGTCATCAAACAGTCATCATTCTGTCGTGAAATAAAGGACCGGGCGCTGCTCTTGAATCAAGGGCACGCCCGGTCCTTTTTTATCGACAGAGATCGCCATGACCACGACCGAACAGCTGAGTGCCTTGAGCTCAATCCTGGCTCAAAGCGGTTTGCACAGTCTGTTCCAGCCGATCATCTGCCTCTCCGAACGGCGCATTCTCGGCTATGAAGCCTTGACCCGCGGCCCGTCCAACAGCCCGCTGCACTCCCCTGTCGCCCTGTTTGCCGTGGCCCGCCAGGTCGGGCGCCTCAGCGAGCAGGAAATCGCCTGCCGCCAGAGCGCCTGCAAGGGTTTCAGCGAGCAGCGGTTGCCCGGCAAGCTGTTCCTCAACGTCTCTCCGGAATCGCTGCTGGAAGCCGCCCACCAGCCCGGGCGCACCCTGCAATTGCTACAGGACTTCGGTATCCCGCCGAGCCAGGTGGTGATCGAACTCACTGAACAGACGCCGATCGATGACTTCCAGCTGCTGCACGATGCGCTGCATCACTATCGGGACATGGGGTTCTCGATCGCCCTGGACGACCTCGGCGCCGGTTATTCGAGCCTGCGCCTGTGGTCCGAGCTGCGCCCGGACTACGTGAAGATCGACCGGCACTTTATCGACGGCATTCATCAGGATGCCCTCAAGCGCGAGTTCGTCGGTTCGATCCTGCAAATTGCCAAGGCCTCCCGCGCCCAGGTGATCGCCGAGGGTATCGAAGTGGCGGAAGAGCTGGCGGTGCTCACGGAAATGGGCGTGGACCTGCTGCAGGGTTACCTGCTCTGCCGCCCCCAGGAGCATCCGCCCCGCGATGGCCGCAACCTGCTGCCCAAGCGCGAAAGCACTCCCGCGACGCTCAACGACGAAGGCAGCGACCTCAGTGCCCTGCTCAACGAACAACCAGCGGTAGCGCGCGACATACCGACAGCCACGGTGCTGGAAGCCTTCCGCCGCCAGGCCAACCTCAACTCGCTGGCGGTACTCGACGAACAGGGCCAGCCCTGCGGCATCGTGCACCGCCATTCGTTGTCCGACGCCCTGCTCAAGCCCTTTGCCACCGACCTGTTTGCCCGCAAGCCCATCAGCCGCCTGATGAACGACGACTTCCTCGCGGTGGAGCTCAGCCAGTCGCTGCAACAGGTCAGCCGCTTGATCACCAGCCGCGCGCGGCAGCGGATCGAGGAGGATTTCATCATCACTCTCAACGGCGGCTACCTGGGCCTGGGACGGGTGATCGATGTGCTCAAGCTGATAACCGAACTGAAGATCCAGCAGGCGCGTTATGCCAACCCGTTGACCCTGCTGCCTGGCAACGTGCCGATCCAGCAGTGCCTGACCCACCTGCTGCAACAAGGGCGGGAATCACTGATCTGTTACGTGGATATCGACAGCTTCAAGCCCTTCAACGACATCTATGGCTACGGCCGTGGCGATGAAGTGCTGCTGTGTCTGGCGCAGTGCCTGAATGACCGAGTGGACCCCAGCCGCGATTTCGTCGGCCATATCGGCGGCGACGACTTTCTCCTGGTATTGGGCCCCGAGGACTGGCAAAGGCGCCTGAACCAGCTGCTGGACGACTTCCACAGCCAGTGCCGGCGCTTCTATCGCAGCGAACACCTGGAAGCCGGCTGCTTCATCGCCCCCAACCGCCAAGGCATTCGCCAGGAGTTCGCCTTGCTGTCACTGTCCATTGGCGTGGTGCATCTGTATCCACAGGCCTGTGGACAACTCGATGCCAGCCAGCTGGCCGAACTGGCCTCGCAAGCCAAGCACCACGCCAAGAACGTGCCGGGCTACAGCATTCATGTGATCGACAGCCGCCAGGTGCCCGGCGGCTTTATGGCTGACGCGGACCGGCTAGCGAATCCGGCGTACTCGACTGATTCAGCTGCGCCAGCTTGACCTCCGCCAAGGGGTGCCCGGCCTTCGCCGCCAGCGTCCACCAACGGGCGGCTTCTGCCGCATCCGCCGCCTTGCTGGGTGAACCGGCCAGGCTGATGACGCCCATCTGATAGGCTGCCTTGGCATCCCCGGCCAAGCCGGCAAGACGCAACAGGCGTATGCCTTCTTCGCGAGCCCCCAGGCCCTGGCCACGAAAGGTCAGGATATGGCCATAAAAGCTCTGTGCGCCGACGTCCCCCAGGTTCGCCATGCGCGCCAGTTGCCCCTCCAGCCAGTGCCAGCCCCGGGGTTGCCGTACAAACCAGGACCAATGAAACAACCGGCGGGCCAGCCAATAGCCGGCCCGCGCCTTGAGGCGCCAGTACACTCAGGCCTCCGCCGACTCGGGGTATTCGTACTCGAATACACGCACCACTTCCGAGGCATGCCATGAAGCGGCTGCCACCCCGTCGGAAGGCCCGGAAAAACGCCCGAGGCGCTCCACACACTCGAAAAAACCGGTGCGCGGCAAACGGCTCGCCCCCTGGCTGATCACCAGCGAACTGCGCAACGGCTGCTCCGCACGCGCATCCAGCGCGGCCAGATGCTCAAGGGCCGCTGTCAGGGTCTGCATGGCGGGGCTGGGTAGCTGCAAGCGCTCAAGCAGAGCGCGATAGGTCAAAAGATGGCGTTGCCGACGGGCCTGGTCGAGTTCCCCCAACAGGCCATCCCAATGTTGACGACTGATCCTTACGCTCACGATTCATCCCTCCAACCCGGAACCGTCAATTCCCAGGCCAGGCTACGGCGTATAGCGGCGTCCGGTTGACGCTCACCGCTTTCAATCATGGCCAGATATGACGGACTGATACCTACCGTACGGGCAAGCGCCTCGATGGCGATGCCCTTGGTTTCACGCAAACTGCGGAGTTGATCCAGACCCGGAAGCGGCTGGTCGGCTGCGGTCGCGACAGGTCCCCTGGCCTCTCGCGGAGATTGATCGGTGATACCTGCGGCCTTTAGCAAAGCCTGATACTGAGCCCATGGCAGCACCGCATACTCGGGCTCGCCATCGCGTGCAATTATCTGAATATCCATTACTACCCCGTAGGACGACACATAACGAGTCGGACTTTTCCTTATGAAGTGTAATCCTAACAGTCACTAAGGTCGCGGGGGCATCGTTGTATGGATCCGAATTCACCTCAGTTTTTCTTCGGACCTTCCAATTGCAGTTGTTCCGGGGTGTCGGGCAAACGCTCCACCACCGCCAGCTTCTCCGGTTGCTGGCGATTGCGCCAGGCGCGGAAGGCGCTGAGTTCGCCGTCCAGGGTTTTCATGATCCAGGCCAGTACGGCGATATCATCGAGCATGCCGAACACAGGCAGGAAGTCCGGAATGGCATCCAGCGGACTGAGGAAATACATCAGGCCCGCGACCACCGACAGCAGCGCCTTGGGGCTGATGGCGCGGTACTCGCCACGCCAGTAAGCCAGGCACAGGGCCTGCAGCAGGCGCAGATCGTCCTTGAGCTTGCCGAGACGGCCGCCTTGCAAGGCGCCTTTGCTGGCCACGGCGAACAACAGGGTCGGCAGCCGGCCACGGCTGAGCAAGCGGCCGGCCAGGGGCAGGAAGCGGGCAAAATTCCAGGGTGCTTTCATCGTCACTCCCACTGAAATGTTATCCACACAAATTGTGGATAACCTTGTGAACAGAGCCGCTTTTCACAGCTGAAAGCCCCGTTTTACAAGGGCTCGGCTCAGATCGGGCGTTTTTTACTCACATAAAAAAACCCCATAATTTCATTGACTTGGCAGCCTCATGCGGCTAGCCGCAGCGCGTCTCGTTAAGACTATGCCTTATGCCATGGGTTCGCATTTTTTCCCGGACCAACGACCAGATACGACAACGCCCCGTAAGGACGGGGCGTTGTCATTGAACCAGACGAAGATTACTTGGCAGCGTCTTGTTTCGCTGGATCCTTGATACCCAGCAGTTCCAGCTCGAACACCAGTACCGAGTTGGCCGGAATGGCCGGGCTCGGGCTCTGTGCGCCGTAGGCCAGATCGCTCGGGATGTACAGTTTGTACTTCTCGCCGACGTGCATCAGTTGCAGGCCTTCGACCCAACCCGGAATCACGCCGCTGACCGGCAGATCGATCGGGCTGCCGCGCTCGACCGAGCTGTCGAACACAGTGCCGTTGGTCAGGGTGCCGGTGTAGTGAACGGTCACCACGTCGGTCGGCTTAGGCTGGGCGCCATCGGCCTTCTTCAGCACTTCGTACTGCAGGCCCGAGGCGGTAGTGGTCACGCCAGCCTTCTTGCCGTTTTCTTCGAGGAATTTCTTGCCGGCTGCTGCCGACTCTTCGCTGATCTTGGCCATGCGCTCTTCAGCACGCTTTTGCAGTGCGGCGAAGGCTTCGACCAGTTCGTCGTCTTTCAGCTTCTGTTCTTTCTTGCCGATGGCATCTTCGATGCCCTGGGCTACCGCTTTGGAATCCAGGTCATCCATACCTTCCTGGGCAAGGCTTTTGCCCATGTTCAGGCCGATACCATAGGAAGCTTTCTGCGCCGGGGTTTTCAGCTCCACGCTGGTCTGCGAGTCACAACCCGCGAGTACCAGGCTAACCAGGGCTACCGCCGCCGCTAACCGATGCTGTTTCATGCTATTTCCTTGTTCATGCGCCTAAAGGGCATTCGAGTAAAGCCGCGAGCTTATCAGGCGGCCACGACCAATGGCTACCGGCATGAGAGCCGGATTAGTCCGATAAGTTCACGTGTTTAAAAGCATTTCGCCAGCCAATACGACGAGTGCGGGAAAGAACGCCTCGAACACAAAGTCATGACACCGGATGTAATGGCCACTTGCCCGGCAGTTTGCCCTGAGGCATAAGAGAGCCACAACTCGACAAGGATGTTTATCTTGCGCCTCTTATCCCGTGTTTTGCTGCTGATCCTCGCCCTGATCGGCGTCGCCCTGGCCGTGGTCCTGTATTACGTGGCCAATCCGAAATTGCCCGACTATGTGCCCGCCCGGCAGGTGCACTATCAGGATCAATGGAGCGCCGCCGACCGCCAGACCTATTACTTCACGCCCCAGGGCACTCAGGTGAAAGGCCTGCGCTATGAGTGGTTCGCCGCCCTGGAACTGCCCTTCTCCACACAACGCTTCGCCGCGCCGCAGTACCTGGCCCGCTTCGGCTTCCTGGTGGATCCGGCGCAGCAGGCCAGCGCCGATAACCCGGCGAACCTGCCGGTCGGCTTCACCCGCCATCAGAACCCTGGCAGTCCACAGCAGTACCTGGACATCACCTGCGCCGCCTGCCACACCGGCGAGCTGCGCTACAACCAGCAGGCCCTGCGGATCGACGGCGGGTCGGCGCAGCATGTACTGCCCTCCAGCGTGCCGACCCTGCGCGGCGGCAGCTTCGGCCAGGCACTGGTCGCCAGCCTGGCGTCGACCTATTACAACCCGTGGAAATTCGAGCGGTTCGCCCGCAACGTGCTGGGCCAGAACTACGACGCCGAACATGAACAACTGCGCAAGGACTTCAAGGCATCGCTGGACACCTTCCTGCGCGTCGCCTGGAACGACACCCACCGTGGCCTCTACCCCACCGAAGAAGGCCCCGGGCGTACCGATGCCTTTGGCCGGATCGCCAACGCCAGCTTCGGCGACGCCATCTCCCCTGACAACTATCGGGTGGCCAACGCGCCGGTGGATTACCCCCAGCTGTGGGACATCTGGAGCTTCGACTGGGTGCAGTGGAACGGCTCGGCCCAGCAACCCATGGCCCGCAATATCGGCGAGGCGTTGGGCGTCGGCGCCACCCTGAATTTCTTCGATACCCAGGGCCAGCCGCTCAAGGGCGATGCCCGCTACCCGTCGAGCGTTCGGGTGCGCGACCTCAATCGCATCGAAGAAACCCTGCAACGGCTGAAACCGCCGACCTGGCCGGAAGGCCTGTTCGGCAGCATCGACAAGCCGCTGGCGGCCAAGGGACGAGCGCTGTTCGCGGAAAATTGTGCGGGTTGCCATGCCCCGTCGGTCACCGAGGTCAATGGGCGTCCGGTGCAGCAGCTGAAGATGTTGCCGGTTGCGGTGATCGGTACCGACCCCAATACCGCCAACAATATTGCCGACCAGCGCTATGACCTGAGCGCGCTGCAATGGGATGCCGCCGAGCTGGCCCAGTCGAATGTCGAGTTGCACCCAACGCCCGACGAGCCGCTGGACATGCGTCAGCTGTCCGTGGCCAAGGGCCTGGCCTATGTCACAGCCTTCGTCGAAGAACGTGCCTATCGGGACGCCCAGGTGACCCCGGCCGAACGCCCGCGGCTCGACGGCTACGGCCTGCCGATCGGCGTTCGCGAACTGCGTGCCTACAAGGCCCGGCCGCTGGCTGGCGTGTGGGCCACCCCGCCCTTCCTGCATAACGGTTCGGTGCCCAGCCTGTACCAGTTGCTTTCGCCTCAGGACGAACGCGCCAGCACCTTCTATAAAGGCACCTTCGAATACGATCCAAAGCACCTGGGCTACCGTACCGAGCCGTTCAAGAACGGCTTCCTGTTCGATACCAAGATCAGCGGCAACCACAATAGCGGCCATGAGTTCCGCTCGGGCAAACGTGGCGACGGGGTGATCGGCCGCCTGCTGCAACCCGAGGAACGCTGGGCGCTGCTGGAATACCTGAAAGTGCTGGGCGGGCCGCTGGAGGCGCAGCTGCCATGACCCTGCCCCTCATCGAAAGGACGCTTGCATGCTGATCACCTTATGGCTGCGCATGGGTGCGCTACTGCTCAAGACACTTGTGCTGCTGGTGCTGATCGCGTTGCTCGGCTGGGCGCTGAGCAGCGCCTGGTCGATCTGGCGCTACCAGGGGCCGGTCTCGACCGAAGAACAGGTTCCGCCCGGCGAAGCCGCCATGACCCAGGACATCATCCAGACCGCCGTGCGCATCGTCGATCAGCACCGGGACAACACCCGTTACCTGCGCGACGCCCACGCCAAGGCCCACGGCTGCGTAAAGGCCGAGGTCCAGGTGCTCGAGCAACTGGCACCGCCGTTGCGCCAGGGCGTGTTCGCCGAACCCGGCAAGACCTGGCAAGCCATGGTGCGGCTGTCCAACGGCAATGCTTATCCACAGTTCGACAGCATTCGTGACGCGCGCGGGATGGCGATCAAATTGTTGAATGTGCCCGGCCCCCAGCTATTGAAGGAACAGCAGGGCCGTGGTGAGCAGGATTTCGTGATGTTCAACCATCCGAACTTCTTCGTCAGCGATGTCGCCGAGTATCGGCAGAATGTCGCCGCGCAGGCGGACGGAAAAAAGGTCGGGGCCTTTTTCCCCGGCTGGGACCCACGCACCTGGCAGGTTCGTCATCTGTTCATCGCCCTGGCCACCCTGTCGCCGCCCCCGGCCAGCCCGACGCAAACCCGCTATTTTTCGGTTTCGCCCTACAAGTTCGGCAGTGCCAACGCCAAGTTCCGCGTCGTACCGGATCCGGACAGCTGCCCGGCGTACAACCTGCCCCCACAGAACCAGGCCCTGCCCAACTTTCTGCGCAACGCCCTGAACCAGCAGCTATCGACCGACCGGGTGCCGGCCTGCCTGGTATTGCAGGTGCAACGCCAGGACCCCAGCCACTACATGCCCATCGAAGACACCAGCATCGAATGGCGAGAAAGCGATGCGCCCTTCGAAACCGTGGCGCGGATCAGGATTCCCGCCCAGGACTTCGATACCCCGCAGCAGAACCTGCAATGCGACAACCTGTCCTTCAACCCCTGGTTCGGCCTGGAGGCGCACCGCCCTATCGGCGGCATCAACCGCTTGCGCAAGGCGGTGTACGAAGCAGTCAGCGACTACCGGCACAGTCGCAATGCCGAGCAGTGAGCCACAAACGAAAAAAGCGGCCCGCAGGCCGCTTTTTTTTGGGGAGTATTTGCATACCCCAGACAGCAAAAAGCCCGCGTTAGCGGGCTTTCTGTAATGAGCTGGCGTTCAGTGTTCCAACTCATCGAATATGGCGCAGCGGACGGGACTCGAACCCGCGACCCCCGGCGTGACAGGCCGGTATTCTAACCGACTGAACTACCGCTGCGCGTAGCGTTGAAAGCAAGTGGTGGGTGATGACGGGATCGAACCGCCGACCCTCTGCTTGTAAGGCAGATGCTCTCCCAGCTGAGCTAATCACCCTTTACCTTCGTTGCGGGGCGCATTATTACACAGAAATTCATAACGTGCTGATTTAAATAATAAAATTATCAAAAAAAGCTGAATTTCGATGTATCGGGCGCCGCGCATGAAACACAGGCACAAAAAAGCCCGCGTTAGCGGGCTTTCTGTGATGACCTGGCGTTCAGTATTCCAGATCATCGAATATGGCGCAGCGGACGGGACTCGAACCCGCGACCCCCGGCGTGACAGGCCGGTATTCTAACCGACTGAACTACCGCTGCGCGTAACACTGAAAGCGAATGGTGGGTGATGACGGGATCGAACCGCCGACCCTCTGCTTGTAAGGCAGATGCTCTCCCGGCTGAGCTAATCACCCTTCACGTTCGGTGTGGCGCGCATTCTACGGAGCGTCCCCTACTCTGGCAAGCACTTTTTAAAATAATTTTTTCAGGCCTTCCAAAGGCTTAGCGGAGGGTTGGCCTATGGAGCTGCGCGGAGAATAATGCCCCCCTTTGTATAAAGGAGAGATTCACCCCATGTGGTTCAAGAACCTGCTTATCTATCGCCTGACCCAAGATCTGCCCTTTGATGCTGAGGCGCTGGAAACCGCACTGGCCACCAAACTGGCGCGTCCATGTGCAAGCCAGGAGTTGACCACTTACGGTTTCGTCGCGCCGTTCGGCAAAGGCGAAGATGCGCCGCTGGTACACGTCAGCCAGGACTTCCTGCTGGTCGCCGCGCGCAAGGAAGAACGTATTCTGCCTGGCAGCGTGGTCCGCGACGCGGTCAAGGAAAAGGTCGAAGAGATCGAAGCCGAGCAAATGCGCAAGGTCTATAAAAAGGAACGCGATCAGATCAAGGATGAAATCATCCAGGCTTTCCTGCCGCGTGCCTTTATCCGTCGCTCCTCGACTTTCGCCGCCATCGCGCCGAAACAGGGCCTGATCCTGGTCAACTCGGCCAGCCCGAAACGCGCCGAAGACCTGCTCTCCACCCTGCGCGAAGTACTCGGCACCCTGCCGGTGCGTCCGCTGACCGTGAAGACCGCGCCGACCGCGATCATGACCGACTGGGTGAAAACCCAACAAGCCGCCGACGACTTCTTCGTCCTCGACGAGTGCGAACTGCGCGACACCCACGAAGACGGCGGCATCGTCCGTTGCAAGCGCCAGGACCTGACCAGCGAAGAAATCCAGCTGCACCTGAGCACCGGCAAGGTAGTCACCCAATTGTCCCTGGCCTGGCAGGACAAGTTGTCCTTCATGCTCGACGACAAGATGACGGTCAAGCGCCTGAAGTTCGAAGACCTGCTGCAGGATCAGGCGGAACAGGACGGCGGCGACGAAGCCCTCGGCCAACTGGACGCCAGCTTCACCCTGATGATGCTGACCTTCGGCGATTTCCTCCCGGCGCTGTTCGAAGCCCTGGGTGGCGAAGAGATTCCACAAGGCATCTGACACCCCCCTTGTAGCAGCCAGCTGGCTGGCGACCGGCATTGCCCAACCCGCCGCTGACTCCTGCAGGAGCACCACAGACGCCACCGCTTTCGGTGGCGTTTTCATATAAGAAGGAACAGGCCATGCGTGCACTGGCAGCATTAAGTCGTTTTGTCGGCAATACCTTTGCCTACTGGGTACTGATTTTCGCGGTGGTGGCGTTCTTGCAGCCGGACTGGTTCATCGGCCTCAAGGGCGCCATCGTGCCGCTGCTGGGCCTGGTGATGTTCGGCATGGGCCTGACCCTGAAGCTCGAAGACTTCGCCGAAGTCGCCCGCCATCCATGGCGCGTGGCCCTGGGCGTGGTCGCGCATTTCGTGATCATGCCGGGCATGGCCTGGTTGCTGTGCCAGGTCTTCCACCTGCCGCCGGAGATCGCCGTCGGCGTGATCCTGGTCGGCTGCTGCCCGAGCGGCACGTCGTCCAACGTCATGACCTGGCTGGCCCGCGGCGACCTGGCGCTGTCAGTGGCGATCGCCGCTGTCACCACCCTGCTGGCGCCGCTGCTGACGCCGGCCCTGATCTGGCTGCTGGCCTCGGCCTGGCTGCCGGTTTCGTTCATGGAGCTGTTCTGGTCGATCCTGCAAGTGGTGCTGCTGCCGATCGTGCTCGGGGTGATTGCCCAGCGCGTACTCGGCGACCGGGTACGGCATGCGGTGGAAGTGCTGCCGCTGGTGTCGGTGGTCAGCATCGTGATCATCGTCACCGCGGTGGTGGCCGCCAGCCAGGCGAAAATCGCCGAGTCCGGCCTGCTGATCATGGCCGTGGTGATGCTGCATAACAGCTTCGGTTACCTGCTGGGCTACTTCACCGGTCGCCTGTTCAAGCTGCCGTTGGCGCAACGCAAATCCCTGGCCCTGGAAGTCGGCATGCAGAACTCCGGCCTTGGCGCCGCCCTGGCCAGCGCGCATTTTTCGCCGCTGGCGGCGGTGCCGAGCGCCCTGTTCAGCGTCTGGCACAACATTTCCGGGGCGCTGCTTTCCACCTGGTTCCGCCGCATGAGCGAAAAGGACGACCGCGCACTGGCCGCCCAGCAGGTGAGCAACTGAGGAGAAACTTGATCCCCGGATTAATGATGGGCACTATACTGCGCAACGCGGGGACGACCCCGCGGCTCGATCGAGTCATTTAATCTGGGGACGACCCCGTCAATCGATGGAGGTCATCATGTCCTGGATCATTCTGTTTTTCGCCGGCCTGTTCGAAGTGGGCTGGGCCGTCGGCCTCAAGTACACCGACGGTTTCAGTCGCCCTCTCCCCACTGCCCTCACCATTGCTGCCATGGCGATCAGCCTCGGCCTGCTGGGGCTGGCCATGAAAGAGCTGCCGCTGGGCACTGCCTATGCCATCTGGACCGGGGTCGGCGCAGTCGGCACGGTGATCGCCGGGATCATTCTGTTCGGTGAGTCCATGGCGCTGTTCCGCCTGGCCAGCGTGGCACTGATCATTACCGGGCTGATCGGCTTGAAGGTCAGCGCGGCCTGATACCAGCAAGCGCCCCAACAAAAACGCCCACAACGCTGTGGGCGTTTTTATAGGCGCTGGAAACCTAGCGCACGCTACCGCGCAGCTCGCCCACTAGGGTTTGCAAGCGGGCCGGTTCGGCACTCTCGGCTGTCACGGCCGAACCCGCCACCAGGGTCACTCGCGACCACAGGCGGCGGAATAGCCCCTTGCTTGGATCGCGGCTGAAGAAGCTGCCCCACAGCCCCCGCAACGCCAGCGGAATCACCGGCACCGGCGTCTCTTCGAGAATCCGCGTCAGCCCACCCTTGAACTCATTGATTTCGCCATCGGCGGTCAACTTGCCTTCCGGGAAGATGCACACCAGCTCGCCATCCTTGAGGTAGCGGGCAATTTGGGTGAACGCCCTTTCGTAGATCTGGATGTCCTCGTTGCGCCCGGCAATCGGAATGGTCCCGGCGGTACGGAAGATGAAGTTGAGCACCGGCAGGTTGTAGATCTTGTAATACATCACGAAACGAATCGGCCGCCGCACCGCGCCGCCGATCAGCAAGGCGTCGACGAAGGACACGTGATTGCACACCAGCAACGCCGCGCCTTCGTCCGGGATCGCCTCCAGGTTGCGATGCTCGACCCGGTACATGGAATGGCTGAGCAGCCAGATCATGAAACGCATGCTGAACTCGGGGACGATCTTGAAGATGTAGGCGTTGACCGCGATGTTCAGCAGCGACACCACCAGGAACAACTGCGGAATCGACAGTTTGGCCAGGCTCAGCAACACGATCGAGACGATCGCCGACACCACCATGAACAGCGCGTTGAGAATGTTGTTCGCGGCAATCACCCGCGCCCGCTCGTGCTCCGGGGTCCGCGACTGGATCAGGGCATACAGCGGCACGATGTAGAAACCACCGAAGATACCCAGGCCGAGAATATCGATCAGCACCCACCAGGCGTGGCCATAACCGAGCACTTCGATCCAGCTGTAACCCGCCTCGCTCAGCGGAATCCCGCCGGAATGCCACCACAACAGCAAGCCGAATACTGTCAGGCCGAACGAGCCAAAGGGCACCAGGCCGATCTCGACCTTACGTCCCGAAAGCTTCTCGCAGAGCATGGAACCGGCGGCGATCCCCACCGAGAACACGGTGAGGATCAGCGTGACCACCGTCTCGTCCCCGTGCATCCACTCCTTGGCGTAGGCCGGAATCTGCGTCAGGTAGATCGCCCCGACAAACCAGAACCACGAGTTGCCGACGATCGAGCGCGACACCGCCGCGGTCTGCCCCAGGCCCAGGCGCAGGGTGGCCCAGGACTGGCTGAAGATGTTCCAGTTCAGGCGCAGGTCCGGGGTGGCCGCCGCGGCCCGGGGAATGCCCCGGCTGGCGAGGTAACCGAGTACGGCGACGGCAATGATCGCTGTCGAGACGATGGGTGCGTAATGGGCGGAAGACATCATGATCCCGGCGCCAATGGTCCCGGCGAGAATCGCCAGGAAGGTGCCCATTTCCACCAGGCCGTTGCCGCCGACCAATTCTTCCTCCCGCAGCGCCTGGGGCAGGATCGAATATTTCACCGGGCCGAACAGCGCCGAGTGAGTGCCCATGGCGAACAGCGCCAGCAGCATCAGCGACAGGTGATCGAAGACAAACCCCACCGCCCCCACTGCCATGATCACGATCTCGCCGAGCTTGATCAGGCGGATCAACGCGTCCTTGGCGAACTTCTCGCCGAATTGCCCGGCCAGCGCCGAGAACAGGAAGAACGGCAGGATAAACAGCAAGGCGCAGAGGTTGACCCAGATCGAGCGGTCACCCTCGATGGCCAGCTTGTAGAGGATGGCGAGGATCAGCGACTGCTTGAAGATGTTGTCGTTGAACGCACCGAGGGACTGAGTAATGAAGAATGGCAGGAAACGCCGCGTACGAAGCAAGGTGAACTGTGAGGGGTGACTCATCTTCCATGTCCCTGAGTGGCTTGGATGCTGTTATTGGATTATCGATCTTCGATCCAGGCCACAACCTTACCTAAAGTTCGCGGATTATTTCGCTAATCCTGCGATGCAAGGCGAAACGAACAGCTCCCCCCGATAGGCGCCCTGCAGCGTGCGCTTGCCCACCAGCAGCCACATCAGTGCCAGCGCCAGGACCAACAGGCTGCCGAACACCGCGAAAAACGTCAGGTTCAGGGTCGCGGCCAGTTTCAGGGTGGTCAGGGCATAGACCCCCAGCGGGAAGGTGAACCCCCACCAGCCGAGGTTGAATGGAATGCCGTCGCGCAGGTAACGCAGGGTGATCAGCAGCGCCGTCAGCATCCACCACAGGCCGAACCCCCACAGGGTGATACCGGCCACCAGCCCCAGGCCCTCGGCGATTTCGCCCACTCCGGCCATGCCGTTGGCGGCAAAGATCGCCGGAGCGTCCGCGCCCAGCAGCAACATGCCCAGGGCCCCCGTGCCGATCGGCCCCAGGGCCAGCCAGCTCGAGGCGGCCATGCTTTCGTGCGGCAGCTTATGCAGGGCCATGCGCAGCAGGAGAATGGTCAGGATGCTGAAAGCCACCGGCAGCGAGAAGGCCCAGAGCACGTAGCTGGTCACCAGCATCACCAGTTGCGAATGCGCGTCCACCAGGTGCGGCGCCAGCAGTCCGCCACTGGCGGCGGCGACTTCGGCCGCGACCACCGGCAACAGCCAGACCGCGGTCATCTGGTCGATACGGTGCTCCTGGCGGGTGAACATCATGTAGGGAATCAGCACCCCGCAAGCCAGCGACAGCGCTACGTCCAGCCACCACAGCAGCTCGGCCAGTTGCACCACACCGTCGCCCCAGCGTGGCACGCCGAACAGCAGGAAACCGTTGATGATGGTGGCCAGGCCCATGGGGATGGTGCCGAAGAACATCGAGACCGTGGAGTGCCCGAAAATCCGCCGGGCTTCGTCGAAGAACATTATCCAGCGTGCCGCATAGGCCGCGCTGAACAGCACGAACAGCACGATGGTGAACAACCACAGCCCTTCGGCCAGCAGGTGCAGGCCCGGGATCCGCAGCGGCAACTGGGCCAGCGCCAGGGCCAGTACGCCGGTGCCCATGGTCGCGGCGAACCAGTTGGGGGTGAATTGGCGGATGGCTTCGCGAGGATGCTGCAGCTGGCTCAAGGGCCGTCCGGTTCTGAGGGTGTTGGGGCATGTCATGGTGCGATCTCCTGTCCTCCGATGAGGTAGAGCCCATGGTAGAACCGGATCGAATATCTATATAACGGGTAATTTCTCTATCTGTTATCTATTTTATAAATATACGAATCAGACACTGCCCGCGGTTTCCACCACCAGTACCCGCGCTGCACCTTGTGGATGAGCCACATGCTCGGTGCCGACATCGGCGTAGAAGATGTCGCCCACTTCCAGCAGCACCGACTGTTCCAGGCCGTTTTCCCGATAGTGCATGCGCACCTGGCCATCGAGCACGACAAACACTTCCTGCCCGTCGTTGATGTGCCACTTATAAGGCTGGTCGGTCCAATGCAGGCGCGTGGTGATGCCGTTCATGTTGGCAATATCCAGCGCCGCCCAGGCCCGCTCCCCAGTGAAGGTTTTACTGCGAATGATCTTCATGAATGCCCGTCGCTCCCAAGGCTGATGCGTGCACCTCGCACGCGCCAGATGCGCAGGCTAACCCAAGCCGGCGGATCAGCCACCAACGCGCTCAACCTTCTGGCACGACGCAGGCCTTGGCGGTGCGCTGGCGCAGCAGCCCCAACAAGGCGGCCAGGGACAGCAGGATCAATACCGCGCCATAACCATCGGTGGTCGCGATCAGGCCAAAACTGCGGGTCAGGTTTCCCGCCAGCAGGGAGGGCAGGCAGAACGCCAGATAACTCAGGACATAAAATGCCGACATCAACCCCGCCCGCTCATGGGGCAAGGCCAGGGGCATCACACTGCGCAGCGCGCCGAGGAACCCGGAGCCAAAACCACCGCCTGTGACCAGGGTGCCGAGGAAGAACAGCGGCAGGCTGGCGGTGTGCACGGCAATCAGGATCAGGCCGATGCCGACGGCCAGCAGGCTCGCGCCCAGCCGCAGCACCTTGTCCGCCGGACGATGGCGCAGGGAAACAATCATCAGGGCACCGCTCAGGGTCAGCACCGCCACCAGGCCGCCACCGATCAGGTTCGAGGTCGAGCCCGTCGCGGTACGCACCAGCGATGGCGCCAACGACAGAAAGAACCCGCCCACGGCCCACACCGCCACGTCCACCGGTAACGCCAGCCACAGCGCCCGCCGCGCCTGAGGCGGTACATGCAGGGTCGGCCGCAGGGAGGCCCAGACACCGGGCTGGGCATTGACTGTCTCCGGCAGGCGCCAGACGTACAGCGCCTGGGCGACAAACAGCACCAGCAGCAGCCAGTAGGCCAGTTGCAGCGGCAACGGTGCGTATTCCACCAGCAAACCGCTGCCCATCGCTCCGCACGCCATGCCCAGCAACGGCGCCACGCTGTTGACCAGCGGCCCCTGCTGCCGGTCGGTATCCAGCAGCGCCGCCCCCAGCACGCTGGTGGCCATGCCGGTGGCGAAGCCCTGCATCACCCGGGCAGCAATCAGCCAGGCTACGCTGTCGGCCTGGATAAATAGCAGCATCGCCAGTATGTCCAGCAGCAGCGCCACGAAGATCACCGGCTTGCGTCCCAGATAATCCGAAAGCGAACCCACGGTCAGCAGCGCCGCCAACAGGCTCAAGGCGTAGACGCCGAAGATCAGGGTCAAGGTCGCCGAGGAGAATTGCAGCACCTCCTGATACAGGTGGTACATCGGCGTCGGCACACTGGAAGCGGCAAGAAAACTGAGTAAGGTGATCGCCAGAAACAGCAGTCTGGAACGGTTTGACAGTGAAGAGTCGACAGGACTGGACATGGGCACGCTCCATTAAAGCTAATATTTTGCTTTTGCGGAGTGTGCTACCGCCTCGCTCTTAAAGCAAATTCTTTGTGTTAAGGTTCGATCCATGGCTATTAAAGAAGGTTTACGCCCAGGCGGGCGCAGTGCCCGGGTGCAGGAATCCATCCACTCGGCAGTCAGGGAACTCCTCGAAGAACAGGAGCGCTCGACCCTGACCGTGCCGCAAATCGCCGCCCGCGCCGGCGTCACGCCCTCGACCATCTACCGCCGTTGGGGCGACCTGTCGACGCTGCTGGCGGATGTCGCCCTGGCGCGCATGCGCCCGGACAGCGAACCGGCCGCCACCGGCAGCCTGCGCGGCGACCTGTTGGCCTGGGCCGAACAGTACCTCGACGAAATGAGTTCCGAGCCCGGGCGCAACATGATGCGCGATGTGCAATGCAGCGCCACGCCCGGCTATTGCGCGAGCATCCTCGGCGGGCAATTGCAGATCATCCTCGACCGCCACCGGCCCAACGAAGCAGTGCTCCCCAGTACCGACCGGCTGCTGAATATAGTGGTGGCGCCGATAGCCTTCCGCATCCTGTTCGCCGCGACCCCGCTTGAGCCGCAAGCGCTGCCTGAGCTGATCGACATCGCGCTGCGGCCTTGAGGCCGCCAGCGCGGGCAAGCTCGCTCCTGCCGGGTTCGTCACCCTTTGCAGAAGCGAGATTGCTCGCACTTCCCCCTGCGACACCTGGCCGCGCCAATACCTTGGTCGACACTGACGAACCCCGAACATCGTGCGAGACTGTCTGACCGGGCTGAAGCGCCCGGCGCGCCTTTATGTTCGGAGTTTTCATGTCGTTGTCCAGCGGGCTGATCGCCATCGTCGCCCTGGCCTATATGGCCATCATGTTCGCCATCGCCTTTTACGGTGACCGTCGCAGCGCGCCCTTGCCGCCGCGGGTGCGTGCCTGGGTGTACAGCCTGTCGCTGGCGGTGTACTGCACCAGCTGGACCTTCTTCGGCGCCGTCGGCCAGGCCGCCGAGCAACTCTGGTCGTTCTTGCCGATTTACCTCGGGCCGATCCTGCTGCTGGTGCTGGCGCCCTGGGTCCTGCAAAAGATGGTGATGATCAGCAAGCAGGAAAACATCACCTCCATCGCCGACTTCATCGCCGCGCGCTATGGCAAATCCCAGTCGCTGGCGGTGGTGGTGGCGCTGATCTGCCTGGTCGGCGTGCTGCCCTACATCGCCCTGCAGCTCAAGGGCATCGTGCTTGGCGTGGACCTGCTGATCGGCGCCGGCGCCGACACCATGGGCACCCGCGCCCAGGACACGGCGCTGATCGTGTCGCTGATCCTGGCGCTGTTCACCATCGTCTTCGGTACCCGCAACCTCGATGCCACCGAGCACCACCGCGGCATGGTGCTGGCGATTGCCTTCGAATCCCTGGTCAAGCTGCTGGCCTTTCTCGCGGTCGGCGCCTTTGTCACCTATGGCCTGTACGACGGTTTCGACGACCTGTTCAGCCAGGCCATGCTCGCCCCGCGCCTGGAACAGTACTGGCAGGAAACCATCAACTGGCCGTCGATGGTGGTGCAGACCGGCGTCGCCATGATGGCGATCATCTGCTTGCCGCGGCAGTTCCACGTCACTGTGGTGGAGAACATCGAGCCCCAGGACCTGCGCCTGGCCAAGTGGGTGTTTCCCGCCTACCTGGCCCTGGCCGCGCTGTTCGTGGTGCCGATCGCCCTGGCCGGGCAGATGCTGCTGCCCAGCTCGGTGCTGCCGGATTCCTTCGTCATCAGCCTGCCCCTGGCCCAGGCCCATCCGGCCCTGGCCGTGCTGGCCTTTATCGGTGGCGCATCGGCCGCCACCGGCATGGTGATTGTCGCCAGCGTGGCGCTGTCGACCATGGTTTCCAACGACATGCTGCTGCCCTGGTTGCTGCGCCGGCAGAGCGCCGAGCGACCGTTCGAAGTGTTCCGCCACTGGATGCTCTCGGTGCGCCGGGTCAGCATCGTGGTCATCCTGCTGCTGGCCTATGTCAGCTACCGTCTGCTGGGCTCCACCGCGAGCCTGGCGACCATCGGCCAGATCGCCTTCGCCGCCGTGACCCAACTGGCCCCGGCCATGCTCGGCGCGCTGTACTGGAAGCAGGCCAACCGCCGCGGCGTGTTCGCCGGATTAGCGGCCGGCACCTTCCTGTGGTTCTACACCCTGATCCTGCCGATCGCCGCCCACAGCCTGGGCTGGTCGCTGAGCAGTTTCCCGGGCCTGGCCTGGTTGCACAGCAACCCGCTGAACCTGCCGATCACGCCCTTGACCCAGGGCGTGGTGCTGTCGCTGGCGGGTAACTTCACCCTGTTCGCCTGGGTCTCGGTGCTGTCGCGCACCCGGGTTTCGGAACACTGGCAGGCCGGGCGTTTCATCGGCCAGGAAATCAGCGGCCGCCCCAGCTCCCGCTCGATGCTGTCGGTGCAGATCGACGACCTGCTCAAGCTCGCCGCGCGTTTTGTCGGGGAAGAACGGGCCCGCCAGAGCTTCATCCGCTTTGCCTACCGCCAGGGCAAAGGTTTCAACCCCAACCAGAATGCCGACGGCGAATGGATCGCCCACACCGAACGCCTGCTGGCCGGCGTCCTCGGCGCCTCGTCCACCCGCGCGGTGGTCAAGGCCGCCATCGAAGGGCGGGAGATGCAGCTCGAAGACGTGGTGCGCATCGCCGACGAAGCCTCGGAAGTGCTGCAATTCAACCGCGCCCTGCTGCAAGGGGCGATCGAGAACATCAGCCAGGGCATCAGCGTGGTCGACCAGTCCCTCAGGCTGGTGGCCTGGAACCGTCGGTACCTGGAGCTGTTCAACTACCCGGACGGATTGATCAGCGTCGGCCGGCCGATCGCCGACATCATTCGCCACAATGCCGAGCGTGGCCTGTGCGGGCCCGGCGAGGCCGAAGTGCATGTCGCCCGCCGCCTGCACTGGATGCGCCAGGGCCGTGCCCACACTTCCGAGCGGCTGTTCCCCAATGGCCGGGTGATCGAGTTGATCGGCAACCCGATGCCGGGCGGCGGCTTTGTCATGAGCTTCACCGACATTACCCCGTTCCGCGAGGCCGAACAGGCCCTCACCGAAGCCAACGAAGGCCTGGAACAACGGGTTGCCGAACGGACCCAGGAGCTTTCGCAGTTGAACGCTGCGCTGACCGAAGCCAAGGGCACCGCCGAGGCCGCCAACCAGTCCAAGACGCGCTTCCTGGCGGCGGTCAGTCACGACCTGATGCAACCGCTGAACGCCGCCCGGCTGTTCTCCGCCGCCCTCTCCCACCAGGACGACGGCTTGTCCGCCGAAGCGCAGCAATTGGTCCAGCACCTGGACAGTTCCCTGCGCTCCGCCGAAGACCTGATCAGCGACTTGCTGGATATCTCCCGCCTGGAAAACGGCAAGATCAATCCGGAGCGCAAGCCATTCGTGCTCAACGAGCTGTTCGATACCCTGGGTGCCGAATTCAAGGTGCTGGCCCAGGAGCAAGGCTTGAAGTTCCGCCTGCGCGGCAGCCGTCTCAGGGTCGACAGCGACATCAAGCTGTTGCGCCGGGTCCTGCAGAACTTCCTGACCAATGCCTTCCGTTACGCCAAGGGGCCTGTGCTCTTGGGCGCGCGCCGCCGCGGCAACCAACTGTGCCTGGAGGTCTGGGACCGTGGGCCGGGGATTCCGCTGGACAAGCAGCAGGTGATCTTCGAAGAGTTCAAGCGCCTCGACAGCCACCAGACCCGCGCCGAAAAAGGCCTGGGCCTCGGACTGGCGATCGCCGATGGCTTGTGCCGCGTCCTCGGCCACGGCCTGCAAGTCCGCTCCTGGCCGGGCAAGGGCAGCGTCTTCAGCGTCAGCGTGCCGCTGGCCAAGGCAGCCGTCAGCGCACCGAGACAGGTGGCCGAACTCAACGGCCATCTGCTGTCCGGCGCCCAGGTACTCTGTGTCGACAATGAAGACAGCATCCTGATCGGCATGAACAGCCTGCTCAGCCGCTGGGGCTGCCAGGTCTGGACCGCGCGCAACCGGGAAGAATGCGCCGCGCTGCTCAGTGATGGTGTGCGCCCGCAACTGGCGCTGGTGGACTATCACCTGGACGACGGCGAAACCGGCACCGAGGTCATGGCCTGGCTGCGCACCCAGTTGGGGGATCCGGTACCTGGCGTGGTGATCAGCGCCGACGGACGCCCCGAAATGGTCGCCGAGGTACACGCCGCGGGGCTGGACTACCTGGCCAAGCCGGTAAAGCCGGCGGCGTTGCGGGCGCTGTTGAGCCGGCATCTGCCGCTCTGAAAGTCATGTAGTCGCTGCCGCAGGCTGCGATAAGGCCGAAGGCCTTCAACGATATTGAAAACGCCGCGTCCCCTCCGGGGCCGATCGCAGCCTACGGCGGCTACAGCTCAATCCGGCAATTCAAGCAGGGCACCGTCGGCATCGGTCATCGCCCGTTCCAGCAGGTCCGCCGGCAGGCTCTTGCTGGCGCGCGCGCCGAGCAAGCGCAGTTGCTCGCTACGGCTGACCAGGTTGCCGCGCCCCTCGGTCAGCTTGTTGCGCGCGGCGCTGTAGGCCTTGTCCAGCTGCTGCAGACGATTGCCGACCTCATCCAGATCTTGAATGAACAACACGAACTTGTCGTACAGCCAACCGGCGCGTTCGGCGATTTCCCGGGCGTTCTGGCTCTGCCGCTCCTGCTTCCACAGACTGTCGATCACTCGCAGCGTGGCCAGCAGCGTGGTCGGGCTGACGATCACGATGTTGCGGTCGAAGGCTTCCTGGAACAGGTTGGGCTCGGCCTGCAAGGCGGCGGAAAAGGCCGCCTCGATAGGTACGAAGAGCAGCACGAAATCCAGGCTGTGCAAGCCCTCCAGGCGCTTGTAGTCCTTGCCGGCCAGGCCTTTGACGTGATTGCGCAAGGACAGCACGTGCTGCTTCAGCGCCGCTTGGCCGATCACCTCATCGTCCGCCGCGACAAACTGTTGGTAGGCAGTCAGGCTGACCTTGGAGTCCACTACTACCTGCTTGTCGCCGGGCAGCATGATCAGCACGTCGGGCTGGAAGCGCTCGCCGTCGGGCCCTTTGAGGCTGACCTGGGTCTGGTACTCGCGGCCTTTCTCCAGGCCGGCATGTTCGAGCACCCGCTCGAGAATCAGCTCACCCCAGTTGCCCTGGGTTTTCTGGCCCTTGAGCGCGCGCGTCAGGTTGGTCGCCTCGTCGCTCAAGCGCAGGTTCAGCTGTTGCAGGCGCTCGAGTTCTTTGCCGAGGGAAAAACGCTCGCGCGCTTCGGCTTGATAACTCTCTTCGACTCGCTTCTCGAAAGACTGGATGCGCTCCTTGAGCGGGTCGAGCAATTGTCCGAGACGCTGCTGGCTGTTCTCGGCAAAACGTTGCTCACGCTCGTCGAAGATCTTGCCCGCCAGCTCGGCGAACTGCGCCCGCAGCTCATCTCGCGAGCCTTGCAGATCGCTTAGGCGTTGCTGGTGGCTTTCCTGCTGCTCGCGCAGCTCGGCATTCAATGACGCGGCCTGGGCGTCCAGGCGCCGCAACTCGGCTTCCTTGTTGGCCCGCTCAAGATTCCAGGCGTGGGCTGCGTCACGGGCGTTGTCGCGTTCGATCTGCAACAACTCGACTTCCCGGCGCACCGCCGCCAGATCGGCCTGCTTCACGGCATTCGCCTGGCCCAGGTCGCTGATCTCGTCGCGGCAGGCATCCAGCTGGGCGTTCAAGCCATCCTGCGCCAGCAGTGCGGTGGCCAGGCGCTCCTCCAGCAGGGACAGTTCGGTTTGCCGGGAGCTCAGACGGCGTTGCAGTTGCCAGGCGAGTGCCACCAAGGGCAATGCCGCGCCTGCCAGACCGAGCAGCACGCTGGTCAAGTCCATAGCCATAGCCACTCCAGACAGTGAAATAAAGCTTGAAGGTTAACCAAGGGACCGAGGCTTGGACAGCTCAGTCTTCGATCTGGCCAAGCTCCAGCTGGGCGCGACGATCGCCAGCCCGTGCCGCCTGGCGCAGCAGATCGTGGCCGATCCGTCGATCGCGGGCGTTGCCGCATTCGCGGCACATCAGTTGGCCAAGGCGACTCTGTGCTGCCACCACCCCTTCCCGGGCAGGCTGCTTGAGCAAACGCCCGGCAAAGTGCTTGATGTTCCGGTTATCACCCAGGCGTGGGCTGTCGAGCAGCCACATGGCCACGCGTAACGAAAAACGCTTGGGCTCGGTAACACTGGAAGAGGCAGAGGTAACAGAAGGTGACACTGAGCGAAACTTCATAAAGCACTGTAGGGCAGATCGGAAGGCGCGCCACTCTACTCCTTTTTTCGCACGCGTAAAGTCGAAAAGAACTCGGCACGCCCGTGCTAGAGCAAGCGCTTGGGACAATCCACAGAAGCTGTGGATAACTCAGTGGACAACCGCCCTACAAGTCGCCGAAAGCCGCATGGGACGGGGCCCGCAGTCAAACTGACGATTTTTTCACCAGTAAAAAAAACCGATGTTTTTCATTGACTTAAATTTTCATCGCAGGCATTGGAGGGCCCGGCAGGTGAGGTGACAGGCCGGTGACAGCCCGCGCAACTATTGTGCACAAGTACCCTCGATCCAGTTATATCGCTGCACCTTTTTCGCCCGTTCCCGGGCGAACGACATCGAAGACCAAAGATTCCAGTAACAACTTTTCTGCCCCACTGCGGTGAAAAGCCCTGCCCGGCTCATTCAGGGCCTTGCCCTGCGATGCTCATAACCATTTTGCCTAACACACTTGCATCAGGTACATCAATCCGTTATCATCCACAGCGTTAGTACCAAGCTGAAAGTCAATTCTGGTCGAACAAGTCCCCCGGTTCAGCTTCCCTGAAGAGAAGTTTCTACCGACTACACGGGATCGACCACCTCGCTGGTTTCCAGGTAAAGCTTTCGCCGACACCGCCTTTGAATACACTGCAAAGGATGTCGCGAAGCCCTTTTACTCTGACCGAACCAACCTGCAAATTGATCAGGATCTTCACCTGGGGCCCAGAACCTTAGCCCCCGCTGTGATTGCCTGCCCTCCTAAGTACCTACCTGCCAGCCCTAGCGCGCACTTGATAAAGCGCTTCCAACTGGCTGCTTTGTTCCAGTCGGGTTCTTCGTTCGACCAATGGTGGTCGGCGTTACTGGAACGTTTTAACGTTGCACGGTTCTTAACCGTGTCATTTGTAGGAACACCCAATAACTATGTCTACTCAAATCCAGACTCAGGATGCCATTCGCACCCTCACCAACGCTTTTGCTCCAATGAACTGCCTGATCATGGCCGCTCGCAAAGGCTGCTTCAGCTTCACCCTGGTCAACGAACACGGTATCGCTCGTCACAGCGAACGCCTGTACCCCGATCAGTATTCCAGCGCCGAGCCGCTGCAAGCGGTGATCGAGCGCACCCGTCAGGCCCTGACTGCCTGAGACGCCAGAGCGCTGAAAACCCGAAGCCCCGCCTGAACAGCGGGGCTTTTTATTGCCTGTTATTTCGGTTATTCCGCCGTCGGCTAAAGCACCATCCGATATAACGGTTATAACTCGAAGCTGGAAATATTTTAAAAACAGTCCTTTACAGCAACGATATGACACTACACTTCAACTCAAGCGGCATGATCCGCTTCCGGCGAGTCTGACCGATCCACCGCTGCCAAGCTCCCCCATCAGGCCTCGCCGGCCACTTTCACGCTTCGAGGGCTTTATGGGTATTGCCGCCAGCGAACTGTGCCGCTACGTGATCCGCCCAACCCTAATCTATCTGGGCAGCCACAGTCGCACCGCAGAATCACTGCTGCTAGGCATCGCCGCCAGTCAATCCGCCCTCGGCTCCGCCCTGCACGACCGCAGGGGCCACGGCCTCTACCGCATCGCCGAACCCCGCCACCAGGCACTCTGGGACCACTATCTGGCGCTGGACCCGGAACGCGCCAGCCTGGTTCGCGGCCTGGCCAGCCAGCATGCATTCCTCAGCGGCCCGCACCTGGAATTGACCGTCAACCTGCGTTACGCCACCGCCATCGCCTGGCTGCTGGTAGAAGAGCAGAACACCCCGCTCCCCGAAGCCGGCGACCTGGTCGGCATGGCCCGCATCTGGAAGCAGATCTTCCAGCCACAAGGACGCTTGCGGGACTTTGCCGATGCCTGGCAAACCTGTGTTGCACCGCTGAATCAGGTCGCCTGCTGATCGGACTTTTTGCAAGTTCGTGCAAACAACGGCAATTTTGGTCGGATTGTCCTACAAAACCGCTCTATCTCAAGCCATACAGGCTATAGCGCTGAGGAGGAAATGTTGGTAATTTTCGCTCCGGTGATCACCAGGAGTTCTAATAATGAAAAAAGTAATACTCAAAACCAGTCTTAGCCTTGCCGTTGCCATGGCATCCACCCAACTTTTCGCAAGTGGCTTTGCCCTGAACGAACAAAGCATCAGCGGCATGGGTACTGGTTTCGCCGGTCGATCCTCTGCTGCGGACGATGCAAGCACAGTTTTTGGCAACCCTGCCGGTATGTCGCGCCTGAAACGCCAGCAAATCACTGGCGGTGTCGCGGCCATCGATGCCTCCACCGACATCAGCGATGCCAGCGGTAGCCGCAGCGGCACCAACAAAGGCGACATGGTGCCTTTCACTGCCGTGCCGATGGGCTACTACGTCAAGCCTATCGACGATCAATGGGCCTTCGGTCTGGGTGTCTATGCCCCATTCGGCCTGATCACCGACTACGAAAACGGCTTCCAGGGCCGTAACTTCGGCAGCAAGAGCGAAGTTAAAGTCATCACCTTCCAGCCAACCGTCAGCTACGCCTTCAACGACAAGGTGTCGATCGGTTTCGGTCCGACCATCAACCGTATCTCCGGCACCCTGGAATCCGCACTGACCACCCCACTGTCGCCTAACGACGGCCGTGTGCAGATCAAGGGTGACGACATTGGCTACGGCTACAACATTGGGCTGCTGGTCCAGGCAACCGACACCACCCGCGTGGGCCTGACCTACCACTCGAAGGTCAAGTACAAGCTGGAAGGCCACACCGAAGTCAGCCCAGGCGCCGGTACTCCAGGCGCTCTGCTGCGTGGCGCTCGCTACGATGCCTCGTTGGACATCACCACCCCTGAATCGGCCGACCTTTCGGTGACCCAGGACCTCAACGATGCCTGGAAACTCTATGCCGGTGCGACCTGGACCCGCTGGAGCCGCCTGAAAGACATCACCGTGCAAAACGAAGGCGTAACTGCCAGCGCCGGCGGTCTTCTGGCCCCGGGTGCGCTCAGCAGCATCAAGGAAGAACAGAACTGGCACGACACCTGGGCTTACGCCATCGGTACTTCCTACCAGCTGAACAAGCAGTGGGTACTGCGTACCGGCCTGAGCTTCGACCAGTCGCCGGCCAACAACACCAACCGCTCGCCACGCATTCCTACCGGCGACCGGACCATCTTCAGCCTCGGCGCCGGCTGGAGCCCAACCGAAGACCTGACCATCGACGTGGCCTATTCCTATCTCAAGGAAGAGAAAGTCAAGATCAACAACAGGAACCCGCAACTCGGCCAGTCTTACAGCTCCGAGTACGAGAACAGCGCGAACGGCTTTGGCGTGGGTGCAACCTACCGCTTCTGAAGCCTGACGGCCTGAACGAAAAAGCCCCCGCATCCAAGGATGCAGGGGCTTTTTTATTGGCCGCGGATAACACTCAAGGCTTGGACGCCAGCGCCTGTTCCACCGCCTCGATCAGTTCCGGACTGTCCGGCTTGGTCAAGCTGGAGAAATTGGCGATCACCTTGCCCTGGCGATCGACCACATACTTGTAGAAATTCCACTTCGGCGCACTGCTCTGCTCGGCCAGGACCTTGAACAGGTGCACCGCGTCCGGTCCCCTGACCTGCTGCGGCTCGGTCATGGTGAAGGTGACGCCGTAGTTCACATAACAGACCTTGGCCGTTTCCGCGCCATCCTTGGACTCTTGCTTGAAGTCATTGGACGGCACGCCTACCAGCTCCAGCCCCTGATCCTTGTAACGCTGGTACAACGCCTCGAGCCCCTTGAACTGCGGGGCAAAGCCACAAAAGCTCGCGGTATTGACCACCACCAGCGGCTTGCCGGCAAAGCGCTGGCACAGGTCGATGGATTCCTTGGCGCGCAGCTTGGGCAGCGAACCCTGCAACAGCGACGGGCATTCGTCCGCCCAGGTCGAACCTGCGAACACCATGAGTACAGCTGGAACAGCAAGCCAGCGCGCCAACATATTCAACTCCATGAAAGTACCGTCAGAGGGTGAAGCTACTCGCCCGGCGGACGCCCTAGCAAGCGCTTCCTAGCAAACGCCCATGCCCAACTGCATCAGCGCCAGCCCACCCTGGTGCCAGCCCCACCAGGCCAACGCCAACAGCGAGACAGCAACCGCCAGGCCGACCCAGCGCAGGCCTGCCCGGCTCATGCCGCGCTTGCCTGCAAACGCGCGACCGGACGCTCGCGCACCGGCCAGTTCAGGGCCGCGGCCAGCAGACTGAGGAGAATCGCCACCTGCCAGATCAAGTCATAACTCCCGGTTCGATCGTAGACCACCCCGCCGAGCCAGCCGCCGAGGAACGAGCCCAACTGGTGAAACAGAAACACAATGCCGCCCAGCATGGACAGGTTGCGCACCCCGAACAAGGTCGCCACCGTGCCATTGGTCAGCGGTACCGTCGACAGCCACAGGAAGCCCATGGCCATGCCGAACAGATACGCGCTGACTTGCGTCACCGGCAGCCAGAGGAACAGGCCGATGACCACCGCGCGCAACAGGTACAGGCCGGTCAGCAAGCGCGGTTTGGACATGCGCCCGCCCAGCCAGCCGGCGGTGTAGGTCCCGAAGATATTGAACAGGCCGATCAGCGCCAGCACCGTGGTGCCCACTGTGGCCGGCAGATGCTGGTCCACCAGGTAAGCCGGCAAATGCACGCCGATGAATACCACCTGGAAACCACAGACGAAAAAGCCGAACGCCAGCAGCCAGAACCCGGAGTGTGAGCAGGCTTCACGCAAGGCCTCGGAAAGGCTCTGTTCATGGCCCAGGCTTGGTAGCGGCTTGTCCTTGAGCATGCTCACCAGCGGCACGATCAACGCCACCAACAACCCCAGCACCAGCAGCGCTGACGACCAGCCGAGCCAACCGATCAAGCCCAGGGTGCCCGGCAGCATGGCGAACTGACCGAACGAACCGGCCGCACTGGCGATGCCCATGCCCATGCTGCGTTTCTCCGCCGGCAGTGCGCGCCCCACCACGCCGAGAATCACCGAGAACGAGGTCCCCGAAAGGCCAATACCGATCAGCAATCCGGCGCTCAACGACAGCGACAGTGGCGAGTCGGCCAACCCCATGAACAACAGGCCCACGGCGTACAGCACGCCGCCGATCATCACCACCTTGGCCGCGCCGAAGCGGTCGGCCAGGGCGCCGGTGAAGGGCTGGGCCAGGCCCCAGATCAGGTTCTGCAAGGCAATGGCAAAGGCAAACACCTCGCGCCCCCAGCCGAACTCGGCGCTCATGGGCGGCAGAAACAGCCCGAAGCCGTGTCTTACCCCCAGGGACAAGGCCAGGATCAGCGCACTCCCGAGAAGAACCCAACCGCTGGTACGCCACATCGAAGTCATCGTTATTCTCCATTTACGGGTATGTACCCGCTTATCATCGAACAAAAGGCGTTCACGCCAATTCGTTCAGCAAGGCCAGCAAGGTTTCGCGTTTCTCTGCCCCCAGACGGTCGATCAAACGCTGTTGCGCCGCTTCCCAGGCTGGCAAGGCCGCCAGCAATCGCTGCTGGCCTTCCTCGGTCAGCTGGACGATGCGATTGCGTTGATCCTCACCCTCGGACAGCCGGACCAGCCCCTCGCCTTCCAGCACCCGCAAGTTGCGGCCCAGGGTGCTGCGATCCAGGCCCATGGCCTCGGCCAGGCTGGAAATGCTCGGTTGGTCCAGGCGCTGCAGGTTGCTCAGCAAGGAATACTGGGCAACGTTGATCCCGAAGCCGTCGAGAGCGCCGTCGTAGAACCTGCTGACGCCACGGGCGGCGCGACGCAGGTTGGTGCACAAACATTGAGAAGGAAGCATGGTGCGTGTATATACCCGCGATTAATGGAATGCAAGAAATTTGCAAAGCCCAGGGCGCGGATAAAACCCGCGCCCCGCCTTTCTAGAACAACGCCAACCCCATCAGGACCGCCACCTCCAGCAGTTCCAGCAAAGCGCCCGCCGTATCCCCGGTGGTACCGCCCAGACGACGCAGCATCAGCTGCCGCAAGCCGGCAAACACCACGCCCGCCAGCAGTAACGCCAGCACCGCGCTATAGCCTCCGAGCACTATGCACACCAACGCAGCAAGCCCCAGCACCCACTTACCGGCTGGACGCGGCAGATGATTCGCCAGCGCCTGCCCAAGGCCACCAGGGCGTACATAAGGCGTACAGAGGAACAGCCCGAGCAAGGCGCCGCGACCGATCAGCGGCGCCAGCAGCAAGGCGACACCGGCCTGCTGCTCGATCAGCGCCACCAGCGCGGCGAACTTGAGCAGCAACACCAGCCCCAGGGTGACCACGGCGATCGGTCCGCTGCGCGGGTCCTTCATGATCGTCAGCGTGCGCTCGCGGTCGCCGAAGCCACCCAGCCAGGCGTCCGCACTGTCGGCCAGCCCGTCGAGATGCAAGGCACCACTGAGCAGCACCCAGACCGTCAGCAACAACGCCCCATGCAGCAACAGCGGCGCGCCCATCAACAACTGGTTCATGCCCCAGAGCAGCAGCCCGAACAGCAGGCCAATCAGCGGATAGAACAGCAACGACCGGCCCATTTCCTCGGGCGATGGCATGCCCGGCAAACGCACCGGAAAACTGCTGAGAAATTGCAGGGCGATCCAGAATGGCAGCACGCTCAGACTCCTTCGCTCAACACCAGGCCGGCCTCGACAGTCAGGGCGAACAAGGCACCGTGCGCGACCTCGACATTCAGCAACTGCTCGCGCGGCAAACCCCGGGCCCGGGCCAGCAACAAGCGCATGACTCCGCCATGGCTGACCAGCAGCACCCGCTCGCCGGCATGACGCTGCTGCAGACGTTCGACCGCCCCCAGCACCCGATCGGAAAACACCAGCACCGGCTCGCCCTGCGGCGGAGTAAAGGCATAGGGATCGGCCCAGAACCGCCCCAGCGCCTCGGCGTCGGTCGCCATCAGCGCCGCCGCGCTCTGCCCCTCCCAGGCGCCGAAATGCAGCTCCTGCAGATCCGGGTCCAGGCTCACCGGCAGCGCCAGGCGCGCCCCCAGTTCCTCGGCGAAACGCGCGCAGCGTTGCAAGGGCGAACTCACCAACCGATCCCAGGGCCCCTGCCCTGCAACCGCGGCGCGCATCTGCTGCCAGCCGGCGTCGGTCAGGGCATCGTCGAGGCTGCCGCGCAGGCCGCCACCGAGCTCGGTTTCACCATGGCGCAGCAGGTCCAGGCGCAAGGTCATGCAAGGCGATCCGCCACGGCCGCTTCGGCGAAGGTCGCCATCTGCCCGTGCAGGTCGCAGGCCAGACGCAGCAAGGGCACTGCCAGCGCCGCGCCGCTGCCCTCGCCCAGGCGCAGGCCGAGGTCCAGCAAGGGTTCGGCCTTGAGGGTTTGCAGGATATGTCGATGCCCCGGCTCAGCCCCACGATGGCCGAACAGCAACCACTGCCGGCACTCGGGGTTGAGCCGCACCGCCACCAGCGCCGCCACGCTGCAAATGAAACCGTCGACCAGCACCGCCACGCCTTCCTGGGCACAGGCCAGGTACGCCCCCACTAGCGCGGCGATTTCAAAACCACCGAGGTTGAACAGGGTCTGCAAGGCATCGCCACGCTGGGCGGCATGCCGGCTCAAGGCCCGCTCGATCACCCGCGCCTTGTGGCTGACACCCGCCTCATCCAGGCCGGTGCCCGGCCCTGCGAGGAGCGCCACCGGAATGTCCAGCAAGGCACAAGCCACGGCGCTGGCCGCGGTGGTGTTGCCAATGCCCATCTCGCCACCGATAAACAGCTCGCTGCCCTGCTCGACAGCCCGCAGCACACTGTCACGTCCGGCCTGTAGGGCCTGCTCGCCCTGGGCCTGGGTCATGGCCGGCCCCTCGACGAAGTTGCGGGTGCCCGCTCCCAGGTTCAGATGACGCACGCCAGGCAGGTTCAGCCCAGGCGTCACCGTGCCGAGATCGACCACCTCCAGGCGTGCCCGCAGTTGCCGCGCCAACACGCTGATGGCCGCGCCGCCGGTGACGAAGTTGTGCAGCATCTGCCCGGTGACTTCCTGCGGATAAGCCGAAACGCCCTCGGCCACCACCCCGTGGTCGCCGGCGAAAATCGCGATCCACAGCTGCTCCAAGCCAGGCTTGACCCGTCCCTGCAAGCCGGCCAGCTGTACCGCTACCCGCTCCAGCTGCCCCAGCGAACCCGCGGGCTTGGTCAATTGCTGCTGACGCGACCGCGCCGCCTCCAGGGCTTGAGTGTCGAGCGCCTTGCACGGCCGCTGCCACCAGAAGTCATTCATAACGCAGTTCCTTTCAGAGTCAGGGGCAGGCCGGCCACCGTCAGCACTACCCGCTGACAACGCTCGGCCAGGGCTTGATGCAGCCAACCGGCTTCATCGACATAACGGCGAGTCAATTCGCCCAGCGGCACGACACCCATTCCGGTCTCGTTGCTGACAAAAATGATTTCGCCCGGCAGCGACGCCAGGCACTGCAACAGCGCTTCGCGCTCACTGGCGAGCCGCTCGGCATCCTCCAGCAGCAACAGGTTGGTCAGCCACAGGGTCAGGCAATCCACCAGCAGGCAGCGCTCGGCGCTCGCCGCTTCACGCAGCACCCGCGCCAGCTCCAGGGGTTCCTCGATCAATGCCCATTCGACCGGACGCCGTTCGCGGTGATGCTCGATGCGCTGGTTCATTTCGCCGTCCAGCGCCTGGCTGGTAGCGATATAGGTCACGGCCAGGCCGCTCTCGCCGGCGAGCTTTTCAGCCAGGCGACTCTTGCCGGAGCGGGCACCGCCGAGGATCAGTTGCAACATGCTTGGAAACCCTTGAATTGAGGTACAGCCACAGCGGCGCCGCACTACCGGCACCGACGCTCTAAAGCCCGCAAAGCTGGCGCAGGTGCTCGGTGTCCAGATGCTGTTCCACCAGATCGGCCAGGCGCTCGATGTCGCGCTCGCGCAGGGCGTGGTAGTCGACCGCCTGCACCTCGCGCAACCCCGCCCAGCGCAGCAATGCGCTGCAGGCCGCCGGCGCCTCGAACAAGCCGTGCAGATAGGTACCGAGAATCTGCCCATCGTCGCTGCGCGCACCGTCGCAACGACCGTCATCCAGAGTCACGGCCGGCATTTCCAGCGCAGGCCCCGTGGTGACCCCGGCATGGATCTCATAACCGCTGATCTCGGCCTCCTCCAGCGCCAGGCGCCCACGTACGTTGCGCAGTTGCTTCTCTTCTTCCAGCACCGTCTCGAACGCCAGCAGCCCCAAACCCGCGCTGGAACCTGGCGCGCCTTCCAGCCCCAGGGGATCGTGCAACTGCTCGCCGAGCATCTGCAAACCACCGCAGATGCCCAGCACCTTGCCGCCATAGCGCAGGTGCCGGGCGATGGCCCTGTCCCAGCCCTGGGCACGCAGGTACGCCAGGTCGCTGCGCACACTTTTCGAGCCGGGCAGGATGATCAGGTCGGCCGGCGGAATCGCCTGGCCCGGACCGATAAATTGCAGGTCCACCTGGGGGTGCAGGCGCAGCGGGTCGAAGTCGGTGTGATTGCTGATGCGCGGCAACACCGGCACCAGCACTTTCAGCACCTGCTCGGCCTTGTCGGCCTGACGTTGGTCGATGCCGTCCTCGGCTTCCAGATGCAGGTCCAGCACGTAGGGCAGCACGCCGATCACCGGTTTGCCGGTACGCGCTTCGAGCCAGTCCAGGCCCGGTTGCAACAGGGCGATATCGCCGCGAAAACGGTTGATGATGAAACCTTTGACCCGCGCCTGCTCGCTCGGCGACAACAGCTCCAGGGTGCCCACCAGATGGGCGAAAACCCCGCCACGGTTGATATCGGCGATCAGCAGCACCGGGCAGTCCACCGCTTCGGCAAAGCCCATATTGGCGATGTCGCCGGCCCGCAGGTTGATCTCCGCCGGCGAGCCCGCGCCCTCCACCATTACCACCGGATAGGCCGCGCTCAGTCGCTGGTGAGAGGCCAGCACGGCCTGCATGGCGATGGCCTTGTAGTCGTGATAGGCCACCGCGTTCATGGTGGTCACCGCACGACCGTGAATGATCACTTGGGCCCCGGTGTCGCTGTTGGGCTTGAGCAGCACCGGGTTCATGTCGGTGTGTGGCGCCAGGTGCGCGGCCTGGGCCTGCACCGCCTGGGCGCGGCCGATCTCGCCGCCGTCGGCGGTCACCGCGCTGTTGAGGGCCATGTTCTGCGGCTTGAAAGGCACGACGCCGACACCCTGGCGCGTCAGCCAGCGGCAGAGGGCCGTCACCAGGGTGCTTTTACCGGCATCGGAAGTGGTGCCCTGCACCATCAGGGTGGTCATGGATGTTCCTTGGCGTAGGCGACGAAGGCCTGTTCGAGACGCGACCAGTCGGCTTCGTCGGCCGGCAGGCCGAAGCGCAGGCTGCTGTTATGGGTGAACAACCGCAGCAGGATGCCCCGGCGCGCCATGAACTCATGCAACAGCTCGGCGCGATCGGTGATCAGCCACTGGAACAGCGCACAGCCACCCTGGGGTTTCAGGCCGTGGCGCTCGAGCAGGTGCGCCAAACGCAGGCTCGCCACTTCGCTGCGCAGCCGTTGCCGCGCATGGCCTTGGCTGTCACGCAGGCACACCTGGCCCAACACCCGGGTCGGTCCGCTGACGGCCCAGGGGCCGACCTGTTCGGCCAGCAGCTTGAGCAACTTGCGCTCGGCCAGGACGAAGCCCAGGCGCACACCGGCCAGGCCGAAAAACTTGCCGAAGGAGCGCAGGACGATCAACCCCACCTGATCGGCCTGGGCCGCCAGGCTCAGCTGGGGTGTGTTGTCCATGAAGGCTTCGTCGACCACCAGCCAGCCACCGCGCTGCGCCAGGCGCGCATGCCAGTCCAGCAGACGCTCCGGGGTCAGGCTCAGGCCCGTGGGATTGTTCGGGTTGACCACCACCAGCACGTCCAGGCTGTCGAGAAAGAAGTCCACTTCCTGCTCCAGCACTTCACGCACGATGTAGCCGCTGCGGCGCCAGGCTTCGGCGTGCTCGGCATAACAGGGCGACAGCACGCCGACCTTACCGGCGCGGCGCAAACGCGGAAGCAGCTGGATCGCCGCCTGGGAGCCAGGCACCGGCAACACATGGGCGGCGCCGTAGTAGTCGCGGGCAGCCTGCTCCAGGCCATCGTCGGTTTCTGGCAGGCGCGCCCAGGCCCGTATGCCGATCTCGGGAATCGGCCACGGCCAGGGCGCCAGGCCGCTGGACAGGTCCAGCCAATCGGCCTCGGCGATGCCGTATTGCTCGGCCGCCTTGCGCAGGCGACCACCGTGCTCAAGCATAGAACTCAGCTCCCACGCAGAGAATCAGCAGCCATAACCAGACCCCGCGCTGTACCAGTTGCCAGCCGCGATCGATGGACGAAGCATCGGCCGCCGCCCCCTCGCCCAGCTGCGGCCGCTGGTGCAGCTCGCCGTGATAGATCGCCGCGCCACCCAGCTCGACACCCAGGGCTCCGGCCCCGGCCGCCATCACCGGCCCGGCGTTCGGGCTGTCCCAGGTCGGCCCCTGGCGGCGCCAGCATTTCAGCGCCAGGCGGGTCTTGCCCAGCAACGCGTAAGTCAGGGCCACCAGGCGGGCCGGAATATAGTTGAGCAGGTCGTCGATCTTCGCCGCCGCCCAGCCGAAACGCTCGAAACGCTCATTACGATAGCCCCACATCGCATCCAGGGTATTGCTCAGGCGATAGAGCACCACGCCCGGCGCGCCGGCCACGGCAAACCAGAACAGGGCGGCGAACACCGCGTCGCTGCCGTTTTCCAGCACCGACTCGGTGGCGGCGCGGGCGACTTCGGTGGCATCCAGTTCGCTGGTCTGGCGACTGACCAGATAGCCGACCCGCTGCCGCGCCTGATCCAGGTCGTCGCTGCGCAAGGCTTGGGCCACCGGCTCGACATGCTCGCCGAGACTGCGCAGGCCAAGGGCGCAGTACAGCGCCAGGATCTCGAACAACCAGCCGATATAGGGCAGCCAGGAAAACAGCGTCGCCAGCAAAGTCAGCGGCAGCACCGCGATGACCCAGGCAGTGACGCCATGACTGCGCCAGCCGCGACCGCCGGAGTTGAAACGTTGCTCGATGCGGTCGGCAAAACGACCGAACGCCACCAGCGGATGCCAGCGTTTGGGCTCGCCCAGCAACGCATCCAGCGCCACCCCGGCGACACTCAGCAACGCCACACTCATTGACTCACTCCCCAGTAGTTTTCATACAGCAATTCACTCAGCGGGCGCTCCCGCGCCCAGCCTTCGAGCACCAGCATCGGTGCCGGGTAAAACTCGCCGACCGGGCCCAGGCACAGCACCGCCAGCGGCTTGGCTCCGGCCGGCAGGCCAAGCAGCTCGGCCAGGGCAATGGGCTCGAACAGCGACACCCAGCCCATGCCCAACCCTTCGGCCCGGGCCGCCAGCCACAGGTTCTGAATCGCGCAGGAAAGCGAGGCCAGGTCCATCTCCGGCAAGGTGCGCCGGCCAAAGATATGCCGCTCACGGTCGTCCATCAGCGCCGCCACCAGAACCTCAGCGCAGTCATTGATGCCTTCGACCTTGAGCTTCATGAACTCATCGGAGCGTTCGCCCAGGGCCTCGGCGGTGCGTACCCGCTCCTCCTCTACCAGTTGCTGGATCTGCCCGCGCAACGGCCGATCGCTGATACGGATAAAACGCCAGGGCTGCATCAGGCCGACGCTGGGCGCCTGGTGCGCCGCCTCCAGCAGGCGGCGCAAGACCTGCGGCTCGACCGCGCCACCGACGAAGTGGCGCATGTCACGACGTTCGGCGATCGCGCGATAGACCGCGTCGCGTTCGGCCGCGGAAAAGGCGTTGTCGGTCATGGGCGCCGCGCGAGCACGCTCGCTCCTGCCGGCGCCAGCAGGGCTGCCACCGCTTCGGGGTTGGACGGAAAATAGAAATGCACATAGGAGGCGGTCATCCGCCCTTCGCGGTAAACCGCTTCCGCGCCGCGCCCGCCATTCGGGCTCAGGCCGCGGGCGATCGGCGCAAGCTCGGTGCTGGTCAACGAATGATGGTAGGTATGCCCGCGCAGCGAACCTTCCGGCAGTTCCACCGCCTGCAAGGCCAGGGCCGCCAGGCGCTTTTGCATCACCGCATCGCCGGGCAACAGGCCCAGCAGTTCGGCGCGCTCGCCGTCGACATCGGTCAGGGAGTCCAGCAGATACAACATGCCGCCGCACTCGGCGAGCAAGGGTTTGCCGGCGGCATGATGCGCGCGGATCGCACTGAGCATCGAGCCGTTCGCCGCCAGCGCCCGGTGATGCAACTCCGGGTAACCGCCCGGCAGGTACAGGCTGTCCGCCTCGGGCAGTGCCGCGTCATGGAGCGGCGAAAAAAAGTCCAGCTCGGCACCCATGGCCCGCAACAGATCCAGGCTCGCGCCATAGGTAAAGGCAAAGGCCTCGTCGCGGGCCACGGCAATGCGCACGCCGGCCAACAAGGGTTCGACGGCAACCGACTGAGGAGCGGCAAACGCCACGGCCGGCGGCAAGGCCACTTCGCAGCTGTCAGCCAGGGCTGCCGCGGCAGCGTCGAGACGCAGATCCAGGTCGTTGAGTTCACTGGCCTGCACCAGCCCCAGATGGCGGCTGGGCAGTTCGATGCCGGTTTCCCGGGACAGCGCGCCGTACCAGCGCAGGCCCTCGGTCAGGCTGCCTTCAAGCAACTGTGCATGACGCAGGGTGCCGACCCGGTTGGCCAGCACACCGGCGAACGGCAGGTCCGGCTGATAGCGCGCCAGCCCCAACGCCAGGGCACCGAAGGTCTGGGCCATGGCGGTACCATCGATCACCGCGAGCACCGGCACCCCGAAATGCCGCGCCAGGTCGGCGCTGGACGGCGTGCCGTCGAACAGCCCCATCACGCCCTCGATCAGGATCAGGTCCGCCTCACCGGCGGCCTCCCACAACAGGCGGCGGCTTTCCTGTTCGCCGACCATCCACATGTCCAGCTGATACACCGGCGCACCGCTGGCGCGCTCGAGAATCATCGGGTCGAGAAAATCCGGGCCGCATTTGAACACGCGCACCTTGCGCCCCTGATTGCGATGCAGTCGGGCGAGCGCGGCGGTCACGGTGGTCTTGCCCTGACCGGAAGCCGGCGCGGCAATCAATACCGCCGGGCAATGACGGGCATCACTCACAGTTCGACGCCTTTTTGCGCTTTGATCCCGGCCTGGAAGGCATGCTTGACCATGCCCATTTCAGTGACGGTGTCGGCCAGTTCGATCATCTCCGGCTTGGCGCCACGCCCGGTGACCACCACATGCTGCATTGGCGGCCGGGCCTGCAGGTCGCTGAGCACCTGGTCCAGGTCCAGATAGCCGTGCTTGAGGGCGATGTTCAATTCGTCGAGCACCACCAGGCCGATGTTCGGGTCGCTCAGCAGTTCGCGGGAAACCGCCCAGGCGGCTTCGGCGGCGGCGATGTCGCGCTGGCGGTCCTGGGTTTCCCAGGTGAAACCTTCGCCCATGACATGGAAGCGCACCTGCTCCGGGAAACGCCGGAAGAACAATTCCTCGCCGGTGCTGTTGCGGCCCTTGATGAACTGCACCACGCCGCACTGCATGCCGTGGCCCATGGCGCGCGCGAGCATGCCGAAGGCCGAGCTGCTTTTGCCTTTGCCGTTGCCGGTCAGCACCAGCAGCAAGCCACATTCGTTCGGCGAGTTGGCGATGCGTTCATCGATCACGGCTTTTTTGCGCAACATGCGCGCCAGATGGCGTTCGTCACGATCAGGGGATTCAGTCATGGGGCAGCTCTCCGTTGGGGCTGGATAACGGGGGGCAGGAATAGGAATAGACGGCGCAAGCCTGGCATCGCCCACCGTGATGCCGTTGGATGGATCAGGCCGGTCTCCGGGCTTGTGAGTGGCTGGGATGCCCAACTGCGCGCCTTCCCATGTCGACAGTCGACACAGTGGCATCAGGCGCAGTCTTGACTCACTTACCGTTGCGGGGGCAGCGCCGGAATCGTCATGCGTGCGCCTTCGGCACGCGTACTCACCGGCTTCCCTGTTTCACTCTGTCGACCTGTGGCCACAGAGCACCTGAAACAAGTCGCGAAGGTTAGAGGGTTGGGGGTGGAGCGTCAATTAAAGCCGGGGCCCGGCAGATCGACGAATGGCTGCCATATCGGAAAAGTGACACCAATCTTGTGCCACACTCAACGCAGTGATATCAAATAGCCATAATCGCGTTAAAAAACTCCAATATCTCAACAATAATAGGAAAAGTCCGATGCAAGGCATGATCATCAGCAATCCGAAACTGGAGTTCCTGCGCCCTGCCCTGGAACGCTGGTTCGATTGCATCGACCGCTACAACGCCGTGCGCGGCGATAATGAAAGCCCTTACTGGTTCGACGAACAAGCCAACCTGGGATTGCTCTCGGCGGCGGCCTGGATGGCGGAGATGGTCACCCTGGAACACACACCGAGCAAAAAACAGATCGAGGACGGCGACCGCAGCGGCCGCACCGACCTGTACATCGCCACGCAGGAGGAACGTGTCTACATCCAGACCACCCAGCGCTGGCCCCGGGTCAACAGCCTGCACCTGACCCAACCGTTGCTGGATGCCGCCAGCGACGCGAAAAAAGCCAGCTACCCCAGCGACCTGAAACTCGGCTGCCTGTTCGTCACGCCGCAGAAAACCCAGCACAGCGCCACCCCGGAAGAACTGCAGGACATGGTCGACGACCTGCAAAAGGAACACTGCTGCGCCGTGGCCTGGTACTTCCCCTACGCGTACCGCAAATTGCGCAACGAAGCCGGCAACTATCACCCCGGCGTTGCCGTGCTGTTCAAGGAAGCACGCTGAGCAGGTGGAACCATCGTCCATCTGTGCTTCTCTATGACTACACCGACTTCGTGCATTCATAGGGAAATCAGCATGCTCAAGCTTCGATACGCCATCCTTGTCGCCGTCGCCGCAGGCCTCGCCGCCTGTGGCGAAACCTCCACCCTCCAGGTCTCCGACGGCACCGGCCCCTCGCCGAAACTGCCCGAACCGAACAAGACCCTGTTCCCGACCGTGAACATCGCGCCCGCGATCGGCTGGCCGCAAGGCGCCAAACCGGTGGCCGCCGCCGGCACCCAGGTGGCCGCATTCGCCGAAGGCCTGGAGCATCCGCGCTGGCTGTACGTGCTACCCAATGGCGACGTACTGGTGGCAGAGACCAACGCCCCGCCCTCCCCCGATGACAGCAAAGGCATTCGCGGCTGGATCGCCAGCAAGATCATGAGCCGCGCTGGCGCCGGCGTGCCCAGCCCGAACCGCATCACCCTGCTGCGGGACAAGGATCACGATGGCGTGGCGGAAACTCGCACGGTGTTCCTGGAAAACCTCAACTCACCGTTCGGCATGACCCTGGTGGGCAATGACCTGTACGTCGCCGACACCGATCGCCTGCTGCGCTTCCCCTACAAGGACGGCGACACCAAGATCAGCGCCCAGCCGACCAAGGTGGTCGACCTGCCTGGCGGCAAGCTGAACCACCACTGGACCAAAAACGTGATTGCCAGCAAGGACGGCAGCAAGCTGTATGTCACGGTCGGCTCCAACAGCAACGTCGGCGAAAACGGCATGGACCAGGAGGAAGGTCGCGCTGCCATCTGGGAAGTCGACCGCGCCACTGGCAAGCAACGGATTTTCGCCTCGGGCCTGCGCAACCCCAACGGCATGGCCTGGGAACCGCAAAGTGGCCAGCTGTGGACCGCGGTCAACGAGCGCGACGAGATCGGCAGCGACCTGGTGCCGGACTACATCACCTCGGTCAAGGACGGCGCCTTCTACGGCTGGCCATTCAGCTACTACGGCCAGCATGTGGACGTGCGAGTCACCCCGCAGAACCCGGACCTGGTGGCCAAGGCCATCGCTCCGGATTATGCCGTCGGCCCGCATACCGCCTCCCTGGGCCTGGCATTCGCCGAAGGCAGCAAGCTGCCGGCGCCATTCACCCAAGGCGTGTTCATCGGCCAGCATGGCTCATGGAACCGCAAGCCCCACAGCGGCTACAAAGTGATCTTCGTACCCTTCGCCAATGGCAAGCCGGTGGGCCAACCGGTGGACGTCCTGACCGGTTTCCTCAGCGCCGATGAGAAAGCCATGGGCCGGCCGGTCGGCGTAGTGATCGACAAGCGAGGGGATCTGCTGGTGGCCGATGATGTCGGCAACAAGGTCTGGCGTGTGTCAGCAGCCAAGGCGCAATAGGTTCAACGCTTGCGGCACAGGGTCAAGCCATCGCCCAGGGGCAGCAGCGACAGGTCGACACGCGGGTCATCCTTCAAGGCACGATTGAGTGCCTGGATGGCCCGGGTGTCTTCGCTCTGGGGATTCTCCTCCAGCACCCGACCGCTCCACAGCGTGTTATCGAACACCGCCAGCCCGCCCACGCGCAGCAGACGCAGGGCACTTTCCAGATAAGCCGGGTAATTGGCCTTGTCGGCGTCGATGAAGACCAGGTCGAAACCACCCTCGCCCTCCTCCTGCTCGATCTTGGCCAAGGTCTCCAGGGCCGGCGCCAGACGCAACTCGATCCGCCCGGCGACACCTGCTTCCTGCCAGTAGCGGCGCGCGGTGGCGTTGTAGTCGCCCGGGATGTCACAGCAGATCAACTGACCATCGTCCGGCAAGGCCGCGGCCATGGACAAGGCGCTGTAGCCGGTGAAGGTCCCCACCTCCAGCACACGCCGGGCACCGATCAGTTTGACCAGCAAGGCGAGGAACTGCCCCTGCTCGGGCGCCACCTGCCAGCGCGCCATGGGCAGCGCCTGGGTTTCGTCGCGCAGACGGCGCAGCAGCGGCGTTTCGCGCAGGGAAATGTCGAGCAGGTAGTGATAGAGGGCGTCGTCGAGGTTGAGGGTACGAGCGGTCATGGCAACCTCGACATTGAGATAGGACCTAAGGGTTGTGCGCCAGATGCTCTGGCTGCAGCACGCGCTTGGCGCTCAGGTAGGCTTTTTGCCAATAGGCCTTGGACAGGCTGTCCAGCTTCACCGTGCCACCGGTGGCCGGTGCATGGACGAAGCGGCCTTCACCGACATAGATGCCCGCGTGGCTGACCTGAGAACCGCCATTGGTGGCAAAAAATATCAGGTCGCCGGTCTGCAAGGCGTCCTTGCCGACATTCGGCGCGCGCATGCCGATCATTTCACGGGTCGAGCGCGGCAGCGAGATACCGGCCGCGTCGCGATAGACGTAGCCGATCAGGCCACTGCAATCGAAACCGGAATCCGGCGTGTTGCCGCCCCAGCGATAAGGCGTACCCACCAGGCCCAACGCACGAAACAGCACGTCTTCGGCAGCCGGCGAGAAGGTCTGGGGAGTATTGAAAACGGGAGCACGTACCACAGGCGCGGGAGGCGGGGTACGACTGGCGCATGCGCTGAGCAGCGCGGCGAGAACAATCAATGCGAGGCGGGCCGACGTCAACATATGCAGAACAATCCTGATCTGGATGCGGCTTTCTCTGCCGTGAGGCCGAAAACAAAACCGCGTAAGCAGGGCTTACGCGGTTAGTTTTCAACAATAGATCAGGATTCTAGCGCCTACGCGCCAAACTTCAAGTAAGACTTTAACTTCACCTTACAAAAAGTCCGCTTACTTGCGTGCGGTGACCACGGTCGGGGCCATGGCGAGGGCGCGCTTGGCTTCGATAAAGGTCTTGCTCCAGTAGCTGTCGCCCAGGCTGTCCACCCGCACACCACCGCTGCGGCGGCTGCTGGAATGGATGAACTGGTCATCGCCCAGGTAGATGCCAGCGTGGCTTACACGACCGCGGCGGCCATTGGTGGCGAAGAACAACAGATCGCCCGGCTGCAGCTTGTTACGCGCAACCAGCGGAGCGTCAACGTTGATCATTTCACGGGTGGAGCGCGGCAGATTCATGCCGGCTTCTTCACGGAACAGGTAACCGATGAAACCGCTGCAATCGAAACCGGCTTCAGAGGTACCACCGAAACGGTAACGGGTACCGATCAGGGACATGCCACGCTCGAGGATGCTGTCGGCCAAGACTGGCAGCTGGTAAGGCTTGCTGTCAGCGAACTCGGCGAGTTCTTTTTCGGTTGCCAGCTCTTCCTGGAAAATAGCGGAAGACTGGGCTTTTGAAGAGTTTTGAACCTGTTGCTGCTCTTGTTGGCTCACCGGAGAGTGGGTGGCGCAACCAAACAACAGGGTGACGAGTGCAAGAGGCACGAGGGGTGCGAAGCGCTTCAGCATGGGCACGACCGTGGCTTAAAGTTATAAAGAAGCCGCGACTATGCCTTCTATCGCTCTAATTTGCAAATTCAATCGATTGAAATGTGACTTATCGGTTTCTACTCAACATCTAAGGCCTTAAGCCCATTTTAAACGCACGCGCCTCTGGAACCGCTTCCGGATGCGGGTTTTCTGGCGCCTGGAATATGCCAAAAAGCCACTACCGCCCGCGGTTTTACCAGCCCAGGGTTTCCTTGAGGAAGGGAATGGTCAGCTTGCGCTGAGCCTGCAAGGACGCCTGATCGAGGCGCTCCAGCAGTTCGAACAAGGCGCTCATGCTGCGGGTGCCGCGGGTCAGGATAAAGTGCCCGACTTCGTCGGTCAGGTGCAGCCCGCGACGCGAAGCACGCAATTGCAATGCACGCAATTTGTCTTCGTCGGAGAGCGGGCGCATCTGGAAGATCAGCGCCAGGGTCAGGCGGGATTTGAGGTCCGCCAGCTTCACCGGCAACTCCCGGGGAGAGGTCGAAGCCGCGATCAACAGCCGCCGGCCGCTGTCACGCAGGCGGTTGAACAGATGAAACAGCGCCTCTTCCCAGTCAGCCTTGCCCGCCACCGCTTGCAAGTCATCCAGGCAGACCAGTTCGTACTGTTCCAGGTTGTCGAGGATTTCGATGCCACGATCCAGCAATTCCGCCAGGGGCAAGTAGACCGCTGGCTCCCCCAACTGCTCGAACCGCAGGCAGGCCGCCTGCAGCAAGTGCGTACGCCCTACCCCATCCTTGCCCCAGAGGTAGATCAGGCTTTCGGTCCAGCCGGCGTCGGCTTCGCAAAGCCGCTCGACATAGCCGAGTGCAGCGGCATTGGCGCCTGGGTAGTAGTTGATGAAGGTGGCGTCATCACGCAGACGCACACCTAGGGGCAGCTGAATCGGTTTCATGCTGACTGAACAGTTCCAAACGAACCGTTAGTGGCCTCTGTGTAAAGTTTGCAAAGTTTATACCCGTGACGCCGGGCGCACAATGCAACAGACCACAAGCAAAATCAAAGGTTTGCGTTAGCCTGATGAAATCACGGGGGGTTCTTTGACGGTGGATGTGACAGCTGTAAAGACTCTCAGAGGCGCCCGCCTGAAACACGGGCGCCCCTAAAGCATCAACAGTAGGCGTTACTGCTCGGACTCCTCTACACCGCTATAGATGTCCGAATCCTTGTACAAGTCGTGCACATGGCGCACCAGCACCATGATCACCGCAGCCACTGGCAAGGCCAGCAGGATGCCGGTGAAACCGAACAACTCGCCCCCGGCGAGAATCGCGAAGATCACCGCCACCGGGTGCAGGCCGATCCGGTCCCCCACCAGCAACGGGGTCAGCACCATGCCCTCCAGGGCCTGGCCAACCATGAACACCGCCACGATGCCGATCATCGGGTACAGGTCGCCGCCGAACTGGAACAACCCGGCAATCAGCGCCGCGCCAATGCCGATGACAAAGCCCATGTACGGCACAATCGCCGCCAGGCCGGCAATCAGGCCGATCAACAGCCCCAGTTCAAGCCCGACCAGCATCAGGCCGGCGGCATAGATCATCCCCAGGGCGACCATCACCAGCAACTGGCCACGGACGAACGCCCCCAGCACTTCATGGCATTCCCCGGCCAGCGCCACCACCCGTTCCTCGCGATCACGGGGCAACAGGCTGCGGATCTTCGCCATCATCAGGTCCCAGTCGCGCAGCAGGTAAAAGCTGACCACCGGAATCAGCACCAGGTTGGCCAGCCAGCCGATCAGCGCCAGGCTGGAGGCCGTTGCCTGGCTCAGGACCACGCCGACGATATCGGTGGTCTGCCCCATGTGCTCGCTGATCGCCGCCTTGACCTTGTCGAACTTCCAGAAACCATCAGACAAGCCCAGCTTGGACTGCGCCCAAGGCATCGCCGTGTGCTGCAACCAGTCGAGCATCTGCGGCGCCAGCTCATACAGGCGCAGCAGCTGCTTGGCGAGCATAGGCACCAACACCAACAACAACGTCATGACGATCAGGGTGAACAGGGTAAATACCGCCACCACGCCCCAGGTGCGCGACAAGCCGAGCTTTTCCAGGCGGTCCACCAACGGATCGAACAGATAGGCCAACAGCAAGGCCACCAGGAACGGCGTCAGGATCGGATGCAACAGGTACACAAAACCACCGAGCAGGACCAACCCACCCAACCAGACCCATCGACGCGTATCAGCCATGAACCACTCCATTGCTTCTATATAAAGAAAGAAAACCTACCAACGAAAATGCAGTTGCGCGGCCGGTGCAGGCGCGGGCGCTGGTGTCGCGCCTTCGACAACCGGCTGGACAGGCGCAGCGCCCGCCGGGACCTCCTGCAACCGAGCCAGGCTCAGCTGCGCGCGCAATTGCTCGGCACTGCCGCTGACCCGGTACACCGAGCGATCACCATCGACGCTCTGCAAACGCCCACCGAAGGGTTCGAGCAAACGCCCCAACGCCGCATAACGTTCCAGATTCATGCCCTGCACTTCCAGCAACTGCTCGCTGGATGCGCCCGGCTTGACCACGAACCGCGGCGCCAGGCGCTGGCTGACCGCCAATAGCACGGCATCGGCCAAGGCCGGCACATCGGCGCCCTGGACGCTGCCCTGTTCCTTCTGGTCCCCCATCCACAGGCGCCATTTGGCCTGCCACTGACCACCCTCTTCACTGGCGTGTACCGCCAGCAGGGCATCCGCGCCGTAACGCTCCGACGCAGCACGCAATGGCGCCGAATCAGAACCTTCGAGATTCGGCGCCGTGGCGACGATCTGTTCGTTCAGGTCAGCCAGCGGCAAACGCAGCGGCAAGCCGCGATGCAGGGCTGCACGGCGCAACGGCGTGGCACTGGCCTGGCCATCGCCGACCAGACTGGAACCTTCGCTGGAGTCGGTCAGCCACCAGCCGAGAATCGACGGGCGATTACTGCCCCACAGCGACAGGCCCGCCTGGCGCAACGCCCGATCGGTGCTGGCCGGATCGAAGTCGACCTGCAGGCTCTCGGGAGGACCCGCGTCGTAGCCGTACTGGCTGATGATCTGCTGCGGGTCCTTGCGGATTGCCGCCAGCCCCGGATTCTGCAGGGCCTTGCTATCGCCGGTCAGGCGCAGCACCAGGGTTTCCAGGGCCCGCTGGGTGGCCTGATCGCGCTCGCCAGGGGACTGGCTGCTGACCGGTTCGCGGACCTGATACAGGTTATTGAGGGTTTCGGCATGACTCGCCAGGCTGGCAAATGACAAACAGCCCACAAAAAGAAATTTGTACAAACGCATGGAGGATTCCCGACGACAAAAGGCGGCTGGAACGGACCGCATGAACAGGATTGACCCAGGCTGTGACCACAAAGCCCAGGCAAACATTCACCCGATCGATGGAAGTTTTCGTGCTGTCATAACGACAGCGAGTACAAGGCTATACCTTATACAGCCCTGAGCGAGGCGATCGACACACGCAATTGCAGTTTTTTTAAGCGGATATGCCCTGCCCGTCGGCCCGAGGATGGCCGCTACACCTCAAGCCTGATAAAATCGCGCGCCTTCGCAGACCGGCAACAGCCGGGGTCGCTGAAATGATTGCGCGGCATTGCCGCCGCGACTGTTTCAATGGCCTCCCTGGACTCGGTCGATACCCCCTGAATCCCCCCTAAAGGCCTGGATCATGAGCAAGCAACCCTCCCTGAGCTACAAAGACGCCGGTGTAGACATCGACGCCGGTGAAGCATTGGTCGAACGCATCAAGAGCGTCGCCAAGCGCACTGCGCGCCCGGAAGTCATGGGCGGCCTGGGCGGTTTCGGCGCCCTCTGCGAAATCCCGGCCGGCTACAAGCAGCCGGTACTGGTCTCCGGCACCGACGGCGTGGGCACCAAGCTGCGCCTGGCACTGAACCTGAACAAGCACGACAGCATCGGCCAGGACCTGGTCGCCATGTGCGTCAACGACCTGGTGGTCTGCGGTGCCGAGCCGCTGTTCTTCCTCGACTACTACGCCACCGGCAAACTGAACGTCGACGTCGCCGCCACCGTGGTCACCGGCATCGGTGCCGGCTGCGAACTGGCTGGCTGCTCCCTGGTTGGCGGTGAAACCGCTGAAATGCCAGGCATGTACGAAGGCGAAGACTACGACCTGGCCGGCTTCTGCGTCGGCGTGGTGGAAAAAGCCGAGATCATCGACGGCTCCAAGGTCGCCACCGGCGACGCCCTGCTCGCCCTGCCATCTTCCGGTCCGCACTCCAACGGCTACTCGCTGATCCGCAAGATCATCGAAGTCTCCGGCGCCGACATCGAAACCGTCCAGCTCGACGGCAAGCCGCTGACCGAACTGCTGATGGCCCCGACCCGCATCTACGTCAAGCCACTGCTCAAGCTGATCAAGGACACTGGCGCAGTCAAGGCCATGGCCCACATCACTGGCGGCGGCCTGCTGGACAACATCCCGCGCGTTCTGCCAAAAGGCGCCCAGGCCGTGGTCGACGTGGCCAGCTGGCAGCGTCCGGCGGTATTCGACTGGCTGCAAGAGAAGGGCAACGTCGAAGAACACGAAATGCACCGCGTGCTGAACTGCGGCGTGGGCATGGTGATCTGCGTGGCTCAGGAGCATGTTGAAAGCGCCCTGAACGTCCTGCGCGAAGCCGGCGAACAGCCTTGGGTCATTGGTCAGATCGCTAGCGCCGCCGAAGGCGCTGCCCAGGTCGAGCTGAAAAACCTCAAGGCACATTGATGCAAGAGCCGATGCCAGCCACCTGTGATGTAGTGGTGCTGTTGTCCGGTACCGGCAGCAACTTGCAGGCCCTGATCGACAGTACCCGGGCCGACGACAGCCCGGTACGCATCCGCGCGGTGATTTCCAATCGCGCCGACGCCTACGGCCTGCAGCGCGCCCAGGACGCGGGTATCGATACCCGCGCCCTCGATCACAAAGCATTCGAAGGCCGCGAGGCCTTCGATGCCGCACTGATCGAACTGATCGACGCCTTCCAGCCCAAGCTCGTGGTGCTTGCCGGATTCATGCGCATTCTCAGCGCGGATTTCGTTCGGCACTATCAGGGTCGCCTGCTCAATATCCATCCTTCGCTGCTACCCAAATACAAAGGGTTACACACTCATCAGCGAGCGCTGGAGGCCGGAGACACCGAGCACGGCTGCAGCGTGCACTTTGTGACAGAGGAACTCGATGGCGGGCCACTGGTCGTACAGGCAGTGATCCCGGTAGAGTTGCACGACTCGCCGCAAAGCCTGGCGCAGCGGGTCCACATTCAGGAACACCGGATTTACCCGATGGCCGTACGCTGGTTTGCCGAAGGTCGACTCACACTCGGCGAACAGGGTGCTTTACTGGATGGTCAGTTGCTGGCCGCCAGTGGCCACTTGATTCGTAATTAGGAGATTTTATGCGTCGCGCCCTGCTCTTCGCTTGTGCTCTGCTCGCCCTGCCCTTCGCGCAGGCTGCAGACCTTCAACCCTTCTCCGCCAGCTATACCGCCGACTGGAAACAGCTGCCGATGAGCGGTACCGCCGAACGCAGCCTGGAAAAGAAAGGCGACGGCACCTGGAAGCTGAGCTTCAAGGCTTCGATGATGATCGCCAGCCTGACTGAAGAAAGCACCCTGACGCTCGACAAGGACACCCTGCTGCCGCAGTCCTATCACTTCGAGCGCGGCGGCCTGGGCAAAGCCAAGAAGGCCGACCTGGACTTCGACTGGAACGCCAAGATGGTCACTGGCACCGATCGTGGCGATGCGGTCAAGATCCCGCTCAATCGCGGCATGGTCGACAAATCCACCTACCAGCTCGCCCTGCAGCACGATGTGGCCGCCGGCAAGAAAAGCATGAGCTATCAGGTCGTCGATGATGGCGAAGTCGACACCTACGACTTCCGCGTCCTGGGTTCGGAAAAAGTCGACACCAAGGCCGGCCAGATCGATGCGATCAAGGTCGAGCGCGTGCGCGACCCGACACAAAGCAAACGCATCACCGTCATGTGGTTCGCCAAGGACTGGGATTACCTGCTGGTTCGCCTGCAACAGGTCGAAACCGACGGCAAGGAGTACAACATCATGCTCCTGAACGGCACCGTCAACGGCAAGACCGTCAAAGGCAGCTAAGCCGCACGACAATAAAAAAGCCCCGCCGATGCGGGGCTTTTTTTCGCCTGGCGTTTCTCTTTAGCTGCTCAAGCACAGCCCTCCTGGCGACCCGGCAGGCTCGCTCGCCGAGCAAAAAATGCCGGCACAACAGCCGCCCAACATGAAACTTTTGTCATGAAACTCCGGCCCCTGCGACCGAATGCCACAGTTTCCGCGGCCTGTGGGACTGTTTCGAAATCTGCAAAAGATTGTTGCATTTGAAAGCAATTTACTTAGCCAGCTAACAAAATATATAACGAAGTCCTGCACACGCCTTGCTGCAGATCAATAGAGATTGGAGCTAGCAGATGACTGTAAAAGTAACTGAACGCGACGATTCACACATGTCCCATGAAGGCGTAGCCGCAGGTGTACGGATCTGGGACGTGCATCAACAAGACTTGCTGGTGGGAATGTTTCATTCCGAGAGCGATGCCCATAATTACAAGGCCGAACTGGAGAAGCTGGAGCAGAACCGCGCACCGCAAAGCTCCTGACCTCACACTGACTGCCGCGGCTGCCGCCACGCATCGGTAGCCGCTTCAGAAACAACAAACCCCGCTTATGGCGGGGTTTGTTGTTTCTGCGGGTTTACCACATCAGATCGTCAGGGATCTGGTAGGCCGCGTACGGATCGTCCTCGTCCGGCGCCTCGGTCGGCGTGTTGAGCTGAACGATGCGCCGTGGATCGCGCTCCTGGATCTTCAGCGCGGCTTCACGCGGGATGACTTCATAACCGCCGGCATGGTGCACGATGGCCAGCGAGCCACTGCTCAGCTTGTTGCGCATCAGGGTGTTCACCGACAGGCGCTTGACCTTCTTGTCGTCGACGAAGTTGTAGTAGTCCTCGGTGGTCAGCTTCGGCAGGCGCGACACTTCGATCAGTTGCTTGATCTGCGCGGCACGGGCCTTCTGCTCGGCCTTCTCCTGCTGCTGGCGGTTGAGTTCCTGGTCGCGCTTGACCTTCTCAGCCTGCGCCTCCTGGGCCAGGCGCGCCTGGGTATCGTCCGCCTCGACCTGGCCTTTATGGACCAGGCGTTGCTGCTTCTGTTTCTCTTTGCTGACCTGCTTGGCCTGCTTTTGGTTGACCAGCCCTGCTTTGAGCAACTGGTCGCGAAGGGAAAGGCTCATTGGTGCTCACTCACTTAGGCAACAGCCTCAGCCACAGCTGGGCAAATTCTTTTCCTGACGTTTGGCTTCGCCCCACAAGGCGTCCAACTCTTCGAGGGTGCAATCTTCCATGGGTCGGCGGGTATCGCGCAATGCCTGCTCGATAAATCGAAAGCGCCGCTCGAACTTGGCATTGGCGCCACGCAGGGTGGTTTCCGGATCGACCTTCAGATGCCGGGCCAGGTTAACCACGGCGAACAGCAGGTCGCCCACCTCGTCGGCGATCGCCTGCGGGTCATTCTCGGACATAGCTTCGAGCACTTCATCGAGCTCTTCGCGGATCTTGTCCACCACCGGCAAGGCGTCCGGCCAGTCAAAACCGACCTGGGCCGCGCGCTTTTGCAACTTGGCCGAACGGGACAGGGCCGGCAGCGCCGCGGGCACATCGTCGAGCAAGGACAACTGCAAAGGCTCTGCCGATTTCTCAGCGCGCTCCTCGGCCTTGATCTCTTCCCAGCGCTGCTTGACCTGCTCTTCATCCAGCCGTGGCGTATCCAGCGGCGCGTACAGGTCCCCGGTAGGGAATACATGGGGATGGCGACGGATCAGCTTGCGGGTGATGCTGTCGACCACGCCGTCGAACTCGAAACGCCCCTCCTCCCGTGCCAGCTGGCTGTAATACACCACCTGGAATAGCAGATCGCCCAGCTCGCCCTGCAAGTGCTCGAAATCGCCCCGTTCGATGGCATCGGCCACTTCATAGGCTTCTTCCAGGGTGTGGGGAACGATGGTGGCGTAGCTCTGCTTGATATCCCAAGGGCAGCCGTACTGCGGATCCCGCAGCCGCGCCATCAGGTGCAACAGGTCTTCAAGGCTGTACATCGGCAACTCTCGTTAGCGCCCCCTGCGGGAGCAAGCTGGCTTGCTCCCGCAGTGTCGGGCCATCTTCAAGGGGTACGGTTACGGCGGGTCTCGATGATATTCGGCAACTGGGAAATACGCCCCAGCAACCGCCCCAACGCGTCCAGCCCCGGAATCTCGATGGTCAGGGACATCAGCGCAGTGTTGTCCTCCTTGTTCGAGCGGGTGTTGACCGCCAGCACGTTGATCCGCTCATTGAGCAGCACCTGGGACACGTCACGCAGCAGACCGGAGCGGTCGTAGGCGCGAATGATGATGTCCACCGGATAGGTCTGCACCGGCACCGGGCCCCAGCTGACCTGGATGATCCGCTCCGGCTCGCGGCCGGCCAGTTGCAGCACCGAGGCGCAGTCCTGGCGGTGAATGCTCACCCCGCGGCCCTGGGTGATGTAACCGACGATCGCATCCCCCGGCAGCGGCTGGCAGCAACCGGCCATCTGGGTCAGCAAGTTGCCGACGCCCTGGATCTGGATGTCGCCGCGCTTGCCCGGCTTGTAGCCGGTGGCCTTGCGCGGGATCAGCTCCAACTGTTCGTTGCCGCGTTCCGGCTCCACCAACTGCTGCGCCAGGTTGACCAGTTGCGCCAGGCGCAGGTCGCCCGCGCCCAGGGCGGCGAACATGTCCTCGGCGGTTTTCATGTTGGCCTTGTCGGCCAGCTTGTCGAAATCCACCTGCGGCAGGTCGAGGCGATTGAGTTCGCGCTCCAGCAGGGTCTTGCCCGCCGCCACGTTCTGATCGCGCGCCTGCAGCTTGAACCAGTGGACGATCTTCGCCCGCGCCCGCGAGGTGGTGACATACCCCAGGTTCGGGTTCAGCCAGTCGCGGCTCGGCGTGCCGTGCTTGCTGGTGATGATCTCGACCTGCTCGCCGGTCTGCAGGCTGTAGTTGAGCGGCACGATGCGCCCGTTGATCTTCGCGCCCCGGCAGTTGTGGCCGATCTCGGTATGCACGCGGTAGGCGAAGTCCAGCGGCGTCGCGCCTTTCGGCAAGTCGATGGCGTGGCCGTCGGGGGTGAAGATGTAGACCCGGTCCGGCTCGATATCCACTCGCAGCTGCTCGGCCAGGCCGCCGATATCCCCCAGTTCCTCATGCCACTCGAGCACCTGGCGCAGCCAGGAGATTTTCTCTTCGTAGTGGTTGGAGCCGGATTTGACGTCGGTGCCTTTGTAACGCCAGTGGGCGCAGACCCCCAGCTCGGCCTCTTCGTGCATCGCGTGGGTACGGATCTGCACTTCCAGCACCTTGCCCTCAGGACCGATGACCGCCGTGTGCAGCGAGCGGTAACCGTTCTCCTTGGGGTTGGCGATGTAGTCGTCGAACTCTTTCGGAATGTGCCGCCACAGGGTATGGACGATCCCCAGCGCGGTGTAGCAGTCGCGCATTTCCGGGACCAGCACGCGCACCGCGCGCACGTCGTAGATCTGGCTGAACTCCAGGCCCTTGCGCTGCATTTTGCGCCAGATCGAATAGATGTGTTTGGCCCGGCCGCTGATGTCGGCGTCGACGCCGGTGGCCTGCAGTTCGTTCTGCAACTGGTTCATCACATCGGAGATGAAGCGCTCGCGATCGAGGCGCCGCTCGTGCAGCAACTTGGCGATCTGCTTGTACTGCTCAGGCTCCAGGTAGCGGAAGGACAGGTCCTCCAGCTCCCATTTGATATGGCCGATACCGAGGCGATGCGCCAGCGGTGCGTAGATGTCGAAGACTTCCCGGGCGACCCGGTTGCGCTTCTCGTCGTCGGCGTTTTTCACCGCGCGGATCGCGCAGGTCCGCTCGGCCAGCTTGATCAGCGCCACACGCACGTCATCGACCATCGCCACCAGCATCTTGCGCAGGTTTTCCACCTGGGCCTGGGTGCCGAGCACGAGGGATTGGCGGGGGCTGAGGCTGGCACTGATCGCCGCCATGCGCAGCACGCCGTCGATCAGCTTGGCCACCACCGGGCCGAAGCGCTGGCTGACGGCCGGCAGCGGGATCTGGCCTTCACGGACGCCACGGTAGAGTACCGCGGCCACCAGCGAATCCTGATCCAGCTTGAGGTCGGCGAGGATCTCCGCGATCTCGAGGCCGGTGCTGAAACTCGACATGTCTTCGCCGCTGAGATTCTTCGCGGCGATGTGTTGTAACTCTGCCTCACGAGCGAACTCGCAGGCTTCTTTCAAGGCTTCACGGTCCAGTGCCATGTCGACGCTGACCGCATGATCGAGCCACGCCTCGAGATTGATACTGCCGTCGGTGTTGATCGGCTGGTGCGCTCTCACCTGTACCATCTTGCTTTACCTTCCCTACGACGCACATTCAATGCGTCAAATCGCTGACCTTCACTGCCAGTATTTCCTCGCTGGGCCGGCGAGTGCTGCCTGACGGGCCAACGGATTAGACGAGCCATCCTAGCTCGCTTCAAATAACGCCATGGCCTCGACATGTGCCGTCTGAGGAAACATATCGAGGATCCCGGCACGTTTTAACCGGTAGCCCTGCCTGACCAGTTCGACTGTGTCACGCGCCAGAGTGGCAGGGTTGCATGACACATAAACCAGGCGCTTGGCGCCCAGGCTCGCCAGCTTGCGTACCACCTCGAAAGCCCCGTCCCGAGGTGGGTCCAAGAGTACCGCAGAAAAGCCTTCGCGGGCCCACTCAGCGTCGCTCAGGGGCTGCGATAAATCGGCCTGAAAAAACCGGGTGTTATGCAAATTGTTGCTAGCGGCGTTCTCCGCGGCACGCGCAACCATGGTCGCCACCCCTTCGACCGCCACCACTTCCCGAACGTTCTGCGCCAGCGGCAAGGCAAAGTTGCCCAGGCCGCAAAACAGGTCCAGCACGCGCTCGTCAGCCTGTGGCGCCAGCCACTCCAGGGCCTGGGCCACCATCGCCTCGTTGACCCCGGCATTGACCTGGACAAAATCCCCCGGCCGATAAGCCAGCTGCAGATTCCACGGTTCCAGGCGATAGCCCAGGGCCTGGTCCGGGTCCACCGGTTGCGGCTCGCCTTCGCCATGCAGCCACAGCTGGGCCTCATGGAACGCGCAGAATGCCTGGAGAATCTCCAGGTCGGCCGCGGACAACGGCGCCATATGGCGCAGCAGCACGGCAATCGCCGAACCGCTGAACAGCTCCACATGCCCCAATGCCTGCGGTTTGCTCAGGCGCTGCAGCATGGCCGGCAAGCGGCTCATGATCGGTTGCAAGGGCTGTACCAGCACCGGGCATTCGTCGATGGCGACAATGTCCTGGCTGCCGGCGGCGCGAAAACCCACTTCGAGCTTTTTCGCCTTGGCGTCCCAGCGCACCGCGACCCGCGCCCGACGTCGGTAGCCGAACTCCGGACCGCTCAAAGGTGGCGCCCACTCCTCTGGCTCGACACCGGCAACCCGCGACAACTGCTCGGCGAGCATGCGCTGTTTCAGGGCAAGCTGTTCGTCATGGGGCAGATGCTGCACGCTGCAACCGCCACAACGGCCGGCATGGGCGCAAGGCGCCGGCCGGCGCAGATCGCTGGCGCTGAATACCCGCTCGGTACGGGCTTCCACCACTTTGCCGTGGGCGCCCAGTACTCGCGCCTCGACCTCTTCGCCCGCCAGTGCACCGACAACGAACCAGGTACGCCCTTCCAGAAAGGCGATGCCACGGCCGTCGTTGGCCAGGCGCTCGATGGTCAGGCGCTGTTTTTTTCCAACGGGGATCTGCGCCGCCCGGCTCCCGCCCGAAGGCTGGAAGCGCAGGCCTCTGACTGGCTTAGCCATCAGTTGGGCGCATCGAAGATGCCGGTCGACAGGTAACGATCGCCACGGTCACAGATGATCGCGACAATCACCGCGTTTTCGACTTCGCGGGACAGGCGCAACATCGCCGCCACCGCGCCACCCGAGGACACGCCGCAGAAGATGCCTTCTTCGCGGGCCAGGCGCCGGGTCACGTCTTCGGCTTCGCTCTGCGTCATGTCGACGATGCGATCGACGCGAGTGGCCTGGTAGATCTTCGGCAGGTATTCCTGAGGCCAGCGGCGAATGCCGGGGATGGCCGAGCCTTCCATCGGTTGCAGGCCGATGATCTGCACGTTCGGGTTCTGTTCCTTCAGATAACGCGAAGTGCCCATGATGGTGCCGGTGGTGCCCATGGAGCTGACGAAATGGGTGATGGTACCCTCGGTCTGCCGCCAGATTTCCGGGCCGGTGCCGGTGTAGTGCGCTTCCGGGTTATCCAGGTTGGCGAACTGGTCGAGCACCTTGCCGCGACCTTCGGCCTGCATCTTCTCGGCCAGGTCGCGCGCGCCTTCCATGCCCTCTTCCTGGCTGACCAGGATCAGCTCGGCGCCATAGGCGGTCATCGCCGCCTTGCGCTCGGCACTGGAGTTGTCGGGCATGATCAGGATCATCTTGTAGCCCTTGATCGCCGCAGCCATCGCCAGGGCGATCCCGGTGTTGCCCGAGGTCGCCTCGATCAGCGTATCGCCCGGGTGAATCTGCCCACGCAGCTCGGCGCGAGTGATCATCGACAGCGCCGGGCGGTCCTTGACCGAACCCGCCGGGTTATTGCCCTCGAGCTTGAGCAGCAGGGTGTTGCTGGTGACGCCAGGCAGGCGCTGCAAACGGACCAGCGGGGTGTTGCCGACGCAATCGGCGATGGTGGGGTACTGCAAGGTCATGGCGTATTCGCAATCCGGACTGCGGGGGCGACTATCATACCGGCAAACGTTCGCAGGCCATATCACGCAAAGTGAGGGTCTTATGGCTTAACGATATAAGGCAGCAAATCAGCCTCGTTCGAAGGCGCTTGCACCCTAACGGCAGCCCGCAGACGCATATTCAGGCGCAAACCACGTCCGGCATTTTCCGCCCACAGCTGGCCGCCCTGACGCTGCACGGCGTTGCGCGCGATGCTCAACCCCAGGCCAAAACCGCCATTGCCCGGACGCGAGCCGTCGAGGCGGGTAAAGGGATCGAAGATCCGCTGCAGATCGGCGTCGGCCACGCCAGGCCCCTCATCCTCCAGCCACAGCAACCAATGCTCGCCCTGGCGCTGGCCGTCCAGCAGCACACGACCACCCGCGGGCGAATGGCGAATGGCATTACGCAGGATGTTTTCCAGGGCCTGGGCCAGGGTATTGAGGTTGCCCCGGACCCAGCACGAGGCATCCAGCGCGCAGTGCAGTTGCGCGCTGGACCAGGCGCTTTCGAAGCAGGCGTTTTCCGTGAGCATTTCCCACAGGGCCTGGATCTGGATGTCTTCCTCGGCCAGCGGCGCCCGCTCGGTGTCGAGCCAGGCCAGCTGCAAGGTGTCGTCCACCAGCCGCTGCATGCCATCGACTTCCCGCGCCAGCCGTTCGCGCAGTGCCGACAGGCTCTGCTCGCCGTCGCAGGCCACTCGCAGTCGACTCAAGGGCGTGCGCAATTCATGGGAAAGATCGCGCAGCAATTGCTGCTGCAAGGCCACGGTGCCTTGCAGGCGCTCGGACATCTGGTCGAACGCCCGGCCCAGTTCGCCCAGCTCGTCCTGGCGACTGGTGGTTTGGCTCGACAGCCGCGCATTCAGTTGATCGGCGCGCCAGGCGTTGGCCTGTTCGCGCAGCTGGTTCAGCGGCACCACCAGCAGTCGATACAGCCCGACACACAGCAACAGGGTGAACAGGCCGGGAATCACCCCATTGGTCAGTACCCGCCAGAACACCCGGTAGCGCCCGGGCATGAAGCGCTGGGGCAGCTCGATCACCAGGCTGCCGGCGGACGGGTCGTTGGGAAACGGAATCTTCAGCCAGGGCAAACCACGGGTATGGCGGCTGACCGGCCAATCCAGGCCGCGCAGGAATGTCAGGTGCTGGCTCTCGGCTTCGCTCAGCGGATAACTGCTCAGCGACTGCAGGTCGCGGCCGATGACCCCAATCCAATGCCGCTCGCGTCCGGCCATGCCCTGCAACCAGGCATCGACCCCGGCGCTCTGCCCCTGGTTCCAGGCCTGCTCGGCTTCGGCGGCGTAACCGGTCAGCGTGCCGCGGGCCTCGTCGGAGAGGAACAGGTTCTTCTGTTCCATGTAGCGGCCCCAGGACCAGCTCAGCCAGATCATCAACAGGCAAAAGGCGACCAACAGGCAGGCCAGCTTCCAGAACAGCGAGTGCCTGCCGGGCAGCTCAGGCCATTTCATCGACGGCGCTCAACACATAACCCTTGCCCCAGACCGTGCGCACTTCCCGCGCGACATAACCGACCGCCTTGAGTTTGCGGCGGATCTGGCTGATGTGCATGTCCAGGCTGCGATCATGGGGCGCGTAGCCGCGCTGCAGCACATGCTGATAAAGGAAGGGTTTGCTCAGGACCTCGTCGCCGTTGCGGTTGAGCGTCTCCAGCAGGCGGTACTCGCTGCGGGTCAGCCCGGCCCACTGTTGCCCGTAATGCACGTCGCACAGCTCGTCGTCGAAACGCAGCCCCTGGGCTTCCTGCCTGAGTGGCGCTGGCGCCGGTCGGCGATCCAGGGCCACGCGCCGCAGGATGGCTTCGATCCGTACCCGCAGCTCGGCCATGCTGAAGGGTTTGGGCAGGTAGTCGTCGGCGCCCAGGCGAAAACCGCTGATGCGATCGGCCTCGGCCCCCAGCGCCGACATCAGCAGCACCGGCGTGGAATGGCTCTGGCGAAAATGCGTGAGCACCGTCAGCCCATCCATTCCCGGCAACAGGATGTCCATCAGCACCACATCGAAAGGCTGCTGGCAGGCCATCGCCAGCCCTTCCTGGCCGTTCTGGCACCAGGTGACATCAAACCCACAACGGCCCAATTGCTCGTGCACATAGGCGCCGAGCACCAGGTCGTCTTCGATGCTCAGGATCCGGGGATGGCCGACAGATACGGGATTCATTAGCTTCTGCAAGTAATTCTCAGTTGGGCGATTATTCAAGATTGTCCGCGGCCGGGCAACCGACACCGGTCGACAAGGCACTCGCTGGCTCGGGGGAACCTGAGCGGTTCGACGGTTAATTTTGCGAAGATTGCGGCAAAGCAAATGGCTACACTGCGCAGGTGGTGCGCACCGGATGTGCGCAGGGTTCATTCAAAACAGCGTGTTAGCAGGAGAGTTGCGTGCTTAAGAAACTGGGGATCAAAGGCCGCGTGCTGTTGCTGACCTTGCTGCCAACCAGCCTGATGGCGTTGGTGCTGGGCGGTTATTTCACCTGGATGCAGCAGTCGGACCTGCAAACCCAGCTTCTGCAACGCGGCGAAATGATCGCCGAGCAACTGGCGCCCCTGGTGGCACCGGCCCTGGCCCACCAGAACACCGCCCTGCTGGAACGCATAGCCACCCAGTCCCTGGAACAGCAGGACGTGCGCGCAGTGACCTTCCTCGCGCCCGACCGCACGCCCCTGGCCCATGCCGGCCCGAGCATGCTCAACCAGGCGCCGACCGGTAACGGCAGCCAGATGTTGCAACGCACCGGTAGCGACGCCACCCGCTATCTGCTGCCGGTGTTCGGCCGCCACCGCAACCTGGCCGGCGACCTGATTCCCGATGAGTCCGACCGCCTGCTTGGCTGGGTCGAGCTGGAACTGTCCCACAACAGCATGCTGCTGCGCGGCTACCGCAGCCTGTTCGCCAGCCTGATGCTGATTACCGCCGGGCTGATCTGCACCGGCCTGCTGGCGCTGCGCATGGGCCGCACCATCAACAACCCGCTGAGCCAGATCAAACAGGCCGTCACCCAACTCAAGGACGGCAACCTGGAAACCCGCCTGCCCTTGCTCGGCAGCCAGGAGCTGGACGAACTGGCCTCGGGCATCAACCGCATGGCCGGCACCCTGCAGAATGCCCAGGAAGAACTGCAACACAGCATCGACCAGGCCACCGAGGACGTCCGGCAAAACCTGGAGACCATCGAGATCCAGAACATCGAACTGGACCTGGCGCGCAAGGAGGCCCTGGAGGCCAGCCGGATCAAGTCGGAATTCCTGGCCAACATGAGTCACGAAATCCGTACACCGCTCAACGGCATCCTCGGCTTCACCCACCTGTTGCAGAAAAGCGAGCTGACCCCGCGCCAGCTGGATTACCTGGGCACCATCGAAAAATCCGCCGACAGCCTGCTGGGGATCATCAACGAAATTCTCGACTTCTCGAAAATCGAAGCCGGCAAGCTGGTGCTCGACAGCATTCCGTTCAACCTGCGCGACCTGTTGCAGGACACCCTGACCATCCTCGCCCCGGCCGCCCACGCCAAGCAGCTGGAACTGGTCAGCCTGGTGTATCGCGATACGCCGCTGTCGCTGGTGGGCGACCCGCTGCGCCTCAAGCAGATCCTCACCAACCTGGTGAGCAACGCCATCAAGTTCACCCGCGAAGGCACCATCGTCGCCCGCGCCATGCTCGAAGAAGAACACGAAGACAGCGTGCAACTGCGCATCAGCATTCAGGACACTGGCATTGGCCTGTCGAACCAGGACGTGCGCGCCCTGTTCCAGGCCTTCAGCCAGGCCGACAACTCGCTGTCACGGCAACCCGGCGGTACTGGGTTGGGGCTGGTGATTTCCAAGCGCCTGATCGAACAGATGGGCGGCGAGATCGGCGTCGACAGTACGCCCGGCGAAGGTTCGGAGTTCTGGATCAGCCTGCGCCTGCCGAAAACCCGCGACGACGCTGAAGACCTGCCCGCCCCGCCGCTGCTCGGCAGGCGGGTCGCGGTGCTGGAGAACCATGAGCTGGCGCGCCAGGCCCTGCAGCATCAACTCGAGGACTGCGGTCTGGAAGTGACGCCGTTCAATACCCTGGAAGCCCTGACCAACGGGGTGACCGGGGTGCACCAAACTGAGCAGGCGATCGACCTGGCGGTCCTTGGCATCACCACCAATGACATGCCGCCGGAACGCCTCAACCAGCACATCTGGGACCTCGAACACCTGGGCTGCAAAGTGCTGGTGCTGTGCCCGACCACCGAACAGACGCTGTTCCACCTGTCGGTGCCCAACCCGCACAGCCAGTTGCAGTCCAAACCGGCCTGTACGCGCAAACTGCGGCGCGCCCTGGCCGACCTGGTCAACCCCAAGGCGGTGCGCAGCGAGCCGAGCGAACCGATCGCCAGTCGCCCGCCACGGGTGCTGTGTGTCGATGACAACCCGGCCAACCTGCTGCTGGTGCAGACCCTGCTCGAGGACATGGGCGCCAAGGTGCTCGCGGTCGACAGCGGTTACGCGGCGGTCAAGGCAGTGCAGAACGAATCCTTCGACCTGGTGATGATGGACGTGCAGATGCCCGGCATGGACGGTCGCCAGAGCACCGAGGCGATTCGCCAGTGGGAAAGCGAGCGCAACTGCACGCCGCTGCCGGTGATCGCCCTCACCGCCCACGCCATGGCCAACGAAAAACGCGCGCTGCTGCAAAGCGGCATGGACGACTACCTGACCAAGCCCATCAGCGAGCGGCAGCTGGCTCAGGTAGTGCTGAAGTGGACCGGTCTGGCCCTGCGCAACCAGGGCCCGGAACGCACGGGCGAACCGTCGGGCAACGGCCTCGAGCTGCAAGTGCTGGATCACGACGAAGGTTTGCGCCTGGCCGCCGGCAAGGCGGACCTGGCCGCCGACATGCTGGCGATGCTCCTGGCCTCGCTGGAGGCCGATCGTGAAGCGATTCGCGCCGCCCGTGCCGCCAACGACCACAATGCCCTGATCGAACGGGTCCACCGCCTGCACGGGGCGACCCGCTACTGCGGAGTGCCGCAATTGCGCGCCGCCTGCCAGCGCAGCGAAACCCTGCTCAAGCAGGAAGACATCAAGGCCTTCGCCGCCCTCGACGAACTCGAACGGGCGATCAACCGCCTGGCCACGGAGGCCCGCATCAACGCCTGACTCAGGGCAACGACCCGGTTGTCCCGAAGGTGCATGCTGGGGGCAACCACCCACAAGGATGACGCCATGCGCACGATTCTCTTCAGCAGCCAGAACTATGACCGCGACAGCTTCCTCGGCGCCGAGCGGCCGCCGGGCCTCGAGCTACAGTTCCAGGCCGCGCGCCTGAGCCTGGACACCGCGGCCCTGGCGGAGCACCACGAAGTGGTCTGCGCCTTTATCAACGACGACCTGAGCGCCCCGGTGCTGGAACAGCTGGCCGCCGGTGGCACGCGCCTGATCGCGCTGCGCTCGGCCGGCTACAACCATGTCGACCTGGCCGCGGCCAAGCGCCTGGGCCTGAGCGTGGTGCGGGTCCCGGCCTACTCGCCCCATGCCGTGGCCGAGCATGCCGTGGCCCTGATCCTCGCGCTGAACCGCCGCCTGCACCGCGCCTATAACCGCACCCGCGAAGGCGACTTCAGCCTGCACGGCCTGACCGGTTTCGACCTGGTGGGAAAAACCGTCGGCATCGTCGGCACCGGGCAGATCGGCGCCACCTTCGCCCGGATCATGGCCGGCTTCGGCTGCCAGTTGCTGGCCCACGACCCCTTCCCCAACCCGCAAGTCGAGGCCCTGGGCGCGCGTTACCTGAGCCTGCCGGAGCTGCTGGCCCAGGCGCAGATCATCAGCCTGCACTGCCCGCTCACCGCCGATAGCAAACACCTGATCAACCGCCAGAGCCTGGCCCGGATGCAATCGGGGGCGATGCTGATCAACACCGGCCGCGGCGGCCTGGTGGATACCCCGGCGCTGATCGAAGCCCTGAAAACCGGCCAACTGGGCTACCTGGGGCTGGATGTCTACGAAGAAGAAGCGCAGCTGTTCTTCGAGGACCGCTCCGACCTGCCGCTGCAGGACGACGTGCTGGCGCGGCTGCTGACCTTCCCCAACGTGATAGTCACCGCCCACCAGGCGTTCCTCACCCGCGAAGCCCTGGCGGCGATTGCCGACACCACCTTGCACAACATCGCTGCCTGGGCCGCCGGCGCGCCCTGCAACCAGGTGGAAGGCTGAGTCGACGGACCGGCGGTAAGCGAAGGTCATCTGCCTGCAACCTGAGATATCAGGGTGCGTGCTAGCATACGCGCCAGATTTGGAGGACCCATGGTCGAACACGATTTCCGCTACAGCCTGATGAACCCGCAACACACCCTGATCGAATGCCGCGCCCTGGTGCCCGGCCGTTATCAGGTCACCGGCAACGGTGGTTCCATCCGCAACGACGACGTGCTGATCGTCACCCTCAAGGGCAGCAAGGACCTGTCGATGCGCCTGACGGTGGAAACCGTGCGGCACCTGATCAACCCGGTCGGCCAGTGGGTCGCCGTGGCCCGTGGTCCGGTATTCGGCGAGCTGGCGATCCATCAGTGGCAGGTCAACTGCGACAGCTGCGCGGCCGAGCTGAGCTTCGAGTTCGCAGTGGATGCCAAGCTGGGCAGCAAGGCGCAAAAACCCGCGGCCAGCGCTCGGATCGCCGAGTTGGGCTGGATCAGCGAAGGGGAAAAACACCTCTGCCCGAAATGCCAGCGAGCCGCCCAATGAAACGCCTGGCGTTGACCGCCGCGTTCGGCGCCGGCCTGCTGGGTTGCGCGGCGGAGCCGGTGAAACTGCAGCAGGATCGCAGCTATATCCTGGAGTGGATCGGCGAGCGTCCGCTGATCGACTACAGTCACCTGACCATCACCCTCGGTGAAGACGGCCGCGCCTACGGCAACGGTGGCTGCAACCATTGGTTCGCGCCCTACACCCTGGACGGCGACAAGCTCAGCTTCGGCAAGGTCGGCAGCACCCGCAAGATGTGCGCGCCCGCCCTGATGGAGCAGGAACGACGCTTCCTGCAGGCGTTGGAAACCGTCCAGCGCTGGGACATTTCCCCGATCGAACAAGTGCGCTTCTGGCCGGCCGAAGGCAAGCCGTTGCGCTGGTGGCTCGAGGAAGGTTGACCGCCCCCTGTAGCCGCTGCCGCAGGCTGCGATAAGGTCCGCAGGACCTTCAGCGATCCCGAGATCGCAACGGCCTTGCAGGCCGATCGCAGCCTGCGGCAGTGGCTACGGATCAATGCCCGCGCAGGGCTTCCAGCTTCGCCATCACGCCCGCCGCGGTCTGTTCGCCCATCAGTTGCTCACGCACCTTGCCCTGGTCATCGATGATGTAGGTCACCGGCAGCCCTTCGCTGCGTGGCAGGTCGAAAATCTCCGCCGGGTTCTGCGCCAGCACGGTGAACTTGATGCCCAGTTTTTCACTGGCGCTTTTCAGTTCTTCGCCCTGGACGTTATCGAAATTGACCCCCAGCACACTCACCGGCTGGCCCTTGAGCCCTTCGGCCAAGGCATTGAGTTCGGGAATCTCGGTGCGGCACGGCCCACACCATTCGGCCCAGTAATTGAGCACCAGCCACTGCTTGTCCACACGCTCGGCGGCGACTTTCCGGCCATATTGATCGACCCCGTAATCGTTACCGCAGCCGCTCAGCAACAAGGTGCCGATGATCGCCAATGCCGCTGCCAGTTGCCTTGCCATGCCTTGATCCTTGTATTGAAAAAAACCAGTCAAACCCGCTTTCTCGTGCGACCCATCGCCTCGCAAGGTTCAGGACTGCCCGTCGCACAGGTAGAATAGCCGCCACCTTACGCAAGATGCGACCCGCCCATGACCGATCTGACGCTTTATCACAACCCGCGCTGCTCGAAATCCCGCGGTGCGCTGGAACTGCTGGAAGCCCGTGGCCTGACCCCGACTGTGGTCCGCTACCTGGAAACCCCGCTCGATGCCGCCCAGCTGCAAAGCCTGCTGGGCAAGCTCGGGATCGGCGCCCGCCAACTGCTGCGCACCGGCGAAGACGAGTACAAGACCCTCAACCTGGCCGACGCCAGCCTGAGCGAAGCGCAGCTGATCGCCGCCATCGCCGCGCACCCGAAACTCATGGAACGGCCGATTCTCGAAGTCGGCGACAAGGCCATCATCGGCCGGCCGCCGGAGAACGTGCTGGAGATCCTGCCTTGAGTACGCCGTACATCCTGGTTCTCTACTACAGCCGCAACGGCTCGACCACCGAGATGGCCCGGCAGATCGCCCGGGGTATCGAACAAGGTGGCATGGAGGCGCGCCTGCGCACCGTGCCGGCGATATCCGCCGACAGCGAGGCCGTGGCCCCGAGCATCCCGGAAGACGGCGCGCTGTATGCCAGCCTCGATGACCTGAAGCACTGCTCCGGCCTGGCTTTGGGCAGTCCGACGCGCTTCGGCAACATGGCCGCGCCGCTGAAGTATTTCCTCGACGGCACCAGCAACCTGTGGCTGACCGGCGCCCTGGTGGGCAAGCCGGCCGGGGTGTTCACCTCCACCGCCAGCCTGCACGGCGGCCAGGAAACCACCCTGCTGTCGATGATGCTGCCGCTGCTGCACCACGGCATGCTGATCACCGGCCTGCCCTACAGCGAATCGGCCCTGCTGGAAACCCGTGGCGGCGGCACGCCTTACGGGGCCAGCCACCATGCCGGCGCCGACGGCAAGAGCCCGCTGAACGAGCACGAGGTCGCCCTCTGCCGCGCCCTGGGCCTGCGCCTGGCCAAGACGGCCCTGCAACTGGAGAGCAGCCGTGGCTAAAAAGCCGAAGATCCTGCCGGCCATCGAATGGCTGGAGCCACGCGTACGTATTACCCGAGTGCTGAGCCTGATCTGCTTTTTCGGCCTGGTCGGCCTGCTCTGCGGCTACTACCTGTTCGTCGCCGACCTGCACGGCGCCCGACCCTGGGTGATCCTGTTGATCGAACTGGTGCCGCTGCTGCTGATGGCGCCGGGCATGCTGGTGGGCAGCGCGCGCGGGCATTCCTGGATGTGCTTTGTGGTGAACCTGTATTTCATCAAGGGCGCGCTGGCTGCCTACGATCCGAACCGGCAGCTATTCGGCGTCCTGGAGATGCTCGCCAGCCTGGCGGTGTTCTGCTCGGCCCTGCTCTACGTGCGCTGGCGCTTCCAGCTCAACCGCAAGCTGGCGGGCGAAGGCGAGGTCAGCGCCGCCTGACGGTGCGCTATCGCGGGCAAGCCTCGCTCCCACAGAAAACCGCATGCTTCTGTAGGTGCGAGGCTTGCCCGCGATGAGATCAACCCCGAATCAGTGGTTGACGGTATACGCCAGCATCATCGAAATCTGGCACAGCGGCCGGCCACTTTCGGCGTGCCACTGGTTGAAGGCGCCCTGCACGGTGGCCAGGTCCTTGAGGCTGCTGGGTACCTTGTCGATGATCTGCTGCGCATTCAGCGCCGCCACCACGTCATAGGTCGGCACGAAGGTGTCCTTGCCGACCATCCGCAGAAAGCGCGGGGCCGACAGGCCGCCCAACTGGTGACCGTGCTTGGCCAGGTACTTCCACAGGCCGACGATGTCGGTCACCGGCCAGTCGGCGATCAAGGCGCCAAAGCTGCCCTTCTCTTTTTCCACGTCGAGCACCATCTGCGCATTGCGCGGCACGCTCTTGAGCTTGCCCAGGTGGCGAATGATCCGCGCGTCCTGCATCAGCCGCTCGAGGTGCTCGGCGCCCATCAGCACCACTTTCTGCGGGTCGAAACCGAAGAACACTTCTTCGAAGGCCGGCCACTTGGCGTCCACCAGGCTGTGCTTCAAGCCGGCGCGAAATACCCGCAGGGCCAGGGTCGAGAGATAACGGTCATCGCTGATCTTGCGCAATTGCGCCGGGGTTTTCGGCACCGGCAGATGGGCTTCCAGCTCGGCCGCCGAACCGAAGCGGTTCAGACAGTATTCGTGCAGCCACTTGTAATCGCGCATGCCCTCTCCTAATGACGATAAAGAAACGGCGCTCAGAGGAGCGCCGTGATTCCACGATACAGAGCCGCGAAACGACTCAGAGGTTCACCACATTGACGAAACGCGAGGCCGCGGTTTCATCGATCTTCAGGCTGGTGAAGTCGAACAGGTTACGGTCCGCCAACTGCGACGGCACCACGTTCTGCAGGCCGCGGAAAATGCTTTCGGTACGGCCCGGGGTCTTGCGTTCCCATTCCTGGAGCATTTCCTTGACCACCTGGCGCTGCAGGTTTTCCTGGGAGCCGCAGAGGTTGCACGGGATGATCGGGAACTGCTTGAGGTCGGAATAGGCCTGGATGTCCTTCTCGCTGCAATAGGCCAGCGGGCGGATTACCACGTTGCGCCCGTCGTCGGCCCGCAGCTTGGGCGGCATGGCCTTGAGCGAACCGTTGTAGAACATGTTGAGGAAGAAGGTCTCGACGATGTCGTCGCGATGGTGACCCAGGGCCATCTTGGTCGCGCCGATCTCGTCGGCGAAGGTGTACAGGGTGCCGCGACGCAGGCGCGAGCACAGCGAGCAGGTGGTCTTGCCTTCAGGGATCAGCTCCTTGACCACCGAATAGGTGTCCTTCTCGACGATGTGGTACTCCACACCCAGTGTCTCGAGGTAGGCCGGCAGCACGTGCTCGGGGAACCCGGGCTGCTTCTGGTCCATGTTCACGGCGACGATGTCGAACTTGATCGGTGCAACCTTCTGCAGGTGCATCAGCACGTCGAGCATGGTGTAGCTGTCCTTGCCGCCGGACAGGCAGACCATGACCTTGTCGCCGTCTTCGATCATGTTGAAGTCGGCGACCGCTTCCCCGGCCTGGCGGCGCAAGCGTTTCTGCAGTTTGTTCTGGTTGACCGTAAGAGTGCCCATGGCGCTTGAAATCCGCGGTGTGTGACGAAAAGCCGGTCATTTTACGCAAAAACCGCGCGCGGGCGAAGCGCCGGGCGCCAGTCGACCGATCAAATCGCCGAATGCGATTACCAGCCGCGCCGACAGCGCGATTTGCTCTAACGCCTGCGCCTTTTGCAAGGCAGTCCTTTCTATACTGCGACATAAGGTCGCACACGTATTCAGACCTTTACTTACTTGGCCACTGGCCCGTAGGCGCTCCGTTGGGGGGCGATGGCAATAACAAAGGAGTGACTGACTATGATTCATCATGTCGTGGGACTCTTCACCCACCCCGATCAGGAATGGCGAGAAATACGTGGCGACGAAGAGGAAAGCATCAGCCACATGTACCTCACCCACACGCTGATTCTCGCGGCGATTCCAGCGGTTTCGGCCTTTATCGGCACCACCCAGGTCGGTTGGGTCATCGGCAATCGAGCGCCGGTCATGCTGACCATGGAAAGCGCGCTGTGGATGACCATCATGTCGTACCTGGCGATGCTCGGCGGGGTCGCGGTCATGGGCGCCTTCGTCCACTGGATGGCCCGCACCTACGACGCCAGCCCGAGCCTGGCACGCTGCATCGCGTTCGCCACCTACACGGCGACGCCGCTGTTCATCGGCGGCCTGGCGGCGCTGTATCCGCACATGTGGCTCGGCATGATCGTCGGCACGGCCGCCATCTGCTACACCGTGTACCTGCTGTATGTCGGGTTACCGACCTTCATGAACATTCCCTCGGACGAAGGTTTCCTGTTCTCAAGCTCCGTACTGGCCGTTGGGCTGGTGGTGCTGGTCGCGATCATGGCGTTCACCGTGATCGTCTGGGGTCTTGGCGTCGGCCCCGTTTACACCAACTGACGCCGCTCAAAAAACAAACACAATCTGCCAACACAGGCCGCCGCAAGGCGGCCTTCCAATCTGCGCAACGACCATTCGGCGCCTGGACGATTCGGAATGCATCAGCTTTGCGGCATACTCACCCGCTCTGGAGAGCCGTTAAGCATGCCCGAGCAACTCAATACCCGCGTCGAAGACTGTTTCCAACTCGCTGAATCCTTTTTCAAACGACCTTTCAAACGCCCGGTGGTCAGCCTCAAGTTGCGTGGCCAGAAAGCCGGTGTCGCCCACCTGCACGAGAACCTGCTGCGCTTCAACCCGCAGCTGTACCGGGAAAACACCGAAGACTTCCTCAAGCAGACCGTGGCCCATGAAGTCGCGCACCTGATCGCCCACCAACTGTTCGGCGAGCGCATCCAGCCCCACGGCGAAGAATGGCAACTGATCATGCGCGGGGTGTACGAACTGCCGCCCAATCGCTGCCACACCTACGAGATCCAGCGTCGCAGCGTGACGCGCTACATCTATCGCTGCCCCTGCGACAACGATTTCCCGTTTTCCGCCCAGCGCCACCGCCTGGTCGCCCAGGGCCGGCGTTATCTGTGCCGGCGTTGCCGGCACACCCTGGTGTTCAGCGGCGAAATGCGGGTGGAATGAACCCGGCTCTACAGGATGACCCGGCCCTGGCGTAGCTCAGCGATGCGTTGCGCGCTGTAACCCAGCTCGGTCAGCACCTGGTCGCTATGCGCCCCCAGCGCCGCCCCGATATGCCGCGGCTCCGGCAACCCCAGGGAAAACTTCAACGGACAGGCCATCTGCGCCTGGTAGCTGCCATCGCCACGCGGCACCTGGCTGACCAACTGCCGCGCCTGCAACTGCGGATGCGCCACCGCCTCCGCCAGGCCCAGCACCGGTTCGACGCAGGCATCGACCTCGGCAAACAATTCGCAGAGCTCGGCAAAATCGTGTTTCTCGAACTCGACCTGCAAGGCCTGCTTGAGCGCCTGTTGTTGCTCCGGCTGCGGTGACAGCCCCTGGGCCGCCAGTTCCGGACGCCCCAGGGCCTTGCACAGCGCCTGCATGAACGGCGGTTCCAGGCTGCCCACCGACAGCCAGCGACCATCTCGACTGCGGTAATAGTCATAGAAGCTGCCGCCATTGAGCACCTGCTGCTCCGCCGCGGGCTCGATCCCGCATGCCAGGTAGCCGGCCCCGGCCATGGCGTTCAGGCTGAACACGCAATCGGTCATGCTCACGTCCAGGTGTTGCCCCAGGCCACTGTGCTGGCGAGCAATCACCGCCGCCAGCAGGCCGATGACCCCATGCAGCGAACCTCCGGCGATGTCCGCCGCCTGGATGCCCAGGGGCAGCGGCCCGCTGTCCTTGCGCCCGGTGTAGCTGGCCAGGCCCGCCAGGGCCAGGTAATTGATGTCGTGGCCGGCGCGCTCCCGGTACGGGCCGGTCTGCCCGTAACCGGTGATCGAGACATAGATCAGCTTCGGATTGAGCGCCTTCAACGCCTCGTAGCCCAGCCCCAGGCGCTCCATCACCCCGGGGCGGAACTGCTCCAGCACGATGTCGTACTCCAGCACCAGTTGGCGGATCACCTCCAGCGCCTCGGGCTGCTTGAGGTCCAGCGCCAGGCTGCGTTTATTGCGATTGAGGTAGGCATGGCTGGCGGAAACGCCCTGATCGTGGGGCGGCAGCACCCGCAGCAGGTCCATGCGGGTCGGCGATTCGATGCGCAGCACCTCGGCGCCCATGTCCGCCAGCAACAAGGAGGCGAACGGCCCCGGCAGCAGCGTGGAGAAATCCAGTACCTTGAGTGACGCCAGTGGCCCTTGCATGAACACTCTCCCTTGCCGATTGACTGCCCACAGAGTAGGCAGCGCCTCGAGGCCCGGCAATCACCGCAAGCGCCACCCGGGCTGACCGTTGCGCTCAAACACCGGGCATGAAAAAACCCGCCGAAGCGGGTTTTTCATCAACGCGGTGAAGTTACTTCACGGTCGTCGGGGTTGGGCCTTCGGCAACGCCCAGGTCGTCTTCTTCGCGGGTGTCGGAAATACCACGACCACCGGAAGCCAGTTCGACCTGCAGCTTGTCTTCGTCCAGTTCCTTGACCCACTTGGCGACAACCAGAGTGGCCACGGCGTTACCCACCAGGTTGGTCAGCGCACGGGCTTCGGACATGAAGCGGTCGATACCCAGGATCAGCGCCAGGCCGGCCACCGGCAGGTGACCCACCGCCGACAGGGTTGCCGCCAGCACGATGAAGCCGCTACCGGTCACGCCCGCAGCACCTTTGGAGGACAGCAGCAGCACCAGCAGCAGGGTGATCTGGTGGGTGATGTCCATGTGGGTGTCGGTCGCCTGGGCGATGAACACGGCCGCCATGGTCAGGTAGATCGAGGTACCGTCGAGGTTGAAGGAGTAACCGGTCGGGATCACCAGACCCACTACCGATTTCTTCGCGCCCAGGCGTTCCATCTTGATCAGCATGCGTGGCAGGGCCGATTCCGACGAGGAAGTGCCCAGTACGATCAGCAGCTCTTCACGGATGTAGCGGATCAGCTTCAGCACGCTGAAACCGTGGGCGCGGCAGATGGCGCCCAGCACCACCAGCACGAACAGCACGCAGGTGATGTAGAAGCAGATCATCAGCTGGCCCAGTTGCACCAGCGAACCCACACCGTAGGCGCCGATGGTGAAGGCCATGGCACCCAGCGCACCGATCGGCGCGAGCTTCATGATCATGTTGATGATGTTGAACATCACGTGGGCGAAGCGATCGATGAAGTCCAGCACCGGCTTGCCGTAGGCACCCAGGCGGTGCAGGGCGAAACCGAAGATCACCGAGAACATCAGCACTTGCAGGATATCGCCGTTGGCGAAGGCGCCGACGATGGTGTTCGGAATGACGTTGAGGATGAAGCCGACGATGCTCTGGTCCTTGCCGGCAGTGACGTAGGCCGCCACTTTCGAGGCATCCAGGGTCGACACATCGATGTGCATGCCGTTGCCCGGTTGCACGACGTTGACCACGACCAGGCCGATCAGCAGGGCGATGGTCGAAACGATTTCGAAGTACAGCAGCGCGTAGCCACCGGTCTTGCCCACCGATTTCATGTTCTGCATGCCAGCGATACCACTGACGACGGTACAGAAGATGATGGGCGCGATGACCATCTTGATCAGTTTGATGAACCCGTCACCCAGGGGCTTGAGGGCCACACCAGTCTGCGGGTAGAAGTGACCGAGCAGGATGCCGATAGCGATGGCAACGATCACCTGGAAATACAGGGATTTGTACAGTGGCTGACGAGTCGTCATTGCAAAGTTCCTCAAGAGCACCGTTGCACACCATCCATCGATGCGCACGACGCCTAAAGTGCGAACCCTCCTGCACTGGAGGGATTTGTTGTGTAGAGCTGCGGGGAACACCTTTCGCTGCTCCCTTCTCCTCGCTATCGCAAAGCCCGTGCCAGCTTGCCGAAAAACCCTGAAGGCCTTTGGACATCAGGGTTTGCGCTCGCCCTTCGCACTCCCCGCCCCACACGAAGTGGCGGATTTCCGCCCATCATCCGAGCCTCGTCCTACAATTTGGCGGATATCCGCCTTGTCCGGTCGCTGGCGGCTGTTAACATCCGCCACTTAATGGACGGATCAACCTTCATGCGCGAACGCACCATCGCCAGTCATTTCGCCCGCGCCGCCCTGGGCGGGGCCCGCCGGCGGGGCTACGACTATTCGGAGTTGCTGCAGACCCTGGGCATCAGCCTCGAACTATTGAACGAACCCAAGGCCCGTATCGCCCCCGAGCAGTTCGCCAGCCTGCTGCAACAGCTCTGGCAAGTCCTCGATGACGAGTACCTGGGGTTCGGCGACGGCCCGAGCAAACGCGGCACCTTCGCGATGATGTGCCACGCCCTGATCCACTGCAGCAATCTGGAGAAGGCGCTGCAGCGCGGCCTGCTGTTTTATAGCCTGTTCCCCCAGGCGCCGCGGCTGAGCCTGACGCGCGAAGGGGAAATGACCCGCCTGAGCCTGGACGACGCTGGGTTGTGGGATCCGGACCACTTCCTCAGCGAGAGCCTGCTGGTGATCTGGCATCGCCTCGGCAGTTGGCTGATCGGCCAGCGCATCCGCCTCGAACAGGCCTGTTTCAGCTACCCGAAACCTGAGCACGGCAATGAATACGACCTGCTGTTCCCCTGCCCCCTGGTGTTTTCCCGCGACTGCAGCAGCCTGCTGTTCCACAGCCGCTACCTGAGCATGCCGCTGCTGCAGGACGAACGAACCCTCAAGCACTTTCTCGAGCGCTCCCCCGCCGACCTGCTGGCCCGCCCGGACGACGGCGACAGCCTGAGCAGCCAGCTGCGCCGCCTGCTCAGCCGCGACAGCAACCATTGGCCGGACCTGGAAAGCATCGCCCAACACCTGCACATCAGCCCGCAGACCCTGCGCCGGCACCTGCGCGAAGAAGGCACGAGCTTTCAGGAATTGAAGGATCAGTTGCGGCGCGATATCGCCATCTACCATCTGCGTCGGGCCGACCTGTCATTGCAACAGATCGCCGAGCAGACCGGCTTTTCCGAGCCCTCGGCCTTTCACCGCGCGTTCAAGAAGTGGACCGGGCTGACGCCCGGCGCCTACCGCGCCCAGGAAACCTGAGCGCGCCGGTCAGATCGCCGGAAAGTGAATGCGGAACGCCGCCCCGCCCAGGGTGGAATCGCCAAGAGTCAGCTGCGCGCCGTAGCTGTCGATGATGTCCTTGACCACCGCCAGGCCGATCCCCTGCCCCGGATGCTGGCGATCCAGCCGTTCGCCACGCTGGAGAATCCGCGCCCGCTGATCCGGCGGCACACCCGGCCCGTCGTCCTCGACACACAACTGCGCGCCGTGAAGGTCTTGGCGGACACTGATGCGCACTTCGCTCAAACACAGGCGGTAGGCGTTCTCCAGCAGGTTGCCCAGCAGCTCGAGCAAGGCCCCATGCTCGATCGGCACATAGCAGCGCTCCGGCAGATCAAACGAGACCCGCACCTGTTTGTCGCGATAGACCTTGTCCAGGGTGTCGCACAGGCTTTTCAGCACCGGACGCAGACGCACCTGGTGGCGCACCAGGCCGCTCTTGCGCAGGCTGGCGCGCTGCAACTGGTAGCTGATCTGCTGGCTCATGCGTTCGATCTGGGTCTGCAACACCCAGGCCTGCTCGCGGTCCTGAGGGCGCAGGGCCATGTCCTCACTGACCCCTTGCAACACCGTCAGCGGGGTTTTCAGGCTGTGGGCCAGGTCGTCCAGGGAATCGCGATAACGGCTGCGCTGCTCACGCTCGCTGTGCAACAGGCGGTTCAACGAACCGGTCAGGCGCAACAACTCGCGCGGGTGTTCTTCGCTGAGGCTTTCCCGGGTGCCGCTTTCGATTTCGTCCAGTTCCTGGCTCAGCCGGCGCAAGGCCTGCAGGCCCCAGGTCAGGCCGAGCCAGAGCAGCGCCAGGAGCACCAGCAACGCGGCGCCGAAACCGAGGTAGAGGTTTTCCCGCACCCCTTCCAGGGTCAGCTGGTACTCACGCACCGGCTGCAAGGCGACGATGCTGAACGCCGCGCTTTTACCGCCCAGCAGCTTGACCTCGACGTCGTAGACGAAAAACTCCTGGCCGTTGGCCTCGCGGATGCGCGCGAACTCGTTGCCGCGGCCGTCATAACGCGGCTTGTAGTTGATGTTCTCTTCCTGGGTCGCCTTGGAGCGCCAGACCAGCCGCCCCTCCCGGTCATAGATGTAGCCCAGCAGACGGCTGTCGGTCAGGTTGAAACGCTCGTCCGGCAGTTGCGCCGGCATTTGCAGGTGATTGTTCTCGACCCGGGCCGCCGAGATCAGCGTGGTCACATCGGAGGCCAGGCGCTGCTCGATGGAATCCTGCAGCGCCAGGCTGAACGCACCTTGCATGGCCGGCAACAACGCCAGCATGAACAGTACCGCCAGCGTCGTGGCCGCCAGCATCAGGCGCAGGCGTAACGATCGAATCATCGGCAGCGCTCGTTGAACAGATAACCCAGGCCACGCACGGTATCGATGGGCTTGAAGCCCGAAGGGCCTTCCAGCTTGCGCCGCAGGCGACCGACCAGCACCTCGATCACGTTCGGATCGCGCTCGTCATCGTCCGGGTACAGCTGTTCCATCAAGCGGTCCTTGGCCACCACCTGCTGATGGTGCCGCATGAGGTACTCGAGAATCCGGTATTCGTAGGCGGTCAGCGCCAGCGGCTGTTCGTCGAGCGAGGCCTGCTTGCGATTCAGGTCGAGCAACAGCGGGCCGGCGATGATGGTCGACTGGGTGAACCCGCTGGAGCGGCGCAGCAGGGCATTCAGGCGCGCGTCCAGTTCCTCGAACTGGAAGGGCTTGACCACATAGTCGTCGGCACCGGCGGCCAGCCCTTCGACCTTGTCCTGCCAGTTGCCGCGAGCCGTCAGGATCAGGATCGGAAACGCCTTGCCCCGCGAGCGCAGCTGGCGGATCAGGTCCAGCCCGCCCATGCCCGGCAGGCCCAGGTCGATCACCGCCAGATCATGGTTGAACTGCTCGGTCTGATACAGCGCCTCCTCGGCATTGGCCACGGACTCGACCACATGGCCGCTGTCCGTGAGGCGGGTTTGCAAGTGATGGCGCAGCAGCGCTTCATCTTCAACGACGAGCAGTTTCATGCAGCTCTCCCAGGCAAAATTCGACATCTCCAAGGGCGCTCAGGCGCCCTGATCGTATATATGGCAACGCCGGATCCTGCCTTGGCAGATCCGGCGCGGTCAGAACCAGGACGGTATTTTAGAAAGCGTAGTTGGCCGACAGGTACGTCTGGGCGCTGCTGGTCAGGCTCAGCGACCCCTGCTTGCTGCCACTGTGCTCGCTCATCTCGGTGCTGGCATTGCTGCGCAGGTAACGGTAACCCAGTTCGACCGAAGTGTTCTGTGAAACCTGCTGCAGGACACCGGCCTGCACGCCGACGGCATAACCGATATCGCTGTCGCGGCTGAAGCCTGGGGAATCCTGGGTCAGCTTGGTCAGGCCCGCGGTGCCGCCGCCGAACAGCTTGGTGCTGCTGGTCACAGGCAGGAACACATCGTAGCTGCCGAGCAGGTTTTCCTGGCGCAGTTTAATGCCATTGTGGGAACCGGAAACATTGTCGTAGGTGGCGTAGTAGCGGTGCTGGTCATTCTGCTGACCCAGGCGCACGCCCCAGGTGTTGTCCTTGCCGATCACACCGTCGGCGTTCGGGTTGTTCAGGTTGCTGTTGAGCAGGCTGGACTTCTTCACCTTGTCGCTGGTCTGGCCGTAGGTAAGGCTGGCGAAGTTGCTGTCGGCGGCCTGGACGACAGCGCTGGCGCCGAGAACAGTGAAGGCCAGGATCATCTTCTTGAAAGTAGTCATGGGGGTATTTCCTCATTCGCTATGTGTTTTTGGGTACGGGGCCAGACTACCGCCCCCGCCCTGAACTCCCCCTGAACACACTCTGAACCTCGGCTGAATCAAATCGACTAGGCTGTTTGGCAGTCTTTTAAAGGAGAACGGACTATGCGCGCGCTTTTTGCTTGCTTGTTGTTGACCTTCTGCGCAATGAGCCAGGCGGCCATCAAGACCCAGGAAATCCCCTACCAGAGCCCCGACGGTACCCGGCTCATCGGTTACTACGCCTATGACGACGCGCTGAAAGGGCCACGCCCAGGGGTAGTGGTGGTGCATGAATGGTGGGGCCTGAACGACTACGCCAAACGCCGGGCCCGGGATCTTGCGGCCCTGGGCTACAGCGCCCTGTCCATCGATATGTACGGCGACGGCAAGCACACCGAGCACCCGAAAGACGCCATGGCCTTCATGCAGGCCGCCTCCAAAGACAGTGCCGTTGCCAGCGCGCGCTTCAAGGCCGGGCTCGACCTGCTGAAGAAGCAGCCACAGACCGACCCGGACAAGCTGGCCGCGATCGGCTATTGCTTCGGCGGCAAGGTGGTGCTGGACGCAGCGCGCCAGGGCCTGCCTCTGCTTGGTGTGGTGAGCTTCCATGGCGCCCTGGTCACCAACACGCCGGCCACCCCCGGCAGCGTCAAGGCGAAGATTCTCGTTGAACACGGCGCCCTCGACAGCATGGTCACCGCCGATAACGTCAGCGCCTTCAAGGCAGAAATGGACAAGGCCGGCGCCGACTACCAGTTCGTCAACCTCGAAGGCGCCAAGCACAGCTTCAGCAACCCGGATGCCGACCGCATGAGCCACGGCGAACATGGCGGGCTGGACATCGGCTACAACAAGGCCGCCGATGAACGCTCATGGGCGGACATGCAGGCGCTCTTCAAGAAACTGTTCAACTGATCCCGCACCGGCCGCCCCGGGGGCCTCAACTCCCGGGACAGCGGCCTCAAAGCCGACGGTTGCCAGGCTACCCTCCGGCCTTACAACCCGGCAAAATGCCTGGCATGAATCTCATCCCTACCCTCCCCGCCTGCTGCACCCCACTCGACGACCAGTGGCCGCTGCCCGACGCCCTGCCGGACACCGTCCTGCTCGGCACCCATTTCGATGCCTCGCGCCTGGCCAGCGACGACTTCCAGCTCAGCGCCATCGAGCCGCCCGCGAGCATTCAACGTTCGGTGGCGAAACGGCAGGCCGAGTTTCTCGCCGGTCGTTTCTGCGCGCGCGCCGCCCTGCAACGCCTGGACGGCCTGGACTGCATTCCGCCGATCGGCGAGGACCGGGCGCCGGTCTGGCCGGCGCATATCAGTGGCTCGATTACCCACAGCACCGGGCGTGCCGCGGCGATCGTCGCGCGCAAGGAGCATTGGCGCGGGCTGGGTATGGACCTGGAGAACCTGCTCAACATTGAACGGGCGGAACGCCTGGCGGGGGAAATCCTTATCCCGGCCGAAATGCAGCGCATGGCGGCCGCCCCGCGCGAGCAACTGGCGCTCTGGGTCACCCTGACCTTTTCGGTGAAGGAAAGCCTGTTCAAGGCGCTGTACCCGATCGTCCAGCAACGCTTCTATTTCGAACACGCCGAAGTGCTGGAGTGGACAGCCAGCGGCCAGATCCGCCTGCGCCTGCTGACCGACCTGTCCAGCGAATGGCGCAGTGGCAGCGAGCTGGACGCGCAATTCGCCCAGCAGGACGGGCAGCTGCTGAGCCTGGTCAGCATCCGGGCTTGATGCCCGGACGAACCTGAGCGCAGGCCCTCACCCTTTATCCTGGTGCCGTGGCCAGCTCAGGCTGAAGCAGGCACCGCCGAGGGTCTTGCTCCTGCTGATCAACGCGCGGCCGTCATGCCAGTGAATGATCCGCCGCACGATCGACAAGCCCAGGCCATGACCGCCCGAAGCGCGGGTGCGGCTGTCATCCAGGCGCAGGAACGGGGTGAAGATCCGCTCCCAGGCGCTTTCCGGAACCCCCGGGCCATCGTCCTCGACGTCGACCCGGCAACGCATCTGCCCCACCTGGTAACTGACCAGCACCTGCGACTCGGCGTGGCGCATGGCGTTGCTCACCAGGTTCTGCAACGCCCGATGCAGGTAGCGCGGCTCGGCCTCGACCCAGGCGCCATCGCAATCCGCCGCGGACAGGCATGAGCCGCGCTGCACCTTGACCTGCGCGCGCAACGGCGCCAGCTCGCTGATCACTTGGTTGATCAGGGCGTCCAGGTCGATGCGCTGGAAGTTCAGCGCCGGCGACCCCTGCTCCAACCGCGCATAGGTGAGCATTTCGTCCACCAGCCGGTCGAGGTCCTGGATATCGTTGTCCATGCCCTCCATGTACTTGTCCCGGGCCTGGGGGGTCGTCGCCGAGCCGATCATCTCCAGGCCAAAGCGCAGGCGCGCCACCGGCGTGCGCAACTCGTGGGACACCGCGCGCACCAGCTCGCGCTGGATCGCCAGCAAGCGCTGCAAGTGCTCGGCCATGCCATTGAAGGCCGCCGCCAGCCGCCCCACGGAGTCGGCGCCACCGGCCGGCACCCGGGCTTCCAGGCTGCCCTTGGCAATGCGCGTGGCCGCCGATTCCAGGCCACGCAAACGTCGCTCCAGCTGGCGCACCAATAAATAGACGATCAGGCCGATCAGGCTCAGGCCCAACACCGCGATCAACACCAGCCATTGCGGCGGGTAGGGATTCATCTGGTACAGCGGGCCGATTTCCAGGACCCAGGGCGTGCCCACCATGCCCGCGAACACGCGGATCGAGTCGCCGCCCTTGCCCAGGGCCATCACCGTATCGCCCTCGGAAACCCGGCGGCGCTGGTCCTCGTCCATGTCCGCGTCGTCCTGGGTGACCAGGTGCATGTCGAAGCCAAACCCCTTGTCCTTTTTCAATGCCGCCAGGCGCTCCGGCTGCTCGGCCACTGGAAAGCGCACCAGCTCGTCGGCCAGCAGATAGATAGTCGCTCGCGCCAACTGTTCGCTGATCTGCTGCACCTCACCGGTCAGCAACAGTTGTTCCCGCTCGCTGACCAGACGATAGACCCGCGCCGCGTAAGGCCCGGTCTGCTCCACCAGGGCCTGGCCGCGCAGCACGCGGTTGCGCTGCCCGAGGTCGAGGCCGGTCTGGGTGAAGGTTTGCAGGGTCAGCGGAATGCCCAACAAGCGCTCCCACACCGCCAGGGCGCGGCGGCGCTCGATTTCGCTCATCGGTTGCAGGTTGTCGGCCATCAGCGAAAACGTGCCGTGGGCCAGACGCTCGCGGTATTGCTCGCTGCGCACCTGATTGAGCAGGTGCAGCGCCAGCACGCCCAACAGCGCCACCAGAATCAGCGCGGCGCACATACCGCCGTAGATGCGCAGGAATATGGAGTTCACGACGACAGATCGGCAGCGGCTTCGGGGACGAACAGATAACCCTTGCTGCGGATGGTCTTGATCAGCCGCGGGTGTTCCGGGTCGTCGCCGATTTTCGGGCGGATCCGTGAGATGCGCACATCGATGGAACGGTCCTGGCCGTCATAGCCGATGCCGCGCAGGGCGGTGAAGATTTCCTCGCGGGACAGAATGCGCCCGGCGTTGGCCACCAGCAGCCAGAGCAGGTCGAACTCGGCGCTGGTCAACTCGATACCGGCATCGTGCAACCAGGCTTCGCGCAAGGCGCTGTCCACCACCAGCGGGCCGAATTGCAGGCGCCGGGATTTCTCCGGCGCGGCGCCGTCCACGGGTTCGCTGCGCCGCAACAGGGCCTGGATCCTGGCCAGCAACAGACGTGGACGGACCGGCTTGCACACATAATCGTCGGCACCGGTGTCCAGCCCCAGCACCTGGTCCATGTCGTCAGTGCGCGCGGTCAGCATCAGGATCGGCCCGTCGTAACGATCGCGGACCTTGCGGCAGATGCTCAGGCCATCCTCGCCGGGCAGCATCAGGTCGAGGATCACCAGGTCGGGCTGTTCGGCAACGATCCGCGCCGCGGCCAGGGCGCCATTGCCCTCGATGGCGACGCGCAGTCCATTGCTCTGCAGATATTCACAGGTCAACTCGGCCAGTCGCTGATCGTCCTCGACGATCAATATCTGCCACGCTTCTTGCTCCACGGTGACCTCTGCTTGCCAGGTACGGGCTCCGGAAGAATCCGCCCGTCTTTTTGTAATGTGAAATGGATAAAACGATGCATCGAAGGCCCGATTGTAGCAACGGCGAAGGCCGTGAACACAAGGCGCTGAATACGCTCGGTAAAGGCGTTTTTTTGTGATAGGGTTCGCGCCCGCAAAAATCCGCCCCGGGCAGTTTTGCAGGGTAAAAAACAGTGACAAACGGTAGGATCCAGCCCTGCTGCGGCCTGCGTGAGGTTTACTCGCTTCATACACAATTTACGCACAACCTTATCCACAGGCTGTACGTTGCAATCACCCCCAAAAACGCATTATCTTGTAGCTCGGCCGCAAAAAAACCCTACATCTAGGGTTTCAGGCCAAAAACCAAACACAAATCAGACAAGAAACTCAAGCGCTTTTCTTGCACTTCTTTGGTTGAACCAATCGGATTTTCAGAAGCCAAACCGCGCGTGCGGATGGCTGCGGTTTTCCAGCCCACGGCGAGGAAAACGGTACGGGTGTTGCAGTACATGACTGTCACCCACCAGGAATACGGTCACGAGCCCCAGGCTCGCGACCTATGACTTCGGCATGGAAGCGGCGCCAACAGCCCCCCTTCCTGAACTGTCCCGAAGTCGTTATGCCCGGCGTGCGCCGGTTGTAGTGCTTCAGGACGGAACGGTGGGCACCCAAAGGGTGCCCAAACAAACATAGAGAACGTGGAGACACCCATGCAAACCGACACAACTCGCGAGAACCCGCAGGCCAAAGCGCCGCAGGCTGCCGATTCCAACCTGGATCTGTCTGCCACCGCGCCTGGCCAACTGCGAGTGATCAAGCGTAACGGCACTGTCGTTCCTTACACCGATGACAAAATCACCGTCGCCATCACCAAAGCGTTTCTCGCAGTTGAAGGCGGCACCGCTGCCGCTTCGTCGCGAATCCACGACACCGTCGCTCGCCTGACCGAGCAGGTCACCGCCACCTTCAAGCGTCGCATGCCTTCGGGCGGCACCATCCACATCGAAGAGATCCAGGACCAGGTCGAACTGGCCCTGATGCGTGCCGGCGAGCAGAAAGTTGCCCGCGACTACGTGATCTACCGTGACTCGCGCGCCAAGGAGCGCGCCACCCGCACGCCAAGCGAAGAGCCGGTACAGGCTCACCCGTCGATCCGCATCACCCGCGCCGACGGCAGCTTCGCACCTCTGGACATGGGCCGCCTGAACACCATCGTCACCGAAGCCTGCGAAGGCCTGGAAGAAGTCGACGGCGACCTGATCCAGCGCGAAACCCTGAAGAACCTCTACGACGGCGTAGCGCTCAAGGACGTCAACACCGCCCTGGTGATGACCGCCCGCACCCTGGTAGAGCGCGAGCCGAACTACTCGTTCGTGACCGCCCGCCTGCTGATGGACACCCTGCGCGCCGAAGGCCTGAGCTTCCTGGAAGTGGCCGAGAGCGCCACCCACCACGAGATGGCCGACCTGTACGCCAAGGCACTGCCGGCCTACGTCGCCAAAGGTATCGAGTTCGAACTGCTGAACCCTGTGCTGGCCGACTTCGACCTGGAAAAACTCGGCAAGGCGATCAACCACGAGCGCGACCAGCAGTTCACCTACCTGGGCCTGCAGACCCTGTACGACCGCTACTTCATCCACAAGGACGGCGTGCGTTTCGAACTGCCACAGATCTTCTTCATGCGCGTGGCCATGGGCCTGGCGATCGAAGAGAAGCAGAGAGAAGACCGTGCCATCGAGTTCTACAACCTGCTGTCGTCCTTCGACTACATGGCTTCGACTCCGACCCTGTTCAACGCCGGTACCCTGCGTCCACAGCTGTCGAGCTGCTACCTGACCACCGTGCCGGACGACCTGTCGGGCATCTACGGCGCTATCCACGACAACGCCATGCTGTCGAAATTCGCCGGCGGCCTGGGCAACGACTGGACTCCGGTACGCGCGCTGGGCTCCTACATCAAGGGCACCAACGGCAAGTCCCAGGGCGTCGTGCCGTTCCTGAAAGTGGTCAACGACACCGCTGTAGCCGTGAACCAGGGTGGCAAGCGCAAAGGCGCTGTGTGTGCCTACCTGGAAACCTGGCACATGGACATCGAAGAGTTCATCGAGCTGCGCAAGAACACCGGTGACGATCGTCGTCGTACCCACGACATGAACACCGCCAACTGGATCCCTGACCTGTTCATGAAGCGCGTCTTCGATGACGGCAAGTGGACCCTGTTCTCGCCATCGGAAGTGCCGGACCTGCACGACCTGACCGGCAAGGCCTTCGAAGAGCGCTACGAGTACTACGAAGCCCTGTGCGAATACGGCAAGATCAAGCTGTTCAAGACCATCCAGGCCAAAGACCTGTGGCGCAAGATGCTGTCCATGCTGTTCGAAACCGGCCACCCTTGGCTGACCTTCAAGGACCCGTGCAACCTGCGCAGCCCGCAGCAGCACGTGGGCGTAGTCCACAGCTCGAACCTGTGCACCGAGATCACCTTGAACACCAACAAGGACGAGATCGCCGTTTGCAACCTGGGCTCGATCAACCTGCCGAACCACATCGTCGACGGCAAGCTGGACACCGCCAAGCTGCAACGCACCGTGAACACCGCCGTGCGCATGCTCGATAACGTGATCGACATCAACTACTACTCGGTACCGCAGGCGAAGAACTCCAACTTCAAGCACCGTCCGGTCGGCCTGGGGATCATGGGCTTCCAGGACGCGCTGTACCTGCAGCACATTCCTTACGGTTCCGACGCTGCCGTCGAATTCGCCGACAAGTCCATGGAAGCGGTGAGCTTCTACGCGATCCAGGCTTCCTGCGACCTGGCCGACGAGCGTGGCGCCTACGAGACGTTCCAGGGTTCGCTGTGGTCCAAAGGCATCCTGCCGCTGGATTCGCAACAGATCCTGATCGAAGCCCGTGGCCAGAAGTACATCGATGTCGACCTGAACGAAACCCTGGACTGGGCACCGGTGCGCGCCCGTGTACAGAAAGGCATTCGTAACTCCAACATCATGGCCATCGCTCCGACCGCGACCATCGCCAACATCACCGGCGTGTCGCAGTCGATCGAACCGACCTACCAGAACCTGTATGTGAAATCGAACCTGTCGGGCGAATTCACCGTGATCAACCCGTACCTGGTTCGCGACCTCAAGGCTCGTGGCCTGTGGGACTCGGTCATGATCAACGACCTGAAGTACTACGACGGTTCCGTGCAGCAGATCGAGCGTATCCCGCAAGAACTCAAAGAGCTCTATGCGACTGCCTTCGAAGTGGAAACCAAGTGGATCGTCGACGCCGCCAGCCGTCGCCAGAAGTGGATCGACCAGGCTCAGTCGCTGAACCTCTACATCGCCGGCGCTTCGGGCAAGAAACTCGACGTGACCTACCGCATGGCTTGGTACCGTGGCCTGAAAACCACTTACTACCTCCGTGCCCTGGCCGCGACCAGCACCGAGAAGTCGACCATCAACACCGGCAAGCTGAACGCTGTTTCCAGCGGCGGCAACCACGGTGACGACTCGGTCCTGGCCGCTCCGGCCGGTCCTGCTCCAGTGCCGAAGGCTTGCGCCATCGACGAGCCGGATTGCGAAGCTTGCCAATAAGCTGAGCCGATAGGCGCCTCCCCGGCGCTTATCCGAACCCCCGACAGGCCCTGCCTGCCGGGGGTTTTCTTTTGCCTGGGGAAAAACCGCCCCACCCATTCTCCGCAGCCGCGACGGGCTCGCGAGATTGCCTCCGAGCACGGCCCGCAGCCTCGGCAGCCGCTATCGGCTGACGCCCTACCTACGCGTAACGACTCATCGCGAGCAAGCTTCGCTCCTACGGAAGCGGGTCGTGGTCGATGAAACTTGTGGGCACAAAAAAGCCCCTGCAGAGAGGGGCTTTTTTCAAGCGCTGTCAGCCAGCCATTATCAGGTCATCTGAATAATGGTCTGCATGATGGTGCTCTGGGTGGAGATGGTCTTGGCGTTCGCCTGGTAGTTGCTCTGGGCCTTGATCAGGTCCACCAGCTCGTTGGTCAGGTTGACGTTCGACTCTTCCAGGGAGTTGGACACGATCGAACCCAGGGTGCCGGTCTGAGGAGCATCGTAGCCCGGTACGCCCGAAGCGTAGGTTTCTCTCCAGCTGGTGCCACCCACCGGCTGCAGGCCTTGTTCGTTGGTGAAGCTGGCCAGGGAGATCTGCCCGATCGCCTTGTTCTGGCTGTTGCTGAAGTTGGCGAACAGGGTACCGGTGCCGTCGATGGTCAGGTTGGTGATCTGGCCAGTGGCGTAGCCGTCCTGAACCGGCAGCGAACGCGCGGTATCGGCGTTGAACTGCGTGGTGCTGGTCATGGAGATGGTCACGCCACCGGGATTGGCGCTGGCACCGTTGGCCTTCCACGTACCGTTGGTCACAGTGCCAGGCACCCAGCCCGCCAGGGTCAGGTTGTTGCCCGGGTTAGGCGTAGTGGCAGGCGGCGTGATGACCGAAACCAGTTTGCCGGCGGAGTCGAAATTCATGGTCGATGCGACTGGAGCGGTAGCGCCGGTGGTGGTTGGAGCGGAACCATCGAGGTTACGACCATCGACCAGGGTGTAGGTCTTCCAGGTGTTGGCACCGGTTTTCACCATGTACTGGTCCAGCTTGTGCTCGTTGCCCTGGCTGTCATAGATCGGTGTGCTGAACTGCTTGGTGTAGGTTTCCACCTTGGTCGGGTCGAAGGCAAAACCTGTCACGCTCTGGTCGATGACCGGTGCGGTGGAGTTCAGGTTGATGGTCGAGGACACCGAGCTGGTGGGTTTCGGCGACAGGTTCGAGGTGTCGATACGCAGGTCGGTCAGCACGCCATTGACGATCTTGCCATTGGCATCGACCGCATAACCTTGCAGGCGGGCAGTGCCATCGGTGTTGGTGATGTAGCCGTCCTTGTCGGTCTTGAAGGTACCGGCGCGGGTGTAGGTCAGCGAGCCGTTGTCGCTCAGCACGAAGAAACCCGAACCCTGGATACCCATGTCCAGTACGTTGCCGGTGTTGTTCACGTCGCCCTGGCCGAACTGCTGGGAAACGTTGGCCAGACGCACGCCATTACCGATGGTCTTGCTGCCGGTGCCCAGCTTGGTGGCCGAGTAGACGTCGGCGAATTCGGCACGCGACGATTTGAAGCCGGTGGTCGCCACGTTGGCGATGTTGTTGCCGGTCACGTCCAGTTGCTTGTTGGCAGCATAGAGACCGCTAAGGCCGATATTAAAAGACATATTCCACTCCTTGTGCCGCGTTAGTCGGCTCTAGATACCAATGGTTTGAACTTTGGAGAGCGCCACGGGGCTGCTCAGTCCTGCGAGGTTCAACATCAGCTCACCGCCGGTCTGGCTGATGGTGACGCTGTTGACCGTCGCTGGCAGGTAGGTGATCAGGTCGGTCGCCTTGCCATCGATCGTTGTGCTGGCCTTGAAGGTGTAATTGCCCGGATCGGCCTTGGTGCCGTCGGTCTTGGTGCCGTCCCAGACGAAGCTGGTGCTGCCGGCCTTCTGACTGCCCAGGTCGAGGGTCTTGACCTCCTTGCCATCCTTGTCAGTGATGGTCACCTTCAGACCGCTGACGCTGGCCGGAACCGTCACCGAACCGGTCATGCTCTTGGTGGTGTCGACCTGGGTGGTACCGGCCTGGACGATCACCGAACGACCCACCAGGGACGAAGCCTGCAGGGCCTGGGACGACTTGTAGCTGCCAGTGATGGAGTTCACCGAGGTATTGAGGGTGGTGATCCCTTCCAGGGTGGAGAACTGCGCCAACTGGGCAACGAACTCGCTGTTGTCCTGCGGGTCCAGCGGGTTCTGGTTTTTCAGCTGGGTCACCAGCAGCTTCAGGAACGCGTCCTTGCCCAGCTCGTTTTTACCCTTGACGCTGTTGGTGGCCGCCGCCAGGCCATCATTGCTGGTGGTCGGGGTCTTCTTCGAGGAGTTCGCCAGGATCTCCTTGAGCGTCAGGCCACTGGTGCTATCGGAAACACTCATCTGAGTCGCCTCTTATCACTGACCGAGGGTCAGGACCTTCTGCATCATGGTTTTGGCGGTGTTCATCATTTCCGCGTTGGTCTGGAACGAGCGGCTGGCGGAAATCATGTCGGCCATTTCTTCCACCACGTTGACGTTGGGGTAGTAGACATACCCCTTGGCGTCGGCGGCCGGATGGTTAGGCTCGTAACGCGCCTCGAGGTTGCTCTGGTCCTCGACCACACCCAGCACCTGAACGCCCTGACCGGCTGCGTCCTGGTTCTGGAACAGCGACTCGCTGCCGCCGCTTTGCGCGCCCTGGAACATGGTGGCGAACACCGGGTGACGCGCACGGTAGGTCTGGTCGATGCTCGAGGAGACCGTCTCGGCGTTGGCGATGTTACTGGCGACGGTGTTCAAGCGAGTGGTCTGGGCACTCATGCCACTACCGGCAATATTGAAAACACTGGCGAGGGACATGGATTACTCTCCGCGCAGGGCTGACACCAGCCCTTTGAATTTGCTGTTGAGCAGCGTGAAGCTGGCCTGGAAGTTCACCGAGTTCTCGGCGTAGTTCGACTGTTCCAGTTGGGCATCCACGGTGTTCTGGTCGATCGATGGTTGCATCGGCGTGCGATACAGCAGCGACTCGTCGCCGTTGCTCAGGCCTTCAGCCTCGATGTGCCGGCTGTTAGTCATGTTCAGGGCAAAGGCGCCACTCTTGGCTTTCTCGTTCTGCTCGGCGAGCACGGCGGAGAAGTCCAGATCCCGAGCCTTGTAGTTCGGGGTGTCGGCGTTGGCGATGTTGTTGGCCAGCACCTCGGCACGCTTGGCGCGAAAGCCAAGAGCCTGTTCATGAATGCCGAGCGCTTTATCGAAGCTGATGCTCATGTCGGGAAACCTTTGACCAGATTTTTCGTAAGCTGGACATAGCAAGCCGCGTGCCAAGTGCTCGAAGCCCGTAAATCAAGGCTTTGCGGGCAGCGGCAAAGCGGCAATGCCAGAAAAGCGGCAAGGCATTTCCGCGAAACGTCAGCAAAGCGGCAATGCAACGGTTGCCGCCCTGCGCCGCAGAAGGAATCGCAGGCACAAAAAAAGAGGCCCGAAGGCCTCTCTTTTCATCAGCGACAATCTTACTTCGCCTGGTAAATGATCCCAGGGCTGCACTGGACCATCTGATAGTGGTCGGGCAATCCATTGAGCGCTTCGGACGCCCCGAGAAACAGGTAACCACCCGGTTTCAGGGTGCTGTGAATACGCATCAGGATGTCCTTCTTCACCTCGGCGGAGAAGTAGATCAGCACATTGCGGCAGAACACGACGTCGAATTTGCCCAGGCTGGCATAGCTGTCCAGCAGGTTGAACGAGCGGAACTCGACCCGGCTCTTGATCGGCGCCTTGACCACCCAGCGCCCCGGCCCCTTGGGGTCAAAATAGCGCTGCAGGCGGTCGGCCGACAAACCGCGACCGATCGCCAGACTGTCGTACTCGCCGGTCTTGCAGTTGTTCAACATGGTCCCGGACAGGTCGGTGGCAACGATCTGCACCCCCATCTTCAGTTGCCCCATGTTGGCCTTCTCGAACTCGTCGATCGACATGGACAACGAATAGGGCTCCTGGCCCGAGGAACAGGCCGCCGACCAGATGCGCAAGCGCTGGTTGGGGCTGGCCTTGATCGCCTCCGGCAGGACCTTGTTCTTCAACACCTCGAATGGATAGGTATCGCGAAACCACAGGGTCTCGTTGGTGGTCATGGCGTCGACCACCATCTCTCGCAAACCGCTGCGCGGCTGGCTCTGGATGCGCTGAACCAGCTCACCGAGGGATTTGATGCCTTGCTGCTCCATCAGTTTGTTGAGACGGCTCGACACCAGATATTGCTTGTTCTCGCCCAGCAAGATCCCACAGGCTTTTTCCAGGAACACCCGGAACTGTTCGAAATCCAAATTACCCGTAGACAATGATGCCGCCTCTTAAATCGTGTGACCGCCAAGGATGGATATCCCTAGCTGTTATCTGCTGCTTTGATCCGGTCGACAACCCGGGATGCCAGGTCATCAGGACGAAACTTGGCAAGGAAGTCATCGGCACCGACCTTCTTCACCATCGCCTGATTGAATACACCTGACAACGAAGTATGCAGGATGATGTGCAGCTTTTGCATGCGTGGATCGTTGCGTATTTCGGCTGTGAGGGTGTAGCCGTCCATCTCCGGCATCTCGATGTCGGAGATCATCATCAGAAACTCTTCTTCAGGCTTCTTGCCCTCGTCAACCAGCTTGCGCAGGTAATCCAGCGCCTGTCGGCCGTCATTCAGGGCCACCACTTCGACCCCCACGGTCTGCAGGCAACGCGTGACCTGCTTGCGCGCCACCGACGAGTCATCGACCGTCAGCACCCGCAGCGAAACCGCCTTGTGCTGAGTCTCGACATCCACTACGCCCACCGAAATGGTCTCGGGTGTCGGCGCGACCTCGGCCAGCACCTTCTCGACGTCGATGATTTCCACCAACTGATTGTCGACCCGCGTCACCGCCGTCAGGTAGTGATCGCGCCCCGTCCCCTTGGGTGGCGGATGGATCTCTTCCCAGTTCATGTTGACGATGCGCTCGACCGAGCGCACCAGAAACCCCTGGGTCTTGGTGTTGTACTCAGTGATGATGACAAAGGGGTTGCTCAGATCCTGCAACCCGCCTGAGCCGGTGGCCATTGCCAGGTCCAGGATCGGAATGGTTGCCCCTCGAATATTCGCGACACCGCACACCACAGGACTGGATTTGGGCATCAACGTCAGTTTGGGGCATTGCAGCACCTCCCGAACCTTGAACACGTTGATCCCATAGAGCTGCTGCCCGTCTAGACGGAACAACAGCAGCTCAAGGCGATTCTGCCCTACCAGTTGCGTGCGCTGGTTCACCGAATCCATTACACCAGCCATGCCCAGACTCCCCAAAGCTTAAGTTCCGACGCGCGCTCATCGCTAAACGGCACGGCGCTTGCTTTTTAACTGTTATGAACGCCAAAACGACATTTTCCCGACGCCTGACATCAAACTACCGCAGATTGCTGTACGGGCTGTCGGCTTTGTTTTTTTTAAACCCTGGCCATCCTGCCGTTGCTGACTCGGTAACCCTGCCTGATCTACTTATCGGCGTCACTCAGGGGTTTCTTGAATTCACCGTAGAAGACTATTTAGCCACCAGTCAAACCCCGGGGCGCTACGAGATCCAGGTCAATCAGCTCGACCCGCGGCTGCGCATGCCGCACTGCGACAAGGAATTGACAGCGACCCTGGAAAGCCCGGCGCAACCGCTGGGACGCGTGACCGTTCGTGTGCGTTGCGACGGCGCCTCGCCCTGGACCGTATTCGTGCCCGCCCAGGTCAAGCTGTTCCGCGAAGTGGTGACCACCACCCGGCCACTCAAGCGCGCCGGCATCATCAGCCCCGAAGACGTGATGCTGCGCGAGCGCGATATCGGCCAGATCAACCAGGGTTATCTGACCTCGGTGGACCAGGCCATCGGGCAGAAGCTTGTCCGACCAATGGTCGCCGACCAGCTCGTCACCCTGGTTCACCTGGAACAGGCGGAAGTGGTGCGCAAGGGCGATCAGGTGGTGATCTCCGCCCGCAGCGGCACGCTGAACGTGAAAATGCCGGGTGAAGCCTTGTCCAATGGCGGCATGAGCGAGCAGATACGGGTCAAGAACCTCAATTCACAACGGGTCATCAAAGCGCGGATCACCGCGCCGGGACAGGTGGAAGTCGCGATGTAGACGACTGGCGCTGCGCACTCTTGCCCCCTAAACTGTGGCCCATGCAGGGCAATAGCGGCGCGTGCGGGCTTATCGATATTTGAAGCCTAAAGTTTTCCGGGGTATTGCCGAAAACAAGTCAAGCGTCCAAATACCCAGAGGTTTTTTTACCATGGTCATCGATTTCAGCCGTTTAAACAGCTCTCCCTCACTCACCGGTAGCACGCGCACCAGCGCCAGCAAGGAAACCGGCGACGCCGACAAATCCGCGCCGCTGAACGCTCCGGCCGAACAGGCCAGCACCAGCGGGGAGTCGGTACACCTCAGCAATGAGGCTCAACAGTTGCAGAAGATCACTGACAAGCTGCGCGACCAGCCTGCCGTCGACAACGCCCGCGTGGCCGAGTTGAAGCAAGCGATTGCCGATGGCAGCTATAAAGTCGACAGCAACCGTGTAGCCAGCAAACTGCTCAATTTCGAAGCCCAGCGCTAGCCCATAAGGCCTGCGCCAGTTTTTTGGACGCTTAAAACCCAAGGCCATACATGCACGACACTAATTTGCTGCAACTGATCACTGACGACTTTGCTCCAGCTCAACAATTGCTGGAATTGCTGCGCACCGAATCCCTCGCCCTGCACGGTCGCGACATGCCGCTGCTGGAAGAGATTCTTGCGCAGAAGCAAGCCCTGATCATTTTGCTCGAGCAGCATGGCCGCAAACGCAGCGAAATCCTTGCCAGCCTGAATCTTCCCGCCAGCCGCGCCGGCTTGGAACAACTGGCCAGCCACTCCTCGATTGGCGACCAGTTACTGGCGCAGAGCGATGTGCTGACCCAGATGCTTGCCGATTGCCAGGCGGCGAACGAACTCAACGGTCGCTCGATCCAGGTTCAACAGGCCACCACCGCCAATCAGTTGAAAATCCTCACCGGTGGCGAGCCTCCAGCCCTCTATGATGCCCGCGGCTCAACCGCCAAGCTGGCCAAGCCTCGCCCACTTAGCCAGGCTTGACCCCAGAGATGAGCGCGCCCTATCAAGTCGCGGAACATGCTGGCAAAATGCCAGCTCTTGCGTGTAGTCGTATTTTGTCTGGAGATTGATGAACCGTGTTCAATGCCGTAAACGCAGAAGATGCGCCGCAGCCACCCAAGGTGCTCACCACCCCCTTGGAAATCAACTCCACGCTGCGCTTGCTGCAAGACAGCCATGACCCGCTGATCATCACTTTCCACGAACGCAGCCAGCGCTTTCAAAGCTATCTGGTCGAGATCGATCGCGACAGCAATATGATCGCCCTGGACGAAATGATCCCTCGCGATGGCGAACGCTTCATGCTCGCCGGCGAACCCTTTCGCGTCGAAGGCTTTCACGAAGGCGTGCGCATCGCCTGGGAAAGCAACGGCATCCCGACCATCGACGAATCCAATGGCGGACGCTGCTACCGCGGCACCCTGCCGGACGAAGTGGTCTATCACCAGCGCCGCAATGCCTTTCGCGCGGCCCTGAAGCTGGCGCAACTGGTCAACATCGAGCTGGGTGGCGAAAAACTCAAGGCGCCGATCGCCGGCAAACTGCTGGATATCTCCGCCACCGGCTGCAAGCTGCGCTTCGACGGTGACATCTCCAGCCGCCTGCAACTGGGCCAGGTCTACGAGCGTTTTATCGCCGCCCTGCCCTTCGGCAGCATGACCGCGCCAGTGGAACTGCGTTATCTGCACTACGAAGAGAAAATCGACACGACTTTCGCCGGCGTGCGCTTCCACAACATGAGCGGCCTGGTTCAACGCCAGGTCGAGCGCTTTGTCTATCAGCTGCAACGCGAAGCCCGGCGCTTCGACAAAGACGACCTCTGAGTTTCGCGGGTCGATAAAAAAACGGGCAGTCCCTTGCGGTAACTGCCCGTTTTTCTGTTTCTAGGGCCTGGCCCCACTGAACTGGTCCGGCCCCGGCTCATCCGGATTCACTACCGACTCCTCAACCTCATCCGCGGCTTCTTCGCTCGCGACCGGGGACTCGGCTTCCGGCGTGCTGCTCTGCTGCATCTGATCCTGCACCACCTGCTCGTCAACCCGCGGATCGAGCGCGGCCACCAATGGCGAACTGGACATGCTGTCCGGCATCGCCACGTGATGCAGCGGCGCATCATCGACCTGATGCAGGTTGGTCACGGCTTTCGGCCGGATGCGCCAGACCAGTACCAGGGCAAAAAAACTGAAGAACGCATAAAGCATCTGGCTGCCGAACAACTTCATCAGCACCCCCGCCACCAATGGCCCGACACTGGCCCCGACGCCATAAGTCACCAGCAGCATCGCGGTCAACGAGACTCGCCGATCACCTTCGACATGGTCGTTGGAAAACGCCACCGCCAGCGGGTACAGGCAGAACTGCACCAGCGAACAGAGGAACCCCAGGGCGAACAGCACCTCCAGCGGCACCTGGGGCAGGATCGCCAACGGCAAGGCCACGACCGCCAGGAAGCAAGCAAAGCAGCGAATCAGCAGGGCCCGGTCATAACGGTCGGACAACCACCCCAGCGGCCACTGCACCACCAGCCCGGCAAAAATGCAGCTGCCCATGAACAGGCCGACCTGCTCGGTACTCAAGCCCTGCTGGGAGGCATACAACGGCGCCAGACCATAGAACGAACCGACTATCAGCCCCGACCCGAGCACCGTGCTCAGCGACTGCGGAACGCGCTTGATAAAGAAGCGCGGCTCCATGGGCGCCGGATGCAGAGGCGCCGGGTGAATGCGTCGGGTCATGGCCACCGGCACCAGGCACAGGGCAAAACACAGGGCCACCAGCATCAGCAACTCAAGCCCGAGGGCCGGGTGCATGACCAGAATCAACTGCCCCAAAACCAACCCCAGGTACGAGGCGATCATGTAGCCGCTGAACACCAGCCCACGCTGCTTGGCGTCGGCCTGCTCGTTGAGCCAGCTTTCGATGACCATGTACTGGCACATCATGCCCAGGCCGACGATCATCCGCAGCACCAGCCAGGCCGGCAACCAGTCCACCAGGCCGTGCCCCAGCACCGCCGCGCCGACAATCCCGGCACAGGTGGCGTAGGCCCGGATATGGCCGACCCGGGCAATCAGGCGGTGGCCGATTTTCCCGCCCAACACCAGGCCGAAATAGTTGGCCGCCATCAAGGCCCCCACCCATAACCCGTCGACATGATCGGCGGCCAGGCGCAACGCCAGGTAGGTACTGAGTAGGCCCGAGCCGATCAACATCATCAGCGAGGCGAAATAAAGCGCTCGAAAGGATTTCCAGATTTGGCGCATCGGCGTTCCGAGCGGCTCCTTGAATTGAGTATCGGGCCATCCGAACGATGGCCCGACTGCGACGGTTCGGTTAAGCCTGGGCCGCCAAGACGCGCCGCTCCCAGGGAGTTATTTCATCAAAGAAACTGGTCAACTCCATGGTCTTCGAAGCGACATAACCTTCGACGAACTCATTGCCGAACAATTCCTTGGCCAACTGGCTACGTTTCAGACGCTCGAGAGCGGCATGCAAGGTACAAGGCAAAGATAAACTGTCCGGCACGGCAAACTCACCCTGAATCGCCGGCGTCGGTTCCAGCTCGTTTTCGATGCCGTGCAAACCGGCCGCCAGGCTCGCAGCGATCGCCAGATACGGGTTGGCATCGGCGCCCGGCAAACGGTTCTCGACCCGCCGCGCCACCGGCGAGCTGGCCGGAATACGCAGACCCGCCGCCCGATTGTCATGGGACCAGCAGGCATTGTTCGGCGAGGCGTAAGGATGACACAGGCGCTGGTAGGAGTTGACGTTCGGTGCGAACAGCGCAGTGAAATCGGCCATGCCCGCCTGCAGCCCGCCAATGAAATGGCGGAACATCGCGGTCGGCTCTCCGGCCTCGTCGCTGAACACGTTACGCCCGCTGGCCGATTCGACCAGGCTCTGGTGAATATGCATCGAACTGCCCGGCGTGTGCGCCAGCGGCTTGGCCATGCACACCACGGTCAGGCCATGCTTGAGCGCCACTTCCTTGAGCAGGTGCTTGAACAGGAAGGTCTGGTCGGCCAGCAACAGCGGATCGCCGTGCAGCAGATTGATCTCGAACTGGCTGACGCCCATTTCATGCATGAAGGTATCGCGCGGCAGGCCCAAGGCCGCCATGCAGGCGTAGACCTCATTGAAGAACGGCCGCAAGCCGTTGTTGGAGCTGACACTGAACGCCGAATGCCCGTCTTCGCGACGACCGTCCAGGCCAAGGGGCGGCTGGAAAGGCTGGGTCGGATCGGTATTGGGCGCAAACACGAAGAATTCCAGCTCGGTCGCCACCACTGGCGCCAGGCCGCGAGCGGCGTACCGCGCGATGACCTCCTTGAGCTGGCCGCGGGTGGAAAGGCGCGAGCTTTCGCCGCTCAACTCGTCCGCGTCGCAAATCGCCAGCGCACGTGGCTGCGAGCTCCAGGGCAGGCGATGAATCTGTTGCGGGTCGGCATTGAGCGCCAGGTCGCCGTCGTCGCTGCCGTAGAAACGCGCGGGTGGATACCCACCCATGATGCACTGCAGCAGCACCCCGCGAGCCATCTGCAGACGCCGCCCTTCGAGGAACCCCTCGGCGGTCATCACCTTGCCCCGTGGCACGCCGTTCAAATCCGGAGTGACACATTCAATCTCGTCAATGCCCGTCAATCGCTGTGCGAGTGAACTGCGGCCATCGGTTGTCATGACTCAATCCTTGTTGTTGTACGAGCCGAGAACGGCGACCCGTACAAAATAGGCTCCGGCTGTTCGGAATATCAAGCAGCCTCGAACAAAAAGCCCTCGGGATCGGACACACCGCCGAAATGCGGCGAAGCCTCTACAAGCCCGGCAACCGCTTCAAGGCCGATTTCAAGGCAGATAGAGACTGAACACACCACCACCCAGAGGCCCGCCATTACGGATCTCGGTACGCCCGCAGACACCATTGCGCTGATGCAGCGCGGCAATGCGCCCGGCGAAGTACAGCCCCAGGCCGGTGCTGCCGCTGCTGTGATTGATGCCTTGCACGTAGTCGGCCTGGTTATCGATCATCTGCTGCGGATAACCCTCGCCATCGTCATTGATGGTCAGCACCGTCTGCCCGCCTTCATCGTGCACACTGACCAGCAGCGCATGGCGCGCATAACGAATGGCGTTGTTGATGCAGTTGGCCAGCACCGAGGCAATCAGTTCCCGATCGAAAAAACCCAGGGGGGTCAAAGGATCGACTTCATAGGTCGCGGCAATGCCACGACTGGCGAACACATCCTGATGGCTGACCAATTGCGCCTCGATGAAGTCATCCAGCTCGTGGTAGCCCGGCTGTACCGGCAACTGGTTGACTCCCAGCTTGTAGAGCCCCAGCAGTTGCACCAGCATGCCGTTGAGATGGGCGAATTCGAACTCCATCACACCCTGCTCCGGCGTGCCCTGCTGCGCCTGCGGCAATCTTGCCAGCCACTGGGCATGGGCCTGCATGAGCAGGGTCAGGGAATTCTTCATGTCGTGCACGGTAGAGGCGATCACCGTGGAAAAGTCGAGAGCCTGTTCGTGGGTATTCATTCGCCAAACGCCTTGCTTCGCAGCTTCTGATAACGCGGATAACGCGCGTCGGTATCGGGCATCAGGCCGACCATCTTCAGGCAGGTCCGGCACTCCTCCAGCAGCGCCGCGTCCTGGGTGATGTCGGTGCCGTGCAATAACGACTGCGCCATGTTCAGGGCAATACTGATGTTCTTCGGTTGCATGGCCAGCGCCCGACGGAACAGGTCCCGGGCCTCGCCCAGGGCGCCGGCCTTGTAACTGCGCACACCCTGGCGGTTCATGTCCGCCGCGGCGTTGGCGGAGTTGAGGATCGCCGGGTCATCGGTGAGCTTGGCGATGCCTTCCATCACCTTCGGGTCGTCGCCGTAGATTTCCGCACAGTTTTTCAGCATCGACGCGCCGGCATCGGCCTGTCCCAGCATCTGCAGTTGCTTGGCCACCAGCAGCGCCGCTTCCGGGCTCATGAACTGTTCCATCCCGTCCAGGCGCAACATCGCCTGCTCGGTGAGCTTTTCCGCCGTTTCAGCATCGTTGAGCAACAGGCTGGTGGCCTTCATCAGGCGGGCGCGAATCTGCAACCCCGGATCGCTGGGGTTCTCCTTGGCCACCGCACTCAGGGTGCTGTTGATTTCCAGGCGCGTGCGGGTATCCAGGCCCCTTTCACTGCCCTTGCTGATCAGCGCATGCGCCAGGCCAAGGTTGCTTTCCGGGTCCTTGAAACGCGATTGCGCGCCCTGGGATACCGCCTGGCGATAGGCCCTGGAGGCGGTCTCGAAGTCTTCGTTGGTCATCGCCAGCTTGCCCAGCAGCGCTTGCCGGCGCACAGCCAGCGGCGACAGGCGCACGGCCTCCTCCAGCACACTCTGGGCACGCTTGGAGTCTCCTTCGGCAAGCAGCACTTCGGCCATGCCATCGTAAAGCGCCGGCATCATCGGAAAGGCTTTCAAGGCCTTTTCGTAGATGGCCTTGGCCTGGGTCACCTGGCCACGCTTGAACAGCAGACGCCCCAGGCCGACATAGGCCCACGGCAACGGGCGATCCGCCAGAATGCTCTCATACAAGCGCTCCAGTGCTTCGTTCTGGTTCATGTCACGCAAGGCATCGGCCCGGTAGCGCAGGCACAGCGGCGAATAGCGCGGATCCTGCTTGCACAGGGCGATGCAGGCATTGAGCACTTCGAGCGGCTTGCCGAGATCGAGCGCCTGCAGGATCGGTTTGAGCAACGACTTGCGCTGCTGCAGCCGCTCCAGCCGCTGAGCCAGGCTGGAGCGGTTGAAAGGCTTGGTCAGATAGGCATCCGGCTCGTGCTCGAGGGCGCTGAGCACCATCGACTGGCTGGTCTCGGCGGTGACCATGAGAAACACGCTTTCATGGCTGATCAGCTTGTCGGTCATCAGGTCTTCGAGCACCTGTTGCCCATTCTTCTTGCCGTCGCCCAGGTGGTAATCCTGCAGGATGAAGTCATAGCGCTTTTGCGCGCACATGCGCAGCGCCTGCTCGCCTGTATCGGCAGTGTCCACGTCCTTGACGCCCAGCTCACGCAGCATGGACCGGACAGAACTGCGGAAATCCGAGAAATCATCGACGATCAAAAAGCTTTTTTGGTGGTACGCCAGCATCGAAGATTCCAGACCCGTAAAAAAGATGAAGCCCGCGGCAACAGCAGTCACGCTCAAGGTCGTCACCCTTGTTGCACCCGGACAACGATAATGGCCACAGGCCATCAATGCATTCTACATCAACCCGCAATGGCGCCCGTCTGCTCGCCGGGCGCTCGGTCCATGGCCCCGCCATTTGACCTGCAACAACATCCGTGATGGTTATCGGCCGATTCTGGCGTTCCCTTATAGATAGTTGCCAAAAGCCTTCGATATCCTTGCTCGCGCCGCCCGCCAGCCCCGGTTGCGGCAAACTCCACCGGGAATATCAGCCGGGCGGCATCAACTTTAAGCCTGCCACGCCGATACCTTGCAGACAGACAGCAACAGTCAAAACGAGCGCAACATGCAAACCTGTATCCAAAACCTCATCGACCAGGGCGCCCACATCTTTGGCGAGATCCTGGACGCTGATCGCACGCAGGCGCTGTACCGCGAGATGGTCGCCGCACGGGCCTTCGGAGCCGGGCTGTTCATGGACGAGGCTGAATACCTGGCCCAGGAAAACCACCTCAACGCCAACCCGAACAAGACCTTCAACTTCCTCAATGGCTTCGAGCCGCAGCTGCAGTTCATCGAGCAGGATCCGCGCCTCACCGCGGTCCTCGATGAAGTGCTCGGCACCGACTATGAAGTGGTGATCAAGAAAGCGGTGTGCGGCGTGCCGGATTCGTGGCTGCCGGACTGGGTGCGGGAAAAGATCCGCGATGTGAATGTGGCGAACCTGGGGCCGTACATCAAAAAGCCCTTTCGCGACATCACCTACTTCCGCGGGATCGACTTTCACCAGGACATCATCGACTGGCCCCAGGGCCGGGTGGAACTCGACCCTTCGACCTTCCTGACCCTCTATGTGTACCTGCACGAAGTCACCGAAAACGACTCACCGCTGCACCTGATGCCCGGTACTCACCGTTTTGGCGCCACGTTGTTCCCTCATCAGTTGGAACATCAGGAGCACGACCAATGGACCTACGCCGACGATCAGGGGCAGCAGATGGCCTGCCAGGATTACCGGCTGACGGGCGGGCCGGGTTACGTCGGGCTCTGGCACAACTGCACCTTGCACGGTACGCGGCCGGTGGCCAATGAGTCGGAACAGTTCCGCCTGTCGCTGCGCTACCTGCTGGGCAAGTCCCGGAGTAACACCGGCAAGACCGCGATTGATACCATCAACGCCGCAATCCAGGGCGAGCTACAACCGATAAGGACCCGACGCGACCTGAACGCCAAGGGTATCGCCCAGATCAAGGGCAACATCATCAATAACAATGGCTAGCGTCACCGCCTTTACCGAGCGGGCGAACCGCTCGGGTGACGATCTACCACCGGCAGCACCAGCAAGACGAGGTCAATGTGTCGACAGGGTTTGGACAAAAAGCGCGGGTACTGATATTCGGTACCGGCGCCGGCGGGGTCAACTTCTACAAGTACAACCGCCGCCGCTACCGGGTGATCGGCTTCGTCGATAACAACCAGCAGAAACAGGGCCAGCGCCTGTTCGGCAAACTGATCCACGCGCCTCAGCAATTGAGTTCGCTGGCTTTCGACAAGATCATCATCGCCAGTGATTACTACCGCGAGATCCATCCGCAGCTCACTGAGAAGCTGGCCATCAATGAGCAAAAGGTCGAAGTGTTCCATGGCGCGCAGATCAGCTCGCAGCTCCCATGGTTCCAGCGTATTGGCAAACGCCTCGAGCAACTGGGCTATGAACGACTGTGCAGAAAGCCGGGACTGATCAGCGACCTGCTGTATCGACTGTTTTTTCGACGCCAGGATACCCGGCGCCTGGCCTTGCGCTGGCTGGATGAAAGTGACGAACACAAGGTCCATGTCTTTCGCCCGAGCCAACCGGGTACCAGCCAGCCGCCACGATTCATCCATCAATCGACACCGGCGATCACCCTGGAATTACCCGAGATAGCTCTCTACCACTTCCGCCACGGGCAAGTCTGTTCAGTGTCCCGTTCGGTGATACTGCCGGACGGGCAATTGGTGCTGGAGCGAGTGCCCACGGCGAAATCCCTGCAGGCCGACTATAGTGCTGCGCACCTGCTCTACCATGGGCAGCGCCTGGCCCTGGTCAGGAGCGGCAAGCCTGTGGAGCTGGAAAAAGGCCTGCTGATCAGCGGCTGCAACGAGCAGAACTATTACCACTGGACGGTAGAAGTGTTGTCGCAACTGCAATTCGTGGCCGAACTGCCGCCGCACTATGCGGACTATCCACTGCTGATCTCCAAGAGCAGCCAGAACATTCCCTCGATCAAGGCCCTGATCGAGGCGATCGGCGTTGACCGCCCACTGGTGCTCCTGGAAAACATCACCAGTTACCAGGTGGCCGACCTGCTGCTGATCAGTGCCCCGAACAATATGATCCCGAACTTCAAAGGCCCGGCACAGAACAGTGCCAGCAGCGGTTTCGTCCGCCCGGAGTCGATCCATTTCCTGCGGGAAAAGGCGCTGCATCTGGCCCGTGACATTCCCATCAGCGAACTCCCCAAACGAGTATTCCTGGCCCGCAAAGGCTTTCTCCGGCACTACAACCAGGCCGAGATCCTCAAGCTGCTGGAACCCTATGGGTTTACCTGCGTGTACATGGAAGAGCAGGACATCAACCATCAGGTGGCGATCATGGCCAATGCCGAAGTCATAGTCGGCCCCACCGGGGCGGCCTGGACCAATCTGATTTTCGCCTCGAAAAACGCTCGCGCCCTGTGCTGGATGGCCGAGGAATACGCAGAGCTGTCGTGCTTTTCCAACCTGGCGGCAGTCGTCGGCGTGGAAATGGACTACATCGCTTACCGGGTAGGCTCGACCGACTCCAGGGAACTGTATTACCGAAATTATCGGGTCGACGCCAAGAGCGTTGAAAACTGGCTGCAACAGCATTTGTCGAAACGGCTCGAAGGGGAGACGCGATGAAGATTCACATTCTGCCGCTGCAGACCCACGGCGATGACCGTGGCTCGCTGATCGCCCTGGAAGAAGGGAAAAACATCCCCTTCCCAGTCAAGCGGGTGTACTACATGTTCAATACCGGTGAAGGGGTTCGCCGTGGCTACCATGCCCATAAGACCCTCAAGCAGGTGGCCATCGCCGTGCGCGGTTCGTGCCGTTTTCTGCTGGACGACGGCCGGGAAAAGATCGACATCACCCTGGACAATCCTTGCCAGGGCCTGCTGATCGAATCCTTTATCTGGCGTGAGATGTATGACTTCTCTCCAGACTGTGTGCTGATGGTTCTGGCCGATCAACTCTACGAAGAAGGCGACTATGTCCGAGATTATGCCCAGTTCATGGACATGGTCGGGCAATGACTCACATGATGAATATCCCGTTTCTGGATTTGAAAGGCATCAATCACGAATATGCCGATCAGCTCAAAGCCGCTTGCAACCGCGTGATCGACTCCGGCTGGTACCTGATGGGGCGCGAGCTTGAGCAATTCGAGGCCGCCTTCGCCGAATACTGTGGCAGCCAGCATGCCATCGGCGTCGCCAATGGCCTGGATGCCCTGACCCTGATCCTGCGTGCCTGGAAAGAGCAAGGCAAGCTTCAGGCCGGCGATGAAGTGATAGTGCAGAGCAATACCTTTATCGCCACTATCTCGGCCATTCTGGCAAACGATCTGGCGCCGATCCTCGTGGATGTGGACCCGGCCACCCACAACCTGGAAATCGAGGCCGTCGAACGAGCCATCTCGGACAAAACCCGAGTGATACTGCCAGTGCATCTTTATGGGCAACTGTCGCCTATGCCACAGATCATGGCCTTGGCCCACAAGCATGGCCTGCTGGTACTCGAAGATGCCGCCCAGGCCCATGGCGCTGAACTGGCCGGGCGCAAGGCCGGCAACTGGGGCGATGCCGCGGCTTTCAGCTTCTACCCCGGGAAAAACCTCGGCGCCCTGGGCGACGGCGGCGCCATCACCACCAACGACGCCGAGCTGGCAGCCTTGGTCCGGGCGCTGGGCAACTACGGCTCGCGCATCAAGTACCAGCACGATTACCAGGGGGTGAACAGCCGCCTCGATGAAATCCAGGCCGCGATGCTGGGGGTGAAACTAGCGCATCTGGACAGCGATACTGCCCGTCGACGCAGCGTCGCCCGCTACTACAGCGAACACATCCAACACCCAGGTATCACCCTGCCCTCGGTCACGACAGCGAGCACCCACGTCTGGCACCTGTATGTCATTACCTGCCCATGGCGCGATCAGTTGAAGGCGTATCTGGCCGAACGTGGCATCCAATGCCTGGTTCACTATCCGCTGGCGATCACCGAGCAGCGGGCCTACCGCGATCTGGCCAGGACCTCCAAAGCGTTCCGGGCACCGCTGCATGACTCGATCCTGTCGTTGCCGATCTACCCGACATTGAGCCAGGAACAACAGCAACACATTGTCACCACCATCAACCAGTTCACAGCCCACTGATGCGCCTGTTGCGGGGTGCCTAGAAAGCGCCTCGCAACTGAGCGAACTGCTCGCTCGTCACATAGTCGGCGAGTGCCCGACCGGAATGATCGACAGCCTCCAGCTTCGCCCCCTTACGTAGCAACAACGGAAAGGTTTTACGACAACGCCCGGCCAGGAAAGCATCCTTGGCATACATCAAGGGCGTCGTGCCTTTGTTGTTGGTCCGCTCCGGGTCGGCTCCTTGCTGCAACAGCCAGTCAACCACCTCATAGGCGCCCGCATAACTGGCGACGATCAGCGGCGTCCAGCCTTGCGGGTTGGCATCGTTGTAACCGGCAATATTGGCCTGCAGCGCCATCACCGCCTCCAGATCACCCTGTTCACAAGCCTTGAGCATCTCCGGCAATCGATCAAAACTCAGCCGGACGTCGTAATCGATGGTGCAGAGTTCGACATAATCCTCGGTTGCGTTGATCAGGGTCCCGGCCTTGAATTGCGAGCGCCCAGGCAGAATCGTCGCCGAGACCACCGGTTTTCCATCCCACTGCAAGAACTGATATTCGCGAAAGGCAAACGCCCTGATCTGGTTGCGTAGCGCCCAGGCCGTCGACAGCGGATCGATTTTCAAGGCCCCATAATCGATGGCGTCCTTTGAAAAGTAGCTGGATCCCACTGCACTCTGTGGCTGCGCTTTGACGTCCCCATCGAGCAACCTGGCAAACCACTGCTCCAGCAACTGGGCGGCATGCTGATTAAAGGCGAAATACAGATCGCGACAGGTCCACCAGGACGGGATCGGGAATACCTGTTGCGCGACGATGTCCCCGGTGTCGATACCCCGGTCGATAAAATGCAGGGTCACACCCGCCTCGGCCCGGGACTCCAGCAACGGCCAGACCGAAGTAAACATGCCCTTGTATTCCGGCAGCTTCGAGAAATGAATGTTGAACACGCGACTGATGGAGAAGCGCTCAGGCACGACGATCCGATCGAACTCCAGGGAAATGAACGCGACGGATGCTAGTTCGTAAGCCGTCTCCAGGCTGATCTCACGCACGCCATATTTCAGCGCCGCCGCCCGCAACGAACGTTGCCAACCGTCGACACCCGTGTCGTTACGGTTGCAGACCACGGCAATTTCGTCGGGCGAAAATTGTTGCAGAGCCTGTTCCAGGCCAAATACCGAAATATTGTTTTTTCCAGCAATGACAATCATGGATGACTCCACAGCATCGAGAACTGTGTGCACAAACGTAGCCGCTGCTGCGAAATAAGGGAGAGAACCACGTTTGGCCTGAAAGCCCGGAAGTAGATGGTGTCCCAGGGCAGGTTCGAACTGCCAACCTTCCCCTTAGGAGGGGGATGCTCTATCCAATTGAGCTACTGGGACAAATTGACCACCGCGGGTACTGCTGCGGCGCAAAGGACGGCGTGCATGTTAACGGCCAGCCCTGATTTTGTCATGTTGTGAGTAGGGCTTTTTAACCGGTGGCCACCTCTGGCCATCAGGCAACTTGCCAGAGCCGCCGTGCAAATTGCATCGCTGCAAAAAGCCATCATTGCAGAATGCAATCCCCAACCTTCTAAAAACCCTATCAAATCATTGTTTTTAAAGGGTTTATTAGAGGTTAGACTCTTGGCATGAGCGCTGCTTAATCTCCATGAAAGAACAGTGGAGATCAAGCCATGAATAGCGCCCTTCTTCTATCGAATGCCATTGCCATCGCCGTACTGGTGGTCTTCCACTTTCAGCCTGATGGCAGCGCCGATCAGAGTACCCAATACAGGGCCCACTACGTGCAACACCAGGCCCCGCAATGGGCTGTGATGAGCAGCACGTCGGAGAATCCTGGCATGGCGCAGGTCGCCGATGCCCCAGAAGCCGTTGTTCTACCTGCCAACCCAAGACCCGAAAGCTGGGTATTTTGAATATGACCCTATCAGGAGCCTGTTAATGTCCCGACTTGCCAAAGGCCTTCTCATCCTGGCAGTGCTCAGTGCCACACTGGGTTGCTTCACCGCTGAAAATACCCTGGGTGATGTGCCCTTGATTGCTTGTGGCGTTTTTTCCGGCTTGTTCCTGCTGGCGCTGGCATTGGGACGCAAAATCAAGTTCGACCCTGTACTGCGCTGATCCCCTGATCTCTCAAGAGCTTCAGAAAACGCTCAAGCGTCACGGACAGCTCGCTCGAGTTGTCCAGAAAAAACACGGACTCTCCCAGCACAGGACCGTCGTCTGCGGAAAAAAGAGCGCTTCTCTTGAGCCTCGCCTCGATCTGCTCCGCACTTTCGCGACCGCGATTCATCAGTCTTTGCCGCAGCACGTCAATATCCACCGTCAACAGAATCGCCAAAAGCTGCGGATAACGCTGGCGAGCCTGATCCAGGTAAGCCCTGGAGCCATTGATCAGGACATGGCGCCCGCTGACCAGCCATTCGTCGATCTGCACGGGAATGCCGTACGCCAGGCCATTGGCCCGCCAGCACAAGGCAAAGGCGCCCTGCCGTTCCAGGCGCTCGAACTCGTCAGCACTTACTCCGTGGGCCTCTTCTCCCACGGATTCCGCGGAACGGGTGATCACCCGCCGCACCACATCGCAGCCGAGCTGCGCCAGAGGCCGGCGCGCAGCTTCGATCAGGCTGTCCTTTCCTGACCCGGAAGGCCCCATCAAATAAATCAGTCTGCCTGGCATTCAAAGACTCCATGGCACTCGTAGCCTAGTAAATCGGCAATTTGCCACTATCCTGTACAAGGTAGGAAACAATGATCGGATCCGCATGCAGGCCCGTCTGGCGACGCACAAGCGCGCCAGCTATCGGACACCAGGACGCGGGCAGATAGGCGGACAGGCAATCTTTTCAAACCAGTCCGCATTTCTGATAATTGGTGCTGGCATAACGCCTTTATCCAGTTCAATATTTGTCACAGAATTGACGCCAAGGATCTGGCTATTTTGAGGCATGATGCGGGCCTCTTAACAATTCAGGTTGAACATTTGGCAGCAACGCTTGTCCTAACTGACATCCCGCGGCCAATTCCGAGAACCGCTCCCCTGAACTAACCGGTTAAATATATGCGCCCATTGAAACAGGCAATTTATTCCAGCCGTACGGCTGACAAGTTCGTCGTACGTCTACCCGACGGGATGCGTGAACGCATTGCCGAGGTGGCACGCAATCATCACCGCAGCATGAACTCCGAAATCATCGCGCGCCTGGAACAGAGTCTTATTCAGGAAGGCGCCTTGGGTGAAGAGTTGAGCATGCGCCTGGACAGCCCAGAGCTCTCCTTGCATGAACGCGAACTGCTTCAACGTTTCCGTCAACTTTCCCATCGCCAGCAGAACGCCCTCGTTTCGCTGATCGCCCATGACGCCGAAATGGCCGCAGACGCTTCCTGATTCGACCTCGAAAGCTAGAGCCAGCCTTGTGCTGGCTTTTTTTTACCCGAAATTTACCGCTCGAGCGCTACCAAAACACTGGAGCCTGAATCGCAAAGGGATGGAGAAAACGATACAGCCCCATTAGAGGGGCTGTATGCAGGATCAAAGCAGGAAGATGGTGGCCAACCCGAGGAAGATAAAGAAACCGCCACTGTCGGTCATGGCCGTGATCATGACACTGGCCCCCATTGCCGGGTCGCGCCCCAGGCGCGCCAGCGTCATCGGAATCAGAACCCCCATCAGCGCCGCCAGCAACAGGTTGAGTGTCATGGCCGCCGTCATCACCACACCCAACGACCAGCTGCCATAGAGCAGGTAAGCCACCACGCCGATCACTCCGCCCCAGACCAGGCCGTTGATCAAGGCCACCGCCAGCTCCTTGCGCATCAGTCGCGAAGTATTGCCGGTGCTGACCTGGTCCAGCGCCATGGCGCGAACAATCATAGTGATGGTCTGGTTACCCGAGTTGCCGCCAATACCCGCCACGATCGGCATCAGGGCCGCCAGGGCCACCAACTTTTCGATGGAGCCTTCAAACAGACCGATCACTCGCGAAGCGACGAATGCAGTGATCAGGTTGATTGCCAGCCAGGCCCAGCGGTTGCGCAGGGAACGCCAGACCGAGGCAAAAATATCTTCCTCTTCGCGCAGACCGGCCATGTTGAGGACTTCGGTCTCGCTCTCCTCACGAATCAGGTCGACCATTTCGTCGATGGTCAGACGGCCGATCAATTTGCCGTTCTTGTCGACCACCGGCGCCGAGATCAAGTCGTAACGCTCGAATGCTTGCGCAGCGTCGTAGGCATCTTCATCCGGATGGAAACTTACCGGGTCGCTGGCCATGACTTCCGAAACCTGTTTCTCCGGGTCATTCACCAGCAACCGCTTGATGGGCAGCACGCCCTTGAGCACACCGTCATAGTCGACGACGAACAGCTTGTCGGTATGGCCAGGTAATTCTTTGAGGCGACGCAGATAACGCAGAACCACTTCAAGGCTGACATCCTCACGGATGGTCACCATCTCGAAGTCCATCAACGCACCGACCTGCTCCTCGTCATACGACAAGGCGGAGCGAACGCGCTCACGCTGCTGGCCGTCCAACGCCTCCATCAGCTCATGGACAACGTCTCGCGGCAGCTCGGGAGCCAGGTCAGCAAGTTCGTCGGCGTCCATCTCCTTGGCAGCAGCCAGGAGCTCATGATCGTCCATGTCGGCGATCAAGGTTTCACGTACGGAATCGGATACTTCGAGCAGGATGTCGCCGTCGCGCTCGGCCTTGACCAACTGCCAGACGGTCAGACGCTCGTCGAGCGGCAAGGCTTCAAGGATGTAGGCAACGTCGGCGGAGTGCAGATCATCGAGTTTGCGTTGCAGCTCGACGAGGTTCTGCCGGTGGACCAGGTTCTCGACCCGATCCTGATGATGACCTTCCTGACGATGAGTCAGGTCTTCGACCACCCTCTGGCGCTGCAGCAGCTCAACGACTTGAGCGAGGCGATCCTGCAGGCTGTCTTGTGTTTTCTTTACTTCTACTTCGGTCATAGGCGAACTCCACTCCCAGCAGAGGAGCACGCCGGAAGGATCAATCAGTCAATTCATGATTGTAAAAACGGGATACTGAGTAACTACTGGGTAAGTCCATGGAGGTATTCCACAAGCCCCGGCGGGGCTGACGGGCGCAATCATACACCGCTTGACGGCTTTAAACGTTAAAAAATCATGGCAAGAACAAGCGCTTGCGGCGCAAAGCTGAAGAAGCGCTGAATCTATAAAGCTGCGACGCACCATCCGAAAAAGAAAACACACCCCAGACGAAAAAACTGCGCCCGGAACTCGCCCCCGCTATCAATTCACAATTGCCGGGAGCTTTCGAAGGACCACATCAAAAAAGACAGGCACACGCTGAATACGACGCCGGAATGATCGCGACGTTCAAAGAGAGGAATCAATAAAGAAGGGAGAAAACCCAAACGACAGAAAGCAAAAAGCCCGCAATGAATGCGGGCTTCTTGGTATATGGTGCACTCGACAGGATTCGAACCTGTGACCGCTCGGTTCGTAGCCGAGTACTCTATCCAGCTGAGCTACGAGTGCATTTTGTGTTTTTAGACCAGACCACAACTGGTTGGAGCCAAGTTATTCACATTACTGCAAACAACCCTTAAATGGTGCACTCGACAGGATTCGAACCTGTGACCGCTCGGTTCGTAGCCGAGTACTCTATCCAGCTGAGCTACGAGTGCATTTGTTGCCGCGCATTATAGGCCGTTAAATCTTTTTGTAAAGCACTTTTTCTAGTAATTTCAACAACTTACAGAAGAAGCCAGATTACAACGAACTAAGTAAATAATGGCGGAGAACGGGGGATTCGAACCCCCGACACCCTTGTGAGGTGTACTCCCTTAGCAGGGGAGCGCCTTCGGCCACTCGGCCAGCTCTCCGCAACACGGGGCGTATATTAACCAGCTTTCTCCCCGTTTGCAAACAAAAAAAACGATAAAAATTAATGGCTTGGTTCTTCGTCCTTCTCTTTCTTTATCCGCAGGTAAATTTCTTCACGGTGCACCGCTACCTCTTTAGGGGCGTTGACACCGATACGCACTTGATTTCCTTTGACGCCAAGCACGGTCACGGTGATTTCGCCATCACCAATAATCAGGCTTTCTGCGCACCGACGAGTCAGAATCAGCATACCTTTCTCCTCACGCATTTCATTTCAGGGACAACAGTCTGCAAAAAAAAGGGTATCGACCTACAACCAGGACGGCCGTAGCCCTACACGCCTAAGTATTGACTAGCGCGAGCAAAAGAACAGTTTTCTGTCACGCCGATCAAAAAAACGAAGGGCGCGGTAAACCGCGCCCTTCGGGCAACGCATCACTCGCCCTGTCGGGCCGGAGCGTCCAGTTCGAAAGCCGTGTGCAGAGCGCGCACAGCCAGTTCCAGGTACTTCTCTTCAATCACCACGGAAACCTTGATTTCCGAGGTCGAGATCATCTGGATGTTGATGCTTTCCTTGGCCAGCGCTTCGAACATGCGGCTGGCAACGCCCGCGTGGGAGCGCATGCCGACGCCAACGATCGAGACCTTGGCGATCTTGGTGTCGCCCACCACTTCCCGGGCGCCGATTTCACGGGCAGTGTTTTCCAGTACTTGCTGGGCCGCCAGGTAATCGTTGCGGTGCACGGTGAAGGTGAAGTCGGTGGTGTTATCGTGCGAAACGTTCTGCACGATCATGTCGACTTCAATGTTCGCGGCGCTGATCGGGCCGAGAATCTTGAAGGCCACGCCGGGAGTGTCTGGCACGCCACGGATGGTCAGCTTGGCTTCATCGCGGTTAAAAGCGATGCCGGAAATGATCGGCTGTTCCATGGATTCCTCTTCATCAATAGTAATGAGGGTACCCGGACCCTCCTTGAAGCTGTGCAGTACGCGCAGCGGAACGTTGTACTTGCCGGCGAACTCGACCGCGCGGATCTGCAACACCTTGGAGCCCAGGCTGGCCATTTCCAGCATTTCTTCAAAGGTGATCTTGTCCAGGCGCTGGGCCACGGACACCACACGCGGATCGGTGGTGTAGACGCCGTCGACATCGGTGTAGATCTGGCATTCGTCAGCCTTCAGGGCTGCCGCCAGTGCCACGCCGGTGGTGTCGGAACCGCCACGACCAAGGGTGGTGATGTTGCCGTGCTCGTCGACGCCCTGGAAACCTGCGACCACAACCACGCGGCCGGCCTTCAGGTCACCGCGAATTTTCTGATCGTCGATCTGCAATATGCGCGCTTTATTGTGCGCGCTATCGGTCAGAATCCGCACCTGGTTGCCGGTATACGACACTGCCGGAACGCCGCGCTTGATCAGCGCCATGGCCAGCAGTGCGATCGTCACCTGCTCGCCGGTGGAAACGATCACGTCCAGCTCGCGAGGAACCGGCTGACCGTCGCCGCTGATTTGCTTGGCAAGGTCGATCAGACGGTTGGTTTCGCCGCTCATGGCAGACAGTACAACCACCAGGTCGTCACCGGCTTCGCGGAATTTTTTCACCTTGTCGGCGACCTGCTCGATTCTTTCGACGGAACCGACCGAGGTGCCTCCAAATTTCTGTACGATCAAAGCCATTTCTAAGCCGCCTCAGCCCGTAAAGGGGCGCCCATTAATCAATCAAACTGCGCAGCTCCAAAGCCCGCCACTAGACGACGGGCTCGGCTTGGAACCTTAAATCCCCTGCTCGACAAACGGAACGGTCAGGGCCAGCGCGGCATCCAGCGCAGCGGCATCGACGCCACCGCCCTGCGCCATGTCCGGACGACCACCGCCCTTCCCGCCCACTGCCGCAGCGGCTTGCTTCATCAAATCACCGGCTTTGAGTTGGCCAGTCAGGTCCTTGGTTACGCCCGCAACCAGTACGACCTTTTCCTCATGGACACTGCCGAGCAGGATCACTGCGCGACCGAGTTTGTTTTTCAACTGATCGACCAGCGCCAACAGCGCCTTGCCGTCCTGTCCGTCCAGGCGCGCCGCCAGCACTTTCGCGCCTTTGACATCCAGCGCCTGCGCCGACAGGTCGTCGCCAGCGGCACTGGCCGCCTTGGCCTGCAGCTGCTCGAGTTGTTTCTCCAGCAGACGGTTACGCTCCAACACGGCCGACAGCTTGTCGATCAGGTTGTCACGGCTGCCCTTGACCAGGGTCGCCGCTTCCTTGAGTTGCTCTTCCGCAGCGTTCAGGTACGCCAGTGCCGCGGCACCGGTGACTGCTTCGATACGACGTACGCCCGAGGCCACGCCGCCTTCGCTGATGATTTTCAGCAGGCCGATATCGCCGGTACGGTTGGCGTGGATACCGCCACACAGTTCGACGGAGAAGTCGCCGCCCATGCTCAGTACACGCACGCTGTCACCGTACTTCTCGCCGAACAGCGCCATGGCGCCCTTCTGCTTGGCGGTGTCGATATCGGTTTCTTCGGTTTCCACCGCGGTGTTCTTGCGAATCTCGGCGTTGACGATGTCTTCCAGGACCTTGATCTGCTCAGGCTTGATCGCTTCGAAGTGGCTGAAGTCGAAACGCAGGCGCTGACTGTCGACCAGCGAGCCCTTCTGCTGCACATGCTCGCCCAATACCTGGCGCAGAGCGGCGTGCAGCAGGTGGGTAGCCGAGTGATTCAGCGAAGTGGCGTGACGCACTTCGGCATCGACCTGGGTTTGCACCGGAGCACCAACGGTCAGGCTGCCGCTGGCCAATACGCCGTGATGCAGGAAGGCGCCGCCGGTCTTGGTGGTATCGCGCACGTCGAAACGCGCGCTGCCCGCTTGCAGGTAACCGCAGTCGCCGATCTGGCCGCCCGACTCAGCGTAGAAAGGCGTCTGGTCGAGAACGACCACGCCCTCTTCACCTTCGCTCAGCACGTCGACCGATTGCCCTTCCTTATAAAGAGCCACCACCTTGGCCGCACCGCTGGTGGCGTGATAACCGGTGAACTCGGTCGCCACATCGACCTTGACCAGGCTGTTGTAGTCCATGCCGAAGGAGCTGGCGGAACGGGCACGCACGCGTTGGGCTTCCATCTCGCGCTCGAAACCTTCCTCGTCGAGAGTCAGCTCGCGCTCACGGGCGATGTCGCCGGTCAGGTCCATCGGGAAACCGTAGGTGTCGTAGAGTTTGAACACCACGTCGCCCGGAACCACAGTGCCTTTGAGTTCGGCCAGGTCCTGCTCGAGGATTTTCAGGCCCTGCTCCAGGGTCTTGGCGAACTGCTCTTCTTCGGCTTTCAGCACGCGCTCGATATGCGCCTGCTGGGATTTCAGTTCCGGGAAGGCTTCGCCCATTTCGGCGACCAGCGCGGCCACGATCTGATAGAAGAAGCTGCCCTTGGCGCCCAGCTTGTTGCCGTGACGGCAAGCGCGGCGAATGATGCGACGCAGGACATAACCGCGACCTTCGTTGGAAGGCAGCACGCCGTCGGCGATCAGGAAGCCGCAGGAACGGATGTGGTCGGCCACGACTTTCAGCGACGCCTGGGCGTCGTTGGTGCAACCGATGGCCTTGGCCGCCGCGTTCAGCAGGCTCTGGAACAGATCGATTTCATAGTTCGAGTGAACGTGCTGCAGGACCGCACTGATCCGCTCCAGGCCCATGCCGGTGTCCACCGACGGCGCCGGCAACGGATGCAACACGCCATCGGCGGTGCGGTTGAACTGCATGAAGACGTTGTTCCAGATCTCGATGTAACGGTCACCGTCCTCTTCCGGCGAGCCCGGTGGGCCGCCCCAGATATCGGCGCCGTGATCGTAGAAAATCTCGGTGCAAGGACCGCACGGGCCGGTATCGCCCATGGTCCAGAAGTTGTCGGAAGCGTATGGCGCGCCCTTGTTGTCGCCGATACGGACCATGCGCTCGGCCGGAACCCCGACTTCCTTGGTCCAGATGTCATAGGCCTCGTCATCGCTGGCGTAGACCGTAACCCAGAGCTTTTCTTTCGGCAGGTTCAGCCACTTGTCGGACGTCAGGAAAGTCCAGGCGAAGGTGATGGCGTCACGCTTGAAGTAATCGCCGAAGCTGAAGTTGCCCAGCATTTCAAAGAACGTGTGGTGGCGGGCGGTGTAACCGACGTTTTCCAGGTCGTTGTGCTTGCCGCCGGCGCGTACGCATTTCTGGCTGCTTACGGCGCGGGTATAGGCACGCTTTTCCTGGCCCAGGAAGCAGTCCTTGAACTGGTTCATCCCCGCGTTGGTGAACAGCAGGGTTGGGTCGTTGCCCGGAATCAAAGAGCTGGAGGCTACACGGGTGTGGCCTTGCTCTTCGAAGAAGCGAAGGAAGGCTTCACGGATTTCTGCGCTTTTCATTAGGTTCTTCCACGGAGACTGCGGCCAAAGGCCTGTGCGAAACGTCATCAGACGAAACGACGGCAAAGGGCCGCATTATATCGGCCCTGAGCTTGGGGTACAGCGTGTTTATACGATAGAGACGGTCAATTGGACGGCTAACACTGTCAGTTGCGGGAAAAATCGATAAAAGTCCCGACGACTTGCTCGATTTGTGCACGACTGACGTCCATATGGGTGACCATCCGCAGCCGTGACGCGGCGCTCAGCCTGATCCCGCGCTCGCCGGCGAAGGCCTTGAGGGCTTCTGCCCTGTCACCCATCGCCACATAGACCATGTTGGTCTGCACCGGCTCGACCTCATAGCCCGCCTCACGCAGCCCCTCGGCCAGCAACCGGGCATTGGCATGGTCGTCGGCCAGGCGCGTTACATGCTGATCGAGTGCGTACAGGCCCGCCGCGGCCAGGATCCCGGCCTGGCGCATGCCGCCCCCGACCATCTTGCGCAGGCGTCGAGCCTTGCCGATCAGCTCCGCCGAGCCGCACAGCACCGAGCCCACCGGGGCGCCCAGGCCCTTGGACAGGCACACCGAGACCGAGTCGAAGTGTTGGGTAATCTCCCGCGCATCGACGCCCAGCTTGACCGCCGCGTTGTACAGCCGCGCGCCGTCCAGGTGCAGGGCCAGGCCTTGCTCACGGGTAAAGGCCCGAGCCTGTGCCAGATAACTCAACGGCAGCACCTTGCCCTGCATGGTGTTTTCCAGCGCCAGCAGGCGGGTACGGGCAAAGTGGAAATCATCCGGCTTGATCGCCGCGGCGACCTGGGCCAGGTCCAGCGAGCCGTCGGCCTGGACTTCCAGCGGCTGGGGCTGGATCGAGCCCAGCACCGCCGCCCCGCCGCCCTCGTACTTATAGGTATGCGCCTGCTGGCCGACGATGTATTCGTCGCCACGCCCACAGTGGGCCATCAAACCCAGCAGATTGCTCATGGTGCCAGTCGGCACGAACAGCGCCTCGGCGAACCCGAGGCGCTGCGCCAGTTCGGCCTCCAGGCGGTTGACCGTCGGATCTTCGCCGTAGACATCATCGCCCGTGGCCGCCGTGGCCATTGCCTCCAACATGCCCGCCGTGGGTTGGGTAACGGTGTCACTGCGAAGATCGATAACGCTCATGAATCAGGCCTCGGCAAGGGGACGCGGACGTCGCTGCGGATAAGGAAATTCTTTCGAACTGAATTACTACGGGCACAACCGCGATTTATCAAGGCCCGCCCAGGAAAAGCCCATCGATGGAGATGAAAAACCGATGCTTATCATCCAAAAGCTGCAATGCACTGCCGAAAAATATGTGTTACAAACTCACCGCCGCCGCAAAGCCCGGTGGCAACGTTCTCAGGGCGGGGTGTAATTCCCCACCGGCGGTAATTGCGCGCAATGCGCATAGCCCGCGAGCGCTTGGCGACAGGCACCGCTTCGGCGGCGAATGACGGCAAGGTCAGCAGACCCGGTGTGATCCCGGGGCCGACGGTCATAGTCCGGATGAAGAGAGAACGGGATTGGCGCCAAAGGGCCGTCCACAGACCTGCGCGCGACTGCTTGTGCGCCTGGCCGGTACGTACCCTTAAATCCCTTTCGATTCATAACGCCCTGTTTTTCATACAAACAGGAGTCAGAACAGATGCAACCCACCGCAATCGATAGCAAAAGCAAACAGCATCACGGCGAACGCGTGGCGTTTATCCAGGCCTGCTGGCACAAGGAAATCGTCGACCAGAGCCGCAAAGGTTTCGTCAGCGAAATGCTCGCCCAGGGTTACCAGGAAAGCGATATCGACTTCTTCGAAGTTGGCGGCGCCTTTGAAATTCCACTGCACGCCAAGCTGCTGGCCAAGTCCGGTCGTTATGCCGGCATCGTCGCCGCGGGCCTGGTGGTGGACGGCGGTATCTACCGCCACGAGTTCGTCGCCCAGTCGGTGATCAGCGGCCTGATGCAGGTCCAGCTGGAAACCGAAGTGCCGGTGTTCTCGGTGGTCTTGACCCCGCACCATTTCCACGCCGGCGAAGAACATCAGAAATTCTTCTTCGAGCATTTCGTGCACAAAGGCCAGGAAGCGGCGAAGACCTGCGCTGACACCCTGCACAAGACTCGCGCCCTGCGTCGTCCTGAGCAGCGGGTAGCAGTGTAAGCGTCAGACGCTGGAAGCAAAATCGCGAGCCCGCTCGTTCCTATAGGGATCGAGCTGGCTCGCGATGTTTTTTGTATTCGCTGCCGCAGGCTGCGATAAGGCCCGCAAGGCCTTCTAATTAACCTCAAAAGCGGCGCCCGCTACGCGGTCGATCGCAGCCTGCGGCAGCGGCTACAGCTCAGGCCAGGCCGTCAGCCGTGGTTGGCACGATCAGGATTCCGGCACGCAGGCCGTTCTTCACCTTGGGGTTGGGGAAAATGATCCGCGCGCCCTCCTCCTCGACTATCCAGCGGGTCTGGGCGATGTCGTCGGCCAGCAGGTAACCCACTTCCAGTTCGGAGAAGTTCTCGATATCCGCCGGCAGGTGCAGGTGGAAGGTATCGCTGTGCTTGATGATTTCCCGAGCGACGCTGAACAGCTGCAAGCCATCCAGCTTCTCCTCCGCCATGGGCGGTTCGCGGCCTTCGATGATCTGCTTCAGGCGGGTTTCCAGACGCTCGACATTCACCCCCTGGTTCTGCCCGAACGGCCGGGCCTTGCCCAGTTCCAGGGTGAAAGACTCGGCGTCCAGCTTGTCGTAGGTATAGGAGCTGAACACGATGGACGGCTTGTTCTGCAGCAGCACCGCCTCCATGCCCGCGGCCCGCAGGCGCGCCAGTTCCCGGCGCGAGTGCTGGCGACCTTCCTTCCACGGGTACAGGGCGAACTGCTCGATCTTCGAACCGCGGATCGCCGTGTGCAGGTCGTAGTGCAGGCGGGTACGGTCCGGCAGGCTGAAGAAACTCGCCGCCAGGCGCTCCAGCTCACAGGCGCGCAAAGCCTCGTTACCACTGCTTTGTTCGTGACGGCCGTTGAACAGCCGGTTGATGTCCTGCTCGATGAAGCGTTCGCCGTGGCGCATGGCTTCAGGGTTGCCGAACAGGAACAGAATGCGTGCGCACGGCTTGAGGTCGCCGCGAGCGATGTCGTGCAACAGACGGTCGAGCAACTCGATCGGTGCCGTCTCGTTGCCGTGGATGCCGGCGGACAGCAGCAGATCCATGCCATTGTCCCGCACCTGGGGTGGCCGGACTTCCAGCGCACCTTCGCTCAGCCAGCGCATCCGCACGCCGTCGACAGTCAGTTGAGTCTTCTCCGCCGGTTCACGACCGGCGAGGGTCAGTTCAAGCAGTTTGCCGAGGGCGAGCATAGAACGTTATTCCTTAATGGTCGTGCTGGCAGTCAGGGCCGTGCACGTGATCGTCGTCACCAGCGTCGGCCGGTTCCATTTCCAGTTGCAGACTTACCAGATTAGTCGCCAATGGACGCAGCAGCAGGTTGGCATACTCTTCGTCGCCTTCCTCGACGTCCACGCCGATCAGCAGCTGGCCGCGGCCGTCCTGCTGGATCCACAGTTCCTTGCCTTGCCACATCACGGCAACGCGGGTGCAGGAAGTTTCCAGTTGAGTGCCGTCGGTGTCTTCAAGGATCAGCTGCAGGGTATCGCTCATTTATTACGCTCTCATCTGGAGGTAAAGCGGCGCGCCTGGATCAGCGGACTCAGGCGCGGGCTTTCAATTGATCTGGAATGGATAAACCGCGCCCAGTTTAAGGATTTGCGTCAGTTCATCCAGTGCCGTCCGGCACTCAAGCAGCAATTGCGGGTCCGCCAGATCGTTTTCGCTCAGGCGGTCGCGGTAGTGCTTGTCGACCCACTGGGTCAGCGTGCCGTACAACGGCGCGGTCATGATAACCCCTGGGTTGACCGCCGCCAGCTCGGTTTGATTGAGCGCGACCCGAAGCCGCAGGCACGCCGGGCCACCGCCGTTCTGCATGCTCTGCTTGAGGTCGAAGACTTTCACCTCGCGGATCAGGCCGCCGGAGCTGGTCAGGCCTTGCAGGTACTGCCAGACGCGCTCGTTGCCGCGGCACTCTTCAGGCACGATCAGCAGCATCGAGCCATCGGCGCGGGACAGCAACTGGCTGTTGAACAGGTAGGAGCGCACCGCGTCTTCCACCGTGACCTGCGAGCGCGGCACGCAGATCGACTGGAAGTTGCCGCCGCGCTTGCCCAGCTTGGCATCCAGCTCGGCGAGCATCTTGTCGGTCTCGAGGAACGCGTCCTCGTGATAGAACAGCACTTCGCCGTTACCCACCGCGATCACATCGTTATGGAATACGCCCTGGTCGATCACCGACGGGTTCTGCTGGGCATACACCACACCGTCGTCGCTCAAGCCGTGCAGACGGGCGACGGCCTGCGAGGCTTCCAGGGTCTGGCGCGCCGGGTACTTCTGCGGTGCCGGGTAGCGAGTATCGAAGGCACTGCGACCGAAGACGAAGAACTCGACACCGGCCTGGCCATAGTCGCGGCAGAAACGGGTGTGGTTGGCCGCGCCTTCATCGCCGAACTGCGCCACCGCCGGCAACGCCGCGTGATGGGCGAAGTGCTGCTGGTCGGCGAACATCGCCCCCAATACACGACTGGTGGTCGGATGCTCGATGCTGCGGTGATATTTGCAGTTCAGGTTGGCGGCGGTGAAATGCACGCGACCGTCAGCGGTGTCGGCGCTCGGACTGACCGTGGCGGCGTTGGCCACCCACATGCTCGACGCCGAGCAGCTGGCAACCAGCAGCGGCATCGCATCCTTGGCGGCGCGCTCGATGACCTGCGCATCGCTGCCGGCAAAACCCAACCGACGCAGGGCGGCCACGTCCGGACGCTCCTGTGGCGCCAGCACGCCTTGCTGGAAACCCATTTCCATCAGCGCTTTCATTTTCGCCAGGCCCTGCAGCGCGGCTTCCTTAGGGTTGGAAGACTGCTGGCTGTTGCTCTGGGACGCGACGTTGCCGTAGGACAGGCCGCCGTAGTTATGGGTAGGCCCCACTAGACCGTCGAAATTGACTTCATAGGATTTCATCAGCGAGGCTCCACGAGAATCTGTTGTTATAGGCATCGGTATCAGTACATGTCTTGAGGCCGTCGGCGCCCGCTTCGCGGGGCGATCGCAGCCTGCGGCAGCGGCTACAGGGTTACCACAACCACCGACGCCCCGCCGCTCTCTGTAGCCGCTTTGCAGGCTGCGAAGGTCGCAGGACCTTCCAGCAATCTGCAGCGCAACCCATCACACCAGGCGCACACCCGGCGTCAGCGCGCTCGGCAAGGTCAGGCTCGCGGTTTCCAGCGACGCCACCGGGTACGCGCAGTAATCCGCGGCGTAATAGGCACTGGCGCGATGGTTGCCGGAGGCCCCGACACCGCCGAACGGCGCGCTGCTCGCGGCACCGGTCAGTTGCTTGTTCCAGTTGACGATACCGGCCCGGCTTTCCAGCCAGAACTGCTGGTAACGCGCCTCGGAATCCGACAGCAGGCCTGCTGCCAGACCGTACTGGGTGTCATTGGCCTCGGCGATCGCCGCTTCGAAATCGGCGTAGCGAATCACTTGCAGCAAGGGGCCGAACAACTCTTCGTCCGGGCGCTCGGCCACGGCGGTCACGTCGAGAATGCCCGGGGTCAGCAGTGCGGCCTGATCCTGCGGCTGGGTCATTTCCAGCAGCGCCACGGCGCCATTGGCCAACAGGTTTTCCTGGGCCTGCATCAACGCGCGGGCAGCGCCGAGGGAAATCACCGAGCCCATGAACGGCGCCGGCTGCTGGTCGAAGGCACCGACCTCGATGGTCGAGCTGACCGCCACCAGGCGCTCCAGCAACTGGTCGCCCCAGGCGCCTTGCGGCACCAGCAGACGGCGCGCGCAGGTGCAACGCTGGCCGGCGGAAATGAAGGCCGACTGGATGATGGTGTAGACCGCCGCGTCCAGGTCCGCGACCTGATCCACCACCAGCGGGTTGTTACCGCCCATCTCCAGCGCGAGGATCTTGTCCGGACGGCCGGCGAACTGTTGGTGCAGGTGATTGCCGGTGCGGCTGGAGCCGGTGAAGAACAGGCCGTCGATACCCGGGTTGGCGGCCAGGGCGATGCCGGTTTCCCGCGCGCCTTGCAGCAGGTTCAACACACCCGCCGGCAGGCCGGCTTCGATCCAGCATTTGACCGTCAGCTCGGCGACTTTCGGGGTCAGTTCGCTGGGCTTGAACAGCACGCTGTTACCCGCCAGCAGGGCAGGAACGATATGACCGTTAGGCAGATGGCCGGGGAAGTTGTAGGGGCCGAACACCGCCACCACGCCGTGGGGCTTGTGCCGCAGTACCGCGGTGGCGTCGCCCAGCGGGCCACTCTTCTCGCCGGTACGCTCACGGTAGCTCTGCACCGAGATCGCGATCTTGTTGACCATGCTGGTCACTTCGGTGGCGGCTTCCCACAGCGGCTTGCCGGTTTCCTCACCGATGCAGCGGGCGAGTTCGTCGGCATGGCTTTTCAGGCTGGTGGCAAAGGCTTCCAGCACCCCGATCCGCTCGTCCAGCGAACGCCTGGCCCAGGCCGGGAATGCCTGGCGCGCGGCCTGCACCGCACTTTCAACCTGGGCGGCGGTGGCGCCGTTGCCCGACCACAGCACCTGCTGGGTCACCGGATTCAACGATTCAAAGGCTTCGCCCTGGCCTGGCAGCCACTGGCCTGCAATGTACAGCGTGTTCATTATTTCGACTCCCGGGAAGCAGACAGCGCAACGGCACGGACCTGATCGCCCGCGTTGAGTTGCAGGCGTTTGGCGGTCAACGCATCAACCACCAGGGTGCCCGACGCAAAGCGCGCAGGTGCGGCGGTGATCCGGCAGTCCTCGCGCTTGCGGTTGTGAATCAGGAAAGGCGTGGCGTCGTCGCCCGGCGTGCCGATGGCCAGCACCAGCGCCTGGCTGTCGCGCACCGCGCGGATCTTGGAGGTTTCGCACTCCACCGCTGGGCCGGCGTCGAAGATGTCGACGTAGCCCTGGTAACTGAAGCCCTCGCTCTTGAGCATGGCCAGGGCCGGCTCGGTATCGGTGTGCACCTTGCCGATCACGTTGCGCGCGCCCTCGGAGAGGAAGCAGGTGTACAGCGGGAACTTCGGCATCAGCTCGGCGATGAACGCCTTGTTGCCCACGCCGGTCAGGTAGTCGGCCTGGCTGAATTCCATCTTGAAGAAGTGCCGGCCCAGGCTTTCCCAGAATGGCGAGCGCCCGGCTTCATCGGACATGCCGCGCATCTCGGCGATGATCTTGTTGCCGAACAGCTGCGGGAATTCGGCGATGAACAGCATGCGCGCCTTGGCCAGCATGCGGCCGTTGAGGCCGGTGCGGTAATCGGCGTGCAGGAACAGCGAACACAACTCGGAATTGCCGGTCAGGTCGTTGGCCAGGAACAGCGTCGGAATCTCGCGGTAGATGTTCAGCTCCTGGGAGGCGCTGACGGTCAGGCCGACCCGGAAGTTGTACCAGGGCTCGCGCAGGCCGACCGCGCCGGCAATCGCGGAAATCCCCACCACGCGACCGTTGTCGTCCTCGAGCACGAACAGGTAATCCGCATCGCCCCGCTCGGCTTCGCCACGGAAGGTCTTTTCCGCCCAGCCCACGCGGTGCTTCAGGCGTTCTTCGTTGGCCGGCAAGGTGGTAAGGCCGGTGCCGGTGCTGCGGGCCAGGTCGATCAGAGCGGGTAAGTCGCTGCTGCGTACGGGACGAACGATCATGCTATCTCCTCAGACGGGCGCCGCTGACGGCCCCCGCGAAACTCGCTTAAGGCGTTAAACCGCCACCAGGCGCACGCTGGCACCTTCGCCGACGCCCAGGGCTTCGGCCGCTTGCAGATCCAGGGTCACCGGTTTGCCCGGCGCGTAATCCAGCTCCAGCATCACCGCGCGGTAATCCTGCAACTGCGCGTTGGCGACCAGGTACTGGCGTCCGCCGCCCTTGGCGACCTCTCCGATCTTCACCGGCACCACGCGGCTCTGGGCGATCGAGCGGATCCCCGAGACCCGCGCGTGCAGGGTCGGGCCACCGTCGAAGATGTCGATGTAATGATCGGTCTCGAAGCCTTCGCGCATCAGGATGTCGAAGGTGATCTGCGCCCGTGGGTGCACCTGGCCCATGGCTTCCTGCGCGGCATCCGGCAGCAGCGGCACATAGATCGGGTAGTGCGGCATCAGCTCGGCGAGGAAGGTGCGGCTTTTCAGCCCGCACAAACGCTCGGCGGCGGCGTAGTTGAGGTCGAAGAAGTTACGGCCGATGGCGTCCCAGAACGGCGAGTCGCCGTTCTCGTCGCTGTAGCCGACGATCTCGGTCACCACCGAATCGGCGAACCGCTCCGGGTGGCTGGCGACGAACAGCAGGCGACCGCGGGAATTGAGTTCCGACCATGGCGAACCCACCAGCTCCGGGACCACATAGAAGCTGGTCAGCAGGCTGTTGCCGGTCAGGTCGTGGCACTGGGAAAGCACATGGATCTTGTTGTGGATCTTCAGCTCGCGGGAGGCATGCACGAAGGTCTCGTTACGGAAGCTGTAGAACGGCTCGGAGTAACCGGCCGAAGCGACGATGGCCGAGCAACCGACCAGCTTGCCGGTTTCGGTGTCCTCGAGGACGAAGAAGTAGCTCTCCTCGCCATTGAAGCTCACCTCGGCGGCGAACGAAGCCTCGCTTGCCGCGATCTTGTCGCTCAGGCGTTCCACGTCATCCGGCAAGGAAGTGACACCAATCGGGCTGTCCGCAGCCAGACGCTGTACCTCGCCCAGATCAGCCATTTGCGCGGGGCGCATCACCAGCATGGTGTCACTCCTTACTCGAAACAGGCCGGCCAGGAGGCCGACTCAGGGAAAAAAATGCCGGGACAGCCCGGCACCGAAAATGGGGCTCGACGCTGGCCCTGAAGACAAGCGCCGAGGAGTACCGCGGCCCGAATCAGGCCTGGGTCAGCTTGGCTACCGCGCGCTCGAAGCGCTGCAGGCCTTCTTCGATGTCCGCTTCCTCGACCACCAGGCTCGGGGCGAAACGCACCACGTCCGGACCGGCCTGGAGGATCATCAGGTTTTCTTTTTCAGCGGCGTTGAACACGTCCTTGGCCTTGCCTTTCCAGGCATCGCTGAGCACGCAACCGAGCAACAGGCCCAGGCCACGCACTTCGGTGAACAGGCCGTACTTCTCGCCGATCTGCTGCAGACGGGTCTTGAAGCGATCGTGCTTGGCCTTCACGCCGTTCAGCACCTCGGGCGTATTGATCACGTCGATCACCGCGCCGGCCACCGCGCATGCCAGCGGGTTGCCGCCGTAGGTGGTGCCGTGGGTACCGACCACCAGGTGCTTGGCCAGCGCTTCGGTGGTCAGCATCGCAGCGATCGGGAAACCACCGCCCAGGCTCTTGGCGCTGGTCAGGATGTCCGGGGTCACGCCGTAGTGCATATAGGCGAACAGCTCACCGCTGCGGCCCATGCCGGTCTGCACTTCGTCGAACACCAGCAGCGCGTTGTGCGCGTCGCACAGCTCGCGGGCGCCTTGCAGGTAAGCCTTCTCGGCTGGCAATACACCGCCTTCGCCCTGGATCGGCTCCAGTACCACCGCGCAGGTCTTGTCCGAAATCGCCGCTTTCAATGCCGCCAGATCGTTGTAAGGAACGTGGGTGATACCGGTGATTTTAGGACCGAAGCCGTCGGAGTACTTCGACTGGCCACCCACGTTCACGGTGAACAGGGTGCGACCGTGAAAGCTGTTGAGGGCTGCGATGATTTCGTATTTTTCCGCGCCGAAACGGTCGAAAGCGACACGACGGGCCAGCTTGAAGGCGGCCTCGTTGGCTTCGGCGCCGGAGTTACAGAAGAACGCGCGCTCGGCAAAGGTGGCGTCGACCAGCTTGTGGGCCAGGCGCAGGGCCGGCTCGTTGGTGAAGACGTTGGATACATGCCACAACTTGTTGGCTTGCTCGGTCAGAGCAGCGACCAGCGCCGGATGAGCGTGGCCCAGTACGTTGACCGCGATCCCGCCGGCAAAGTCGATCAGCTCTCGGCCCGACTGATCCCAGACTCGGGAACCCGCGCCACGCACAGGAATGAAAGCTGCAGGTGCATAGTTGGGAACCATGACCTGATCGAAATCGGCGCGTTGCACCGGAGCTTGCTCAACGGACATCGGAGTCTCCTGAAGAGGAACGCCTGCCTGAAACTGGCGAGCGATGGGGGGATTGTAAGGACAGTTTTCTGCCCGGCCTTGTCGCCAAGCGACAACTTCTTATAGCGCCAACCCCGGTTTTACGCGGGTTTACGGCAATGCGACAAATAGCGTCGCAAAGGCGCAGTTTAAACTGCTGGAGGCTTTAACGGCAGGATTGTCCAACGATTTGCGCCACACATTAGGACGCCATCGCGAGCAAGCTTCGCTCCTACAGAAGAATGCATTCCGTGTAGGAGCGAAGCTTGCTCGCGATAAAAGTCTGACAGGCAAAACGAAGAGGCGGATCAACCGCGCTCGGAAGGCACCGAAGACAGTTCGAACGGGCTGCTGCTACGCCGCTGGTTGCGGTCTTCCCGCGGCGTGGCGCCGAAGAAGTTGCGGTAGGCGCTGGAGAAATGCGGCCCCGAGGAGAAACCGCAGGACAGGCCGATCTGGATGATCGACTTGCTGGTCTGCATCAGCATCTGTCGCGCCTTGTTCAGGCGCAGCTCCAGGTAATACTGGCTCGGCACACGATTGAGGTATTGCTTGAAGATCCGCTCCAGTTGCCGCCGCGAGACGCACACATGCTGGGCAATCTCGTCGGTGGTCAGCGGCTCCTCGATATTGGCTTCCATCAGCAGCACCGCCTGGGTCAGCTTCGGGTGGCTGGAACCCAGGCGGTTCTGCAACGGAATGCGCTGGCGCTCGCCACCTTCGCGGATACGCTCGACCACCAACTCTTCCGAGACCGCGCCGGCCAATTCCGCGCCGTGGTCACGGGCCAGCACCGCCAGCAACAGATCCAGCACCGACATTCCGCCGCACGCCGTCAGGCGATCGCGATCCCAATCGAACAGATGACTGGTGGCGATGACCTTGGGGAAGCGCTCGGCAAAATCGTCCTGCCAGCGCCAGTGCACCGCAGCCCGATAACCGTCGAGCAAACCCAGCTGCGCCAAGGGATACACACCGGCAGACAAACCACCGATCACACAGCCGGCGCGCACCAGCTGCTTGAGCGCACTGCTCAGGGCCGGTGCCAGGGTGGCAGGCGGCTCATCGGCCAGCAGGAACAGTTTCTGGCAGCCTTCGAGCTTGCCCGACCAAGGTTCGCCCGGCAGCTGCCAGGCGCCATCGGCCGGAGCTTCGGCCTGCAGGAAGGCCAGTTCGTAGACCACTTCCGGATGCACGCGCTGAGCGACACGCAAGGCCTCCTCGGCCAGCGCCAGCGTCAAGGCTTTAGTGCTGGGCCAAATCAGGAAACCAATTCGATGGGCAGTCATGGCGGGCAATCCGAAACGAAAACAGTGTTAGAGGCCAAAGGCGGCTGCAACCAAATTAGACCATCTGGCGCGCGGTGCGCAGCATGACCTAATTTGGTGCATTACGGGAGTGATTTACTTCAGGCTGCCCGAGAGGAATTGTTGCAAACGTTCCGATTGCGGATTGACCAGCACTTCGCGCGGGTTGCCGCTTTCTTCCACCAGGCCCTTGTGCAGGAATATCAGCTGGTTCGAGACTTCACGGGCAAAGCCCATTTCGTGGGTCACCACCACCATGGTCCGACCTTCCTGGGCCAGGGCCTGCATCACTTTCAGCACGTCGCCCACCAGCTCGGGGTCGAGCGCCGAAGTCGGCTCGTCGAACAGCATGACCTCAGGCTCCATCGCCAGCGCACGGGCGATCGCCACGCGCTGCTGCTCGCCACCGGACATATGGCCCGGGTAGGCATCCTTGCGATGCGCCACGCCGACCTTGGCCAGGTAGTGCTCGGCCTTTGCACGGGCTTCGGCCTTGGGTACGCCGAGCACATGCACCGGCGCTTCCATGATGTTTTCGATGGCGGTCATGTGCGACCACAGGTTGAAGTGCTGGAACACCATCGACAGGCGCGAACGCATGCGTTGCAGCTGTTTTGGATCCGCCGCCTTCAGCGCGCCGTCCTTGTTCGCCACCAGTTTCAACTCTTCGTTGTTCAGCAGGATCTTGCCGGCGTGCGGCTGCTCCAGCAGGTTGATGCAACGCAGGAAGGTGGATTTGCCGGAGCCACTGGAGCCGATGATGCTGATCACATCGCCAGCCGCCGCTTTCAGGGACACGCCCTTGAGCACTTCGTGACTGCCATAGCGTTTATGCAGGTCTTGGACTTCAAGTTTGTACATGCTGTCGGTTCTCACAAAAGCAGTCAGTCGTTGAGCAAGCGCCCGTGCCGCAGCGCTTCGCGCCCCGCCACCTTGGCCAGCCAGAAACCGGGTTGGGCGTAACGCAGCCGCTCAACGGCGAACAACACGCCGCTGGTGCCAGCACACAAGGTGCTGACCCGATCGGATAAGGGATCAATCACTTCAAAAATCGGCTCGCCCTTCTCCACCCAGCTACCGGCCGGACGCAGAAAACTCACCACGCCGGGATGCGGCGCAAACAACAATTCGGTGCCTTCGAAAGGCATGGCCTCGCACGCCTCATGCTGCGGCGCCGGCCACTCACCCGCAATCAGCCCTTGCTCGGCGAGAAACGCCAGGATGCCTTCGGCGTGCGCCTCGGCTTGCGGGCGACCGGTGTCGGCCTGGCCGCCCAGCTCAAGGGTGGTCGCCAGGCAGGCCAGCGGAATCTGCGCCTGCGGGAACTGGCGCGACAGGCGCAGCCAGGGCAGCGAACAGGCTTCGTCGAACGAGCTGCCGCCGGAATCTTCCGCCAGCAGACCGACCCGCACATTCAGATGAGCCGCCAGGGAACGCCATTGCGGCCAATGCTGCGGCAAGGCGTACATATGCAGCGCCGCTTCCGCATCGCAGTGCAGGTCCAGCACCACATCCGCAGTGCAGGCGTGGCTCAGGAGGATGCGCTGCATACCTTGCAGCTGGCTCGATGGCGCTGGCAGTTCGGCCAGCACATCGCTCATGGCCTGGCGAATCATCTGGATATTGGCGTGCGGATCATCCCCCAGGCACCCATCCAGACGGGCCGCGACCGGCGCACTCAGCTCGACGAAATCGCGGTTGAAGTTCTTGCCGCTGCCGGCCTCGAAGCGCCCCTGGTGATTACCTTGCAACAGTTGGCCCAAGCCCATCGGATTGGCCACCGGCACCAGTTCGATCACGCCATTCAGCGCACCCTGGGCCTCCAGTTCGGCCAGACGCTTTTTCAGCTCCCAGGCGGTGCGCATCCCAGGCAGTTCGTCCGCATGCAGGCTGGCCTGGATATAGGCCTTGCGCTCGCCGCGGCCGAAACGGAACACCGAGATCTGCCGCTCGCTGCCCAGGTGGCTCCACGGCAATGCGTGGTCAATGCGTTCCATATCAGTGCTTCCGCGGCGCCAGGTAGCGCAGCCAGCGGCCTTCGGCCAGCTTGAACAGGCGCACCAGGATAAAGGTCAGGCACAGGTAGAACACACCGGCGGTGATGTAGGCCTCGAACGGCAGGTAGTACTGCGCGTTGACCGTACGGGCCGCACCGGTGATGTCGATCAGGGTCACGATGGAAGCCAGGCTGGTGGTCTGCAGCATCATGATCACTTCGTTGCTGTACTGCGGCAGCGCCCGACGCAGGGCCGAGGGCAGCAGGATGCGGGCATACATCTTGTAGCGCGACATGCCCATGGCCTTGGCCGCCTCGATCTCGCCGTTCGGCGTGGCCTTGAGGCTGCCGGCGATGATTTCCGCGGTATAGGCGCTGGTGTTGATGGCGAACGCCAGGCAGGCACAGAAGGTCGCGCTGGACAGCCACGGCCAGAGGAAGCTTTTGCGCACCACATCGAACTGCGCCAGGCCGTAGTAGATCAGGAACAGCTGCACCAGCATCGGCGTGCCGCGGATCACATAGGTGTAGAGCCAGGCGCTGAGGTTGACGATCGGCTGCTTGGACACCCGCATCAGCCCCAGGGGCAGCGCCACCAGCAGACCGAAGAACAGCGACAGGGCCAAGAGTTTCAGGGTGGTCAGCAAGCCACTGAAATACAGCGGCAAGGCCTCATAGATGACGTTGTAGTCGAAGATCATAGATCAGCCGCCCTTACGCCTACCGAGTAGCGCTTCTCAAGGTGACGCAATGCCAGCAACGAGACACTGGTGATCACCAGGTACATCGCCGCCACCGCGAGGAAGAAGGTGAAAGGCTCGCGGGTGGCGTCAGCCGCCTGCTTGGCCTTGAACATCATGTCTTGCAGGCCCACCACCGAAATCAGCGCGGTGGCCTTGGTCAGTACCAGCCAGTTGTTGGTGAAGCCTGGAATCGCCAGGCGGATCATCTGCGGCACCAGCACCCGGAAGAACACCTGGAAGCTGTTCATGCCGTAGGCCATGCCCGCTTCCGCCTGCCCCTTGGGGATCGCCATGAAGGCCCCGCGGAAGGTTTCCGACAGGTAGGCGCCGAAGATGAAGCCCAGGGTGCCGATACCGGCGGCCAGCGGGTTCAGGTCGATGTAGTCGTCGTAACCCAGCATGGGCGCGACACGGTTGAGCAGGTCCTGGCCGCCGTAGAAGATCAGCAGGATCAGCACCAGGTCGGGAATCCCGCGGATCACCGTGGAATACAGGTCGCCCAGCCACGCCAGCCAGCGCACCGGCGAGAGGCGCAGCGCGACCCCGATCAGACCCAGAACGATGGCCAGGGCCATGGACGACAAGGCAAGCTGAAGCGTCAGCCAAGCGCCATCGAGGATGACAGCCCCGTAGCCTTTCAACATGATTCAGGTCCTCGAAAATTGGGATGAAAAAATGGCGCAAACTTCAGAGATTCTGCTGCTTGCGCCATCTCGGACTTGCTGACTCGACGATTTACTGGCCGTAAATGTCGAAATCGAAGTACTTGTCCTGGATTTGCTTGTACTTGTCGTTCTCGCGAATGGCAGCGATCGCACCGGTGATCTTGTCTTTCAGCGCATCGCCCTTGCGTACGGCGATACCCACGCCGTCGCCGAAGTATTTGGTGTCGGTGAACGCCGGGCCGACGAACGCGAAGCCTTTGCCGGCGTCGGTTTTCAGGAAGCCGTCGTTCAACAGGGTAGCGTCCGCCACGGTGCCATCGAGGCGACCGGCCGCGACGTCCAGGTAGATCTCGTTCTGCGAGCCGTATGGCTTGATCTCGGCACCCAGCGGGGCCAGTACTTCACGGGCGAAACGCTCGTGGATCGAACCACGCTGCACGCCGATGTTCTTGCCCTTGAGCTCGGCCAGGCCGTCGCTGACCTGGGTACCGGCCTTCATGACCAGGCGCGCAGGGGTGTTGTAGTACTTGCCGGTGAAGTCCACGGACTTCTTGCGGTCATCGGTGATCGACATGGACGACAGGATCGCATCGATCTTGCGCACCTTGAGTGCAGGGATCAGGCCGTCGAACTCCTGCTCGACCCACACACACTTGACCTTCATTTCTTCGCACAGGGCGTTGCCGATGTCGTAGTCGAAACCGACGATGCTGCCATCCGGAGCCTTGGAGGCGAATGGAGGGTAAGCCGCTTCGATACCAATTTTCAGAGGCTTTTCATCGGCGAATGTCGGCAGGGAAAGTACGGAGGACAGTGCCAGGGCGCCAAGAAGCACGAGTTTCTTCATCTTAGGACTCCATCGGTAAAGGGCGAAAACGGCAGAGTGAGCGACAGCCCAATATGCGAATGGGTGGAACCTGATAGCGGTGCTGCGTCCTTGAGGACCTGGCCATGAACCCCATGCGGGTTTCCGGCAGGCTACGACGAGCGAGTGATCGGCATTCTAACGACAGGCCCGAAGCCGATATTTCCTCAATGCGACAACAAATTACAGAAGCACTGAGAAACCAGGTCGAGCACATTGACAGCTCTTCAAGTTTATGCAAGAGCAAAAGACGATAAACCTATCTACGTTGCAAATTGCGGGCCTATTATTCGCAAAGCCTTCTATTCCGGCAAGCGCAGCGTTATGACTTATTTTTTGCAGCCCCGAAAAGGCCCTGAAACGGGGCCTGGCGTTTCTCATTGCCCCGAATCCGGGCAGCGGGTTACACATTCCCTGCTGCCGGTAACATTCAGATACGCCTGATGGACATGCCGATATTTATTCGATCGAAAAGCCGCTGCCTGTAGCCGCTGCCTGTAGCCGCTGCCTGTAGCCGCTGCCGCAGGCTGCGGCTACAGGAGGCGGCAGTAACACCCATAAAAAAGCCCCGCCCGGCACAAGGCCGGGCGGGGCTTTCACTGAGACCGATTCGTCTTAGGCGACGTTCATGGTCTTGTGGGTATCGACCAGATGCTGCACCACGCCCGGGTCGGCCAGGGTGGAAATATCCCCCAGGCTGTCGTATTCCGCCGTGGCGATCTTGCGCAGGATACGGCGCATGATCTTCCCGGAACGGGTCTTCGGCAGCCCCGGCGCCCACTGGATGACATCCGGCGAGGCGATCGGACCGATCTCCTTGCGCACCCAGTTCTTCAGTTCCAGGCGCAGTGCTTCGCTTGGTTCTTCGCCACCGTTGAGGGTGACGTAGACATAGATGCCCTGCCCCTTGATGTCGTGGGGCACACCGACCACCGCCGCTTCGGCGACTTTCGGGTGCGCGACCATGGCGCTTTCGATCTCGGCAGTCCCCATGCGGTGGCCGGAGACGTTGAGCACGTCGTCCACCCGCCCGGTGATCCACCAGTAGCCGTCTTCATCGCGACGGGCACCGTCACCGGTGAAGTACATGCCACGGAAGGTCTTGAAGTAGGTATCGACGAAACGATCATGGTCGCCATACAGGGTGCGCGCCTGGCCTGGCCACGAATCGAGGATCACCAGGTTGCCTTCGGCGGCGCCCTCGATGATGTTGCCCAGGTTGTCCACCAGCGCCGGCACCACACCAAAGAACGGACGAGCCGCCGAACCCGGCTTGAGGGCATGGGCGCCCGGCAGCGGGCTCATCAGGGTCGCGCCGGTCTCGGTCTGCCACCAGGTATCAACGATCGGGCAACGGGATTGACCGACGTTCTTGTAGTACCAGTCCCAGGCTTCCGGGTTGATCGGCTCACCCACCGAACCCAGCAGGCGCAGGCTGCTGCCATCGGCGCCTTCGCAGGCGGCGCTACCCGAGGCCATCATGGCGCGGATCGCGGTCGGCGCGGTGTAGAGGATATTGACCTTGTGCTTGTCGACGATCTTCGCCACGCGGGTCACGTCCGGGTAGTTCGGCACGCCCTCGAACAGCACGGTGGTCGCGCCATTGGCCAGCGGGCCATAGACGATATAGGTATGGCCGGTGACCCAGCCGACGTCGGCGGTGCACCAGTAGATTTCCCCCGGACGGTAATCGAACACGCGCTCGTGGGTCAGGGCCGCATACAGCAGGTAGCCGCCAGTGGTGTGCTGCACGCCTTTGGGCTTACCGGTGGAACCGGAGGTATAAAGGATGAACAGCGCTTCCTCGGCGCCCATTTCTTTTGGTGCGCAGACGGTACCGGCCACCTTCATCAAGTCTTCGTACCAGATGTCGCGATGCTGGTTCCACTTGATCTGGCCATTGGTGCGCTTGCACACGATGACCTTCTGGATGCTGCTGGTTTCCGGGTTGGTCAGCGCGTCGTCGACATTGGCCTTGAGCGGAATCTTCTTGCCCGCGCGGATGCCTTCGTCAGCAGTGATCACCACCTTGGACTTGCAGTCGATGATGCGGCCCGCCAGTGCTTCCGGCGAGAAGCCGCCGAACACCACCGAGTGAATCGCACCGATCCGGGTACAGGCCAGCATGGCGACCACGGCCTCGGGGATCATCGGCATATAGATAGTCACCACGTCGCCGCGGTGCACGTCCTGGCCACGCAGGGCGTTGGCGAACTTGCAGACTTGTTCGTGCAGTTCGCGGTAGGTGATGTTGCGGCTTTCGGAAGGATCGTCGCCCTCCCAGATGATCGCGATCTGATCGCCGCGCTCGGCCAGGTGGCGATCCAGGCAGTTGTAGGAAACGTTGAGGGTGCCGTCGGCAAACCACTTGATATCGACATGGTGATCGTCGAAGGAGGTCTGCTTCACCGTGGTGAAAGGCTTGATCCAGTCGAGGCGCTTGGCTTGTTCGCGCCAGAAGCCGTCCGGGTTGACGACCGACTGCTGGTACATGGCCTTGTAGGTCGCCTCGTCAGTCAGCGTGTTGGCCGCAACCTCGGGACGAACGGGATACAGAGAAGCCGCACTCATCTTTCTTACCTCGGTGACATAGTTGTTGTTGTATGACCCCGTTGTAGCCGGGGCGGGCCTATAGAACCATTCGACGATGGTAGTAACAACCCCCGGCCACTCCCCCTGAAAAGTGCTTTAGCCCTTCTATTACGGTACTTGCAGCAGCTTCTGCGGCAAGTAGCAGACCGCTGCCAGGCCACTGAAGGTCGTTTTTGCCGGGATTGTTACAAAAAACGTCAATAGTGTTTATCAAAAGCACGCCTGTATAGCGCCTACTCAGGCGCCTAAAATCAACCTCGCCAACAAGGCAATGTGATTAACCAAGTTACAGCCCCCACGAAGGCAGTTAATCCAGACTTCCACTCAAGTTCCACACGCAGCCCCATAAAGGCTGCGTGACCCCACACGACCTTAGAAAGGTGAAATCAAAATGAAAGCTTTATTAGTTCTGGCCCTCAGCAGTCTTTGCGCTACAGCAATGGCCGACGAGATCCCGACTGATGTCGCCAGCCAGCAACCGCCCGTAGAGGAATACTCTTACTCGTCCGACCTGGACATCGCCAAAGTTATATCCATGAGCGAAGTTCCTGATGTATGCGAAGTTGTACCCGCGCGTATGGAATATGAAGACTCGAAAGGCCTGCGGCATATTCTGCAATACCGCGTCATGGGTAACGGCTGCTCTAACGGCTGATATTCAAGTTACTCTTAAAGTTCCAATAAGTGCCGGCCGCAAGAGCTCTTTCTTGCGGCAAAGATGGCCAGATGCACAACTGAAACCAGACGTGTTGCAAGCCATCGCCCAACGCAGTGCGACCACGGCCTTCGCACTCCCTTTTCTCATCTGTCGAGCCAGCTTGCCGGGAGCGTTTTTGTATCGCTCCGAGGGGCTTGATGGAGCTCTGCAAATGCTTTCTCGAGCGTCAGAAGCGACCTCGGATGGCAAGCCAGGACAGTAGTGTTTCAAAGGTCAAAAATTGACCATCCAACACAAGATGTAGTGGCAAAAGAGTTTTTTTGCTTACTTTTTGAGCAAAAACCCCACTCGACAATTTTCAGCAGAAATTGAACACAATCCTGTCTACCAAAGCCCCTGCCCTTCCCTGTAAGTCACGTCCTACGGGGCTTGCAGAGCATCGCGCAAAATCTTCAACGCCTGCGATCAACTCGAGGCGGCAAAAACACGCCAAACGGGGTGAAAAAAAATCTTCGCCGGCCAAAGCCTTGTAAACCCTCGCTCCGCCGCGATAACGCCCCTCGCCGGCCGAATCGTGAGCCACTTCGTCGCACCACAGCGGCAAAAAAGTCCCTATAATGCGGCCTTAAAACGGGCCTGCAATATTCCCTTACAGGGATAAACAGCCAATCCGAAGCCAGCGCAGAAATCGACCCGGTCCTCTGTGCCCATAACCGCCTCGGAACTCCCGTACATATTTTTGTTTATTGCCTGCGTTAGCTGCTGCAACAAACGATTCCTTAAGATCCAACGCGGCCAGTTCGGCCGTGTGAAAAGCCAACCATCAGTTTTCACACGGGCATCTGGCCCTCACGCAGGAGACGACACGTCATGCTGAGCTGGGACGAATTCGACAAAGAAGAAGGCGAAGTCGCCGTTAAAGGCGCCAACGCCGGCCACGCTGCCGAAGCTGCCATGGACAAACTCGACAGCGCCGGTGGTGCCGCCGCTCTCGAAGCCCGCGCCGTAACCGCCAACGATTCTGCTGCCGTTGCCCGTGCCAAGGCCTCTCTGGACCAGCTCGACATCGCCGAAGGCCTGGCCGAGTTGGAAGGTGCTTCCGCCCGTGTCGCCGTCGATGAAAAGCGCATGATCAACTGCCGCGCCGACCTCAACCAGCTCGTGCCATTCAAATATGACTGGGCCTGGCAGAAGTACCTGGACGGTTGCGCAAACCACTGGATGCCGCAAGAAGTCAACATGACCGCCGACATCGCCCTCTGGAAAAACCCGGAAGGCCTGACCGACGACGAACGCCGCATCGTGATGCGCAACCTGGGCTTCTTCTCCACCGCCGACTCCCTGGTTGCCAACAACCTGGTGCTGGCCGTGTACCGCCTGATCACCAACCCGGAATGCCGCCAGTACATCCTGCGCCAGGCGTTCGAAGAGGCGATCCACACCCACGCCTACCAGTACTGCATCGAATCGCTGGCCATGGATGAAGGCGAAATCTTCAACATGTACCACGAGATTCCATCGGTCGCGAAGAAAGCGGCCTGGGGCCTGAAGTACACCCGTTCGATCTCCGATCCGAAGTTCGAAACCGGCACCGTCGACACCGACAAAGAGCTGCTGCGCAACCTGATCGCCTACTACTGCGTTCTGGAAGGCATCTTCTTCTACTGCGGCTTCACCCAGATCCTGTCCATGGGCCGCCGCAACAAAATGACCGGCGTCGCCGAGCAGTTCCAGTACATCCTGCGCGACGAATCCATGCACCTGAACTTCGGTATCGACGTGATCAACCAGATCAAGATCGAAAACCCGCACCTGTGGGATGCCGAGATGAAGGAAGAAGCCACCCAGATGATCCTCCAGGGCACCCAACTGGAAATCGAATACGCTCGCGACACCATGCCGCGCGGCGTACTGGGCATGAACGCAGCGATGATGGAGGACTACCTCAAGTTCATCGCCAACCGTCGCCTGTCGCAGATCGGCCTGAAAGAAGAATACCCAGGCACCACCAACCCGTTCCCATGGATGAGCGAAATCATGGACTTGAAGAAAGAGAAGAACTTCTTCGAGACTCGGGTGATCGAGTATCAAACTGGCGGCGCGCTGAGCTGGGATTGATTCCGAGCTCCTGCCCTGTGCCGATCTCGATCTGAATCGGCACAACGAAAGATCAAAAAAAGCCCTGACTTGTTCAGGGCTTTTTTATTGGGGGAGCGAGCTCCCCCGCTTCCAGGCCAATCATCCGGCCCGGATCGATATCTGCTCAATCGGCAGAAGCCAGGACTCCACGAATCTCCTGTTTCACCGCCTCGAAATCCGCCGCCGCGCGGGGATCGTCCAGCAGCCGGGCCGCCAACACCGCGGCGCTTATCTTTCCGCCCTCCAGGTCGCTGGGGAAATGCACACCGGCAATGACTCGGCTGTCGGCATTGATCTGTGCGCGGCTGAACAGCTCGCTGCGTTTCTCCGGCAGCGCCATGCTCAGCAAGGTGGCATTGAGATACCCATTCATCGAGTGACCGCTGGGGTAGGAATCGCCCTCGGGTGGCGGCAATACCGGCTTCACCAGTGCCGAGGCTTCGTATGGGCGCGGCCGACCATAGCTGTGCTTGGCCGGCATCAGGAACTGCACCAGGTCTTCCTGGGCCCGCCGGAAGAAGGCACGGGTCAGCGGCAGGCGCTCGATGCTGAAACCGGCACCGAGGGATTCCCTGGCGAAGTGGAACACGCTGTCCTCCCATTCATCATCCTGCTGGACCTGGCTCACCTGCGCCCTGCTGCGCGCCGCCTGGGCCGCCAGCACCGCTTTCAAATCACTGTGCTGCAGCGACGAATCGACGGCAGGTGGTGGCGGCAGGTAGTCGGCCAGCTGGAACTGATTCGCCGGCAGATAAGGCAAGGCCGCCTGCTCCGCCAGGACGATCCCCGCGCCGGACAGGGCCAAAAAAAACAGCAATGAACGCGTCAGAACAGGCATATCAAGGTCCTCGTTATTGTGAGGAGAAAAGCCGTTTGGCTTGTTCCCACCGGACCTTCACTCATGAGGCCGGCGCCTTCTTATCGACCATTTCCCTGGGGCTTACTTGTCCCTCCTTGCCAAGGGTATGACAGGCGCTGCCAGGACCAGGACTGAAAGCTAAGCTTTTGTTTTTACAAGCTTTAGCGCGTAAGACTCATCTCTGGATAGTGAGAGTTTTGTTAATTAAAACTGTAGGAAATTTCGCAGACCCACCCCCGCCAAAAACAATGAAATGCTCCCGCGATGACACGGAAGATTCAGGGAGGCTGTCTGCTTGATTCGCTCTGACGCGGGATCTTTTCTCGAGCACACTCGCTCCTAAAAAGGGAGCGGCTGGAACAGGATCACGGCTTGCTCTGCTCAAGCGGACGCCAATCGAAATGCTGCCGTTCGCCGACGCCATTGAAGTCGACGCGATAGGTGTGTTGCTTGCCGCCGATATCGCAGACGCCGATCAGGTCGTGGTTATGCTGCTCGCGAGGCGGTGGCATCTGGATACGCACGGTGCCGTGGCAGTTTTCGTAGTTGCAGGGTGCGGTATTGCGATACAGCAGGTAGTCGCCACTTTCATCACGCTCGACCCAACGCCCATCGATGAACCGTGCCTGGTCGGGCGGAATGCTGGCGGTGGCCATCTTGCGTTTGCCGTTGCACAGCATCACCCCACCCATGGCGACGGCCATGATGAGGTAGGCCAGGATCCGCGACTCCACATTGAAGTAGGAAAGGATGCCCAACGCGTCGGCCAGGATCGACATGACCGAAAGCGCCAGCGCCGGCAGCGACAGGAAAAATGCCACCGCGCCTTTGATGACGCTGCCCCGGCTCACCCGCTCGACGCTCCTGGGGTCGATGACGAACTGAATGCTGGTGCGCTCGGGCGCCTGATTCTGGGCAATGTTGATGTGGTTGGCATCGCCAATGGAGCCGATATTGATGCGGTTACCGTCAGACATGAACCTGAGCCCTTTCCGGTTATGGGTGGATCGCGCTACCTACAAGATTATGCCGAGATAGGCACCCATGCTTGAAAAGATCAGTGCACTCCCCTTCACCACCCGCTATTAATAGCCTTCTTCACTCAAGGACCCGAGCCCCATGAAATTCGACACCGCCTACTGCATCAGCCTCGACGACAAGCTGTCGATCTATGACGTGCGCGATCTGAATTTCGACGAGACCATGGCCTTCGACTCGGCCAAGGAACAGTTCCAGTGCCCCAATGACGCCTGTCGCGCGGCCTTTGCCGTGGACAACCAGTTGGGCACCTTCAATGCCAAGAACGTCAATTACATCCGCACCCCGCACTTCAAGAACCTGCCCGGCACCCGGCATATCGAGGGCTGTCCGTATGGCACCAGCAGGACCCTGGCAGCCGGCTTGGAAGGCGCGCAGGACGAGGATGATCGGGAAGAGCACTTCCCGTCGGAATTGCTCCTGACCCGCCGCGAATATGCGCGCAAGCCCTCCACCCCGTCAGCGGATGTCGACACGCCAAGCACTGCAGCGCCCGCCCCCTCCTCCAGCCCGCGCACGCCTCATCCAGCCCAGGCCAGCACGCCGGACAAGACCAGCGTCTTTGCCCATCCGGTGGAGTGTTTCGTGTCGAATATCGACGACAAGGAACTGCTCAAGCGTATGCCGCTGAAGATCGGCGAGCACACGGCGTCCTATGCCTCGTTCTTCAAGAAGATCGAATACCTGCTGGACAACAAGGGGTTGATCTACTGGGGCAAGATCAAGGAGATCAAGGACTACACTCAGAGCTTTCGCATCGACTTCGAACAGAAAGTCTGGTTCAAGCAGGCCGACGAGGCGAAAAAGAAGCCCTACTCGGTCAACGTCTACCTGAGCAAAAAACTGATCGAGAACTACCGCAAGCGCAAAGCCTTCCTCGAAGAGATCAAGCACGCCATCGACAGCGAACAAGAGCTGTATTGCTTCTTTTATGGGGTGACCCCGGAGTTGAAACAGGTACCAAGCAAGAAGCATCCCGAACAGACGTTCGGGGTATTCAGCGCCAACATCGAAAACCTCGACCACTTCATCATTCGTGAAGCACCGGGGTTGGCAACGGGCTAGCCCTTAGCTGACCAGCATGCCGAGCATCACCAGCACCAGCAGGCCGATATACACCTGCGCATGCAACCGATCGGGAATGCGCCCGATCCACGGCGTGGCCAGGCGGATGCCCAGCAATGAGCCGAGGGTCAACACGGCAAAGGCCAGCAGATCGACATAGCCAATAAACCAGGGCCCCAGATCGAAACGGCTGAAGCCGGCCAGGGCCATATAGGTGAGAGTCCCGGCCAGGGCCACCGGCACGCTCAGCGGGTTGGCCATGGACGTGGCCTGGGTCATGCTCAGGCCACAGCGACGCAGCAGGGGCACGGTCATCACGCTGCCGCCGACACCCAGGAAGGTCGCGATGGCCCCGATGCCCAGGCCACCGGTGTATTCCAGTCGCCCCAGGCGGCGCGGCGCACGGGTGTCGCCCTGTTCGAGAAAGCCACGACGCATCAGGCAATCGGCAATGGTCAGCGCCAGGTAGGCGATAAAGGCGTAACGCATCACCTCACCACTGACCGCCATCGCCAGGACCGCTCCCGCTATCGCTCCCAGCCCGATATAACCACCCAGCGGCCACAGGTAATGCCGGATCAGATTGCCGGCGCGGCGATGCTTGCCGGTGGCCATCAACGCATTGACGATCATCACGCAGGTCGAGGTGGCGACCGCTACATGCATGGCCGACTGGGCAACGGCATCGTCAGCGCCGTGGCTGCCCAGCAGCAGGCGATACAGCAGCGGCACCACCACAAAACCGCCACCAAAACCGAACAGCACCGCGCTGATCCCGCTCATGCAGCCGAACAGCACCAGCCATAGATAAAACATCGAAGATCCTCCGTTGGCAGAAGACCTCGACGATAGAGCGCCAGGGCTTGGCCGGCTTTAGCAAGTCAGCCAATACTGTTTGCATTTACGCCAACCCGCGGACGCCTGACGCCATGCGTAACATTTCGATCGACCGGCTGGATCATACCCCACGCGCCGTGGTGGCGATCGGTACCGATTACCCCCACGGCCACCTGTTGCCAAGCCATAGCCATCGCCGTGCGCAGCTGTTGTATGGCGCCACCGGGGTGATGCAGGTCAGCACTACGAACGGCCGCTGGGTAGTGCCGCCACAGCGCGCGGTATGGATTCCACCCCGGGTCGCCCATGAGGTGCTGATGCTTGGGGTCAGCACCCGCAGCCTGTACATCGAACCGGAGGCGATGCCGGCATTGGGCGATGAGTGCCAGGTGATCAGCGTGTCGCCGCTGATGCGTCAGTTGCTGATGGAGGCGGTGGATCTGCCGCTGGTGTATGACGAGGACGGACGCGACGGCGTGCTGATCAGCCTGTTGCTGCATGAACTGAGCCGCACCACCCGCCTGCCCCTGCACATTCCCCTGCCCGAAACGCCGCGCCTGCTCACCCTGTGCCAGGCCTTCCTGCAGCAACCCAATGCCCACCAGTCCCCCGAGCAATGGGCGCAGCAGCTGCATATCAGCCTGCGCACCTTCAACCGGCTGTTCCGCGAGCAGACCGGCATGAGTTTCGTCCAGTGGCGCCAGCGCGCCTGCGTGGTCAGGGCCTTGACCCGACTGGCCGCGGGCGAGGCGGTGACGCGAATCGCCCTCGATTTCGGCTATGACAGCCCCGCCGCCTTTTCCACCATGTTCCGCCGGGTAGCGGGGCAACCACCCAGCGCCTACCTGGAAACCGGGGCATAGCGCCGGGACAAGCCTTGTCACGAAGACGTTGGGGCGATCGGCAAAATGAGTTTGATCCGGACGCAAAACAACTGTACAAATAAACAGTATTTTATCAACTCATCTTCATTCGCTTCCGGAGAAAACCCATGGCCTCACTCGCGATGAAAGTCACCCTGGAACGTATCGCCCTTTTCCAGTTCACCCCAGAACACTGCCTTCAGGCCCGCGCCATGCTGGGTTGGAGCCAGGAACATCTGTCACAGGAGTCCGGCGTCTCGGTCGCCGCCATTCGCCGCTTTGAGGCGGGCGGCGATTTGCTCGACGTGACCCGGCTGGCACTGGCCTTTCGCCTGGAAGCAGAAGGCCTGGTGTTCTTCCCCGGCTTCGCCCCGGGACGTGGCATGAACATCAAGGGCGCCACGCCCAATCCGATGGAACGGCCCGACTACGCCATGATCGAGTGATCCAGGGCGCTCAGTACCTCTTCCTGTAATGCCTGCACCGAGCGGTGAGTGGCATCGAGGCGGATGACCGGGCAGCTCAGCCCGGTGATCCAGCTTTCATGTCGGCGCAGGCTGCGCGTACCTTGGCCTCCCGTGTCGTAGCCGGCCGCCCAGGCAAGAAAGGTTTGAGTAGCGAGGTGGCGTTCGCCGCCCTCATGGATCTGCTCGCCATAACGCTGAAACTCACGCACCCGCAAACGCTGCAGGCGGATCTCGGGGTCCAGGCGGAGGAAAATGGCATGGGTGAAGGTCGGAATCATCGGATCGCCCCAGCCGCACAAGGAGCCGGACAGCACCCAGCTGTCCAACCCGGCCACCTGCTGCTGTAACAGCTGGATGCGCTCGTCCCGTGGACGGCGCAGGCTGAAAGGCTGTTCGCTGGGGCGCCAGAAAAAGTTATCGGAGTCGAAGTGCGCGATAGCCAAACGCTGGGCCAGCGCCTGGCCCAAGGTCGTGGTGCCGGAACCGGACGCGCCAAACAGATGAAGCCGATAAGCCATCACCAGGTCCGTCGAGGGTATTGGGGGAGTTCTCTAGATACTCCCCAGGCCCGGACACGGCAACCTGGCGATGGCCGGGCTCAGGGAGTAGCCGATGAAGGGTCTACAGATCGCTGGCCGTTACCTGCTCGGCCATGGGGTCGACCTCCATCCACCAGGCGTGCCCCCGTTGCGGGTGCGCCAGGTTGAAGGCCTCACCCATCTGCGGCGTGGCAATGGCGATGCTGCGTTCCCAGGCCAGCGAGAGGATGCGGTCGAACGGTTCGTACCAGGCATGCATCGACAGGTCGAACGTGCCGTTGTGGATGGGTAACAACCAGCGGCCCTTGAGGTCGATGTGCGCCTGCAAGGTCTGCTCCGGCTGCATGTGCACGCCCGGCCACTCGACGTTGTAGGCGCCGGTTTCCATCAGGGTCAGGTCGAAAGGGCCGTAACGTTCGCCGATCCGCTTGAAGCCGTCGAAGTAACCGCTGTCACCGCTGAAGAAGATCCGGGTGTCGCCATCGATCATCACCCAGGACGCCCACAGCGTGTTGTTGCCGTCGAACAGGCCACGGCCGGAGAAATGCTGCGAAGGCGTGGCGATAAAACGAATGCCATCGACTTCCGTGCCTTCCCACCAATCCAGCTGGCGTACCTTGTCGGCCGGTACGCCCCACTTCACCAGGGTGTCGCCCACGCCCAGGGGCGTGAGGAAATAGCGGGTCTTGTCCGCCAGCTTGAGCACGGTCTGGTGATCCAGGTGATCGTAGTGGTCATGGGACAGGATCACCGCTTCGATCGGCGGCAATTCGGCCAGGCTGATAGGCGGCTGGTGGAAACGCTTGGGGCCGGCCCATTGCACCGGCGATGCGCGTTCGGCGAACACCGGATCGGTGATCCAGAACTTGTCATGCAGCTTCAATAACACCGTCGAATGCCCCAGGCGGTAGACACTCTGGTTCGGCGCCGCCAGCAGCTGTTCGTGAGTCAATGGCTGCACCGGGATGGCCCCGACCGGGCGGGTGTTACGCGGCTTGTGGAACAACATGCGCCAGAAAATACCCAGCGTCTTGCCCAGCCCGGCACGCCGGACCGGCGCATGATTACGGAACGCACCTTGTTCCTGCAGGGACGTTTCGGGGCGTGAGGCGCTGTCTGCACGGGAAGAGAGAGTGGCCATGAATCAGTGACTCCAAGGAACCCGACAAGGCTCCGGTGATTCTCTGCGGAACGACAAAGGCCAATGCACGCAAGCGTCAGCCGACCATCATTTTTTCTGTCACGAACTACACTGCACAGTGTAGTTTTTCTAGATTGCAACAAACCCGGGACTAAGTAAACTGCCCCGGATAACTGCCAACGACCGCCATCGAACCCAACTTATGACAGCTCCGAAGCGCCTGACCGACCTCAAACGCGAAGCCATCATCCAGGCGGCGATTACCGAATTCCACGCTAGCGGGTTCGATATCACCAGCATGGACAAGATCGCGGCAACGGCCGGAGTGTCCAAGCGCACGGTGTATAACCACTTCCCCAGCAAGGAGGAGCTGTTCACCGAGATCATGCATAAGTTATGGGCGAGCATCAGGGCGCAAGCGGACATTCTTTACCACCCCGGATTAACCCTGCGTGAACAGTTGCGGGAATTGCTGATGGCCAAGCTGCAACTGCTGGCCGATGACAACTTCCTCAACCTGGCGCGGGTTGCGATTGCCGCTACCCTGCATTCTCCCGAACGCGCCCAGTACATGGTGGCGCGAATGGGCGAGCGGGAAGAAAGCCTGATGGTGTGGATTCGCTCGGCCCGGGCGGATGGCCGGCTCAAGCCCCTGGACCCGGACTTCGCCGCCCAGCAGCTCCACGGCATGCTCAAGGCGTTTGCCTTCTGGCCGCAGATCACCATGAACCAGCCCCCCCTCAAGGAAGACGAACAGCAGCGCGTCGTCGAGTCCACGCTGGACATGTTCCTGGCCTGCTATCAAGCCTGACACCCTTCCCGCCGGTTGCTCCAGCCCGCGGCTCTGCCGGCTGCCTCGACTCGCACCAAGCGCTCTGCAATGGGCGTTTGCGTACGCTCGTTCCACTAAATGGCCTGCAAGGACACTGATTATTCTTCTTGGAATAAATGACAATGTTCGCCGCCTTGCCCAATGAAGGGTGACGGCCAATAAAAACACCACAAAGTGTTTCAAACCCGGGCTGACGCGGAAATTTATGGATAACCAACAAGGCAAAGGGCTGTCATTTGCCAAACGTATTTACATGCCAAGGATCGTCGGGCTGGGGATCGGCAGCCTCAGCGTATTCGCCGGGTTGTATCCGGTACCGCAACCGACCTGGGTTTGGCTGTTCCTGCTGTTCAACGGTTTTATCTGGCCACACCTGGCGTACCTGATCTCAAGCCGCGCGACCTTTCCCTACCAGGCCGAACGCCGCAACGTGCTGTGCGACTCGCTCTTCGGTGGTTTCTGGGCGGCGGCGATGCAGTTCAATCCGCTGCCCACGGTGACCATTCTGGCCATGATGGCGATGAACAACGTTGCAGCCGGTGGCCTGCGCCTGTTCATCCATGGCTCCGTGGCCCAACTGAGCGGTGTCGTGCTTTCGTGGTGGTTGCTCGGTCCTGCCTTCACCGAGCATGCCACCCAGATGCAGATATACGCCTGCCTGCCGATGCTGACCCTCTATCCGATGGCAGTGGGCATGGTCTGCTACCAGCTGGCGATCAAGCTCTCCGAGCACAAACGCACCCTCAGCGCGCTGAGCCGCACCGACAGCCTGACCGGCCTGCTCAACCACGGCGCCTGGAAAGACCTGCTGCACCTCAAGTTCACCAAGTGCCAGCAACAACGTTGCCACGGCACCATTGCCTTGATCGACATCGATCACTTCAAACACATCAATGACAGCTACGGCCATATCCTCGGCGACGCCGTGCTGCATCAGTTGAGCCGAGACCTCAAGCTCAACCTGCGCCAGGACGACCTGGCCGGGCGCTATGGCGGCGATGAGTTCTGCGTGATCCTGCCGGAGACCTCGATCCACCAGGCCCGCGAAGTGTTGGAGCGGCTGCGGGAAGTCTTCGGCAACTATCGCCATCCGGGCGTGCCACAACTCAGGGTCAGCCTGAGTATCGGCCTGGCCGCCTGGCACCCGGGGTTGCGCGATGCCGCAATGTGGCTCATGGAGGCCGACAAAGCCCTGTATGCCGCGAAAAACACCGGGCGCAACAAAGTCGCCGCCGCCAGTCCGGTAAACGACACCCTTCTTGCCGTGTCGACCGGCCCTTGAAAAGTTATACAAAAATGTAAAAAACCAACATTTTGTACAACTTTCACGAACACCACTCCGAGCCAAGCCGGCATAATGCCGCTATGCGGTTATGCCAAAAAAGCCGAGCCAGCCATTCTCGGCCGTGCAACATAACTTCCCTAAATTAGCTCGCAGGCCCAGCGTCTCTCCTCAGACGTTGGGCAAGGGTACGCTCCGGACAGGGTCGTGCCCTTCCAAGGGTTATCTGCCAGTCATGGAATGCTGGCATTGAGCAGACAAGGCCGAGGCCCCGGGGCTATCGGCATGCAGGCGCAGACAACAGGGACTGACTCCAGGTTTTTCCCACTGAGCACCAGCCATCATGCTATTCAACCGCCATAACAAAACCATCGACGCCTTGCACCACACCATCGCCCAGCAAGCCAGCCTGCTCGAGGCCATCGACCGTTCGATGGCGGTGATCGAGTTCGACCTGGAAGGCACGGTCCTGAGGGCCAACGACAACTTCCTCAAGACCATGGGCTATCGCGCAGAGCAAGTCATCGGCCAGCCCCATCGCCAGTTCTGCAACGCCGAACTCACCCGCGGCACTCAATACCGCGAGCTCTGGACCCGCCTGAAAAACGGCCAGTTCGAATCGGGAACCTTCGAGCGCGTCAATGCCAAAGGCCAGCCGGTCTGGCTGGAGGCCAGCTACAACCCGATCAGGGATACCGACGGCAAGGTCTTCAAGGTGGTCAAGTACGCCCTCGACGTCACCGAGAAAATCCAGCAGGAAAGCGAATCCAGGGGCAAGCTGCACGCCATCGACCGCGCCATGGCGGTGATCGAGTTCAATCTCGACGGCAGCGTCATCACCGCCAACCAGAACTTCCTCGATCGCCTCGGCTACAGCCTTGCCGAACTCAAGGGCAAGCATCACCGGATCTTCTGCAAACCCGAGCTGGCCAACAGCAACGCCTACCAGGACTTCTGGCGGCGCCTCAACCAGGGCGAGTTCTTCAGCGGGCAGTTCGAGCGCGTCGACAAACGTGGCCAATCGGTATGGCTGGAGGCCAACTACAACCCGGTATACGACGCCGCCGGGCGGCTGTGCAAAGTGGTGAAGTTCGCTTCCGACGTGACCGCGATGGTAGAGAAACACGCCCAGGACGCCCAGAGCGCGACCCAGGCTTACCACATCTCGGTGGAAACCCGGCAAGTCGCCGAACAGGGCACCGCGGTGATCCAGCAGGCGGCCAGCGAAATGCGTCAGATCGCGGCCAACATCGAAGACTCCTCGACCCTGATCGCCAAGCTCGGCGAGCGTTCCGAGCAGATCACCGCCATCGTCAACACCATCCGCGCGATCGCCGAGCAGACCAACCTGCTGGCGCTCAATGCGGCGATCGAAGCCGCGCGCGCCGGCGACCAGGGCCGCGGCTTTGCCGTGGTCGCCGACGAAGTCCGGCAACTGGCCGCCCGCACCAGCGGCTCGACCGCGGAAATCTCGGGGATGATCGACATGATCCAGCACGAAACCCAGCAGGCCATCAAAAGCATGGACGGCACCCGGGACCGGGCGGCCAAGGGCGTGGGCCTGGCGGATCAGGCCGGCACGGTGATCCTGCAGATTCGTGACGGAGCCAGCGAGGCGGTGCAGGCCGTGAGCATGTTCGCCAACGAGCGCGCCACGCTCTGAACCGGCATTTATCAATCAACGGTGTCGACGCCAGGGAAGGCGTCGGACAACGGGCTATAGTGACCGCCAGTCCCATCGCCCCGAGTCCGCCATGAACCCGACCCCATCCGAAACAGCCTCAGCCGCCCCTGTCGACCACCTGCGTTTTCACCGCCCGCATGCCCATCTGGCCCCGACCTTCGGCACCGACAGCTTTGCCCTGAAGGCCGAAGCCTTCGCCCGCTTTTTCGGCACCCCGACCTTCCTCGGCGCACAAACCCTGATCGTGCTGATCTGGGTCGGGCTCAACCTGAGCGGGGTGACGCACTTCGACGTCTACCCGTTCATCCTCCTCAACCTGGCCTTCAGCCTGCAATCGGCCTATGCCGCACCGCTGATCCTGCTGGCCCAGACCCGCCAGGCCGCACGCGACAAAGCCCAGACCGACGCCGATGCCCAGCACCGCGAAGCCATCGCTATCGCCAACAGCGAACGCCAGGCGCAAGCCGCGCAACACACCGCGCAACTGCTCGAACTGCTGGAGCAGAACACCCGCCTGACCGAGATGACCAAACAGCTGACCGAACGCATCGAAAGCCTGACCTCGGAAATGCACCAGCACGTCCTGCACAAGGCCCCGCCCCAGGCATGACTCACTGCGGCGCGCGCAGGCGCTGGCTCAATTCGTCGAACAGCGTCACCACCGCGCGCAGCGCCCGGCAGTCGGCCCGGGTCAGCAGCCAGAGCGCGGTGTCGCAGCCCGGCAGCGGGTCGCTCAGGGGTTGCAGGACGGAGCTGTCATCGAGCAGGAAATCCGGCAGCACCGCCACGCCCAGTCCGGCCTTCACCAGTTCACTGACCGCCAGCATGCTGTTGCAGCGATAGCCCGGCACCACGCCGGGCAACGCCTGTCGACGCCAGGCCACTGTGGCGTGGTCCGGGAGGAAATCGTCCGGGGCGATCCAGGTCAGCCCGGCCAGATCCGTCGCCCCGACCGACTGCCGATAGCTCGGGCTGGCACAGACCCGATAAGACACCGCACGCAGCTGCCGGCCTACCAAGTGCTCGGGCGGTGTGCGCGTCAGGCGCAGGGCCAGGTCGGCGTCGCGCCGGCTGAGGTTGGCGAAATCATTCGAGGTGCTGAGCTCCAGGGCCAGTGCCGGGTAACGCGGCATGAATTGCCCCAGCGCCGGCAACAGCAGGCCCTGCAACACCGAGTCGGTACAGGTCAGGCGCACCGTGCCGCTGACCACCGCGCCGCCCTGCTCTACCCCGACCTGTGCCGCGTCCAGTGCCTGTTCCGCGCGTTCGGCCTGCTCGGCCAGGGTGCGGGCCAGGCCGGTGGGCAGATAGCCGGCGCGGCTCTTGTCGAACAGCTGCTGGCCCAGCGCGGCTTCGAGGCGACGCACCGCGCGGAACACCGTGGACACATCGACTTTCAACAACGCCGCCGCGCGGGCCAGGGAGCCACCGCGCACCAGGGCAAGGATCAGCGACAGGTCGGGGTAGTCGAGCCGATAGTGCGTAGCTGCATTGATCACTTGGATAAACGCCAATATTGAATGCGTGAACGCCAATCTATAGTGACGGCCAGCCACCCACAAGCGTTGGCCATACCGGGAGAAGTCCATGCCGCACATCGCACGTCCGCCCATCCTGCACATCGCCCTGGTAGGCGACTACGACCCTCAGGTCATCGCGCACCAGGCCATTCCCCGGGCCCTGGAAATGGCCGCCGAGGAAACCGGCCTCAAGGTGCACTATCACTGGATGGCCACCGACAGCCTGACCTGCGACGAGCCGTTGCAAGCGTTCGACGGCATCTGGTGTGTGCCTGGCAGCCCCTACCGCTCGATGGACGGCGCCTTGCTGGCGATCCGTTTTGCCCGCGAACAGCAGCGGCCCTTCCTCGGCACCTGCGGCGGTTTTCAGCATGCGGTGCTGGAGTACGCGCGTAACGTGCTGGGTTGGGCCGATGCCGAGCATGGCGAAACCCATCCCGAGGCCGAGCGCGCCGTGCTCACGCCATTGACCTGCGCCTTGGTGGAAGCCACCGACAGCATTCACCTGTGTGAAGGCAGTCGCATCGCCGAAGCCTACGGCGAGCAGCAGATCAGCGAGGGTTATCGCTGTCGCTACGGGGTCAATCCGCAGTTCGCCGCGCAATTGCTCAAGCACAACCTGCGCCCCAGCGGCTACGACTCGGCCGGCGACCTGCGGGCGGTGGAACTGCGCGACCATCGGTTCTTTGTCGCCACCCTGTTCCAGCCAGAACGGGCGGCGCTCAAAGGCGTCGTGCCGCCCCTGGTCAGTGCCCTGCTCGCCGCTTGCCTCGAGCGTCACCCATGATCGCCCGCACACCCGAGGCGCCCTATTACGCGGTGATTTTCAGCGCCCAACGCCGCGAGCCAGACCCGACCTACGAGCAGGCCGCCGAACGCATGGTCGAACTGGCGCAACAGCAACCGGGATTTCTCGGCATGGAGTTCGCGCGTAACGAGGACGGCTTCGGCATTACCGTCTCCTATTGGCGGGACCAGGCTTCGATCCTTGCCTGGAAGCAGCATGCCGAACACCGCATCGCCCGCGAACGCGGGCGCAGCGACTGGTACGCGGCCTGTCATACCCGGGTGTGCAAGGTCGAACGCGCCTACCTGTTCGAACGCTGAGACCTCGCCCCCGCCAAGCGCGACGCCCGGACTATTGCGCCGCCGACAGCCGATTGCGCACCGCCGAAATCTCCGGCAGGTCGGTGCGGCGCATGTACACGCGCAAGGGTTCGCTGATGTTGATGCGCTCGTCGATGTTCTGCTCCAGCAGCAACTGGATCAGCTCGCGCTTGAGCACCATGACCTGGCCCTCGGCGGTGGCCCAGACGAATTCGCTGGCGGGGGTGATGGCGTCGTCGGCGACGTCCATGCCGAAGGAGTCTTCGCTGAAGCGCACGATGTGCTGGCCGCTCTTGCGGTTGAAACCGACAAAACCCTTGAGCTGGTCGGCGGCCTGGCAGATGAGTTCGGATGTGATGGGCATGGTAAACCTCACTGAGTGTCCCGCAGGACAGGTGATCGATGGTTTACACGCAGGGCAAGAGTGGACTTGTTCCAGGGCTTCCCTCTGACGGGGAAACTTCAGGGCGCAAGCGTACTGCAAAGCACCCCACAAAAGCGTCGGAAAATTTGCCGCAGGTGCAGATTTATGTCGGTTTCGCGATAGCACAACGGCCATTCAATTGTTAAAAGGTAGTCCTTTGAAAACCGCTCTCCACGAAAGGACCTCGACCATGCCTGCCACCTCCACCAAAAGCGCCCTGTTGCTGAGCCTGATGCTTGGCCTGGGCCAGGCACAGGCCGCCAGCCCAAGCCCTACCGCACTGGCTGTCAGCCAAGGCATTCCACACCCGGCAGTGATCGCTCACCGGGGCGCGTCCTTCGATGCACCGGAGTCCACCGCCGCCGCCTACAAGCTGGCCCGCGACCTGGGTGCCGACTACCTGGAAATGGACCTGCAACGCAGCAAGGACGGCGTGCTGTTCGCCCTGCATGACAACAACCTGCAACGCACTACCGACGTCGCCAGCAAGTTCCCCGAGCGCAAGGACAGCCCGGCCAACGCCTTCACCATGGCCGAACTGAAAACCCTCGACGCCGGCAGCTGGTTCAACCAGGCCTATCCCGACCGCGCCCGTGCGAGCTACGTCGGCCTGAAGATCCTGACCCTCGACGAAATCATCGACATCGCCCAGAGCAACCCGCATCACAAACCCGGCCTGTACATCGAGACCAAGGAGCCCCAGCAGTTCCCCGGCATCGAGCGTGACCTCAAGGAAAAACTCCAGGACCGCGGCTGGCTCAGCCCGGCCGGCTCCAAGCTGGCGAAAAGCGACCTGGCGGTAGGCCAGGGCAAAGGCAAGGTGGTGTTGCAGACCTTCGAGAAGAGCAGCCTGGAACTGCTGCAGAAAGAAATGCCCAAGGTGCCGAAGATCCTCCTGCTGTGGATCGGTGAAGGCGGCATGCAGCCCAAGTCCGACGTGACCTTCGCCAACAGCGGCGAGAAGGACAAGGCGGCCTACTACGCCAAGCAGGAACCCAAGGACAAGGCCGAGTTCGAGCAGTGGGTCAGCTACGCCAAGGCCCAGGGCGCCATCGGCACCGGCCCGTCGGCGGCACTGACCAATGGTGGCGACCAGAGCTACTTCGACCTGGTGCAACCCTGGATGAACCAGTTCACCCACGACCAGGGCCTGCTGGTGCACGTCTACACCATCGATGAGCCGGTGGACTTCAAGAAGGTCCTGGACTCCGGTGTCGACGGCATCTTCACCAACCGCGCCTCGGAGCTGCTCAAGTACGCCAAGCGTCCGGCCAGCGGCAGCGTGAGCCAGCTGCTCGAGGCCAACGGCTACTGAGCCGGTCGCCGTGCGCACGCCCGAGTGGACAGGCCAGCTGTGGCTCGGGCGTGACTACGGACTGATCCAGGGCGAGCTGGGGCGCACCGCGCCCCACGCCCACTACGCCCATCAACTGATCCTCGCCCCCGCTGCGCCGGTCACCGTCAGCCTCGACGGCCAGCCCTGCACCGCCCAACACGTGTTCATCCCGGCCATGCAACGGCATGCCATCCTCGACGCGCCCGGGACCCTGTTCACCCTCTACGCCGAACCGCTGACGATTGACGCCCAGGCCCTGCAACACAGCCTGCTGGGTGTCGAGCTGACGCTGCCGGCGCTGGCCGAGGCGCTGCGGCATTGCCCGCGCCGAACCTTGCAAGACCGGCGGATCGAAAAGGCCCTGGCGGCCCTCGACCGACAATTGGCCGGCAAGGTCTCGGCCAGCGCCCTGGCGGCCCATGCGCACCTGTCCCTGAGCCAGCTCGAACGGCTGTTCAGTGGCCAGCTCGGCTTGCCGGTGCGGCGCCTGGTGCTGTGGCGGCGCCTGCGCCTGGCGATGGGCCTGGTGCTGGCGGGCCAGGCCATCACCGAGGCGGCCCATGGCGCCGGGTTTGCCGATTCCGCGCACTTCTCCCGCACCCTGAAAACCCTGTTCGGCGTCACCGCGCGCCAGGCCCTGCAACACATCGACCTGCGCCTGCTGGACTGACTCAACGCCGCAGCGGCAAGGGCACCGGCGGCTCCTCATGGACGGCTTGCCTGCTGAAGGGGGCGAGCAATTGTCGCCAATACGCCTGCGGATAATCCGGCTGGCTGCCGATGCCCAGGTCGCCTTGGCGCATCGGGTAGGTCGAGGAGTAAAACGCCGTGCCCAGCAGCCAGTCCCAGACATTCAAGAACAGGCCGAAATTCACATTGCCGGCGGTGCCGTACTTCATGTGGTGAAAGCGGTGCATCGGCGCCCAGGCGAACACCCAGCCCAGGGGACCGGGGCGCATGTCGACATTGGAATGCTGCAACAGCAGCTGGATGGCGATGGCAAATGCGAGCAGTTGCGCCACCGGCAAGGGGACTCCCAAAAACAGCAGCGGCAACAACCCGGCGCTGGCTTCCAGCAACTGATGCAGCGGGTGCTTCATCAAGCCGTTGAAGCCATACAGGCGCTGCACGCTGTGATGCACCGCATGCAGGCGCCACAGCCAGGACAGCCGGTGGCTGAAGTAATGCGTCAGGGTCAGGCCGCAGTCGGCGACGACAATCGCCAGCGCCAACTGCGCCCACAGCGGCCAGCCGCGCGGCCACAGGCCATCGAACGCCAGCAGGCTCACCAGCCCCGGCAACAGCAGCAACCCCAGGGCGTTCAGGCTTTCATTGACCAGCGCGTGCAACACGTCGCGCAGGCGATCCTGCTGCGGGCGGTTCCAGTCCACCTCATAGGGCAACCACCACTCCGCCAGGAAGGACACCCCGAGCGCCCCGGCAAACACCAGCAGCAACCAGCCCGGGGCCAACCCCGGCGTGCCGATCACCCACACACCAGCGCCGATGAAGCCGGCAAAGAATGCCGGGCCGTACAAACCTTTGATCATGGATTTCATCACTGCCTCTCCTGTTCGAGAGCACAGCTTGAAATACCCGAGGGCCACTGGAATTGAACAAACGGCGCAAAGCTTGCGCTGAATTAAGGGTGAATTAAGTTGTGCCGGCTAATCTGAACCCACTCAAAACGAATCACCCCAAGGAACGACACTATGAAAACGTTGACTGCCCTGTTCGCCGCGACCGCCCTGACCCTGACCGCTGGCCTGGCCCAGGCCGACGTGCGCCCGGACCTGATCCCGGGCCTGCTCAAGGCCGGCACCATCATGGACCTGGAAAAACTCAACCAGGCGGCACTGGCCGAACACCCTGGCACCACCGCCGCCAGCATCACCGACACCGAACTGGAACAGACCGCGGCCGGCGCCTACGTCTACCAGGTGGAACTGCGTGACGCCAAGGGCGTGGAGTGGGACGTCGATCTGGATGCCAAGACCGGCAAGGTCCTGAGCAACAAGCAAGACAAGTAATTTTTCAGGACAAAAAAGCCGCGTGCCCGAAAGGCCACGCGGCTTTTTTTTGTTCACTGGCGCATCAGGCACTCAGGCGTGCCGTCACCTCGTTCAACTGCCCCGACAGCTCGTGCAGGTTCTGGCTGGCGCGCTCGGTGCGCTGCACGTTATCCAGGTTGGTGCTGGCGATCGAGGTGATCTCGGTCAGGTTGCGCGAGATGTCCTCGGCCACCGAGGTCTGCTCCTCCGCCGCCGTGGCGATCTGCCGGTTCATGTCGCGAATCGCCTCGACCGCCTCGGTGATCCTCTCCAGCATGGCGCCGGCCTGGGTCACCTGCTCGACGCTGGCATCGCTGCGCGCCTGGCCACTCTCGATTGCATGGGCGGCGTCCAGCGCACCGGTCTGCACGCTCTGGATGATCTGGTTGATCTCGATGATCGACGCCGCGGTGCGCTGCGCCAGGCTGCGTACCTCGTCGGCGACCACGGCGAAACCACGCCCGGCCTCGCCGGCCCGCGCCGCCTCGATGGCGGCGTTGAGCGCCAGCAGGTTGGTCTGCTCGGCGATGCCGCGGATCACTTCCAGGACCTTGCCGATGCGCCCGCTGTCGGCTTCCAGGCGGCGGATCACTTCGGCGGTGTTGGCGATCTCGCCGCGCATCAGGGTGATGGTGTGGATGGTGCCCTGCATCACCTGCTCGCCCTGCTGGGCCGACTGGTCGGCGTCATCGGCGGCCCGCGCCGCATCCGCCGCATGGCGCGCCACTTCCTGGGCGGTGGCGGACATTTCGTTCATCGCCGTGGCGACCTGGTCGGTGCGGTTGAACTGGTCGTTAGTGCCCTGGGACATCAGGGTGGCAATGGCATTCAGCTCGCCGCTGGCGCTGTCCAGGTCGGACCCGCTGCGCTGCAGGCGGCTGAAAGTTTCAGCGAGGAAATCACGCAAGGTATTAGCGGCCACCGCCAGCTTGCCCAACTCGTCCTGGCGGCCGCTGGCCACGCGCTCGGCAATCCGCCCACGGCTGAGTTGCGCCACGTAGTCGATCAACTGGCGGATCGGTTCCACCAGGCTGCGGTTGACCAGCCACAGGCTCAGCAGGCCGATCAGCAAACCCGAGGCCAGCATCACCAGCAGGCCGATCCACACCGTGCGCTGGGCGGCGGCGCTGATGTCGCGCGACTGTTCGCTGCCCTGCTTGCGCAGCTCGCTCACCAGTTCGCTCATCTGCTCGCTGGCGGCGCGGTCCACGCCCTTGACCGCGGCATCGCCGGCGGCCGGGTCGGCACCGGAGGCGACAAAGGCATCGCGGCCTTTCTGGTACGCCGTGCCCAACACCCGATGCTCTTCACGCAAGCGCTCGATGCGGCCCTTGAGCGCCGCATCGATGCCCGGCTCCGCCGCCAACTGGCCAAGAATGCCCTGCACATCGCGCTGGCGATCCTCGAACTGCTGCCAGTATTTGCTCAGCTCGGCGCTCTGCTTGCCACGCAGCAACACGTTTTTCCATTCCTGCACCTGAACCTTGAATTGCAGGTTGGCTTCATCGATCAACTGCGAAGTGCGCAGCGGCCCCTCGATCAGCTCGCGATAACCTTGCACGCCATTGGACAGGAAGTGAAAACACGCCAGCGCGATCAACAGCATCGCCAGCAGGCTGCCGCTCAACAAAGCCAGGACTTGCGCTCTCAGGGATTTTTGCAAGGACATCGAATGAGATCTCTCAACAGGGATAGAGCACGCCCGAGGCGGGCATGGGTAGCATGCGAACATCCCTGTCAGGCGAACCGGGGCAAGCCGGTCGCGCGGTCGTCGTATGCGTGATCGGCCTGAAAGAGGCATTCTTGAGGGCCTCCGACAGCCGGTTATACGTGCTGAATATTGCACTTCAAACCGTCACAAAATGGTCATGCGGCCTTGCGATGATCGGGCTCAAGTGAACCTGTAAAACCGCCTACAGGTGCCTTCCCTCCTGCGAGCCTCCATGAACCACAGCATCGACCATGCCCATCGCGATTCGGATCTGTTCGGCCTGCTCTACGGCTTTGCGTTTCGCCCCGGCGAGCGGGGTCGCGAACTGGATTCGGCCAAGGCTCTGCAAGCCTTGCAACAGCCGGACGATGGCGAGGAATTTCTCTGGCTGCACCTGAACCTGGCGCATGCCGCCTGCGAGCGCTGGATGCAGACCCACCTGGCCCTGCCCGAGGAATTCTTCGAGGCCTTGCACGAAGGCTCGCGCTCGACCCGCATCGAGCATGTGGATTCGGCCCTGCTGGCGGTGGTCAACGACGTGGTGTTCAACTTCGGCAGCATGGTCTCCTCGGACATCTCCACCCTGTGGGTCTGCGTGCGCAGCCGACTGATCGTCAGCGCGCGCCTGCAACCCCTGCATTCGGTGGACAAGCTGCGTTCCTCGGTCAAGGCCGGCGAACGTTTCCGCTCGCCCCTGGAACTGCTGGTGCACCTGCTGCGCGACCAGGGCGAGGTGCTAACCCAGATCGTGCGCAAGACCAGCCTCAACGTCGACCAGATCGAAGACCAGCTGCTGGCCGCGCGGATCTCCACCAACCGCGCCGAACTGGGGGCCATGCGCCGGGTGCTGGTGCGCCTGCAACGCCTGCTGGCGCTGGAGCCGGGCTCGCTGCTGCGGCTGCTCAACCGGCCGCCGCCATGGTTGCAGAAGGAGGACGTCAAGGAGCTGCGCAAGTCCACCGAGGAGTTCGCCCTGATCATCAACGACCTCACCGCCCTCGGCGAGCGGATCAAGCTGCTGCAGGAAGAGATCGCCGCCAATATCAACGAACAGACCAACCGCACCCTGTTCACCCTGACCGTGGTCACGGTGCTGGCGCTGCCGATCAACATCATCGCCGGCTTCTTCGGCATGAACGTCGGCGGCATTCCCTTCTCCAGCGACCCGGAAGGCTTCTGGATCCTCGTCGCGCTGGTCGCCACCTTCACCGTCATCGCCGGTCGCTGGGCGTTTCGCAAACGCCAGGATATGTAGGCCCCATTCCCTGTAGCCGCTGCCGCAGGCTGCGCTAGGTCCGCAGGACCTCCGGCGATTTCAAGGCCGCCACGGCCGGCCCAGACCGATCGCAGCCTGCGGCAGCGGCCACCGACGTCATCGCGGGCAAGTCGGATCGCCGCCCACTCGCACCTACAGAAAAGGGCGCTGCTTCTTGACCAGTGGTTAAAGGATTCACCCAAACACTGACCTGAGGCAGTCTCTCTGTAATATTTGGCAACGATCATGGGCGACACTCCTTTCTCCCACAGGATTGTCCGGCAATGGCCACCCCTTCACTGACCGCCGCCTCCCCTTCCCCCGTCCTCGAAGCCAGACCGCAGCTGGATAAAAAAGCCAGCCCCTTCACCCTCGTGGTGTTCTTCGCGATCCTCGCCATGGGCCTGTTGTTCACCGCCTACAGCCTGCTGCACGACATGCACGAGCTGGGCACCACGGTCACCACCTGGACCCCGTTCCTGCTGCTCGGCGTGGCGCTGCTGATCGCCCTGGGCTTCGAATTCGTCAACGGTTTCCACGACACCGCCAACGCCGTGGCCACGGTGATCTACACCCACTCGCTGCCGCCGCATTTCGCAGTGGTCTGGTCGGGTTTCTTCAACTTCCTCGGCGTGCTGCTGTCCAGCGGCGCGGTGGCCTTCGGCATCATCGCCCTGCTGCCGGTGGAGCTGATCCTGCAGGTCGGCTCGTCGGCCGGCTTCGCCATGATCTTCGCCCTGCTGATCGCCGCCATCCTGTGGAACCTCGGCACCTGGTGGCTAGGCCTGCCGGCCTCGTCGTCCCACACCCTGATCGGCTCGATCATCGGCGTCGGCGTGGCCAACGCCCTGATGCACGGCCGCGACGGCACCAGCGGCGTGGACTGGAGCCAAGCCACCAAGGTCGGCTATGCCCTGCTGTTCTCGCCGCTGATCGGCTTCGCCTTCGCCGCCCTGCTGCTCCTGGCCCTGCGCCTGTTCGTGAAGAACCGTGCGCTGTACAAGGCGCCCAAGGGCAACACCCCGCCGCCGTGGTGGATTCGCGGCATGCTGATCGTCACCTGCACCGGCGTGTCCTTCGCCCACGGCTCCAACGACGGCCAGAAAGGCATGGGCTTGATCATGCTGATCCTGGTCGGCACCCTGCCCATGGCCTACGCACTGAACCGCACCATGCCGGCCGACCAGGCCCTGCAATTCGCCGCCGTGGCAGAAGTCACCCAGCAGGCCCTGGTGAAAAGCGCCCCGCAACCGGCCCCCGCCGACCCGCGCGCGGTGCTTTCCGACTATGTGCGCAGCAAGGAAGCCACGCCGCAGCTGGTCCCGGCCCTGGCCGCCCTGACCGGTCATATCGGTGACGAAGTGAAGGGCTACGGCTCCCTGGCCAAGGTGCCGGCCGAAGCCATGGGCAACGTGCGCAACGATATGTACCTGAGCAGCGAAACCATCCGCCTGATGGACAAGAACCAGGTCGGCGACTTCGACGCCGACACCCAGGGCAAGCTGCAACTGTTCAAGCAGCAGATCGACAACGCCACGCGCTTCATTCCGCTGTGGGTGAAGATCGCCGTGGCCATCGCCCTCGGCCTGGGCACCATGGTCGGCTGGAAACGCATCGTGGTCACCGTCGGCGAGAAGATCGGCAAGACCCACCTGACCTACGCCCAGGGCGCTTCGGCGGAAACCGTGGCAATGCTGACCATCGGCGCCGCCGACATGTTCGGCCTGCCGGTGTCCACCACCCACGTATTGTCTTCAGGTGTGGCCGGGACCATGGTCGCCAACGGCGGCGGCCTGCAGATGCAGACCATCCGCAACCTGCTGATGGCCTGGGTGCTGACCCTGCCCGCGGCGATCCTGCTGTCCGGCAGCCTGTACTGGCTGTTCACCCAATTGTTCTAAACACCGCCTTTTCTGTAGGAGCGGCCGGTCGACGCTCGATTGCCCGCGAAGAGGCCATGACCAGCACCACCGAATCAGGCCTCTGAACCGGTGGTGTGATCACTGACGCTATCGCGGGCAAGCCTCGCTCCTACAGATCGGATCTCAGTTGATGGCAGGCAATCTGCCGCGGCTGCGGCTGGACAGGCCCGCCTGCAAGACAAACGCCAGCACCCCGGTCAGCGGCGCGGAAAAACTCGCCAGCCCGCCGCCGGCCCACATCAGCAACAGGCCCAGGGCAGTCCCGCCGAACCAGGCGCCCAGCCCCGCGCCGTTGAACGCCGCGACGCGCTCGATGGCCGCCACCTCGGTGCGCCCGGACAGGATCTGCGCCAGCGCCACGCCAACCCAGGCGACAACGAAGATGCCCTGGTAGGCCAGTGCCTTGAGCAGATAGGCGAACACGTCCGCCAGCATCAGGACATAGACGATCACTCCCACCGCCAGAGCCCACATCAGGTAGGAACCGCGCACACCGAAGCGGCCGAAGAACGCCTGCATGTTCAGGGTCGCCAGGTAGTAATTGGCGGTGTTGATCCGGGTTTGCGTGGCCCAGACGAACAGCAGCCCCCACAGCCCCATGAGTTGCAGGATCGCCATCACCACCGAGACTTCGTTGAGCGCGCCTTCATGGGGAATGCTGCTGACCAGATAGATGCCCGCCGCGCCGTTGAGCAGGAAAGTCACCGCGTAGAACGGCATGCCGAAGTTCCAGCGCCCGTGGTAGCCGGCGTCTTCAGGCTTGCCGAAACGCGCGTAGTCGAAGGTGAACAGCATCAGGATCCACACCCCCATATACGCCACGAAACAGTCCCACCAGGCAAAGGCGCCCGGGCTGGCCGGGCCGAAATCCAGCCACTGCGGCTGGTAGCCATAACGCGCGATCGACAGCCCCACCGCCACCAGCAGCCCACCCAGGTACACCGGCAGCAGCACCCCGTTGAACTTGTCCAGCCAGTGCTGCACGCTGCCCAGAACCAGCGGCACGCTGTACAGCACCACCAGCAGGGCGGCCAGCGGATACACCAGCTGCGGATACAGGTGATTGAGCGCCACGGCGATCACTGAACCTTCGAACACCGCGTAGTAGATCGCCGTGGAGAAGAAGATCAGTGTCGCCAGGCAGGCCCCGCTGCTGCCGAACAGCAGCCGGGAAAACAGCGCCACCGACAACCCGCTGCGCATGGCGAAACGGCTGAGTACGCTGTTGACCAGGCCATAACAGAGCACCGACAGCAGCATGCCGATCAGCGCATTGCGGGTGCCGTGGGCCAACGCCAGGGACGCACCGACCACGATGTAGAACATGGCACTGCACACGGCCCACCAGGCCATGGTCAGCGACAGCTTGCCCATGCGCGCATCCGCGGCGACAGGGAGATTGGCCGGGTCCTGCCCGGTTTGATTCGCTTGCGATAAAGCAGCCATATGCGTGAACTCCAGGACCAGTCAAAGGTTGAAGCGCGGGCAGCCGCCACCGCACCAAAGCGCGATGGCGACCAACCTTTTGGCATTTACCCGCGCCAGGCGGCGGGCAGAATCAGGAAGGGAACAGCTTGCTCAGGCAGGCGAGCTTTTTCTTGTAGGAGCGCCGGGCCTCCAGCGCTTCTTCCAGGGTCACCGCGACGAAACGGGCCTTCTGGTTGGGTTGCATCTGGCCGATCAGGTCGAGGTCGGCGCTGATCACCGTGCCGATCATGGCGTAGCCGCCACCGGACACCGCGTCGCGGTGCAGCACTATGGGTTCGAGCCCGGCAGGCACCTGGATCGAACCTATGGGGTAGCAACTGTCGACGATGTTCGACGGATCGGAACCGGCGCCGAACGGCTGCTCCCGTGGCTGGAAGCCCAAGGCGCTGCCGCCCTTGAAGCGATAGCCGATGCGGTCGGCTTCCGAACCCACGGTCCAGGGCTCGGCAAAGAAGCTGGCCTTGGCCGCGCCGGTCAGGCGCTGGTAATACAGGCCGGGCACCACCCGCAGGCTGATCTCGCCACCCAGCGCCTGGCGCAAGGCCATAGGCAGGCTGGCGCCCGGCCGGCTCTTGGCGCTGTCGACCCCCACCGGCAACTCGTCCCCCGCCACCAGCCGCCGGCCCTGAAAACCACCGAGGCCGCCCAGGGCATAGGTCGAGCGACTGCCCAACACCAGCGGCACATCGATGCCACCGGCGACCGCCAGGTAGGCCCGGGCGCCAGCCTTGGGAAAATCGAAGCGCAGCACTTGCCCGGCCTTGACCGCAAAGGCGGTGTCCAGGTGCATGTCCACGCCATCGACCCTGGGTGTCATGTGGGCGCCACAGACCGCCACCAACGCATCGCGGGTGAATGCCAGTTCCGGGCCGAGCAATGTGCACTCCAGCCCCGCCGCGCCAGCCGGGTTGCCCACCAGCTGGTTGGCCGCGCTCAGGGCGTACTGGTCCAGGGCCCCGGACGGCGGAATGCCCAGGTGGTAGTAACCTTCGCGGCCCAGGTCCTGCACCGAGGTAGCCAGGCCGGGTTTGATGACCTTGATCATGCCAGCACCTCCTGCAACGACTTGGGATAACCGACCGGGTCGGCGAGGAACGCATCCAGGGAGAACTCCACCGGACGGATGCGCAGGTCGAACCGCCCGGCCTCGACCTCGGCCACCGCCCGGTCATAGGCCTCGCGGTCCATAGGCTTGAACTGCACGATGTCGCCCGGACGGAAGAACACCATGTGTTCCTTGAGGTACGCCAGGTTCTGCTGCGGGTCGTAGATCGGCGCCGGGGTGACGCCGAACATCTGGTAGCCGCCGGCGCCGCGCACCGAGTAGATGCAGCCGAAACAGCCACCGTGGCCGAGGGTCAGCTTTGGCGTGTCGGTGCGCGGCCGCAGGTACTTGGGCACCTGCAACTGGCGCTCGCGCTCGACCATCTGGAACATGAACGGCAGGCCGGCGACGAAACCCACCATCGACACGAACCAAGGCGCGCCACTGTGGGCGGCAATAAACGCCTCGACGTCCGCCAGGCCATTGATCCGCGCCGCGTATTCCAGGTCGGTGGCGCTCGGGTCCTGGTGCCGGTCGCGAAAACGCATCAGGGTTTCATGGGTCCAGGGGTCGTTGTACAGCACCGGGATCTCGATGATCCGGGTGTGCAGGGTGCGTTCGGCCACCGCCTCGGCCTCGGCCCCTTGCACGGCTTCGAGCAGTGCGTGGGGGGCAATGCGGTCGGGGTCGAAACGGATCTGGAACGAGGCGTTGGCCAGGCACACGTCGAGTACGCCATCGAGTTCCAGCCGCTCCACGGCGCGGGTCACCGCCATGCCCTTGAAGAAGGCTTCCAGGGACATGCTGTCGCTGACCTCGGCGAACAGATGCTCGTCGGCGCCAAAGCTGTAGCGAATCGCGATGTTCATGCGGCACCTCCCATACGGCGCGCGGCCAGCCAGGTTTCCAGGGTGCCGGTGTGGAAGTCGGCGTGGTGCAGCCAGGGTTCGGCGAGCAGTTCCCGGTGCAGCCCCAGGGTGCTGGCCATGCCAGTCAATGTGCAGTGTTCCAGGGCGATCCGCGCCCGGGCCAGGGCCTCGCCACGGTCGCGACCATGGACGATCAGCTTGGCCAGCAGCGAGTCATAGTACGGCGGCACGCGGTAGCCCGGGTACAAATGACTGTCGACCCGCACACCCGCCTCCTGCGGCCAGATCAGCTCCTGCACCACCCCCGGGCAGGGAAAGAAGTCCCGGGCCGGGTCTTCGGCGTTGATGCGCATCTGCAAGGCCGCGCCATTGAGGCGGATATCGCTTTGCCGTAACCCCAGCGGCTCGCCGCCGGCAATGCGCAGCTGGGCCTGGACCAGATCGATGCCGGTCACCAGCTCGCTGACCGGATGCTCGACCTGGATCCGCGTATTCATCTCGATGAAGAAGAACTCGCCGCTGGCCTCGTCATACAGGTATTCCAGGGTACCCGCGCCCCTGTAGCCGAGGGCTTCGCTGAGGCGCACGGCGCTGGCGCACAGGGTTTCCCGCTGCAGGTTGTTGAGGACCGGCGATGGCGCTTCCTCGAAGATTTTCTGCCGCCGCCGTTGCAGCGAACATTCACGCTCGAACAGGTGCACCGCGTGCTTGCCATCGCCCAGCACCTGCACTTCGATATGCCGGGCCTTGCCGATAAAACGCTCCAGGTACAGCGCGCCATTGCCGAAGGCGGTCTGCGCCTCGCGCTGGGCACGGGGGAATTCTTCCGCCAGTTGGCTGGCGTTTTCCGCCAGGCGAATCCCCCGTCCGCCGCCACCGGCCGAGGCCTTGATCAGCAGCGGAAAACCCACGGCCTCGGCAGCTTGCAGGGCCATGTCGAGTTCGAACAGTTCCCCGGGCGAACCCGGCACCACCGGCACCCCGGCGGCCTGGGCGGTGCGCCGGGCTTCGGCCTTGTCGCCCATGCGGCGAATGGTGTCCGGGCTGGGCCCGACGAAGATCGCCCCCGTCGCTTCCACAACTGCGGCGAACTCGGCGTTCTCCGAGAGAAACCCGTAGCCGGGGTGCACTGCATTGGCGCCGCTGGCCTGCAAGGCTCCCAGCAAAGCCTGCACGTTCAGGTAGCTCTGGTCGGCGCGGGCGGGGCCCAGCACCTGCACCTCATCGGCCAGGCGCGCGGCCATGGAGTCGACGTCCGCTTCGCTGCACGCAGCCACGGTGGGGATACCCAGGGCCTTGGCCGCGCGAATGATGCGCACGGCGATTTCGCCACGGTTGGCCACCAGCAGTTTGCTGATGGCTTGAGTACTGATGGTTCGAGTCATGGGCCTGCCCTCACTGGTCATCGAGCGTGGCAACGACCTGACCCGGTTCCACCGGATCGCCGTCCTGTACCGCGAAGGCCGTGAGGCGACCGGCCGTCCCGGCGGTCAGTTCGGAAAACTGCTTCATGACTTCGATCAGGCCGATCACGGTGTCGGCGTCGACGCGCTCGCCAACCTCGACGAAGGGCGCCGACTCGGGCGTGGCCTTGCGATAGAAGGTACCCGGCAAGGGGGTGATAACGGAATGTTCGGCCATGTCTGTTCCTCTTGGAATAGTTGTAGAAAGGCAGGCAAAAAATCTTCGGCGAACCCCGGCGTCTTCGCGCCCTGTGTTGTGGCTGGGGGTTGCGGAGCAGCTCAGCGCGGCGCACGCACCTCGATTCCGGCCTGGTCCAGGGCGGCGCGGGTGGCCTCCACCAGGCACAGGGCGCCAGGGGTGTCGCTGTGCAGGCAGATGGAGTCGAACTCGATCTCCAGGTCCTCACCCTCCACGGTGCGCACCAGGCCTTGCTGGCAAGCGCGCACCACACGGGCGGCGACCGTGGCCGGATCGAGGGCGCGAACATTGCGGGTGAAGACGATGGAGCCGCTGAGGTCGTATTCGCGGTCGGCGTAGAACTCGCGGACCACTGGCTGGCCCAGCTCCCTGGCCACCCGCCAAATCACCGAACCGGGCATGCAATACAGCAGCAGCCCGGGCTCCAGGACTTGCAGGTGTTCAACCAACAAGCGGGCGGCTTCTTCATCCCGCGCCAGGTGCATGTAGAGCGCGCCATGGGGCTTGATGTGTTGCAGCGCCACACCCTGGACCCGCGCCAGTTCGCGCAGGGCGCCGAGCTGATAGAGCATGTCGTCCACCAGCTCCTGGGCCGGGGCATTGATGTGCCGGCGGCCGAACCCCACCAGGTCGCGGAACCCCGGATGGGCACCGATGGCCACGCCCAGGCGCCTGGCCTGTTCGACGGTACGCCGCATGGTGCCGGGGTCGCCGGCATGAAAGCCGGTGGCGATGTTGGCCGAGCTGATGAAACCCATCAGCTCGTTGTCGACGCCATCGCCGATGGTCCAGGGGCCAAAGCTCTCGCCCATGTCCGAATTGAAATCCACTGCCTGCATCGCTGTTGCTCCAACTGCTCGTGACTTCGTGCAGTGGAAATTACGGCCGCCCTTGACCCCTTGGGAAGATCTATTATCAGATACGGTATCTTCTGAAAAACAGATACCGACACTCATGTAGAAGCCTTGAGGAATTCGTGATGTCCCTCACCCTGCGCCAGGTCCGCTACTTCGTCGCCACCGCCGAGATTGGGCAGATTTCCCAGGCGGCGATCCACCTGAACATCTCCCAGTCGGCGGTGACCACGGCAATCAAGGAACTGGAAGCCATGCTCGGCGTGCAGCTGTTCCTGCGTTCGGCCCAGGGCATGAACCTGACCGACGCCGGACGGCATTTTCTCAACCGCGCCTATGTGATCCTGCGCAGTGTCGACGATGCGCTGAACAGCCCGCTGCCAGACTACCGCGCCAGCGGCGTGCTGCACCTGGCGGCCAGCTACACGGTGATCGGCTACTTCCTGCCGCACCACCTGCAACGCCTGGAACACTGGCATCCGGACGTGACCATCGAGGTCCACGAACAGGAACGCCAGGCCATCGAACAGGGCCTGCTGGAAGGCCGCTTCGACATGGCCGTGGTGCTGACCGCCAACCTCACCCACCCGGACATCGTCTCCGAAACCCTGTTCAACTCCGAACGCCGCCTGTGGCTGCCCAGCCATCACCCACTGTGCGAGCGCGCCACCGTCAGCCTCGCCGACGTGGCGCAGGAACCCTACATCCTGCTGACCGTCGACGAAGCCGAACAGAGCGCCATGCGCTATTGGGAAAACGCCCGGCAGAAACCCCGCGTGCGGGTGCGCACCAGTTCGGTGGAGGCGGTGCGCAGCATGGTGGCCAACGGCAGCGGCGTGGCGATCCTCTCGGACCTGGTGCACCGCCCCTGGTCGCTGGAAGGCAAACGCATCGAAACCCTGAGCGTGAGCGACCCGGTGACACCCATGAGCGTCGGCCTGGCCTGGCATCGCGAACGGGCGTTCACCCCGGCGATGCAGGCGTTTCGCGACTACTTCCACGACGCATTTCTCGCGCCGCAGCAGCTATCGGCACGGCGTTAAGCCGCGCCAAAACGCCAGGAGCGAGCGGGATCGCGATGAGGTACGCGGTACATTCGATCGACTGCGTTACATGCATCGCGAGCCCGCTCGCTCCTACAGGGGATGGCTGTCAGGAACAGCGGGTGCCAGGGTTCTGCACCCAGCGTTTGCCGGTGCCGGCAATCCGTTTGGCCAGTTCGTCGATGGCCCGCTGATGGGCCTGGACCAGGCTCGACAGCTCGACGCTGGCCGGCTGGCTGATGCGGCTGCTGCAGGTCAGGCTGCGGCGCTCGACGCCGTCACCGCGCAGGCGCAGGTTCCACACCACGTCGATCAGCGCATAACGCCCCGGCACCGATTCGAAGCGACGCACATCGGTCTGCAACGACAGGATCGGCTGCCCCGCCGACTTGGGCAGGCCTTCCAGGTTGCGCGTGCCCAGTTGCTGCTCCATCTGGCTGGCCAGGGCATCGTGGAACTCATCCACCAGCGGCGCGCTCCAGCGCGCGGTTTCCAGGATCGCCAGGGTGCCGCCGTCCTGGCGTACCACGACTTGCGGCTGGTCGACCTGCATCGGGATGCGCACCCCGGCCATCTCGAATTGCAGGGCCGGCGCCGCGACGCCAGCAGGCGCCGGCTCGGGCGCCGGCGGCATCAGGGTGTAGTAATGGGTCGGCGCCGAGCTGCAGGCCGCCAGGCCCAGGGACGCGATCAGCAATGCTAGAGTTTTTTTCATGGCTGGACTTCCGATTCAGGCTCACGAGAAGACGAGGTCGAGGATTTGTAGGCGTCCGGCTGGTTGTCCTTGAGCCGCCCGCGGATCAGTGCTTCGGGATGCCGGCTGAGGAAGTCGGTGAGCACCCGTACCGAACGGGCGGTGCGCTGCACTTCGTCCATCGCCTGGCCCAGTTGCAGGCGCTGCGGCGAGTCCTCGGCGAAGCTGTCGTTGGCCGTGGTCAGGGTTTTCTTGGTCTGTTCCAGGGTGTTGCGCATTTCTGGCAGCACCTTGCCGTTGACGTTCTCCAGGGTCTTCTGCATCTCGGTCAGGCTGCCATTGAGGTTGTTGGCGATGGCATCGATCGGCAATTTGCTGATCTTCTCCACCACTCGCTGCAACTGCTCCTGCAACTTGTCGAGCCCGCCCGGCACGGTGGGGATCTCCAGCGGCCGCGCGGTCGCATCGAAAGCCACCGGCTTGGCGTTGGGGATGAAGTCCATGGAGATATACAGCTGGCCGGTCAGCAGGTTGCCGCTGCGCGCCTGGGCCCGCAGGCCATGCTGGACGAAGGTACTGATCAGGTAGCCGGCGCGGCTTTCGTCGGCACCGCTGAGCTTCTCCAGTTGCTGATGGACCTTGCCCAGCCGCGCCGGGTAGATCACCACGCCGACCACAGTGGAGAAGGTCTTTTTCTGCTCGTCGTAATCCAGGTCCATCGACACCACCCGGCCGATGTTCACCCCGAGGAACTCCACCGGCGCATTGAGCGCCAGCCCGCGCAGGGTCTGGTCGAAACGCATGCGCATGTAATACGGGTCGCCATCAGGCGGCGCCAGTGCGGTGTCCGGGTCGGCGAACAGCTGGTAGCTGGCGTTTTCCTCGGCCGGCTTGGCGTTGGGGCTGTACTTGGGTTCGACGAAGGCAATGCCGCCGGCGAGGATCGACGAAATGGACTCGGTGTTGACCTTCAGGCCGTTGGCGCCCAGGGTCACGTCGACGCCGCTGGCGTTCCAGAAGCGTGAGTCGGTGGTGACGAACTGGTCGTTGGGCGCGTTGACGAAGATCCGCACGTCTACGCCCTTGCCGTTTTCCGACAGCTTGTAGGAAATCACCTGGCCCACTTCGATGCGCCGGTAATACACCGGCGAACCGACGTCCAGCGAGCCCAGGTCATCGGTGCGCAGGGTAAAGCGCTTGCCCTTTTGCCCGTAAGTCACCGGTGGTGGCGTTTCCAGGCCGACGAAGCTTTTCTTGCGCTTCTCTTCCTGGCCGGCGTCGGCGCCGATAAAGGCCCCCGACAGCAGGGTGTCGACCCCGGACACGCCGCCGGCGCCAATACGCGGACGCACCACCCAGAACATCGAGTCGGCGGCGGTGAAGGACTCCGCCGACTGGTCCAGCTCGACCTTGGCGATCACCTTGCTGCGGTTCTTGCTCAGGGCGATGGAGGTGACCTTGCCGATCACCACGTTCTTGTATTTGACCTGGGTCTTGTTGGCTTCCAGGCCCTCGGCGGTCTGGAAGCTGATGGAGATCTCGGGCCCGGCCGACAGCGACTTGTGCACCAGCATCGACAGGCCGACCAGGGCCGCGACTATGGGCACGATCCACACCAGCGAAACATTGAACCGGCGCGTCCTGACCGCGGGGGTACCCGGCCTCGCTGGCGCGCTTGAAGCGTTGGAACCTGGATGATCAGACATCTTCAACCTCTACATCCCAGATAAGCCGGGGATCGAAACTCATGGCCGCGAACATCGTCAGGACCACGACCAAACCAAAGAACAGGATGCCCATGCGTGGCTCGATCGAGCTCAGGGCGTGGAATTGCACCAGCGCCGCCACCAGGGCGACCACCAGCACGTCGAGCATCGACCAGTAGCCGATCACCTCGATAAAGCGGTACAGCTTGGCGCGCTCGCGCATCGCCCAATGGCTGCGGCGCTGACAGGTGACCAGCAGCATTCCCAGGACGAAGAACTTGATGCACGGCACCACCACGCTGGCGATGAAGATCAGCAGGGCAATGTCCCAGGAGCCGTGCTGCCAGAACTCCAGCACGCCACTGAGAATGGTGTTTTCGCTGCCGCTGCCGAAGATCTGGGTATACATCACCGGCAGCACATTGGCCGGGATGTAGAAAATCAGGCTGGCCACCAGGAAGGCCCAGGTGCGGCTCAGGCTGTTGGGTTTGCGCGCATGCACCACGGCCTCGCAGCGCGGGCAGTAGTGAATGTCCTGCGGGCAGGTCTGGCCGCAGGTGTGGCACAGCATCAGGCCCAGGTCGCGGGCGTAGGGAGGCTGGCTCATCAGTAGCGGCCCTCCAGGTCGTTCCAGAGGCGGCGGATGCCCTTGCCGGAGATCAAGATGATCAGCACCGTCAGCATCGCCAGCGACCACAACCCCAGGCCCGGGTGCACGTCGAGCATGCCGGCCAGCTTGACGATGGCCACCAGGATGCCCAGCAGGCACACCTCCAGCATGCTCCACGGCCGCAGGTGCTCCAGGGCACGCATGCAGGCCTTGAAGCCCGGCGCCGCGCGCCCGATATTGGCGAACCCCAGCACCCAGCAGAGCAAGGCGATCTGCAGGCCGGGCGCAAGGATGATGGCCAGGCCGGTGACGGCGGCGATCAGGCTGATACGCCCCTGGGCCAGGGCTTCGACCGACTGCCAGAGGGTGGCTTCGTTGCTCAGGCCTTCGAGGCTGATGCCGATCACCGGGAAGGCGTTGGCAAACACGAACAGCAGCGCCGCGGTGATCGACAGGGCCAGCAGCTGCTGCACGTTCAAGTGTTGGGCGCGCTCCAGCACCGCCCCGCAGCGCGAGCACTGGGAGGTCTGGCCTTTTGCAAGCGGCACGGATTCGTACAGCGAATCGCAATGCTCGCAGATGATCCAGTTGGGAGAGAGTGTCATGGTCTTCGAGTCAGGTGGGACAGCGGAGGGCGCTGGTCCATGGCGCGTATTCTCTGCAAAAGTAGAGGATGGTGTCTAGTTTTACCTGAGGACTGCAAACGCTCTGGTGCGCCATAATGTATGCTCCTTGCCGCCTCTCAGACCATGAACGATTCAAAAATGCTCCCGGCCAAAAACCCGCGCTCGCCGAAACAGACTCGTGGCCATGAACGGGTCACGGCGATTCTCGACGCCTGCGCCCACCTGCTGGTCAGCCAGGGAGTGGCCAGCCTGACCATGCATGGCCTCGCGCGCGAAGCCGGCACCTCCATCGGTTCGCTGTACCACTTCTTCAGCGACAAGCAGAGCGTGCTCGACGCCCTGGGCCAGCGCCATATCGACGCCATCGACCAGATCACCGCCAACCTCCTGGCCATCGACCCGGCCACCTGGGTCGAGTTGAGCAGCCAGGAGGTGATCGACCGGATGATCATGCCGATCATGGAATACCTCGAGAACCATCCCGACCTGCTGCAGATGATCAGTCCCACCTTCGCCCCCGGCCAGCTCCAGGCCCCGGACGTCCATGCGCGGATCCAGGAAACCTACGACCGCATGCTCGCCCTGCGCCTGCCCACCGCCAGCGCCACGGAACGCGACGCCTACGTGACGGCCATGCGCGGATTGCCCATCGGCCTGTTCCAGGTTGCTCTGGAGAATAGCCAGCTCAAGAGCATTCTGCTGCTGCAGGAAGTGCCCAGGGCGATGAAGGCCTACCTCGAGGCCATCGAACGGCACCACGCCGCCCGCTGACCCCTGCTGTTTTCAACTGGCGCGATCGAGTGGGCGACGCAGCATCAACCGCTCCCGCACCAGGTCGTAACCCCAGTGATAGACATAGGTGTACGGCAGGAAGAACAGCAGCACGCCGAGGTCGAGAATCAGCGCCTGCATCAGGCTGACCTGCAGCCACCAGGCAATCAGCGGCACGCTCACCGCCACCAGGCCGCCCTCGAACAGCAGCGCGTGGGCGACCCGGGTCCAGCCGCTGGGCGCCAGGGCCAGGCGCTTGAGCAGGCGGTCGAACAGGCCATTGAAGACCACGTTCCAGGCCAGGGCGATCAGGCCGATGGCGATGGTCGCCACGCCCATGTCGACAAAGGGCTTGTCCATGATCCAGGCCAGCAGCGGCGTACACAGCGCGAACGCCAGCAACTCGAAGCCCACAGCCTGGAAAACGCGTTCGGTCAAGGATTTGGTGCTGCTCATGATCCGGCTCCCGCCAGTGAATGTGGTTGCCATGATCACCTCCCCTCCCGATACTTCATAATCAGTAACCATCGATCAAGGCGATAGTTCATGGCCTCACACGAAGTACTGCTGGCCTTTGTCCAGGCGGCCACCCAAGGCTCGTTTTCCGCGGCCGCGCGCAAGCTCGGCAAGAGCCAGTCGACCATCAGCGCGGCGGTGGCGAGCCTGGAGATCGACCTCGACCTGCAACTGTTCGACCGCAGCAGCCGCAAGCCCACCCTCACCCCGCAAGGCCACGTCATGCTGCAACGGGCCGAAGACATCCTGGCCGCCACCAGCCGCCTGGAAATGGCCGCCAGCCAACTGGCCCAAGGCGTGGAAGCCAAGCTCACGGTGGCCCTGTCCGACACCTATCAGTCGGATCGTTTCGAGACCTCGCTGAGCGCCTTCGAGCAACGCTACCCGGACCTGGAGCTGGAATGCCTGATCGCCGAATGCGACGACCTGATCGAGCTGGTCCAGCGCGGCCGGGCGCAGATCGCCTTTGCCGAAATGCAGCCCGACTACCCGACGGACCTCGACCATGCGACGGTGGACGAGCGCACGGAAATCGCCCTGTTCGTATCGCGCAATCACCCTTTGGCAGCCCTGCAACATATCGACCAGGCCCGGCTGCAACAGCACCGCGAACTGCGCCTGGCAACCATCGTCAACCCCTACGACAGCCGGGCCAAGGGCCGGGTATGGTCGGCGCCGAGCTACCTGATGCTGTTGGAAATGGCTCAGGGCGGTTTTGGCTGGGCGCCCCTGCCGCGTTGGCTGGTGGAGCGTTTCGGCGCCGGCAGCTTGGTGGAACTCGATGCCCGCGGCTGGCCGCGTAACGTGGCGGTCGATGCCCTGTGGTCGCGCCTGCATCCGCCTGGCCCGGCGGGCAGCTGGTTGCTGGGGCGGATGCTGGAATAGTCGCGACGATCGGCTGGAACGGCTGCGGCGTATTCGAAATCGCCGAAGGCCTTCGGCCTTATCGCAGCCTGCGGCAGCGGCTACAGGGTACGGCAGGATTCAACTCAGAGGTTTTTCAGTGCTTCGAGCCTGTTCTCGATAAAGCGCCGCTCCGGCTCCTGGCGGGTCAGTTCCAGGGCTCGCAGATAGGCTTGCCGCGCCGGTTCGACGCGGCCCAATTGCCGGCAGAACTCAGCCCTCGCCGAATGGGCCAGGTGGTAATCCTGCAATTCGCCCCGGGCCAGGATCGCCTCGACCCGCTCCAGGCCGGCCAGCGGTCCGTCCCGCTGGGCGATGGCGGCCGCGCGATTGAGCTCGATCACCGGCGAGGGCATGGCGCGCAACAACACGTTATACAGGCCGATGATCTGCTGCCAGTCGGTTTCCCCGGCCGTCGCCGCCTCGGCATGCACCGCGGCGATCGCCGCCTGCAGGCAGTACGGGCCGAAACGCCGGGTGCCCAGGGCGTGCTCCACCAGGGCGCAGCCCTCGGCGATCAATTCGCGGTCCCACAGCGAGCGGTCCTGTTCGTCCAGCAGCACCAGCTCCCCGGTGGCCGAGGTTCGCGCCGGGCGCCGCGACTCATGCAGCAGCATCAAGGCCAGCAAGCCCATCACTTCCGGTTCCGGCAGCAGCTCCAGCAACAAGCGCCCTAGGCGGATCGCCTCATGGGTCAGGTCCTCGCGGGTCAACTCGGCACCCATCGACGCCGAATAGCCTTCGTTGAACACCAGGTAAATCACCCGCAACACGCTGTCCAGGCGCTCGGGCAGCTCGCCCAGGGACGGCACCTGATAAGGGATGTGCGCATCGCGGATCTTGGCCTTGGCACGCACGATGCGTTGGGCGATGGTGGCCGGCGTCGAGAGAAAGGCGCGGGCGATTTCCTCGGTGGTCAGGTCGCAGATTTCCCGCAACGTCAGCGGCACCTGGGCGTCCGCCGCCAACGCCGGGTGGCAGCAGGTGAAGATCAGGCGCAGGCGGTCGTCCTCCAGGTCCTCCTCGTTCCAGTCAGCCTGCTCCAGCTCTTCGAGCTGGCTGACCAGCGCCGCCTGGGACGCGGCGAAGCGCGCCCGCCGGCGCAAACCGTCGATGGCCTTGAAACGCCCGGCCGACACCAGCCAGGCCCGCGGGTTGTCCGGCACGCCGTCGCGCTGCCAGCGCTCGACCGCGACGAAGAACGCCTCGTGCAAGGCTTCTTCGGCGAGGTCGAAATCCCCCAGCAGGCGGATCAGGGTCGCCAGGATCCGCCGCGACTCGTTGCGGTAGACCGTCTCCACCAGCGCCTTGACGCTGTCTTGCGCGGCCGTCGGCATCAGTCCGGCATGCCTCGGGTCACCAGGCTTTCCAGGCGATCCAGGCTCTGCCCCCAGCCCTCGTGGAAACCCATGGCTTCATGGGCCTGCCGGTCCTCTTCGCTCCAGTGCATGGCGCGGGCGGTGTAGAGGGTCTTGCCGTCCAGGTCGTCGAAGGTCACCTCAGCGCTCATGAAGGCCTTGCCCGAAGGAATCCAGCCCGGCAGGAAGGCGTCGGTGAACACCAGCCGCCGCGGCGCGTCTATCTCCAGGAACACGCCCATGGTCGGGTATTCGTTGCCGTCCGGGGCGCGCATCAGGGTACGAAACTGGCCGCCGACCCACAGGTCCATTTCACACTCGGGGGTGGTCATGCCGTGGGGCCCCCACCATTGCACCAGCAACTGCGGTTCGGTCCAGGCGCGGAACAGCTTGCCGGGCGGTGCATCGATCAGGCGACTGATGGACAGCTCATATTGGGCGGGCGCAGGGCCCAGGCTGCGGTCGGTCATTGCGAAACTCCTGCTTATGATTGTTTTTTCAGAGCTCGTTTTCCAAGGTGGCGATCAGGGATTCAACTCGCGCACCGGGCGCACCTCGACGCTGCCGACCCGGGCCGCCGGGATGTTGCCGGCGACCTGGATGGCTTCGTTGAGGTCCTTGGCATCGATCAGGTAGAACCCGGCCAACTGTTCCTTGGTTTCGGCGAACGGGCCGTCGGTGATCGACAACCGGCCGCCGCGCATGCGCACCGTGGTCGCGGTCTGCACCGACTCCAGGGCCTCGGCGGCAAGCATCCGACCGCTGCCCTGCACCGACTCGGCGTAGGCCATGCACTCGGCGTCCTTCGGGCTCTCCGGCAGGCTGTGCAACAGCTGTTCGTCGCTGTAGACCAGGCATAGGTATTTCATGGGGGCTCTCCTCGATCGAGCTGATCAACTATGGCTGCAGTTTCAGGCTTTGGCGAAAAACCCGACGATCAGGGTTGCAGGTCGAACAATGCGGTACCGCTCTGCATGTCGAACGGCGCCGACCAGTGTTCGTGGACCACTTTCCACTGGCCGCCCAGGCGCTGGTAACCCGCGGTCACGCGCATCCAGCAGGCCTTGGTCTCGCCCTTGTCGTCGGTGCCGCCGCAGTGGGCCAGCCAGTGGGCGAAGGCGATGTCGTTGGCCCCGACTATGTGCAGTTGCTCGAAGTCGAAGATGCCAGGGCCGGGGCAGACTTCCATGCAGGCCTTCCAGTGCGCGCGGTAGGCTTCCTTGCCCTTGAATTGCAACGCGGTCACGGCGTCGAACGAGGTGATGTCGTCGGCGTAGTAGCTGACGATGCGGTCGATGTCCTTGGCCATCACGGCCTGGCGCCAGGCGTCGATCAGGCTGCGGATTTCGCTTTCGGTGGTTTGGGCGTTCATGGCGATTCTCCTTGCGATTGAGTGACACGGGCTCAAGGTGGCCGCCAGAGGCGACCGTTAAATCGTGAAGACACCCTTAGTCGTCTGGCCGCCCGGCAAATCGACAAGACCAGGAAAAAAATCGGGACCCCGGGCAAAATCGCTAGAATCGCCACTCCCGCAGCCACCCTCAGTGCCCGGATATGGATAGCCCAGTGACCACCCGACTCGTGCCCTACGAACAGCTCGACGTCACGCAATTGCAGCAGCTCGACGCGCTCGAGGTGCACCCGCAGCAGAAGAATTATTCCGGCGATATCTACACCGCGCTGCATACCCTGCTCAAGGCGCCGGAGCCCGGGATCAAGGGCTTCGCCCTGCTGGCCGACGAAGTCCCGGTGGCGTTCCTGCTGCTCAAGCGCCCGCCGTTCCTGCCCCATTGGGCCGACCCCGACACCGCCACCCTGCATGCCTTGCAGGTCGATCACCGGGTCCAGGGCAAAGGTTATGGCCGCGCCTGCCTGCAAGCCCTGCCCGCCGCCGCGCGCCAGGCCTGGCCGGAGATCAAGGGGCTGATGCTATCGGTGGACGCGGACAACGCAGCGGCCTTCAACCTTTACCTGAAGCAAGGCTGGGTCGACAGCGGCGAGGCCTACCGGGGCCGCATCGGCTACGAACGCCGCCTGGCCCTGATTTTCTGACGTTACCCAGGAGAAGCATGATGCTGACCACCCTCGAGCAACTGGAAGCGATCTACGGCCACCCCCTCGAACGGGCCGTGCGCAAGGAAATCCCCTTCCTCAACCCGGACTACCAGGCCATGGTGCGCGCCTCGCCGCTGGTGATCCTGAGCACCGTCGGCCCCGACGGCATGGACGGCTCGCCCCGCGGCGATATCCCGGGTTTCGTGCGGATCATCGACGAACGCACCCTGGCCCTGCCCGACCGCCCGGGCAACAACCGCATCGACAGCCTGCGCAATATCGTCAGCGACCCGCGGGTGGCGCTGCTGTTCATCATCCCGGGCATCGGCGAGACCCTGCGAGTCAACGGCCGGGCGCGGATCTCGGCCGAGCCGGCGCTACTGGACAGCTTCGCAGTGAATGGCAAACCGGCGCGCACGGTGATCCTGGTGGACGTCGAGGCGGCCTACTTCCACTGCTCCAAGGCCATCGTGCGTTCCGACCTGTGGAACCCCGAGCACTACCTGGAACGCTCGGCCCTGCCCTCGGCCGGCGCCATCCTCAAGCGCCTCTGCGACGGCCAGTTCGACGCCGACCGCTACGACCAGGAAATGCCGGAACGGGTGCGCAATAGCCTGTATTGAATGCTTCTGCAGGAACGAAGCGTGCTCGCGATAAAGGCTAACGCGGTACATCGGCCACACCGCGGCGTCCCTATCGCGGGCAAGCCTCGCTCCTACAGGGGCGTGTCGTGGAATGGCAGGCAGAAAAAAGGGCTGCTTCGCTGCAGCCCTTGGGCATTTGTATTGATCACAGCTGCAAGCAGTAGTCGATCAACTGCTTTTCAACGCTCTGTCGTTGGCCGAGAACCAGGGCTACGACAACCAGGTTTTCTACCGGATATATTTCATACAGAACCCCCTGGCCCATGGGCAGGAACTCATGGAAATGCGTCACCCCCAGGGAGGCCGCTTGCTGGCAAACAGCATAGGTATGGGCCTGCTCACTCAGGGTCGAGACAATCTGCATAACCAACTGATCAACGAATTGCCCAGCCTTGCGGGCGCCGCACTGCTGAATCAGGTACTGCTCCAGGGCAATCACACCGTGTTCGGCCGCAGTGGCGAACTCAACCCTGCAGGTTTTCTGCATCTTCGTCTTCTTGTTGCGCTTGACGGCGCTGGGCCAGGCGCTCCAGCAGCGTATCGCCGCTGATCAGCCTGCCTTGCTCCTTGTCGCGCCCGGCGAACGAAAGCAGCTTGATCAAGGCTATCGCCTCATCTCGGCGCTTACGCTCTTCGTAGGACTCGATCACATAAGCCGGAACCCCATTCTGCGTGACCAGCATGGGCTCGGAGAGGTCGAGATCAGCAGCGTTCTTTTTGACAAAACTGATGGTTTTAATGCGCATGGTTTATCTCCTGCGCTTTGCGCAGCGGTGAATCCAGCGCAGAAGCTGGTCTGAATTTAGACTACAAAAGAACCAGCAGCAAATGACATGTGTTACCGAGGAAGACTCAGCACCATCTCATGCCAGGCCATGCCGCCATGGTCCGACGCCGAGGCCTTGAGGTAGACGAAGCCAAAACGCTCGTACAGCGGCACATGCCGCTCCTTGCACATCAGGTTGATGCTGGCCTTGCCCAGGCCGCGCATGCGCTCGATAAAGGCCTCCAGCAAACGCCGGGAAACACCCTGGCCCTGATAGTCCGGATGCACCACCACCGACATGATCACCACATGGGGCCCGGCCGGGTCGTGGCCGATCAGTTCCTTGAAGGCCTCGTCGGCCATCTCGACCTCGAAGGCCGCGCCGGAATTGATGAAGCCGGCCACCACGCCCTCCACCTCGGCGACGATGAAACCCTCAGGCCAGGTGGCGATGCGGGTGGCGATCTTCTCCCGGGTAGCGGCTTCGTCGCCTTCGTAGGCCAGGGTTTCGATGGCGAAGCAACGGTCCAGGTCAGCGGCGGCGACCTGACGAATCAACAGGCTGGATAAGGTCATGGGAAACGGATCGGCTATGGGAAATGCCGCCGATCATAAAGTAATAAGGCTTGCATATCGAACGGCGGCAAGCCCGTAAAACCTGCATATAGTCGCTGTCATCCGCGCGCCGACCGGGTTATTTATCAGGGCTCAATCAATCCCATCCTGGTCGAGTACGGAAGTCGCCATGAGCAATGTTCAGATCGGTTTGCTGGTGCTGTTCGGCATCAGTGCGTTCGGTTTTGTCACCCTGTCCATCGACCTGTGGCGCGCCCGCCGCTTGGGCAAGGGCAAATGACCGGGCCCGCCGCGGGCCCGGCCGGTGCTCGCGACGCGCCTCACTGCTCCTTGAGCGGCAGCCAGATTTCCAGCACGCCCTGGCCGGTGTCGGGGTTGAAGTCGGCGCTGTAGCGTTCGAATTCCGGCGCATCGGCAGCTTCGCGCCCGGACTGCGGCAGCCAGGTTTTCCAGATGTACTGGAAGGTCTGCGGCAGGCTCGCCAGCGGCCCCTGGTGCTCGAACACCGCGTAATGCTGCGACGGCACCTCGATCCAGCGATACAGCTCGGGCAGGTCGTCGAGCTTGCTGATCTCGACTCCGGCGATGTATTCGAAGCCGCCCTTGCCGTCGGGGTTGCAGCAGAGGCCGTAGGTCACCTCCCCCACCTGGCCGGGGACCTTGCCGAGATGGGGAATGAAGCGTTCCCAGAGTTCAGGAATGCGCTGCGTCGTCTCGGGAGTGAAACGCCCGCCAAGACCGGCGATCAGCAGAAAGCGCCCCTTCTCGAAACGCGGCACCGGCCCGCTGACCTGTTTTTGCTCATCCATGATGCGACTCCTGCCTGAAAAATGGGTTCGGCGGGGAGTATAGAGGCCAAACCCGAATCGCCTGCATCAGAGCGCGGGAAGTTCCGCGACCGCCGCACCGACGATGAATTCCTGATAGCCAGACAAGATCACGTAGACCGCGAAATAGCAGAAGATCGCCGCAGATGCCAGGTAGGAGTAACGCAACAACTTGTCGCCCAGCAGCTTGCCGCCCTGGGTCGCGGCAAAGCACAGGCCCACGACCCAGGCCAGCCCGGCGCAGAAGAAACCGCTGAGGAACAGCCCGGAGCTGAGCAGGTCGCCGCCACCGGAACGGGCAATCAGGGTCCCGCCCACCGCGGCGAACCAGAGGATCGCGCTGGGGGACGACATGGCGAGGAAAATGCCGCGGAAAAACTCCTTGCGCGGCGAACCGTTATCCACTTCGCCGGCCTCGGCCAGCACCGCGCTGTGGTGGATCGCCGAATAGATCATCTTCGCCGCGAAGTACACCAGCAGCGCCGACCCGCCGATCCACAACACCCAGCGCACCGCCTCGTACTGCAGCAGCACGGTCATGCCGGCCAGCGCCAAGACGGCGTAGACCAGGTCACCGACACAGGTGCCCAGGCCCAGGCAGAAACCCTGGAAATAGCCACGCTGCATGGCCAGGGTAATCATCGCGATATTGGCCACGCCTATGTCCAGGCACAGCGAAAGGCTCAGCAGAAAGCCGCTGGTAAACTCCATCATTCATCCTGTTCGATGCGGTTGTTCGAGTGGGGGGTATTTAACGCGGGCGGGCCCGGCAAACACAATGCGCAGGCTGCGAATCCCGCCACGACGATGCAAATCCCTGTCCAGGCAGCGCCGCTGCCGGCGAAAAAATAGTTGTCGCCCCCCTCTGGACAGCCTGGCGCCACAGCCTTTATCGTCTGCCCCCAGGCCACCGCAGTGGCCGACGTCGCTCGGACGGTTCCGGGCGCTCACGTATTCGAGGCAACAATGGCCGAACAAGGTTCGCCGCGCCGCTTTGCGCGCATAGATCGACTCCCCCCCTACGTATTCAATATCACTGCCGAGCTGAAGATGGCTGCGCGTCGGCGCGGCGAAGACATCATCGACTTGAGCATGGGTAACCCCGACGGTGCGACTCCGCCGCACATCGTCGAGAAACTGGTCACCGTCGCCCAGCGCGAAGACACCCACGGCTACTCCACCTCCAAGGGTATTCCGCGTCTGCGCCGGGCCATTTCGCGCTGGTACAAGGATCGCTACGAGGTCGATATCGACCCGGAAAGCGAAGCCATCGTCACCATCGGCTCCAAGGAAGGCCTGGCGCACCTGATGCTCGCCACCCTGGACCAGGGCGACACCGTGCTGGTGCCTAACCCGAGCTACCCGATCCACATCTACGGCGCGGTGATCGCCGGCGCCCAGGTGCGTTCGGTACCGCTGGTGCCGGGCGTGGACTTCTTCGACGAACTGGAGCGGGCCATTCGCGGCTCGATCCCGAAACCGAAGATGATGATCCTCGGCTTCCCGTCCAACCCCACCGCGCAGTGCGTCGAGCTGGACTTCTTCGAGCGGGTGATCGCCCTGGCCAAGCAGTACGACGTGCTGGTGATCCACGACCTGGCCTACGCCGACATCGTCTACGACGGCTGGAAAGCTCCGTCGATCATGCAGGTGCCGGGCGCCAAGGACATCGCGGTGGAGTTCTTCACCCTGTCCAAGAGCTACAACATGGCTGGCTGGCGCATCGGCTTCATGGTCGGCAACCCGGAGCTGGTCAGCGCCCTGGCGCGGATCAAGAGCTACCACGACTACGGCACCTTCACCCCGCTGCAGGTGGCGGCCATCGCTGCGCTGGAAGGCGACCAGCAGTGCGTGAAAGACATCGCCGAGCAGTACCGCCAGCGCCGCAATGTGCTGGTCAAGGGCCTGCACGAGCTGGGCTGGATGGTCGAGAATCCCAAGGCTTCGATGTACGTCTGGGCGAAGATTCCCGAGGCCTATGCGCACCTGGGCTCGCTGGAGTTCGCCAAGAAGCTGCTGGCCGAGGCCAAGGTCTGCGTCTCGCCAGGCGTGGGTTTCGGCGAGTACGGCGACGACCATGTGCGTTTCGCCCTGATCGAAAACCAGGACCGCATCCGCCAGGCCGTGCGCGGTATCCGCGGCATGTTCCGCGCCGATGGCCTGGTGCAGAAAGGCTGATCCGCGTCGCCCTATTAAGCAGGCACAAAAAAACCGCAGCGATGCGGTTTTTTTGTGCCTGTCTGCCGACCCTGTAGCCGCTGCCGCAGGCTGCGATAAGGACCGAAGGGCCTTCAGCGATTGCAAGATCGCTACGGCCGTACCGGCCGATCGCACGGCAGCGGCTACAGGGCTCGGCTTACACCACCAGCGACAGCAGCAGGATAAAGATCAGGCCCACCACCGAGAGGATGGTTTCCATCGCGGTCCAGGTCTTGAAGGTTTCCGCCACGGTCATGTTGAAGTACTGCTTCACCAGCCAGAAACCGGCGTCGTTGACGTGGGACAGGATCAGCGAACCGGCACCGGTGGCCAGCACCAGCAGCTCACGGTTGACCCCAGGAATCATGCCGACCACCGGTACCACGATGCCCGCGCCAGTGATGGTCGCCACGGTTGCCGAACCGGTGGCGATGCGAATCACCGCCGCCACCAGCCACGCCAGGAGGATCGGCGAGATCTGTGCGTTGACCGCCATGTGGCCGATCACGTCACCCACGCCGCTGGTCACCAGCATCTGCTTGAAGCCACCGCCGGCACCGATGATCAGGATGATCGCCGCGGTTGGCGCCAGGCTGGCGTCGAGCAGCTTGAGGATCTGCTTGGAACCGATGCCCTGGCGCGAACCGAAGGTGTAGAGCGACAGCAGCAAGGCCAGCAGCAGCGCGCTGATCGGGTGACCGATCATGTCCATCCAGATGCGGAAGAAGTGTCCGTCCGGGAAGGCCACGTCGGCGAAGGTCTTGAGCAGCATCAAGAACACCGGCAGCAGCACGGTCAGCAGGGTCACGCTGAAGCTCGGCAGGTTGGCCGAGGTGTTCTCGCGCGCCAGCTGGTCGACCAGTTCCTGGGACGGATGACCCGGGATGTACTTGGCGATGAAGGTGCCGTAGATCGGACCGGCGATGATCGCGGTCGGCAGGGCCACGATCAGGCCGTAGAGAATGGTCTTGCCGATGTCGGCGCCGAACACGCCGATGGCCAGCAGCGGGCCCGGATGCGGCGGCACCAGGCCGTGCACCGCGGACAGGCCGGCCAGCAGCGGGATACCGATCTTGATGATCGACACGCCGGTGCGCCGGGCGACGATGAACACCAGCGGGATCAGCAGCACGAAGCCGATCTCGAAGAACAGCGGGATACCCACCAGGAACGCGGCGAACATCATCGCCCACTGCACCCGCTCCTTGCCGAACGAGCGGATCAGGGTCTGGGCGATCTGATCCGCGCCACCGGATTCGGCCATCATTTTGCCGAGCATGGTGCCCAGCGCGAGGATGATCCCGACAAAACCGAGTACACCGCCGAAGCCGTCCTGGAACGCCTTGATGATCTTGTCCACCGGCATGCCCGAAGTCAGGCCGAGGAAACCCGCGGCGATGGTCAGGGCGATGAAGGGATGCAGCTTGAATCGGGTGATCAGCACGATCAGCCCGATAATGGTGACCACTGCGTCTACCAGCAGATAGGTCTCTTGGGACATGCCAAACATGGGGTTGCCTCCGGTTTGTTGTTTTTATTCAAGCGTTAAAAACGTGAGCCGAGTGGGATAGCGCTATCTAGGTGAGCCGAAGCTTATCGGGATGAATCCAGCCCGTGCTCCAGCCACCAGCCATGGGCCTGTTCGGCCAGCCGGTCAACGCTGTGGATGGTGGCGTCCAATGCCAGGGTCAGGGGTTCGCCCACGGGAGATTCGAGGGTAGCGAACTGACTGTCGATCAGGGTCGAAGGCATGAAATGCCCCGGACGGTGGGCCACGCGATCGGCAGCCACTTGTGGTGTCAATTGCAGGAAAACGAAGCCCAGGCCGGGCGTGGCGCTGCGCAGGCGGTCGCGGTACTTGCGCTTGAGCGCCGAGCAGGTCAGCACCGGACGCTGTCCGGCGGCCAGGGCACGACGCAACTCGTCGCACAGGCTGTCGAGCCAGCCGGCACGGTCGTCGTCGTTCAGGGGAATACCGGCACTCATCTTGGCGATATTGGCGGCAGGGTGGAACGTATCGCCTTCAATGGCCGTGGCGCCGCTGCGCCGGCACAGCGCTTCACTGACGCTGGACTTGCCGCAGCCGGCAACGCCCATGATGACCAGGGCGGTGATGGGTTGACTCATGAAACACCTCAGCGCGCAGACAGCGCTACCTTCGCTCTTCGAAACTCTAGTGCAAAAATAGTTTCTGCCGACGCCTTCTTGTCATTTTTGTGGGTTGCCGCGTATATAGGCCGCGAAACCAAAGAGTGCGGGTCAGGCCGACCGCGCTCACGCATTGCAGCTGTTTCGAGACAGCGCTACCTTAGTGACTTGAATTTTGTTTGGCAAGCCGTCTGATGACCTCCTCCAAGAACGATAAAAATACCCGCACCACGGGGCGCCCTACCCTCAACGAAGTCGCGCGCCTGGCCGGCGTCAGCCCGATCACCGCCTCGCGAGCGCTGCGCGGCATCGACACAGTGGCCACCGAACTGGTGGAAAAGGTGCGCAAGGCCGCCAGCGAACTCAACTACGTGGTCAACCCCGCCGCGCGCGCCCTGGCCTCGGCCCAGAGCCATTCGGTGGTGGTGCTGGTGCCGTCGCTGTCCAACCTGCTGTTCATCGACACCCTGGAAGCCATTCATCAGGTCCTGCGGCCCAAGGGCTTCGAAGTGCTGATCGGCAACTTCCACTATTCCCCCGACGAAGAAGAAAACCTGCTGCGCAACTACATGGCCTACCAGCCACGCGGTTTGCTGCTGACCGGCTTCGACCGGACCGAAAGTGCCCGACGGATGGTCGAAGCCAGCAACGTCCCCTGCGTCTACATGATGGACCTCAACCCCGAGGCCGGCCTGAACTGCGTGGGCTTCTCCCAGCACAACGCCGGGGAAACCGCCGCCGAGCACCTGATCTCCCGCGGCCGCAAGCGCCTGGCCTACATCGGCGCCCAGCTCGACCAGCGCACCCTGATGCGCGGTGAGGGTTTCCGCCGTGGCCTGGAAAAAGCCGGCCTCTACGACCCGAAACTGGAAGTCCTCACCCCGCGCCCCTCGTCGGTGGGCCTGGGCGGAGAACTCTTCCTGCAACTGCTGCACAGCCACCCGGACGTCGACGCAATCTTCTTCGGCAACGACGACCTGGCCCACGGCGCCCTGCTGGAAGCCATGCGCTGCGGTATCAGGATCCCCGAGCAAGTGGCGGTGATGGGCTTCAACGACCTGCCCGCCTCGGCGCACATGGTGCCGCGCCTGAGCAGCATCAGCACCCCGCGCGAAGCCATCGGCCGCCGCGCCGCGGAACAGCTGCTGACCCTGATGGCCGGCAACAGCGTGGCCAAGCCGGTAGTGGACATGGGCTTCGAGCTGAAGGTGCGCGAGAGCACCTGAACCGCACGCGAAGCCCGTCCGGCGTTGTAGTCAGGCGCGCTTACGGCTTCATCTCCGCATGAACCGGCGAAGCCAGCGCCGGGTCCTGCCCACCCAGCAACTGCACAAACGCCTGGGCAGCCTTTTGCAGGGGCTGGTTCTTCAGCCAGACCGCGTGCACCGGCAGCAGCAATCCATTGTCGATGTTCTTGAAGGTCAGGCGCTTGAGCCTTCCGGCCTTGAGCAAGGGGGCGATCACCGACTGCGGGAAGTTGCCCCAACCGATGCCGGACTCGACCATGTCCAGGGCCATGGCCAGGCTGTCGGTGCGCCAGTAGGACTCGGCGATCAGCGGCCGGGTGTCGCGGATCGGCAGGTCGCGGCTGGCGACCACCACCTGGCGGACGTTGACCAGCTCTTCCAGATAGAGGGTGGCGTCCGGCGCCTCGGGTAACGGATGGCGCGCGGAAATGCAGGCGATCATCCGCTCGCTGCCGACGTACTGGAAATACTCCAGCACATTCAGGCTGAGCCCGGCGAAAGCCACGCCGACCGCGATCCGGCCAGTGTGCAGCAGCTGCAACACATCGTCCTGGGGCGCGCTCAGCACTTCGATGTCGAGCAACGGATGGCGCTCGGCGATCAGCTTGATCGCCGCCAGCACCCGGGACTTGTCGATGTCCTCGACCACGCCGATGGACAGCCGGCTTTCCAACCCCAGGGACAACTCCACCGCATGCACCTGCAGGTGCTTGAGCTGCTCGGCGATCAGCCGCGCGTGGGGCGCCAGGGCGTTGGCCATGGCGGTGGGCACCGGCTCGCGATGGCTGCGATCGAACAAGGGATAACCCAGCTCCGCCTCGAGGTTGGCGATGCCCATGCTCACCGCCGACGGCACCTTGCCCAGGGCCCGCGCCGCCGCGGAAAACGAACCGCGCTCGAGCACGGCGAGAAACAACTGGATGCTGTCGCTGGAGAAATTCATGGGGACGCCTGCCTAGGATGTCGATCTATCAGAAAACCTGAAAGCTTCTGACTTTTTCTGTCAGGCATATTGAAGCTATCTTGCGCCGCATTCGCCAGCCATTCCTGCATAAGGAGCGGCCCGGGCCAACGAACGCGGAGGAAAAAGCATGCAAGGCATCAAGCGCAAACTGGTTTACGTGTCACTGTTCGAGGTGTTCGGCATGACTTTCTCGGCCCTGGGCCTGGCCTTGCTGTCCGGCACCTCGCCGAGCAGCACCGGCCCGCTGGCGGTGGTGATCACCAGCATCGCGGTGACCTGGAACTTCATCTACACCAGCCTGTTCGAGCGCTGGGAAAGCCGCCAGGTCTCGCGGACCCGCACGGTCAAGCGGCGGATCGCCCACGCCGTGGGTTTCCAGCTGACGCTGATCCTGTTCCTGATTCCGTTGATCGCCTGGTGGATGCACATCAGCCTGGTGCAGGCCTTCCTGCTGGACCTGGCGCTGATCCTGTTCATTCCTTGCTACACCTTCGTCTTCAACTGGCTGTTCGACCGGGTCTTCGGCCTGCCGGCGTCGGCGCTGCCGGACCCGGCCTGAGCATCCCGGCGCAAATTGGCATCGCCTAAGGCGGGGCACACTGTTAGATTTCCAGGGCCCTCCACCCGCCAAGGAAAGCTCCCATGGGAACCCTGAGAATTCTCGGTAAAGCCTCGTCGATCAACGTCAGAAAAGTGCTGTGGACCTGCGAAGAGCTGGGCCTGTCCTACGAACGCGAGGATTGGGGCAGCGGCTTCCAGTCGACCCACACGCCGGAGTTTCTCAAGCTCAACCCCAACGCCCAGGTGCCGGTGCTGATCGATGACGCCGGCGCGCTCTGGGAATCCAACAGCATCTGCCGTTACCTGACCAGCAAGGTCGCCGGGCAACGGCTGCTGCCCGGCGAGCCTCGGGCCCGGGCGCTGGTGGAGCAATGGATGGACTGGCAGGCCACGGAACTCAATCCCGCGTGGAGCTACGCCTTCGTCGCCCTGGTCCGACAGAACCCGGACTTTCAGGACCCACAGCGGATCGCCGCCGGCCTTCGCGGCTGGAACGACAAGATGGCCCTGCTCGAACAGCAACTGGCGAGCACCGGGGCCTATGTGCTCGGCGAGCAGTTCAGCCTGGCCGATATCGTCCTCGGGCTGTCGGTGCATCGCTGGATGATGACGCCCATGGAGCGCCCCGACTTCCCCGCCGTCGCCGCCTACTACCAACGCCTCAGCGAGCGTCCGGCTTTCCTGCTGCATGGACGCAATGGCATTCCCTGAATCGTCTTTTTCTTCTTTAGGAGCGAGGCTTGCCCGCGAAAGCGCCTGTAATCACAACACCGATTCAGGAGCCGGATTGGGTGGCGACTGTCATGGCTTTATCGCGGGCAAGCTTCGCTCCTACAGACGCGGGATGCCGCTTTGGCTGATGCTGCGGCATAAACCGCCAAGATGTAACGAAATACGACAATAAATCAGCGTGCGACCCACCTTCCAGGCCGGCATTCACAATCATTGATTTCCGTTAGCCAGCTAAGATTCCTCTTCACCGAAGCCTGGAATCCCGCCCATGTCGTCCCTCGCCCCCACCGTCGCTACCGACGGCCTCGACCCGCTCCGCGCCGCCGATATCTCCGCCCGCATCGATCGCCTGCCCGCCGTCGCCACGGTCTGGCGCCTGGTGGCGCTGCTGTCCATTGGTGGTTTCTTCGAGCTGTATGACCTGTTCCAGACCGCCTATATCAGCCCCGGCCTGATCCGCGACGGGATCTTCGCCACCGGCAGCCAGGGCGTGTTCGGTTTCTCCGACCAGGCGGCCTTCGCCTCGGCGACCTTTCTCGGCCTATTCCTCGGCGCCAGCCTGCTGAGCCCGATCGCCGACCGCTTCGGGCGCCGGGCGATCTTCACCTTCGCCCTGATCTGGTACACCGTGGCCACGGTGCTGATGGGCGTGCAGACCTCGGCCCTGGGGATCATCGGCATGCGCTTTCTGGTGGGCATCGGCCTGGGCATCGAGCTGGTGACCATCGACGCCTACCTCTCTGAACTGGTGCCCAAGCACATGCGCAGTTCGGCCTTCGCCTTTGCCTTTTTCGTGCAGTTCCTCTCGGTGCCGGCGGTGGCGCTGATGTCCTGGTGGCTGGTGCCACAGGACCCGTTCGGCATCGCCGGCTGGCGCTGGGTGGTATTGGCCAGCGCGGTGTTCGCGCTGTTTATCTGGTGGTTGCGTTCACGCCTGCCGGAGTCGCCGCGCTGGCTGGCCCAGCATGGGCGCTTCGCCGAGGCCGAGCGGATCATGGATAGCATCGAGACACGCTGCGCCAAGGACCACGGCAAGCCGCTGGACACTCCGCAGCCCGAGGCCCTCGGTGTCCAGGGCTCGGGGCGCTTCGCCGATATCTGGCAACCGCCCTATCGGCGCCGGGCGCTGATGCTGATCGTGTTCCATGTGTTCCAGGCCATCGGCTTCTTCGGTTTCGGCAACTGGCTGCCGGCGCTGCTCTCGGGCCAGGGCGTGAGCGTCACCCACAGCCTGATGTACGCCTTCATCATCACCCTCGCCTATCCGCTGGGGCCACTGCTGTTCGTCAAGTTCGCCAACCGCTTCGAGAACAAGTGGCAGATCGTCGGCTCGGCCCTCGGCGCCATGACCTTCGGCACCCTGTTCGCCTGGCAGAGCACGGCCTTGGGGCTGATCGTCTGCGGGGTGATGATCACCTTCTGCAACGCCTGGCTGAGCTTCAGTTACCACTCCTATCAAAGCGAGCTGTTCCCCACCAATATCCGCGCCCGGGCGGTAGGTTTCTGCTATTCGTTCAGCCGCCTGTCGACGGTGTTCAGCAGCCTGTTGATCGGCTTTTTCCTCGACCGCTTCGGCACGCCCGGGGTCCTGGCGTTCATCGTCAGCAGCATGCTGATCGTGATGTTCACCATCGGCCGTTTCGGCCCGCGTACCCGCAACCTGGCCCTGGAGAATATCGCCCAGCGTTGACCGGTCGCCGCTGGCCGCAAGCGGCAAGGCTTGTCCGCCGCGTGCCGCCAGCCTTGCCGGGCAACCGGCGCAGAGCCCTGCTCCAGAGCGCTCCAACGCGGCGGCATGCAAATTGCTGCGCAGCCTGCGATAGCCCTTACATACAGGTACCCAATCATGTTGGTCAGTGCCCAGAAAACCTCGGCGATCCAGCCCACCCAGCGGTCCGACATGGACCCGAGCACCGCGGCCGCCAGCGCGCTGTACAGCGGTTTGATGCAGAGCGTGCAGAACGCGGCAAGCTTCCAGACATCCCAGGCCGTGCAGCAGGCCAGCAACACGGTCAGCGACAATGTCGCGGCGGCCTTCGCCAAGACCCGCGTGCTGCTCCAGGCCACGCCGCCGACCGCCAGCACCGCGCAGGCCAACAGTGCGACCCAGAGCTCGGCCCTGGACGAGTTCAAGGACTACATGAGCAAGTCCCCCGAGCAGCGCATGCGCGACCGCATCCTCGAAGAGATGGGCATTACCGAGGAAGACCTGAAAAACATGCCACCGGAGAAACAGCAGGCGGTGGCTCAGGAAATTGCCCAGCGGGTCCAGGACAAGCTGAAGCTGGCGCAAGTCGAGAAGGACGCCAACGGCGTCGATAAGCAAGTCACCGACAAATTCCTCGCGGCGCTTTAAAAGCGGCCAGTCGAAACAGGGTTCCCCACGGGAACCCTTTTTTATGGGTCGGCTTGAGCGGCTGCGCTCAGCCCTGGGCCAGCATGTCGAGCAAGGCCCGCAGCGCCGGCGACGGCTCGCTGCCCTCGGCCAGCACCAGGGCAAAGGTGCGCTGGATCGGCACGTCCAACGGCAGTACGCACAACCCGTGGCGCTGCTCCGGCAAGGTCATCTGCGGCACCAGGGTCACCCCCACCTGCTCGCGAACCAGGGTAAAGGCGCTGCTCCACTCCCGCACCTCGACCCGCACATCCGCCAGCTCCAGGCCGGCATCCGCCGCCAGGCTGCGGGCATTCACCGAACAACCGCCGGTGGCCAGCACGAAGGGTTGGCTTACCAGTTCCTGCAAGGTCACGCCCTGCTCCTGAGCGCGACGCGCCAGGGCATGCCCCGCCGGCAGCACCGCCACCCAGGCATCGCGCCCCAGCAGGCCGACGCTGCGCTCGGGCGGCGGATTGAGCAGCACCCCGACATCGATCAATCGCGCTTCGAGCAAGGCCTCGACCTCGTCGTCGCTGACCTCCAGCGCCACCACCTGGATACCCGGATACAGCTGCTTGAAGCGCCGCAGCAGCGGCGGCAGGAACGTCGCCAGCACCATGGGGAAACTGGCCAGGCGAATGGTGCCGCGCTGGATGTCCCGGCAGGCGTCCGCGGTGTCGCGGATGCTCTGCAACGCCGCGAGCATCAGCCGCGCCTGCTCGACCACCTGTTCGCCGACGGCGGTGGGCAGGGTCTGGCGGTTCTCCCGGGTGAACAGTTGCACGCCCAGGTTGTCTTCGAGCAGCGCCAGGGCCTGGCTGGCGCCGGACTGGGTCATGCCGACCCGCTCGGCGGCGCGGGTGATGTTGCCGGTATCCGCCACGGCCACCAGCATCCGCCAGTGCATCAGGTTCATCATGGCAGTAGCTGTCCTTATGGGAGTTTTCTGAAAGATTAATTTTACGGAGAACAGTGCGGACTATGACACTGATCTCCCCCCTTTGGAGAGCCCTCGATGAACCTGTATTTCTCGCCCAACGCCTGCTCGCTGGCCCCGCATATCGTGCTGCGCGAACTGGCCCTGCCGTTCAACCTGGTGCGGGTCGACAACCGCAACAAGACCACGGCCGACGGCGCCGACTTCCTGGCGATCAATCCCAAGGGGTATGTGGCAGCGCTGGAACTGGAGGACGGCCAGGTGCTGACCGAAGGACCGGCGATCCTGCAATACCTGGCCGACCTCAAGCCGCAAGCAGGCCTGGCGCCGGCCAACGGCAGCTGGCAACGGGTGCGGCTGCAGGAGATGCTCAACTTCGTCTCCAGCGAGATCCATGGCGGCCTCGGCTGGCTGTTCAACCCCGAGTTTCCCGAAGCGACCCAGGCGCTGATCCGGCAAAAACTGTTCAAGCGCCTGGCGCTGCTGGACCGCACGCTGCAGCAGCAGAGCTACCTGCTGGGCGAATCCTTCGGCGTCGCCGATGCCTACCTGTTCACCGTGCTGCGCTGGACCGTCGGCTTTGCCATCGACCTGGAACAGTGGCCGGCGCTGGCGCGCTTCCAGGCCCGCATCGCCCAGCGCGAAGCGGTGCAAGCGGCACTGGCGGGCGAAGCGGCGTAAGGATCGAAGCAGAGATGCCGCAGCAACCTCTGCCTTATCCCGCTCGCAGCAATCCCGATAGGATCGACTCAGGACAGGGGCTGGCCGAGGGGCGAACCTTCGGCGTCTTGCTGTTCTGTGCAACGAGAAGGGGAAAACTTGCAGATCGATGGGTTATTTACTTAGAAGCAAAAACCAGGAAGCCCGCGGGGCGGGCTTCGCAGAGGATCAATGACCGAAAATATTGTGCTCGGTCTTCTTGGCTTTCTTGTCCGCGCGCTTTTCATCGGCGGTCCGGCTGGGTTTTTTCTTCGCCGTCTTTTTGGCATTCATACCTTTGGACATGATGCACACTCCACTCGCAGGGGATCGTTCATCAGGTATACACCTATCCCGAGCGCTCCGTACTTTTATAATCCACCGCCCCGGCCCACCTGCGAAATCCCATGCCCGACACCGAATACCTGCTGCTTGCCGACACCCTGCGACCGCTGCTGAACAAGTTCTATCGCGCCCACAATTCGCCGATGCGCGCGGCCGGCGAAGGGCAATCCTGGGTGGCGAAACGCGGAGCGATCATTGCCGGGCTGAGCCTCACGCCAGTTGCCCAGGGCCACTGGCTGACCGGCCTATTCGTCGACCCGGCCCATCGCGGCCAGGGCATTGCCGCGACGCTGGTCGAACGGGCACGCGCGCAGCTGCCGGGGCCGCTGTGGCTGTTCTGTCATCCGGACCTGCAAGCCCTGTACGAACGCATGGGCTTTGCCACGGCCCCCGCCCTGCCTCAGACCCTGGCGGATCGCCTGGAGCGTTATCGCCGGAGCAAGAGCCTGATCGCCATGGGCATAGATCCTTTGGTTAGGTCGACCAGCGATAATGTGTGATCGCCGGCCCGGGAGCGCGTGCTAGCCTCGGCGGCAAATCGGCCTCCATCAGGATGATCCATGAAACCGACGCTTCTGGCTGTCTCCCTCAGTGCCCTGCTGCTCCCCGTATTGACCCATGCCGCCGACCCCGCGGTCTCGCCCCAGCAGTACGCCAAGGTCCTGGCCGGCGACTGGCGAGCGCCGCAGAACAGTGCCCGCGACCGTTATCGCCATCCGCAGCAGACCCTGCAGTTCTTCGGCCTCAAGGCCGACCAGAAACTGATCGAGATCACTCCCGGTGGCGGCTGGTACAGCGAGCTCCTCGCGCCATTGCTCAAGGACCACGGGCAGTACATCGCCGCCCTCCAGGCCCCGTCCAGCGGCGAATATTTCCAGAAGTCGGCGGACAACCTGAAGCAGAAATTCAGCGCCGACCCGGCCCGCTACGCCAAGGCCCGGTTCGTCGAGTTCGATCCCAAGGCACCGGTGCTCGGCCCGGCCGGTTCGGCGGACGCCGTGCTGACCTTTCGCAACGTGCATAACTGGGTGCTGGCCGACACCGCGCCGGCGATGTTCCAGGCCTTCTTCAAGGTACTGAAACCGGGGGGCGTGCTGGGCGTGGTGGATCATCGCGCCAAGGACGGCGCGTCCCTGGAAGACATCAAGCACAGCGGCTACCTGACCACCGCCTACGTGGTGAAGCTGGCGACCGATGCCGGGTTTGTGCTGGACAGGCAAAGCGAGATCAATGCCAACCCGCAAGACACCAAGGACTACGCGCAAGGCGTCTGGACCCTGCCGCCAGCGCTCAAGCTGGGGGACGAGGACAAGGCCAAGTACCTGGCGATCGGCGAGTCGGACCGGATGACGCTGCGCTTCGTCAAGCCGGCGAAATAACCGCGCGGATCGCAGCCTGCGGGCAGGCTGCGATCCTCATCCGTCAATCGTCGGCGTGGGGATCGAGGTCGGGGAACATCACCTCGGTAAAACCGAACTTGCTGAAGTCGCTGATCCGCGACGGGTACAGGCGGCCGATCAGGTGATCGCATTCATGCTGCACCACCCGTGCGTGGAAACCCGAGGCGATCCGCACGATCGGCTCGCCCTTGGGGTCGACGCCTTCGTAGCGAATGTGCTGATAACGCTCGACCGCACCCCGCAGCCCCGGCACCGACAGGCAGCCTTCCCAGCCCTCTTCCAGCACCGGGCTCAAGGGCGTGATCAGCGGGTTGATCAGGATCGTCTGCGGCACGGCCTCGGCTTGCGGGTAACGCTCGCTGTGCTCGAAACCGAAGATCACCAGTTGCAGATCGACGCCGATCTGCGGCGCGGCCAGGCCGACCCCGCCGACGCTTTCCATGGTCTGGAACATGTCGTCGATCAGTTGCCACAGCTCGGGGCTGTCGAACATCTCGGGCGGCACCGGTGGCGCGATGCGCAGCAGGCGCTCGTCGCCCATTTTGAGGATTTCACGGATCATGATCAGACTTCGTCAGTGGTCGGCTTGAGCGAGTGGTCCCGGCCCAGTCCCGATACGTGTTGTTTGGGTTCGTCGTGCTCGCCGGGAACCCTTTCTCCAGGGTTCTTGCCGTCGGACGACATGTGCTCGATCGCCGCATTCATCTCGGCCCCCAGCAACAGCACCGCCGAGGAAATATAGAAGTACAGCAGCAGGACGATGATCGCCCCGATACTGCCATACATGGCGTTGTAGTTGGCAAAGGTCTTCACGTAGAACGCGAAGCCCAACGAGGCGATGATCCACACCACCACCGCCAGCACCGAGCCCGGGGTGATGAAGCGGAATTCCTGCTTCACGTCGGGCATCACGTAGTAGATCAGCGCCACGGCGACCATCATCAGGATCACGATCACCGGCCAGCGCAGGATGGTCCAGACGGTGACGATGAAGTCTTCCAGGCCGACCTGCGCAGCGATCCAGCCCATCACCTGCGGCCCGAGCACCATCAGGGCCGCGGCCACCAGGAGCATGCCGGCGATGCCGATGGTGTAGAAAATCGACAGCGGAAAACGCTTCCACAACGGGCGCTTCTCGACCACGTCATAAGCGGCGTTCATTGCGCTCATCATCAGCCGCACGCCGGCCGAGGCGGTATACAGGGCAATCACGATACCCACCGACAGCAGGCCGCCCTTGGACTGCTGCAACTGGTCGATCACCGGGTTGACCTGCTCCAGCGCCTGGGGCGGCAGCACCAGTTCCGATTGCAGGCGCAACCAGGAGAAGAAGTCCGGCAGGTGCAGGAAACCGATCAAGGCGATCAGGAACAGAATGAAGGGGAATAACGAAAACAGCATCTGATAGGCCAGTGCCGAGGCGTAGGTCGACATTTCATCGTCGATGAACTCAGTGACCGTGCGCACCAGCACACGATGCAGGGGCAGGCCTTTCAAATTCGGCAAGAACATAGCGTCTCCTTTCGCCGCAAGCATTCAGGTCGGTGGCGACTCAGGGGCCGTTTTGTACAACAAACTAGCCTAGTTTGGCGACTTTGAACCGTTTCGTCTCATTTGGTGCCATGGCCGATGTAAAAACGGCCATCCGCGGATGGCCGTCGTGTTGCAGTGCGAGCCGGTGGATCAGGCCTTGTCGATGGTCTTCTTCAGTGCATCCTTGGCCTTGCCGAGGGTTTGCTGCGCTTCACCTTTCTTTTCCTGAATCTTGCCTTCGGTTTCCAGCCGATCGTTATCAGTCGCTTTGCCGACACCTTGCTTGATATTGCCAACGGCCTCGTTGGCCAGGCCTTTTGCCTTGTCCGCTGTGCTGCCCATGGTATTTCTCCGTAGAACATTCGAGGGTTTGGGGTCCTGCCCTGGGTTGACCCGAGGCCGTCGCGCGGAGTTTCAATTATTTTCAGCGGGGCATTTCATCGCCTTATTTGCCCGCCGCACGCAGGTTGCGCTTTATGTTTGGCGACCAACCCACGAGAATGCGCAACGAATTCAGGCGCTGCACTGAAGATCCAATCCCGTAGGAATGTTATGAAACTCGATAAAAAGCTGGCCATCGCCCGCCGGAACCAGGAACTGGGCGGTGCGGTGCTGGGCGTCAACAACTGCCACTTCGCGGAACTGAGCCGCAGCCGGAATATCTGGTGGTTCGATCTGCCGGTCAGCCGCCTGGCCATCGGGCAGTACGAATGGGTCCACCTGCTGCTGTACACCCCGAGCACCGACCAGTTGCTGCACCTGAAGGTGCCGACGGTGTTCCTGCGGGAAAAGCTCGAAGGCCTGGTGGTCCGCAACGCCGGCAAGCGCAAGGCGGCCCTGAGCCTGGAACTGAGCGCCGACAAGGACTCGTTCCTCAAGGACGTACGCCCCGCCGGCACCGGCGTGAACTTCGCGCAGTTCCAGCAGTAAGCCGCGGCGACATCAAACACCCAACAAAAAGCCCCGCGAATGCGGGGCTTTTTGTTTGCCTGGCGTTTTACTTCTTCACGCCCAGCTTCTTCAGCTCTTCGTCGCGCAGTTCGCGACGCAGGATCTTGCCGACGTTGGTGGTCGGCAGCGCATCGCGGAACTCGACGGCCTTGGGCACCTTGTAGCCGGTGACGTTGGCGCGCATGTGTTCCATCACCTGTTCCTTGGTCAGGGTCACACCCGGTTTGGCGACGATGAAGATCTTGATCGACTCGCCCGACTTCTCGTCCGGCACGCCGATGGCCGCGCACTGCAACACGCCCGGCAATGTCGCCAGCACGTCTTCCAGTTCGTTCGGATACACGTTGAAGCCGGAGACCAGAATCATGTCTTTCTTGCGATCGACAATGCGGATATAGCCATCGGGCTGGATCAGCGCGATATCGCCAGTCTTCAGCCAGCCGTCGCTCATCACTTCATCGGTGGCGTCCTGGCGCTGCCAGTAGCCCTTCATTACCTGCGGGCCCTTGACGCACAGCTCGCCGACTTCGCCCAGGGGCAGCTCGTTGCCGGCATCGTCGACGATCCGGCACAGGGTCGACGGCACCGGAATGCCGATGGTGCCCATCTGGATATTCTGGCCCGGGTTGACGGTGGCCACCGGGCTGGTTTCGGTCATGCCGTAACCTTCGCAGATCGGGCAACCGGTCACGTCCTTCCACCGCTCGGCCGCCGCCAGTTGCAGCGCCATGCCGCCGGACAGGGTGACTTTCAGCGCCGAGAAGTCCAGCTTGCGGAAGGCTTCGTTGTTGCACAGGGCGACGAACAGAGTGTTGAGGCCGACGAAGCCGCTGAACTTCCACTTCGACAGTTCCTTGACCATCGCCGGCAGGTCGCGCGGGTTGCTGATCAGGATGTTGTGGTTGCCGCTCAGCATCATCGCCATGCAATGAAAGGTGAAGGCATAGATGTGGTACAGCGGCAGCGGGGTGATCAGGATCTCGCAACCCTCATTGAGGTTGGAGGCCATCAGCGCCCGGCACTGCAGCATGTTCGCCACCAGGTTGCGGTGGGTCAGCATCGCGCCCTTGGCCACGCCGGTGGTGCCGCCGGTGTATTGCAGCACGGCGACATCGCTGCTGGCCGGGTTGGCGTCCTTGACCGGCTGGCCATGGCCCTGGCTCAGCACGTCGTTGAACTTGACGGCCTTGGGCAGGTGATAGGCCGGCACCATCTTCTTCACGTACTTGATGACGCTGTTGATCAGCAGGCGCTTGAGCGGTGGCAGCAGGTCCGCCACTTCGGTGACGATCACATGCTTGACGCTGGTCTTGGGCACTACGGCTTCGGCCAGGTGCGCCATGTTGGCCAGGCACACCAGGGCCTTGGCGCCGGAGTCGTTGAACTGGTGTTCCATTTCCCGCGCGGTGTACAGCGGGTTGGTGTTGACCACGATCAGGCCGGCGCGGATGGCACCGAATACTGCGGCCGGGTACTGCAGGACGTTGGGCAGTTGCACGGCGATTCGATCGCCGGGTTGCAAATCGGTATGCTGTTGCAGGTACGCGGCAAAAGCACCGGACAGTTCGTACAGCTCACCGTAGGTGAGTGTCTTGCCGAGGTTGCTAAAGGCCGGTTTGTCGGCAAAACGTTGGCAGGACTGCTTCAACACCGCCTGAATATTCGGATACTCGTCTGGATTGATATCGGCAGCAATCCCAGCTGGGTACTTATCCTTCCAAAAGTCTTGGATCATGGAAGCCCACTCCTCAGCAACGCGAATTCGTCAGCGCACTTGATGCGATTATTATTTGTGTGTGTTTTTTATTGATGTCTATTGTTGGTGAGTCTGGCTGTCTACATAGGCCGAGAAGTCACAAAGCGCGCCGAGAGTAGCAGCTTTGCCAAAGGCCGCCTAGAGCCAAAATCGGCCTAAACAGTCACTTTAGTGACTCAAGAATATTTAATAGTCATTTTTAGAGTAAAAATTCTATACAACCCTGCAGGGCTCTGGAACGGGCTTTTGCGCCCCTCCAAAAGCATCGCGAGCAAGCTTCGCTCCTACAGAAACCCTGGGTTCCGGTAAAAGCGAGGCTTGCTCGCGATAGTCGCGCCCTGGCGCGGGACTGTTACATCCGGTGAAACATCAGGCGATGTCGCGCAGCTCCCGACGCAGGATCTTGCCTACCGGCGTCATCGGCAACGACTCACGCAACACGATGTGTTTCGGCACCTTGTAGCCGGTGAAGTTTTCCTTGCAGTAGGCCTTCAGCTCTTCGAGGCTGACCCCCGACTCGCGGGCCACCACGAACAGCTTCACCGCCTCCCCCGAACGTTCGTCCGGCACACCGATCACCGCGCAGTTGGCGACTTTCGGATGGGCCATCACCACGTCCTCGATTTCGTTGGGGTACACGTTGAAACCCGAGACGATGATCATGTCCTTCTTGCGATCGACGATGCGCACGAAACCGTCCGGATCGATCACCGCGATATCGCCGGACTTGAACCAGCCCTCGGCATCCAGCACCTCCTCGGTGGCTTCCGGCTTCTGCCAGTAGCCTTTCATGATCTGCGGCCCCTTGATGCACAGCTCGCCGCGCTCGCCCAGCGGCTGCTCGACGCCCTGGTCATCGATGACCTTGAGGGTCGTGCCCGGCACCGGCAAGCCCACCGTGCCCAGGCGCGACTGGTCGCCATAAGGGTTGGTGCAGGCCACGGGCGAGGTTTCGGTCAGGCCGTAGCCTTCGGTGATGCGGCAGCCGGTCAACTGCGCCCAGCGCTCGGCGGTGGCCTTGACCAGCGCCGTGCCCCCGGAGTTGGTGAGCTTGAGACTGGAGAAGTCGAGGGTCTTGAACTCGGGATGATCCATCAGCGCCATGAACAGCGTGTTCAGCCCCAGCAGCGCCGAGAAGCGCCACTTTTTCAGCTCCTTGATGAAACCGCCGATGTCCCGCGGGTTGGTGATCAGCACGTTGTGGTTGCCGGTGACCATCATGCACATGCAGTTCGCGGTGAAGGCATAGATGTGGTACAGCGGCAGCGGCGCGATCATCACCTCCTGGCCCTCGCGCAGCAGCGGATGACCGTCCGGCCCCAGTTGCCCGAGGCAGGCACGGGCCTGCTGCATGTTGGCCACCAGGTTGCCGTGGGTCAGCATCGCGCCCTTGGCCAGCCCCGTGGTGCCGCCGGTGTATTGCAGCACGGCGACGTCGTCCAGGCGGGCGTTCAAAGGCTTGATCGGCTGGCCACGGCCCAGGCGCAGCGCGCTCTTGAAGGAAACGGCCTGGGGCAAGCGATAGGCCGGCACCATCTTCTTGACCTTGTCGACCAGGGTATTGACCAGCCAGCCCTTGGCGGACGGCATCAGGTCGCCCATCTTCGCCTCGATCAGGAACTGGATGTCGGTATCGGGCAGCACTTGCTCGACCTTCTGCCCGAACAGGTTCATGTACACCAGGGCCCGCGCCCCGGAATCCTTGAACTGGTGGCGCATTTCCCGGGTGGTGTACAGCGGGTTGGTGTTGACCACGATCAGCCCGGCGCGCAGGGCGCCGAACACGGCGATCGGGTAATGCAGGACGTTGGGCATCTGCACCGCGATACGATCGCCCGGCACCAGGTCGGTGCTGCTCTGCAGATAACCGGCAAAGGCCGCGCTGTAGCGCTCCAGCTCGGCGTAGGTCAGGGTCACGCCCATGTTGCTGAAAGCCGGGCGGTCGGCGAATTTCTTGCAGGAACGCTCGAACACCTCGATCACCGACTTATAGGCACCCAGGTCGATATCGACGGGCACTCCGGCCGGGCGTTTGTCATTCCAGAAATCAGGCTGCATTGTTCTTGTCCTCTTTACCTGAGCTGTCCGGGCCGCTTCTCTGACGCTACGAAAGGCGGGGCTTTGCGGACGTTAGCAGCTATGGCGAATAGGGCAAATACGGGCGGCGGCGTCATTGACAACGTGAATCTTGCCGCCATGGCGCGCGCAGATCGGACGGGGCCGCGACGATGAGCTATACAATGCAACGACCCCGTGCAAAGGAATCGCCATGATCCACCACTCTTTCTGGCTGACCGCGAGCGACCACAGCCAGCTCTACGTCAACCAGTGGCTCCCGGCGGCCCCGCTCAAGGCCGTGATCCTGCTGGCCCACGGCATGGCCGAGCACAGCGGGCGCTACGCCAGGCTGGCAGAGGCGCTGTGCAATGAAGGCTATGGCGTCTATGCGCTGGACCTGCGCGGCCACGGCAAGACCGCCGAGCACGGGGTACTCGGGCACTTCGCCGACGATGACGGCTGGTGCAAGGTGGTCGGCGACCTGGCCAGCCTCAACCAGCACATCGGCCAGCAGCACCCGGGAACCCCGATCGTGCTGCTGGGCCACAGCATGGGTAGCTACATCGCCCAAGCCTACCTGCTGCACCACAGCGCCAGCCTGGACGGGGCGATCCTCAGCGGCTCGAACTTCCAGCCGGTGGCGCTGTACCGCGCCGCCCGCCAGATCGCCCGCTTCGAACGCTGGCGCCAGGGTGCCCTGGGCCGCAGCGCGTTGATCGAATGGCTGTCCTTCGGCTCGTTCAACAAAGCCTTCAAGCCCAACCGCACGGCCTTCGACTGGCTCAGCCGCGACCCCGACGAAGTCGACAAATACGCCCACGACCCGCTCTGCGGCTTTCGCTGCAGCAATCAGTTGTGGATCGACCTGCTGGGCGGCCTGCAGCAAATCAGCAAGGCCTCCAACCTGGCCCAGATCGATCCGGGCCTGCCATTGCTGATACTGGGCGGAGAATGTGATCCGGTGAGCAATGGCATACGTCTGAAGGATCTGGCCGGTGCTTTGCGCGAGGCCGGCAGCCAGTGCCTGCAGCTCAATATCTACCCGCAGGCGCGGCACGAATTGTTCAATGAAAGCAACCGCGACGAAGTGACGGCCGATGTACTGGCCTGGCTCGACCAGGCCCTGCAGCATCGCCGACCGCCGAAGACTGAATGACCCTGTTTCCAATCAATACGCCAATCAACGCTCAGCACAGGACTTGAGAGAGATGACCCAAGTTACCAACACCCCGTACGAAGCCCTCGAAGTCGGCCAGACCGCCAGCTACAGCAAGCACGTGGAAGAGCGTGACATCCAGCTGTTCGCCGCCATGTCCGGCGACCACAACCCGGTGCACCTGGACGCCGAATTCGCTGCCGCCAGCATGTTCAAGGAGCGTATCGCCCACGGCATGTTCAGCGGTGCGCTGATCAGCGCCGCGGTGGCCTGCGAGCTGCCTGGGCCGGGCACCATCTATATCGGCCAGCAGATGAGCTTCCAGAAGCCGGTGAAGATCGGCGATACCCTGACCGTGCGCCTGGAAATCCTCGAAAAACTGCCGAAGTTCCGTGTGCGTATCGCCACCCGTGTGTTCAACCAGCGCGATGAGCTGGTGGTCGACGGCGAAGCCGAAATCCTCGCCCCGCGCAAACAACAGACCGTTACCCTGCCGACCTTGCCGGCCATCAATATCGGCTAAGCCGCCCTGTAGCCGCTGGCGCAGCCTGCGATCGATTGCGTAGCAATCGCAAAATCAGCCACTGCGTTTACCCAGGTAGATCCGGGACTCGAGGCTAGCGGTTGCTGCCTCGCAGGCTCGGCAGCGGCTACAGGCGGGATTAGCGACTCCCCTCCTCCACCTGCACGCTCGCCGTCATCCCGGCGCTCAGGTTGACGCCTTCGGGCACCTTGTCGAGCCTGATGCGCACCGGAATCCGCTGCGCCAGGCGCACCCAGTTGAACGTCGGCTCCACCTCGGCCAGCAATTGCCCGTCCGGCGTGGCATTGCGGTCGGTGATGCCGCGGCTGATGCTTTCCACATGCCCCTGCAAGGCTTCCCCAGCGCTCATCAGCCACACCTTGACCGGGTCACCGACCTTGATCCGCGGCAGTTTGGTTTCCTCGAAATAGGCCTGCACGTAGAAGGTCGAATCGTCGATCAGCGCCATCACCGATTGCCCGGCATTCACATAGTTGCCTTCGGCCAGGCGCAGGTTGGTGATGTGCCCGCTGCGCGGCGCGCGGACCTGGCTGCGCGCCAGGTTGAGTTCGGCGACCTTGGCGTCGGCCTGGGCCTGGCGCAGCTCGCCACGGGCCACGCCGGCATTGATCTGCGCGTTCTCCCGCAACTCGGCGCTGATCGCCTGCGGGCCGAGGCTGGCCCGGCGGCTGGCTTCGCGCTCTTTCAGGTTGAGTTGCTGCTGGCGGGTCTGCACCACTGCCTGGGCCTTTTCCAGCGCCGCCTCGAAGCGATCGCGGTCGATGCTCAGCAGCAGGTCGCCAGCCTTCACCGCCTGGTTGTCGTAGGCCTTGAGTTCACGCACCCAGCCCGAGACGTCGGGGGCGACTATCACCACGTCGGCGCGAATCCGCGCATCCCGGGTCCAGGGCGTGAGCATGTAGTACTGCCACAGATGAAAGCCGGCAAACAGCGCCGCCGCCACCAGGCACAGGGTAAAAGCGATACGTACGGAAGCACGCATGAACAACTCCTTATAAAGGTCCGAGTACGACAGTGACCAACGTCAGGACACAGACGTACAAGGCCACATCGAACAGTGCTTCGTGCCAGATCCAGCGTCCCAGCGGCGTTGCGCGCAACAGCATGCGCAACGCCCCGGTCAGCACCAGTGCCAGCACCACATAAATCAGAAACGGGCTGAGCAATACTCCGCCCAGCGACCACTCACGCAGCCCCATGGTTTTCCTCCTGCTGCCGGCACCAGGTGCGCCAGCTCTTCTGCAACTGCACCACCGCCCCCTGGGCCAGCTTCAATGCATCGCTGGGCGGTTGGCTGTCCAGGGCCTCGAGCAAGGCGGCGCTGGCGTCGGCCAGCGCGTCGCCGCGACCGGCGCCCGGCCCGCGCTCCAGCACCTGCTCCAGATACTCGAAATAGCGTCGCTGCGAGGCATCCGCGGGCACCTGGGCCACCGCCAGGCTCAAGCGCAGGTGCATCAGTTCGTCGCCGATATCCAGGCCCAGCAGGCCATCGTCCCAGCGGCTGCGCGCCTGCTCCGGCAATTCCGGGTAATGCCGCGCCAGTTGCAGCAGGCGATCGGCCATGCGCCCGCCGAACCAGCTTTCCGCGCCGCGCAGGTTGCGCCGGGTCAGGCGCACCAGATCCTGCAGGGTCGCCGCCAGCAGGCGCCGCCCGTGCCAGGCCGGGTTGCGCAGGATCAGCAGGTGAAACGCCAGCACCGCGGCGCCTACGCCGAGCACCATCGCCTGGGCGCTGTTGAAGAAGTTCGCGACGTCGAACGTCATCTGGTTCTGCGGCGAAATCAACACCACGAAGTGCAGGCAGAACGAGGTCGCCGTGGCGCCGATCTGGGGCTTGGCCATGCCCAGCGCGCCGAAAAACAGCGGCACGCCCATGGCCATCGCCAGCAAGGCAAAACTGCTCCACTGCGGCAGCAGGATCTGCCCGACCACGAAGGCCACCGGGATCGCCAGGAAGATGCCGCGCATGAAACTCATGCCGATCTGCGCACCGTTTTCCCGACTGGCGAACAGGCCGCACACCACGCAGGTCAGCAGCATCGCCCCCGAGGCCGCCGGCCAGGCGGTGGCCAGCCAGAAACAGGCCACGGTGAGAAAGGCCAGGGCACTGCGCGCGCCAAACAGCAGCGCCAGCGACAGATCGCGATGGGGGCTCAGGGTCGCCGGCTGCTCGACCGGCGCCGTGCCCTCCTCCACCGCCTGCAGCGCCGCGCCGGCGGCCAGGGCGGTATCCAGCAGCAGGGTGAAACGGGCCAGGCAATAGCTTTGCGCCGAGCTGATGGCCGCGTCGTGGGAAGCGTCCAGCAACTGCGGCCGCAACGCCTGCAAGGTCGGCTTGTCCATGGCCGCCAGGGCCTGCTGCACCTGGTCCATCCAGGGTGCCAGCTGGTCCGCCTCGGCCTGGTCCAATTGTTTCCATTGCCGGCGCACCGAACGGGAGATCCGCAGCAACATCAGCAGCTTCTGGCTCAGGCCGCTGATCGCCCGCGCCCGTTGCCGGCCGAGCGGGCCTTCGAACCAGGCATGTTCGCGCTGCGAGTCCACGGCGACGATGCGCCCGAGGATTTCCAGCAGCCCCTTGCGCGCCAGGGCATCGCCGGCCAGGGTCGCCCGCGCCGCCTGCATCCCGCTTTGCCAGGCGCTGCGCGCCTGGGCGGTCAACTGCCGCTCGACCCGCATCGGCCAGAGCAAGGCACTGCTGGCGGTGGCGCAGATAATGCCCAGGGAAATTTCCGTACAGCGCGCCACGGCCTGGTCGAATATCGACAACGGATGGGAGATCGCCGGCAAGGCAATGATCGCCACGGTGTAGCCGGCCAGCACGAACGAATAGGACCAGGCGCTGCGCAGCAGGGTCGAACTGGCGGTGCACAGCCCCAGCCACAGCGCCAGGGCCAGCAGGAACAGCCAGGGCGTCTGGGCGAACAGCCCCATGAACAGCACCGACATGCAGGTGCCCACCAACGTCCCCACCAGCCGCGCCATGCCCTTTTGCAGGACCATCCCGGACAGCGGCTGGGCGACAATGATCGCCGTCATCAGCGCCCAGGACGGCTGCTGCAGCCCCCAGCGCATGGCCAGCCACAACGCCAGGCCGGCGCCGAGCACGGTCTTGATCGCGAACTGCACGGCCGGAAGATTGGGGGCGAACAGCGCCTGCAAAGTGATACGCACGGAAAGAACCCTGGGAAGGACAAAACAACGATAGATGCATTGAAGCGAGAAATGACGCCTGCAAATTATTAGCTAGCTAACTATCAGTCGTCCAGTATTAATTTTCAGGCATAAAAAAACGCCAGACAGGCTGGCGTTTTTGACAGGTTTGACCCGTTATGAACGGGCACGGGCCTGGTTACGCAGGGCTTTGACCTGATCGTGGTTGCGCTGTACGCCGTGGTACTGACGCTCCACCAGGTCGCGGATGCCGACCAGGTTGTGTTTGCTGATTTTCTCCAGCGCATCCTTGTAGGCCTTCAGCGCATGGTCTTCACCGCGCTCGGCCTCGTTGAGCACCGCTTCTTCATCCTTGCCGGTCACCAGGGACTTGAGGTCGACCCAACGGCGGTGCAGGTCGCCACTGACGCTGGTGGAGGTTTCCGGATCGCCGCCCAACGAACGCACGCTGGCCTGCAATTCGGCCGCGGCGGTGGCGCAATCGGCGGAGCGCTTGATGAATAGCGCTTTCAGCTCAGGATGCTTGATGTCTTCTGCGCAGGTCTTGAACCCCTCCTGACCGTCCTTACTGGTTTCGATCAGGTCGTTGAGGATCGAAATCGCTTCTTTGTTGATGTCAGTCATTTTCCATTCCTTCCAGGTTGAGGGAGTTGTGATAGGTGTTGCACCCTGCGTGCCAGTCCTGGAATGAAAATTTTTCCATTATTTTTCAAATAGTTAAGTTTTTTACCGCTTTCTGTATCCGCGTTATTTGCATGATCTGTCATTTGGCCTGCATGCAGAATGCCTGTATTTTCCAAGGTGTTCGTCACCTCAATAGACAGCCGCCATGAATCCCGAAAAACTTGAACTTCTGGTCACCCGCGAAATGCCCTATGGCAAGTACAAGGGCCGCATCCTCGCCGACCTGCCCGGCCCCTACCTGAACTGGTTCGCCCGCGAAGGTTTTCCCCACGGCGAGCTGGGCGGTCTGTTGGCATTGATGCAGGAAATCGATCACAACGGCCTTTCCGATCTACTGGACCCGCTGCGCGCCAAACACGGCAAACCCAAACCCCGTCATTAAGAAGCCCGCCATGCCAAGCAATGCCCAACTCGCCCGCGACGAAGACTATTGGCTGGCCATCGCCCAGCGCTATGACGTAGAACCTGGGCCGATCAACCTGGAAAACGGCTATTTCGGGCGCATGAGCCGCGCCGTGGTCGAGGAATACCAGCGCCAGATCGACTTCGTGAACCGCAGCAACTCGGTGCATGTGCGCCAGCATTTCGAACAGATCGGCAATTTGCAGATTCGACAGCAATTGGCCGAACTGCTCGGCGTCGACCGCCAGGCCATCGCCCTCACCCGCAGTGCTTCGGAGGCTCTGCAATCGCTGATCCGCAACTACAACCGCCTGCAGCCGGGCGATCAGGTGCTGTTCAGCGACCTGGAATACGACAGCGTCAAAGGCGCGATGCGCTGGCTGGCGCGCCATCGCGGGGTCGAGGTCATCGAGATCGAGCACGCCCACCCGGCGAGTTTCGACAGCCTGCTGGCCAGCTACCGCGAAGCCTTCGAGCGCTACCCACGGCTGAAGCTGATGGCCCTGACGCATGTCACCCACCGCACCGGGCTGGTGCTGCCGGTCCAGGCCATCGCCCTGGAGGCCCGCGAACGGGGAATCGACGTCATCCTCGACGGCGCCCACGCCCTGGCCCAGGTCGATTTCCAGCTCAGCGAACTGGGCGTGGCGTTCGCCGGCTACAACCTGCAGAAATGGATTGGCGCGCCGCTGAGCCTGGGGTTTGTCTACATCGACCCGCAACGCCTGGCCGATATCGACCCGGACATGGGCGAGCAACGTTATGCCCTGGACGATATCCGCTCACGGGCGCCTTATGGCACGCCGAACATTCCGGCCTGGCTGACCTTGCCCCGGGTGTTCGAGGAGCACCGCTGCATGGGCGGCTCGGCCCTCAAGGGCGCGCGCCTGAATTACCTACGCGACCTGTGGGTGAGCCAGGTGCGCGAACTGCCCGGCATTGAAGTCATGACCCCGGACGATCCACGGCTGTATTGCGGCATCACCTCGTTTCGCTTCACCCGCCAGCCGGACCAGCAGGCGATGGCCGAACGGCTGCTCAAGGAATACAACCTGTTCACTGTGGCGCGCAGCGGTTCGCGTTGCGGGCCCTGTATCCGGGTGACTCCGGGCTTCACCACGCCGAGCGGGGATGTCCAGTTGCTGGTCGAGGCATTGACTGAACTGGCGGCCCAGTAGCCTGTAGCCGCTGTCGCAGGCGGCGACAGGTCCGAAGGACCTTCTGCGATCCTGAGAACGCTACGGCCTTGCGGCCGATCGCAGCCTGCGGCAGCGGCTACAGACAGTCGCGACCATTCAGATCGCGTTGTCCGCCCCGGCGTCATCGCGTGCAAGCTGCGCTCCTACAGAAGAGTGCGCGTCGCCAGCTTTTCTCCAGGCAAAAAAAAACGGTGCACCGACCAAGCGCACCGTAAAGCCGTAGAACACACCAACGAATCTTTGAAAAAAGCAGGAAACCTGTCAGTCCAGCAGCGCCAGGGCCTCGGCCGTGCACTCCTGGATCCGCGCCCAGTCGCCGTTCTTGATCCACTCGGGATCGAGCATCCAGCTACCGCCGACGCACATCACGTTCTTCAACGCCATGTAGCTCTTGATATTGGCCGGGCCGACACCGCCGGTCGGGCAGAACTTCACTTCGCCGAACGGGCCGCCCAGGGCCTTGATCGCGGCCACGCCGCCACTGACTTCCGCCGGGAACAGCTTGAAACGGCGATAGCCCAGGCTGTAGCCCTCCATGATCCCGGAAGCATTGCTGATCCCCGGCAACAGCGGGATCGGGCTGGCGACGCTGGCTTCCAGCAGGTCGCGGGTAATGCCCGGGGTGACGATGAACTGCGAACCGGCGGCTTCGGCGGCGGCCAGCATCTGCCGATCGAGCACGGTACCGGCGCCGGTCACCAGCTCCGGACGCTGCTCGCGCAGGATCTGGATGGCCTTGAGGCCGAACTGCGAACGCAGGGTCACTTCCAGCGCGGTCAAGCCACCGGCGGCCAGGGCGTCGGCCAGGGGCAGCACGTCCTGTTCGCGGGCGATGGTGATCACCGGCAGAATCCGCGCCTTGGCGCAGAGGCTGTCGATCAGGGCAACTTTGTCCGCCATGGAAACGGTCGGTTGTGGGTTTGTCATAGCGGCTGATCCTTGGCTCATGGGCACCAGTAAATCTCTAACGGAGGTTGCAGGAAGGCACGAATCGGCATCGCGGCGACATCGTCACCGGCCAGTGCGGCACTCAGGGTGGTCAATTTGGATTGACCGGAAATCGACAGCACGCTGTAGGTGGCCGAAGCCAGCAAGGCGCGGCTCATGCTCAGGCGCTGATGCGGCACGCTCGGCGCCAGCATCGGCCAGCAGCGCCGCTGACCGTCGGCCTGCAGGGCTTCGGCCAGGTTCGGGCTGTTGGGGAACAGCGAGGCGGTATGACCGTCGTCGCCCATGCCCAGGATCAGCACGTCGATGGCCGACAACTCGGCCAGCAGACGATCGGCTTGCTCCGCGGCCTGTTCGAGGTTCGCCGCGGCGTTGTACAGGCTGAGGAACTTCGCCTTGGCCGCCGGCCCTTGCAGCAGGTAGCGCTTGAGCAGGCCGGCGTTGCTGTCGGCGTGCTCCACCGGTACCCAGCGCTCGTCCGCCAGGGTGACCAGGACCTTGGACCAGTCCAGGTGCTGCTTGGCCAGGTGCTGGAAAAACGCCACCGGGCTGCGCCCGCCGGACACCACCAGGGTGGCTTCGCCGCGAACCTGGATCGCCTGGCTCAGTTGCCCGGCCACCTTCAGCGCCAGGCCTTCGGCCAACAGCGCCGGGCTATGGAACTCGTGGGCGTGTACGCCTGCGGGCAGTTTCAATTTAGATATCGCCATACCATGACCTCCCGTCCCGCGTGATCAGTGCGATGGAGCTCATCGGCCCCCACGACCCGGCCGCATACGGCTTGGGCGCATCGCCGGATTTCTTCCACCCGGCGATCAGTTGGTCACACCACTTCCACGCGGCTTCGATTTCATCTTTGCGGACAAACAGGTTCTGATTGCCACGCATCACTTCCAGCAACAACCGCTCGTAGGCATCGGGAATCCGCGCGCTGCGATAGGTGTCGGAAAAATTCAGCTGCAACGGGCCGCTGCGCAGTTGCATGCCCTTGTCCAGGCCTTGTTCCTTGGTCATCACCCGCAGGGAGATACCTTCGTCCGGCTGCAGGCGGATGATCAGCTTGTTGCTGATCTGCAGGCGCTGCTCGGGGGCGAAGATGTAGTGCGACGGCTCCTTGAAGTGGATGACGATCTGCGACAGCTTCTGCGGCATGCGCTTGCCGGTACGCAGGTAGAACGGCACCCCGGCCCAACGCCAGTTGCGGATGTCGGCCCGCAGGGCGACGAAGGTTTCGGTGTCGCTCTGGGTGTTGGAGTTCTCTTCCTCCAGGTACCCCGGCACGGCCTTGCCTTCGCTGTGCCCGGCGATGTACTGGCCACGCACCACCTGGGTGGTCAGGCCTTCCGGGCTGATCGGCGCCAGGGCCTTGAGCACCTTGACCTTCTCGTCACGGATGCTGTCGGCCGAGAGGTCGGCGGGCGGGTCCATGGCAATCAGGCAGAGCAGTTGCAGCAGGTGGTTCTGGATCATGTCCCGCAGCTGGCCGGCCTTGTCGAAGTAGCCCCAGCGGCCTTCGATCCCGACCTTCTCGGCCACGGTGATTTCCACGTGGGAGATGTAGTTCTGGTTCCACTGGGTCTCGAACAGGCTGTTGGCAAAACGCAGGGCAATCAGGTTCTGCACCGTCTCCTTGCCCAGGTAGTGGTCGATGCGATAGATGCGGTTCTCCGGGAAGAACTGCGCCACCGCGTCGTTGACCTTGCGCGACGATTCCAAGTCCGAACCGATGGGCTTTTCCAGCACCACGCGGGTGTTTTCGGCCAGTCCGGCCTTCGACAGGTTCTCGCAGATCGCCCCGTACACCGCCGCCGGCGTGGCGAAATAGGCGATCAGGCGTTGCTCGCGCCCGGCCAGCTCGGCCAGGGCCAGGTAATCCTCGGCCTTGAGGAAGTCGACGTGCAGGTAGGTCAGGCGCGCCAGGAAGCGCTCCAGCACTGCCGCGTCGATCTCCTTGGCACCTACATACTTGCGCAATTGCGCTTCAATGAAAGACAGGTGCTGCTGATCGCTGCCCGGCTCGCGGGCCAGGGCCAGAATGCGCGTGTCGTCATGCAGCAGGCCGGCGCCATCGAGCTGGTAGAGGGCAGGAAACAATTTGCGAAGCGCCAGATCGCCCAGCGCGCCGAACAAGGCGAAGGTGCACGGTTCAACCGTTATCGAAGGCATGATGTTTGTTCTTTTATCAAGTTAAGCTACAAATACCTTTTTTCAAGGCATCACTCAAGGGAAAATGTAGTAATAACCACAACATTTTAGCAAAATACAGATTCGAAGTGGTGGTCCGTCGGAGCCATCAGTAGGATAGGCCACCGCCAAAGACCGGTTAAGACCGGCTTCCTTTGCATTGCCGAACCAGGAAAACCCTAATGGACCGCGTGCGAAATCTTCTGGAACAGATCCAGAATCGCCTTGAAGAATTGAACAAGGCGGAACGTAAAGTCGCCGAAGTCATCCTGCTCAACCCGCAGCAGGCGACCCGCTTCAGTATTGCCGCCCTCGCCCAGGCCGCTTCGGTCAGCGAGCCGACGGTCAACCGTTTCTGCCGTTCGTTCGGCGTCAGCGGCTACCCCGAACTCAAGCTGCAACTGGCCCAGAGCCTGGCCAGCGGCGCGGCCTACGTCAGCCGCGCGGTGGAAGCCGACGACAACCCCGAAGCCTACACCCAGAAAATCTTCGGCAGCGCCATCGCCTCGCTGGACAGCGCCTGCCAGGCCCTGGACCCGAACCTGATCAGCCGCGCCGTCGACCTGCTGATCCAGGCCCGGCAGATCCACTTCTTCGGCCTCGGCGCCTCGGCCCCGGTAGCCCTCGATGCCCAGCACAAGTTCTTCCGCTTCAACCTGGCGGTGACCGCCCACGCCGACGTGCTGATGCAGCGGATGATCGCCTCGGTGGCGCACACCGGCGAGCTGTTCGTGATCATTTCCTACACCGGGCGCACCCGCGAACTGGTGGAAGTGGCGCGCATCGCCCGGGAAAACGGCGCCTCGGTACTCGGCCTGACCGCCGCCGGCTCGCCGCTGGCCAAGGCCAGCACCCTGAGCCTGAACATCCCGCTGCCGGAAGACACCGACATCTACATGCCGATGACCTCGCGGATCATCCAGCTCACCGTGCTCGACGTCCTCGCCACCGGCATGACCCTGCGCCGCGGCGTGGACTTCCAGCCGCACCTGCGCAAGATCAAGGAAAGCCTCAACGCCAGCCGCTATCCGGTGGGCGACGAGTACAACTGAGTCTCACCCCCCTGCGCCGGACCCTCCGGCCTTATCGCGGGCAATCGAGCGTCGACCGGCCGCTCCTACAGTTCAATGCGTTTTTGTAGGAGCGAGGCTTGCCCGCGATGATGGCATCAGCCATACCGCCAACCCGCCACTAAGCCCCCGCCCGCGCCTGCAAACTCAGATGCGCCCGCTCCCCCGGCGCCAGGCACAGGCTGTCGGTGCCCCCCGCCGCCGCCTCGACGCAGACGAACCCGGACACCTCGTTCCAGCTCACCCCCAGCAACGGCCGGCTGCCCGGATGCCAGACCACGGTGTCGGCGCTGTCGCCGGTGTCGATGCGCAATTCGCGCTGCCAGGCGTGGTCCTTGAGCTGCAATTCGCCCTCGTGATGGAACACTCGCTGGCAGCCACCATCGACCCGCAGCTCGCCTGTTTGCCGGCACGCCTGGCGGCTCAACTGGTCGTAACCCTCGGCGCCGTCTAGCCCAGACAGCGCTACCTCACCGACGTCGCCAATACGCCAGTAGGCGTGCAAAGCCTGGCTCAGCTGGCACGGCAGGCTGTCCTGGTGCTCGGTGCTCAGACGCAGGTCCATGCTTTCGCCCAGGTGCGCGTGCAGGTCGACCTGCCAGTCGCACAGCTGCAACTGCCAGTGCAGGTACACGCCCTCGTCATCGCTGCGGCTGTCGAGCAGCTTCCAGTCGATCAGCCTGGCCCAGCCATGGGATGGCCAGGCGTTTTCGCTCGGGTGACGGCCGTACCAGGGCCAGCACACCGGCACCCCGCCGCGGATCGCCCCGACCTGCGGCCACTTCGCTGCGCACCACAGCCAGGGCTTCTGCCCGGTCGGCTGGAAATGCAGGAGCTGCGCGCCCTGGCGACTGAACACCGCCTGGCACAGCGGATGGTCGATCACCAGCACGTCGCGCATCTGATAGCGCTCCCAGGCGAAAGTCGGGCGCTCGCGCAAGGATTTGAAAAAGCGTTGTAGCGGATGCTCATGCATGGGCCACGGTCCTGAAGATCATTGCTGTACCGATATTCATCATTGATGCGCAAAACCCTGTAGCCGCTGCCGCAGGCTGCGATCGGCCGGGACGGCCGTAGCGTCCTCAAGACCGCTGAAGGCCTGCGGCCTTATCGCAGCCTACGGCAGCGGCTACAGGGAACGGGTTTGTCCCCAAAAAAAAGCGGATAGCCAAGGCCATCCGCAAAAATGCGCACATTGAGGAGGAGCTTATCGCAACAGCGTTAGAACACCGACTGAATTTTCAGGCCGGCCACCAGGGCGTTGTCGACTTCATCCACACCGCCTGGATGGGTGATGTACTGCAGGTTGGGACGCACGGTCAGCCAGTTGGTGACATGGAAGCCGTAGTTGATTTCGTAGTTGTACTCAGTCTCGCGGATCGGCGAGAACAGCGGATCGTCGTAGTTGCTGACGCCGTTGGTGTCATTGAGCAACTGGGCGTTTTTCTTCACGTCGTCGTTGACATGGATACGGGCGAAGCCGATGCCGACGTCATCCTTCGGACGTGCGTCGAACGGGCCCTTGTACACGAACATCAGCGACTGGTAGTTGTCGATGAAGTTGGTGTCCTTGTCGTGGAACGTAGCGTTGGCCGCGATGTTCAGACCGCGGGTCGCATCGCCGTTGTGGGTGGTGAGCTGCTGCTGCCCGACGAACCAGTAGCCGTGCTTGCTGCTGTGCACGCGATAGCTGTCACGGGTGACGGCGGCGTCCTGGCCATTGACGTCCTCGCGCACGTCGCTGGCATCGGCCGTGCTCTTGTAGTAACCGACGCGGTACTCGCCCGGCAGGTTGTTGACCTTCGGCGACCAGACCAGCTCGACCGGCAGCACGGTGCCCTTGGTACCGCTGCCGCTGAGCTTGAAGCCGTTGCCGTGCTCCAGTTGCGACGGGTTCTGGTTGTACGCGCCGATCTGCGCATACAGCTCAGGCGTGATGTGGTACTTCACCCGCAGTGCCGCCTGGCTGACCGGCCAGTTGTACCAGATGTTGGTCGCCCAGTTGCCCACCTGGGAGCCGCAGAACGCCAGGTTCTGGAAGTCGCAGGGGAAGGTGTTGAAGTCTTCGCCTTCGCCGAAGTAACCGGCCTTGACGTCGAGCTTGCCGTCGAGGAACTGGTGCTGGATCCACAGTTGGGTCAGACGCACCATGTGGCCACGGCCGTAGACTTCCTGGGAGGAGCTCAGGGTACCGGCACGCGGGTCGCCGATACGGTCGTTGGAGATGTTCTGGCCGTTACGGTTGGTCAGCTGGATCTTCGCCTGGGTGTTATCCCAGCCCCAGAGTTTTTCCAGGTCCAGCGCCACGCCCAGGCCGAACTGGTCGCTGTAGCGGCCAGTCTTGTCGTCGTTGTAGCCGCCATGCAGGTTGGCGCCCATTTCGCCAACGTAATCGGCCTTGATGTCGATCCCTTTCTCGAGCAGTTTGGTCCGCTCGCCACCCCAGTCACCGGTCATCCATTTCGAATCGGCGCTGAACGCTTCGTCAGCGTGCGCGCTACCGGCCAGGGTCATTGCCGCAATCGCTGACAACTGGCAGATCAAGCGTGCATTGGTGCTCTTCTTTTTCATCCCTACATCCTCGTCTTTATTGTTATTAACTGTTTTTCTCTAACGCGGTTTACACCTGATGCGACGGATGACAGGCCATCCGCCGCGCATTCGGTACATCCCTGCTCCAATAACACCAGCCTCAACGCCCCTTGAACTGCGCCACGTTGCTGGCATGGGCTTCGGTCTGCGCAGGGGCCGCAACACCCAGGCGCTCGCCACTCTTGGCATCGAACAGCAGAACCTTGGCCGGATCGAATTGCAGGGTCAGGGTTTCGCCGACCTGCGGCGCCACATCCGGCGCCAGGCGGCAGCAGACCTTGGTGCCGTTGAGGTTGACGAACACCAGGGTGTCGGGGCCGGTCGGCTCGGTGACCTGGACCTCGGCGCGCAGGGTCGGCAGGCCGTTGCCCTCGCCGTTCGCCAGGCCGATCTGCTCCGGGCGGATACCGAGGATCACTTCCCGGTCTTCCAGGCCGGCGTCCTGCATGCCCAGGGGCAGCTCGCAACGGGCCTGGCCGCTGTCCAGCAGGGCCAGCAGGCGGCCGTCCTTGCGTTGCAGGCGCAGAGGGATGAAGTTCATCGGTGGTGAACCGATGAAGCTGGCCACGAACAGGTTGGCCGGGTCGTTGTAGATCTGTTTCGGGGTGCCGAACTGCTGGATGATGCCGTCCTTCATCACCGCCACCTTGTCGCCCAGGGTCATGGCTTCGATCTGGTCGTGGGTGACGTAGACCGTGGTGGTTTTCAGGCGCTGGTGCATCAGTTTCATTTCGGTGCGCATCTCGACCCGCAGCTTGGCGTCGAGGTTGGACAGCGGTTCGTCGAACAGGTAGATCTTCGGCCGCCGCGCCAGGGCCCGGCCCATGGCCACGCGCTGTTGCTGGCCGCCGGACAACTGGCCGGGCTTGCGGCTAAGCAGGTGTTCGATCTGCAGCAGCTTGGCCACCCGCGCCACTTCCTCGTCGATCTCGGCGGCCGGCATCTTGCGGATCTTCAGGCCGAAGGCGATGTTGTCGCGCACGCTCATGGTCGGGTACAGCGCGTAGGACTGGAACACCATGGCGATGTCACGGTCTTTCGGGCTCATGCCGCTGATGTCGGCGTCGTCCACCAGGATCGCCCCGCCGCTGATGTTTTCCAGGCCGGCGATGCAGTTCATCAGGGTGGACTTACCGCAGCCCGAAGGCCCCACGAGAATCAGGAACTCACCGTCATCGATCTTCAGTTCGATGTTCTTCAGGGTATCCGGCAGGCCAGTACCGTAGGTCTTGTTGACGTTGCGTAATTCGAGAGTTGCCATCTTTTACCCCTTGACCGCGCCGGACGTCAGCCCACGCAGGAAATACTTGCCAGCGAATATGTAGACCAGCAGTGTCGGCAGCCCGGCGATCATCGCCGCCGCCATATCAACGTTGTATTCCTTGGTCCCGGTGCTGGTGTTGACCAGGTTGTTCAAGGCTACGGTGATCGGTTGCGCATCGCCGCTGGCGAACACCACGCCGAACAGGAAATCGTTCCAGATCTGGGTGAACTGCCAGATCAGGCAAACCATGATGATCGGCACCGACATCGGCAGCAGGATCTTGCCGAAGATGGTGAAGAACCCCGCGCCGTCCAGGCGCGCGGCCTTGACCAGGGCGTCCGGAATGCTCACGTAGTAGTTGCGGAAGAACAAAGTGGTGAACGCCAGACCATAGACCACGTGCACCAGCACCAGGCCGCTGGTGGTGTTGGCCAGGCCGAACTTGCCGAGGGTGAAGGACGCCGGCAGCAGCACGGTCTGGAACGGCAGGAAGCAGCCGAACAAGAGCAGGCCGAAGAACAGCTGCGAACCGCGGAAGCGCCACATCGACAGCACGTAGCCGTTGATGGCGCCGATGAAGGTCGAGACGACCACCGCCGGCACGGTGATCTTCACCGAGTTCCAGAAGTAGCCACCCACCGCGTCCCAGGCCTTGATCCAGCCGATGCCGTCGATCACGGCCGGCCAGCTCAGCAGGTTGCCGGTGCGGATGTCTTCCGGGGTCTTGAAGCTGGTCAGCAGCATCACCACCAGCGGCACCAGGTACACCGCCGCGGCCAGCAGCAGGGTGGCGTAGATGGCGATGCGGCTGAAGTTCAGCGCAGGTTTTCCGAGCTGGTTAGTCATGGCGTTTGCCTCGCAGTTCGGAGTACAGGTACGGCACCAGGATGGTCAGCACGGCGCCCAGCATCAGCATGGCGCTGGCCGAACCTATGCCCATCTGGCCACGGCTGAAGGTGAAGGAGTACATGAACATCGCCGGCAGGTCGGACGAGTAGCCAGGACCACCGGCGGTCATCGCCGCCACCAGGTCGAAGCTCTTGATCGCAATGTGCGCGAGGATCATGAAGGCGCTGAAGAACACCGGGCGCAGGCTCGGCAGGACGATCTTCAGGTAGATGGTCGGCAGGCTCGCGCCATCGACCTGGGCGGCGCGAATGATCGACTGATCGACGCCGCGCAAGCCGGCGAGGAACATCGCCATGACAAAGCCGGAGGCCTGCCACACGGCGGCGATCACCAGGCAGTACACCACGCGGTCCTGATCCACCAGCCAGTCCAGGCGGAAGCCTTCCCAGCCCCAGTCACGCAGCATCTTGTCCAGGCCCAGGCCAGGGTTGAGCAGCCATTTCCAGGCGGTGCCGGTGACGATCATCGACAGCGCCATCGGGTACAGGTAGACGGTGCGGATAAAGCCTTCCTTGCGGATGCGCTGGTCCAGCAGCACCGCCAGGAATACGCCCAGCACCAGGCTGATGCCGATGAACATGCCGCCGAACAGCGCCAGGTTCTTGCTCGCCACCCACCAGCGGTCGTTGTCCATCAGGCGCATGTATTGCTGCAGGCCGACCCACTTGTAGCTCGGCATGAAGCTGGAATTGGTGAAGGACAGAATGAACGTCCAGATGATGTAACCGTAAAAACCGACCAGGACGATCAGCATGCTTGGCGCCAGGACCAACTTGGGGAGCCAGCGCTGCAGCGCGTCGAACGGTGAGGCTTTGCTGAAAACCGCCACAGAGCTCATCGGGATAATCCAGTTGAAGGAGTGAGTATCTGCAGGAGTGAAGCTTGCTCGCGATGAACGATCACGCGTCGTGTCAGGTACGACGCTTTCGCGGGCAAGCCTCGCTCCTACAGGGGAAGAGCGCTCTCAGGAACAGCCGCAGGCTAGCCTGCGGCACCGGACCTTACTGGGCGGCCTTGACGGCCGATGCCAGCTGCGCACTGGCCTTGGCCGGGTCCGCGTCCTTGTCGTTCATGAAGTTGGTCACCACATCGAAGATCGCGCCCTGCACGGCCAGGGAGGTGGCCATGTTGTGCGCCATGCTCGGTTGCAGGCCGCCGGTCTTGTCGTCAGCCAGGAAGTCCTTGGCCGCCGCCTGGGCGCAGGAGTCGAAGCCTTGCGCGGCCATGTCGTTGAGCATGTCGGTGCGCACCGGGATCGAACCCTTGTTGATGCTGAAGACCTTCTGGAAGTCCTTGCCCAGGGCGACCTTGGCCAGGTCCTGCTGCGCGGCGATATCGCCCTTGCGATCGGCCTTGAGCTTGAACACCGCCAGGGAGTCGATGTTGTAGGTAAAGGCCTTGTCGGTGCCCGGGAAGGCCACGCACTGGTAGTCCTTGCCGGCGACTTTCTTCGCCGCGGTCCACTCGCTCTTGGCCCAGTCGCCCATCATCTGCATGCCGGCCTTGCCGTTGATGACGTCGGCGGCGGCGATGTTCCAGTCACGCCCGGCGCGGTTCTGATCCATGTAGCTGGTGACTTTCTTCAGCTCGGTGAAGGCCTTGGCCATCTCCGGGCCAGCGAGGGTCTTCTGGTCCAGGTCGACCAGGGCTTTCTTGTAGCCATCGGCGCCCATGACCGAGAGCACCACGTCTTCGAACACGGTGCTGTCCTGCCATGGCTGGCCGCCGTGGGCCAGGGCGATGAAGCCGGCGGCCTTGAGCTTGTCACCGGCGGCATAGAATTCTTCGAGGGTGCTCGGGGCCTTGTCGATCCCGGCCTTCTTGAAGACTTCCGGGTTGATCCACAGCCAGTTGACGCGGTGGATGTTCACCGGCACGGCGACATAGTCACCTTCGTACTTCACGGTGTCGGAGACTTTCTTGGAGAGCAGGCCATCCCAGTTTTCCGACTTGGCCACGTCTTTCAGGGCGTCGGTGCTGAGCAGGCCGGTGCTGCCCCACTCCTGGATGTCCGGACCCTTGATCTGGGCAACGCCCGGCGGGTTGCCGGAAACGGCGCGGCTTTTCAGCACGGTCATGGCCGTGGCACCGCCACCGCCGGCGACTGCGCCGTCTTTCCAGGTGAAACCGTCTTTTTCGACCTGGGCCTTGAGCACATCGACCGCCGCTTTTTCACCGCCGGACGTCCACCAATGGACGACTTCCACGGAGCCTTTGGCGTCGGCGGCAACGGAAACGAGAGGGAATGCACTGAGGGGAAACAACGAGGCAACGGAAATGACAGCAGCTAGACGAGAAATCGCATTCATCTGAGGTGTACCTTTCTTGTTGTTATGCATGCAAGTCTGGTGCTTGCGCTGCATAGGATTCTAAACAGGGGGCCCGCCCGCGCAGGTAACGAAGGGATGCGCGAATGTCACCACATGGTTACACAACGCCTAGTCTAGACACTTCGGCCAAGGCCGACGCCATGCTCGGCGCCAAAGGCAGGCGCGGAATCAGCACCGCCTGCCAGGCGTGATACAGGTCCGGCTTGCCGGCCCAGATCTCGGCGCTGGGCCTGTTGTTGCTGTCCAGTTCGTGGTGCCAGCTGCCGTGCAGCGGGTCGATGAAATGCTCGGCAGTGAACTCCCAGAAGCGCCGATACCAGGTTTCGTACTGCGCTTCCCCGGTGCGTTGCAGCAAGGCACAGGCCGCCGCCGCAGCCTCGGCGTGGGTCCAGTGCAGGCGCTGGCGCACCACGGGGCGCTGCTGCCAATCCAGGGTGTAGACGATGCCCGGCGCGCCATCGACGTCCCAGGCGTCACGGCAGGCGGTTTCGAACAGTTTCTGGGCATCCAGCAGCAGCCAGCCGGGGCTGAGCATGCCGGCCTGGCAACGCGCGGCTTCGAGGTGCAGCAGCAGGCGAGCCCACTCGAAAGCGTGCCCGGGGGTGGTGCCATAAGGGCGGAAACCGTCGGCCGGATGTTCCTGGTTGTAATCCGGCAGCGGCTGCCACTGCCGGTCGAAATGCTCGATGACCCGGTAATCGCCAGCGGCGGCATGCTGATGGATGACCCGCTCGACAATGTGCAGGGCGCGGTTGAGCCAGCGCGGGTCCTGGGTGACATCGGCCAGGGCGAGGAACGCCTCGGTGGCGTGCATGTTGCTGTTGGCGCCGCGATAGGCCTCCTCGCCGCTCCAGTCGCGGTTGAAGGACTCGCGCATCGCGCCCTCCTCCTCGCTCCAGAAATGCCTCTCGATGACCCGGATCGCCTCCGCCAGCAAGGCCTCGGCGCCGGGGCGCGCGGCCACCACCGCAGAACTCGCCGCCAGGGCGACGAAGGCATGCAGGTACGCGGCCTTGTCGCTGTTGCCGTCGGCATACCCGGGAGTGGCGAACCAGCCGCCGTATTCGCCATCGCGCAGCGCGCCGTTGAGCGCGGCGATACCGTGGTCCACCAGCGCGGCGTAGCCGGGAATGCCCTGGATATGGGCCATGGCGAAACTGTGGGTCATGCGCGCGGTGTTCATGGTGCCGGCCCGGGCATCGCTCGGCAGGCGCCCGCGTTCGTCCAGGTCGCCGAAGCCGTCGGGCAGCCGGGCCGCGCGGGCGAAACCCAGCAGGCGCTGGCCTTCGGCGGCCAGCCATTGATGATGGGCAGGAGCGTTCAGCCAGCTGCTGAACGTCAGGGGAATAGGGTTCATGGCGGACCTGTTGTTGTTTTTATCAGGGACTTGAGTCTAAACAACGGGTTCGCGCGGGCAGGTAACGAAGGTCACAGGAAATGTCACCAAGCCGTGACAAAACTCCCTGTAGCCGCTGCCGCAAGCTGCGCTCGAGACCGCAGGGCTCGCAAAACTGGCGCCTCGGTCATACAGCCAAGCGCGGCATGAAGTTTTACGACCGTTACGCGGCCGATCGCAGGCTTCGCCAGCGGCTACAGGGGCATCAATCCATGGAACGCGGCAGGTACAGGGTCACGCGTAAACCGCCTTCGCGCAGGTTCTGCAGGCTCACCTCGCCGCCATGGCTGTGGGCGATGTTGCGCGCGATGCCCAGGCCCAGGCCGTAGCCTTGCTGCTGGCCGGACAGGCGAAAGTGCGGCTCGAACACCTGCTCCAGACGCTGTTCCGGCACGCCCGGGCCTTCGTCGTCGACATGCAGGATGAACGCGTTGGCATCGTCGTCGATGTGCAGGTGGGCGTTCTGCCCGTACTTCAGCGCGTTGTCGATCAGGTTGCCCATGCAGCGCTTGAGCGCCAGGGGCTTGCCCGGATACGGCGCCAGCGCCCGCCCCTGCTGGGTCACGCGGCCGTTGCCGTTGGGCGCCAGGTAAGGCTCCACCAGGCAGTCGAGCACCTGGTTGAGGTCCACCGGCTCGATGTTCTCGTGGATGTCGGTGTCCTTGACACACTGCAGCGCGCCCTTGACCAGCAGCTCCAGCTCATCCAGATCGCGGCCGAACTTGCTTTGCAGTTGCTCGTCTTCCAGCAGTTCGACCCGCAGCCGCAGCCGGGTGATCGGCGTGCGCAGGTCGTGGGAAATCGCACTGAACAGCTGGCTGCGCTCGGTCAGGTAACGGCTGATGCGCTCGCGCATGGCATTGAAGGCCCGGCCGACCTCCACCACTTCGCTGCCGCCGCCCTCGGCCACCGGCTGCACATCGGCGCCCAGGGACATGTCCCGCGCGGCCCGCGCCAGGCGCTTGAGCGGCCGGCTCTGCCAATGCACCAGCAGGCCGATGAACAGCAGCAGGAAACCGCTGGTGAGCACGATGAACCACACCTGCTGCGCCGGCAGCCCCTGTTCTTCGAGGCTGGTGTAGGGCTCGGGCAACAACGAGGCGATGTACAACCATTCGCCCGGCGCCATCTGGATCTGGGTGACCAGCACCGGCGGGTTCACCGGCTCCAGGGTCAGGGCGTAGTGGGCCCAGGAGCGCGGCAACTCATCGAGCTTCAGGCCGCCGTTGAAAATCCGCAGGTCCTCGGGGCTGACGAAGGTCACCGAGATATAGGCGTCGTTGCCCAGGGACTGGCGCAGCACTTCGTCCACCGCCTTGAGCACCGCCTGCTTGCGCGGCGTGATGGGCAGCACTTCCATGCCCAGCGGCTTGTCGTTGAGGGTCACGACAAAACGGGTGCCACCCATGCTGCGCAACTGGTCGAGCACCAGCGGCCGGTACGCCACCGGCAGCGAACGGAAGTAGCTGACGCTGGCGGTCATCGAATGGGCCAGGCTGCGGGCGCTGGTGATCAGGCCTTCGAGCTGGGTGGCGCGCAACTGCGACACCCAGATCACGCTGGACAAGGTTTGCGCGAACAACACCGCCAGCAGAGTCAGCAGCAACATCCGGCCCAGCAGCGAACGCGGTACCGGCACCCGCGCCAGCAACTTGCGCGACCACTCAGTGAGCATTGCCGGCAACCACATTGGCTGCCAATTGATAACCGCTGCCGCGCACGGTGCGGATCAGCCGCGGCGGCTTCTCGGTGTCGCGCAGGCGTTGGCGCAGGCGGCTGACCGCCATGTCGACGATGCGGTCCAGGGGCATCAGTTCGCGCCCGCGGGTGGCATTGCCGATGGTGTCGCGGTCGAGGATTTCCTGGGGGTGATCGAGGAACAGCTTGAGCAGGGCGAAGTCGGCGCCGGAGAGGATCACTTCCTCGCCGTCGTTGTGAAACAACCGGTGGCTGACCATGTCCAGGCGCCACTCGTCGAAGCACAGCACCTCGCCGCCGGCCCGTTCCTGGCCGAACTGCGCGCGGCGCAACAGGGCCTTGATCCGCGCCTGCAATTCCCGGGGGCTGAAGGGTTTGCCCAGGTAGTCGTCGGCACCCAGTTCCAGGCCGATGACCCGGTCGGCTTCGTCGGAGCTGGCGGTGAGCATGATGATCGGCACCTGGCCGACCCGCGGGTGCTGGCGGATCCAGCGGCACAGGCTGAAACCGTCTTCGTCCGGCAGCATCACATCGAGAATCACCAGGTCGCTCGGCGCCTCGTTCAGCGCCTGGCGAAAACCGGCGCCGTTGGGCGTGCTGCGGACCTGGAAGCCGGCGCGACTGAGGTAGGTCTCCAGCAGCTCGCGGATTTCCTGATCGTCATCAACCAACAAGATCGACTTACTGACTGAACTCACGCGGGCCGTCCTTTGTTGTTATGAATGGAGCGGGATTATGCCTCATGGATCGGCTCCGTAGCCGCTGCCGAGCCTGCGAGGCTGCGATCGAGGACGAAGTCCTCGCAAAACCTGAACACAGGGTTTGCCAGAAAGAACGGGGGGCCCGGTTTACGTCCGCTTCGCGGCCGGTCGCAGCCTCGCTCGCTCGGCAGCGGCTACAGAAGCAGCGTACCAACACGAAACCCGAGCGAAGCCTGCTTGCGACAAGCCCCATACGTTCGATCAGGCAAATGCCTGCTCGAGCGCCACCCCGGCGCCGGTCAGGCCCGAGTACGGCGCCGTCACCAGCCACACCGGAATGCCCTTGAAGTAATCGCTCATGCAGCCCTTGTCGGCAAAACAACGGGCGAAACCGCTTTCGACGAAAAAGTCGGCGAACCGCGGGATTACCCCACCGACGATGTACACGCCACCGCGCCCGCCGATGGTCAGCACGTTGTTGCCCGCCACCCGGCCCAGCCAGCAGCAGAACTGCTCGAGCACTTCCAGGGCGATGGGGTCGCCAGCCAGGCCCGCCGCGGTGATGGCTTCCGGGGTATCGAGCACCGGCTCATGCCCGTCCACCGCGCAGATCGCCCGATAGACCCGGGGCAAACCGCCGCCGCTGAGCGCGGTCTCGGCGCTGACATGACCGATCTCGCTGTAAATGTGCTGCCACAACTGGGTTTCCCGCGGGCTGCTCAACGGCAGGTCAACATGCCCGCCCTCGCCCGGCAAGGCGGCCCAGCGGCCTTCGCCCAGGTCCAGCAGCGTGCCGACGCCCAGGCCGGTGCCCGGCCCGATCACCACCGCCGGGCGCAGCGGCTCGGCGGTGCCTTCGCAGACCACCCGGAACTCGCCCGGTTGCAGGCGGGTCATGCCCAGGGCCATGGCCGAGAAGTCATTGACCAGCAGCAGTTCATCGACCTGCAGGGTCTGGCAGAAAGCCTTGCGGCTCAGGCGCCAGTGGTTGTTGGTAAAACGAAATTCGTCGCCGCCGACCGGGCCGGCCACCGACAGGCACACCGCGCCGATCGAACCCGGCGCCAGGCCGAGGCCGCCCAGGTATACGCCGATGGCTTCTTCCGGGCTGGCGTGGTCCGCCGTCGCCAGCACCTGGATCGACTCCAGGCGCTGGTCTTTCCACAACGCAAAACGCGCATTGGTTCCACCAATGTCACCGACCAGCGCTAACTTCACTTAAGGTTCTCCAGGGCAGAGGTAAAGGCGCTGGCGCCCTGCTCCGCCGAGCTGAAGGCCATGCGCATGAAACCGAACAATTCGCGGCCGCTGCCGACGTTGTTACCCAGCAGGCCCTTGGCCGGTTCGCGGGCAGCGAATTCATCGGCGTCTACCTTAAGCTCCAGCGTGCCCTTTACGCCATCCACGCGAATGATGTCGCCGTCGCGCACCCGCGCCAGCGCACCGCCGACCTGGGCTTCCGGGCTGACATGGATCGCCGCCGGGATCTTGCCCGAGGCCCCGGACATGCGCCCGTCGGTGACCAGTGCGACCTTGAAGCCACGGTCCTGCAGCACGCCGAGGAACGGCGTCATCTTGTGCAGTTCCGGCATGCCGTTGGAGCGTGGGCCCTGGAAGCGCATCACCGCCACGAAGTCTTTCTCCAGCTCGCCGGCCTTGAACGCATCGGCCAGGTCCTGCTGGTCCTGGAACACCACCGCCGGCGCTTCGACGATCTGGTGTTGCAGCGCCACGGCGGAGACTTTCATCACCCCGCGACCGAGGTTGCCTTCCATCACCCGCAGGCCGCCTTCCGGCGAGAACGCGCGGGCCACCGGACGCAGGATGTTTTCGTCGAGGCTTTCGATCGGGCCGTCGCGCCACACCAGCTTGCCGTTGTCCAGGAACGGTTCCTGGGTGTAGCGGCTCAGGCCACGGCCGGCCACGGTGTTGACGTCTTCGTGGAGCAGGCCGGCTTCCAGCAGTTCGCGGATCAGGAACGCCATGCCGCCCGCGGCCTGGAAGTGGTTGATGTCGGCCTTGCCGTTCGGATAGACGTGGGACAGGGTCGGCACCACCTCGGACAGGTCGGCCATGTCCTGCCAGGTCAGCTGGATGCCCGCGGCCTGGGCAATCGCCGGCATGTGCAGGGTGTGGTTGGTCGAACCGCCGGTGGCGTGCAGGGCAACGATGGAGTTGACCAGCGAACGCTCGTCGACGATCTCGCCGATCGGCGTGAAGTTGCCGCTCTGCTTGGTCAGGCGGGTGACCTGCTGCGCCGCCTCATGGGTCAGGGCGTCGCGCAGTGGCGTGTAGGGGTTGACGAAGGACGCGCCCGGCAAGTGCAGGCCCATGACTTCCATCAGCAACTGGTTGGTGTTGGCGGTGCCGTAGAAGGTGCAGGTACCCGGGCTGTGGTAGGACTTCATCTCCGATTCCAGCAGCTCTTCGCGGGTCGCCTTGCCTTCGGCGTAACGCTGGCGCACGTCGGCCTTTTCCTTGTTGGAAATGCCCGACGGCATCGGCCCGCCCGGGACGAAGATGGTCGGCAGGTGGCCGAAGCGCAACGCGCCCATCATCAGGCCCGGGACGATCTTGTCGCAGATGCCGAGCATCAGCGCGGCGTCGAACATGTTGTGGGACAAGGCCACCGCGGTGGACAGCGCGATCACCTCGCGGCTCGGCAGGCTCAACTCCATGCCGGCCTCGCCCTGGGTCACGCCATCGCACATGGCGGGGGTGCCGCCGGCGAACTGGCCGACCGAGCCCATCTCGCGCAGGGCCTTCTTGATCTGTTCGGGAAAGTGCTCGTACGGCTGGTGCGCCGAGAGCATGTCGTTATATGACGAAACAATCGCCACGTTGGCGGCATTCATCATGCGCAGGCTGTGCTTGTCTTCCGAGCCGCAGCCGGCAACGCCGTGGGCGAAGTTCGCACACTGCAGCTTGCCCCGTTGCGGGCCATCGCTGGCGGCGCCGCGGATCAGGGCGAGGTAAGCCTCGCGAGTGGCGCGACTGCGGGCGACAAGCCGTTCGGTGACCTCAAGAACGCGGGGATGCATGTGTAGAACTCCAGGCTAACGGATGTGGCGACCTGTTTGTCTATGCTGATCAAAACGCCCGCGGCACAGGGGATGGCAGAGGGTTTCTTGACCATTTGGACCAGTTGATTCAGGTCACTCGTTGTAGATAAAACAAAATATTGCCACCAAAAAGGCTTGTTTTCTATTTTTTTGCGAATAATCTTGTAATTCCAACAACAAAACTACGGCAGGCGCTTTTCTAATGACTCTACGAATCGCAATCAATGGTTTTGGCCGTATCGGCCGTAACGTCCTGCGCGCACTTTATACCCAAGGCTATCGCCAGGATCTGCAGATCGTCGCCATCAACGATCTGGGTGATAGTTCGATCAATGCCCACCTGCTCAAATACGACACCGTCCACGGTACCTTCGATGCCGACGTGCAGCACGATCAGGAAAGCCTGACCGTCAACGGCGACCGGATCGCCGTCAGCGCCATCCGCAATCCGGCCGAACTGCCCTGGGCCGCCGAGAAGATCGACGTGGTATTCGAATGCACCGGTCTGTTCACCGACCGTGCCAAGGCCGCCGCCCATCTCAGCGCCGGCGCCCGCAAAGTGATCATTTCCGCCCCGGCCAAAGGCGCCGACGCCACCGTGGTGTATGGCGTGAACCACGACATTCTGCGCCAGTCGCACCAGATCATTTCCAACGCTTCGTGCACCACCAACTGCCTGGCGCCAGTGGCCCAGGTGCTGAACCGCGAGCTGGGCATCGAAAGCGGGCTGATGACCACCATCCACGCCTACACCAACGACCAGAACCTGACCGACGTCTACCACAGCGATCCGTACCGCGCCCGTTCGGCCACCCAGAACATGATCCCGAGCAAGACCGGCGCGGCCGAAGCCGTGGGCCTGGTGCTGCCGGAACTGGCAGGCAAGCTGACCGGCATGGCGGTGCGGGTGCCGGTGATCAACGTATCGCTGGTGGACCTGACCGTGCAGCTCAAGCGCAACACCACTGCCGAGGAGGTCAACGCCCTGCTCAAGAGCGCCAGCCAGCACTCGAAGATCCTGGGCTACAACAGCCTGCCGCTGGTCTCCAGCGACTTCAACCACAACCCGCTGTCGTCGATCTTCGACGCCAATCACACCAAGGTCAGCGGCGGCAAGCTGCTCAAGGTACTGGCCTGGTACGACAACGAGTGGGGCTTCTCCAACCGCATGCTGGATAACTGCCTGGCCCTGTGCAGCGCCGAGTAAGCCCACGGCCTGCGACGCGGGAGCTGCCGCAGGCTGCGATCTTTTGATCTTCACATTCGAGGTTCAAGCGCGCAAAGATCGCAGCCTCGGCAGCTCCTGCAGATTTCCTCCCTCCAGGAGCCGCCACCGATGATCGGTATCAGCTTCACCCAGGCCAGCATGGCGGCGCGCAAGCGCATCGCCCTGGTGGCCCACGACCACTGCAAGAGTTTCCTCCTGGACTGGGCCGAGCGGCAGAAAGACAAGCTCGCCGAGCACGATCTGCTGGCCACCGGCACCACCGGCCAACTGCTGCACCAGCGCCTGGGCCTGCCGGTGGAAAGCATGATCAGCGGCCCCCTGGGCGGCGACCAGCAGCTCGGCGCGCGAATCGCCGAGCAGCGGGTGGACATGCTGGTGTTCTTCTGGGATCCCTTCGAACCCCAGCCCCACGATCCGGATATCAAGGCCCTGCTACGGGTCGCAGCGGTCTGGAACATTCCCGTGGCCTGCAACGAATGCAGCGCCGACTACCTGCTCAGCAGCCCGCTGATGGAGCAGGCGCACAGCTACCGGATTCCGGACTACCCGGCCTACCTCTCAGGGCGTCGATGATTCACTCAGGGCTTGACCGCCGACGTAGATGATAAGCATTATCATCCACTGAAAAATCAGCCAGGTCCTGTTGTGAGCCAATCCCGCTTCAATCACGTCTTTCTCACCCAGCGCGTTTCGCTGCTGCGCACGCTGGAGCGGATGGTCAACAACCCCAGCACCGCCGAGGACCTGTTGCAGGAAACCTACCTGCGCGTGACCCGGGCCCTGAGCGAACGGGCCATCGACCACCTCGAACCCTTCGTCTTCCAGACCGCCCGCAACCTGGCGCTCGACCACCTGCGCGCGCGCCGCATCCAGGCTCGCACCCTGCTCGAAGACGTGCCGCTGGACGTGGTCGAAAGCGTGGCCGCGCCCCTGAGCAGCGCCGAGGATGCCGCCCATGCCGAACAGTTGCTGGAACGCCTGAACATGAGCCTTGCCCAACTCAGCCCGCGCCAACAGCAGATCTTTATCCTCAGCCGCCTGCACGGCCACAGCTACCTGGAGATCGCCGAGAAGCTCGAGGTCTCCCAGAGCACCGTGCAAAAGGAACTGAAGCTGATCATGGCCATCTGCATCGGCGTCGCCGAGCGCTTGAACGGTCATTGAGGCCCAGCCGGGCGGGCGTCGGCCGCAGCCCTTTGCTACCCTTGACCGCCCTGCGCTCTCCATCTTAAAAAACAGCCGTGCACAGACACAGCCGAGGAACACCCGTGACGGACATCCACCGTACCCAGCCGACCGCCCAGGACGAGGAAACATCCACCCCCTGCGCCGCGGATCAGGCCATGGACCAGGCCCTGGACTGGCTGATCCTGCTGGAGAGCCCGAGCCCCGAGCAGACCCGGCAATTCCATGACTGGCTGAACGCCTCGCCCCTGCACAGCGCAGCCTTCGACAAGGCCCAGGCGATCTGGAACGGTCCGCAAGTGGTGCGCTGCGCGCAAAACCTGGACAGGCAAAAACCCAAGGTCAGCACGCTGTCGCGCCTGCGTCCGCACTGGCGGCCCTTGGCGGTCGCGGCAGTGCTGATCCTCGGCCTGTTCAGTTTCAGCAACCTGCCACTGCGCCTGCAGGCCGATCACCTGACCGTGGTCGGCGAGCGCCAGCGCCTGCAGTTGGAGGACGGCTCGAAAGTCCTGCTCAACACCAATTCGGCCTTCTCCAGCACCATCGACGAGCGCCAGCGCGTGGCCCGCCTGTACCAGGGCGAAGCCTTCTTCGAGATCCCCGCCAGCCGCGGCCAGCCGCTGGAACTCGACGCCGGCCCGGTACGCGCCAGCGTGCGCGACACCGCCTTCGCCGTGCGTTACCTGGACGGCGTGGCCCAGGTGCGGGTACAGCGTGGCGACGTCGACCTGCGCGCCACTCACGACGACGCCCGGGTGCGCCTGTCGGCCGGCGAAAGCATCCGCATCGGCCCCAACGGTTTCGACCGCCCGGCCAAGCTCGACCTCGACAAGGACCTGGCCTGGGTCCAGGGCCGGCTGGTGTTCGAGAACTGCCCGCTGAACCAGGTACTGGCCGAGTTGCGCCGGTATTACCCGGGCTGGATCGTCAACAACAATGAGCGCCTGGCTGATGTCGCGGTTACCGGCAACTACCGCCTCGACCAGCCGCTGGACGTGGTGCGCTCCCTGGCTCACATCACCTCGGCGCACCTGCAGGAGTTCCCTGCGCTAGTAATTCTCAACTAGAACGCATTTATTTTTACGCGATCGCTGTCGGTCGTTCGTCTCGTTATAGCCAATGCAATTGATTCGCATTAAACATGCAGAATCAGCACCTATAAAGATTCGTGCGACACGGAGCGCTATCGATGTCCTCTCGCCTCAACAGCCGGTCCTCTTCATCTTCCCGCCAGGCCCGCCTGCAGAACTGCACGCTGTCCCTGCTGACCGCCGCCATCCTGCTGGCCGGGGCCGCGCCGGTCATGGCCGCCACCGCCACCAGCCAGCCGGCGCGCAACATGGGCGACTACAGCTTCGCCATCGACCAACAGCCGCTGGTGTCGGCGCTGAACGCCTTTAGCGCCGTCACCGGTTGGCAGGTCGGCCTGCCGGCGGAACTGGGCGAAGGCATCGCTTCCCCGGGCGTGCGCGGCTCGCTGCCGCCGGAAAAAGCCCTGGACCGCCTGCTGATGGGCACCAACCTGAGCTACCGCAAGCTGGGCGCCAACAACATCGTCCTGGAAAAACGCGCCAGCGGCAGCGCCCTGACCCTGCAACAGGTGACCATCAGCGCCACGCGCCAGGAGCAGGACGTCAACAGCGTGCCCAGCACCGTGACCGTGCATGACCGCCAGGACCTGGACCGCAACAACGTCAACACCATCAAAGAGCTGGTGCGCTACGAGCCGGGCGTTTCGGTCGGCGGCGCCGGCCAGCGTGGCGGTATCAGCGGCTACAACATCCGCGGCATCGACGGCGACCGCATCCTGACCCAGGTCGACGGCGTGGAGATTCCCAACGGCTTCTTCAACGGCCCCTATGCCAAGACCCAGCGCAACTACGTCGACCCGGAAATCATCAAGCGCGTGGAGATCCTCCGCGGCCCGGCGTCGGTGCTGTACGGCAGCAACGCCATCGGCGGCGCGGTCAGCTACTTCACCCTCGACCCGGACGACATCATCAAGCCCGGCAAAGACGTCGGCGCCCGCCTGAAGACCGGCTACAGCTCGGCCGACGACAGCTGGCTGAAATCCGCCACCGTGGCCGGGCGCAGCGGCCAGTTCGACGGCCTGCTGCACTTCAGCCAGCGCGACGGCCACGAAACCGACTCCTACGGCAGCAACAACGGCACCGGCCTGGCGCGCACCGCCGCCAACCCGGAAGACGTGCGCACCACCAATGTGCTGGCCAAGGCCGGCTGGAACTATGCCGACGACGCGCGCCTGGGCCTGACCTACGAGAAGTACAAGGACGACCGCGACACCAACCAGAAAAGCGCCGTGGGCGGCCCGTTCAACGCCGGCCAGCCGCTGGGCATGTACCGCTCGCGCACCGGTAACGACACCATCACCCGCGAACGCTTCGGCCTGGACAACCGCTTCGCCCTCGACAGCCTGCTGGCCGACCACGTGAAGTGGAGCCTGAACTACCAGATCGCCAAGACCGACCAGAGCACCCTGGAAAACTACTTCCCGTTCACCCGCAACGTCATGCGCAGCCGCGAAACCCTCTACCAGGAAAAGCAGTGGGTCTTCGACGCCCAGGCCGACAAGGCCTTCGCCATCGGCGAAACCGAGCACCTGCTGACCTACGGCACCACTATCAAGCAGGAAAAGGTCACCGGCTCGCGCAGCGGCAGCGGTACCTGCCTGGCGGTCGGTCGCGGTTGCACGGCGGTCGGCGCCATCAGCCCGTCTGATGTGCTGAAGAAGTCCAGCGACTTCCCGGACCCGACCATCAACACCTACAGCCTGTTCGCCCAGGACCAGATCAGCTGGAACAAGTGGACCTTCCTGCCGGGCCTGCGCTACGACTACACCCAGCTCAAGCCGCACATCACCCAGGAGTTCCTCAACACCGTGGCCGCCGATGGCAATGGTGAGGTGAGCGACCAGAACAAGACCTGGCACCGGGTATCGCCCAAGTTCGGCCTGACCTACGCCCTGACCGACCAGTACACCTGGTACGGCCAGTACGCCGAGGGTTTCCGCACCCCGACCGCCAAGGCGCTGTACGGCCGCTTCGAGAACACCACCACCGGTTACCGCGTGGCGCCGAACTCGAACCTCAAGCCGGAGAAAAGCCAGAGCTATGAAACCGGCCTGCGCGGCAACTTCGAGTCCGGCAACTTCGACGTGGCGGTGTTCTATAACAAGTACCGCGACTTCATCAACGAAGACGCGGTGACCCCGGGCTACGACGAGCTGACGTTCCAGAGCAACAACATCAAGCACGCCACCATCAAGGGCGTGGAAGTCAAAGGCCGGCTCAACCTCGACGCCCTGGGCGCGCCGCAGGGCCTGTACACCCAGGGTTCGGTGGCCTACGCCTACGGTCGCAACAACGACACCGGCGAACCCTTGAACGCGGTCAACCCGCTGACCGGCGTGTTCGGCCTGGGCTACGACCAGGACCACTACGGCGCCCTGCTCAGCTGGACCCTGGTCAAGAAGAAAGACCGCGTCGACAGCAGCAGCTTCAAGACCCCGGATGGCACCAGCAGCCAGTTCAAGACCCCGGGCTACGGCGTGCTCGACCTGACCGGCTTCTACAAGGTCAGCGACGACGTCACCGTCAGCGCCGGCATCTACAACCTGGCCGACAAGAAGTACTGGCTGTGGGATGACGTGCGCGGCTACGACAGCGTCGGCGAAGCCGCGGTGCTGAGCCCGGCCAACCTCGACCGCCTGACCCAGCCGGGTCGCAACTTCGCGGTCAACCTGATCTGGGACATCTGATCCGGTCTACCTCACTGCGCTTTTCGATGGAGCGCAGTGAGGATTTTTTACTGTGCCACGTCTTCTTGTTCGTCTAGTTAGCAAGTGCTTCTCATTTTCAGCAGCTCTCGTTTTCAGTAGCTCATTTACCAAGGACATTGTCATGACCACCCAGGACTCCCCACAGCGCCCGAGCCTGCGCTCCCAGCGCCTGAACCAGATCACCCACGAACCCCATGCCAGGCTCGACGCCCTGGTCAAGGCCCACGCGCCGTTCGAAAGCGCCAGCAGCTTTGCCCGCTTCGTCGTCGCCCAGTACCTGTTCCAGTCCGAACTGGTCGCCCTCTACAACGACCCGGCGCTGATCGCCATCGTCCCGGACCTGGCAGAACGTTGCCGCGCCGAAGCGGCCAAGGCCGACCTGGCGGACCTGGAAACCGAAGTCCCGGCCCCGGTGGCGGGCGCGGTGCAGAACCCGAGCAAGGCCGAAGCCCTGGGCTGGCTGTTCGTCTCCGAAGGCTCCAAGCTGGGCGCGGCGTTCCTGATCAAGCGCGCGGTGGGCCTGGGCCTGAGCGAAACCTTCGGTGCCCGGCACTTGGGCGAGCCGGCCGGCGGTCGCGCCGAAGGCTGGAAGTCCTTCACCCGCACCCTCGACGGCCTGGCATTCAGCGCCGAAGAAGAAGCCGCGGCGGAAAAAGGCGCACTGGATGCCTTCAACCGTTTTACCGTGCTGCTGGAAAAGGCCTACGACACGGCGCCTGAACTGGCCTGATTTTTTTGCCGGCGCGCTCGTTCCTGCATTGAAGGCGTAGACTCACGCCCGCTGCAGGAACGAACCTGCTGGCGCCAGCCGTTTTTCCCACCCTTTGTGGATTGAGCCCCATGCTCGTCACCTCATCATCGAACCCATGACCGGCACAACCCGATCCCCGTCCAAGGCCTCCCGCCTGTTCTTCGGTTGCCTGGCTTACGTCAGCCTGGCCATCGGCCTGATCGCCATCGTCGTGCCCGGCCTGCCGACCACCGAATTCGTGCTCCTCGCCGCCTGGGCCGCGACCAGAAGCTCGCCACGCCTGAGCGCCTGGATGGAAAACCATCGCCTGTTCGGCACCATCCTGAGCAACTGGCGCAACGGCCGCATCATCAGCCGCCGGGCCAAGATCAGCGCCACCGTCAGCATGTTGCTGTGCGCCGGCCTGATGCTGAGCCTGCTCACTCATCACTGGACTATGTACCTGGCGCTGGCCGGCATGGGCCTGGGCAACCTGTGGATCTGGTCGCGCCCGGAAGCTCTGGCCCCGGCCTCCTGATTCCTCGGCAAGAGCAGCCGGCCGACGCTCGGTTGCTCGCGACAGGCCCTGCGGCGAAACCTCCCTCCTCCCTGTTTATGTCAAACACATGACCGCTCGTCGGCTTTTTCTCAGACAAATGCCGCCCAAGCCGATGTTCCGGGCATGGCGCTGAATGGACTTGGCGACCGGAGTCATCCGACTCACCGCTCACCACCCGTCCATTCGCGAGATCGCCCCATGTTCGACGCTCTGTCCATTCGCCTGAAAATCGTGCTGTTGTCCGGACTCTGCCTGCTCGGCGTGGTGGGCCTGATCGTCGGGATGAACATCTACCAGACCAACCAGAACGATCAGCTGGTCAGCAGTTCCAGCTCGCGAATGCTCACCGACAGCGTGCAGAACCTGCTGCAGGCCCGGGCCGCCGAGCAGGCGGTACGGGTGCAGAAAACCTTTGGCGAGAGCCTGCTGGTGATCACCGCCCTGGCCGACCAGATCAACGACCTGCGGACCATGGCCGGCAAGCGTTCGCTGGACGCCGCGACGCTGCGCGAAGAACTCAACCACAGCCTGAAAACCGCCTTCGAACGCAACACCAAGGTGCTGGGCATCTGGCTCGCCTTTGATCCCAACGCCCTCGACGGCAAGGACAGCGAGTTCGCCAACGACGCCGGCCATGCCTCCAACGAAGCCGGGCGCTTCGCCAGCTACTGGAGCCGTGCCGGCGGCACCGGGCTGAACACGGTGATGGTCGAAGAGGACATGAACAAGACCACCCTGAGCGTCAGCGGCACCCCCTACAACAGCTGGTACACCTGCCCGCGCGACAGCAAGCGCACCTGCCTGCTGGACCCGTACGCCGACACCGTGGGCGGCAAGCTGATGCTGATGACCACCATTTCCCTGCCGCTGATCGTCGACGGCAAAGTCATAGGCGTGGTCGGCGTGGACATCGCCCTGGACGCCCTGCAGGCCGCGGCCGCCGAGTCCCAGCGCGGGCTGTTCGACGGTGCCGGGCACATGCTGATCGTCGCCGGCAGCGGCATCCTCGCCGCCTACAGCAACGATGCGGCCAAGGTCGGCAAGGGTATCGCCGACACCCTCGGCGCCGAAGGCAAGGATGTGCTGCAACTGCTGGCTGGCAATACCCCGAAAATCCTCAAGCAGGGCGACCTGATCCGCGCCGTGTATCCGGTCAGCCCGATCGCCGACGCCCGTCCCTGGGGTGTGGTGATCGACCTGCCGGAGCAGGTGCTGCTGGCCGACACCGTGAAACTCCAGAGCGTGCTCGACGACGCCCAGGCCCAGGGCACCCTGGTATCCCTGCTGGTGGCGGCGGTCGCCGGCGTGATCGGCCTGCTGCTGATCTGGCTGACCGCCTCCGGCGTGACCCGGCCGATCAACAGCGTCGCGCAGATGCTCAAGGAAATCGCCAGCGGCGACGGCGACCTGACCCAGCGCCTGAAGTACAGCAAGCAAGACGAACTGGGCGAGTTGGTGAGCTGGTTCAACCGCTTCCTCGACAAGCTGCAACCGACCATCGCGCAGATCAAGCAGAGCATCACCGACGCCCGCGGCACCGCCGACCAGTCCTCGGAGATCGCCCGCCAGACCAGCGAAGGCATGCAGGTGCAGTTCCGCGAAATCGACCAGGTGGCCACCGCTTCCAACGAAATGAGCGCCACCGCCCACGACGTCGCCAACAGTGCCTCGAACGCCGCCAACGCCGCCCGTGGCGCCGACCAGTCGGCCAAGGACGGCATGACCATCATCGAACGCAGCACCCGCGACATCAGCACCCTGGCCGAGGAAGTCAGCAAGGCGGTGGTCGAGGTCGAGGCCCTGGCGGTCAACAGCGAACAGATCGGCTCGGTGCTGGAAGTGATCCGCAGCATTGCCGAACAGACCAACCTGCTGGCCCTCAACGCCGCCATTGAGGCAGCGCGCGCCGGGGAAAGCGGCCGCGGCTTCGCGGTGGTTGCCGACGAGGTGCGCAACCTGGCCAAGCGCACCCAGGATTCGGTGGAAGAAATCCGCGTGGTGATCGAGCGCATCCAGAGCGGTACCCGGGGCGTGGTGGCGACCATGCATTCGAGCCAGGCCCAGGCCCAGAGCAACGCCGGGCAGATCCAGCAAGCGGTGCAGGCCCTGGGCAAGATCAGCGACGCGGTCACGGTGATCAGCGACATGAACCTGCAGATCGCCAGCGCCGCCGAACAGCAGAGCGCGGTGGCCGAAGAGGTCAACCGCAACGTCTCGGCGATCCGCAGCGTGACCGAGTCCCTCACCGAGCAGGCCACCGAGTCGGCCCAGGTCAGCAGCCAGCTCAACGCTCTGACCACCCAGCAGATGAAGCTGATGGACCAGTTCCGCGTCTGATCCTCGCCTCTGTAGGACTGCAGGAGCGAAGCTTGCTCGCGATGAACCGGAGCGCGCCGCATTGAGCCAGTGAGTGCGCGCCATCGTTGACGACCATCGCGAGCAAGCTCGCTCCTACAGGTAGTTCTTGCTCCGTCACGGGGCTGCGGCGCTTCACTTTTTTGATCTATGCTGCCCCCTCTCTTGCGGAGGGCCTGCAATGACCGATGTGCTGTCGTCTGTTCAAGCCGCGCTTGGCTTGCCTCTTACCCCGATTGCCTTGACCTCGAGCGGCGCCCTGCCCTCGGCCTTCGCCGTGACCGAACTGGCCAGCGCCAGCATCGCCGCGGCCGGCCAGGCGGCGGCCGGGCTGCTGTTCAGCCAGACCGGGCGCATGCCCACCTTGAGCGTCGACCGACGCCTGGCCTCCTTCTGGTTCGCCACCTCCCTGCGGCCGCTGGGCTGGAGCGTGCCACCGCTGTGGGACCCGGTCGCCGGCGACTACGCCACCCAGGACGGCTGGATTCGCCTGCACACCAATGCGCCCCATCATCGCCAGGCGGCCGAACAGGTGCTCGGCCGGGTCGCGGACCGGCCGGCCATGGCCGCCAAGGTGGCGCAGTGGAACAAGAGCGACCTGGAGCAGGCGGTGGTCGAGGCAGGCGGCTGCGCCGCCGAAATGCGCAGCTGGGCCGAGTGGCAAGCCCATCCCCAGGGGCAGGCCGTGAATGCCGAGCCCCTGGTGCATTACGTGAAGCAAGGTGCAGACGCCGCGCAGCCCTGGCGCGGATCGCTGTCACGCCCCCTGGCCGGGATCAAGGTGCTGGACCTTACCCGGGTGCTGGCCGGCCCCATCGCCAGCCGCTTTCTGGCCGGGCTCGGCGCCGACGTGCTGCGCATCGACCCACCGGAGTGGAACGAACCCGGCGTGGTCCCGGAAGTCACCCTGGGCAAACGCTGCGCCCGCCTGAACCTGCATGACGCCGCCGATCGCCAGGTCTTCGAAAGCCTGCTGAGCGAAGCCGACCTGCTGCTGCACGGCTACCGCGCCGATGCCCTGGAACGCCTCGGCTACGGTGCGGCCGAGCGCCAGCGCCTCGCCCCGGGGCTGATCGACGTGTGCCTGAATGCCTATGGCTGGAGCGGCCCCTGGCAGAACCGCCGCGGCTTCGACAGCCTGGTGCAGATGAGCAGCGGCATTGCCGAGGCCGGCCAGCGCTGGCAGCAGGCCGATAAACCGGTACCGCTGCCGGTGCAGGCCCTGGACCACGCCACCGGCTACCTGATGGCCGCCGCCGCGATCCGCACCCTGAACGAACGACTGAAAACCGGGGCCGTCGGCAGCGCACGGTTGTCGCTGGCACGGACCGCCAAGCTGTTGATCGAGCACGCCCCTGGCAACGCCGAGCCCGCCTTGCGCGCCGAAGACCAGGACGATCAGGGATTGCTGGTGGAGCAGACCTCCTGGGGCCCGGCCCATCGCCTGCAAGTGCCCTTGCAGATCAGCGGCACGCCCCTGCAATGGGCCTACCCCGCCAGCGACCTGGGCGCCCATCGCCCGAAATGGTAATGCTCGTAGCCCTGTAGCCCTGTAGCCCTGTAGCCGCTGCCGAGCCTGCGAGGCTGCGATCGAGGTGGGCGGCATTCCGACGTAGTCCTCGCCAAGCCTGCACATGCGGTATGAATGACGTAACGCGTCGCCTGATTTACGGCCGCTGCGCAGCCGATCGCAGCCTCGCAGGCTCGGCAGCGGCTACAGGTGCGGGGGGATTACAAGGCAGTCCACAGGTGCTGCGCCGCGTAACCGCGCCAGGGCCGCCAGGCCTCGGCGCGGGCCAGCAACTGGCTGGCGCTGACCGGCCCGCCTTCGAGCGCCGCCAGGGCATTGAGCAGCCCCACGTCGGCCGCGGGAAAAGCATCGGCTTCGCGGAACTGGCGCAAGGCCACGTAATGCGCGGTCCAGTCGCCAACGCCCCATAGCGCCCGCAAGGCGGACAGGCTCTGTTCGAGGCTGGCCTTGGGGGCAAACAGTTGCGGATCGTCGAGCAGCGCCTGCGCCACGCCGGACAGGGTCCGCCCCCGGCTACGCGGCATGCCCAGGCTCGCCAGGTCGGCGCCCGCCATTCGCCCCGGCTCGGGAAACACATGGCTCAACCCCGCTGGCGCCCCCACACAGCACAGCGGCTGGCCATACTGCGCCACCAGCTTGCCCGCCAGGCGGATGGCCGCCACCACCGTGATCTGCTGCCCCAGCACCGCGCGCACCGCCAGCTCGAAACCGTCCCAGGCGCCGGGCACGCGCAGCCCCGGCCGCGAGGCGATCAAGCGGGCCATCAGCGGGTCGGTGGACAGCTGCCGATGGATCGGCGCCAGGTCGGTGTCCAGGTCCAGCAGACGGCGGATGCGCGCAACGATCCGCGCATGGGCTTGCGGGTCGGGAAAGTCCAGGGTCAGGGCCAGCGCATCGCTGTCGCCCGGGCCTACGCTGAACCAGCCGTGCACGCCATCGAGGCTGATGCTGCGCGAATAGCGGTCGCCGCTGACGGTCTCCAGCCCGGCGATAGCCCGCGCCCGGAGAAACGCCAGCATCGCCGGCCAGTCATAAGGCGGCTGGTAAGCGAGCTTCACAGCGACAGCACACCGCTGTACAGGCCATAGGCGGCCAGGATGGCCCCGGCGACCACACAGGCGAAAATGCCCTTCTCGATGCCAGTGAACAACGGCTCGCCCTGCTCACGCTTGGCCTTGGCGAACAGGATCACCCCGGGGGCATACAGCAAGGCCGACAGCAGCAGGTACTTGACCCCGCCGGCGTACAACAGCCACACCGCATAACACAGGGCCACGCCACCGACACACAGGTCTTTCATGCGCTCGGCCGAGGCCTGTTCGTAGGTTTCGCCACGGCCGCTGAGCAGCACCGCGTAGGCCGCCGACCACAGGTAAGGCACCAGGATCATCGACGAGGCGAGGTAGATCAGGCTGGTGTAGGTCCCGGCGGAGAACAGGGTGATCAGCAGGAATACCTGGATCATGCTGTTGGTCAGCCACAGAGCGTTGACCGGCACATGGTTGGCGTTTTCCTTTTTCAGGAAGGCTGGCATGGTCCGGTCGCGGGCGGTGGCGAACAGGATCTCGGCACACAGCAGCGCCCACGACAACAAGGCACCAAGCAGGGAAACCGCCAGGCCGATGCTGATCAGCAACGCCCCCCAGGGACCGACAATGTGCTCCAGCACCGCCGCCAGGGACGGGTTCTGCAAGGTCGCCAGCTCCGGCTGGCTCATGATGCCCAGCGACAGCACATTGACCAGCACCAGCAGGGCCAGCACCCCGATAAAACCGATCACCGTGGCCCGGCCGACGTCCGCGCGCTTCTCGGCCCGGGCCGAATAGACGCTGGCGCCTTCGATGCCGATGAACACAAAGACCGTGACCAGCATCATGTTGCGCACCTGGTCCATCACCCCGCCGAAGTTCGGATTGCCGCGGCCCCAGATGTCGCGGGTGAAAATGTCCGCCTTGAACGCCACCGCAGCTATCACGATGAACATCACCAGCGGCACGATCTTGGCCACGGTGGTCAGTTGGTTGATGAAGGCCGCTTCCTTGATCCCGCGCAGCACCAGGAAATGCACGGCCCACAGCAACAGCGAGGCGCAGGCGATGGCCACCGGGGTGTTGCCCTGGCCAAACACCGGGAAGAAATAACCCAGGGTACTGAACAGCAGCACGAAGTAGCCGACGTTGCCCAGCCAGGCACTGATCCAGTAGCCCCAGGCGGACGAAAAACCCATGTAGTCGCCGAAGCCGGCCTTGGCGTAGGCATACACCCCGGAGTCGAGTTCGGGCTTGCGGTTGGCCAGGGTCTGGAAGACGAAGGCCAGGGTCAGCATGCCCACGGCGGTGATCGCCCAACCGATGAGGATCGCCCCGGCGTCGGCCCGGGCCGCCATGTTCTGCGGCAAGGAAAAGATCCCGCCGCCAATCATCGAACCCACCACCAGGGCGATCAGGGCGCCGAGCCGCAGTTTTTGCGTGGTTTGTGGCATGCCTACCTCTGCATCCAGTCCAATTGTCCGACAACAAACTATATGAAATTAAATAACTTCCACAGGCTGGCAACGGACTAAAAGAGTCAATTATTAATCTTTTGTGGTGCAGTCGACATGACGAGGATCAGAACATATTGAATACCTGCGTTTTTTATTATGCATAGCGCCTAAATGCCATCAGCGCGCCGGGCAGTCTTATAACTTTCTAACTAGTTGCGCATTCTGGAAAGCGGACTAGCTTCAATCTGGCGCCAATGAGAAGAGCTTTCATCCAGCGTCCCAGGCCTTCTGGAATGGTGCTTCCAGGCTTCCCGCCGGTTTCCGCAAAGACAGCTTAAGTCATTCATTCACAATGGAATGTAGCGATGACCTGATCTAAATCAGCTGTTCGGATTTCTCGCAGATTTACTCTGACGTCTCTCTTCTCCTGCAATGGAGTCACGCAATGTCTGACACTCCCGGAAAACTACGACTCGGTGCGTTAGTCGCCTTGGTAGTCGGCTCGATGATTGGCGGCGGGATCTTTTCCTTGCCACAAAACATGGCGGCAAGTGCCGATGTAGGCGCTGTTCTTATTGGCTGGGCTATTACCGCTGTCGGTATGTTGACGTTGGCTTTCGTGTTTCAAACCCTGGCCAATCGCAAGCCGGATCTGGACGGCGGTGTCTACGCCTATGCCAAGGCCGGCTTCGGCGACTACATGGGCTTTTCTTCGGCCTGGGGCTACTGGATCAGCGCCTGGCTGGGCAACGTCGGCTATTTCGTGCTGCTGTTCAGCACCCTGGGCTACTTCTTCCCGATCTTCGGCGAGGGCAACACCCCGGCTGCGGTAATCGGCGCCTCGGTCCTGCTGTGGGCCGTGCACTTTCTGGTGCTGCGCGGGATCAAGGAGGCGGCGTTCATCAACCTGGTGACCACGGTCGCCAAGGTGGTGCCGCTGCTGCTGTTCGTGCTGATCGCCCTGTTCGCCTTCAAGCTGGACATCTTCACCGCGGACATCTGGGGCATGAAGAACCCCGACCTGGGCAGCGTGATGAACCAGGTGCGCAACATGATGCTGGTCACCGTCTGGGTGTTCATCGGCATCGAAGGCGCGAGTATCTTCTCCTCCCGTGCGGAAAAACGCTCGGACGTGGGCAAGGCCACCGTGATCGGCTTCATCACTGTGCTGCTGTTCCTGGTGCTGGTGAACGTGCTGTCGCTGGGCATCATGACCCAGCCGGAACTGGCGAAGCTGCAGAATCCGTCGATGGCGGCGGTGCTGGAGCATGTGGTCGGCCACTGGGGCGCGGTGCTGATCAGCGTCGGCCTGATCATCTCGCTGCTGGGGGCGCTGCTGTCGTGGGTGCTGCTGTGCGCGGAGATCATGTTCGCCGCGGCCAAGGACCACACCATGCCGGAGTTCCTGCGCAAGGAGAACGCCAACCATGTACCGGTCAACGCCCTGTGGCTGACCAACGCCATGGTGCAGATCTTCCTGGTCATCACCCTGTTCTCGGCCAGCACCTACCTGTCGCTGATCTACCTCGCCACCTCGATGATCCTGGTGCCCTACCTGTGGTCGGCGGCCTACGCCGTGCTGCTGGCGGTGCGCAGCGAGACCTACGAGGCGGCCCTGGCCGAACGCAAGAAAGACCTGCTGATCGGGGGCATCGCCCTGCTCTACGCGATCTGGCTGCTGTACGCCGGCGGGGTCAAGTACCTGCTGCTCTCCGCCCTGCTCTACGCCCCCGGCGCGATCCTGTTCGCCAAGGCCAAGCTGGAACTGGGCAAACCGATTTTCACCAACGTCGAGAAGCTGATTTTCGCCGCAGTGGTCATAGGCGCCCTGGTGGCCGCCTACGGGCTCTACGACGGCTTCCTGACCCTGTAACCGCACGATTGTTCTTACCTGTTCTACCTCTGGAGGATCACTGTAATGACCACGGAAAAAGTTAAGTACGGCGTCCATTCCGAAGCCGGCAAACTGCGCAAAGTCATGGTTTGCTCCCCAGGCCTGGCCCATCAGCGGCTGACCCCGAACAACTGCGATGAACTGCTGTTCGATGATGTGATCTGGGTCAACCAGGCCAAGCGCGACCATTTCGACTTCGTCACCAAAATGCGCGAGCGTGGGATCGAAGTCCTGGAAATGCACAACCTGCTGACCGATACGGTGCAGAACCCCGAAGCCCTGAAGTGGATTCTGGATCGCAAGATCACCCCCGACACCGTCGGCGTCGGCCTGACCAACGAAGTGCGCAGCTGGCTCGAAAGCCTGGAGCCGCGCAAGCTGGCCGAGTTCCTGATCGGCGGCGTGGCCGGCGAGGACCTGCCGGAAAGCGAAGGCGCCAGCGTGATCAAGATGTACCGCGATTACCTGGGCCACTCCAGCTTCCTGCTGCCGCCGCTGCCCAACACCCAGTTCACCCGCGACACCACCTGCTGGATCTACGGCGGCGTGACGCTCAACCCGATGTACTGGCCGGCCCGGCGCCAGGAAACCCTGCTGGCCAGCGCCATCTACAAGTTCCACCCCGAGTTCACCCACGCCGACTTCGAGGTCTGGTACGGCGACCCGGACAAGGATCACGGCCAGGCCACCCTCGAGGGCGGCGACGTCATGCCGATCGGCAATGGCGTGGTGTTGATCGGCATGGGCGAGCGGACCTCGCGCCAGGCCATCGGCCAGCTTGCGCAATCCCTGTTCGCCAAGGGCGCGGTGGAAAAAGTCGTGGTCGCCGGCCTGCCGAAATCCCGCGCGGCGATGCACCTGGACACCGTGTTCAGCTTCTGCGACCGCGACCTGGTCACGGTCTTCCCGGAAGTGGTCAAGGAAATCGTGCCGTTCGTCATCCTTCCCGACACCAGCAAGCCTTATGGCATGGACGTGCGACGGGAGAACAAATCGTTCATCGAGGTGGTGGCCGAGTCCCTCAACCTCAAGCAACTGCGCGTGGTGGAGACCGGCGGCAACAGCTTCGCCGCCGAACGCGAGCAGTGGGACGACGGCAACAACGTGGTGGCCCTGGAACCGGGTGTGGTCATCGGCTATGACCGCAACACCTACACCAACACCCTGCTGCGCAAGGCCGGCGTGGAAGTGATCACCATCAGCGCCGGCGAACTCGGCCGCGGCCGTGGCGGCGGCCACTGCATGACCTGCCCGATCATCCGCGACCCGATCGATTACTAAGCGCCTCTTATTCCGACATAGCAGCTTGCCGTTGCCCCCACGAAGGGCCTCGGCAAGTGGACGACCGAAATCAAAGGAGATCCATCATGGCTTTCAACATCCACAACCGTAACCTGCTGAGCCTCGAGCACCACACCGCGCGCGAGTTGCGCTACCTGCTCGACCTGTCCCGCGACCTCAAGCGCGCCAAGTACACCGGCACCGAGCAGCAGCACCTCAAGGGCAACAACATCGCCCTGATCTTCGAGAAAACCTCGACCCGTACCCGCTGCGCCTTCGAGGTCGCCGCCTATGACCAGGGCGCCAACGTCACCTACATCGACCCGAACTCATCGCAGATCGGCCACAAGGAAAGCATGAAGGACACCGCCCGCGTGCTCGGGCGCATGTACGACGCCATCGAGTACCGCGGCTTCAAGCAGGAAATCGTCGAAGAACTGGCGAAGTTCGCCGGGGTGCCGGTGTTCAACGGCCTGACCGACGAATACCACCCGACCCAGATGATCGCCGACGTGCTGACCATGCGTGAGCACGCCGACAAGCCGATCCACGACATCAGCTACGCCTACCTGGGCGACGCCCGCAACAACATGGGCAACTCGCTGCTGCTGGTAGGCGCCAAGCTCGGCATGGACGTGCGCATCTGCGCGCCCAAGGCCCTGTGGCCCCATGACGACCTGGTCAGCCGCTGCAAGAAGTACGCGGAAGAAAGCGGCGCCCGCATCACCCTGACCGAAGACCCGAAAGCCGCGGTCAAGGGCGTCGACTTCATCCACACCGACGTCTGGGTATCGATGGGCGAGCCGGTTGAAGCCTGGGCCGAACGTATCCAGCAACTGCTGCCGTACCAGGTCAACGCCGAGCTGATGAAGGCCACCGGCAACCCACGGACCAAGTTCATGCACTGCCTGCCAGCGTTCCACAACAGCGATACCAAGGTCGGCAAGCAGATCGCCGAGCAGTATCCGCACCTGGCCAACGGCATCGAAGTGACCGACGACGTGTTCGAGTCGCCGGCCTGCATCGCCTTCGAGCAAGCGGAAAACCGCATGCACACCATCAAGGCGATCCTGGTCTCGACCCTGGCCGACCTGTAACCACGATGACCGGGCCGACCGCCTGGCGGCCGGCCCCTTGCCCCGTGGGGCGCGACTTGCGCCCACGGGATCACCGAATTCTGGAAGGAATGCATTATGCGTATCGTCGTCGCACTGGGCGGCAACGCCCTGCTCCGCCGTGGTGAACCCATGACCGCGGACAATCAACGCGCCAATATCCGGATCGCCACCGAACAGATCGCCAAGATCCATCCCGGCAACCAGCTGGTGATCGCCCACGGCAACGGTCCGCAGGTCGGCCTGCTGTCGCTGCAGGCGGCGGCCTACACCTCGGTGTCGCCTTACCCGCTGGATGTGCTCGGCGCCGAAACCGAAGGCATGATCGGCTACATCATCGAACAGGAACTGGGCAACCTGCTGGACTTCGAAGTGCCCTTCGCCACCCTGCTGACCCAGGTCGAGGTCGACGCCAAGGACCCGGCGTTCCAGAATCCGAGCAAGCCCATCGGCCCGGTCTACAGCAAGGAAGAGGCAGAAAAGCTGGCCAAGGAAAAAGGCTGGGCCATCGCCCCCGATGGCGACAAGTACCGCCGCGTGGTGGCCAGCCCGAAACCCAAGCGCATCTTTGAAATCCGCCCGATCAAATGGCTGCTGGAAAAGAGCAGCATCGTGATCTGCGCCGGCGGTGGCGGCATTCCGACCCTGTACGGCGAGGACGGCAAGCTCAAGGGCATCGAGGCGGTGATCGACAAGGACCTGTGCTCGGCGCTGCTGGCCGAACAGTTGGAGGCCGATCTGCTGGTGATCGCCACCGACGTCAACGCGGCCTTTATCGACTGGGGCAAGCCGTCGCAGAAAGCCATTGCCCAAGCGCACCCGGACGAAATGGAAAAGCTCGGCTTCGCCGCCGGCTCCATGGGACCGAAGGTCCAGGCGGCCTGCGAGTTCGCCCGCCATACTGGAAAAGTCGCGGTGATCGGTTCACTCTCGGACATCGAAGCGATCGTCCAGGGCAAGGCCGGTACGCGCATCAGCACCGCCCAGCCAGGCATCACCTACCGATAAGAGAAATTCAGGGTGCAGGCTCCCGGCCTGCCCCTCTCCCATGCCTTGAAAGGAGAGAACCATGGCCCAGTTCGAACCCGGTCATTTGCACATCGAGCGACACGCGCTGAACAAGGACGATGTCAGCTACAACATCTGTATCGACTACGAGGTCGCGCAGGATCCCAAGGAAGGCAAGGGGATGCAGTTCAAGATGCACGGAACGATTGAGGGCAAGGCGGTCGACGAACCGTTCTTCCTGCCCAAGGACCAGGCGTACAACTTCGCCAGCAACGTGACGAAAATCGCCGAGAAGTATGGGATTCCCAAGGCGCTGAGCAGCATCGGCTCGCTGCACAAATACTACGACGCGATGTTCGAGGACGTGCGGGTGCAGTTGAACGTGAAATCCGGGGACCCCATCAAACCCGAACACCTGGAGTGACCCCAGCCCGTTGGTCGCGGGCTTTCTCTGCCCGCTTATTTGTAGGAGCGAGGCTTGCCCGCGATGGTCGTCAAGGATGACGCGGGCAGCCTGATACGCCACGGCATCCTTGAGTTCATCGCGAGCAAGAACTGGGCGTCCCCCTTGCTCCTACAAGAAGCCCCTGCAGACTCTACGGCGAATTTCACCAAACAGCGTCCGCCAAGGCATACTTGCCACCCTCCGTTTTCCAGAACCCTTGTCCGCCCCATGCGCATCCACGTCAGCTTTATCGACCGCGTCGGTATCACCCAGGAAGTCCTGGCCCTGCTCGGTGGGCGCAACCTCAACCTGGATGCGGTGGAGATGGTGCCGCCCAACGTCTACATCGACGCCCCGACCCTCAGCCCACAAGTGCTGGAGGAGTTGCGCGACGCACTGTTCAGCGTGCGTGGCGTGCAGGCGGTGACGGTGGTCGACATCCTGCCCGGCCAGCGCCGCCACCTACAGCTCGACGCCCTGCTGGCGGCGATGACCGACCCGGTGCTGGCCCTGGACAGCGCCGGCAAGGTGCTGCTGGCCAACCCGGCGCTGATCGCCCTGTATGGCCGCGAGCCGGCCGGGGAAAGCGTGGCCGAGCTGTTCGACGATCCGGCGCTGCTGGAAACCCTGCTGGAACAGGGTTTTCGCCTGCCCCTGCGGGAAATCACCCTCAACGGCCAGACCCTGCTGCTGGACGCCACGCCGATCACCGATGCCGGCGCGCTGCTGACCCTGTATCAGCCCAATCGCATCGGCGAGCGCCTGTCGGCCCTGCACCACGACCATGCCGAAGGTTTCGATGCCCTGCTCGGCGATTCCCCGGCCATCCGCACCCTCAAGGCCCGCGCCCAGCGCGTCGCCGCGCTGGATGCGCCGCTGCTGATCCAGGGCGAAACCGGTACCGGCAAGGAGCTGGTGGCGCGGGCCTGCCACGCCATCAGTGCGCGGCACGGCGCGCCATTTCTCGCGCTGAACTGTGCCGCCCTGCCGGAAAATCTCGCCGAAAGCGAGCTGTTCGGCTATGCGCCCGGCGCCTTCACCGGCGCCCAGCGCGGCGGCAAGCCGGGGCTGATGGAGCTGGCCAACCAGGGCACGGTGTTTCTCGACGAGATTGGCGAAATGTCGCCCTATTTGCAGGCCAAGCTGCTGCGTTTTCTCAATGACGGCAGCTTTCGCCGGGTGGGCGGCGACCGTGAGGTCAAGGTCAATGTGCGGATCCTCAGCGCCACCCACCGCGACCTGGAAAAGATGGTCGCCGAAGGCAGCTTTCGCGAAGACCTGTTCTATCGCCTCAACGTGCTGAATGTGGAAGTGCCGCCCCTGCGCGAGCGCGGCCAGGACATCCTGTTGCTGGCGCGCTATTTCATGCAGCAGGCCTGCGCGCAGATCCAGCGCCCGGTCTGCCGCCTGGCGCCCGGCACCTATCCGGCGCTGCTGGGCAACCGCTGGCCGGGCAACGTGCGCCAGTTGCAGAACGTGATCTTCCGCGCGGCGGCGATCTGCGAAAGCAGCCTGGTGGACATCGGCGACCTGGATATCGCCGGCACCTCGGTGGCGCGCCAGAACGACACCGAAGTCGAAAGCCTGGAACAGGCCGTCGAAGAATTCGAAAAGGCACTGCTGGAAAGCCTGTACGTCAACTACCCCTCGACCCGCCAGCTGGCCAGCCGCCTGCAGACTTCCCACACCGCCATCGCCCATCGCCTGCGCAAGTACGGCATCCCCAACAAGCCCTGAGCCGCCGCGACTTTTGATGTTGTAGCCGCTGCCGCAGGCTGCGATCGCTCCGACAGGGAGCGCAAGATCTCAAGATCGCGAAGGCCTTCGGCCTTATCGCAGCCTGCGGCAGCGGCTACAGGTGGCGTAGCCACGTCTGAAAGCGACCTCCACCTGTACTGAAAGCGCTACAGTGGAACGATATCGCTACAGTCGGTTGTAATCGGCGCTACGCAAGGCTTTGATCCCCATAGGCTTTTCCCTGACCCTCCATCTGTAGCGATTTCGCTACAGCGGCCAGCTTCCGCCCAACAGCGAAATCAAATAACTCATTGATTTATAAGTACTAAAAAACATTGGCCGCATTTTTGCTAAGGGCTTAGCCATTCAGCTCGGCCCTGCACGAGCATTCAATCGCGTCCACCAGACGAATCTGGCCCCTTGAGGAGTTTCCATGAGCGAGTTGCGTTTTACTGAAGATCACGAATGGCTGCGTACCGAAGCCGATGGCAGCGTTACCGTCGGCATCACGGCTTTCGCGCAAAATGCCCTGGGCGATGTGGTGTTCGTGCAATTGCCGGAACTGCAGGCCTACGACAAGGGCGCTGAAGCCGCCACCGTGGAATCGGTAAAAGCCGCCAGCGGCGTGTACATGCCCCTGGACGGGGAAGTGGTGGAAACCAATCCGGCCCTGGACGCCAGCCCCGAGCTGGTCAACGAAGACCCGCTGGGCGAAGGCTGGTTCTTCCGCTTCATTCCCGCGGACGCCGCCGCTGTCGGCCAACTGCTGGATCAGGACGCCTACGACCGCCTGATCAAAGCCAACGCCGAAGCCTGAGGAGCCGCCATGACTCAAGTCAACCTGAGCACCGCCAACGAATTCATTGCGCGCCACATCGGCCCGCGCCAGGACGACGAGCAAGCCATGCTCAACAGCCTGGGCTTCGACTCCCTGGAAGCCCTGAGCGCCAGCGTGATCCCCGACAGCATCAAGGGCACCAGCGTCCTCGACCTGCCCGCCGGGCAGAGCGAAGCCGACGCACTGGCCTCGATCAAGGCCATCGCCGCCAAGAACCAACTGTTCAAGACCTACATCGGCCAGGGCTACTACAACTGCCACACACCGTCGCCGATCCTGCGCAACCTCCTGGAAAACCCGGCCTGGTACACCGCCTACACCCCGTACCAGCCGGAAATCTCCCAGGGCCGCCTGGAAGCGCTGCTGAACTTCCAGACCCTGATCAGCGACCTCACCGGCCTGCCGATCGCCAACGCCTCCCTGCTCGACGAAGCCACCGCCGCCGCCGAAGCCATGACCTTCTGCAAGCGCCTGAGCAAGAACAAGGGCAGCCACGCCTTCTTCGCCTCCAGCCATTGCCACCCGCAGACCCTCGACGTGCTGCGCACCCGTGCCGAGCCGCTGGGCATCGACGTGGTGGTTGGCGATGAGCGCAAACTGACCGACGTCAGCCCGTTCTTCGGCGCCCTGCTGCAATACCCGGCGAGCAACGGTGACCTGTTCGACTACCGCGAACTGACCGAGCGCTTCCACGCCGCCAACGCCCTGGTGGCGGTCGCCGCCGACCTGCTGGCATTGACCGTGCTGACCCCGCCGGGCGAATTCGGCGCCGACGTGGCCATCGGCAGCGCCCAACGCTTCGGCGTACCGCTGGGCTTCGGTGGCCCGCATGCGGCCTACTTCTCCACCAAGGACGCGTTCAAGCGCGACATGCCGGGCCGTCTGGTCGGGGTGTCCGTGGACCGTTTCGGCAAGCCGGCGCTGCGCCTGGCCATGCAGACCCGCGAGCAACATATCCGTCGCGAGAAAGCCACCAGTAACATCTGCACCGCCCAGGTGCTGCTGGCCAACATCGCCAGCATGTACGCCGTGTACCACGGCCCCAAAGGCCTGACCCGGATTGCCCGGCGCATCCACCAGTTGACCGCGATCCTGGCCCAGGGCCTGAGCAAGCTGGGGATCAAGGTCGAGCAGGAAAGCTTCTTCGACACCCTGACCCTGCACACTGGCGCGCGCACCTCGGCGCTGCACGACAAGGCCCGCGCCCAGCGCATCAACCTGCGGGTGATTGACGCCGAGCGCCTGGGTCTGTCCCTCGACGAAACCACCGGCCAGGCCGATGTAGAGGCCCTGTGGAGCCTGCTGGCCGACGGTCAGGCGCTGCCGGATTTCGCCGCGCTGGCCAGCACGGTACAGAGCCGTATCCCGGCGCCGCTGGTGCGCCAGTCGGCGATCCTCAGCCACCCGGTGTTCAACCGCTATCACTCGGAAACCGAGCTGATGCGCTACCTGCGCAAACTGGCGGACAAGGACCTGGCCCTGGACCGCACCATGATCCCGCTGGGCTCGTGCACCATGAAGCTCAACGCCGCCAGCGAAATGATCCCGATCACCTGGGCCGAGTTCGGCGCCCTGCACCCGTTCGCCCCGGCCGAGCAAAGCGCCGGCTACCAGCAACTGACGTCCGAACTGGAAGCCATGCTCTGCGCCGCCACCGGCTACGACGCGGTGTCCCTGCAGCCGAACGCCGGTTCCCAGGGTGAATACGCAGGACTCTTGGCCATTCGCGCCTATCACCAGAGCCGTGGCGACGACCGTCGCGACATCTGCCTGATCCCTTCGTCCGCCCACGGCACCAACCCGGCCACCGCCAACATGGCCGGCATGCGCGTGGTGGTCACCGCCTGCGACGCCCGCGGCAACGTCGATATCGAAGACCTGCGGGCCAAGGCCATCGAGCACCGCGAGCACCTCGCCGCGCTGATGATCACCTACCCGTCGACCCACGGCGTGTTCGAGGAAGGCATCCGCGAAATCTGCGGCATCATTCATGACAACGGCGGCCAGGTGTACATCGACGGCGCCAACATGAACGCCATGGTCGGCCTCTGCGCCCCGGGCAAGTTCGGCGGCGACGTGTCGCACCTGAACCTGCACAAGACCTTCTGCATTCCCCACGGCGGTGGCGGCCCGGGCGTCGGCCCGATCGGCGTCAAGTCGCACCTGGCGCCGTTCCTGCCGGGCCACGCGGCCATGGAACGCAAGGAAGGCGCGGTCTGCGCCGCGCCGTTCGGCAGTGCGAGCATCCTGCCGATCACCTGGATGTACATCCGCATGATGGGCGGCGAAGGCCTCAAGCGTGCCTCGCAGCTGGCGATCCTCAATGCCAACTACATCTCCCGTCGCCTGGAAGAGCACTATCCGGTGCTCTACACCGGCAGCAACGGCCTGGTGGCCCACGAGTGCATCCTCGACCTGCGCCCACTCAAGGACAGCAGCGGCATCAGCGTCGACGACGTGGCCAAGCGCCTGATCGACTTCGGCTTCCACGCCCCGACCATGTCGTTCCCGGTGGCCGGTACCCTGATGATCGAGCCGACCGAAAGCGAATCCAGGGAAGAGCTGGACCGCTTCTGCGACGCCATGATCCGCATCCGCGAAGAAATCCGCGCGGTGGAAAACGGCAGCCTGGACAAGGACGACAACCCGCTGAAAAACGCCCCGCACACCGCGGCGGAAATCGTTGGCGAGTGGTCGCACCCCTACAGCCGTGAACAGGCGGTGTACCCGGTGGCCTCGCTGATCGACGGCAAGTACTGGCCTCCGGTCGGCCGCGTCGACAACGTGTTCGGCGACCGCAACCTGGTGTGCGCCTGCCCGTCGATCGAAAGCTACGCCTAAGGCAGCAACAAGCTAGTAGCCTCAAGCTGCAAGAAAGAGCCGATCGGCTTCTGACTTGCAGCTTGTCGCTTCTGGCTTGTCGCTGCCTCTATAACAAGAAACCGGAGAACCAACATGTCCTTGAGCGTGTTCGACCTGTTCAAGATTGGCATCGGCCCCTCCAGCTCCCACACCGTTGGCCCGATGCGCGCGGCCGCGCGCTTCGTCGAAGGCCTGCGGCGTGACGGGCTGCTGGGCGCCACCACCTGCGTCAAGGTCGAGCTGTACGGCTCGCTCGGCGCCACCGGCAAGGGCCACGGCAGCGACAAGGCCGTGCTCCTGGGTCTGGAAGGTGAACACCCGGATACCGTGAATACCGAAAACATCGCCGCGCGCCTGCAGGAAATACGCAGCAGCGCACGCTTGACCCTGCTCGGCGAACACGTCATCGCGTTCAACGAGAAAGAACACCTGGCCATGATTCGCAAACCCCTGGCCTACCACCCCAACGGCATGATCTTCCGTGCTTTCGATGCCGCCGGGTTGCAGATCCGCAGCCGCGAGTACTACTCGGTAGGCGGCGGCTTCGTGGTCGACGAGGACGCCGCGGGGGCCGACCGTATCGTCGAAGACACCACCAAACTGACCTTCCCCTTCAAGAGCGCCAAGGACTTGCTCGGCCATTGCACCACCTATGGCCTGTCCATCAGCCAGGTGATGCTGACCAACGAAAGTGCCTGGCGACCGGAAGCGGAAACCCGCGCCGGCCTGCTGAAGATCTGGCAAGTGATGCAGGACTGCGTGGACGCCGGCTGCCGCAACGAAGGGATCCTGCCGGGAGGCCTGAAGGTCAAGCGCCGCGCGGCCGCCCTCCACCGCCAGCTGTGCAAGCACCCCGAGGCGGCCTTGCGCGATTCCTTGTCGGTGCTGGACTGGGTCAACCTGTATGCCCTGGCGGTCAACGAAGAAAACGCCAACGGCGGGCGCGTCGTCACCGCGCCCACCAATGGCGCCGCCGGCATCATCCCGGCGGTACTGCACTACTACATGCGCTTCATCCCCGGCGCCAACGAAGACGGGGTGGTGCGTTTCCTGCTGACCGCCGCCGCCATCGGCATTCTCTACAAGGAAAACGCCTCCATCTCCGGCGCCGAAGTCGGCTGCCAGGGCGAGGTCGGCGTGGCCTGCTCGATGGCGGCCGGCGCCCTGTGCGAAGTGCTCGGCGGTACGGTGCAACAAGTGGAAAACGCCGCCGAGATCGGCATGGAACACAACCTCGGCCTGACCTGCGACCCAATCGGCGGCCTGGTGCAGGTGCCCTGCATCGAGCGCAACGCCATGGGTTCGGTCAAGGCGATCAACGCCGTGCGCATGGCCCTGCGTGGCGACGGGCAACACTTCGTCTCCCTCGACAAGGTGATCCGCACCATGCGCCAGACCGGCGCCGACATGAAAAGCAAATACAAGGAAACCGCCCGCGGCGGTTTGGCAGTCAACATCATCGAGTGCTGATGCAGGCACACACGCATCTCACGTTTATCCAGGAGCTGAACATGTCCACCGAAACACTGTTGAAGACCCCGCTGCATTCGCTGCACCTCGAACTCGGCGCGCGCATGGTGCCGTTCGCCGGTTACGACATGCCTGTGCAATACCCGCTGGGCGTGATGAAAGAACACCAGCACACCCGCGAGCAGGCCGGCCTGTTCGACGTCTCGCACATGGGCCAGATCCGCCTGAGCGGCGCCAATGCCGCCCAGGCCCTGGAAACCCTGGTGCCGGTGGACATCATCGACCTGCCCGTGGGCATGCAGCGCTATGCCATGTTCACCAATGAAAACGGCGGCATCCTCGACGACCTGATGGTCGCCAACCTGGGCAACGACGAACTGTTCCTGGTGGTCAACGCCGCCTGCAAGGAGCAGGACCTGGCCCATCTGCGCCAGCACATTGGCCAGGCGTGCAGCATCGAGCCGCTGTTCGAGGAGCGCGCCCTGCTCGCCCTGCAAGGCCCCGCGGCCGTCACCGTGCTGGCGCGCCTGGCGCCGGAAGTGGCGAAGATGACGTTCATGCAATTCGCCCGCGTGAAGCTGCTGGGCGTGGACTGTTTTGTCAGCCGTTCGGGCTACACCGGCGAAGACGGTTTCGAAATCTCGGTGCCGGCGGCCGACGCCGAAACCCTGGCCCGCGCCCTGCTGGCCGAACCGGAAGTGGCGGCGATCGGCCTCGGCGCCCGTGACTCGCTGCGCCTGGAAGCCGGCCTGTGCCTGTATGGCCATGACATGAATAGCCAGACCACCCCGATCGAAGCCAGCCTGCTGTGGGCCATCTCCAAGCCACGTCGTGCCGATGGCGCGCGGGCCGGCGGTTTCCCGGGCGCGGAACAGGTGTTCGCCCAACAGCTCAATGGCGTGCAGCGCAAACGCGTGGGCCTGCTGCCCCAGGAACGCACACCGGTGCGTGAAGGCGCGGAAATCGTCAACGAAGCGGGCGAGATAATCGGTAGTGTTTGCAGCGGCGGTTTTGGTCCGACCCTGGGCGGTCCGTTGGCCATGGGTTACATCGATAGCGCTTATGTCGCACTCGATACGCCAGTTTGGGCAATTGTTCGTGGGAAAAAGGTGCCAATGCTTGTAAGCAAAATGCCATTCGTTGCACAACGCTACTATCGCGGTTGATCAACTGTTTCTATAAGTAACGCGGTTGCGTTAAAAGTGCACTAATCTGTAACGCAACCGCCATAAAATAGTGCATATTTTCGATATTGAACTTGCCTTATAACAGTTGAAAACAATTGAACAACTCTATCGAATAAGCCCAGACGCCTAGTTCCGGCAAACAGCTGCAAGCTGAGGAAAACCGGGGTTTCGCAGGGCTTGTTTTTTCTCCCATAGTTGGCGTAGAGTTTCCCCACTGTGTTTGCATGGGTCGCTTGGAATCGTGACCTGGGCAGTAGCCAACAAGTTTGCTACAACCCGTTCGACGTCTCTTACTTTCCTGCAACCCAGCCCAGTACTCCTTCATGAGAAAGAGACTGTCATTAATTTTTTAGCGTCAAAGGAAATAAGAAATGTCCCAACGTCAGAGCGGTACCGTCAAGTGGTTTAACGACGAGAAAGGTTTTGGTTTTATCACTCCAGAAAGCGGTCCGGATCTGTTCGTGCATTTCCGCGCTATTCAGGGCAACGGCTTCAAGAGCCTGAAAGAAGGCCAGAAAGTGACCTTCATCGCTGTGCAGGGCCAAAAAGGCATGCAGGCTGACGAAGTTCAAGCCGAAGGCTGATCGTCTGTAACGAAAAAGCCCCTGATGCTGACATCAGGGGCTTTTTTGTGCGCGCAATTCCGTAAAATGGCTTCTTTTTTCGATCGAGAGGCCTGTGATGCCAAAGCACCTGCTAACCCCCCAGGGCGATTTCCCCGCCGCTGGCCTGGGCCGTCGTCTGGCAGCGATGTTCTACGATTTCCTGCTGTGCACCGCACTGCTGATCGTCACGGGCGGCATCTACAAGTTCATCCAGCTGCAGATCCTCGGTGAAACCCGGATGCGCACCCTGACCGAATCCGGCGCCCTGGATGGCGACCCCCTCTACTCGACCGTCCTGCTGTTCGTGCTGTTCGCCTTCTTCGCCAAGTTCTGGACCCATTCCGGCCAGACCCTGGGCATGCAGGTCTGGGGCATTCGCGTGCAGAACGCCGACGGCAGCCGCATCAGCCTGTGGCAGGCCCTCCTGCGCTTCATGGTTTCGATCGCTTCCTGGCTATGCGCCGGACTGGGCTTCATCTGGGTCCTGGTGGACAAGCAGAAGCGCAGCTGGCACGACATCTACTCGTCCAGCCAGATCGTGCGCATCCCCAAGCAGAAAAAATAATCCGCCACACAAAAAACGCCCCGAATATCGGGGCGTTTTTCTGTGCGCTTGTCGAAGGCGATCAGGCATTGCCCGCCAGCTTCATCCGCGCGGCCTGGGTGAAATCCAGCATGCGCTTGAGCGGGCGAATGGCCTGGGGAATCAGCGCCGGGTCGACGAATATCTCGTTGCTGCCCTCGCGCAGACTCTGCAAGGTGCGCTCCAGGGTGTTCATGGCCATCCACGGGCAATGGGCGCAGCTGCGGCAAGCCGCGCCGTTACCGGCCGTTGGCGCCTCGATAAACACCTTGTCCGGGCACAGCTGCTGCATCTTGTAGAAGATGCCGCGGTCGGTCGCCACGATCAGCGTCTTGTTCGGCAAACGTTGCGCGGCGGCAATCAGCTGGCTGGTGGAACCCACCGCATCGGCCAGCTCGATCACCGAGGTCGGCGATTCCGGGTGGACCAGAATGGCCGCATCGGGATAGAGCGCCTTCATGTCCTCCAACTGCTTGGACTTGAACTCTTCGTGGACGATGCAGGCGCCGTCCCACAGCAGCATATCGGCACCGGTCTGGCGCTGGATGTAGGTACCCAGATGCTTGTCCGGCCCCCAGATGATGGTTTCGCCGTTATCCATCAGGCTTTCGACGATTTCCAGGGCGCAACTGGAAGTCACCACCCAGTCGGCACGGGCTTTGACCGCCGCCGAGGTGTTGGCGTAGACCACCACGGTGCGTTCCGGATGCTGGTCGCAGAACGCCGAGAACTCTTCCACCGGACAACCCAGGTCGAGGGAGCAGGTGGCTTCCAGGGTGGGCATCAGCACGCACTTCTCGGGGTTGAGGATCTTCGCCGTCTCGCCCATGAACCTGACACCGGCGACCACCACGGTCTTGGCCGGGTGAGCGTTGCCGAAACGGGCCATTTCCAGGGAATCGGACACGCAGCCGCCAGTCTCTTCGGCCAGGGCCTGAATCACCGGGTCACAGTAGAAGTGAGCCACCAGCACGGCGTCCTGAGCCTTGAGCTCGGCAGCAATCGCGGCACGGTAATGGGCTTCTTCTGCGGCCGTCAGCGGCTTGGGCTGCTTGGCGTCAAGGTGGGCCTGAACCAGAAGGCGTTCGGAAATGTGCGTCATGATCGCAAGACCTGCGGGCGCTTATGCGCGAAAGTCGAGTATACACCCGGCTCCGGACCCGTTGAGGGTACCGCCGGGAGAGTGAGTATTCATCAGGTAGGTGCAGCGTTGAAACTGCGCAAGGCTACAGAATATCCCCTTGATGTAAAAGATGATTCTGACCTGTGTCACGCCAGTGTCACACGGCTCGCCCCGGCACGGAGCAGGCACCGGCCAAGAGGTACGAAAGCCTGCGAATTGCAGCCTCTGCAGAAGCACCACAACGCAAACGGTTCAGTGACGCGCAATGCGCACTCGCACCATTTATGAGCATTACAGACAGGCGAACCTCGGCCCGACGGCGAATCCTCTCGATCGACCAAGCGTTTTTTTACACTTCATAGCAATTTTATCTTTCTGCGCTAACGTCAATTACAGAAACAGCTAACTGCTGGTTGGTTGCAGCAACACACTTTGGCGGGCTCTGGTTCAGATGTCGGAGAAATGATCCCTGCTGGCCGGCCCTTGCGGTATCCCCCAGCCCAAACAAGGAAGCAGTGCATGAACAGCGATTGTGTACAGGTGCTCAGGAGAGTGGCGTGGACCTTGATTGTCGCAGGCCTTCCCACAGGGATGGCCATGGCGGCATCAAATAACTGCGCTGGATTGCAACCACTGCCGTCGACGGTGGAAGTGGGAGAGGGCCAGCAGACGATAATGCGCTCCTCCGTTGCTATTACCCGACTGGCCGTGGGCGACCCGAAAATCGCCGATGTGTACCTCAATGGGCGGGATTCATACCTGCTGACGGGCATTGCGCCCGGCGCCACCAGCCTGATGGTCTGGACGGCCTGCGACAAGGAACCTCGCCAGAGCATGGTGTTCGTTCAAGGCAAAGGTCCTCATTCAATGGTGAGTTCACTCTTGCCCCCCTCCGAAGATCCGGCGCTGGCCAGCCAGGTGCAGACCGATATCCGCTTTGTCGAAGTCAGCCGCACCAAGCTGAAAGAGGCCGGCACCTCGATCTTCGGCAAGAGCGGTAACTTTCTGTTCAGCTCCCCGGGCACGGTTCCGAACCTGAGGGTGACACCCGGCAATATCGGCGGCCTCGCACCGAACATACTGCTCAACAACGGCGCGTATAATATCGGCTTTGGCGGCGGTAACGTCCTGGGGCTGATCAACGCCCTGGAAGGCAGTGGGTTTGCCTACACCCTGGCGCGTCCGAGCCTGGTGGCGCTGAGCGGACAGAGCGCCAGCTTCCTGGCCGGTGGCGAAGTGCCGATCCCGGTCCCCAGCAGCGGCAGCGACAGCATTACCATCCAGTACAAGGAATTCGGTATTCGCCTGACCCTGACCCCCACAATAGTCGGAAACGACCGCATCTCCTTGAAGGTCGCCCCGGAGGTCAGCGAACTGGACTTCACCAATGGGATTACCGTCAACGACATCTCGGTGCCAGCCCTGGTTGTGCGTCGCACCGACACCAGCATCTCCCTCGCCGACGGTGAGAGCTTCGTGATCAGCGGCCTGATCAGCACCACCAATACCACGGCCGTGAACAAGTTCCCCGGCCTGGGAGATATTCCGATCCTGGGCGCATTCTTCCGTGATTCTTCGATCAGGCGCGAAGAGAAGGAACTGCTGATGATCGTCACCCCGCATCTGGTCCAGCCGCTGGCGGTCAACGCCAAGCTGCCGGTACTGCCTGGCGAGCCACTGCGCAACTACGACCCGAACTGGTTCCGTCTGTACTTCCTGGAAAACGGCAATTATGACCAGGCCTCCAGCGGGCTTTCGCAATGAACCAGGGTTCTGGCTCGTCGCTTACCACGCTCAAGCTCAATGGCACCGGACTCGGCAAGTCCGGTGCTGGCCATTCCTCGACAATCGGATTGTTCCAGGAGGGAAAAATGAAAGTAGTCATTGCTGCCTTAGGGTTGCTCATGCTCGGCGGCTGCGCCACGAACGGCAGCAGTGCCTGGTCGAAGCAGGCATGCAGCAAGCTGGATTCGGATCAGGAACTGTCGCTGAGCCTGGCCGACGACATGATCGGCGAAGGCAAGCTGCATGCCGGCCTGGCCAATCTGCAACGCCTGCCGGATGACCTGGCACAGGTTCGCATGCGCAAGGCCAAGATCTATCGCCAGCTCGGCCAAAGCGAGGCCGAGCCGCTGTACCGCAGCCTGCTCAGCACCTGCCTGGCCGCCGAAGGCGAGCACGGCCTGGGCCAACTGGCAGCGTCACGCAACGATAACACCCTGGCCCTGGAACATCTGACGCGAGCGGCACGCCTGTCCCCGACCGACGAGAGAATCCGCAACGATCTGGGGGTGGTCTACCTCAACCAGGGGAATACCAAGCAAGCCCGCTTTGAGTTCCTCACAGCCATGGAGCTGAAACAGGACAACCAGCTGGCAACCCTCAACCTGGTGACCTTGCTGATTTATCAAGGCAACTGGAAACAAGCTTCGGACCTGGTCAATCGTGCCGGTCTGAAACCCGAACAAGTCACCAGTGCCAAGGAGCGGGCCGAGAAACTCAGGAACACGGCGAAGAAGTCAGCTAACGATCAGGCAGTCACTGCTACGGATTCGTCGCCATCGAGTGTCAATCAACCGATAACGCAGAGGTAGTGATGAAATACCAAACGCTTAGCTGCCTGGGACTCTTGCTTCTTCCGCTGGTGACCCAGGCTATCGAACCCGGCCCGGCCTCCCTGTCACAACAGTCGACCGAAACCTGGCTACTGCTGCAGAGTCGTAACCAGGTCAAGTCGCCTATCCCGCAGAACGCCTCGCCCAGCGAACGGGAACTGACCCTGCAGCGCTGGCTGGACAACTACAAACACCCGATCCCCGAGTACTACAAGGAGTACGTAGGTTCGGGTAGTTCGGGTGGCTCGAAGTGACAATAAGTCGCGATGACGTTCAGCTCAGAAGGGGCAATGCCATCCAGGTAGATGGCCCTTGCCCCTCCCCTCTTTCATAACTTCCCGAATACTTTGAACACACCGATTATGGCCGGTCCTATGGCCACCAGAAAGAAGCTTGGCCACAGGCAGAAGATCAGCGGAAACACCAGCTTGGTGCCAATTTTCGCGGCTTTCTCTTCGGCCTGCTGAGTGCGCCGGTCACGAAACTCCTCGGCATAGACACGCAGGGTTGTCCCCACGCTGGTCCCGAAGCGAATACTCTGCGCCAACAGGCTCACCAACCCGCGAATGTCCTCCAGCCCGGTACGCTCGGCCAGATGCTTGAGCGCTTCGGTACTGGGAATCCCGGCCCGGATCTCTGAGTTGACCAGTGCCAGCTCCATGGCCAGCTCAGGCTGGCTGACCGCTATTTCTTCCGACACCCGCTCGATCGCCTGGGGCAAGGCAAGGCCTGATTCCACACAGACCACCATCAAGTCCAGCGCGTCCGGAAAGGCGACGAGCAAACGGGTCATCCGCGCGTTCCTACGGTTGTCAACATAGATGGCCGGTACCAGCCAGCCCACTCCCAGCGCCAGGAGCACCAGCCCCATCCCCAGCAGCAGCGATACCTTCGGTATCAGCGGCAGCGCCAGGACCGCCAGCGCCATCAATGCCAACGGCGTCAGCAGGCGCACCGCCCAGTACATCTGGACAGCGGCCGGGGAGCGAAAGCCCGCATGGATCAGTAAGGTCCGGGTCGCCGAGACCTTCTCCTGCTCGCCGGAGATAAAGCGCTGGCCGACCTGCTCCAGCATCAATTGCAGGTTGCTCGGCGCCCCCTGCTGGCGGTGACCGTCACCATGCCCGCGCTTGATCAGCAGAAGACGGCGGTGCACGGGGTCCTGCAACCCCTGCACCAGCAACACCAGGGTCGCCACGGCCAACACCACGCTCAGGCCGATGGCCCCGGCGAACAGCAGGCGCGCCAGTTGTTCGCTACCGACCACACTTTGGATCAGACTCAGTAGATACTCCATGACCTCACCCCCTACGAGTGACTGTACTCACACCTGAATCCGGATGATCTTGCGTATCCAGAAGATTCCCAGCAGCATCGCCACAAACGCACCAAGCACCATCTTCTGCCCCAGGGGTTCATTGAGGAGCAGAGGCAGATAGGTCGGGCTCGAAATCACAATCGCCGCGGCCAGTACAAAAGGCATCGCCACCAGGATCCAGCCCGACATGCGCCCTTCGGCCGAGAGCGTCTTGACCTTGCGCTGAAAGCGGAAGCGGCCGCGAATCAGGCTGCTCAAACGATCCAGCACCTCCGTCAGGTTGCCGCCCGTCTCGCGATGGATCAGCACAGTGGTCACCAGCATCATCACGGTCATGCTCGGCATGCGCTCCAGCAGGCCAAGCATGGCCCGCCGCACATCGTTACCGTAGTTGATGTCGGCAAAGGTCAGGCCGAACTCGTGGGCAACCGGCCCCTTATGCTCGTCGGCCACCAATTGCAGGGTTTCGTTGAACGGATGCCCGGCACGCAGCGCCCGGCAGATGGCATCCAGCGCATCCGGCAACTGCTCCTCGAACAGGGCAAAGCGCTTGTTGCGGTCCCGGGAGATTTTCAGCACCGGCAGCCAGAAGGCCGCAGCCGCCGCCGGGACCGCCACCCACCACAGTTGCGTGAACAGCCATAGCGCTATACCGGTCACTGTCATCAAGACCAGGCTGAACATCAGTACCCGATAGGCGCGGTATTCGTGTCCGGCCTGCTCGATCATCTGCGCCAGGGCCTCCATCGCCGGCAACTGCTCCAGACGTGCCTCCAGCGGGGACAGGCGCCGCAGGTATTTCTGGCGCAGTACCGACTGCATGTTCTCCAGGTTACTGGCCCGCTCCAGCAGGTCGAGGCGACTGCGAATACGCTTGCGCACCTTGCCGGCCTCGCCGAACACCGGCACCGCCACGCTCTGGCTGAGCAGGAATATGGCGGTGAACACCATGCCGAGAAACGCCAGGATAAATTCGCTGGGGATCTGATGCATGACTAGCCCTCCATCCAGTCTGGCCGGAACAGGCTGAGCGGCAGCTCGATGCCCCGTTTGGCCAGTACATCGCGAAACGCCGGAACCATGCCGGTGGGGCGGAATTCGCCCAGGACCTCGCCTTTCTCGCCCAGGCCACTGCGCACGAAAGCGAAGATCTCGGTCATGGTGATGATTTCCCCTTCCATACCGTTGATTTCCTGCACGCTGACCAGCCGCCGCGTACCGTCCTCCTGCCGCTCCAGCTGGATGACCACGCCGATGGCCGAAGCGATCTGCTGACGCAGGGCCTTGATCGGAAAGGTCGCCCCCGTCATCGACACCATGTTCTCGATCCGTCCCAGGGCATCGCGGGCGGTGTTGGCGTGGATGGTGGTCAGCGAGCCGTCGTGGCCGGTATTCATCGCGGTCAGCATGTCCAGCGCCTCGGCGCCACGCACCTCACCGATCACGATGCGGTCCGGCCGCATACGCAGGCTGTTGCGCACCAGCTCCCGCTGGCCCACCTCGCCACGGCCCTCGATGTTCGACGGCCGGGTTTCCAGGCGCACCACATGGGGCTGCTGCAGTTGCAGCTCGGCCGAGTCCTCGATGGTCACGATCCGCTCGTTGTGCGGAATGAAACTGGACAACACGTTGAGCATGGTGGTCTTGCCACTGCCGGTCCCTCCGGAGATCAGGACATTCAGCCGGCCGCGGACGATGGCCTTGAGCATCAGGGCGATGCCCGGGGTCAGGGTGCCCATCTGCACCAGGCTCTCGGTGTTGAGCAAATCCACGGCGAAGCGGCGGATCGACATGCTCGGTCCGTCGATGGCCAGCGGTGGAATGATGGCGTTGACCCGCGAACCGTCCTTCAGACGCGCGTCCACCAGCGGCGAGGACTCATCGATGCGCCGCCCCAGGCTGGACACGATGCGATCGATGATATTCAGCAGGTGCTGGTCGTCGCGAAAACGCACATCCGTTCGTTGCAGCTTGCCGAAGCGCTCGACATACACCGAGGCATGGCCGTTGACCAGGATGTCGGACACACTGGCGTCGTTCAGCAGCGGCTCCAGAGGTCCGAGGCCGAGCACCTCATCGGCGATCTGCTTGAGGATCAACTGGCGACTGCTGGCATTGACCGGCGCCGAATGCTCCTCGAGCAGACGCTGGCAAATGTCACGGATCTGCCGTGCGGCCTCGGCCGGCTCCAGGGAATCGAGGAGCGACAGGTCCATGACCTTGAGCAACTGCTGGTAGATCTTTTCCCGCCACTCGGCCTCCATCGGGCCGAGCTTGGTCCTGGTTTCATAGAGCAGGTCGGGCACACTGGCCTCCCAGGCCATGAGCACGCTGGCGCACTCTTTGCCGTCGAGGGACGCTTCCTGGGTTTCTGCCGGTGCCTGTTTGCCGGGTTGCTGACGCAGGCGATTACGAAAGTCGCTGAGCATGGCCTAGCCTCCGAACAGACGATTGAAGGTACGTTTGAACAAACTCTTCTCGGCGACCTCGATTCCGATCAGGTTCTGGGTCAGCTCGCGCAGGGCCAGGGTCACAACCGAACGTGGAGCGTGCAGCTCAAGCGGCACACCGGTGTTCTGACTCTCGCTGACCACCGCATAGTCATTGGGCAGGGTTTGCGGGTTCGGGCAGCGCAGGGCATCGGCAATATCCTTGAGGCTTACCGGCGAGGCCTTGTTGTAGCGGTTGACCACCACCTGTATCCGGTTGCTCTGCACATTCAGGTCGTCGCGCAGGATGCGGGTCAGGCGAGTGCCGTCCTTCAGGTGGCTCAGGCTCTGCTGCAGCACGACATAGATGCGATCAGCCTGTTCCAGGGTGACGCCGGTGAGGTGATCGATCTGCCTTGGCAGATCCACCACCACCCAGTCGTAGGTCCCACGGGCCAGGCGCAACAGTTTTTCCAACTGATCCAGGTGCACATCCTGCGTCAGGCACAGCTCCCCGGTACGCCCGCCCAGCACATGCAGGGTCGGGCTGAAGTGGTTGCAATAGCCACGCAAGGCGATGCTGTCCAGGGACTCGACCTGCTTCAGCACATCCACATGGCTGTGGGTAGGCACCACATCCAGGCAATGCGCCACGCTGCCGAACTGCAGGTCCAGGTCCAGTAGCAGGGTCCTGCCACCGCGGGTGGCGAGCTGATGCGCCAGGTTGCAGGCGAGCATCGAGGCTCCCGAACCGCCTTTGGCATTCATCACCGCAATTACCTTGCCACCGGTCCCCAGCTCCGCATTGGCCTCCATCAGCATGCGGCCGATGGCTGCCTGCAACTCTTCGGCCGCGACCGGCTCGGGGAGAAAGTCCCGGGCACCGGCCTGCATCGCCAGGCGCATGCCCTCGCGCTCATCCAAAGGGCCGCAGACCAATAATGGCGGGCGCTCCTTGAGCGGATGCTGCAACAAGGCCGCCAGCTCTTCCCGCCACAGATGGCTGACGCGCAACAGCAGGAAGTCGGGCATCTGCTCCAGCCCATACAGCGGATCGGTATGACCGTTGCTCACCAGGCGAGTGCTGACCTGAATGTTCGGCATTCCCTGGCTCAACGCTTTCAGATGATTCAAGGTCGTCGCGTCGCGCCCACTGATCAGCAGGCGTTTGCCTTGCTTTTCAGTAGCAGCAGCGACGACGGGCGCTTCTCGGGTACTCAACATGGTGTGATCTCCGGTGTGACTGCTGCCTGGGGCTGCCGACCGAGGCTTTCACGTGGCACGGTCGACCTGAAAACCGGTAAGACAAACACCCCGTTGAACCCAGGAATCAGCAGATTGAAACTGAAATTGGATACCTGTAGCTGGACATACCGAATGGCGACAAAGCCGTTGCTGCCGCTCAGATCGTTGGGACTGGCGACTACCGCGCCGTTGGCGTCCAGATAAACCAGGTTCAGGTTGGCGGACGTCAGGTTATTGAGCAGGCTGCTCGGACCGCTGTTGGTGGAAGCGTTGAACATCGCCCGGCGCAGGATCACCGGATCCTGGATATCGCACACTGCCGCCAGACGCGCACCGCGGCGCACGGTTTCGTTCAGGGCATTGACCGTGAAGTACAGCCGGCCCATTTCCAGCACACCGAACAACAGGATGAACAGCACCAGGCTGGTGATCGCGAACTCGACGGTGTACAGCCCACGCATACCTTTGACGTTCATCACAAGGCCCTCATGACGACAGTGGAAGTCAAGGCCAGCCCCAGCGGCACGCTGCTGCCATATAAGGCGGGCAAGGCACTGCCGATCACCGGCACATAGGTGTAGGTAATGCTGACCTGGACATGCTCGGCGCCCACCGCGGTAACCGTGACATTCGCCGGCGTCAGCCCCGACACCGCCGCCGGGTAGCCATTGGGGTTGGCAGGCACGCCATAGACCGCGACGTTCTTGGCCTGGGTCTGCAGCGTGCCGTTCAGGTCGAGCTTGCCCAGGGTGGAGTTCCACGCCTTGTCAGCGACATAACGCCCGGCGTCGCGACTGGCCTGCATCAGGCTGTTGTACTGGAACAACATGCGACCGAACTCGGCGAAGGTCAGCATCAGCAACACCAGCAGCGGCAGCGTCAACACCAGCTCCACCATCGCCAACCCGCTCTGGCTACGCGGCGACCTGAATCCTCTGTGTCCCATAAAGCCTCCTAAGAGTCGGTACTTGGTGTCTGGCTGTTGTCGATATAGGTCTTGTACAGCTGGATGATCTGCGGTCCGGTGGTATTGGCCGGGTTGGGGCCTGGCACGTTGTCGCCTTCGCACACGCTCTCGAACTGGCCGAATATCTGCGACTCATTGCCCTGTTGCGATGCGGGCTGCAGGACGAAGTAGCAACCAAAACCCAGCACCGGTATCGAAGACGCCCCGTCGTTCTTGCCCGAACAATCACCGATCACGATCTTGATGATCCGCCGTTCGAACGACCCACCGTTCTGGCAGCCTCCGCCGCCACCGGCAACGCAGTTGGCGGAGTCCTGTACCCAGTTGTTGTAGTCGTACAAGGCGCTGCCGCCCGCGGACAAATTGCCGCTGCTCGAGGTAACCGCCTGGCTGTTGTACTGAATCTGCGCGAGCGTATCGTCGTAGGTGAACGACTTGGGGTTGACCGTGATCACCATGTCCGGTGGATAGTCCGCCGCGCTGAGACCGCCGGTGTACTGGTTGAAACGTGTATTGAGGCCCTGGGAGGCAGGCCCGACGGTGTTCCCCGGCTTGGTCTGGACATTCGAGCCGACGCTGTTGCACTGCTTGATACCGCCCGCCAGGCCCTCCCGGACCGTGCTGCCGCCAGAGCCGAAATCGAGCAGCTGGAAGTTGCCGGGGCCAATCGGCGAGCTGTTGCCTGCGGCGGTTTTCAATACCTGCGGATCGCCGAACTTGAACCCCCAGAACACACCGGTGGACGGGCTGTTTTTCGTCGGGTCGCCACACACCATCAGCGGCGTGAGGTCGCAAGGGCTGGCGGGGCTTGGTCCGGCGGTAGCGACCGCGCTCACAAACTTGTTACCGACCCCATTGCCCAGGGCCTGAAAGACGCCCCAGAAGAATCCGGCCAGGGAATAGTTGTTGACCGTCACCCGTACATAGCTTGCATTGGCCGGCCCCGGGAAAGAGAAAGGCCCATAGACAGTGGACGCCAACTCCACCGTGGCAAAACCGCCGACATTGTTGCCGATGGCGTTGGCCAGCTCCTGATTGCCGCTGGCATTGGCATTCAGGGTCAGGGTATTGAGCGCGGCGGTCTGCGCCAGGGTCGCGGCCCCTGTCGTGCCCATGACCTCGCTGAGCGTCTTGGCACCGCTCAGCGCCGCCGCATCCACCGCATTTTGCAGGCGGGACTTGTTCACCAGCATATGGCCGCCATCCAGCGCCAGGGCCCCCATCAACAGCATCGCGGCCAGGGCAATCACCACCAGTACAAGCATTGCGCCGCCCTGCTGCTGTGGAAATGCCCTCAATGGCTGTTGAATACGCGCGCTCATCATCAAACCCTCATCGTCTGCCTATGCCATAACCAATCATTTACAACTGGGACTTCACGACGTTGACCTCAATCCCACGAATCACCGTGATGCCGCTATCGCCGCCGGCCCGACGACGGACAATCGGCCGCACCACTGGCGGGGCAGGCACGTCCTGGACCATGGCGACCGGCTCGGCGATCAGAGGTTGCTTCTGGTTGTCCAGCGGATTGCGCAGGGCCAGTTGCAGCTTGCCGGCCGTCATCCCCTTGACCAGCTCTTCGGCCTGCTGGGGAGTCATTTCCAGGGTCACGGCGCGCACGACCACCGGTTGGGTCTTGTCGGTACTGGCCGTCTGGTCCACCGCCAGCACCCGCAGGTCTTCCAGGATGGTCTTGGATTCGGCATCGCCGGCATTGCCGGTCTGCCGGGTAGCCAACACGTCGACCCGGTTACCCGGCAACAGGAAGCCACCCACGCCGACCACGTCGTCCACCCGGACCGAGATCGCGCGCTTGGTGGGCTCGATCAGCGACGCCAGGGTGCTGCCGCCCAAGTGTTCGGCCAGGCGCGCACCGCGCAGGATGTCGCCGCGCAGCATGGAGAAGGTGGCGATCTTGCCCACGACCTTATCGGTCGCGTCGAAAGCATCCTCGGGTACCGTCTCCTTGGGCATGCGGACCAGCGCGACCTGCTGTGGCTCGACCATTTGCCCGAAAGCGATTTCCACGGTCGCCACCACCACGTTCTGCTGGTTATCGTCGGGGGTGGCGTTGAGCCTTGCATTGAGCCAGTTGTTGGCCATCCATGCCGCGCCCAGGCCCAGAACCACGGACAGGGTCACCAGAGTGACAGTACGAGAACTCATGTCGAAATCTCCTTACTCAAAGAAAATCGAGCTGGACGAAGTAGCTGTGCCAGGCCCACTCCAGTTCCAGGGTTGACAGCGGTCCGCTGGCGCCCACATAACGCTGGCGATCGAGCGCCATGCTCAAGAGATCCCGTGGGTGGCAAGGCACCAGCGGCATGTTTTCGGCGCCATAGAGTTCATCCAGGACGTAGCGCAACAGCAGCGGGTCGTATTGGATGTTCATGCGCTCTGTCTCTTGAATCCAGATACGCTCGTACTCCTCGGGCTTGAGGTAGCCGAACTGCAGCTTGTAGCCAATCCGCCGCAGGAACGCCTCATCGGCCAGTTCCAACGGGTTCAGGTTGGTGGAGAACACCAGGATCAGGTCGAACGGCAACTCGCAGTGCCGGCCGCCGCCGAGGTTGAGGAAGTCGCGTTTCTCCTCCATCGGTACGATCCAGCGGTTGAGCAACTCCGCGGGGGCCATGCGCTGGCGCCCCATGTCGTCGATGACGAACAGGCCATTGCTGGCCTTGAGCTGCAACGGTGCCTGGTACTGGCGAGTGAAGGGGTCGTAGCGGATATCCAGCTGTTCCATGGTCAGCTCGCCGCCGGTGATGACGATCGGCCGTTCACAGCACAGGAGCCGGCGGTCGATCCCTTCATTGAGCATCAGGCTGTGCTGCGGATCACCAACATCCAGACGCCGGTGTACCTGGGGGTCGTAGATCTCGATCACCGCATCGTTGATCGCAATCGCATGGGGCACCCAAATGGACTCGGAAAACAGCCGGATCAACCGACTGCTGACATAGGTCTTACCCGTCCCCGCCGGCCCGTAAATCATGATGGCGCGCCCGGAGTTCAGGGCCACGCCCAGCTGGTCGAGCATGTTCTGCGCCAGCACCATGGAGCCAAAGGAGGCCTGCATGTCCCGCGCGCTGATACGGCCATGGTGAATGGTCTGTACCTTGAGCAACGTGCGGTAGGCGCTCACCGGAAAGGGCGCCGCGCCGATATAGCCACTGCGCGACAAGGCATCGCGGGCAGCATTGCGGCCGCGCTCGGTCAGCCCGTAGCGCAAGCCCTGGCCACCGGCCTGGCCAAGGACCTCGACCCGGCGATCCTGGCGCAGGAAGGTCAGGACTTCTTCAACCACCGCCCCCGTCAGAGCCAGGCGCTCTACCAGTCGAGGCATGTCCAGCACGCCCGCATCGTGCAGATGCTTGCAGACCAGGTCTCCGAGGAAATTGTCCGCCAGCCCGGTCTCGAGGATCGTGCGTGGCTGTGGAGCCAGTCGCTGCACTGCTTCCCGGTCATTACCGGTCGGACGGCTGTTACTGATGGCATACATAATGTTCTCCTGAGCTACTGGCCAAGGGGCAACCAGAAAAAGCTGGCCAATGTGCCGAGCAGGATCGCAATCGAATAGGGAAAGGGTTTGCCGGCCACTTCATCATCCGCCGGCGAAAAATAGGCTCTGGCTCTCATCATCAGCCAGTAGCGCCCCATGGTCTGTTGAACCTGACCACGTACCAACACAATCAGTACCCCGCACGCGCCGCCGGCGATCAGGCTGAAAAACGCAGCCCAGAGGGCATGCTGCGGCGTGAGAAAAGTGCCAACCATGGCCATGAGCTTGACGTCGCCGGCTGCCATCCCGCCAAAGGCGTACATGGGAAGAAAAATGGCAAAACCGATCGACATGCCCAGCAGTCCATAACCAAACCCGATGACGCCTGAGGAATAGACCTGGCCGGCAATCCCCAGTCCCAGCCCCAACAGCACCAAGAGGTTGGGAATACGGTGGCGACGAAGGTCACTCACCACCGCAATCCCCAGCAGTCCCAGCATCAACGCAACAGCGAACAATTGCTCTTTGCCCATGACTGCAGCCCTCGGCGGAAGTTGTGGTGCTAGCAGGTTTTACCCTGGACAGCGCATCCCAGGCTGGTGATGGCTGTTTTCACGTTAGTGCCCAGGGTGATAAACGCAGCGACAGCGCCCAAAGTGATCAAACCACCCGCCACGGCATATTCCACAATGGTCAGGCCGTCTTCATCTTTGGCGAACTTGATTACCGAAGTCTTGATCGATTGCAGATTCATTTTTCCACCTCACTCAAGTGTTTTATTTAAGAGCAGCACTTTCGCACTGCCTGGTTGAACATTAGTCAGGGGAGTACTGGAAGGGTTAGGAGTTTTTTGCTGATCGTTAGGACTTTATTGCTGTTATTGAAAGAGCCCAAAAAAGCACCAGGAACAACACACCCCAAGGAGCGGATGGCTTATCTAAGGAAGGGGGTAATTGAAGAACCCGCTTGAGACAGCCTTGCCCCTTGACGCAAGACCGGCCTGAGCCACAGCCGATTAAAGACAAAAGCCCCGGCCGTGTTCGTTGCACCAGAACCATAGTGCGAAACGAAGTAAACCGAGGCCTTCATATCAGGATTTGATCTTCACGCGAGCAATACAGCGACGATACTCCTGATGCTGGAAAGAGAATTTGCAGGCCGCTGCAGAGCGATGGAGTCATGCTCGGCCAAAGGTCACTCCATGCTTTGATCTCGCTCGAGACCAAGACTGGAGCCTTCTGTCATGTACTGTGCGCTGACTGCACATACCGATTGAGAAGGCTCCATCCTGTCCAGGCGAGAGCAGACAGAAAAACGGCGGAAACACATATGCACCACAGGTACGGCCTCAGCCCGAGGGAAACCGCTCCTCGCAGCCAGATCCGAGAAGTCTGGTCGCGTACGAGCAACAGGCAACTGCAGCCCAGGCCTGAGGGTTCAGCGCAACGGCTGTCGTTAACAGGTCTTGCCCTGAACGGCACACCCCAGGCTGTTAATGGCGGTGGCCACATTGCCGCCCAGCGTCACGAATGCGGCAACGGCCCCCAGCGTTATCAGACCACCGGCCACGGCATATTCCACGATGGTCAAACCTTCTTCATCCGTGATGAATGCCAGCACCGAGGTTTTGATTGCTTGCAGATTCATCTTGCTCACCTCATATAAGTAAAGTTGCTTTAAGGCGATCAGTATTTATGCCGCCTGACTGAATCCTAGTCAGGGGTTAATAGGGGAGTTAGGAGTTTATTGTCGGTTTCTAGGACTTTTTTGCGCCGCCTGGCAAGACAGCAAAGAAACACCAATGAAACTAAACCTGACAGATGGAGTTTTTCAGAAAAGGAACTGTTCTCATATAACACTAAATTGATTCAGCTGTGCCCAGTGCTGCAAGAAAAGGCGATCGCAACAGCAAGGAGCTGCCTGTGACTCTTATCTCGCTGTCAGACATAGAAGGTAATCAAGAAAATTTATGAAGCGCTCTCAGAACTTGATCCTTTGCCCGCAAAGCACAATGGCGATACTGACAGCCCAGGAAGTGACAGCGAGACACCAGGAAGGAATAAGGAAATGAAACCTGAGTCGGCCCAAAAACCCTCTCTGTTATGGTTCGACCTCACGCGCGACCGGTCCTCTGAAGAACTGATCGCGCTGTTTCGCCCAACCTGCGATTGCCGGGTGGCGAAAGATGCGTCTCTGCCGGAAAAGGACGCGCACTCTCCACCGGACATGATCTGCATGCACTATGACCGCCCGGACATGCCGGGGCTCAATCTGCTGCTGGAGATCAAACAGAAGATTCCCTCCATTCCCATCGCCATGTTCACAGTGCAGCACTCCGAAGAACTTGCGGTCTGGGCCATGCGTTCGCGGGTCTGGGAATACATGGTGCTCCCGCTCTCGAGTGCCGAGATCCGGCGCTTCCTGCATGCGCTGAAGCAGCTCTACGAACTGCGCCACAACGGCGGCCCCGGCAACAAGACGCTGCAGATCGAACACGGCCCGTCCCTGCCGGACAGCATCCGGCTGACCGTAGAGCACCAGAAACATCAGGCACTCAGCGATGTGCTGCTGTACATCGAGCAGAATTTTCGTGAAAGCATCGACCAGAAAGAGCTGGCCAAACGTTGTGGCATGACCACGTTTCGCTTCAGCCGGCTGTTCAAGGAGGTCCATGGCCTGGGATTCATGGACTACATCCTGAGCAAACGCATGGATTGCGCCAAGAATCTGCTCGACAACAGCCAGATGCCCATCACCAGCATCGGCTATGAGGTCGGCTTCAAGGACCCGTCCTACTTCGCCCGCGCCTTCAAGCAGTTCGCGGGCGCCAGCCCCAGCGAATACCGACAACGCCGAAGAAGCCCGGAGCTGGTAAAAAAAGAAGAGGCGGAACTGGAGCAAACGCTGTCTCAGGTGATCGACAGCCTGCCGCTGCGTATCGAAGGCCGGTGAACAGGCCACTCATGTGCCGCTAGTGAGCATGCCGATCCGCCGCCTCGAACCTCAGCAGCAGTGGTTCGAGTCCCCCTGCTTCTCTATACGTCTGTGCTGCGCCTCAAACACCTTCCAACCGCCTTATTGCTGAGCGCCCACTCGCCGACGCCGCCCCGCCATTCTGGCCGGGCCACGGCGTCGTTCGCCGGGGGCTATACCCAGCCGCCATCGACGATGAAGTTTTGCGCCGAGCACATGGCGGACGCATCGGACGCCAGGAACAGCGCCATCTGCGCGATATGACCGGGCTCCACACTGCCCGGCAGGCATTGGCTGCGGCTGATCAGCTCGCGGGCGGCATCGTCCACCCACAACGCCAGCTGTTTTTCGGTCATCACCCAGCCGGGCACCAGGGTGTTGACCCGGATCCGCCAGGGCCCCAATTCCCGCGCCAGGGCCCGGGTCAGACCGTGGGTGGCCGCCTTGCTGGCCGCATAAACGGGATACCCGCTGGAGGCCATCATCCAGCCGATGGACCCCAGGTTGATCACGCTGCCGGCGCCGGCGGCTTTCATCATCGGCACCACCGCCTGGCTGGCGAAAAAGGCGTGCTTGAGATTGACCGAAATGAGCTTGTCGAATTTCGAAGAGTCGACTTCCTCCAGGCTGTGCCGCACATCATTGGCGGCATTGTTCACCAGCACCGTGACAGGCCCCAGTGTCTGCGCAAAACGCTCGATCGCCGCCTGGTAAGCAGCCTCGTCGGTGACGTCGCAGGGCGCGAACGCCACGCGATGGCCCTGCGCCGATAACCGGGCCGCCAACGCCTCGCCCTGGCTTTGCGCCATGTCCACGAACGCGACCTTGGCGCCCTGCTGGGCAAAGGCACAAACCAGGGCTTCGCCAATTCCCGAGGCGCCACCGGAAATCAATACGGTCTTGCCGTTGAGATCCGCGTACACAGCCTGCATGCCAGCCCCTTTCTCATTGTTCATATGACGGTTCCTGCGCAGTGATCATTTCGGTTCGGGCCAGCGGAGCATTCAGGTATCCCTGCTGCGCCGACCCAATTAGTCTTATTTTATATTGTAAAAAAGCCACTCAAGGCGATAGATTTGTCGATGAAACCCGTAAAAAATGCAAATTAGTAGAACTATTCCATTCAGAACAACAAAAGGAAGTTCAACCATGCCGCACTCCCCCTACCGGCTTTCCGGCCTCGGCCTGTCGCTGCTGCTTGCCAGCCTCGGCGCCCAGGCCGCGGGCCTGTCCAGCGAACACAAGGCCTTTGGCACGACCCTCGACGGTACCGCTGTCGAGCAATATGTGTTGCGCAACAGCCATGGCCTGCAAGCCACGGTCATCACCTACGGCGCGGTCCTGCAATCGTTGAAGGTGCCGGATAAGAACGGCGCCTTCGACGACGTGGTCCTGGGCTTCGACGACGTCCAGGGCTATCAGCGTGGCACCGCGTTCTTCGGCGCCACCATCGGCCGCTACGGCAATCGCCTGGCCGGCGGGGCGTTCGAGCTGGACGGCCAGCGTTACCAGGTACCCCTCAACGACGGCCCGAATTCGCTGCATGGCGGCGCCCAGGGCTTCGACAAGCGCGTCTGGAAGGCCCGGCCGATCAAACGCAAGGACGCTGTCGGGGTGACCTTGAGCTACCTGTCCAAAGACGGCGAAATGGGCTTTCCCGGCAACCTGCAGGTCGAGGTCACCTACAGCCTCAACGACAACAACGAGCTGCGCATCGAGTACAGCGCCTCCACCGACAAACCCACGGTGCTGAACCTCACCAACCACAGTTACTTCAACCTCGCCGGCGCCGGTAACGGCGATGTGCTCGCCCAGCTCGCCACCTTGCATGCCAGCCACTACACGCCGGTCAACGCCAAGCTGATTCCGACCGGCGAACTGGCCCCGGTCGCTGGCACGCCGATGGACTTCCGGCAACCGACCGCCATCGGCCAGCACATCAAGGACGATCATCCGCAGCTCAAGTTCGCCGAGCCGAAACAGGGTGGCTTCGACTTCAACTGGGTGCTCGACGCCAAGGGCGACGTCGGCCAGCTCGCCGCCGAGGTGCGCGACCCTCGATCCGGTCGTCGCTTGCAGCTCTACACCAGCGAACCCGGGGTGCAGTTCTACACCAGCAACTTCCTCGACGGCACGCTCAAGGGCAAGGCAGGCAAGACCTACAGCCACTGGGGCGCGTTCACCCTGGAGACCCAGCACTTCCCCGACTCGCCCAACCAGCCGGACTTCCCCAGCACCCGGCTGAACCCCGGCCAGGTCTACAGCCAGGACACCGTCCTGAAGTTCTCCGCCGACTGAAACGCGGCAGCCACCACTGCCCTGCCGCCCCGGCAAGGCAGTGGCCGGCGACGCCGGCATGCCCCTGATAAAGCCTCCCTGGATCAGCGTTGTTTCATACGGTCGATGACCACCGCCAGCAGCAGGATCGAACCGCGGATCACGTACTGGTAGAAGGTGTCGATGTTTTTCAGGTTCATCGCGTTTTCGATGATCGCCAGAATCAGCACCCCGGCGATCACATGGCGGATCATGCCGATCCCGCCGCTCAACGACACCCCGCCCAGCACGCAGGCGGAAATCACCGTCAGCTCGAAACCCTGGCCGATCATCGGCTGGCCGGAGGTCATGCGCGATGCCAGGATCACCCCGGCCAGCGCGCCGATCACTCCGTGCACGGCGAAGATGACGATCTTGGTCCGGTCGACGTTGACCCCGGCCAGCAGTGCCGCTTCCTGGTTGCCGCCGATGGCCATGGTGTTGCGCCCGTAGGTGGTGTAGTTGAGCAGCCAGCCGAAAAACAGGAAGCAGCCGATGGTGATCAGGATCGGCACCGGCACACCGAACAACTGGCCGTTGCCGAAGACGAAGAACGACTCCTGGGATACGCCGACCGCCTTGCCGTTGGCGAAGATATAGGCCAGGCCACGGACGATCTGCATGGTCGCCAACGTGGTGATCAGCGCATTGACCCGCAGCTTGGCAATCACGATGCCGTTGATCAGCCCGACCAGCAGCCCCATCAGCAGCGCGGCGCCGACCCCGAGCAATACGCTGTCGGTGTCGCGCATCACCACGGCCGCGACGACCCCGGCACAGGCGATCACCGAACCGACCGACAAGTCGAAATGCCCGGACGCCAGGCAATAGAGCATGGTGCAGGCGGCGATGCCGGTGGTGGAAATGGCCAGGCCCAGGCCGCGCATGTTCAGCGGCGAGAGGAAGTTGTCGATGAGCAGGGTGCAGAGCACGAAGATCCCCACCGCCGCCAACAGCATCGCCCAGTTATCGAGCAGGCCACGCAGGTCCAGGGGTTTGCGCGCCGTCGGCAACGCGTTGTCTTGAATTGTCATGTTCACCTCTTCAGTTCTCCAGGCCGTCGGCGCGTTGGCGCGGCAAAGCCAGTTGCAGCAGGTTGGATTCATTGGCCTGTTCGCGGCTCTTTTCGCCGCGCAGCGTGCCTTCGCACAGCACCAGGATGCGGTCGGAGATGCCCATCACTTCCATCAGGTCGCTGGACACCACGATCACCGCGATGCCGCTGGCCGCCAGGTCATGGATGATCTGGTAGATCTCGGCCTTGGCGCCGATATCGATGCCGCGCGTGGGTTCGTCGAGCAGCAGGACTTTCATCGGCATCGACAGCCAGCGGCCGAGGATGGCCTTCTGCTGGTTGCCGCCGGACAGGTAGACGATTTTCTGCGCCGCGTTAGGCGTCTTTACCTTCAACGCCTTGATCTGCTTGTCAGCGTTGCCCTTCTCCCAGCCGCCGTGCAACAGCCAGCCAAAGCTCGAATGGGCGCCGCGTGCGCTGATATTGATGTTCTCGGCGACGCTGGAAAGCGGAATGATGCCCTCCTTCTTGCGGTCCTCGGGACACAGCAGCACCCCGGCGGCGATGGCATCGCGCGGCGAGCGCAGGTGCAGCGCCTCGCCACACAGTGCCAGGCTTCCGGCGCTTGCCCGCTCGAGGCCACCCAGCAGGCGCAGCAGCTCGGTACGCCCCGCGCCGACCAGGCCGAACAGGCCGAGCACCTCGCCCTGGTGCACCTGGAAACTCAGCGGGGCGCGCAGGCCCGGCCCCAGCAGGCCGTCGACCTTGAGCGCCACCGCGCCGCGGGGCCGGGGGCGGTAATCGTAGATGTCCTGGATGTCGCGACCGACCATGCAGGTGACCAACTGGTCGTGGGTCAGTGCGCTCATGTCCTCGAAGGTGCGCACGTAGCGACCGTCCTTGAACACCGTCACCGCATCGCAGATACGGAACACCTCCTCCATGCGATGGGACACGTACAACACCACTTTGCCTTCGTCCCGCAGGCGCCCGATGATCGCCATCAAGCGCTCGATTTCCCGGGCCGAGAGGCTGCTGGTGGGCTCGTCGAAGGCAATCACATGGGCGCCACGGGACAACGCCTTGGCGATTTCCACCAGTTGGCGCTGGCCCAGGGACAGGCGGCCGAGCTTCTCGTCGGGATCGATTTCATCGGCCAGCCCCTTGAGGCATTCCAGCGCATGCTGGCGCAGCGCACGGCGGTCGATCACCCCGAAACGGGCCGGCAGATGGCCGAGGAACAGGTTTTCGGCCACGCTCATGGCGGGCACCAGGTGCAACTCCTGGTGGATCACCGCCACCCCGCAGGCAATGCTGTCGGCCGCGCACTTGAACGCCATGCTCTGCTCGCCGATCTGCACGCTGCCGCTGCTGGGCGTGTAGGCGCCGCCGAGAATCTTCAGCAAGGTCGACTTGCCTGCGCCGTTCTCGCCCATCAAGGCGTGCACCTGCCCCGGGTGGGCGGTGAAGCTGATGCCGTCCAGCGCCTTGACCCCGGGGAAGGTCTTGCCGATGCCGTTGAAACACAAACTGGCGCCGGCGCTGTGTTGTCGTTTATTCAGTTGCGCGTGCATAACCACCTCATCAGGTCAGGCGGCCCGGTCGAAAGGGCCGCCGGGGAAAACCACCGGCCTCAGTTCCACAGGCCGATCTTTTCCAGTTCTTGCTTGAAGTTGTCCCGGGTGATCAGCGTCACGTCGTCCATCGCGGTGTACTTGGGCGGCTCCTTACCGGTGGTGACCCACTCGAACATCATGCTCGCGGTGTTGTAGCCCTCCATGTGCGGGCTGGGCAGCATCGAGCCGAAGAAGCCGCTGTCGGGTTTCTTCAGCTCGCCGATGGCGTCCGTGCCATTGATGCCGATGCCGATCACATTGGCCGCGGCGAACCCGGCGCTTTCGGTGGCGCGCACGCCGCCCAGCACGCTGTTGTCGTTCATCCCGCCGATGATCAGGTTCTTCGCCCCGCTGGGCAGCTTGACCAGCGCCGAGTTGGTGGCGTCCATGCTGCCCGGCACGTCGAGGGTCTTGAGCGGGGCGAAGAGGATGTGGTCTTTGGGCAGGCCGGCTTCCTCCAGGGACTTGACCGAGCCGTCGGTGCGTTTTTTACCGGTGTCGAGTTCGTTGTAGGTGGTGATCACCGCGTAGGTGTCCTTCCAGTCCCAGCCGCGCTTCTTCGCTTCGCCGGCCATGGCGGCGCCCTGCTTCTGCCCCACCTCGAACGCGGCCATGCCCAGGTAGGGCACGTCTTCCATGAACTGGCCCTTGGCATCGACAAAACGGTCGTCGACGGCAATCACTTTCAAGTCGTTGAGCTTGGCCTTGGCCATGATCGCCGGGCCAAGGGATACGTCCGGCGGGCAGATCACGAAGCCCTTGGCGCCGTTGGCGGCGAGGCTGTCGATCGCCGACAGGGTTTTCTCGCCGTCCGGCACGGCGATCTTGATCACGGTGAAGCCCTTGTCCTTGCCGGCCTTTTCGGCAAAGGCCCATTCGGTCTGGAACCAGGGTTCCTCCGCCTGCTTGACCAGGAAACCGATCTTCACCGGCTCGGCGGCGAGCAACAGGCAGCTCAGGCTGGCGGCCGACATGGCCAGGGCGGCACAACACAGGTAACGGATCCCACGACGACGATTCATAAGGTGACTCCTTGTTGTTGTTTTCAGAGTTCGTTGCACACAGCTCGTTGCACACAGGTTTCAGCCGGCAAATCGATGACAGAGCTTCCCTGGGGTATCGACCCGGACGGCCAGCACCGCGCCGTCCAGAGGATGATCGAGCGGGCTGGCCGCGCTGGTGATGTACAGGGTCTTGAGGTCCGCGCCGCCGAACACGCAACTGGTGGGGCGGCTGACCGGCAGTTCGAGCACCCGGTCGACCTCGCCGTCGGGCGCCAGCCTGAGCAGGCAGCCGCCGTCCCAGCGGGCATTCCAGATATAGCCCTGGGCGTCCATCGCCGAACCGTCCGGGATGCCACGCGAGTGTGGCCCGAACCAGCTGCGCGCGGGTTCGAGCCGGCCATCGCTGGCGATCGGGTACTGATACAGCGTGCCGTCCAGGCTGTCGGCAAAATACAGGCGGCTGGCGTCCTCGCTCCACAGCAAGGTATTGGGAATCCCCAGGCCCTGGAGCAGCGGCGTGACGCGCGCCTGGGTATCGATGCGGAACAGTCCACCGGAGCGCCGCCGCACCGGAAGGTCTTCGCCCTGCTCGCCGATGTTGTTCTGCATGGTGCCCAGCCAGAGCCGGCCCAGGGCATCGCAACGGGCCTCGTTGGCGCGGTTGCCCGGTTGCGGATCGGCCACGCACAGCAGGCTCAGGCGCGGCGCCGCGGGCGCGGAACCCAGGTCGAGGCGGTACACGCCACTGCTCAAGGTCACCAGCGCATCGCCGCGCTCACAGGGGATGAAGGCCGACACCGGTTCCGGCAATTGCCAGGCCTGCAGCCGTTCGCCACACAGGCGCAATGCCTGCCGGCCGGCAATGTCGACCCAATACAGGGCCTGGCCCGGCGCGTCCCAGAACGGGCCTTCGCCAAGCTGCGCACGGTGTGCGGTCAGCGCGGTCCACGACATGAAACCTCCTGCATTGTTGTTGTTTTCAGGCAGACATTGGCCGAGGCGCGTTACAGCCCGTCGCGCGATGGCCGTCCATCCACCAGGCGCTGGATACGCAGGGGGTTGGCGTTCTTCAAGGCATCCGGCAGCAGGTTATCGGGGTAGTTCTGGAAGCACACCGGGCGCAGGAAACGCTCGATGGCCAGGGTCCCCACCGACGTGCCACGGGCATCGGAGGTGGCCGGGAAAGGCCCGCCGTGCACCATCGCATCACAGACCTCGACACCGGTCGGGTAACCGTTGATCAGGATGCGGCCGACCTTCTGCTCCAGCAACCCGGTCAACTCGCCGAACTGCGCGAAGTCCGCGGGCTCGCCAATAAGGGTCGCCGTCAGTTGCCCGCGCAGGCCGTTCAAGGCGGCGACGAGCTGCGCCTGGTCGGCCACTTCGACGAACACGGTGGTCGGGCCGAACACTTCTTCCTGCAGCACTTCATCGCCATCGACCAGCAGGCTGGCCTGCGCCTTGAACAGCTGTGGCTGCGCCTGGTTGCCGGCTTGCGGATCGCCGGCCAGGTGCTCGATGCCCGGGTGCGCCAGAAGCTTTTGCAGCCCCTTGCCGTAGCTGCTCAAGGTGCCGGCGTTGAGCATGGTCTGCGCCGGTTGATCGCCGATCAGCCGGGCAACCTGCTCGGTAAAGGCCGCGAACTGTGGCGAGCGGATGCCGATCACCAGGCCCGGGTTGGTACAGAACTGGCCACAACCCTGCACCACCGAGGCGGTCAGGTCGCGGGCGACCGTTTCCGCCCGCGCTTGCAGCGTCTGGGGTAACACGATCACCGGGTTGATGCTCGACATCTCGGCAAACACCGGAATCGGTTGCGGGCGCGCCGCCGCTATGTCGCACAGCGCTCGCCCGCCCTTGAGCGAGCCGGTGAAACCGACCGCCTGGATCGCCGGATGCTTGACCAGCGCTTCGCCGACGCCGGCGCCAAAGATCATGTTGAACACGCCGGCAGGCATCCCGCTGGCCTCGGCCGCCCGGATGATCGCATCGGCGACCCGCTCGGCGGTCGCCATGTGCCCGCTGTGGGCCTTGAACACCACGGGGCAACCAGCGGCCAGCGCTGCCGCGGTGTCGCCGCCGGCCGTGGAAAACGCCAGGGGAAAGTTGCTCGCGCCAAACACCGCCACCGGCCCCAGGCCGATGCGGTACTGGCGCAGGTCCGGACGCGGCAGCGGCTGGCGCTCGGGCAGTGCCCGGTCGATACGCGCGCCGTAGAAATCGCCGCGCCGCAACACCTCGGCGAACAGCCGCATCTGGCCACTGGTGCGCTTGCGCTCGCCCTGGATCCGCGCGGGAGGCAACGCGGTTTCCCGGCAGACCAGGGCGATGAATGCATCGTCCAGCGCGTCCAGCTCGTCCGCCACCGCCTCCAGGAATTGCGCGCGCCGCTGCGCACTCAGGGCGCGGTAGGCCGGGTAGGCCGCCGCGGCAGCGTTGGCGGCGGCCTCGACTTCCTGCGCCGTGGCCTGGTAGAACGCCTGGGGCAAGTCTTCGCCGGTGCTGGCATCGATGCTGTGAAGAATGACGGTGCCGGCGGCGCTGCGCTGGCCGCCGATGTAGTTGTGGCCAAAAACCTGGGTCATGCCTGTCTCCTCGAACCTGCTTGTCTTCTGGAAGAGCGCCTGCTTAAAGGGCCCCTACGCAACCGGGCGCCAGCACCGCGTCGGCGCCGGCAATACCGTTGATCAATGGCGCGCCGAACGCCGCCTGGCTGATTTCGAATACGTCCCCCGGCTGCGTGCGGATGCCGTCCGCGAACGACAGGGTCGCGGTGCCGAAGAAGTGGATGTGCACATCCCCCGGCCGCAGGAACTGGCGGTATTTGAAATGGTGGTACTCGAGGTTCTCCAGGCTGTGGCACATATTGGCTTCGCCACTGAGGAACTCGTTCTGCCACAGCACCTGGCCATTGCGCAGAATGCGGCTGGTGCCCGCCAGGTGCTGGGGCAGCTCGCCGACCCTGAGTTCAGGACCATAGCTGCAACTGCGCAATTTGGAATGGGCCAGGTAGAGATAGTTCTTGCGCTCCATCACGTGATCGGAGAACTCGTTGCCCACCGCGAACCCCAGACGATAAGGCTTGCCGTCGTGGCCGATGACATACAGGCCGCCGATTTCCGGCTCTTCACCGGCGTCTTCGGCAAAGGCCGGCAGGCGGAAGGCCTGGCCCGGGCGCACGACGATGCTGCCGTCGCCCTTGTAGAACCATTCCGGTTGCACGCCGGCCTGACCGGCAGCGGGCTTACCGCCCTCCACGCCCCACTTGAAGATGCGCATGGTGTCGGTCAGCGCCGTGTCGTCAGTGCCCTGCTGGTGCATCTTGTCCCGCGCCGCGGCGCTGCCCAGGTGGGTCAGCCCGGTGCCGCTGACCAGCATGTGCGCCGGGTCCGGGTGATCCAGCGGCGGCAGGACCCTCAGGCTCGCCAGCAGCTCGGCGTAGTCGTGGCTGATGCCCAGGCCGAGGCTTTGCACCTGCTCGCGCAGGCCGACACCCGCCTCGATGGCCGCCAGCGCCAGCTCGCGCACCGTGCCCACCGACTGCACTTCACGAACCAGGGCGTCCTCGACCACACCGACCCGACGCTCGCCGTTATTCAATTCGAACTGCACTAAACGCATGAACTTTCTCCTCTAGGCCATTAAGTACGCGTGGCGCCGCGGGCGCTGGCGGCGAATTGCTCGACCGGCAGCACGTGCCTGCGCTCCAGCAACCGATAGACCACGCCCGTCAGCAGCAAGCCGAACAACATCACGCAGGACAGGAAGTACAGCCCCGACGCCAGGCTGCCGGTGTACTGCTTGAGCGCGCCGATCACGAACGGACCGATGTAGCCGCCCAGGTTGCCCACCGAGTTGATCAGGGCGATCCCCGCCGCCGCGCTGGCGCCGGCAAAAAAACGCCCGGGCAAGGTCCAGAACACCGCGGTGCAGGAAAACAGCGCGAAGGCCACCAGGCACAGGGCCGCCAGTTGCAGCAGCGGTGCCGACAGCCAGGCGCTGAGGAACAGGCCGATCGCCCCCAGCACATAGAGCAGCGCCAGGTGGCCGTAGCGATCATTCAGGCGGTCGGAACTGCGCGGTACCACCAGCAAGCCGACGATCCCGAAGAGGTACGGCACCGAGGACACGAAGCCGGTGGCCAGGTCGCTGCCGCCGAACTGCTTGATCAACGTCGGCAGCCACAGGCCCAGGCCATAAATGCTCAAGGTCACTGGCAGATAGAACAGCGCCAGCAGCAACACCCGCCTGTCCCTGAGGGCATGCAGCGGATTGCCGTGGCGGGTCTGGCCGTATGCCTGCAGGTCCTTGTTCAGCTCGCCGGCGAGCCAGGCCTTCTCGGCCGGGTCCATCCAGGTGACCTGCTGCGGGCCGTCGGGCAGGTAACGCAGCACCGGCCAGGTCAGCAGGATCGCCGGCGTACCGATGACGATGAACAGCCACTGCCAGCCGTGCAGGCCGAGGATGCCGTCCATGCCCAGCAGGCCGCCGGACACCGGGCCGGTGATCATCATCGCGATGGGTTGGGACAGGATGAACAGCCCGAGGATCTTGCCGCGATGGCGCACCGGGAACCATTGGGTGATGTAGTAGAGAACGCCGGGGAAGAACCCGGCTTCCGCCGCGCCGAGCAGAAAGCGCATCAGATAGAAGCTGTAGGGGCCCTGGACAAACGCCATGCCGATGGTGATGGCGCCCCAGGTGATCATGATCCGGGCGAACCAGCGCCGTGCGCCGAAGCGGTCGAGCATCAGGTTGCTGGGGATTTCCAGGAGAAAGTAGCCGATGAAGAACAGACCCGCGCCCAACCCATAGGCCGCGTCGCCGATGCCGATATCGGCGCCCATGTGCAACTTGGCGAAGCCGACGGCGGAACGATCCACGTAGGCGATCAGGTACAGCAGGATCAGGAAGGGAATCAGTTTCAGCGTGATGCGCCGGACAAGCCGCAGCTCCTGGCTCATGAGATCGGTCTCCGATTGTTGTTTTTATAGAAGCTCGGGGGACGCCTCTCGCGGAAAACCGCCAGGGCCATACCTCAGTTGAAAACGACTATATAGTATTACTATTTAGCCAACAATACTTCCAAACCCAAGATTTTGCGCTTATGTTATGGCCAGACCAGAACAATATAGTCTTACAATAAGAGAGCTGACCATGTCTGATAAGAAACCCAACCTGCGCTCCGCCCACTGGTTCGGTACCGCCGACAAGAACGGCTTCATGTACCGCAGCTGGATGAAGAATCAGGGCATCGCCGACCACCAGTTCCATGGCAAGCCCATCATCGGGATCTGCAATACCTGGTCGGAGCTGACCCCGTGCAACGCGCACTTCCGCCAGATTGCCGAGCATGTCAAACGCGGGGTGATCGAGGCTGGCGGCTTTCCCGTGGAGTTCCCGGTGTTCTCCAACGGCGAGTCCAACCTGCGCCCGACCGCCATGCTCACCCGCAACCTGGCCAGCATGGATGTCGAGGAAGCCATTCGCGGCAACCCGATCGATGGCGTGGTACTGCTGACCGGCTGCGACAAGACCACCCCGGCCCTGCTGATGGGCGCGGCCAGTTGCGACGTGCCGGCCATCGTCGTCACCGGCGGGCCGATGCTCAATGGCAAGCACAAGGGCCAGGACATAGGTTCCGGCACCGTGGTGTGGCAGCTCAGCGAACAGGTCAAGGCCGGCACCATCACCCTCGACGACTTCCTTGCGGCCGAGGGCGGCATGTCGCGCTCGGCGGGTACCTGCAACACCATGGGCACGGCCTCGACCATGGCCTGCATGGCCGAGGCCCTGGGCACTTCCCTGCCCCACAACGCGGCGATCCCGGCGGTCGATGCCCGCCGCTATGTGCTGGCGCACATGTCCGGCATGCGCGCAGTGGAGATGGTTCGCGAAGACTTGAGGCTGTCGAAGATCCTCACCAAGGAGGCGTTCGAAAATGCCATCCGCGTCAACGCCGCCATCGGCGGCTCGACCAACGCGGTGATTCACTTGAAAGCCATCGCCGGGCGCATCGGCGTCGAACTCGATCTGGACGACTGGACCCGCATCGGTCGCGGCATGCCGACCATTGTCGACCTGCAGCCGTCCGGGCGCTTCTTGATGGAGGAGTTCTACTATGCCGGCGGCCTGCCGGCGGTGTTGCGCCGCCTCGGCGAAGCCAAGCTGATTCCCCACCCGGATGCGCTGACGGTCAACGGCAGATCCATCGGCGAAAACACCCGGGAGGCACCGATCTACGGCCAGGACGAAGTGATCCGCACCCTGGCCAATCCGATCCGCGCGGACGGCGGTATCTGTGTGTTGCGCGGTAACCTGGCGCCCCTCGGCGCCGTGCTCAAGCCTTCCGCCGCCAGCGCCGAACTGATGCAGCATCGCGGCCGCGCGGTGGTGTTCGAGAACTTCGACATGTACAAGGCGCGGATCAACGACCCGGAACTGGAGGTCGACGCCGACTCGATCCTGGTGATGAAGAACTGCGGCCCCAAGGGTTACCCCGGCATGGCGGAGGTCGGCAACATGGGCTTGCCGGCCAAGTTGCTGGCCCAGGGCGTGACCGACATGGTGCGGATTTCCGACGCGCGCATGAGCGGCACGGCGTATGGCACGGTGGTCCTGCATGTGGCACCGGAAGCGGCGGCCGGCGGCCCGCTGGCAGCGGTAAAGGAAGGCGACTGGATCGAGCTGGACTGTGCCAGCGGGCGCCTGCACCTGGATATCCCCGAGGAAGAACTGGCGGCGCGCATGGCTGATCTGCAGGCACCGCAGTCGCTGATCGTCGGCGGCTATCGCCAGCTGTACATCGACCACGTACTGCAGGCGGACCAGGGCTGCGACTTCGATTTCCTGGTGGGCTGCCGGGGCGCCGAGGTCCCGCGGCATTCCCACTGAGGGGGCTGATGCGGGCCCGTCAACCACCGGTCCAGGCATGCAGGAGCGCCTGATAGATACGGGAGCGATGTTATGATGCAGCCAATTTCTTCAGAGCAGCCTCCCTGTTATGGATCACCAGCCTTCCAAACCCCGCAAGAGCATGCATGCCCGGATCGTTCAGGATCTGGGCATGCACATCGTCTCCGGACGCTTCAAGCCGGAAGATAGATTGCCCTTGGAGGCAACGCTGTGTGAGGAATACCAGGTCAGCCGCTCGGTGCTGCGCGAAGCCACCCGGGTGCTCAGTGCCAAGGGCCTGGTGTACTCCAAGCCACGGGTCGGCGCGGTGGTGCGGCCACGGGCGAAATGGCACTTGCTGGACCCGGACGTGCTGTCCTGGTTGATGCAGTCGACGCCTCACAGCGAGTTCTTCAACACCCTGGCCGGCGTGCGCCGCATCCTCGAGCCGGAAATCGCCGCCATGGCCGCCACCACCGCGACCGACCCGGACATCGCGGTGATCGAGAAAGCCTACCAGTCCATGGAGACGGCCAAGACCCACGAGGAGCTCTTGCAGGCCGACCTGGATTTTCACCGGGCGATCGCCGACGCCACCCGCAACGACTTGCTCGCCTACATGTGCAACATGCTGTCGCTGCCGCTGCGCGAGTCCATCAGCATCACCAACCGCCGCCCCGACATCCAGCGCCTCAGCCTGCCCCGGCACAAGGCGATCCTGACCGCCATCAAGAATCGCGACGCCCTCGGCGCCCGGCATGCCTCGCTGGTGCAACTGGACGACACCCGCGTGGCCCTGGACACCGTGATGAATGTCCTGACTCCGCTGTAAGACACGCCAGCAGACCGGGGACGCAGTGCCACTGTCAGCTTTCACGATGAGTGGGCTTTACGGACGAGATTCAGGATTTGGTTCAGCACAGCATCGATTCGTGCCGGTCGCGGTCCAGGCTCGCTCCTGCCATCCCACTGGCGCGAATCCAGGATTCGCCCCAGACAGCTGCAGATGGGTAATAGCTCTACCCCCTCCAGACCCTAAGCACACTTTTTTGCAGGCAAAAAAAAACCCGAAAATCCTCACTTTCGTGGGCCTTTCGGATTTTAAATACTGCTAGAAAATGGTGGGTCGTGTGGGATTCGAACCTACGACCAATTGGTTAAAAGCCAACTGCTCTACCAACTGAGCTAACGACCCGCTGTGTGGTGGCGCGTATAATACTGATTTATAAAAAGAATTCAACACCCAATATGAAAAAAATCAAAAATAAGCTGTTGGGTCGCTGATACCGGCTGCGGCAAAACCTTCTGCACGCAGACGGCAGCTGTCGCACTTGCCGCAGGCACGCCCTTGATCATCGGCCTGGTAGCAGGACACGGTCAGGCCGTAATCAACCCCGAGCTTGACGCCCGCCTTGACGATATCGGCCTTGCTCAGGTTCTGCAGCGGTGCCTGGATACGGAATCCCTGCCCCTCTACCCCGGCCTTGGTCGCCAGGTTGGCCATGCGCTCGAAGGCCTCGACGAACTCCGGACGGCAATCCGGATACCCCGAATAGTCCACGGCATTGACGCCAATGAAGATGTCCCGCGCGCCCAGCACTTCCGCCCAGCCCAGTGCCAGCGACAGGAACACGGTGTTACGTGCCGGCACGTAGGTGACGGGGATCCCTTCGCTCGGAGCCTCGGGCACATCGATAGAGCTGTCAGTCAGCGCGGAGCCGCCGATACCGTTGAGGTTGAGGCCGATCACCTTGTGCTCGACCACGCCCAGGTCGCGAGCGACACGCTCGGCCGCCTGCAACTCGGCGCGATGACGCTGACCGTAATCGAAGCTCATGGTGTAGCAGCGGTAACCTTCGGCGCGGGCCATGGCCACCACGGTGGCCGAATCCAGACCGCCGGACAGCAGGATTACTGCACGCTTTTCAGTGGCCACTTGGTTCTGTGCTTGATCAGTCATATCAGCGCCCCGGCTCGTCATTCCAAAGATATTTATGCAACTGCAATTGCAGGCGCACCGGCAGGTTGTCCGCGACGATCCAGTCGGCCAGATCGCGCGCATTCAGGTCGTGGTGGCTCGGCGAGAACAGCACCTCGCCCGCCCGCCGCTCCAGGCCATACTGGATCAGCTTGGAAACCGCCCAGTCGTAGTCCTCGCGGGAACAGATGACAAACTTGACCTGGTCGTTCGGCGTCAGCAGCTCGATATTTTCGTAACGATTACGCTGCGCTTCCTGCGACCCCGGGGTCTTCAGGTCGAGCACGCGACTGACCCGTGGATCGACCGCGGAAATATCCAGGGCGCCGCTGGTTTCCAGCGAGACTTCGTAACCGGCATCACACAGCTGCTTGAGCAGGGGAATGGCGTTAGGTTGCGCCAGAGGTTCGCCCCCGGTCACACAGACATAACGCGGGCGGAAACCGGCGACCTGCTCGAGAATGCTCTCGAGGGTGCGGATGGTGCCGCCGTTGAAGGCGTAGGCACTGTCGCAGTACTGGCAACGCAGCGGACAACCGGTCAGGCGCACAAATACCGTGGGCAGGCCAGCAGTCCGAGTTTCACCCTGCAACGAGTAAAAAACTTCGGTAATTCTCAATGTGTCTTGCATAGTCGCCACGGGCGTAACAGCTAAACAGGCTGTCCGCCTCCGTCAGGCACCTCGAGGAATCCCGCAAACACGGTAATCCCAGGAAGCGTGTTTCATAAAAAGGGCATGGATTCTAACGAAAAAACCCGCGGCAAGCGCGGGTTTCTTCCAAACAGCTCAAACTCGATTACATGCGTTGCAGATCGCGCTGAGCCAGCTGGGCAGCGGAAGTACCCGGATATTGGGCCACCACCTGCTGCAGAATGCCCTTGACCTTGTCAGTGTGACCCAGGCGGCGCTCTACGTCAGCCAGCTTGTACAGCGAGTCCGGCACCTTGGCATGCTTCGGATACAGCTGGGATACCTTGGCGAATGCCTGGCCGGCCCCTTGCAGGTCGCCTTTGGCCAGGTTCACTTCGCCCAACCAGTACTGGGCATTACCCGCATACTGGCTGTTCGGGTATTTACGCAGGAACGCGGCGAAAGCCTGGCTGGCCTTGTCGAAGTCCTTGGCCTTGATCAGGTCGAAGGCTGCTTCGTAATACAGCTTTTCCTTCGCCGGATCGCCCGGTTCACTGCTTGCCGCTGGAGCTGGCGAGGCAGCCCCGGCAGCGGCACCGGCGGCACTTGCATCACCACCGGCAGAAGAATTATCAGGAGTCGCGGCAGGTGCACCGCCCGCTCCAATGCGCCGATCAAGATCCTGGTAACGCTCCAGGCTTTCCTGCTTCATGCGCGCAATATCGTTTTGCAGTACTTCAATCACACCTTGTTGCCGTGCGATTTGATCCTGCATTTGCTGCAGTTGCTGGAACAGCTCGCCCTGTGCCGAGACAGGGGTCGAAACCCCTCCCCCGGCATAGGCGCCGTTCGTGCCATAACCCGCTGGCGGATAACTGCCTCCGCTATTGTTATAGCCCGAGTTGTTATCGACCACAGGAACCGCAGCCCACGCCGAAAGCGGCGCGAGGCTGAGAGCCAAGACAGTTAGAGCACGACGGCACGTTCGCATGACGAATTACTTACGCAGTTCGACGCGACGGTTTTGAGCCCAGGACTGCTCGTCGTTGCCGGTAGCAACTGGACGCTCTTCGCCGTAGGAAACCAGTTCCAGCTGAGCTGGGGAAACGCCTTGCAGCACCAGGTAGCGCTGAACGGCTTTCGCACGACGCTCGCCCAGAGCCATGTTGTACTCACGAGTACCACGTTCGTCGGTGTTGCCTTCCAGAACAACGCGAGCGCCGTTTGCTTTCAGGTCCTTGGCGTGAACGTCCAGAGCGCGCATGGCTTCTGGCTTCAGGTCCGAGCTGTCGTATTCGAAGTAGAAGGTGGTGATTGCGCGCAGAGCAGCTTCTTCGCTCAGGGAGCCGTCAACTGCACCGGTGTTAGCGCCGTAACCAGCGTTTGGATCAACAGCGCCTTCACCAGCGTTGTCGCCGCCTTTGGAGGAGCAACCTACAGCTACAGCCATGGCCAGAGCCAGCGCAGCAAACTTACCAAACTTCAGCATTTCCATCGTGAAACTCCTAATGAACCCCAGTGTGTTAAGTAAAACGTAAAGCGCCGCGTCAGTTCAGGTAAGGGGACCAGGACGGTTCTCTGACTTCGCCTTGAGCGGTAGGAAGCGGGAGCCTCACGCGTCCATTAATGGACACGAGCATCAAGACTCCCCGGCCCTGCTGGCGGGTGGCGTAGATTACCATGGTGCCGTTGGGCGCAACAGTAGGCGACTCATCAAGTGTGCTGTCGGTAAGGATTTTTACGTTGCCACGCTGCAAATCCTGGGCAGCTACCTTGAAGTTTGTGAAGCCGTCCTGCCGGTGAATCATGACCAGCGTTTTTTCATCCGCGGACAGTTTCGGGTTGGCGTTGTAGTTGCCCACGAAAGTCACCCGTTCCGCACCGCCGCCACCGGCGCTGGTCTTGTAGATCTGTGGTTTACCACCACGGTCCGAGGTGAAGTAGATGGTCGAACCATCCTTGCCCCAGAACGGTTCGGTGTTGATGCCAGGACCTGCGGTCACACGCGAGATCTGACGCGAACCCAGGTTCATCACATAGATGTCCGGGTTGCCGTCCTTGGACAGCACGAATGCCAGGCGCTGGCCGTCCGGCGACCAGGCAGGCGCGCCGTTCAGGCCTTCGAAGTTGGTGATCTGCTCGCGACGGCCAGTGTCGATGTGCTGAACGAAGATGCGTGGACGCTTCTGTTCGAACGACACATAGGCAATGCGCTTGCCGTCCGGCGCGAAGCGCGGCGACAGGATCGGCTCACGGGATTGCAGCAGGGTCACCGCACGCGCGCCGTCGTAGTCGGAGCGTTGCAGGGTGTAGCGCGTGTTCTTCTCGGAGAAACGTTCTGCCGTGACGTACAGCATGCGAGTCGAGAAAGCGCCCTTGATACCGGTGAGTTTCTCGAACGACTGGTCGGAGATGTAGTGAGCCATGTCGCGCAACTGGTCGACGCTGCCCGAGACGCTGCCGGTCAGCACTTGCTGTTCGGTGGCGACGTTGAACAGGGCGTATTGCACCTGCAGGCGACCGCCCGCCGGGACAATGCTGCCGACCATGATGTACTGGGCGCCCAGGGCCTTCCAGTCACGGTAGATGACTTCGCTGGCCTGGGTCGGCAGGCTGATCATGTTCTGCTTTGGAATCGGCGAGTAGTAACCCGAGTTGCGCAGGTCGTTGCCGATGATTTCCGCCATGTCGTCGGGCAGCACGCTGCCCCCTTGCCAACCGAATGGCACTACGGCGATGGGCGTGGCCCGGTCACTGCCACTGGTGACCAGAATATTCTTTTCATCCGCTGTCGCTATCCCTGCCATACAGCAAATAACGACAAGCAATCCTCGAAGAAGGTTTCTCACAAGGCTAGATCCTCAGGTGTGAATGTCATCTTGAATGAACGATACGGAGCGAAATCGCTCGGCTTCATTCCCTGCATTTCTGTCAAACGTCCAATGTTCTTGACCGCAGCTACCGCCGAGGCATCGAACGGACCATCGCCGCTGGACTTGGCCACCGACACGGAAGTCACCGTACCATCCGGCAACATGCCGATTTGCAGCACGACAGTCATGTTGTTGCGCGCCGAAGGAGGACGAGCCCAGCCTTCCGCCGCACGAGCACGAATCAGATCGTCGAAACTGCCCGCGACTTCGTCGCCCTGCTCGTCCGCCAAGGCCTGCTGACGCTGCGGCGTGTCGGAAAGCAAATCAGCCAGGGCCTGGGCCTTTTTATCTTCGGCGGATTTACGCGCTGCTTCCTGAGCCTTTTTCTTGGCTGCGTCGGCGGCGGCTTTCTTCTTCGCGTCCTCGGCGACCTTCTTCTTCGCCTCATCTGCTTCAGCTTTCTTCTTGGCGTCTTCCGCGGCTTTCTTCTTCGCGTCTTCGACTATCTTTTTCTTCGCCTCTTCAGCGGCCTTTTTCTTGGCCTCTTCTTCGGCAGCTTTCTTGGCTTCTTCTTCGGCTTTCTTTTTGGCTATATCAGCCAATTGTTTCTCTTCAGCCTTTTTCGCTTCCGCAGCCTTCTTCGCGTCGTCGGCTTTCTTGGCTTCATCAGCCTTCTTCGCCTCATCCGCTTTCTTGGCTTCGTCGGCCTTTTTCGCTTCCTCGGCTTTTTGAGCAGCCTCTTCTTTCTTTTGTTCCGCAGCCTTGACCGCTTCCTGCTCGACCTTTTTCTGCTCCATCTGCTCGACTTCGGTCTGGCGCGCGGCGGATTTCTTCGCCTCACCCGCAATCTTCTGATTGGTCTGGGTGGTCGCCTGACTTTTCGATTTCAGCTGATACAGGGTCGCCTGGACGATTGGCTTGGACGGCGGCAACTCCGGCGTCATGGCAAAACTGACGAACAGCATGCCGAACACCAGAACGTGCAGGGCAATTGCCCACACGCTAGGCCAGAAGTAGCTTTCCGAGGCGGACGGCTCTCGCTGTTGCTGCATCAGGGCGCCTCGGTAATCAGGCCAACGTTACCGACGCCGGCCTTCTGCAGTCCGCCCATGGCGCCCATGACGGCACCGTAGTCAACGGACTTGTCGCCGCGAATGAACACCTGGGTATGCTTGCCGCCTTCATTGCCGGCGCGAATGATCTTGGTCACGGCGTCGGTCATCTGCGGCAAGGTCATGGCCTTGTCCATCTGCTTGTCGGTGTCGACTTCACTGCCAAGGTTCCAGTAGTAGGTCTTGTCAGCCTTGATCGAAATGGTCAGGACCTGGGTGTTGTTGTCCTGCGGCAAGGCTTCGCTGGAAACCTTGGGCAGATCGACTTTCACGCCCTGATTGAGCATCGGCGCGGTCACCATGAAGATAACCAGCAGTACCAACATCACGTCGATGTAGGGCACCACGTTCATCTCGGCAACCGGCTTGCGTTTGTGGCGAACTCGGGCCATGGGGATTTACCTGCTCACTCTTCGCTGGTGTGCACTTTACGGTGCAGGATCGCCTGGAACTCGTCGGCGAAGGTGTAGTAACGGCTGATCAGGGTCTCGCCACGGGCCGCAAAGCGGTTGTAGGCGATAACGGCCGGAATCGCGGCAAACAGGCCGATCGCGGTGGCGATCAGGGCTTCGGCGATACCCGGTGCCACGGTCGCCAGGGTCGCCTGCTGGGCGCTGGCCAGGCCGCGGAAGGAGTTCATGATCCCCCAGACGGTACCGAACAGACCGATGTACGGGCTGACCGAGCCGACAGTGGCGAGGAACGGCAGGCTCTGCTCGAGCTTCTCTTCTTCGCGGGAGATGGCGACACGCATGGCACGCGCGACACCTTCCATGACCGCCTCAGGATCAACGCCGGATTGCTGGCGCAGGCGCGAGAACTCTTTGAAACCGGCACGGAAGATCTGCTCCACGCCGGAATCAGGGTCCGGGTTGCTGCCGGCCTGACGGTACAGCTTGGACAGGTCGATGCCCGACCAGAAGCGCTCTTCGAAGCTCTCCAGGGCGCGTCGACCGGCACGCAGCAGGTTGCTGCGCTGAAAGATCATGATCCATGAGGTCACCGATGCGGCTACCAGGGTCAGCATTACCAACTGCACAACGATGCTGGCATTGCTGACCAAGCTCCACATGGAGGAATGGTCGACGACGTTAGCTTCCACGCTTTATCTCCTGCTCTGAGTGTGTACCCGCGCCGCTCACGTCGGCGAAGGCCGCACGTAGAGCTTCGGGAATGGCCCGGGGTTTCAAATTGTCGGTGCGCACACAGGCCACCAGAAACTGCCCTTCGCAGAGCAGTGCATTATCCGTGGCTCGCCTGACCTGCTGTTTGAAGCGCAGGCTGGCCCGGTTCAATTCGATGACTTCTGCACTTACCAGAAGCTCGTCGTCCAGTCGCGCCGGCGCGTGGTAGCGCGCTTCGCTGGAATGCACGACGAACAACAGGTTCTCCCCTGCCAGCTGCGATTGGGCAAAGCCCAGATCTCGTAGCCGCTCGGTTCGAGCCCGTTCCATAAACTTAAGGTAATTAACGTAATACACGATGCCGCCGGCATCGGTGTCTTCGTAATAAACGCGACAACGATGTGCGAACGGCCCAAGCCCGTTTTGCGCGCGCATACTCTAGTGCTTACTCCTCAGGTTGCCAATCCGGCCAGGCAACTGTTTTTCATTCTCGAACGCCTTTCTGGCGAAATAACGGCAATGCCAGCCCCCTAGGACCACGCAAGCTGCGAATAAATCGCTGCCCAAGCGGTTATTAATCGTCCACGGCATCGAGGAATTCGTCTACCACAGGCATCTCGCCCAATCGTGACGGGATGTTAAGACCGAAATGCAGGTAGGCATGCCGGGTCACCACACGGCCCCGCGGCGTACGCATGATATAGCCTTGCTGGATCAGATAGGGCTCGAGTACGTCCTCGATGGTGTGCCGCTCTTCGCTGATCGCGGCCGCCAGGCTGTCGACCCCCACCGGCCCGCCGTCGAACTTCTCGATCATGGTCAGCAGCAGGCGCCGGTCCTGGTGGTCGAAGCCACGCTCGTCGACATCCAGCAGGTTCAACGCCAGGTCGGCGATGGGCTTGGTGATATGGCCCTTGGCGCGAACCTCGGCAAAGTCCCGCACCCGACGCAACAAACGGTTAGCGATACGCGGCGTGCCGCGGGCGCGCCGGGCGATTTCGAAGGCGCCGTCCGGGTCCAGCGGCAAGCCGAGAATGCCGGCGGAACGCCCGACAATGGTCGCCAGGTCCGCGGTGCTGTAGAACTCCAGGCGCTGGACAATGCCGAAGCGATCGCGCAGCGGGTTGGTCAGCATGCCCGCGCGCGTCGTCGCCCCCACCAGGGTGAACGGCGGCAAGTCGAGCTTGATCGAACGCGCCGCCGGCCCTTCGCCGATCATGATGTCCAGCTGGAAATCTTCCATGGCCGGATACAGCACTTCCTCGACGATCGGCGACAGGCGATGGATCTCATCGATAAACAGCACGTCGTTCGGTTCGAGATTGGTCAGCAGCGCCGCCAGGTCCCCGGGGCGCTCCAGCACCGGGCCCGAGGTGCTCTTGATCGACACCCCCATTTCCTGGGCGATGATGTTGGCCAGCGTGGTCTTGCCCAGCCCCGGCGGGCCGAAGATCAGGGTGTGGTCCAGCGACTCGTTGCGCCCGCGGGCAGCCTGGATGAACAGCTCCATTTGCTCGCGCACCGTCGGCTGGCCGATGTATTCGGCCAGGCTGACGGGGCGAATCGCACGGTCCTGGACTTCCTCGCGCTCACGGGGGCCCGTGGCGGCGATCAGACGATCTGCTTCTATCACTTAAATCATTCCCTTCAGGGCGCGGCGAATCATGTCTTCACTGCTCAGGCCTTTTTCCTTGATCGCGGAAACCGCCTTGCTGGCTTCCTGCGGCTTGTAGCCCAGGGAGATCAGGGCGCTGACCGCATCGGTCTCGGCACTGGCCACCGGCATCGGCGCATCCGGCTGGTTCGGCACCAGGGCAAACATGCTTGGTACGGCTTCCCAGGCCTTGAAGCGATCCTTGAGCTCGACCAGCAGACGCTCCGCGGTCTTTTTACCGACCCCCGGCACCTTGGTCAGCGCCGAGGTGTCCTGCGCCTGCACGCAACGCACCAGCTCGTCGACCTCCAGGCTGGACATCAGCGCCAGCGCCAGTTTCGGCCCGACGCCATTGAGGCGAATCAGTTCGCGAAAGAAGTCCCGCTCGCGCTTGCTGGCAAAGCCATAGAGTAACTGGGCATCTTCACGCACGACCAAATGGGTATGCAGGGTGAGCGGTTCGCCGACCGACGGCAGGCGGTACAGGGTGGTCATGGGGACTTCCACCTCGTAACCCAGACCGTTTACATCGAGAATCAGGTGCGGCGGCTGTTTTTCAGCCAAGGTGCCGCGCAAGCGTCCAATCACGTTTCAGATCCTTAGCTCAGGCCAGAACAGGGGCCGGCGGGTCACAGAGCGAAGATCCGGGCCGGGCAGACAGGCGCGGGATGCTCCACTCATCAAATGTTTGCGCAGATGCTATCAGAGACGCAGGCGGCCGCCACGACTGCGTGCGGTACCCAGGCCGTGGGGCAGCAGGCTGGAACGGGTATGGGCATGACAGATGGCAATCGCCAGGGCGTCCGAGGCGTCGATCTGTGGCTTGCTGGTCAACTTGAGCAAGTGCATGACCATCATTTGCACCTGTTCCTTGTTGGCCCCGCCGGTGCCTGCCACGGCCTGCTTGACCTGAGTGGCGGTGTATTCGGCGATTTCCAGGCTTTCCTCGGCCCCCGCCACGATCGCCGCGCCACGGGCCTGGCCCAGTTTCAGGGCCGAGTCGGCATTACGCGCCATGAACACCTTTTCAATGCCCATGGTCACCGGACCGTAGGTCTGAATGACCTCACGAACCCCGCGATAGACGATTTGCAGCCGCTCATGCAGCTCGCCGGCACCCGTGCGAATACAGCCCGAAGCCACATACACGCAGCCCCGCCCGGTATCACGTACCACGCCGTAACCGGTGATGCGCGAACCCGGGTCGATACCAAGAATAAGAGTCATAACGCCTGCAAAGAGAAATTCGGTTGCCTAAGGTAACGCTGGGAGAAGCTGGAGAAACAAAAAATCGCAGCCTTCGACAGCTCCCCTACAGGTACAGCGTAACCCTGTGTGTAAAGGGGGGAAACCGCCGAGGGCTGCGATCTTTTATCGTGCTATCAGCATCAGCCGAGTTGCTCGGCCACCGACTGGGGAATATCTGCGTTGGAGTAGACGTTCTGCACATCGTCCAGGTCTTCGAGCATGTCGATCAGCTTGAGGATCTTCTCGGCGCCTTCCAGGTCCAGCTCGGCGCTGGTGGTCGGCTGCATGACGATCTCCGCGTCGTCGCCCTTGAAACCGGCCTCTTCGAGTGCGTTACGTACCGCATAGAAGCCAGTGAACGAGGTAAACACATCGATCGAGCCGTCTTCGTGAACAACCACGTCATCGGCGTCGGCCTCCAACGCTGCATCGGTCAGTGCGTCCTCATCGACGCCCGGTGCAAAGCTGATCTGCCCCTTGCGTTCGAACAGATACGCCACCGAACCGTCGGTACCCAGGTTGCCGCCACATTTGCTGAACGCATGGCGCACGGCCGCTGCAGTACGGTTGCGGTTGTCGGTCATGCACTCGACCATCACCGCCACACCGCCCGGGCCATAACCCTCATAGGTCAGCTCTTCGACGTTGTCGGCTTCAGTCGCACCCGCGCCACGAGCGATGGCGCGATCAATGATGTCGCGGCTCATGTTGGCGCCCAGGGCCTTGTCCAGGGCCAGGCGCAGACGCGGGTTGGAACCGGGATCGCCACCGCCCTGGCGAGCGGCGACCGTCAGCTCACGAATCCACTTGGTGAAAATCTTGCCTCTCTTGGCATCCTGACGCTCTTTGCGGTGCTTGATGTTCGCCCACTTGGAATGACCTGCCATAACGCGCTCCAAATTCTCTTTGAAACATTGCCCGCAACACCTGTAACGGCGGGCGGGCAACAAATATCTCGACCCAATAGAAAAAGGCGCATCCGAAGATGCGCCTTCAGGTCGACCTTACTCAGCCTTTGGCTGTTCGCGCAGGCGGATGTGCAGCTCGCGCAGCGCCTTGGCGTCGACCAGGCCAGGAGCCTGGGTCATCACGCAAGCGGCGCTCTGGGTTTTCGGGAAGGCAATCACTTCACGGATCGACTGGGCGCCGGTCATCAGCATCACCAGACGGTCCAGGCCGAACGCCAGGCCGCCGTGCGGCGGTGCGCCGTACTTCAGGGCGTCCAGCAGGAAGCCGAACTTCTCTTCCTGTTCCGCTTCATCGATGCCCAGCAGACGGAAGACCGCCTGTTGCATTTCCTTGCGGTGGATACGGATCGAACCGCCACCCAGCTCGGTGCCGTTGAGCACCATGTCGTAGGCACGGGACAGCGCGGTCGCCGGGTTGGCTTCCAGCTCTTCCGGCGAGCACTTCGGCGCGGTGAACGGGTGGTGCAGCGCGGTGAAGCTGCCGTCTTCGTTTTCTTCGAACATCGGGAAGTCGACGACCCACAGCGGAGCCCATTCGCAGGTCAGCAGGTTCAGGTCGTGACCGAGCTTGATCCGCAGCGCGCCCAGGGCCTCGCTGACGATCTTGGCCTTGTCGGCGCCGAAGAACACGATGTCGCCGTCGACCGCCCCCACGCGATCGAGGATCACGTTCAGGTTGGCTTCCGGGATGTTCTTGACGATTGGAGACTGCAGACCGTCAACGCCATTGGCGCGTTCGTTGACCTTGATGTAGGCCAGGCCCTTGGCACCGTAGATGCCGACGAACTTGGTGTAGTCGTCGATCTGCTTGCGCGGCATGCTCGCCCCGCCAGGAACGCGCAAGGCGGCGATACGGCATTTCGGGTCGTTGGCCGGGCCGCTGAACACCTTGAATTCGACTTCCTTGAGCTGGTCGGCAACGTCCACCAGTTCCAGCGGGATACGCAGGTCCGGCTTGTCGGAACCGTAGCGACGCATGGCCTCTTCAAAGGTCATGTGCGGGAATTCGCCGAATTCCAGATCCAGCACTTCCTTGAACAGGTTGCGGATCATGCCTTCGGTCAGGCCCATGATGTCTTTTTCATCGAGGAAGCTGGTTTCGATGTCGATCTGAGTGAACTCAGGCTGACGGTCGGCACGCAGGTCTTCGTCGCGGAAGCATTTGGCGATCTGGTAGTAGCGGTCGAAGCCGGCGACCATCAGCAACTGCTTGAACAGCTGTGGCGACTGCGGCAGAGCGAAGAAGCTGCCGGCGTGGGTACGGCTCGGCACCAGATAGTCACGCGCGCCTTCAGGGGTGGCACGGGTCAGGATCGGGGTTTCGACGTCGAGGAAACCGTTCTCGTCCAGGTAGCGACGGATGCTGGTGGTCATGCGCGAGCGCAGACGCAGCTTCTCGGCCATTTCCGGACGGCGCAGGTCGATGAAGCGATAGCGCAGGCGGGTTTCTTCGCCCACGTCGGAGTATTCGTTGAGTGGGAACGGCGGGGTTTCCGCTTCGTTCAGCACTTCCAGCTCGTAGCCCAGGACTTCGATCATGCCCGAAGCCATGTTGGCGTTGCCGGCACCGGCTGGACGCAGGCGTACCTTGCCGGTGATCTTGACCACGTATTCGCTGCGCACCCGGTCGGCGGCGGCGAAGGTTTCAGCGCGGTCCGGGTCGAACACCACCTGGGCCAGACCTTCACGATCACGGATATCGAGGAAGATCACCCCGCCATGGTCGCGACGACGGTGGACCCATCCGCAAAGGGTAACTTCCTGACCTTCCAGGCTTTCGTTCAGTTGGCCGCAATAATGGCTGCGCATCATGGTAGTGGTTTCACTTCTCGTAATTCGAAATTCGGTGGGAGGCCTTGCGCACCTCGGGGTACCGGATAATGCAAGAGCTCGCGCGTGTCGTTCAACTTAATCAGCTTTGTCGCCACCGGCCAGGTTCTTCTTGGCGCCGGTCTTGAAGTCGGTCTCATACCAGCCCGAACCGCTGAGGCGGAAACCTGGCATGGACAGCATTTTTTTCAGCTCGGGCGCCTGGCAGGCAGGGCAATCGACCAACGCAGGCGCGCTGATCTTTTGAATGGCTTCCAGCTGATGACCACAGGAAGCACATTGGTAGTCGTACATGGGCATGAGAGCGTCTCGGCGTACTTAACGTCTGGCTTAACCCGTGCCGAGGCCCGGGTTATATAGCAAAGGGCGGGATTATATCCATTAAATCGGCCCTGTGCAGCCGTATGACGGCACCGATAGACCACCGCCCACCGAAACAAAGCCAGCGCCCCACTGCCATGCCCCAACCATCGGGCCTGAGGGCGAACCGCCATGATCGGACGACAAGTCATGCCCCATAAAGGCAAATGGCGCCGATAACGGCGCCATTCGGTCTGCGGGATTATTGCTCGCTCAACAGCGAGCGCAGCATCCACGCGGTTTTCTCATGCACCTGCATCCGCTGGGTCAGCAGGTCCGCGGTGGGTTCGTCGCTGACCTTGTCGATGATCGGAAAAATGCCACGGGCAGTACGAGTCACCGCTTCCTGCCCCGCCACCAGTTGCTTGATCATCTCATCGGCGCTTGGCACGCCCTCTTCTTCCTTGATCGAAGAAAGACGCGCGTAGATGGAATAGGCGCCTGGCGCCGGGAACCCCAGGGCGCGGATACGCTCGGCGATCAGGTCCACCGCCAGCGCCAGTTCGTTGTACTGCTCTTCGAACATCAGGTGCAGCGTACGGAACTGCGGCCCCGTGACGTTCCAGTGGAAATTATGGGTCTTCAGATACAGCACATAAGTATCTGAAAGCAGGCGAGAGAGCCCCTCCACGATGGATTTGCGATCTTCTGCGCTGATACCGATATCGATTGCCATGTCTATCTCCGTTAGCACATTGAATTCAATAGGTCAGGTACCGGACCACTCTAGCAAGACTGCCCTGCACCCGCAGCCCGGGATTGCCCGAGACCGTGCGACAGATTGCCCCTCGAGCGGGCGACCAGTACCTGCAAGAAAGCCCACGCGAGTTGTGACCCGCCCGAGAAGCCGCCGTTCCCGATTTTTTAGGTGCCGGCTCTCTAGAACAAGGCTTTGCCCGATAGTCCGGTATTCCCTCAGGACAATCAGGACTTTCGCCCTCCACCCGGCCACAGCACCTGATTTGAGAAGGCCTGGGCTTTGCTGTTAAATAGAGGCCGTGTCGCTGTTGCCTATTTCTCGGCCTCAGCGCATAGGCTGATCCCGCGCACGTGCTCACCGCCTCCCATTGTTCAGAAGCGAACCGTGCACGCTCAGCTCTTCCTTGTGATCCGTCTTAACGTGAGTTCATTAAAATGTTGAAAATCGTCCACCTGCTAACGGGCGCAGCAGCCTTGCTGCTGTCCTTTATCCCTAGCCTGCGATCCGAAGCCGTTCCCTTCCTGCAACAACCCGATGCTCTTTACCTGGCCTTTTTCGGCCTGCTCAACCTGACACTGGCTCCGGTTATCCCCTACTGGAACAAAGGCCCGCGTCACCAACTGCAAAACCTGGTCAGCGCGCTTCTGGTGCTGGCGGTGGTCTTGCAGACCTTGACCCTGCTGGCACCGATGCCGGTTATCGCAGGTCAACCGGCTGTGCTGTTCAGCCTGGTGACCGCGGCGATTGCCGTTCTTCTGCACCTGGCCGTCAGCTTCTACAAATCGTCTCCTTCGGCGAACACTTCGCAAACCTACGACATGAGCAATCGCGATACCGGCACCGTCAAGTGGTTCAACACTTCGAAGGGGTTCGGCTTCATCTCTCGCGATTCCGGCGATGACATCTTCGTGCATTTCCGCGCCATCCGTGGCGAAGGTCACCGCGTCCTGGTGGAAGGCCAGCGCGTGGAGTTCTCCGTCATGAATCGTGACAAGGGCCTGCAAGCCGAAGACGTGATTGCGGCATTGCCACGCCGCTGATTCACGCCCATAAAAAAACCGCGACGCAGCCAGGCTGCTCGCGGTTTTTTATTGCCTGGACGGCAGACCGTCCGGCGCTCAGTAATGTGGCGGCGGAGCCTCTTCTTCGAATGACTCGAACTGCCCCACCATTTCCTCCTGACGCTTGAGCAAAGCGGCCATCTGCAACTGCAGGCGCTCGACCACCCGCTGCTGCCCTACCAGCACATCGTTCAGGGCTTGAATGGTGTCATCCTGAAAAGCCAATCGGCTTTCCAGATCGGTTACCCGCTCTTCCAGGCTCATGACTCAGCCCTCCAGAAACTTGAAATCATCGGTCAGGACCAGTCGTAACCGCTCACGAATCACGGCCACCTGTTCGGCGTCATAGGGCTTGGCAGGCAGCTTGCCCCATACCGGAGCAGGCCAGGCCGCGTCGTCGCGCTTGCGAACGATAACGTGCATGTGCAACTGGCTGACGACATTACCCAGAGTCGCCACATTCAACTTATCCGCATCGAACGAGTCTTTAAGCAACTCCGCCAGCGCCGTGGTTTCTCGCCATAGTTGCTGCTGGTCCGCGTCATCCAGTTGAAACAACTCGCTGATATCTTCCCGGCGCGGTACCAGGATGAACCACGGGTAATTGGAATCGTTGGACAACAGCAGCCGGCAAAGGGGGAAGTCCCCAATGGGCAATGTGTCTTGTTGAAGTCGTGGATCTAAAGCGAACACCGCGTGCACTCCCGCTCAGCTCATCAAGTTTCAGCTTAGCGAACGCCATGACCGGCTGCCCGCCAAGCGACAGAACGGCAGCATACCTGCGAAAGCTCTTGCGTTCATCGCTCTGCTGCGCAGATCCGCCTCAACACTCATCCTAGATGCCACACGTCAGAGCGCCCCGGCCTGGAACATTTTCCAGCGGGCTGCACCATGACAGAACGAAGCTCATAAAAAACAAGGAGAAAACCGCTAAAGAGCCCCTTCCCTGCGCATTCTTCCAGTGCCCGACGCCGGATGACTATTGAGCTGCATCAAGAAACTTTTGCACCAAAATCTCACAGTGCGTCTACGCTCAGTGCGTTGACCATCCGCCATCTACTCACTCACCAGGGTGAACCGGTAACGTTTTGGAATGGCATGCGTTTTTTTCAAGGAGCAACACCAGGAGGACAGGGAACGTCAAGCCCAAACAAAACGACCTTAAAACCACTGTTTTATGCGGTTTTTACAGCCTGAAGGGCGATCACCGAAAAAAAATCGGTGCCTTCGCGTTTTGTGCACGCTTGTTGCATTCACACTCATATTGTCCCAGGGAGAAGCCATCGGAAAACGGCCTTTCCTGAGACTAATAACAATAGTGGCAAGGCTGCCCCATGGAGATTTGACTGCTTGACCAAAGTTCTTTTTGTTCCAGGTTCAAGCCTTCGAAAACAGCGCTGAAGTTGTCAGTCCGGATACATGCGGACTGCGGATTTGCGACATTGATCGAGCATTTTGCGACAGGGTCGTAAAGAAGCTGAAAGGACTGATACGCAAGTATCGCCAACATTGTCGGCGTGATATAAGTTTGCGCCGACACAAAAAGAAAGAGCCGCCCAGATAATAAAACAGGTGGGACGGCAGTACTCTTCTAAAAACCAAAGGAGCAAATCACGATGCGCGTGATGAAGTGGAGCATGATCGCACTGGCAGTAGCTGCAGCCGGTACGCAAGTGGCTATGGCCGAACCTTTTGTTGGCAACCAGGCCGACGCTAAAGGTTTCGTTGAAGACAGCAAGCTCGACCTGCTGCTTCGCAACTACTACTACAACCGTAACAAGACCGGCTACCACAACCGTGACGACAAAGACTGGACCCAAGGCTTCCATGGTGTCTTCAAGTCCGGTTACACCCAAGGTACTGTCGGTGTTGGTGTTGATGCCTTCGGCTACTTGGGCATCAAACTGGACGGTGAAGACCGTTACTCCGGTTCGGGCAACTTGAGCACCGACAGTGAAGGTCATAACCACGACAGCTTCGGTAAAGCCGGTGCGGCAGCGAAGTTCCGCATCTCCAAGACCGAGCTGAAAATCGGCGACATGCAGCCTTCCACCAGCCCAGTGTTCGCCGTAGGCGGTTCTCGTCTGCTGCCTCAAACTGCGAGCGGCATCCAACTGCAGAGCAGCGAACTCGAAGGTCTCGATCTCGAGGCTGGTCATTTCTACTCGGCTTCCAGCCAGGACGAAATGAACCGCGACGGTGAGTTGCATGCTAATTACGCCAGTTCTGACAAACTTGCTGTCACCTCCAACAGCATGAACTATATCGGCGGCAAGTATGCGATCACCCCTGAACTGAGCGCTTCGCTCTATGGTGGCAAACTGGAAGACGTCTGGAACCAGTACTACGCCAACCTGAACTACACCATTCCACTGGGCGGCGACCAGTCGATCAACCTGGACGGTAACATCTACCGCACCACCGATACTGGCAAAGCCAAAGCTGGTGATATCAGCAACACCACCTACTCGCTGGCAGCAGCCTACTCGTTCCTGAAGGCGCACACCCTTACCCTGGGCTTCCAGAAGGTCAACGGTGACACTCCGTTCGACTATATCGGTGTGGGTGACAACAACCGCGGTGGCGACTCGATCTTCCTCGCCAACTCCATCCAATACTCCGACTTCAACGGCCCAGGCGAGAAATCGGTACAGGCTCGTTATGACCTGAAGATGGCTGAATACGGCGTTCCAGGCCTGAGCTTCATGGCCCGCTACGTAAAAGGCTGGGACATCGACGGCACCAAGATGGACATTGACAGCCCATACCGCAACTACGGTTACGGTGAAGATGGCAAACACCACGAAACCAACCTGGAAGCCAAGTACGTCATCCAGACTGGCCCAGCCAAAGACCTGTCGTTCCGCGCTCGTCAAGCCTGGCACACTGCTAACGCAGATCAGGCCGAAGGCGATATCTCCGAGTTCCGCCTGATCGTCGACTACCCACTGTCGATCTTGTAATAGCGGTTACTTAGCGAGTAATAAAAAAGGCCCATCATTCGATGGGCCTTTTTATTGGGGCTGGCAATTCGCTGAATCTTCGGTTATCGACAGTTATTGTTACAACCATGTTTCAAACATTTTCCAGCGAGTACCGCGTTAAAAGCCTGACCACTCGATCAGACTTTTAACCCCCCCCCCGCTACTGACTCAAACAGCCGCTTCCTGAACCACACGAATCACTCGCTGTGGAAACGGAATATCGATACCCGCTTCCTTCAAGCGATCACGGGACAACTCGTTGAAGCGGAACATCACGTCCCAGTAGTCGGCAGTCTTCACCCAGACACGCAGCGAAAGGGTAATGGCGCTGTCACCCAGCATGGAAACCACCGCCACTGGCTCCGGATCGGCCAGCACGCGCTCGTCCTTGGCCAGGTCCAGCAGGACCTCACGGGCCTTTTGCAGGTCAGCCTCGTAGTTCACGCCGACATCGAAGATCACTTTGCGGGTCAGCTGGCGGTTGTGGTTGGTGATGATGCCGTTGGACAGGTTGCCGTTAGGCACGATGACGGTCTTGTTGTCGCCGGTACGCAGCACCGTGTGGAATATCTGGATGCTGTCGACCGTGCCGCTGATGCCCTGGGCTTCGATCACGTCACCGATGCGGAATGGACGGAACAGCAGGATCAGCACGCCACCGGCGAAGTTGGCCAGGCTGCCTTGCAAGGCCAGGCCGATGGCCAGGCCCGCCGCACCGATCGCGGCAACGAACGAAGTGGTTTCGACACCGATCATCGAGGCCACGCTGACAATCAGCAGCACCTTGAGAATGACGTTCGCCAGGCTGCTGATAAAACCCTGTAAGGCCTGGTCGGCATTACGCAGCGCCAGCAACTTGCCGACTTTTTGCGTCAGACTGTTGATCAGCCACCAGCCAATGGCCAGGGTAATGACGGCCAGCAGTACCCGACTGCCGTATTCCATGATCATCGGAATCCAGGCTTGGGAAGCCTTGACCAGGTTGTCCACTTCAGCATTCAAATCCATCTATCTCTCCTGATTCCCGACTGCCGGGCACACAAAAAACAAGGGCAGAACGAGTAGCTTTATAAAGGCTCAATCGTTTCTGCCCACTACTCGGGCCTCGGACGCCAATAAGCTCGCGAGGTTCCCGAAAAATCCGATCAGTCGCGGAAGTTGTTGAATTGCAGCGGCATGCCGAACTCTTTCGCGCGCAGGGCGGCGATGGCTTCCTGCAGATCGTCGCGCTTCTTGCCGGTCACCCGTACCTGCTCGCCCTGGATCGCAGCCTGGACCTTCAGCTTGGCGTCCTTGATATGGGCAACGATCTTTTTCGCCAGCTCTTTGTCGATGCCTTCCTTGAGGGTCGCTTCCTGCTTCATCACCTTGCCCGAAGCGTAAGCGTCCTTGACCTCGAGGCACTGCACATCGATCTTGCGCTTGACCAGGGCCAGCTTGAGGATCTCGATCATCGCTTCCAGCTGGAACTCAGCTTCAGCGGTGAGGTTGACGGTGAGTTCCTTTTCCTTGAACTCGAAGCTGCCCTTGCCCTTCAAGTCATAGCGGCGGTCCAGCTCCTTGACGGCGTTTTCCACGGCGTTGGTGACTTCGTGTTTGTCCAGTTCGGATACCACGTCAAACGACGGCATGTAATTTCTCCAATAAAAAAGGGGCGCAGCTCGATAAAGATGGAGCACGCCCGGTTTGCGGTTAAAATCCGGGCTCATTATAACGGGTCTTTCCCCTCCTTCACTGCGAGCCGCGCATGCGCCTGCCAAACCGAGCACCACGCTGATGTCGACTACCTGGCACATTCTGGGCGCAGGCAGCCTCGGCACCCTCTGGGCGACACGCCTGGCGCGGGCCGGCTTGCCGGTACGCCTGATCCTGCGCGACCAGGCTCGCCTGCAGGCCTATCAGGCCGCGGGCGGACTGACGCTGGTGGAACAGGGACAGGCCAGTTTCCATGCCATTCCCGGCGAAACCGTCGACAGCCCTGAGCCCATTGCCCGCCTGCTGGTGGCCTGCAAGGCCTATGACGCGCAACAGGCCGTCAGCCAGCTGGCCACGCGCCTGACGCCCGATGCCGAACTGATCCTGCTGCAGAACGGTCTGGGCAGCCAGGACGCCGTGGCCGCCCAGGTGCCGCAGGCCCGCTGCATTTATGCCTCGAGTACCGAAGGCGCCTTTCGCGACGGCGACTGGCGCGTGGTGTTCGCCGGCCATGGCTACACCTGGCTGGGGGACGCCAGCCACCCCACCGCACCCTTCTGGCTCGACGACCTGAGCGCCAGCGGCATTCCCCATGAATGGAGCGCGGACATCCTGACCCGCCTCTGGCGCAAGCTGGCGCTCAACTGCGCGATCAATCCCCTGACGGTCCTGCATGACTGCCGCAACGGTGGCCTGCTGCAGCATCATTGCGAAGTGGCGATGCTGTGCGTCGAGCTGAGCGAACTGCTGGAACGCTGCGGCCAGCCCGCCGCGGCCGAGAACCTGCAGCAGGAGGTGGAGCGGGTGATCCAGGCGACCGCCGCCAACTATTCCTCCATGTACCAGGACGTCGCCAGCCGGCGCAGGACCGAAATCAGCTACTTATTGGGGCATGCCTGTGACGTTGCCGCCAGGCACCAGTTGCACCTGCCCAACCTCAGCCGCCTGCGCCGGCTATTGGTGGAACACCTGCAACAGCGCGGATTGCCCAGCGACTGAGCAGCGGCTACGCTGCCCACGTGTTCCTCTCTAGCGACGTCCCCGATGCCATTGCGCCAGCGCCTTGAAAACCTGCCGGTCGGCCAAAAACTGCTGGCCGCCTTGCTCGTCCTGCTGATTACCGTACTGCTGGTCGCCAACCTGACCTTCATCAGCGCCGCCTACTGGATCTCCCAGGAAAGCATGGCGCCGCAAGCCTTGCAGACCATCGGAAGGCTGGTATCCAACCCGACCCTGGCCGCGCAGGCGCTGGATTCGCCACAAAACGCCGAGAAGCTGCTCAACGAACTCAACAGCTACTCTCCCCTGCGCGCCGCAGCGATCTATGACGGCAAGGGCACGCGCCTGGCCCAGTTGCAACATGGCGAACGCCTGAGCCTGCCGGAGCGCTATCGGCATATCGAAGCCTGGCAACTGACCGAATTTCGCAGCAACCAGATCATCACCCTACCCCGCGCCGGCCAGCCCCCCGGCCATCTGTTGCTGGTGGCCAGCAGCGAACTGCCGATGGCCTTCTACACCGGCACCCTGACCGCGAGCCTGGGTATCCTGATCTTCAGTGTGCTGCTGTGGTTGATCATTGCCCGGCAGATCAAACGGCTGATCACCCAACCCATCCACCAGTTGGAAGAACTGTCCCGGCAAGTGACCCGCGAAGAGAACTATTCCCTGCGCGCCGCCCGCGGCAACCGCGATGAAATCGGCAGCCTGGCCGAGGCTTTCAATACCATGCTGTCGCGCATCGAGGCGCGAGAGCAGCAACTCAAGCGCGCCCGCGACGACTCCCAGGCGGCCTATGACCAGGCCCAGGGCCTGGCCGAAGAAACCCGCCACACCAACCGCAAGCTGGAACTGGAAGTCCAGGTGCGCAGCAAGATCGAAAAGAAACTCACCGGTTTTCAGAACTACCTCAACAGCATCATCGACTCGATGCCCTCGGCCCTGATCGCCCTGGACGAGCAGCTCTATGTCACCCAATGGAACCAGGAGGCCAGCGCCCTCTCCGGCACGCGCCTGGACGAAGCGCTGAACCAGCCGATCTTCCTCGCCTTCGAACCGCTCAAGCCGTTCCTGCCGCAACTCAAGGAAACCGTGGAGCAGCATACGGTCACCAAGGTCGAGCGGGTCACCTGGGTCAAGGACGACGAGGCCCGGCATTACGCCCTTACCTTCTACCCGCTGATGGGCGGTGCCGGGCGCGGCGTGGTGATCCGGATCGACGACATCACCCAGCGCCTGTCCCTGGAAGAAATGATGGTGCAGTCGGAAAAAATGCTCTCCGTCGGTGGCCTGGCCGCCGGCATGGCTCACGAAATCAACAACCCGCTGGGAGCGATCCTGCACAACGTGCAGAACATTCGTCGGCGCCTGTCACCCGATCTGCCAAAGAACCTGGAGCATGCCGAGCAGTTGGGCATCGAACTGGAAACCGTCAACCATTACCTGCAGAGCCGCGAAGTGCCGCAACTGCTCGACGGCATCCAGCAGGCCGGCGCCCGGGCGGCGAAGATCGTGACCCATATGCTCAGCTTCAGCCGGCGCAGCAACCGACAGATGGCACCCTGCGACCTGCCGGCACTGATCGACCAGGCCGTGGAGATTGCCGGCAACGACTTCGACCTGGCCATAGGCTTCGACTTCAAGGGCCAGGCCATCATCCGCCAGTTCGACCCGCAACTGGGGCCGGTGCCCGGTACCGCCAACGAACTGGAGCAGGTCCTGCTCAACCTGCTGAAAAACGCCGCCCAGGCCATTCACCAGCGGGTAGACGACAGCGAACCCGGGCGTATTATTCTGCGCACCCGGCTGAACCCGCCCTGGGCGGAAATCCAGGTCGAGGACAACGGCATCGGCATGAGCGAAAACGTGCGCAAACGGACCTTCGAGCCGTTCTTCACCACCAAGGAAATCGGCCAGGGCACCGGCCTTGGGCTGTCGGTTTCGTACTTCATCATCACCAACAATCACAAAGGCCAGATGGAAGTGCAGTCGACGCAGGGCCAGGGCACATGCTTCACCTTGCGTTTGCCACTGGCGGGCAGTCAGCCGCCACCACTGGAACATCCCCCACTGGAGAGGTAGGCATGGGCTTTCGCTTGTCGAAGATTTACACCCGCACCGGCGACAAAGGCGAAACCGGGCTGGGTGACGGGCGCCGGGTTCCCAAGGACCATCCGCGGGTCGAGGCCATCGGCGAAGTCGATACGCTGAACAGCCAGCTCGGGCTGCTCCTGGCCGGGCTGATTGAACAGCGCACCGAGCATCCGGGTTTGCAGGAGCTGATCGATGTCCTGGCGCCCTGCCAGCACCGCCTCTTCGACCTGGGTGGTGAGTTGGCCATGCCGGTGTATCAGGCACTGAATGCCACGGAAGTCGAACGCCTGGAAGCAGCTATCGATACCTGGAACGAAGAGTTGGGGCCGCTGGAGAATTTCATTTTGCCCGGCGGTTCGGCCTTGATCGCCCAGGCTCATGTTTGCCGCAGCCTGGCGCGCAGTGCCGAGCGACGTTGCCAGCACTTGAATGCCGTGGAACCGCTGGAGGGGGTCGGCCTGGCCTACATCAATCGCCTGTCCGACTTGCTGTTCGTGGCGGCGCGCCTGATTGCCAAGCGCCAGGGGATCGCCGAGATTCTCTGGCAGGCGGCGGCGAAACCCGAATAGCAGGCGGCTTTACCCTCCCTGATCGCCAGCAAGCCCGCTCCTGCAGCTTATGCGGGAGCGAACCGGCCGGTGGCTGGCCTCAGGGCCAGAACGCGCGAATCCCCGCCACCCCTTGCGCCCCGGCCTGCCAGGCCTGCTCGCGCTGGTCCGGACCGACGCCGCCCAGCAGGTACACCGGCTTGTTGAAACCGCTGATCAGTCGGGCGGCCTGCTCCCAACCCAGCGGCTGCGCATCAGGGTGGGTCTGGGTCGGCTGGACCGGCGACAGCGTCACGAAGTCCACATCCATCTGCTGCGCCAAGGACAGCTCTTCAGCGTCATGACAGGACGCCGCCAGCCAGCGCTCCTTGCCAAAGGGACGCCCGGCGCTGGCGTATTTGCGCAACTGCGCCGAGGTGATATGCCAGCCCGCCGAGGGGAAATCCCCCAACCATTCGAACGGCCCCTTGAGCATCAACTGCGCCTTGCCCGCGCACAGGCCGACTGCATCCACCGCCAGGTCGCGGTATTGCGGGTCGTAGCCATTGGGCGCACGTAGCTGGATCAACCTGCTGCCACCGGCAATGGCTTTCTGCATACCCCGCAACAACGCCGGTGTTTCCAACCCTTCCGGGGTGATCAGGTATTCGCTCGGCAAGCGCGCTGCCGCCACGATCGGCTGGTTGGCCGCCGGGAACTCGTAGTTCTCCAGCTCGCGGGCCGTGACCCAGGCCAAAGGCTGGCCCTCGGCGCCATGGGGCTCGCCGGTAAAGGCGGAAACTTCCCAGACATCCAGCAACACCTGCTTGTCCGGGTAGTCATGCTGCACCTTGATCAATGGCCGCGCCCGGGACACCAGAATGCCCAGCTCTTCCTGCAGCTCACGGGTCAGCGCCGCTTCCACCGCCTCGTCCGCTTCGACCTTGCCGCCGGGAAACTCCCAGAGGCCGCCCTGATGCTGGGTATCGGCACGTCGGGCAATCAGGATCCTGCCGTCGGTATCACGGATAACGGCCGCCGCCACATGTACTCGTTTCACCGCACTACTTCCTCTAAACCGGCTTTCTGCCAGGCCTTGAAGGCTGGCCATTGATAGATCGTTTCAACATAGGCTGCATCGACAGCCGGCAGCGCCACCCGATAGGTGCGCAGGCGCACGGCGATCGGCGCAAAAAAGGCGTCCGCCAGGCTGACCCGGCCAAACAGGAAAGGTCCTGGCTCGGTCGCGGCCGCGCGACACTCGGCCCACAAGGCCAGCATCCGCTCGATATCGGCCTGGGCTTCGGGTGGCATGGGCGACAGCGCGGCATCGCGGCTCAGGTCGAACGGCAGGTTGCCGCGCAGGCCGAAGAAACCACTGTGCATCTGCGCACAGGCGGAGCGGGCCTGGGCACGGGCGGCCACATCGCGCGGCCAGAGCTCGGCCTCGGGGAAACGCTCGACCAGGTATTCGGCAATCGCCAGAGAATCGGCGATGGTGCCGTGTTCGGTCTTCAGCAACGGGACTTTGCCGGTAGGCGAATGCTTGAGAATCAGCTCGCGGGTATCGGGCTGGTTCAGCTTGATCAGTTCTTCGGTGTAAGTCGCGCCGGCCAGCTCAAGCGCCAGGGCGGCGCGCAGCGACCAGGAGGAATAGAGTTTGTCGCCGATGATCAGGTGAAGATTCATGTCGGGCACCTTTCAGAGGAGATGGAGGCCCGGGGCCTCCATCGCGAGCAGGCTCGCTCCTACACGTGATGCGTCGCGTCCATGTAGAAGCGAGTAGCGGTGTATCAGGTACGGTATTCCGCGTTGATTTTCACGTACTCGTGGGACAGGTCGGTGGTCCAGATGGTTTCGCTGCAATCACCGCGTCCCAGCTCGATGCGGATGGTGATTTCTTCCTGCTGCATCACCGCCGCGCCCTGGGCTTCGGTGTAGCTGGCGGCACGCGCGCCACGGCTGGCGATACAGACTTCGCCGAGGAAAACGTCGATCTTGCTCACATCCAGGTCCGGCACGCCGGCACGACCGACAGCGGCCAGGATACGCCCCCAGTTCGGGTCGGACGCGAACAGCGCGGTCTTGATCAGCGGCGAATGGGCCACGGTGTAGCCGACATCCAGGCACTCCTGGTGATTGCCGCCGCCGTTGACTTCGACCGTGACGAACTTGGTCGCCCCTTCGCCGTCACGCACGATGGCCTGGGCCACGTCCATGCACACTTCGAATACCGCCTGCTTCAGCGCGGCGAACAACGGGCCGCTGGCCTCGGTGATTTCCGGCAGGGCCGCCTGGCCGGTGGCGATCAGCATGCAGCAGTCGTTGGTGGAAGTATCGCCGTCGATGGTGATGCGGTTGAACGACTTGTTGGCACCGTCCAGCAGCAGGTTCTGCAGCACTTCACGGGAGACTTTTGCGTCAGTGGCGATGTAGCCGAGCATGGTCGCCATGTTCGGACGAATCATGCCCGCGCCCTTGCTGATACCAGTGACAGTGATGGTCACGCCGTCGTGCTGGAATTGGCGGCTGGCCCCCTTGGGCAGGGTGTCGGTGGTCATGATGCCGGTAGCGGCGGCGGCCCAGTTGTCCACGGACAGGTCGTCCAGCGCAGCCTGCAGCGCGCCTTCGATCTTCTCGACCGGCAGCGGCTCACCGATGACCCCGGTGGAATACGGCAGCACGGCGCTGGCATCGACGCCCGTCAGTTCGGCCAGCTTGGCGCAGGTGCGGGTCGCGGCGGCCAAGCCAGGCTCACCGGTACCGGCGTTGGCGTTGCCGGTGTTGGTCAGCAGGTAGCGCACAGGGCCTTGTACACGCTGCTTGGCCAGGATCACCGGAGCGGCGCAGAACGCGTTCAAGGTGAACACGCCAGCCACCGTGGAACCTTCGGCACAGCGCATGACCACAACATCCTTACGCCCCGGGCGCTTGATGCCCGCCGAAGCGATACCGAGTTCAAAACCGGCAACCGGGTGCAACGTTGGCAAAGGACCAAGACCAACAGCCATGAATGCGCTCCTCTTTAACCTGATGTGTGCACTGCCATCGCGAAAGGCAGTGCGGCGAATGGAAAAACGCCGCGACGGCTGATGCCGGTCGCGGCGCGGGTATTTCAGTGTCTGGCGAAAATCTTAGTTGATCTGGCCGTGACAGTGCTTGTACTTCTTGCCCGAACCGCAGTAGCACAGTTCGTTGCGGCCCAGTTTCTGCTCGTTGCGTACCGGCGCGGAGGCCAGGGCCACGTCGACATCGACGCCCTCTTCCAGCGCTTCCGGCTGCTCAAGGCCCGGAGCTTCGGCGTGCTCGAACTGCATGCGCTGAGCCAGTGCCTCGGCTTCCTGGCGCAGGCGTGCCTCTTCCTCGATCGGATCCTCGCGACGAACCTGAACGTGCGACAGCACACGGATCGAGTCGCGCTTGATGGAATCCAGCAGTTCGGAGAACAGGGTGAAGGACTCGCGCTTGTATTCCTGTTTCGGGTTCTTCTGCGCATAACCACGCAGGTGAATACCGTGACGCAGGTGATCCATGGTCGACAGGTGGTCTTTCCACAGGTCGTCCAGGACGCGCAGGACGATTTGCTTCTCGAAGGTGCGCAGTGCTTCGGCACCGGCCTGGTCTTCTTTCTCGTTGTACGCCGCCACCAGCTCGTTCAGCAGCTTCTCGCGCAGGGTTTCTTCGTACAGGTGATCGTCTTCGTCGAGCCATTGCTGGATTGGCAGGGTCACACCGAAGTCGCTCTGCAACGCCGCTTCCAGACCGGCCACGTCCCACTGCTCAGGCAGCGATTGTGGAGGGATGTGCGCGCTGACGGTGGCGTTGAGCACGTCCTGGCGGAAGTCGGAGATGGTTTCGCCGATGTTGTCCGCGGCCAGCAACGTGTTACGCATGTGATAGATCACTTTACGCTGTTCGTTGTTGACGTCGTCGAACTCGAGCAGTTGCTTGCGGATGTCGAAGTTGCGGCCTTCTACCTTGCGCTGGGCCTTTTCGATCGCGTTGGTCACCATGCGGTGCTCGATCGCTTCGCCGGACTGCATGCCCAGGGCCTTCATGAAGTTCTTCACCCGGTCGGAGGCGAAGATGCGCATCAGGCTGTCTTCCAGGGACAGGTAGAAACGGCTGGAACCGGCGTCGCCCTGACGACCGGCACGACCACGCAGCTGGTTGTCGATACGGCGCGATTCGTGACGCTCGGATGCGATCACCTGCAGGCCGCCGGATTCCAGCACCTGCTGGTGACGCTTCTGCCAGTCGGCCTTGATCTGGGCAATCTGCTCAGGGGTCGGGTTTTCCAGGGAGGCGACTTCGACTTCCCAGTTACCGCCCAACAGGATGTCGGTACCGCGACCGGCCATGTTGGTGGCGATGGTCAGGGCACCCGGACGGCCGGCCTGGGCAATGATTTCCGCTTCTTTTTCGTGGAACTTGGCGTTCAGGACCTTGTGCTCGATGCCTTCCTTCTGGAGCAGATTGGACATGTGCTCGGAAGTTTCGATGGTCGCGGTGCCCACCAGAACCGGACGGCCCTGGGTCATGCATTCCTTGATGTCGTTGATGATCGCGGCGTATTTCTCGTCCGCGGTCAGGAACACCAGGTCGTTGTAGTCTTTACGCGCCAGCGGCTTGTTCGGCGGGATGACCATCACCTGCAGACCGTAGATCTGATGGAACTCGAAGGCTTCGGTATCCGCGGTACCGGTCATGCCGGACAGCTTGGTGTACAGACGGAAGTAGTTCTGGAAGGTGGTCGACGCCAGGGTCTGGCTTTCGGCCTGGATGTTGAGGTTTTCCTTGGCTTCGATGGCCTGGTGCAGGCCTTCGGACAGACGGCGGCCCGGCATGGTACGACCGGTGTGCTCGTCCACCAGGACCACCTGGCCATCCTGGACGATGTACTCGACGTTGCGGTTGAACAGCTTGTGCGCGCGCAGACCGGCATACACGTGGGTCAGCAGGCCCAGGTTGTGCGCCGAGTACAGGCTCTCGCCTTCCGCCAGCAGGCCGACCTGGGTCAGCATCTCTTCGATGAACTGGTGACCGGCTTCGTTGAGCTCGACCTGGCGGGTCTTCTCGTCGACGGTGAAGTGACCGGCCTTGGTGACCTCGCCTTCCACTTCCTCGATGTGCTGCTCAAGGCGCGGGATCAGCTTGTTGATCTCGGTGTAGAGCTTGGAGCTGTCTTCGGCCTGGCCGGAGATGATCAGCGGGGTACGGGCCTCGTCGATCAGGATCGAGTCGACTTCGTCGATCACGGCAAAATTGAGCTCGCGCTGGAACTTGTCTTCCATGCTGAAAGCCATGTTGTCGCGCAGGTAGTCGAAACCGAATTCGTTGTTGGTGCCGTAGGTGATGTCGGCGGCGTAGGCAGCGCGCTTCTCTTCCGGCGGCTGGAACGGCGTGACCACGCCGACCGTCAGGCCGAGGAATTCATAGAGCGGGCGCATCCAGTTGGCGTCGCGGCGGGCCAGATAGTCGTTCACCGTAACCACGTGCACGCCCTTGCCGGACAGCGCGTTGAGGTAAACGCCCAGTGTTGCCACCAGGGTCTTGCCTTCACCGGTACGCATTTCGGCGATCTTGCCTTCATGCAAGGTCATGCCGCCGATCAACTGTACGTCGAAGTGGCGCATACCCATGACCCGCTTGCCGGCTTCGCGGGCGACCGCAAAGGCTTCGGGAAGCAGTTTGTCGAGGGATTCACCTTTGGCTATGCGGGCCTTGAACTCTGCAGTCTTGGCGCGCAACTGATCGTCCGAAAGGGCCACCATTTGCTCTTCGAAGGCATTGACGATCTGTACCGTCTTGAGCATGCGTTTGACTTCACGCTCGTTCTTGCTTCCAAAAAGTTTCTTTAACAAAGGCGCAAACATATCGGCAGGATCTTCCACACATAGGGATGGAGGGCGGCCCCGTGAGTCGCCCGTGCAGCCCTCATGGCCGCATGCGAACGAGTATTCTACCCGGAAACGATGGTGAGGAAAGTGGCGTTATTCCACGATGCTGGTACAGCGCTGTGACGGGGCCCACTTACAATAAGGCCTTTTGCGCCAGTTTCAACCCGGACGAGTACGAAGTTAACCATTGATTTAATGGATAAAGCCTCGTCGCAGCGATGAACGAGGTCAGGCCGGCGCTTTCTGCTACCATGGCGGCTCTGTAACTTCAGGTGTCTGATCATGGCATTTCGCCCTCTTACGGCCAGAGCACCCGCCGTACTCCTTCGCGAAGCCAAGCCTCTCAAAGCCATACTCGGCCACGCCCAGCGCCTGGCGCACTTGCAGCGCCTGCTGGAAAGCCAGCTGCAACCGGCCGCGCGCGAGCACTGCCACGTTGCCTCCTGGCGCGAGGGCAGCCTGCTGCTGATCGTCACCGACGGCCATTGGGCGACGCGCCTGCGTTATCAGCAAAAACGCCTGCAACGTCAGCTTTTGGAGTTCAATGAGTTCAACAATCTGACGCGGATTCTGTTCAAAGTGCAGCCTCCCACCGTGCAACGCGGTGCGACCGGACACACCATGGACCTGTCGAGCAACGCCGCCGAGACCATTCAGGCCACTGCCGACGGCATCACCGATCCCAACCTGCGCGCCGCCCTGGAGCGCCTGGCCAGCCACGCCAAATCACGGACGTAACTGGCCAACCGCCGATCAGCGGCGCTTGCTGCCCCCTAGCAGAGACCCCATCAGCCCACGCACCAGCTGCCGCCCCAACTGATTGGCGGCCTGGCGCATGGCCGACTTCAAGGCCTGACCGGCGGCGGTACCGAGGAACTCGCCAGCCCGATCGGTAAAGCTCGGCTCCTCGGCGGCCGGTTTGCCCGGCGCAACCTCGGCCTCAGGTGCCAGGCCCTTGCGCCCCATCAGCACTTCATAGGCCGACTCGCGGTCGACCGGCTTGTCATAACGGCCGACCAACGGCGAGCTGCTGATCAGCGCCGCTCGCTCGGCCTCGGTCAACGGCCCGATGCGCGACTGCGGCGGTGCCACCAGCACTCGCTGGACCATCTCCGGCGTACCTTTTTCCTGCAGGGTGCCGACCAGCGCCTCGCCAATCCCCAACTCGGTAAGCACCGACAGCGCGTCGAACGCCGGGTTCGGCCGGAAGCCGTCCGCCACGGCGCGCAAGGATTTCTGTTCCTTGGCAGTGAATGCCCGCAAGCCGTGCTGGACGCGCAGCCCCAGTTGCGCCAGCACGTCGTCCGGCAAGTCGCCTGGCGACTGGGTGACGAAGTACACGCCCACGCCTTTGGAGCGAATCAGCCGCACCACCTGCTCCAGCCGCTCCTGCAACGCCTTGGGCGTGCCGGCGAACAACAGGTGGGCTTCGTCGAAAAACAGCGCCAGCAGCGGTTTTTCCGCATCGCCGCGCTCCGGCAGTTGCTCGAACAGTTCGGCCAGCAGCCACAACAGGAAGGTCGCATAGACCTTGGGCGCCTCGTGCACCAGGCGGCTGGCGTCGAGCAGGTGAATCCGCCCGCGCCCGTCACTGGCCGGCTGCAGGATGTCTTCCAGTTGCAGGGCCGGCTCGCCGAACAGGGCTTCGGCGCCCTGCTGTTCCAGGATGGCCAGGCGCCGCAACAAGGCCTGGCTGGAGCCGGTGGTCATCAGCGCCGCGTCATCCCCCAGCAGCTGCGGGTTGTCCTTGAGGTGGTTGAGCAACGCCTTGAGGTCTTTCAGGTCGAGCAGCAACAGGCCTTCGCGGTCGGCCACCTTGAATGCCGCGTACAACGCCGATTGCTGGCTGTCGGTCAGTTCCAGCAGGCTGCCCAGCAGCAGCGGGCCCATTTCGCTCAGGGTGGTCCGCAGCGGGTGCCCGGACTGCCCGTGAATGTCCCACAACGTGACCGGATAAGCCTGGGGCTTGTGGTTCAGCCACGGCATCCCGGCAATACGTTCGGCAACCTTGCCCTGGGGATTGCCCGCGGCGCCCAGGCCACACAGGTCACCCTTGATGTCCGCGGCGAACACCGCGACACCGGCATCGCTGAAGGTTTCTGCCAGCCGTTGCAAGGTGACGGTTTTCCCTGTCCCGGTAGCGCCTGCCACCAGCCCGTGACGATTTGCCAGGCGCATGGCCTGGGCAATCGGTTGCCCCGCGAGATCGGCACCGATAACGAGTTGCGATGAATCCGGCATTTTGTCACCCATGGTTAATCTTTAGCCTTGACCGGCCGATAGATCAGAAAAGACTGAAAAATAGGCCAGATAATTCCCCAAGGAGAGGTGGAAATATCAACTTACTTTCAACCCCGCCCATTTTGCGCGCTTTTATAAGAGCACGCTCGTGACATTAAGACCTAGCGGACACCACAAGCCATGAACAAAAACCTGCGCTTCAGCCATAAAATCCTGCTTGCCGCCGCCCTCATCGTTATTGCCGCCTTCGCCTCCTTTACGCTGTACAACGACTATTTACAGCGCAACGCGATCCGCGAAGACCTGGACAATTACCTGCATGAAATGGGCGATGTGACCGCGAGCAACATCCAGACCTGGCTCACCGGGCGCATCCTGCTGATCGAAAACCTGGCGCAGAACCTGGCGATCGACCCGCAATCGACCAAGGTCGCCAGCCTGCTCGAACAGAAGGCCCTGACCTCGACCTTCATGGCCTCCTACCTGGGCGATGCCAGCGGCAGCTTCACCATCCGCCCGGATGCGAAGATGCCCGACGGTTTCGATCCCCGCGTTCGGCCCTGGTACAAGGGCGCCGAAAGCAGCAGCGGCTCGACCCTCACCGAACCCTATATAGATGCCGCCACCGGCCAGCTGATCATTTCCGTCGCCACTGCCTCGCGTCATGCCGGGCAGAGCATCGGCGTGGTGGGTGGCGACCTGAGCCTGCAGACCCTGGTCGAAACCCTCAATGCCCTGGATTTCGACGGCATGGGCTATGCCTTCCTGGTCAGCGCCGACGGCAAGATCCTGGTGCACCCGGACAAGGCGCTGGTGATGAAGAGCCTGAGCGAGGCCTATCCGCAGAACACCCCACGCATCAGTGGCGACTTCAGCGAAATCGACGTCGAGGGCAAGACCCGCATCGTCACCTTCACCCCGATCAAGGGTTTGCCTTCAGTGAACTGGTACATCGGCCTGTCCGTGGACAAGGACAAGGCATTCTCGATGCTCAGCAAGTTCCGCGCCTCCGCCATCATTGCCACCGTCATCGCCGTGGCCATCATCATTGCCCTGCTGGGCATGCTGATCCGGGTGCTGATGCAGCCCCTGCACGTCATGACCCGCGCCATGCAGGACATCGCCGACGGCGAAGGCGACCTGACCCGTCGCCTGAGCATCCAGAACCAGGATGAATTCGGCATCCTCGGCACCGCGTTCAACCGCTTCGTGGAGCGCATCCACGGTTCGATCCGCGAAGTGTCGTCGGCCACCGAGCACGTCAACGAAGTCGCCCTGCGGGTGGTCAGCGCCTCCAATTCGTCGATGCTCAACTCCGACGAGCAGGCCAGCCGCACCAACAGCGTGGCCGCGGCGATCAATCAGCTCGGCGCCGCTGCCCAGGAAATCGCCCGCAATGCCGCCCAGGCTTCGCAGCAGGCCAGCGATGCGCGCAGCCTGGCCGAGGACGGCCAGCAGGTGGTGGACCGCAGCATCCTGGCGATGAACCAGCTGTCGGACATGATCAGCGCCTCCAGCAGCAACATCGAAACCCTCAACAGCAAGACCGTGAACATCGGGCAGATCCTCGAAGTCATCACCAGCATCTCCCAGCAGACCAACCTGCTGGCCCTCAACGCCGCCATCGAAGCGGCGCGGGCGGGCGAGGCCGGACGCGGTTTTGCCGTGGTCGCCGATGAGGTGCGCAACCTGGCCCATCGCACCCAGGAATCGGCGCAACAGGTGCAGACCATGATCGAGGAGCTGCAGGTCGGCGCCCGCGAGTCGGTCAGCACCATGAGCAACAGCCAGCGCCACAGCCAGGACAGCGTGGAGATCGCCAACCAGGCCGGCGAACGCCTGAACAGCGTGACCCAGCGCATCGGCGAGATCGACGGCATGAACCAGTCGGTCGCCACCGCGACCGAGGAACAGACCTCGGTGGTGGAGTCGATCAACATGGACATCACCGAGATCAATACCCTGAACCAGGAAGGGGTGGAAAACCTGCAGTCGACCCTGCGTGCCTGTTCCGACCTCGAGCAGCAGGCCGCCCGCCTGAAGCAACTGGTCGGCAGCTTCCGTATCTGACCCTTCCGCCAGCCGGTGCCTGGGCAAAACCCAGGCACCGGAGCGGCGACAATCGCTCCCGCATCCGCGGCAAACCGTTCATCCAGACGCGTCGCCAACCGCCACGGCATCCCGACCGAACATCTATCCTTGATAAGGGTCAACCCTAGGGAGAACAACGGATCGGAGGGATGATCATCGTGCATATCGCTGACATAACCATGTTCTACGCCCCTGCCAGCGGTGGCGTGCGCACTTATCTGGACGCCAAGCATCGTCGCCTGGGACGCCAACCAGGAATCCGCCACAGTTTGCTGATCCCCGGGGCTCACTTCAGCGAACGCGATGGCATCTATAAAGTCCCCGCTCCCGCCCTGCCCTTTGGCAAGGGCTACCGTTTTCCCCTGCGCCTGGGGCCCTGGCGCAATGTGCTCCATGACCTGCAACCGGACCTGATCGAAGTCGGCGACCCCTACCTCACCGCCTGGGCGGCCCTGGATGCCCGGCGCCAGCTGGATGTACCTGTGATCGGCTTTTATCACTCGGACCTGCCGCTACTGGTCAGCAACCGCATGGGCCCCTGGTTCACCCCGAATGTCGAGGCCTACGTGCGCAAGCTGTACGGCAATTTCGACCGGGTCCTGGCCCCCAGCCAGGTCATGGCCGACAAACTGATCGGCCTGGGCGTGCGCAACGTCTATGTGCAACCCCTGGGCGTGGACCTGCAGACCTTCCACCCGAGCCACCGCGACCCTGGCCTGCGCGCCGCACTGGGGATTGCCGAAGACAGCCGCCTGCTGATCTTTGCCGGTCGCGGCTCCAAGGAAAAGAACCTGCCGGTGCTGCTCAACTGTATGCAGCGCCTGGGCAAGCGCTACCACCTGCTGCTGGTGGGCTCGGCCATGCCGACCGCGGTGCCGGAGAATGTCACGGTGATCGACCAGTTCTGCCCGGCCCCCCAGGTCGCCCGCCTGATGGCCAGCGCCGACGCCCTGGTCCACGCCGGGGATCAGGAAACCTTTGGCCTGGTGATCCTGGAAGCCATGGCCAGTGGCATTCCCGTGGTCGCGGTGGCCGCTGGGGCCTTTCAGGAAATCGTTACCGCGGAAGGTGGCCTGCTGTGCGCGCCAAACAATCCGCTGGCGATGGCCCAGGCGGTGCAGGAGTTGTTCGCCCAAGACTGTGCCGAGCGAGGCCAACGGGCGCGCCGCCATGTCGAACGCTACTACGCCTGGGATACGGTGGTCGCCAGCCTGCTGGAGCACTACCGCGCCGTGCTCGGCATCCAACAGCCGATGCTGGCCCATGGTTGAGTCCGCCGGTGTGCCCAGCGTGCTACTGGTATTGCACGATGTCGCGCCACAGACCTGGATCGACTACCAACCCTTTGTCGAAGCCGTCGATGCCATGGGCAACGTGCCGATGACCTGGCTGGTGGTACCGGATTTTCACCGGCACAACCCGCTCGACGCTCATCCCGGTTTTCGCCGGCTGCTCAGCGCGCGCCTGGAACGGGGCGACGAACTGGTGCTGCACGGTTACTTCCATTGCGACGACGCTGCGCCACCGCGCACCCCGTATGACTGGTTCATGCGTCGCGTGTACACCCATGAGGGCGAGTTCTACAGCCTCTCGGAAAACGCTGCCCTGGCACGCCTGCATGCCGGCCTGGAACTGTTCCAGCGCTATAACTGGCCCCTGCAGGGGTTCGTCGCCCCCGCCTGGCTGATGAGCCCGGGCACACGCCAGGCCCTGCGCCAGCTGCCCCTGCGCTACACCAGCGGCCCGCAGCAGCTGTACCGGCTGCCGGACTTCTCGCCGATCGCCGCCCCCGGCCTGGTGTGGAGTGCCCGCAGCGCCTGGCGCCGAAAAGCCTCCCGGCTGGTCAGCCTGCAACGTGAACGACGCTGGCGGCAGGCACCGGTGATTCGCCTCGGCCTGCACCCGGTGGATATGCGTTACCCCGACTCGCGCCAGTACTGGCTGGACACCCTCGAGCGCCTGCTGGAACAAGGACGAAAGCCGCTGACCAAGGCCGACTGGCTCGACACCCAGCCGCCAAGGGCGCGCGGTACCCCATGAGCCGGGCGATCTGGCTGGCCATGGCCTTGCTGGCAGCGATCCTGGTGCCGCTGCTGCTGGGCGGCGGCGAACTGTGGGGGCGAGTCCAGCGTTTTTCCCTGCCGTTGCTGCTCGGCATGCTGAGCATGATCCTGCTGTGCTGGGTCATCAATTCGCTGCGCCTGAGCCTGCTGCTGGGCCGACACCGCGGCCAGCTGGGACGCTGGAAGAGCCTCGCGGTGGTGATGTCCACCGAGTTCGCCATGTGCGCCACGCCCGGCGGCAGTGGCGGCCCCCTGACGCTGATGGCCCTACTGGCGCGCCACGGCGTGCGCCCGGCCCGCGGCAGCGCGGTGTTTGCCATGGATCAGCTGAGCGACCTGCTGTTCTTCCTCTGCGCGCTGCTGGGGATCCTGTTCTACGCGCTGTTCCAGAACCTCAGCCAGCGCCTGGAATGGCTGCTGATCCTCAGCAGCCTTTCGCTGTTCGGCGGGTTATGCATCTGCCTGGCGATAGCCCGCTACCACCGTCGCCTGATCCTGCTCAGCGGCCATCTACTGGCGCCCTTCAAGGTTCGCCCCGCTACCCGTCGACGCCTGGCGCGTAAATGGCTGCATTTCCTCAAGGCCTTCGGCGATAGCCTGAAACTGCCCTGGCAGACCCTGACGGGAGTCTTTGCCCTGACCTGCCTGCATTGGGCGCTGCGCTATAGCGTGCTGTACCTCGTATTGCGCGGGCTGGGGGTGGACCTGCAATGGGCCTGGACCTTCCTGATCCAGATGCTCGCCCTGAGCGCAGGGCAATTCAGCCTGCTGCCCGGCGGCGCGGGAGCGGCGGAGCTGACATCGGCGGCGCTGCTGGCGCCCATGGTGGGGAAAACGACGGCGGCCGCGGCCATCCTGATCTGGCGGGCCGTTACCTACTATTTCTATCTGCTGGCCGGCGGGCCGGTATTCCTGCTGATGGTCGGGCGCCCCTTGCTGCGCACCCTGATGAAGCTCAAGCAGGCTTAGGCGGGTCTGTATCCGGGGCATCCTGCTGCAACTGCTGCCACAACTCGGCGGCGCCGGGAAACTCGGTACCGTCCTCGGCGCTCATGTCGTCCGGGTCGTAGCGGCTCAGGCAGCCCTCGCCGAGGGTGGCGGGTGCCTTGGATGTGGCTTTATCCAGCGGATCACTCATCGGCCGATCCTCATGAAAAATCGCCGGGCCTGGAGCTTGGATGCCCGGGCCCGGCGAATTCGATCAGAGCATTTTTTGATCAGAGCACTCTCGATCAGAACACTACAGTCTTGTTGCCATGCACCAGCACGCGGTCTTCCAGGTGGTAGCGCAGGCCACGGGCCAGGACCATCTTCTCGACGTCACGGCCGAAACGCACCATGTCTTCGATGCTGTCGCTGTGGCTGACACGGACCACGTCCTGCTCGATGATCGGGCCGGCATCCAGCTCTTCGGTCACGTAGTGGCAGGTCGCGCCGATCAGCTTCACACCACGCAGGGAAGCCTGGTGGTAAGGCTTGGCGCCGACGAACGACGGCAGGAAGCTGTGGTGGATGTTGATCACCTTGTGCGCGTATTCGCTGCACAGCTCCGGCGGCAGGATTTGCATGTAGCGCGCCAGCACCACCACTTCGGCGTCGTGCTGCTTGACCAGGCGCGAGACCTCGGCGAACGCCGGCTCCTTGTCCTGCGGGTTGACCGGTACGTGGTAATAAGGAATGCCATGCCACTCGACCATGCTGCGCAAGTCGTCGTGGTTGGAAATCACACAGGAGATTTCGCAGTCGAGTTCGTCGCTGTGCCAGCGGTGCAACAGGTCAGCCAGGCAATGGGACTCGCGGCTGGCCATCAACACCACGCGCTTCTTCTGCGCGGTATCGGTGATGCGCCAGTCCATCGAGAATTCTTCGGCAATCGGTGCGAAGGCTTCACGGAAGGCTTCAAGGCCGAACGGCAAAGAGTCGGCACGTATTTCGTGACGCATGAAGAACCAGCCGCTCAGGTCATCCGAGTGGTGACTGGCTTCGGTGATCCAGCCGTTGTGGGACGCCAGAAAGTTACTGACTTTGGCAACGATGCCAACGCGGTCCGGGCAAGAAATCACCAACCGAAAAGTGCGCATGAGGGGGAAACTCCAGAACTTCGCAAAGGCCGCCATTCTAGCGATTGCGCGACAAAACTGCAGTATTCGTGATGTCGGAATCCGATTCCTCTGAGCCGCCTGTAGGGTTCATGCCCGATGTGAGAGGAAAATCAGTCCCACTTGGAAATAGTCCTATAACTCTTTGGGAAATATTCCTGCGGACTCGCTCACAACATTTAACTCATCACTCAGCTTCTTTGCTAAACACTCTAATCAAATTAAATAAAAGCCGGCTTTATTGTTTACTTGGGCAAACTGCCTGACTATTATTACGCCACTGTCACCTGCCACTCAGCACTCAACATAAGGCAATTCTCATGTCCCTGATCAACGAATACCGCGCCACAGAAGAAGCTATCAAAGAGCTGCAAGCCCGTTTGAAGAACCTGTCGCAAGACGACAAACTGCAAGCCGAGCTGGAATTCGAAGGCAAACTGCGCGCCCTGATGGGCGAATACTCCAAGTCTCTGCGCGACATCATCGCGCTGCTGGACCCGGACTCGAAAGTTAAGGCGCCACGTGTTGCCGCCAAAACTACCGGCACCAAGCGCGCGCGCAAGGTCAAACAATACAAGAACCCGCACAACGGCGAAGTCATCGAAACCAAGGGTGGCAACCACAAAACCCTGAAAGAGTGGAAAGCCAAGTGGGGCGGCGACGTGGTCGAAGGCTGGGCAACCCTGCTGGGTTAAGCCGTACGCCCGTCACAGAGGGATTTGCGACCTTATGAAAAAACGCCAGCTTGCTGGCGTTTTTTTATTTCCGGCAAATACCCGAAATGTTCTAAGCCGAACAATCAAAGGCCGAAACGCAGGGCCAGCGACCGGCTGTAATCCTGCCATTCATCCAGCACCTGACGCTGAATCGATGTAGCACTCGCCAGTAGTTCGGCAGCCGCCTGATTGAAACTTTCCAGGGTATTGGGCGCTCCCCACTGCGGGTCGCACAGGCGCTGCTGACAGAATGTTTTCCAGCGCTCTTGCTCCTCCCCGTTCAAGGTGTCAGGAAAGTTACGGGCGCGATAACGAAATAATAATTCCGGCAAACGTTCATCATCGAACGGCCATTGCTCTTGCCCTAAATGAAGCGGCTCGGCATTGCGCACTTGTTCGCATAAGCGTCGGTCGCGATCGCCGATAAAACCGTCGTACAACTGCTGCTCGGGATCGAGGCTGGGGGCAAAATCCTCGCTGGCATAAATAGCCGCAAGTTTATCCCGCCAAACTTCTTGTGCGTCACTTAGCCGCAGCGCCCGGGCCTTATATTCCGCCATGTCCAGTTGCAAGCGCTGCTGGTCTTCGCCACGCAATACATTCAGCGGCGCGACAACCGGACAGCGGTTGATATGGATCAGCTTCAACGGCACCGGCAACTCGCCTTCGGCCAGGTCTTCGCGGCGGGTATACAGGCGCTGGCGCAGCGTCTCGGCGTCCAGGTCGAGCAATCCCTGCGGGTCCAGGTGCAGGTCGCAGACAATCAGGGCGTTGCGATTGCGCGGGTGCCAGGCCAGCGGCAGGACCACGCCGACATAACTGCGCGCAGCGGAAAAGCGTCCGGAGATATGCACCAGCGGTTGCAGCAGGCGGATCTGGTCCATGACCTTTTGCTTGCTGCGCAACTGGAACAGCCATTCATACAACTTCGGCTGCTTGTCGCGAATCAACTTGGCCAAGGCAATGGTGGCGCGCACATCGGACAGCGCTTCGTGGGCATGCCCATGATCGATGCCATTGGCAGCGGTCAGGCGCTCCAGCTTCAGGGTCACCCGCCCTTCCTCGTCCCGCGGCCAGACGATCCCTTCGGGGCGCAAGGCATAGGCGGTACGCACCACATCGATCAGGTCCCAGCGGCTATTGCCGCCTTGCCACTCGCGGGCGTAAGGGTCGAAGAAATTCCGGTACAGGCTGTAGCGGGTCATCTCGTCGTCGAAGCGCAGGGTGTTATAGCCGGCGCCACAGGTGCCCGGCGCCGCCAGCTGGGCATGCACCCGGGTCATGAAATCGGCTTCGCTCAACCCCTGCTCGGCCAGCCGGCCCGGGGTAATGCCGGTGATCATGCAAGCCGCCGGATGGGGCAGGATGTCGTCGCTGGGCTGACAATAGAGATTGACCGGCTCGCCGATCTCGTTGAGTTCGAAGTCGGTGCGAATCCCTGCCACCTGCAACGGCCGATCGCAGCGCGGGTTGATGCCGGTGGTTTCGTAGTCGTACCAGAAGATGGAAGTCACGGGCTGTTCCTGAGCAAAAGACCGGCAAAGTCTAGGCGCTTGGCACCGGCCGCGGCCAGCCTTCTTGCGATTCAAGGGTAACGGCGCACGTCACGCGGGACAGTTAATGATGTCGTTCGCCCCTCCGACACTGCTAGCATCAGGCGGTCATTCATCGCCACCAGGCCAGCCTCACGTTGCCTATGCTCGAGACGACAGCACTGCCAGGGAAAGCATTGCCCCCGCCACTGGACACCCGCTACCAGGTCGAAACGCCAGAAGGCATCGACCTGCCGTTGCGGCCGGCGGGGCTGATGTCGCGCGCCCTGGCCTTTGCCATCGACCTGGGCTTTCGCGGCCTGATCCTCGGCGTGCTGTTTATTGCCCTGGGGTTTCTCGGACAGCTCGGCATGGGGCTGGGCTCGATCCTGCTGTTTCTGGTCAGTTGGTGGTACATGGTGCTGTTCGAGGTGTTGAACCAGGGCCGCTCGCCCGGCAAGCAACTGATGGGCCTGCGGGTCGTGCAGGACGATGGCACGCCCATCGGCTGGGGCCCTTCCCTGACCCGCAACCTGCTGCGTTTTGTCGACATGCTGCCGTTCGGTTATTTCCTCGGCGCCATCAGTTGCCTGCAGCACCCGACCTTCAAGCGCCTCGGTGACCTGGCCGCCGGCACGCTGGTGATCTACCGCGAGCAGCCGGTGGTCCGCCCGACCTTGCCGGCCGTGCCCGCCAAAACCGCCCCCTTCGCCCTGAGCCTGGCCGAACAGCGGGCCATCCTCAGCTTCGCCGAACGCCAGGAGCAACTGTCCGCGCAGCGGGTCCAGGAACTGGCCGCCCTGCTCGCCGAGCCCCTGCATGTAACGCCCGCGCAAGCCAGTGCCGAACTCAATGGCATCGCCCGCGGACTACTGGGACCGACATGAAACAGAGCCTGTTCGAAAGCCGTCATCAAGCCTTGTGGCAGCGCCTGCGCGAACAGCTCGAGCAACTGGAACGCGGCCAGGCGACGCCGGAGACCTGCATCCGCTTCCCTGAGGATTACCGCCGTTTGTGCCAGCACCTGGCCCTGGCCCAGGAGCGCGGCTACAGCAGTTTCCTGGTCGACCCGCTGCAGCAGCTGGCGCTACGTGGCCATCAGCAGCTTTATCGCCAACGCAACCCGTTGGGCGCCCGGGTCCTGGGCTTCATCCTGGCCGGTTTCCCGCAGCTGGTGCGCGAACAGTGGCGCTTCGTCCTGGCCGCCAGCCTGGTGTTCTTTGGCAGCCTGCTGGGTATCGGCCTGCTGGTGTACCTGGTGCCCGAACTGATCTACAGCGTGGTCAGCCCGCAACAGGTGGCCGAAATGCAACGCCTCTACGATCCGGACGCCAGTCGCCTGGGCCGCCTCGCCAACCGGGCCGCCGGCGAAGACTGGATGATGTTCGGCTACTACATCATGAACAACATCGGCATCGCCTTTCAGACCTTTGCCAGCGGCCTGCTGTTCGGCCTGGGGAGCCTGTTCTTCCTGTTCTTCAACGGCCTGACCATCGGCGCGGTGGCCGGCCACCTGACCCAGATCGGCTATGGCGCCACCTTCTGGTCGTTTGTCGTCGGCCACAGCGCCTTCGAGCTCAGCGCCATCGCCCTGGCCGGCGCGGCGGGGCTGAAAATGGGCTGGGCGCTGATCGCCCCCGGGCGCCTGCCCCGCGGCGAAGCCTTGCTGCTGGCCGCGCGCACCAGCGTGCGGTTGATCTGCGGGGTCATCCTGTTCCTGCTGATCGCCGCGTTCATCGAAGCCTATTGGTCCTCCCTGACCTGGCCGGCGCTCTGGATCAAATACCTGGTCGGCAGCGCCTGCTGGCTGCTGGTCCTGGCCTACCTGATATTCGCTGGACGCCGTCATGCGCCTGAGTGAAGCCAGCGTGGTGATTCGCCCGCGCACGACCTGGGAAGCCATGGACCTGGGCGTGCTGCTGAGCCAGCGCCACCGGCGCCTGCTGATGACCAGCTGGGCGCTGATCACCCTGCCGGTGTTCGCCCTGCTCAGTCTGCTGCTCTGGGACTCTCCCACCCTTGCCCTGCTGCTGTTCTGGTGGCTCAAGCCGGCCTTCGAACGGCTGCCGCTGTACATCCTCGCCAAGGCCCTGTTCGGCGAAACCCCGACCTTGCGCCAGGCCCTGCGCGAATGGCCCAGGCTGCTCAAGCCGCAACTGCTGGCCAGCCTGACCTGGCGCCGCCTGAGCCTGAGCCGCAGCTTCATCATGCCCGTGGTGCAGCTCGAGGGCCTGAGCGGCGAGGCGCGCCAGCAGCGGGTGCGGGTACTGCAACAGCGTTATGCCGGGGCCGCGCACTGGCTGACCCTGATCGGCGTGCACCTGGAAGGCGTTTTGTGGATCGGCTTGCTGGCGCTGTTCTATCTGCTGCTGCCACAGCAGATCGAGCTGGACTGGGACTGGCAGACGTTGATCGCCGCCGCCAAGCAGGACTGGCTCTGGCTCGAACACCTGACCAATGCCTTTTATGCGCTGATCCTGATTGTCTGGGAGCCGGTGTACGTCGCCTGCGGCTTCAGCCTCTACCTCAATCGCCGCACGCTGCTGGAAGCCTGGGACATCGAGTTGGTGCTGCGCCGCCTGCGCCAGCGCTTGAGCGGCGTCGCCGTGCTGCTGGTCCTGGGCAGCCTGAGCCTGCTGCCCCTGGCGCCCAAAGCCTGGGCCGCCGAGCCACTCGCCGCCCCCGACAGCCCGCGCCTGCTGGAGCAACCGCTGACCAGCCAGGCCGCGAAAGACAGCATCGACCAGATCCTCGACCAGCCGCCCTTCAAGAACCCGCAGACCGTGACCCGGTACCGGTTCGCCGAAGACAGCCCGAAAAGCGCTGAACAATCCGAGCTGCCGAGCTGGCTCAAGGCCCTGATCGATCGGCTCGACAGCAGCGTCTTCGGCGCCGCGGCCAAGGCCCTGGAGATCCTGCTCTGGGCTCTGCTGCTGGGAGCGCTGGCCTTGCTGGTGTGGCGTCATCGCGAGTGGCTGCGGGCCTTTGTCGGCCGCCGAGCGCTGCCGGGCAAAGTCCCTGCGCGCGCCGCTCCGCAACAGTTGTTCGGCCTGGACCTCAACCCCGACGCCTTGCCCGAGGATGTCGCCAGCACAGCCGAAGCGCTCTGGCCACAGCAGCCACGCGAAGCCCTCGGGCTGTTGTACCGCGCGCTGCTGAGCCGGCTGCTGCATGACTTTCGCCTGCCGCTGAAACCGGCGGACACCGAGGGCCAGGTCCTCGAGCAGGTCAAGGCTTTGCAGTTGCCCCAGCTCCAGGCGTTCAGCAACAGCCTGACCCAGCACTGGCAGAACCTGGCCTACGGTCATCGCCTGCCTCCCGCGCAGTTGAAGCAGGAACTGTGCGATGGCTGGCGGACCCTGTTCGGCCCGGGAGCCCCACGATGAACCGGCGCCTGCTGCCGCTGCTCGCACTGCTGATCACCGGCCTGCTCGGCGGCTTGCTGCTGTACCTCTACCTCAACGCCCGGCCCTATCAGGAAACCATCGATCACGGCCCCTCCCCGCAAGCCCGCGCCAACCCTTACCTGGCGGCGGAAATGTTCCTGCACCAGCGCGGCTTGCAGGTCCACCACGCCAACGGCCTGGAGGTGCTGCCGACCCTCAAGCCGGAACAGCACAGCCTGTTGCTGCTGGGCGAGCGCTCGAACATGACGCCGCAGCAGGTCGAGCACCTGCTGGACTGGGCCCGGGCCGGCGGGCGCCTGCTGTTCGTCGCCGAAGCGCTGTGGAACAAAGAGGCCGGACGCAGTGGCGACCTGCTGCTCGATCGCCTGCACCTGCGCCAGTTTCTCAGCAAGGACCTGAAAGCCCCGCCGCCCGGCGCCGGCAAAGAGCCCTACCCGAAACTGACCAAGCTCTACCTGGAAGACGAAGACGCGCCGGCCTACATCGGCTTCGATACCGACTTCCACCTGGAAGACCCGGACAACCTCGCCCAGTCCTGGGCCAACAGCGCCCGGGCGACCCATATGATGCAACTGAGCTACGGCAAGGGTTCGGTTACCGTGCTCACCGATGCCGAGATCTGGAAGACCCCACTCATCGCCCAATACGACAACGCCTGGCTGCTCTGGTACCTGAGCGCCGACAGCGACGTCACCCTGCTGTTCGACACCGATCACGACAGCCTCTGGAGCCTGCTGCTGAAGTATTTCCCCCAGGCATTGGTCGCCCTCGCCGCGCTGCTCGGCCTGTGGCTGTGGCATGTCGGGGTTCGCCACGGGCCAATGCAGGCCCCGGCACCCCGGGCCCGACGCCAGTTGCGCGAGCACCTGCAAGCCAGCGCCCACTTCCTGCTGCGCCATACCGGCCAGCAAGGACTGCTGCAGGCCCTGCGCCAGGACATCCTGCGCCGCGCCCAGCATCGGCATCCCGGTTTCGAACGACTCACCGCCGCCGAACAAGGGCAGGTACTGGCCCGCCTCACCCGGCAAGCGGACAGCGTCATCAGCCAGGCCCTGGCTCCCCAGCCGACACAACGCCTTTCCAGCGCCGACTTCAGCCGCCTGGTCACCCACCTGCAAACTCTCAGGAATGCCCTATGAGCGACCTCCCCGCCGAACCGCTTCCCGCCACCGAGCCCGGTCATGCGCAAGCGCATGCCGTCCAGCAACGCCAGCGCGCCAGCCAGTTGGCCCAGGCCCTGCGCCAGGAACTGCAAAAGGTCGTGATCGGCCAGGACGCGGTGATCGACGACGTGCTCACCGCCCTGATCGCCGGTGGCCATGTGCTGCTCGAAGGCGTGCCCGGGCTGGGCAAGACCTTGCTGGTGCGCGCCCTGGCCCGTTGCTTTGGCGGCGAGTTCGCGCGCATCCAGTTCACCCCGGACCTGATGCCCAGCGATGTCACCGGCCATGCGGTCTACGACCTGCAGACCGAGCAGTTCAAGCTGCGCAAGGGCCCCTTGTTCACCAACCTGCTGCTGGCCGACGAGATCAACCGCGCGCCGGCCAAGACCCAGGCCGCCCTGCTCGAAGCCATGCAGGAACGCCAGGTCACCCTCGAGGGCCGGGCACTGCCCATCGCCCAGCCCTTCATGGTCCTGGCCACGCAGAACCCGATCGAACAGGAAGGCACCTACCCGCTGCCGGAGTCCGAACTCGACCGTTTCATGCTCAAGCTGCGCATGGATTACCCGGACAGCGACCAGGAATTGAACATGGTCCGCCAGGTCACCCGCTCGCCCCGGGCCGACATGCTCGACGTGCAGCCGCTGCGTACCTTGCTGCAGGCCAAGGACGTGCTGGCCCTGCAGCGGATCGCCAGCGACCTGCCGCTGGACGAGCAGGTCCTCGACTACGCCGTGCGGCTGGCCCGGGCCACCCGTAGCTGGCCGGGCCTGACCCTCGGCGCCGGGCCACGGGCGTCGATCGCCCTGGTCCGTGGGGCGCGGGCCAGGGCCTTGTTGCGGGGTGGCGAATTCGTCATTCCGGACGACATCAAGGGCTGTGCCCTGGCGGTGCTGCGCCATCGCGTGCGGATCGCCCCGGAGCTGGATATCGAAGGCCTGTCGGTGGAGCAGGTGCTCAAGCAACTGCTCGATCAAGTGCCGGCGCCGCGACTGTGAGCTTTGTGATTATGAGTTTCGTGACTATGAGTTTCGTGACTGCGAGCCCGCCAAAGCGATGAAACCCTCACGCCTGTTTCTGACCTGGCTTGGCATGCTGCTGGCGCTGGACGTGCTGCTCGGCGCCGCGCGCGCCTACGGCCTGGCGGTCGCCGCCAGCCTGCAAGCGATTGCCTGGGGCCTGCTCCTGGCCCTGTTGCTGCTGGCTATGCTGGATGCCTTCAGGCTCAGGCGCCTGCCTTCGCCCCAGCTCCGGCGCCAGTTACCCGGCAGCCTGCCCCTGGGCCGCTGGAGCGAAGTGCGCCTGGAGGTTCGCCACGACTTTACCCAGCCGCTGCCCCTGGAACTGTTCGATCATGTGCCGGATGGCCTGGGCTTCGAATACCTGCCGCAGTCGCTGCTCCTGGAGCCGGGCCAGTCGCAGGCGCTGGGTTATCGGGTGCGCCCGCTCAAGCGCGGCCATTTCAACTTCGAGCGCTGCGAGATCAGCCTGCCCAGCCCGCTGGGCCTGTGGTCGGCGCGTCGGTTGCTGAAGCTCAACGACAGCACGCGCGTCTACCCGGATTTCGCCCGCCTCTACGGCGCCCGGCTGCTGGCCGTCGACAACTGGCTGAACCAGATCGGCGTACGGCAACAACCGCGTCGCGGCCTGGGCCTGGAGTTCAACCAGCTGCGCGAGTTTCGCGAAGGCGACAGCCTGCGCCAGATCGACTGGAAAGCCACCGCTCGGCAACGCACGCCGATTGCCCGCGAGTACCAGGACGAACGCGACCAGCAGATCGTCTTCATGCTCGACTGCGGCCGACGCATGCGCAGCCAGGACGGTGAACTGGCGCATTTCGACCATGCGCTCAACGCCTGCCTGCTGCTCAGTTATGTCGCCTTGCGCCAGGGCGACGCGGTGGGTCTGAGCACCTTTGCCGGCGAACGCCGCCGCTACCTGGCGCCGGTCAAGGGCGCGGGCCAGTTGAGTGCCTTGCTCAACACGGTCTACGACCTGGACAGCAGCCAGCGCTGCGCCGACTTCCAGGCCGCCGCCAGCGAGCTGCTGGCGCGGCAGAAACGCCGGGCCCTGGTGGTGCTGGTGACCAACCTGCGGGACGAGGACAACGAGGAGCTGCTGACCGCGGTCAAGCGCCTTGGGCGCCAGCACCGGGTACTGGTGGCCAGCCTGCGCGAGGAAGTCCTCGATCAGTTGCGCCAGGCGCCCGTGCACAACCTGCCCGACGCCCTGACTTACTGCGGCACGATCAATTACCTGAATGCCCGTGCCGACCTGCATGAGCGCCTGAGCGCCCAGGGCGTTGCCCTGCTCGATGTGCGGCCGGGTGAACTGGGGGCGGAACTGGTGACCCGTTACCTCAGTTGGAAAAAGGCCGGGACGTTGTAACGGTCAGGCGGAGGTCTGCAACGGGTAGAAACTGAAGTAGCTGCGCAAGGCCGTCACCAGCTCGCGGTACTCGGGAGGCGAACGCAGCAGCACGAAGCCGGTGTCGTAATGATGGGGCGTGACATCTTCATGGCACCAGCGGCAGGAGGCAGTGATCTCGATCGATTGCAGCTGGCCGTCGCGGCCGGGCACCTGCAGGCGCAACTCGAAATCGGCGCCGATCAGCATCGGCAACTGGCTGATCAACATAAAGCCATCTTCGGAGACGTTGCCCAGATAACCGATGGGTCGATCGGTCAGCCGATTGAACACTTTCAAAAAACACGGCAACTGGTGCCGCTCGATCCGCCGGTCCGTGAACATGTCGTGCATCGCTATTCAAGAGGGTCATTCAGCATCGTCGCGCCGAGGACTGTCGGCCCCGGCCGGCCCATTTTAGAAACAATACTCTAAAACAGGCTCACAGATGTTAGCTCAAGGTTCACGCGAGACCATCAATAGAATGACGACGATTATTACAGCGCGGTCGGACGCGCCTGAGCGCTGCTGCGCGAAGGGTAATGCCCCAGTTGCTGCAGGGTTTCCAGGCGCGCGCGGGCGCGGTAGGCGTATTCGCTGTTGGGGTGCTCGGTGATGATGTACTGATAGGTCTGCGCGGCATCGAGGAACAGTTTCTGCCGCTCCAGGCACTGTCCGCGCAGCATCGACACCTCGGGCTGGATGTAACGGCGCGAGCGACTCGTGCGATCGACCTGGCTCAGCTCGAGCATCACCCGTTCGCAGTTGCCGGCGTCATAGGCGCGGTAGGCGGTATTCAGATGATGGTCCATCGACCAGCGGGTACAGCCGACAACACTGACGGCCAGGGCAGCAATGAGCACGAATCGCATGGGGGTTCTCCTGTCTTGTGCACGTTATCGACCCGCGTTGGAAAATCTTCAGGAATGTTCGTTTAAAGAAACAAACGAATAAGTAGTGCAAACGAACAATGACTACAGCTGCGGACCATAGTAGCCTCTCGTTGCGCTTGAACTCAGGAGTCTTTGCATGTCCGTCCGTCGTACCAAAATCGTCGCTACCCTTGGCCCGGCCAGTAACTCGCCGGAAGTTCTCGAACAGCTGATTCTGGCTGGCCTGGACGTCGCCCGCCTGAACTTCTCCCACGGCACCCCGGACGAGCACAAGGCTCGCGCCAAGCTGGTGCGTGACCTGGCCGCCAAGCATGGCCGCTTCGTCGCGCTGCTGGGTGACCTGCAAGGCCCGAAGATCCGTATTGCCAAATTCGCCAACAAGCGCATCGAGCTGAAGATCGGTGACAAGTTCACCTTCTCCACCAGCCACCCGCTGACCGAAGGTAACCAGGACATCGTCGGCATCGACTATCCGGACCTGGTCAAGGACTGCGGCGTGGGCGACGAGCTGCTGCTCGACGACGGCCGCGTGGTGATGCGCGTCGAAACCGCCACCAGCACCGAACTGCATTGCGTGGTGACCATCGGCGGCCCACTGTCGGACCACAAGGGCATCAACCGTCGCGGTGGTGGCCTGACCGCCCCGGCCCTGACCGAAAAAGACAAGGCCGACATCAAGCTGGCCGCGGCCATGGACCTGGACTACCTGGCCGTGTCCTTCCCGCGCGACGCCGCCGACATGGAATACGCCCGCCAACTGCGCGACGAAGCCGGCGGTACCGCCTGGCTGGTGGCGAAGATCGAGCGCGCCGAAGCCGTGGCCAACGACGAAACCCTCGACGGCCTGATCAAGGCCTCCGACGCCGTGATGGTGGCCCGTGGTGACCTGGGTGTGGAAATCGGCGACGCCGAGCTGGTGGGCATCCAGAAGAAAATCATTCTGCACGCCCGTCGCCACAACAAGGCGGTGATCGTCGCGACCCAGATGATGGAGTCGATGATCCAGAACCCGATGCCAACCCGCGCCGAAGTGTCCGACGTGGCCAACGCCGTGCTCGACTACACCGACGCCGTGATGCTGTCCGCCGAATCCGCCGCCGGCGCCTACCCGCTCGAAGCGGTCCAGGCCATGGCGCGTATCTGCATCGGCGCGGAAAAGCACCCGACCAGCAAGACCTCCAGCCACCGCATCGGCAAGACCTTCGAGCGCTGCGACGAGAGCATTGCCCTGGCCACCATGTACACCGCCAACCACTTCCCGGGCGTGAAGGCGATCATCGCCTTGACTGAAAGCGGCTACACCCCGCTGATCATGTCGCGTATCCGCTCCTCGGTGCCGATCTACGCGTTCACCCCGCACCGCGAAGCCCAGGCCCGCACCGCGATGTTCCGTGGCGTCTACACCATCCCGTTCGACCCGGCGTCCCTGCCGCCAAGCGAAGTCAGCCAGAAGGCCATCGACGAGCTGGTCAAGCGCGGCGTCGTGGAGAAAGGCGACTGGGTGATCCTGACCAAGGGCGACAGCTACCACACCACCGGCGGTACCAACGGCATGAAGATCCTGCACGTTGGCGACCCGATGGTCTAAGCCACCCGACGCAACAATAAAGAGCCCCGCAGTGAAGACTGCGGGGCTTTTTTTATGGGGGCACATTTATGGAACTCACGAACCTGTAGCCGCTGCCGCCAGGCTGCGATAAGGCCGCCAGGCCTTCAGCGATCTTGAGACCTTACGCCCCCTTCGTCGGAATGCCGCCCAAATCGATCGCAGCCTCCGGCAGCGGCTACACGAGGGGTGCCGACTTCAGCTCTTGGCAAGAAACCCCGACAAGGCAGCCAGTGCTTCCGGCGAATGCAGGCGCTGGGTGAACAGGGTGCCCTCCTCCTCGATCACCTTGCGCAGTTGTTCGCGATCGGGCGTGCGCATCAGCTGCTTGCTGATCTGCACCGCCTGCGGCGCCAGCTTCTCGAAACGCAGCGCCATCTCTCGGGCCTTGTCCAGGGTCGCCGCGCCGTCGGCCAAGGCCAGGTTGGCAATGCCCCACTGCGCCGCCTGTTCACCGCTGAAACCTTCGCCCAGCAACAACAGCTCGGCGGCCCTGGCCGGCCCGAGCAGGCGCGGCAGGATCAGGCTGGAACCGAACTCCGGGCACAAGCCGAGATTGACGAAAGGCATGCGCAAGCGGGCATCGCGGCTGACGTACACCAGGTCGCAATGCAGCAACAGGGTGGTGCCGATCCCCACGGCCGGGCCCGCGACCGCGGCGACCACCGGCTTGCGGCATTCGAACAGGCTGCGCATGAATTGGAAGACCGGGCTGTCGAGCCCGCTGGGCGGCTGCTGGAGGAAGTCGGCAATGTCGTTGCCGGCGGTAAAGCAGTCGCTGCTGCCGCTGAGCAGAACCGCACGGACCTCAGGGTCGGCGTCGGCTTGTCGCAGTCCTTCGGCCAACTGGCTGTACATGGCCCGGGTCAGGGCATTTTTCTTGTCCGGGCGGTTCAGACGCAGGGTCAGCAGCCCGCCCTCGCGTTCAAGCAGGATGGTATCGGTCATGGGGGTCTCGCTCAGGCCGGATCAGCGCTCAACCACGGGGCAGGAATACGTCGGCCAGCAGTTGATTGCGCGGCAGCCCCGCCAGGTACAAGCGTCGGGCGAAGGCATCGACGCTGTCGGGGTGCCCGCAGAGTAAGGCCTGGGTTTGCCGCGAAACAAGCCGCAGTTGTGCCAAAGCCGCTGGCAGCTCGGTCGCGGTCCACAGCTCGACACTGAGGTTGGCGCGGCCCGCCGCCAGCGCCGCCAGGGGCTTGGCCAGGTAATGTTCGCTGGCGTCATGGGCCAGGTGAATGACGCGGATGGCGCCCTGATGATCCTCGCGCAAGGCCTCGCGCAGGATGCCGAACAAGGGCCCCAGCCCGGTGCCCGCCGCCAGCAGCCACAATGGCCGGGTTTGCCAGTCCGGGTCGTAGTGCAGCGCCCCGCCGCGCAGCTCGCCCAGGCGCAGCCCATCGCCGGGCTTGAGCTGGCGCGCCGCGTCGCTGAACTCGCCGGGCTGGCGGCAATCGAGGTGGAACTCGAGGAAACGGTCTTCGCCGGGCAGGCTCGCCAGCGAATACGGCCGCGCCACACCAGAGGCCGTCCACAGCACCAGGTGCTGGCCGGCCTGATAACGCAGGTTGCGCTCCGGCTGCAAACGCAGGCGCAGCACCGTGGCCGACAGCCAGTCGACGCCCACCACCTCGGCCGGCGCGCCATCGCGCAGCGGGTCGTAGGTTTCGACCCGCAGGTCTTCCACCACCTGACACTGGCAAGCCAGCCGCCAGCCGCGCTGACGCTGATCGTCGCTCAGGGCATCGGGCCGGCTATCGCTGGGCAGACCCTCGACGCAGTGCACCAGGCAGGCGTGACAACTGCCGGCGCGGCAGCTGTAAGGCACCGCCACGCCAGCCTGATTCAAGGCATCGAGCAGGTTGCTGCCGGCGGCCACCGACCACTGCCGCTCACCGACACGCAGCTCAGGCATCGATATTTTCCCAGGCCGCGGCGCAGCGGTTGCGCCCGTCACGCTTGGCCCGGTACAGCGCCTGGTCGGCGCGTTGCAGGGCGTCGTCCAGATCGTCGCCCAGCTCCACCAAGGTCATCCCCACGGACAGGCTCAGGCCATGCACCTCGACCCCGATCAACTGGGCGTCCATGAAGGCCACGCGCAAACGCTCGCAGCAGGAAGTCAGGCGTTCGGGATCGCAATCGGGCAACAACATGACAAACTCCTCGCCGCCGTAGCGGGCCAATACATCGCCATCGCGCAAGCAGGCGCTGGCCACGGCGGCGAACGCCTGCAGCACCTGGTCACCGGCGGCATGGCCGTGCACGTCGTTGATCCGCTTGAAGTGATCGAGGTCGATCAGCGCCAGGCCATGCATCTGGTCCAGGCTCATCGCGTGCAGTTCGCGCGACGCCAGCCGCAGGAAATGCCGTCGATTGTACAGGCCGGTCAGTTCGTCGGTGGCAACCAGGTCTTCCAGTTGTCGCATCATGCCGCGCAAGGTGTCCTGGTGCGCCTGCAAGGCGAAGCGCCGTTGCCGCATGCGCTGTCGGGAAGCCTGCACATAGCTGGCATACAGGCACAGCCAGATCAGCACCACCAGCAGCACGCACACCTGCAGCACGGCGAGCATCGGATCGGCCAGCCGGAAGTGGTAGCCGTCCCACAGCGTGATCCCGGCAAAGCCGATGAAAATGCACAGGGTGCAGCGCACGAAGGCCCGGCGCGGAAGATGGAACAGGCCGAACAGCAGCGTCAGCAGATAGAACACCAGGAAGGTGCCGCGCGCCGTATCGAGGTGGGCCAGCAGCCAGGTCTGCCAGCCGATGGCCAGGAGGATCTGGATCTCGGTCAGGCTCGGGTCGCGAAAGCGCAGGTTGCGCCCGGACACGAACAGCCAGAGCAGCACCGCCTGGCTCAGCACCACCAGGCCGGTATCGATCAGCGCCGAACGCAGCGGCGCCGAGTAGTAGCCACTGAAAATCGCCAGCCAGAGCAGCAGTAACGCCAGTCCATAGGTACCCGCCGCAAGAACGAAGCGCTTGAGTAAAAGACTCTGGATAGCGTTATGGGTCAATCGTTGACTCACCATGCAAAAGGGGGCTTTAAAGAGTTTCCTACCCTACAGGCCACTTGCCACTTTAGTGGTGTCGCCAAAAAATAACTATCCCATTTTTGTCCCCGCCCAGCGCCATCCCGCCCCGGGCGCGCCCACCGTCATGCCTGGCAGGCATGTCCCGGGCATGCGACTTTGGTTTGACTGCCGGCGCGTGTGCCTGGCCCCGAGGCGCGGTATACTGCCGCGCCTTTTTAGCGTCGCGCCAGTGTGTCCGGCGTGCCTTGAAGGTGTTTGCAACCGACCGATGCACCCAAGCTGCAAGCACCTTATTAAATGTTCCCGTCTTTTAGAGGAGCGCGACTCATGACCGTGATCAAGCAAGACGACCTGATTCAGAGCGTTGCCGACGCCCTGCAATTCATTTCCTACTACCACCCCGTGGACTTCATCCAGGCGATGCACGAAGCCTACCTGCGCGAAGAATCGCCAGCGGCCCGTGACTCCATGGCGCAGATCCTGATCAACTCGCGCATGTGTGCCACCGGCCACCGCCCGATCTGCCAGGACACCGGTATCGTCACCGTGTTCGTACGCGTGGGCATGGACGTGCGCTGGGACGGCGCGACCATGAGCCTGGACGACATGATCAACGAAGGCGTGCGTCGCGCTTACAACCTGCCGGAAAACGTCCTGCGGGCCTCGATCCTCGCCGACCCGGCGGGCGCTCGTAAAAACACCAAGGACAACACCCCGGCGGTCATCCACTACTCCATCGTTCCCGGCAACACCGTGGAAGTGGACGTGGCGGCCAAGGGCGGCGGCTCCGAGAACAAGTCGAAGATGGCCATGCTCAACCCGTCCGACTCGATCGTCGACTGGGTGCTGAAGACCGTTCCGACCATGGGCGCTGGCTGGTGCCCGCCGGGCATGCTCGGCATCGGCATCGGCGGCACCGCCGAGAAAGCCGCGGTGATGGCCAAGGAAGTGTTGATGGAATCCATCGACATCCACGAGCTGAAGGCCCGCGGCCCGCAGAACCGTATCGAAGAGATGCGCCTGGAGCTGTTCGAGAAGGTCAACCAGCTGGGTATCGGTGCCCAGGGCCTGGGCGGCCTGACCACCGTGCTCGACGTGAAAATCATGGACTACCCGACCCACGCCGCCTCGCTGCCGGTGTGCATGATCCCGAACTGCGCCGCGACCCGTCACGCGCACTTCGTGCTCGACGGCTCGGGCCCTGCGTCCCTGGAAGCGCCACCTCTGGACGCCTACCCGGAAATCGTCTGGGAAGCCGGTCCGTCGGCCCGTCGCGTCAACCTCGACACCCTGACTCCGGAAGAAGTGCAGAGCTGGAAACCGGGCGAAACCGTCCTGCTCAACGGCAAGATGCTCACCGGTCGCGACGCCGCGCACAAGCGCATGGTCGAGATGCTGAACAAGGGCGAAACCCTGCCGGTGGACCTCAAGGGTCGCTTCATCTACTACGTCGGCCCGGTCGATCCGGTCGGTGACGAAGTGGTGGGCCCGGCTGGTCCGACCACCGCGACGCGGATGGACAAGTTCACCCGCCAGATCCTCGAGCAGACGGGCCTGTTGGGCATGATCGGCAAGTCCGAGCGCGGCCCGACCGCGATCGAAGCGATCAAGGACAGCAAGGCCGTGTACCTGATGGCCGTCGGCGGCGCTGCCTACCTGGTGGCCCAGGCGATCAAGAAGTCCAAGGTCCTGGCCTTTGCCGAACTGGGCATGGAAGCGATCTACGAGTTCGAAGTCAAAGACATGCCGGTCACTGTCGCGGTCGACAGCAAAGGCGAGTCGGTGCACATCACCGGTCCTGCCATCTGGCAGAAAAAGATCAGTGAAAGCCTGGCGGTAGAAGTGCAGTAAGCGTTTCGGCCGGTCACCCAAGGCGGCGTTGCTCGATGAGCAGCGCCGCCTTTTTCATGCCTGCCCGGGCAAGGGCTGTCCACGATCAACGAAGCCTCGGACAGGCATGTTATCTTTCCTGCCCCTTTCAGCCTGCCCTTGACTCATGGTCCAGATCTCCCGCCCGCTGCGCTTGACCTTCTATACCCTGGTGATTCTGGCCGGCGCCGTGGTCAGCGCGACCTTCGCCATGCGCCATGCCGAACGTCAGGCGCTGGAGGACGATGCCGCCCGCGCCAGCGAGCAACTGGCGTTGTACGCCAACTCCCTGCATACCCTGATCGAACGTTACCGCGCCCTGCCCGCCGTGCTGGCGCTGGACCCGGAACTGCGCTCGGCGCTCAAGGGCCCGGTCGACCCGGAACAGCAGGACGCCCTGAACCGCAAACTGGAACGGATCAACGGCGCCGCCCGCTCCTCCACCCTGGAGCTGCTGGACCACACCGGCCTCGCCGTGGCCGCCAGCAACTGGCGCCTGCCCAGCAGCTACGTCGGGCACAACTACGGCTTTCGCCCCTATTTCAGCCAGACCCGCAGCCAGGGCAGCGGACGCTTCTATGCGGTGGGCGTCACCAGCGGCATTCCCGGCTATTTCCTCTCCAGCGCGGTCAAGGACGAGCAAGAGCAGTTCCTCGGCGCCATGGTGGTGAAACTGGAATTCCCCGAACTGGAGCGCGAATGGAGCCAGGGCAGCGACACCCTGCTGGTCAGCGATGCCCGTGGCATCGTGTTCATCGCCAACCAGCCGGGCTGGCGTTATCGCCAGTTGCGCCCGTTGTCGGACAGCGACCGCGCCGAACTCAAGGCCACCCGGCAGTACGACAAACAACTGCTGACCCCGCTCGAACACCGGCCGCTGCGACGCTTTGACGACGACAGTACGCTGACCCGGGTCGAGGGCCCGGACGGCAGCGTCGACTACCTGTGGGAATCTCTGCCCCTGGCGACCGAAGGCTGGACCCTGCATCTGCTGCGCCGCCCACAGATCGCCTTCGAGGACCGACGCAATGCCGGCCTGGCCGCCGCCGGTGCCTGGCTGACCCTGGTGTTCCTGCTGCTGTTCCTCAACCAGCGCTGGCGCCTGGCCAGGCTGCGCCAACGCAGCCGCGAAGAGCTCGAACGCCTGGTCGAGGAGCGCACCCGCGACCTGCGCACCGCTCAGGACGGCCTGGTGCAATCGGCCAAACTGGCGGCCCTGGGGCAGATGTCCGCGGCCCTGGCCCACGAAATCAACCAGCCGCTGACCACCCAGCGCATGCAACTGGCCACCCTGCGCCTGCTGCTCGATCACGGGCGGGTCGACGAGGCCTACCAGGCCCTGAAACCGCTGGACGACATGCTGACCCGCATGGCCAGCCTCACCGGCCACCTGAAAACCTTCGCCCGCAAGAGCCCCAGCGGCCTGCGCGAACGCCTGGACCTGGCGGCGGTGGTCGATCAGGCCCTGCAACTGCTGGACACTCGGCTGCGCGACGAACAGGTCGACACGCGCCTGCAACTGACGCGCCCGGCCTGGGTGCGCGGCGATGCCATACGCCTGGAGCAGGTGCTGATCAACCTGCTGCGCAACGCCCTGGACGCCATGCACGACAAGCCCCTCAAGCACCTGGAAATCCGCCTCGAAGCCGACCAGCAGCTGTGGAGCCTGAGTGTCATCGACAGCGGTGGCGGCATCGCCGAAGAACACTTGCCGAACGTCTTCGATCCGTTCTTCACCACCAAGCCGGTGGGCGACGGCCTGGGCCTCGGCCTGGCGGTGTCCTACGCTATCGTCCACGAACTGGGCGGGCGCCTGAGCGCCGGCAATCAAGGCCAGGGGGCGATCTTCACCCTGAGCCTGCCCATCGACCTGGAGGCGCATATCCCATGTTGAATTCGGTGATGCTGGTCGACGACGAAGCCAGTATTCGCACCGCCGTCGAACAATGGCTGAGCCTGTCGGGCTTCGAGGTGCAGCTGTTCAGTCGCGCCGAGGACTGCCTGGCCCGGCTGCCCAGGGACTTCCCCGGGGTAATCCTCAGCGACGTGCGCATGCCCGGCATCAGCGGCCTGGAGCTGCTCAAACAGGTGCAGCAACGTGACCCCGACCTGCCGGTGATCCTGCTGACCGGCCACGGCGATGTGCCGATGGCGGTGGAAGCGATGCGCGACGGCGCCTATGACTTCCTGGAAAAACCCTTCAGCCCGGAAACCCTGCTGAGCAGCCTGCGCCGGGCCCTGGACAAGCGCGGCCTGGTCCTGGAAAACCGGCGCCTGCACGAACAGGCCGATACCCGGGAGAAAATCGACTCCACCCTGCTCGGCGTGTCCCGCGCCTTGCAGACCCTGCGGCGCCAGGTGGTGGACCTCGCCGCGCTGCCGGTCAACGTGCTGATCCGCGGCGAGACCGGCAGCGGCAAGGAACTGGTCGCCCGCTGCCTGCATGATTTCGGGCCGCGCGCCGACAAGCCCTTTGTCGCCCTGAACTGCGCGGCGATCCCCGAGCAGCTGTTCGAAGCCGAGCTGTTCGGCCATGAAAGCGGCGCCTTTACCGGCGCCCAGGGCAAGCGCATCGGCAAGCTGGAATACGCCGACGGCGGCACCCTGTTCCTCGACGAGATCGAAAGCATGCCGCTGGCCCAGCAGGTCAAGCTGCTGCGGGTGCTGCAGGAACAGAAGCTCGAGCGACTGGGTTCCAACCAGAGCATTGCCGTGGATCTGCGGATCATTGCCGCAACCAAACCGGACCTGCTGGACGAAGCCCGCGCCGGGCGCTTTCGCGAAGACCTGGCCTACCGCCTGAACGTCGCGCAGCTGCGCCTGCCGCCGCTGCGCGACCGGCGCGAGGACATTCCGCTGCTGTACGAACACTTCGCCCATGCCGCCGCCGAGCGCCTGGGCCGTAGCGTCGCGCCCCTCGGCGGAGCGCAGTTGAGCCGCCTGCTCAGCCACGACTGGCCGGGCAACGTGCGCGAGCTGGCCAACGTCGCCGAACGCCAGGTGCTCGGCCTGGGCGAGCCCGAGCCGGAAACCATCGACCCCGGCCAGTCCCTGGCGGCGCAGCAGGAAGCCTTCGAGGCGCAATGCCTGCGGGCCGCGCTGACCCGGCACAAGGGCGACATCAAGGCGGTGCTCAATGAGCTGCAACTGCCGCGTCGCACCTTCAATGAAAAGATGCAACGCCATGGGCTGGCGCGGGAGATGTTTCTCGGGGAGGAGTGATGCCCGCGGAGATGTTTTATCCGGGCCATCCCTATCGCGGGCAAATCGGATCGCCGCCCGCTCGCTCCTACAGAAGATCGGCGACTTTCCGCTCACACCCTTCCAGCAATGAGCGGATTTCCGCTCATCGAATTCTCCAGACCCTTCTAAACCGGGCTTCTCGGCTCCTGGCACAGCTCCTGCTATAGCCCCTGCAGGCTGCGTTTCGGCGCGCTCCACAAAAACAATTAAATGAAGGATCCGTCATGGATAACTCGCAAACCCTGCCTCTTGGGGCGGCAGCTGCGCCTGCCAAAGAAAAGACCACCGCCAGCCGCCTGAAATCGATCTTCAGCGGTTCGGTCGGCAACATGGTCGAGTGGTACGACTGGTACGTCTACGCCGCCTTCTCCCTGTACTTCGCCAAAGTCTTCTTCCCCAAGGGCGACACCACCGCCCAACTGCTCAACACCGCTGCAATCTTCGCCGTGGGCTTCCTGATGCGTCCGATCGGCGGCTGGCTGATGGGGCTCTACGCTGACCGCAAGGGCCGCAAGGCCGCGTTGATGGCCTCGGTACTGCTGATGTGCTTCGGCTCCCTGATCATCGCCCTGACTCCCGGTTACGAAACCATCGGCGTCGGCGCCCCGATCCTGCTGGTCCTGGCGCGCCTGATGCAGGGCCTGTCGGTCGGCGGCGAATACGGCACCTCGGCCACCTACCTCAGCGAGATGGCGACCAAGGAACGTCGTGGCTTCTTCTCCAGCTTCCAGTACGTGACCCTGATCTCCGGCCAGCTCATCGCCCTGGCGGTGCTGATCGTGCTGCAGAACGTGCTGACCACCGAAGAGCTGCAATCCTGGGGCTGGCGCATTCCGTTCGGCATCGGCGCCCTGTGCGCGATCGTCGCGCTGTACCTGCGTCGCGGCATGGAAGAAACCGAGTCCTTCACCAAGAAGAAGGAAAAGCCGAAAGAAAGCCTGATGCGCACTCTGATGCGTCATCCGAAAGAGCTGATGACCGTGGTCGGCCTGACCATGGGCGGCACCCTGGCCTTCTACACCTACACCACCTACATGCAGAAATACCTGGTGAACACCGTCGGCATGAGCATCTCCGACTCCACCACCATTTCCGCGGCGACCCTGTTCCTGTTCATGTGCCTGCAACCGGTAGTCGGTGCGCTGTCGGACAAGATCGGCCGACGTCCGATCCTGATCGCCTTCGGCATCCTCGGCACCGTTTTCACCGTGCCGATCCTCACGACCCTGCACACCGTCCAGAGCTGGTGGGGCGCGTTCTTCCTGATCATGGCGGCGCTGATCATCGTCAGCGGCTACACCTCGATCAACGCGGTGGTCAAGGCCGAGCTGTTCCCGACCGAGATCCGCGCCCTGGGCGTGGGCCTGCCCTACGCGCTGACCGTATCGATCTTCGGCGGCACCGCCGAATACATCGCACTGTGGTTCAAGAGCATCGGCATGGAAACCGGCTACTACTGGTATGTCACCGCCTGCATCGCCGTGTCGCTGCTGGTCTACATCACCATGAAAGACACCCGCAAACACTCGCGGATCGAGACTGACTGACCGGCAAAAAAAAGCGCGAGGGTGCAAGGCCCTCGCGCTGTGGTGTCATCAGGTAAAACCTATCGCGGGCAAGCCTCGCGCCTACAGAAGCGGGGCTTGCCCGCGATTAGCCGCAACGCGGCGTCCGGCTCATCACCCCAGCTCAGCCGCCACTTGCCGCTCGCTACGGTTCTTGTAGTACGAAGCCCCGGCAATCATCACCAGCAGAATCCCCGCCAAGACCGCCGACGAACCGATGGTGCCAAAGTCCAGGCCGCCCTTTTCCAGGGGCTTGGTCAGGAAGTCGCCCAGGGTTGCGCCGAACGGCCGGGTCAGCACGAACGCCACCCAGAACAGCAGTACCGAGGAGATCCGGGTGCAGTACTTGAGCACGACCACCAGGGCGATGGTCGAGCCGATCAGCAGCGCGCCGCCGGCAAACCCCAGCCCCGAGTCGTCCGCCAGGTAGTCCCCCAGCGCCGTGCCCAGGGTGTTGGAAAACAAAATCGCCAGCCAATAGAACAGCTCGCCGCGCAGGGTCTGGATCTTGTTGACGTTGAGCGGATCGCCGCTCAGGCGCCAGACCGCGAAGATCGCCAGCAGGATCGCAATCAGGATCGCCGAGCCGGTGGCATACCCCAGGCCCAGGGTGCGGTCCATGAAGTCCGACATGGTGGTGCCGGCGGTGCTGGTGGAGAGGATCACGATCCAGTACAGCACCGGGTTATAGGTTTTCGAAAACAGTTGGGTGACCAGGGTCAGCAGGAACACGCTGATCAGGATCATCGAGCTGATGGCGTAACCGACATTCAGGGTCATCGACAGCAAGTCGCCGGCGGTTTCCCCGAGGGTCGTCGCGCAGATTTTCATGACCCAGAACGCCAGGGTGATCTGAGGGAGTTTATTCATTCGCAGCATTGCTCCAGAGCTCGATTGAGGACGGTCCGTCTTGGACTTCTATAGTCGGAGCGAAGGCTGCGGGGCGAGCGGTGAAAAATAGGTAAGTGGCAAATGAAAAAACCGTTGATCGCGACTTTTCGACGGTTCGAACAGGTTAATGATCGGTTAATGCCCTGCCCACATCCTGCCTCCATCGAAATCGGTGTCGGCGCGTCAAACGCGGTAGAAGCCGCAAAGCGGTTTTATGCAGTGGCTCCTGACGCCATAAACATCTAGTAAATCGATACTTTTAAGCATTTATTTGCGCTTTTTAATCAAATTAACTGGCGTAGTATCCATTTCATACCCACTGCACAAAACGTCAACGAACCTGGAGTGACCACCATGAAAAGCAAACTGATCCTCGCCCTGACCCTTTCCGTACTGGCTGCCAACACCTTCGCCGCCGATGGTTACGACCGCACCGGCTCGGCCACTTTCACCTCGGCCAGCGCCAGCCTGGCTTCCGACGGTTTTGATCGCACCGGCACCGCCGCCGCTATCGCCGCCGACGGTTTCGACCACACTGGCACCGCTGGCGCAGTCGCCTCCGATGGCTTCGATCACACCGGCACCGCAGGCGCAGTCGCCTCCGACGGCTTCGATCGCACCGGCACTGCTGACGCAATCGCTGCCGACGGCTTCGATCGCACCGGGACTGCCGCCGCTATCGGCTAACCCTCAGGGATGCCCCGCAGCCCGGCTTCGGCCGGGCTTAGTGTTTCTGGCCCGGGGAAAAACCGCGCGCCGCAAGCTGGCATTCACGTTCAATGGCTTGCACTATGGCGAGCTTCCCTCTTTGTCCGCGCAAGAGCCTGTCATGTCCGAAGACATTCATTACTACGAACCCGCCCAGGGCCACGGCCTGCCCCACGATCCGTTCAACGCCATCGTCGGCCCGCGGCCGATCGGCTGGATTTCCTCCCAGGACGCGCAAGGCCGGCTGAACCTGGCGCCCTACAGTTTTTTCAACGCCTTCAATTACATTCCACCGATCATTGGTTTCTCCAGCGTTGGTCGCAAAGACAGCCTGAACAACATCGAGCAGACCGGCGAGTTCGCCTGGAACCTCGCCACCCGCCCGCTGGCCGAGCAGATGAACCAGAGCTGCGCCGCCGTATCGGCCGAGGTCAATGAGTTCGAACTGGCGGGGCTGACGCCCGTGGCCTCGAAAGTGATTGCTGTGCCGCGGGTAGCCGAAAGCCCGGTGTCCTTCGAGTGCAAGGTCACCCAGATCATTCAACTGCAGCGCGCGGATCAGGAGTGGGTGCCCAGCTGGCTGATCCTCGGCGAAGTGGTTGCCGTGCACATCGCCAAGTGGCTGCTCAAGGATGGGATATACGACACCGCCGCGGCAGAACCGATTCTGCGCGGCGGCGGGCCGGCGGATTATTTCCAGCTGGGGCCAGAGGCCTTGTTCAAGATGTTCCGCCCGGGGGCGGTCAGGTAGTTTTTCAGATCAGATAGCTTCTCAGCTCAGCAACCTGGATCAGACCGTTGCCCAGGCCAGTTCGCCGTCTTCGTTCACGTCGATCAACTGCTCAAGCTTCTGCGCGGCAGCCTGGTCGGCGTCGTGGGCGGTCTTGAATTTCTGGTCGTCCAGAATCTTGTGAAAGCGCGGTGCCCCTGAACCACCCAGGGCCTTGACCGCGATGGCGGCGCTGTAGCCCCCTTCACCTGGAACCACGGCGGAAACCGCTTCGTATGCTGCAAACTCTTTACGTGCCATGTTGCTGGTCCTGGCCAATGGAAAGTCGGCCATTCTAAACCCTCAGCTGGCCAGCTGGTGTACCGGTGCCCCGTTCAGTTGCGCGTATTCGCCTTCGGCCTGGGCTGCCGAGACGTCGCGGAAGGTATGGAAATCCAGGCTGTTGACCACCAGGTCCTGGACCAGTTCGGCGAATATCGCCATGGCCGGCGAGCAGAAGTAATCGGTCATCGCCTGCTGGCTGCTCCAGAATCCGGAGACCAGCCACAAATCAGCGTCGCACTGCGAATGCTGCAAGGCGAACTGCAGGCAGCCTGTGGCCTGGCGGGATGGTTCGATCAGGCTGCTCAAGCGAGCACCCAACTCGGTTGAGCGACCGGCGCGGGCGCGAACGAATGCCATGTGGCTGACGGGAATATGCGTGGACATGTGCGACCCTCCCAGGGTGGTGTCGAGGCAGCCATGGGACGGGCTGCGACAGGATCCAAGATTAAGCGCCCGGCGCAACGGCCGTTAGTCGATTCCTGCCAGCGTATTGCACAAACCTGCGAACCTGGCTGGACAACATCGAGTCCGGACCTGGCTGCGGAAAAAAACCACAACGTTGTTTCAAGCAAGTGACAGCCCGTGCACAGGACTCGGCTCTGCTCACGCGCGCACGTGCGGCAGGATCAGGCAAGATTTGCGCAGGATTCGCCTACCCCTGGCGCTTGCACAAATTTAAGCTGTGGCCATTCGCAATCTTCCCGGAGGAGCCTTCATGTCATCGCTCGAAACCCAGCAGCCGCCACTGGATGCGGAAATGGAAAAACAGCGGGCGGAGCTGGCCGGGATCATTGCGCGCAACACCGGCGAAGACGGCAGCTACGCCACGGCGATCCAGTCGCTGTTCGTCTCGCGCTACAGCCACTCCCACGATTTCGCCTCGGTGCTGGCCCAGCCGGCCCTGTGCATCATGGCCCAGGGTCGCAAGGAAGTACGGCTGGCCGACGAGGAGTTCAACTACGACCCGCTCAACTACCTGGTGGTCTCGGTTTCCATGCCGTTGAGCGGGCGCCTGGCCGATGTCTCGCCGCTGGAACCGGTCCTCGCCCTGCGCCTGGATATCGACCCGGCCGAGATCAGCACGCTGATCGCCGATGCCGGGCCGCTGGGGGTACCGAACCGTCCGGTCGGCCGCGGCCTGTATGTGGAGCGCCTGGATACGCCGATGCTCGACGCCGTGCTGCGCCTGACCCGCCTGCTGGATACGCCCAAAGACATCGCCATGCTCGCGCCGCTGATTCGTCGGGAGATTCTCTACCGGCTGCTGCGCAGCCCCCAGGGCCACCGGCTGTATGAGATCGCCATCGCCAACAGCCAGGGCCATCGGGTCAGCCAGGCCATCAAATGGCTGAACAGCAACTACGAACAACCGTTGCGCATCGACGATCTGGCGCGCGGGGTGAACCTCAGCGTGTCGACCCTGCACCACCGCTTCAAGGCCATGACCGCCATGAGCCCCTTGCAGTATCAGAAGCAATTGCGCCTGCAGGAAGCCCGGCGCCTGATGCTGACCGAGGGGCTGGAGGCGTCCGCTGCCGGTTACCGGGTCGGCTACGAAAGTCCTTCGCAGTTCAGCCGCGAATACAGCCGCCAGTTCGGCGCCCCGCCGCTGCGGGACATGGCGCGCCTGCGCAGCAGCGTCCGATAAGCGCAATCACCGAAAACTGAAGACCCCATGCCTCCTGGCCAGGCATGGGGTATTTTTTTGCGCGGCTCAGCGCGCGCGAACCACATGCTTGATCTCCTGGAACGCCTGCAATCCCCAGGGCCCCAGCTCGCGGCCGATACTGCTCTGCTTGTAGCCGCCCCAGGCGGTCTGCGGAAAGATCACCTGCGGTGCGTTGATCCACACCAGCCCGGCCTGCAAGGCATTGGCGACCCGCTCGGCGTTCTCTACATCGGCGCCGACCACACTGGCCACCAGGCCGAATTCGCTGTCGTTGGCCAGCGCGATGGCCTCGGCCTCGCTGGCGAAACTGCGCACGCAGAGCACCGGGCCAAAGATCTCCTCACGCCACAGCGCGCTGTCGAGGGGCACTTCGGTGAAAAGGGTCGGCCGTATAAAAAAGCCGCGCGCGCGGTCCGCCGGACGCTCGCCGCCACATACCAGCCTGGCCCCGGCACTCAGCCCGCGATCGATATGGCCGAGCACTCGCTGGTATTGCGCCTGGTTGACCAGCGCGCCCATCTCCACGTCCGGATCGAAAGGGTCCGCCACCCGAATCGCCTCGGCCCGCGCCTTGAGGCGCAGCAGGAACTCGTCCGCCAGCTCGTCGGCCACCAGCACCCGGCTGGTGGCGGAGCACATTTGCCCGGCGTTGAAAAAACCGCCGCCGCAGGCCAGCTCCACCGCCAGCTCGAGATCGGCATCCGCCAGCACCAGCAGCGAAGATTTGCCACCCAGTTCCAGGCTCACGCCTTTGACGGTTTCCGCCGCGCGCTGCATGACCTGGACCCCGACCGCATTGCTGCCGGTAAAGGAAATCTTCGCCACCCGCGAATCGGCCGCCAGCGGCGCACCCACCGCCAGCCCGGTGCCGCAGACCAGGTTGAACACACCCTTGGGCAAGCCGCTCCGGGCGATGATCGCCGCCAGTTCCAGCTCCGGCAGCGGCGTGACTTCCGAGGGTTTGAGCACCACGCTGCAACCGGCGGCCAGGGCCGGCGCGAGCTTCCAGGCGGTGGTGACCATCGGGAAATTCCAGGGCACGATCAGGCCGACCACGCCACAGGGTTCACGCCGCACACGGGCGCTGAAATCATCGCTGGGCAGCGGTACGTCGCGGTCCTGGGCGGCGTCCAGACCTTCGGCCAGCCCTGCGTAGTACTCGAAGGTGGCAATCACATCGTCGACGTCGATGGCCGCTTCGAATTGCGGCTTGCCGTTGTTGCTCGACTGCAGGTGCATCAGGCGCTCACGGCGCTCGGCGACCCCGGCGGCGATCCGCCGCAACACCGCACCACGCTCGGCACCGCTGGCCGCGGCCCACTGCACCAGCCCGGCCTGGGCGGCCGTCACCGCCTGCTCGACGCTGTGCCGGTCGCCACCAGCGACCAGCGCCAGCGGCTCTTCGGTAGAGGGATTGATCACCGGCAACAGCTCACTGCCAGCACGCCACTGACCGTCGATGTAGAGGCCGTTCAACAGGTTTGCCTGGCTCATGCTTGCACCGCCCGCATCCAGCTGGCCTGGTCGATTTCGATCAGGGTCGGGCCCTGGCGATCGCTGGCCGCGCGCAGCGCATCGCGCAATCCGTCGACGCTGTCGATGGCCTCGGCAGCGCAGCCCAGGGCCTTGGCCACGCCGATAAAGTCCGGCGTGTAGATGTCCACGCCCACCGGCTCGATGTCGCGGTTGACCATGTATTTCTTGATCTCTTCATAACCCTGGTTATTCCACAGCAGCACGATGATCGGTGTGCGCGCTTCCACCGCGCAGGCCAGTTCCGACAGGGTGAACTGCAGGCCGCCATCGCCGATCAGGCACGCCACCGGGCCCCGGGCATGGCGCTCGGAAGCACCGCCGAGCCAGGCACCGATCGCCGCCGGCAAGGCATAACCCAAGGTGCCGTAGCCGGTCGAGGAGTTGAACCAGCGGCGCGGACGCTCGGGGTTGAAGGTCAGGTTGCCGCTGTACACCGGCTGCGTGGAGTCGCCGACGATGACGATCTCCGGCAACTCCTGCACTACGGTTTCGAGGAACCGCGTCTGCGCCCGGGTCGGCGCGTCCCACTGCTGCTCCAGTGCGTTGCGCAAGGCAGCGGCGCGGGCGGTGCCCCAGGCACTGTCGCGCTCGCTCAGCGATTGTTTGCCCAGCTCGGCCAGCAAGGCTTCGGTTGCGCTGTGCGCGTCGGCCACCAGCGCCACTTTCGGCGGATAGTTGCGCACGGTCTGGTCAGGGTCGATGTCGATGCGCAGCAGGGCGCCCGGAATCTCGAAGCCACCGGCAAAAGTCACGTCGTAGTCGGTTTCGGCCAGTTCGGTGCCGATGGCCAGGACCACGTCGGCATCGGCCACCAGGGCGCGAGTCGCCACCAGCGACTGGGTCGAGCCGATCAGCAGCGGGTGCCGCGACGGCAGCATGCCCTTGGCATTGATGGTCAGGGCCACGGGGGCCTGGAGCAATTCGGCGAGGCGGGTCAGGGACGCGGCGGCATCGATCGCGCCGCCACCGGCGAGGATCAGCGGGCGCCGGGCGCCCGCCAGCAGCTGGCTCATCCGGGCAATCGCGGTGGGCGCGGCGCCGGCCCGGGCGATGCTCACCGGCTCGCTGTCGAGCAGCTCATCGGCCTCCTCCACCAGCACATCAAGGGGGATCTCGATGTGCACCGGCCGCGGGCGACCGGCCTGGAACAACGCGAAGGCGCGGGCCAGGACGCCCGGCAGTTCCGCCGCCGACATCAGGGTATGGGAGAACGCGGCAACGCCGCCTACCAGGGCGCCCTGGTTCGGCAGCTCGTGCAGCTTGCCGCGGCCGCCGCCGAGCTGGCTGCGCGACTGCACGCTGGAGATCACCAGCATCGGAATCGAGTCGGCATAGGCCTGGCCCATGGCGGTGGTGATGTTGGTCATCCCCGGGCCGGTGATGATGAAGCACACCCCCGGCTTGCCGCTGGTGCGGGCATAACCGTCGGCCATGAAACCGGCGCCCTGCTCGTGACGCGGCGTGACATGCCGGATGCGCGAACGGGCCAGGCCGCGATACAGCTCGACGGTATGCACCCCGGGAATGCCGAAGACCTGCTCGACGCCATAACCTTCGAGTAACTTGACCAACACTTCGCCGCACGTCGCCATGTCTTGCCCTTCTTGTTCGCTTGAGACGGTGTGCCTGGCTGGCCGCTGCATGGCCAGGCACGGGGAAGGCGTCATTGGAACGGGCCGCGTGTAGCGGGAACAATGGATAAAAAGTCATACTAGCCATGTCCTCACGTCATGCCTTGGCCCTTTATGAAACGCCTCCCGCCCCTGCCCGCGCTGCACACCTTTCTGATCACCGCGCGCTGCTGCAACTTCACCCATGCGGCCGAGCAGCTGCATATCACCCAGGGTGCGGTGAGCCGGCAGATCGCCGGCCTGGAGAGTCATCTGGGTTATGCCTTGTTCCAGCGCCAGGCCCGCGGCCTGAGCCTGACGAGCGAAGGACGGGAATGGCTGCCACGGGTGGAACAGGTGTTCGGCCTGATCAGCGAGGGCGTGGAACAGGTCGGGGGAAACCGCGACACCCTGCAACTCAAGGCGTCCACCTGCGTGATGCGCTGGTTGTTGCCGCGCCTGATGCAGTGGCAGAAGGAGCGGCCGGACGTGCCTGTGCGGCTGACCACCACGGTGCAGCACGGGGTCGACTTCAGCCGCGAACAGTTCGATGCCGCGGTGATTTACGGCGCCCCGCCTCCCGCCACCCTCGGCGCCTATCACCTGTTCGACGAACAGCTGACGCCGGTGTGCTCACCGGCATTGCTCGAAGGGGCGATAGCGCTGAAGACCCCGGCCGACCTGCAGCAACACATGCTGCTGCATCCGACCCTGGATACCCATGACTGGAATACCTGGTTGAAAGCCTCGGGGACGGTGCTGAACAACATCGGCAAGGGGCAGCATTTCGAAACCCTGGACCTGGCGATGTCGGTGGCCTCCCAGGGCACGGGAGTGGCCATTGGCGACTGGGCATTGATCGGCGAAGACCTGAGCGCCGGGCGGCTGGTCATGCCATTTGCATTGAAGGTACGTACCGGCCTGGGCTACTACCTGGTCCACCCCGATCGCTCAGCGCCATCGCCGCAGTTACGGGCGTTGCTGGACTGGCTGGTAGAACAGGCCCGGGCCAGATAGCCCCGTAGCCGATGTAGCCGCTGTAGCCGATGTAGCCGCTGGCGCAGCCTGCGATCGAGCGCGCAGCGGTCGTAATCCGGTCAACACGTTGTACCTGCAAAAACGCGGTGTCTGGTTTTACGACTGCTGCGCAGCCGATCGCAGCCTTCGGCAGCGGCTACAGGATGTCTCAGTAACCGACCGTGAAACGCTGGCGGGAGTGTTTCGGTGTTTCCAGCTCATCGATCATGGCGATGGCGTAGTCGGCGAAGGTGATCCAGCTCTTGCCTTCGGCGCTCACCAGCAGGTGGTCCTGGCCCAGGCGGAACTGCCTGCGGCGCTCACCTTCGACGAACTCCGCCGACGGCGACAGGAAGGTCCAGTCCAGCTCTTTCTCCTGGCGCAGGGTATCGAGAAACACACTGCCGGCACTGGCTTCAGCCTTGTACTCATCCGGAAAACCGGCGGCGTCGATTACCCGGCTACCGTCGGGCAACAGCAACGAACCGGCACCGCCCACCACCAGCAGGCGTTTGACGCCGGCCTTTTTCACCGGCTCGATCACGGCCTTGGGCGCGATGGTGGAAAAGTGCGCCGCGCTGATCACCGCATCGTGACCGGCGACCGCGGCCTGCAACGCTGCGCCGTCCAGCACGTCGACCGTCTTGCTCACTACACCGGCGCGATTGCCGATTTTCGCCGGGTTACGGGCAATCGCGGTGACGCTGTGACCACGACGCAGGGCTTCTTCCAGCAGTTGGCTACCGGCACGACCGGTAGCACCAATGATTGCGATCTTGCTCATGACAGTTCTCCAGTTTCGATAAGCGACACAAAGCCTTACAGGGAATGCCCCCGCGCCAGGCGCGGGAGCGGTCGAATCACCACTTCATTTCGCCCTTGGCGACCTTGGCGCTCAGCTCCAGGGAGCTGTCTTCGCCCAGGTCCGGGTAACGCTTTTTCATCGCCGCGATCAGTTCGGCGGAATCCCTGGCCTTGGCGGTCTCTTCATCGAAGGCCTTGATGTAGTCGGCGGTGAAATGCACGGGAGCCAGGGAGCGGGCGCTTTCACCGAGGTAATGGCCCGGCACCACGGTCTGGGGTTTCAGCGCGGCGATGGTGTCCAGGGTGGTCAGCCAGTCCTTGTGGGATTGCGCGGTCTGGGTGTCGGCCATCCACACATGGATGTTTTCCGCCACCACCACGCCACCGACGACCGCCTTGATCGACGGGATCCAGACGAAGGTGCGGTCCGGTTGTTTGCCGTCCAGGCCGATGATGTCCAGCTTCTGCCCTTCCAGGGTCAGGCTGTGGCCCTTGAGCACGCCCGGCACAATGGTCTTGGCCGGCACGTCGGCGCCCATTTTCGGGCCCCAGAACGCGAGCTTGCCGTCGACCGTGGCCTTGATGTGCTCGACGGTCGGCTGCGACGCCACGACCTTGGCCTTGGGGAAGGCCTGGGTGATGGTGTCGAGGCCGAAGTAGTAGTCCGGGTCACCGTGGCTGATGTAGATGGTGGTCAGTTGCTTGCCGCTGGCGCGAATCTTTTCCACCAGTTGCTCGGCCTGGGATTTGCCGAACTGCGCGTCCACCAGGATCGCTTCCTTCTTGCCGCTGACCAGCACCGAGGTCACCGGGAAGATCGCCGCGGTCCCCGGGTTGTACACATCCAGGCTCAGGGCCGGCTCGACGGCGGCGGCATGGGCGGCGAAGCCCAGGGTGGCGGTCGCCAGCAGCAGGCGCTTGAGTGAGGTGAATCCGATCATGTGCAGCTCCAATGGTCTGTCGGCCGTAAGTGGCCATGGGTAGGTGGCGATGGAGTTGAAGCTTAGTTGCCGCACTCGTTACAAAAAATGCGATGCTTGGACATAGTTTGTTTCTGAAAGCGGGCAAATCATGGATCGTCTTCAAGCAATGCGTGTCTTCGTCACCGTAGTCGACCTTGGCAGCCAGTCGGCCGCCGCCGACCATCTGGACCTCTCGCGGCCAGTGGTTTCGCGCTATCTGGCGGAGCTGGAGGACTGGGTCGGCGCCCGGCTGATGCACCGCACCACCCGCAAGCTGAGCCTGACCGCGGCGGGCACCGAGATCCTGCCGCGCTGCCGGCAGATGCTCGAGTTGTCGACGGACATGCAGGCCGCCGTCAGCGAACCCGACGACGCGCCCCGCGGCTTGCTGCGCATCAGCGTCAGCACCTCGTTCGGCCAGGCCCAGCTGGCCGATGCCATGGCCACCTACGTCAAGCGTTACCCCGGCGTCAGCATCGACCTGCAGATGCTCGACCGCACGGTGAACCTGGTGGACGAGCGCATCGACCTGGCGATCCGTACCAGCAACGACCTGGACCCGAACCTGATCGCCCGGCGGCTGACGGTATGCCGCTCGGTGATCTGCGCCTCCCCGGCCTATTTGCGCGAGCACCCGGCACCACAGCGGGTCGAGGAACTCAGCCAGCACAACTGCCTGACCCACTCCTATTTCGGCAAGAGCCTGTGGCATTTCGAGCAGGACGGCGAACAGGTTTCGGTACCGGTGCAAGGCAATATCAGCGCCAACGAAGCCAGCACCCTGTTGCGCGCAACCATGGCCGGGGCCGGCGTGGCCATGCTGCCCAGCTACCAGGCCGGCGTGCATATCCACAGCGGCGAACTGGTGCGCCTGCTGCCCCATGCCGAACCCCGGCAAATGAACATGTACGCGGTCTACGCCTCGCGCAAACACATGCCGGCGGCCCTGCGCAGCATGCTGGATTTCCTGGTGCTGCGTTTCCCCGAGGAGCCGGAGTGGGACAAGGGCCTTTAAGACCCGATAAGACCGCTGAATACCCCGTCAACACGCTGCCCGCGACCTGGCCGGCGGCCATGGCTGATCCCTATGGCTGATCTATGCTGATAACAGTACCCCCACGCGCGCAGGGGTATTCGTTCAGAGGTGTTTGCCATGAACATCAAAACAAGAAGATACCTGGCCATTTTCGTCACCTGCACCGCGACCCTGGCGCTGTACGGAACAGCGGCCTATCGCGTCGAACAGGCCCGGCAACAGCCACGCGTCTATGCCAGTTGCAATGTCGACCAGTGCATCCCGCACACCGCGACCCTCAACTCCCTGAAATGATGTAGACGCGCGGCGTCACTGTTCGTGATCGCTCTTCAAGCGGTCGCGGAAAGCCTTGGGCGAGATCCCGACGCGGCGACGGAACAAGCGGGTGAAGTTGGTGGGATCGGAAAACCCCAGGGTGTCGGAAATCTCGTAGATGGTCATGCTGGTGTAGGTCAGCAGGCGCTTGGCCTCCAGCAGCTGGCGCTCATGCATGATCTGCAGGGCCGGCTGGCCCGCCAGTTCACGACAGGTGCCATTGAGGTGGGAAACGGAAATCCCCAGCTTGTGCGCCAGGTCCTCGACCTTCACATGTTCGCGATAGTGGTTTTCCACCAACTGGATATAGCCATTGAAATACTCCCGTGCCCGCTGCGGCCGCTGGCTGGCGCTGCGGCGCCGGATCGCCTGGCGGCTGACCCACACCATGATCACGCTGACCAGCGAATGCATGAGCATTTCCCGCGCTGGCTCGCGCCCCTGGTATTCGTTCTGCAATGCGGCAAACAGGCTGTTCAGGTAGTCGCCGTCGGCACCCGCCGGGTAGCTCTCGGCCACCGCCAGGGCATTCACCGAGTGCCCCAGTTGGGCTTGCAGATGGGCCATCAAGGGCGCCGCCAGGGTCACCACATAACCGTCGATGTCTTCGGAAAAACGAAAGCCGTGCACCGACAAGGCCGGCAGGATCTGTAGCGCCGACTCCCCCAGCAGCGTGCGCTGGCCTTCGATCTCAAGCTCGGCCTGCCCACGATGCACGAACAGCAACTGACACAGATCGGCATGCCGATGCGGTTTGATTTCCCAATGGTGCTCGCGGCTGCGCTTGGAAATGGTTTCGCAGTGCAGCAGGTCCGGCGTCGGCCAGTCGAGGCTTTCCCCGTAGAGTTTGAACACCGGAATTGAAGGCAAGGCAGGCTTATTCATAACTGCAATCCAGGCCTCTGGGTGACGGGCGATAATCGCACCGATTGGTGAAATGAACAGGTATCGGCTCAGTTTTCACCTTCAACTGACAGCTTCACAAGTGAAAAATGCAGGCACTCGAAACATAAAAATCACTCAGCGAACCTGTTCGCGTGAAGCTTGCGAGTCATAAAAACAATGAAAACCCTGAAAACTCAAGTCGCCATCATTGGCGCCGGCCCCTCCGGACTCCTGCTCGGCCAACTGCTGCACAAGGCCGGCATCGATACCCTGATCCTCGAACGACAAACCCCGGATTACGTACTCGGGCGCATCCGCGCCGGGGTGCTGGAACAAGGCATGGTCGACCTGCTGCGTCAGGCCGGGGTCAGCCAGCGCATGGACGCCGAAGGCCTGGTGCACGGCGGCTTCGAACTGGCCCTCGACGGCCGCCGGGTGGCCATCGACCTGCACGCCCTCACCGGCGGCAAGAGCGTCACGATCTACGGCCAGACCGAAGTCACCCGCGACCTGATGCAAGCCCGCCAGGCCGTCGGCGCCCGGACCCTGTACCAGGCCGATAACGTGCGCCCTCACGATATGCAGAGCGACCAGCCCTACCTGACCTTCGATTACCAGGGCGAGCCCCATCGCCTGGACTGCGACTACATCGCCGGCTGCGACGGCTTCCACGGTATCGCCCGACAGTCGATCCCGGCCGACAGGCTCAAGGTATTCGAGCGCGTCTATCCGTTCGGCTGGCTCGGCATTCTTGCCGACACCCCGCCGGTCCATGACGAGCTGGTCTACGCCCGCCACGAACGCGGCTTTGCCCTGTGCAGCATGCGGTCGACCACCCGCACCCGTTACTACCTGCAAGTACCGGCGGAGGAAAATGTCGCCGACTGGTCCGATCAACGTTTCTGGGACGAGCTCAAGAAGCGCCTGCCCGAGGAACTGGCCGAGCGCCTGGTGACCGGGCCGTCGATCGAGAAAAGCATCGCGCCGCTGCGCAGCTTCGTGGTCGAACCGATGCAATACGGGCGGATGTTCCTGGTCGGCGACGCCGCGCACATAGTGCCGCCCACCGGCGCCAAGGGCCTGAACCTGGCCGCCAGCGATGTCAGCACGCTGTTCAACATTCTGCTCAAGGTCTACCGCGAGCAGCGCACCGACCTGCTGCAGAAGTACTCGGAAATCTGCCTGCGGCGGATCTGGAAGGCCGAGCGTTTCTCCTGGTGGATGACCGCGATGCTGCACCGTTTCCCCGATTCCGACGACTTCAGCCAGCGCATCGCCGAGTCGGAGCTGGCGTACTTCGTCGACTCCGAGGCCGGGCGCAAAACCATTGCGGAAAATTACGTCGGTCTTCCTTATGAGGCTATCGAGTAGGGGCCTATCGAGTACACTGGCGAGCATTCCCGCTCGCCTTGCCCCTTGCGGGTCAATCACTGCCCGCAGGTTCTTTCGTGACCCATCTCAACCAGCCTGGCCAACCCCAATTGGCTCTTCGCAGCGTACTGATTGCCCTGATGCTGGCGATCTTCCTCGGCGCCCTGGACCAGACCATAGTCGCGGTCTCCATGCCCGCCATCTCCGCGCAGTTCAAGGACGTCAGCCTGCTGGCCTGGGTGATTTCCGGCTACATGGTGGCCATGACCGTGGCGGTGCCGATCTACGGCAAGCTCGGCGACCTCTATGGCCGACGCAAGCTGATGCTGTTCGGCATGGGCCTGTTCACCCTGGCATCGCTGTTCTGCGGCATGGCGCAGAACATGGAGCAGCTGGTGCTGGCGCGGATCTTCCAGGGCATCGGCGCCGGCGGGATGATTTCAGTCAGCCAGGCGATCATCGGCGACATAGTGCCGCCCCGCGAACGCGGGCGTTACCAGGGTTACTTCAGCAGCATGTACGCGGCGGCCAGCGTCGCCGGCCCGGTGCTTGGCGGCTACATGACCGAATACCTGTCCTGGCGCTGGGTGTTCCTGATCAACCTGCCCCTGGGCCTGGGTGCCTGGCTGGTGGCCAGGCGCAATCTGCGAGGGCTGCCGATTCCGCAGCGCAAACCGATCATCGACTACCTCGGCACGCTGCTGATGATCATCGGCCTGACCGCCCTGCTGCTGGCGATCACCCATTTCGGCCAGGGTCACGCCTGGCGCAGCCTAGAGGTGCTGGGCCTGCTGGCCTGTGCCGTCATCGCCCTGGCCCTGTTCGCCTGGCATGAACGGCGCACGGAAGAACCGCTGCTGCCCATGCACCTGTTCGCCAACCGCAACGCCATGCTGTGCTGGTGCACGGTGTTCTTCACCAGCTTCCAGGCCATCTCGCTGACGGTGCTGATGCCGTTGCGCTTTCAGAGCGTCACCGGCGCCGGTGCCGACAGCGCCGCATTGCACCTGCTGCCGCTGGCCATCGGCCTGCCGATAGGCGCCTACTTCGCCGGGCGCATGACCTCGGTGACCGGTCGCTACAAACCGATGATCCTCAGTGGCGCCCTGCTGATGCCGCTGACCGTTCTCGGCATGGCCTTCAGCCCGCCCCAGGCGGTGCTGCTCAGCAGCGTGTTCATGTTGTTCAGCGGGATTGCCTCCGGCATGCAGTTCCCGACGTCGCTGGTGGGCAGCCAGAACTCAGTGGAACACCGGGACATCGGGGTCGCCACCAGCACCACCAACCTGTTCCGCTCCCTGGGCGGCGCGGTGGGCGTGGCCTTGATGTCGGCGCTGCTGCTGGCGCTGTTGCAGGATTCCAGCTTCGCCCAGTTGAGCGGTTCGGCGCTGATCGGTGAAGGCCACTCGGGCAATGTGCTGCTCGACGGCCTGAATGCCGCGCCGGGTCCGGAACAGGGAGCCTTGCGGGCTGAGTTGCTGCTGACCTTCAAACACTTGCTGATGGTCAGCGCGGCGGTGTCGTTGCTGGGGCTGGCGGCGGCGCTCGCCATGCCCAATACGCTGCTGCGCGGGCGTGAAGACAAGGTCAAATAGCGGCATCGCCAGCCAGCTCCATCTACCCGCAAGCCGGCTGGCGATAGGCCCTCACGGGCTGTAGTACCCCACCGCCACCAGGAAGTGCCCGACCTTGCGCAGGTAGGCGTGCTTGTCTTCCACCTTGGCCGTCACCGGGTTCTTCCAGCGGTACTCATACTCGCCCTGATCCTGGGCGGCCATCAGCGCCAGGATCGGCTCGCCCACCGGTTTGCCATCCGGGTCCTTGACCTTGTTGAAGTCGGTATTGATCAGCCGCAGGTTGGTGCCGTGGGCCACGTAGCGCTGGCTGTCCAGGTCGACCACGAACACATACAGGTCGTCCTGCAGGAAACCGCCCTTGAGCGAGTTGATCGCCGTCAGCGTGCCCTTCTCGTCCTTGACCAGTTCGCTCGCCGCCTTGTCCAGCAAGGCCCTGGCCTGCTCGGCGGAAGCCCGTGGCAGGTAATAGCCGACCGCGAGGATTCGCTCGCCGACCCGCTGGTAATACACATGCTTGCGCTCGACCTTGCCGTCGGCCCAGTTCTGCCAGCGGTACTCGGCTTGCTGGATGCCATTGCCCTCGGGAATCTTCAGCGCGTCCTTGAAGGCCTTTTGCAGATCCGGCCCGAGCACTTCGGAAACATCGCGGCCGATCAGCGCCGACGACGGCCCGCCACTGGCCAGCATCACCCCCTTGGTGTCGACCACAAACACATAACGGTCCTTGTCGACGAACTCGCCCTGCCGGCTGAACGCGGCGAAGGCCTTGTCACCCTGGTCGTGGTAATAGGCCAGGGCCTTTTCCAGCAGGGCCTTGGCCGCCGTGGCATCGTCCGCCGCCTGGACCTGGCTGGTGCAGAACACCAGCAGCCACCCCAGCACCGTGGCTCTCAGCAATCCCCTCATTGCGCGTCCCTCGTTCTTGTTGGTGTTTCAAGAGCGTAGACGGCTGCGGGATATGGTCGAGTATTCAGCGAAACAGGGAGGCGCGAGGCAAGACCGCGACCTTCCCACGCCAGGCGCGGGAAGGTGGTCAAGGTCAGGGGCGGGTATTGAGCTGTTGCTGCAGATTCTGGATCTGGCTCTGCAGGGTATTGATGTTGCGGGTGACCTGGCCGCGGAAGGCGTCGAATTCGGCGGTGTTGGTGCCCCCCTGGGCAGCGGCGGGACGATTGTCCTGCTGGCTCTTGAGCACAATGATGTCCTGCTCCAGACGCTCGATCGCGGCGCTCGGGTTGCCCTGTCTTTTCAAGGCGGCGATCTCGGCGTTCAGGCTCTTGAACTGGGCATCGACCTTGCTGGTGTCGGCCGGCGCGCTCTTCAGGGCCGCCAGTTCGCTGCTCAAGGATTTCACCTGGGCCTGCAACTGGGTATTGGCCGCCTGCTGCTCGGTGGCTTGCGCGGTCATCTGCGCCAGGCGCTTGTCCAGGTCCGTGGCCTGCCCGGCCACGCCTTGCTGCTGCTTGCCCTGGTCCTGCAGGCGGCTTTCCAGCTGCTTGATCTGCAGCTTCAAGGCTTCGCTGTCGCTGTTGACGCTGGACTGGCTGGCAACCACCTTGCCGGAAATATCCTGCAGGCGTCCCGCCGCTTCTTCGCTGATGCGGGCGAAACTTTCCTGGGTGGCGACCAGTTGCTGCTCCATCAGCGAGATCTGCTGGAAGCTCCACCAGGCCAGGCCGATAAAGGCAAAGAACAAGGCACCGACCAGCGCCCAGAGCGGCCCGGCACTCGGTGCCTTGACCTTGGTTACCGGCACGCTGCGCGAATGCACCGAAGTACGCGCGCGGCCCGCGGCGGTGGTCGGGAAATCATCGTCGAGGGTATCGGCACGCAGGCTTGGAACATCGTCGAAGTCGTCGTTGGCATCGTTACGCATGGGGCAACCTTTCTAAAACCGCGGTGATAGCTGAATGCGGCGAGTATAAACCGCTAACCCGCCGCCCTGATCGACCCTGAACCCCGAACTCGGTTCAGTGTTTATTTTCAGCGTATGTCCTGGGCCTTCCACCAGCCGCAGAATTCATCCAGGGCGGTCCACAGGCTGACCTTCGGTTCGTAATCCAGATAATGGCGGGCGCGGCTGATATCCAGGGTGAAGTTCTTGTTCATGACCTGCATGCCCAGGCGCGACAGGGTCGGCTCCGGACGGCCCGGCCAGAGCTTGCAGAAACCTTCATTGAGGGCCGCCATGCTGTAGGCCAGGCCAAAGGAGCGGTAGCGCGTGACCTGCGGCACGCCCATCTGGCGCATCACATAGTTCACCACGTCCCACAACGGCACGGGCGCGCCGTTACTGATGTTGTAGGCCTTGCCCAGGGCCGAGCCGCTGGCCAGCAGACTGCTGAGCAGCGCTTCGTTGAGGTTCTGCACACTGGTGAAATCGACCTTGTTCAGGCCATTGCCGATGATCGCCAGGCGGCCCTTGCGCTGCATCTTCAACAGGCGCGGGAAAATGCTCATGTCGCCGGCGCCGGTGACAAAACGCGGGCGCAGCGCCAGCACCTCCAGGCCGAACTCCTGGGCGCCGAACACCTTCTGCTCCGCCAGGTATTTGGTGGCGGCATAAGGGTGCTTGAAGCGCTTGGGCACTTGTTCTTCGGTCAGGCCCAGATGGTCGCGACCGTCGAAATAGATCGACGGCGACGACAGGTGCACCAGGCGCCGGACATGGCGCTTGAGGCAAGCTTCGACCACATTTTCGGTGACCAACACGTTGCCCTGATGGAAATCCTGATAACGCCCCCAGAGCCCCACCGCCCCCGCGCAATGCACCACCGCATCGACATCGCGGCACAGGTCGCGCACCAGGTCGGCATCGCTCAAGTCACCCTGGACGAACTCGGCCCCGCGCCGCACCAGATGCTCCACACCTTCGGCCCGACGCCCGTTGACCCGTACATCCAGGCCCTGCTCAAGGGCAAAACGCGCGAAGCGTCCGCCAATGAAGCCGCTTGCGCCGGTGACCAGAATTTTCATGACTTGCTCCGATTGCTTTCGTGTTTCATGCCTGTCGCACTATGTATTGCTTAACGCTATTGCCTGATGCCTTGACGCCCGGTGTCATGCCAACGGCACCAGCCATTGCGCCGAAGAACGCGCCAGGTGCTCGGTGAGCAGGCCCAGCAGTTGGCCACCATTGCGCCAATGATGCCAGTACAGCGGCACATCGATCGGCTTATCTGGCAAAAGCTCCACCAACACACCCCGCGCCAACTGGTCGCGCACCTGCAGTTCGGGCACCAGCCCCCAGCCCAGGCCGGCTTCGGTCAGGCGGATGAAGCCCTCGGACGAGGGACACAGGTGATGCTCGAACCCGCCATCGACCCCCAGCGCCGCCAGGTAGCGGTGCTGCAGGAAATCGTCCGGGCCGAACACCAGGGCCGGCGTCCGGGCCAGGCGCTCGGCTTGTACGCCCTGCGGAAAATGCCGCGCCAGGAACGCCGGGCTGGCCAGCGCACGGTAGCGCATGGCCCCCAGCAGCACGCTGCGGGCACCGGCCACCGGCCGCTCGCTGGCGCAGACACAGGCCGCCACTTCCCCCGCCCGCATGCGCTTGAGGCCGACGGTCTGGTCTTCGACGATCAGGTCCAGAAGCAAGTGCTGCTCGGCACAGAAGTCGCCCACCGCCTCGGCCCACCAGGTGGCCAGGCTGTCGGCGTTGAGGGCGATGCGCAGACGCTCCGGCAAACCTTCCTCGTCCAGGGCCGGCACCTGGCTTTGCAGGTCGCGTTCGAGCAGGCGTACCTGCTGCACATGGTTGAGCAGGCGCCGGCCGATTTCCGTCGGTGCCGGCGGCGTGACCCGCACCAGCACCGGCTGGCCGATCCGCGCCTCGAGCAGCTTGATCCGCTGGGAAATGGCCGACTGCGACAACCCCAACACCTGCGCGGCACGCTCGAATCCGGCCTGTTCGATCACCGCGGCCAGGGCGGACAGCAATTTATAGTCGAACATCAGTTTTCCTAATGAGCGATCAGTAATATTGGTTTTTCTTATACAGCCTGCAACCGGAGAATAGCCAGCATGCTTTCTCGTTCAAGGACCTTTTTCATGGCTGGCGAAACCTCCCTCGATACCCTGCTGCGCAGCATGAGCCCGCAGCTCAACCCCGGTGACTACGTGTTCTGCTCCATCGCCGATCGCGCGTTGCTCGAGGGCACCGACGTACTGGGCAGCTTTCGCGAGCAGGAAGGGCTCACGGTGATCCTCGAGCGCCAGCAGGCCGAACGCCTGGGGCTGAATTTCGACTACGTCGCGGCCTGGATCACCCTGAACGTGCATTCGGCCCTGGAAGCCGTCGGCCTGACCGCCGCGTTCGCCAGCGCCCTGGGCAAGGCCGGGATCAGCTGCAACGTGATCGCCGGTTACTACCACGATCATCTGTTTGTCGGTAAGGCCGATGCCGAGCGCGCCATGCACGTGCTGCGGCAACTGGCGGCGGGCGAGGAGTAAACGACATGTGGCAGAGCTACGTTAACGGGCTGCTGGTAGCGGCCGGGCTGATCATGGCGATCGGTAGCCAGAATGCTTTTGTCCTGGCCCAGAGCCTGCGCCGCGAGCACCACCTGCCGGTGGCCGTGCTGTGCGTGACCTGCGATGCGTTGCTGGTGGCAGCCGGGGTATTCGGCCTGGCCACGGTGCTGGCGCAGAGCCCGACGCTGCTGGCGGTTGCCCGCTGGGGCGGCGCCGCGTTCCTGATCTGGTACGGCAGCCAGGCGCTGCGTCGCGCCTGCTCCAAACAGAGCCTGCAACAGGGCGAGAACCAGACCGTCCGCTCGCTGCGCGCGGTGCTGCTCAGTGCGCTGGCGGTGACCCTGCTCAACCCCCATGTGTACCTGGACACGGTGCTGCTGATCGGTTCGCTGGGCGCGCAACAGACCGAACCCGGCGCCTATGTGGTCGGCGCGGCCAGCGCTTCGCTGCTGTGGTTTTTCACCCTCGCTCTCGGCGCCGCATGGCTGGCTCCATGGCTGGCACGGCCGAGCACCTGGCGCATTCTCGACCTGCTGGTGGCGGTGATGATGTTCAGTGTCGCGATTCAACTCATCAGCGCCGCATGATTTATTCCAAAAGGCTCTGGAACCTCTATCCCACACAGTTGTTGCGTGGTTATGCCGCACCCCCGGTGCTATGATCCGAACCCTGCGCCGCAAAGAGTACAAACTCCCCGGCGCTTGTCTGGCCGCCCGTGATCGGCCTTGCGCTCACCGCAACTGACCTGATTAGGAGAATCACCATGGCTTTCGAATTGCCGCCGCTGCCTTACGCACACGATGCCCTGCAGCCGCACATTTCCAAGGAAACTCTGGAATACCACCACGACAAGCACCACAACACCTATGTCGTGAACCTGAACAACCTGGTGCCAGGCACCGAGTTCGAAGGCAAAACCCTGGAAGAGATCGTCAAGTCTTCCTCGGGCGGTATCTTCAACAACGCCGCTCAGGTCTGGAACCACACTTTCTACTGGAACTGCCTGGCGCCAAACGCTGGCGGTCAACCAACCGGCGCACTGGCCGAGGCCATCAACGCGGCTTTCGGTTCGTTCGACAAGTTCAAGGAAGAATTCACCAAGACTTCCGTCGGCACCTTCGGTTCCGGTTGGGGCTGGCTGGTGAAAAAGGCTGACGGTTCCCTGGCCCTGGCCAGCACCATCGGCGCCGGCAACCCGCTGACCAGCGGCGACACCCCGCTGCTGACCTGCGACGTCTGGGAACACGCTTACTACATCGACTACCGCAACCTGCGTCCCAAGTACGTCGAAGCGTTCTGGAACCTGGTCAACTGGAAATTCGTGGCCGAGCAGTTCGAAGGCAAGACCTTCGTCGCCTAAGCCCGTTTGCAGTCAAAAAAACCCGGCGTTGCCGGGTTTTTTCGTTTTACCGGCAAGCGGCCGGCTTGCCGCGCCAGCCCGGCGCGCTAACATCCGCTCAGGTAAAAAATCGCCGCCGTCCCTCAAGTTGCAAGGCTTGGCTACCGACATATAACCGATAAGCGCGGATAGGCTGGCTCCCGGCATTCCAGCCAAGCCTACAGGTGAAATATCCTGGGCCTGATTGTCCCTTTGACTGCCATCACGGGATTGCCAATACTCATGGCAACTTGACGCTACACGCACGGAACAAGGAATAACCCTTTGAAGCTGGAACTCAAAAACAGCTTGTCGGTGAAGTTGCTCCGGGTTGTGCTGCTGTCGGCACTGATAGTGGGCGTAGTTCTGAGCTGCGCACAAATCGTCTTCGATGCTTACAAGACTCGGCAGGCGGTCGCTAATGATGCCCAGCGCATTCTCGACATGTTTCGCGACCCCTCGACCCAGGCCGTTTACAGCCTGGACCGCGAAATGGGCATGCAAGTCATCGAAGGCCTGTTCCAGGACGATGCCGTGCGCATGGCCTCCATTGGCCATCCCAACGAAACCATGCTCGCGGAAAAAACCCGTGAGTTGCAGACATCCCCCAGCCGCTGGCTGACCGACCTGATCCTCGGCAAGGAACGCACCTTCACCACCCAGCTCGTGGGTCGTGGCCCCTACAGCGAATACTACGGCGACCTGAGCATCACCCTCGACACAGCCACCTACGGCCAGGGCTTCATCGTCAGTTCGGTGATCATTTTCATTTCCGGCGTATTGCGCGCGTTGGCCATGGGCCTGGTGCTGTATCTGGTTTACCACTGGCTGCTGACCAAGCCGCTGTCACGGATCATCGAGCACCTGACCACCATCAATCCGGACCGCCCCAGCGAACATCAGATTCCCTTGCTCAAGGGCCACGAGCGAAACGAGCTGGGGATCTGGATCAATACCGCCAACCAGTTACTGGCGTCGATCGAGCGCAACACGCACCTGCGCCATGAAGCGGAAAACAGCCTGCTGCGCATGGCCCAGTACGACTTCCTCACCGGCCTGCCCAACCGCCAGCAGTTGCAGCAGCAACTGGACAAGATCCTGATCGATGCCGGCCGCCTGCAACGCCGGGTCGCGGTGCTCTGTGTCGGCCTCGACGACTTCAAGGGCATCAACGAACAGTTCAGCTACCAGACCGGCGACCAGTTGCTGCTGGCCCTGGCCGATCGCCTGCGAGCCCACAGCGGTCGCCTGGGCGCCCTCGCCCGCCTCGGCGGCGACCAGTTCGCCCTGGTCCAGGCCGATATCGAACAACCCTACGAAGCCGCCGAACTGGCGCAGAGCATCCTCGACGACCTGGAGGCGCCGTTCGCCCTCGACCACCAGGAAATCCGCCTGCGCGCCACCATCGGCATCACCCTGTTCCCGGAAGACGGCGACAGCACCGAAAAGCTGCTGCAGAAAGCCGAACAGACCATGACCCTGGCCAAGAGCCGGTCGCGCAACCGTTATCAGTTCTACATCGCCAGTGTCGACAGCGAGATGCGCCGGCGCCGCGAACTGGAGAAGGACCTGCGCGAAGCCCTGACCCGCCAGCAGTTCCACCTGGTCTACCAGCCGCAGATCAGCTACCGCGATCATCGGGTGGTCGGGGTCGAGGCGCTGCTGCGCTGGCAGCATCCGGAACACGGCTTCGTCCCGCCGGACCTGTTCATCCCCCTGGCCGAGCAGAACGGCACCATCATCGCCATCGGCGAATGGGTGCTGGACCAGGCCTGCCGCCAGTTGCGCGAATGGCATGACCTGGGCTTCAGCGACCTGCGCATGGCGGTCAACCTGTCCACCGTGCAACTGCACCACGCCGAACTGCCGCGGGTGGTCAACAACCTGCTGCAGATCTACCGCCTGCCGCCGCGCAGCCTGGAGCTGGAAGTCACCGAAACCGGCCTGATGGAAGACATCAGCACCGCCGCCCAGCACCTGCTGAGCCTGCGCCGCTCGGGTGCGCTGATCGCCATCGACGACTTCGGCACCGGCTACTCGTCCCTGAGCTACCTCAAGAGCCTGCCGCTGGACAAGATCAAGATCGACAAGAGCTTCGTCCAGGACCTGCTGGATGACGACGACGATGCCACCATCGTGCGGGCGATCATCCAGCTGGGCAAAAGCCTGGGCATGCAGGTGATCGCCGAGGGCGTGGAAACCGCCGAGCAGGAGGCCTACATCATCTCCGAAGGCTGCCACGAAGGTCAGGGTTATCACTACAGCAAACCCCTGCCGGCACGGGAGCTGAGCGCCTACCTGAAACAGGCCCAGCGCAGTAACGCGGCCATCCTCTGAAAGCACGATTGCGCGCCTAAGCCTGATCCAGCGCAATCGCTTCCTGAATAGGAAATATTTACAACCACAACCCTTTACACATAATGCAAATCTTTCGCATTATGTCGCAGTTTTGCGCGCCCCCCGCGCCAGTCCACCCCTCTCTCGAAGCAGGATGTTCGCCATGATTCGTATGCCTCTGGCTACCGCCAGTCTGTTGGCCATCGCTATTTCCCTCGCCGGTTGCGGCGAAGGCAAAGACAAGGCTGCCGCGCCGCAAGCCGCTGCTCCAGCCGCCAGCACCGCAGCCCCGGCCACCGCTCCTGCGGCCGGCAAGGTCGATGAAGCGGCGGCCAAGGCGGTTGTCGCGCATTACGCCGACATGGTCTTCGCCGTATACAGCGATGCCGAATCCACCGCGAAGACCCTGCAGACCGCAATCGATGCCTTCCTCGCCAAGCCCAACGCCGACACCCTGAAAGCCGCCAAGGCTGCCTGGGTCGCCGCTCGCGTACCTTACCTGCAGAGCGAAGTGTTCCGCTTCGGCAACACCATCGTCGACGACTGGGAAGGTCAGGTGAACTCCTGGCCACTGGACGAAGGCCTGATCGACTACGTCGACAAGTCCTACGAGCACGCACTGGGTAACCCGGGCGCCACCGCCAACATCATCGCCAACACCGAAGTCCAGGTCGGCGAAGACAAGGTCGACGTAAAAGACATCACCCCGGAAAAACTCGCCAGCCTCAACGAGCTGGGCGGTTCCGAGGCCAACGTCGCCACCGGCTACCACGCCATCGAATTCCTGCTCTGGGGCCAGGACCTGAACGGCACCGGCCCTGGCGCCGGCAACCGTCCGGCTTCCGACTACCTGGAAGGCGCCGGCGCCACCGGTGGCCACAACGACCGTCGCCGTGCCTACCTGAAAGCCGTGACCCAACTGCTGGTCAACGACCTGGAAGAAATGGTCGGCAACTGGAAGCCGAACGTGGCCGACAACTACCGCGCCACCCTGGAAGCCGAACCGGCTGAAAGCGGCCTGCGCAAAATGCTGTTCGGCATGGGCAGCCTGTCCCTGGGCGAACTGGCGGGCGAGCGCATGAAGGTGTCCCTGGAAGCCAACTCCCCTGAAGACGAGCAGGACTGCTTCAGCGACAACACCCACAACTCGCACTTCTACGATGCCAAGGGCATCCGCAACGTGTACCTGGGCGAATACACCCGCGTCGACGGCACCCAGCTGACTGGCGCCAGCCTGTCGTCGCTGGTGGCGAAAATCGACCCGGCCGCCGACACCGCGCTGAAAGCCGACCTGGCCGCCACCGAAGCCAAGATCCAGGTCATGGTCGATCACGCCAACAAGGGTGAGCACTACGACCAACTGATCGCCGCCGGCAACGACGCGGGCAACCAGATCGTGCGTGACGCCATCGCCGCGCTGGTCAAGCAGACCGGTTCGATCGAACAGGCCGCGGGCAAGCTGGGCATCAGCGACCTGAACCCGGACAACGCCGATCACGAGTTCTGATCAGCGTTGCTGGAATGAAAAGGCGACCTTCGGGTCGCCTTTTTTGTGCCTGGCCTGTAGCCGCTGCCGCAGGCTGCGATAAGGCCGCAGGCCTTCAGCGATCTTGAAACCCTGCGCGCCCTTCAGTGGCGAGCGCAGCCTGCGGCAGCGGCAGCGGCTACAGGATCAGGATCAGGATCAGGATCAGGATCAGGATCAGGATCAGGAAGGCTCGAACCACAGTTGTCCCACGTCAAGCGGAACGATAATTCCTCTTATTCAAACTCCCCTGCCCTGTTAGACTTTGCGCCCTTGTTTTGCTCGTCCTGCAGGATATCCGATGCCCCGATCGCTGCTTCGCTGGTCTGCGCTGTTCATGGCCTTGAGCCTGAGCGCCTGCGATGACGCCCCGCGTTTTACCCAGGCCGAGCCGGGCGAAGCGCGTTCCGGCGGTGAAGCGACCGTACGCAAGAGCGACCAGAACGCCTTTTCCATGCCGTCGGCCAACCTGTCGCCGACCCGGCGCCTGGACTTCAGCGTCGGCAACAGTTTCTTTCGCAGCCCCTGGGTGATCGCCCCCTCGACCACCACCGCCCGCGATGGCCTGGGCCCGCTGTTCAATACCAACGGCTGCCAGAACTGCCATATCAAGGACGGCCGCGGCCACCCGCCGACGCCCGACTCGGACAACGCGGTGTCGATGCTGGTGCGCCTGTCGATCCCCAATGAGCCGGCCTACGCCAAGGTCATCGAGCAGCTGGGCATAGTGCCCGAGCCGGTGTACGGCGGGCAGTTCCAGGACATGGCGGTGCCTGGCGTCGCCCCGGAAGGCAAGGTGCGGGTCGAGTACGAACCGCTGACCGTGCGTTTCAAGGACGGCAGCGAAGTCGAACTGCGCAAGCCGAAGTTGCAGATCACCCAGCTCGGCTACGGCCCGATGCATCCCGACACCCGTTTCTCGGCGCGCGTGGCGCCGCCGATGATCGGCCTGGGCCTGCTCGAAGCCATCCCCGAAGCAGCGATCCTGGCCAATGCCCAAGCGCAGGCCAAGGCTGGCAACGGCATCGCCGGACGGCCGAACCGGGTCTGGGACGACGCCCAGCAGAAGACCGTACTCGGGCGTTTTGGCTGGAAAGCCGGACAACCCAACCTCAATCAACAAAATGTTCACGCGTTCTCTGGTGATATGGGCCTGACCACCAGCCTGAGACCCTTCGATGACTGCACCGACGCCCAGACCGCCTGCAAGCAAGCCCCCAACGGCAACGGGCCGGATGGCGAACCGGAAGTCAGCGACAACATCCTGCGCCTGGTGCTGTTCTACAGTCGCAACCTCGGGGTGCCGGCGCGCCGCGATGTTGGTTCGCCGCAAGTGCTGGCCGGCAAGAACCTGTTCTACCAGGCCGGCTGCCAGTCCTGTCATACCCCCCAATTCACCACCGCCGCCGATGCCGCGGAACCCGAGCTGGCCAATCAAGTGATCCGCCCCTACAGCGACCTGCTGCTGCACGACATGGGCGAAGGCCTGGCCGACAACCGCAGCGAATTCCAGGCCGGCGGCCGCGACTGGCGCACGCCGCCGTTGTGGGGGATAGGGCTGACGCAAACGGTCAGCAGCCACACCCAGTTCCTGCATGACGGTCGCGCCCGCAACCTGCTCGAAGCCGTGCTCTGGCATGGCGGCGAAGCCCGGGCGGCGCAGCAACAGGTTTTATCCTTCAATGCCGAACAGCGCGCTGCGTTGCTGGCATTCCTGAATTCCCTTTAACGCCTTCCTACAAGAACCGGGAGCCCGAACATGTTCCGTCCCAAGCTGTTGTTCACCAGCCTTGCCGCGCTCGCCCTGGGCGCCTGCTCGCCGCAGGACCCACAAGCCGTGACCTCGGCGGCCATCGCCAAACAGGTGATTCTGCCGACCTACAGCCGCTGGGTCGAAGCCGACCGCCAGCTGGCGATCAGCGCCCTGGCCTTCTGTGAAGGCAAGCAAAGCCTGGACACCGCCCGTGCCGACTTCCTGCACGCGCAGAAAGCCTGGGCCGAACTGCAACCCTTGCTGATCGGCCCGCTGGCCGAGGGCAACCGCTCCTGGCAGGTGCAGTTCTGGCCGGACAAGAAGAACCTGGTCGGCCGCCAGGTCGAACAGCTGGTCACCGCCACGCCGCAGATCGACGCCGCCGCCCTGGCCAAATCCAGTGTCGTGGTACAAGGCCTCTCGGCCTACGAATACATCCTGTTCGACAGCAAGATCGACATGGCCGACAGCGCGCAGAAAGCCCGCTACTGCCCGCTGCTGACTGCCATTGGCGAACGCCAGAAGCAGCTCGCCGAAGAGATCCTGTCGCGCTGGAACACCAGCGACGGCATGCTCGCGCAGTTGAGCAAGTTCCCCAACCAGCGCTACGCCGATTCCCATGAGGCCATCGCCGATCTGCTGCGAGTCCAGGTCACCGCGCTGGACACCCTGAAGAAGAAGCTCGGCACGCCGATGGGCCGTCAGAGCAAGGGCATTCCGCAGCCGTTCCAGGCCGACGCCTGGCGCAGCCAGTCGTCCATGCAGAGCCTGGAAGCCAGCCTCGCCGCGGCCCAGACCGTCTGGGCCGGGATCGACAACAAGGGCCTGCGCGGCCTGTTGCCGGCCGAGCAGAAGCCGCTGGCCGACAAGATCGACGCCGCCTACGCCGCCTCGCTGAAGCTGTTCGCCAGCACCCAGCGCTCGCTGACCGAGCTGCTGGCCGACGACGCCGGCCGCCAGCAACTGAACGATCTCTACGACAGCCTCAACGTCGTCCACCGTCTGCACGAAGGCGAGCTGGCCAAGGCGCTGGGCATCCAACTGGGCTTCAACGCCAACGACGGTGACTGATCATGCTGCGACGTCAGGCTTTGGCACTCGGCAGCCTGCTGCTGAGCGCCGTCACGCTGGGTGGCTGGACGCTGTTCAAGCACAAGGACCAGGGCCCGCTGCTGCTCTCGGCGCGGGATGACGGCGACGGCAAGCACTACGCCGTCGGCTATCGCCTGGACGGCCAGCCAGTGTTCGCCACCCAGGTCGGTCAACGCTGCCATGACATCGTCAACCACCCGACGCTGGCGATCGCCCTGTTCGTCGCCCGCCGCCCGGGCACCGAAAGCTACCTGATCGACCTGCGCGACGGCGCCCTGCTGCAAACCCTGGCCTCGCAGCCCAACCGGCATTTCTATGGACACGCGGTGATCCACAAGAGCGGCGACTGGCTGTACGCCACCGAGAACGACACCAGCGATCCGGGTCGCGGCCTGCTCGGGGTGTACCGGTTCGAAGGCGAGCGCCTGGTGCACAGCGGTGAGATCCCGACCCACGGTATCGGCCCGCATCAGGTGTCGTGGATGCCGGATGGCGAAACCCTGGTGGTGGCCAACGGCGGGATTCGCACCGAAGCGGAAAGCCGCGTCGAGATGAACCTCAACGCCATGGAGCCGAGCCTGGTGCTGATGCAGCGCGACGGCAGCCTGCTGAGCAAGGAAACCCTGGCCCAGCAGATGAACAGCGTGCGCCACATGGGCATCGCCGGCGACGGCACCATAGTCACCGGCCAGCAGTTCATGGGCGATGCCCACGAGTCGTCGCAGCTGCTGGCGATCAAGCGCCCGGGGCAGCCGTTCCAGGCTTTCCCGGTGGCCGAGCACCAGTTGCAGGCGATGGGGCATTACACCGCCAGCGTCGCGGTGCACAGCGAACTGCGCCTGGTGGCCCTCACCGCTCCGCGCGGCAATCGCTTTTTCATCTGGGACCTGGACAGCGCCGAAGTGCGCCTGGACGCGCCCTTGCCGGACTGCGCCGGAGTCGGTGCGGTGGCGGATGGTTTTGTCGTGACCTCGGGCCAGGGACGTTGCCGCTTCTATGACTGTCGCCAGAAACAACTGCTGGCAAAACCCCTGGATTTGCCGGCAGGGCTCTGGGACAACCATTTGCACCTGGTCTAGTTTTCGCCGCCGCGCAGGATTGGAAAACAGGGCTCTGGATGACCGGATTGTCATCTGGAAGCCCCCGGAAAGTCGGAGTAATGTCTTCGGCAATCAGCTTGGTTTTCCCAGCTTCGTTTTCCAAGGAACCGGAATATGCTGCGTCGCCGCATGTTTATCATGTTGGGTGTCGTCCTGCTGATCGTGCTGTTGCTGGCAGGCTACAAGGCCTTCTCCATCTATCAGCAGGTCAAGCTCTTCTCGGTGCCCAAGCCGCCAATCAGCGTGGCCGTGGCCACGGCTCGCGAACAACCGTGGCAAATCCGCCTGCCCACGGTCGGTACCCTCAAGGCCCTGCAGGGGGTCAACCTCAGTCTGGAAGTGGCCGGTACCGTCAAGGAACTGCAATTCGAATCCGGGCAGAAGGTCACGGCCGGCCAGTCCTTGCTGCAACTCGACAGCGACGTGGAAAGCGCCCTGCTGGAAACCGCCAAGGCCGACCTGGGCCTGTCCCAGCTGGATTTCGGCCGCGGCAGCCAGCTGGTAGGCAGCCAGGCGATTTCCCGCGGCGAATACGATCGATTGTCGGCGGTGCTGCAAAAGAACAAGGCCACGGTCAATCAGCTCAAGGCGGCACTGGCGAAAAAACGCCTGCTCGCGCCCTTCAGCGGCACCATCGGCATTCGTCATGTGGACGTCGGCGACTACCTGGCCAGCGGCACGGTGATCGCCACCCTGCAGGACCTCAGCAGCCTGTACGTGGACTTCTTCGTCCCGGAACAGGCAGTGCCGAAAATCGCCCTGGGCCAGTCGGTCAGCGTGATGGTCGCCGCGTACCCGACGGAACAGTTCACCGCCACCATCAGCGCCATCAACCCCAAGGTCGAAGACACCACGCGCAACGTGCAGGTGCGCGCCACCCTGGCCAACCCCGACGGCAAGCTGCTGCCGGGCATGTTCACCAACCTGCAGGTGCTGCTGCCCGATCCGCAGCCCCGGGTGGTGGTACCGGAAAGCGCCATCACCTACACCCTGTACGGTAACTCGCTGTACGTGGTGGCCGAGAAAAAGGCCGCCGATGGTAGCCCCGAGAAAGACGACAAGGGCCAGCCGGTGCTGATCGCCGAGCGGCGTTTCATCGAAACCGGCGAACGGCGCAACGGCCTGGTGCTGATCAACAAGGGCGTGAGCAACGGCGAACAGGTGGTGAGCGGCGGGCAGATCAAGCTGGACCATGGCGCCCACATCGCCATCACCCCGGACAAGATGTTGCCCACCGAGCAGAGCGGCCAGCCACGCACGAACTGATCAAGGAATCCTCATGGCTTTTACAGATCCGTTCATCCGTCGTCCGGTGCTGGCCACCGTGGTCAGCCTGCTGATCGTGCTGCTGGGCTTCCAGGCCTGGAGCAAACTGCCGCTGCGCCAGTACCCACAGATGGAAAACGCCCTGATCACGGTGACCACCGCCTACCCCGGGGCCAACGCCGAGACCATCCAGGGCTATATCACCCAGCCGATGCAGCAGAGCCTGGCCAGTGCCGAGGGCATCGACTACATGACCTCGGTGAGTCGCCAGAACTTCTCGGTGATCTCGGTCTACGCCCGTATCGGCGCCAACAGCGACCGCCTGTTCACCGAGCTGCTGGCCAAGGCCAACGAGGTGAAAAACAAGCTGCCGCAGGACGCCGAGGACCCGGTGCTGAGCAAGGAAGCCGCCGACGCCTCGGCGCTGATGTACATCAGCTTCTTCAGCCAGGAGCTGAGCAACCCGCAGATCACCGACTACCTGTCGCGGGTGATCCAGCCGAAGCTGGCGACCCTGCCGGGCATGGCCGAGGCCGAGATCCTCGGCAACCAGGTGTTCGCCATGCGCCTGTGGCTGGACCCGGTCAAGCTCGCCGGCTACGGCCTGAGCGCCAGTGACGTGACCAACGCGGTGCGCCGCTACAACTTTTTGTCCGCGGCCGGTGAGGTCAAGGGCGAGTACGTGGTCACCAGCATCAACGCCAGCACCGAACTGAAGTCTGCCGAAGCCTTCGCCGCCATTCCGCTAAGGACCGAGGGCGACAGCCGGGTGCTGCTCAGCGACGTGGCACGGGTCGAGATGGGCGCGGAGAACTACAACGCCATCAGCTCCTTTGGCGGCATCCCTTCGGTCTATATCGGCATCAAGGCGACCCCCAACGCCAACCCGCTGGACGTGATCAAGGAAGTGCGCAAGATCATGCCGGAGCTGGAGGCCCAGCTGCCGCCCAACCTCAAGTCGGAGATCGCCTACGACGCCACGCTGTTCATCCAGGCCTCGATCAACGAGGTGGTGAAGACCCTGTTCGAAGCCGTGCTGATCGTGATCGTGGTGGTGTTCCTGTTCCTCGGCGCACTGCGTTCAGTGGTGATCCCGGTGGTGACCATCCCGCTGTCGATGATCGGCGTGATGTTCTTCATGCAACTGATGGGCTATTCGATCAACCTGCTGACCCTGCTGGCCATGGTGCTGGCCATCGGCCTGGTGGTGGACGACGCGATCGTGGTGGTGGAAAACATCCACCGCCATATCGAGGAAGGCAAGACGCCGCTGGACGCGGCCCTCGAAGGCGCCCGGGAAATCGCCATGCCGGTGGTGTCGATGACCATCACCCTGGCCGCGGTCTACGCGCCCATCGGTTTCCTGCAGGGGCTCACCGGGGCGCTGTTCAAGGAATTCGCCCTGACCCTGGCCGGCGCGGTGGTGATTTCCGGCATCGTCGCCCTGACCCTGTCGCCGATGATGTGCGCCCTGCTGCTGCGCCACGATGAAAACCCCAGCGGCCTGGCCCATCGTCTCGACCTGATTTTCGAAAGCCTCAAGCGCCGCTACCAGAGCCTGCTGCATGGCACCCTCAACACCCGGCCGGTGGTGCTGGTATTCGCCCTGATCGTGCTGTGCCTGATCCCGGCCCTGCTCAAGTTCACCAAGTCGGAACTGGCCCCGGACGAGGACCAGGGCATCATTTTCATGATGGCCACCGCGCCCCAGCCGGCCAACCTGGATTACCTCAACGCCTATACCGACGAGTTCCTGGAGATCTTCAAGACGTTCCCCGAGTACTACTCCTCGTTCCAGATCAACGGTTTCAACGGCGTGCAATCGGGTATCGGCGGTTTCCTGCTCAAGCCCTGGAACGAGCGCAAGCGCACGCAGATGCAGATCCTGCCCGAAGTCCAGGCCCGGCTCACGGGCATCGCCGGGCTGCAGGTCTTCGGTTTCAACCTGCCGTCCCTGCCAGGCACCGGCGAAGGGCTGCCATTCGCCTTCATCATCAACAGCCCCAACAATTACGAGTCATTATTGGAACTCTCCGACCGAGTGAAGAAGCGCGCCATGGAGTCGGGCAAATTCGCCTTCGTCGACATCGACCTGGCCTTCGACAAACCGGAGGTGGTGGTCGACATCGACCGCGCCAAGGCAGCGCAGATGGGGGTGTCGATGCTGGACCTGGGCGGGACCCTGGCCACCTTGCTCGGCGAGGCGGAAATCAACCGCTTCACCATCGAGGGCCGCAGCTACAAGGTCATCGCCCAGGTCGAACGGCCTTATCGCGACAACCCCGAATGGCTGAACAACTACTACGTGAAAAACGCCAAGGGCGAGGCGCTGCCACTGTCGACCCTGATCACCGTCCACGATCGGGCTCGCCCGCGACAGCTCAACCAGTTCCAGCAACTCAACGCCGCCACTATTTCCGGGTTCCCGGTGGTGAGCATGGGCGAAGCCATCGATACCGTGCGCCAGATCGCCGAGGAAGAAGCCCCGCCGGGCTACGCCTTCGACTATGCCGGGGCCTCGCGACAGTTCGTCCAGGAAGGCCGCGCGCTGTGGGTGACCTTCGGCCTGGCGCTGGCGATCATTTTCCTGGTGCTGGCGGCGCAGTTCGAGAGTTTCCGCGATCCGGTGGTGATCCTGGTGACGGTGCCGCTGTCGATCTGCGGGGCCTTGATCCCACTGTTTCTCGGCTGGTCGAGCATGAACATCTATACCCAGGTCGGGCTGGTGACCCTGATCGGCCTGATCAGCAAGCACGGGATCCTGATCGTCGAGTTCGCCAACCAGCTGCGCAAGGAGCAGGGACTGACGCCGCGCGAGGCCGTGGAAGCCGCCGCAGCCATTCGCCTGCGGCCGGTATTGATGACCACCGCGGCGATGGTCTTCGGCATGGTGCCGCTGATCCTGGCCAGCGGTGCCGGCGCGGTCAGCCGGTTCGACATCGGCACGGTGATCGCCACGGGAATGTCGATCGGCACCCTGTTCACCCTGTTCGTGCTGCCCTGCATCTACACCCTGCTGGCCAGGCCGGACAGGTGAAGGGCACAGGCAATAAAAAAGGCCTAGCGATGCGAGGCCTTTTTATCGGGTTTGATGGTTTTCAACTTTGTGGCCTCATTCCCTGAGTCAGGCCGAACATGAACAACAAAAGATCCTGATCGGGTCTGGCTGCCGTACTTGTCTTGGACACTTTGGCAACCCGTGGCAGAGGACAGTGCGCCCCCGCCTGTGTACTACTGAGCACTTCCATGCGTGGCTGCTCCCAGGCAGCCACAGCCAAGGATGCAACTGCCAAGGCTCCTACTAAAAACAAACCTCGTGCAATTTCGAGCTTCATCACTATAAGCCTTTGATAGCGCTGCCAAACGCCGTCCTATAAAAATAGTAGAGTTTGTCCCAGTCCGTGGTGCTCCACGACGAGTGGCGTCGCAACTGTTTCATGTCATGGGCCGCAGCCCGTTTTGCGGTCAGGCGCTGGCGGCATTTCTCGAAATCCAGCAGCGCGACATCCACCTTCGCCGCTTCGCCTTCACCTATGACCCGTACGAACACATGCTTGCTATACAGGCAGCCATGCTGCCAGCGGCCCCGGTGCATGCGCGCCAGCGTGACCGCCAACGCCTTGAGCACACGCTCGTGCAGGGCTTCGCCGTGGCGCTCACGCTCGCCAGCGGCGTACCAGTGATCGATCTCCACGAAGCCCTCCAGCGCCTCGGTCACCAGCAAGGCACGCCACTGGCCCTGGGAATCACGCTGAGCACCGCAGAACACCAGGTGCGGCACCTCCACATTGAGCTGGCTCAGGCCCTTGAGCGCATCCTGCTCGCGCAGCACCGTGGGGCGGCCGAAGGGGTGCAACCAGCTGCGATAGATATGGCCGATCTGGCGCTTGGCATACAGCACACGCCCGTCAGTGCCCGAAAGACGTTGGACGCCACTTTCCCCGCCTCGACGTTGATTGGGCTCTTCGACCCACTCGCCCTGCTGGCTCCAGAAGTAATCGAAACGGTCTGCAGCAGCGACTTCCATTTCCCGTGCACATTCAACAGCCATCCTGTTACCTCTTGCGTAATACGTAGACTCGCCACATGGCGTAGAGCGGAAAAAAGTCCAGATGATCCTGAACACGAAACCCGGCCTGCTTGAATTCTTCTTCAACCGTGGCAGCCGGTAACACAAAACGGTTTTGGTAACCTTCCTGCCCGGATTCCTTCTTACGCCGAGCTTCCATGCGCTTGCGTTTCCAGGCCTTGAAGTTGCCATCGACCCACAGTGAAACGATCACGCTGTCCCGGGTAACCCGCTGGAACTCCCGGAGCAGAGCCAGGCGATGGGATGACTCACCGATGTGATGCAGCAGGCGCATGCAGAAAATGCTGTCGACGGCATTGTCCGGCAAGTCGATGTCAAAGGCAGATGTCTGCAAGGGTTGTACCCGTTTCACCACTTCGGCCGGTTGCGCCACCGTGGCGATCTTCAACATCGCCGCGGAATTGTCCGCACCGATGATCACGCGGTTGGGCTTCTCCGCCAGCAGCGGCCAGAAACGTCCGGCACCACAGGGCAGGTCAAGCACCAGGCCCGGCTCTCCGGCCATGGCCAGCGCCGCACGCGCCAACTGCTCGTCACGCTTGTGGGACATCCGACGCGCTAAGCCATCCTGATGTTTGAGCAAATACTCCTGAGCGTGTTGTTCGTCGTACTTCTCGGAAAACTCCAGCTTGATCGGGTTCGCCATCACACAGTCTCCTGAATCTGATGGCCCCACCTTAGGCAGCGGCTTGTCAGCGTCAGGTCATGTCTTTGTGAAAACTTCGTCCGGTCCAGAGTGGAAATATTTCAGGGTTTTACAGGCTCTCACGGGTGGCCTGGGGCCATCAACCAGGAAATTTCCCGACCTGACGGCCCACGCTGAAGCCATAGAGACCCGTCATGCCGTGCGACGGTTCAACTCGACATGAAACCGGCAACCGTTGGGCTCCATGGTGCTGAGGCTGACGCTCCAGCCCTGGTCCTCGCAGATCCGCTGCACCAGCGACAAGCCCAGGCCCAGGCCCTCGCCGCGCTTCTCGTTGCCGCGCACGAAGGGCTCGAACATCGCCTCGCGCTTCTCCTCGGGAATGCCCACACCGCTGTCCTCGACCACAAAGCCGCAGGGTTCCAGGCTCAAGCGAATGAAGCCCTGCTCGGTGTAGTGCAAGGCATTGCGCAGCAGGTTGCCCATCACTGCGTGCAGGAAGGTGGCGTTATAGCGGGTGTCCAGCGGTTGGCCGGCGTCGAAGATCAGCTCCAGGCCCTTTTGCCGGATCGGTCCGCCCCACAGGCCTACCAGGTCCTCGGCCACCTGGCTCAAGGTCGCCTGGGGCGACATGCCGCCGTCTTCGCGCTGGGCGCGGGCCAGCATCAGGAAGGTCTGCACCAGCTCGCGCATTTCGCCGCATGCCCGGGCGATGCGCTCGACCTGGGCCCGACCACGCTGATCGATCGCCGGGTTTTCCAGCAACAGCTCACAGGAGCTGGCCAGTACCATCAGCGGCGTACGCAGTTCGTGACTGACATCGCTGGTGAACAGGCGCTCGCGATTCAGGGCCTGGCGCAGACGCCCCAGGGTGGCGTCGAAGGCCACCGCCAACTCCCCGACTTCGTCGGCCGCGTAGTCCGGTGCCAACGGCGGCGCCAGCCCCAGCAACTGGTCGCGATGCCGCACCTGACGCGCCAGCCTCACCACCGGCGCCATGACCCGGCGCGCCAGCACCCAGCCAAGGAACACCGCCAAGGCCAGGCTCAGCACGAAGCCCACCAGCACCACCGCGAAGAGCACCCGTTCGCGCTCTTCGAAATCGCTCTGATCCTGCAGCAGCACGTAGCGCCGACCGTCGACCACTTCGACCATGGCGTGGTACGACAGCTGTTCGCGGAATACCTCATGAAACCCCGGATCCAGGTGCCGCAGATCCTTGGGCAGCTCGAAGTCGCCGCGCCCGCCGCTGAAGTAAAACAGCTGGTCCGGCTCGGGACGGTGGCTCCAGTCGGAAACGTTGTCCATCAACAGCAGACGCTGAAGGTCGCCCCCCAGGCCCGCGGAAATCAGCTTCTCTTCCACCAGGTGCACCGTCGCCACGATCCCCAGGGCGAAGGCTCCAGCGACCAGCGCACTCATCAGCGCAAAGGCGATGATGATCCGCTGGGAAAGGCTTTGCTTAAACTCCATCACGACCCTCGGCCAGGCGGTAACCGACACCGTGCACGGTATGCAGCAACGGTTTGCCGAACGGCTTGTCGATCACCTGGCGCAATTGGTGGACGTGGCTGCGCAGGCTGTCGCTGTCCGGGCAGTCGTCGCCCCACAGCGCTTCTTCGAGAATTTCCCGGCGCAGCACGTGCGGGCTCTTCTGCATCAGCACCGCCAGCAACTTCAGGCCCACCGGGTTGAGCTTGAGCAGGCGCCCTTCGCGGGTGACTTCCAGGGTGTCGAGGTCATAACTCAGGTCGCCGACCTGCAAGGCCCGACGCCCGCCGCCCTGGGTCCGGCGCATGACCGCCTCGACCCGCGCGGCCAGCTCGGACAAGGCGAAAGGCTTGACCAGATAATCGTCGGCCCCGGACTTGAAACCCTGCAGGCGATCGTCCAGTTGGTCGCGGGCGGTGAGCATGATCACCGGCGTATCGCGCCGGGCATCTTCGCGCAGGCGCTTGCACAGGGTATAGCCATCGATCCCCGGCAGCATGATGTCGAGCACGATCAGGTCGTAATGTTCGGTGGCGGCCAGGTGCAGGCCCGACAGACCGTCCTGGGCACAGTCCACGGTGTAGCCTTTAAGCCCCAGGTAGTCGGCCAGGTTGGCCAGAATATCGCGGTTGTCTTCAACCAGTAGAATTCGCATGGGCACTCTCTCCGCACACAGTTACGGCCGTCTTGGCTCGCGCAGCTTAAGGCCAAGCGTGGCTGACGGCTAGGGTTGTTCAATCCCCCGTGGCGAATGCCGCCGCAGGGTTCCAGGGCCTTGACGAGTTTTTCACCAGGGGTTCACACGTTGACGACAGCGGCAGGTTTAGACTCCGCGGGAACCCGCGATCGTAACGCTCCCTGCAAAGGATTCCCCATGGCTTCGACCCTTGCCCGCCCCACCTCCAGAGCGCTGAACTGGTGGATCTACCTGGGCATACCCGCCCTTGCCGCCGTCATCCTGCTGCTGCTTGAACTGACCACCCTGGACATGGATCTGGCCAGGTATTTTTATGACCCCGCCGCTGGCGGTTTCATCGGTGGCCACAGTTATTTCCTGGAAAATATCCTGCATGACCGGGCCAAGCAGGTGGTCATCGTCTTTTCGGTGCTGGCCATCGTCGGCTTCATCGGCGCCTTCTTCGTCCAGCGTCTCAAGCCGTTCAAGCGCGAACTGGGTTGCCTGGTGCTGTCCCTGGGCCTGGCCACCGCGTTCGTCACCCCGGTCAAGGCAGTCACCGCCGTGCAATGTCCGTGGAGCCTGAAAGAGTTCGGCGGCAAGGAAACCTACAGCGAACTGCTCAGCCCCCGGCCAGCGACCGACAAGCCCGGTCGCTGCTGGCCAGGCGGCCATGCCGCCACTGGTTTCACCCTGTTCGCACTGTTTTTTGTCCTGCGCGATCGCCGTCCGCGCCTGGCGCGCAAGGCGCTGGTGTTCGCCTTTGCCCTCGGCACGGTGTTCTCGGTCGGGCGCATGCTGCAGGGCGCGCACTTCTTCTCCCACAACGTCTGGACCGCGATCTTCTGCTGGCTGATCTGCCTGGGGGCGTACTACTTCATTCTCTATCGACCGGCAGCCAAGGTTGAGCCGGTGGTGGAGGCGGAAGCGGTCAAGGCCTGAGATCTTTTCGCCAGCAGGCTCGCTCCTGCAAGGAACCCATGGTTCTGCAGGAGCGAGCCTGCTCGCGATAGCAATCGCCCCGGCAATAAAATATCCCGCCCATAAAAAAGCCCCGCCGGCTTTCGCCGACGGGGCTTTTTCGTACGGGGAAAGGCTGGCTTACATCATGCCGCCCATGCCACCCATGCCGCCCATGTCTGGCATGCCGCCAGCTGCAGGCTTGTCTTCAGCGATTTCAGCAACAGCCGCTTCGGTGGTCAGGATCAGACCGCCGATGGAGGATGCCGCTTGCAGCGCCGAACGGGTCACCTTGGTTGGGTCCAGGATGCCCATTTCGATCATGTCGCCGTATTCGCTGGTGGCAGCGTTGTAACCGTAGTTACCCGAACCCTGCTTGACCTTGTCGACCACTACGCTTGGCTCGTCGCCGGAGTTGGCAACGATCTGGCGCAGAGGCGCTTCGACAGCGCGACGCAGAACAGCGATACCCACGTCCTGGTCGGCGTTGTCGCCTTTCAGGCCGCTGATCGATTGCAGAGCACGGATCAGGGCTACGCCACCGCCAGGCACCACGCCTTCTTCAACGGCCGCACGGGTAGCGTGCAGGGCGTCTTCAACGCGGGCTTTCTTCTCTTTCATTTCAACTTCGGAACCGGCGCCAACCTTGATCACCGCAACGCCGCCGGACAGCTTGGCCAGACGCTCTTGCAGTTTTTCACGGTCGTAGTCGGACGAAGTGTCGGCCACTTGTTGACGGATCTGGGTCACACGAGCCTGGATGTCCGCTTCAACGCCAGCACCGTCAATGATGGTGGTGTTTTCTTTGGACAGGATCACGCGCTTGGCGTTACCCAGGTGCTCCAGGGTGGTGCTTTCCAGGCTCAGGCCGATCTCTTCGGAGATAACGGTACCGCCGGTCAGGACGGCGATGTCCTGCAGCATGGCCTTGCGACGGTCGCCGAAGCCTGGTGCCTTGACGGCAGCGACTTTGACGATGCCACGCATGTTGTTCACAACCAGAGTCGCCAGGGCTTCGCCTTCAACGTCTTCAGCCACGATCAGCAGTGGGCGGCCGGCTTTGGCAACGGCTTCCAGCACTGGCAGCATTTCGCGGATGTTGGAGATCTTCTTGTCCACCAGCAGGATCAGCGGGCCGTCCAGCTCGGCGACCATGGTGTCCGGCTTGTTGATGAAGTAAGGGGACAGGTAGCCACGGTCGAACTGCATGCCTTCAACGACAGACAGTTCGTTTTCCAGGCCCGAGCCTTCTTCAACGGTGATCACGCCTTCTTTACCGACTTTTTCCATGGCTTCGGCAATGATGTCGCCGATGGAGTTGTCGGAGTTGGCGGAGATGGTGCCGACCTGAGCGATCGCCTTGGAATCGGCGCATGGCTTGGACAGACCTTTGAGCTCTTTGACGATGGCGATGGTCGCCTTGTCGATGCCGCGTTTCAGGTCCATCGGGTTCATGCCGGCAGCGACGGCTTTCAGGCCTTCGTTGACGATCGACTGAGCCAGTACGGTAGCGGTGGTGGTACCGTCGCCGGCGTCATCGTTGGCACGGGAAGCAACGTCTTTTACCAGCTGCGCGCCCATGTTTTCGAAGCGATCTTTCAGCTCGATTTCTTTGGCGACGGAAACGCCGTCCTTGGTGATGGTCGGAGCGCCGAAGCTCTTCTCGATGATCACGTTACGGCCTTTCGGGCCCAGGGTCGCTTTTACCGCGTCAGCCAGGACGTTAACGCCGGTGAGCATTTTCTTGCGGGCGGAGTCGCCGAATTTAACTTCTTTAGCAGCCATGATCGATATTCCTTAAATACTTTGTAGTAACGGGAAAATGAGCGGGTAATCAGCCTTCGATAACGGCGAGAATTTCGTTCTCAGCCATTACCAGCAGGTCTTCGCCGTCTACCTTCACAGTGTTGCTGCCGGAGTAAGGGCCGAACACAACCTTGTCACCCACTTTCACGGCCAGCGCACGTACTTCACCGTTGTCGAGGATACGACCGGTACCTACAGCGACGATTTCGCCACGGTTAGGTTTTTCAGCGGCCGAACCTGGCAGAACGATACCGCCAGCGGTTTTCGATTCTTCTTCGCTGCGACGGATGACGACGCGGTCATGCAGAGGACGAAGCTTCATTGTCGATCTCTCCTAATTATGGTTTTCAGCGGCCGGTGTCGTTACCGGCGGGTTAACAAATCCGGCGTGGCCGGTTGCGGCTCGACGAGCGAGACGCGGAAGTCTGTCTGGTGTTGCCACCAGAAACCTTGCGGTGACCGATACATGTGGGCGCATATGCTTATTACAAGGGCTGCCCAGTGAAATTTTTTAGATTTTCAGTCGGGCAAAACGAACACGGCACCCGAAGGTGCCGTGTCGATCATTGAGAGACTCAGGAATCGCGGTGCTCGAACTCGCCTTCGATCACATTCGGCTCGCGGCCCAGAGGGCGCTGCGGCGCGGGTCCGCCACGGGCGGCCTGCATGTCGTCGGCAAAGGCGCGCTGACGAATAGCCTGTTCTTCGGCACGCTGGCGCATCTTGTTGGCCAACAGGCGACGAGTAATCGGCAACAGCATGAACAGGCCGAATACGTCACTGATGAAACCAGGCAGGATCAACAGGCCGCCCGCCAGGGCCAGCATCAGGCCTTCGAGCATGGTCTGGGCCGGCAGCTCGCCGCGGTTCAGGCTTTCACGGGCACGCAATGCCGTGGCCAGCCCCGCGACGCGCAGGACCAGCACACCCAGCATCGAGCCCAGGATGATCAGCAGCAACGCCGGGAAAAACCCGATCGCACCGCTGACTTTGACGAATACGAACAGCTCTAGCACCGGGAACAGCAGAAAGAGCAACAGAAAAGGGCGCATCAAATGGTTTCCTCTACGGAAGAATGCCTTCCAGTAGACCCTAGATGACGTCGGCAATTCGTGAATTCAAGCCTCGGCCCCGGCATTTTTCGGCCATTGCTCGGCGTGAGCCAGAAAAACCAAGGCCTCGCGCACTTGTGTCGGCGTATTACAAGGGTTGGGGAATGGCAGCCAGTACAACCCCTGGCCGATCCGCAGGTGCATGCCTTCGGTATCGATGCCGGCCAGTTGCGCCGCAGCGGTTTTCGGCAACCCGGCCAGGTCGACGTAATGGGCGATCGCCTTGGCGTGATCGCTGTTCATGTGTTCGACCATGCTCAGCTCGGCCTTGCCGGCAAACGGGTTGGCCAGCGTCACCTGGTCGATCCAGTGGATCGCGCCAAAGCCGCCGATGTAGCGGTGACGCACCGGCTTGAGCAGCCAGAAATCGAAATCGTGGGCCTTGTGATAGTTCTGCGACTCCGGGAAATACCGGTAGTAACGTTCGGCGGCCGCCTCGATCGCTGCGGCGTCCTCGAGCTTTTCGGCTTCGGCCAGATAGGTCAGACGTCCCACCGCCTGGACGTCCTCGGCGTCGCGCTCGCCCACCAGCAGCGAACACTTGGGATCCTTCTGCAGGTTATGGGTGTGCTGGGCAATGCGGCTGATCAGGATCAGTGGCCGCCCCTGCTCGTCCAGGCAATAAGGAACCACCGAGCCAAAGGGAAAACCCGGCATGGCCTTGGAGTGCGTCGACAGCACGCCGCGGTATTCCTTGAGCAGTAATTCTCGTGCATGCTTCGCAGCTTCAACGCTCAATTTATGACTCCTTATATAGAATCCGTCTAAAACGGACGGGCGTCTGGAGCAAAGTTCCAGCGACGCCATCGGGGCAATTCTCAATCTGCAGCAGGCCATGCCCGACGCACAAGAGAGGCGCCTTAAAGGACACCACTCCAGTTCTGCTTTCGGAGCATGCGAATGCAACTCAATGACAAAGTAATCATTATCACCGGCGGTTGCCAGGGTCTGGGCCGCTCCATGGCGGAGTATTTCGCCAGCAAAGGCGCCAGGCTGGCGCTGGTCGACCTGAACCAGGAAAAGCTCGACCAGGCCGTTGCCGCCTGCCAGGCCGCGGGAGTCGAGGCCCGCGCCTACCTGTGCAACGTCGCCAATGAAGAGCAGGTGGAACACATGGTCGCCCAGGTCGCCGCAGACTTCGGCGCCATTCACGGCCTGATCAATAACGCCGGCATCCTGCGCGACGGCCTGCTGCTCAAGGTCAAGGACGGCGAGATGACCAAGATGAGCCTGGCCCAATGGCAGTCGGTGATCGACGTCAACCTCACCGGCGTATTCCTCTGCACCCGCGAAGTCGCGGCGAAGATGATCGAGCTGAAAACCAGTGGCGCGATCATCAATATTTCCTCGATCTCCCGTGCCGGCAATATCGGCCAGACCAACTACTCCGCCGCCAAGGCCGGGGTCGCCGCGGCGACCGTGACCTGGGCCAAGGAGCTGGCGCGCTACGGCATTCGCGTGGCCGGCATCGCACCGGGCTTCATCGAAACCGAAATGACCCTGGGCATGAAACCCGAAGCCCTGGAGAAAATGACCTCCGGCATCCCGCTCAAGCGCATGGGCAAGCCGGAAGAAATCGCTCACTCGGCGGCCTATATCTTCGAGAACGACTACTACACCGGTCGGATCCTCGAGCTGGACGGCGGCCTGCGGGTCTGAACCCCGCCGATGAAACACCCATAAAAAAGCCCGGTGCACTGCACCGGGCTTTTTTGTTGGCCCAACCGGTTCAGTCGTCGCTGACGGTAATGTTCGGCATTGCCGGCGCTGCGGCTTCCTGCAGCACGATACGCGCGCCGACATGGCGGGCCAGTTCCTGGTAGACCATGGCGATCTGGCTTTCCGGCTCGGCGATCACGGTCGGCTTGCCACCATCGGCCTGCTCGCGAATCAGCATCGACAGCGGCAGCGAGGCCAGCAGTTCGACGCCGTACTGGGTCGCCAGCTTCTCGCCACCGCCCTCGCCAAACAGGTGCTCGGCATGGCCGCAGTTGGAGCAGATGTGCACCGCCATGTTTTCCACCACGCCCAGCACCGGAATGTTGACCTTGCGGAACATCTCCACGCCCTTGCGCGCGTCCAGCAGCGCCAGGTCCTGCGGGGTGGTGACGATGACCGCGCCGGCCACCGGGACCTTCTGCGCCAGGGTCAGCTGAATATCGCCGGTGCCCGGCGGCATGTCGATCACCAGGTAGTCCAGGTCGCCCCAGGCGGTCTGGGTCACCAGTTGCAGCAGGGCGCCGGAGACCATCGGCCCGCGCCAGACCATCGGTGTGTTGTCATCGGTCAGGAAGGCCATGGACATGACCTCGACCCCGTGGGACTTGATCGGCACGAACCACTTCTGGTCCTTGACCTGCGGCCGGGTGCCCTCGGCGATACCGAACATGATGCCCTGGCTCGGGCCATAGATGTCGGCATCGAGGATCCCCACCTTGGCACCTTCACGGGCCAGGGCCAAGGCCAGATTGGCCGCGGTGGTGGACTTGCCCACGCCACCCTTGCCGGACGCCACCGCCACCACGTTCTTGACGTTGGCCAGGCCCGGAACCTGCGCCTGGGCCTTGTGCGCGGCAATCACGCTGGTGACATTGACGCGGGCGACGACCACGCCGTCCATGTTTTCGATGGCCAGCTTCAGCAACTGGGCCCAGCCGCTCTTGAACAGACCGGCGGCATAACCGATCTCCAGTTCGACACGCACCTCGTCGCCCTGGATGTCGATGGAACGGACACAACCGGCGCTGACCGGGTCCTGGTTCAGGTAAGGGTCGGTGTATTGGCGAAGAACGGCTTCCACCGCTGCGCGATTGACGGCGCTCATGGGCAACTCCGATAACAAGACGGGAAAATCAGGCGGCTATCCTACCTGTTCCGTGGCGCGGGCGGGATGCCAAAGCATCATATAGCACGCTCGCCAATGGCTAGGACGGCCGTGGAAAACCGGGCTCACGGGGTGAAATATATTTCTCGGCGCTTTATAGTGGCCGACCTCCGTTTCATCAAGTAGCCGAGCCCCATGTCCGAGCCACGCAAGATCCTCGTCACCAGCGCCCTGCCCTATGCCAATGGTTCGATCCACCTCGGCCATATGCTGGAATATATCCAGACCGATATGTGGGTGCGCTTCCAGAAGCACCGCGGCAACCAATGCATTTATGTCTGCGCCGACGACGCTCACGGCTCGGCCATCATGCTGCGCGCGGAAAAGGAAGGCATCACCCCGGAACAACTGATCGCCAATGTCCAGGCTGAACACAGCGCCGACTTTGCCGACTTCCTGGTGGACTTCGACAACTTCCACTCGACCCACGCCGAAGAAAACCGTGAGCTGTCGAGCCAGATCTACCTGAAACTGCGTGACGCCGGGCACATCGCCACGCGCTCGATCACTCAGTATTTCGACCCGGAAAAACAAATGTTCCTGGCCGACCGCTTCATCAAGGGCACCTGCCCGAAATGCGGCACCGAGGACCAGTACGGCGACAACTGCGAAAAATGCGGCGCCACCTACGCGCCGACCGACCTGAAGGATCCGAAGTCGGCGATTTCCGGCGCCACCCCGGTGCTCAAGGATTCCCAGCACTTCTTCTTCAAGCTGCCGGACTTCCAGCAGATGCTGCAGGAGTGGACCCGCAGCGGCACCCTGCAGGACGCCGTGGCGAACAAGATCGCCGAATGGCTGGATGTCGGCCTGCAGCAGTGGGACATCTCCCGCGACGCGCCGTATTTCGGCTTCGAGATCCCGGACGAGCCGGGCAAGTACTTCTACGTCTGGCTGGACGCGCCGATCGGCTACATGGCCAGCTTCAAGAACCTGTGCAACCGCACGCCGGAGCTGGACTTCGACGCGTTCTGGGGCAAGGACTCGACGGCCGAGCTGTACCACTTCATCGGCAAGGACATCGTCAACTTCCACGCGCTGTTCTGGCCAGCCATGCTCGAAGGTGCCGGCTACCGCAAGCCGACCGGCATCAACGTGCACGGCTACCTGACCGTCAACGGCCAGAAGATGTCCAAGTCCCGCGGCACCTTCATCAAGGCCCGGACCTACCTCGACCACCTGTCGCCGGAATACCTGCGCTACTACTACGCGGCCAAGCTGGGCCGTGGCGTCGACGACCTGGACCTGAACCTCGAAGACTTCGTGCAGAAGGTCAACTCCGACCTGGTGGGCAAGGTGGTGAACATCGCCAGCCGTTGCGCCGGCTTCATCCACAAAGGCAACGCCGGTGTGCTGGTGGACCAGAACGCCGCGCCGGAGCTGACCGACGCCTTCCTGGCAGCCGCGCCAAGCATCGCCGACGCCTACGAGGCCCGCGACTTCGCCCGCGCCATGCGTGAAACCATGGCCCTGGCCGACCGCGCCAACGCCTGGATCGCCGACAAGGCGCCATGGTCGTTGAACAAGCAGGAAGGCAAGCAGGATGAGGTCCAGGCCATCTGCGCCACCGGCGTCAACCTGTTCCGCCAGCTGGTGATCTTCCTCAAGCCGGTGCTGCCGCTGCTGGCTGCCGACGCCGAGGCGTTCCTCAACGTCGCCCCGCTGACCTGGAACGACCACCAGGGCCTGCTGAGCAACCATCAGTTGAATGAATTCAAGCCGCTGATGACGCGGATCGACCCAGTGAAAGTACAAGCCATGACCGACGCCTCGAAAGAAGACCTGACCGCCAGCCAGACCGATACCGGTGAAGCCAAGCCTGCGGGCAACGGCGAGCTGGCCAAGGATCCGCTGTCGCCGGAAATCGACTTCGACACTTTCGCCGCCGTCGACCTGCGCGTGGCCCTGATCGTCAAGGCCGAGCACGTGGAAGGCGCCGACAAGCTGCTGCGCCTGACCCTGGATATCGGTGACGAGCAACGCAACGTGTTCTCCGGGATCAAGAGCGCCTACCCGGATCCGTCCAAGCTCGACGGGCGCCTGACCATGATGATCGCCAACCTCAAGCCACGGAAAATGAAATTCGGTATTTCCGAAGGCATGGTGATGGCGGCCGGCCCTGGCGGCGAAGAGATCTACCTGCTGAGCCCGGACAGCGGCGCCAAGCCGGGTCAGCGGATCAAGTAAATCCGCCCGCGGGATCGATCCCCCCGTCGCGCCGCTGCGTGGCGGGGGGATTTTCATATCTGGATGGGCCTGCGCCCTTGCCGGATAATTGCCTAGTCTTCAGGTATCCGCCCGCCCTCACCGGCCACGAACATGACCGAGATTGTCCTCACGCTCATCAGCGCTGCCCTGATCAACAACTTCGTGTTGCAGTGGCCGCTGGGCGTCGATCCGCTGTTGCAGGCCAGTGCCGAACCGCAGGCGGCACGGCGGCGGATCCATGCCCTGGGGATCGCCACCAGTTGCCTGATGCTGCTCTGCAGCCTGCTGGGCTATGGGCTCTATCAGGTACTGCTGGTGCCGCTGGGCCTGACCGCGCTGCAACTGTTCGTGTTCCTGCCGCTGAGCGTGCTGCTGATTACACCGCTGCTCAAGCTGCTGACCCGGATGCTGCCCGGGCTGCCGTTCGACGGCCTCTGGCCGCTGCTGCTGGGCAATGCCGGTGTGCTCGGCGCGTTGCTGCTGGCGGTCCAGGCCAATCGGGGAATCGGTCATAGCCTCGCCCTGGGCCTGGGCGCGGGCCTCGGTTTCTGGCTGGTGCTGAGTCTGTTCAGCGACCTGCGCCAGCGCATTCTCAACAACGATGTGCCCCTGCCCTTTCGCGGCCTGCCGATCGACCTGATCAGCGCCGGCCTGATGGCCGTGGCATTTCTCGGTTTCAACGGACTGCTCAACCCATGAGTCTGATTCAACGCATCGACGCCCTGCTGCCGCAGACCCAATGCGGCAAGTGCGGCCATCCCGGATGCAAGCCCTACGCCGAAGGCATCGCCAACGGCGAGGCGATCAACAAGTGCCCGCCTGGTGGCGACGAAACCATCGCTGGTCTGGCCAGGTTGCTGAATGTCCCGGTCGTGGAGCTGGACATCAGCCGCGGCCCGGCGCCGGCCCAGGTGGCCTTTATCCGCGAAGCCGAATGCATCGGCTGCACCAAGTGCATCCAGGCCTGCCCGGTGGATGCCATAGTCGGCGCGGCCAAGCAGATGCATACGGTGCTGATCGACGAATGCACCGGCTGCGATCTCTGCGTGGCACCGTGTCCGGTGGACTGCATCGAGATGCACCCGCTGCCGCTGAATGATGTATTGCCGATCGTCGGTGGCCTGGCCACCAGCCTCGAAGAACTGCGCGCCCGGACCGCCAAACGCGATCACGCGCGCCAGCGCTTCGAGCGCCGCAATGCCCGGCTGCAACGCGAAGAACAGCACAAGCAGGCCGAACGTGCCGCCCGTGCGCAACGTGCCGCGCAGCCCAGCGAAACCACCCTCAACCCGGTGCAGGCGGCCATCGAGCGGGTACGCGCGCAAAAGGCGGCGGCCGCCGATGCCGCGGTGAAAAAAGCCAAGATCGATCTGGCGATGAGCCGGGCCCAGCTGAACAAATCGCTGAAAGCTTTCGGCCATCCGCCGACCTTCGAGCAACAGTCGCAACTGATCGTCCTGCAGCGCCAGTTCGAGGCCGCCGAACAGGCCCTTGCCCAGCTGGAAAGCGCTGCCGAAAGCACTGTTGAAACCGTAGCGTCGGCGCCTCCCGCCAAAGACGCCGAACTCAAGCGCGCAAAAATCCAGCTGGCGATGCGCCGCGCCGAACTGAAAAAGGCCCGCGACAACCAGGCGCCTGCCGAACAGCTGGCCAGCCTGGAGCAGGCCCTGAAAGACGCAGAACAGGCCTTGCACGCGGCTGAAGACGCCAGCGGAAAACCGGCCCCCAATCTGGAACGGGTCGAGAAGCGCCCGATCGACGCCCGCCTGCGGCAGCTGAAAACCGAACTGGCTTACGCTCGAGCAGAAGTCAGCAAGCTGGAACGCCACGGCGACACTCCGCCGTCGCTGTTGGCCAGGGCCCGCGAACGGCTGGCCGAAGCCGAGCGCCAGGTACAAGCCCATGACGCCCCTTGAGCAACCGGACGAACGCCTGCAACAAGCCATGAAGCGTGTGCTTCTGGCGAGCCTGCCGGGGCTGCTGGCGCTGTTCTGGCTGTTTGGCTGGGGAATTCTGATCAACCTGCTGCTGGCCTGTGCCACCGCCCTTGCCGTCGAGGCCGCGGTACTCCGATTGCGCCAGTGGCCGTTGCGCCCCTTCCTTGGCGATGGCAGCGCCCTGGTCAGTGCCACCCTGCTGGCCCTGGCCTTGCCGCCGTACTGCCCGTGGTGGCTGACGGTCAGTGCGACGGCCTGCGCCCTGCTGTTCGGCAAGCACCTGTATGGCGGCGTCGGCAAGAATCCGTTCAACCCGGCGATGCTCGGTTATGCCCTGGCACTCGTCTCTTTCCCGCAGCAGATGACTCATTGGCCGGCCTCCCATGGCCTGGACCTGCTGGGCGGCCTGCAGCAGGTCTTCGGCATAGCCTCCGACAGCAGCGCACCCGATGCCTGGGCCCAGGCCACGGCACTCGACAGCCTGCGCATCAACAAGAGCCTGACCATCGACGAACTGTTCGCCGGCAACGCCGCCTTCGGCCATTTCGGCGGCAAGGGCGTTGAGTGGATCAACCTGGCCTTTCTCGTCGGTGGCGCCTTTTTGCTGCAGCAGCGGGTGTTCAGCTGGCACGCACCGGCCGGCATGCTCGGCAGCCTGTTCGTCATCAGCCTGCTGTGCTGGAACGGCTCCGGATCGGACTCCCACGGTTCGCCGTTCTTCCACCTGCTGACCGGCGCGACCATGCTGGGCGCCTTTTTTATCGTCACCGAGCCAGTCTCCGGGCCCAAGAGCGCAAAGGCACGCCTGTTGTTCGGGGTTGGGGTCGGGCTGCTGACCTACCTGATCCGGACCTGGGGCGGTTACCCGGACGGCGTTGCCTTCGCGGTACTGCTGATGAACCTCGCCGTCCCTGCCCTGGAGCGCCTGGCTGCTCCGCCTCCCGAGCCTTCCCTGCCATGAACCGCGCGATGACTCTGGGGGTGTTGGCATTGCTGGCGGCTGTCGGTGCCGCCGGCACCTTCTTCGTCCATCAGGCCACGGCCCCCCGCATCGAGCGCGAACAGCGCGCCATCCAGGCACGCAACCTGCTGGATATCCTGCCCGCCGACAGCTACGACAATCAGCCGCTGGATCAGCCCCTGGCCGTCGATAACATCCCACTCAGCCACAGCACCCTGCTCGGCGGTTATCGCGCCACTCGCAACGGCCAGCCCAGCGCCGTGCTGCTGCGCAGCCAGGTCAGCGGTTATGGCGGCCCGCTCGAGCTGCTGATCGGCATCGCCGCCAACGGCAAACTGCTGGGCAGCAAGGCCCTCAGGCATTCGGAAACACCCGGGCTGGGCGCGCGCATCGCCGAGCGCCCGAATGCCTGGCTGCAGGGTTTTATCGGCAAATCCGTGGGCGATCCGGGCGATGCCGGCTGGGCGCTGAAAAAGGACAATGGCCAATTCGACCAGATGGCCGGAGCCACCATCACCTCACGGGCGGTGGTCGAGGGGATTCACGATAGCCTGCGTTACTTCGACGAGCATCGCGAACAACTGCTGGGAAGTCCCGCCCATGAATAAATCCTCGACCCTGCAGAACACCCTGATCCTGACGCCACTGATCGGCGCCAGCGACTCCCTGGTCAAGGCCCTGGGACTGGCCCTGGTATTTCTCTGCGTGAGCTGCGTGTTCGGCCTGTGCATGAATGCCCTGCGCCCGCGCCTGGCTGGTCAGGGCCGCCTGGGCGCCAGTATCCTGCTCAGCGCCACGCTCACCAGTTGTGCCATGCTGGCCGCGCAGGCCTGGGCATTCGAACTGCAACAACAGTTGGCCCTCTACCTGGGCCTGATTGCCGTGCAATGCGTCGTGCTGGAGTATCGGGATTTTTTCCAGCGCCCCGTGCGCTTGCGCTTTGCCGGCCTGTTCTGCCTGCTGCTGGTTATCCTGGGCGCACTACGCGAAGCCTTCGGCAGCGGCACCCTCGGCAATCATCTGCAATGGCTGCTGGGGATGAACGACGTCGACTGGCCAGGCTGGGTTCTGTCCGCCCAGGGCGGCCTGCACCTGCTTACACTCGCACCTGGCGGTTTTATCCTGCTGGGGCTGCTGCTGGCCGCCCGGCAGGCCTGGGCTGCTGCGACCTCACACCGATCGCCTTCAAGGAAATGACTCACCCATGAATGCTGCAAAACGCCTGGAAATTTTCCGCAGGCTGCACGAAGACAATCCGGAACCGAAAACCGAACTGGCCTATTCGTCGCCCTTCGAGCTGCTGATTGCCGTGATTCTTTCGGCCCAGTCCACCGATGTCGGGGTCAACAAGGCGACGGCCAAGCTCTTCCCGGTGGCCAATACACCGGCCGCCATCTATGCGCTTGGCGTCGAAGGCCTGTCCGAGTACATCAAGACCATTGGCCTGTACAACAGCAAGGCCAAAAACGTGATCGAGACTTGTCGCCTGCTGGTGGAGCGGCACAACAGCGAAGTCCCGCAGACCCGGGAGGAGCTCGAAGCCCTGCCAGGCGTCGGCAGGAAGACTGCCAATGTGGTGCTCAATACCGCCTTCCGCCAACTGACCATGGCCGTCGATACGCACATCTTCCGGGTCAGCAACCGCACAGGGCTGGCCCCCGGGAAGAACGTCGTGGAAGTCGAAAAAAAGCTGATGAAGTTCGTGCCCAAGGAGTATCTGCTCGACTCCCATCACTGGCTGATCCTCCATGGCCGCTACGTGTGTCTGGCCCGCAAGCCACGCTGTGGCAGCTGCCGGATCGAGGACCTGTGCGAATACAAGCACAAGACCTCTGACGATTGAGCAATCATTGATTTTGATGATAGGTCGATTGAAAAAATCTTTTTTACCCGTCCCGAGAATATCGATATAAGGAGCGCCAATGGCAGTCTTAGCCTGGAGTTAACCTTATGAGTACTGGTAAAGAACAACTGGACGTAGAAGACGACTTCACCCCTGTTGAAACAGAAGATGCGGAGCCTGTGGTAGAGGTGGCCAAGACCAACTTGAGCAAACGCCGAACCATCGACAACCTTCTGGAAGAGCGGCGCTTGCAAAAGCAACTGGCCGATTATGACTTTGATCTTTAGTAACAAAAAGCCTCCTTTTACGGAGGCTTTTTTGTTACACCCGCTAACACTCCAAGTCGTTTTTTCAAACCAGGCCATGCGCGGCCGATGGATCCAACATCGTCGACAGAGCGGCAAGCCCACAACGCAATGGAGGCTCGCAGAAACCGCTGTTTTTCCCTCTCGAGCCTTGTTGTAGCCCCTCAACCTTCATACCAGCTGATGGCGCTTGGCAAACTCGATCAGGTCCACCAGCGAGCGGGCGTTGAGTTTCCCCAGCAGCCGCCTCTTGTAGGTGCTCACCGTTTTACTGCTCAGGCACAGGCCCTCGGCAATCTCCTTGTTGGTCTGCCCTCCGGCAAGCTGCTTCAGGACCATCAGCTCCCGACCGGACAGGCTGGACAACATGCCCTCCTCGCTGGCGATGCCCAGGCTTGAGCGCAGGGTATGCAAGGCTTCGTTGGGAAAATAACTGTAGCCAGCCAGGACTGCCCTGACGGCGCTGATCAATTCAGTGATGTCCTGCTGCTTGCACACATAACCTGCCGCGCCGGCCTGCATGCAACGCATGGAGAAAGGGCCAGGTACTTGCAGGCTCAATACCAGCACTTTGGTCGACATGGCTTTTGACGAAAGCCTGGCGATAACTTCCAGGCCATCGAGCTTGGGAATACCAATATCAAGAATAAGGATGTCTGGAACATGTTCATAAGACAGTTTCAGGGCATCCATGCCATTGTCCGCCTCGGCAACTACTTCAAAACCGTGCCGCTCCATCAGCATGCGCACAGCCAGCCGAGTAACGGGATGATCATCTACGATCAAAACTTTCTTCATGGGTAAGTCCAGAGTCCGCTATTGGTTTTTCAAGCAAACACCATAACCCAGTCATTTGGCCCGTGGCATGGCCACGCCCCGAGCCAGCATCGCCCCGAGAAGTTCCTTACAAACAATACGGATTTGCCCTACAAGGAAAAATTGAACGTCGCCCGTTATATATAACTACTCCTGACTTTCCTACATTTCGTATTGAAAAGAACAGACTGAAAGATAGTCGAGCCCATTGAAATAATGACCAGTGGAAACTTTAGTTATGGTCTTCGGACACCCACCTGATCGATTAAATCATCAGGCATAAAAAAGCCCCACTCATGGCGGGGCTTTTTTAAAACGACTCAAAAAGTATCAGAACAGAGTCCGACCCTTGTTGGCCGCAATACGCATGCGCAGGGCATTGAGCTTGATGAAGCCAGCCGCATCCGCCTGGTTGTAGGCGCCGCCGTCTTCTTCGAAGGTCGCGATGTTGGCATCGAACAGCGACTCATCGGACTTGCGACCGGTGACGATCACATTGCCCTTGTACAGCTTCAGGCGAACCACACCGTTCACATGAACCTGGGAAGCGTCGATCATCTGTTGCAGCATCAGACGCTCAGGGCTCCACCAGTAGCCGGTGTAGATCAAGCTGGCGTACTTGGGCATCAGCTCGTCTTTCAGGTGAGCCACTTCGCGATCCAGGGTGATCGATTCGATCGCCCGGTGAGCGCGCAGCATGATGGTGCCGCCAGGGGTTTCGTAGCAGCCGCGGGACTTCATGCCGACATAGCGGTTTTCCACGATGTCCAGACGACCGATGCCGTTTTCGCCGCCGATGCGGTTCAGGGTCGCGAGCACGGTGGCCGGGGTCATCTCGACGCCGTCGATCGCCACGATGTCGCCGTTGCGGTAGGTCAGCTCGATGTAGGTCGGGGTATTGGGAGCCTTCTCCGGGGAGACGGTCCAGCGCCACATGTCTTCTTCGTGCTCGGTCCAAGTGTCTTCCAGCACTCCGCCTTCATAGGAGATGTGCAGCAGGTTGGCATCCATCGAGTACGGGGACTTCTTCTTGCCGTGACGCTCGATCGGGATCGCGTGCTTCTCGGCATAGTCCATCAGCTTCTCGCGGGACAGCAGGTCCCACTCACGCCAAGGAGCGATCACTTTCACCCCTGGTTTCAAGGCGTAGGCGCCCAGTTCGAAACGAACCTGATCGTTGCCCTTGCCGGTAGCGCCATGGGAAATGGCGTCGGCGCCGGTTTCGTTGGCGATCTCGATCAGGCGCTTGGCGATCAACGGACGAGCGATGGAGGTACCCAGCAGGTACTCACCTTCGTAGACGGTGTTGGCGCGGAACATCGGGAAAACGAAATCGCGGACGAACTCTTCGCGCAGATCGTCGATGTAGATCTCTTTCACGCCCATGGCTTGCGCCTTGGCACGTGCAGGTTCGACCTCTTCGCCCTGACCCAGGTCAGCGGTGAACGTCACCACTTCACAGTTATAAGTATCCTGCAGCCACTTGAGGATCACCGAAGTGTCCAGGCCGCCGGAATACGCCAGAACGACCTTGTTTACGTCCGCCATGCCATCACTCCACGGGGTTCTACGGAAAGCCATCAAGTCTACCGATCAACGCGGATAATTTACAGAGGCGCGACAGCTTATGACGACGAAGCGACAGATTATGTCGAGTGCGCGACGACGACAGCCGTTTCAGGAAGTCGCCGCAGCGTTGGCGGGAGCAGCAGCCTGGGGTGCCGGTTTTTCCGCGACCGGGACGCGTTGCAGCTGTACGTTGACCCGACGGTTCTTCGCCCGGTTCGCCGCGTTGGTGTTGGGTGCCAATGGATAGCGTTCGCCGTGGAAACGCATCTCGATCTGCGATTCGGGAATACCGTTGGCCTTGAAGAATTCCATCACCGCCAGCGCCCGGCGGCGCGACAGGTCGCGGTTGGTCAAGCGGTTGCCGCTGTTGTCCGAGTGGCCATCGAGCTGGATGTGATTGACCGTCGGATCGGCCTTGAGGAACTCCAGCATCACCTGCAACTTGGCCTTGGCCTTGGCATCCAGATCGATACCGCCCCCAGGGAAGCCGACCTCGGATTGCCTGACCTGGTCGAAGTTCTGCGGCAACAACTTGGCGACACAACGTTGATAGTCGCCATACGCCTTGCTGAACTTGACCGGCAACAAGCGCACCTCGGACACCCCGCCCTCGCGGGAGTAGTGGCGAACCACCGGGCTGCGCCCATCCATCAGTCCACCGATCAGCCGCCCGGCCTGCAGTTGTGAGCTGTTGAACAGCACATCGCCGCTGCCGAGCCGCACCGAACCCAGGTTGATGTCACCGCGCCCCGGCTGCCACGGCGCGGCCGCTGCGAGCAGGGTCGCCGAACCGCCAGCGAGCATCGGGTTGTAGGCCTTGAGGCGGAAGGTCGCCTGCTCGCCGGCGCGACGCACGAACTCCCCGGAACCGAAATCGGTGATCGGCTGGCTCAGACGGCACTCGAATTTATCGCCTTCGACCGTCCACTCAATGCTCTCCAGACGGGTCTGGAAAGTCAGCGCCATCGCGGGAAGACTGGCGAACACACTGAGCAAGGCTAGATAACGCTGGCGCACGGGAGGCTCCACTGACTTGTACATCACGAAAATCGAAATGCCTGTTTATGGCATACCTTCGGGATATCGGAAGCTTCACGCAAAACTTGATAGCGAGTGCCTGGAAGAGTCTTTTCCGGTAGCATTCACTGGAGTTTGACCCGCCTGGAATCCCCAATGTCCGACCGCCTGACCCTGCTGCGTCCCGACGACTGGCATATTCATCTTCGCGATGGTGCCGTGTTGACCAATACTGTCGCGGATGTCGCGCGCACCTTTGGCCGCGCCATCATCATGCCTAACCTGGTACCTCCAGTGCGCAACGCCGCTGAAGCCGACGCCTATCGCCAGCGCATTCTCGCTGCGCGGCCGGCCGGCAGCCGCTTCGAGCCGCTGATGGTGCTCTACCTTACCGATCGCACCCAGCCCGAAGAAATTCGCGCGGCCAAGGCCAGTGGTTTCGTCCATGCCGCCAAGCTCTACCCGGCCGGTGCGACCACCAACTCGGACTCGGGCGTCACCAGCATCGACAAGATCTTCCCGGCGCTGGAGGCCATGGCCGAAGTTGGCCTGCCGCTGCTGATCCACGGTGAAGTCACCCGCAGTGAGGTCGACGTGTTCGACCGCGAGAAACTGTTCATCGACGAGCACATGCGCCGCGTCGTCGAGCGCTTCCCGACGATCAAGGTGGTGTTCGAACACATCACCACCCGTGACGCCGTGCAGTTCGTCAACGAGGCCTCGGCCAACGTCGGCGCGACCATCACCGCCCATCACTTGCTGTACAACCGCAACCACATGCTGGTTGGCGGGATTCGCCCGCACTTCTATTGCCTGCCGATTCTCAAGCGCAATGTGCATCAGGAAGCGCTGCTCGACGCCGCCGTCAGCGGCAGCCAGAAGTTCTTCCTCGGCACCGACTCCGCGCCCCACGCCCAGCACGCCAAAGAAGCGGCCTGCGGCTGTGCCGGCTGCTACACCGCCTATGCCGCGATCGAGCTGTACGCCGAGGCCTTCGAACAGCGCAATGCGCTGGACAAGCTGGAAGCCTTCGCCAGCCTCAACGGCCCGCGCTTCTACGGCCTGCCGGCCAACACCGATCGCATCACCCTGGTTCGTGAAGAATGGACCGCCCCTGCCAGCCTGCCTTTCGGCGAGCTGACCGTCATCCCGCTGCGCGCCGGTGAAAAACTGCGCTGGCGCCTGCTGGAGGAACACGCGTGAGTGAAGACCATTTCGACGACGAGCAGGACGGTCACAACGGTGGTGGCTCGCGTCATCCAATGGCGGCACGCTTTCGCGGTTACCTGCCGGTAGTCGTCGACGTTGAAACCGGTGGTTTCAACTCGGCCACCGACGCCTTGCTGGAAATTGCCGCGACCATCATCGGCATGGACGAAAAGGGCTTCGTGTTCCCCGAGCACACCCTGTTTTTCCGCGTAGAGCCTTTCGAAGGCGCCAACATCGAAGCCGCGGCGCTGGAGTTCACCGGGATCAAGCTCGACCATCCACTGCGCATGGCCGTCAGTGAAGAAACCGCGCTGAACGATATCTTCCGCAGCGTGCGCAAGGCGCTGAAGGCCAACGGTTGCAAGCGCGCGATCCTGGTCGGGCACAACAGCAGCTTCGACCTGGGCTTCCTCAACGCGGCTGTCGCGCGCCTGGACATGAAGCGCAACCCGTTTCATCCGTTCTCCAGCTTCGACACCGCGACGCTTGCCGGCCTGGCTTATGGCCAAACCGTGCTGGCCAAGGCGTGCCAGGCAGCCGACATCGACTTCGACGGCCGCGAGGCGCATTCCGCCCGCTACGACACCGAGAAGACTGCCGATCTGTTCTGCGGCATCGTCAATCGCTGGAAGGAAATGGGCGGCTGGGAAGACTTCAACGACTGATACCGTCGCTGATCGACCGCGCATAAAAAAACCGGCCCTGAGGCCGGTTTTTTTATGCGTGAAGCGCGGCTTACAGCTTGCCGGCGTTCTCGCTCAGGTAAGCGGCAACGCCTTCTGGCGAAGCGGTCATACCCTTGTCGCCCTTCTTCCAGTTGGCTGGGCAGACTTCGCCGTGCTCTTCGTGGAACTGCAGAGCGTCGACCAGACGGATCAGCTCTTCCATGTTACGGCCCAGCGGCAGGTCGTTGACGATCTGCGAACGAACGACGCCTTTGTCGTCGATCAGGAACGCGCCACGGAAAGCCACGCCGCCTTCGGACTCAACGTCGTAGGCCTTGGCGATGTCGTGCTTCATGTCAGCAGCCATGATGTACTGAACCTGACCGATGCCGCCGGCATTGATCGGGGTGTTGCGCCAGGCGTTGTGGGTGAAGTGCGAGTCGATCGAAACAGCGATCACTTCAACGTTGCGCGCCTTGAAGTCAGCCATGCGGTGGTCCAGAGCGATCAGCTCGGACGGGCAGACGAAGGTGAAGTCTAGCGGGTAGAAGAACACCAGGCCGTATTTGCCTTTGATGGCCGAGGACAGGGTGAAGCTGTCGACGATTTCGCCATTGCCGAGAACGGCGGGAACGGTGAAGTCAGGGGCTTGTTTGCCTACGAGTACGCTCATTGGATATCTCCTGGTGTGATCGAATGAAGAATGGGACCCAGTCTAGTGTGCCGCCGTCAAGCGACAACCCTGTGACTCGATCCCGCTTCGTAAGGACCGCACATCATACACCGCGTTTTTGAGCTGTCCTTAGTGGTTTTTCCATCCCCCGGGTTCAGGCAGCAAAAAAGCCGCCCTGCTGGATAGCTCGTCGGCCGTGGTAGAAAAAACCGTTCGTCTGCCAGTCACGCATCTGGCAAAAAGCTCCAGGAAACCACTTTGACAATCATTCTCGTTAACATTAAGATCCGTCGCATTGAGCCATAACCAGCGACGGTTCTCACCTTATGTATGTCTGCCTCTGCACTGGCGTCACCGACGGACAAATCCGCGATGCAATCTACGACGGTTGCTGCAGCTATCGTGAAGTACGCCAAGCAACAGGCGTTGCCGGTCAATGTGGCAAATGCGCCTGCCTCGCCAAGCAGGTGGTACGTGAAACCCTGACCGAACTGCAAAGCAGCCAGCCAGCGATTCCTTACCCAGTAGAATTTAATGTTGCGTAATTAACGCCATAAAAAAGAGCCGGACTTCATGTCCGGCTTTTTTATGCCTGTAATTCAATCGCTTAGCGTCATAACGCGGAACACAAACATTCTTATTCCGATTAATTTTCATATATTATTCAATAACTTAGGTTTGACACTAATCATCGTGCGGCTCAGACTCTGCCTTATATACCGCTAATTACAGGGCAGGACCCCATCATGAAAGGCGACGTCACAGTCATCCAGCATCTCAACAAGATCCTTGCCAATGAACTGGTCGCGATCAATCAGTACTTCCTGCATGCGCGCATGTATGAAGACTGGGGCCTGAACAAACTGGGCAAGCACGAATACCACGAGTCCATCGACGAGATGAAGCATGCGGACAAGCTGATCAAGCGCATCCTCTTCCTCGAAGGCCTGCCGAACGTCCAGGACCTGGGCAAACTGCACATCGGCGAACACACCAAGGAAATGCTCGAGTGCGACCTGCGCATCGAGCGCACCGGCCATGCCGACCTGAAAGCCGCCATCGCCCATTGCGAATCGGTTGGCGACTTCGGTAGCCGCGAACTGCTGGAAGACATCCTGGAATCGGAAGAAGAACATATCGACTGGCTGGAAACCCAACTGGGCCTGATCGATAAAGTCGGCTTGGAAAACTACCTGCAATCGCAGATGGGCGACGAGTAACTTCTCTCAAGGTTCAGCCCATAAAAAAGCCCCGCCTCTCTCACGAGGGCGGGGCTTTTTATTGCGTGGATAAATCCACACAACTTGCAGGAGCGAACGTGTCGCTCCTGCAAGGGGCAAATCAGGCTTCGGTCTTGGCAGCAGCTTTTTCAGCGGCAGCCTTGATCAGGGTCTGCAACTCACCATTGGCGAACATCTCAGCCATGATGTCGCTGCCGCCGACCAGTTCACCGGCTACCCACAGTTGCGGGAAAGTAGGCCAGTTGGCGTATTTAGGCAGGTTGGCGCGGATTTCCGGGTTCTGCAGGATGTCCACGTAAGCGAACTTCTCACCACAACCCATCACGGCCTGAGCGGCTTTCGCGGAGAAGCCGCACTGCGGGGCATTCGGCGAGCCTTTCATGTAAAGCAGAATGGTGTTGTTGGCAATCTGCTCTTTAATAGTTTCGATGATATCCATGGAGCACCTCGGCTGAACTTTCCGACTCTGTTGTCGACACGGTGGCGCATTGTAACGGAAAGCCAAGCGCCATGCTCGGCCTCTCCGACAGACTCCTCAGGCCGCCTCCACCGTCACCGGCACGCCATTGAGCGCGGCATTGCCCGATAGCTCGTCCAGCTGACGCTCGTCGGTCAGGTCATTGGCACTCGACCCGGGCTGGGCCATGGCGATGCTCATCTGCACGCCTGGCCGACCGTGCCCCCAGCCATGGGGCAGGCTGACCACGCCGGGCATCATCTCGCTGCTGGCCAGGACTTCCACCTCGATCGCCCCGACCCGCGAACTGACCCGCACGCGCTGCCCGTCAGCCAGCCCCCTCCGGGCCAGATCATCGGGATTCATCAGTAACTGGTGCCGCGGCTTGCCCTTCACCAACCGATGGTAGTTGTGCATCCACGAATTATTGCTGCGCACGTGGCGCCGGCCGATCATCACCAACTCATCGGCCGCCGGCGCCTGCAACGCGGCAAAGCGCTTGAGGTCCGCCATGATCGCCGCGGGAGCGGCCTGCACCCGGCGGCTCTCGGTTTTCAGGCGCGCCGCCAGGTTGGGCTTGAGCGGCCCCAGGTCGATCCCGTGGGGATGATCGGCCAGCGTCGCCACCGACAGGTTGAACCCGGACGCCTCGCCATACCGCCCCGCTCGCAGCCCCCTGTCGATCATCTGCGCCGGCGGCACGGTCGGCTTGAGCTCCTTGCCGGTCCGCGCGGCGAAGGCCCTGGCCAAGCCGACGAAGATTTCCCAGTCATGCAATGCCCCTTCCGGCTTGGGCAGGATCGCCTGGTTGAAGCGGCTGATATTGCGCACCGCGAACATATTGAACGTGGTGTCGTAGTGATCGTTCTCCAGGGCCGAAGTCGATGGCAGGATCAGGTCCGCGTAACGGGTGGTTTCGTTGATATACAGGTCGATACTGACCATGAACTCCAGGCCATCCAGCGCCTGCTCCAGCTGCCGTCCGTTGGGGGTCGACAGCACCGGATTACCCGCCACCGTGATCAGCGCCCGCACCTGTCCCTCTCCTTTGGTCAGCATCTCCTCGGCCAGGGCCGAGACCGGCAACTCGCCGCCGTACTCAGGGCGCCCGGAAACCCGGCTTTGCCAGGCATTGAAGTGCCCACCCGAAGTCGCCGCCACCAGATCCACCGCCGGCTCGGTGCACAGGGCGCCGCCGACCCGGTCCAGGTTGCCGGTCACCAGGTTGAGCAGTTGCACCAGCCAATGACAGAGGGTGCCGAACGACTGGGTGGACACGCCCATCCGGCCATAACACACCGCCCTGTCCGCTGCGGCGAAATCCCGCGCCAACTGGCGGATCTGCTGCGCCGGCACCGAACACAAAGGGCTCATGGCTTCGGCACTGAAACGGGAAATGGCCTCACGCACCTCGGCCAGGCCATCCACCGGCAGATGGCTGTTGCGCGTCAGCCCTTCTGCGAAGATCGTCTGCAGTATGCCGAACAGCAACGCCACATCACCACCGGGACGGACAAACACATGCTGGTCGGCCATGGCTGCCGTCTCGCTGCGCCGCGGGTCGATCACCACCACTTTGCCGCCGCGCGCCTGAATCGCCTTCAGGCGCTTCTCCACATCCGGCACGGTCATGATGCTGCCGTTGGACGCCAGCGGATTGCCGCCCAGGATCAGCATGAAATCGGTGTTATCGATATCCGGGATCGGCAGCAACAGCCCGTGGCCGTACATCAGGTAACTGCTCAAGTGCTGCGGCAACTGGTCCACCGAGGTGGCGGAAAAACGGTTCTGGGTTTTCAGCAGGCCGAGGAAATAGTTGCTGTGGGTCATCAACCCATAGTTGTGCACGCTGGGATTGCCCTGATAGACCGCCACCGCATTATTGCCGTGCCGCTCCTGGATCGCCGCCAGGCGCTCGGCCACCAGGTTGAAGGCCTCGTCCCACTCGATCGCCTGCCAATCGCTGCCGACCCTGCGCATGGGCTGACGCAGCCGGTCCGGGTCGTTCTGGATGTCCTGCAGCGCCACCGCCTTGGGGCAGATATGGCCACGACTGAAGCTGTCCTGGGCGTCGCCCTTGATCGAGGTGATCTGCGGGCCGGCGCCGTCGACTTCGGTGGTTTCGATGGTCAAGCCACAGATGGCTTCACACAGGTGGCAGGCACGGTGATGGAGAGTCTTGGTCATGGCCAGTCTCTATTTTATTCGGGGCGGCCAGCGTCAGGCCGCGGGAACAAAACTATGGTGCCAGACCGGCATCAGCGCCAGGGACGTTCATCTTGTGAATCGGCAAGCATTAAGCCAGCCGATGGCTCAGTTGGAGGGCAGCCTCGGAGGGTCGTCCTGACAGGCGATCGGCAGCATGCCGTCCAACGGCGCCTCGCTGTCCTGCCCACTGAATTCAGCGAGCAATCGCCAGTGCTCATCGAGATGGCTGCTGATGGTCATCATGCGATCGATCATCTGTCGCGCGGCGTTGCGCGTCGTGCTGTCTTCGCTGCGCAGCAACTCGAAGGACATCGAGGTGATCGATGCCGTCAGGTCGGTCAGGGTCCGCGTCGTCAACCCCAACAATGTCTTCAGTTGCTGTTCTTTCGAGTCCATTCCAAGCACTTCCCTGTTGCCGGTGCGCATTTATAACCCCAGCCCTTCGCCTTAGGAAATATTTCTGGCCGGTATCCCCTGCCGCGAGCCGTTCCATTTCCCGCCACGCTAAAAGTACCCAGGAGCCGAGCAGAGAAAAAACCAACCCGCGCCAGCCAGATGCCTGATAGCGGCATGGGCCACGCGTCGCGTTGCAAAGCGGTCGAGGCGCAGTGTACAAATGCTGCTGCGGACCGACGCAAAGTGGATCGACTCCACATCCGACTGGCCCATCTGAACACGCTGGAAAACGTCACGAATGGCCCGTTTTTTTGACCCTGGCCACTCGCTGCACGTGGTGAAAGCCTTAGAAACCAAGCCTGCTATTGGTAAGACGCGACATTTAATTATAAGATCGCGCCTTCCCCTATTTCGTCGCCCCGTGCGGCTTTCGCCGCAGGTCTCGCCCGTTTCTCGATAAAACAAGGCTTTGAGTATCTGCGGTCTGTTGCAAAAAGGTAGTTAATGATGAGCGCAAGGCACTTTCTCTCCCTGATGGATTGCACGCCCGAAGAGCTGGTCAGCGTGATTCGTCGAGGCATCGAGCTGAAGGACCTGCGTAATCGCGGCGTACTCTTCGAGCCCCTGAAAAACCGCGTTCTCGGGATGATTTTCGAGAAGTCGTCTACCCGCACCCGCCTGTCCTTCGAAGCCGGCATGATCCAGCTCGGCGGCCAGGCAATCTTCCTGTCCCCACGCGACACCCAGCTGGGTCGCGGCGAGCCGATCAGCGACTGCGCCATCGTCATGTCGCGCATGCTCGACGCGGTGATGATCCGTACCTTTGCCCACCGCACCCTGACCGAGTTTGCGGCCAACTCCCGCGTACCGGTGATCAACGGCCTGTCCGACGACCTGCACCCGTGCCAGCTGCTGGCCGACATGCAAACCTTCCTCGAACACCGCGGCTCGATCCAGGGCAAGACCGTGGCCTGGATCGGCGACGGCAACAACATGTGCAACAGCTATATAGAAGCGGCGATCCAGTTCGACTTCCAACTGCGCATCGCCTGCCCCGCAGGCTACGACCCCAACCCTGAATTCGTCGCCCGGGCCGGCGACCGGGTGAGCATCGTGCGCGATCCGAAAGACGCGGTGATCGGCGCCCATCTGGTGAGCACCGATGTCTGGACCTCCATGGGCCAGGAAGAAGAAACCGCCGAACGCCTCAAGCTGTTCGCACCGTTCCAGGTCAATCGCGCGCTGCTCGACCTGGCCGCCGCAGACGTGCTGTTCATGCACTGCCTGCCTGCCCACCGTGGCGAAGAAATCAGCCTCGACCTGCTGGACGATCCACGCTCCGTGGCGTGGGACCAGGCAGAAAACCGTCTCCACGCACAAAAGGCCCTGCTCGAGTTTCTGGTCGAGCCGGCGTACCACCACGCATGAGCCAGCCATTACTGCTTAACCTGCGCAATCTCGCCTGCGGTTATCAGGACCAACGGGTCGTGCAGAACCTCAACCTGCACCTCAACGCCGGCGATATCGGTTGCCTGCTCGGCTCCTCCGGCTGCGGCAAGACCACCACCCTGCGCGCGATTGCCGGTTTCGAGCCGGTGCACGAAGGTGAAATCCAGCTGGCCGGCGAAACCATCTCCAGCGCCGGCTTCACCCTGGCGCCGGAGCGCCGCCGGATCGGCATGGTGTTCCAGGATTACGCCCTGTTTCCGCACCTGAGCGTGGCGGACAACATTGCCTTCGGCATCCGCAAGCACCCGCAGAAGAATCGGGTGGTCGAGGAGCTGCTGGAACTGGTCAACCTGAAGAACCTCGGCAAGCGCTTCCCCCACGAGCTGTCCGGTGGCCAGCAGCAGCGCGTCGCACTGGCCCGAGCACTGGCGCCGGAACCGCAGCTGCTGCTGCTCGACGAACCCTTCTCCAACCTCGATGGCGAACTGCGGCGCAAGCTCAGCCACGAAGTGCGCGACATCCTCAAGGCGCGGGGCACCAGTGCGATTCTGGTGACCCACGACCAGGAAGAAGCCTTTGCCGTTAGCGATCACGTCGGGGTGTTCAAGGAAGGCCGCCTGGAGCAATGGGACACGCCGTACAACCTCTATCACGAACCGCTGACGCCGTTCGTGGCGAGCTTTATCGGCCAGGGCTATTTCATCCGTGGCCAGCTGGACAGCCCGGAATCGGTGCAGACCGAACTCGGCGTACTGCGCGGCAACCGTGCCTACACCTGGCCGCCCGGCGGCGCGGTGGATGTGCTGCTACGTCCGGACGATATCGTTTATGCACCGGACAGCGCCCTCAAGGCGCGGATCGTCGGCAAGAGCTTCCAAGGCGCCTCGACCCTGTATCGCCTGCAACTGCCGACCGGCAGCCAGCTTGAGTCGATCTTCCCAAGCCACGCCGATCACCAGGTCGGTGCCGACGTGGGAATCCGCGTGGCCGCCGAACACCTGGTGCTGTTCCAGGCCTCCGGCAGCACTGCGGCGCAGTTGCCACAGTCTGAATCGGGCGTTCGTCGCTACAGCGGCGCCCACTGATCAAGCGGGCAGCGCAGGCGCCGGCCAACCGGCGCCTGCGGCTTCAGTCCAGAACAAGCTTGCCACTGGCCACCAGCGTCGCCTGGCCGCCAATCTTCACCCGCTTCCCCTCCAGCCGACAGAACAACGCCCCTCCGCGCTTCGAGCATTGATAAGCCGTCAGGCTCGCCTTATCCAGGCGTTCGGCCCAGTACGGAATCAGGGCGCAATGGGTCGACCCGGTGACCGGGTCTTCATTGATGCCAATGGCCGGCGCGAAATAGCGCGAGACAAAATCATGCCGACTGCCCCGCGCGGTAACGATCGCACCAGGCCAGGGCAGCTTGGCCAGCGCCGCCATGTCCGGTTGACAATCGAGCACCGCTTGCTCGGACTCCAGCACCACGAACAACTCATTGGCCCCCAGCAAGGCCACGACCCTGGAACCCAAAGCACGCGCCACCTGTTCATGTCCATCGATTTCGCGGGGCACACGAACCGGGAAATCCAGCCAAAGCTGCGCACCTTCGCGACTGACGCTCAAGGAACCCGATCGGCAGATGAAATCGATACGCGCCCCCGGCTCGCCATACACCTCGAACAGCACATGGGCGCTGGCGAGGGTGGCATGGCCGCACAAGGCGACTTCGGTGGTCGGAGTAAACCAGCGGATACGCCAGCCTTGAGGCTCGCGCACGACAAAAGCGGTCTCCGCCAGGTTGTGCTCGGCGGCGATGCTCTGCATCAACTCATCAGCCGGCCAGGCCTCCAGTCGATAGACCATCGCCGGATTGCCGCTGAACGGTCGATCGCTGAACGCGTCGACCTGATGAAACTCAAGCTGCATAACATTCTCCTTGAACATGCCGCGCAAGCATGGGGCCGCCCATCCAGGCGCCAACAGCCACAGAGAAGGTTATTTTTCGCCATACAGCGCCGATGCTTTATCGGCGCACTGGCGGTCAGTCGCGACCGATATCGGCGAATGTCGCCTGGGTGTGCTCGGCCAGCACGGCGGCCGCGAGTTCGACCTCAAGCCCACGCCGACCGGCGCTGACGAAGATGCTGGCAAAGGGTTGTGCGCTGTTGTCGATAAAGGTGCGCAGGCGCTTTTTCTGCCCCAGCGGGCTGATCCCGCCCAGCAGGTAACCGGTGGCGCGCTGCGCGGCAGCCGGGTCGGCCATCTCGGCTTTTTTCACCCCGGCGGCGTGTGCCAGGGCCTTGAGGTCGAGACTTCCGACGACCGGCACCACCGCCACCAGCAATTCGCCCTTTTCACTGCTGGCCAACAGCGTCTTGAACACCTGCGCCGGATCGAGGCCGAGCTTTTCCGCCGCCTCCAGACCATAGGAGGCCGCCTTCGGGTCATGTTCATAACTGTGCACCCGATGTTCGGCGCGAACTTTTTTCAGCAGATCCAGTGCAGGGGTCATGGCAACTCCATAGGCAGGGAAAAGAACAGAAACAGTGCCGGCGATTCTAGGATATCCGCCAGCAAAAGGCTCTATTCCAAGGCCCATCCCCCAACCCAGGCAGCCACCGGCAGCAGGCTGGCCGCGCCTTTTGCACAAAACCCGCGCGCTTCCCGCAAGATCATTCACACAACTGATAGTTATAAAATGACCAATGGTTCACTTTCGACCTTTGACAGCGATGTTTCTTGTCTATATTTTTTCGTTTGCGAATATCATGTTGTAGATCCAACAGCTGTAACCAGCAGTAAACCGCGCCCAGGATGGGGATCCTGCCGACGGTGAAAATCGCGCTCGGCGTCTTCACGCCAGCGCCAGACAACAACAAAAACCGAGGTTTTCCATGACAACTGCGTTACAACAACCGTCGCTCTCCGGCCAGTGCATGGCCGAATTCCTGGGTACAGCCTTGTTGATCTTCTTCGGCACCGGTTGCGTTGCCGCGCTCAAGGTCGCGGGTGCCAGCTTTGGCCTGTGGGAAATCAGCATCATCTGGGGGATCGGCGTGAGCATGGCGATCTACCTCACCGCCGGCGTTTCCGGCGCGCACCTCAACCCCGCAGTCAGCATCGCCCTGTGCATCTTTGCCGACTTCGAAAAACGCAAACTGCCGTTCTACATCTTTTCCCAGATCGCCGGCGCCTTCTGCGCGGCGCTGCTGGTCTACACGCTGTACAGCAACCTGTTCTTCGATTACGAACAAGCCCACCAGATGGTCCGCGGCTCCCAGGCCAGCCTCGAGCTGGCATCGGTGTTCTCCACCTACCCCAACCCGGCACTGTCCACCGCCCAGGCGTTCCTGGTCGAAGTGGTGATTACCGCGATCCTGATGGGCGTGATCATGTCCCTGACCGATGACAACAACGGCTTGCCACGCGGCCCGATGGCGCCGCTGCTGATCGGCCTGCTGATTGCCGTGATCGGCAGCGCCATGGGGCCGCTGACCGGTTTCGCGATGAACCCGGCGCGGGATTTTGGCCCTAAACTGATGACATTCTTCATGGGTTGGGGCGAGGTTTCCTTCACCGGCGGCCGCGATATTCCGTACTTTCTGGTGCCGATCTTCGCGCCGATTATCGGTGCCTGCCTCGGCGCCGTGGCCTACCGCGGGTTGATTGCCCGTCATCTGCCAACCGTCGCCCCCGCTCCAACGGATGCCGAAAAAGCCATTGACGGCAAAGTAAGAACTTCTTGAAACCGGTGGCGCAAGGTCCTGCCCAACCCCGACCTGCGCCTCTTGCCCACTTCCTTATTTTTGTCCAAGGCAATCGACATGACCGACATTCAGAATAAGAACTACATCATTGCCCTCGATCAGGGTACGACCAGCTCCCGCGCGATCATTTTCGATCGCGACGCCAACGTCGTGTGCACCGCCCAGCGCGAATTCGTCCAGCATTACCCGCAAGCCGGCTGGGTCGAACACGACCCGATGGAAATCTTCGCCACCCAGAGCGCAGTGATGGTCGAGGCCCTGGCGCAAGCCGGCCTGCACCATGACCAGGTAGCCGCCATCGGCATCACCAACCAGCGCGAAACCACCGTGGTCTGGGACAAGACCACCGGCCGGCCGATCTACAATGCCATCGTCTGGCAGTGCCGCCGCAGTACCGAGATCTGCCAGCAGCTCAAGCGTGACGGCCTGGAAGAGTACATCCGCGATACCACCGGCCTGGTCACCGACCCGTATTTCTCCGGCACCAAGCTGAAGTGGATCCTCGACAACGTCGAAGGCAGCCGCGAACGCGCGCGCAACGGCGAACTGCTGTTCGGCACCGTCGACAGTTGGCTGATCTGGAAATTCACCGGCGGCAAGACCCACGTCACCGACTACACCAACGCCTCGCGCACCATGCTCTTCAACATCCACACCCTGGAGTGGGATGCGAAGATGCTGGAAGTGCTGGATATCCCGCGGGAAATGCTGCCGGAAGTGAAGTCGTCCTCGGAAATCTACGGCCGTACCAAAAGCGGCATCGCCATCGGCGGGATCGCCGGCGACCAGCAGGCCGCGCTGTTCGGCCAGATGTGCGTCGAGCCGGGCCAGGCGAAGAACACCTATGGCACCGGCTGCTTCCTGCTGATGAATACCGGCGACAAGGCGGTCAAGTCCAAGCACGGCATGCTCACCACCATCGCCTGCGGCCCCCGCGGCGAAGTGGCTTACGCCCTGGAAGGCGCGGTGTTCAACGGCGGCTCCACCGTGCAGTGGTTGCGCGACGAGCTGAAGATCATCAACGACGCCCACGACACCGAATACTTCGCCAGCAAGGTCAAGGACAGCAACGGCGTGTACCTGGTCCCGGCCTTCACCGGCCTGGGCGCTCCGTACTGGGACCCCTACGCCCGTGGCGCGCTGTTCGGCCTGACCCGTGGCGTGCGTGTGGACCACATCATCCGCGCCGCACTGGAGTCGATCGCCTACCAGACCCGCGACGTCCTCGACGCCATGCAACAGGACTCCGGTGAACGCCTCAAGGCCCTGCGCGTGGATGGTGGCGCAGTGGCCAACAACTTCCTCATGCAGTTCCAGGCCGACATCCTCGGCACCCAGGTCGAGCGCCCGCAAATGCGCGAAACCACGGCCCTGGGCGCAGCCTATCTGGCTGGCCTGGCCTGCGGTTTCTGGGGCAGCCTGGAAGAGCTGCGCGGCAAGGCGGTGATCGAACGCGAGTTCGAACCACAGCTGGCCGAAACCGAGAAGGAAAAGCTCTACGCCGGCTGGAAAAAAGCCGTCAGCCGCACCCGCGACTGGGAACCGCACGAAGGCGCTGAATAAGCCAAGTCGCGGATTCGTATCGGGTTGTAACTGGTCGGGAGCGGATTCCTGCGGCATCATGGGCAAATTTTGCACGGCAGCCCAAAGGAAGCCCCATGAATCTGCCTCCCCGTCAGCAGCAAATCCTCGAGCTGGTCCGCGAACGCGGCTATGTCAGCATCGAGGAAATGGCCCAGCTGTTCGTCGTTACACCGCAAACCATCCGCCGCGATATCAACCAGTTGGCGGAAGTGAACCTGTTGCGCCGCTACCATGGCGGCGCAGCCTACGACTCCAGTGTCGAAAACACCGCCTACGCCATGCGCGCCGATCAGATGCGCGATGAGAAACAACGCATCGGCGAAGCCATCGCCGCGCAGATCCCCGATCACGCCTCGCTGTTCATCAACATCGGTACCACCACCGAATCCATTGCCCGGGCGCTGCTCAATCACAGCCACCTGAAGATCATCACCAACAACCTGCACGTGGCTTCCATGCTCAGCGCCAAGGACGATTTCGACGTGCTGCTGACCGGTGGCAATGTGCGTCGCGATGGCGGCGTGGTCGGCCAGGCCAGCGTCGACTTCATCAACCAGTTCAAGGTCGATTTCGCCCTGGTCGGCATCAGCGGTATCGACGAAGACGGCAGCCTGCTGGACTTCGACTACCAGGAAGTACGGGTGTCCCAGGCGATCATCGCCAATGCCCGCCAGGTGATCCTGGCCGCCGACTCCAGCAAGTTCGGGCGCAATGCCATGATCCGCCTCGGCCCCATCAGCCTGATCGATTGCCTGGTCACCGACCAGCAGCCGGTTCCGGCGCTGACCCAGTTGCTGCAGCAGCACAAGATTCGCCTGGAAGTCGTCTGACCCCTCTCCCGTAGCCGCTGCCGAGCCCTGGCGAGGCTGCGATCGGGGCGCAGCCCCGTAAAACCAGGCGACGCGATATGTCTGATCGATGGTGTCGTCCGGTTTGGCACCCGCTACGTCGGAGTGCCGCCCATATCGAGCGCAACCTCGCGGGTGCTCGACCGCGGCTACACCTGCCGGAACCTATTCCCTGTAGCCGCAGCCTCGCCGGGGCTCGGCAGCGACTACATATCGCGCTCCCCGGCCTCACCTGCCTTGCGTCCGACAATGTTCGTAAATTTTCCTTTACCCGTCTTTCGATGAGTTTTTTCAATCGAAGTCTGCTGGCTGTCGACGTGTTTCTGCGCTAGTATTTTCGCAAATGAACATTTATGTTCGATTTCAAATATCAGAAGAACACGAGGCCAGCCGATGCCCACTTCCACCTTGCCCGCGCCCCCTCTCGCCGAGATTTATGACATTGCCGTGATCGGCGGTGGGATCAATGGCGTCGGCATCGCCGCCGATGCCGCCGGGCGTGGCCTGTCCGTGTTCCTTTGCGAAAAAGACGATCTGGCCAGCCATACCTCCTCGGCCAGCAGCAAGCTGATCCACGGCGGCCTGCGCTACCTCGAACATTACGAATTCCGCCTGGTGCGCGAAGCCCTGGCCGAACGCGAAGTGCTGCTGGCCAAGGCCCCGCATATCGTCAAGCCGATGCGTTTCGTCCTGCCGCACCGCCCGCACCTGCGTCCGGCCTGGATGATCCGTGCCGGCCTGTTCCTTTATGACCACCTGGGCAAACGGGAAAAACTCGCCGGTTCCAAGAGCCTCAAGTTCGGTCCCGACAGCCCGTTGAAAGCCGAAATCACCAAAGGCTTCGAATACTCCGACTGCTGGGTCGACGACGCTCGCCTGGTGGTATTGAACGCCATGGCCGCCCGCGAAAAAGGCGCCCACGTGCACACCCAGACCCGTTGCATCAGCGCCCGCCGCGGCAAGGGCATGTGGCACCTGCACCTGGAGCGCGCCGACGGCAGCCTGTTCTCGATTCAAGCCAAGGCCCTGGTGAACGCCGCCGGCCCATGGGTCGCCAAGTTCATCAAGGACGACCTGAAACTGGATTCGCCGTACGGCATCCGCCTGATCCAGGGCAGCCACCTGATCGTGCCGAAGCTGTACGAAGGCGAACATGCGCACATCCTGCAGAACGAGGACCAGCGCATCGTCTTCACCATTCCGTACCTGAACCACTTCACCCTGATCGGCACCACCGACCGCGAGTACACCGGCGACCCGGCGAAAGTGGCGATTACCGAAGGCGAAACCGACTACATCCTGAAAGTGGTCAATGCCCACTTCAAGAAGCAGCTGAGCCGCCAAGACATCGTGCACACCTACTCCGGCGTGCGCCCGCTGTGCAACGACGAGTCCGACAACCCGTCGGCCGTGACCCGCGACTACACCCTGGCGCTGTCCGGCAATGCCGACGAAGCGCCACTGCTGTCGGTGTTCGGCGGCAAGCTGACCACCTACCGCAAGCTGGCCGAATCGGCCATGGCCCAGCTGACGCCGTTCTTCAAGCACATCAAGCCGAGCTGGACCGCCCATTCGACCCTGCCCGGCGGCGAAGACATGACCACGCCGCAAGCGCTGGCCGAAGCGATTCGCCAGAAGTTCGACTGGGTGCCCAGCGAAATCGCCCGCCGCTGGGCCACCAGCTACGGCAGCCGCACCTGGCGCCTGCTGGAAGGCGTGCACAGCCTGAACGACCTGGGCGAACACTTGGGTGGCGGCCTGTACACCCGTGAAGTCGATTACCTGTGCAGCGAAGAATGGGCGATCAACGCCCAGGACATCCTCTGGCGCCGCAGCAAGCTGGGCCTGTTTACCACACCAGCCGAGCAGGAAAAACTGCAGCACTACCTGCAGAAGGTCGAGCAGAACCGGGCGAAGATCGAAGCCGCCTGATCGCCCCTCCTATTAAAGAAGCCCCCGCGCCACGCAGCCCGGGGGCTTTTTTTTGACCGCAGCTTCTGTAGCAGCGAGGCTTGCCCGCGATGAAGGATGACGCGGTCCAACAGGTACACCGCAGCGCCTGGATCGCGGGCAAGCCTCGCGTCTACAGGGGAATGAGCCCGGCCCTGCTGGGCATTCGGTTTTCCGAACGCGACTTTCGGGTCGATTCGGATAACCGGATAAAGACCGCCGACAATATCCGCCATAAATATTTAATAGCCTTTCAAATCAAGGTCTTGATACGGATCAGCTGGCCTGGCACGACTCATGCTCTACACTCTCCGACGAATGCCTGATGCGCCAACACACATCAGGAGCCGTCAAGGCATTCGCTGTATAAGAGAGCCGTCGAACTGGCTTCATAAAAAAAACAAATGTCGAGGAAATATTGATGCGCATCGTTCCCCATCTGTTGGGCGCAGCCATTGCTGCTGCTCTGATTAGCACTCCAGTGGTCGCCGCCGAACTCACCGGCACGCTGAAGAAAATCAAAGACTCCGGCACCATCACCCTCGGACATCGCGACGCTTCCATTCCGTTCTCCTACATCGCGGATGCATCCGGCGTTCCAGTCGGCTACTCCCACGACATCCAGCTGAAAATCGTCGAAGCCCTGAAAAAAGACCTCGACATGCCGGATCTCAAGGTCAAATACAACCTGGTTACCTCGCAGACCCGTATCCCGCTGGTGCAGAACGGCACCGTGGACATCGAGTGCGGTTCCACCACCAATAACGTCGAGCGCCAGCAGCAGGTCGACTTCTCCGTCGGTATCTTCGAAATCGGCACCCGCCTGCTGTCCAAGAAGGATTCGCCTTACAAGGACTTCCCGGACCTCAAAGGCAAGAACGTCGTGACCACCGCCGGCACCACGTCCGAGCGCATCCTCAAGGCGATGAACGCCGACAAGCAGATGGGCATGAACGTGATCTCGGCCAAGGACCACGGCGAGTCCTTCAACATGCTCGAAGGCGGCCGCGCCGTGGCCTTCATGATGGACGACGCGCTGCTGGCCGGTGAAATGGCCAAGGCCCGCAAACCGAGCGAGTGGGCCGTGACCGGCACCGCGCAATCCTACGAAATCTACGGCTGCATGGTCCGCAAGGGCGACGCACCGTTCAAGAAAGCCGTGGACGACGCCATCGTCGCCACCTTCAAGTCGGGCGAGATCAACAAGATCTACGACAGATGGTTCCAGTCGCCGATTCCTCCAAAAGGCCTGAACCTGATGTTCCCGATGAGCGACGAGCTCAAGGCCCTGATCGCCAACCCGACCGACAAAGCGGCTGACGATAAAAAGTCCTGATTCCTGACTAACCTTGTCTCCTGAAAGGGCGCGGCCCTTTCAGGAGCCTGTCACTACCTGCTGGCTTTTTTTGGAAACACTCGAACCGGTGGTTGTCGAGCCGATCGCGTGTGCCTGGGCGTCATCCAGGCGGGAACGGATTTCCCCAAGCGGGTGCTTGTACATCGATCGATCAGAGGGGAGACCCTAATGAATTACAACTGGGACTGGGGCGTGTTCTTCAAGTCCACCGGCGTGGGCAGCGAGACCTATCTCGACTGGTACATCGCGGGCCTGGGCTGGACCATCGCCATCGCCGTGGTAGCCTGGATCGTCGCGCTGCTGCTGGGCTCGATCCTGGGCGTCATGCGGACCGTGCCGAATCGCCTGGTGTCGGGCATCGCCACCGTCTACGTGGAGATTTTCCGTAACGTACCGCTGCTGGTTCAGCTGTTCATCTGGTACTTCCTGGTGCCGGACCTGCTGCCGCCAGACCTGCAGGAGTGGTACAAGCAGGACCTCAACCCGACCACCTCGGCCTACCTGAGCGTCGTCGTGTGCCTGGGCCTGTTCACCGCCGCCCGTGTCTGCGAACAGGTGCGCACCGGTATCCAGGCGCTGCCACGCGGCCAGGAATCCGCGGCCCGCGCCATGGGCTTCAAGCTGCCGCAGATCTACTGGAACGTGCTGCTGCCCCAGGCCTACCGGATCATCATTCCGCCGCTTACCTCGGAATTCCTCAACGTCTTCAAGAACTCCTCCGTGGCCTCGCTGATCGGCCTGATGGAGTTGCTGGCGCAAACCAAGCAGACCGCCGAGTTCTCGGCCAACCTGTTTGAAGCCTTCACCCTGGCCACGCTGATCTACTTCACCCTGAACATGAGCCTGATGCTGCTGATGCGCATGGTCGAGAAGAAAGTCGCAGTGCCCGGCCTGATCTCCGTGGGGGGCAAATAATGGATTTCGACTTCACTGGCGTCGTCCCGGCCATTCCCGGCCTGTGGAACGGCATGCTGATGACCCTCAAGCTGATGGCCCTGGGCGTCGTCGGCGGGATCATCCTCGGCACCATCCTGGCGTTGATGCGTCTGTCCCACAGCAAACTGCTGTCGAACATCGCCGGCGTCTACGTCAACTACTTCCGCTCCATCCCGCTGCTGTTGGTGATCACCTGGTTCTACCTGGCGGTGCCCTTCGTGCTGCGCTGGATCACCGGCGAAGACACCCCGATCGGTGCGTTCGGCTCGTGCATCGTGGCCTTCATGATGTTCGAGGCGGCGTACTTCTGTGAAATCGTCCGCGCCGGCGTGCAGTCGATTCCCAAGGGCCAGATGGGCGCTGCCCAGGCACTGGGCATGAGCTATGGCCAGATGATGCGCCTGATCATCCTGCCCCAGGCGTTCCGCAAGATGACCCCGCTGCTGCTGCAGCAGAGCATCATCCTGTTCCAGGACACCTCGCTGGTGTACACCGTGGGCCTGGTGGACTTCCTCAATGCTTCGCGCTCCAGCGGCGACATCATCGGCCGCTCCAATGAGTTCCTGATCGTTGCCGGTCTGGTGTATTTCACAATCAGCTTTGCCGCCTCGCTGCTGGTCAAGCGTCTGCAAAAAAGGTTTGCCGTATGATCTCTATCAAGAACATCAACAAGTGGTATGGGGACTTCCAGGTGCTGACCGATTGCAGCACCGAGGTCAAGAAAGGCGAAGTGATCGTGGTGTGCGGACCGTCCGGTTCCGGCAAGTCCACCCTGATCAAATGCGTCAACGCCCTGGAGCCGTTCCAGAAAGGTGACATCGTGGTCGACGGCACCTCCATCGCCGACCCGAAGACCAACCTGCCGAAACTGCGCTCTCGCGTGGGCATGGTGTTCCAGCACTTCGAGCTGTTCCCGCACCTGACCATCACCGAAAACCTGACCATCGCGCAGATCAAGGTGCTGGGCCGCAGCAAGGAAGAAGCCACCAAAAAAGGCCTGCAACTGCTCGACCGGGTCGGCCTGGCCGCCCACGCCCACAAACACCCGGGCCAGTTGTCCGGCGGCCAGCAGCAGCGTGTGGCGATCGCCCGCGCGCTGGCGATGGACCCGATCGTCATGCTGTTCGACGAACCGACTTCCGCGCTCGACCCGGAAATGGTCAACGAAGTGCTGGACGTGATGGTGCAGCTGGCTCACGAAGGCATGACCATGATGTGCGTGACCCACGAAATGGGTTTCGCCCGCAAGGTCGCGGACCGGGTGATCTTCATGGACGCCGGCAAAATCATCGAAGACTGCCCGAAAGAGGAATTCTTCGGCGACATCAACGCCCGCTCCGAGCGTGCGCAGCATTTCCTCGAGAAAATCCTGCAGCACTAAAGCACAGCCTGTAGCCGCTGCCGCAGGCTGCGATCGGCTCCGAAGGAGACGTGCTCTTCGGATCCGAAGAAGGTCCTGCGGACCTTATCGCAGCCTGCGGCAGCGGCTGCAGGAATCGTGCAGTGGTTGACCCAAGGCATCTGTGATGAAATGCGACCCCACTCTCTATCGCGCCGCGCCGCCATCACTCGCCGTGAAACCCCGTCTGATCCGTCACCTGTTCCTGCCGCCCCTGGTCATCCTGCTGATGATCGGCCTGGGCTACGTCGGCTTCTGGGTCAGCGAGCACTACGGCATCCGCAGCCTCAGCGAGAACGGCGAACGCCAGCTGGAACTGCACGCCCGCGCGGTCGAAAGCGAGATCAGCAAATACACCTACCTGCCCAGCCTGCTGGAACTCGAATCCAGCGTGTCGCTGCTGCTCAATGAGCCGACGCCGGAGCACCGGCAGACCGTCAACAATTACCTCGAAGGCCTGAACCGGCGCAGCCGCAGTCGGGCCATTTACGTGATGGACACCACCGGCCGCGTACTGGCCACCAGCAACTGGCGCGACGTCGACAGCTACCTGGGTGAGGACCTGTCGTTCCGGGCCTATTTCCAGAACGCCGTGCGCGGCCAGCCCGGGCGCTTCTACGGCATCGGCAGCACCAACGGCGAACCCGGCTACTACCTGGCCCACGGTCTGGAAGAACAGGGCAAGATCATCGGCGTGGCGGTGGTCAAGGTGCGCCTGGAAGCCCTGGAAGAGCGCTGGCAACGCGCCCGCCTGGAAGGCTTCGTCAGCGACGAGAACGGCATCATCATCCTCTCCAGCGATCCGGCCCGGCGTCTCCGGTCGGTACGCCCGCTGAGCGACGACACCAAGGAACGCCTGGCGCGCAGCCTGCAATATTACTGGTTCACCCTCAACGAACTGGAGCCGCTGGCCCGCGAACGCCTGGCCGAAGGCGTGGAAAAGCTGACCTTCCCGGCCAACACCGAGCTGGTGTCCGACGACAAGGAAATCAGCTACCTGTCCCAGACCCGGCCCCTGAGCGATACGCCCTGGAACTTCACCCTGCTGACGCCGCTCAAGGACCTGCGCCGCGAAGCCATCAACCAGGGCATCCTGGTGGCCGTGGCCTTCGCCCTGGTGGCCTTCCTGCTGATCGCCTGGAACGAGCGGCGCAAGGTCATCGCCACCCGCCTCGCCGCCCGCGAAGCCCTGCAAGAAGCCAACAACCAGCTGGAACGGCGGATCGCCGAACGCACCAGCGACCTGCGCGCCAGCAACGAACGGCTCAAGGGCCAGATCCGCGAGCGCCGCCAGGCCGAGGAAACCCTGCGCCGCGCCCAGGACGAACTGGTCCAGGCCGGCAAGCTCGCCGCCATCGGCCAGATGTCCACCAGCATCGCCCATGAACTGAACCAACCGCTGGCCGCCCTGCGCACCCTGTCCGGCAATACCGTGCGTTTCCTCGAGCGCGGCGCCCTGGACACCGCCAGCACCAACCTCAAGACCATCAACGAACTGATCGACCGCATGGGCCGTATCACCGCCAGCCTGCGTTCCTTTGCCCGCCGCGGCGAAGACCAGGGCGAAGCCAGCCTCGGCAAGGCCGTGGACGCTGCCCTGCAACTGCTCAACGCACGCCTGGAAAACCTGCCGTTGCAATTGCACCGCGACTTCAACGAGGTCCAGGTACAGATCGACCAGACCCGCCTGGAGCAGATCCTGGTCAACCTGATCGGCAATGCCCTGGATGCCATGCAGGCCCAGCCGCGGCCGGAGCTGTGGCTGGAAGGCGAAAGCGTCGAAGGCAAGTACCGCCTGCGGGTACGCGACAACGGCCACGGCATCGATGCCGAGGCGCGCAAGCATCTGTTCGAACCCTTCTTCACCACCAAACCCGGCGAACAGGGCCTGGGCCTCGGCCTGACCCTGTCCGCCAGCCTGGCCGCCGCCACGGGTGGCAACCTGGGCGTCGAGCACCCGACCGACGGCGGCACCGCCTTCGTCCTCAGCCTGCCCCTGGTCAGCCCTACACAAGCCGAGCCGCTATGAACAACGACCTTACCGTCCTGATCGTCGAAGACGACCCCCATGTCCTGCTCGGCTGCCAGCAGGCCCTGGCCCTGGAAGACATTCCCTGTGTCGGCGTGGGCAGCGCCGAAGAAGCCCTGGAGCGGGTCGGCGACAACTTCGCCGGGATCGTCATCAGCGATATCCGCCTGCCGGGCATCGACGGCCTGGAACTGCTGACCCGCCTCAAGGCCCGCGACCGCAGCCTGCCGGTGGTGCTGATCACCGGTCACGGCGATATCTCCATGGCCGTCGGCGCCATGCAGAAAGGCGCCTATGACTTCATGGAAAAGCCCTTCTCCCCCGAGCGCCTGGTGGAGGTCGCCCGCCGCGCCCTGGAGCAGCGCGGGCTGGCCCGGGAAGTGTCGTCGCTGCGCCGCCAGCTGGCCGAGCGCGACTCCCTCGAAGGACGGATCATCGGCCGCTCGCCAGCCATGCAGCACCTGCGGGAGCTGATCGCCAACGTCGCCGACACTTCGGCCAACGTACTGATCGAAGGCGAGACCGGTACCGGCAAGGAGCTGGTCGCCCGTTGCCTGCATGATTTCAGCCGCCGCCATACCCACCAGTTCGTCGCCCTCAACTGCGGCGGCCTGCCGGAAAACCTGTTCGAAAGCGAGATCTTCGGCCACGAGGCCAATGCCTTCACCGGCGCCGGCAAGCGGCGTATCGGCAAGATCGAGCATGCCCACGAAGGCACGCTGTTCCTCGACGAAGTGGAAAGCATGCCGATGAACCTGCAGATCAAACTGCTGCGGGTGTTGCAGGAGCGCACCCTGGAGCGCCTCGGTTCGAACCAGAGCGTGGCGGTGGATTGCCGGGTGATCGCGGCGACCAAGTCCGACCTCGACGAACTGGGGCGCGCCAACCAGTTCCGCAGCGACCTGTATTACCGCCTGAACGTGGTGACCCTGGAACTGCCGCCGCTGCGCGAACGGCGCGAGGACATCCTGCAGCTGTTCGAGCACTTCCTGCAGCAGTCGTCCCTGCGTTTCGACCGCGCCGCGCCGGAGCTGGACAACCAGACCCTGTCGAACCTGATGAGCCACGACTGGCCGGGCAACGTGCGCGAGCTGCGCAACGTCGCCGAACGTTTTGCCCTGGGCCTGCCGGCGTTCAAGAAGTCCAGCGGCAACGCCGCCCAGGGCCTGGGTTTTGCCGAGGCGGTCGAGGCCTTCGAGCGCAACCTGCTCAACGACGCCCTGCAGCGCAGCGGCGGCAACCTGACCCAGGCCAGCCAGGAACTGGGCATGGCCAAGACCACGCTGTTCGACAAGGTCAAGAAATACGGCCTGAGCCACTAACCGACATCTGCGAGAAGTACCGTGGATTTATTGCTGAAAGCCTGCCTGGGCGCCGCCGTGGTGGTGATCCTCGCCACCCTGGCCAAGACCAGGAACTACTACATCGCCGGCCTGGTGCCGCTGTTCCCGACCTTCGCCCTGATCGCCCACTACATCGTCGGCAAGGGCCGTTCCATCGACGACCTGAAGACCACCATCGTCTTCGGCATGTGGTCGATCATTCCCTACTTCGTGTACCTGGCGACCCTCTATGTGATGGTCGACCGCCTGCGCCTGGAAGCCTCCCTGGCGGTGGCCGCGGTGGCCTGGCTGATGGCCGCCACCGTGCTGGTCAGCGTCTGGGTCCGCGTCCACGCCTGACTCCCCTCGCCCCTGTAGCCGTTGCCGCAGGCTCGGGCCGCGTTCGGACGATAAGGCCGAAGGCCTTCAGCGATCTCAAGACCTCTGCGCCCCCTGCGGGGTCGATCGCAGCCTCGCGGGCTCGGCAGCGGCTACAGCCTCTGAACGATCGTCGATCCCTGTAGCCGCTGCCGCAGGCTCGGGCCGCGTTCGGACGATAAGGCCGAAGGCCTTCAGCGATCTCAAGGCCTCTGCGCTCCCTGCAGGGTCGATCGCAGCCTCGCGGGCTCGGCAGCGGCTACAGGTGCCGTTCAGCGCCCTGGCCCGTCCCTTGCATTTACCCTGTAAAGCCCGCTCTGCCTGCGTTTGCGACCTGTGACGCCGGCTTTTTCGAGGGGCGCTGCCATGGGTAAATCCTGCTTTGAACATTCTCGATCTCGACCACAGCCTGACCGCCCAGGAGCCTGTCCAGCGCCGACTGCGCAGCGGCCAGGCGCGACGCCTGGACTTGCTGGACCTGGGCCCGAAACTGCGGCTCTGGTCCACCGAACGCACCTACCGCCACTTCACCGAGCGCCTGCGGCAAAGGCCCGCCCACAGCGGCCCGCAGCCGGAAATCTTCTTTGTCGGCTCCGGTGACTACCACCACCTGACCCCGGCCTTCCTGGCCGACCTGCGACAGCCGGTCAGCCTGATCCACTTCGACAACCACCCCGACTGGGTACGCTTCGCGCCGCGCCGGCACTGCGGTTCCTGGGTCAACCGGGCCCTGCAGTTGCCGCATATCCAGCGCATCGTCACCCTCGGGCCGTGCAGCGACGACCTGCACAACCCGCAACTGCGCGGCGGCAACCTCAAGGCGCTGCGACGCGGCAAGTTGCAGCTGTTTCCCTGGCAGCACGCGCCCTCCAAGGTCTGGGGCCGGGTTGGCGACGGCGCCGGGCACCAGCAGCAGGAAAACCACCTGCACTGGCGCAACCTGGCCGGGCTCGACTGGCCTGCCTTCCTCGAGCAGATGATCGACAGCCTGCCGACCCAGGCGATCTGGATCACCATCGACAAGGACGTGCTGGCCAGCGCCGACGCCGCCACCAACTGGGACCAGGGTGGCATGCGCCTGAGCCACCTGCTGCAAGCCCTGCGCAGCCTGGCGGCGCGCAAGCGCATCCTCGGTATCGACGTCTGTGGCGAGTTCGCCGCGCCGGCCTTCAGCAACGCCTTCAAACGCTGGGAAGCGCGCTCCGACCAGCCTCCGGCCGAACGCTGGAGCGAGGCCGACCTGCTGCGCAATGCGACCACCAACGAAGCCTTGATGGCGCTGTTCGAGGAGCTGTTCCCGTGACCCTGACCGTTGTCTTGCTGGTGGCCTTTTCCATCGTCCTCGACGTGATCGGCCAGCTCTGTTTCAAGCTCGGCCTGGACCGCCTGCCGGAGCTGGAAGGCGGTTTTCGCCTGAATGCCTTCTGGGGCCAGGTGTTCAACGCACCGCTGTTGTGGTGCGGCATCGGCGCCTATGCGATCGAGTTTTTCGTCTGGCTCGAAGCCCTGTCCCGGGCGCCGCTGAGCCTGCTGTTCCCGGCCGCGGCCCTGGCCTATTGCGGCGTGGTCCTGGCCGGCAAGCTGATCCTCGGCGAGAACGTCAGCCGCCGGCGCTGGCTGGGCACCCTGGTCATCACCCTCGGCGTGATGCTGGTGTGCGTCGCCAGCACCTGAGCCCCCTCAACGCTTCACAAGGAAAGACGGTATGACTGCACAGACTCACGGCTGGCTTCACGGGCGTCTCGGCACCCTGGTGCTCTGGGCCCTGCTGATCGGCTTCGAAAGCGCCGGCCAGATCGCCACCAAGGTCGGTGGCGATCAGTTGGGCCAGATGGATTTCAACCTGCAATGGCTGGCCGCGGTGGCGGTCAACCCGGGGGTGCTGCTGGCGATCGCCTGCTACATCGGCGCGTTCTTCGTGTGGATGCTGATCCTGCGGCGCAGCAGCCTGTCCCTGGCCTTCCCCCTGAGTTCGCTGGTGTTCGTGGTGGTGTTGCTCGGCTCCTGGCTGGGCCTGGGCGAGCAGATCAGCCTGCTGCACTGGGTCGGGGTGCTGGTGATCATCGGCGGGATCGCCCTGCTGGCCGAGGGCGAGGAAGCCTGAAGGGCTTTTGTAGCCGCTGCCGAAGGCTGCGATAAGGCCGAAGGCCTTCAGCGATCTCAAGATCCTGCGCCCGCTTCGCGGTCGATCGCAGCCTCGCAGGCTCGGCAGCGGCTACAGGTACTCAGGCCTCAGGGCTTCAGGTGTTTCAGCAGAAAGCCCAGGCCATGGGCCAGCGGGATCACCTTCACCCCCGCCGCCCGCTGCTGTTCGCGGATCTCGCGGTGGAAGGCCTTGACCCGGGTCCAGTGCATCTTCGGCCGGTAGTGGTGTTCGGCGTGATAGCCGTTGTTCATCCAGATCAGGTTGTAGAGCCGGCTGTAGGAACTCACGCCCCAGGCGATCGGCAAGTCCGGGTTACCGCCCAGGTGCTCGTAGTAGCCGTTGAGCGAGGACAGCGACTGCCCCAGGTACCAGAACGGCAGCAGCACCAGCAGCGCGTGCCAGTCGTACACCGCCAGCGCCACATAGGCCAACACCGTCATGCCGATTTCCACCTTGACCCAACGCGCGTCCGCCGGGCGCTTGCGCTGCATTTCCTGGTAGATGGCCTTGGGGTCGTCGCGGAAAAAACTCAGGAAGGTGTAGGCCCAGACACTGTCCGGCTGGCCGTTGCGGCCATGCAGGTAGATCGACAGCGGGTCGACCGTGGTGCCGTCCGCCCCGGGCCGATCCGAGTTGCCACGGTGATGGCGGTTATGAATATCGCGGTACAGGGTCTGGGAAAAACCGATGGTCACCGACAGCAGCAGGTCGAAGGCGCGGTTCAGCCACGGCAGGCTGAAATAGGCGTTGTGGATCTGGTTGTGGGAGATGCTGTTGATGCTCCACGACAGGCTGACCGCATACAGCAGCGCCGCCGGCAGGATCACCCACCAGGACAGGCTGTGAAAGGCCAGCACCAGCCAGAGCACGAAGGAAAAATGCGCCAGGGCCATCAGGATCGGGACGATGTCCCACAGCGAATGGGCGAGCAGGCGATAAGCGGGACGAGCCATGAAGAACTTCCTGAAAAGTGGGTTCATGACTGCCAGTGCAAAGGGTGGACCAATTCCTCCACTGCAACGCGATGGACGCTGATGCGGTGCTCAGATACTCCGCGGCGCCTGGATCGCGGGCAAGCCTCGCTCCTACAGAAACAGTGCATGCTGGCAGAGGTATTCAGCCGCGTTTTTGTAGGAGCGAGGCTGGCCCGCGATGACGGCCTGGAGCACGCCCCGCAAGCCCGGCGATAAGGCCTTGGCGGATCTCAGAACTGGTAACTGAGGGCCGTCTGGACCTGGCCCTGATTCACTTCGCCGCGCTCGCGCACCAGGGTGCTGTCGGCCGCCGAACCCGTCAGGTGAATCCAGCTGGCGCTGGTCATCCACGACCAGTTACCGCCCAGGGGCACCTGCAGGTTCTGGGTCAGGGTCAGGTTCTGCAAACCGCCGCCGGCGCTGTAGCGGCCGATGCCCGTGGCCTGGGCCTCGGCGTCGCTGATGCCAAAGAAGGTCTGGGTCTGCCGGGCGTCGGCGAAATGCGCGGTGAGGTTGTTGCTGCCGATGATCCCCAGGCCCAGGGGATAACCGATTTCGCCGCCGACCTTGCCCAGCAGGCCGCCCTGGCCCTCGCCCGCGGCTACCGCACTGCCGATGGAGGCGAACAGGCGCCAGAAGTCGTCCGGCGCGTACTGGATGTAGCCGCCGACATCAGCCATGTTCGGCACGTCCCGCAGGCCGCGCAGCGAGCCGTTGGCGTTGCGTCCCGGCAAATAGTTGATATAGGGCCCGGCGCTGAAACCATTGCCCTTGAAGGCATCCCAGGTCAGGCCGTCGTCGGTGTCGAGGCTGACATCGTCCCACTCCAGATCGACATAGGGCAAGGGCACGGTGTCATGCCGGCTGCCGCTGGGGTCATGGGGCTGGTAGCCGATGCCCAGGCCCAGCGAACCGCCCAATCCATCCTGGCTCCCCTCCTCGGCGAAAGCCCCGCAGGCAGCCCCCAGCGACAGCAGGACGGCAAGCAGGGCGGAGCGTGTGAAGCTGAACATGGCGCGGGTTTCCTGGAGTGAAGATGCGCGCATCAATCACCACCCCGCCCCTTCCCTGCAAGCACTGATGTTGTTTGTAGCGAGCTACAAAATTTGTAGCTCCAGCCACCCCACCGAACGCCTTTTTCCCGCGCAGAGCCCAGCCCGCCTGGGCCGAAGGCAGTTGGCACAGTCCCTGCTCCAGTGCCTGGCATGCGCAAAGTGCGCTCCTCTCCAACAGGTAACTGCAGATGATGCACTGGCATATCGTGTGTGACTTCGACGGGACCATCACCCGCACCGACGTGATCGACAACGTCCTCCAACGCTTCGCCGACCCGAGCTGGGAAGACATCGAGCAACAATGGCTGGATGGCCATATCGGCTCCCGGGAATGCCTCAGCCGCCAGCTGGCGCTGGTCAAGGCCTCGCCCGCCGAACTGCTGGCCTGTTTCGACAGCGTCGAGATCGATCCCGATTTCCCCGACTTCGTCGATCACGTGATCGGCCTGGGCGCTTCCCTGGAAGTGGTCAGCGACGGCATCGAGCAAGGCATCGCGCGGATCCTCGCGCGCCACTACGTGAGCCTGTTGCCGATCCTCGCCAACCGCCTGCGCCAGGTCGACCAGCACAGCTGGCGCATCGACTTCCCGCACGCCAGCGACGCCTGCCGCGCTGCGTCCGGCAACTGCAAATGCAAATCCACGCCCAAGGGCAAGCGGGTGCTGGTGATCGGCGACGGCCAGTCCGACATGTGCGTGGCCGCCAGCGCCGACTTCGTGTTCGCCAAGGGTCGCCTGGCCGAGTACTGCCAACGCAACGCCATCCCCCACGCGACCTTCGATTCCTTCGCCGAACTGCCGGCACTGCTGGCCCTGCTGCCCAACGAAGCGGCCAACGCCGGCGCCTTCGCCCTCGACAACACCACCGAACATTGCGTACCCACTCAGGAACTCTTCCATCATGTCTGACATTCGTATCGCAACCGCAGAAGACCAGGTGCTTCTGGAAAAAGAAGCCAAGTACTGCTCCTACGGCGACACCGTCCACTACATCGAGCCGCCACGGATCTTCAGCCGCTGCGAGGGCTCCTACGTCTGGGACACCAGCGACCAGGCCTACCTCGACCTGCAGATGTGGTACTCGGCGGTGAACTTCGGTTATGCCAACCCGCGCCTGAACAATGCCCTCAAGCAACAGATCGACACCCTGCCGCAGATCGCCAGCCAGTACCTGCACAAGGGCAAGATCGAGCTCTCGGAAATGATCGCGGTGGATGCCAAGAAGAAGTTCGGCCTCGACGGCCGCGTGCACTTCAACGTCGGCGGCTCGCAGTCCATCGAGGACTCGCTGAAAGTCGTGCGCAACGCCACAAATGGCAAGAGCCTGATGTTCGCTTTCGAGGGCGGCTACCACGGCCGTACCCTCGGCGCTTCGTCGATCACCTCCAGCTACCGCTACCGTCGCCGCTACGGCCACTTCGGCGAGCGCGCCAACTTCATTCCCTTCCCCTACCACTTCCGCGGCCCCAAGGGCATGACCAAGGAAGAGTACGGCAGCCACTGCGTGCAGCAGTTCGCCCGGTTGTTCGAGACTGAATACAACGGCGTGTGGGACCCGAAAGTCGGCCAGAGCGAATACGCCGCCTTCTACGTCGAGCCGATCCAGGGCACTGGCGGCTACGTGATCCCGCCGATGAACTTCTACAGCGAGCTCAAGCACGTGCTCGACCAGCACGGCATCCTGATGGTGGTCGACGAGATCCAGATGGGCTTCTACCGCACCGGCAAGCTGTGGTCGATCGAGCACTTCGACGTCAAGCCGGACGTGATCGTCTTCGGCAAGGCCCTGACCAACGGCCTCAACCCCCTGGGCGGCATCTGGGCCCGCGAAGAGCTGATCAACCCCAAGGTGTTCCCGCCGGGTTCGACCCACTCCACCTTCGCCTCCAACCCGCTGGGCACCGCGGTGGGCCTGGAAATGTTCAAGATGACCAGCGAGATCGACTACGGCGCGATGGTCATGGAGAAGGGCAAGTACTTCCTGGCCGGCCTGCAGGACCTGCAAAAGCGCTACCCGATCATCGGCGACGTCGACGGCCTGGGCCTGGCGCTGCGCTGCGAGATCTGCACCACCGACGGTTTCACCCCGGACAAGGCGACCCTGGACTACATGGTCGAGGAAGGCATGAAGGGCGACATCGAGATCAATGGCCAGCGCCTGGGGCTGATTCTCGATGTCGGCGGCTACTACAAGAACGTCATCACCCTGGCCCCCTCGCTGGAAATCAGCTACGCGGAGATCGACCTCGGCATCGCCCTGCTCGACCGTCTGCTGGACCGGGCCATGAAACGATGACAGCACAGATCGATCCGGGCGCCGGCATCGACCTGGGCCAGGGCGACGCCGGCTTCATCCTCGGCAATGGCGAGGTCGCGGTGTTGTTGATCCACGGCCTCACCGGCACCCCGACGGAACTGCGTCGGGTGGCCGCCGGCCTGGCCCAGGCCGGGTGCACGGTGTACGTGCCGACCCTGGCCGGGCATTGCGGCAACAACGCCGACCTGCAAGCCACCGGCTGGCAGGACTGGTACGAGGGCGTGCGCCGGACCTTCGTCGGCATCCGTCAGCGTCACCGGCAGGTGTTCGTCGGCGGCCTGTCGATGGGCGCCGTCATGTCCATGTACCTGGCCTCGGAACACCCGGGGCAGGTCAGCGGCCTGCTGATGTACTCGACCACCCTCAAGTACGACGGCTGGAGCATCAACAAGCTGGCGTTCCTCACCCCGCTGCTGATGAGGATTCCGTTCGGCGTGCACATCTGCAGCTTCGAGGAGAAGCCACCGTACGGCATCAAGAACAAGCGCCTGCGGGCGGTGGTCGAGCGGCAGATGAAGGCCGGCGAAAGCAGCAGTGCCGGCCTGCTGACCATGGAAGGGGTGACCGTGCGCGAGTTGCACCGGATGAACGCGGTGGTGAAAAAACGCATGCCGTCGATCACCACCCCGGCCCTGGTGCTGCACTCCATCGAGGACGACATCACCAGCCGCTGGAACGCCGACTATGTCGAGCGCAAGCTCGGCGGCCCGGTGGTCAAGGTGCTGCTCGACAACTGCTACCACATGATCACCGTCGACCTGCAGTACCGCCGGGTGGTGGAGTTGAGCGCGGACTTCATCGAACGCCAGGCGGGCCCGCGGCCCGCGGTGTACGACGACCAGCGCCAGTTCGCCTGATTCAAGGACCGCACGTGATCACCAGCCAAGTCTTTTCGAGCATCCAGGCCATCGACCGCAACGCCTGGAACGACTGTTTTCCCGGTGCCCTGGAGAATTGGGACTATTACCTGGCAGTACAGGACGCCGGCATCGAGGACTTCACCTGGCGCTACCTGGCGGTGTTCGAAGACGAGAAGCTGGTGGCCGCCGCCCCGGCCTTCATCACCCACTATCGCCTGGACACCACCGTCTCGGGCCCGGCCAAGCGCCTGAGCGAACGCCTGCAACGCTGGTGGCCGGGGCTGCTGCAATTGCCGCTGTACGCCATCGGTTCGCCGGTGGCCGAACAGTGCCACGCCGGCACCGCCAGCCATATCCCCGCGCTGCGCCGCCAGGCCCTGCTCGGGCAACTGCTGCACCTGGCCCGGCGCGACGCCGACGCCCAGGGCATCGGCCTGCTGGCGGTCAAGGATGCCGCCAGCCAGGACCGGCAATGGGCCGCCAGCTGCCAGGCATTCGGCCTGCAAGCCATGCCCAGCCTGCCCAGCGCCCTGCTGCCGGTGCCCTTCGGCTCGCTGGATGCCTACCTCGGCACCCTGGGCAAATCCACGCGCAAGGACCTGCGCCGCAAGTTGCGTGCGCCCGGGCCAAGGATCGAATGGCGACGCAACATCGACGACGTCCTGCCCGAGGTCATGCGCTTGTATGAAGCCACCCTGCGGCGCAGCGACCTGCAATTCGAACGCTTACCCGCGCCCTACTTCACCGGTATCCTCCAGCACTTGGGGGAACGGGCCGCCTGTGTGCTGTACTGGGTCGACCAACAACTGGTGGCCTTCAACCTGGTGCTGCTGGACGAGCACCGGCTGATCGACAAATTCTTCGCCCACGACCTGGAGATCAGCCGTGAGCACAACCTGTATTTGCGCAGTTGGATGGCCAATGTCGACTACTGTATCCAGCACCGGATCGCGCTCTACGAATGCGGCCAGGCCGGGTACGCCAGCAAGCTGCGCCTGGGTTGCAGCTTCAGCGGCAACAGCCTGTTCTTCCAGCATCGCAATCCGCTGCTCGACACCCTGCTCAAAGGGCTGAAATATGTTCTCCGGCCGGATCGCACCGACCCCGCCATGGCCGCTGCACTAAGCGAAAGTTCATGACCAGAAAAGACCGCCGCACCCCTCGCCCTTTCGCCATCTCCCGCTGGAGCCTGCAGCGCAAGCTGGTGCTGGCGTTCTGGATGGTCAGCGTGATCCCCACCATGATCGCCGCCGAGCTGGCGGCCACCACCCTGTCGCAGATCTTCGACAGCAACGTGCGTATCTGGCTGCAGGAATCGACCAAGATCGTCGAGGACGAAATCACCGAGACCCTGCACGACAACGCGCGCATCGCCCAGCTGTTCCTGCGTTATGCCAAGCCGCCCACCGACCGCAACGCGGCCAAGCACGACAAGCTCACCGCCGACATCGCCGACTCCATGGGCATCGATGTGGTGGCGCTGATCCGCAAGCGCGACCAGCAGGTGGTGTTCAGCACCGCGGCCGACGATATCGTCGGGCAGATCAGCCTGGCCCATAACGCCGTGCTGCAGACCCTGCAGGTCGGCGGCGTGGCCACCGGCGCGGTGGTCTCGACCTTCCAGACCACCCTCGACGGCATCGACTACCAACTGCTGATCGCCACCTACCTGGACGCCAGCTTCCTCACCAGCGTGGCTGACGTGCATTCCCTCGACCTGCGCCTGTACCTGGCCAAGGCCAACGACTTCGCCGAGATCTTCGCCACCCAGCGTTTCGAGGACCACCCGACCCAGGTGCCGGAAAAGATCGAGAGCATCCTGCGCGACACTCGCCAGCCCACGGAGCAGTTCACCAGCCGCTACAGCGGGCTGTACCGGCCGATCTTCAACGACAGCGGCGAGCTGGTGGGGGTGATTTTCAGCGGCCTGCTGCGCCACAGCAGCCTGGTGGGGCTGGTCAACCAGAGCAACCTGTTCATCCTGATCTTCCTGCTCAGTTCGGCGGCGTCGCTGGCCGTCGGCTGGCTGGTGTCGAAACGCCTGACCATGCCCCTGCGTGGCTTGTCCAAGGGGGTCCAGGCGGTGATCGCCGGGGACTACCGGCAACGGGTGCCGGTGATTGGCGGCGACGAGCTGGCGGAGCTGAGCAGCACCTTCAACCACATGAGCGAACGCCTGGGCGAACTGCAGCACCTGGAAGCCCAGTTGCGCCGTCGCGACCGCCTGCACGCCCTGGGCGAAGTGGCCATGGGCCTGGCCCACGAGATCCGCAACCCCCTGGGCATCATCAAGACCGCCACCCAATTGCTGCACCGCCGCGCGGACCTGCCCGAAGGCGACAAGCGCCACCTGGAATACGTGATCAGCGAAGTCAGCCGGATCAACGACCTGATCACCGACTTCCTCGACTTCGCCAAGCCCAGCGCGCCGATCCGCTCGACCTTGCTGGCGCGACCGCTGATGGAGGAACTGATCGGCTTCTGCGAGCCGGAACTGGCCAGCCACAAGATCGACGCGCAGATCGACGACCAGGCGCCGGGCGCGACCCTGTACGCCGACGCGCGCCAGCTCAAGCAGGCCTGCCTGAACCTGATCCTCAACGCCATCGACGCCATGCCCGCGGGCGGCCGCCTGACCCTGGGCATCGCCCAGGACGCCGAGCACACCATCCTGCGGGTCACCGACACCGGCCAGGGCATCGAGCCGGACATGCTCGAACGCATCTTCACCCCCTTCGTCACCACCAAGGCCTCGGGCACCGGGCTGGGCCTGGCCAAGGTGTTCTCGATCATGGAAAACCATGACGGGCACATCGAATGCAGCAGCGAAATAGATGCCGGCGCCACCTTCAGCCTGTACATTCCGGCCAAGGGTGATGACGAGGAAGATGATGAAGATGAGCAAAAGGCCCAGCCATGACGCATAACCTGCTGGTGGTCGACGACGAACCCAAGCTCTGCGACCTGCTGTCCTCGGCGCTGAGCCAGGACGGTATCCAGGTGTTCACCGCCGGCAACGGCCTGCATGCGCTCAAGGTGCTGGAACAGGAAGAGATCGACCTGGTGATCAGCGACTGGCGCATGCCCGGCATGGACGGCCCGCAGCTGCTGGCCGAGGTCAAGCAGCGCTACCCGCAGATCCCGGTGATCGTCATGACCGCCTACAGCACGGTGAAAAACGCCGTGCAGTCGATGCGCAACGGCGCCTACGACTACATCGCCAAGCCCTTCGACATCGACGAGCTGGACATCACCGTCAGCAAGGCCCTGCAGTTTCGCGACATCCTCAAAGACAACCAGCGCATGCGCGCCGAGCTCGACGAGCACCGGCAGTTCGACAGCCTGGTGGGCGACAGCCCGACTTTCCGCCAGGTCCTGCAAGCGGTGGACTCGGTGCGCGAAAGCAACGCCACCATCCTGCTGACCGGCGAAAGCGGCACCGGCAAGGAGATGGTCGCCCGGGCCATCCACCAGCACGGCAACCGCGCCAACAAACCCTTTGTCGCGGTCAACTGCGCAGCGATCCCCGAAGGCCTGCTGGAAAGCGAAATGTTCGGCCATCGCAAGGGCGCCTTCACCGGCGCCGTGGCGGACCGGGTCGGGCGCTTTCAGCAGGCGGACAAGGGCACGCTGTTTCTCGATGAGGTCGGCGACATGCCGCTGGCCCTGCAGGCGAAGATCCTGCGCGCCTTGCAGGAACGGGTGATCGAACCGGTGGGCGACCCGCGCGAGCGCAAGGTCGATGTGCGGGTGATCGCCGCCACCAACAAGAACCTGCTGGAGGCGGTGGCCAACAAAGAGTTTCGCGAAGACCTGTATTACCGCCTCAATGTCTTCCCGATCCCGCTGCCCGCCCTGCGCGAACGGGTCGAGGATATCGCGCCCCTGGCCCGGCACTTCGCCCACACCCTGGGCGCCACCGCCGGCAAACGCATCAGCGGTTTCAGCCCGCAGGCCCTGCAGGCGATGGCCAATTATTCCTGGCCGGGCAATATCCGCGAACTGCAGAACTGCGTCGAACGCGCGACCATAGTCGCCTCAGGCGCGGTGATCGAGGAAAGCGACCTGCCGGGTTATCTGTTCAGCTCACCGCCGGTGAACGCCGGGGCCAGTGCCCTGCCCGGTGACAGCCTCAGCGTGCCCAGCGACCTGGACGCGGCCCTGGCCGAAGTGGAGAAAGCCTACATCCTCGCCGCCCTGCAACAGAGCAACGGCGTGCAAGCCGCCGCCGCGCAGCTGATCGGCATTTCCGAACGCAGCTTCTGGTACCGCCTGAAGAAACTCGGGATCCAGGTCGACAAGATCATCCGCTGATACACGCACGTCTTCTGTAGGAGCCAGGCTTGCCCGCGATAGCGGTATGTCAGGCACACCGCATTGCCTGCATCGCCGGCAAGCCTGGCTCCTACGGAAGAAGGCCGCCACGGACTTGTAGGAGCGAGGCTTGCCCGCGAAAGCGGTACGTCAGGCACAGCGCATTACCCCCAATCGCCGGCAAGCCTGGCTCCTACGCAAGCCTAGGTCAGAGCAGGTTCGGCGCGGGCAGCGGATCGATCTGCGCCCAGTGCGAGGTGTCTTCGCGATGGCTTTGCAGGTAGGGCAACACCGCCGCCAGCAACGGCGCCTTGAAGGCTTCCTGGAAACGATGGGCCAGGCCCGGGATCAGCTTCAATTGGCTGCCCTGGATATGCGCGGCCAGGTGTACGCCGTGCATCACCGGCAACAGCGGATCGGCGGTGCCATGCACCACCAGGGTCGGTACGCGCAGTTGGTTGAGCAGGGCCACCCGGCTCGGTTCGGCGAGGATCGCCATGATCTGGCGCTTCACCCCTTCCGGGTTGAAGGCACGGTCATAGGCCTCCGCCGCCTGGTGCAGCAGCGCCTGCCGATCGTCGGTGACCTGCGGGCTGCCAAGGGCCGCCAGCAGATCGGCCTGTTGCTCCAGCGCCACCTCACGGTTCGGCGCGCCGCGCCGCGACAACAGCTGCACCAGCGCCGCGTTGGGCGCCGGCAGGCCTTCGGCGCCGGAGCTGGTCATGATCAACGTCAGGCTCTCGACCCGTTGCGGCGCCATGGCCGCCAGGTGCTGGGCGATCATCCCGCCCATGCTCGCGCCCAGGACATGGAACTGCTCGACCTGCAGGGCATTCATCAGGCCCAGGGCGTCGTCGGCCATGTCGGTCAGGCTGTAGGGCGCGGCCACCGGCAGGCCGAGCTTGTAGCGCAGCACCTCGAACGTCAGGTTGGCGTTGGCCGGCGCCTGGCGCCAGGTGGACAGGCCGACATCGCGGTTGTCGTAACGGATCACCCGAAACCCCTGCTGGCACAGGGCAACGACCACTTCGTCCGGCCAGTGGATCAACTGCCCGCCCAGGCCCATCACCAGCAGCAGCGCCGGATCGGAGGCACGGCCGATGCTCTGGTAGGCCAGGCTCACCTGCTCCAGTTCGACCCTTTGGGTCGGTACGTTGACATCACAGCGAGACGCCGCCTGAGACGGCAGGCCGAGCAGCAGCGCGGCCAGGAAAACAGTCGTTGAAAACAATCTTGCCCACATGAAGAAACACCGAAACGCAGAAGCCCAGTAGAGCGCGAGTCTGATGAACTTTTATCGAGCGCGCTGCCACAGTTACGTGACAGTTTGATGAAGATTGCCCAGCGGTCATAAAACCCTGTAGCCGCTGCCGCAGGCTGCGATCGGCCCGAAGGGACGCAGCGATCTTGAGTTCGCTGAAGTCCTTCGGCCTTATCGCAGCCTGCGGCAGCGGCTACAGGGGATGGACTGCATTCGGATGGTCAGGCCTGTTGGTTACGCAACTGACGGGCGGCGGCGACCATGTTGACCAGGGCGGCTTCGGTTTCCGGCCAGGCGCGGGTCTTCAGGCCGCAGTCCGGATTGACCCACAAGCGCTCGGCGGGGATGCGCCGGGTCGCCTTGCTCATCAGCTTGACCATCTCGGCGGTGTCCGGCACCCGCGGCGAGTGGATGTCATACACCCCCGGGCCGATGTCGTTCGGGTAGTCGAAGGCCTCGAACGCCTCCAGCAGTTCCATGTCCGAACGCGAGGTCTCGATGGTGATCACGTCGGCATCCATCGCCGCGATGGCCTGGATCACGTCGTTGAACTCGCTGTAGCACATGTGGGTGTGGATCTGGGTCTCGTCGCGCACCCCAGAGGCGGTCAGGCGGAACGCTTCCACCGCCCAGTCCAGGTACGGCTGCCAGTCCGCCCGGCGCAGCGGCAGGCCCTCGCGGAACGCCGCTTCGTCGATCTGCACGATCTTGATCCCGGCCCGCTCCAGGTCCACCACCTCATCGCGCAGCGCCAGCGCCAGCTGCCGGGCCTGCACCTCGCGGGATACATCCTCGCGGGGGAAGGACCACATCAGCATGGTCACGGGCCCGGTGAGCATGCCCTTCATCACCTTGTCGGTCAGGCTCTGGGCGTAGCTGATCCAGTCCACGGTCATGGCCTGCGGGCGGCTCAGGTCGCCGTAGATCACCGCCGGTTTCACGCAGCGCGAACCGTAGCTCTGGACCCAGCCGAAGCGGGTGAACAGGTAGCCGTCCAGTTGCTCGGCGAAGTACTCGACCATGTCGTTGCGCTCGGCTTCGCCGTGGACCAGCACGTCCAGCCCCAGGCGTTCCTGGACCTGCACCGCGTGGCGGATCTCGCAGCGCATGGCGTCGGTGTAGTCGTTGTTCGACAGCTTGCCCTGCTTGAATGCCTGGCGCGCCAGGCGGATCGACGCGGTCTGCGGGAACGAACCGATGGTGGTGGTCGGGAACACCGGCAGCTTCAAGCGGGCGTGCTGCTGGGCAATGCGTTGGGCAAAGGGCGAATGACGCTGGCTGTCGGCGGCGCTGACCGCCTTGAGCCGCGCCTGGACCTCGGCCTTGTGGATGCGCGGCGACTGCGCGCGGCTGGCCTGCACCTGGCGGCTTTCAGCCAGGGCCGCTTGCACCGCCGGAGCCAGGGGATCGTTCAGGGCGTCACGCAGCACCGAGATCTCGCCGCATTTCTGCACGGCGAAGGCCAGCCAGCTTTTCAGCTCGGCATCCAGCTGGTCTTCCCGGGACAGGTCCACCGGGCTGTGCAGCAGCGAGCAGGAACTGCTGACCCACAGGTTGTCGCCAAAACGCTCCTGCGCCGCTTGCAGCTGCTGCAGCGCCTGCTCCAGTTCGCAACGCCAGACGTTGCGGCCATTGACCAGGCCTACAGACAGAATCTTGTAGGTCGGCAGGCGATCGAGCACCTGGGTCAGTTGCTCCGGCGCCCGCACGGCGTCGATGTGCAGGCCGTCCACCGGCAGGCCGACGGCCAGCCCGAGGTTGTCCTGCAGGCCGCTGAAGTAAGTGGCCACCAGCTTTTTCAGCGGAGAGTACTGGAGGATGTGGTAGGCCCGCTCGAAGGCGCTCTTCCATGCCTGCGGCAGGTCGAGGGTCAGGATCGGTTCGTCGATCTGCACCCACTCCACGCCCTGGGCCTTGAGACGGTTGAGGATTTCACCGTAGACCGGCAGCAGGCGCTCCAGCAGCTCGAGCTTGTCGAAGTCGTTGCCCTTGGCCTTGCCCAGCCACAGGTAAGTCAGCGGACCGATGATCACCGGCTTGACCCGATGGCCCAGGGCGTGGGCTTCGTCGACCTCGTCGAACAGTTGCTCCCAGCTCAGCTTGAACGACTGGTCGGCACTGAATTCCGGGACCAGGTAGTGGTAGTTGGTGTCGAACCACTTGGTCAGCTCCTGGGCGTACTGGGTCTTGGCCTGATCGCCGCCACAGCAGTCAGCCGAGGCACCGCGGGCCATGGCGAACAGGGTCTCGAGGGTCGGCCGGCCCTGGGCGTCCTTGCTGCTGTCGAAGCGCTCGGGAACCACGCCGAAGGCCAGCGAGTGAGTCAGCACCTGGTCGTACCAGGCGAAGTCGCCCACCGGCAGCAGGTCGATGCCGGCGTCCTTTTGCAACTGCCAATGCCTGGCCCGCAGTTGGCGTCCGACGTCTTGCAGCGCCTGCCGGTCGAGGTCGCCCTTCCAGTAGGCTTCGAGGGCTTTTTTCAGTTCACGGTCGGCGCCGATGCGCGGAAAACCAAGGGTGTGGGCCAAGGCCATGAGTGGGTTCCTCCCGGTAAAAGATGGCGCTATTGTCGACAGCCAAGCCAACATGAGACAAACTCAACCTTTTCGTGTTGATCACAAAATTTACTCATGGAGACCCTGGTGCTCGAAATCCGTCACCTGAAGACCCTGCACGCCCTGCGCGAAGCCGACAGCCTGGTCGAAGCCGCCGAACGCCTGCACCTGACCCAGTCCGCCCTGTCCCACCAGTTCAAGGAACTGGAAGAGCGCATGGGCATGCCGCTGTTCGTGCGCAAGACCAAGCCGGTGCGCTTCACCAGCGCCGGCCTGCGCCTGCTGCAACTGGCGGACGCCACCCTGCCGTTGCTGCGTGCCGCCGAACGGGACATCTCCCGCCTGGCCGGCGGCACCGCCGGGCGCCTGCACATGGCCATCGAATGCCACAGCTGCTTCCAGTGGCTGATGCCGACCATCGACCAGTTCCGCGACGCCTGGCCGGAAGTCGAGCTGGATTTGGCCTCGGGTTTCTCCTTCGCCCCGCTGCCGGCCCTGGCCCGCGGCGACCTGGACCTGGTGGTGACCTCCGACCCGGTGGAACTGGCGGGCATCACCTACGTGCCGCTGTTCACCTACGAGGCGATGCTGGCGGTAGCCAACCAGCATCGCCTGGCCAGCAAGCCCTACATCGTTCCGGAAGACCTGCTCAGCGAAACCCTGATCACCTACCCGGTGGAGCGCGACCGCCTGGATATCTTCACCCGCTTCCTGGAACCGGCCGACATCGAGCCGGCCCAGGTCCGTACCTCGGAACTGACGGTGATGATGATGCAGCTGGTGGCCAGCGGCCGTGGTGTGTGCGGTATGCCCCACTGGGCGCTGCATGAATACAGCTCACGGGGTTATGTGAAGGCCAAGCGCCTGGGGGAAAAAGGCCTGTTCGCCACGCTGTACGCGGCGATCCGCGCCGACATGCTGGACGCGCCCTATATGCGCGACTTCCTGCTGACCGCCAAGGACACTTCGTTCTCGACCCTGGACGGGGTCAGCGCGGTACGTTGAAAAGCCGCGTCGGCCTGGAGGAACGGGGGAAACTCAGAGAGGGGAGACGACTTCACGCCACAGGTGAAGCTTGTCGAAGTACTCGACGCCCACCCGCACCGCCAGCGGCTCCAGGCCGAACTGGACGAAACCGCAGCGCTGGTACAGCGCCAGGGCTGCGTCATTGCCTGCAGTGACGGTCAGTTGCACCAGCCGCACCCCGGGGCGTTTGCGCGCCTCCTGCAGCAGCGCCTGGACCAGCCGGTAGCCCAGGCCGCCGTGGCGATAAGGCTGCGCCACATACAGGCCGAACAGCGTGGCCTTGTGCCGGGCTTTCTCCCGGACCTCGAATGCCAGCCCGACGATGCCCACCAGCTCGCCCCCCTCGAAGGCCCCCAGCAGCAGGTCCAGCGGGTTGCTCAGCCGCGACTCCCACCAACTCAGGGGCATCGCCGCGCGTTCGGCGACGCTGGAAGTAAAAGCCTGCGGATGACGCTCATAGGCTTCGAGCATCAGCGCGCGGTAGGCCGCGGCGTGACTGGCATCGAGGTGCTGGATGGACATGGTTGGTCGAGGCCCCGGGCTCGCGGGTGAATGAAAGGATCAGGCCGTCTGGCGTTGTTCCAGCAGCAGACGCACCGCCAGCCCGGCCAGCACGAAGCCCATGAAATAACGCTGGGTCGCCAGCCACAGCGGGTTGTGCACGAACCAGGCGGCGATTCCCGAAGCGAACAGCGCGATCAGCAGGTTGACGCTGAAGCTCACGCTGATCTGGGTCAGGCCGAGGATGATGCTCTGGGTGAACACCGAACCGTGTTCAGGGCTGATGAACTGGGGAAAGACCGAGAGGTAGAACACCGCAATCTTCGGGTTCAGGGCGCTGGTGAGAAAGCCCATCAGGATCAGCTTGCGCGACGAGTCCGGCGGCAGCTGCTGCGCCTCGAACGGCGAACGCGCGCCCGGCTTCAGGGCCTGCCAGGCCAGCCACATCAGGTACAGGGCGCCAACCCACTTGAGCACTTCATAGGCCACCGGCACCGCCATGAAGACCGCGGTCAGGCCGATCGCCGCGGCGAACAGGTGGACGAAGAAACCGGCCACCACGCCGACCAGCGAGGTCACGCCTGCCCGGCGGCCCTGGCAGATCGAACGGGAGATCAGGTAGATCATGTTGGGGCCGGGGGTCAGCACCATCAGCAAGGCTGCGGCGATGAAGATCAACATGTCGTGAAGGGGAATCATGATGGGCAATCCTTTGTCCTTGAAAAATCAGGCCGAGGCCAGTTGCGAGGCGCGATAAAACGGCAAGATCAGGTCGCGTGTCAATGGGGCCAGGGTGAGCTCGTCGCCAGCCTCCGGATCGATCCAGCAGACCTCCTCGATTTCCGCCGCGGGGCGGACCTCATCGGTGTCCAGATCGAGGCGAAACAATTCGGCCTCGACCACAAAACCCGGCTCGTTGGCCGCCGGTGCGCAAAAGCGTCCCAGGTAACGGGCGTCGGCCGGGGCGATACGCAACCCGAGTTCCTCTTCCAGTTCACGGGCCAGGGCCTGGGCCGGCAACTCGCTCGGCTCGATCTTGCCACCTGGCTGCATGAAGGCCTGGGTGCCGCGCTTGCGCACCAGCAGGGTACGGCCGTCGGGGCCGATCAGCAGGGCCGCGGCGATACGGATAAGGGGAGGTGTGGTGCTTGAAAGAGTCATGAAAAACCTGGATCGGTTACGCGAGGCGGCAAGGATCCCATGACTGGCGAGTCGTCGTCACGACACAGTCGGCCGCTGTTTTTTCCATACACCCGGCGCCTCGGGTGGTGGGACGAAGCGCTGGCCACCCAGGCCTTCCATGGACGGGCCGGAATAGAGAGGGGAATAGAAAAGAGAATGCCGCCCGCTCCTGCAGCGATGCAGGAACGAGCGGGTACGCGGCAAGGGCCTGGGCCATCAAGCGTTGCCGGTCTTGCCGGACGAACCGAACGACGCGAAACGCTTGTTGAAGCCGGCGATCCGCCCTTCGGACTGGGTCTTGCGCTGCTGGCCGGTGTAGACCGGGTGCGAGGCGCTGGAGACGTCGAGGGTGACATAGGGATAAGTGTTGCCATCGCTGTGGCGCTGGGTGCGGTCGGTGTCCACGGTGGAACCGATCAGGAAGTACACGTCGGCGGCGGTGTCATGGAACAGCACGGTGCGGTAGGCGGGATGGATATTGGCTTTCATGGGAGTCTCCAGGGATAGCTAAGGCTGAATTGCGTTATACAGTAACATTATTCAGCCTTGGAAACGAGAAACAGTTGCAATAAGGAAAGCTGTCAATCGTCTATCGACCTCGGCAACGCCTGGTTCCAGGCGTTCACGCTTGCCCAAAGCGCTCAACGAACAGCCACCGCGGGTGTGCGCCGAATGCCCGGGGGCGACTGGCGCAATCGCCTGGAAGATTCGCTGCAACGGCTCAAGGGCACGCAATTGACTGCCCGCGAACTGGAGTCGCGCACCTGATGCTCAGCGGTTGCTCCAGCAAGGAGATCGCTCGTAAGCTGCAAATCTCTGCCGAAACCGTGAAAGTCCATAAGAAACACATCTACGCCAAGCTGGGCATCAAGTCCCAGTCCGAGCTGTTTTTGATTTTTCTCCAGGCGCAGAATGCCTGACGCCTGAAGCTGCCATGTGCGCACAGCTGCCGCGCCACGGCCGTTCTCTACAACAACAAGATCGTTGGCCACACAAGAAGAATGAGTACCCAAAAACGAAATCTATAGAGTCCGAACCAAGGAAACCGTATGAGCCTGTCCCTCCTGAGCCGCTACGCCTTCTTTGCTGCCTGCGTGATTTTCACCCTCGCCAGCTTGCCCTTTCTCGAACATGACTGGCTCTGGCCATTCACCCTGGTCACCTTCCTGCTCAGCCTGCTGGGCATTTTCGACCTGCTGCAAAGCCCCCACGCGGTGCGCCGCAACTACCCGATCCTGGGCAATATCCGCTATCTGGTGGAAGGCATCCGCCCGGAAATCCGCCAGTACCTGCTGGAGTCCGACAGCGACGCCCTGCCCTTCTCCCGGGCCCAGCGCTCGCTGGTCTATTCGCGGGCCAAGAACGAAAGCGCCGACAAGCCGTTCGGTACCCTGATCGACGTCTACCAGTCGGGTTTCGAATTCATCGGCCACTCCATGCGCCCGGCGCCCCTGAGCGACCCGAGCACCTTCCGCGTCACGGTCGGCGGCCCGCAGTGCAAGCAGCCCTACTCGGCCTCGGTGTTCAACATCTCGGCCATGAGCTTCGGCTCCCTCAGCGCCAATGCCATCCGCGCCCTCAACCAGGGCGCCAAGCTCGGCAACTTCGCCCATGACACCGGCGAAGGCAGCATCAGCCCCTATCACCGGGAAAACGGTGGCGACCTGACCTGGGAGCTGGGCAGCGGCTATTTCGGTTGCCGCACCAGCGACGGCCATTTCGACCCGGAGCGTTTTGCCCAGCAGGCGCAGAACCCGCAGGTGCGGATGATCGAAATCAAGATGAGCCAGGGCGCCAAGCCCGGCCACGGCGGCATCCTGCCCAAGCACAAGGTGACCCAGGAAATCGCCGACACCCGCGGCATCCGCATGGGCGAGGACTGCATCTCGCCATCGAGCCACAGCGCGTTTTCCACGCCGATCGAGATGATGCATTTCATCCAGCAGTTGCGTGAGCTGTCCGGCGGCAAACCCGTGGGCTTCAAGTTCTGCCTCGGCCACCCGTGGGAGTTCATGGGCATCGCCAAGGCCATGCTGGAAACCGGCATCCTCCCCGACTTCATCGTGGTCGACGGCAAGGAAGGCGGCACCGGCGCGGCACCGGTGGAATTCACCGACCACATCGGCGCGCCGATGCGCGAAGGCCTGCTGTTCGTGCACAACACCCTGGTGGGCCTGAACCTGCGCGACAAGATCAAGCTCGGCGCCAGCGGCAAGATCGTCAGCGCCTTCGACATCGCCAGCGTGCTGGCCATCGGCGCTGACTGGGCCAACTCGGCGCGCGGCTTCATGTTCGCCATCGGCTGCATCCAGTCGCAAAGCTGCCACACCAACAAATGCCCGACCGGCGTCGCCACCCAGGACAACCTGCGCCAGCGCGCGCTGGTGGTGCCGGACAAGGCGCAACGGGTGTTCAGCTTCCACCGCAACACCCTCAAGGCCCTGGCCGAAATGCTTGCCGCCGCGGGCTTGAATCACCCGTCGCAACTGGAAGCCAAGCACCTGGTGCGACGCATGTCGGCCACCGAGATCAAGCTGTTCTCGCAGTTGCATGTGTTCCTCAAGCCCGGCGAACTGCTCACCGGCGCGGTCACCGGCGAGTTCTATTCGCGCATGTGGCAGCTGGCGCGCGCCGACAGCTTCGAGCCCAACAGCGAAGCCGCGGCCTGAGCAGCCACCCTCCACGCCCCGCCGTTGCGGCGGGGCGTTATTTATCGATCTGCAACGGACGCAACCCAGTGCTCAAAGTCATCGCCGAAGACTTCATCAAAGCCGAACACCTTGACACCGTGCGCCCCTGGTACGCCGAACTGGTGGAGAAAACCCGCCAGGAACCGGACTGCATCGCCTACGACCTGTTCGTCGACCAGCAAGACCCGGGGCACTTCATCTTTATCGAGCAATGGCCAGACCGCGCGGCGCTCAAGGCCCATTGCCAGACCGAACACTTCACCCGCCTGGTGCCGCAGATCAACGCCTTCCAGGCCAGGGAATGCCGTGTGCTGCTGATGGACGAATTCTGAAAAAACACCCCCTACGATGCTGACCGGACCACCGAAAGCAGACCGCAGCACCACTGACTTTTGGGAGTTCCACATGCCATTGCTGTCATTCGATTCGCTGTCCAGCCAGTTGCCCACCAGCTGGAAGTCCTCCGTGGTGGGCCAGGTCGGGCCGGCACGCATCAAGGTGCTGCGCATGGACAAACAGGCCCACGCCGAAGAAAGCCACGACTACAACGAAGCCCTGCTGGTGACCCATGGCTGCCTGCGCCTGGGCATTGCTGGCCGTGAGGTGACAGTCAGAGCGGGCCAGATGTACCTGGTCGAAGCCGGCCTGCCTCATGCGGTGCTGCCCGGCAGCCACGGCACCCTGGTGATCATCGATGTCTAGCCGGACCGCCGGCCCTCACCAGTGCAGCCTCTTGATCGGCGCCGGCTCCTTCATGACGATAAAACCGTAGTCCCCCAGCAGGTAGATCCGGTAGTAGCGGCTGTCCACCAGCGGTGGATAGCCCTGGTAACCGACCAGGGTCGCATTGCGCCGCTCCCTTTCCGCGACCACGTTGGTAATGCCCACCTTGGGCAGGTTCTCGGCCAGCATGAAGAAGTCGATGTTCAGCAGGTAGTGCAGCACCGGCATCTGCTTGAACGAGCCCGCGGCCGCCAGCAGCCAGTGATCGGAATAGGTCACCGACATATAAATGCGCTTGGCCTCGCGCAACGGTGGGTGGCTGGTGATGTCGCGCTCAAGGCTCGACAGCGCGCTGGCCACCAGGGTTTTCTGCACCGTCAGCACCCGGCCATAGGCGAACGACAGCGACAGCATTGCCAGCAGCGGCACCATCAGCAGCAGCGGCAAGCGCTCATGGAGCTTCGCCAACGCCAGGTGGCCCAGATAGAACAGCAACACCAGCAGCGACGCAAAGCCCATCAAGGTCCGGGCGCCTTCATTGAAGTCGCGGAAAAACAGCGCGGTCCCCGACACCAGCAAGATCACCAGCAGTAATGCCAGCAGGCAGACCAGCGCCATCACGACCTTTTTCAGGCCGCTGTCCGGCCGCTTGAACAGGTTCATCCCCAGCCGCACGCAACCGGCAAGGGCGCACAGCGCCAGCGCGGCGAACACCCAGGCGAACCCGCCATGAAACAGCAGCACGACTTTTTCCAGCACCCGGCCGATGTTGACCTGCAGTTGCAGCAGGGGCTGCGCCGACCAGTTCAGCAACAAGGTGCGGGTCTGATCCATGAAGGGGTAGGCGGTGACGCAATAGATCATCCAGCCCAGGGCCGCCTGGGCGATCTTCCAGCCGATCATTTCCCACCAGCGTGGCCAGGCAGTCTTGTCATTGGCGCCGCGGATCACCTCCAGGCAGCACAGGCCCAGGAACACATTGATGCTGATCTGATACAGCCCGATGGCCAGCGCGACCAGCAAGGCCGGCACCAGCCATTGCAGCACCCGGTACGGGTTGCGATAGGTGATGGCGAAGATCACCGCCACCAGGCTCAAGGCCATGGCCGGGCCGTCGTACTGATACGACAGGTTCTGCAGAAAGAACGGGTTGTACCAGAGCGGCAACAGCACCATGCAGCAGGCCGCCGTCGGTTGCGGGGAGTAATGGAAAGTCAGGCTGGTCAGTGCAGCGGCCATGGCGAGCGTGGCAATCAGCAGCGGCAAGGGAAAGATGTTCGGCGCAGCATGGCTGAAGGTCAGGGCGTTGTAGAACAGCTCGGTAAACAGCCGCCCCTGCTCCGTCCAGGCGGTGCCGGCCGACAGCGAACGCCAGTTGTCATCGATATAGGGAAAGTCGGCGAGGATCAGCGGCAGCACATACAACATGGTGGCGAACAGAAAAAACAGCCAGACCTGGCGGCGTCCGAGTTCCCCGCCGAGCAAGCGGCCCATTCTGTCCATGCTAGAGCCCCAGGCGGTCTTTGCCGCCGATGACGTCCTTGATCACATAGCGCGGCCGATGCTTGGCCTCGATATAGATACGCCCGACGTATTCGCCGAGGATGCCGATGCCGATCAACTGCACGCCGCCGAGAAACAGAATGGCGGTCATCAACGAAGGGTAGCCGGGCACGCTGTTGCCGAAGAAGATCTGGTCCAGGACCATGTACACCGCGTAGAGCACCGCGAAAATCGAGATGCTGCCGCCGACATAAGTCCACAACCGCAACGGCACCGTGCTGAACGAGGTGATGCCTTCCAGCGCCAGGTTCCACAGCTTCCAGCCATTGAACTTGCTGTTGCCCGCCACCCGCCCGGCGCGTTCGTACTCCACCACCACCGTGGTGAAGCCGGCCCACGACAGCACGCCCTTCATGAACAGCTGATGCTCGGGCAGGGTGCGAATTACATCGACCACCTTGCGATCCATCAGCCGGAAGTCGCCGACGTTTTCCTCGATCCGGGTGTAGGCGATCCGGTTCAGCAGGTGGTAGAACAGCGCCGCGCTGCAGCGCCTCAGGTAACTGTCGGCGGCGCGCCCGCGGCGTTTGGCGAGGACCACATCGGCGCCCTTCTGCCACTCCTCGATCAGCCGCGGGATGACGCTGATCGGGTCCTGCAGGTCGACGTCCAGGGGAATCACTGCATCGCCAGTGGCGTGTTCCAGCCCGGCGAACAACGCCGGCTCCTTGCCGAAATTGCGCGAGAAGTTGATCAGCAGCACCTGCTCGTCCACCTGCGCCAGGGCCTTGACCTCCTCGGCCGTGCGGTCGGAACTGCCGTCGTTGATAAACACGATCTCGACTTCGCCCTGCTCGAAGCGCAATTCGCGACGCACCGCCTGGTAGAACAGGCCGATGGCCTGCTCTTCATTGAAGACCGGAACGATCAGCGAGATCTTCATGGCTCACACTCGCGGAACACCAGGTACTTGGCGAACAGAAACCCCGCCACCAGGCTCAGGGCGGAAAACACCAGCACCGTCAGCAAGCCGGGCAGCCGCCACACATCCCCGGCATGCCCGACACCCAGGCTCAGCACGCCCATGCCGCCCAGGAACAGCAGATAACCACCGACTGACCTCCTGGCGGCGAAGGTGAAGCGCGCGTTCATATAAAAAGAAAACGACGCCGCGACGCAAAAGGCCGCCAGGTTGCTGAGCGCCTGGCTGAGGCCCGCCACCAGGCTCAGCAAAAAGAACACCAGCCAGTGGATAAAGGTGTTGGCGATGCCGATCACCGTGTATCTGGAGATTCCCTTCCATAAGAGTCTCATTGGTGACTCTCCCGCGTTGAATATCGCTCAACTTGTATGGCAGGTTTTTCTGCCCATCGATTGGCGAAATCGCTGATCCAGCGCTCTTTCAGACGTGCGGCATCCAAGCTGGCCCGCATGGGCCATTGTCGTGCAAGCCGTCTCCCTGGCCTCTCTTCGCCTGGCTGCTTGCCCACAACGAATTGCATCAATGCATAATTTAATTTGCACAAATGCATATTGCGACTAAGGTTACCCCTGAGCCCGACCGGAGCAGGCCATCGAGGATGGCGAACCCCACAGGCCGGCCACGGGCCTCAGAAAACCGCTTCATCGCAATACGCAACAACGACACAAGCTGGACGCTTGTTTTCACTCATGGAGGATGAAAATGTTAACCCTTGAAGACACACCCTTTACCCGCACAGGTCCTGCCGAGGCACTGCCACAGTGCCTGGTCGGCACCCTGCTCGATGCCGGACTGAGCGAAGTCGACGACAGCGCGGAACATGCCGCCCTGGCCGCCAGCCTCAACTTCAGCATTCAGCAGCAAACCCAGACCAACTGGTGCTGGGCCGCGCTGTCGGCCTCGGTCGGCAACTATTACCGCACCGGTTCCTGGACTCAATGCGGGGTCGCCAACGCGCAACTGGGGCGCAATTCCTGCTGCAACCAGCCGGGGCCGTGCAACGTCTACGGCTACCTGGACTCGGCCCTGCAAACCACCCGCAGCTTTGGTGGCATGAGCCAAGGTTCGATCCAACTGTCAGCCATCGACAACCAGATCAACATGGGGCGCCCCGTCGGCCTGCGCTGTGCCTGGTTTGGCGGCGGCGCGCACTTTCTGGCGATCTATGGCACCAACGGCAGCTACCTGCTGATTGCGGACTCCATCTACGGTTATTCGACCCGCGCCCTGAACACCTTCCCCCGCTCGTACAACGGCGGCGGCAACTGGACCACCACCTACTTCACCCGGAAAAACTAAGGAGGGCAGCATGCAACTGACTTATCCCAAGGCACCTGCCAACGGCGCTCAGGTACTGCGCCCGGCTCTCCAGGCCGCCCTGCAGAGCAAAGGTTTCGGCGTCAACCGCCAGTTCGCCCAGGCCACGGCCAGTAAAGTGAGCCTGTCCGAGCCCTATCGCGGCTACTCGCTGAGCCTGGAAGACCTGGCCCAAGGCAAAGGCCTGCAACAGGCCACGCTGGGGGACTGGCATTACCTGGTGTTCAGCGACGGGGTGTCGATTGCCGACGCCCAATTGGCCGAGATCGCTGGCCAGGTCGAGTTCTCGTCCCTGAACCACGGCGCCCTGGCGTCGGCCACGGTCAACGCGCTGAACCTGGCGGAACAGGCGCCGCACCTCAAAGGCCGGACCTTCGAGCTGCGTGTGCTGTTTGTCTCGGCGCTGCATGTCGCGGCGATCTGGCTGCACGCCAGCGACGAAGACGTGCTGATCCCGATCGAGCCGACACCCAAGCACCTGGCGAGCACCAAGCTGTACAGCGAGGCCGCGCTGCTGGCCTTGCTGGCGCCCGCTGCGCAGCGAGCGAAAGCGGCGTTCGACGCGGACACCACCGGACTGTTGGGGAGCTGACCGCGTACGGCGATCGGGCTGCGGTGAACGGAGGGTCACAACACTAAAACCTGGAACCGCAGCAATATCGCCCGCATAAAAAAGCCCCGGTCACTGACCGGGGCTTTTTGTGTTATCGCCTGATGGGGGTTACGACGCCGAACGCACCGCGCCCTGCTGGGCATTGTTCGGTTGCAGCTTGAACAGGTAGAACAGCACCGTCAGCAGCACCAGGAACGCCGGGCCCACATACAGCGCCACGCGGGTGTCCGGGAAGTAGGCCATCAGCCCCACCACCAGCACCAGGAACGCCAGGGCCAGGTAGGAACTGATCGGGTACAGCCACATGCGGTATTTCAGCCCGGCCCGCTCCGAGGCGCTCAGGCCTTTGCGGAACTTGAGCTGGGCCAGGAGGATCATCACCCAGGTCCAGATCGCGCCGAAGGTGGCGATGGAGGTCACCCAGACGAACACCTTTTCCGGCACCAGGTAGTTGAGCAGCACGCCCAGCAGCAAGGCAAAGATCGACAGCAGCAGCGCGCGACGCGGTACGCCGTTGTTCGAGGTCTTGGCGAAACCGGCCGGGGCCTGGCCATTCTGCGCCAGGCTGTAGAGCATGCGCCCGGTGCTGAAGATGCCGCCGTTGCAGGACGACAGTGCAGCGGTGATCACCACGAAGTTGATGATGCCGGCGGCGGTCTTGATGCCCAGGCGCTCGAAGGTCATCACGAACGGGCTGCCCTGGGTGCCGATTTCGTTCCAGGGGTAGATCGACAAGATCACGAACAGCGCGCCCACATAGAACAGCAGGATGCGCCAGAACACCGAGCCGATGGCGTTGGGAATGGTCTTCTGCGGGTTCTTCGCTTCACCGGCGGTGAGGCCGATCATCTCCACGCCCAGGTAGGCGAACATCACCATCTGCAGCGACATCAGCACGCCGGTCACGCCGTTGGGCATGAAACCGCCGTGAGTCCACAGGTTGGAAATACCCAGCGCCACGCCGTCATTGCCGAAACCGAAGGCGATGATGCCGACGCCGCCGATGACCATGGCGATGATGGTGACGATCTTGATCAGGGCGAACCAGAACTCGAACTCACCGAAGGCCTTGACCGCGATCAGGTTGATCGAGCCCATGCTCACCAGGGCCGCCAGGGCCCAGATCCAGCGCGGCACGTCGGGGAACCAGATGCCCATGTACACCGCCACCGCGGTGATTTCCGCGACGCAGGTCACCAGCCACAGGAACCAGTAGTTCCAGCCGGTGAGGAAGCCCGCCAGCGGGCCGAGGTAGTCTTGCGCGTAACGACTGAAGGAACCCGCGACCGGGTTATGCACGGCCATCTCGCCGAGGGCGCGCATGATCACCAGGATCGCCAGGCCGCCGAGGATGTAGGACAGCATGATGGCCGGACCGGCCATTTCAATGGCCTTGGCCGAACCGAGGAACAGGCCGACACCGATACAGGCGCCAAGCGCCATCAAGCGAATATGCCGTTCGCCGAGTTCGCGTTTCAGCGGACCGCCTTGAGCGGTCTCGCCTGGGGGCAGGTGGTTGCCAACTGGCATAGGGTACAACCTCATCTTGTTATTGGATGTGAGCCACCGAGTCTGTAAGGCGCGGACGGATAACCCGTACCCGCCAGATCGGATCGACCTTGTGGGCCGACACGTCTTGTAGGACAAATCCTGCAAGATCAGTGGGGCGTGCAGTATAAAAAGCTGACGGCAGGCTTTTTCACTCTATAAACAGCTAAATTCAGAGAGAAATCTCGGTATCTTCGGGTTTTGCGGAGTGGCATTACCTGGATTTTTCGCCGTTTGTCATTTTTGAACGGCGCCGAGTATTGCACAGCCATGGTGCAGCGTCATGCCCCTACCTAGGACCTATTTACCGGTTGCGATGGCTCTATCTCAACCCTTTCCCACGCGTCGCCGAATCCCTCGGACACGCCCCCTGCCCGCGCAGGTCGCCAAGGATGATGCGGCGTTTCCGATATACCGCGGCGCTCTCGGGTCTATCGCCAACACCTGCGTTCCTGCAAAAGAGGTGAATGCTTTCAGGTCGATCACAAATTTTTCACCATCGCCCACCACCGTCTAAGCTTCAGACAAGTCCGATCAATTTGCGTGAATGGATCAGTCGACTATGGGTGCTTTGCGACAGACCGATTCGAGTAAAAATGTAGTGCCAACTGATCGCGTGGAAGAAGCGCCTATCCCTGAAAAGTCCCATTCCAGCCGGCTTTGGTGGCGGCTGTTCTGGCTATTGCTGCTGATGGCGCTGGTCGCCCTGGGCTTTGCCGCGTCCAAGGAAATGCGCACCTCGAAACTGCAGGCGCGCGAACTCAGCAAGTTCGCCGCGGACCTGAACTACGCCATGGCGCCCGGACCCAGCGATGCCATCGTCTACCCCGGCGCCGGCCCCTTCGACAAACGCCTGGGCTACAGCGCCCTCGATGATTTCATCGCGCGCCTGCTCAAGCGCGGTTACGTGGTGGAGGCCCAGACCCGCTTCTCCCCCGCGTTGATGAACTACAGCGAAAACGGCTTCTTCGTACCCTATACCGAGAAGATTCAAGCCGGGCTGTCGATCACCGATTGCCGCGCGGCACCGCTCTATCAATTCAAGTACCCGCAACAGCTCTATTCGAACTTTGCCGCCATCCCGCCGGTGATAGTGCGCAGCCTGTTGTTCATCGAGAACCGCGAGTTGCTCGACCCCGAGCAGCCCCTGGCCAACCCCGCAGTGGACTGGCCGCGCTTCGGCAAGGCTGCCTGGTCGCAAGTGGCCAAGCTCCTGCACCTGCCCGGGCAGACGGCGGGCGGCAGTACCCTGGCGACCCAGCTGGAAAAGTACCGGCACTCGCCGGACGGCCTGACCGTGTCCGGCGCGGAAAAGATCCGGCAGATGATTTCCGCCAGCGTGCGTGCCTACCAGGGCGGCCAGCAGACCCTCGAGGCCCGGCGACGCATCATCCGCGACTACCTCAACAGCGTGCCGCTGTCGGCGGTGCCCGGCCACGGTGAAGTGCACGGCATGGCCGAAGGGCTGCGGGTCTGGTACGGCGCCGACTTCGCCCAGGTCAACGAGCAGTTGGCGAGCACCGCCAGCGATCCGCAAAGCCTGGCGCAACGCGGCCTGGCCCTGCGCCAGGTGCTGTCATTGATGATCGCCCAGCGCCGGCCTTCGCATTACCTGGCCAAAGGTCGCCAGGAGCTGGTCGAACTCACCGACAGCCATATTCGCGTGCTGACCCAGAGCGGGGTGATCGACCCGTCGCTGTCGGCCGCCGCCCTGGCCAGCAAGGCCACCTTCCGCGACTGGGTGCAGGAACCGACGATCCAGCCGATCGAAACCAACAAGGGCATCAGCGTCGCCCGCAGCCGCCTGGCCGGCCTGCTCAACCGGCCGCTGTACGACCTCGACCGCCTCGACCTGTCGGCCACCAGTACCCTGCAAAGCGACCTGCAACGCCAGGCCACCGAGTACCTCAAGCACCTGGCCGACCCGGTGTTCGCCGGCGAGATCGGCCTGCTCGGCGAACGCCTGCTGACGCCGACCAGCACCACCCAGGTTCGCTACAGCTTCACCCTGCTCGAGTTGACGCCGGACGGTTCGCGGGTGCGGGTTCAGACCGACAGCACCGACCAGCCCTTCGACATCAACGAAGGCAGCAAACTGGAACTGGGCTCCACCGCCAAGCTGCGGGTCCTGACCACCTACCTGCAGATCATTGCCGAACTGTACGAGCAGTACGGCGCCGAAACCCCGGCGGTGCTGAAGAAAGTCGAGATCGCCGAACAGGACCGCCTGAGCCGCTGGGCCGTGGACTACCTGATCCAGAACAGCGACCGCAGCCTGCCGAAAATGCTCGAGGCGGCCCTGGACCGCAAATACTCGGCCAGCCCCGGCGAGAGTTTTTTCACCGGCGGCGGGCTGCACACCTTTCATAACTTCCGCAAGGAAGACAACGGCCGCATGCCGACCCTGCGCGACGCCCTGCGCGAATCCATCAACCTGCCCTTCATCCGCCTGATGCGCGACCTGGTGCGCTACAGCACCTACGCCGGCCCGAGCAACAGCGCCAACCTGCTCAAGGATGACGGCGACCCGCGGCGCCAGGAATACCTGGCCAAGTTCGCCGACCGCGAGGGCACCTCCTTCCTCCTGCGGTTCTGGAAGAAGTACCGCAACAAGGACACCCAGGCGCGCCTGGACACCTTCCTCGACAGCATGCACCCGACGCCGATCCGCCTGGCCGCCGTGCACCGCTACCTGCTGCCGGAAGCCAGCCAGGAGAGTTTCAACAGTTTCGTGCGCTCGCACCTCAAGGGCGCCAAGCTCACGGAGAAACTCACCGACGAACGCCTGGACAAGCTCTATTACAGCTATGGCCCCGGCTCCTACGACCTGCCCGACCAGGGCTATATCGCCAAGGTTCACCCGCTGGACCTGTGGCTGCTCGGCTACCTGCTGAACAACCCCGACGCCAAGTTCAGCGAGATCGTCAAAGCCAGCGAATTCGAGCGCCAGGAGGTCTACAGCTGGCTGTTCAAGAGCCGGCACAAGAGCGCGCGCGACAGCCGCATCCGCACCATGCTGGAGATCGAGGCATTCCTCGACATTCACCAGCGCTGGCAGAAAGTCGGCTACCCCTTCGACCACCTGGTGCCCTCGCTGGCGACCGCCATCGGCAGCTCCGGCGACCGCCCCGCGGCGCTGGCCGAACTGGTCGGCACCATCCTCAACGACGGCGTGCGCATGCCGACCCTGCGCATCGACAGCCTGCATTTCGCCGCCGATACGCCTTATGAAACCAAGCTGGTCAACGACCCGGCCGAGGGCAAGCGGGTGATGCCTTCGCAAGTGGCCATCGCGCTACGTGGCGCCCTGTCGCAAGTGGTGGACGCCGGGACCGCCAAGCGGGTTTCCGGCAGCTTCAAACTGGCCGACGGCACGCCACTGGCCATGGGCGGCAAGACCGGCACCGGCGACAACCGCATCGAGGCCATCGGCTCCGGCGGCCGGATTCTCAGTTCGAAATCCATCAACCGCACCGCCACCTTCGTGTTCTATATCGGCGAACACCACTTCGGCACCCTGACCGCCTATGTGCCGGGTGCCTCGGCCCAAGCCTTCAAGTTCACCTCGGCCTTGCCGGTCCAGGTGCTCAAGGGCATGGCGCCGATTCTCACGCCGTACCTGCAACCGGGCAGCAACACCCAATGCCTGGGCAGCCTGGCCCAGCGCTGAATCCTCCCCCGTCCAATAACCGCTGCCTGTAGCCGCTGCCGCAGGCTGCGATCGACTCCGCAAGGAGGCGTGCTCTTGAGGCCCTCAAAAGTCCTCCGGAGCTTATCGCAGCCTTCGGCAGCGGCTACAAGAATGCTTCTCAACTCCATTCTCCGACAAACGGCAGGTCTGACTAGCGCGGAAGTACTTGCGTGTTTTTTAAGATATATCTTAAGTTATGTCTTAACCAAACAGGAGAAAGAGAAAATGAGAGAACACCACCATCCCCACCGCGAGTACGGCGACGGCCACGACGGTTTCGAAAAACGCCCCGGGCGCGAACGCGGTGGCCGCGGCCCGCGGGTCTTCGCCCCCGGCGACCTGAAGCTGCTATTGCTGGCGCTGATCGCCGAGCAGCCATGCCACGGCTATGACCTGATCCGCCAGATCGAAGGCATGTTCGATGGCGCCTACAGCCCCAGCCCGGGCGTGATCTACCCGACCCTGACCTTCCTCGAAGAGAGCGAATTGATCAGCGGCGACGCCGAAGGCGGGAAAAAACGCTACAGCGTGACCGAGGCCGGTCGCCTGTCATTACAGGACCAGGCGATTGCCCTGGACGGCGTGCGCATGCGCATCGACGTCAGCAAGCGCTCGCTGCGCGGCCACGATCGCCCGGCGGAAATCCACGAGGCGGTGCACAACCTGCGCCATGCCCTGCAGATGCACCACGGCCGCTGGAACCCGCAAGAAATCGTGCGGGTCCGCGACCTGCTGAACAACACCGCCCGCGCCATCGTCGACGGCCCGGCCACCCCTTCTACCCAGGAGTCAGCTGAATGAGCGCAGACAATTTGCCAACGATTCATCGGGTCAGCCACGAGATCAAACGCCGCCGCCTGGAAGTGCTGCGGGTGGTCGACCTGACCCCACGCATGCGCCGCATCACCCTGGGCGGACCGGAACTCGCCGGCTTCATCAGCCTGGGCAGTGACGACCATATCAAGCTGCTGTTCCCGCAGAACGCCGAGCAGCAGGCTGCCCTGGAAACCCTGGTGCTGGGCCCGGGCAAGGACAACGGTGTAATGCCGGCCATGCGCGACTACACGCCACGGCGCTATGACCTGGACATCGGTGAGCTGGATATTGATTTTGTCCTGCACGGCGACGGCCCCGCCTCGACCTGGGCCGAACAGGCCAAGCCCGGCCAGTTCCTGCATATCGGCGGGCCCCGCGGCTCGATGATCGTGCCGGACATCTTCGACAGCTACCTGCTGATCGGCGATGAAACCGCGCTGCCGGCCATTGCCCGGCGCCTGGAAGAACTGCCGGCCGGGCGCCAGGTGCTGGCGGTGATCGAGATCCAGGACACGGCTGAGCGGCAAGTGCTGCAGAGCGCGGCGCAGGTCGAGGTGATCTGGGTCGAGCGCGACGGCGGCCAGCAGGACCTGATCAGCACCGTGCGTGGGCTGCAGGTGCCAAGCGGCAAGCTGTACGCCTGGGTGGCCACGGAAAGCAAAGTCTCGCGGCAGATTCGCCGGGTGCTGCTGGACGAACACCGACTCGACGACGCGTTCGTGAAGGCCGTCGGTTATTGGCGCCTGGACAGTAGCGAAGAAGAGTGACGGACTGCCAAGCCTCGTCCCTACAGACCCGCCTCTGTAGGAGCGAGGCTTGCCCGCGATGACGCCCTTCCAGTCACCGCACACTCAAGCCCGGCGACGCCCCAACCAACGATCCAGCCCGACAATCCCCAGCGCCACCAGCACAAACCCCGCCAGAATCCCCAACGCATTCACGAACGCCTGCGCATAGCCCAGCTTGTCCACATCGATAAAAGGATAGGGATACAGCCCCAGCACATGCCCGCGCAGCAGGACATAGGCGAAGTACAGCAGCGGGTAGAGCATCCACCCGGCGACATGCCGCAACCCCAGGCGGCCCTTGGGCACGCAGCACCACCAGTAGACGAGAAACAACAGCGGCATCACGTCGTGCAGCAACTCGTCCGCCACCCACTGCCAACCCTGGGGATGCCACAAGTGCCGCAGCAACAGGCTGTACGCCAGCCCCACCAGCAGAATGCTGACCGCGATACCGCTGCTGACCCAGGGTTGCAGGAAGAACCGCTGCCCCCGTGAGCTGCGCAGGTTCAGGGCACAGGTCAGCACCACCGCCACCAGGGTGTTGGTGAGCACGGTGAAGAAACTGAAAAAGTTGATCAGCCCGCCCAGCAGGCTGGCGTCCACCGTCCAGCGCAGATGGAGGATCAGGTACAGCTGGATCGTCAGCCCCGCCCAGCCGAGCAACGCGGCCAGCGCAGTGAACAGCCGTTTGCCGCCTGAAGGAAAAACCGGCTCGACAGCCATCGAAGGTCCTTAGAGCGGGCGTTTGGTGCGCTGCAATTTCACGTACAGCTGCTCGACTTTCTCCCGCGCCCAGGGCGTCTTGCGCAAGAAGGTCAGGCTCGACTTGATGCTCGGGTCGCTCTTGAAGCAACGGATATCGATGCGCTCGGCCAACCCCTGCCATTCGTAGTGTTCCACCAGCGCCTTGAGGATCTGTTCCAGGGTGACGCCGTGCAGCGGGTCGTTGTTCGTTGCAGTCATGCCGGGCCTTTGAGCAAGAGAAAATGGAAGTCGCGCACCTTAGCCGAGGGTTCGATCCGGTGGAAGGGCGAACACTCATCAACTGTAGCCGTTGCCGCAGGCTGCGATAGCGCCGAAGGCGTTCATGCACCTGAGATCGCCGCGAGCGTTCCGCTCGATCGCCGCCTGCGGCAGCGGCTACATCGGAACGAATGCCCCCCTCTCCTGAAAAAGTTCCTTCCTTTTCGCGCCAATAGAGATGTTATATTGTATCAATACAAAACAAACCCCTGATCCAGACACCTCGCCGTGTCACGCCTGTTCTCTTTTGACTCAAAGCGCACAGCCCCGCGCTTGCCAAGGAATGACCGATGTCCCTCTCTGCCCACCGCCCTTCTCGCTCTCTACTCTGGCGCCTGACGCCGCTGTCCGCCGCCTTGCTGCTCGCCTCCCAGGCCCACGCCCTGGAGCTGCAACCGCAGGTCATCACCGCCAACCCCCTGGGCAGCCAGCAAACGGCAGCACCGAGCACGGTACTGGAAGGCGACGACCTGACCCTGCAACAGCAAGGCAGCCTCGGCGAAACCCTGAATAAACAGCCGGGGGTGTCTTCGTCCTACTTCGGCCCGGGCGCCAGCCGGCCGATCATTCGCGGCCTGGATGGCGATCGCATTCGCCTGTTGCGCAACGGCGTCGGCGCCCTGGATGCGTCGTCGCTGTCCTACGACCACGCGGTGCCGCTGGACCCGGTCAACGTCGACCGTATCGAGATCGTCCGTGGGCCGGCCGCCCTGCTGTATGGCGGCAGCGCCATCGGCGGCGTGGTCAACACCTTCGACAACCGCATCCCCACCGAAGCCATCGAAGGCATCCACGGTGCCGGTGAATTGCGCTACGGCGGTGCCGACACCACCCGCAGCAGCGCGGGCAAGCTGGAAGCCGGCAACGGCACCTTCGCCCTGCACCTGGACGCCAACTCGCGGCAGTTCAACGACCTGAAAATCCCCGGCTACGCCCGCAGCCGCCATGCCCCGCCGAGTGAAGACGGTGACGGCAAAAAAGGTCGACTGGGCAACAGCGACGGCCGTCAGGACGGCGGCGCCATCGGCGGTTCCTACACCTGGGACGACGGTTACGCCGGGCTGTCCTACAGCAACTACGACTCCAACTACGGCTCGCCCGCCGAAGAGGACGTGCGCATCCGCATGAAGCAGGATCACTACGCCTTCGCCTCGGAACTGCGCAACCTCGACGGCCCTTTCAGCTCGCTGAAATTCGATGCCGGCTACACCGATTACGAGCACCGCGAAATCGAAGGCGGCGAGACTGGCACCATCTTCAAGAACAAGGGTTACGAAGCCCGTGTCGAAGCCCGTCACCAGCCCCTCGGCCCACTCAATGGGGTGATCGGCACCCAGGTCAGCCGCAGCGAGTTTTCCGCGCTCGGCGAAGAGGCCTTCGTACCCCAGACTGATACCGACAGCGCCGCGCTGTTCATCCTCGAAGAGCTGCAGGCCACCGAACGCCTGAAACTCAGCTTCGGCGGGCGCCTGGAACACACCCGGGTCGACCCGGACAGCAAAGGCAACGAGCGCTTCAGCCAGGCCGACAGCTCCAGCAGTTTCACCGCCGGCAGCCTGTCGTCCGGCGCGGTCTACACCCTGACGCCGATCTGGTCCGTGGCCGCCACCCTGGGCTACACCGAACGCGCCCCGACCTTCTACGAGCTGTATGCCAACGGTGCCCACGTGGCCACCGGCACCTATGAAGTCGGCGATGCCAACCTGTCGAAGGAAAAAGCCGTGTCCAGCGACCTGGCCCTGCGTTTCGACAATGGCACCCACAAAGGCAGCGTCGGGGTGTTCTACAGCCACTTCTCCAACTACATCGGGCTGCTCGGCAGCGGCCGCACCCTCAACGATGAAGGCGAGGAAGACGCCGGCGGCATGCCGGAATACACCTACTCCGGGGTCCGCGCACGGTTTGCCGGTATCGAGGCCCAGGACCACTGGAAGCTCGGCGAAAGCGCCTACGGCAAGTTCGCCCTGGAACTGTCCGGCGACTACACCCGCGCCAAGAACCTAGACAACGGCGAGGCCCTGCCGCGCATCGCCCCGCTGCGCCTGAACAGCGGCCTGCTGTGGGAACTGGATCGCTGGCAGGCGCGCATCGATGTCGAACACGCCGCCAGCCAGCGTCGCGTGCCGGACAACGAAAGCGGCACCGACGGCTACACCACCCTGGGCGCCAGCGCCGGCTACCACTTCGACATCGGCAGCAGCCAGTGGCTGGCCTTCGTCAAGGGCGAGAACCTGACCAACCAGACCGTGCGTTACGCCAGCTCGATCCTGCGCGACATCGCCCCGGCCCAGGGGCGCAGCATCGAGGTCGGTCTGCGCACCACCTTCTGAGCCTTCCCCACAATCGCAGCCTTCGGGCTGCGATTTTCCTCTCCCCCGTCCCTCAGAACCTGATTCCCACGGCATTCCGGAGTCCCCAGCCTGTACCGCCAGGCCGTGACCGGGCAAAATGCGCCGCTTTATCTTTCCAAGGTTGCGTACCTGTGATGACGGCCTGAAGCAGTGCCATCCACCCGTGACCTCCCGCAGAAACCGGATTTCCACCCAACAAAGGACTGACCCCTTGTTCAACCTCACACGCCCGTTCGCCGTGCTTTTGGCACTCACCCTCTCGCTTGATGCTGTCGCACTGTCCCTTCATTCGGAAAAACGCGCAGATGGCACAACCGTGCTGCAGCTCACCAATGCCCCCGCGCCGGCACGACCACCGCAACTCAATGAAGACCCGGCGGTGCGCGCGGCCCTGATCGACTTCATCGGCTACGCCACCGGCAGCTTCACCAGCGACGGCTCCATGATCGTGACGCAAGTACTGGATTCCCTCGACTCAGAGTTCTCGACGTTCGAGAAAGGTGTACCTGCCGGACGCAAAATGCTCACGGCCATGGATCATGGTCACGGCTTTGAACGCGCCGCGCTGCTGTTGGACGACAAGGGGCAGTTGCTCGCCGTTGGGCTGGTGAATGGGCACTGCACCGTCAAATCCAGGGACGAAACCTTGTCCTGCAATCCGGCACCGGAAACCGTGCTGACCATCTTCCAGGCCAAAGACGCCAAGAAGAGTGACGCCGAGCCGATCATTGCCTGGAGCAAAGAGTTGCCGCCAATGGTCGCGTCTTGGGCCGAAAGTGAAGATCCCGAAACCCGTGCCCGGGCGCAAAAGATCGCCACCGTTGAATACATCACCACTGCACCGGAAAAAGACTCCTGGAACGCCTCACAACTGCCTGCCGACTTCCCGAAGGCGATGCTCGGGTTGCTACCTAAAAACTCCCACTTGGTGGGCGCGGGCGTCGATGGTTTTTTCACCACCCCGGGCCTGAAAGGCGCGCCGATTTACGGCGACTACGACGAGATAGCGGGCAGGCCCCGGCATGATTTCGAGGTGCTATTGAAAACCTACGCGCCGTTCCCCGAGGTCGTGAAGTTCTACCAGGAACAGGCAAAAGGCGCCGAGTTACGCGCAAACGATGAAAAAGCCCTGATTGACGGTGTGGCTGGCGGCGGTACTTACAAGATCGAGATCAAGGATGAAGAGGAAGAAGGAACATCCATCACGTTCTCCGGCTGGAGAAAAGAAGTCTGAAAGTCCTTAGTTGAACCCGCACAACAACAGGGGCGAGTTATTCAAAGTAGAACGACTTGCCCCTGTTTGACCGGAAGAAGATTGACGGTAGTTTCGTGCCGAATACAAACGGCAGGAAAAAGCACACTGTTACCAAATTCGAAATGATTCATGTCACTAAAAGCGCTTTCTCTCCAAGAGGAGGCGCTTTATCCTTACGCCCCCAACGCTGAATCGATTTTTTTCCTTAAAACAGTGGCTACCGCTTGCGACCCCTGAGGTTCGCAACGCGCGATACCCCCTGTTTTTCTGACCTCTTATAAAAAGCCCTTACCTGACAACTTATGCCTAATTTCAAGCCCCTCAAAGACAGCGCTGTCTTGCACCCTACTGCCAGCCAGAAAGCCATGACCCTGCTCAGCGCCTTCGGCCTGGCCACTTGCGCCCAGGCCGCGCCGGCCTTCGACAGCGAGTCCCCCTGGATGCTCGGCGACTGGAACGGCAACCGCACCGAGCTGGCGAAAAAAGGCTACGACTTCAAGATCGACTTCGTCGGCGAAATGGGCGCCAACCTGCATGGCGGTTACGACCATGACCGCACCGCGCGCTTCAGCGACCAGTTCGCCTTCGGCAGCCACCTGGACCTGGGCAAGATCCTCGGCTGGAACGATGCCGAATTCCAGCTGACCATCACCAAGCGTGACGGCGATAACATCAGCAACGACCGCATCAACGACCCGCGGGTCGGTGGCTTCACCTCGGCCCAGGAAGTCTGGGGCCGCGGCCAGACCTGGCGCCTGACGCAGATGTGGTACCAGCAGAAATTCCTCGACCAGAAACTCGATATCAAGGTCGGCCGGTTCGGCCAGGGCGAAGACTTCAACAGCTTCCCCTGCGACTTCCAGAACCTGGCGTTCTGCGGCTCCCAGGTCGGCAACTGGGCCGGCAGCGTCTGGTACAACTGGCCGGTCAGCCAATGGGCGCTGCGGGTCAAATATCACCTGACGCCTGAGCTCTACGCGCAGATCGGCGCCTATGAGCAGAACCCGTCCAACCTCGAACGCGGCAACGGCTTCAAGCTCAGCGGCAGCGGCACCCAGGGCACCCTGCTGCCGGTGGAGCTGGTGTGGACGCCGAAGCTCAACGGGCTGCCGGGTGAATACCGCGCCGGTTACTACTACAGCAGCGCCAAGGCCACTGACGTGTACAAGGACAGCAACGGCCAGCCGGCGGCCTTGAGCGGCGAGGCCTATCGCAGCAGTTCGAGCAAGCACGGCCTGTGGCTGGGCGCGCAACAGCAGATCACCAGCCTGGCCAGCGACCACTCGCGCGGTTTGAGCCTGTTCGCCAACGCGACGATGCACGACAAGAAGACCAACGCCATCGACAACTATGTCCAGGCCGGCCTGGTCTACAAGGGCCTGTTCGATGCACGCGCCAAGGACGACATCGGTTTCGCCATGGCCCGGGTCCACGTCAACCCGGCCTACCGCAAGAACGCCGAAGCGACCAACCAGGCCAACCTCATCCAGGACTACGACAACCCGGCCTACCTGCCGCCCCAGGACACCGAATACAGCGCCGAGCTGTACTACGGCGTGCACGTCACCAACTGGCTGACCGTGCGCCCGAACCTGCAATACATCCGCCACCCGGGTGGCGTGGACAAGGTCGACGACGCGCTGATCGGCGGGATCAAGATCCAGAGCTCGTTCTGAGGCACGCCTGCGCGCCCAATCTGAATAAAACTGTTTTTCCCAAACACTGCTGAACCATGCCCGCGCCTGATCGTCATCTACAGTGAACAAGCGCGGGACTACCTTAAACGTCACGGAGAACCACACTATGAGCACTGATGGTGCTTCAAGTCCGAGCCGCCTGCTGCCGAGCCTGCTCGGTATCTTGCTGCTGCTAATGGGCCTGGCCATGCTGGCCGGGGGGATCAAGCTGAGCATGCTCGGCGGCTCGCTGTACTACCTGTTGGCCGGTATCGGCCTGATCGTCAGCGGCGTGCTGCTGCTGGCGGGGCGTAGTTCCGCGCTGCTCGTCTACGGGGTGGTGCTGTTCGCCAGCTCCGTCTGGGCACTGTGGGAAGTCGGCCTGGACTGGTGGCAACTGGTGCCACGCCTGTCGCTGTTCTTTGCCCTGGGTGTGGTTCTACTGCTGCCATGGTTCCGTCGTCCGCTGCTGCGCAACGGCCCGGCGCCGCTGGGTACCGCGGTACTGGGCGTGGCCGTGGTCCTGGCCGGCGGTGCCGCGATCAACAGCCAGTTCACCAATCCGGGCGAGATCTCGGGCGAACTGGGCCGTGAAAGCGCCGACACCACCAGCGCCGCGCCAGCCATGCCCGAAGGCGACTGGCAGGCGTATGGCCGTACCGAGTTCGGCGACCGCTACTCGCCGCTGACCCAGATCACCCCGGCCAACATCGGCAAGCTGCAGGAAGCCTGGCGCATCCGCACCGGCGACATGCCGACCGCCAAGGACCCGGTGGAAATCACCAACCAGAACACCCCGCTGAAGGTCAACGGCATGCTCTATGCCTGCACCGCCCACAGCCAGGTGCTGGCGCTGGACCCGGACACCGGCAAGGAAATCTGGCGTTTCGACCCGAAAATCCAGGGCCCGAACGGCGACGACTTCCGTGGCTGGGCGCACATGACCTGCCGCGGCGTGTCGTACTACGACGAAGCCAACTTCAACAAGTCCGATGCCATCAGCACCCCGGCCAGCCTCTCGGCCGCCGGCCAGGCCATCGCCGCCAGCTGCCCGCGTCGCCTGTTCCTGCCAACCGCCGACGCGCGCCTGATCGCGATCAACGCCGACACTGGCAAGGTCTGCGAAGACTTCGGCAACAAAGGCGCGGTGGACCTGAAGGCCGGTATCGGCCCGTTCACCCCGGGCGGCTACTACTCGACGTCGCCAGCCGCCATCACCCGTAACCTGGTGATCATCGGCGGCCACGTGACCGACAACGAGTCGACCAACGAGCCGTCCGGCGTGATCCGCGCCTTCGACGTGCACGACGGTCACCTGGTGTGGAACTGGGACGCCGGCAACCCCGACGTAACCACTCCGCTGCCGGAAGGCCAGACCTACACCCGCAACTCGCCGAACATGTGGTCCCTGGCCAGCGTCGACGAGAAGCTGGGCCTGGTCTATCTGCCGCTGGGCAACCAGATGCCTGACCAGTGGGGCGGCAATCGCACCGCGGGCGCCGAGAAATTCAGCGCCGGCACCGTGGCCCTGGACATCGACACCGGCAAGCTGCGCTGGAACTACCAGTTCACCCACCATGACCTGTGGGACATGGACGTGGGCAGCCAGCCGACCCTGGTGGACATGAAGACCGCGGACGGCATCAAGCCGGCGCTGATCCAGCCGACCAAGCAAGGCAGCCTGTACGTGCTGGACCGCCGCGACGGCACCCCGATCGTGCCGATCCAGGAAGTGCCGGTGCCGGCCGGTGCGGTCGAAGGCGACCACACCGCGCCGACCCAGGCCCGTTCGGACCTGAACCTGCTGCCACCGCCGCTGGAAGAAAAAGGCATGTGGGGCGCCACGCCGTTCGACCAGATGCTGTGCCGCATCCAGTTCAAGGAACTGCGCTACGAAGGCCAGTACACCCCGCCATCGATCCAGGGCAGCCTGATCTACCCGGGTAACGTCGGTGTGTTCAACTGGGGCAGCGTGTCGATCGATCCGGTCCGCCATCTGCTGTTCACCAGCCCGAACTACATGGCCTTCGTTTCCAAGCTGGTGCCGCGCGCCGAAGTCGCCGCCGGCAGCAAGCGAGAAAGCGAAACCTCCGGTGTGCAACCCAACACCGGCGCGCCTTACGCGGTGATCATGCATCCGTTCATGTCGCCGTTCGGCGTACCTTGCCAGGCCCCGGCCTGGGGCTACGTGGCCGGTATCGACCTGACCACCAACAAAGTGGTGTGGAAGCACAAGAACGGCACCAGCCGCGACAGCTCGCCAGTACCGATCGGCTTGCCCATCGGCGTGCCAAGCATGGGCGGCTCGATGGTTACTGCCGGCGGCGTGGGCTTCCTCAGCGGTACCCTGGACCAGTACATCCGCGGTTATGACGTGAACAACGGCAAGGAACTGTGGAAGTCCCGCCTGCCAGCGGGCGGCCAGGCCACGCCGATGAGCTACACCGGCAAGGATGGCAAGCAGTACGTGCTGGTGGTCGTGGGTGGCCACGGCTCGCTGGGCACCAAGATGGGCGACTACATCATCGCCTACAAACTGTCGGAATAAGCGTTACCGGCGGTGAATGAAAAGGCGGCTACCTGCGGGTAGCTGCCTTTTTTTGTGGGTGGCGTTTGCGGGGAGTTTCTTCAGCCTTTCATTTTTGTGTTGCCTGGCCTGACGTCATCGCGAGGCTGCGATCGTCTGCGCAGCAGACGCAAGGGCGGTATCCCCCATTTGCCTGATACACCGCGTTGCCTGGTTTGGCGTCCGCTTCGCGGCCGATCGCAGCCTCGCAAGCTCGGCAGCGGCTACAGGCCAATGTTGATCCGAGATCGGTGTTGCGCCAAACGATGATCGAACGTGCAGTCACGGTTCTTGTAGCCGCTGCCGCAGGCTGCGATCGACCGGCACGGTCGCGGCGTTCTGGAAGCCTCTGGAAGTTCGGCGGAAGATCGGGAACCAAGGCCCTGCGGGCCTTATCGCAGCCTCGCGGGCTCGGCAGCGGCTACAGGGCCAGTGTCGATCCGAGATCGGTGGGGCGCCAGGCGATAATCAACCGGTGTGGCCACGGTTCTTGTAGCCGCTGCCGCAGGCTGCGATCGACCGGTACGGTCGCGGCGTTCTGGAAGCCTCTGGAAGTTCGGCGGAAGATCGGGAACCAAGGCCCTGCGGGCCTTATCGCAGCCTCGCGGGCTCGGCAGCGGCTACAGGGCCAGTGTCGATCCGAGATCGGTGGGGCGCCAGGCGATAATCAACCGGTGTGGCCACGGTTCTTGTAGCCGCTGCCGCAGGCTGCGATCGACCGGTACGGTCGCGGCGTTCTGGAAGCCTCTGGAAGTTCGGCGGAAGATCGGGAACCAAGGCCCTGCGGGCCTTATCGCAGCCTCGCGGGCTCGGCAGCGGCTACAGGGCCAGTGTCGATCCGAGATCGGTGGGGCAGCGGCTACAGCGAAAATTCCTACAGCACGCGTCGACTCCCATCACCTTGTCCCGCCGGGCCCCGGACTCTATGGTTTGGCCTGTCACTGCCAATTCAGTGACAGGGCGTAGGAACCCTTTTGATGACCCTTGGCGTACTGGAGCCAGCTCAATGAAAAAGGTCGTTCCCGATACACCCGCGTTACCCACCAAACCCCGCCGCTACATGGCCCTGACCAGCAACGACTGCAGCATCCCCGCCTTGCTGATCGACACCGAGGCGCCGCTGGATGTGCTGCACGAAGCCGCCGCCCACCGCATCCGCGCCGCGATCCAATTGCTGGAAAACATCGCCAGCGACGCCAACCTGCACAGCAACCCGGCGCTGCTCCAGGATTTCGCCCAGCTCTGCGTCATCCCCCTGCGCGATGGCTGCGACCTGCTGGACGTACTCGGCCGGCGCCTGCAGGAACAACTGCTGAGCTGAACCTCGATCCGGGGCCGGCGACTCCAGCCGGCCCTGCGCCGACGCCGTCTTCAACCCGCTCATTGCAAAGGGACATTAGCCCATCTGTGCTAATCGACCCTCCCCTACCCCGGCGATATAGTGCCAACCACTCACTCGCTCTTCTCAACACCGCCGCTGCGCGGTGTCGGGGTCGGCTGCGCCGTAGAAAACACAACAATGCCAAGGAAGAATCACCATGAACCTCCACCCCACTGCTCATCCCCTCGCCCTGCTCAGTATCCTGGCGCTCGCCCTGGGCGGTTGCGCCATTGCCAAACCCAGCAACGACGACCTCAAGAACCGCGCCCAGACCACCCTCGGCAAGCCCGTGACCACGGTCTCCAATGTGCGTAGCGACGCGTCCCAGACCTACTTCACCGCCAGCACCAGCAACGGCGAATACAATTGCGTATTGCCCAGTGGCGGCATGGTCGCCTTCGCCTCCATGGGCGGCGTCGTAGCGCTCCCCGCCGAGTGCACCAAGCAGTAAGCCGCGGCCCCATCATCGAGGTTCACAGCGACAGACTTTATACCCTGAAGCAGGGCCTGCGGATATCTGGCCGCAGCGCCCGGAGCGGCCATGCAGCGCTGCTCAGCTGGAAACCCGCGACTTCAACAGCCAGGCCTCGAAGGCCGCGGCACTGAGCGGCCGGCTGATCAGGTAGCCCTGGGCCGTGTCGCAATGCCAGCGCTCCAGCAGGCGCAGGCTGCGTTCCTGCTCCACCCCTTCGGCCACCACCTTGAGCCCCAGGTTGTGGCTCATCTCGATGGTGGAGCGCACGATCACCGCGTCGCCGCTGGTTTCGTCGAGGTTGCGGATAAACGACTGGTCGATCTTCAGCTCCTGCACCGGCAGCCGCTGCAATTGCGCCAGCGACGAATAGCCGGTGCCGAAGTCGTCCACCGACAGGCTGATGCCGCAGTCGCGCAGGCTCTGCAACACCTCCAGCGCCTGCTCCGGGTGGCGCATGATGGCGCTTTCGGTGATCTCGAAAATCAACTGCTCGGCGGACAGCCGATAACGCTGCAGCAACACGCTCACCCGCGCCGCCAGGTCGTGGCCATGCAGGTCGTCCGCCGAGATGTTCAGCGACAACTGCAAATGCAGCCCACGCATGTTCCATTCGGCCAGTTGCCGCATACCCTCCTCGATCACCCACAGGGTCAGGCTGTTCATGCTGCCGGTGCGCTCGGCCAGGGGGATGAACTCCGCCGGCGAGACCATGCCGAACTCCGGGTGCTGCCAGCGCAGCAAGGCTTCGGCCTGGTGCACATGGCCATGGCGCAGGTCGAGCTTGGGCTGGTACAGCAAGAACAGCTCGCCTTCCGCCGCGGCCCGGCGCAGGTCGCGGATCAGCCCGATCTGGCGCTGATGGGCCAGGTCGCGGTCCTGCTGGTAGATCTGCAGGTAACCGGGCTGGGCGGCCGCGTCGTGACGGGCGATGGCGGCGCGGCTGATCAGCTCTTCCGCCGATTGCCCGTCGGTGGGGTAGACCGCCACGCCGATGCACACCTGGCGCTGCACTTCATCGCCATGGATGGTCTGCGGCCGGCTCAATAACGCGTGGAGCCGATCGGCCATGGCCACCGCACCATCGATCTCGATATTTTCCAGCAGTAACAGGAACTCATTGGCGGTGATCCGTGCCGCGGTGTCCCCAGTGGAGACCGTCTCCGACAGCCGCCGGCTGACTTCGCGCATCATCTGCTCCACCCCTTCCGGGCCCAGGCCTTCGTTGATCGCCCGATAGTCCTCGATGCCCAGGTACAGCAGCACCACCTTGCGCCCGGCGCTGATGGCATTGCTCAAGCGCTCCATGGCCAGCGCCCGGTTGGGCAGGCCGGTCAAGGGATCGTGCAGGGCGTTGTGGGCCAATTGCAGTTCGCGGCTGGCAATCCCGCTCTGCATGGCGTTGATCGCCTCGGCCAGCAAGCCGAACTCGTCGGTGCGCTTGAGCACCACCGGCACCTGGTAGTTGCCGGCGCCGATGCGTTGGGCGGCATCGGCCAGCACATTCAGCGGCCGCGACACCCGCCGCGCCATGAACAAGGCCCCGGCCAGCGACACCACCAGCGCCGCCAGGGCAATCGCCAGGAATTCCCGGTCCAGCGGTGCGAAGGCCTGCAAGGCGTGATCCAGCGGGCTTTGCAGCAACGCCAGAACCTGGGGGTCGTCGGGATCGTCGGTGTTGGCCAGTTGCAAGGCCTGATTGAGAAAGCGCTTGCCGTGGGCATCGCTCAACTGTGGCAGCGCGCGCCAGGACGAGTTGCGCAGGGTAGTGATGATGGTCGCCCAGAAAATATCCGGCTGAGTACTGAACAGCTCCCCCGCGCGCCCGTCCTGCAGGGTGAGGAAAGACACTTCCAGGTTGCTCATGGAGCGCAGCTCGCTGGCGAACAGGTCGTCCATGCGAAACGCCATGACCACCCGGTTCATGTGCATCGGCGTCAGCACCTGCCCCTGGACCAGCAGATAAGGCTGGCCCTTGAGCGCGACGATCAACATGCTTTTGTTCTGCCGCAGGGCCATGCGCAGCGCGCGGTCGTAGGGGAAATGCTCGTGCTCGGCGATCGCCCCCAGGGTGCTGGCGATCACCGTGCCTTCGGCGCCGAGCACGAACAGCTCGCTGCCACGGGTGCCGGTGCCATGCTGACGCAGCGCCTCGAGAATCTGCTGCGAGTCGCCGCTGATCACCGCCTGGCGAAACTGCGCGTCCACCACCAGCCAGTCCACGCCATAACGCAAGCGCCGGCCGCGCAGTTCGAGCAGGCGTTCGAAGACCCGGGTGCCGGTTTGCAGTTGCACTTGCGCCTGGTTTTCCACCGCATGGTTGGTCGCGGCCTTGACGGCGAAGTACACCACCCCGATCACGATCAACAGCAACAACGCCAATACCCCAGTGATCCTTACCTGGAACGTATGGCGCCACTTCATGAGCCGGCTCTCGTCGCCGCGACCTCACTGTTGTCGACTCTGCACACCCACGGCGACACCCGCCGCTCCCCGCTGAAAAGTCCCTTGATCATTACGCGTCCCTCTGGGCAGCTAAAGATGCGTCAAATAAATGCCATTTCCCTGGCAGCATTTAATCGGTCCAGATTAGACCGCCAAGACAAGAAGATCACGCAATAAAATCAGGGGGTTTACAATGTCATTTTTCTGTCGCCGCCAATTTACCAGCGTTCCTGCGCAGAAATGACAGCCTCGCCCTCGCCGTTTTGGAGGATCCACCGCGTCGCGGCGACAAGGACTGAAATAATTGATCCGGCCCGCCCGCCATTGAAACCGCTCGTCACCTGCCCCATCTAACCTGGCATACCCCATTGCGCAGGTGCCCCATGAGCGACCAGCAAGAACTTCCTGAAACCATGAGTGAATACGCCGACCCGGAAAACGCCGAACTCCATACATCCTCCGGCAAGGGTCTGGCCCTGCCCGGGCAGAATCTGCCGGACAAGGTCTACATCATCCCGATCCACAATCGGCCGTTCTTCCCCGCGCAAGTTTTGCCGGTGATCGTCAACGAAGAACCCTGGGCCGAAACCCTGGAACTGGTGAGCAAGTCCGAACACCATTCGCTGGCGCTGTTCTTCATGGACACCCCACCGGAAGACCCACGGCATTTCGACACCTCGGCCCTGCCGCTGTACGGCACCCTGGTCAAGGTGCACCACGCCAGCCGCGAGAGCGGCAAGTTGCAGTTCGTCGCCCAGGGCCTGACCCGCGTGCGCATCCGCACCTGGCTCAAGCACCATCGCCCGCCGTACCTGGTGGAGGTCGAGTACCCGCACCAGCCGAGCGAGCCGACCGACGAGGTCAAGGCCTACGGCATGGCGCTGATCAACGCGATCAAGGAACTGCTGCCGCTCAACCCGCTGTACAGCGAAGAGCTGAAGAACTACCTCAACCGCTTCAGCCCCAACGACCCGTCGCCGCTGACCGACTTCGCCGCCGCGCTGACCTCGGCCACCGGCAACGAACTGCAGGAAGTGCTGGACTGCGTACCGATGCTCAAGCGCATGGAAAAAGTCCTGCCGATGCTGCGCAAGGAAGTCGAGGTCGCGCGCCTGCAGAAAGAGATTTCCGCCGAGGTCAATCGCAAGATCGGCGAGCACCAGCGCGAGTTCTTCCTCAAGGAACAGCTCAAGGTCATCCAGCAGGAGCTGGGCCTGACCAAGGACGATCGCAGCGCCGACATCGAGCAGTTCGAGCAGCGCCTGGCAGGCAAGGTCCTGCCGCCCCAGGCCCAGAAGCGCATCGTGGAGGAGATGAACAAACTGTCGATCCTCGAGACCGGTTCGCCGGAGTACGCGGTCACCCGCAACTACCTGGAGTGGGCCACCGCGGTGCCCTGGGGCGTGTACGGCGAGGACAAGCTCGACCTCAAGCACGCGCGCAAGGTGCTCGACCAGCACCACGCCGGGCTCGACGACATCAAGAGCCGGATCCTCGAATTCCTCGCGGTCGGCGCCTACAAGGGCGAGATCAGCGGTTCCATCGTGCTGCTGGTGGGCCCGCCCGGCGTGGGCAAGACCAGCGTCGGCAAGTCCATCGCCGAATCCCTGGGCCGGCCGTTCTACCGCTTCAGCGTCGGCGGCATGCGTGACGAGGCCGAGATCAAGGGCCACCGCCGCACCTACATCGGCGCCCTGCCGGGCAAGCTGGTGCAGGCGTTGAAAGACGTCGAAGTGATGAACCCGGTGATCATGCTCGACGAGATCGACAAGATGGGCCAGAGCTTCCAGGGCGACCCGGCCTCGGCGCTGCTGGAAACCCTCGACCCGGAACAGAACGTGGAATTCCTCGACCACTACCTGGACCTGCGCCTGGACCTGTCGAAAGTGCTGTTCGTGTGCACCGCCAACACCCTGGATTCGATTCCCGGCCCGTTGCTGGACCGCATGGAAGTGATTCGCCTGTCGGGCTACATCACCGAGGAAAAACTGGCCATCGCCAAGCGCCACCTGTGGCCCAAGCAGCTGGAAAAAGCCGGTGTATCCAAGGCCCACCTGAGCATCAGCGACGCCGCCCTGCGCGCGGTGATCGATGGTTACGCCCGCGAAGCCGGGGTGCGCCAGCTGGAAAAACAGCTGGGCAAACTGGTGCGCAAGGCCGTGGTGCGGCTGCTGGAGGATCCGGAGGCGGTGATCAAGCTCGGCACCAAGGACCTGGAAGCCTCCCTGGGCATGCCGGTGTTCCGCAACGAGCAGGTGCTCAGCGGCACCGGGGTGATCACCGGCCTGGCCTGGACCAGCCTGGGCGGCGCCACGCTGCCGATCGAAGCCACGCGGATTCATACCCTCAACCGTGGTTTCAAGCTCACCGGGCAACTGGGCGACGTGATGAAGGAGTCGGCGGAAATCGCCTACAGCTACGTCACCTCGCACCTCAAGCAGTTCGGTGGCGATGCGAAGTTCTTCGACGAGGCGTTCGTCCACCTGCACGTGCCGGAAGGCGCCACGCCGAAGGATGGCCCGAGCGCCGGGGTGACCATGGCCAGCGCGCTGCTGTCCCTGGCGCGCAACCAGCCGCCGAAAAAGGGCGTGGCCATGACCGGCGAGCTGACCCTGACCGGGCATGTCCTGCCCATCGGCGGGGTGCGCGAGAAAGTCATCGCGGCGCGTCGGCAGAAGCTCTTCGAGCTGATCCTGCCGGAAGCCAACCGTGGCCACTTCGAAGAACTGCCGGACTACCTCAAGGAAGGCATCACCGTGCACTTCGCCAAGCGTTTCGCCGATGTAGCGAAAGTGCTGTTCTAAATGCTGTTCTGTAGGAGCAGGGGGGACGCCCAGTCCTTGCCCGCGATCTAAACACCGCGGTGTGTCAGGCACACCGCAGCGAGGCCATCGCGGGCAAGCCTCGCGCCTACAGAATCGCTACCCCACCACAGATTCCCCCATCTTCGGTTATGCTCGCCCTTTGTCATGACCGGAGCTTTCTGACCCATGTCACCGATTCGTCTGTTGCTACCCCTCAGCCTTGCCCTGCTCGCCGCCTGCGCCAGCCAACCCAAGCAAAACGTCACGGTCGAAAACCAGAGCGAATGCCCAGTGCAACTGAGCAACGGGCAAAACCTGATCCTGACCCTGCCGAGCAACCCGACCACGGGGTATCGCTGGGCGATCCAGGACTCGGCCGGCGGCGTGCTGCGCAAAGTCAGCCCCGAGGTCTACAGCAACCCCGAAGACAGCGGCCTGGTGGGCAGCGCCGGCCAGTCCACCTGGCGCTTCCAGGCCTTCGCTGCCGGAACCGGGCGCCTGCTGCTGACCTATCAGCAACCCTGGGCGCCGGAAGTCGCGCCGGTGAAAGCCTTCGACTGCGCCATTTCGGTCAAGTGACATGGGCTGGCTGATCCTGGCGCTGATGGGCGCGGCGACCTTTCTCTACGGCCTGAGCATCCACGCCACCCTGCTGTGCCTGCTGGTCAAGCCGCTGCCGGTGCTGGCCCTGCTCGGCTGGCTGCACGATGCGCCTCCCAGCGACTATCGCCGCTGGATCAGCCTCGGCCTGTTGTTCTCCCTGCTCGGCGACGTGCTGCTGGCCTGGCCCGCGGACCTGTTCGTGTTCGGCCTCGGCGCCTTCCTGGTCGCGCACCTGGCCTATCTCAAGGCCTATACCAGCGATTGCCGGCGCCTGGCGCCCGTGCCCCTGCTGCTGGCCCTGGTCGCCGGCGCGGCGTTGCTGGGCCTCCTGATCAGCCATGGCCTGGGCCCGTTGCTGGTGCCGGTGATCGTCTACGGCCTGGCCATCAGCGCCATGCTCTGGCGCGCCCTGGCCCGCCTGGGCAGCGACGTGCCCAAGCGCTCGGCGCAACTGGCCGCGGCCGGCGCCGTGGCCTTCGTGTTCTCCGACAGCGTGATCGGCATCAGCCGTTTTGTGGTGGCCTTCGATGCCGCGCCCTACCTGATCATCCTCAGTTACTGGTTGGGACAATGGGGGATCGCGGCCTCGGCCTTCCGCCAGAAATCACGCAGAGCCCTGTAGCCGCTGCCGAGCTTGCGAGGCTGCGATCGGGCGCGAAGCGGCCGTAAAACCGGCCGCCTCGGTCCTCCAGATAAACCCCATGCACAGGCTTGGCGAGGACTGCGTCCTCGTGCGCAGCCTCGCAGGGCTCGGCAGCGGCTACAGGGTCACAGGTGGGGCATCCACCTTGTGTCGCCCTTACGGCCCCGAAGGCCCATCGGGCCTTATCGCAGCCTGCGGCAGCGGCTACAATGCCGCCCCTCTTTCTATCTCCACCGCTGGAACCGCCGTGAGCAAAGAACCCGACCGCCTTTTCGCCCAGCCCCTGGCCCAGGTACCCGACTTCGCCTTCAACGAGGACGTGGTGCGGGTGTTCCCGAACATGATCAAGCGCTCGGTGCCGGGTTACCCGACCATTGTCGAGAACCTCGGCGTGCTCGCCGCCCAGTTCGCCCAACCCAACAGCGTGCTCTACGACCTGGGTTCGTCCCTCGGCGCCGTGACCCAGGCCCTGCGCCGCCATGTGCGCACCGACGGCTGCCGGGTGATCGCGGTGGATAACTCGGCGGCCATGGTCGAGCGCTGCCGCGAGTACCTCAACGGCCAGGACTCGATGTTCCAGGAGCTGTTGCCGGTCGAAGTGATCGAAGGCGACATCCTCGCCCTGGAGTTCCAGCCGGCCTCGGTGGTGGCGCTGAACTTCACCCTGCAGTTCATCGCCCCCGAACAGCGCCTGGCCCTGCTCGGGCGCATTCGCCAGGCGCTGCTGCCCGGCGGCGCGCTGATCCTCTCGGAGAAGCTGCGCTTCAATGACCCCGAGGAGCATGCGCTGCTCACCGACCTGCACATCGCCTTCAAGCGCGCCAACGGCTACAGCGAACTGGAAATCGCCCAGAAACGCAGCGCCATCGAAAACGTCATGAAGCCCGACAGCCTCGAAGAACACCGCGAACGCCTGCTGGCCGCCGGGTTCTCGAAAGTCGTGCCGTGGTTCCAGTGTCTTAACTTTGCCTCGTTGATTGCCTTGCCATGATCGATCTGTCCCCCCTCGCCCGCCGCCTGGCCGGTACGCCGCTGGCCGACTGGGCCAACACCCTGCAAGCGCAACTCGACACCAAGATGGAAAAGGGCCACGGCGACCTGGAGCGCTGGCAGAGCGCGCTGGACGCCCTGCCGAAGATCCAGCCGAGCACCGTCGACCTGCTCAATGGCCTGACCCTGGACACCGACTGCGACGACGCCACCCGCGCCCAGATGCGCAGCGCGCTGATGGGCCTGTCGCCCTGGCGCAAGGGCCCGTTCGACCTGTTCGGCGTGCACGTGGACACCGAATGGCGCTCGGACTGGAAGTGGTCGCGGGTCGCTCCGCACCTGAACCTGCAAGGCAAGCGCATCCTCGATGTCGGCTGCGGCAACGGCTACTACATGTGGCGCATGCTCGGCGCCGGCGCCCACAGCGTGATCGGCGTCGACCCGAACTGGCTGTTCTTCTGCCAGTTCCAGGCGGTGCAGCGTTACCTGTCGGAGCCCGCGGTGTGGCACCTGCCGTTCCCGTTCGAGGACCTGCCGCCCAACCTGGAAGGCTTCGACACAGTGTTTTCCATGGGCGTGTTCTACCACCGCCGCTCGCCGATCGAGCATCTGCTGGCGCTCAAGGACTGCCTGGTCAAGGGCGGCGAACTGGTGCTGGAAACCCTGGTGGTGGAAGGCGACCAGCATCAGGTGCTGGTGCCGGAAGACCGCTACGCGCAGATGCGCAACGTGTGGTTCCTGCCGTCGGTGCCGGCCCTGGAACTGTGGCTGCGCCGTGCCGGCTTCAGCGACGTGCGTTGCGTGGATGTGAGCGTGACCAGCGTCGAGGAACAGCGCGGCACCGAGTGGATGAAGTACCAGTCGCTGAGCGACTTCCTCGACCCGAACGACCACAGCAAGACCATCGAAGGCCTGCCGGCGCCGATGCGCGCCGTTATCGTCGCCAAGAAATAAAGCTTCTGTAGGAGCAGGGGGGACGCCCAGTCCTTGCCCGCGATCGGGACGCCGCGTTTCTGCAGGCACACCGCGTTATCGTTCATCGCGAGCAAGCTTCGCTCCTACAGAAGAGGAAGGTGCTCAGTTGCGGCTGGCGCGGCGTGCCTTGAAGAACTCGCTCAACACCGCGCCGCACTCTTCGGCCAGCACCCCGCCTTCGACCAGCACCCGATGGTTGAGAAACCCCTGGCTGAAGAACTGCCCCTGGCTCTGCACGATGCCCGCCTTGGGCTCCAGCGCGCCGTATACCACCCGGGCAATACGCGAGTGCACGATCAGCCCGGCGCACATGCTGCACGGTTCCAGGGTCACGTAGAGGGTGCTGCCGGGCAGGCGATAGTTGTCGACCGCCTGGGCCGCGGCGCGGATCGCGACCATTTCCGCGTGGGCGCTGGGATCGCTGCCGCTGATCGGGCAGTTGTAGCCGCGACCGATGATTTCCCCGTCCTGCACCAGCACCGCGCCCACCGGCACCTCGCCCAGGGCCGCGCCCTGGGCGGCCAGGGCCAGGGCTTCACGCATGAACTCCTGGTCGCGGCTGCGATCGATGATCCGGGCGGGGCGAATCTGCCGCATCAGGCCACCTCGATGGCGGCCATCAGGCCGGTTTCCATGTGGTCGATCACATGGCAATGGAACATCCACACCCCCGGGTTATCCGCCACCAGCGCCACCCGGGCACGCTCGTTCTTGCCCAGCAGGTAGGTGTCGGTGAAGTACGGGGTGATCTTCTTGCGGTTCGAGGCGATGACCTTGAAGCTCATGCCGTGCAAGTGGATCGGGTGTTGGTACTGAGTCATGTTCTTCAATTCGAAAATGTAGCTCTGGCCCTTCTTGAGCGTGGCGATCGGGCGGTCGGCGCAGGTCTTGTCGGTGATGTCCCAAGCCTTGCCGTTGATCTGCCAGAGGCTCGGTGGCTTGCCATTGTCCACGTTCACCGAGACCGAGCCAACCCACTCGAAGTTGAAGTTGAGCTTCTCGGCGTTATCCAGGTCCGGCTCGGCGACCGGGTTGGCCGGCAACGCGGGCGGCCACTCGGTCGGCGCGTCGCTGTTGGCCACCGAGCGGAATGTGCCCAGGCGCACCGGGCCGTTGCGCAGCGACAGCTCTTCGCCGGCCGGCGGCGCCTTGATCGCCAGGCAGATGCGCATGCCCGGCCCCAGCCAGTATTCCTTGCCCAGCGGCCGCGGCTCGATGGGGTTGCCGTCCAGGGCGTAGATCTGCGCTTCGACGTCGGGGATGTTGATGCGGTAGGTCAGGGTGTTGTCGAGGTTGAGCAGGCGCACGCGGGTGATCTGCCCGGCCGGGATCTCCACCACCGCCTGGGACACGCCGTTGATGGTCGACAGGCGCCCCGCCGTACCGCCACGCGCCGCCTCGCGGGGAATGCTGAACGGCACGAAGGCGCCGGCTTCATCCACATGCCAGCTTTTCAGGCTCAGGGTGCGTTCGTACTTGAAGCCGGTGGGCTCGCGTTCTTCGATGATCAGCGGGCCGACCAGGCCGCGGCCCAGTTCTTCGCTGCTGTTGACGTGGGGGTGGTACCAGTAGCTGCCGGCATCTGGCACGCGGAACTTGTAGTCGAAGTACTCGCCCGGCATGACCGGCAATTGCGAGACGTAAGGTACGCCGTCCATCTCCAGCGGCAGGCGGATGCCGTGCCAGTGGATGGTGGTGGCCACCGGCAGGTGGTTGATGAAGCGCACCCGCAGCCACTCGCCCTGGCGCACCCGCAGCTCGGTGCCCGGCGCAGAAGGACCGAAGGCCCAGGCTTCGGTCTTGTGGCCCGGCACCAGCTCGACGTCCAGCGGCGCGGCGATCAGTTGATAATCGTGGCCCGCCTCGGCGTCGGCCATCTTGCCCAGCCAGTAACGCGACGCGCCACCGGCGCCCACGCCAACCACTGCAAGACCGGCCAGACCACCGAGTATCTGTCGACGGGTAAAGGACATGGACTCAACTACCTCACGTATCCGCGGCGGGCCGGGGCCCGCAAAAGGCGAATACGATACACCCGCAGTTGAGAAACAGTAAGGCCGGGGCGGCAAGCGGCCGCAGGCATAGCCTTTCCCTGTAGCCGCTGCCGAGCCTGCGAGGCTGCGTACCGACGCGAAACGTCCGCAACCCAGGCAATGCGTTGCACCTGAACCACCACCTTGGATGCCTTGGCGGGCACTGCGCGCCCGTACGCAGCCTCGCTCAGCAGCGGCTATGTCGGAGATAGGCCGACGATCAGATGCACCACGCCGCCGGCCAGCGCCATCGCCCCGGGCACGCCGGCATTACGCAAGGCCGTGGCATCGAGCAAGGTCGGGTCATGCAATTCCACCCGCACCCGGGTCAGGGCCACGCGCTGTCGGGTCTTGAGGTTGTTCGCACCGCCCAGCGCCGCAATGACGGCCTCCCCCAGGGCTGCGTCATCCTTGGCTTGGGTTGTGGCTTTCGGCTGGTCAGGCACCAGGTCCGGGGTCAGGGCCTTCCAGAACGCCCGCTGCAATTTCTCGAACATGTTCAGTTCTCCAGAACCAGTGAAGGGGCCAGCGTCGACTGTTGATGCTGGTGCAAGGCGTCGCGTACCTGTTCGGCGCTTTCCAGGCCGAGAATGCGTCCGGCAAGGGCCTGGCACTGGCTCAGCTCGACCTCGCGCACGCTGGCCTTGATCGCCGGAATCAGCGGCACGCTGACCGACAGCTCGTCCACCCCCAGCCCCAGCAACAGCGGCACCGCCAGGGTTTCCGAAGCCAGCGCCCCGCACACACCGACCCACTTGCCGTGGGCATGGGCGGCCTTGACCGTGGAGGCGATCAGACGCAGCACCGCCGGATGGAAACTGTCGGCCTGGCTGGCCAGGCGCGGATGATCGCGGTCCATGGCCAGGGTGTACTGGGTCAGGTCATTGGTGCCGATGGAGAAGAAATCCACCTCCGGCGCGAACAGGTCGGCCAGCAGCGCCGCCGACGGCACTTCGATCATGATCCCCAGCTTCGGCAACTCCTTGAGCCCCAGGGCCAGGGTTTCGTCCTCCAGCATCTGCCGCGCCTGCCGCAACTCCGCCAGCTGGGTGACCATCGGCAGCATGATGTGCAGGCGGGCCAGGCCGGCGCTGGCGAGGATCGCCCGGAACTGTTCGCGCAACAGCTGCGGGCGCTCCAGGCACAGGCGGATCCCGCGCATGCCGAGGAAGGGGTTGGCTTCAGGTTCCATCGGCACATAGGCCAGCGGTTTGTCGCCACCGACATCCAGGGTCCGCACCACCAGGTTGCGCTCCGGCCCCAGGGCCCGGGCGATGGCACTGTAGGTCGCGGCCTGTTCTTCATGGCTCGGGGCGACGCCGCGATCCTGGTAGAGAAACTCCGAACGCAACAGGCCGACGCCCTCCCCGCCCAGGTCCATGGCCTGCTCGACCTCGGCCAGCGAGGCGACGTTGGCCGTCACCTCGACGTGATGGCCGTCGCGGGTCACCGCGGCCTGGGCGGCCTGTTCCAGCTCCTGGCGCTGGCGCTGCTGTAGCTGCTGACGCCGGGCCTGCAACTGCTCGATCACCGCCAACTGCGGGTCCAGGTGTAATTCGCCCTGGTCGGCATCCAGCAGCACCGGCGTGCCGCTGGCCAGCGCCAGCACCTGTACCGGCAGGCCGCAGACCGCCGGCAAGCCCAGGGCTCGGGCCAGAATCGCCACATGGCTGGTGGCCCCGCCGCCGACCGTGGCAAACCCCAGCACCTTGCGGGTATCGAGGCCGGCGGTCTGGGACGGGGTGAGCTGCTCGGCAATCAGGATCGCCTGCTCCGGCAGGGCCCAGGCACTGTCCTGCACGCCCAGCAGCAACTTGAGCACCCGCTGCCCGACATCCATCAGGTCCAGGGCGCGCTCGGCCAGCAACGGATTGCCCAGGCCCTTGAACAGCTCGGCGGTGGCCTCGGTGGCGCTGTTCCAGGCGAATGCCGCACTTTTGCCGTCGGCGATCAGGGCATGGGCCTGCTCCAGCAGGCTCGGGTCTTCCAGCAGTTCCTGGTGAGCCTTGAAGATCTCGCCCTGGGCTGTGCTGGCGGCCTTGTCCCGCAGGACTTGCAGGGCCTCGGTGGCCTGCGCCAGCGCCTGTTTGAGCTGCTCGCGCTGCGCCGCCTGATCGCTGGCGAACTCGACGATCTCGAGCTTCTGCTCGGCCACCTGCACCACCTGCCCGAAGGCCGATCCTGTCGAGGCGCAGACGCCGCGCAACAACTTGCCCGATGGCGCGGCAACCGGCGCCACAGGTTCGGCGGTAATCACCGCGGTCACCGCCTCGCCACAACCACTCGCCAGCAACTCGGCCAGGGCCTTGATCGCCGCCTCGGCATCCGCGCCCGCCGCGCTGACTTGCAAGGCATCGCCCTGCGCGGTCTGCAACGCCATGATCGCCACCAGGGACTTGGCGTTGGCACTGGCCTGCTGCTTGTGCAGGCAGATGCTCGCCTTGAAGCCCTTGGCCGCCTGGGCGAACACCGCCGCCGGGCGCGCATGCAGGCCATTGGGATTAGGCAGCGTCACGGGTTTGGAGAACAGCGCCTCGCCCTCTTCCTCGGGCTCCGCGCTTGGCGCAGTCTCGCCCAGGCCCAACTGCAACAGCGGCTGGCCGCTGTCCACCAACGCACTGTCCGCGATCAGCCAGGTGAACGGCTCGCCACTGACCACCAGCATCAGCGTCAACAGGCTGCGGGCATGCACGGCGATGTAGTCGGCATCGAACTCGATCAGCGGCTGCCCGGCCTCGACCCGCTGGCCCTCCTGCACCAGGCGGCTAAAGCCCTTGCCCGCCAGGTTCACCGTGTCCAGGCCGATGTGCATCAGCACCTGCACGCCGTTGTCGTCGGTGATGCTCACCGCATGGCCACTGTCCTGCACGTTGCTGACCACACCGGCCAGCGGCGCGCGCAGGGTCTGCGAGGTCGGGTCGATGCACAGGCCGTCACCGATGACCCGGCTGGAGAACACCGGGTCCGGCACTTGCTCCAGGGGCATCAGCAGCCCGGACAGCGGCGCGAGCAGTTGCAATTGTTGGGTTGTAGCCATGACTTCACCTGCTGTTTGTTCTTGTAAGTGCCGATGGAGCGCAAGCCCCGACAGCATCGCTTATTTCCACCAGTACTCGACCTGCAATCCGACGTTCGCGCCATGCCTGGCGGTGCCGAAGGCGCCGGTATCGGACAGCGCCGAACCCGCCGCCAGCTCGTTCGCCGCGCGCTTGGCGGCCTGGTTCCAGCTGGCATAGGTGTAGTACAGGCGCACCTCGGGGCGCGCCCAGAATTCCGGGCCCTTGGGCGACCAGGTCGGGGCGAAGGTGAACTTGCTGAGCTTGCGCGTGCCGCCGGGGGCCTCGACCTGATCGTGGCCCAGCTCGGTGACCAGCTTGAACTGCTCGCTGATCGCATAGGCCGGGCGGATACCCAGGGAGATCCAGTTCTGGTCGTTACCGTCGGGGCGGATGTCTTTCTGGTAGATCGCTTCGACCTGCCCGCCAAAGCGCGGGGTCAGTTGCCAGTCGAAGAACTCCACCAGGCGGTAGCTCTTGTTGCTGTCGTCCAGTTGCACATTGCCGGTGTAGCCCAACCCGGTGCCCGGGCCTTCGCCGTACTGCAACGCCAGCTTGTTCTTGCCGCCCAGGAAGTCCTTCTGCACATGCTGGGCGGTGATGGCCCAACCCCGATGGGCGTCGCGGCTGTCGGGCTTGTCGATGTAGCTCAGGCCCAGCTCCAGCTCGCCGCCGGGGTTGGTCTTGAAACCGGCGACGTTGAAATCGTGCCGGTTGATGTAGTCCTTCTGGTACAGGTTGTCCTTGCGCGAGAAGGCGTAGCTGTATTTCAGGTCGCCGATCAGCACATCCTCGATACCGCCACCGGTGGCGCTCTGGTTCCAGTAGTAGAAGTCGGAGATATGGATGTCGTTACGCTTGTAGTAACGCCGGCCGGCCCACAGCGAGCCGCCATTGAGGCTGGGCATGTTCGACCACTGGGCATACATCTGCGGCATGCGTGCCGAGCCGTTGTCGCCCTGGAAGGTCAGGCTGCGGTCGTACTGGTTATAGAGCGACGCCATGGCGTCGACGCTGAGCACCGAGCCGTCGTCCAGGGTGTAGAGGTCCTGGCGCAGTTCCAGCTCGGCGTACTGTTCGCACTCGTTGCCCAGGCGGTATTTGGACTGCGCGCCGGGCAACTGGAAACACGACTGCGAGCTGCTGTTGACCGAGGTCCCGAGACCGCTGCGCAGGTAACCGGCGAACTCCAGGGCCTGGGCCGGGAACGGCAGGGCCAGGCAGACGCAGGAGGCTGCAAGGCCGCGATTTATTGTTGTTTTCATAAGCCACCCCATTATTTTTATTCTGTGTGTGTACCCCGCAGGCGCCGCCCTACCGGCGAGCGAAAGCTCGCGGTGTGCCGGGCACGTCGCGCTCATGCGGGGAAGGTTGTCAGCGGTCGATCAGGTGCAGGACAAAGGACTCGTAAGGCCGCAGGAACAGCTGGCGGCTGCGGGTTTCATGGTCCGCGTAGTTGCTGATGACCAGGCGCTGTTCCATGCGCTCGGTCATCACTCCCTCCGGCAACTGCACTTCGCAGGCGCTGCCGTAGAAATTGTTCACCACCAGCAGCCGCTCGCCCTGGCCCTCGCGCAGATAGGCCCAGACCTGCGGGTGCTCGGCCAGCAGCTGGCGATATTCGCCGTCCTGGATCAGCGGCTCGCGACGACGCAGGGCAATCAGCTGGCGGTAGTGGTGCAACACCGAATCCGGGTCTTCGAGCTGTTGCTCGACGTTGATTTGCGCGGCACTGGCCGGCACGCCGATCCAGGGTTCGACGCTGCTGAAACCGGCATGGGCCCCGGCATTCCATTGCATCGGCGTGCGCCCGTTGTCCCGGGACTTCTGCATGATCGCCGCCATGTTGTCCGCCTCGCTGTCGCCGGTTTCGCGCTTGAGGCGGTAGATGTTCAGGGTCTCGACATCGCGGTATTGGTCGATGTGGGTAAAGCCGGGGTTGGTCATGCCCAGCTCTTCGCCCTGGTAGACGAACGGCGTGCCCTGGAGGAAGTGCAGCGCGGTGGCGAGCATCTTCGCCGAGACCACGCGGTGCTCGCCGTCATCGCCAAAACGCGACACCACCCGCGGCTGGTCGTGGTTACACCAGAACAGCGCGTTCCAGCCACCGCCGGCCTGCATGCCGCTCTGCCAGTCGGAGAGGATGCGCTTGAGCTGGAGGAAGTCGAAATCGGCGCGAATCCACTTCTGCAGGTTCGGGTAATCGACCTTCAGGTGATGGAAGTTGAAGGTCATCGACAGCTCTTTCGACTCGGGCTGCGAATAACGAATGCAGTGCTCGAGGCTGGTGGAGGACATCTCGCCGACGTTGATCAGGTCAAAGCCCTCAAAGACCTCGCGATGCATCTGCTGCAAGTACGGGTGCACGTTCGGGCCGTCGGTATAGAAGCGTCGGCCATCGCTGGCGTCTTCCGGGAAATCGGCCGGCTTGGAGATCAGGTTGATCACGTCCAGGCGGAAGCCGCCCACGCCTTTGTCGCGCCAGAAACGCATCATCTTGAACACTTCGGCGCGCACCCGGGGGTTGTCCCAGTTGAGGTCGGCCTGGGTATGGTCGAACAGGTGCAGGTAGTACTGGCCGGTCTGCGCTTCGTACTCCCAGGCGGAGCCGCCGAACTTGGACTCCCAGTTGTTCGGCTGGTCGCGCCAGATGTAGAAGTCGCGGTACGGGTTGTCGAGGCTGCTGCGGGCCTGCTGGAACCACTCATGTTCGATGGAGGTGTGGTTGACCACGATGTCCAGCATCAGCTTGATGCCGCGCTTGCCGGCCTCGGCGATCAGCAACTCGCAATCGGCCATGGTCCCGTAGCTCGGGTCGATGGCGTAGTAGTCGCTGATGTCGTAGCCATTGTCGCGCTGCGGCGAACGCAGGAACGGGGTGAGCCACAGGCAATCGACACCCAGCCAGTGCAGGTAGTCGAGCTTGTCGACCACTCCCAGCAGGTCGCCGGTGGCCTGGCCGCTGTGGCTGTAGAAACTCTTCGGGTAGATCTGGTAGATCACCGAACGCTGCCAGTCTTGCATGGCGGGCTCCTTCAATGGGTTGGGTACTGGCCTTGGGGGCCTTATCGCGATCTGTCAGGCGACGCGATACCCCGGCCGGATGATCTTCATGCTCAAGCCGCAGGTCAGTACGAACGGCACCACCAGGGCGACGACCATGCCGACCACGAACATCGGGATGTACTGGGGAATGATCGAGATGAACCCCGGCAGACCGCCGACGCCGATGGCCGAGGCCTGGACCTTGTTCAGCGAGAGGAAAATGCAGCCCAGCGCCGAGCCGATCAGCGCGGCGTAGAACGGGAACTTGTAGCGCAGGTTGACCCCGAACATGGCCGGCTCGGTGATGCCGAAGTAGGCGGAGATCGCCGAGGTCGAGGCCATGCTGCGGTCCCGCGCGTTGCGGCTCATGCTGAACACCGCCAGCGCCGCGCTGCCCTGGGCCAGGTTGGACATGACGATCATCGGCCAGATGAAGGTGCCGCCCTGGGTCGAGATCAGTTGCAGGTCCACGGCGAGGAACATGTGGTGCATGCCGGTGATCACCAGCGGCGCGTAGAGCAGGCCGAAAATCGCCCCGCCGACCATTGGCGCCAGTTCGAACAGGGTGACCACGCCTTCGGTGATCAGGATCCCCAGGTGCCGGGTCACCGGGCCGATCACCGCCAGCGCCAGCACGCCGGTGACCACTATGGTGGTGATGGGCACGACCAGCAGGGTGATCGCGTTCGGCACCCGCGCCCGCAGCCATTTTTCGATGACGCTCATGACATAGGCCGCCAGCAGGATCGGCAGGATCTGCCCCTGGTAGCCGACCTTCTCGATCTGGAACAGGCCGAAGATGTCGAAGTACGGCAGGCTCTGGCCCTCCAGCCCGGCCACGGCCTTGCCGTAGTTCCAGGCATTGAGCAGGTCGGGATGCACCAGCATCAGGCCCAGCACGATGCCGAGGATCTCGCTGCCGCCAAAGCGCTTGGCCGCCGACCAGCCCACCAGTGCCGGCAGGAATACGAAGGAGGTGTTGGCCATCAGGTTGATCAGGCTCCACACGCCATCCAGGGTCGGGTAGGCCTCGAGCAGGGTGCGGCCTTCGATGAACATGCCCTTGGCGCCGATCAGGTTGTTCACCCCCATCAGCAGGCCGGCAATGATCAGCGCCGGCAGGATCGGCATGAAGACATCGGAAAACACCCGCACCAGGCGCTGCATGGCGTTGGTCTTGTCGGCGCCCTTCTGCTTGACGTCGGCAATGGTGGACGCGGCCAGCCCGGTGAGTTGGCGCAACGCGGCATAGACCTTTTCGACTTCGCCGGGGCCGATGACCACCTGGAACAGGCCACCGGTGAAAAACGAGCCCTTGACCAGATCGATCTGGTTCAGCGTCGCGCTGTCCACCAGGCTCGGGTCCTTGAGCGCCAGGCGCAGGCGGGTGACGCAATGCGCGGCTTGTTCGAGGTTGTCGGCGCCACCGAGGCTGTGCAGCAACTCGCTGGCGATCGTGGAGTAATCGTGGCTCATGCTTGTTCTTCCGCTTTGGTTTTTTGTTATTGGCAGCACGCCGAAGCGAAAAATACTCGTCTGTACGAGTTAAAGCAACAACTCGTACAGACGAGTTTGTCGATGCCGCTCCAAAATACAGGTCGCAGTGAGTTTCTTCTGCGCGAGAACCGCTCTAGACCTGTGTTTTCCGGCAGAGCACGCCATGCGCGACGGAACATTCTTAAACTGCTGTAAGGTATTTCATCGCCAGTTCGACACCCGCAACCAGGCGTTCGACCCCAGCGTCTCAAATAGACAAATCCGCTCACGGCCCTTAAGGTTCCCGCCTTGAGCGCAGACGGCACAGAGCCATCCCATGAGTAAATACAACCAGATCTACAGCGATCTGCTTGCCAGCATCACCACCGAGCGCCTGGAACGCGGCGCTCGCCTGCCTTCCGAAACCGAGTTGATGGACAGCTACCAGGCCAGCCGCGGCACCGTGCGCAAGGCCATTGAGCAGTTGCAGGAGCGCGGCTTCGCCCAGAAGATCCACGGCAAGGGCACTTTTGTCCTGTCGCCGCACCCGATCGAGTTCCAGCTGGGCGGCATCGTCAGCTTCCAGGAAACCTATCCGCGCCTGGGCAACGACGTCAGCACCGAGGTGGTGGAGTTCACCCAGTTTCCCCTCGAAGGCGCGTTGCGCGAACACCTGCAGGCCGAGGAAGGCAGCCTGATTACTCGTATCAAGCGAGTGCGGCGTATCGATGGCAAACGGGTGATTCTCGACATCAACCACTTTGTCGCCGAGTTGATCCCGGGGCTGGACCGGCAGATTGCCGAGCACTCGATCTACGCCTACATCGAGCAGACCCTGCAATTGCAGATCAGCTACGCCCAGCGGACCATCGAAGCGATTCCACGCACCCGCGATGACCAGCAGCATCTGGATCTGGAAGGCCAGAGCCACGTGATAGTGGTCAGCAACCAGACCTTCCTGCAGGACGGCCGGCAGTTCGAGTACACCGAATCACGCCACACCCTGGACAAGTTCTACTTCTCGGACGTCGCCCGACGCTGACCGCCGCGGCGGGCCCGCTCAGCCCAGCAGCGCCACCAGTTCGGCGCTCGGGGTGCCGACCCGGCGGGCCTCCTTGGCGACGTTCACGGATTGCGCGACCCGCGCCACCTCTATCACCGGATGCTGCAGCTCATAACCGCCCCGGGCCTCCAGCCAGCTCAGCACTTCCGCCAGATGCCAGAGCGAGGCACTGCCCTCGTGGATCGCCAGGGGGAAACTGCCGGCATGGTTGAGCATCAGCTTGCGCATGTTCTGCCGGGAGACCCCGACGATATCGGCAATCTCGCTCAGGCCGACGAAATCCGGGCTGGCCTCTACCAGCCGCGCATCCGGAATGATCCGCTTGATATCGCCCAGGGCACTGAGCAGAGCCGCCTCACCGCTTTCGGCCTCGCGGCTGAACTCCAGCGCCAGGCGCCCCGCCAGCCCGGTACCGACCAGCGCGTCGGTGCAGCCCCCCGCGCCGAGGCGCTCCACCAGCACGTCCGGGTCGCAGTCGTGGGCGGGCAGCAGGTAGTTGAGGGTAAACAGGTATTCCATGGTCATGACTCCCGACGAGGTTGCGGGACTTTCCCGCCGCGCAGCTGATTCAGCGTGCAGTTGTCGATTACCCGGCACAGCGCCCGGGCATGCTGGAGGGGATTTTTCGGCGTGCTCCACACACTGGTGATGCAGAACTCGCCGCAACGACACACCTCACTGTTGTAAGGGCAGTAGATCTTGCCCCAGGCATGACTACCGCCGACTTCGACGCGCCAGCCCTGCCATTCGGCGTAACGCAGCGCCATTTCAATGTCTTTCTTGGGGTGCGTTGCACGAGCCATCCGTAGCCTCCAGTATCGCCAGAGATATATAGTTGTCAACTGACAACCAAGATAATCCCGAATAAATCCGCTCGACGGACAAGCCGTACAACCAGCCGCGGCGGGGGGGGGGACTTCTCAAGAGTAGAAAGAGACAACAACCGAGGTCGCAGACATGTCTTTCCTGATATTGCCGAAAGACGCTAAAACGGCGTTTCTACAGGTCCTGATACACAAATGCCGTTCACGTCCTTCGGGCAGGCGACAGGGATCGGGCAGACCGTGATTCGGCCATCGAGCGAGTCGCGAAGAAACGCCCCGGAGACTCGCCGAAGGCGCGACGAAACATGGCGATGAAATTACTCGCCGAGGCATATCCCAGGGTATCGGCCACCTGGCTGACCGTCTGCCCCTGAGCCAACAGAGGCAAGGCATGAGCCAGTTGTACCTGCTGCCGCCAGCGAGCAAAGCTCAGGCCGGTCTCGGCCTGCATCAACCGGCGCAACGTGCGCGTCGACATCGCCCCCCACGCGGCACACGCTTCCAGGGTCGACGATGCGCCAGGGTCATCCAGTAGCTTGCTCGCGATCCGCTGCAAGCGCGGATCCGTGGGCATCGGCAGATACAGCGAAGCATGGGCAGGTTGACGCAATTCATCGAGGATCACCGCGACCATGCGCAGTTGCTCCGCTTCCAGGGCCTCCTGCGGGTTCCAGCCCTGGGCGCGACGCGCCAGAGCGGCCAGCACCTCAGTAACGCCAATCACGCAGGGTTGCTGCGGCAAGGTCCGGCAAATCGAGGGCGCCAGCCACAGGCTCCAGCCGCTCAAGGCGCCACTGACCTGCACCCGATGGGGCACGTTGGGCGGTATCCAGCCCGCCCGATGCGGCGGCAGCAACCAGGAGCCACGGTCGCTGCGGACCTGGATCAGCCCACTCTCGACACAGAACAACTGGCCCCGGGCGTGCTGGTGCCAGTCGTACTCACGACTGCCCAGACGGTACTGGCTGGCTGCCTGATCAGTACCTTTCAGGGCGATCAGCGGAGGGCCCGCCAGCCATTCGCTGAAGTCCTGGATAGGGTTTTCCGGGGGTAAATTCATCTTGGCCAATTATCACTATTTAACGTCCATGTATCGTTATATCACCCTCTCCTCCCCCCTCGATAATGGCCTGCGAAGACCGACGGCAAGGCGTCCTCCTGCCCTGTCGCCGGAACTGCCCCCCCTAAACCCAAGGACAGAATCAGCATGCATCAGTGGCGAGTAGGCATTATCGGTGCGGGAATCGGCGGACTGTGCCTGGCACAAGGCCTGGCCAGGGCTGGCATCGCATTCGAAATCCATGAGTCCGACCTATCCATCGACAGTCGCGACCAAGGCTACCGGCTGCGGATCGATGACGCCGGGCAACAGGCGCTGGCCCACTGCCTGACCCCGGCCAATGAGCATTTATGGCGGGCCAGCTGTCCCCGCAATGCACGACCTCCACGCTTTATCGACCCCGGGCTGCGGCCCCAGGAGCAGCGGGTTCCGCGCAACTGGAGCAGCTCGACGCCACCCTCCTCATCGGCAACCTCCTCACAGCAGCCCCCTCCGGCCTCCGATCTCTGCGTGCATCGTCAGACACTGCGAGAGATCCTCTGCGACGGGCTGCAGCAACATATCCACTGGAACCATCCACTGCAGAGCTTTCGCGCCGACGCAGATGGCGTCGACCTGCACTTTGCCGATACCAGCCATAGCCGCGTGGACCTGCTGGTGGCGGCCGATGGCGTCGGCTCCAGGGTCCGTCGCCAGCTATTGCCGCACGCCGCCCCGCAGCACCTCGGGGCCCTGTGCCTGTACGGCAAGACGCCGCTGACTCCGCAGGTTTGCCAGGCCCTCGATAGCGAGTTGTTGCAGGGCACCACGGTGGTGTTCGCCCAAGGTTTCAGCCTGGTGATCGACCCCATGCGCTTCCCCACCGCCTTGCCTCTGCTACCCGCACGACACGGCTCCGGCTGCCGGCTGACGGCGGTGGAGGACTACCTGTATTGGGCCTTTATCGGTCCCGACGCGCAGTTGGGAGGCGAATGTCCGGCCGGCGCTCCTTCCACCTGGGCATTGCAAGAGCGGATCCGACAGATCACCAGCGACTGGCACCCCCAATTGCGCAAGCTGCTGGAGCACAGCGATCCACAATCCCTCAGCGCCCGACCGGTGCTCAGCGCTTCGCACATTCCCGATTGGCCATCCGGTCGCGTGACCTGGCTCGGCGACGCCATCCATGCCATGAGCCCGGCCGGCGGCCTGGGCGCCAACAGCGCCCTGTGCGACGCCGCACTGCTGGCGCAACAGCTGGCGACCGTCTCGTCGCGGAAAGCGCTTGCGGGGGCGATATATCGCTACGAAGAGGCTATGCGCCTTCGGGTCCGAGAAGCCCTGAAAGCCTCCTTCGAGGCCAATCAACGACTGTTCGGCGGTCTCTGAAAACACCGGCACAACGCTGCCCGGGCATGGGCCGGCAAGCCCTCGCGGCAGAATGGCCAGCCCCAGAAACGCCAATGGCGATCGACACCCGAAGGTCTCGATCGCCATTGCTGTTGCCTGAACGATCAGCAGCCGATCACTCGGCCGGGATCATTCCCACTCGATGGTGGCTGGCGGCTTGCTCGACACGTCGTAGGTGACGCGGGAGATGCCTTCGATTTCGTTGATGATCCGGCCGCTGACGGTTTCCAGCAGCTCGTAAGGCAGGTGCGCCCAACGCGCGGTCATGAAGTCGATGGTTTCCACGGCACGCAGGGCCACGACCCAGGCGTAACGACGGCCGTCACCGACCACGCCCACCGATTTCACCGGCTGGAACACCACGAACGCCTGGCTGACCTTGTGGTACCAGTCGGCCTTGCGCAGCTCTTCGATGAAGATGTGGTCGGCGCGACGCAGCAGGTCGGCGTATTCCTTCTTCACTTCGCCGAGGATGCGCACGCCCAGGCCCGGGCCCGGGAACGGGTGACGGTAGACCATGTCGTACGGCAGGCCCAGCTCCAGGCCCAGACGACGGACTTCGTCCTTGAACAGCTCGCGCAGGGGCTCGACCAGCTTGAGGTTCATTTCTTCCGGCAGGCCGCCTACGTTGTGGTGCGACTTGATCACGTGGGCCTTGCCGCTCTTGGCGCCAGCCGACTCGATCACGTCCGGGTAGATGGTGCCCTGGGCCAGGAACTTGATGTTGTCCAGCTTGCAGGATTCGGCATCGAACACGTCGATGAAGGTACGGCCGATGATCTTGCGCTTCTTCTCCGGGTCGGCTTCGCCGGCCAGGTTGTTGAGGAACTGCTCCTCGGCGTTGGCGCGGATCACCTTGACGCCCATGTTCTCGGCGAACATGGCCATCACTTGCTCGCCTTCGTGCAGGCGCAGCAGGCCGTTGTCGACGAAGACGCAGGTCAACTGGTCGCCGATGGCCTTGTGCAGCAGGGCCGCGACCACCGAGGAGTCGACGCCGCCGGACAGACCGAGCAGAACGTTGTCGGTGCCCACTTGGGCACGTACCTGGGCGATAGCGTCTTCAGCGATTTTCGACGGCGTCCACAGGGCTTCGCAGCCGCAGATGTCGAGAATGAAGCGCGACAGGATGCGACCGCCCTGCTTGGTGTGGGTCACTTCCGGGTGGAACTGCACGCCGTAGTAGCGCAGGTCGTCGTTGAACATGCCGGCGATCGGGCAGCTCGGGGTGCTGGCCAGGATATGGAAGTCTTCCGGCATCTTGGTGACCTTGTCACCGTGGCTCATCCACACGTCGAGGCCGAACAGGCCGTCGGCGTCGACGTGGTCTTCGATGCCATCCAGCAGGCGGCTCTTGCCGACCACATCGACGCGGGCATAACCGAATTCACGCAGCTCGGAACCCTCGACCTTGCCGCCCATTTGCTCGGCCATGGTCTGCATGCCGTAGCAGATACCGAAGACCGGCACGCCCAGGTCGAACACCGCTTGCGGGCAGCGCGGGCTGTCGGCTTCGTGCACGGACTCGGGGCCGCCGGCGAGAATGACGCCTTTGGGAGCGAATTCGCGAATCGCTTCGTCATCCATGTCGAACGGATGCAGTTCGCAGTACACGCCGATTTCACGCACGCGACGGGCGATCAATTGGGTGTACTGAGAACCGAAATCGAGGATCAGGATGCGGTGGGCATGAATGTCGAGGGCCATGATTCAGTCTCGTCTAGGTAATTCGAAAACAGTCGTGATTCAGAAACGACTCGGGGCTGAATAAAACAGCCCCGGTCATTTAACGTTTTGCTTGAAGCATCAACCTACGCGGTAGTTCGGCGCTTCCTTGGTGATCTGCACGTCATGGACGTGGGACTCAGCCATACCGGCGCCAGTGATGCGTACGAACTCCGGCTTGGTGCGCATTTCTTCAATGTTGGCGCTACCGGTGTAGCCCATGGAAGAACGCAGGCCACCCATCAGCTGATGGATGATGGCGGTCAGGGTGCCCTTGTACGGAACACGGCCTTCAATGCCTTCCGGAACCAGCTTCTCGGCACCCGCGGAGGAGTCCTGGAAGTAACGGTCGGAAGAGCCCTGGGCCTGGGACATGGCGCCCAGCGAACCCATGCCGCGGTAAGCCTTGTAGGAACGGCCCTGGAACAGTTCGATTTCGCCTGGCGCTTCTTCGGTACCGGCGAACATCGAGCCCATCATCACGGCGGAAGCACCAGCGACGATGGCCTTGGACAGGTCACCGGAGAAGCGGATGCCGCCGTCGGCGATCAATGGAACGCCGGTGCCTTCAAGGGCTGCGGCGACATTGGCGATGGCGCTGATTTGCGGTACGCCGACACCGGCGACGATACGGGTGGTGCAGATCGAGCCTGGGCCGATACCGACCTTGACTGCGTCGGCGCCAGCGGCGGCCAGGGCCTTGGCAGCGGCACCGGTGGCGATGTTGCCGCCGATCACCTGCACTTGCGGGTAGTTCTCCTTGACCCAGCGAACTCGGTCGATCACGCCTTTGGAGTGACCGTGGGCGGTGTCGACCACCACCACGTCCACACCGGCGTTGACCAGGGCGGCAACGCGGTCGCCGGTGTCTTTACCGGTACCGACTGCAGCACCTACGCGCAGACGACCTTGATCGTCCTTGCTGGCCAGCGGGTAAGCCTTGGCTTTTTCGATGTCGTTGACGGTCATCATGCCCTTGAGGGCGAACTTGTCGTCGACGATCAGCACGCGCTCGATGCGGTGCTTGTGCAGCAGCTCGCGCACGTCGTTCTTGTCGGCGCCTTCCTTGACCGTGACCAGGCGCTCTTTAGGCGTCATCACTTCACGGACACTGGCGTCCAGGCGGTTTTCGAAACGCACGTCACGGGAAGTGACGATGCCGACCAGGTCGCCATCGTGCAGTACCGGAACGCCGGAAATGTTGTGCATGCGGGTCAGTTCGAACAGGTCGCGCACCGTGGCGTCAGCCTCGATGGTGATCGGGTCTTTGACGACGCCGGCTTCGAACTTCTTGACCTTGCGGACTTCGGCAGCTTGCTGCTCGATGGTCATGTTCTTGTGGATGATGCCGATGCCACCTTCCTGAGCCATGGCGATTGCCAGACGGGCTTCAGTGACGGTGTCCATTGCGGCGGAAACCAGTGGAATATTCAGCTCGATGCCACGGGTAAGACGGGTCTTGAGACTGACTTCGTTAGGAAGCACCTCGGAATAACCAGGCACTAGGAGAATGTCGTCGAAGGTCAGAGCTTCTTGGCTGATACGCAGCATCGCGGGGGCTCCCGAGCGGGAAAATGGAAGCGCGCCATTATACTCAGACACCTACCCGGGCTCAATGTAAAACTCTGTCTATTATCAACGGGGTGATGGATGGGGAATTTGCCGGAACGCAGCGTCTGTTTCGCGGGCCAGCATTGCACCTGCCGACGATGAATCCAGCACCCGGACCCGGCTACCGAAATCTCCTTACAACTCCACCTTCACCCAGCTCACCGGCTGATCCAGCCATTCGGCGAACTCGTCGAGAAAGCTCTGCTTGAACCCAGCCTCGGCCCAGTTGTTGAAGATGAAACCGAGATTGGAAAACCCGCACTCCTGCAAGAACAGAAAACCGTTGATGTCATCTTCATGCCCGCACTCGGGACAGGTGAAGTTATCGGTGCGCCCGGGCATCCAGTCTTCCAGGCTCTCGAACAGCGCCTCCCCCACTTCCTGGCGGCACTCGGCGCAACCCGCTTCCTCGAGAAACCCCTTGGCCGGGGTGTAGATGCAGCGCTTGGTAATGATCTCCAGGCCGTTGACCGGTTCGCCGAAGGGCAAGGCCTCCGGGTGCAGCACGACTTCGCGCGCACCTGGGGCAATGGCGTGCGCCATGCGATTGCCGGTACGGCCACAGGTGCTCAAGGCTTCCTCGACGATGTTCTTGCGCACCAGCCAGCGCACGATCGCCCGGGCGCGGGGTTCGTGAACCGGCAAGGTGGAGATTTTCGGAACGATGATGCTTTGCGAGTTCATGGGTGGGGCCTGAAGCGTCTGAAGGGAAGTCTGCGTCGCCTGTTCGGACAGTACCGCCAGCAAGCCGATACCTACTAATAAGTGTAGAAGTCGACATGCCGGGTAGATCCGAGGGCCCGCAGCTTAATCCCTGAACCCCACAGGTCAAGTACTCAGGTAACGACCGATCAGGGCAATGCCGCTGGCCAGCACCAGCCAGGTCACCAGCCGGACGAACGCCTCGCGGGACAACTTCATCGTCAGCCGCCGCCCCATCCACAAGCCCAGCGCCATCGCCGGCAACAAGCACAGCGCCAGCAGCAATAAAGGCAGCTGCGCATAAACCCCGGCAATGGCGAACAGGCTCAGACGCACCACCGTGCTGCAACTGATCAACGCACTCTGGGTGGCCCGCGCCGCATCCTTGGGCAGGCGGCTGTTCAGATAGATCGCATATAAAAAGCCGCCACTGCCGAACAGCGCCCCGAATGTCCCGCCCACGGTCCCCATGGGAATCGCCCAGCCCGCCGCCAGCGCCTTGGGCCGTGCCTTGACCCACAGGCTGTACACCGCATAAGCGCTGATAAACAGCCCCATCAACAGCAGCAACAGGTCGGACTTGAGGTTGAGCAGGAAAATCACCCCCAGGGTGCAGCCCAGCGCCATGCACGGCAGCAGGCGTACCAGCTCGGAGCGATCGACCTCCCGCCGCGACGGCAAGAGATTGCCGAAGGCCGCGACAAAATCCAGCAGCACCAGCAGCGGGATTATTTTCGACAGCGGCATGAACAGGATCAGCACCGGCCCGGCCACCAACGCCGTACCAAACCCGGCAATGCCAAACACGATATAAGCCAGGGCAATCCCCAGGCCGATCGCCAACCAGCCACTCGCCCCCCACGACCACTGCCCCAACAACTCGACCATGCTCATCGATTCGCCATCCTTCTTTAATCAAGGAATGACTTTAGCCAGCCACAAGCCTTGCGACTAATATCATCAAAGCCAGCAACCCATCTCAAAAAGGCATGACGAGTGATTTCAACCCGCCAACTGCGCTACTTCGTGGAAATCGCCGACAGCGGCAGTTTCAGCGCCGCCGCCGAACGCCTGTTCGTTGCCCAGTCCGCCCTCAGCCGACAGATCAAGGAACTGGAAACCCACCTCAAGACCCCGCTGTTCGAGCGCACTGCGCGCCTGCCCAGGCTGACGGCGGCGGGTGAAGCCTTCTACCCGCGCGCCCGCAACCTGCTCGACGAGCTGAACAAGGCCAGCGAGCTGGCAACCCAGGTCGGCCATGGGCAACTGGGGACATTGCGCCTGAGCCACTCCAGCACGGTGTCCATGAGCGGCCGCTTGCTGCGGGCCATCAGCGGTTATCTGGAGCAGTGCCCGGGCGCCTCGATGGACATCGCCACCCTGTCTTCCGAAGCGCAGTTGAAGGAAGTCGCCGAAGGCCGGCTGGATATCGGCCTGCTACGCCTACCGGTACTGCGCCAGCGCGAGGGCGTGCGGATCACCCCGCTGTTCAGCGAGCGCCTGTTGCTGGCCGTGCCGCCGGGCCATCCTCTTGCATTAAACCCTCCTGAGCAGGGCGTGGATCTGGCGCAACTGCGCGACGAAGCCTTTATCTCCATTCCCCATCCACAACGCGGCGGCCTGAGTTACCTGTCGGCCGAGCTGTGCATGCGCCAGGGCTTTTTCCCCAAGGCGGCGCGGGTGCTGTCGCGCAAGACCACGCAGCTGCAGTTGATCCAGGCCGGATTCGGCATCGCCCTGCTGCCCGAATCGATGCAAGACATCGCACCCGCCAGCCTGCACTTCCTGCCCTTGGCGGACCCGGCCTGCCAGAGCACAGTCGCCCTCGCCTGTCGGCAGGACCCGACACCACTGGTCAAGCAGTTCATCGAACACTTCCATGCCGCCCTCACGCCCTGACCACCGAAGGAGCATTCGAGGCCGACAAAGGCATCGCCTCCTTTTGTTTCGATCCATGGAGATTGTTTGCCGAATGCCTTTAAACTGCGCCCCATGATTAAAGATCCCTTTGCAAGACTCGGCCTGGACCGCGAAGTCCTGACCGTCAGCCAGCTCAACGGCCGTGCGCGGGTGTTGCTGGAAGACGTGTTCAGCAACATCTGGGTCGAAGGCGAAATCTCCAACCTCGCCCGCCCGGCGTCCGGCCATGTGTATTTCACCCTCAAGGACAGCAATGCCCAGGTGCGCTGCGCGCTGTTTCGGCAAAATGCCGCGCGGGTACGCCAGGCGCTGAAGGACGGCCTGGCGGTCAAGGTGCGCGGCAAGGTCTCGCTGTTCGAGGGCCGTGGCGACTATCAGCTGATCCTCGATACGGTCGAACCGGCCGGCGACGGCGCCCTGCGCCTGGCCTTCGATGCCCTGAAGGAAAAGCTCAGCGCCGAAGGCCTGTTCAGCACCGAACGCAAGGTGCCACTGCCGGCCCATCCCCAGCGCATTGGCATTATCAGTTCACCGACGGGCGCGGTGATTCGCGACATCATCAGCGTATTCCGGCGCCGCGCACCACACGTGGCCCTGACCCTGATCCCGACCGCCGTGCAAGGCCGCGAGGCGACCGCGCAGATCGTCCGCGCCCTGAAAATGGCCGATGCCCGGGGCTTCGACGCGCTGATCCTGGCCCGTGGCGGCGGCTCCCTGGAAGACCTCTGGTGCTTCAACGAAGAAGCCGTGGCCCGGGCGGTGGATGCCTGTGTCACGCCGATCGTCAGCGCCGTGGGTCATGAAACCGACGTATCGATCAGCGACTTCGTCGCCGACGTGCGCGCACCGACGCCTTCGGCGGCGGCCGAATTGCTCGCGCCGGACTCCAGCGACCTGCGGCATCGGGTCGAAAGCCTGCATCGACGCCTGGTAATGCGCATGCGCGATCGGCTGCTGCGCGACCGCCTGCGCCTGGAGGGCATGGCCAGGCGCCTGCGTCACCCCGGCGAACGCCTGCGCCAGCAAGCACAGCGCCTGGACGACCTGGACATGCGCATGCGCCGGGCATTCGAGCGCAGCCTCAATACCCGTCGCGAACGCCTGATCCGCCTGGAAACCCGGCTTGCCGGCCAGCACCCCGGGCGGCAACTGGCGCTGCTGCGGCAGCGCCTCGACAGCCTGGCCGAACGCCTGCCAAGGGCCATGCGCGAAGGCCTGAAGTCCCGTCGCCTGCAACTGCAAAGCCAGATCCAGACCCTGCATGTGGTCAGCCCGCTGGCCACCCTCGGTCGTGGCTACAGCATCCTGTTGGACGAACGCGGCCAGGCCATTCGCAGCGCCGCACAGACCCAGCCGGGACAGCGCCTCAAGGCCCGTCTTGGCGAAGGCGAACTGCAGGTCCGGGTCGAGGACAATCACCTGACGCCTGTCACCCTTTCTTTACTGGATTGATCCATGCCGCGTTTTCTGAGCTCCCTGCTGTTGCTGTGCCTGACCTTCAACGCCCACGCCGATAGCTACATCACGCGCCTGCTGAACAAACCGGTGCCCGGCGGCGTGGCGGTGATCGACCTGGGCAGCGCCGCCCAGGCGCCCAAGGCCAGCTACCAGGGAAAACCGCTGCTGGTGGTCAAGGAACAGAACAACTGGCTGGCGATTGTCGGCATCCCGCTGACCGTCAAGCCCGGCACCCAGCAGATCAGCGCTGGCGGTCGCAGCCTGAACTTCAGTGTGGGCAGCAAGAAATACCCGGAACAGCACATCACGCTAAAGAACAAACGCCAGGTCAACCCCGATCCGGCCGACCTCAAGCGCATCGACGCCGAGTTGGCCGAGCAGGTCCGCGCCTATCGCAGTTTCAGCCCCAACACCCCGAGCAACCTGCTGCTGGACAAACCGGTGAGCGGCCCGCTGTCGAGCAAGTTCGGCGTCCGCCGCTTCTTCAACGGCGAGGAGCGCAACCCACACGCCGGGCTGGACTTCGCGGTGCCCGCCGGGACACCGATCAAGACGCCCGCGGCCGGCAAGGTGATCCTGATCGGTAATTACTTTTTCAACGGCAACACCGTATTCGTCGACCACGGCCAGGGCTTTATCAGCATGTTCTGCCATATGTCGAAGATCGACGTGAAGGTCGGCCAGCAACTGTCCCGCGGCGGCGTGGTCGGGAAAGTCGGCTCCACCGGGCGCGCCACCGGGCCGCACATGCACTGGAACGTCAGCCTGAACGATGCCCGGGTCGATCCGGCGATCTTTATCGGGGCCTTCCAGCCCTGAGTCAGGCTACTGCAGGGATTGCGCAGGCTCAAAAGTCTGCGCAATAAGATCGAACCAGCCGCCGACCTTGCAGAATAAAATCTCGAAAATCTTCCATTTCAAGAGATTTATCTCAATTTTTTTCGACTGCTTGCCATCTTTCACCCCAGTGGTTAGGGTTGAGGGCATGAAAACCTCTCACACCCTCATTCAGCGCCGCCAACACCGAAGCCTCTGCCTCGTCAGCGCACGACTGCCAGGTTGAGTCGCGGTACCTCGTCCCCTGCTTCAAACAACACCCATTGATTCACCGGCAGGCCGCCTCTTTTCGGCCCGGACAATAAGGATTTCCCCATGAGCATGCTCAAAGACCCTTCCTCTAAGTACCGCGCGTTCCCGACCATCAACTTGCCGGACCGTACCTGGCCGTCGAAGACCATCACCCGCGCGCCGATCTGGTGCAGCTCCGACCTGCGTGATGGCAACCAGTCGTTGATCGAGCCGATGGATGCGGTGAAGAAGCTGCGCTTCTGGAAAACCCTGGTCGCCGTCGGTGTGAAAGAAATCGAGGCCTCCTTCCCGGCCGCTTCGCAGACCGACTTCGACTTCGTGCGCACCCTGATCGAAGGCGGCCACATCCCGGACGACACCACCATCCAGGTGCTGACCCAGGCCCGTGAAGACCTGATCGCCCGTACCTTCGAATCGTTGCGCGGGGCGAAGAAAGCCATCGTCCACCTGTACAACGCCACCAGCCCGTCGTTCCGCCGCATTGTCTTCAACCAGGACAAGGAAGGCGTGAAAGAGATCGCGGTGAACGCCGCCAAGCTGTTCGTCAAATACGCCGCCCAGCAGCCGGAAACCCAATGGCAGTTCGAATACTCGCCAGAGACCTTCAGCGCCACTGAGCTGGAGTTCGCCAAGGAAGTCTGCGACGCGGTGATCGAAGTCTGGAACCCGACGCCAGCCAACAAGGTGATCCTCAACCTGCCGGCCACCGTCGAGGTCGCCACGCCGAACATCTATGCCGACCAGATCGAATGGTTCGGCCGCCACATCAACCGTCGTGACAGCGTGATCATCAGCCTGCACACCCACAACGACCGGGGTACCGGCGTGGCCGCCACCGAGCTGGGCCTGATGGCCGGCGCCGACCGCGTCGAAGGCTGCCTGTTCGGCAACGGCGAACGTACCGGCAACGTCGACCTGGTCACCGTGGCCCTGAACCTCTACACCCAGGGCATCGATCCGGAGCTGGACTTCTCCGATATCGACGGCGTGCGCAAGGTGGTCGAAGAATGCAACCAGATCCCGGTGCACCCTCGTCATCCGTATGTCGGCGACCTGGTTCACACCGCCTTCTCCGGCTCGCACCAGGATGCGATCCGCAAGGGCTTCGCCCAGCAGAAATCCGATGCGCTGTGGGAAGTACCGTACTTGCCGATCGACCCGGCCGACATCGGCCGCAGCTACGAGGCGGTGATTCGCGTCAACAGCCAGTCGGGCAAAGGCGGTATTGCCTACCTGCTGGAGCAGGAATACGGCATCAGCTTGCCGCGTCGCATGCAGATCGAGTTCAGCCAGGTGGTACAGCGTGAAACCGATCGCCTGGGCCTGGAGATGACCGCCCAGCAGATCCACGCGCTGCTCCACAGCGAATACTTGCAGGCCAACACCCCGTACGCACTGGTCAGCCATCGCCTGCAGGAAGAAAACGGCCACAGCGCCGTGGAAGTGGAAGTGTCCAGCAAGGGCCAGGGCGAGACCAACCTGCACTGGCGCGGCAAGGGCAATGGCGCCCTGGAAGCCCTGGTGGCCGGCTTGCCGGTTCCGGTGGAAATCATGGACTACAACGAGCACGCCATCGGCGCGGGCACCAACGCCAAGGCCGCGGCCTATATCGAACTGCGCGTGAACGGCGAACGTGCGGTGCACGGTGTGGGTATCGATGAAAACATCACCACCGCCAGCTTCAAGGCGCTGTTCAGCGCGCTGAACCGCTCCCTGAGCCAGCTGGACGCCAAAGCCGCCTGACGGTTTCATGGCCACAAAAAAGCCCCGGATGATCCGGGGCTTTTTTATTGTGTATTTATTGCCTCACTCAGGCAGTGGTATTGATCCGCGCCGTCAGCGCCTGGAGCAAGGCCGCCTGCAACACCTGCAGGTTATTGGCGGTGATCGCGATCTGCGCCTGCACCTCCAAGGCCTGTTGCGCCTTCTGCTCCTCGCTCGCCTGGCCCTTCTGCACCCCGGACAATTGCGACTGCTGCTCGGACAGGGTCTTTTCGGTCTGGTCGATCTGCTTCTGCAACTGCGCGACGATGTCAGCAGTGGACGACGTGAAATCGGCCTTGGCCCCGTATTCCTGCATGTCGACACTCACCGAGTCGTTGTCTTCGGCAACGCGCTTGTCCTGCACCTCGAGCGGGCTGGCCTGCGGCTCGGCGATGTTGAGCTTTTGCGGCGCGGCCCCCAGCGGGAATGGATTGATGCTCGCAGCACCGATAGTGGTCATGATGAATCTCCCTGAAAATCCTCTTACCCCTTAACGGCCCACCCCGACGGATCTTTAAGCCTGGGTGAACTCGAAGGTGTCGGCATCGAGGTAGGCTGGAAAGCGCGCGCGATAGGCGGCCAGGTCCGCGGCATTCAGGCAGACCTGGAATACCCCATCGGCCTCACCGGCGCTGAGCAGGGTCTCGCCCTGGAAATCCAGCACCTGGCTATCCCCGGTGTAGGCAAACCCCTTGCCGTCGGTGCCGACCCGATTGACCGCCGCCACATAACACTGGTTTTCGATGGCCCTGGCCGGCAACAAGCGATTCCAGTGCTGACGCCGCGCCCCCGGCCAGTTGGCCGTGTACAGCAGCAAGTCGGTATCCCGCGCATCGCGGCTCCACACCGGAAAGCGCAGGTCGTAGCAGATCAGCGGCCTGACCCGCCACCCCTTGAGTTCGAATTGCACCTGGCGCTCGCCCGGCGTGTAGTGATCGTGCTCGCCCGCCATGCGAAACAGATGGCGTTTATCGTAATGCCAGACCTCGCCGTCGGGACGAGCCCATAGCAGGCGGTTGCGATGGCTGCCGTCGGCGGCCTGGATAATCACGCTGCCGGTGACCACCGCATCGAGCCTGGCGGCCTGGCCACGCAGCCACTTGCTGGTCGGACCGTTTTCCGCCTCGGCCAGGGCTTCGGACTCCATGGAAAATCCGGTGGTGAACATTTCCGGCAGGATAATCAGGTCGGCGCCCCGAGCCTGTTCGAGCAACAGCTCGAAGTGTTCGAGATTGGCCTGGCGGTCGTGCCAGACCAGGGTCGTCTGGACCAGCGCCACGTTCAGATTGGGTAAAGCACTCAGATCACGCATAGCTTCTCCGCTGCCTGACGCAGCGTCTCCTCACGTTTGGCAAAGCATAGCCTCACCAGACGCTGTCCTTGCGGTGGCTCGCGGTAGAACACCGACACCGGAATGGTCGCGACGCCGTGCTCGCGGGTCATCCAGATCGCCATCTCGACGTCATTCAGGTCCGGGCGGATCCGCGAGTAGTCCACCAGTTGGAAGTAAGTACCGGCCACCCGGGTAAAGCTGAACCGTGAAGCCCCCAGCAGGTCGCAAAACAGATCGCGCTTGGCCTGATAGAAAGCGGGAAGCTCTTCGACATGTTCCGGGTGTTCGGCCATGTAGTCCGCCAGAGCGTACTGCAAAGGGGTCACGCCGCAGAAGCTGACATATTGATGCACCTTGCGCAGCTCGGCGCTCAGGGCCGCTGGAGCGACCACGTAGCCGGTTTTCCAGCCGGTCACGTGATAGGTCTTGCCAAAGGAACTGACCACGAATGCCCGCTGGTACAGCTCTTCATGGGCCAGCACGCTGACGTGGGGGATGCCGTCGAATACCAGGTGCTCGTACACCTCGTCGCTGACCAGATAGATATCCCGATCACGAATCAGCGCCGCCAACTGGTCCAGCTCGGCACGGCTGATCAGCGCCCCGCTGGGGTTGTGCGGCGCGTTGAGAATGATCATCCGCGTACGCGGGCTCAGCGCCTCGCCGAGCTTCTGCCAGTCGATGGCGAAATCGGTCAGGCCCAGCTGCACATGCACACAACGGCCGCCGGCCAGCTCCACCGAAGGCTCATAGCTGTCATAGCAAGGATCGAAGACGATCACTTCATCACCGGGCTGGATCACCGCCTGGATGGCACAGAAGATCGCCTGGGTGGCGCCCGGAGTGATGGTTACTTCGGTGTCGGCATTCACCTGCACGTCATAACTGCGGGCGATCTTGGCCGCCACTTGCTGGCGCAAGGCCGGCAGGCCGGTCATCGGTGCGTACTGGTTGTGGCCGCTGGCGATATGCCGGGCGACGGCATCGCGCAGGGCCTGCGGGCCATCGAAGTCGGGAAAACCCTGGGACAGGTTCAGCGCGCCGGTTTCCACGGCGAGCTGCGACATTTGCGTGAAGATGGTGGTGCCGACATTCGGCAGCTTACTGGTGATCATGGGTGATTCCCTGCTGAACACCCGGCTCTACGGCGGCACGGGGAGGTCCCGAGAATAGCCCAAAGGGCAGCGATTAAAAAAGGGTCCCTCAAGGACCCTTTTTAATCGCTGCTACAAGCTGTAAGCCATAAGCTGCAAGCCCTGCCGCTTTTTTACTGGTAGCTTGTGGCTTGCAACTCGAAGCGCTGTGTCAGCGCTTGTCCTTGCGCTTCTTCTCGGCCTTCTTGTGGTGTGTCATCAAGCGACGCTTCTTGTTGACCTGACGGTCGGTAAGTGTGTTCTTGTTGCCTTCGTACGGGTTTTCACCGCCCTTGAATTCGATGCGGATCGGCGTGCCGACCAGCTTCAGAACACGACGGTAGGTGTTTTCCAGGTAGCGCACATAAGACTTCGGCACCTTCTCCACCTGGTTGCCGTGGATCACGATCAGCGGCGGGTTGGCGCCACCCAAGTGGGCATAACGCAGCTTGATGCGACGGTTGTTGACCATCGGTGGCGCGTGCTCGCTCACGGCGTCTTCGAGAATCTGCGTCAGGCGGCTGGTCGGCCAGCGGGTTACCGCGGACTTGAAGGAGTTCTGCACCGACTGGTAGAGGTTGCCCACGCCAGTACCGTGCAACGCCGAGATGAAGTGGATGTCGGCGAAGTCGACGAAGAACAGCCGGCGCTCCAGCTCGGTCTTCACATAGTCACGCTCGCGTGGGTCCATGCCATCCCATTTGTTCAGGGCGATGACCAGGGCCCGGCCTGCTTCCAGAGCGAAGCCCAGCAGGTTCAGGTCGTGATCCACCACGCCTTCGCGGGCGTCCATGACGAAGATCACCACGTTGGCGTCCTTGATCGCCTGCAGGGTTTTGACCACCGAGAACTTTTCAACTTCCTCGTGGATCTTGCCGCGCTTGCGCACACCGGCGGTGTCGATCAGCGTGTACTTCTCTTCGTTACGCTCGAAGGGAATGTAGATACTGTCGCGGGTGGTACCGGGCTGGTCGTAGACGATGACCCGGTCCTCGCCGAGCATGCGGTTGACCAGGGTGGACTTGCCCACGTTCGGCCGGCCGATGATGGCGATCTTGATCCCGTCTTTTTCACTCGGGCCCGGAATGCGCTTGGCTTCCTCGCCTTCGGCTACGACTTCTTCCTCACCCTCTTCCGGCTCGTCTGCGTCGTCTTTCGGGAACTCGCGCAGGGCGATTTCCAGCATCTGCGTGATACCGCGGCCGTGAGCACCGGCGATCGGGATCGCGTCGCCCATGCCCAGCGGGGCGAACTCGGCACGCGCCATGTCCGGGTCGATATTGTCGACCTTGTTGGCGATCACGTAAGAGGTCTTGTTACGTTTGCGCAGGTGCTCGCCGATCATCTGGTCGGCCGCGGTGAAACCGGCCTTGGCGTCTACCAGGAACAGGACGACATCGGCTTCTTCGATGGCCAGCAGCGACTGCTCGGCCATCTTTTCGTCCATGCCATGCTCATCACCGGAGATACCGCCGGTGTCGATCAGAATGTAGGTACGCCCTTGCCACTTGGCCTCACCGTATTGGCGATCACGGGTCAGACCGGACAGGTCGCCGACAATGGCGTCGCGAGTCCGAGTCAGGCGGTTGAACAAGGTGGACTTGCCGACGTTCGGTCGGCCCACCAGGGCGATTACGGGAACCATGCGGCTCTCCACTGCGTTAATTCAGAAAATACAAAAGCCGCTGCGAGGCAGCGGCTGGTGCTCGGGGCAGCACATGGCGTGCTGCGAACCTTGCCAGGGCAAGGCCGCTTGGGGATCAACCCCAAGCATAGTCAAACCATTACTTGATGGTCAGGGCTTCCAGTTTGCCGCTGTTGCCATACACATAAATCATGTTGCCCACCACCAGCGGACGCGCACGCAGACCATCGCTGTCGATACGCTCACGGCCGACGAAGCGACCGTCCACCTGGCTCAGCAGGTGCAGGTAACCTTCCAGGTCACCCACCGCCACGTAGCTGGAGAAAACTTCCGGGGCCGACAGTTGACGGCGAGCCAGCGAGTCGTTGCTCCACAGTGCAGTGGTGGAACGCTCGTCGACGCTTTCGACCGTGCCGGAAGACAGGCTCACATAGACGCTGCCGAAACCTTGAGCGACACCCGCATAGCTGGACGCATCGCGCTGCCAGAGCGGACGACCGCTTTCCAGGTCCAGCGCCGCTACGCGCCCCTGGTAGCTGGCGACATACAGGGTGCCGCCGGACAACAGCAGGCCACCGTCGATGTCGACCACACGATCCAGCTCGGAACGACCTTGCGGAATGGCCACGCGCTGTTCCCACACCGGCACGCCGTTGCGGATATCCAGGGCCACCACTTTACCGGTCGACAGACCGGCAACCGCCAGGCGGTTGGTGGTGATTGGCGCACTGGTGCCACGCAGGGTCAGTACCGCCGGGGTGCTGTCATAGACCCACATCTGGTTGCCGGTGGCGGCGTCGAGGCCGATCACACGGTCATCCTGGGTCTGGACCACAACCACATCGCCGTTGGTGGATGGCGGAGCCAGTACTTCACTGGTCACCCGCGCACGCCACTTCTCTTCGCCGCTCGAAGCATCCAGGGCGACTACTTCGCCCTTGAGGGTACCGATCATGACCAGGCCATAACCCACGCCAACGGCACCGGATACAGGCAATTCCAGGTCCTGTTTCCATTTGACGTCGCCGTTCATGCGATCCAGCGCCTCTACCACGCCAGTGACGTCGGCGGCATAGATGGTGCTGCCGTCGATCGCCGGAACCAGCATGTTGTAGGTTTCGCCCTGGCCGTCACCGACCGAGCGGCTCCACTGTTTCTGCAGGACCACTTCTTCTTTGAAGTCGACCAGTTCGGCAGGTGGCAATTCTTTCTTGCTGTTGCTGCTGCAACCCGCGGCCAGAACGGCCAGAGCCAGCAATGCTGCATGTTTCCAACGGATCACGTCACGCATCCCCTTTGGCCAGGTCGTCCAGCTTGATTTGTAGGCCACCGACTGCCGCTTCATCGGACAGCGCAGCCTTGGCTTTTTCGTACGCAGCATGGGCTTCGTCGGTACGGCCCAATTGGACCAGCAGGTCGCCCTTGAGCTCTTCGCGAGTGGCCAGGAATGCCTTGTCGGCATCGCCTTCGAGCAGCTTCAGCGCTTCATCTGCCTTGTTCTGCGCCGCCAGGACCTGGGCCAGGCGCTGACGGGCGATCTCGCCCAGCGTCGGGTTGGCCGGCTTGTCGGCGATGGCTTTGAGTTCGGTCGCCGCGTCGTCCAGTTTGCCGGTGTCGACCGCCACCTTGGCGACGAACAGGCTGCCGTATTGCGCGTACGCAGTACCGCCGAACTCGCTGTTGAGCTTGCCGGCCAGGTCTGCGACACGGGCTGCATCCGGCTTGCCGTCAGGCGTCAGCGTGGTCTCCAGCAATTGCTGATAGAGCATCGAGGCGCCTTGCGACTGATTGTTCTGATACTTGTGCCAGGCCTGCCAGCCGAACACGATGACCAGCGCCAACAGGCCGCCGGTGACCAGGGGTTTGCCGTTGCGCTGCCACCAGTCCTTCAAATCCGCCAGCTGTTCATCTTCGGTACTCGACACCCCAATACTCCTTATTCGCTAAATCGGCTGTTTGACAGCTTCAACCCTGCACGACGCAGGTGGCCAGGTGTGCAGCGAGCGCATCCCAGGCAATGCTTTGTTGTTCGCCCTGGCCACGCAGGGGTTTGAAACCTACCACTTGCTGGGCCAGTTCGTCGTCACCGAGGATCAGTGCGTACAACGCACCGCTCTTGTCGGCCTTCTTGAACTGGCTCTTGAAGCTACCGGCGCCGGCGTTGATCTGCAGGCGCAGGTTCGGCAATTGATCACGAACGCGTTCACTCAGCGCCAGTGCGGCCAGTTCGGCGGCTTCCCCGAAGGCGCAGAGGTAAACGTCGACCTGGCGCGAGATCTCTTCCGGGATCTGCTCCAGGGTTTCCAGCAGCAGCACCAGACGCTCGATGCCCATGGCGAAACCAACGCCCGGGGTCGGCTTGCCACCCATCTGCTCGACCAGGCCGTCGTAACGGCCGCCGGCACAGACAGTGCCCTGGGCGCCGAGCTTGTCGGTGACCCATTCGAAAACGGTCTTGCTGTAGTAATCCAGCCCGCGCACCAGCTTCGGGTTGATCACATAAGGGATACCGGCGGCATCCAGACGGGCCTTGAGACCCTCGAAGTGCACGCGGGACTCTTCGTCCAGGTAGTCGGCCAGCTTGGGCGCGTCCACCAGCACGGCTTGAGTGTCCGGGTTCTTGGTGTCGAGCACGCGCAGCGGGTTGGTTTTCAGGCGGCGCTGGCTGTCTTCGTCCAGGCTGTCCATGCGCGCCGAGAGGAACGTCACCAGCGCATCGCGATAACGCGCACGGGCTTCGGCGGTCCCCAGGCTGTTCAGTTCGAGCTTGACCGCATCACGGATACCCAGCTCGCCCCACAGGCGCCAGGTCAGCACGATCAATTCGGCATCGATGTCCGGACCGTCGAGGTTGAAGACCTCGCAACCGATCTGGTGGAACTGGCGATAACGGCCTTTCTGCGGACGTTCGTGGCGGAACATCGGACCGATGTACCAGAGTTTCTGCACCTGGCCACCGCCGGTGATGCCATGCTCGAGCACAGCGCGCACGCACGCCGCGGTGCCTTCCGGACGCAGGGTCAGGGAGTCGCCGTTGCGGTCGTCGAAGGTATACATCTCTTTTTCGACGATGTCGGTCACTTCACCGATGGAGCGCTTGAACAGCTCGGTGAACTCGACGATCGGCATACGGATCTGCTTGTAACCGTAGTTATCCAGCAAACGTGCAACGGTGCCCTCGAAATAGCGCCACAGGGGCGTCTGCTCGGGCAGGATGTCGTTCATGCCACGAATGGCTTGCAGAGACTTGCTCACTATAAATCCTTAAATTCGTTCGGCTCTTCAGTCGGGCTCAGCCGCGCGCGATCAGCGCTGCGTCGGCTTCGACCTTTTCGGCCGCCTTCTCGCGGATCAGCTTTTCCAGTTGATCCACAAGATTGTCATTCGTCAGTTTCTGCGACGGCTTGCCGTCGATATAAATCAGGTTCGGCGTCCCGCCGGTCAGGCCGATATGCGCCTCTTTGGCTTCGCCCGGACCGTTGACCACACAACCGATGACCGCCACGTCCAGCGGCACCAGCAGATCCTCGAGACGCCCTTCCAGTTCGTTCATGGTCTTGACCACATCGAAGTTCTGCCGCGAACAGCTCGGGCAGGCGATGAAGTTGATGCCACGGGAACGCAGATGCAGGGACTTGAGAATGTCGTAGCCGACTTTCACTTCTTCGACCGGGTCGGCCGCCAACGAGATGCGAATAGTATCGCCAATCCCTTCGGCCAGCAGCATACCGAGGCCCACGGCGGATTTCACCGTGCCTGAACGCAAACCGCCGGCTTCGGTGATCCCCAGGTGCAGCGGCTGGATGATTTCCTTGGCCAGCAGGCGATAGGCCTCGACGGCCATGAACACGTCGGAAGCTTTCACACTGACCTTGAAGTCCTTGAAGTTCAGGCGCTCGAGGTGCTCGACGTGACGCAGGGCAGACTCCACCAATGCAGCCGGGGTGGGCTCGCCATATTTCTTCTGCAGGTCCTTTTCCAGGGAACCGGCGTTGACGCCGATACGGATCGGGATCCCGCGATCACGGGCCGCGTCCACCACCGCACGCACGCGATCTTCACGACCGATGTTGCCGGGGTTGATCCGCAGGCAATCGACACCCAGTTCGGCCACGCGCAGGGCGATCTTGTAGTCGAAGTGGATGTCGGCAACCAATGGCACCTTGACCTGCTGCTTGATACGGCCGAAGGCTTCGGCCGCGTCCATGTCCGGTACGGAAACCCGCACGATATCGACGCCGGCGGCTTCCAGACGGTTGATCTGGGCCACAGTGGCCGCCACATCGTTGGTGTCGCTGTTGGTCATGCTCTGCACGGCAATGGGGGCATCGCCACCCACGGGTACCGAGCCGACCCAGATCTTGCGGGATTCGCGACGTTTGATTGGAGATTCGCCGTGCATGACTTATTGACCTAACTTCAGGCGAGCAGTCTCGCCACTGGTGAACGGAGCCACATCGACCGCTTGTCCGTTGTAGCTGACCTGCGCGCCACGGGCATAACCCAGGCGCACGGCAAATGGCGGCTTGCCGGAAACATCGGCGGTCTCGCCCTTGCGCTTCAGGCCACTCAACAGCACTTTACCGCTGCCATCGGTGATCTGGGTCCAGCAATCAGCTGTGAACTGGATCTGTACCTGACCCGCACCAGCTACAGGCGCGGCGGCAGGTGCAGTTGGAGCTGCCGGGGCAGCCGGTGCGGCGACCACTGGCGCTACAGGGGCGGGCGCGGCCGGAGCACTCGGCGCGGGTGCTGCCGGTGCCACGACCACTGGAGCAGCAGCAACCGGAGCAGCAGGTGCGGCAGCCGGAGCGCTTGGCGCAGGGACCGCGGCATTTGCTGGGGCCTGGCCTGGAGCCGGGGTTTCAGGCAGGGCCAGGGCGGTTTCGCCTTCGGTCTGGCCTTCCACGACCGCCTGGTCTTCCGGTTCGTCGATCGGATGAATCTGCGTGGTGCCGTCGGCCCCTTCGACTTCGACATGTTCCTGATTGAGACTGATCAGCTCCTTGGTGCGCACCGAGGTCTGATCCTGCCACCAGATAAAGCCGCCGCCGATCACTGCGATCAGCAGCAACAGGCTGACGATGCGCAAAATGGTGTGGGAGACCCGTACCGGCTCTTCGATACGGCCCAGGCTGTGCACATTGCTGCCCTGGGAATCGGTGCCCGTGTATTGGTCGAAGGCCTGGACCAGAACGGCCTGGTCCATCCCCAGCAACTTGGCATAGGCACGGATATAACCGCGGGCAAAGGTATGCCCCGGCAGCTTGTCGAAAGCACCGGCTTCCAGGTTGCTCAACGAGCTGGCGGTCAGATTGAGCTTGAGGGCCACTTCAGCCAGCGACCAACCATTGCTTTCGCGGGCCTGACGCAGGGTCTCACCGGGGTTGACGCGAGTCGCTGCTAGAACTTCGGGATGCGCCGCTTTCATCATTGCTCCGACAGGTATTGCTGATATTCCGGCGAACCGGGATAGAGTCGTTTTAATTGCAGGCCGTAACTGGCGGCCTTGTCGCGATCTTCAAACACCGTTGCCAGCCGAACGCCGAGCAATAGACTACGTGCATTTTGCTCGCTCAGCAGGCTAAAACGATCGTAATAGTCGCGTGCGGGCACATAATGCCTGTCTTCGAAGGACAACTCAGCCATTTCCAGCAATGCGCGAGGCTGCTGGCGGTTCAGGCGCAGGGCTTTTTCCAGGTGTTGCCGGGCCAGATCACGATCACCCAGCATCACGGCGGTCATGCCAAGGTTCTCGAACACTCGGGATCGCTCGGGGTACAGGGTATCAGCAGCCGCCTGTTCAAAGCGCTGATAAGCATCTTTGTAACGTTTTTCTTCAAAGAGAAAGCTGCCGTAGTTGTTCAGGATACGGGCATCGGAGGGACGCGCAGCCAGAGCCTTGCGGTAATGCTGGTCAGCCAGCTCGGGTTCCATTTCGGCCTGGAACACCAGCGCCAGGGCGGCATTCGCGTCAGGGTCGGACTCGTCCAGCTCCAGGGCCTTTTTCAGCGGCACTTTCGCCCGCTCGGTCATGCCTTGCTGCAGATAGCCCAGGCCCAACTGAACATAGGCCTCACGCGCCTCGTCCCGCCCCTTGCTTGTCTTCATCGGGTTGAAATCCCCCGAAAGAACACAGCCAGCCGACAGGCTGACAAAAAGCAGAAGCAGCGCGACGCGCAAGGTCATGGAGATCCTCTCTCAGGTACGATTCGCAGCGCTTTGCGGCATATCGGCGTCGGCGCTCAACTCGCGCACGGCGATATAACGTTCGCTACGACGGGTGCGATCCAGCACCTGCCCGACCAGTTGTCCACAGGCCGCATCGATGTCTTCGCCGCGCGTGGTGCGCACGGTGACGTTGAAGCCTGCGTGATGCAGTTGATCCTGGAACCGGCGAATGGCGTTGTTGCTCGGCCGCTCGTAACCGGAATGCGGGAACGGGTTGAACGGGATCAGGTTGATCTTGCAAGGAATGTCCTTGAGCAACGCGATCATCTCGACAGCGTGTTCAACCTTATCATTGACGTCCTTGAGCAGCGTGTACTCAATCGTCAGCACACGTTTCTCGCCCAGCGACGACATGTAGCGCTGGCAGGATTCGAGCAGCATCTTCAGCGGGTACTTCTTGTTGATCGGTACCAGCTGGTTGCGCAGCGCATCGTTCGGTGCGTGCAGGGACAACGCCAGGGAGACGTCGATGTGCTTGGCCAGCTCATCGATCATCGGTACCACGCCGGAGGTCGACAGGGTCACGCGGCGCTTGGAGATGCCGTAGCCCAGGTCGTCCATCATCAGGTGCATGGCCGAGATGACGTTGTCGAAGTTCAGCAGCGGCTCACCCATGCCCATCATCACCACGTTGGTGATGGCACGGTCGACGGTCGCCGGGACGCTGCCAAAGGATTTGTTGGCAATCCACACCTGGCCGATAACTTCTGCGGCGGTGAGGTTGCTATTGAAGCCTTGCTTGCCGGTGGAGCAGAAACTGCAGTCCAGGGCACAGCCTGCCTGGGACGAAACGCACAAGGTGCCGCGTTTGCCCTGGGGAATGTAAACGGTCTCGACGCAGCTGCCGGACGCCACGCGCACCACCCACTTGCGGGTGCCGTCGCTGGAGATGTCCTCGCTGACCACTTCCGGACCACGAATTTCGGCAACGGCCTTGAGCTTTTCGCGCAAGGCCTTGCCGACGTTCGTCATGGCGTCGAAATCATCGACGCCAAAGTGGTGAATCCATTTCATTACCTGACCGGCACGGAAACGCTTCTCCCCGATTGAGTCGAAGAATTTTTCCATTTCCGGTTGAGTCAGACCCAACAGGTTAGTTTTGCCAGTCGATGTAGTCATGGTTTCACCTTCACTCACGGGCCTTTGGCTTAGCGAGTGGTCACTTCGGTGGAAGCGAAGAAATAAGCGATTTCGCGTGCAGCAGCGGCTTCGGAGTCCGAACCGTGAACGGCATTGGCGTCGATGGATTCAGCGAAGTCAGCGCGGATAGTGCCGGCAGCAGCTTCTTTAGGGTTGGTAGCGCCCATCAGCTCACGGTTCAGAGCGATAGCGTTTTCGCCTTCCAGAACCTGAACGACAACCGGACCGGAAGTCATGAAAGCAACCAGCTCGCCGAAGAAACCACGAGCGCTGTGCTCAGCGTAGAAGCCTTCAGCTTCGGCTTTCGACAGTTGCTTCATTTTCGAAGCTACAACGCGCAGGCCAGCTTTTTCGAAACGGGTAACGATCTCGCCGATGACGTTTTTTGCAACAGCGTCAGGCTTGATGATGGAGAAAGTACGTTGAACAGCCATGGTGTAACTCCAGAAACGGTGATTAAAGCGAAAAATTAAACCCGCGAATTATACGCGGGTTTATAGGGATTGCCTAACTGCGTACGGGACAGACTCAGTCTGCTTCTTCGATCCAGGCGGCCTGAATTGCTTCAAGAACCTTCTCGCCACCGCGAGCCGGATCGTCGCTGAATTCCGGCAGTGCCAGAACCCATTGGTGCAGATCGACAAAGTTTACGTACCGCGGATCCACATCCGGCTTGGACTCAGCCAGCTGGATCGCGATTTCCAGCACATCAACCCATTTCAGACTCATGATGATTCCTTGAATCAGTGCGGCGCTTCGGCCGCATGGTTGAGCGAGTATTTCGGAATTTCGACGGTCAGGTCTTCCTCGCCGACGATCGCCTGACAGGATAGACGCGATTGCGCCTCCAGGCCCCAGGCCTTGTCCAGCAGGTCCTCTTCCAGCTCGTCGGCCTCATTCAGCGAGTCGAAACCCTCGCGAATGATGCAGTGGCAGGTGGTGCAGGCGCAGACGCCGCCGCAGGCGCTCTCGATCTCGATGTGATTGTCATGGGCCACTTCGAGAATCGAGGTACCCGGTGCAGCCTCAACAACCAGGCCATCCGGGCAAAACACGGCGTGTGGCAGAAAAATGATCTGCGGCATCAGTTATTCCTCGATTTCATTCAGATTGCGCCCCGCCAGAGCGGCTTTCACCGTCGAGTCCAGGCGGCGGGCAGCAAAAGCATCGGTCACTTGCGACAGACGCTTGGTCTGCTGCTCGATGGCGTAACCATCGGTGCCACGCATCAATTCACTCAATTCCTGCATTTGCAGCTCGATGACCATGCGCTCTTCGGCATCCAGCAGACGCTCGCCGTCTGCTTCCAGAGCGCCCTGCACCGCTTCGATCAGACGCTGGGCATCGACCTGCTGCTCGCGCAGCACGCGGGCGACCTTGTCGTCGCTGGCGTACTGGAAGGAGTCCTTGAGCATCCTGGCGATTTCGCCGTCGGTCAGGCCGTAGGATGGCTTGACCTGGATGCTGGCTTCGACGCCCGAGCCCAGCTCGCGAGCGGACACGCTCAGCAAACCGTCGGCATCGACCTGGAAGGTCACGCGGATCTTCGCCGCACCGGCGACCATGGCCGGAATGCCGCGCAGCTCGAAACGCGCCAGGGAACGGCAGTCGCTGATCAGCTCGCGCTCGCCCTGCAATACATGAATCATCATGGCCGACTGGCCATCTTTGTAAGTGGTGAAGTCCTGGGCACGGGCAACGGGGATAGTGGTGTTACGCGGAATCACCTTCTCCATCAGCCCGCCCATGGTTTCCAGCCCCAGGGACAGTGGAATCACATCAAGCAGCAGCAGTTCGCCGCCATCGCGCTTGTTGCCGGCCAGGGTATCGGCCTGGATCGCAGCACCAATGGCCACCACCTGGTCCGGGTCGATCTCGGTCAGCGGCTGGCGACCAAACATTTCGGCGACGGCTTCGCGAACCCGCGGAACACGAGTCGAACCGCCGACCATGACCACCGCCTGGACATCTTCCAGCTCGACATTGGAATCACGCACGGCGCGACGGCAAGCCTTGAGGCTGCGCGCCACCATCGGCTCGATCAGGGCATCGAAGGCTTCACGGGTCAGCGGCGCCGACCAGGCGCCATAGGTCACGTCGACCGACGGGGCATTGGTGAGCGCTTCCTTGGCGGCGCAGGCGATTTGCAGCAGATTGCGCTGCTTACCCGGATCGAGATCGGCGGACAGGCCGGCGCTCTCGATGATCCAGCCAGCGATCGCATGATCGAAATCGTCGCCGCCCAAGGCGCTGTCGCCACCGGTGGCCAGCACTTCGAAGACGCCGCCGGTCAGTCGCAGAATGGAAATATCGAAGGTCCCGCCACCCAGGTCATAAATGGCCACCACGCCTTCGGCATGCTGGTCCAGACCATAGGCCACGGCCGCCGCGGTCGGCTCGTTGAGCAGACGCAACACGTTGAGACCAGCCAGCTTGGCCGCATCCTTGGTCGCTTGACGCTGCGCATCGTCAAAATAGGCCGGAACGGTGATCACCGCCCCCACCAGCTCACCGCCCAGGGTCGACTCGGCGCGCTGGCGCAAGACCTTGAGGATGTCGGCGGAGACTTCCACCGGGCTTTTCGGGCCCTGGATGGTGTCGATGAACGGCATGTGCGACTCGCCGTCGACGAAGCGGTACGGCAGCTGTTCGCCCAATTGCTTGACGTCGGACAGACCACGCCCCATCAAGCGCTTGACCGACAGCACAGTGTTCAAGGGGTCGGCAGACGCCGCCAGCCTGGCGGACTCGCCCACCTCGACATGGTCGGCGTGATAACGCACGGCAGACGGTAGGATGACCTGCCCGTTGGCGTCGGCCAGCGGCTCGGAAAGACCACTGCGCAAGGCAGCGACCAGCGAATTGGTAGTACCCAAGTCGATCCCCACAGCCAGGCGACGCTGGTGCGGTTGAGGACTTTGGCCGGGTTCGGCGATCTGCAGTAGGGCCATGTTTATCTGGACTTATCTGAATATCAGGCGTGCGACCGGAGCGGCACTGGGTTAATCGTCGAGGCGCTCTTCTAACTGGCGCACTTCGTAGGTGAGCTTGTCGAGGAACTGCATGCGCCGCATCAGGCGCTCGGCCTGTTCGCGTTGCGCAGCATCATCCCAACAGGCTGCGAAGCTTTCGTTCAATTCATCCTGGGCCACTTTCAGGCGGCGCTTGAAGGCTGCAATACCGGCCAGGTCGGCCTCGTCCTGCAGATCCTCGAGCTCTTCGCGCCACTGCATCTGCTGCAGAAGGAACTCCGGATCGTGCACCGTGACCTCCAGCGGCAGCTCATGGCCGCCCATGGCGAGCAGGTATCGCGCGCGCTTGGGAGGGCTCTTGAGGGTCTGGTAGGCCTCGTTGAGGCTGGCGGATTGCTCCAGCGCCAGCCGCTGCTCACGCTCGGAAGCGTCAGCGAAGCGGTCCGGATGAACGGCACGCGCCAACTCACGGTAACGCGTGGCCAGCTGATCGAGATCCAGACGGAAGCTCGGTTGCAGCTCAAATAAAGCGAAATGACAAGGAGTACCCACGAGCAGCCTCAGATGTTGAAGCTTTCGCCGCAGCCACATTCACCGCGCACGTTGGGGTTGTTGAACTTGAAGCCTTCGTTCAACCCTTCCTTGACGAAGTCCAGTTCGGTGCCATCCAGGTAGGTCAGGCTTTTCGGATCAATGATCACTTTCTCGCCATGACTCTCGAACACCTGATCGTCTTCACCGATCTCGTCGACGAACTCCAGGACATAGGCAAGGCCGGAACAGCCCGTGGTGCGAACACCCAGACGAATCCCATCACCTTTGCCGCGCCCGTTGAGGGAGCGTCGCACGTGTTGAGCAGCCGCTTCTGTCATGCTGATAGCCATCGTGACTCCTTACTTTTCGCTCAATCTGTGAAAGCTGATCCGCTGAATCAGATCAGGCCTTTCTTCTGCTTGTAATCGCGAACGGCGGCCTTGATGGCGTCTTCGGCGAGTACCGAGCAGTGGATTTTCACTGGCGGCAGGGCCAGCTCTTCAGCCAGCTGAGTGTTCTTGATGGTCTCTGCTTCATCCAGAGTCTTGCCCTTCATCCACTCGGTAGCCAGGGAGCTGGAGGCGATAGCCGAACCGCAACCGTAGGTCTTGAACTTGGCGTCTTCGATGATGCCCTGCTCGTTGACCTTGATCTGCAGGCGCATCACGTCGCCGCACGCCGGAGCGCCGACCATGCCGGTGCCGACATCAGGATCTTCCGCGTTCATCTTGCCGACGTTGCGCGGGTTCTCGTAGTGGTCGATGACCTTTTCGCTGTAAGCCATGATTCTTAATCCTCACTCATCAGGGCCGCTCTTGAGCCCCTGTAGTTACGCCTGCGTCAGTCGCCGCGTCGCTACAGGAGCTGTACCTGGCGGCTTCTATATTTAGTGTGCCGCCCACTCGATCTTCGAGATATCGACGCCGTCTTTGTACATGTCCCACAGCGGCGACAGAGCGCGCAGCTTGGTCACGGCCTCGCAGACTTTCTGCGCGGCATAATCGATTTCTTCTTCGGTGGTGAAGCGGCCGAAGGTGAAGCGGATCGAGCTGTGTGCCAGTTCGTCGTTGCGGCCCAGGGCACGCAGTACGTACGAAGGCTCCAGCGAAGCCGAGGTGCAGGCCGAACCGGAGGAAACCGCCAGGTCCTTGAGCGCCATGATCAGCGACTCGCCTTCGACGTAGTTGAAGCTCAGGTTCAGGTTGTGCGGTACACGAGCGGTCATGCTGCCGTTGATGTACAGCTCTTCCAGGTGCTCGACCTGCTTGTAGAAGCGATCGCTCAACGCCTTGATGCGCAGGTTTTCGGCAGCCATGTCTTCCTTGGCTACACGGAAGGCTTCGCCCATGCCAACGATCTGGTGGGTAGCCAGGGTGCCGGAACGCATGCCGCGCTCGTGACCGCCGCCGTGCATGGTCGCCTCGAGGCGAACCCGCGGCTTGCGGCTGACGTACAGCGCGCCGATACCCTTAGGACCGTAGGTCTTGTGGGCGGAGAAGGACATCAGGTCGACTTTCAGCGCCTGCAGGTCGATGTCGACCTTGCCGGTGGACTGAGCCGCGTCGACGTGGAACAGAATGCCTTTGGAACGAGTCAGCTCGCCGATGGCGGCGATGTCGTTGATGGTGCCGATTTCGTTGTTCACGTGCATGATCGACACCAGGATGGTGTCGTCGCGCAGGGCGGCTTCGACCATGGCCGGAGTGATCAGGCCGTCTTCGCCTGGCTCGATGTAGGTGACTTCGAAGCCTTCACGCTCGAGTTGGCGCATGGTGTCCAGGACAGCCTTGTGCTCGATCTTCGAGGTGATCAGGTGCTTGCCTTTGGTGTGGTAGAAATGCGCGACACCCTTGATTGCCAGGTTGTCGGACTCGGTGGCACCGGAGGTCCAGACGATTTCACGTGGGTCGGCGTTGACCAGGTCAGCCACTTGGCGACGGGCATTTTCCACCGACTCTTCGGCCTTCCAGCCGAACACGTGGGAGCGGGACGCCGGGTTACCGAAGTTTCCGTCGACCAGCAGGCATTCACTCATCTTTTGCGCGACACGCGGATCAACCGGGGTGGTCGCTGAGTAATCAAGGTAAATCGGCAATTTCATGGACTCTCTCCTAAATCAGGCTGGCTGGCGTGCCGCTAGCTCTTTGGCTGTCATTCGACGGCGGACGCTTCAATCTTGTCCAGGTGCTGCGCCTTGCCATTACAGCGGCGCTGATCCTGACGCTGGGCTACTTCTTGCACCTCACGGCGAGTCACAAGGTCAGCCAAGCTGATACCGCTCAGAAATTCGTGAATCTGCAGGCTCAGATCGCACCACAGGTGGTGAGTCAGACAGGTGTCGCCGGAATGGCAATCGCCCTGGCCCTGGCATTTGGTTGCATCGACCGATTCGTTCACCGCATCGATCACCTGGGCCACCTGAATGCCTTGCATGTCACGCGACAGCTGGTAGCCACCGCCTGGACCACGCACGCTGGACACCAGATTGCTACGGCGCAACTTGGCGAAGAGCTGTTCGAGATAGGACAGGGAGATGCCTTGGCGCTCAGAGATATCGGCCAGGGACACCGGCCCATGTTGCGCGTGCAACGCCAGGTCAAGCATGGCTGTTACCGCGTATCGGCCTTTTGTAGTCAGTCGCATGGACAAGTACCACGGAGTGTTTCGGGATGGGAGCGAGTATGCAATTCCTGAGTAATTAAGTCAACTATAAGACCTACTACTTTAGTCAGGTTTACCCGCAAAAGAGCGCGCGAATCATAGCAAAGTCTACAGGGTAATGGCACGCCCTGGATTTGACGGGTGACTAATGGGTCGCCAGCGCCTTTTCGGACTCGGGGCGAGCAAGCCCACCTCAGAAAAACCATAACGCTCTTCTGCAGCAGCAAGCTTGCTCGCGATCAACCTCAAGGCGCCTGGACGGCTCAGCCGACCTGACTGTCGCCCTTGTCCTTGACGCCTGCGAAGTCCTCATCGCGCAGCGCCGGCAGATCCTTGGCGCAGTAGTTGCTGCCCAGATCCTTCAAGGCCCCGCACATACCCTCCAGGCGCCCATCGACAGCCTGCAGGTGATCGAGCAACTGGCCAATGGCTCGCGCCACCGGGTCCGGCATGTCCTCGCTGACCCCATAGGCGTCAAAACCGAGCTTCTCGGCCATGGCCTTGCGCTTGGCTTCCTGCTCGTCATCGGACTTCACGATGATGCGCCCGGGAATACCCACCACCGTGGCGCCCGCCGGCACCGCCTTGGTCACCACCGCATTGGAACCGACCTTGGCCCCCGCCCCCACGGTGAACGGGCCCAGCACCTTGGCGCCCGCCCCCACCACTACACCATCTTCCAGGGTCGGGTGACGCTTGCCCTTGTTCCAGCTGGTGCCGCCCAGGGTCACGCCCTGATAGAGGGTGACGTCATCACCGATCTCGGCGGTTTCGCCAATGACGATGCCCATGCCGTGGTCGATAAAGAAGCGGCGACCAACCTTGGCCCCCGGATGAATCTCGATCCCGGTCAGCCAGCGCCCGAAGTTCGACACCAGGCGCGCCAGCCACTTCCAGCCCATGCCCCACAACGCGCCGGACAGGCGATGAATCCAGATGGCGTGCATGCCCGGGTAGCAGGTCAGGACCTCGAACGCATTACGCGCCGCCGGGTCACGATGGAAAACACTCTGGATATCTTCACGCAAACGCTCAAACATCATCATTCTTCCGCTTAAGGAGCTCGCCACGGGCCGCTTTCTGGGTTTCCGTGAGGATGCCACGCAAAATATTCATTTCCGCCCGGCTTACCGAGCTGCGTCCGTACAACCGGCGCAGGCGCGCCATCAAGTGCCGTGGTTTTTCCGGATCGAGAAAGTCGATGGCCACCAGCGTCTGCTCCAGATGCTCGTAGAACCGCTCCAGCTCGTCCATGGTCGCCAGCTCATCGCTGCGCGGCGACGCCACTTCATCCTTCTCGACCTTGCTCGGCTGACCTTCGGCCGCCAGCCAGGACATGCGCACTTCATAAGCCAGCACCTGCACCGCCGTCGCCAGGTTCAGCGAGCTGAACTCCGGGTCCGAAGGGATATGCACGTGAAAATGACATCGCTGCAGTTCGTCATTGGTCAGGCCGGAATCTTCACGACCAAAGACCAAGGCAATTTCGGCACCCTGCCCTGCCTCTTGCACCACCTTGACCCCGGACTCACGAGGATCGAGCAATGGCCAGGGGATACGCCGGTCACGAGCACTGGTGCCAAACACCAGGGTGCAGCCGGCCAGGGCATCTTCCAGGGTGGCGACGACCTGAGCGTTTTCAAGAATGTCGGTAGCGCCGGATGCACGCGCATCGGCCTCATGGGACGGGAAAATCCGCGGCTCGACCAATACCAGCCGCGACAGCCCCATGTTCTTCATGGCACGCGCAGCCCCACCGATGTTCCCGGGATGACTGGTATTGACCAGGACGACACGAATGTTCTGCAGCAAGGGAGGCGCTCTCGGACACGGGAAAGGGGAGCAAATCTTACAGAACCGCCAGCGCTCCCGCCTCAAAAATAACTGCTTCTGGCTGGCACCTTATAGAAGCCGGCCAACTCCAGACGGACTGCCGCTCGTCAAAATGTCCGCGTATTTATGGGCCCGAGCGACAGTCCGAGGCAAGCGGAGCGAATGTCGATCTTCATCTGCAAAAGTTTTCTGCTAGAATGCTCGGCTTTCTTTAACAACCTTAGGTGACCTATCCATGCAGCCAATGCTGAATATCGCGCTGCGCGCCGCCCGCAGCGCCAGTGAACTGATTTTCCGCTCCATCGAGCGCCTGGATACCATCAAGGTCGACGAAAAAGACGCCAAAGACTACGTATCCGAAGTTGATCGCGCTGCCGAGCAGAAGATCATCGACGCATTGCGCAAGGCCTACCCGACTCACGGCATTCTCGGTGAAGAAACCGGTCTGCATGCTGGCAGCGGCGAAGGCGAAGACTACCTGTGGATCATCGACCCACTGGACGGCACCACCAACTTCCTGCGCGGCATTCCTCATTTCGCTGTCAGCATCGCCTGCAAATACCGTGGTCGCCTGGAACACGCCGTGGTTCTGGACCCGGTGCGCCAGGAAGAATTCACCGCCAGCCGTGGTCGCGGCGCACAACTGAACGGTCGTCGCCTGCGCGTCAGCGGCCGCACCAGCCTGGACGGCGCCCTGCTGGGCACCGGCTTCCCGTTCCGTGACGACCAGATGGACAACCTCGACAACTACCTGGGCATGTTCCGCGCCCTGGTTGGCCAGACCGCCGGCATCCGCCGCGCTGGTGCTGCCAGCCTGGACCTGGCCTACGTGGCTGCCGGTCGCTTCGACGCCTTCTGGGAGTCGGGCCTGTCCGAGTGGGACATGGCTGCAGGCGCCCTGCTGATCCAAGAAGCCGGCGGCCTGGTGAGCGACTTCACCGGTGGTCACGACTTCCTGGAAAAAGGCCACGTGGTTGCCGGCAACACCAAATGCTTCAAGGCGGTCCTCACCGCCATCCAGCCGCATCTGCCGGCTTCGCTGAAGCGCTAAGCGCCAGCGACAAGAAAGCACCCTGCGGGGTGCTTTTTTTATGCCTGGGATTTGTCGGAAACCACTCTCTCTGTAGGAGCGAGGCTTGGCCGCGATCTAGGCGCTGCGCTGTATCAGCCTCATTCGCGGCTGAAGCTATCGCGGACAAGCCTCGCTCCTACAGAAGCAAGCCCAAGCCACAGGCAATAAAAAAGCACCCCGCAGGGTGCTTTTTTTGATTGACGCCGAAAGGCTTATTGCGCCGGCTGGTTCTGGCCCAGGATCAGCTGACCTTCCTTGTTGACCGGAATCTGGCTGCCTGGATCACGATCCATACGCACCTGACCTTGCTTGCCGTTCAGCTCGTACTTCACGTCATAACCCACGACCTTTTCACTGATGTCGTTGACCGTGTTGCAGCGAGTCTGAGTGGTGGTGTAGGTATCACGCTCCTGCATGCCTTCCTGCACCTTGTTACCGGCGTAACCACCGCCGACCGCACCGGCGACCGTGGCGATCTTCTTGCCTGTACCGCCGCCGATCTGGTTACCCAGAAGGCCGCCGGCCAGTGCACCGACCACCGTACCGGCGATCTGATGTTGATCCTTCACCGGAGCCTGACGGGTCACGGTGACGTCCTTGCACACTTCACGCGGTGTTTTGATCTGTTGTTTGACCGGCTGAACTGCCAGCACCTGCGCATACTCAGGGCCACTATTGACCAGCTTGTAGGTGGCAACAGCCCCCCCAGCAGTCACAGCGACGGCACCTAATACCGCACCAACCAGCATCGACTTGTTCACGTGAACCTCCTGACCATCACAAGCGGGACAAGCCCGCGCTTCTCCCAGCCTTGGAGCATAAAAAAAGGCGCGAGTTCAATACTCGCGCCTTTTCGACTGCCTGCCGGGAAGCGGAAACCGTTATGGACGGTCGTCGACTTCCTTATCGGTATTGGCCGGAGGAATCAGGTCCTCGCTGCTCAGGTTCAGCCAGATCAGCACCACGTTGGCGATGTAGATCGACGAGTAGGTACCCGCCAGAACACCCACGAACAATGCGATGGAGAAGCCCCACAGGTTGTCGCCACCGAAGAACAGCAGCGCCGCGATCGCCAGCAGGGTGGAGATCGAGGTCGCCATGGTGCGCAGCAGGGTCTGGGTGGTCGAGATGTTGATGTTCTCGATCAGGCTGGCCTTGCGCAGCACGCGGAAGTTCTCACGCACCCGGTCGAATACCACGATGGTGTCGTTGAGCGAGTAACCGATGATCGCCAGCACCGCCGCCAACACCGTCAGGTCGAAGGTGATCTGGAAGAACGACAGGATACCCACGGTCACCACCACGTCGTGGATCAGCGAGACGATGGCGCCGACCGCGAACTTCCACTGAAAGCGGAAGGCCAGGTAGATCAGGATGCCGCCCAGCGCCATCAGCATGCCGAGGCCGCCCTGGTCGCGCAGCTCTTCACCCACCTGCGGGCCGACGAACTCGACACGCTTGACCTGCGCCGGGTTGTCGCCGCCAGTCTTCTGCAGCGCTTCCGCCACCTGATGGCCCAGTTGCGGGTCTTCACCCGGCATCCGCACCAGCAGGTCGGTGGTGGCACCGAAGCTTTGCACGACCGCTTCGTGATAACCGGATTCGCTCAGCTGAGCACGAACCTTCATCACATCCGCCGGACGCTCGTAGGTCAGCTCGATGAGCGTACCGCCGGTAAAGTCCAGGCCGTAGTTCAACCCCTTGTGGAACCAGCTGAACAGCGCCAGAACGGTCAGGAGCAAGGTGACGCCGAACGCAACGTTGCGGACGCCCATGAAGTTGATAGTACGTAACATGGCAGCCCCTTAAATCCACAACTTCTTGAAGTCACGACCGCCGAAGATCAGGTTGACCATCGCGCGGGTCAGCCAGATGGCCGTGAACATCGAGGTAAAGATCCCGAGGGACATAGTCACCGCAAAGCCTTTGACCGGGCCGGTGCCCATGGCAAAGAGAATCCCGCCGACCAGCAATGTGGTCAGGTTGGAGTCGAGAATCGCGGTGAATGCCCGGCCGAAGCCTTCGTTGATTGCCCGCTGCACGGTCATGCCGGCGGCGATCTCTTCACGTATGCGCGAGAAGATCAGTACGTTGGCGTCCACCGCCATACCCATGGTCAGCACGATACCGGCGATACCCGGCAGGGTCAGCGTAGCCCCCAGCAAGGACATCAGGGCCAGCAGCAGCACCATGTTCAGCGCCAGCGCCACGGTGGCGATGATGCCGAAGAAACGGTAGATGGCGATGATGAACAGCGACACGAACAGCATGCCCCACAGCGACGCATCGATACCCTTGGTGATGTTGTCGGCACCCAGGCTCGGGCCGATGGTGCGCTCTTCGGCGAAGTACATCGGTGCGGCCAGACCACCGGCACGCAGCAGCAGCGCCAGCTCGGAGGACTCGCCCTGGCCGTTCAGGCCGGTGATGCGGAACTGGCTACCCAGCGGCGACTGGATGGTCGCCAGGCTGATGATCTTCTTCTCTTCCTTGAAGCTCTGCACCGCGACGTCTTTCTCGACACCGTCGACCACTTGCTTGGTGTAAGTGGTGGTCGGCTTCTGCTCGATGAAGATCACCGCCATGCTGCGACCGACGTTGCTGCGGGTCGAACGGCTCATCAACTCGCCGCCGTGGCCATCGAGCTTGATGTTCACCTGTGGACGACCGTGTTCGTCGAAGCCCGCCTGGGCGTCGGTCACCTGGTCACCGGTGATGATCAGGCCACGCTCGATCAGCGCAGGAGGACGATTGCCTTCACGGAACTCGAAAGACTCGGAAGTGGCTTTCGAAGCGCCCGGCTCCGCGGCCAGACGGAACTCAAGGTTGGCCGTCTTGCCCAGGATACGCTTGGCTTCAGCGGTGTCCTGCACGCCCGGCAGCTCAACCACGATGCGGTTGGCGCCCTGGCGCTGAACCAGAGGCTCGGCGACACCCAGCTCGTTGACGCGGTTACGTACCGTGGTCAAGTTCTGCTTGATGGAGTATTCACGGATTTCCGCCAGCTTGGCCGGGGTCATCGCCAGACGCAGCACCGCCTGACCATTGAGGTCGGCCGGAACAATGTCGAAATCGTTGAAGTTCTTGCGGATCAGCGCACGCGCCTGTTCACGGGTCGCTTCATCGCTGAAGCCCAGCTGAATGGCACCGTTGAGCTGCGGCAGGCTGCGATAGCGCAGGCGCTCTTTACGCAGCAGGCTCTTCACATCGCCTTCGTAGACTTTCAGGCGTGCGTCGAGGGCTTTTTCCATGTCCACTTCCAGCAGGAAGTGCACACCGCCGGACAAGTCCAGGCCCAGCTTCATCGGGTGCGCACCGAGGTTGCGCAGCCATTGCGGGGTGGTTTGTGCCAGGTTCAATGCAACGACATAGTCGTCACCCAGGGCCTTGCGCACGACGTCCTTGGCTGGAAGCTGGTCTTCCTGCTTGGTCAGACGCAACAGGCCGCCCTTGCCCTTGGCCGCGATGGTCGCTGCCTTGACGTTGATCCCGGCGTCGGTGAGCGCTTTGCTCGCACGATCCAGATCCGCCTGAGTGACCTGCAACGCAGTGCTCGCGCCGCTGACCTGAATGGCCGGATCATCAGGGTATAGATTGGGAGCGGAATAAATAAAACCGATCGCCAGCACCGCCAGGATCAGTACGTATTTCCACAGAGGGTATTTGTTCAGCATCACGCCGCCCGTTTATGAAGCGGGGCGCCTTGCGCGCCCCGTCGATTGGTAAAAGATGAAACTTAGATCGCTTTCAGCGTGCCTTTTGGCAGCGTGGCAGCGATAGCGCCTTTCTGGAACTTCATCTCGATAGTGTCGGAAACTTCCAGCACTACGAAGTCATCGGTCACTTTGGTGATCTTGCCGGCGATACCGCCAGTAGTCACAACTTCGTCACCTTTTTGCAGGCTGCCCAGCAGGTTCTTTTGCTCTTTGGCGCGCTTGGCCTGTGGACGCCAGATCATCAGGTAGAAGATGACCAGGAAACCGACCAGGAAAATCCACTCAAAGCCAGTGCCAGCGGGGCCAGCAGCAGGTGCAGCAGCGTCAGCCATTGCAGTCGAGATAAAAAAGCTCATGTAACACTCCGGATAATTACAAAAGTGGGTCTAAACGTCTTTAGAACTTATTCTAAAGGCGGCACGGGCAACCCGCGTTTGGCATAGAAGGAATCGACAAAGGCGGCCAATGTACCCTGTTGAATAGCCTCGCGCAAACCAGCCATAAGACGTTGGTAATGACGCAAATTATGGATGGTATTGAGCATGCTCCCCAGCATTTCGCCGCACTTGTCCAGATGATGCAGATAAGCACGGGAGAAGTTCTGGCAGGTATAGCAATCGCAGGTCGGATCCAGCGGCGAATCATCATGGCGATGGAACGCGTTGCGGATCTTCAGCACGCCAGTGTCAATGAACAAGTGCCCATTGCGGGCATTACGGGTTGGCATCACGCAATCGAACATGTCCACACCGCGGCGCACACCCTCAACCAGATCTTCCGGCTTGCCAACACCCATAAGGTAACGAGGTTTGTCTGCTGGCATCTGGCCCGGCAGGTAGTCCAGGACCTTGATCATCTCATGCTTGGGCTCGCCCACCGACAGGCCGCCAATGGCCAGGCCGTCGAAGCCGATCTTGTCCAGGCCCTCCAGGGAACGCATGCGCAGGTCCTGGTGCATGCCGCCCTGGACGATACCGAACAGCGCCGCCGTGTTGTCGCCATGGGCGTTCTTCGAGCGCTGGGCCCAGCGCAGCGACAGCTCCATGGACACCCGCGCGACGTCTTCGTCGGCCGGGTACGGGGTGCATTCGTCGAAGATCATCACGATGTCCGAGCCCAGGTCGCGCTGGACCTGCATCGACTCTTCCGGCCCCATGAAAACCTTGGCGCCATCGACCGGCGAGGCGAAGGTCACGCCCTCCTCCTTGATCTTGCGCATGGCGCCCAGGCTGAACACCTGGAAACCACCGGAGTCGGTAAGGATCGGGCCTTTCCACTGCATGAAGTCATGCAGGTCGCCGTGTTTCTTGATCACTTCGGTGCCCGGGCGCAGCCACAGGTGGAAGGTGTTGCCCAGGATGATCTCGGCGCCGGTGGCGACGATGTCCCGAGGCAGCATGCCCTTGACCGTGCCGTAGGTGCCCACGGGCATGAAGGCCGGGGTTTCCACGGTGCCACGGGGGAAGGTCAGACGACCGCGACGAGCCTTGCCGTCGGTGGCGAGCAGCTCGAAAGACATACGACAGGTGCGACTCATGCTGTTTCCTCAGGACCGCGTGGCGCGGGATTGCGGGTGATGAACATCGCATCACCGTAGCTGAAAAAGCGGTATCCATGCTCGACGGCGGCCTTGTAGGCGGCCATGGCTTCGGGATAACCGGCGAACGCCGAAACCAGCATCAACAGTGTGGATTCGGGCAAATGGAAGTTGGTGACCAGGGCATCGACCACATGGAACGGCCGGCCCGGGTAGATAAAGATGTCGGTGTCGCCGCTGAACGGCTTGAGCACGCCATCGCGCGCCGCGCTTTCCAGGGAACGCACGCTGGTGGTCCCCACCGCCACCACCCGACCGCCGCGCGCCCGGCAGGCGGCCACCGCGTCCACCACGTCCTGGCTGACTTCCAGCCATTCGTTGTGCATGTGGTGATCTTCGATGCGCTCGACCCGTACTGGCTGGAAGGTGCCGGCGCCGACATGCAGGGTCACGAACGCGGTCTCGACGCCCTTGGCGGCAATCGCCTCCAGCAGCGGCTGGTCGAAGTGCAGCCCCGCGGTCGGCGCAGCCACGGCGCCCAGGCGCTCGGAATACACAGTCTGATAACGCTCGCGGTCCGAGTCTTCGTCCGGGCGGTCTATATAAGGAGGCAACGGCATATGGCCGACGCGCTCCAGCAACGGCAGCACTTCCTCGGCGAACCCCAGCTCGAACAAGGTGTCATGACGGGCCAGCATCTCGGCCTCGCCGCCGCCTTCGATCAGGATCTTCGAACCCGGTTTCGGCGACTTGCTGGAGCGCACATGGGCCAGCACACGGTGGCTGTCGAGCACTCGCTCCACCAGGATTTCCAGCTTGCCGCCGGAGGCCTTCTGGCCAAACAGGCGCGCCGGAATCACCCGGGTATTGTTGAACACCATCAAGTCGCCCGGGCGCAAATGCTCAAGCAAATCAGTGAATTGACGGTGGGCCAGGGCGCCGGTGCCCCCATCCAGGGTCAACAGGCGACTCGCGCGACGCTCGGCCAGGGGATGGCGGGCGATCAGCGAATCAGGGAGCTCGAAGGTAAAGTCAGCAACACGCATGATGGGGTTCGTCTAGCAGGGCCGGAAAGTTTAGCGGAAATAGCCAAAATTGACCATGAAACCTGATTGACCAACGGTAGGCACGTCTCTATACTTCGCCGCCATTGAGCCCTGATGGCGGAATTGGTAGACGCGGCGGATTCAAAATCCGTTTTCGAGAGAAGTGGGAGTTCGAGTCTCCCTCGGGGCACCAAACTTAAAAAAGACCTTGAAATTCAAGGTCTTTTTTTTCGCCTGCAGAAAAGTGCCGCAGCCCCTGCGCGCCAGGATTCTGTAGGAGCGAAGCTTGCTCGCGATGAACGATGACGCGGCTTGACTGACGCTGCGCAGCGCCTGTTTCGCGGGCAACCCTCGCTCCTGCGGACAAACACAGACCGGCTCAAAGCTTCCTTGATACGCATCAAGAAGCCCGGTTTTGTGCGCCATAGACTGTCTGAAAGACATTGGAGCGATCAGACAGGCCCGATATGAGCGAAGAATCCACCGCGCGTCCCCTTCCCGAAAAAACCACGCCAGCCGCCAAACCGACGGTCACGGCCAGCAGCAAAAGCGCCCCACGCAAACCCGCCACCCCACGCCCGCGTCGACCACGGGCGACCACTAAACCTGCCGCTGCCAAGACCGCTGAAGCCGAAATCAGCGCCATCAGCCAGCAGCCGGTCGCCCTGCAGGTGGCCAGCGCGCCCCATGGCAGCAATGAAGACAGCTCCACCGCCAAGCTGCCGGCCAGTTACCCGTACCGCAGCCGCATGCGTCGCGCCGAGTATGAAAAGGCCAAGCAGGAGCTGCAGATAGAACTGCTCAAGGTGCAAAGCTGGGTCAAGGAAACCGGGCAGCGCGTCGTGGTGCTGTTCGAGGGGCGCGATGCCGCGGGCAAGGGCGGCACCATCAAGCGCTTCATGGAGCACCTGAACCCGCGGGGCGCGCGGATCGTTGCCCTGGAAAAACCCAGCGAGCAGGAACAGGGCCAGTGGTATTTCCAGCGTTACATCCAGCATCTGCCCACCGCCGGGGAAATGGTGTTCTTCGACCGCTCCTGGTACAACCGCGCCGGCGTCGAACGGGTCATGGACTTCTGCTCGCCCCTGCAATACCTGGAGTTCATGCGCCAGACGCCCGAGCTGGAGCGCATGCTGTGCAACAGCGGCATCCTGCTGTTCAAGTACTGGTTCTCGGTCAATCGCGACGAGCAGCTGCGCCGTTTCATTTCGCGCCGCGACGACCCGCTCAAGCACTGGAAGCTCTCGCCCATCGACATCAAGTCGCTGGACAAGTGGGACGAATACACCGCCGCCAAACAGGCGATGTTCTTCCACACCGACACCGCCGATGCGCCCTGGACCGTGATCAAGTCGGACGACAAGAAGCGCGCGCGGATCAACTGCATCCGCCACTTCCTGCACTCCCTCGACTACCCGGGCAAGAACCTGCGCGTGGCCCATCACCCCGACCCGGTGCTGGTCGGCCGGGCGTCGCGGGTCATGGAGGAAGACGAGCGGGTGTACAACGAAGCGGCCGCGGAGCCGGTGCGCAATCCACAGGTGACGCTCGCGTAAACAGCCAGCCTTGAAGAGGGCCCGCTCCAGGATCGATAAACAGCTCCTGAAGCGGGTCCAGCCAGCTAGATACCCTGCACCGGCAACAGCACACAGGCCTGCAACCCGCCACCGTCACGGTTGCGCAAGCGCAGTTCGCCGCCGTGCTCCAGCACGATCGCCCGCGCTGCAGAGAGCCCCAGGCCGACGCCGCCGGTGTTGCGATTGCGCGAGCTTTCCATGCGGAAGAACGGCTCGAACACCTGCTCCTGCCACTCGACGGGAATCCCCGGCCCGCGATCCAGCACACAGACCTTCACCTGCTCGGCATCCGCCACCACTTCAATCGCCGGCTCGCTGGCGTATTTGATGGCGTTTTCCAGCAGGTTGCTCATGACCCGCTTGAGTCCCAGCGGGCGACCGAAATACACCAGGCGCGGCGGGCCGCTGAAAGCGATGTCGATAGACTGGTCGCGGTAATCATCGACCAGGGTTTGCAGCAGCTCCGCCAGATCGAAAGACGTCGCCTCCTCCAGCCGCGCATCGTCGCGGAAGAACTCCAGGGCCGAATTGATCATCGCCTGCATCTCATCGACGTCATGGAACAACCGACGTTGCTGCTCGGAGTCCTCGATGAACTCGCCGCGCAGGCGCATGCGAGTCAGGGGGGTACGCAGGTCGTGGGAGATCGCTGCGAGCATCTGCGTGCGGTCCTTGATGAAGTGCTGCAACTGCGCCTGCATGGCGTTGAACGCAAGGATCGCCTGGCGAATTTCGTGAGGGCCGACCGGCTCGATGGGCGGCGCGCGAAAGTCCACGCCAAACCGCCGCGCGCCCAGGGCGAACTGCTGCAGGGGCCTGGCCAGGCGGCGGGTGGCAATCAGGGCGACCAGGACGGTGGACAACAACACCAGCCCGATCACGATCAAATTGCGCGGCCCCTCATCCAGCCCCCAGTTGCGCGAGAGCGAGGAGAACATCAGCCAGGAGCCGTCGCTCATCTGGATCAGCAACGCATAAGGTCCGCCCGGCTCCGGCCAGTCGCTGGGCTGGTAGGCTTCAATGTGCCCCGCCCCGGGCCTGAGCAGCTGTTTCAGTTTCGTCGAACCCTCGCGGTATTCCGGCTCATCGACTAGCGGTACCTCGATGTCCTGTCGCGTCGGGTGCCAGGTCACGCTCAGGCCGTGATCGCTGACCGACTCGGCCAGGCGCGCGCGCTGCCCCGGCTCCGAGGCGTCGATCATATTGCTGATGGAGGCGATTTTTTCCACCAGGCCGGATTCGCTCAACGGCGGCTTGGCCCAGACTCCGGCCAACTGCACGAACAACGCATTGAACGCCAGCGCGGTGAGCATCGCCATCAGGGTGGTCAGGGCGATCCAGCGGGCGATGGTGTCGCGCGGGCCGCCCGGCTTGTGTCTCACTTTCATTGGCGGGTCACGCTGGGGGTGAACAGGTAGCCGCCATTGCGCACCGTGCGAATCATCGCCGGGCGCTTGGTGTCGAACTCCAGTTTGCGTCGCAGGCGGCTGACCTGCACATCGATGCTGCGATCGAAGGCGTCATGGGCCTGCCCGCGCGCCAGGTCGAGCAACTGTTCACGGCTGAGGATGCGTTGCGGATGCTCGACGAACACCAGCAGCAGGTCGAACTCCCCCGCCGACAGCGGAATCATCACCTGATCCGGCGAGCGCAGCTCGCGGCGGGTCAGGTCCAGCTGCCAATCGGCGAACCTGATCAGCGGGCGCGGTACCTCCCCGACCACCGGCCGGCTCTCCCCAGCGCGGCGCAGCACTGCGCGCACTCGGGCCAGCAGTTCGCGGGCATCGAAGGGTTTGCTCAGGTAATCGTCGGCGCCCATTTCCAACCCCACCACGCGGTCGCTCAACTCGCCCATGGCGGTCAGCATGATCACCGGCACAGCGTGCTGCTGGCGCAGGCGCTGACACAGGGTCAGGCCGTTTTCCCCCGGCAGCATCAGGTCGAGAATGATCAGGTCCGGCACCTGCCGCTCCAGCGCCGCCCACAACGAAGCGCCCTCAGTGGCGACTTCCACCGAGTAGCCGTGTTGCACAAAAAATTTCTTCAGCAGCGCGAGGACCTCAAGGTCGTCGTCCACGATCAACAGACTGCTCACCAGTGCGTATCACTCAAGCTCGGAAAGAACTGTCATTCAAAACCATTGGCTGCGGCCCGTCATATATTTCAACGCGGTAACAAACCGACAACCCCGCAATAAAGCAGACATCTTCAGGCAAAACACCCATGCCAGCATCGGCCTCCCTGTTCCCAAGGTCGTCCGCCCATGCGCTCATTCCTGTGCTCCACCCGCCTGTGTCGTCATACCGCCCTGCTGCTGTCCCTGTCTTACCTGGCAGGCTGTACCAGCACGGGATCTGCCACTCAACCCGACTGCGCGAAGGTCGACTATCCGATCTATGACCCCGCCGAGCCGGTCAACCGCGGCGTGTTCGCCTTCAACAAGGCCGTCGACGACTACGCGCTGGCACCGGTCGCCCGCGGTTACCGTCACCTGCCGGACTTCATGCAACAGGGCGTGCACAACTTCGCGAGCAACTTCGGCGAACCCAAGGTCTTCATCAACGACCTGTTGCAAGGCAACCCGCAACGCTCGGTCAACAGCCTGGGACGCTTTGCGGTCAACACCACGGTTGGCGTGCTCGGTCTGTTCAACGTCTCGGACCCCCTCGGCATCCCACGCCACACCGCCGACTTCGGCCAGACCTTCGGCGTGTGGGGCATCGGCAACGGCCCCATCGTCGAACTGCCGCTGCTGGGCACCGACAACAGCCGCGACTCCGTGGGCAAGATCCTCAACTTCGTGGTCTCCCCCTTCGGCGACAACAGCGACACCGTGCAGACCCTGGGCACCGTCGCCCTGGTCGGCGGCGTAGTGGACGGCCGCGCCGCCCTGCTGCCGCTCACCGACAGCCTGAAAACCATGCCCGACTACTACAGCGCCCTGCGCGACGTGAACGCCGAACACCGCGCCGCCTTCGTGCAGGAAGGCAAGCAAGGCGCCACTGACCCCGCCAAACATCGTTGTGAAGGAGCGACCCATGATGACTTCTGAAACCGACGCCCTGGTCCTGCTGCAACGCGTGGCCAAACACGGCGACGCTTCCCTGCAATGCCGCGAAGTCAGCCTGCGCCTCTCGGCCGACCAGCAACACCTGACCCTCAGCCGCTACAGCGAACACTACAGCCCCGAAGGCCTGGAATGGGTCGAGCGCCAGCACCGTATCAGCGTGAGCGAGTTGATACGGTGGGTGATCAAGCAAGGGGAACCGCAGGTGTTAGTGCGAGGGGCGGACAGTGGTCTTGCGTCGTGATGCCAGCCAAGGGGTAAGGCGTTTCAGGATCGCCTGATTCAGCAGCCTGATAGGCGTTGTTACGTTCGAGGCCCATTCCTCAAAGAGAACGTAGCCCATGGCCTTTGTCATCAGAGAAGGCGATCCCACCACAACCGGCGGCAAAGTCATTGCCGGATCAGCCACCACCTTTGTTGTGAATCAACGGGTCGCCCGCATTGCCGACCCGGTGTGGTGCCCGGTGTGCCAGACGGTGGGTTTTATCGCCGAAGGCCATCACACCTGGGCGGATAACCACCAAGCCACGGCGGTGGAGGGTGGCCTTGTGCAGTGTGGCTGCCCGACCGGGGCCAACCGCCTGATCGCTACTCAACGGACGGTCTGCTCCGGGAATCAACCGACCATCCCGCTCGACAGCGATTACATCGGGCCCGCGGTGATCAATACCCAGCGCTGGGCCGATGCTATTCATAAGGGCTACCCACAAAACGAATTTGCCGATGCGGGGCCACGGGATCGGGTACGCGGCCTGAGCGTTGCTCATGGCGATATCGTTTCTCCGCCGCTGTCGGTGCAGGACACGCAACACCTCGTAGAACCGGGGTTTCATATCGTGCAAACGCCGATGACCCGCGCCGCGCTGGAGACGGTGCTGTTCGGCCAGGCCGATGAGGCTGTGCTGGAGAAATTCCGCCGGCTCAATCCCCAGCTATCGAGCCCTGCCAAACCTGGGCAACTGGTTGTGCTCAGTCATCCCGATAACTATCAATGTACCCGTGAAGAAGCGCTGCTGATGGAAGCCGCGGAAAAGGTCAGTGCGGCCTTAGCGTCCATGAGCGATGAGGAAGCGGCCTTTATGCTCAAGTACCGGGCGCAGGTTGAATCGATACTGTCCTATGGTTCGACTGTTTTAGGTGTCAGTACGGCGGCCGTGGGCAATCATATGGATGGTCTGAAAAGAACCTTGCTGGATATCGAAGCGCTTCATCAGAAGTTCTTTCTGCGGGATGGGCATTTGCGCAGCGTTGAGTTCTTCAGTGAAAGGAGAAAGCTGTTTGCCCAACTGGATACCAACCTGACCTCTATCACGAAAATGAGTATTGCCTTCCCTGATCATCCCAGCCTTAAAAGTGCTCTGGGAATTTCCAGTCGGAGTCTGGTGCATCGCTGGACCCAGGCGGGCGCAGTGGGTCAGATTCCAGGGTACGCCACGCATATTGAGGGTGTTTCCCGAGCTTCCAAGGTACTTAAGTTGGGCGGTTGGCTTGGGACAGCATTGGGCGGTGGAGCGTCTTATGTGAAGGTTCAGGACGTTTGCTCAGCGGGGAATAAGGAGGCTTGTGAGAAAGTACGGTTCACCGAAGCCGGAAGCTTTACGGGCGGGGTAGCAGGTGGAATGTTTGCGGGAATGGCATTAGGTACCGCCGCGACCGGAACTGTTTGTGTGGCCATCGGAGTCCCTACAGGTGGCATCGGTAGCGTGGTGTGCGGCTTGATAGTCATCGGAGGGGGCTCTTATGCGGCAGGGAAACTGGGTGAAGCTGGGGGCGAGAGCATTGGAGAGTTTATATATGAGAAAGGAAAATGAACCTGATTAGCTCCCCACATGATTTTTTTGTTGTTTTATGCATCCTGACTTTTCTTGGAATATTCAGCATGGGTGGTATCTATCTCTATTGGGGGTACACCCGCATGGAGGAAATACTTGGCCACGTTAAAAACTGCAAGGCAATAACCGGGAGCAGGTTCTATCTTCACATGGGTCCTTGGGGAAGGCTGGTAATGGTCGGCATGGTGGCAGGTTTTTTAGCTCGCCCTACTTCCCATGTTAAAAAAGGCATATTGGACGCCAACGAGATAGATACTTTCCCCCAGCCCTTTAAAAGAAGGCTCATCGTATCGCACTATATTATATGGGGGCTTGGGGGAAGCATGCTGTTGTCGGTTAGTGCAATGAAATTAATTGAGTGCTTCACCTGAATACAAAAAGGCCCTTTAAGGGCCTTTTTTACATCCTGCCGTCCCTCTCATATAGCAGCCAGAATTCCCTTCGGTATCCTCATAACGTTGTTGTGCCACTCATGAGGCTTCCATCTGCGCTTGAAGGAAACCAACGAGCGCGGTTGGCATTACGCGTTTGCTTTGGCATAAAGGCCCACCAGTAGGGCCTTCATTCAGGACTTACATCCGGGCGACGATGATCACATCAGGGCCGGCGACCGCCCGCTACCGGCCACTCGCCAAGGCACAGATCATCCACAATCGCCTTGCCCATCTCACTGAAGTAATGGGACGCCCAGGCATAACGATCGTCCCGCTCCATGGCCGCATCCAAGGCCAGCATCTTGGCGTGGAACAGCAACTGCGATACGTGCTCAAGTGCCTCGCGCAGCGGCACGTCGGGGTTGACGCGGAACAGGGAGTGTTGAGATTCGCCGGTAGGGGCGAAGGTGACGGTACCGAGAGTTTTGATTGAAGCACTCATTGTGCACCTCCGATGATTATCGGAAGGCTAGAGTTTACGAGGTGAAGATACTGAGTCAAAACGTCCATGCGACTAGCTCCTATACCTAAGAAAGAGCTACCACGTTCGTTTCCAAGCGAATGGGTGGCAGCTGTACGCAGGTTGGAAAACCGGGGGTATAGGTCCCGGCAGGACCGAAGTCCTCCCGCGCACAGCCGCCATTACACGAAGTCGCAGGCAAAAAAATAGCGCCTGCAATCGTGATCTGGGCGCTTGTGCGCCTATACCTTTGCGGGTTTCCAAGCCCGACCGCTGAGTTTTCAGCGACGAGCACAGGTTAACTTAATGCTGCTGAATCGCCAAGCAGCGACACAAAAAACGAACGACAGAACGTTACCTGAAAAATTAAAAAACATTGATCTCGACTAGACCATCCCCGACTCGTCGACTAGTTTTAAATAGCGACCATAAATTTTAAAAACCATCAAACCAAACACCAGGAATCAAAATGGATAACTATCACATTACAAAAAGCGGTGACAAATGGACTCTTACCAAAGAAGGCAATGAGCGCCCATCCAAAACAGCAGAAACTAAACAGGAGATAATTGATAAAACCAGAGAGTTCATGAATGACAAAACTGGCTCTGTAAAAATACATAAAGAAGATGGAAAATTTCAAGAAGAGAGAACCTATCATCGCAAGGATGACCCGAGCGACTCAAAAGGCTGAAAGCTTATAATTTAACACTTAAATATTTACGAAGTTCCGTGCACTTTAACACTCCCCTTGTTGTGCTTCGCTCAAAATTGCGCGAAGCACAACAAAGCATGACAAACTTACAACCTACAAAAAATCAAAATCTTAAAACCCCGATCATTACACCCACCTTAGATAGATCAAGAACTATAAACTAGGTGTCACCGACATTCCCCATTTTACTATGCCACCGCCTTAATAGCGCTTCTATTATCCGCTCACAAGCCATTGGCAACCGAAAAGAAATATTCTGCTGTTGCTGTGCCACCTCCTCAAAAATTCGTTTTTGCTCCGTCGAAGCAGAACTGGGAAGGCTATACCCTTTCCCATTCTTCGTTAATTGCTCCTCATTCTGAACAGACTTCTCATAACCGGCTCTAACCACTGCCAGAATCGCATCATCGAGTTTTGGATGATCAAGGACATGAGCACATTTATTTCTAAGCTCACCTAATGAAGCTAACGCCTCATAGATCCAAGTTGGAAAACCATCCCCATACATCCCTTTTAACAACAGACATTTTGTACGGTAGTTCAAATTCGCCGAAACTAACGCACTAGGATCTCGCAGCTCTCCTTGTATAAGCTTATAAACCAACTCTTCAATTACAAGATGCGCATTCAACACATAAACCGTCAAATCTGACGACGGTATCAGCTTGACAAATACCTTCTCAAGGTACTCTTGCTGCCCGGACTCTTTTAAAAAACTAAGCAGAGACTTTGAAAGCATAATCACCCAACCTAAAAAGGGTTTTCTTTCACACTGGGTATTCCATATGTGAGGTTTACTTTTTATTCCCTACCATCAGAAAAATGGGGAGACCTCTCACCTTGGAATAACAATCGGAATCACCACCGGCGTAGGCCCCGCCGGCGGCATCATCATCCCTTCGCTCTTCACCACAGTTACTCCGCGTTTCTTGATGGTCTCGTACACGCGCTCCGTCGCCGCCGTGTCGTGATAGCCACCATCATCGATCATCACACTCAATGCGCTCTGACGGCGTTGTTCGATCAGTTGCACCTGGTTGGTCCGGAAGTACGAATCCAAAGCGACCTTGCTCAGGGTCGACAGGTCGACCCGCAGGATTTCCTTGTACTTCAGCGCCGTGGCGTCCCAGCCCTGGACGTAGAGCTCGTCCTGGGTCAGGGCGAAGGTGCAGAAGTGGTAGGTGCCGGTGGTAGAACCCGGAGTGGAGATCAGCAGCGAGCAGCGGCCGTGTTGCAGGATTGGTCCCTTGATGTCCGGAAAGTCTTTGCTGACTTGAGTCGTGAACTGCGTGCGGTCGTAATAGATGGTGGCCCTGTCATAGGGTGTGGTGTTGCAGCCTGACAACAGAACGGTCGCGCCGATCAACAAGCTGGCACAAAGGTTACGCATGGGTCACTCCTGGGAAGGTCAATCGAATCGGTCGTGGCCAGCCAACTCAGCGAGCCTGCTGGTCGGGGGCTCTATTTTTGTTGCGCACGTACCACACCACCCCGCCGGTGGGTGAGCCGCCACGGGTGTCCAGGTCAAACCATTTGTTCTGGCTTCGGATCAGGCCACTGAGTTTGGTGTGACCGTACAGCCGGGAGTCGAATGCGGGACGCACCTTGCTGATGGTGGTGCCCAACATGGCTAAGGGCGCCCAGCCGTCCTCTTCGGCGATGTCATCGAGAATCTTGGCGATGAACTCCACCGGCACTTTTGCCGGTCGGCTGGAGGCTGAAGCGGCTGGTTGTTTACCCGGCTCCTCAATGGTGTCTGGGGTGGCCTGGGCTTTGTCGCCTTGAGAGGCGGACTCAGTGACGTCCTGGGCCCGGAGAATTTCGGTGTAGATAAACTTGTCGCAGGCCACGACAAAGGGCTTGGGCGTTTTCTCTTCGCCGAAGCCGTATACCGTCATGCCCTCCTCGCGCAGGCGCCCGGCCAGGCGCGTGAAATCGCTGTCGCTGGACACCAGGCAGAAGCCATCAAAACGCCGGGTATAAAGCAGGTCCATGGCGTCGATGATCAACGAACTGTCAGTGGAATTCTTGCCCTTGGTGTAGGAGAACTGCTGGATGGGCTGGATCGAATGCTCCAGCATCAGCTTCTTCCAACCGCCCAACTGCGGCCCGGTCCAGTCGCCGTACATACGCTTCACACTGGCGATACCGTACTTGGCGATTTCCTCGAACAGCGCCTCGACAATCGACGCCTGGGCGTTGTCGGCGTCGATCAGCACGGCGAGGTGTTTTTGCTGGTTGGAATGCGTGGATTTGATGGCCATGGTTCATCCTTGTGAGCTGGCGACTGGAGTAGAACGTCTTCCTTAACGAGCATGAAGGGCCGGGCCACGGCGTTTGGAGGGGGCCGTAAGCAGAGCGCTGGGGACCGAAGCTACTATTTTGCCATCGCGCCGTCCACCACCGACTACCGGAAGACATTCAAGGACATTTGATATGTTCACGCAGCCGATTGCGGGCCCACAATCCGCCTGCGATATCATCTTTGAATCCATTACCAACAAGCTGGCAAAAACATGAAAAGACTATGTCTGCCTCTGCTGGCTATCGCCTGTTCCTCCTGCGCAAAAGATCATGAGAAACCGCCAGCAGACTTGAATTTCATTTCTGTCGAACGCAAAGCGGATCTTTCGCTGTATATCGTCCGCTACAAATCAAACATCAACCTTCTGGATCTCTACGCAAGAGGTATGGGAGAAGGTATTGCCTCAGCTCAGTTTATTTGTGCATTAGACGGGGACCATGACTTTTCCGTTGAGCATGAAATTGCGCGCTCTGCCTATGGCAGGATTCAGGCTGATACAGCTCAAACGAATCAACCACCCTCAAACTTTTTCACTGAAGCTTTTTTGAGTGAAACCCTCGACAAAGGACAATCCCGTCGCGACCTCTCTATCGAAGAATTGAACACCTTGTTAGCCAACAAAAAGACGATTCCGTGCAAAGCACTTATCACCGCCTATGGCTACAAGACCTATTACTCCAACACCCTGCAGTTGCCAGTTGCTGACCTGCTGCGGGAAATCAATAAGCCCACAGCACCATAGCGCCTGCGGACAACGCGCAGTTTTCAGCCCAGACTGCGCGATACCGCTCCCAAACACCCCAAGCACTCGCTGACAATTCTTCGACACTGGCTGCGGTACTATCCCCGCCTCCGTTTGCCGCAAGAGCCTCGAACCTGCATGTCTCAACCGTCGCCATCGACCGCTTCCAGCATCGCCTTGCCCTGCGTCCTCGCCGGCCCTCTACTGCGCCGCCTGGAACCCACGCGGCTGGTGCTGTGGCTGGTGGGCTCGCGGACGCTGGAGCTGACGTTGCGTTTGCAGGCCGGCGGCGACGCGGAAAGCCACGACTACCCGCTCACCGCCGAGCAGTGCCAGGTGATCCCGGTGGGCCAACATGCCTTTATCCACCTGATCGATCTGCCGCTGGACAGTGCCCTGCCCTGCGATGTGCGTATCGACTACGACGTGCTGATCGCTCAATCCGATGGCTCAAGTTCGGGTATCGCCGAGTGGGCGCCACATCTGCTCTATGGGCAAAAGCAGCAGCCGGATTTCATCCTGCACAGCCGTATCCAGCAGTTGGTCCACGGCTCCTGCCGCAAGCCCCATCACTCGGCGGACGAGGGTTTGCTCTGTGTCGATCGCCTACTGGCGGAAACGCCAGAGCCGCAGCAACGCCCTGCCCTGCTGCTGATGACCGGAGACCAGGTCTACGCCGACGATGTGGCCGGGCCGATGTTGCGGGCGATTCATGCGCTGATCGAGCGCCTGGGTCTGTTCGGCGAGCATCTGGAAGGCGCAGTGGTCAGCGATAGCGCCGCGCTCTATCGGCACCCCGCCAGCTATTACCAACGCGCCGAATTGCTGCCGGCGCTGAAAAGCAACGAGACCCTGCGCGAGCGTTTCTTCGGCGGGGTGAAGAAGCCGATCTTCACCAGCAGCAGCGCCGACAACCATCTGGTGACCTTCGCCGAGGTCATGGCCATGTACCTGCTGGTCTGGTCGCCGGTGCCTTGGAGTCTGATCGATCCGCGACCACCACAGCTCGCTGCCAAGGAACAACAGCGCTACCAGCGCGAGCAGCTGCGGATCGTGGCGTTCGCCAAGGGCCTGGGTGGCGTGGCGCGGGTATTCGCCCACCTGCCGAGCCTGATGATCTTCGACGACCACGACATCACCGACGACTGGAACCTCAGCGCCCAGTGGGAAGAAACCGCCTACGGTCACCCGTTTTCCAAACGCATCATCGGCAACGCGCTGATCGCCTACATGCTGTGCCAGGGCTGGGGCAACAACCCGGATGCCTTCGCCACGCCGCTGCAACACACCCGCGCCCTGAGTGCCGAGGCCCAGGGCGATGCGCTCTACCTCGACAGCGCCATCCAGGACACTTTGATCGACGAACTGCTGCGCTTCCAGCAATGGCAATACACCCTGCCCACCACCCCAGCGCTGGTGGTGCTGGACACCCGCACCCGGCGCTGGCGCAGCGAGTTCAACCTGGCGCAGCCCTCGGGCCTGCTCGACTGGGAAGCCCTGAGCGAGCTGCAACATGAACTGCTGGATCACCCATCGGCGATCATCGTTTCCCCGGCGCCGGTATTCGGCGTCAAGCTGATCGAGACGGTGCAGAAGGTCTTCAGCTGGTGCGGTCACCCACTGCTGGTGGACGCGGAAAACTGGATGGCCCACCGCGGCGCGGCCCAGGTGATCCTGAATATCTTCCGCCACTCGCGTACCCCGGGTAACTACGTGATCCTCTCCGGCGACGTGCATTATTCCTTCGTCTACGAAGTGTTGATCCGCCACCGCAAGGGCGGCCCGAAGATCTGGCAGATCACCAGCAGCGGCATCAAGAACGAGTTCCCGCCGACCCTGCTGGAATGGTTCGACCGCCTCAATCGCTGGCTGTATTCGCCACGCTCCCCCTTGAACTGGTTCACCCGCCGCCGGCAGATGCGAGTGGTGCCCTACAGCCCCGAACATCGCGAGGCCGGCGAACGGCTGTGGAACTCGGCGGGCATTGGCCAGGTGTTCTTCAACGACCAGGGCCAGCCCCGGGAGATCTACCAGCACAACGCCAATGGCGCGCCGAAAACCCGGATGCTGGCGCCGGATGAGGACTGAAGATCGAGAGCGACTTAGCAAAAACCGAGTTGCTCAGATGTCTTTCGGTTCAGCAGGTTGATCCCTGCCCGTTATAAAGTCTGTACTCACAGAAGCCTCGTCGAACCAACTATCCCAAGCTTCTCCAGCCGGGGCGATGACTCGAGTGCGCCCCATAACGATGATCTCCACCTGAGTAACATCATCAGGAAACGCCATAGCCTCAGTCAGCTGAATAGCCTGACCGCTGCTGTTTCTAAAGACTGATCCTTGCGCCATTGAGCTATATCCTGACGTTTTTAAATTGAGTGGCCAGCCTAGCGCGCATCACCGACAGGTCAACGATCAGGCAAAATTTTCCCCTATGCTTGCGCAGGCCAAGAGATCTCGGCTCTTCTAGAGCTTATTGATTACTTCTTCAAAGGTCCCTTCATCCCCATGTTCGAACACCTCGACCTGCACGCCCTGCTTGCGACCTATGGCTATTGGGTGATTGTCCTCGGCTGCCTGCTGGAAGGCGAAACCGTGCTGATCCTGGGTGGCATGGCGGCGCATCAGCAGGTGCTGGACCTGTGGGCGGTGATTGCCGTGGCGACGGTCAGCGGGATGTTCGGCGACCAGTTGCTGTTCTGGAGCGGGCGGCATTTCGGTGGGCGCTTGTTGCCGCGCCTGAAGGGCCAGCAGGCCGCCATCGAGCGGGTGACCGGGTTGATCCGGCGTTATCCCTCGACCTCGGTGCTGGCGGTGCGTTTCATGTATGGCATGCGCTGGGTCGGCCCGGTGGTGATCGGCGCCAGCGGCCTGTCGCCGCTGCGCTTCACCTTGCTGAACATGCTCGGCGCGCTGCTCTGGGCCACGCTGTTCGTCTGCGGCGGCTACTGGGCCGGCGATGCGCTGGAACATCTGTTCGGCGACTTGAAGCCTTATCGCCTGCCGATTGTCCTCGGTGTCGTGGTGCTGGTGGTGGCGGTCGCACTGCTGCGCCAGCGCCGGGCCAGGGCCAGGAACGTCGCGCCGCTGAACGACTGATCCAGCCCTCCCCCCGACATCCAGAATTTTCATACTGACCCCCGCACTTTATTTCGTTTGCGGCGCCACCCCGCTCTTGGCTTAGATAGCCGCCATGTTCCAGGTAGCCAGAGCCCTTAGCCCATGAGCAACGAAAGCATCAGCCAGTCGATTTCCATCGTTCACCCCATCCGCCTGAGCCACGGCAAGAATGCCGAGGTGTGGGACGAGAACGGCAAGCGCTACATCGATTTCGTCGGCGGGATCGGCGTGCTCAACCTGGGGCATTGCCATCCGCGGGTGGTGGCGGCGATTCAGCAGCAGGCCACCCGGCTGACCCACTACGCGTTCAACGCGGCGCCTCACGGGCCCTATGTCGAGTTCATGGAGCGGCTGGCGCGTTTCATGCCCTTGAGTTACCCGGTCAGTGGCATGCTCACCAACAGCGGCGCGGAAGCGGCGGAGAACGCCTTGAAGATCGTCCGTGGCGCCACCGGGCGTACCGCGGTGATCGCCTTCGACGGCGGTTTCCATGGCCGCACCCTGGCCACCCTCAACCTCAATGGCAAGGTCGCGCCCTACAAGCAAAAGATCGGCGTGCTGCCCGGCCCGGTGTATCACCTGCCCTACCCGAGCGCGGACAACGGCGTGACTTGCGAGGAGGCGCTAAAGGCCATGGACCGGCTGTTCAGCGTGGAGATCGACGTCGCCGAAGTGGCCTGTTTCATCGTCGAGCCGGTGCAGGGCGAGGCCGGTTTCCTGGCCCTGGACGTCGAGTTCGCCCGCGCCCTGCGGCGCTTCTGCGATGAACGAGGCATCCTGCTGATCGCCGATGAAATCCAGTCCGGCTTCGGTCGCACCGGCCAGCGCTTCGCCTTCACCCGGCTGGGGATCGAGCCGGACCTGGTGCTGCTGGGCAAAAGCATCGGTGGCGGTGTGCCGCTGGGCGCGGTGGTCGGGCGCAAGGCGCTGCTGGACAACCTGCCCAAGGGCGGCCTGGGCGGCACCTATTCCGGCAACCCCATCGCCTGCGCGGCGGCCCTGGCGACCCTGGACGAGATGAGCGACCTCAACCTGCAAACCTGGGGCGAGCGCCAGGAGCAAGCCATCGTCAGCCGCTACCAGCGCTGGAAAGCCGAGCACCTGACGCCCTATCTCGGGCGCCTGACCGGGGTCGGTGCCATGCGCGGCATCGAACTGCTCAAGGCCGACGGCTCGCCGGCCCCGGAGCAACTGAGCGCACTGCTCAGCGCCGCGCGGGACGCCGGCCTGCTGTTGATGCCCAGCGGCAAATCGCGGCACATCATCCGCCTGCTGGCGCCGCTGACCATTGAACCTGAGGTACTGGAAGAAGGGCTGGATATTCTTCAGGACTGCCTGATGCGGCTGAAGTAACACCGCGCGTTTGCGCAAAAGCCGCTCGCCATGGACACTGGCGCGCCTCATGCCATCGACAAGGAAGCGCAACATGATGTGTCTCAGCAACAGAGAGCGGCCCACGGCCGCCAGCCCAGCGAACTTCGACCGCGGCGAGCAAGACTCATGAAGCAGTACATCCCCTATGTACTGGTATGCCTGCTGCTGATGCCGCTGCATTACTGGATGAAGCCTTACCCGCTGAGGAAGTGGACAGGCCTGGCCCTGAGCCTGGCCGGGCTGCTGTGGATACTGTTCTTGCCGCCCATGCTGGGCGACATCGATGCCGGACTGATTGCCGTGGCGCTGGTGGGCATGGGCAGCTCGCTGTTTTTCAGCCGACGCCGCTACCAGGACCACAGCTGAGGCGCCGAGCTACAAGCCGAATACCCGCCGCGCATTGCCGTGCAGGAACTTGTCCCGTACCGGCTCCGGCAGCTCCAGGGCCTGGACCTGCTGCATGCATTTGTCGAACGGCAACTGCGGGAAATTGCTGCCGAACAGCACTTTGTCCTGCCCGTAGGTGCGCATGAAATGCAGCAGCTGCGGCGGGTAATAAGCTGGCAGGTAGGCCGAGGTGTCGATGTAGATATTGTCGTGCTTCCAGGCCAGGCCGATCATCTCGTCAGTCCAGGGATGGCCGATGTGCCCGGCGACGATTCGCAGTTCCGGGAAGTCCAGCGCCACCTCATCCAGATAAGGCACCGGCCGCCCGGTTTCCGAAGGCATCAGCGGGCCGGTGTGGCCGACCTGGGTGCAGAAGGGAATGCCCAGCTCCACGCACTTGGCGTACAGCGGGTAGTACAGGCGGTGGTTGGGCGGCAGTTTCCACAGCCAGGGCACGATGCGCAGGGCCTTGCAGCCCAGCTCGCCCACCGCCCGCTCCAGCTCGGCCAACGCCGCCATCGGCCGGCTCAGGTCCACCGTGGCTACGCCAACGAAACGCTCGGGATAAGCCCGGGTATAGGCGGCGATTTCATCGTTGCTGAACACCCAGCGCTCCGGCCGGCACCAGGCCGCCAGCATCAGCTTCTCCACCCCGGCCTGGTCCATCAGCTCGACGGTCTGCTCGATGCTCAGCGGCTGGTCCAGCAAATGCGCGGAACCCGACTTCTCGAACAGCCGCGCCACTTCCGGCAACAACTGCCGCGCCCGGCCGTTGGCCGGTTGTGCCCATGCGTCGATTGCACCCTTCATGAGAGCGATCCCCTCTGCTGACCGTGATTCCGGCGACGAGGGCTCAGGCTACGTCCGCGCCATGACAGCGACAATGTTCGCAGCGCTCGGCGGCATTGACCGATCCGCCCAGGCTCGACTTCCACCCTTCACCTGGTTCCGCCTCCCTCCTTTCCCCTTCCTTGTCCCTCGAACCGACCAGCGGTTCCAAGCGCGCATTTTGCTGGCATCGTCGCTGATCAGGCCGAAAAACAAACTTCTGGAAACATAACTAGCTGAAACGTATCAGCTCCAGCAAAAACGGCAATTATGCATAAATGCAAATTTACCCTTGACCCGAAAAATCGCCTCGCTTAAGGTGAAATCACTGTACGCACATACAGTATTTTTTGATAAACGAATCCATTCACGGACGAGGTATTACCTATGAAAAGCAACACTGAAAAATTCGGCAAGGCACCCCATCAACCCAGCCTCTGGACTCGGGCCGATGCGCTGAAAGTCCACGCGGACGATCCCACCACGACCCAGCCATTGGTCAGTGCGGACTTCCCGGTATTGAGCAACGAGGTGTTCATCTGGGACACCATGCCGCTGCGCGACCTGGACGGAAACATAACCTCCGTCGATGGTTGGTCGGTGATCTTCACCCTGACTGCGGATCGTCATCCGAACGACCCGCAGTACATCGACGAAAACGGCAACTACGACATCACCCGCGACTGGAACGACCGCCACGGCCGGGCAAAGATGTACTACTGGTTTTCCCGCACCGGCAAGGACTGGAAGCTGGGTGGCCGGGTAATGGCCGAAGGCGTTTCGCCAACCGCTCGCGAATGGGCCGGCACGCCGATCCTGTTGAACGAACAGGGTGACGTGGACCTGTATTACACCGCCGTCACTCCGGGCGCGACCATCGTCAAGGTGCGTGGCCGGGTGGTGACGACCGAGCATGGCGTCAGCATGGTCGGCTTCGAGAAGGTCAAGCCGCTGTTCGAGGCCGACGGCAAGATGTACCAGACCGAAGCGCAGAACCCCTTCTGGGGCTTCCGCGATCCATGGCCGTTCCGCGACCCCAACGACGGCAAGCTGTACATGCTGTTCGAAGGCAACGTGGCCGGCGAACGCGGCTCGCACAAGGTCGGGAAAGCGGAAATCGGCGATGTGCCGCCAGGTTATGAAGACGTCGGCAACTCCCGTTTCCAGACCGCCTGCGTCGGTATCGCCGTGGCCCGCGACGAAGACGGCGACGACTGGGAAATGCTGCCGCCGCTGCTGACCGCGGTCGGCGTCAACGACCAGACCGAACGCCCGCACTTCGTGTTCCAGGACGGCAAGTACTACCTGTTCACCATCAGCCACACCTTCACCTATGCCGACGGTGTAACCGGGCCGGACGGGGTATACGGTTTTGTCGCCGATTCGCTGTTCGGGCCCTACGTGCCGTTGAACGGTTCCGGCCTGGTGCTGGGCAACCCGTCTTCCCAGCCGTTCCAGACCTACTCGCACTGTGTGATGCCCAACGGCCTGGTGACCTCCTTTATCGACAGCGTACCGACCGACGAAAGCGGCACGCAGATTCGCATCGGCGGTACCGAAGCGCCGACGGTGGAGATCAAGATCAAAGGGCAGCAGACATTCGTGGTGGCCGAGTACGACTACGGTTACATCCCGCCGATGCTCGATGTAACGCTCAAGTAATAGCGACACAGGGCGCTCAGGCAGCGGGCTCGAGTTCGATGAAGAACCCGTTGTGGATATGATCGAGATATCCCGCCTGGCTCACTGCGACTTTGCTCATGAGCTTCATTGAACAATGCGTAGTACCGACCCTTCGCAACTGGCTACACGGATGTAGCCAGTTCTGCTCCTGCTTGCGGAAATCGCAGCAGCACCCTCCTCTCTCCGGCCAGCAGTGGCCTTCCCAGGGTCAGCTCCCAGTCTTGACCTTGCTCCACACCCGGGTACGCACCCGTTCCACTTTCAGCGGCAGCGGCTCCAGCGGGAACAGCGTGGCCATCACTTCTGCAGACGGATAGACCCCAGGGTTGTCGCGGATCTTCTGGTCCACCAGCGCCGTGGCATCGCGGTTGGCGTTGGGGTAGCCCAGGTAGTCGGAAGACTGGGCAATCACTTGCGGGCGCAGCAGGTAGTCGATGAACTTCAGGCCGTCCTGGGGATGCGGCGCATCCTTGAGCAGCACCAGGTTTTCCACCCAGACCGGCCCGCCTTCGCGGGGAATGCTGTAGACCAGATGGCGCCCATTATTGGCCTTCTGCGAGGCGACCTGGGCATCGAATACCCCTCCGCTCCAGCCCAGCACCACACAGATGTTGCCGTTGGCCAGGTCAGTGATGAATTTCGACGAGTCGAAGTAGCGAATATGCGGCCGGACCTTGAGCAACAAGGTCTCGGCCTTCTTGTAGTCCTCGGGGTTCTGGCTGTTGTAGGGCAGGCCCAGGTAATGCAGGGCGATGGGGATGATTTCACTCGGAGCATCGAGCATGGCGACACCACACTGGCTGAGCTTGGCCAGGTTCTCTTCCTTGAAGATCAGGTCCAAGGAATCCACCGGCGCCTGATCGCCGAGCAGCGCCTTGACCTTGTCGGCGTCGTAGCCGATGCCCGTGGTGCCCCACAGGTAAGGCGCGGCGAAACGGTTGCCGGGGTCGTTGCTCTGTACCTTGGCCAGCATCTCGGGATCCAGGTGCGACCAGTTGCCGAGCTGGCTGCGGTCCAGTTCCTGGAGCACCCCGGCCTTGATCAGGTTCGGCAGCAGGTCGCTGCTGGCCACCACCACGTCATAGCCGCTGCGCCCGGCCATCAGCTTGCTTTGCATCACGTCGCTGTTGTCGAAAGTGTCCTGCAGCACGCTGATGCCGGTTTCCTTGTGGAACTGCCCGGGCGTGTCCGGGGCGATGTAGTCGTACCAGTTGTAGAAATGCACGCTCGGTTCGGCGGCCTGGGCCGTAGCGAAACCGAACAGTGCGGCCAGGACCAGGGGCAAACAGCGGATAGCTTTCATCTGAGGACTCCGAGCGTTGGCACCCGTCCAAGGGACGTGCGCCTCGCCTGCTGATTATGGGTTGTTATGGCAGGGCCGAAAGCGGCGGAAAAGCAGCGATGGGGTTTAAGGGATCAACAGCTCGCGACGGCCATGGGCGTGCTCGACGTATTCGCCGGACAGTTGCAGGCGCCGGTCGTGCAGGTAGTCGTAATCGCGGCGGGCGGCCTTGAGTTGCCCGAGGTCGAGCTCCACCACCTGCCGGCACTCGTCGCGGCCGGCCTCGAACAGCAGCCGGCCGAAGGGATCGACCAGCGCACTACCGCCGGCGAACACCAGGCCGTCGGTGCCGTCGCCGACCCGGTTCACCATCACCGCGAAGGCCTGGTTCTCCTGGGCACGGGCCATGATCGCGGTGCGATGCACCGGGCCGTAGGGGTCCATGTTGCCGTTGCTCACCAGAATCAGCTCGGCGCCCAGTTGGCCGAGGGCGCGGGTGCTTTCCGGCAGTTCGATGTCGTAGCAGATCAGCAGGCCGACCCGCACGCCCCGCCAGAGCACAGTGCTGTAGCGGTCGCCGGGCTGGAACAGGCCGCGCTCGTCGGGCCACAGATGGGTCTTGCGGTAAGTCGTCGCCACCCCTTCGGGGGTCACCAGCAGCGAGGTGTTGTAGTAGTGGCCGGCGGCTTTTTCGGCAATGCCGACCACCACCGCGACCCCCTTGGCGCGCACCGCCCGCAACACGGCCTGGATACTCGGACCGTCCAATGGCTCGGCGACCTCGGCCAGTTGCTGCGGGTTGGCAAAACCGCTGATCTGGGTTTCCGGGAACACCAGCAGGTCAATGTCGTCGTCACAGTCGGCAATGCCCCGCAGAACCCGATCGAGGTTGTAGGCCGTGTCGCCGTCACGGCCGGCCAGTTGCATCAGTTCAATCTTCATCGCGGATCCTTTGAAGTGTCGGCAGGTCTCCGAACGCCGCATGAGCGGCACCCGCCAGGGCTGGTGGCGAGTATGGAGGGCGCGCAGCCTCGTGGTAATCACTTCAATGGAGTACCCCGCCAGGGTTAGTCGGCGGGGCGAGTCAGCACCAGACTGAAGGGCTCAGGCATGACCCAATGGCTGGCGTGAAGCCGTCGAGGCTTTCAGCGCGCGCCAAGTCCAGAGCGCGCTGCACAGGTCCGGCAAGGCCAGCAGCAACAGCACCGGCGATATCAGCCCGGCGGCGACGAAGGCGGCAAAAAACACCGGCACCGACAGACGAATCGCCACGGTCAGGGCCATGAACTCACGCCGCCCGGTGTAGCCGGCCCAGACGTAATACACCCCCAGGTACAGCGCCAGCTGGCCCATCACCCGGATCCACACCTCGTCGGTCAGGGCGAAACCGAACAATGGCAGCAGCAGGTTGGGCGCCAGCACCAGCGCGGCGCCCAGCAACAACATGTACAGGCCGAACAGAAACACGCTCTTGCCCGGATGGCTCATGGTTTTACTCCTTGGGGATGCGATGTGAGGCGATAGGCCTCGGCATCGAAATAACGGGTCTGCCGGCGGAACTGCCAGCTGAACCCCGGCCACAGGGCGACGTTGTGCCCGCTGTGAGGGTCGACGTACCAGCTCTGGCAACTGCCGACGCTCCACACCGCGCCACGCAGCCTGTGGCGCAGGCCCTGGTTGAAGCGCAGTTGGGCCTGCGGGTCGACATCGACACTGGTCACGCCCAGGCGTTGCAGGGTGTCCAGGGCACCGAGGATGTAGGCGATCTGCGACTCGATCATGTAGACGATGGAGTTGTGCCCCAGGCCGGTGTTGGGCCCCATCAGCAGAAACAGATTGGGGAAGCCGCTGACCGTGGTGCCCTTGTAGGCTTCGCTGCCCTGCCGCCAGGTATCGACGATATCCACCCCGCCGCGCCCAAGGATCATCCCCGCCGGGAACGGTGTACGCGCCTTGAAGCCGGTGGCGAAGATCAGCGCATCCAGGGCATGGCGCTGGCCGTCGGCGGTGATCAGCGCGTCCTCGGTGACTTCGCGGATGCCGCTGGTGACCAGCCGGGTGTTGGCCTGGGCCAGGGCCGGGAAGTAATCATTGGACAGCAGGATGCGCTTGCAGCCGATGGCGTAGTCCGGGGTCAGGCGCCGGCGCAGTTCCGGGTCCTTGACCTGGCGCCGCAGCAGGTTGAGCGCCAGCCATTTGTGCAGGGCCATCAGCCGCGGGTTGAACACGAAGCCGAACACCCGAGTTTCATGGGCGGTGTAGATCAGCCCGCGCAACAGCCGCTGCACCGCGGGAAAACGCCGCAGCAGGCGCTGGCCGCTAGTGGAAAAGGCCCGGTCCGGCTTGGGGATGATCCACGGCGGCGTGCGTTGGAATACCGCCAGGCTGGCCACCTGCGGCTGGATCTGCGGCACGAACTGGATCGCCGACGCACCGGTGCCGATCACCCCGACCCGCTTGCCGGCCAGGACGTACTCATGGTCCCACTGCTGGGAATGAAAGACCCGGCCCTTGAAGCGCTCAAGCCCCGGCAGTTGGGGATAATCCGGGGTCGACAAGGCCCCGGTGCCGGCCACCACCACCAGGGCAAAACGCACGCCGCCACGGGCATCGGTCACTTGCCACAGGGCGCGCTCTTCCAGCCAGCGCAGGCCAGTGACCGCAGTGTTGAAGCAACAGTGTTGCAGCACCTGATACTTGTCGGCGCAGTGCCTGAGGTAATCGCGGATCTCCGGCTGCGGCGAATAGCGCCGCGACCAGTCGGGGTTGGGCTCGAAGGAAAACGAATAGAGGTGGGAAGGAATATCGCAGGCACAGCCGGGGTACTGATTGACCCACCAGGTGCCGCCGACGCCGGCTTCCTGCTCGAGGATCAGGAAGTCCTGCTCGCCGCGCTGGCGCAAATTGATAGCCATGCCGATGCCGGAGAAGCCGGCGCCGATGATCAATACCCGATAGACCCGCGCCGGATCGGCCTGCTCCTGAAGTAGCGCACTCATGTTCCTGACTCCTGGCGGCACAAACGCCGGGCGTGACCGTCCGCAGCGCATGCACTGTTTATTTTAAACCTCTGTGGATCGAGGGCCGGCCGCTCGCCGGCCCGGGCGGCTAAATCGACTCGGCGTGCAGTCGGCTGGTCCGGTGCGCCAGGTTCTCCAGCGCCTGCGGATCGAGCTCGGCGGCGATCACCAGGGCCTGGTGGCGCAGGGTTTGCAGCGGCGTGCGGCGGCCGAACACGCCGGTGAAGTGCATGAACATGCGCATCCCGAAGCCCAGCCCATCGCCCCTTTGCCGCGGCACCAGGTGCAGGTGGGCATGGGGGATGTGCTGGTTGGTGGCCTTGCCGTCGTTGACGATCAGGTGCGTGCCTTCCACCCCGAAGCCGGCGCGGCGCTGGGCGGCCAGCAAGGTATCGAACACCTGGTACAGGTGCTGGCGGATGACCGTGGGCAGTTGCTCGAGTTTTTCCACATGGACCAGCGGGATCAGCAGCACGTGGCCCTGCCCCAGCGGGTGTACATCCATGAAGGCCATGCAGTGGGTGTCGCGATAGACCAGGGCGCTGGGCAATTCGCCGGCTGCGATCTGGCAGAAAATACAGGTCATCCGTGAATCCTCGGTGGGTGGCGCTCCTTCGGGCGCTGTAAATGTAGCTCACGCCGCTCGCCGAGGTTCGGCGGAAGTTGTTACCGGACGTCGCGCGAACATCCGCGCCAGCAGCCAGCGGTCGCGCAGATAAGGCTTGTTGTCCAGCAGCGCCGCCAGCCGTGGCAGGTTGACGAAGGGCACGCCGGGGTAGATGTGATGCTCGACGTGGTAGTTGATATTGGCCCACAGCAGGCCGATCAGCCGGTCGCTGACGGTCACGGTGTTTTTCGCCAGGTCCAGGCGCTGCGGGTCGCCGACCTCCAGGGTGGCCATGGGGAAGTGCTCGTAGCCCCGGGAAATCGGGTTGATCACCAGCGCCAGCAACAGCAGCGGCACGATGAAGATCAGCACGAACTGCAGCATCAGCCCCTGGCTGTAGCACCAGGCGCCGATCGCCGCCATCGACAGCAGATTGAACGCCAGCTCGCGCAGCACCCGGTTGCGCACCGCCTTGCCGTAGCGCACCAGGGAGAAGTAGATGAAGCGCGGCACGAACACGGCAATGCGCAGGAACATCCACTTCACCCCGCCGGTGTAGTTCCAGTCGTCGGGGTCCTTGTGCGGATCGCCCAGGTAGCGGTGATGGTACTTGTGGCACTCGGTGAAGGAGGAAAACGGAAACACGATGAACCAGGCCATGAAGCGCCCGACCCACAGGTTCAGCGCCGCCGAACGAAAGCCGCTGGCATGCCCGCAATCGTGTTGCAGCACGGTGAAGGCATGCAGCTGGTTGCCCAGCACCAGTACCGCCAGCGCCAGCCCCCAGGGGTTGTCGCCGAGCAGGATGTACAGCGCCGCCGCGCACCAGACCAGCACGTGCAGCAACGACCAGAGCACGAACTTCAGCGGTTGCGGCTGCATCAATGCCTGCAACTGGGCCTGGCGCTCGCGGTCGACCCGCAGTTCGGCACGCTTGGCCAGCCGCAACTGGTCTTCGGCGGCATGGTGGGTTGAATGACTCATGAATTGACCTTCCTCTGTCTGTATCGCTAATCGACTTGCAGGCGCACGTCGTCCGTCAATGGATAGCCCACGCACAACAGTGCCTGGCCTCGGTTCAGTTCGTCCGCCGACAGCCCATGGTCTTCGCGCATGCGCACCTGCCCCGTCAGCCGGGTGCAGACGCAGGCGGTGCAGAAGCCGCTGCGGCAGGAAAACGGCGGCTGCACGCCGCTGGCCAGGGCCGCGTCGAGCAGGGTCTGGCCTGGGGCAACGGTGAAGTTGAACGTCTGGCCCTGCATCAGCAGCTCCACGCGTTTTTCCGTGTCGCCGCTGGCCACTGGTGCCTTGGCCGGGGTGAAACGCTCCTGGTGCACGCTTTCCGGGGCAATGCCCAGGGCCTCCAGGGCGGCGGTCACCTCGTCCATCATGCCGCTGGGGCCGCAGCTGTAGTATTCGCGGGCCTGCGGGCCGGGCAGCGCGCCGAGAATGTCCATCACCCGCTCGCGGGTCAGGCGCCCTTCGTGGGCCCCCGGGGTGTCCGGCCGCGACAACACATGCACCAGCTGCAAACGCTCGCCGAAGGTCTGCCGCAGCTGGTCGAGCTTGTCGCGGAAGATCACCGACTCCCGATTGCGGTTGCCGTAGATCAGCGACACCTGCGAGTCCGGCTCGAAGTGCAGCGCCGACTTGAGGATCGAGAAGATCGGCGTGATCCCGCTGCCCGCCGCCAGCAGCACCAGGTGCCGACCCCTGCCCGGTTGCGGGGCGAAGGTGAAGCGGCCGTGGGTGCCGAGGGTCTGCACCGCGTCGCCGGCGCTCAGCTCCTGCACCAGGCGGTTGGAGACCTTGCCGCCGGCCACCCGCTTGACGGTGATCGACAGGGTCTTGTCCAGCCCCGGCGTGCTGCTGATGGAATAGGCACGGCAGCCCTTGGTCCCGTCGACGTCGACCTCCAGGGTCAGGTACTGCCCGGCGCTGTAGCGGACTTTGCGCAGCAGCGGCTGCTTGAGGTGAATGGTCACCGCGTCGTCGGTTTCCCGTTCGATGGCGGCGACTTTCAAGGTCAGGGGACGGTTCATGGCTGGCCCAGGGCGCTGTGCGCAGGTGTGGATTCGTGGGCGTCGTGCGCTGTGCCGAGGCGCCGTTGATGGGCGTGCTCATGGGCCGCGATGGGCGCCGGCAGCACCCGGTATTGCAGCAGGCGGACTTTCTCTGCGTGGTCCAAGGGCTGCCACCAGTCCAGCTTGTCCGCCAGCGCATCGAAGCGGCGCAGCATCAGCAGCACGAACAGGCCGAACACGCTGAGGTCGCGAAACACCATGGAACCCGCGGCCGCCAGTTCCGGCTTGAGCCGCTCGAACAGCGCCGGGCTCTCCGACCAGTGGCCGACGGCCCAGTGATGGTGGCAGGCGTGGTAACCCTCGTTGAGGATATTCACCGGCGTTTCCAGCAGGGTCACGGTGTTGTACATCCAGTCCCTGGGGTCTTCCTGGCCGCCGTAGAAGGCGTGCTGGCTCCAGTGGATGACGCCCATCAGGAAGTTGCTCGCGCACCAGGGCACCAGCATGTAGAGCACGGCGATCGGCAGGCTGTAGAACGCCAGCGCGACGAACAGCCCGCCATGCACCAGGTTGCCCATGACCATGGCCCGGGCCTGGCTGCGCTTGTGCTTGCTCTTGAAGTACAGCCAGGGCGAAACCATGAACTGCTGGTACATCACCTCGCGCACCATGTACACGGCGAAATCCCAGGCGCTGGCATGGTCATAGCGCGCGGTGGCGTAGACATCCAGCGGCCCGGCGTTCTCCCGGTGATGCTGTTGCAAATGCGCCGCCGCGTGGGGGATCAGGCCCATGGGAATGGCGAAGAACATATACAGGAAGGAGTTGCCAACCCAGCGATCCAACAGGCTCGAGCGCTTGAAAATGCCGCCGGGCACGTGGCCTTCCTGATGCATGGCGCTGAAGGAGCGGACGAAACCGCGGATGTTCGGGCCGTAGACGAAGGCATAGAACAGCAGCACCAGCAGCCAGGAGATTTCCTTGAGCCACAGCTGGGCGATGAACACCGGCCCGGCGGTCAGGCCCAGGCTGATGGCGGCGGCGAGGATCGGCTCGTCCCGCGGGTCCTTGAGCAAGCGGTCGGCCAGCGGCTGCAACAAGCGGTGATAGCTCGTCACCAGCCAGCCGCCCAGGGCCTTCATTCCCGGCAGCCACGACAACACCCGGCGCCCGGCCTGCAAGGTGCACGACAGGGCCAGAATCACAACGATAGCCGCGGTGTTGAACACCAGCAGCAGACTGAACAGCGGAACAGCCAGGCAGTGAAACCCGCGACCGACATTGGCCGGGCGCAGCGGATAGAGAAAATCGCTACTCATGCTTCTACTCCATTAGGCATGTTGCCGAGGCCGGAGCGACGCCAGGGGCGCCACAGCTCCGGCTGCGGTAGCAGGCGAATCAGGCGCTGTAGGACTCGCGCAGGAACTGCGCCAGCAACGGCGTGGCGGCGCCGCGGGAGATCGGGTGGAAGCAGATCGCCCGGGAAGCCGCCAGCAGATAGGCCACTTCGTCGGAGGCGATAAAAGCCATGCCGCCCAGCAGCTCGACGCTGAGGTTGGTCGAACGCTCGATCGCCGCCTGCACCAGGAAGCGCGTGCACAGCGCCTTGTGGTAGGTGTTCATTGGCGCATCCTGTTGCGCCTGCAATTCGCCGGCGGTGCCGAGCAGCGCCTGATGGGCGCCTTCCAGTTCGATGCACAGCAGGGCCAGTTGCGCGGGGTCGGCAAAGGCTTTTCGCAGCAAGCGGTCGACCAGGGCCGAAGCCACGCCCAGGTAGCTGCCGCCGACCATCAGCTGGAACCAGCTCAGGCCGTTGAGCGAGGTTTCCATGGCGGTGGCGGCCACCTCTTCGCTGTCGGCGCCGTCGGCCAGCAGCATGCGCTCGCTGGGCACGAACACGCCGTTGAACACCAGTTCGTTGCTGTCGGTGGCGCGCAGCACCGTGGCGTTCCAGAAGGGTTCGCGGGTGACCGTGCTGCCATCGGCAAAGACCACGGCAAAACCCTGGCTGACGCTGCCGTCGTCCTGCTCACAGGCGACACCGACCACGATCACGTCCATGTGGTGGCTCATGGTGCAGGGCTTCTTGCTGCCGTCGAGGACGAAACCGCCCTCCACCGGCCGCGCCTTGACGCTGCGGTTGAAGATCTCCGAGCCCGGCTTGCCCTCGGCGAAGGCCGAGGCGATCAGCAACTGGTTCTGGGTGATGCCCCACAGCAGTTCTTCCGCCGCCGGGATCAGCCCGCCCAGTTGCACAATGGTGGCGATGGTGTGGTGGTGCATGGTCATCATCACCGCCAGGGACGGGCACAGCGAACCGATGGCCCGCAGGATTTCCACGGTTTCCTCCGGCGAGGCGCCGAGGCCGCCGTAGGTCTCGGGGATGATCAGGCCGGCGGCGCGGTAGTCGCGAAACAGCCTGCAGAGCACGGCCGGGTCGGCCTGTTCCAGGGCCATCAGGCCACGCTCCTGGAGGGCGGCGAGCAGGCCCGGCAGGTACTTCTCGGTGGCGTTGCGGGCGTTGTGCATCGACATGGTGTGGACTCCTTTCTCGTTGTCAGGGTTAACCGGCTTTTTCGATCAACTGCTCCACCGCGGGGGCGAAACCGAAGGCTCGGGCCAGGTCGAAGATCGCTTCGGCATCCTCCAGTGGAGGACGCTTGCCGATGCTGTAGTCGCGCTGCAGGCCGGCCATGGTCAGGACCATGGTTTCGGCCAGGCAACTGAAGGTCACGCCCGTGGGCAGACCGGTGAGGTTCTGCTGGCCGAAACGCTGGCTGCGGTCGGGCAGATGGATCAGGCCGCCTTCGATCACCGTGACATCCGGGCGCAGCGCCAGGGTGACGTGACCGATGTCCGGCGGCTGCGCGCAGTCGCAGATGATCGCGTTCTGGTGCAGGACCAGCGGGTCGATAAAGGCCGAGCCGTTGGAGGTGGCCGAGAGCACGGTTTCCAGGCGTGGCAGCCAGCTCCCCAGGTCCGCGGTGATCACCAGCGGCGGCTGCACCTGCGGCTTGCCCTGGGCCAGGGCATCGATGCGGTCGAACAGTTCGCGCAATTGCTCCTCGTCGCCGAGGTCGCGATCCAGCAGTTGCTCGACGCTGGCCAGGCTCGGCAGGAGCAGCACCAGGGTCTTGGCGATGCCGCTGCTGTGGCCGCCCTGGATCTGTAGCAAGGCGTCGCGATACAGCTCGCCGGCCACCAGCCGCAGCTCGTCCATGGCGCCCCGATTGGCCCCATTGCCGAGCAGTACCAGGTGCTCGCAGAAGCGCCCCAGGCGCAGGCTGGCCAGGCGGCCCACCGAACCGTAGGCGCCAATCACCCCAGTCAGGCGCTTGGCCAGCGGCGCGCCCCGGTTGGCGCAGGTGCTCAGCAACGCATCGACACCGACCATGGCCGTCAGGCTGTTACCGGTGGTGGTGTGGAACCGCTCGTTGACTACATCGACACCGGCACTGGAAATCACCGAGGTGTAGGCCCCCAGGCCGACGAAATCCACCTCCAGCTCGGCGACGCTGTCCAGGTAGTTGGCCAGCAGCTTGCGCCGCTTGCCCAGGCTCAGGCGCATCAGGTCGCGCGGTTGCAGCAGGCTGCCGACCAGCCAGCCTTCGACATAGTCGCCGGCACCGTTGTAGACCCGGCGGGCGTGATAGGACACACCGGCATCGAGGTCGGGCTTGGCCCATTCGGAGAAGTCGTCGAGCCAGCCCTGCATGAAGGTTTTTTCCGCCGCCGACAGCCCCAGGCCGTCCACCACGCTGTCGCCGTTGACGCTCTCGGCGGTGGTCGGGTGCAGCAGGAAGGCGAAGCGCCCCAGGCAGCGCCCGCTGCTGCGCGGTTTGCCGGGCACCACCCAGGGGCTCGGCACACCCCGTGGCCCGGCATAGCCGTGGGCTTCGAGGATCAAGCGATGCTGCTGGTTGTGCACCACCAGTTCCGCCACCGCCTTGAGGCCTTCGAGCAGCTGGTCGATGTCGGCGCGCTCAATGCACAGCGGTGGCTGGATGCGCAGCACGTTGCCTTCGGTGAGGGTCGGCAGGCAGTACACGCCATGGCGGCTTTTCAGGTAGCCGCAGACGATCGGCACCAGGGCGCCGAAGGCGCTGGCCAGGGACAAGGTATACAGGCGCTCGCCGCTCCAGCGGCGGAATTTCAGGCCAAGCATCAGGCCGCGGCCGTCGAGGCTGTGGAACACCTCGGGATAGTCGCGCACCAGACGCGACAGCCCGGCGTGCAGGTAGGCGCCCTGCTCCGCGGCGTGCTTGAGCTGGGCGCCGTCGTTGGCGGTGAGCTGGTCGAGCACGGCCAGGCCGATGGCGGCGCTGAAGCCATTCACGGCGAAGGTGGAGCTGTGGTGCCGGTCGAAATCGCGGCTCCAGCACTGCTCGCCGTAGATGCACGCGCCAATGGCCGCGACACCGCCGCCCAGGGCCTTGGCCAGCAGCACCACGTCCGGCTCCAGACCGTGGGCGGTGGCGGCGAACAGCTCGCCGGTGCGGCCCAGGCCGGTCTGGATTTCATCGAGGACGAACAGGGTGCCGTATTGGCGGCAGAGGTTCTGCGCCGCCAGCAGGTAGCCTGGCGGCGGGGTGATCATGCCCGCCTCGCCCTGCACCGCCTCGACGAAAAAGGCCGCAGCGCGGCGGGTTTTCAGCAGCGCCTCGAGGGCCTCCAGGTCGCCATAGGGCACATGGCTGAAACCCTCGGCGCGGATCTGGAACGGCTCACGGTAAATGGCCTTGCCGGTGACCGCCACCGCGCCCTGGGTCTTGCCGTGAAAGCCGGTCAGGGTGCCGATCACCAGTTCGCGCTGGGTCGCGGCGCGGCACAGCTTGATCGCCGCCTCGACGGTCTCCGCGCCGCTGGTGGTGAAGGTCACTTTCGAATGGTTGCCCGGCGCCAGCTCGATCAAGCGCCGCGCCAGTTCTTCGGCGCCGGGGTTGATCAGCGGCTGGACCAGCGAGGCCTGGCCGCTGGCGAGGAATGTGTGGATCGCCTCGGTAATTGGCGCCGCGCCATACCCGAAGGGCACCGCGCCGAACTGGCCGACGAAATCGATCAGGGTCTGGCCGCTGGCGGTTTCGATACGGGTGCCCTGGGCGCGAACCACGGTCTCGTTGAGGCCGACGAATTCCAGCAGTTCCTGGCGGGTGATATTGAGCAACGAGTCAGCCATGACTGACCTCCCCCACCACGCCGAGCGCGCCCTGGTTGATGACGCCGTACAGGTGCTGGCTGACCTTGCTCACGGTGTCGTGCAGGTAGGCCAGTTCCGGGTCCAGGGAGATGCCGAAACGGTCTTCGAACTCGGCGGACAGGCCGACGATCAGCACCGAGTCGACGCCCATCTCGTGGAACGAGCGCTCGACGTCCAGCGACCCGGAATCGACCTCCAGCAGGCTGGCCAGGGTTTCGGTCACGGCAAAGGTTATTTCGTCTATATGCACAGTCGCCTCCCAGCGTAATTCGCTTCCTTTGCATGGCCGTTGGCCCGCGCCACCCCGTGGTGAAACCATGGGATCGACGCTTGGGCAGGCGTCATGATGCAAACGCGTTTTGAGTGTGGACGACCCGCCGCGGCAGGCCATTTGCTACACCCCGATGCTCGGCGTCATGCCGGCTCAGCTCAATACTCCGTAAGGAGTAGCGCCTGGTTTTATAGGTGCTGCCGCGGGCTGCGACAGGACCGAAGGTCCTCCAGCGAACTCAAGATCCTGCGCCTGCTGCGCAGTCGATCGCAGCCTCGCAGGCTCGGCAGCGGCTACAGGGTTCAGCGCCGACCGGCAGGTCGCGCCTGGCTTTTGCTTTTGATCTACCCGCCCCATCGGGAGGCCGAGTGGAGGTGTTCATCAGGGGGATGGCGCGCAGCGCCCCTCGACGCAGTCGAGGACATCGTATGGAGGTCGAAGCGAAGCCGACCGGAGTCGATGCCCCCTGATGGACACCGGAGCGAGGGAACCTGAGCGCAGCGAAGGCCGTACGCAGGGGCAAGCGTTTTTTGGTTACTTTTTTTGGCGTTTGAAAAAAAGTGACTCGCCGTAAGGGCGAAACCCTAAGTGGCCGTTACCGCAGAAACGGATATGTACCCCGTCCAAAAAATACAGCGCCAGCACGGAAGCCATCGCGGGCAATCGAGCGTCGACCGGCCGCTCCTACAGAAGCCTCCCCCGGCATAGATATGTACACCATCCAAAAAATGCAGCGCCCAAACAGACACCATTACGGCCAATCGAACACCGACCGGCCGCTCCTACAAAAAGCGCAGGCGACGCCGAAGCACTGAGCCTCGTCAGCACTGAGGGGGTGGTTACTGGATGAAAGGCAGGCAGCACTCACTCGTCGCAGAACAACGCCGCGATCTGCGCCCGACTCGACGCCTGGAGTTTGGAGAAGATGTTCTGCAGATGGGTTTTCACGGTCTTGTCGCTGATGCCGAGGATCTGGCCAATCTCCCAGTTGGTCTTGCCTCGGGCCACCCAGCGCGAAATCTCCGCTTCGCGGCTGGACAGGATGGACAACAGTTGATGGTTCGGCCCCGGGTTGTGGCGCAACAGCTTGCTGCCCAGCGCCCGGTTCAGGGCGATGTGCAGGTACGGGGCGAAGACCATCATGCGCATTTTGCTTTCATGGGCCACGCTGGCCGAGATGTTGTGAAAGAAGTAGCCGGTGAAGGTATTGCGGTGCAATCCGGGCAGCAGGGTCCAGCCCAGATTGCGTATCCCGTGTTCGCGAAAAATCTTCGCCCACACCTGGTCCGGCGAATTGCCCAGGCGCTCCAGGGTGGTGAACTTGGGGCGCCCGCAATGCTCGATGGGGTCGATGCCCAGCGGCGGAATCATGCCGTCGCGACCGACGATGGCCTTGATCAGGTCATCGGAGACGCTGTCCGGATGAATCAGGTGCGAAAAGAACACCCGGTGCGCGCGGACCCGGCCGCTGGCGAACACAAAGTTCTCGCACGGCAGGATCTGCGGCAGCGCCAGCTGGGTCTGCTGCGTCAGCTCGGCGATGCTGCGCGCCGAGGTGATGGAGTTGAGCACGCTGGTCAGCTGCAACCGTTGCTGGCTGTCGGTGGGCGGCAACGACAGCACCGACCGCGGGCGGCTGGCCAGTTCCAGCCGCGGTTCGCAGAAGGCCGGCTGGGCGAACAGCAACGCCGCGGGTTTGGGCGCATGCACCGGGCCGATCGATAGACTGGTCATGCTTCCACGACCTGGCTGTCGACGGTGATGTCACGCAATACCCGGCCGTTGCTCTCCACCGCGACCACCGACTTGTCCAGCGGATGGGCTTCGACCGGCGCCGTGCCCTCGAGTGCCGCCAGCCAGGGAGCGAACTGCTTGCGGCACTCCTGGCGCTTGATCTTGCCGCTGGAGGTACGCGGCAACGACCCGCCGAACACCAGCAACAACACCGGCCGCGCCAATTGGTGCTGTTGCCACAGCCGCGCCTTCAAGTCGCTGAACAGCTGCGGCAGGTCGAGGCTGCGCAAGGCCCGCCGCTCGATTTCCTGGGCGATCACCACCTGCTCGCTGTCGCCGGTCTCGATGCTGAAGGCCGCGGTGCCGTCCGGGCGAAAGCTGTCATGGGTACGCAGCACGGTGTTCTCGATATCGCCGGGGTGATGGTTGACGCCATTGACGATGATCAGGTCCTTGAGCCGCCCGGTGACGAACAGCTCGCCATCGAGCAGGAAGCCCAGGTCGCCGGTGCGGAAGTAGCGCGACCAGCCGAGCCCCGGAGGGGCCGGGCGAAAGGCCGCGGCGGTGCTCTCCGGGCGCTGCCAGTAACCGCTGGCGACGCTGTCGCCGAGGATGCAGATCTCGCCGACCCGCCCGTCCTCCAGCGGCTGTTCGGTATGCGGGTCGCAGATGAACGGGCCCTGCCCCGGAATGCCGCGACCGCTGCTGACCAGGGTGCGCAGGCGCAACTCGGCGTCGTTGCCCTGGCCGTCGTGCAGGCACGCCACATTGTCCTCCAGCAAGCCGGCATGGAACTGGCGGATCACCGGCTCGCGCTTGCTGCCACCGGCGCTGACCATCAGCGTGCCTTCGGCCAGCCCGTAGCAGGGAAAGGCCGAAGTGCTGGCAAAACCGGCGCGGGCGAAACGCTCATGGAAGGCGGCAATGGTCTGCGCCCGCACATGCTCGGCACCGTTGAAGGCCACCTCCCAGCTGCTCAGGTCGAGGCCGGCCAGCTCTTCGTCCTTGATCTTGCGCAGGCACAACTCATAGGCGAAGTTCGGCCCGCCGCTGACGGTGCCACGGTAGGTGCTGATGGCCTGCAACCAGCGCAGCGGCCGTTGCAGGAAGTGGATCGGCGCCAGCAGGGTCGAGCCGAAGCCGACGAACAAGGATTGCAGGATGCCGCCGATCAGCCCCATGTCGTGATACGGCGGCAGCCAGCTGACCAGGTGGCTGTCCTTGTGGGTCAAAAAGCCCCGGCTGATGCTGCGCGAATTGTGAATCAGGTTGCCGTGGGTCACCGCCACTCCTTTGGGAATCCCGGTGGAGCCGGAGGTGTATTGCAAAAAGGCGATATCGTCGCGGGTCACCGGGACGGGTCGCCATTCGCTGGCCAGGGCCAAGTCCAGAGTCGCCATGTCCAGTACCCGCGGACTTTCGGCCTGCCCCAGCCGGGCGAGGATGGTCGGGACATCCTCGCCACTGGCCAGCGCCGCCGTCGGCTGGCAGTCGTCGATGATGCCGTCCAGCCGGTCCAGGGTCTTGGTCGCCCCCGGCGGATAGGCCGGCACCGCCACCAGCCCGGCATACAGGCAGCCCATGAAGGCGATCACATAGTCCAGGCCCGGCTTGAGCAGGATCAGCACCCTGTCCCCCGCCCGGCAATGCCCCTGCAACCGGGCCGCCGCCGCTCGGGCTGCGCGGTCCAGTTCAGAGAAGGTGATCAGGGTTTCTTCGTCTCGCCCGTTGTGCAGAAAACGATAGGCCAATCGGTCCGGGATCATATGGGCGTGAAGCTGCAGACATTCCGAAAAATTCGCATACGGAACGTCGCTATCGTGGTCGTTCGTAGTCATTATTTTGTGTCCAGGCAGCCGTACTTAGCCATCTCCCGCAAGGCCCGAAATCTGCGGCCTTGCGCATCCATTACGCTTGATCATCCTCTGGGAGCGCGCACTCGAAGTTAATACTCCGAACGGCGTATACCCGCAATTTCCGCCCCCGGCGCATATTCGCCTCACAGCTCGATGCATGCATGGCTTTTTGCCATACACCCCTGCAGTCATCAGCCCTTTTCAAAGAGGTGAAGCCGACTATCCGGGCCTGCGCAAGCTGGGCTTGTGTAACCGGCCATGTCATGAAATCCAGGCCGGAACGGGAGCGTTCCGGTATCGCCACCAGCGTGCGCAGCACCGGGAGAACAGGATGTCTTTTAGCGAATACGCCACCTTCGACGCGGTCGGCCTGGCCGATCTGGTCAGAACCAAACAGGTACGCCCCTCCGAACTGCTGGAGGAAGCCATACGCCGCATCGAAGCCTTCAACCCGGCGGTCAACGCCGTGGTCTACAAGGCCTACGACAAGGCCCGGGCGCAGGCCGCCGAACAGGACAAGGCACCAGCGACGGGCGCGCTGCACGGCGTGCCGTTCCTACTCAAGGACATCCTCGGCGACTGCCAGGACCTGCCTTCGACCCTGGCCTCGCGCATGCTGCAAGCACGGGTCATGCCCCAGGACTGCGAGCTGGTGAAGCGTTTTCGCCAGGCCGGGCTGGTGTTCGTCGGCAAGACCAACGCCCCGGAGTTCGGCATTCTGCCCACCACCGAAGGGGCCTTCTACGGCCCGGCGCGCAACCCGTGGAACCTGGAATACTCCACCGGCGGCTCCAGTGGTGGCGCGGCCGCCGCAGTGGCCACCGGCATGGTTCCGGCGGCCCATGGCAACGACGGCGGTGGCTCGATCCGCATTCCCGCCTCCTGCTGCGGCCTGGTCGGCCTCAAGCCGACCCGGGCGCGCAACTCCCTGGCCCCGGACTTCGGCGAGCTGCTCAGCGGCCTGCTGGACGAACATGTGCTGACCCGCAGCGTGCGCGACAGCGCCGCCCTGCTCGACGCCACTCACGGCGTGGTGCCGGGCGACCCGTACCGCGCGCCGCCCATGCAGGGGCGCTTTCTCGACCAGCTCGGCCGCGAACCGGGGCGCCTGCGCATTGCCTTCTCCAGCACCGACCCGGCCGGGCGGCCGCTGCACCCCGACTGCATCGCAGCGGTGGAAAGCACCGCGCGTCTGCTCGAATCCCTCGGCCACCATGTGGAAGAAGCCGCGCCGCAGCTGGACCTGCAAAGTTTTGCCGAAGCCTTCAGCGCCCTGTGGTTCTCCGGAATCGCCTTCGCCGTGGAACTGATGAGCCTGCAACTGGGACGCGGCCCGCTGCCCGGCGAACTGGAAAACCTGACCCAGGCCGTGCATCAACGCGGCCTCGGCGTGAGTGCGGTGGAGTACCAGATGTCCGAGCTGGTGCTGCAGCAGGTCGGCCGGGAAATGGCGCGCTTCCACCAGACTTATGATTGCTGGCTGACCCCGACCCTGGCCCGGCCGCCGCTGCGCAACGGGGTGGTGGATATCCATTCCAGCGACCTGGAAAACACCTACGGTCCGCTGATCGACTACAGCCCGTTCACCGCCATTCACAACGCCTCGGGGCAACCGGCGATTTCCCTGCCACTGCACTGGAGCGCCGAGGGCCTGCCGATCGGCCTGATGCTCAGCGCCGCCTTTGGCGAGGAAGGCCTGCTGTTCCGCCTGGCCGGCCAGCTGGAACAGGCACGGCCATGGAAGGATCGGCGGCCACAGCTGTTCATGCAGCACCGCCCCGACGAAGCGGTTATCGGCTAAGGAGAGCAGCCCCCATGCGCACGCTGGACACCTCGACCGCCCCGCCTTATTGCCCCGCTGGTTCAGGCCAGGAGCAGCCTCTGCCGGGGGCCATTCCCTGGCCCACCGATGGCCTGAACCGCGAGCAACTGGCGCGTTATGGCAAGGAGCTGATTCGCCAGACCCTGCCTTTCACCGTGGAAAACCGCCGCCTGAGCTGGTGGCATTTCTACTCGACGCTGCTGGTGATCGGGCTGTTCGGCGCGGCCGTGGGCATGCCGTTGTGGTGGCCGCTGCGCCTGGCGTGCAGCGTGCTGCTGGGCTTGTCCCTGGTGCGCATGTTCGTGCTGTACCACGACTATATGCATGGTGCGATCCTCAAGGGCTCGCGTTTTGCCGAGGTGTTTTTCAAGACCTTCGGCCTGCTGCTGATGGCCCCGCCGACGCTGTGGAAACAGTCCCACGACTACCACCACGGCCACAGCTGCCAGTACGTCGGCGCGGAGCAAAACCGCCTGCCGCTGCTGTCCACCCACACTGACCTGGGCACCTTTCCCCTGCTGTCCACCGAGGAATATGCCTGCGCCGGGCGCCTCAAGCGCTTGCGCTATCGCGTCGCCCGGCACCCGCTGATGATCCTCCTGGCGTCATTCAGCATCTTCATTTTCAGCATCTGCCTGGTGTCGCTGATCACCCAGCCGCGGCATCGGCTCTGGTCGCTGCTGGCGCTGGCGCTGAACCTGGCGAGCGCCGTCGCCCTGGCGCTGCTGGCGCCGGACATCCTGCTGTACGGGGTGCTGGTCCCCAGCCTGTCCGGCTCGGCGCTGGGCGCCTACATGTTCTACTGCCAGCACAACTTCCCCGGCGTGCGTTACCCCGAGCGCGCCGACTGGGACTATGCGGCCACCGCGGTGTTCTCCTCCAGCTACATGCGCACCGGCCCACTGATGGCCTGGTTCACCGCCAATATCGGCTACCACCATGTGCATCACGCCAACTCGGGCATCCCCTTCTACCGCCTGCCAGAAGCCATGGCGGCGATCCCGGCGTTGCAATCGCCGATCACCACTTCACTGCACCCGCGGGATATCTACCGTTGCCTGCGACTCAAGCTGTGGGACCCGGCGCACCAGCGCATGATCTCGTTCGCCGAGTTTCGCCAGCAGGCGCAACGCTGAAGGAAATGAGCTGTCGGGCGTTGCCCGGCGAGCACTCGCCAGGGATGATCGACGCCGGAATTTTCCCGTCGATCGTGGGTCAGTAGAGCCACGCCTTTTCGCACCGGTCCGTTGGTCCGTGACAATGGGGCCTCGGTCCCATAAATTAGGCGCCCTGAAAAGGCCCGGTGCTTTTCTAGCCTCATTTCCAGTTAAACGAAGTAGTGAAATATCAATGTCCGATTCCAATACAGAAGAATCCGTAAACGCCTTGTCGTCCAAAGCGGAATACGAAAACGCCATCAATCTTTCACAGCACGTGTCCCAGGCCAAGACCATCAGCGAGATGGTCCTCGATGCTTTCCAGTCCACCAAGGAAAGCGACCAGATCCGCGAATTGCGCGCCGAGATCCGCCAGGCTCACGACCGCTTCGACGACGACCGCGCCTATGAACTCATGGGCCAGCTCAAGCAGCTCAAGGACGCCGAGGCCGCCGACAGCGCCGCCCTCGAAGACTTGAGCAGCAAGTTCCCGATCAGCCGCATCCTGTCCAGCTACAAGGACGACCCGAGCTTCCAGGAGCTGGTCTACGGCCTGGCGCTGAAAGTGCTGAACCAGACCCACCAGGCCATCAGCAGCCCAGGCGGTGGCAAAAGCAAGGCGCGGCCGAAGAAGGAAATGGAAGTGTTCGCCATCAGCAAGGACGGCATCAGCGTCACCCTGCCGATCCGCCCGCGTTCCAAGGCCAACGTCGACCGTGAAGCCTTCGAGTTCCTCGGTTTCGCCTTTGTCGGCGAAGGCGACGAGGCAGAGCTGGAAAGCGAAGTGTTCTTCGACAAGGACGGCAACGAACAGCCGGCCACCCGCAAGAACATCGTCACCGCGATCCAGCAGCAGACCGCGTTCGAAGGCTACAGCGCTCTACAACAGCAATAACCCGTACCCGCGAGCTGGCTCGTGCAGAGGGCGGATCGCGCAACAGCGCAGCGCGCCCCTCAGCGGCTGGCTCCTGCGAATGAAAGGCCGGGGCCCCCTCAGTTGCCCCGGTAATCGGCGATGGGATACATCGCGCACAACGCCTCGGTCTGGAGTCGGAACTGCTCTTGCAACTCAGGCTCCAGGCTGTACTTCTGCTCGCTGAGGGGCGTGACCTTGGCCAGTATCCGGCACACCAGATCGACCACTTCACGACACCCTTGGGAGTCGATGTAGCGTTGGGCGATGGAACCGGTGCCGAGACACAAGCCATTGGCGACGAATGAGGACCGGGTTTCCCCCAGTGCGCGGTTTTTACCCACGATGATGCCGCATCGCTCCAGTGCCGAGGCGGCAATCGAACCGCTGATGCCCCCACGCAACCTGAGCAGAACCGTGTGGTTCTCCGTCCCCCCGCCCACGACCTCGTAGCCCTGCGCCATGAATGCGCTGGCCATTGCATCGGCTGTGCTGCGAATCCGTCCCATGTAGGCATCGAACTCGGGGGTCATCGCGTAGCCCAGCGCAGCGGCCTTGGCCGCGATCATGTTGACCGCCGGCGCGCCTTGCATCTTGGGGAATACCGCTTGCTCAAGGACCCGACTGAAGCTCGCCCTCAGGCCGGGAACCTTGGTGTCGGCATCCCGGCCGGCAAGGATGAGGCCACCACGAGGCCCCGCGAGTTGCTTGTGGGTACAAGCGGTGGTGACATGCGCCACGTCGATCGGGCTCGGATGCCGCCCCGTGGCGACCAGCCCGGCGATATAGGAGATATCCGCCAGCAGGATGGCCCCGGCTTCGTCGGCAATAGCGCGAAAGCGTTGGAAGTCCACGACCCGGGAATAGGCAGTCGCACCGCAGATGATGATGCGCGGACGATGGGCAAGCGCCAGTTGGCGTACCTCTGCGTAATCGATCACGCCCTGCGAGGTGGTGCCGTAGCGGATCGCCTTGTAGTGGGCGCCGGTGAATGCGACAGGGCTGCCGTGGGTCAGGTGCCCGCCATGATCGAGGGCCATTCCGAGAATGGTGTCCCCCGGCTCGAGCAGGGCAGCCAGCACCTGGTAGTTGGCGTTCGAGGCGGAGTGTGACTGGACGCTGGCATATTGCGCCCCGAACAACTCCCGCGCCCGGCGAATCGCCAGCGACTCGACCAGATCGACGTTCTCGCAGCCAACATGATGACGCTTGCCTGGCGTGCCTTCGGCGGTGACGTTGACCAGTGCCGAGGCAGACGCCGCCAGGATGCGAGGGTTGGCCGCGCAGGAGGATGAAACCAGGGACAGTGTGCGGTGTTGACGCGTGACTTCAGCGTCCAGGATCCCGGCCAGTTCGGCGTCTTCAGCGCGCAAATCCGCCAAACCACGTCGCAAGAGGTCGGCCTGGTCCCTCAGTGGTTCTGTATAAGCTGCCATCGTTCGGTGTTCCTTCCTTGTCATTTGCGTGCTACGAACGACAGCACGCTTCCTGGTTTAACGTTCGTGGGCAGCTAATTAATCAAAAAATTAAACACTTTCCAAATTAAATGCTTCTTTTCCGAGGAGCGGGAAGGGACAGCAGGTTTGCGTTGCTGCTGAATGTTCGCCCATCAAGGCGATGGCACCGCGCATTTCGGGGCTTTATTGTCATGACGGGGACATGCAACACTTGCCCCCCGCGGCGCCCCCAGTCCGAACCCTCCCAAGGATTCCGGGCGCGCCCGATACCGACAGCGAAATTCCAGGATGGATGCAGGCTGGCTAAAGGAGCACTAGCGAGTTGGTACAGACCACAAAGCCGACAAGCTCTTGCCGCATCAATCCGACTGTTCTCACCCCTGGCGTCGAGCAGTTGAATGTCATGCACGCCACGCACGCTATGAAAGCCCCTAAGCGTGGCGACTATAAGGAAATGGTGAGCATTTGATGCACAGAAGAGAAAGAACAGAGTATTTGAAGAGCAATATCAAATACCTGATAAAAAGCCGCGGCGAGACGCAACTGTCTTTATGCAATGCCAGTGGCCTGACCAGGACGACCATCTACAACATTCTGGAAGGCAAGGTCAGCAACGTACAGCAATCCACCATTCGCAAAATCTCTGATTTCTTCGGTGTCTCCTACGAAGAAATAGAAACCGTCGATTTTGAAGAGAAGGAAATCATCGACAGCAGTATTTCCCCACAAGGAAACATGAACCCGGCGGCGGTTCCGATCCTCAAGGAAAGCCTGTTGATGATCAACATGGACAAGCGGATTGGCGAACTGGCGATACTTCACCCACTGACCTATTACTTCGGCGCCTCCTACAACTTGATAGCGGTGCTGCTGGAGAATGAGATCAAGGGAATGTACGAGGCCGGCGACCTCTTGATCATTCAAAAGGGAGTGTCGAGCGACGACAAGGAAAAACTGGTCTACGACAGACAGGCAAGAAAGCTGTTCATCATCAATGAGCCATGCTCCGACTCAGACCGAGTACTTGTGGTGGGTGACATCATCGAGGAGCGATTCAATGGCAGCTTATGAAGGCGAACTCGAGAACAGTAAATATAAACTTCTGGGCTTTGAAAACAACAAGAGCCTGGCGGTGATCATGATCATCGCTACGGGCAAAGTCATAAAGATTAAACTGAGCGAAGTACTTAACAGCGAAATAATGGAAAACCTGAACAAAATGGAAGTTAAAAACATCTACAAGAAGTTCTACTCCCAAGGAGGAGCGCTGACCGCATACGACCTGAATGACCGCCACGAAAGCTCATGGATGATTTATATCATCCTTAATCTGCTGCTCTTTACCTTCTATATCTTCACCAGCATTGCCGCCACCAAGCCCATTTATCTTGAATCGCTTGGCATCATTATCACTCCGGGCACCTTCCTTTACCCCCTGACATTCCTGATCGTTGACCTGTTGAACGAAAACTTCGGACTGCGGCTGGCAAGAAAAGCGATCTTCTTTGCCTTTGCCAGCAACGCCATGATTATCATCCTGCTCTATGGCTCGACCTTTCTCCCCGGCCTGCCAGGCTGGAAGCTCGACACTCCGTACAACGACGTGATCATTCATGTGTCATCTGTCCTGGTGGCGTCCTCTGTCTCTTTCCTGGTTTCCGAGAACATCAACTCGTACTTGCTGTGCAAGATAAAAGAGCTGACGAACTCCAGGTTCCTGTTCCTGCGGATATTCTTGAGTACGCTGTTCGCGGTCATTATCGACAGCTTCGTGTTTTGCTACATCGCCTTTTATGGCTCGATGCAAAACAACGACATCCTGAACATGATTTATGTGCAGATCGCGATCAAGGTGTGCTTTGCCTTCTTCAACATCTTGCCTGCCTATGGAGCCAGGTCACTGTTCAAGAGATACATGACGGACAGCCAGACAAAGTAGTGCAACCACTCTTTATCTCAAGCTGATGGATTCAACACTCATCCGGCAGGTGGATGCAGTGTTGAAACCCATTGACGTGCTGTCGATCAAGCCGTCATTGCAGATTCATCTTGCTTCTCAAGCTATTCATGACTTCTGTCTTGTTCCCCAGATAGTCATTCAGCCCTCTTGCACGAAGATTGCAAGCATCGCAATTGGCACAACCGCTGCCAATCACGCCGTTGTAGCACGTCAGGGTCTGCTCGCGGATCAGGTTCAACTGATTGTGATGATCCGCCAGCGCCCACGTCTCCGACTTGTTCAGCCACATCAGTGGCGTATCAAGACGCAGGCGGTATTCCATGCCCAACTCGACGGCCTTGTTCAAGGCTTTTACAAACTCGTCACGGCAATCGGGATAACCCGAGAAGTCCGTTTCACACACCCCGGTAATGACTGTTTCAGCCTGTACCTGGTAGGCATAGATAGAGGCCAGGGTCAGAAACAGAATGTTTCTTCCCGGCACGAAAGTGCTGGGCAGGCTTTCACCTGAACTGTTCACCGTCGGCACCGGAATATTGTCCCGAGTGAGACTGCTGATCGCCAACTCATTGAGCAACGAAGCATCCAGCACTTTGTGGACTGTCGCTCCCAGCTGCTTCGCGAGCTGCTGCGCCACTTCTATTTCTGCGCGGTGACGCTGGCCGTAATCAAAGGTAATGCAGTGCACTTCATCATAGAGCGGTAATGCGTGGATCAGACAGGTCGTCGAGTCCTGCCCGCCACTGAATACGACAACGGCTTTTTTCTTCATCTTTCTGCTTCCTGCATGAATAGAGTCATTTGAATATTTAAACAGCCCACTGACTGACACTCAATAAAAAGCCCCGCGCTTCTCTCGAAGGCGGGGCTTTTTCATAGCGTTTGCAGCTTATGGCGCGTAGGTCAGCAGCAGTTCGCTCGGTACCTTGAAATCCAGGGACATCATCACGCTCAGCGCGGTGATGGTGAAGATCGAGAACACGAACAGCTTGCGGGCCCAGACGGTGTCGTCCACCGCCTTGTAGCCGGTCCAGGCCATGTACAGCCAGTACATGCCCATCGCGGCCGCGACGGCCAGGTAGCTCATGCCGGCATACCCGCTGAAGGTCAGCATCAGGGTCGCCACCAGGAACGCCAGGATGTAGAGCAGGATGTGCTTCTTGGCCACCAGGATGCCGCGCTTCACTGGCAGCACCGGAATCGATGCGGCCAGGTAATCGTTGAAGCGGAAGATCGCGATGGCGTAGGAATGCGGCATCTGCCACAGGCTGAACATCACCAGCAGGGTCAGCGCGGCCATGTCGAAGCTGTTGGTCACGGCCACGTAACCGATCACCGGCGGCATGGCGCCCGACAGACTGCCCACCAGCGTGCCGTGAACCGACTTGCGCTTGAGGTACAGGCTGTAGAAGCCGACGTAGATGATGAAGCCGATCACGGCGAACAGGGCAGCCAACGGGTTGGCCACCTTGTACAGCAACGCAACGCCGGCGACACCCAGGACGGTCGCATAGACCAGGGCCAGTTTCAGGGAGATCAAGCCCTGGACCAGCACCCGGTTCTTGGTGCGTTCCATCTTCAGGTCGATGTCGCGGTCGATGCAGTTGTTGAACACGCAACCGGAGGCCACAACCAGGGAAGTGCCGATCATGGCTGCCAGAAACACGGCCAGATCGACATGCCCTTTCGAGGCCAGGAAGAACCCGCCTGCCACAGAAAGCACGTTACCGAAAATGATCCCCGGTTTGGTGATTTGGATAAAGTGCTTGAGCGACATCGGGTTTACCTCACTTCGCCATCATGTAGGTGTGGATGCTGAACATGATCCACAGCGACAGACCGACCAGCAGCACGATCACGATGGCCGTAAAGACGAACGCAATCACGTTGTTACGTTGAGCGATGGAACGGTCCAGGTGCAGGAAGTAATACAGGTGAACGATCACCTGGATCACGGCGAACAGCAGGACGATTGCCAGCGTCGTCGACTTCGGCAGAGTCGGGAACATCACCAGGCCGAACGGGATGACGGTCAGGATTACCGACAGGATGAAGCCAATGGCGTACGACTTTACGCTGCCGTGGCCAGCATCATGGCTGTCATGGGAGTGTGCATTAGCCATTACAGGGTCCCCATCAGGTAAACAACGGTGAATACGCAGATCCACACCACGTCCAGGAAGTGCCAGAACAGGCTCAGGCAGCTCAGACGGGTCTTGTTGGTCGCCGTCAGGCCGTGCTTGTTGACCTGGTACATCATGATGCCCATCCAGATCAGACCGGCAGACACGTGCAGACCGTGGGTACCGACCAGCGTGAAGAACGCCGACAGGAAGCCCGAACGGCTAGGACCGAAGCCCTCGGAGATCAGCAGGTGGAACTCGTTGATCTCCATGGCGATGAAGCCTGCGCCGAGCAGGAAGGTCATGAACAACCAGCCCAGAACCTGCTGCTTCTTACCTTTGTACAACGCCAGCATGGCGAAGCCGTAGGTGATCGAACTGAACAACAGCAGAGCGGTTTCGCCCAGCACGTATGGCAGTTCGAAGATGTCGTGGCCCGACGGGCCACCGGCGACGTTGTTTACCAGTACCGCGTACACCGCGAAGATCGACGCAAACAGAATGCAGTCGGTCATCAGGTAGAGCCAGAAACCGTATACGGTCATCTCGCCCGAGTCGTGGTGATGGTCATCGTGCCCATGGTCATCGACATGGGTGTGTCCAGCATTGGTCACTAAGTTCGACATGGTTTAAGCCTGTTCCAACGAGGTTTCTACACGGTTGGCCGGAATCTTCTTCTCGGCTACCAGGCGAGCGTGCTGCTCGGCTTCGATGCGTTCGATCACGTCGACCGGCACCATGTAGCCTTGATCATCGCGAGCCGCGTGGATCACGAAATAGATCACGGTACCGGCCAGGCTAGCGATCGCCAGCCACCAGATGTGCCAGATCATCGCGAAACCGAAGACGGTCAGCAGAGCACCCATCACCAGGCCGGTGGCGGTGTTGTTCGGCATGTGGATCGGTTCGTAGCGAGCAGGCTTCTGGTACGCGGTACCGTCTTCCTTGGCTTCGGTGAACGGGTCGATGCCATTGGCCTTCGGCAGTACGGCGAAGTTGTAGAACGGTGGTGGCGACGAAGTCGACCATTCCAGGGTGTGGGCATTCCATGGGTCGCCGGAAACACACTGGTTCTGCTTGCGATCACGCACGCTGACGTACAGCTGGATCAGCTGGCAGGCGATACCGATGGCGATCATCACCGCACCGAACATGGCGACGTACAGGTACGGCACCCACTCAGGGTTGGTCGTGGCGTTCAGACGACGGGTCATGCCCATGAAGCCCAGTGCATAGAGCGGCATGAAGGCGACGAAGAAGCCCGAGATCCAGAACCAGAATGCAGCCTTGCCCCAGCCTTCGTGCAGCTTGAAGCCGAACGCTTTCGGGAAGTAGAAGCTGAAGCCAGCGATGTAGCCGAATACAGCACCACCGATGATCACGTTATGGAAGTGCGCGATCACGAACAGGCTGTTGTGCAGGACGAAGTCAGCACCCGGGATGGCCAGCAGTACGCCGGTCATGCCGCCGATGGCGAAGGTCACCATGAAGCCCAGGGTCCACAGGACCTGGCTGGTGATACGCAGACGGCCGTGGTAGATGGTGAACAGCCAGTTAAATAGTTTCACACCCGTCGGGATGGAAATCAGCATGGTCGCCAGGCCAAAGAAGGCGTTGACGCTGGCACCCGAACCCATGGTGAAGAAGTGGTGCAGCCAGACCATGAAGCCCAGTACCGAGATCGCGCCGGAAGCGTAGATCATCGAGTGGTGGCCGAACAGGCGCTTGCCCGAGAAGGTCGAGATGACTTCGGAGAAGATACCGAACGCCGGCAGGATCAGGATGTACACCTCAGGGTGACCCCAAGCCCAGAACAGGTTCACGTACATCATTGGATTGCCACCAAGTTCATTGGTGAAAATGTGGAAATCCATGTAACGGTCAAGCGTCAGCAGTGCCAGGGTAGCGGTCAGGATCGGGAACGAAGCGACGATCAGCACGTTGGCCCAGGTGCAGGTCCAGGTGAAGATCGGCATGTCCATCATCTTCATGCCCGGGGTACGCATTTTCAGCACGGTGGCCAGGAAGTTGACCCCCGTTAGCGTCGTCCCTAGCCCGGATAGCTGTAGCGCCCAGATGTAGTAGTCGACACCCACGCCCGGACTGTATTGCAGGCCCGACAGCGGCGGATACGCAACCCAGCCGGTCTTGGCGAATTCGCCGACGCCCAGGGACAGGTTGATCAGCACGACGCCGGAAACCAGCAGCCAGAAGCTCAGGGAGTTGAGGAACGGATAGGCAACGTCACGCGCGCCGATCTGCAGCGGCACTGCAAGGTTCATCAGGCCGGTGAAGAATGGCATCGCCATGAAGATGATCATGATCACACCGTGGGCGGTGAAGATCTGGTCATAGTGTTCAGGAGGCAGGTAGCCCGGCGAACCCTCGGTGGCCATGGCCAGCTGGGTACGCATCATGATCGCGTCGGCGAAGCCGCGCAGGAGCATGACCATGGCGACGATGATGTACATCACGCCGATTTTCTTGTGGTCGACCGAAGTCAGCCATTCGGTCCACAGGTAGGACCACTTCTTGAAGTACGTGATACCCGCGACAAGCGCCAGACCACCGAGGATGATCATGGCAACGGTCACCATGACAATCGGCTCGTGGAACGGTATCGCGTCCAGACTTAATTTACCAAACATCGTTTACTCCTCTGCCCCAGCAGCTGAATGCGAGCTCATATCAGTCCCTTCCACAGCGGCCACTTCTTTCTTCTCGTGCTTGACCGGCTTGCCTGGTTTCATGCCTTCATACTTGTCGACGATTTTCTGAAACAGGTCCGGCGTGTACGAGGAGTACAGCGCGACAGGGTTGTTCTGGCTTGGCTTGGCAAGGGCTTCGTATTCAGCTTGATCAAGCTGTTTAGGTGCGGCCTTGACTTCGGCTACCCAGGCGTCGAAATCTTCCTGGCTCGTCGAGATCGCTTTGAATTTCATGCCGGTGAAGCCAGCACCGCTGTAGTTAGCGGAGATGCCTTCCATTTCAGCTTTCTGGTTGGCGATCAGGTGCAGCTTGGTCTGCATGCCTGCCATCGCGTAGATCTGGCCGCCCAGAGCAGGGATGAAGAACGAGTTCATCACGGCGTCGGAGGTGATCTTGAAGTTCAGCGGAGTGTGCTCCGGGAAGCGGATTTGGTTAACCGTGGCGATACCCTGGTCCGGGTAGATGAACAGCCACTTCCAGTCCAGCGCGACCACTTCGATGTTGATCGGCTTGGCGTCGGATTCCAGCGGACGATACGGGTCCAGCGCGTGGGTGGACTTGTAGGTCACATAACCCAGGGCAATGATGATGAGGATCGGGACCAGCCACACCGCGATTTCGATCTTGGTGGAGTGCGACCACTTCGGCGCGTAGGTCGCGTTGGTGTTGGACGCGCGGTATTTCCAGGCGAACGCGAAGGTCATCACGATCACCGGGATCACGACCAACAGCATCAGCAGGGTAGCGGTGATGATCAGGTTTCGCTCATCCAGACCGACCTGTCCTTTCGGGTCGAGCAAGGTCCACTTGCAGCCTCCCAGCATTAACATCATGCCAAGCAGCGGCAAAAAGCCTAGTAATCGGGGGTACCTGTTTTTACTCATCTCACGACCTCTAAAGCAGCTTGCGCAATGCAGTTGGGTTTTGATGGCCAACACTTCACCGTGCCAAGGGTTGGCATTTTTTCTTCGATTGAATAAGGGCCTGCCCGGCGCGTTACGCGCTGTTTGACAAATCCTGGGCTAGCAGTGAGTTCTTATTCGAATTCGTGGTCAAAGGCCTTGTTACAGACCAATTCCATTTGGTGCGGATATTTGGAAGGTGCCGACACCTGGGGTCGCATGGAGCGTCCAACGCCCCTCGACCGCCGCCGTAAGCTCAGGGTGAGCAGCGCCGGAAATTCAGTGCGGGCGATTGTAGATATGTAGCGTTTTATAAACCATGTCTTATCCCGAAATAATTTTTATCGGTTCGCGCAACAATGCGTGGCGATTATTGCAACGGGTCGCGATCATATCGAGATTCATTCCCAATAAAAAGCCCCAAAAACGCCTTCCAGCCAGCTCGAAAAACGCGCCTTGCGCCAGCGGAAAATCCACCGATGGCATCGCGCTATCCCTTGTAAAACGAGGGCTGAAACGATTTATTTAGATAGCCGGCTATGCTTGTTTTGCCGCTCGCTGCGCCAACATGAACTGACAGACTTTTTCCGTTTCTGACACAAAAAAAACGGCACACTGTCATCTGCGCAAACACCGGTGCGACACCCTCCATGTGACAACATGTCGCACTTTTATCGCACGTCCGATTGCCCCATATCACGCCCCTTTCGCACATTGTCCTACACACAAAAAAGCCCCGGCCCCGAACATCGGGACCGGGGCTTTTTACGCCGGGTCAGGCGCTTTTGCGGCGGTTACGAATGATGCCCAGCGGCACCAGCACCAGGGTCAGCACAAAGGCCACCAGCGCCCATTGCGCCAGGGACAGGCCCAGCACCGGCGGGTACGGCGTGGAGCAGAAGCCATCGACCTGGAACCCCAGGGGGAAGACGGTCGCCAACGGCAGGCTGTCGACGATCGGCTGCAGCACATCGATGCCGCAACTGACCGCAGGATGGGCCTGGGTATAGACGTGATGCCCCGCCACCGCCGCGCCGAACAGCGCGCTGATCACGACCAACGCTTCCAGCACCGTGAGACTGCGACGACTGCGCATGGCCGCGCCGATGAAGGCGAAAATCGCGATCAGCAAAAACGCGTAGCGCTGCAGGATGCACAGCGGGCAAGGCGCCTCGCCCAGCACCACCTGCATGTACAGCGCGCCGCCGATCAGCGCCAGGCAGATCACCCCCAGCAACACCAGAAAACGTCGCTCGCGCCCCAAGCGCAGTGTGTCGTCAGTCATCCTCAATTCCTTTCTGTCTGTGGCTCAACCCGATGGCAGCGCTTGCAACTGCTGCATCAGGCTGAGGTTGTCTTCGATATGCCAATTGGCGGTGATCCGGCCGTTGGCGATCTGATAAATGTCGGTTGCCCGGAAGTCTACACGCTGACCATGACCTTTGAGTGCATTGAAGGTCCCGCTGAAGTGCCCGCGAAAATGCAGGTGCAGCACCACCCGGTCCCCGGCCACGATCATCTGCTCGATTTGTGCGCTCAAGTCCGGCACCGCCGTGCGAAAGAAGCGCGACGCCAGCAGCGGCCCGGTCGGGCCCTGGACCCGCCCCGCAGGTGGCGTCATATCGACGAAGTTCTCCGCCAGCGCGGCCTTGGCCAGGCTTTCATCGCCGCTGTTCCAGAAACTGCCGTAGCGCCGCGCGGCCAGTTCCATGGCCTCGCGCTGGGCCTTGGGCAGGCTCTGATCGACGACCAGGGTCTGCGCCTGGAGCAAGGCCGGCTCGGCGAAAACCAGGGGACTGGCGAGCAAGGTTGCGGCCAGGGTGATGCGGGAAATAGCTGAGAGTTGCATGGGATGATCCTGATCAGTGCGAACGAGCGCCTATCATCAGCATCGGGGAATTAACGATAAACAGGTTAAGAACGGATTAACCTTTAAAGGATTTTTACGAGTGCGGCCTGTAGCCGCTGGCGCAGCCTGCGATCGAGCGCGCAGCGCTCGCAATACTATCCCTCAGTACCTCGGGTAAACCGCGAGCTCAGGCTGGCGGTCGCTGCGCAACCGATCGCAGGCTGCGCCAGCGGCTACAAAGAGGCCAGCCTCCGGGCGGAGGCTGGCCGATGGGGTTACTCCAGGGCCGCGGCCGGGCCGAAGAACTCGTAGCGGCTTTGTTTTTCCGGTACGCCCAGGGCCTTGAGGTGGCGCTTGATCGCCGCCATGAAGGCTTTCGGGCCAAGGAAGTAGGCGTCCAGGTCACGCTCCTGCGGCAACCATTCGGCCAGTTGCTCCTGGCTCAGCAGGCCGACCTTGTCCGCCACCGGGCTGACGCCGTCGTCTTCGGCGTAGCAGTAGAAGCGCTTGAGTTGCGGGTGACGCGCGGCCAGGCCGTCGACCCAGTCGCGGAACGCATGCACCCCGCCGTTGCGCGCGCAGTGGATAAAGTGCACCGGACGCTCGGAGGCCAGCGCGGCTTCGAGCATTGGCAGGGTCGGAGTGATGCCGACGCCGCCACTGATCAGCACCAGCGGCTTGTCGCTGTCCGCCAGGGTGAATTCGCCCGCTGGCGGGAACAGCTGGATGCTGGCGCCAACCTGCATCTGGTCATGCAAATAGTTGGAAGCGCGGCCACCGGCTTCGCGCTTGACGCTGATGCGGTACTGGCCGGCGCCGGACAGGGCCGACAGCGAGTAGTTGCGGCGGATTTCCTCGCCATCGAGGAACAGTTGCATGCCGATGTACTGACCGGGTTCGGCAGCGAGAATCGGGCCGTTATCCACAGGCTCGAAATAGAACGAGGTGATTTCCGCGCTCTCCTGCTCACGACGGACCAGCTTGAATTCCCGCGCGCCGCGCCAGCCGCCCGGAGCCTGGGCCTTCTGGTCGTAGATCGCGCCTTCGGCACCGATCAGGATGTCCGCCAGCTGGTTATAGGCCGCGCCCCAGGCGCTCATCACCGCTGGCGTGGCGATCTCTTCGCCCAGCACTTCGGAAATGGCGCGCAGCAGGCAGCTGCCGACGATCGGGTAATGCTCCGGCAGGATCTGCAGGGCCACGTGCTTGTTGATGATCTTCGCCACCAGGTCGCCCAACTGGTCGAGCTGGTCGATGTGCCGGGCGTACATCAATACGCCGTTGGCCAGGGCCCGTGGCTGGTCGCCGCTGGCCTGGTGCGCCTGGTTGAACAGCGGACGCACTTGCGGATACTCGGAGAGCATCATCCGGTAGAAGTGGGTGATCAGGGCTTCGCCACCGCTTTCCAGCAGCGGAACGGTGGATTTGATGATGGCACGATCTTCGACGCTAAGCATAAGTACAACTCCTGAGCTTTCTGACTACTTGCAGGTTGCCCTTTACCAATCAGTTTTCGTGCCAACAATAAAAACCATATAAATCAATACTTTAAAATACTTGTAGTCATATCGACACACCGGCATTTATAGTCATTAAGACCATACGGAGTCATTATGACCGCAAAATCCCTGCTCACCGCCTTGTTGCCCCTGGTCTCCGACCTGTCCCGCGAACTGCCTGAAGGCGAGCGCTACCGCCGCCTGCTGGAAGCCATGCGCGCCCTGCTGCCCTGCGACGCCGCCGCGCTGCTGCGCCTGGATGGCGAATGGCTGGTGCCGCTGGCGGTGGATGGCCTGAGCACCGATACCCTGGGCCGGCGTTTCAAGGTCAGCGAACACCCGCGTTTCGCCGCCCTGCTCAGCCACCCCGGCCCTACCCGCTTCGCCAGCGACAGCGACTTGCCGGACCCTTACGACGGCCTGGTGGATGGCCTGCATGAGCACCTGGAAGTCCACGACTGCATGGGCTGCCCGTTGTTTATCGACGAACGCCCCTGGGGTCTGCTGACCCTGGATGCCCTCGACCCACAGCGCTTCGAACCCATCGAACTGGATGCCCTGCAGGCCTTCGCCAGCCTGGCGGCGGCTACCGTCAACGCCGCCGAGCGCATCGAGCGCCTGGCCCTGCGCGCCGAAGACGAACACCAGCGCGCCGAGGTCTATCGCCAGGCCAGCGGCCAGAACCGCGAAATGATCGGCCAGAGCAAGGCGCACAAACGCCTGCTGGAGGAAATCGGCCTGGTCGGCGGCAGCGACCTGACGGTGCTGATCACCGGCGAAACCGGGGTCGGCAAGGAACTGGTGGCCCAGGCCATCCATGCCGCCTCGCCCCGGGCCGACAAGCCGCTGATCAGCCTCAACTGCGCCGCCCTGCCCGACACCCTGGTGGAAAGCGAACTGTTCGGCCATGTACGCGGCGCCTTCACCGGCGCCACCAACGACCGCCGCGGCAAATTCGAGCTGGCCAATGGCGGCACGCTGTTTCTCGACGAAGTGGGCGAGTTGTCGCTGACCGTGCAGGCCAAGCTGCTGCGCGTGCTGCAAAGCGGCCAGCTGCAACGCCTGGGGTCGGACCAGGAGCATCAGGTCGACGTGCGGCTGATCGCCGCCACCAACCGCGACCTCGCCGAAGAAGTGCGCAGCGGCCGCTATCGCGCGGACTTCTATCACCGCCTCAGCGTCTACCCGCTGCTGGTGCCGGCCCTGCGCGACCGCGGCCGCGATGTGTTGCTGCTCAGCGGCTACTTCCTCGAGCAGAATCGCTCGCGCATGGGCCTGGGCAGCCTGCGCCTGACCAGCGATGCCCAGGCGGCGCTGCTGGCCTACGCCTGGCCGGGCAATGTCCGTGAACTGGAACACCTGATCGGCCGCAGCGCCCTCAAGGCCCTGGGCAATTGCCGTGAACGGCCGAAGATCCTCAGCTTGAGCGCCGCCGACCTGGACCTGCCGGACGCCTCGGCACCGGTCGCACCCCAGCCCGCCCCGGCAGCCATGGCCGAGATTCCCGGCGGCGGCGATCTGCGCCAGGCCACCGAAAACTACCAGCGCCAACTGATCAGCGCCTGCCTTGAACGTCACCAGCACAACTGGGCCAGCGCCGCCCGCGAGCTGGGCCTGGACCGCGCCAACCTGGGACGCATGGCAAAGAGGCTAGGCTTGAAGTGACTCACCTATAGCCAAAGACTGCGATCGGCCTGGGTGGCATTGCGACGAAACGGCCGTGAACCCGCTACATGAGGGGTGACCGAAACGACGCAATGGCTGATTTTGCGAGGACGGCGTCCTCGATCGCAGCCTTCGGCAGCGGCTACAGATTGCGCGGGTCGCGGATATTGGGATTAAGCCTAAAGCCAGCCCTTCGCGCGTCGATAACCCGTTATCGCTAGCTGTTCGCGACCTATTGCGCGAACCACCTTTTTCCACAGAAGGTTTTTATGTCTTCCAACAAAGCCCGCGCAGATTCCCTTTCGCTTCTGCTGTTCACCTTGCGCAGCGGCAAGCTGATGGCAATCAACCTGCTCAAAGTCAGTGAAATCATCCCCTGCCCACCGCTGACCAAACTGCCGGAATCGCACCCGCACGTGAAAGGCATCGCCACCCTGCGCGGCAATTCGCTGTCGGTCATCGACCTGAGCCGGGCCATCGGCGAACGGCCGCTGGAAGACCCGGAGGGCGGCTGCCTGATCGTCACCGACGTCAGCCGTTCCAAGCAGGGCCTGCATGTGCAGGCGGTGAGCAAGATCGTGCATTGCCTGACCACCGATATCCGCCCGCCGCCCTATGGCTCCGGCGGGGTCAAGTCCTATATCACCGGGGTCACCCAGGTCGACGGCACCCTGGTGCAGGTGCTGGACATCGAGAAAGTCATCCACGGTATCGCCCCGGCGCAGATCGAAACCGCGCCGACCGAGCTGAGCATGGAAGACGCCGAACTGCTGGGTAACGCGCGGATCCTGGTGGTCGACGACAGCCAGGTGGCCTTGCAGCAGTCGGTGCATACCCTGCGCAACCTCGGCCTGCAATGCCACACCGCGCGCAGCGCCAAGGAGGCCATCGACTGCCTGCTGGACCTGCAAGGCACTGCCCAGGAGATCAACCTGATCGTCTCGGACATCGAGATGTCGGAGATGGACGGTTATGCCCTGACCCGCACCCTGCGTGAGACCCCGGACTTCGCCCACCTCTACGTCTTGCTGCATACCTCGCTGGACAGCGCCATGAACGCGGAAAAGGCCCGCCTGGCCGGCGCCAACGCGGTGCTGACCAAGTTCTCCTCGCCGGACCTGACCCGCTGCCTGATCGAAGCGGCCCGGCACGTCGCCGCCCAGAGCGCCTGAGCCATGGTCGACGATTACTGCCTGCTGATGCGTCGCGACCTGACCGGGCAACCGGCGCCCGCCAGTTGGCCGGCCGCCTTCAGCCTCGACAGCTATCGGCCCGAACTGGCCGAAGCGGTGCATGGCCTGATGCACCTTGGCTACCAGGACGGCGGCGGGCGCGTACCAGAGCTGGACATCTGGCGCCAGCGTTTCGAAAGCGACGCCGAATACGACCCGCAACTGTGCCTGGTGGCCCAGGATGCCGAGGGCGTCGTCGGGGTGATCCAGTGCTGGACCAGCGCCTATATCAAGGATCTGGTGGTGCATCCGCGGGCCCGCCGCCAGGGCCTGGGACGCGCCTTGCTGCTGCAGGCCTTCGAGGTCTTCCGCCAGCGCCGCGAAGCCTTTGTCGACCTGCGGGTGCTGGAAGACAACCAGCGGGCCCGCGGGCTGTACGACAGCGTCGGCATGGTCGCGATCCGCCGCGAGCAGGTTCCCCACACGCCGCTGTAACCTGTAGCCGCTGCCGCAGGCTGCGATAAGGCCGAAGGCCTTCGGCGATCTTGAAGCCTTGCGCCCCCTTCGGGCGCGATCGCAGCCTGCGGCAGCGGCTACAGCGATTTTCATTGTCGGCGCCTCAGGCATACTCCCGTGCATACCCGCGAACGAAGGAACGCCCCGCCATGAAAGCCCTGCCTCTGAGCCTCGCCTGCCTGACCGCCCTCCTCGCCAGCCAGGCCCAGGCCTCCAGCCCGGACGCCTGGGCGACATTCGACAAGCAGGTGCGGGCCAACTGCATCAAGGCCAGCCAGCTGAAGAATGTCAAAGTGCTGGGCAATGCCGCGCAGTTCGACGACCGGGTCGGCTACAGCGCCTTGCTGCTCCAGGGCCAGTACCCGCAAAAACACATGAAGGGCCAGACCGGCGTGGAACTGTGCCTGTACGACAAGCAGCGCAAGAGCGCCCATGTCACCGAGTGGGATTCGATCCGCCCCGCCCTCGAGGCCAAGGACCGGTGACTGGCGCATAACTTGCTTCGAGAGCGCTATCTAGAGGGCGATGTGAGTCATTCCGTCGCCGCTTCCACCTTTCGACTATGGCTGCCGGCTCAATGAATATTCGTTTTTCCTGCGTAGGCTGCGGCAAGTGCTGCAACGATCACCACGTCCCCCTGACCCTCGGCGAAGCCCGCCAGTGGGCGCTGGATGGCGGCCAGGTGATCGTGCTGGTGGAGGGGTTCCTGAGCAATGGCCTGGGGCTGCCGGCCCAGCAGCGCGAGCACGCCGAACGGCGTTCTTGCGTGGTGCCCAGCGGCACTGCCCAGGCCCATGTGGCGATCACCTTCGCCGCCTACAACGTCGGTCCCTGCCGGAATCTTGACGAAGACCAGCTGTGCCGGATCTATGAGCGCCGGCCGCTGGTGTGTCGCATCTACCCGATGGAAATCAATCCGCACATCCCGCTCAACCCGGCGATCAAGGAGTGCCCGCCCGAGTCCTGGGAAAAAGGCCCGCAGCTGATTGTCGGCGGTGAGCTGGTGGACCGGGAACTGGCCGAACTGATCCAGCGCTCACGCCAGGCCGACCGCGACGATATCCACAGCAAACAAACCATCTGCCAGCTGCTGGGGATTCACACCACCGCCCTCAAGGGCGATGGCTTTACCGCCTACCTGCCGGACATGGCCGCCCTGGCCGAAGCCATCGAGCGGGTCCAGGCGCAACCGCTGGCCGCGCCGGCCAGCGAGTGGCGGTTCCATGTCTCCGGCGCGGACATTGCCGGGCAGGTGCAGGACGCCGGCGCCCAGGTGGTGACCGAGGCGCCACTCACCTACGCCTTCATTTCCCTGCGCGCGGCCTGATCCGTAGCCGCTGCCGCAGGCTGCGATAAGGCCGAAGGCCTTCGGCGATCTTAAGGTCGTGCGCCCGCTTCGCGGTCGATCGTCCGAACGCGGCCCGAACCTTCGGCAGCGGCTACAGAAGCTTGGACTCAGCGCTTGCCCATCGAGCGACGGGTGCCGGGTGGCGCCGCGCCCGGGGTCTTGGTGTGGCCGTTGGTGGCGCCGTTCTTGTACCAGGGTTGCTGGGCATTCTTGGCCTGGGCGAACTCGGACGGCTTGAACGGAAACTTGAACGGCGCGATCGCCGGCTTGCCTTCGCCAGGCGCGCTGGCGTCATCGACCTGGTCGGCGCTGGGAGCGTCGGACACAGGCGGTTGTGCTGGGGTAGTCATGGAAGCTCCGGGTGAAAAGCAAAGGCCGGGCCCGGGGAAGCGGGCCGCGAGGGCCGGCAGTATACCCAGGTTGCGGGTCTTTGACCTGCCGCGACCGGCATGGGCCAGGGTCATCGGTCGGCCTTTGCTGACAGCGCTGTCAGGCAGGCGTCACGTTGCTGACCGGGTCGGGCGGCTATAAAGGGGCCATCGATACTGGCCATCCTCCCGTCCCACCTGCCCCCCGGCGCTGGCGTCCATGCGTAATCGAAAAACAACCCTTGTGCTCGCAGGCGTGCTCGCCGTTCTCGCCGCCGCTGGCCTGTGGCATCTGCTCAAGCCGCCCAGCGCCAAACTGGCAGCGCCGACCGCAGTGCCGGTGCGAGTGATCAGCGTCGCCCAGCAGGATGTGCCGCGGTATGTCAGTGGCATCGGTTCGGTGCTGTCGCTGCACAGCGTGGTGATCCGGCCCCAGGTGGACGGCATCCTCACCCGGCTGCTGGTCAAGGAAGGCCAACTGGTCAAGGCCGGCGACCTGCTGGCGACCATCGACGACCGCTCGATCCGCGCCAGCCTCGACCAGGCCCGCGCGCAACTGGCGGAAAACCAGGCGCAACTGCAGGTGGCCCAGGTCAACCTCAAGCGCTACAAGCTGCTGTCGGTGGATGACGGCGTGTCCAAGCAGACCTACGACCAGCAGCAAGCGCTGGTCAACCAGCTCAGGGCCAGCGCCCAGGGCAACCAGGCCGCCATCGATGCGGCGCAGGTGCAGCTGTCCTATACCCAGATCCATTCGCCGGTGTCCGGCCGCGTCGGTATCCGCTCCGTGGACGAAGGCAACTTCCTGCGCACCAGCGATACCCAGGGCCTGTTCTCGGTGACCCAGATCGACCCGATCGCGGTCGAGTTTTCCTTGCCGCAACAGATGCTGCCGACCTTGCAGGGGCTGCTGGTCGCCGAACACCCGGCCACGGTGGACGCCTACCTGGGCGCCGATACTGACTCCGCCACCGGCGAGCGCCTGGGCGAGGGCCACCTGAGCCTGATCGACAACCAGATCGACACCAATACCGGGACCATCCGCGCCAAGGCCGAATTCAACAATCCCGGGCAAAAGCTCTGGCCCGGCCAGCTGGTAACCATCAAGATCCGCACCGCCGTGGAGAAGGCCGCCCTGGTGGTGCCGCCCAGCGTGGTGCAGCGCGGCCTGGACAAGCACTTTGTGTATCGGGTCAAGGACGACAAGGTGGAAATCGTCCCGGTGCAGATGGTCTATCAGGACAGCGGCCAGAACATCATCAAGGGCGTGCAGGCCGGCGACCTGCTGGTCAGTGACGGCCAGTCGCGACTCAAGGCCGGCTCGCACATCGAGGTGCTCAGCGAACCGCCGCAACAGATCCAGGCGGCGAACACGGAGCCGCAGCCATGAAGGGCCACGGCTCGATCTCCACCTGGTGCGTCGATCATCCGGTCGCCACCCTGCTGCTGACTTTCGCCCTGGTGCTGCTGGGCGCCATCGCCTTTCCCCGGCTGCCCATCGCCCCCCTGCCGGAAGCCGAATTCCCGACCATCCAGGTCTCCGCGCAATTGCCCGGCGCCAGCCCGGAAACCATGGCCTCTTCGGTGGCCACGCCGCTGGAGGTGCAGTTCAGCGCCATCCCCGGCATGACCCAGATGACCTCCAGCAGCGCCCTGGGCTCGACCATCCTGACCCTGCAGTTCACCCTCGACAAGAGCATCGACACCGCCGCCCAGGAAGTGCAGGCGGCGATCAACACCGCCTCGGGCAAGCTGCCCAACGACATGCCGAGCCTGCCCACCTGGCGCAAGGTCAACCCGGCGGACAGCCCGGTGCTGATCCTCAGTATCAGCTCCACGCAGATGCCCGGCACTGAACTGAGCGACTACGTGGAAACCCTGCTGGCCCGGCAGATCAGCCAGATCGACGGCGTCGGCCAGACCAACATCACCGGCCAGCAACGCCCGGCGATCCGCGTCCAGGCCTCGCCCGACCGGCTGGCGGCGATCGGCCTGACCCTGGCCGATATCCGCGTCGCCCTGCAGCAGGCCAGCCTCAACCTGGCCAAGGGCGCGCTGTATGGCGAATCGAGCATCTCGACCCTGTCGACCAACGACCAGCTGTTCCATCCCGATGACTACGGCCAGTTGATCGTCTCCTACAAGAACGGCGCACCGGTGCAGCTCAAGGATGTCGCCCGGGTCATCAGCGGCCCGGAAAACGCCTACGTGCAGGCCTGGTCCAACGACCAGCCGGGGCTCAACCTGGTGATCTTCCGCCAGCCGGGGGCCAACATCGTCGACACCGTAGACCGCATCCAAAACGAGTTGCCGCGCCTGGAAGCCATGCTGCCGGCCTCGGTGGACGTGACCGTGCTCTCGGACCGCACCAAGACCATCCGCGCCTCCTTGCACGAAGTGGAAATCACCCTGCTGATCGCGGTGTTGCTGGTGGTGGCGGTGATGGCGCTGTTCCTGCGCCAGCTGTCGGCGACGCTGATCGTCTCCAGCGTGCTCGGCGTGTCGCTGGTGGCCAGCTTCGCGCTGATGTACGTGATGGGCTTCAGCCTGAACAACCTGACCCTGGTGGCGATCGTGATCTCGGTGGGTTTCGTGGTCGACGACGCGATTGTCGTGGTGGAGAACATCCATCGCCATCTGGAGGCCGGCGACGGCATGCGCGAAGCGGCGATCAAGGGTGCCGGGGAAATCGGCTTCACCGTGGTGTCCATCAGCTTCTCGCTGATTGCCGCGTTCATCCCTCTGCTGTTCATGGGTGGCGTGGTCGGCCGGCTGTTCAAGGAATTCGCCCTGACCGCCACCTCAACCATCCTGATTTCGGTGGTGGTGTCGCTGACCCTGGCGCCGACCCTGGCGGCGCTGTTCATGCGCGCCCCGACTCATCATCCCCACGATCGCCCGGGCTTCGGCGAACGCCTGCTGGCGCTCTACGAACGTGGGCTGCGCCGGGCCCTGGCCCATCAGCGGCTGATGCTCGGCCTGTTCGGCCTGACCCTGGGCCTGGCCATCGCCGGTTATGTGTTCATTCCCAAGGGCTTCTTCCCGGTACAGGACACCGGCTTCGTACTGGGCACCAGCGAAGCGGCGGCCGACATCTCTTACCCGGACATGGTGGCAAAACACCTGGCCCTGGCGAAGATCCTCGGCGCCGACCCGGCGGTGGAAACCTTCTCCCACTCGGTCGGCGTCACCGGCAACAACCAGACCATCGCCAACGGCCGCTTCTGGATCGCCCTCAAGGACCGCGGCCAGCGGGACGTTTCCGCCAGCCAGTTCATCGACCGCATTCGCCCGCAATTGGCCAAGATCCCGGGCATCGTCCTGTACCTGCGGGCCGGCCAGGACATCAATCTCAGCTCCGGGCCGAGCCGCAGCCAGTACCAGTACGTGCTCAAGAGCAACGACGGGCCGACGCTGAATACCTGGACCCAGCGCCTGACGGAGAAACTGCGGGCCAACCCGGCCTTTCGCGACCTGTCCAACGACCTGCAACTGGGCGGCAGCATCACCCATATCAGCATCGACCGCAGCGCCGCGGCGCGTTTCGGCCTGACCGCCACCGATGTCGACGAAGCGCTCTATGACGCCTTCGGTCAGCGCCAGGTCAACGAGTTCCAGACCGAGACCAACCAGTACAACGTGATCCTCGAACTGGACGCCAAGCAACGCGGCAAGGCCGAAAGCCTGAACTACTTCTACCTGCGCTCGCCCCTGAGCGGCGAGATGGTGCCGCTGTCGGCGCTGGCCAAGGTCGACCCGCCCACCGTCGGCCCGCTGTCCATCGCCCACGACGGCATGTTCCCGGCCGCCAACCTGTCGTTCAACCTGGCGCCCGGCGTGGCCCTGGGCGATGCGGTGATCATGCTCGAGCAGGCGAAAAACCAGATCGGCATGCCCGCCTCCATCGCCGGCAACTTCCAGGGCGCGGCCCAGGCCTTCCAGAGTTCCCTGGCCAGCCAGCCGTGGCTGATCCTCGCGGCGCTGGTGGCGGTGTACATCATCCTCGGCGTGCTCTACGAGAGCTTCGTCCATCCGCTGACCATCATTTCCACCCTGCCCTCGGCCGGCCTTGGCGCGCTGATCATGCTCTGGCTGCTGGGCCAGGACTTCTCGATCATGGCCCTGATCGGCCTGGTGCTGCTGATCGGCATCGTCAAGAAAAACGGCATCCTGATGATCGACTTCGCCCTCGAAGCCCAGCGCCAGGGCGGGCTGTCGCCGCAGGAAGCGATCTACCAGGCCTGTATCACGCGTTTCCGGCCGATCATCATGACCACCCTCGCCGCTTTGCTCGGCGCCCTGCCGCTGATGCTCGGTTATGGCGCCGGCGCGGAGCTGCGCCAGCCACTGGGGATCGCCGTGGTCGGTGGCCTGCTGGTGAGCCAGGCGCTGACGCTGTTCACCACTCCGGTCATATACTTGTGGCTCGAGCGGCTATTCCATCGGCCCACACCAGCGCCAGCGCTGGCAAGCACATCCTGAGGCGGGGTCATGCGCGTTCTGATTATCGAAGACGAAGAGAAAACCGCGGACTATCTGCACCGCGGCCTGACTGAACAAGGCTACACCGTGGACCTCGCGCGCGACGGCGTCGAGGGCCTGCACCTGGCGCTGGAAAGCGACTACGCGGTGATCGTGCTCGACGTGATGCTGCCCGGCATCGACGGCTTCGGCGTGCTGCGGGCGCTGCGCGCGCGCAAGCAGACGCCGGTGATCATGCTCACCGCCCGCGAGCGCGTCGAAGATCGGATCAAGGGCCTGCGCGACGGCGCCGACGACTACCTGGGCAAGCCCTTTTCCTTCCTCGAACTGGTGGCGCGCCTGCAGGCCTTGACCCGTCGCAGCGGCGGCCACGAACCGGTGCAGATCAGCATCGCCGACCTGTGGATCGACCTGATCAGCCGCAAGGCCAGCCGCGCCGGCACCCGCCTGGACCTGACCGCCAAGGAGTTCTCGCTGCTCAGCGTGCTCGCCCGGCGCCAGGGCGAGATCCTGTCGAAAACCGCGATCGCCGAGATGGTCTGGGACATCAACTTCGACAGCGACGCCAACGTCGTCGAGGTGGCGATCAAGCGCTTGCGGGCCAAGCTCGACGGGCCGTTCGAACAAAAACTGCTGCACACCATCCGCGGCATGGGTTACGTGCTGGAGAACCGCGGTGCCTCGTAATTCGATTGCCCTGCGCCTGAGCGGGCTGTTCACCCTGGTAGCCCTGTTGGTGTTCCTGCTGATCGGCGGCGCACTCTATCAACAGGTGGACAAAGGCCTGGGCCTGCTGCCCGAGGCCGAACTGGACGCGCGCTACAGCGTGCTGGAGTCGGCCCTGACGCGCTTCGGCAATCCGGAGCACTGGGCCAAGATCAACAACAAGCTCAAGCTGCTCAGCGAAGAAGACAAGCGCATCCGTTTCTGGGTGGTCAGCGGCGACCCCGCCTACGAATACGGCAACCCCGACCCGCAGATCCGCCGCTTCGCCCAGGGTCCGCTGGGCATGCGCGACCTGACCCTGCCCGGGCATCCCTATCCGTTGAAAGTGCTGGTCAGCCAACTGCCGGCCAAGGAGCTGCGCCCGCCGCTGCGCTTTCTGATCGCCATCGACACCGAGACCTTCTACGAAACCCAGCACCAGCTGTTGATTGCCCTGATCAGCCTGGCCATCGTCGGCGTGCTGCTGGCCTCGGCGCTGGGTTACTGGGTGGCGCGCATCGGCCTCAAGCCCTTGATCGGGCTGTCCGAAGAAGCCCAGCGCCTGGCCCCGCCGAGGCTTTCCGGGCGTTTGCAGTTGTCGTCGCTGCCGCCGGAACTGACGCAGTTCGCCAACTCGTTCAACTCGACCCTGGAACGGGTGGAACAGGCCTATTCGCGCCTGGAATCCTTCAATGCCGACGTCGCCCACGAACTGCGCTCGCCGCTGACCAACCTGATCGGCCAGACCCAGGTGGCGCTGACCCGCGGGCGCTCCGCCGAGCATTATTTCGAGGTGCTGCAATCCAACCTCGAGGAGCTGGAACGGCTGCGCTCGATCATCAACGACATGCTGTTCCTGGCCAGCGCCGACCAGGGCAGCAAGGCCACCAAGCTCACCAGCACCTCCCTGGCCAGCGAAGTGGCGACCACCCTGGACTACCTGGACTTCATCCTCGAAGACGCCCAGGTCAAGGTCGAGGTCCGCGGCGATGCCCAGGTGCAGATCGAGATCGCCCACCTGCGCCGGGCGCTGATCAACCTGCTGAGCAATGCCGTGCAGCACACCGAACCCGGGCAGGTGATCCAGGTACAGATCGATGTGCAGGAACACCAGGTGGCCATCGCCGTGAGCAACCCCGGCCAGGCCATCGCCCTCGAGCATCTGCCACGGCTGTTCGAGCGCTTCTACCGGGTCGACGCCTCCCGCAGCAACAGCGGTGCCAACCACGGCCTGGGGCTGGCGATCGTCAAGGCCATCGCCCTGATGCACGGCGGCGACGTGTTCGTGCGCAGCAATGACGGCATGAACACTTTCGGCATCTACCTGCCGATCTGAGCCCTCCTCTTCGCCTACAGAAGCGGTGTCAACTATTGCTTTTGGTGTAACAGTGCTTATCCTGTTCGGCGCTTTTTCCAACTGCCTTGAAGTTATATTTTTGTCGCACCTAATTTGAACTTGCTCTGCAAGAAGGTCTTCAGAAATGTCCAACAGTATGGGTATTGCCAGCGCCTTTGTTTTGTCCTCCCTGTTCTTGGCCCCTATGGCCATGGCCGAAGAATCGCAGACTTTCGCCGCGCATAACGCCGCACGCGCCGCTGCATTCCAGGACGCCCAGGAAGCGCTGGCTGCCAAGCAACAGAACAGCGAGCAGCCGCAAAACATCACGGCGGAACAGCGCCAGCCGGAAGTTCAGAAAGACAGCTGATACCCGCTACCGACTCGTTTCCCTCGACAACTTCTCTGCTCTACCCCCCGGAGTAAGTTGTCTTAAAGCCGCTGATAACAGCGGCTTTTTTTTGCCATGTAGAACCGACTGTTTCATTCGTTTCACCCAGAACAAGAAACACCCGAATCGACAATAACAACTGTCATCATTCATCCAAGGAGCTTTATACCGGTGAAGGTCACTTCAACTCTCAGCCCGTTGTTCATTGCAATGGCTGCAACTATCGCCCCCTGTGCCCAGGCGGCCGACCAGGCCAGCCCCGAAGGCTTCGTCGAAGGCGCAAGCCTCAAGCTCAACGCCCGCAACTACTACATGAATCGCAACCGCCACCAGCAGAACGATGACAACATCGAGTGGGGCCAGGGTTTCCTGGGGATCTTCGAGTCGGGTTATACCCCGGGTACGGTCGGTTTCGGCCTCGATGCCAACGCCATGCTCGGCTTGAAACTCGATGGCGGTGGCGGTACCGACAGCTCGAGCATCCTGCCGATCAGCGACGGCAACGGCAAAGCCCCGACGTCGTTCTCCACCGCTGGCGCCACCCTGAAAATCCGCGCCTTCGACACCGAGCTCAAGGCCGGCGACCTGTTCCTCAACAATCCGGTGATCGCCGGCGGCCAGAGCCGCATGCTGCCGCAGACCTTCCGCGGGGTCAGCCTGAGCAACCACAGCTTCGATGGCTGGCTGCTCGAAGGCGGCCAGGCCAGCTTCACCAAGCTCTACAACCAGAGCGGCCGCCAGCGTATCGACACGGCCTACGGCAAACTGCTGGACGGCGACGAAAGCCGCCACCTGAACTGGGCCGGCGTAGCCTGGAGCGGCGTGAGCGGGCTGACCAGCAGCCTGTACGCCGCCGAACTCAAGGACATCTGGAACCAGTACTACTACGACCTCGACTACAGCTATGCGCTGAACGAGTTGGTGACCCTGAACCCGGGCCTGCACTTCTATCACACCCAGGACACCGGCGACGCGCTGCTGGGCGACATCGACAACAACACCTACAGCCTGCATTTCACCCTGGGCGTGGGCCATCACAGCCTCACCGCCGCCTACCAGCGGGTGAACGGCAACACTCCGTTCGACTACATCAACCAGGGCGACAGCATCTACCTGGATAACTCCCAGCAGTATTCGGATTTCAACGGCCCCAATGAGCGCTCGTGGAAACTCAAGTACGCCTACGACTTCGCTGGCCTCGGCCTGCCGGGCCTGACGTCGGCGCTCTCCTACTCGCGCGGCGAGCTGGACCTGACCAAGGTCGATCCCCGTAGCCGTGGCTACGCTCACTGGTACAGCGCCGACGGCGAACATGCCAAGCACTGGGAACGCGACCTCGACCTCAAGTACGTGGTCCAGGGTGGCAAGGCCAAGGACCTGGCGGTCCGCCTGCAGTGGGCCACCAACCGTGGCGGCAACGGTTATGGCGCGCTGGACAACGACACCGACGAATACCGGGTGATCGTCGATTACCCATTCAATGTGTTCTAAACGCCAGTCAGCAAAAGGCCAGCATCATTTTGCTGGCCTTTTTTTTGTCTGCGATTTATACATGCGCCCGCAGGCGCGATCGGTCTCTGCAACTCTGCTCGCTTCACCCGAAACACCCTTATAGAAAACGTACACAACGCAGAAGCCAGAACCATGAGTGTGAGTAGTGCGACACCCCGCAACACGACCACTTCGACCCGGTCGGAAAGGATGCTGATTCTTGGAAGCTCATTGATGGTCATCTCCATCCTGAGCATCGTGACCTTCTTGCTGATTCGCGAACGCGGCAGCGCCGAAATGGCCGCCACCCGCGCCGCTTCCAACATCGTGCAATTGATCGACGCCGACGTGCTGCGCAACGTCGAGCTGTACGACGTCTCCCTGCGTGGCCTGATCAGCGCCTCGCAACGCGAGGACCTGAGACAGGTCTCGCCGACCATTCGCCATATGGCGCTGTTCGACCGGGCCACCGCGGCGCCCTACAAGGGCAATATCCTGCTGCTCGACGCGCGCGGCGACGTGCTCGCCGACTCCGCTTCGGTCGAACCGCGCAAGGAAAACTTTGCCGATCGGGAGTATTTCCAGTCCCATGTGAATAACCCCGATCCGGGCATGCTGATCAGCCGACCATTTCGCGCCCGTCCACCCGAGCAGGATTGGCGCATCAGTTTCAGCCGGCGGGTTTCCAGCGAGCGTGGGGAGTTCCTCGGCGTGGCCGAAGCGGCCATGCGCCTGGACTACTTCAGCCAGTTGTTCAAAAGCCTGAATGTCGGCCGCGACAGCTCGGTCAACCTGATCAGTCGCGACGGTATCCTGTTGGCCCAGGAACCGCCGCGAGCGGACAATCTGATCGGCCAGGACTTCAGCCAACGGCCCAATTTCATCCGCATCCTGCGCGAGGGGAACGGCAGTTTCAAAGGCATGTCCAGCACCCAGCAGCCGCGCCTGTACACCTTCTCCCAGGTCGGGGACCTGCCGCTGATCGTGATCGTGGCGCTCTCCAGCAATGAAGTATTCGCCTCCTGGCAGCGCACCGCGCTGGTGGTCGGCGGCGCCACCGGTGCGCTGTGCCTGGGCCTGCTGTGGCTGACCTGGCTGCTGTGCCGGGAGTTGCGCCGGCGCCAGAGCGCCGAGCAGGAACTCGCGCAACTGGCGGCCACCGATGCCCTCACCGGCCTCGACAACCGTCGCAGCCTGGATCAGACCCTGGCCCGTGAATGGGGTCGCGCGCAGCGCTCCCATAGCGCTCTGTCGCTGCTGATGCTGGACGTGGATCACTTCAAGGCCTTCAACGATCGCTATGGCCACCCGCTCGGCGATGAAGCCCTGCGCATCGTCGCCCGGGTGATCAGTGACAATATCCGTCGCCCCGGCGACCTGGCCGCACGCTACGGCGGCGAAGAGTTCGCCGTGGTCCTGCCGGAGACCGACAACGCCGGCGCCCGGCGTATCGCCGAGCATATTCGCCTGGCGATCGAGCGCCTGCCGCCGATCCAGGACGGCGCCTCGCCGATCACCATCAGCATCGGCCTCAGCACCTGGGCAGGCACGCCGAAGTACAGCCTGAAAGCGCTGTGCGCGATGGCCGACAAGGCGCTGTACCAGGCCAAGGCCGAGGGGCGAAACCGAGTGGTAGCGGGCTGACCTCGCTCCTGCATGCCCTGCGCTGCCCGCAGGAACTACCTGCGACAACATCACTAGGCGCACAGAAACCTGCGGGCATAAAAAAAGGCCACCCGAAGGCAGCCTTTAAAAACAAAAGGAAAGAGAGTGTTAGTTACACGACCGCAACCGGACGCACATAAGAGATCGGTGCAGTGCTGGCATCTTCGAAGATCACGACTTCCCAAGCGTCTTTCTGCTCAATGAGCTTGCGCAGAAGCTGGTTGTTCAGTGCATGGCCCGACTTGAAGCCTTTGAACTCACCTATCAGGCTGTTGCCCAGCAGGTAGAGGTCACCAATTGCATCGAGGATCTTGTGCTTCACGAACTCGTCTTCATAGCGAAGGCCGTCCTCGTTCAGTACACCATCCGCGTCGACCACGATGGCGTTTTCCACACTGCCGCCGAGTGCGAGGTTGTGCTTGCGCAGGTACTCGATATCACTCATGAAACCAAAGGTACGGGCGCGGCTGACTTCCTTCACGAACGACGTGCTGGAAAAGTCCACGCTTGCACTCTGGGTGCGGTCACGGAAAACCGGGTGATCGAAATCGATCTCAAAGCTCACTTTAAAACCGTCGAAAGGCACGAAAGTGGCGCGCTTGTCGCCGTCTTCCACCGTCACCTCACGAAGGATGCGGATGAACTTCTTGGCTGCGTCCTGTTCTTCCAGGCCGGCAGATTGAATCAGGAATACGAAGGGTCCAGCGCTGCCATCCATGATCGGGACTTCGGACGCGGAGAGCTCGACGTAGGCGTTATCGATGCCCAGGCCAGCCATGGCCGAGAGCAGGTGCTCCACCGTGTCCACTTTGGCATCACCGTTGACCAGGGTGGTCGACATAGTGGTTTCACCAACGTTTTCCGCGCGAGCAGGTATCTGCACCACAGGGTCCAGGTCGGCACGACAAAACACAATGCCGGTGTCGACAGGCGCAGGCTTGAGGGTCAGGTAAACCTTCTCCCCAGAGTGCAGGCCTACACCTGTGGCACGGATAATATTCTTCAGGGTGCGTTGTTTAATCATGGCTTGGGCCGCTTCAGCGCAAATTGCGAACTGGTATCAACAAAGGCTGGCGATAATAACAGACCAGGCCTTTGCTGAACACCAATCACCCTAATACCCCTGATACATTCCATCAATCGGCCTGGCGACGCAGGAAAGCCGGGATGTCCAGATAGTCCAGATCATCTTGCGGATTCAGCTTCGCCGCAGTCGCAGCACTGGCCTGGGCCTGGTTGCGCATGACGGTCGGACGGTCCAGGTCACGGTAGTTGACCGACGGCAGTTCCTGACGGGCAGGTGCTGGCGCCTGTGCAGCGGCCATGGAGGTTTGCACGGTATTGTCGATGACCTTCACAGGCTTCTCGATTTTCGCGCCCAGACCCGTGGCAACCACAGTCACGTGCAGCTCGTCGCGCATGTCCGGATCGATAACGGTACCGACCTTGACCATCGCGTGCTCGGAAGCGAAGGCTTCGATGATGCTACCCACGTCGGAGTACTCGCCCAGGGACAGGTCGGGACCGGCGGTGATGTTCACCAGGATGCCGCGTGCGCCTTGCAGGTTCACGTCTTCCAGCAGCGGGTTGCGGATTGCCGCCTCGGTCGCTTCACGTGCACGGTTAGGACCGCTGGCGCAGCCAGTGCCCATCATTGCCATGCCCATTTCGCTCATCACGGTACGTACGTCGGCGAAGTCGACGTTGATCATGCCCGGACGCTTGATGATGTCGGAAATACCGCGAACGGCACCGGCCAGAACGTCGTCGGCCTTGGCGAAAGCCGACAGCAGGCTGGCGTCCTTGCCGAGGATGGTCAGCAGCTTTTCGTTGGGAATGGTGATCAACGAATCGACGCTTTCGCTCAGCGCGCGGATGCCTTCATCGGCGATCTGCATACGCTTGCGGCCTTCGAACGGGAACGGACGAGTCACCACCGCAACGGTGAGGATGCCCATTTCCTTGGCCACTTCGGCGATGATCGGCGCGGCACCGGTACCGGTACCACCACCCATGCCGGTCGTGATGAACACCATGTTGGTGCCCGCCAGCACTTCAGCGATACGCTCGCGGTCTTCCAGGGCGGCTTGACGACCGACCTCAGGATTGGCGCCAGCACCCAGGCCCTTGGTCACGCCGGTACCCAGTTGCAGGATGGTCCGCGCGCCGATGTTTTTCAGTGCTTGAGCATCAGTGTTGGCGCAGATGAATTCGACGCCTTCGATGTTGCTCTTGACCATGTGATTGACGGCGTTGCCGCCGCCACCGCCAACACCGATAACCTTGATTACCGGACTTGCGGGGACGTTGTCTACGAGTTCGAACATTTTCCCTCTCCTTTCATTTCTCTAGTTTTTTCGCCTACTGCGCCTACTGCTTACAACGTATTTCATGCTGCTTTTACTGCGGTAGAAGCTCCACGCTGCAAGCTATAAGCCGCAAGCATGGAACCCTGTACTTCTTGAAGCTTGAAACTTGCCGCTTGAAGCTGTTTCTTAAAAATTGCCCTGCACCCAGCTCTTGATGCGATCGAGCAAGGCGGCCTTGGGTTCGTCGCTGCTGTAGCTGTCCCGGCTGCCGATGCCGGAGAACGAGATACCGTCGGACTGCTTCTGCAGCCCGTACAACAGCAAGCCCACGCCGGTGGAATAGATCGGGTTGCGCACCACGTCGGACAGGCCCTTGACGGTGTGCGGCACGCCCAGGCGGACCGGCATGTGGAAAATCTCTTCGGCCAGTTCGACCGCGCCTTCCATCTTCGAAGTACCGCCGGTCAGCACGATGCCGGCCGGGATCAGGTCTTCGTAGCCGCTGCGACGCAGTTCGGCCTGGATCAGGGTGAACAGCTCGTCGTAGCGCGGCTCGACCACTTCGGCCAGGGCCTGGCGGGACAGCTCGCGCGGTGGACGGTCGCCGACGCTTGGCACCTTGATGGTTTCACCGGCACCGGCCAGCTTGGCCAGGGCGCAGGCGTAACGGATCTTGATTTCTTCGGCGTACTGGGTCGGCGTACGCAGCGCCATGGCGATGTCGTTGGTCACCTGGTCGCCGGCAATCGGGATCACCGCGGTATGGCGGATCGCGCCTTCGGTGAAGATCGCGATATCGGTGGTACCGCCGCCGATATCCACCAGGCACACGCCCAGCTCTTTCTCGTCGTCGGTCAGCACCGAATACGCCGAGGCCAGCTGTTCGAGAATGATGTCGTCGATTTCCAGACCGCAGCGACGCACGCACTTCTCGATGTTCTGGGCGGCATTCACCGCGCAGGTCACCACGTGCACCTTGGCTTCCAGACGTACGCCGGACATGCCCAGGGGCTCGCGCACGCCTTCCTGGTTATCGATCACGTAATCCTGCGGCAGGGTGTGCAGCACCCGCTGGTCGGCCGGAATCGCCACGGCCTGCGCCGCGTCGAGTACCCGCTCCAGGTCCGCCGAGCTCACTTCGCGATCACGAATCGCCACGATGCCGTGGGAGTTCAGGCTGCGAATGTGATTGCCCGCCACGCCGACGAACGCCGAGTGGATACGGCAACCGGCCATCAGTTGCGCTTCTTCTACCGCGCGCTGGATCGATTGAACGGTGGACTCGATATTCACCACCACGCCCTTCTTCAGGCCGCGCGATGGATGGGTGCCGATACCGACGATTTCCAGCGTGCCATCGGCCGCGACCTCGCCTACCAGCGCCACCACCTTGGAGGTGCCGATATCCAGACCGACGATCATTTTGCCGCTTTGCACGTTTGCCATGGTCCTGCCTCTTCTTAATTCTTCGCGACGGCGGGTTGGGCCGTCGTGGGCGCTACAGGTTCCCGCCAGCCGACGGCCAGGCCGTTGGCATAACGCAGATCGATGCGCGCGATGTTCGTAATCTGTTCTTTCAGCGTTTTTTCATAAATGGCAATGAAGCGGCGCATCTTCTCCACCAGGTGATCGCGTCCGAGCAACAGTTCGATACCAGGACCGGCGCTGCCGGCCCCCGTGGTCAGGAACCAGCTGCCGCGCTCGCGCAACTCCAGACGGGCAATGGAGAAGCCCATCGGGCGCAGCATCTGGCTCAGCACCTGGTACTGCTGCATCACCTGCTGCTGGGCCCGCTGCGGGCCGAACAACTGTGGCAAGTGCTCGTAGTTCGCCAGTTCACGCGGAGTGAAGGCCTGGCCCTGGTTGTTCAACAGCGCCTCGTCGCCCCAACGGGCCACCGGCAGTTGTTCTTCCAGGCGAATCACCACCTGGTCCGGCCACACACGCCGTACCTCGGCATGAGCGATCCATGGCATCTGTTCCAGCTCGGTACGCATGCTCGCCAGGTCGATGGTGAAGAAGCTCGCCGCGACGTAGGGCGCGATCCGCTGCTGCACCGCCTGCTGGCTGATGTAACTCAGGTCGCCCTGCACCGCGACCTTGGTGATCGGCCGGTCGGCATAGGGCAACAGGCGTTGCGCGCCTTCGTAAGTGCCGAAGCCCAGCGCGACCAGCAGCACCGGCCACATCAGGCTTTTCAGCACGCCAAAGTTGGCTTTCGGCAGGCGCGCCGACATCGGCTCCTTGGCCACCATCCGGCTGGCACCACGCGGCACCGGCTTGCGGCCGGGAGCGGGTTGCTGATGACGTAGCTGGGCGCCTTGCATGGCCTTAACCTCGCGGCTCTGCGTTACTGACGACACTCTCCGCCAGGATGGCCAGAACCAGCTGCTGGAAATCCAGACCGGCGGCACGGGCCGCCATCGGAACCAGGCTGTGATCGGTCATGCCGGGGGCGGTATTCACTTCCAGGAACCAGAACTGGCCGTCGGCGTCCTGCATCACGTCGGCACGCGCCCAACCGGCGATACCGAGCGCCCCGCAGGCTTTCGCCGTCAGGTCCATGAGTTCCTGCTCTTTGTCACTGTCGAGGCCGCACGGGATCCGGTACTGGGTATCGGAAGCCAGGTACTTGGCGTCGTAGTCATAAAACGTGTGGGGCGTGCCCAGGGCGATCGGTGGCAATACCTGGCCGCGCAGCGTGGCAATGGTGAACTCCGGACCTTGAATCCATTGTTCAACCAAGACTTGCGAGTCGTAGGTGCTGGCAGCTTTCCATGCGTCGATCAGTTCGGACGCAGATGTCACTTTGGCCATACCAATACTGGAACCTTCATGCGCCGGTTTGACGATCAAAGGCATGCCCAGTTCCGTAGCCGCAGAAATACAATCGGCCTCGGAGCCAAGTACGGCGTGGCGTGGCGTCGGAATACCGAGGCTGTGCCAGACCTGCTTGGTACGCAATTTGTCCATCGCCAGCGCCGAAGCCAGGATGCCGCTGCCGGTGTAGGGAATGCCCATACATTCCAGCAGGCCCTGCATGCTGCCGTCTTCGCCGCCACGGCCGTGGAGGATGATGAAGGCGCGGTCGATCTTCTCGTTCAGCAGGCGCTGCAGGAAGTCGTCACCGACGTCGATGCCGAACGCATCCACACCGGCGCTGAGCAAGGCTTCAAGCACGGCGTTGCCGGACTTCAGCGAGACTTCGCGCTCGGCGCTCTTGCCGCCGAACAGCACGGCGACACGGCCGAAATCCTTCGGCGCGATGGTCGAAAACAGAGAGGCGTAGGCGGCAGTCATTTCGACTTCCCCTGACCGGCAGGCACGGCGCCCGCGAACAGCGGACTGTTCAACAGCTTCGGCGCAAGGCCGCCGATATCACCGGCGCCCTGGCACAGCAGGATGTCGCCGGCACGCAGCAGCGGCTTGACCAGCGGCGCGAGGTCGACCCCACGCTCGATGTAGATCGGGTCCAGTTGACCGCGCTGACGGATGCTGTGGCACAGCTGACGGCTGTCCGCCCCCGGGATCGGCTCTTCGCCCGCCGGATAGACTTCCATCAACAGCAGGACGTTGGCATCCGCCAGCACCTGGACGAAATCGTCGTACAGGTCGCGGGTGCGGCTGAAACGGTGCGGCTGGTAAACCATCACCAGGCGGCGCTCAGGCCAGCCACCACGCACGGCCTTGATTACCGCCGCGACTTCGGTCGGGTGGTGACCATAGTCGTCCACCAGCATCACGTTGCCGCCTTCCACCGGCAGCTCGCCGTAGACCTGGAAGCGTCGCCCCACGCCCTGGAAGCCCGACAGGCCCTGGACGATGGCTTCATCGCTGATGCCTTCGTCGGTGGCGATGCAGATGGTCGCCAGCGCGTTCAGCACGTTGTGGTTGCCCGGCATGTTCACCGAGACATCCAGCGGCTCGCGATCGGGGCGCAGCACGGTGAAGAAGGTCTGCATGCCCTGCTGGCGTACATTGATCGCCCGCACGTCGGCGTCTTCGTTGAAACCGTAGGTGACGGTCGGACGCTTGACCTGCGGCAGGATCTCGCGCACCACCGGATCGTCCAGGCACAGTACGGCCAGGCCATAGAACGGCAGGTTGTGCAGGAATTCGACGAAAGTTTTCTTCAGTTTGTTGAAGTCACCGTCGTAGGTCGCCATGTGGTCGGCGTCGATGTTGGTCACCACGGCCACCAGCGGCTGCAAGTGCAGGAAGCTGGCGTCGCTTTCATCGGCTTCGGCGATCAGGTAGCGGCTGGTGCCCAACTGTGCATTGGTCCCAGCTGCATTCAGCCGGCCACCGATGACAAAGGTCGGGTCCAGGCCACCGGCGGCGAACACCGAGGCCAGCAGGCTGGTGGTGGTGGTCTTGCCGTGGGTACCGGCCACGGCGACACCGTGGCGGTAGCGCATCAGCTCGGCCAGCATTTCCGCGCGCGGCACCACCGGGATGCGGCGTTCCAGGGCGGTGGCCACTTCCGGGTTGGAGGTGTTCACGGCGCTGGACACCACCAGTACATCGGCGTTGGCGGCGTTCTCGGCACGGTGGCCGATAAAGATCTGCGCACCGAAGGACTCCAGGCGCTCGGTAACTGGTGACGCTTTGAGGTCGGAGCCGGAAACCTGGTAGCCCAGGTTCAGCAGTACTTCGGCGATCCCGCACATGCCCACGCCGCCGATACCGACGAAGTGGATGCGACGGATGCGGCGCATTTCCGGTTGTGGCATGGCTTTCTGATTCTCAACCATGGGCCACCTCCAGGCAGATATCGACCACGCTACGGGTGGCATCGGGTTTGGCCAGGCGACGTGCGGCGTCGGCCATGCTGTTGAGTCGTTCCGGTTGCATCAAAACCTCTGTCAGGCGAGCGGCAAGGTCCGCTGCGCCAGTCGTTCTTTGCGGCATCAGGAAGGCAGCGCCTTCACGAGCCAAATAATCGGCATTGCGGGTCTGGTGATCGTCGATGGCGTGAGGCAAAGGCACGAGCATCGAAGGCAGACCGGCGGCAGCCAGTTCACTGACGGTCAACGCGCCTGCGCGACAGACCACCAGGTCAGCCCAGCCATAGGCTTGGGCCATGTCTTTGATGAACGGCTGCACCTGCGCCTCGACGCCAGCGGCGCGATAGCGCTCTGCAGTCACTTCATCGTGGTTTTTGCCGGCCTGATGAAACACTTCCGGACGCAGCTCGGGAGAGACCAGCGCCAGGGCTTCAGGCAGCAACTTGTTCAACGGCTCCGCTCCCAGGCTTCCACCCAGGATCAGCAAACGCGCCTTGCGTCCGGCCAAAGCCTCGCGCGGTGTATCGAGGAACAGCTCGGTGCGCACCGGGTTGCCGGTGGTACGCCGGCTGCTGGAGGCACCAAAGGTGTCCGGGAAAGCTTCGCAGACTCGGGCCGACAACGGCACCAGCAGCCGATTGGCGGTACCGGCGACCGCGTTCTGTTCATGAACGATCACCGGTACACCGGACAGTTTTGCCGCGACGCCGCCAGGGCCGGTCACATAACCGCCAAAGCCCAGCACGCAGACCGGCTTGAGCTGACGAATGATCCGGCGCGCCTGCAGCACTGCCTTAAGCAGCACGAATGGCGCCTTGAGCAGCGACAGCTTGCTCTTGCCCCGCAGGCCGCTGACGTTGATCAGGTGCAGTTGCAGGCCGGCGTTCGGCACCAGCTCGTTTTCGATACCGCGCGGGGTGCCGAGCCAGTGCACGGTATAACCGCGCGCCTGGAACTCACGGGCACAGGCCAGCGCCGGGAACACGTGACCGCCGGTGCCACCGGCCATGATCAGCACATTAGCGCCCATGGCTTGGCTCCTCGGCGAAGTCGCTCTCGCTGAACTCCATCTCTTCGCTGCCCAGGTGGGTCCGACTCTCCCACTCGATGCGCAGCAACAGGCCCAGACAGGCGCAGCAGATCACCAACGAACTGCCGCCATAACTGAGGAACGGCAAGGTCAGGCCTTTGGTCGGCAGCAAACCGACGTTCACCCCGATGTTGATCAGGAACTGGCCGATCCACAGGAACGACAGGCCATAAGCGACATAGGCGGCAAAGAACTGCTTGGCTTTCTCGGCCCACAGTCCGATGTACATGCCACGGATACAGACAAAGACGAACAGCGCCACCGTGCACAGGGAACCGACGGCGCCCAGCTCTTCGGCCAGGACCGAGAACACGAAGTCGGTGTGGGCTTCCGGCAGGTAGAACTGCTTCTGCACACTGTTGCCCAGGCCAACGCCCAGCCATTCGCCGCGGCCGAAAGCGATCAAGGCCTGGGACAGCTGATATCCCGCGCCGAACTGGTCGGCCCAAGGGTCGGCAAAGTTGGTCAGGCGCGCCATTCGATAGGGCTGCATCTGAATCAGCAGGACCACCGCCGCGACCGCCAGGACCACCATCAAGGAGAAACGGAACAGCCCGACCCCACCGAGGAACAGCATCGCCGCCGCGGCCCCCATCATCACCACGGTGGCACCGAAGTCCGGCTCCATCAGCAGCAGGCCGGCCATCGGCAGCAGCACGATGAATGGCTTGAAGAAGCCCATCCAGCTTTCACGCACTTCTTTCTGGCGACGCACCAGATAACCGGCGAGATAGATCACCACGAATACCTTGGCGATCTCGGAAGGCTGGACGTTGAAGAAACTGAAGCCGATCCAGCGCATCGAACCGTTCACTTCGCGGCCGATCCCCGGAATGATCACCATCACCAGCAAACCGAAAGCACCGAGCAGCATCATCCAGCCCAGGCGTTGCCAAGTGGCGATCGGGATCATCATGGTGACGATGCACGCACCCAGGCCCAGCACCACGTAAATAAGGTGGCGAATCATGTAGTACAGGGCGCTGCCCGACTGCACCGCCGCCACTTCGGTGGAGGCCGAGGCAATCATGATCAGCCCGAGGCCGAGCAGCGCCAGGCAACCGGCGAGCATCGGGAAGTCGAGGTCGACGCCGCGCCCGGTAATGATCGGCGATGGATAAGGCTTGATGACGTCTCTCAGGTTCATGCCAGTTCCTCCACGGCGCGGACGAACTGGTGACCACGGTCTTCGTAATTCTTGAACATGTCGAAACTGGCGCAGGCCGGCGACAGCAGCACCACGTCACCGGCCTGGGCGGCGGCACGGCATTGCGCCACGGCTTCGACCAGGGAGCCGACACGAATCAGCGGCACGGCATCGCCGATGGCCTCGCCGATCTTGTCGGAATCGCGGCCCATCAGGATCACGGCGCGGCAGTTGGCCGCCACCGGATCGCGCAGGTCCTTGAACTCGGCACCCTTGCCGTCGCCACCGGCGATCAGCACGATCTTGCCTTCAATGTCTGCGCCCAGGCCTTCGATGGCCGCCAGTGCGGCGCCAACGTTGGTGGCCTTGGAGTCGTTGTAATAACCCACGCCATCCAGGTCGCGAACCCACTGGCAGCGGTGCTCGAGGCCGGCGAAGGTGCGCAGGGCCGAGAGCATGGCGTCGAACGGCAAGCCGACCGCATGCCCCAGGGCCAGCGCCGCCAGGGCGTTGGACTGGTTATGGGCGCCGCGGATCTTCAGCTCGCGCACCGGCATCAGGTTCTGGAATTCGAAGGCCAGGTATTTCTCGCCGTTCTCTTCACGCAGGCCGAACGCCTTGAAGTCGGGTTTGCTCAGGCCGAAGGTCCAGCACGGCAGGCCTTCGCCGATCAATGGCCGGGTCAGGGCATCCTGGCGGTTGAACACCACCTGCCGGGCGCCCCGGAAGATCCGGTGCTTGGCCAGGTGATACGCCGGCAGGCCGCTGTAGCGGTCCATGTGGTCTTCGCTGATGTTCAGCACGGTGGCCACTTCGGCACCCAGCTGATCGGTGGTCTCCAGCTGGAAGCTGGACAGTTCCATGACATACAGCTCGACGTCGTCGCTGAGCAGGTCCAGGGCCGGGGTACCCAGGTTTCCACCCACGGCGACCCGCTTGCCCGCCGCCGCAGCCATTTCTCCCACCAGGGTGGTCACGGTGCTTTTCGCGTTGGAACCGCTGATAGCGACAATCGGCGCCTTCGCGTTACGTGCGAACAACTCGATATCGCCGGAGAGTTTCACCCCACGGGCAGCAGCGGCTTGCAGGGCCGGGGTCGCCAGGGCCAGGCCGGGGCTCACGTAGAGCTCGTCGGCACGGCACAGGAAGTCGACGTCCAGCTCGCCACAACGCACTTCCACATGCGGATAGTCACGGCGCAGCGTGGCCAGCTCCGGTGGATTTTCCCGCGTATCGGCGACGGCAAACGACACGCCCCGGTTCGCCAGGAAGCGAACCAGGGACATGCCGCTCTTGCCGAGGCCGACAACGATGCGGAAGTGGTCAGAAGCGATCAGAGACACTCGTTCTACCTCAGCTTCAGGGTGGCAAGGCCGATCAACACGAGAATCACGGTGATGATCCAGAAACGGACAATCACGCGCGGCTCGGGCCAGCCCTTGAGTTCAAAGTGGTGGTGAATCGGTGCCATGCGGAATACACGACGACCGGTCAACTTGAAGGAAGCCACCTGAATGACCACCGACAGGGTTTCCATCACGAACACACCGCCCATGATGAACAGGACGATTTCCTGGCGAACGATCACCGCGATGGTGCCCAGGGCCGCACCCAGCGCCAGCGCGCCGACGTCGCCCATGAAGACTTGTGCCGGGTAGGTGTTGAACCACAGGAAGCCCAGTCCGGCGCCGATCAGCGCGCCGCAGAACACGATCAGCTCACCCGCGCCTGGAACGTAAGGAATCAGCAGGTACTCAGCGAATTTCACGTTACCCGACAGGTAGCAGAAGATGCCCAGGGCACCGCCCACCATCACGGTCGGCATGATCGCCAGGCCGTCGAGGCCATCGGTCAGGTTGACCGCGTTGCTGGAGCCAACGATCACGAAATAGGTCAGGACCACGAAGCCAATGCCCAGCGGAATGCTGACGTCCTTGAGCATGGGGATCAGCAAGGTGGTTTCGACCGGGGTTTGCGCGGTGACATACAGGAAGATCGCCGCGCCCAGGCCAAATACCGACTGCCAGAAGTACTTCCAGCGGCTAGGCAAGCCACGGGAGTTTTTCTCGATCACTTTGCGATAGTCATCGACCCAGCCGATGGCACCGAACAACAGGGTGACCAGCAACACCACCCACACATAACGGTTGCTCAGGTCGGCCCACAGCAGGGTACTGATACCGATTGCCGAAAGAATCAGCGCGCCGCCCATGGTCGGGGTGCCCGACTTGGAGAGGTGCGATTGCGGACCGTCGTTACGCACGGCCTGGCCGATCTGACGGGTCTGCAAAGTGCGGATCATCCACGGCCCCAGCCACAAGGACAGCACCAGTGCAGTCAGTACCCCGAGAATCCCGCGCAGGGTCAGGTACTGAAAGACCGCGAAGCCTTTGTAGAACTGTTGCAGGTACTCCGCTAGCAGCAGCAGCATCAATGTTTCTCCGTGCTGGAACCACACAAAGCCGCGACGATGTTTTCCATCACCGCGCTGCGCGATCCCTTGATCAAAATAGTGGTGTTTGTATCTTGCTCGGCGCCCAGGGCTGCGATCAGCTCGGCCTGGCTGGCGAAGTGTTGGGCGTGCTCACCGAAGGCAGCGACCGCGTGGGCCATCATTGGGCCCACGGCGTAGAGCGCCGACACCTTGCCGGCAGCATAAGCACCCACTTCGCGGTGCCCCTGCTCCGCCCAATCGCCCAACTCGCCGATATCTCCGAGCACCAGGACGGTGCGGCCGGAAAAGCCGGCGAGTATATCAACGGCCGCGCACATTGACGTGGGGTTCGCGTTGTAGGTGTCGTCGATGACCCGCATGCCGTTTTTCGCCAGCTGGGCGACGGTGCGGCCCTTGACCGGCTGCACCGCATTGAGCCCGGTGGCGATGCCGAACAGTGACACGCCCAGGGCATGAGCGGCAGCTGCAGCAGCCAGGGCATTGGCCACGTTATGGGTACCCAGCAGGTTCAACTGGATCCGCTCGGAGCCGTTGCCAGCGTGCAGGGTGAAGTTCGGGCAGCCACGGGCATCACGCTGGATATCCGAGGCGTAAAAGTCGGCGGCATTGTTGGTCAGGGCAAAACTCAGCACCTGACGGCCGGCGGCGCGGGCTTTCCAGATCGGGAAGGCCTTGTCGTCGAGATTGAGCACGGCGATACCGGAAGCATCCAGGCCTTCGAGGATTTCACCTTTGGCCTCGACGATTTTTTCCGGCCCGCCAAACTCGCCAACATGAGCAGTACCGGCGTTATTGATGATGGCGACATGCGGCTTGGTCATCGCCACGGTGTAGGCAATTTCGCCGATGCGCGAAGCCCCCAGCTCGATCACGGCCGCGGTGTGCTCCGGGGCCAGTTCCAGCAGGGTCAAGGGTGCGCCCAGGTCGTTGTTCAGGTTGCCGCGCGTGGCGAGCACCGGCCCACGCGTACGCAGGATGCTGGCCAGCATTTCCTTGACTGTGGTCTTGCCGCTGGAGCCGGTAATCGCCGCGACAGGCTTGGTAAAAGCCGCGCGATTCAACGCTCCCAACTGGCCGAGCGCCTGCCGGGTATCGCTGACCAGCAACTGCGGCAGCGTGCTGTCTGGCACTTCGCGTTCGACCAGGGCACCGACGGCGCCTTTAGAAGCGACTTCATTCAGGTAGTCGTGCCCGTCGAAACGCGGGCCGGCCAGGGCAATAAAGAGCTGGCCCGGCTTGATCGCCCGACTGTCGATGCTCACACCATCGAAGCTGCAATCGCCAGCCAGCAGGCGACCCGTCAACGGTCCGCTCAGTTCACTGAGTTTCAGGGCCTTAAGCATGGGCCACCTCCCACGCAGTCAGCGCCCGGTCGGCTTCCACCAAGTCGGAGAAGTCGAGACGCACGCCGTTGATTTCCTGATAGTCCTCATGGCCTTTACCGGCCAGGACAATGACGTCATCCGCCGAAGCGCCGGCGATCAGCTGAGCGATGGCCAGGCCGCGACCGGAGACGAATTCGACCTTGTCCACCGCGCTGAAACCGGCGCGAATGTCGTCGAAAATCTGCGCCGGATCTTCCGTGCGCGGGTTGTCGTCGGTGACCAGCACACCATCGGCCAGGCGCTCGACCACTTCCGCCATCAGCGGACGCTTGCCGCGATCGCGATCGCCACCGCAGCCAAACAGGCACAGCAAACGGCCCTTGGCGTGGGGACGCAGGGCCAGCAATACTTTTTCCAGGGCATCCGGGGTGTGAGCGTAATCGACCACCACCAGCGGTTGCGAACCACCACCCAGGCGCTGCATGCGACCGGCCGGACCTTCCAGTTTCGGCAGCACATGGAGGATTTCGTCGAGGGCGTAATCCAGGCCGAGCAAGGCACCGACAGCGGCCAGCACGTTGCTCAGGTTGAAACGACCGAGCAAGGTGCTGCGCAGATGATGTTCGCCCTGCGGAGTCACCAGGGTCGCACGCACGCCTTCGTCGTCGAATTGCGCTTCGCGGCAGTACAGATAGGCCCGTGGATCCTCGAGGCTGTAGGTAATCAGCCGCGAATCCTGCTCGTCACCGGCCAACAGCCGACCGAACTCATCGTCGAGGTTGATGACCCGGCAACCCAGGTCGGCCCAGCCGAACAGCTTGGCCTTGGTGGAGCCGTAGGCTTCCATGGTGCCGTGATAATCCAGATGGTCACGCGACAGATTGGTCAGCACCGCCACATCGAAAGCCAGAGCAGTGACCCGCCCCTGGTCCAGACCATGGGACGACACTTCCATCGCCACGGCTTTGGCACCGGCCTTTTTCAGGTCGGCCAGGGTGGCCTGCACGGCAATCGGGTTCGGTGTGGTGTGCATCCCGCTTTTCAGCGCGCCATAAAAACCGCTGCCCAGGGTACCGACGATGCCGCAGTGTTGGCCCAGCAGGTCGAGCGCTTGCGCGACCAACTGGGTCACGCTGGTCTTGCCGTTGGTACCGGTCACGCCGATCAGGTTGAGATGACGACTCGGATCGCCATAAAAACGTCCGGCGATATCCGACAGCTGCGCCGCCAGGCCTTTGACCGGAATCAGCGGCACGTCGGTAATCGGCAGGACGGTCGCGCCTTCGACTTCATAAGCCACGGCAGCCGCACCGCGCTGCAAGGCATCGGCAATGTGCGCACGGCCATCGAACTTACCACCAGGAACTGCGAGGAACAGATCGCCGGCGCGCACATTGCGGCTGTCCAGGGTCAGTTCGCGAATCAGCAGATCACGACCAGCGTGGGCGAAAATCTTTTTCAGGCTAAGAGACATCAGCCGCGCCCTCCTTTAGCTGGTGCCGCATTGGCTTGTTGAGTAGGTGGCAGGTTGTCCGGCGAGATATTCATCAGACGCAGGGTGCCGGACATCACTTTGCTGAACACCGGTGCCGATACCAGGCCACCGAAGTAGCCGGCCTTGCTCGGCTCATCGATCACCACAACGATGGCGTAACGCGGATCGCTCATCGGGCCGAAACCGGCGAACAGCGAGCGGTAGGAGTTCTCGGCATAACCCTTGGTACCCACCGACGTCTTACGCGCGGTACCACTCTTGCCGGCCACGTGATAAGCCGGCACCTGGGCACGGAACACGCCACGCGGAGCCTCGATCACCTGTTGCAACATGCCTTGCATGGTCTTGGCGACTTTTTCCGGAATCACCTGGGTGGTTTCCGGAGTCTTGTCGGTTTTGATCAGAGTCAGCGGAGCGATGCGACCGTTGTTGGCCAGTGCCGAGAAGGCGTGAACCAACTGGATCGCGGTCACCGAGATGCCGTAGCCGTACGACAACGTGGCGGTTTCGGCCTTGCGCCATTCGCGGTAATTCGGCAGGTTGCCGACACGTTCGCCCGGGAAGCCGAGGCCGGTGTCCTGGCCGAGGCCAATTTTCTGGGCCAGACGGAAGATGGCTTCGCCGCCGATGTCGAAGGCGATCTTGCTCATGCCGACGTTACTGGAATTGATCAGAATCCCGGTCAGGTCGAGCACCGCACCTTCGGTCTTGGATACGTCTCGAATGGTGTATTTGCCGATCTGCAGCGTGCCCGGATACACCTCGACGGTGTCGCTCGGTTTCCAGCGGCCGGTTTCCAGCGCAGCGCTCATGGAGATGGCTTTCATGGTCGAACCCGGCTCGAACACGTCGATCATGGCGCGGTTGCGCATCATCGCCGGCTGCAGGTTGCGACGGTTGTTCGGGTTGTAAGTCGGCTGGTTGACCATGGCCAGGATCTCGCCGGTCTTCACATCCATGATGACCAGGCTGCCGGCCTTGGCGCCGTTCTCGACGATGGCATTGCGCAGTTCGCGGTTGGCCAGGTATTGCAGGCGCAGGTCAATCGACAACGCCAAGGGCTTGCCGGCCTTGGCGTTTTTGGTGACCTGGACATCCTTGATCAGTCTGCCGCGCCGGTCCTTGATGACCTGGCGCTTGCCCGGGACCCCGGCCAGCCATTCGTCATAGGCCAGCTCGACCCCTTCGCGCCCGCGGTCGTCGATGTCGGTAAAGCCGACCATGTGCGCGGTCACTTCGCCGGCCGGGTAGAAACGCCGGAACTCTTCGATGCCGTAGACCCCCGGCACCTTGAGATCGAGAACCTGCTGGCCCTGCTCGGGCGTCAGGCCACGCACCAGGTAGATGAACTCTTTATTGGCTTGTGCTTCAAGGCGCTCGGCCAGCGCTTTAGGGGCTTGCCCCAAGGCAGCAGCCAGTGCCGGCCACTTGTCCTTGGCCAGCTGCATTTCCTTGGCGTTGGCCCACAGGGTGGTCACAGGCGTACTGACCGCCAATGGCTCGCCGTTACGGTCGGTGATCAGGCCACGGTGAGCCGGGATCGGGATATGCCGAACGCTGCGCGCGTCGCCCTGCCCCTTGAGGAAGTCGCGATCGACGACCTGCAGATCGATGATGCGCCAGGCGATCGCCGCCACCATGACACCGAGCAAGCCCAGCACCAGGCGGAACCGCCAGGGAAAGAGTGCGCCTTCAAGCTTCATCATGGCGCCACCATCTGGACTTCGGCCGCGCCAGGAATACGCATTTTCAGTTGTTCGGTGGCCAGCACTTCGATCCGGCTATGGGCGGTCCAGGTGCTTTGCTCGAGAATCAGCCGCCCCCACTCCGCTTGCGCCTTGTCGCGCACACTCAACTCGCCGTACAGCGTATTGAGCAGTTGACGATTCCAGTGCGCGCTATAGGACACCGCAATCGCGGACACCAGAACGCCGATGAACAGCAGAAGCATGAAAAAGCTTCCGCCTGGAAGTGGCTTGGCGAAGAGCTTGCTCACCGCAGCTTCTCCGCAACGCGCATGACAGCACTACGGGCACGCGGGTTGGCTTTGAGTTCGGCATCGGAGGCCGTCTGCGCTTTGCCATGGATTTTGATTTTCGGCTCGAAAGCCACGTGGCGAACCGGCAGATTGCGAGGCAGGTTGTCCGCCTCGCCCTTCACCAGCTTGCGCATGAACAATTTGACGATGCGATCTTCCAGGGAATGGAAGCTGATCACCACCAGGCGACCGCCCACTTCGAGAGATTCCAGCGCCGCTTCGAGGCCGGCCTCGAGATCGCCCAGCTCGTTGTTGACGTGAATGCGCAACCCCTGGAATGCGCGGGTAGCCGGGTTCTTGCCCTTTTCCCATGCTGGGTTGGCGACTTTCAAGACTTCCGCCAGGTCGGCGGTGCGCTCGAACGGTTTAATGTCGCGGCGCTCAGCCACGGCGCGAGCCATGCGACCGGAGAAACGTTCTTCGCCGTATTCCTTGAACACACGGGCGATTTCTTCCACCGGCGCGGTGTTGACGAACTCCGCCGCGCTGATGCCGCGGGACGGGTCCATGCGCATATCCAGGGGACCGTCATTGAGAAAACTGAAGCCGCGTTCAGGATCGTCGAGCTGCGGCGAAGACACGCCCAGGTCGAGCAACACGCCGCTGACCTTGCCATCCAGGCCACGCTCGGCTACTTCCGAACCCAGCTCGGCAAAGCTGCGCTGCACAACGACAAAGCGGCCGTCTTCGGCCGCTAGCGCTTGCCCGGTGGCAATCGCTTGAGGATCTTTGTCGAATCCGAGCAACCGGCCATCCGGCCCGAGCTTGCTGAGGATCAAACGACTATGACCGCCGCGACCGAAGGTGCCATCCAGATAGCAGCCATCAGGACGTACGGCGAGAGCCTCGACGGCTTCGTCAAGCAGTACGGTGATGTGGTTAAAGCCGCTATCAATAGTCACAGGATCAAATCACGCAGTTCATCAGGCATGGCGCCCGGTTGTTGAATAGCTGCCAGGTCCGCTGCAGAAACAGCATTCCAGGCATCCTCGTCCCACAGTTGGAACTTGTTCAGTTGGCCTACCAACATTGCGCGCTTATCCAACTTGGCATATTCGCGCAGACGTGGCGGAACCAGAAAACGACCACTGCCATCGAGTTCGAGGTCGACGGCATTACCAATCAACAAACGCTGCAAGCGACGGTTTTCTTCACGTAGCGAAGGCAGCGCGCGCAGCTTGGTTTCAATAATTTCCCACTCATCGAGGGGGTAGACACACAAACACGGATCAACGGCATCAATAGTGACGATAAGTTGCCCGGAACTACGCGAAACGAGCTCGTCACGGTACCGGCTCGGCATGGCGAGACGGCCCTTTGCGTCGAGACTGATAGCGTTAGCTCCGCGAAACACGTCAGCGTTTCTCCAAATTTTAGCGTTTTACGTCCAAAAAACCCACTTCATGCCACTTTCCGCCACTTGCGCACACTATAGGAATGCGCCCACCACACCGTCAAGGCACGGAGCGACGGAAAAGCCTTATAGAACGGAGATTTAGGAGACTAAAAGGAGGGGTAACGGGAATTTGGCGAAGGATTTGGCACAATAACTTCAATCAGCTCAAGAAGCTGTATCGCGAAGTTAAAGTAATTTGTTAAGAGTAAGATCTTTTCGGTATTACAAAAGCGCTTCTGCTATTGATTCAAGCAGGGAGGGAAAAGGCGGAGAGTCGATCTGTAAGCCGGGTTCTGTCGAGGACAGTCATTCCTCTACGATGGCCATCACTGGACATCTTTAGCAACCTACCCGGTTCCAGCGCGGGCCACGCCTTGGAACCCTATTTGGTCTTGCTCCGAGTGGGGTTTACCTAGCCACGAACTGTTGCCAGACGTGCGGTGCGCTCTTACCGCACCTTTTCACCCTTACCGGCACCGAAGTGCTTAGGCGGTTATTTTCTGTGGCACTTTCCGTAGGCTCGCGCCTCCCAGGCATTACCTGGCACTCCGCCCTATGGAGCCCGGACTTTCCTCCCCCCTCTAATTTTCATAGAGGGCAGCGACTGTCCAATCGACTCTCCGCCGCGCAGGTTAACGGCAGAGCGGCGGAAGAACAAGTGATAAAAGCCTTTTGCCATTCCGCCGATCGCGTTTACTCGCCTTTCTGTTTATCCAGCGCCGCCTGATAGAGAACATTCTTGCGCACGCCGGTAATTTCCGCCGCCAATGCCGCAGCCCGCTTGAGCGGCATCTCCTTGAGCAGCAGATCGAGAACTCGCATTGCCTCACCGCTTACGGCCTCGTCGCTTTCCGGCGCCGACCACCCCGCCACCAGCACCACGCATTCGCCGCGCTGCTGATTGCTGTCCGCCTCGACGAAAGCGCGCAACTCCGAAAGCGGCAAGCCCTTGAGGGTTTCAAAGGTCTTGGTCAGTTCCCGCGCCAGCAATGCCGGACGCTCGCCACCAAACACCAGTTCCATATCCTGCAAGCACTCGAGAATACGGTGTGGCGCCTCATAGAAAATCAGCGTACGCGGCTCTTCCTTTAATAACTCAAGACGCCCGCGCCGCCCTACCGCCTTGGCCGGCAAAAAACCCTCGAAGATAAAACGGTCGGAAGGCAGCCCCGCTGCCGACAAGGCAGCAATCAGAGCGCACGCCCCTGGAACAGGAACAACATTGATTCCCGCTGCCCGCGCCTGACGCACCAAGTGGTAACCCGGATCGGAGATCAACGGCGTGCCCGCATCGGAAATCAGCGCAACGCTGTCTCCCGCCAACAGACGGGTCAGAAAGCGGCTGCCTTCATCCCGCTCGTTATGTTCATGACAAGCAGCCAGCGGCGTGGAAATCCCGAAGTGCTGCATCAAGCGCTGCGAGTGGCGCGTGTCCTCGGCGGCAATCAATGCCACCTCACGCAAGATCTTCAAGGCCCGGGCACTGATGTCGTCCAGGTTGCCGATGGGCGTCGCCACCACATAAAGCGAGCCAGCAGCGGAATTCAAAGGACCTGGAGCAGTCAAAGCGCACACCTCTTGATCGGTAAAAGCGACATTGTAGCGCGTAGAAGCCTTCGGAATACGTGTCGCAGGCACCTTGCGCCTGCGACAGCGGCAGCCGTTCTAAAGCGCTGCAACATTTGCACGACCTAAAATAGACGGTTTATTGCCAGTAACATCGCGCCCCGGCCAGTGCTTGGGTACAATTCCACGCTTATTTGATCGAGTATCAGGAACACTTACATGATCGCTTGCCTGCGGCTGTTCTCTGCCTTATGCCTTGCTGCCCTCCTGGCAGCTTGCGCCAGCTCGCCCTCCTCCAGCCTTGGCGAACTTCCACGGACCCCGGATGCCAGCATCGAGCAACTGCTCGAACAGGCCGCCAACAGCAAAACACCCGACAAGGCAGCCCTGCTGCGCTTGAGCGCTGCCGACCTGGCCTATCGCCAGGGCAACGCCGGCCAGGCCGCGCAAATCCTGCAACAAGTGCCAATGGAGCAACTCAAGCCCGGCCAGCAGGTTTTCGCCAGCACCCTGGCGGCCGAACTGGCCATGACTCGCAACCAGCCAAAGGCGGCCCTGACCGCCCTGAGCCACCCGAGCCTGCAACGCCTGAGCGAACTGCCGGAGGACCAGCAGATCCGCACCGGCACCGTCCACGCTCGCGCACTCGAGGCCGACGGCCAGGCTCTCGCCGCCGCACGGGAGCGCATCTTCATTGCACCACTGCTCAAGGACGACGCCGCGAGCAAGAACCATGAAGCCATCTGGGCATTGATTGCCAGCTTGCCGACCGATCAACTGCAAGCCGTCAGCAACGACGACCTCGGCGGCTGGATGAGCCTGGCATTGGCAGTGAAGACTGCCGGTACCCTGGAGCAACAGCAGGCCGCCATCGACAACTGGCGCGCCCAGAACCCCAAGCATCCGGCCGCCATTCAACTGCCGCTGCCACTGACCAAACTCAAGGAGCTGGCCAGCCAGCCGCTGTCCAAGATCGCCCTGCTGTTGCCGCAGGACGGCCCGCTGGCTGCGGTCTCCAAGGCCCTGCGCGACGGTTTCATGGCCGCGCACTATCAGGCTCAGCAAGCCGGACAGAAACCACCCAGCATCGAGTTCTACGACAGCTCGCGTCTGACTTCGCTGGATGACTTCTATCGCAAGGCCCAGGCAGATGGCGTGCAACTGGTCGTCGGCCCCCTGGAAAAACCGCTGGTCAAACAGCTCGCCGCGCGCCCGCAACTGCCTATCACCACCCTGGCGTTGAACTACAGCGAAGGCGAGCAAGGCCCGGCGCAATTGTTCCAGTTCGGCCTGGCCGCCGAAGACGAAGCTCGCGAAGTCTCTCGCCGCGCCCGCGCCGATGGCCTGCACCGCGCCGCTGTCCTAGTGCCACGTGGCGAATGGGGTGATCGTGTACTCAAGGCTTTCCGTCAGGACTGGGAAAGCAACGGCGGTAGCGTGGTCGGTATCGAACGCGTCGATCAGCCGGTGGCCCTGGCCCAGCAGATTGCCGACCTCTTCCAACTGCGCCAGAGCGAAGCTCGCGCCAAGAGCCTGCAGAACGCCGCCGGCACCCAGGTGGCCGCACAACCTTCGCGCCGCCAGGACATCGAGTTCATTTTCCTGGCGTCCACTCCGCAACAGGCACAACAGATCAAGCCGACCCTGAACTTTCAGTACGCCGGTGATGTACCCGTCTATGCCACCTCCCACGTCTTCAGCGCCAGTGGCGATCAGAACCAGTACAACGACATGAACGGCGTACGCTTCTGCGAAACGCCTTGGCTGCTGGACGCCAATGATCCGCTGCGCCGTCAGGTCGCCGCGCAGTGGCCACAAGCCGGTGGCAGCCTGGGCCGACTGTATGCGATGGGTGCCGATGCTTATCGACTGGCGCCACGCCTGGGGCAACTCAAGGCGCTGCCGGACAGCCGCATCGAAGGCCTGTCGGGCAGCCTGAGCATGAGCCCCAGCCAGCGCGTTCAACGCCAGCTGCCGTGGGCCGAGTTCGTCAGCGGCCAGATCACTCGCCTGCCCGACACCCAGCGTTAATGCCACAACGATCACGCCAGCAAAGCGGTCAGGATGCCGAAGCCCAAGCGCTCCGGCATCTTGAACAACAGGGGCTGCGCCTGCTGGCGCAGAACTGGTTGTGCAAACGCGGCGAGCTTGATCTGGTCATGCTTGACGGCGATACAGTAGTATTCGTCGAAGTCCGCTACAGACAACACACGCAATGGGGTGGCGCACTGGGCAGTATCGACGCGCGCAAGCGTCAGAAACTGATACTCGCCGCACAGTTTTTCCTGCAGCGCGAGTCGCGCTGGTCCAACCACCCTTGCCGTTTCGATGTGGTCGCCATAGACAGCGCCCCAGGCACGACAACTCATTTGAACTGGCTACGGAATGCCTTTGAAAGCTGATCGACGCTCTCGGGCCGAGCCGGACATTTTCACTCAACATTTTTGCTCTTTGCTTTGCGGGCAGCACATTCATGTGCCAGAAAGCCGCGCTACTTAAGGTCACACAGATGGACATGCAATCCCGAATTCGCCAGCTTTTTCAGGCCAGTATCGACACCAAGCAGCAGGCGATGGACGTACTTGCACCGCACATCGAGCAAGCCAGCCAGGTCATGGTCAACGCCCTGCTCAACGAAGGGAAAATGCTTTCGTGCGGCAACGGCGGCTCGGCCGGCGATGCCCAGCACTTTTCTTCCGAGCTGCTCAACCGTTTCGAGCGCGAACGCCCGAGCCTGCCAGCCATCGCGTTGACCACCGACAGCTCGACGATCACCTCGATCGCCAACGACTACAGTTACAACGAAGTCTTTTCCAAGCAGATTCGCGCCCTGGGCCAGCCCGGCGACGTCCTGCTGGCGATTTCCACCAGCGGCAACTCGGCGAACATTATTCAAGCGATCCAGGCCGCACATGATCGCGAAATGATTGTCGTAGCATTGACCGGTCGCGATGGCGGCGGCATGGCATCCCTGCTATTGCCGGAAGATGTCGAGATTCGCGTACCGGCCAACGTCACTGCACGTATCCAGGAAGTCCACCTGCTGGCGATCCACTGCCTCTGCGACCTGATCGACAGCCAACTGTTCGGGAGTGAAGAATGACCCCTAATCGCCTTGGCCTACTGGCCCTGACCCTAGCCTTGAGCATCAGCGGTTGCAGCTCGGTGATTACCGCCACCCGCGAAAGCCCGATCGAAGATGACCGCGGCACCCGCACCTTCGGCAGCAAGATCGATGACTCACTGATCCAGACCAAAGTCGAAGTGAACGTCGCCAAGGCCAGTCCGGACCTGGACCACAATTCGCACATCGTGGTGACCAGCTTCAACGGCATCGTCCTGCTGGCCGGCCAAACTCCGCGCGCCGATCTCAAGACTCTCGCCGAGCAGGCCGCCAGCGCCGTGCAGCGGGTGAAGAAGGTCCACAACGAACTGCAGGTTCTGCCACCCTCCTCCCTGCTGGCCCGACAGAACGATGCCTGGCTGACCACCAAGATCAAGACCCAGATGCTGACCGATGCCAGCATTCCAGGCTCGCGCATCAAGGTCGTGACGGAGAACGGCATCGTCTACCTGATGGGCCTGCTGACCCAACAGGAAGCCACCCAGGCAACCAATCTGGTACAGGGCGTTTCCGGCGTGCAGAAAATCGTCAAACTGTTCGAGTACATCGACTGATGTAGGCGAAAGGTACAGGCACAAAAAAGGCGATCCAGATGGATCGCCTTTTTTTATTACTTCACGACCTTCAGACTGGGTCGACCGCTTGGACGCGGCGGCTCGTTATCCGGTGGCGGGATATCATCATCCGGCTCGATTTCATCGTCCTCGTCATCCACGGGCGACTCCAGATCGAACACCATACCCTGACCATTCTCCCGGGCGTAAATACCCAGGATCGCCGGCACAGGGACGTACAAGCTATGCGGAACGCCACCAAAGCGCCCCTCGAAAGTCACCACCTCGTTATCCATGTGCAGATGGCGCACGGCACTCGGCGAAATATTCAGGACGATCTGTCCGTCACTGGCAAAACCCTGAGGCACCTGCACCGCCGGGTATTCGGAATTGACCAGCATATGCGGGGTGCAATCGTTGTCCACAATCCACTCGTAGAGCGCGCGGACCAGATAAGGTCGACTGGAGTTCATAGCGGCTCCTTAAGCCTTAGCGCATGTCGCGTTCGACGCCAGACAGACTTGCCTGGAACGTCTCACGGGCGAACTGGCGCTCCATGTAATCAAGCAACGGCTTGGCTTGCCGTGGCAATTCAATACCCAGAATCGGTAATCTCCAGAGTATTGGTAATAGGCAGCAATCCACCAGACTTTGTTCCTCACTGAGGAAGAACGGCTTCTCCGCAAACAGCGGCGAAACCCCGGTCAGGCTCTCGCGCAGCTCTTTACGCGCCTGAGCCCGAGCCGCTTCCTTGGTCCGGGAATCCAGGATCAGGTCCACCAGCCCACACCAGTCACGCTGGATCCGATGGATCAGCAGACGGCTGTTGGCACGCGCTACAGGGTAAACCGGCAGTAGTGGCGGGTGCGGGTAACGCTCATCCAGATATTCCATCACCACGGTCGACTCCCACAACGCCAGGTCACGATCGACCAGGGTGGGCAGACTGCCGTAAGGGTTCACTTCGATCAGCTTCGGCGGCTGACGCCCCGCCTCCACACTGATGATCTCGGCGCTGACACCCTTCTCTGCGAGCACAATACGTACCCGGTGGGAATAGTGGTCGGCGGGGTCGGAGTAACAGGCCAACCGATTGGTCACGCCCATGGCGGTCCTCCTCGCTTGTTGAAATTATCGGAAGCAGAAAAACGAGCGCGCCCAGAGGGCGCCTCCCGTAACGCCTGGATGACCCAGACTCGTTACACCTTCAGAGACGCCCTTGGGCGCGCACGATTAACAGCAGTGAATTACAGCTTTATCAATGAACGTCTTTCCAGTATTCGCGCTTGAGCAGATAGGCGAACACGAAGAAGAAGGCCAGATACAGTAACACATAGGTGCCGATACGTTGATGCTCCAGCTTGACCGGGTTGGCCGAGTAAGCCAGGAAAGTCACCAGATTCTTGACCTTCTCATTGAACTGCTCTTCGTTGAGCGTGCCGGTTTTTGGCAGCACGGTCAGCTGGTCGCAGGCTTCATGGGTCAAAGGGGTACCGGTCAGCGGATCGTATTGCTTCTTGTCGCCTTCAACGATCTGAACCTGTTTGCACCCCACAACCTGACGACCTTGCAGGCCAACCAGAACGTTAGGCATGCCGACGTTCGGGAAGACCTTGTTGTTCACGCCCCATGGGCGCGCAGGGTCTTCGTAGAAGGAGCGCAGGTAGCCATAGAGCCAGTCGGTACCACGTACACGAGCCACCAGGGTCAGGTCAGGCGGAGCCGCACCGAACCAGGTCTTGGCATCAGCCGGCTGCATGCCGATGCTCATGTGATCACCGATTTTCGCACCGGTGAACACCAGCTTGCTCATCATCAGATCGTGAGGAATCCCCAGATCGTCGGCAACGCGCTCATAGCGTTGGAACTTGGCGCTGTGGCAGCCCATGCAGTAGTTGGCGAATGTCCGCGCGCCATCCTGCATGGCGGCCTTGTCGGAGACGTCGATGTCGACTTTTTCCAGCTCGGGACCACCGTGTTCGGCCGCGAAGGACAGTACAGGCATAGCAGCAAGAATCAGTACAGCAAATAGCTTTTTCATCAGCCAGTCACCCTTTCCGGAACCGGTTTGGTCTTCTCGAGCCTGGTGTAGAACGGCATCAGAATGAAGTAGGCGAAGTACAGGAAGGTACATACCTGCGACAGCAGCGTACGACCTGGAGTCGGTGCCAGGACGCCCAGGATCCCCAGGATCACGAACGAGATGCAGAACACCACCAGCCAGATCTTGCTCAGCCAACCCTTGTAGCGCATGGATTTGACCGGGCTGCGGTCAAGCCATGGCAGCACGAACAGCACAGCGATCGCCGCGCCCATCGCAATCACACCCAAGAGTTTGTCCGGAACCGCACGCAGAATCGCGTAGAACGGGGTGAAGTACCAAACCGGGGCAATATGCTCAGGCGTCTTGAACGGGTTGGCCTGTTCGAAGTTCGGCTTCTCGAGGAAATAACCACCCATTTCCGGGAAGAAGAACACGATCGAACAGAAGATGAACAGGAACACCACCACACCGACGATGTCTTTCACGGTGTAGTACGGATGGAACGCGATGCCATCCAGCGGTACGCCGTTTTCGTCTTTGTGCTTCTTGATGTCAACGCCATCCGGGTTGTTCGAACCCACTTCGTGCAGCGCCAGGATGTGCAGCACCACCAGACCGAGAATCACGATCGGCAAGGCCACTACGTGCAAGGCGAAGAAGCGGTTCAGGGTGATACCGGAAATCAGGTAGTCACCACGAATCCACTGGGTCAGGTCGTTACCGATGACCGGGATCGCACCAAACAGCGAGATGATCACCTGGGCGCCCCAGTAGGACATTTGCCCCCAAGGCAACAGGTAGCCCATGAAGGCCTCGGCCATCAGCGCCAGGTAGATCAGCATGCCGAACAGCCACACCAGCTCACGCGGCTTCTGGTAGGAACCGTAGAGCAGGCCACGGAACATGTGCAGATAGACCACGATGAAGAACGCCGAAGCGCCGGTGGAGTGCAGCAGACGCAGGATCGAGCCGTACTCGACGTCGCGCATGATGTATTCGACGGAAGCGAAAGCTTCTTCCGCCGACGGGGTGTAGCTCATGGTCAGCCAGACACCGGTGACGATCTGGTTAACCAGAACCAGCAGAGCCAGGGAACCAAAGAAATAGAAGAAGTTGAAGTTCTTCGGGGCGTAATACTTGCTGAGATGGTCTTCCCACATTTTGGTTGCGGGGAAGCGCGCATCAACCCAATCCATGAACTTGCTCATCACGCTTTCTCCGTATCGACGCCGATGACAATAAGGTCGTCCGACTCATAGGAATGCGGGGGTACTGGCAGGTTCAAAGGCGCGGGTTGCGACTTGTAGACGCGGCCAGCCAGATCGTAGTGGGAACCGTGGCAAGGGCAGAAATAGCCGCCTACCCAATCCTTGCCCAGATCCGCAGGCGCCACTTCAGGGCGGAATGTCGGCGAGCAACCCAGGTGGGTGCAGATACCGATCAGCAGCAGAATCTCTGGCTTGATCGAACGCACTTGCGGGTCGACGTAGGTTGGTTGAACAGAGTTCTTGGAGTCGGGGTCGGAAAGTTGACCTTCGATCTTTTTGAGATTCCCCAGGATTTCCTGTGTACGGCGGACGATGAATACCGGCTGACCACGCCACTCAGCAATCATCTGCTGACCTGGGTCGATCTTGCTGATATTCACTTTCACCGGTGCCCCTGCGGCTTTCGCCTTGGCACTGGGAAACCATGACCCCACGAACGGGACCGCAGCCCCCACCGCTCCTGCAGCACCCACCACGGATGTGGCTGCTACAAGGAAGCGACGCCGGCCTGCATTCACGCCGTCATTGCTCATTCAGTCCTCTCCCATCAGCTTTGTGGCCTGTTAAATCAGGCATCTACTAAGTAAAAATCTGAACTTATAAAAATTTTGCCGAATGGTAATGAAAAGCCCCTACTCTGACAAGGTAATTACCAACTTGGCCCTGCCCCAAGCCCTGTAGTATAGGGGCTCTGCAGATGTGGCAAGTTGTCACACTGTAAAATAGTCACCCATAAAAAAACGCCCAGCTCCGCGAGGAGACTGGGCGTTCTTTTGAACGCGAAAGCGAATTAACGCTTCGAGTACTGCGGACGCTTACGCGCTTTACGCAGACCAACTTTCTTACGTTCAACTTCACGTGCGTCACGGGTTACGAAACCGGCTTTACGCAGAGCGCTGCGCAGAGTTTCGTCGTAATCCATCAGAGCGCGAGTGATGCCGTGGCGGATTGCGCCAGCTTGGCCACTCACACCACCACCGATAACGGTGACGTAGATGTCGAACTTCTCGACGGTCTCGGTCAGTTCCAGCGGCTGACGAACTACCATGCGGGCAGTTTCGCGGCCGAAGAAGTTATCCAGGGAGCGGTTGTTGATGGAGATGTTACCAGTGCCCGGACGCAGGAAAACGCGTGCGGTTGCAGTCTTGCGACGGCCAGTGCCGTAATTTTGAGTCGCCGACATAATGAACTATTCCGTTAAATCTTCAGTTCTTGGGGCTGCTGAGCAGTATGAGGGTGTGCAGCGCCCGCATAGACTTTCAGCTTACGGTACATGTCGCGACCCAGCGGGTTCTTAGGCAGCATGCCTTTTACCGCGGTCTCGATCACGCGCTCAGGGGCCTTGGCGATCAGCTTTTCAAAGTTGATCGACTTGATGCCGCCCGGGAAACCGGAGTGGGAGTAGTACATTTTGTCAGTGGTTTTAGCGCCAGTAACACGTACTTGCTCAGCGTTGATCACGACGATGTAGTCACCGGTGTCGACGTGAGGGGTGTACTCAGGCTTGTGCTTGCCACGCAGACGGCTCGCGATTTCGGTGGCCAGACGACCCAGGGTCTGACCAGCAGCGTCGACGACAAACCAGTCGCGCTTAACTGTTTCCGGTTTAGCAGTAAAAGTTTTCATTCTTTATAGCCTCAGGGGCCGCCCTGTAAATTAGACGGCGGATCTTACTGAATAGTGCGTACTTTGACAAGTCAAAGGCAGCCGGATACAGACGCTATCGGGGGCTCGGGTCAGCGCGTCCGTTATACGGCAAGATTCTTCGGCAGGCGGCGCATCACTTCCACTGCAGAAAGAGCTGCGGAATTATGCAGATTGCGAAAAAAAATTCAACCTGCTTTTATGATTGTTTTGCCGAAGGAGCACCCGATGGACTATCGCCAGCTAGGCCGGACCGACCTGAACGTGAGCGCAATCTGCCTGGGAACCATGACCTGGGGCGAGCAAAACAGCGAGTCCGAGGCATTCGCCCAGATCGAACGGGCCAAGGCTGCGGGGATCAATTTCATCGACACCGCCGAGATGTACCCGGTGCCGCCAAAGGCCGAAACCTACGCCACCACCGAGCGCTACATCGGTAACTGGTTCAAGGCTCGCGGCGATCGCGCCGACTGGATCCTCGCCAGCAAGATCGCCGGCCCCGGCAACACCATCGACTACATCCGCGACAAGCAGCTCAAACACAACCGCAAGCATATAGTCCAAGCCGTGGACGCCAGCCTCAAGCGCCTGCAGACCGACTGGATCGACCTCTACCAGTTGCACTGGCCGGAGCGCAGCACCAACTTCTTCGGCCAACTGGGCTACAAGCACAAGGACGAAGACTTCACCCCGCTGGAGGAAACCCTCGAAGCCTTGGACGAGCAGGTCAAGGCCGGCAAGATCCGCCACATTGGCCTGTCCAACGAAACGCCCTGGGGCACCATGAAGTTCCTGGCCCTGGCCGAGAGCCGCGGCTGGCCACGGGCGGTATCGATCCAGAACCCGTACAACCTGCTCAATCGCAGCTTTGAAGTGGGCCTGGCGGAAATCGCCATTCGTGAGCAATGTGGATTGCTGGCCTATTCGCCCCTGGCGTTCGGCTTCCTCTCCGGCAAATACGAAGGCGGCGCGCGCCCGGCCAAAGGCCGCCTGAGCCTGTACAGCCGTTTCAGCCGCTACTTCAATCCGCAATCGGAAGCGGCCTGCAGCCGTTATGTCGCCCTGGCCCGCGAGCACGGCCTGGACCCGGCGCAAATGGCCCTGGCGTTCGTCACTCAGCAACCGTTCGTCACCAGCAATATCATCGGCGCGACCACCCTTGAGCAGCTGGACAGCAACATCGCCAGTCTCGAGCTGAAGCTGTCGAATGAGGTGCTGGCCGGTATCGAGGCGATCCACAAGGACCACCCGAATCCGGCGCCGTAACCTGCCCTCCCGCGTAGAAGCGAGCTGGCCCGCCAAGCTCGCCTCTACGCGGGAGACAACGCGCTACAGGGAACGCGCGATGATTTCCTTCATGATCTCGTTGGTCCCGGCATAGATCCGCTGCACTCGCGCATCCGCCCAGGCCCGGGCCACCGGGTACTCCCACATGAAGCCGTAGCCGCCGTGCAACTGCACGCACTCGTCGAGCACCTTGCACTGCAGGTCCGTGCCCCAGTACTTGGCCATGGCGGCAGTCGGTACGTCGAGCTTGCCTTGCAGGTGCAATTCCAGGCAGCGATCGACGAACACCCGACCGATCTGAATCTCGGTGGCCATTTCCGCCAGCTTGAAGCGGGTGTTCTGGAAGTCAGCGATCGATTTACCGAAGGCCTTGCGCTCGCGAGTGTATTCCAAGGTCCACTGCAATGCCGCCTCGGCTGACGCCAGGCCACCCACCGCCACCGTCAGGCGCTCCTGCGGCAGCTCCTGCATCAGATAGGCAAAGCCCATCCCGACCTGCCCCAGCAGGTTTTCCTTGGGTACGCGGACGTCCTGAAAGAACAGCTCCGAAGTGTCCTGGGCCTTCATGCCGACCTTTTCCAGGCGCTTGCCCTTGGAGAAACCGGGCGTATCCGCCTCCACCAGGAACAGGCTGGTGCCCTTGGCGCCAGCCTTGGGGTCGGTCTTGGCCACGACAATCACCAGATCGGCCAGATAGCCGTTGGTGATAAAGGTCTTGGAGCCGTTGATCACATAGTCGTCACCGTCCAGCACCGCGGTGGTCTTGACCCCTTGCAGGTCGGAACCGGCGCCCGGCTCGGTCATGGCGATTGCCGTGACCATCTCGCCGGATACCAGTTTCGGCAGGTACTTGTGCTTCAGCGCCTCGCTGCCGTAATGCAGGATGTAGGGCGCAACGATATCGGAATGCAGGGAGAAGCCGATGCCGGTCAGACCGAGGCGCCCCACTTCCTCGATCACCACCGCGCTATAGAGGAAGTCAGCCCCCAGCCCACCGTATTCCTCGGGGAGATGGGAACAGAGCATTCCCGCCTCACCGGCCTTGTTCCACAAGGCGCGGTCGATGTAGCCCTGTTTTTCCCATTGCCCATGGAACGGCACGGCCTCCTTTTCCAGGAAGGTACGCACGCTGTCACGAAAGAGTTCGTGCTCGGAACTGAACAAGGTTCTGGGGATCATGGGGCCGCCTGTCGTTATTGTTAGCCGGGATTGGCCCACAGAGCCTAAGCCCACGCGTGCGACACAGGACACTGGACACATCCGACAAAAAATAAGACGATCCAGCCGTCTGGTGACCACTTTCCCCTATAAGAACAATTGAATTATGTCTAACCAAACCTCCACGCCCTTGCGGCGCGTCAGCATCCTGGCCATCGACCGGGTTTTCGCCTCCACCCTCATGCAAGCCAAGGACTTCTTCCATCTGGCCAGCCTGCGCTACGGCAAGCAGCTGGGCCAGGGCCTGACCCCGGCATTCGAAACCCGCCTGGTCAGCCCCGATGGCAAACCGGTGTGCAGTTTCAGCAACGTGATGCTCCCGGTGGACGGCGCCCTGGAAGATACCGATGTGATCATCCTCCCGGCGTTCTGGGACGATTTCGAAACCCTCTGCCAACGTTATCCCCAGATCCTGCCCTGGCTGCGCCAGCAACATGCCCGCGGCGCGGTGCTCTGCGGCGAGGCCACCGGGGTGTTCTGGCTGGCCGAGGCCGGGTTGCTCGACGGCAAGGAAGCCACCACTTACTGGCGCTTCTTCAATGCCTTCAGCGAGCGTTTCCCCAAGGTCCAGCTCAATCAGGACAAGCACCTGACCGACGCCGACAACCTGTATTGCGCCGGCGGCACCACCTCGGCCTGCGACCTGTACATCTACCTGATCGAGCGTTTCTGTGGCGCCAACGTCGCCCAGGCCGTGGCCCGCGACATTCTCTACGAAGTGCAGCGCAGCTATTCCCCGGGGCGTATTGGCTTCGGCGGCCAGAAGCTGCACCAGGACGTGATCATCCTGCAGATCCAGCACTGGCTCGAAGAGCACTTCGCCGACAAGTTCCGCTTCGAGGACGTGGCCCGGGAACATGGCATGAGCATTCGCAATTTCATGCGGCGCTTCCAGACCGCCACCGGCGACAAGCCCCTGCATTACCTGCAACGCCTGCGTATCGAAACCGCCAAGGGCCTGCTCTCGGGCACGCGCAAGAGCATCAAGACCATCAGCTATGAAGTCGGCTATGACGATGCGAGCTTCTTCGCCCGCCTGTTCCGCCAGCACACCGAGCTGTCGCCGAACCAGTACCGGCAGCAGTTTCACCAACAAGCCGCGTAAATGAAAAAGGGCCTGCAATGCAGGCCCTTCTTTTATCCGGACAACCGTTAAGGCTTGTGCGCCCGCGAGAGGAACTCGTGGGACTGCATTTCCAGCAGACGGCTGAGGGTGCGCTGGAACTCGAAGGTCAGGCGGCCACCGGTGTACAGGTCCTTGAGCTCGACTTCAGCGGAAATGATCAGCTTGACGTTACGGTCATAGAACTCGTCGACCATGTTGATGAAGCGACGGGCGATGTCGTCGGTAGCGACGCTCATCTGCTCGACACCGCTGACCAGCACGGCGTGGAAGATCTTACCCAGCTCGATGTAGTCGTTCTGGCTGCGTGGACCGTCGCACAGTTCGCGGAAGTCGAACCAGGCCACGTCATCACAGGTACGCAGGGCGCGGATTTCGCGGTTCTCGACGATCAGCACATCGTTTTCCACCGCCTGGGTGCATTCCGGCGTCAGCGCGCGGAAGCTCTTGCGCAGGCTTTCGTGGGCCGCTTCGTCCAGCGGGAAGTGGAACAGTTCGGCCTGCTCCAGGTGACGCAGACGGTAGTCGACACCGCTGTCGACGTTGACGATTTCGGTGTGCTGCTTGATCAGGGCAATCGCCGGGAGGAAGCGCGCACGTTGCAGGCCGTCCTTGTACAGACCGTCCGGCACGATGTTCGAGGTGGCCACCAGGGTCACGCCGTTCTTGAACAGCTCTTCCATCAGCGTGCCGAGGATCATGGCATCGGTAATGTCGGAGACGAAAAACTCGTCGAAGCAGATCACCCGGGCCTCATCGGCGAAACGCTTGGCGATGATGGTCAGCGGGTTCTTCTCGCCGCCCAGGGTCTTCATCTCTTCGTGCACACGCTTCATGAAGCGGTGGAAGTGAGTACGGACCTTCTGCTTGAACGGCAGGGCTTCAAAGAAGGTATCGACCAGGTACGTCTTGCCACGCCCTACCCCGCCCCAGAAGTACAGGCCCTTGACCGGCACCTGGTCTTTCTTGCCAAACAGCTTGCCCAGCAGGCCCGGCTTGTTGTTCGACGCGGCGATCAGATCGTCGTACAGGCGCTGCAAATGACGCACGGCGGTTTCCTGCGCAGCGTCGTGGAAGAACTCCGGGCGTTTCAGATCAGCTTGGTATCGTTCTAGGGGCGTCATAATTCGTTAGCAAGGCAACAAAAACGGGCCGTCACTGTAGCGACGGCCCTGGAGAATGGCAATCAGCCCTTGGTCGGGAGATTGCGGTTAGTCCTGCACAGGCGTCAGGGCGACGCGCAGCGCATCGATCGCCGCATCGCGGGCCGCCGCATCGGCAAAGGCCGGGCTGTCGGCCACGCACTCACCTTCCAGCCAGACGCTGAAACTCAGCGCTTCGCTGCGCAGATCCAGCGCCTGGCCGGCTTGCAGTTGTTTGGTCACGGCACCCGCAGTCTTGCCGTCGGCGAAGTTGCGCGACAGCAACAGTTGCTCGCCATCGGCGGCCAGCAGGCGGAAACGGAAGCTGCCGTCGTCTTCACGGAAGCTGACGAAGCGCGCGGCCTTGGTCGCTTTCTTCTTGGTGGTCGCCGCCACTTGCACCTGGTTGACGAACGAACGCAGGCCCACGGCCTCGCGCAGTTCGTTGAGGAACGGCGTGGCCACGGCGCGGGCTTTCTTGGCGCCGGCCTGGAGAATGTCTTCCAGGTCCGAAGGGCGCTCGATCAACTGGTGATAACGCTCGCGCGCCTCGCCCAATTGGTTATCCAGCAGCTGGAACAGACGGTTCTTCGCCTCACCCCAACCCAGGCCCTGCAGCAGTTCGCTGCGGAACTCGTCAGCCTGGGCCTGTGTCGCGAAGGCCTGGAACAGGGTGAACAGGTGCGCGTTGTCCGGGTCCTTGGCTTCGCCAGGAGCCCGGGAGTCGGTGACGATGCGCGAGATCGCGTCCTTCATGTCCTTGGCGCTGCTGAACAACGGGATGGTGTTGTCGTAGCTCTTGGACATCTTGCGGCCATCGAGGCCCGGCAAGGTGGCGACGCTTTCCTCGATCAGCGCCTCGGGCATGGTGAAGAACTCCTTGCCCTGGCCGAACAGGTGGTTGAAACGCTGGCCGATGTCACGGGCCATTTCCACGTGCTGGATCTGGTCGCGACCGACCGGCACCTTGTGCGCATTGAACATCAGGATGTCCGCAGCCATCAGCACCGGGTAGCTGTACAGGCCCATGGTGATGCCGGCATCCGGGTCTTCGCCGGTCTCGACGTTTTTATCCACCGAAGCCTTGTAGGCATGCGCGCGGTTGAGCAGGCCCTTGGCCGCCACGCAGGTCAGCAACCAGGTCAGCTCCGGGATTTCCGGAATGTCCGACTGGCGATAGAAAGTCACGCGCTCCACATCCAGGCCACCGGCCAGCCAGGTCGCGGCGATTTCCAGGCGCGAGCGCTGGATACGCAGCGGGTCATCGCACTTGATCAGGGCGTGATAGTCGGCCAGGAAGTAGAACGAATCGGCATTGCTGTCGCGGCTGGCGAGGATCGCCGGGCGGATGGCGCCGGCGTAGTTGCCCAGGTGCGGCGTGCCGGTGGTGGTGATGCCGGTGAGGATGCGCGTACGAGTAGTCATGGGTAATCGCTTATCAGACTGCAATCAATTCGAGAGTCGTGGCAGCACCAGATCCTTGAGATCGGTGAGCTTGCCATGAAAAAAGTGTCCGCATTCTGCCACTTTCAGCAGCTCATGGGGGCGCTCAAGCGCGTCGGACCAGTCGTAGACCAGTTGCGGGTCGACCACTTCGTCGGTTTCCGGCTGGATCAGGGTCAGCGGACAGTTCTGCGGCAGCAGGTCGCTGTCGCGCAGACGCATCACCGCAGCGGCAACCATGAACAGGTGCTTGAGCTGTTCGCCGCGGGCTTCCAGGCGCCCGCCGAGGCTGGCGGCGACAAAGCCGCCGAAGGAGAAGCCGAGCAGGGTCATCGGCAGATCCGGGTGCCTGGCCCGCAGCCATTCGGCAGCCGCCTGCGCGTCGTCGACTTCACCACTACCCATGTCGTGGCTGCCTTCGCTGGCGCCGACGCCACGGTAGTTGAAACGCAAGGTGATCAGGCCGGCATCGCGCGCCGTACGTTGCAGGGTCGAGACCACCTTGTTGAGCATGGTGCCGCCCTGCACCGGGTTCGGATGGCAGATCAGCGCCACGCCACGGGCGTCGGCGACATCCAGATACAGGGCTTCCAGTTGGCCGACCGGGCCGGCAATCACTACGGGGGTTTCACGCATAAGCAAGGAAGGAACTCCGTGACCTCGAATCGGGTCGACTCGTCTAGCAAATTGTCTGTGCCAATCTATTGCGAGTGAATCGCGGTATACAGCGCAGGTTCGAGCCGTTAACGTAAAGCAAAGCCGTTTATAGAGGAAGGACTCGTGGAACACTCGCTCTTAGTTTGGTTGTTGCCGACTCTTGCCCTGATCGCGGGTGTCGCCATTGGATTTCTGGTCGCTCGCCTGCTGCCGAATGCCGCGCCTAACCGCACGCAACGTCAGCTGGATGATATTCAGGAACGTTTTGACAGCTATCAGAACGAAGTGGTCACCCACTTCAACAGCACCGCTACCCTGGTGAAAAAACTCACTCAAAGCTATCAGGAAGTGCAGGACCATCTCGCCGAGGGCGCCAACCGCCTGGCCCTGGACGAGCTGACCCGCCAACGCCTGCTGGCCGCGCTGCACTCCGACTCGGTGCAGGCTCCACGGGAACGCCTGACGCCGCCACGCGACCAGGAACCGCCACGGGACTACGCGCCAAAGACGCCTAACGCGCCTGGCATGCTCGACGAGCATTATGGTCTGAAGAAGTAATCAGGCTTCGCGTCCAATAAAAAGCCCCCGGACAATTCGGTTGTCCGGGGGCTTTTTTGTATCTGGTGATTGGATAGCAACCGATCGGGCCTCTTCGCGGGCAAGCCCGCGAAGAGGCCGGCAAAGGCCGCACACAAAAATGCCCGATCACAGGATCGGGCATTTCTTCATTCAAACGATCAGTTACGGATACTGCTGAACCGTACCCGGCTGTTGCTGCTGACCACCATACTGCTGGCCAGGAATCGCCTTGAGGTTCACTTCCACCCGACGGTTCTGCGCACGGCCATTGACGTCGCCGTTGCTGGCGATCGGGTTATCCGGGCCAGCGCCACGGGCCGACAGGTTGGCACCGCTGACACCTTGCGAGGTCAGGTAGCTCGCCACGCTCTGGGCGCGACGCTGGGACAGGTCCATGTTGTGCTGGCGGCTGCCGGTGCTGTCGGTATAGCCAACGATTTCGATCTGGTTCTGGTTGAACTCCTTGAGGGAGTTGGCCAGGTTGTTCAGCGGTTGATAGAAGCTTGGAGCGATGTTCGCCGAATCGGTGGCGAACGTGATGTTGCCCGGCATGATCAGTTTGATCTGATCGCCCTGGCGCTGCACTTCGACCCCGGTATTGGCCATGCTGGCGCGCAGTTTCTTTTCCTGCTGGTCGGCGTAGTAGCCGTAACCGGCGGCGGAAGCACCGACTACCGCGGCGCCGATCAGCGCGCCCTTGCCACGGTTGTTGTGGTCGATGGCGGCACCGGCCAGCGCACCGGCCAAGGCACCCAGGCCACCGTATTTTGCAGTTTTGCTCATGCCCGTGGAGCCGTCGGCCTGCCCCTGATTGTCATAGGGGTTAGGCGAAGCACAGCCGGACAACAAGGCCACAGCAGTAGCAACAACGATCAAACGACGCGAGGTGAACATGGAGAAGCTCCTACTTTTTCATTCTGTGATGCAGCGGACGTTGGCAACAGACCTTTGCAGGCGTTTGAACACGACCAATGACAAAAATTCCGTGAAACTTTTGACAGCAAATGTCAGGCCCTGACAAAGGGATTCTCACGCATTTCATCGCCCAGGCGGGTGTCCGGACCATGCCCGGCCACCACGGTCGCGTCTTCATCGAGGCTGTACAGACGCTGCTTGATCGAACGCACGATGGTGGCCTGGTCGCCACCCCACAGGTCCGTGCGCCCTACCCCGCGCTTGAACAAGGTGTCGCCGGCAATCAGTAGCTTAGCCTCTGCGAACCAGAAGCTCATGGAACCTGGGGTATGCCCCGGCGTATGCAGGGCCACGCCGCAGCCGCAGGCCAGCTCTTCGTCGTCCGCCAGCCAGCAATCCGGCGATGGTACCGGCGTGTAAGGCACGCCGAACATGCTGCACTGCATCTCCAGGTTGTCCCAGAGGAACTGATCCTCCTTGTGCAGGTGCAGGGTCGCGCCGGTTTTCTCCTTCATCTGCCCGGAGGCCAGGAAGTGGTCCAGGTGGGCGTGGGTATGAATGATGCTCACCACCTTCAGCCCCAGCGCGTCGAGCCGCGCCATGATCAGGTCGGGATTGCCGCCCGGGTCGACGACGATGGCCTTTTTTGTAACAGGGTCACCGATGATCGTGCAGTTGCACTGCAACGGGCCGACGGGGAAGGTTTCGCGGATAAGGGCAGGTTTTGCGATGTCCATGAGGGTCCTAAAGGGCTGAGGCTAGGCTGATGACGCCAAGGGTGACCGCAATGGGCCCTGACTTTCAACTCTGCAGCCCTCTACCGATATCCCCTAGGCCAGGGAACCCCACACTTGCACCAGGCCGAACAGATGCACCAGCCCATAGACCAGGCAGATCGTCGAGCTGACAAAGATGAAGCGCCGGCTGCGCCCGGTGCCCGCCAGGGCGACCGGCCCCAACAGGCCACGCAACAGGTAGACCAGGGTGATCGCGATCAGCGCCGGGCGCAGCAAGGGCAAAGGCGCGATCACCCCGGCCGCGGACAGCGCATAGGCCGCCCAGGCGGCAAGCACCAGGGCAATCCCGGCCGTGACCACCGCGGGAAACCAGCGCCCGGCCTGGGCCGCCCGCACAAAGCGCTCGCCTGCGCCAAACAGGCGGTACCAGGAAGGCCCGACCATGATCACCCCGACATGCATCAGCGCCGCCAACAGGCTGAGCCCGGCGCCGATCACCAGCGCCATGTTGTATCCATTCGTCATTCCATCGCTCCTTGATGCCAGTCCATTCTCGGTGAATCCAATGATTCACGCGCTGCAGCATAGACGTCATGGCGCGCCGGCGGGGTGCGCCATGACGTCGCCGTCAACGGACCGCCGCTTCGGCGCGGGTGCCGATGTCCATCACCTGGTAACGCACGTGACGACCACTGACCGCCGCGGCCGCTTCCACGCCACCGGTCATGGCGCCAAAGATGCCGTGCCCGGTACGGGTGGAAGCGCCGCACAGGTACAGGTTGCGGATTTCCGTCTTGGCTCCCGGCCGGTTGTGCAGGAAGTACTCCGGAGTAAAGGCCAGGCCGTAGGAGGTCCCGCCTTCGGAGCCGATAAAGCGCGTCACCGAAAAGGGCGTCGAGACTTCCTGATAGACGATGTGCTTCGACATGCCCGGAATCACCCGTTCAGCCAAGGCAATCAGCTGGCGGGCGTACCACTCTTTTTTCGCCAGGTAGGCCGGGTTGGTCCGATAGCTGCCATCCGTCAGCTCGGCCTGGGTCACGCCCCAGCTTTGCGGGGAGGAAGGCACTGCCGACATCAGTTGCAGGTTATAGATGCCCGGTGGCGCGATGGCCGGGTTATCCGGGTCTTTCATGGTGGCGTTGCCGATGAACAGATGGGGCTCCTCGGGAAACGCCCCGGCGAACACCTCACGGTAGGCCTTCTCGTAATCGCAGCCTGGGTAGATGCGATAGTTGGTGTTCTTCAGGCCCATGGCCTTGAGGTCCATGTCGATGCCCAGATAGACCACGCCCATGGCCGGTGACATCTCGAACTGCTCGGCACGGCGCACGGTCTTTGGCTTGAGGTGTTCACGGCCGATCAGGCCGAGCAGGGCCTGCTTGATATCGGCGTTGCAGATCACCGCATCGGCCTTGACCACCCGTTTGCCCAGGTGCTTGTTGCTGAACTCGACGCCCACCGCACGCCCGTTCTCGATCAGGATACGTTCGACCTTGGAGCGCAGGAGGATCTTGCCGCCCTTGCGCTCGACCACTTCGCCCAGCTTGTCGGAGAACATCTGGCCACCGCCCGAGGGGTAATAGGAACCCTGCAGGAAGTGATTGACCACCGCCGCGTGGCCGGCCATGGTCGCGCGGCTCGGCGGCTGGTGATAGACCCCCAGCTGCCCGGTCAGGATCGCCCGCAGGCGCTGGTCCTGGGTACAGGTGTCGAGGAATTGCGCCACCGTCGATTTGGCGTGACGCATCAGCATCCACGAGCGCGGCAATACCCACAGCGCCGTCAGCGGGCGCGAATGGATGCCCATGAAATCCCAGACCTGCTGCAGCATCTTGAAATAGCGGTTGATCCCCGCCCGCTCCTTAGGGAACGCCTCCAGCAGCTTTTCGCGAAAGCGTTCATAGCCGCGGGGAACCGCGAACTGGAAGTCGGGAAAGCACAGGGTCTCGAAACCCTCCGGGTCCTGCTCGATAAAGCGGATTTCACCGTCATCGATGCCGGCCCCGCGCAGGATCCGCGGAATCAGGCCGTCCTTGCCGCAGTCGCCGATGTAGTGCAGGCCGACATCGAACTCGTAGTCCTTGCCCTTGCGGTGGAACACCGTGGCACAGCCGCCCATTTCATAGTGCATGTCGAGCACCAGCACCTGCTTGCCGCGGTTGGCCAGGGTCGCGGCAGCCGTCAGGCCACCGATGCCGGCGCCGACCACTATCACGTCGAAGGTGTCGCTCTCGAGGGTCTTGAATCGATCAAAGCTTTGCATGGGTTACAGTTCCAGTCGCGCATCAGGCATGGGCTAGGTGGTGGTCGCGGGCCGGATCGACCGCCTCGGCCTCATGTATCAGGTGGGGCAGCTTGTTCGGCTTGCGGCTCCAGTGCTCATGCTCCGCCAGGGGCGGAATCCGCTGCAGGATCACCGGCCAGTGCTCGGCCAGCTCGGCGTTGAGCTCGAGGAAATGCCGATTGCTGTCATCGAGCTGGTTCTCCGGCTGGATGGCTTCCTCCGGGCATTCGGGCAGGCACAGGCCGCAGTCGACGCACTCCAGGGGATTGATGACGATGAAGTTCGGCCCCAGGTGGAAGGCATCCGCGGGGCAGATATCGACGCAATTGGTGTGGCGGCACTGGATGCAGTTGTCGGTCACTACGTAGGTCATGGTGAGTCTCGTAAACGTCTGGTTGGACTGGGAAGTCGCCGCTCAGAAATAGCGGTCGACCAACAAGCGCGCCGACAACATCGTTCCGATGAAGCCTGCGCCCGGGAATGTCCAGGCCCCGACCTGGTACAGCCCCTTGACCGGGTATTTCTGCGGGAAACGGTTGAACAGGCCGGACTGTCGGGTGTTCTGCTCGAAGCCGTAGATCGCGCCCGCCGGGTTATGGGTGAACTTGCTCATGGTGCGCGGCGAGCCCGCCTCGCAGACCTCGATGTGCCGACGCAGGCCGGGGATGACCCGCTCGGCGTTGGCGATCAGCAACTCGGTGAGTTCGATCTTCTTGCGCCGGTAGGCGAGCTTGTCCAGGGAGTGCCATTCGCCGGCGCCCGTCAGGGTAAACAGGCCCAGGCTGGACTTTCCGGCCGGGACCATCGAGGGATCGACGTTGGAGAAGTAGTTGATCGACCAGCTGGTGTTGTCGCCATGCAGCTCTCCGGCCTGGATATGCTCGAACTGTTGGCGCTGGGTTTTCGGCGGGGCGAAGAAGTGGATGTACTCCTCGGCACCCACGCCCAGCTCGCTGAGCGGGCAATCGAGCCCCAGGTAGACCTGGAACCCCGAGACCGACAGCTTGAGCCGGCGCAGACGCGAGCGGTACTTGGCACCGAAGTGCTGCTCGCCCGCCAATGCCAGCACCGCATGGGGCGAGATATTGGCCACGACGTTGCGCGCCTTGACCCTGCCCGACTTGCGCGTCACCACGCCGCCGACCCGGCCGCGCTCGATCACGATCTGGTTGACCGCCGACTCCAGTTCGACCCGGCCGCCATGCTGCTCGATGACCTCGACCAAGGCGTTGGACAAGGCCTGTGAACCGCCCTTGATCGAATAACCGCCGTTCTCCAGGTAGTCGATGAAGGGATAGGAAAAGTAACCGAACGCCAGGTCCTTGGCCGGCAGGCCGTAGTAGCTCCATTGCGCCGACAGCACTTCCTTGAGGCGTTCATTGGAGGTGAAGCGCGAGAAGTAGTGATCCACCGTTTCATGCCCATACTTGAGCACCCGGGGATAGATCATCGGCGTGGCCACCAGCCTCATCCAGAACGGCTTGCGCGAATACAGGAAGCCGCACAGGTCCTTGTAGTTGCGCTGCGACTCGGCGAACAACCGGTTGATGTTATCGACCTCCTCGGGAAAGAAGCGGAACAACTCGCGCTTGTAACCTTCCAGGTCGCGGTGCCCGACCGTGAGGTCGATGTCCTGCGAGCGATAGCGATACAGGGTCGGGTGATGGAGAAACTCGACCTTGTCCGCCACGCCACAGGCCTGGATCACATTGAACGACTCGGCACCCCGCACCACGCCGTCGAACGAATGCAGCGAGACATCGAAGTTGAAATCCTTGCGGCGGAAATTGCTCGCGTAACCGCCGGCTACGTTGTGCTTTTCCACCACCAGGACTTTCTGGCCTCGCTGCGCCATAAGGCTGGCACCCGCCAACGCGCCAAGGCCCGCGCCGACGAAAACGGTATCGTATTCTTGACTCATGATTTCTCCTGGCTCTGCGGCCAGATCAGAACTGCTAATCAGGCCGTCAGACCGCCATCGATCACGAATGTCTGGCCAGTGATGTAGTCGGCCTGGGGCGACAGCAGGAAGCTGGCCAGGGCCGCCACTTCGCGGACTTCGCCGAAGCGCTTGAGGGGAATGGTGTCGGTGATCGACTTGCGTATCGGGTCGGCGATCTGCCCGACCATCTCCGTGGCAATGAAGCCTGGGGCGATGGCGTTGACGGTGATCTTGAAGCGCGCCATTTCCAGGGCCATGGTCTTGGTGATGCCGATCATCGCCGCCTTGGTCGCCGAGTACCCCATCTGCCCCTTGTTGCCCTTGAGCCCGCTGACGGAGGACATGTGCAGAATCTTGCCGCGGCGCTCGGCGGCCATCGCCGGGGCCAGGCATTTACTGAAATACACCGCCGAATCGAGGTTGGTCGCGACCACATCGCGGTAGCGCTCGATGTCGAACTTGAACAACAGCTGGTCGCCGGTCACGCCCATGTTGTTGATCAAGCCGTAGGGCTCGCCGTGGGTTTCCACCAGCTGGGCGCACACCGCCTCGACCGAATCGTGGTTCCTGCCGTCACAGGCATGCCCGCTGGCCAGGCCGCCACTGGCGGCCACTTCCTGCTCCAGTTGCAAGGCCGCGTCGGCCGAGGACTGGTAGGTGAACGCGACCCGATACCCTTCCCGGGCCAGGGCCAGGACCAGTGCGCGGCCAATGCCGCGACTGCCGCCGCTGACCAGTACCCATTTGCCGTTTGAAGACTGCTGAACTTCCATGATCTACATCCTTTGACCTGATGATCCCTGCCGCCGTCATGCCGGCACGGCGGTTTTTCGAGCTTCCGCACGGGCGAAGAAATCGAAGATTTCCTCGAAGTAACGGTCCCGGTGTTTCTTGTGGTTTTCCAGGTGGCGACAGCCCTCGAAACCGACCACGTGCAGCGCCTCGCACTCCTGGCTGAGCCCGGTCACGCTGGCATCCGGGATGAAGTGGTCGTTGCGCCCGTAGAAGTAGGCGATCGGCAGGTGACGCACGCCGCGCAGCGAGTGATCGATGGCACAGGTCCCGGTGGGGACCGCCAGGCGGCTGCCGCTGATCCAGCGCATGGCCAGTCGCAACGGCCCGCGGGTGAAGTAGCTGCGCACCGAAATCGGCACGCTGTCCAGCACGGCCGAGGTGAAGGGCGTGGCATCCCGCGCCAGGGCATGGGACAGGTGATAGCCACCGAACGAACAGCCCACCAGGTGGATCGGCAGGCCGGGGTTGTCCCGCGACACGCGCCGGGCAATCGCCAGCACATCGTCGGCGAACGCATGGCCGCCGATGGTGCTGCGGCCGAAGCCTTTGAAGTTGAAGGCGACCACGTGATAGCCCTGCTCGAGAAACGCCTGGTCCAGGTTGTTCTCGAAAAAGTAATGCATGCCGTACTTGAGGAACGGATGACACAACAGCACCACGCCCCGAGGGTGCATGGCGCAGGTGCGCAGGGACGCCCCCTCCAGCCGGCTGCCGTCGCGCGCGATCTCCACAAAGCCTGCCGCACGCTTGGGCACGTCACGCTTCCAGCCCTGTACCTGACGGAACATGACGCGGATGAACAGCTTGGAAATGGCGATCCCCAGCCAACCGGTCGATTGCTCGTTCTTGCTCATGCTCGCCTCCATTGCCTGGCCTTCATCTCGGCATAGCCGAAGGCGGCTTCATAACTGGGGCCTGCCACCCAGGCGCTGAGGAACTGCACGCCCTGCACCGGGAAGCCGTGATGGAACACATGGCCCTTGAGATCGGTACCCACCATCGCCCCATAACCCGAACCGTCGGTGTTGTTGGTGAAACGCACATAGGTGTGGGGCGTGGCGACCTCGGTATGCAGCACATGCCCGCGCAGCCCCGGCACCTGGCGCAACAGACGCTCCACCAGGATGTCGCTGGCCCGCTGCTTCTTGGCCCGGTATTGCGCGGTGCGGCGCTGCGGCCAATGGGCGATCGAGTCGAGCACGTTGATGCACACCACCTGACCCGCCGCCGGGTCCAGGGCGTGATAGTTGGTGACCTCGATCGGCGACATCTCCCAGAAGGCCCGCTCACTGAGCTGCGCCTCATAACCGCTGAGGGCGGCCGCCATGCGCAGCTCGGCGCCTGCCGCCGGGTCATCGGCGAACAGCATCGATTCGCTGTGCTGCAAGCCCAGTTGCTCCGGTGGCAGGTCGGTCACCAGGTACACCGTGGTGGTCGAACGTGCCGGCTTCAGCCCGGAGAGCTTCTCCCGGGTGGCCGCCAGTTCCACATCCGCCGCGAACAGGTGCTGCACCGCGTAATGCGGTGAAGCGTTGATGTACACCCGCGAAGAATGGAACACCCCGCGATTGGTGCTGATGCCCGTGGCATTGCCCTGGCCGTCGGTGAGCACGCCATCGACCCGGGTGCTGAGCAGGATCTGCCCGCCCGCCTGTTCGATCTGCTGCGCCAGCAGGTTGGACAGGTGCTGGGAGGAGCCAGCGACATAGGCGTTGCCACGGTTGAGCGTGGCGTACACCACATGCAGGTAGTACAGATAGCCCAGGTCTTCCGAGTAACCGCCGACGTAGATGCCCGGCGCCGCCAGGATCTCGATCAGGTACGGGTCGTCGAACAGTTCGTGCAGTGCCTGGCGCACAGTCTTGTGCTTCAGGTTGCGATGGGCGAAACGCAACTGGGCCATGTCCGGCTCGAAGCTGCCGTCGAGCATCTGGAACTGGTAATAGCCGTTGCGCCCGTAGGTCCGGACGTGCTCGAAGAAGGTCGCGATGGCCTCGGCCTGATGGGGAAAGCGCTCGACCAGCTGCCGCTCCGCCCCGTCCGCATCGTTGGCCAGCGGCAGCTCCGTGCCGTCCCGGTAAGCGCAGAAGTAGTCCTGGGGATAAACCAGGTCCAGCGTCTCGTCCAGCCCCAGGTCACGCAGGATGCGGATGAGATTGCCGCCCTCGGCCATGCCACTGAGCTTGTGCAGGCTGCAGTCGAACACTGCACCCTGCTTTGGCCGGCTGAAGGTGGAGGCATAGCCGCCGACGACAATATGCTTGTCGACCATCAACAGGCGCACCCCGGGGTCACGTTTGACCAGCATCGCCGCACAGGCCAGGCTGGTGATCCCGGCACCGACGAAGATCGCGTCCCAGGACGGCTGGTTCATTGCCGCAACCCCAGCTTGTCGACCCAGGCATAGATCTCGGCAAAACGTGCGTCGTTGAGCCGGGCATTATGGGCCGAGCGCCAGACCTCCTCGATCTTCGCCTTGTCATCCACCGCGATCGGGAATTCGAACGAGGTGTGGCGGGCGATTTCCGGGTTGTAGGTGAACATGTCGATCAGCGCCGGAATGATCCGGCGACTCATGGCCTTCACCTGGGCGATAGACTCGGGGCTCGCCGTTTCAAAGAACGACTCGCTGATCCAGCGACCGAAGGCGATATGCCGGGCCTCGTCATGATGGTGCTCACGGAACATGGTCCGGGTCATAGGCTCGATGCCTGGCCCCTGGGACGTGTGCATCGCGCCCATTTCCGCGACCCACTCGATCAGCAGCGTGAACAGCACACCCACCGCGGGCTCCATCTTCGGCAGCGTCTCGGTGAGCAACTCATAGAGGCCCACCGGCGGGTTCCACAACTGCAGGCCGGCCTTGCCCATGAAACGCTTGAAGGTCAGGGTATGAACGATCTCCTCCTTGGAGAAGATCATCAGGTACTCCTGCAGGTCCTGGGAGATGCGGTCGTGGAACTGGGTGACATAGCCCATGTACAACGGCGGAATGGTCTGCTCCAGCCAGATGAACATGGAGATGTCACGGCCGGTTTCCAGCCAGGCCAGCTCCAGCTTCTGCTCCTCGCTCAGGCCTTCGCAGAAACGCGTGCCATTGATCCACAGGTGATCGGGGTCCTTCGGGTACAGGCTGCGATCGACCTCCTGGTCCCAGGGCAGCACGGTCGCGTGGTCCATGGTCTTGTGGTGCGAGACTTCGCTCAGCTTGCGGACCTTGGACTCTCTTGCTTCTGAAATGGCGAGCACACTATTGGTCAGCGTGGACATTCCCTTGCTCCTATCCGTAACGGTGGACCTGCCAGTCAGGCAGGGACAGCGGCCGATTCCTTGAGCTCGACCACGAACTCGCACAGCTGGCGCAGCGTGGCGATCTTGCGGCTGACGAACGAGTCGGGATCCAGCGCCACGCCGATCTTCTTCTGCACCACGACCTGCATCTCGACGAAGTCCAGGCTGTCGAACTCCATCGCTTCGATGTTGGTATCGAGGGTCACATCGTTTTCGTCGACATCCTTGAGTTCCAGGATGAGGTCGCGAACAACGGCAAATACTTTCTCTACGGTGGTCATTGCATAGCTCCTTGGGAGGTTGGAAGGGCCTTTATCATCAGGCCGAGGGTGATGGTCATTACGTGGCGATCGCTGACATGCACCCCGAGATCGAGGGTACCCACGGCCTTGCCGGGGCTTTCGATCAGGTGGATGTTGTCGATCTCGCAACGGATATCGGTCTGCAACTCGCCCAGCGAGCGCAGCGATGTGCAGAAGGTGATCTGGTGGCTGGTCTGCACCACCAGGTGATCGGACAGATCCTCGAGCCGGTTCGGCCGCTGCCGTTGACGGAACTGCGGGGACAGGCAATCGAAGATCACGCCCAGATGGTTGCGGATGAAGTGGGAAAAGATCAGCGCATCGAGCGCGACCCAGTCATCGAGCTCCCGGCCCAGGTCATCGCGAAAGCGCGCGAGCCAGGCCGCGACCTCCTCGTGTGCCAGCAGGAAACCGGGGGTTGTGGATGACCATTCCGGTGCCTCGACGATGCGTACATGGCCGATCACGTGTTCGCTGTTGTCAGCGCTCGAGTGCAACTTGAACCCGGTGCTGTCGCTGCGTTCGCGGGTCGACAGGGCCACCGTGCTGTCGCGTAGCACCGGGGTCTTGAGCAGCGCCTTGAACTGCATCCAGTCCTGGGCCAGCACCGGGTTGACCCGCCCCATGCGCTGCTTGACCGGCAGCAGCGCGAGCATGCCATGCACCACCACATCGGCCGCGTCCATGCGGCGCGCCGCCTCACGGTCGAAGTGGATCGGGTTGCGATCGCCGGAGAGACCGGCCCAGGCCTCGATCTGCTCGGCTCCGAATTGCAGCTGCATGATCAGACCACCTTGCGCAGCATGATGCCGGCGTTGGCGCCACCGAAGCCGAAGCTCAGGTTCAGCACGTTGTTCAGGGTCTGCCCATGCAGGTGTTCGTTGGGCACGTAGTTGAGGTCGCACTCAGGGTCGGCCTCATCCATATGGATGGTCGCCGGAATCGTGCCCCGGGCCATGGCCTTGAGGCAGAAGACCGCCTCCATCGAGCCGGCGGCGCCGATCAAGTGCCCGGTGTAGGACTTGGTGCTGGACATCGGAATGTCGTATGCCGCATCCCCCAGGGCCAGTTTGATCGAGCGGGTTTCGTTGACATCGTTGAGCGGGGTCGAGGTGCCGTGCAGGTTGACGTAGTCGATCTGCGACGCCTCTACGCCTGCCTGCTGGCACACGTCATTGATCACTCGCACCCGGGCCTGCATGTCTTCGGCCGGGGCCGTCATGTCGTAGGCGTCCGAATAGTTGGCGTAGCCGGTGATTTCGCCGAGGATCTTCGCGCCCCGGGCCCGGGCCAGCTCATAGTCTTCCAGGCACAACACCGCCGCGCCCTCGGAGAGCACGAAGCCGCTGCGTCCCTTGCTGAACGGGCAGCAGGCCAGGCGTGGGTTTTCCTGTTCCTTGCTCAAGGCCTGGATGACATCCACCGACCAGACGTTGAACTGCTCTTTCAGGGATTCGCTGCCACCGGCGATCATCACCTTGGCGCGGCCGCTGCGAATCGCCTCGTAGGCTTCGCCAATGGCGATGGTGCCCGTGGCGCAGGCCGCCACCGGGCTGTTCTGGATACCGCGCATGTTCCAGTTCATGGTGATGCCGGCGGTCGCGGCATTGCACATCGACATGACGGTGGCGAAGGACGTGGAGATGCCCTGCTCGCGGTATTCGTTGTTGTTGCTGTTGGCAGTATCGAGCCCGCCCCAGCCGGTCCCCAGGATCACGCCGCGATCAAAGGGCGAGACGATCTCATCCAGAGGCGTGTCGCCATACGCCATGCGGATCGCCTCGTGGGTGGCCACCAGGCTGTATTTGGCGAACAGCGGCAACATCTTGGAGATTTTCTTCGAGAACGGACGCATCGCTTCCCGACCGAAGTCATCGATAAAGCCAAAGTAACGCGCATGGATGCTCGGATCGTCGAAGCTGTGCTGACGGTAACCGACCTGGTAATCCATCATTGCGTCCCAGATAGCTTCGACATTCTCGCCGAGCGAGCAGATGGCGCCATAACCGGTTACAACTACCCGGCGCGGTTCTGAAGAGGCGGACTTTTCCATGATCTTCCCTGTTTCGATGTCTTGGCTGGAGATGCCACGCAGCGTGAAGAAGCCTGATCCAGACACTCAGACTGCCATTGGCATATTCGACGATTAAGGCAAGTGGAGTACTCGCAAGTACAAGCCATGTACGCACTAGTTGGAACAATCGTCCAACATTGCAAAGCTCAGCTCTACGGCGTTATTGGGGGCTTAACCACTGCCCGGCATAAGTTGTCGTAATTGCCCGGGGAGGACAACTGTATCTAGGTACAGATGGCCAAGTGCGTAATGAAAATCAAATCAGATAACCTGCAACTGCACCTAAGTACAGGTTGTCTCCGGGCTGACATTGTTAAACTAACAAGCGCCGCACAATTGATTTGCCTTAGCCGCAAGTTGACTCTCCGCGAACGGTGCGAGCCCAATCCTTAGTACTGACCATATCCCATGGAAGAACTTCAACAATATGGAATTTATCGAATTTCACGCGCTCGACTATAGTGCGACGCCCCACGCCTGGGTCGCCGATTTGTATGGCCTGCGCAAGGAAGTATTCGCCGATCGTTTGAACTGGAAGGTTAATATAAAGAATGACATCGAGTTCGATGAGTACGACAACGAGCGCACCACCTACCTGATCGGTACCTGGAAAGGCGTGCCCCTGGCCGGCCTGCGCCTGATCAACACCCTGGATCCCTACATGGTCGAAGGGCCGTTCCGCGACTTTTTCCGCTGCGCGCCGCCCAAGCAGGCGTTGATGGCTGAATCCAGCCGCTTTTTCGTCGACAAGACCCGCTCGCGCCAGCTCGGCCTGGCCCATCTGCCGCTGACCGAAATGCTCCTGTTGTGCATGCACAACCATGCCGCGCGCAGCGGCCTGGAATCGATCATCACGGTGGTCAGCAACGCCATGGGACGGATCGTCCGCAACGCCGGCTGGCACTACGAAGTACTGGACAGCGGCGAGGCCGCGCCGGGAGAAAAGGTACTGCTGCTGAACATGCTGATCAGCGACGCCAATCGTCAGCGCCTGCTGTCCAGCATCGCTCGCAAATGCCCCTTGTCATCCGCGCAGCTCAACTCCTGGCCGCAGCGCCTGAACCCGCTCCACACAGCGCTCTACGAGCCGCAGCGGATCAGCGCCTGAATCAGAGGATGCCCTGGCGCTGAGCCTCGTAGACCGCCTGCTTGGCGTTGCAGACCTGCAGCTTTCCGGAAATGTTCGACATGTGAAATTTGACCGTCCGCTCGGAAATCGCGCAGATCAGCGCGATTTCCCGGTAGGCCTTGCCCATCATCACCCACTTGAGCACCCCCAGCTCCCTGGCCGAAAGCGGCCCGGTCTGCGGCTCGGGGAACAGCTCGTCCATCGCCCGCAGGCTCAACAGCCGGCTATGAAAGCGGATCAGCGCCATCTGCAGTTGCCCCTGCTGGTCGGCCATGCGCCGCTCAAATTCAGCTTGCGACCCGCTATTGCAAAGGCTCAGCGAACTGAACATGCCGCAGGCGTCATGCAGGGTAAAGGTGGCGCCGGAGCAGATGCGGAATTGGCTGGAACGTCGAAACAACTCCCGACTCTTGTCACAGGAGGCGGCCTGGAGGGCGTCGCTCCAGGAAAACGGCGCGCAACTTTTAAGACCGTGATGAATGATCGGGTCGATCAAATGATAGTTGGCATTCTTATAGGCTTTCAGCCAGCGCGATGGGTAGTTCGAAATAATAAGAGGGGCTACTTCGCGGTTTCGAGGAGCGGCAAAGTAGGCATAACTTGCCCCTTGCAGATCGCCTAACAGCTTTTCAAGCTCTAAATTTAAACAGACATTTGAATTGCTTTCGTCGGCCGGAATAAAGTCCGAGTATTTGAGTCGACTATCCATGTCATGGGCTCGTATATTTCAGGATTACTTCACCTTCTCGGGAGAGGGCGAAGACGACGTAAGATTTTTCTTATGAGTAAGATTTTTCTTATTACGCCTAAGCACGTGAATACATAGCTGCTGACCCACCAAGTTGGTAAGTCCCGATACGCTGGCGGGCTATATTCTGTTATGGCTTGATAGAAATCAAGCAGGCAGGCTATACGGCTTTAGTTGTACTTGTAAGAAATTATAGCGAGCGGTTTGTGATGTTTTTTTGACGACAGAATACAAAACTCTTATTACCCGTTCGGTTAATACCGGACGATATCGCGGCAACCGCTCTACAACCGCTGTTGTAGACAAGATGTTCCTGTCGTCACGCCAGTGGTTGGCAGGGCTAGAAGCCCAGTGACAATGTCTGCTCGCCCTCCTCCAGCGCCAGCAGGAACTGCTTGGCCTGCAGCCCGCCGGCAAAACCGGTGAGGCTGCCCGAGGCGCCGATCACCCGGTGGCAGGGGGCGATGATCGAGATCGGGTTCCGGCCATTCGCCGCGCCGACCGCGCGCACGGCCTTGGGGCTGCCGACCTGGGCGGCAATCTGGCTGTAGCTGCGGGTTTCACCGAAGGGAATGGTCAGCAGCGCCTGCCAGACCTTGCGCTGGAACTCGGTGCCGACAAAGTCCAGCTCCAGCTCGAAGCAATCGCGGCTGCCGGCAAAATACTCGTTGAGCTGGCGTTCGGTTTCCAGCAAGACCGGGTGATAGTCGGCAGGCTGCAACGGGCCGAGACGCACGCGGTTTTCTCGCTCTCTCTCCCAGAGAATCGCGGCGAGCTTCGTACCCCTGGCAACCAGGGTCAGTTGACCAACGGGCGAGTTCATCAATTTGAATACGCAGGACATGCTAAGCCTCCTTTATCTTCCAGGGAGATCAGGCCTGGACCTGGCCTTCACCCCGGTACGCCTGCACTGTAGATCGACATTCAAGCGCAAGAACTAGGTTTCTTGTGCTTGAATTCAGGGCCGGATCTTCCTGGGTGGCGCTACGCTGGCTACTCATCCTCTTCGATCAGATAACAATTGTCACTGCTGCTGCGCCGCCCATGGGGATAGACGATAAAGGCTCCGCGCCCATTGCCGCACTCGAGCAGATGCACCGGCGACAGTTCACGCTGCTGATCGATGCGCGCATTGAGCCGGACGATATAGGTGCCCAGCGCAAGCGACACGCAAAGAATCAGCAACAAGCAAAACACCAACTGATCGGTGTAGCCCGCGCCGGCCTTTTCAGAAGGCATGGGCAATAACGTCCGATCCTGCTGTCAGCTCCCTGCCATGCCCGATCAAGAATCCTCCTCGCGACCTACCCTCGCCCAGGCGCACCGCGGGCGTTCTGGACAGCGAGCCATAGGCCAGCAGGCCGATGACAATCAAGACCAGCAGAATGTCTTTGATCAACGGAGACAGGTTCATGGTGGCGCCCTCTTGGTGTAAAAGCCGCCACCCTAGAGTCCGACAGGTTAACGCCAGGTAAACATCGCTAAAAAAACGCCCGACTCCGTTATCCTCTGGGCCACTGAGCGACAAGGGTCCAAGGGGACGTTCCCGTGCATATCCACCTGCTGCTGGTCGAGGACAACCTCGACCTGGCCAACACCGTCATCGAATACCTGGAGATCAACGGGATCGTCTGCGATCACGCCAGTAATGGCCGGACCGGCCTGAGCCTGGCGCTGGACCAGCACTATGATGTGATCCTGCTGGACATCATGCTGCCGCGCCTGGACGGCCAACAGCTGTGCAAACAGCTGCGAGAACAGGGCAAACAGACACCGATCCTGATGCTCACCTCGCTGGATGCCCTGCCGGACAAGCTCGCCAGCTTTGCCATGGGCGCCGACGACTATCTGGTCAAGCCCTTCGAGCTCGCCGAACTGGTGGCCAGGATCCGCGCCCTGAGCTTGCGGCGCAGTGGCCAGGCCAGCCGCCTGCAGGTGGCCGACCTGACCATGGACCTGTCCACCCGCAAGGTCAGCCGCGCTGGACAGGAACTGCACCTGTCGCCCATCTGCTGGACCTTGCTGGAGTGCCTGATGCGTGCCAGTCCCGAACCGGTGGGGCGCGAACGTCTCGAGGCCACGGTCTGGGGCGACGAGCCGCCGGACAGCAATACCCTCAAGGTGCATATGCACCGCTTGCGCAAGACCGTGGACAAGGATTTCAGCCAGCCGCTGATCCACACTCTTTCCGGCATTGGCGTACAGCTGAGGGCCCCATGCGCAAGGGGCTGAGTCTGAAATGGGTGATCAGCGGCAGTTTCCTGCTGTTGATCGCCGTGGTGCTGCTGATCTACAGCCAACTGCTCTCGAGCTACAGCGTCCGTGGCCTGCTCTATACCGCCAGCGCCATGATGGAAGAGCAAGCCCTGTACTTCGTCAGGCATTACAAGAAAGACCCAAGCCTGCCCCCGCCACAGAACTATTTCTTCAGCAGCGTGATCGGCAAGGAGGCGTTGCCGCCGAAAATTCGCCAGTTGCTGGATACGCCGCCAACCCTGTCCTTCGGCGCCGTGCAGGTGTTCGGCGAACTGGACGCCGATGGACAGGATGAAGTCAAAGCGATCCTGGCCCAGCCCTTGGGTGACGGCAAAACCCTGTATATGTTCGATGTCGACCACGACCATGAAGAAGGTGGCGAGGTCGAGACCCCGTTGTCCGATGCCTATCTCGATCACGAACTGAACAGCGTCAACTTCATCAGCCTCGCGGTATTCGTCCCGGCACTGATCATCATCGTCCTGCTGGTCTGGTGGCTGGTACGTCCTCTCGGCCGGTTGGCCCAGTGGTCCACCACCCTGAAGGATCCGAACGCGGTGTCCAGCCAACGGCCGAGTTTCCGCTTCAAGGAATTCAATGTACTGGCCGACTCCCTGGCCCAGAGCGTGCAGCAGGTACAGGCCGCCAGCCTGCGCGAGGGACGCCTGCTGCGCTATACCAGCCATGAGTTGCGCACGCCGCTGGCGGTGCTCAAGGCCAACCTGGAACTGCTGGCCCTGCAGTCCGGCGGCACCCTGCCCCCACCTCTGCAACGTATCGAACGCTCGGTGCTGAACATGCAGCGCATTGCCGAGACGCTGCTGTGGATGAGCCGCGAGCGCCTTGAACCCTTGCCGGAAGAAGCCATCGACATGGCCGAATTGTTCAACGAACTGATCCAGGAGCATCGCTACCTGATCGGCAAGCGGGATATCGAACTGATCCTCGACATCAGCAACGAACCCTGTCGCCTGCCCCCGACTGCCTGCCGGATTGTGGTCGGTAACTTTCTACGCAATGCCCTGCAATATGCCGACGAAGGCAGCATCGAAATCACCTTCGAGCAGCTGCGACTGCGCATCGTCAACCGCGTCCGTGACACCCGCCAGCCGGAAGAATCCAGCGATTTCGGCTATGGCCTGGGCCTGGAACTGATGCGCCAGTTGTGCGCCAGGCTGGGCTGGACAATCCAGGTCGTCACCGAACAACAGCGCTTCACGGTGACCCTGGACTTCACCCCCGTTGAGCCTCCAGCTGTGGTCCAGGAGCACGCCGAGGGCGATGCCAGCGAGATCGGCTGACAGCCCGATCAACCCAGCAAGCCCAGCTCCTGGGCCCGGGCCACGGCCTGGGTGCGACGCTCCACCCCCAGCTTGCTGTTGATATGGCTGGCGTGGGTCTTCACGGTGTGCAGCGAAATAAACAACTGATCGCTGATTTCCTGGTTGGAACAGCCCTGGGCGATCAGTTGCAGCACCGCCAGTTCGCGGGAGCTGAGGGCTTCGCCGTGATGCTGCTCCACAGGTTCGCGCGCCACGGCGGCCGGCAGGCGTTCGAGCAAGGTCTGGCGCAATGGCGTCGCCGGCCCCTGCTGCAGCTGCTCGCGGACCCAGGCCGGATGCGCCCGCAACGCCCATTCGAACGGTTGCAACGCCCCGCCCTCGGCCGCTTCCAGCGCCTGGGCAAAGGCCTGCCGGGCCTCGGGGTCGCGCCCCTCGGCCAGCAACAGCGCGACCTTCTGATTCAAGGCCATCACATTGAGCATCTGCCGACCGGTCTCGCGGCCATGCTCCACCAGCTTGTCCAGGCGCTGTTCGGCCAGGGCCGGCTCGCCCTGGATGCTATCGAGCAAGGCTTGCTGCAACTCGATATGCAGCGGCAGCTGTGGATGGAATTCCGGCGCCGCGGCGGCCTGGTCGCCGGTGTAGGTCTGCCCCAGGCGAGCCAGCCAGGCCTGCGCCAGGTCAGTGCGGCCCTGGGCCAGCCAGAGTTCGCATTTGACCAGGGTGATCATCGCCAGGTAGTAGATCGGCGGGACGTCCCAGATGTGCATCAGGCGTTCGGCCTCGGCCAGCTCGGCAAAGGCCTTGGCAAATTCACCGTTGTGGCCTTCCAGGTTGGCGATCACGCAATGGCCGATCAGCACGCTGATATCGCGACAGGCCCGGGCCTCGACCAGGCCCGCCCGCAAGCGCGCCAGCCCGGTCTCGGGCTGGCAGCGCAACGTCAGCAGATACCCTTCATACAATGTCAGCCGCGCACGTACCGCGTACAGGCGTTGCGCGGACAGGCCATACAAGCGCTGCAAGCCCTGGCGCACTTCATCCAGCGCCCGCAGGATCTCGCCGCGGGCTTGCAGCACCCGGGCCCGGTCGTAATGGGCCAGGGCCTCGAACAAGGGGTTGCCGACCCGCTGCGCCAGTTCCAGGGACTCGCGGTTGAGCCCCCGGGCGCGCCACAAATCGCCATCGGCGATCGCCAGGTTGGACAGGGTCGACAGGCACACCAGCCGCTGCCCGTAACGTTTCTGCGGCAAGGTTTCCAGGGCTTCGGTGCAATACAGCAGGGTCAACTCGCGATTCCCCCGTCCGCGGGCGACGATCCCGCTCAAGGCCAGCCATTGCGCCAGCATGGATTTCTGCGCGGTGGCCGAGGGGGCCGGCAGGAAGCGACTCAAATGGCTGGCCAGCTCCTCGGCGGCATCCAGCTGGCATGCCAGCCCCAGCGCCCAGCTGTACAGCACGATCAGCCGTGGGGTGCTGATCAGCAGGCTGTCGGGCAAGTCCATTTTCCAGCGCAGCAACATGCCGACGTTCTGCTCGGCCAGCAGTTGTTCCTCGGACAGGTTCTGTACCAGGTTCGCCGCCACATCCAGGTGCCCGGCGCGCAACGCCTGCTCCACCGCTTCGTCCAGCAGCCCCTGGGCATTGAACCAGCGACAGGCGCGCAGGTGCAGGCTGGCCGGCGGCAATACCGCATTGGCGGTGGGCCGGGTGCGCAGCAGGTCGGAGAACAGGTGGTGATAACGGTACCAATGCCCCTGCTCGTCCAGCGGCACCAGGAATACCTGGTGGGCCAGCAGGTAACGCAGGATCTCGGCACTGTCGTGGGACTCGCGCAGCGCATCGCACAGTTCGCTGCAGAAGCGCTCCTGGGGCGCCGTGTCGTAGAGGAACGATTGCACTTCGGCAGGCAGGCAATCGATGACTTCTTCCAGCAGGTAATCGCGAATCAGGCCTTCGCCGCCATTCAGCGACTGCGGCAAGGCTCCACCGCTGCCCGCCTCCGAGGCCGCCAGCAACCAGAAACGCAACCCCGCTACCCAGCCTTCGCTGCGCAGGATCAGGCTTTCCAGTGCCTCGCCGCGCAACGAACTGCTGTGCCGGTCGAGCAGGGTCAGGGATTCGTCGTAGGTCAGGCGCAGGTCCTGCTCGTGCAGTTCCAGCAACTGCCGCGACAGGCGCAAACGCGCCAGGTGCCAGTCCGGACGCTGGCGGCTGGTCACCAGCACCAACAGGCCGTCGGGTAAATGATTGAGGAAGAACTGCAGGCAACGATCGAGCACCGGCCCCTGGGCCAGGTGGTAATCGTCCAGCACCAGCAACAAGGGAGACGCACTGGAAAGGTGGGCCGCCAACTCATCGAGCAGGCCGTCCAGCCATTCTTCGAAGGCGAAGGGCTGGTGGCGCTGGCGCATCTTCAGCAGCCCGAGGGATTGACTGCCCAGTTGGGCGAAATACTGTTGCAGCCCCTCGAGCAGGCGTTCGAGAAAACGTCCCGGATCGCTGTCCCGACTACTGAGCCCCAGCCACAGGCTGCGCCAGTTCGGCGGCAGGCTTTGGCAGAACTCCACCGCCAGCGAACTCTTGCCAAAACCGGCCGGCGCACTGACCAACAGCAACCGGCCATTGAGGCCCGCGCTCAAGCGCTCGCACAGACGCGGCCGCAGTACGTAGCCGTCGGGCAAGGGAGGTCGGTAGAAGCGCCCTTCCGGCGCGGGAATGGCCGCACCGGCAGGCCCCTGGATACGGGACAGATCAGTCATGGCCAACTCTTATTGAAGTGCTGTTGTCGGCAATACAGATGTCGGCAGACTAGCGGTAAAAAGCCCCCTGTTGAAGATTTTTGCTACAGATGGATAGAAAAAGAATACAACCGGGTTTGTCAGCGCTTTCCGCGCACCAGTAAGAGCGAGCTTGCTCGCGATAAGGGCAGCGCGGTTTTACCGGGAAGTCGCGTTGCCTGGAGTATTTTTCGCGAGCAAGCTTGCTCCTACAGAGGCCACCCCGTGTTTTGTAGAAAAATCCAGACAATAAAAAACGCCCCGAACCAGTCGGGGCGTCGATCGAGGATGCGCCTCGATTTACCGCGGGTTAACGAACGCCATCCTGACGCAGGGCCGCCGGGGTGAAGTCGCTGGTGGTGGCAGTGAAGCCGAAGTCATAGGCCGATTTTTCTTCGTTCTTCATGCCCAGTGCCAGGTAACGGCCGGACTGCAGGTCGTAGAGGGTTTCCAGGGCGTACCACGGCACTTGCTTGTCGTAGTAGTTCTCGGCGTGCGCCTCGGCCACGCGCCACAGCTGGCCACGACCGTCGTAGTGGTCGATCACCGCGGCCTGCCAGGTGTCTTCATCGATGTAGAAGTCACGCTTGGCATAGATGTGACGCTGACCTTCCTTCAGGGTCGCGACCACGTGCCAGACACGGCGCAGCTCGTAGCGCGCCAGGTCCTGGTTGATGTGGCCGGCCTTGATGATGTCGGCGTACTTCAGTTGCGGCGAGTCAAGCTTGTAGCTGTTTGAGGCGATGTACATCTCCTTCTTGCCTTCCAGCTTCCAGTCGTAGCGGTCCGGCGCACCGTTGTACATGTCGAGGTTGTCGGAAGTGCGCAGGCCGTCGGCCGCGGTACCCGGACCGTCATACGACACTTGCGGGGCGCGACGCACACGACGCTGGCCGGCGTTGTAGACCCAGGCCGAACGCGGTTCCTTCACCTGGTCGAGGGTTTCGTGCACCAGCAGCACGCCACCGGCCAGGCGCGCCGGCGCGGTCACTTTCTGCTTGAAGTAGAACAGGATGTTGCCCGGGTTCGCCGGATCGTAGTCCTTCATCTTGTCGCGGAACACGAACTGGTCCTGGAAGTACACCAGGCTGAACGAGCCGTTGGCCTGTGGCGTCGCCTGGGTCACCAGACGGGTCACGCTGCCGCCGCGATAGCGGGTGATGTGGTTCCAGATGACTTCCACGCCACTTTTCGGAATCGGGAACGGAATGGCGGTCTTGAAGTTTTCCAGGCCGTTGCCGCCGCTGACCAGGTTGGTCTTGGTGGCGTTTTCCTTGATCGCGGCGAACACCTCGGCAGGCACCGTGGCACCACGATGGGTCGGATAGACCGGCATTTTGAAAGTTTCCGGGTAACGCTTGAACATCGCGTACTGCCCCGGCGCCAGCTTGTCCTTGTACTGCTCGACGTTCTGCGCAGTGATGGTGAACTGCGGCTGCTCGCTGGCGTACGGGTTGGACAGGAAGCCCTTGCTGTCCACACTGCCGGCGTTGGTCGGCAAGGCTTTCCAGGCAGGAATGGTGCCGGCGGAGTTACCGGCCATTTCTGCGCCCATCGGCGTCAGGGAGGTACCCAGCTTGGCCGCTTCATCGGCCGAGACCGCGGCCATGACCCCGGTCGCCAGCAGCGACAGCCCGAGGACACCGACCTGCAACAGACTCTTGGTTACTTTCATATTCTTGTTCTTCCTGAAAATGCAGTGCTTAGAAGTTCACGCCGAAACTGAGGGCCACGAAGTCACGGTCGTCCACGGTGGTGTACTTGCCATCGAAGAAGTTGGTGTACGCCAGGCTCGCGGTGTAGGTGTTCTGGTACTCGGCATCCACGCCCAGGCTGATGGCCTTGCGACCTTCCTCGAAGTTGCCGCCAGGGCCAGGCGAGTAACCACTGACGTCATGGGACCAGGCCACGTTCGGCTTGAGGTTCACACCGGCGAACACGTCGTTGTATTCCCAGATGGCACGACCGCGATAACCCCAGGAAGTCGAGGTGGTGAAGCCGTCGTCGTTACAGTTGCGGCTGCGATTGTTGGTCGCCGCGCCTGGACCCGCGCCGTTGATGGTGCTGGTGTTGAGGATCTGCGAGCAGGTGTCCAGGTTGCCGGTGGCAGGCAGCTCGCCCGGGCCGTAGACCGGATCGCGGCCGTAACGAACCTTGGAAGTGCTTTCCAGGCCACCGACATAAGTCAGGCCGACTTCACCGACCAGGGTCAGGCGGCTGGCGCCCATGACCTGATCGAAGAAGTGGGTGAAGGTGGTCTGCAGCTGGGTGATCTCTTTACGGCGATAACCATGCAGGTCCTGGCCCGGCGAGCCGTCGAGCAGCGAGGCATTGGCCAGGGTACCGCCCAGTGGGCGAACACCGGCGAACAGGATATCGGTGGAGTTCAGCTGCACCGGAGCGTTCGGACGATAGCTGATCTCACCGCTCCACGCGGTACCGGTAGGCAAGGTGGTGGAGAAGCTCAGGCCGTAGAGGCGGATGTCCTCAGGGTACTCGACGAAGTACTCGGAGCTACCGGCAACCACCAGTGGGCCCAAGGCGCGGAACGCTGGAGGCAAGGCCGCCACGCGATTGAAGACCGACTGCGGAGCACCGGTGGCGCTGAAGATCGGCGCACGGCTGTGGTAGTTCATGAAGTACGCGCCGAACTCGGTGTCGAGCGGCTCGTACATGTACTTGAAGGACACGCCCCACTGCCCGCTGTCCCGTGCATCGCGGTCCGGGCCACGACGTACCAGCACGCCTTCCTGGTTGACGTCGACGCCCGCGGCGGCCAATGGCCCCAGGGCAATCGATGGAATGGTCGAGCGTTTGTTCAGCACGCGCAGGTTGTCGCTGCAACCGTCGGCGATGATGTCCGGCTGGGAGAAGAAGGTGCCGCAGTTGTCGACGACGGTCTGGTCCCATTCCAGCTGATAGAAGGCTTCGGCCGAGAGGTTGTCGGTCAGGCTCTGGGAGACGTAGAACATGTTGACCGGGATCAGGCCTTCCTTGATCTCCGCGCCAGGACGGCGGAAAGCCGATACGTCGATCGGGTTGATCGAGTTGATGCCGCCGCCGATGAAGGTACTTTCACCCCAGCTCACCACTTGCTTGCCCAGACGCACGGAACCCGGCTGCTCGGCGATCGAGTAGTTGTGGTAGACAAAGGCGTCGAGGATCTGCCCGCCGGAAGACTTGGCGCCTTCCTTGCGGTTGCTGTCGCTGATGTCCTTGAACTCGCGGCTTTCGTCCTTGAGTTCGAAGTCATACCAGTATTTGCCACGGACGAAGACGCCGGTGTCGCCGTATTTCAATTCAAGGTCATGGATGCCCTTGAAGATCTTGGAAAAGGTTTCGCCACTTTTGAAGTTAGCGTGGCCATCGTCGGAGGTCTGGGACAGGCCATGACCGCCGTTGTTGACACCAATCAGGTTCTTGTTGGGGCTCTGGGTAGACCAGCTCGCACCCAGCGATAGAGAGGAGTCGAACTGACCTTCGATTTCACCGATGTTGAAACTGACGCCGAAGGCAGGTCCGGCGAGCGTAGAGGCGAGACTGACGGCCAGAGGCAGTTTCGCCCGGCGCCAGAGCTGGTTTACTGATGTCATCGACGCTACTCCATGTGCTTTATTGTTATGGCAGTGAGCACTTTTAAAAACGCTCTGAACGGGCGGAACCCAGTCAGCCCCGAAGTCGTTCAAAGTTGCATCGCCCCGTGTTGTGCGGTTGCCCCGTTCTTAAAAATCCTTGGGCGGACTATAGCCAGCAGGTGGTACGGCTTGATCCCTCTAAAGTGTGATTTGCAGCCTCCAACCACTCTGGAACGGTCCTTTCGCCAGTCCGGCAAATGCCGGCACGGCAAGGATGGCTGAAAATTCGGATTTGACAAGGCAAGCGCTTGCTTGGTGGGCTCTACCGTGCCCTTTCGGGCACGGCAGGAGGTGTCTACAAGGTCGAAAGAAAGGTGCTGTTGTTGGCCTGCCATTCGGTGATGTCGAGGCGGATGCGCTTCTTGTCGAGCTTGCCGACACTGGTCTTGGGAATTTCAGTAACAAGGGCGATCTGACTGGGAATCGCCCACTTGCTCAAGTGCCCCTGTTCGACAAACGGCTTGAGATGCTCCTTGAGCTCCTTGGCCTCGATTGCATGCCCTTCGCGGACCACCAGCAAGGCAAACGGGCGCTCGCCCCACTGCGGATCGGGAATACCCACCACTGCTACTTCGCGTACCGCCGGGTGCCGGCTGATCAGGTCTTCCAGGGCCAGGGACGATACCCACTCGCCTCCGGTCTTGATCACATCCTTGATCCGGTCGCGAATGTCGATCACACCCATGCCGTCGAGGGTCGCCACGTCGCCGGTGTGCAGCCAGCCGCCTTCCCACAGCTCCGCGCCCTTCTGCGGCTCGTTGAAATAGCCTTCGGTCAGCCAGGGTGCGCGCAGCACCAGCTCACCCTGGGTCTCGCCATCGGCCGGCAGGAAGTTGCCGTCGCCATCGACAATCGCCGCCTCCACCAGAGGCCCGGGCACGCCGGCCTTGATCCGGTAGGAGGTGCGCTCATCCTCGGTGCCCGCCAGCAGCTCTTCGTTGAGGTGGGCACAGGACACCAGCGGCCCGGTTTCCGACATGCCGTAGGCCGCCGTCAGCTGAATGCCCTTGGCCTTGGAGGCCTCGTACAGCGCACGGTTGAGCGCGCTGCCGCCGATGACGATTTTCCAGCCGCCGAAATCCGTGCCCTGGGCCGCCTTGGCATTGAGCAGCATCTGCAGGATGGTCGGCACGCAATGGGAGAAGGTGACCTTTTCCTTGCGCCACAGCTCCACCAGCAGCTCCGGGTCGTAACGACCGGGATAGACCTGCTTGAGGCCGAGCATGGTCGCCACATAAGGCAAGCCCCAGGCATGCACGTGGAACATCGGGGTAATCGGCATGTACACGTCGCTGGTGCCCAGCAGGCGCACGCTGTCGATGCTGCCCATGATCACCGCCACGCCCATGGTGTGCAGCACCAGCTGGCGGTGGGTGAAGTACACGCCCTTCGGGTTGCCGGTGGTGCCGGTGGTGTAGAAGGTGGTGGCCACCGAGTTTTCGTCGAAATCCTCGAAGGCGTACTGGGTGCTGGCCGCCGCCAGAAGCTGCTCGTATTCGCCCACCAGGTTCGGCAGGTCGGCGCTCTTTTCCGGGCCGTCGGTCAGCAGCAGGGTCTTTTCCACCGTGGTCAGTTGCCCGGCGATCGCCTGGTAGAGCCCGACGAACTCGCTGTTGACCAGCACGAAGCGGTCCTCGGCGTGGTTCATGGTGTACAGGATCTGTTCCGGCGACAGGCGCACGTTGATGGTGTGGATCACCGCACCGATCATCGGGATGGCGAACATGCACTCCAGGTAGCGATGGCTGTCCCAGTCCATCACCGCCACGGTATCCCCGGCCTTGACCCCGGCAGCCGTCAACACGTTCGCCAGCCTGGCCACGCGCTCGATCAGGGTTGGGTAGCTGTAACGCAGTTTGTCCCGGTAAACGATTTCACGGGTCTTCTCGTAACGGGTGCCGGACATCAGCAGCCGCTTGATCAATAGCGGGTATTGATAAGCGCCTTCGGCTGGCGGAATAACGCGAGTCTGCAACATAAGCATCCCTTTTCGTGACTGCACGGTCGTGGCTTGAGAACGCTCACTCTAGAGCGCCGTTGGCTCTGCCAAATCAGCCAAAGGAATGATTTGCAGAGCCGTACGAATGCTAGCTCCAAGCCAGCATTCGTGCGACCGGGGATTCACGCGAAGACACTCTTATGCCCCCTCAAGCGGCCTGCCCCGCCGCTGCCTCCGCCGGGGTACGCGGGAAGATCAACGCGGCGGCGAAGGTCAGCGCGGCGAAACCGCTCAGGATCAGGTACAGCCCGGCCAGCCCCTGGCGCGGCTCGACAAAGGCAATCAACGGAATCGCCGTGGCACTGGCACCGAACGACAGGCAGTAGCGCAAGGCAAACACCCGGGACTGCCACTGCGGGGCAACGAAGTTGGCGACCATCGCATCGTTCACCGTGACCTGCCCGAACACCACGAACATAAAGGCCGCTCCCAGGACGATGACCGCCCAGCCCTCGACTTCGGCCAGGCCGAACAGCAGCGGCGCCTGGCACAGGGTCAAGAAGATAAAGGGCCATTTCAGACTGAAGCGATGCAGCATCCGGCCAATGCTCAGTTGTGCCACGGCGCCGAAGGCATACGCCAGGCTGACCACCAGGCCCAGGGTCTGCGGCGAAGCGAACAGGTCCTGCAGGCGCTCCTGGAACAGCTTCGGGTAGGTCATGGTGGTGGCGTTGAACACCACCCCGCCGGTCGCGGTTGCCAGGGCCAGGACGCCAAACACCATGGCCATGGAAATGCGCTGGCCGTCCGCGCCCTTGAGCCGCACATGGGGCCGTGCCGGGATGGGTTCTTCACGCACCTGCCAGGCAAACCCCAGGCCCAGGGCAATCGCCACCACGCCCGGCAGAATGAACGCCGAACGCCAGCCGAAATGCGCCACCAGCAGCCCGGTGATCAATGCCGAAAAGGCCACGCCGAGATTGCCCCACATGCCATTGATGCCGATCTCCCGCCCGCGGTTCTGCGCATAGGCCACCAGCATCGCCGTACCCACCGGGTGGTAGATCGCGGCAAACACCCCCATCAGCGTCAGGCCGACCACCAGCATCGTCGGGCTGCTGCTCAGGCCGGTGAAAATCGCCGAAGCGCCGATACCGAAGAAGAACAGCAGCATCATCTGCCGCCGGCTCCAGTGGTCGCCCAGCCAGCCGGCCGGTAGCGAACAGGCGCCGAAGGCAATGAAGCCGCCCAGGGAAAGACCGATCAGCGCGGCATAGTCCAGGTCGAAGGCCTGGGTCATCCCGAGCACGGCGGCGGGGAAGATCAGCATGAACATGTGATCGATCACATGGGCGGCGTTGATGTAGCGGATTACGTTTCGAGACTGATTCATGACGGCACGCTGTTTCGTTGTAGGTATGCCGTTATGCTAGGTTGGCTATAAAACGCACTCCTGACAATAAAGTCATCGGATCGGACATGTTAATCAGCCACTTTCAGCACGGCCCGGTCAGCGCCTACCCACGCGATTATCTCGACGGTGCCCACCAGGAGCTGCACCGGCATCGCGAGGCACAACTGCTGTACGCGGTGCGCGGGACCATGCGCGTGGTAACGGCCCAGGGCGCATGGGTCCTGCCACCGACCCGCGCGGTGTGGATTCCGCCCCTGGTGGAACATGAAATCTTCATGGCCGGCGATGTGCACATGCGTTCGCTGTTCATCGCCCCCGAGCTGTCGCCGCCCTCGTTGCAGAAATGTTGCGTGCTGGCGGTCACACCGCTGCTGCGCGAGCTGATCCTGCGGGCCGTGCAAGGTCGCGAACACGCGGAAAACCCACTGATCCAGCAACTGATGCTGGAAGAAGTCGCCCGCCTGGAGAACCTGCCGCTGCATATCCCCATGCCCCGCGACCGGCGCCTGCAAGCCATTTGCCAGGCGCTGCTGCAGACGCCGGATCATGCCAATACCCTGGAAGACTGGGCGCAGCAGGTCGGCGCCAGTTCACGAACCCTGGCGCGGCTGTTTCAGCAGGAGTTGCAAATGAGCTTCAATGCCTGGCGCCAGCAACTGCGCCTGATGGAAGCCCTGCCACGCTTGATCGCCGGTGAGAGCGTGCAGCAAGTGGCGACGGCCTTGGGTTATGGCAGCGCCCGGGCCTTCAGCGCGATGTTCTGCCGCTTGCTCGGCCACCCTCCGCGGGAATATCTCGGCGCCCTGAATCAGTTCAAGGCGCTAGGCCCCATCACTTAGCCTCGTGCGCAGGCCCGTGCGGCTGCAAATGCTGTTGCAGGTAGTGGCGCAGGCGTTTTTCCACGTCGCGGTTTTGCGGCCGGGGCAACCCGGCCGGCCATTCGCCACGCGCCAGCGCGCGAATCGGCGCCTGCTGGCCCATGCCCCGGCGCTGGATCTGGCGCAGCCCCTGATCCCACCAGACATGGCGGCAAGCCTCGACATAGGGCGAGACCGGGCCGCAGCTGCCATACAGCAGGTCGCGCCCGACCTTTTGCATGTCCTTGTTCTGCCACCTCAAGTAGAACTTGATCCGCGAGCGCTGGAACAGCGACGGCAAGGGTTTGCGTCGTGGCACCTCGCGCTGCATGCGCAACAACTCCGGCCGGAAAGCTTCGCCGTGACGCTGGAAGAACAGCGCCTGCATGGCGTGGAAGAAGTCCTTGTCGGAGAAGTAGTGATAGATGCAACTCTTGCTCTCGCCCACGGATTGACCGCGCAAGGCAAATGACAGGGCGATCTGTTCCAGGGTGTGCAGGTCCTTGATGTGCGCGCTCCACTCATCGATCAAGGCAATCGAGGCCTGCATCAACGGACCGTCGCCAGCCGTCAGGCCACAGACCCCGCTGTTGAACAGGCGCTGATCGTCAGGCACCGGCTGACCGCTGGCCTGCAGGTAGCGGTCGAGCTTGACGAACTCGGGGCGGGTACGGACTTCGGACCAGAGAAACTCGTCTTCATCGATCAGGTACTGGCCGGGCGCAATACGATCGAACAGCCGCTGCGGGTCGGCCTCGAACAAGGTGTCGGTATCGACAAACAGGGTCTTGTCCGCCAGCTCGAGGCCCGCGGCAAAGGCACAGGCCTTGCGCCGATGGTAGTAGCCCTGGTCGCCCTGCCACTCGACCAGCGTTTGCGTACTCAACGGCACCACGTGCACCGGCCAGCCGTGGAAATCCTCAGGACGGTCGGTCATGACCCGGATCACCAGCGGCTCGGCACTCTTGCTCTGGTCGAGGGCCGTCAGAATGCTGAATTTCGCTTCATGGCGATAAACCTCTTTGCCGCCATAAACCAGATAGAGCAACTGCTGCGGTACTTTTTGTATCGTCATCAAGCGTCCGGTCTCGCGCGCCCTCCGGGCGGTCAAGGGGCTCGACCGGCCGGAGTGGCATAAAAGCGGACGATTGTACGATTAATCCCAATTAATGATCAGAAATATCCGATAAGAGCCTAAGCGGGAAAGACCGACTCAATGCATCTCGGTAAAGGCCAGCTTCACCCCGATGGCAATCAGTACCGCACCCATGGTGCGGTCGAACCAGTGGCCCATGCGGGCAAAACCGGCGCGGACTTTCTGCTGGCTGAACAACAGCGCCACCAGGCAGAACCAGGTAGCCGTCGCCACCGCCAGGTACACGCCGTAACCGGCCTGGATGGCCAGGGGCGTGTGCGGATTGATGACCACGGTGAACAGCGAGAGGAAAAACAGTGTCGCTTTCGGGTTCAGGCCGTTGGTCACGAAGCCGGAAGTGAAGGCGCCGCGCGCGGTGCGCTCGCCGGCTTCCAGGTGCAGGTTCTCGGTAGCGGGCTTGGCCGGCTGCGCCCGCAGGGCCTTGTAGCCGATGTACAGCAGGTAAGCGGCGGCGGCCCATTTCAGCGCGTTGAACAGCACGATCGACTGCGACACGATCAGGCCGATGCCCAGCAGCGAATACCCCACGTGCAGGAAGATCGCGGTGCCGACGCCCAATGCCGTCCAGGTGCCGGCGCGGCGACCGTGGGTCACGCTTTCGCGTACCACGACGGCGAAATCCGGGCCTGGGCTGGCCACGGCAAGCAGGTGAATAAGGGCGACAGTCAAGAACTCGGCGAGGTACATGGACACTCCTGTGTATCTAATTATTTCATCTGTTAGGCTCGGCAGATTACGCCTTCAGACCCTCGTGCAAAAGGTACAGTTGATGACTAACAATCGCCGCGCCGTCTTCCTCGACCACAGCTCCCTGGACCTCGGCGACCTCGACCTCGGCGCGCTGCGCCACAGCTTCGGCGAACTGCAACTGCATGACCGGACCAACCCCGAACAGGTGATCGAGCGCCTGCAGGGAGCCCAGGTGGCGATCAGCAACAAAGTGCTGCTCAACGCCGAAACCCTGGCCGCCTGCCCCGAGCTGAAACTGATCCTGGTGGCCGCCACCGGCACCAACAATGTCGACCTGGCCGCTGCCCGCGCCCAAGGCATCACAGTCGCCAACTGCCAGGGCTACGGCACGCCATCGGTGGCCCAGCACACCCTCATGCTGCTGCTCAACCTCGCCACCCGCTTCGGCGATTACCGCCAGGCGGTCAGTGACGGCCGCTGGCAGCAGGCGCGGCAGTTCTGCCTGCTGGACTTCCCGATCGTCGAATTGCAAGGCAAGACCCTGGGCCTGCTGGGCCATGGCGAGCTGGGTGGCGCCGTCGCTCGCCTGGCCGAAGCCTTCGGCATGCGCGTGTTGCTGGGGCAGATTCCCGGTCGTCCGGCCCGTCCTGATCGTTTACCGCTGGATGAACTGCTGCCGCAAGTCGATGCGCTGACCTTGCACTGCCCGCTCAACGAACACACCCGGCACTTTATCGGCGCCCGGGAGCTGGCCCTGCTCAAGCCCCAGGCCTTCGTGGTCAACACCGCCCGTGGCGGCCTGATCGACGAGCAGGCCCTGGCCGACGCCCTGCGCCGCGGTCACCTGGGCGGCGCGGCCACCGACGTGTTGAGCGTCGAGCCGCCAACCACCGGCAACCCGCTGCTGGCCCACGACATCCCGCGACTGATCGTGACCCCGCACAACGCCTGGGGCAGCCGCGAAGCCCGGCAGCGCATCGTCGGCCAGCTGGCGGAAAACGCCCAGGCGTTTTTCAGCGATACAGCGCTGCGGGTCGTCAGTTGATAAACTGCGCCACTTTTTTCCCAGGAGCAGATTATGGATCCGCGCAGTGAAGTACTGCTTCGTCAGGCTGACTTGTTTCAAGGCTCGCTGCTGCTGGCCGGCCTGCCCGCCGATGACCTGCTCGGCCGCCTGCCTGCCGCCCATGGCTGGTGCTGGCATGCTGGCGATCAGGCCGCGCTGGATGCGCGCTTCAGCGGACGCAGCCACTTCGGCGTGACCGCCCCCGAGCAAGCCTTTGCCAACGCCGTGCTGTTCCTGCCCAAGTCCAAGGAACTGACCGACTACCTGCTCAACGCCCTCGCCTCGCGCCTGGCCGGGCGCGAGCTGTACCTGGTCGGGGAAAAACGCAGCGGCATCGAACGCGCGGCCAAGCAGCTCAACCCCTTCGGCAAACCGCGCAAGCTCGACAGCGCGCGGCACTGCCAGCTGTGGCAAGTGACGGTCGACAACGCGCCACAAGCCGTCAGCCTGGAAAGCCTGGCCCAGGAATATGAACTGCCGCTGGCCGAAGGGCCGCTGAAAGTGGTCAGCCTGCCGGGGGTGTTCAGCCACGGCCGCCTGGATCGCGGCAGCGCCCTGTTGCTGGAACACCTGGACAAGCTGCCCAGTGGCCACCTGCTGGATTTCGGTTGCGGCGCCGGGGTCCTGGGCGCGGCGATCAAGCGTCGCTACCCGCATAACAACGTGACCCTGCTCGACGTCGATGCCTTCGCCGCTGCCAGCAGTCGCCTGACCCTGGCCGCCAACGGCCTGGAAGCCGAGGTCCTGACCGGTGACGGTATCGATGCCGCGCCCATGGGTTTGAACACCATCCTGACCAATCCACCGTTCCATGTCGGGGTCCACACGGACTATCAGGCGACAGAGAACCTGCTACGAAAAGCAGCCAAACATCTGAAAACCGGTGGCGAACTCCGGTTGGTAGCCAACAGCTTCCTGCGTTACCAACCGCTGATCGAAGAGCATCTCGGCCCTTGTTCGATCAAGGCCGAAGGCCAGGGTTTTCGCATCTACAGCGCCAAGCGCGGCTGAAAACCTTTTTGCAAAAGAACGCTTGCCGAATGGATTCTGCCTAGGCAGAATCCGCTCCGTCCTAGGGGAGTAGTCTCCCGCGAGCGCCACGCTCGCCCGGCATGCGTCAACATACTTGATCCTCAGATCATGGCGCATGCGACCCAAGAGTCCGCACAGACGGACCGCAGGGTTTGACAAGACCTATGACACGCACACCTTACCCGGGGCGGGAAGGCTGTACGTGTCATAGCCGTGTCGACCCGCCCCTTAGGAATGCCCTGATGCTGGATTCTCTACTGGTTCCCACAGCGATCGTTGCCTTGGCCGAAATCGGCGACAAGACGCAACTGCTTGCCCTCATTCTCGCCGCGCGCTTTCGCAAACCCTGGCCGATCATCGCCGGCATCGTCGCCGCGACCCTGGCCAACCATGCGGCAGCCGGTGCGGTAGGCGCCTGGTTCGGCAGCTTCTTCTCGGATGCGACCTTGCACTGGATCCTCGCCGCGAGCTTTACCGCGACCGCACTCTGGACCCTGGTGCCGGACAAGATGGACGACGACGAAGCCAGCACCGCCCGCAAGTTCGGCCCCTTCCTGACCACACTGATCGCGTTCTTCCTCGCTGAAATCGGCGACAAGACCCAGATCGCCACCGTCATGCTCGCGGCGCAATACCCGGAACTGTGGCTGGTGATCATCGGCACCACCGCCGGCATGCTGATCGCCAACGTCCCGGTGGTACTGGCCGGCAACTTCGCGGCGGAGAAACTGCCCCTGACCCTGATCCGTCGCCTCGCGGCCTCGGCGTTCTTCATCCTGGCCATTGTCGCGGTGTACAAGGCCATGCAGAGCAGCGGCTGGTTGTAAGCACACCATCAGCAGGCACGCCTCCAGGCAAACCTGCAAGCACAAAAAAGCCCCGAACCAGTCGGGGCTTTTTTTGCAGGGGCCGGCTTGTTCACGACACTGTCGTCAACAACGACGCCTGACGATCAGGGCCTCTTGGCCTGCTGGTACAACGGCATCACCTTCGGAATCGCCGCTTCCAACGAGGAAATACGACTGCCGGACGCCGGGTGAGTACTGAGGAATTCAGGTGGCGCACCTTCCGAAGCCTTGCTCATCTTGTTCCACAGGGTGATGGCCGCGTTCGGGTTGTAGCCGGCGCGGGCCGCCAGTTCCAGGCCGATCAGGTCGGCTTCGTTTTCATTGCCACGGCTGTTGGGCAGGGTCATCAACAGGTTGACCCCGTTGTCGCCCACGGCGACCGCTTCCTGCGGCGCGCCGGCGATCAGGGCGATCTGCTTCAGCGCGCTGACACCGTAGGCCTTGGACATCGCTTCACGACCGTGCTCGCGCAGGGCGTGGGCGATTTCATGACCCATGACCGCGGCGATTTCATCGTCGGTCAGTTGCAGCTTGTCGATCAGGCCGCTGTAGAAAATGATCTTGCCGCCGGGGCCGCAGTTGGCGTTGAGTTCATCGCTCTTGATCAGGTTGACTTCCCAGTTCCACTGCGCGGAATCCGGGCGGAAAACCGGCGCCTGGGCAATCAGCCGGTTGGCGATCGCCTGGATACGCTTGGCATTGGCGCTGGACTTGTCCAGCACGTTCTTGCTGCTCGCTTCGCCGATCTTCTGCTGATAGGACTGCGCGTAGGACTGGTTGACCTCATCGCTCGACAGCATGCTGAACATGTACTGCTTGCGATCGACGCCGACAGCGCCACCGCTGGTGGTGTTGACCGACTGGCAACCCGACAGCAGCAACGCGGCAGCCAGTGCACCCAAAACCTGTTTCTTGCTCATGAAAACGCTCCCTGAAAACATGGCGCGTATCCTAGGCCCAGTTGTGTATCGACGCCAGATACAACGGACGTGTAGCACGCTGTTTTCAGATACGGCGGCGTAGGAAAAAATTCACAGAGCCCTCCCCGCCGCGCCCGACAACGGCCGGCAGCTGTCCATTTGCGACATGCCAGCCTACAAGACAGCCATTTTTCCGATCCTCGCTCATGGTCGGCGAGGGCCTTGCCGATATAGCGGGGCAGACGTCATTCCTGCGTCCGGAGCCCTTATGAAATTCAAGTCGATCCAGTTTTCCGTGGCCGCCCTGGCCGGTGCCATCGTCCTCAGCGTGGTCGTTGCCCTGGTGCTGTACGCCCTGTTCGCCGGTGCCCGGACCCAGGAGATGGTGCAGCAACGAACCCAGGCCCAATTCGAGCAAGTCATCGAACAGCGGCTGGTCGGGCTGGCACAGACCCAGGTCAGCCAGATCCAGCGTGAACTCGAGGCGCCCCTGCTGATCGCCGGCGGACTGGTGCGGGTCAACGCGCTGATCGGCAGCAAGGGCGCGGACGGCAATCCACAGCTCAATCTCAGCCGCGAACAGCTGATCAACCTGATCAAGGAAAACGTCGCGCAGAACCCGAAGATTCTCGGTGCCTATATAGGCTGGGAAAAGAACGCCATCGACCATAACGACAGCGCCTATGTCGACACCAAGGTGGTGGGCATCGATGCCAGCAACGGGCGCTTCCTGCCGTGGTGGTTCCGTAATGAAGACGGCAGCCTGGGCCTGGACAAACTGGTGGACGTGGACGACCAGAAAGTCCTGTCCACCGGCGTACGCGCCAGCGAGTACTACCTGTGCTCCAAGGAAAGCAGGAAATCCTGCGTGATCGATCCGGCGCCGTACAAGGTCGGCGACAAGATCGTCATGCTTGCCTCCTTTATTGAGCCTATCCTGCTCGACGGGACCTTCCAGGGCATCGTCGGCGCCGACCTGTCGGTGAACTTCATCCAGGACATGCTCCTGGGCGCCAACCAGAAGCTCTACAACGGTGTGGGCGAGATGGCCCTGATCGGTGGTAATGGCCGGCTGGTGGCCTACACCAAGGACCCGAGCAAGTTCGGCGAAAAGGTCAGCGACATTCTCGACAGCGAAGAAGTCGCCAAGCTCGGCAACCTCAAGCGCGGCGAAGTGAACTACAACGTCGACCAGACCCACGGGCGGATCGAGCTGTACCTGCCGTTCGGCATTGGCCAGACCGACGCCCGCTGGACCCTGATGCTGCAACTGCCGCTGGACGCCGTCATGGCCGACCTGCAGAAACTGCAGAACGACCTGGCCGCACAACGCCAGGCCGACACCTTCGGCATGGCCATGGTCGGCCTGATCATCGCCGGCCTCGGCCTGCTGGTGATCTGGTTGGTGGGCCATGGCATCGCCCGTCCGCTCAAGCAGATGGTGGCCATGCTCGACGATATCGCCCAGGGCGAAGGTGACCTGACCCGCCGCCTAAGCAGCGACCGCGCCGACGAACTGGGCTCGATCGCCAAGGGCTTCAATACCTTCCTGGCCAAGCTGCAGGCGATGATCAGCCAGGTGGTGACCTCGGTGCAGAGCGTCAGCGACTCCTCCGAACACACCGCCGATATCGCCATTCGCACCAACCAGGGCGTGCATAAACAAATGGCCGAGATCGACCAGGTGGCCACCGCCGTGCATGAGATGACCGCCACCGCCCAGGACGTGGCCCGTAACGCCACCCAGGCCGCGCAAGCCGCCAACCATGCCGACCAGGCCGCCAGCCAGGGCATGCGGATCGTGCGTGACACCTCGACCGCCATTGGCGCCCTCGCCGTGGAAATCGGCAGGGCCGTGAGCGTCGTGCAGACCCTGGCCAAGGACAGCGAGAACATCAACGCGATCCTGATCGCCATTCGCGGTATCGCCGAGCAGACCAACCTGCTGGCCCTCAACGCCGCCATCGAAGCCGCCCGCGCCGGCGAACAGGGTCGCGGCTTTGCCGTGGTGGCCGACGAAGTGCGCAACCTGGCGCAGAAGACCCAGCAGGCGACCGAAGAAATCCAGTCGATGATCCAGCAGCTGCAGCAAGGCACCCGCGATGTGGTACGGGTCATGGAAGACAGCCAGAACCGCACCGACGAAAGCGTGCAGCACGCGGCGAAAGCGGCCGAGGCCCTGGAAACCATCACTCAGGCGGTGTCGGTGATCAACGACATGAACACCCAGATCGCCAGCGCCGCCGAAGAGCAGAGCGCGGTCGCCGAGGACATCAACCGCAACGTGATCAATATCGGCCAGGTGGCCAACGAAGTGGCGGGCGGCGCCGACGAGTCCAGCGCGGCCAGCGCCGGCCTGACCAAGCTGGCCGAGCAGCAGCGGCGCCTGATCAATCAGTTCAAGGTGTAAGCCACTGCGATCGGCCCGCAAAGCAGGCGTGGCCCGTACTAACGCTGGAGGTCCTGCGGACCTTGCGCAGCCTTCGGCAGCGGCTACAGGGATTGCGGCGCGACTCAAGAGCCCGACGGCGTCAACCCGGGGTCAGGCATTCCGGGGCATTGAGCTTGGGATCGTTCACCAGGTTGGCCAGCACCCGCTCGCGCAAGGCGGCCGGTGGGCTGGCCAGCAAGGCTTGCAACACCGGCAATGGCGTCTCGGGATCGAGCCAGGCTTCCTGGCCCTGGGCATCGAGGATCAATGGCCGACGCTGGCTGGCCGCCGGCTGGGTGACCACCGCGGTGCTCAGCCAGACCTGTTCCTGCACCGGATAGGCCTCCCAGATCGCCGCGAAGAACAGCGACGAACCCTCCCCTGGCGTCAGCCAGTACGGGCGTTTGCGGGTGCCGCCGCGCCATTCGTAAAAACCGTTGGCCGGCAGCAGGCAGCGGCGCTGGCGAAAGGCCTCGCGGAACATCGGCTGTTCGGCCAGGGTTTCGGCACGGGCATGGGCCGGGGTGCGCGACAGATCGGTCAGCCAGGGCGGCGTCAGGCCCCAGCGGGCGCGGGCGAGGTTGCGCTGGCCGTCGCTGCTGCGCAGGATCAGCACCGAATCGTTGGGCGAGATATTCCACTGCGCCTGCTGATCCGCCGGAAATCCGGGCAAGGCGGCAAACGCTTGGTTCCAGCGAAACAGGGCATAACGTCCACACATGGGGCAAACAACTCTCGGAAAATCGGCGGCCAGCCTAACAGATCAGCACGCCGGCATGATGGGCCGGCTCGTCGCCAGGGATCGGCAGCGCGGCATTGTACGCGGCGATCAGTTCCCGGGCGTATTGCGCCTGGTCGTTATCCACCGCCAGCCCAAGCAGGCCGAACGCCGGCAACTCACCGGTGCCGCCGAGCAAATCCCGCCCCACCAGGTGTGCCTCGATCCCCTCGCTGGCCAGCATGCCCTGGAGCAACTCCCCTTCCAGCAGGTTTTCCGGTTCGTAGATTCGCTGCATATAACCCCCGTCACTCGTTTTCGCTGCGCACCTCGAGCATCCACTCCTGACCGTCGGTCTGCAACGTGAACACAATGGGCCGGCAACAGACCGGACAATCCTCGATGTACTGCTGATCGCCGCCGGACAGGTCCAGCACGGCCTCAGCCTCTTCACCGCAGTAGGGACATTGATAGCGCTCGGTTTCCAGCATCGCGGCCTCCGGAGTGACTTGTGCGTATAATCGCCGGTCTATTTGTAGGGCGATTGAGATCTGAGCTTACTTTTCAGACCGCGCCCGGCTATTTTTCGATCCAAACCTTTTCTTACCTAGCCGTTTCCAACAAGAGAGCATGATGGGCGAATTCGATGCCATCCGACCTTACGACGACAGTGAAGTACCAGCGGTGCTGGCTCGACTGCTCGGCGACAAGGCGTTTCTAGATATCCTCACCCACTTCCGCTTCCCGCGCTTTGCCGGCGCTTTCGGCTGGCTGCTCAAACCCCTTATAGCTCATCGGCTGCGCCGTGAGTTCGCCGCGGTCACTTCGGTGGCGACCCTGCAGGACAAGGTCGAGTTCTACGTCGACCACACCATCGAGCGGGCCACCGACGGCGTGACCTACACCGGGGTCGAGCAATTCAAGTCCGGCAGCGCCTACCTGTTCATCGCCAACCACCGCGACATCGTGATGGACCCGGCCTTCGTCAATTACGCGGTGTACCACGCCGGATTGCCGACCCCGCGCATCGCCATCGGCGACAACCTGCTGCAGAAGCCTTTCGTCAGCGACCTGATGCGCCTGAACAAGAGCTTCATCGTGCACCGTTCGATCACCGGACGCCGGGAAAAAATGGCCGCCTACCAGCTGCTGTCGGCCTACATCAACCACTCGATCCGCAACGATTGTGCGTCGATCTGGATCGCCCAGGCCGAAGGCCGGGCCAAGGACGGCGACGACCGTACCGAGTCGGCGATCCTCAAGATGTTCCACATGAGCCGCAAGGACGAGCCGTTCGGCGAGGTCATCCAGTCGCTGAACCTGACCCCGGTGTCGATCAGCTACGAATACGATCCTTGCGATCAGGCCAAGGCCCGCGAGCTGTATATCCGCGCCACCACCGGCAGCTATACCAAGGCTCCGGGCGAGGACGATATCAGCATCGCCAAGGGCATCACCGGCTATAAAGGCCGGGTCCACGTGAACTTCGCCGCGCCGATCAGCGAGTTGTTCGAGGACACCAAGCAATTGGCGGTGGAGATGGACCGGCAGATCCTCGGCGGCTATCGCCTGTTCCCGGTGCATTACCTGGCCTACACCCAATGGAGCGATGCCGATCCGGAGCTGCAGGTTCCGAGCGCGGCCCAGGTGTTCCCTGCGGACGAACTGGCCAAGGCCCAGGAAGAGTGGCAACGGCGCCTGGACGCCTGCCCGGAGGAACATCGCCCGTACCTGGTGCTGCAATATGCGACGCCGGTGCGCAATCAGTATCGGGTCAAGGCGGGACTGGCCTTGCCATAACGCTCACCGCACACGACAACGGCGCCTTCGGGCGCCGTTGTCGTTTCTGTACGTTGATTGCGAGTAACGCCCCTTGTCGGAGCGGAGCTTGCTCGCGATAGCGATCTCCGGGCCTATCAGAACCGGGTGCTGATCCACGACACCAGCAAGGCCAGCCCCAGGCAGGCAAAACCGAAGCGGTAGAAGAACCGGTTCATGCGCAAGGTCGCATCGTCCAACGTCTGCGCCGGTAGCGGCTCTTGGGCGCGAGATTGGCCCTGGGCGGCCAGATTGGCCAGCGCGCGCTGTTCGCGACGTCGGGTGGCGTGCAACAACCAGCTACCGGGAAAGGCGAACAGCAAGGCGAGAATATTGATCAGCTTGGCGGGGTGGGCGCTGAACAGCGACCAGATCAGTTGCAGCGACATCACGAACCTCGAATGAAACCGGATAACGAGCCCTGGCGGCTCGCGGCGCGGATTTTACCCAAAGGCCCACTTTCTGCCTGGGCTTTCCGACAGATAACAACCCGCTGGCCGGTTAATTCGTCCTGTCATACGTTCGTCATACAAACAGGCCAGTCTGGCGCCCCTCGAAACCGACACGGAGCTTGTCATGCTGCACGCAGAAAACCAGGATCGCCTCTACCTGATCGCCCCCAGCGACGAACAGGAAGCCTTGGTCGGTGGCCTGGCCTTCAACGTCCAGGACCGCCACTGGCTGGTGTATTGCGCCCTCGGCGGGCACCAGCATGCGGACCTTCCGGAAACCGATCTGCTGACAGGGGTCAGCGTGCTGGATTTTTACGTCGAGGCGGCGTGAGGCCTGGCTCGAAACAAATCGACAGCCAATAAAAAGCCCGGCTTCCGTGGAAGCCGGGCTTTTTTGTGTACCGCGCCGAAGCCGTCAAGCAAGGCCCTTCGGGCCTTATCGCAGCCTGCGGCAGCGGCTACAGGTTCAGATCATTCGCCGAGGATCTGGCCGATGCTCGGGTCCTTGAACAGGCGGGTCAAGGCATCGCTGAGTACGTCGCTGACCAGCTTGGTATTGGTTTCCTGGTTCGGCGCCATGCCGAAACGCTGGTCCAGGGACGCGCCGTAACGACCACTGTAACGACGGTTGGCGTTCTGCACATCGGAGCGGAAGGTCGCGCCGATGGTGGCCTCAGTCACGTAGAGGCCTTCCTTGGGCGACTGATACTTCAGCTCGGCCAGGGTCACAGTCAGCTGTGGGGCATTCAGCGCGTTGGCGGTCGGGGTAAAGCCCAGCAGGCGTACCGCAGCTTCGGCCTGGGCCTGCAGCTTCGGCAGGATCTGCGCGCCCTGGACGGTAATCGCGCTGGTTTCAGGGTAAAGCCCGCCACGGGTACCCAGGGTCGGCGACGGACGGCCGTCGACCACTTTCACCACCACTGGCTGGCCATGGCCGACCGGCGCGAGCTGAGTGGTGAGCTTCGGTTCCGGGCTGAGTTGTTGCGGGCTATGGGCGCAACCAGCCAGCGTCAAACTGGTCACAGTGATCAAACCGAACAACAGGCGTTGCAACATGCTCATTTCTCCAGAAATCAGGCACAGACAGGCGCGCAGTATAGCGGGGGTCGGCGGCCGCTAACCAGCGGCCCGGCGCGAGTCAGTCAGCTCTCATACAGGTTCGGTGCCAGGCGCTTGCTGTAACCTCCCCGTCACGCGCGTTACATGGCCATGTAACGCCCAGGCGGCATTCTTCATCGCAACTGCCCAACAGGTACATCGCCATGCATTTCCTCTGGTCCTTGTTCGCTCCGCGCCAGAAATACCGCAGCTTCGCCAGGCTCGACCCACAGGGCCGGTGCCAGGCGTTCAAGCACTGCAAAGTGCCGCCAATGGGCGACGGCTGGGTGGAAATCGAGGAAATCCGTCTCAACTGGTTGCACCAGCCGCTCCCCGCCAGCGCCCGTGTCAGCCCACGCATTGCCCGCGCCCGGGTGCAACCGATGATGGCTACCTGACCAAAAGCCTAATAAAAGTCATTAAACAGGATCATTTCTGCGCGTTTCTTCGTTACAATCTCCCCCCGATTATAAGGACGTCTCCTGATCGGGCCTCGCAGCATCGCTGACGCATCAGCATCAGCTCCCCCGCATTGCCCACAGAGAGCCGCCCACACAGATCGAGTGAAGCCGGCGTGCTTGCTGTTCATCCTGCAAACCACCGCTTTTCGCGCATCTGCAGAGCTGCCATTGCTCGGCTACTGAGCTGTTCGCCCGTTAATGCCACGTGTTCCATGTCGGCATTCACCCCTCGGGCCGGTGCCAGGCTTGGACAGCCCTTTTTTGAGGTTCACGTCTTCAAAAGAGCGTGAAAAAACGGGTTTTCACAACTTCACAAGAGTGTGGCGAGCAAATGAATAGTTTTGCGTCTGTACTGGCACCATTAGCGTCTACAACAGCCCGATTACACAGGACCGAGCACGCCTCAGATACTTGCGCTTGAAGCCTGTCCGCTACGGATTTGGTTGCACAAACGGACTCTTGACCATAAGTCGAATTGCCCGCCCTGCCCTGAAATGCGTTCATACGCGGATCAGGCCTGGTTGGTAGCGTCCGTCGAAGTTGCGAAAAATTGCGAAGATTCGGACATGGCGATCCTGGCCATGAGTGACCTGGGGCATAACGTGAACCGCCCCCTACTCCTGGCAGCTATGCCGTCAATTTGGTGCTGCAGATTTTGGAGACGCGTTAATGGCGCATAACGAAGCAGTAGACGTCGTATTGGTTGGGGCCGGCATCATGAGTGCCACCCTCGCTGTACTGCTCAAAGAACTCGACCCCGCGATCAAGCTGGAAGTCGTCGAGCTGATGGATTCGGGTGCCGCGGAAAGTTCCAACCCGTGGAACAACGCCGGTACCGGCCATGCCGGCCTTTGTGAGCTGAACTACACGCCACAGGCCGCCGACGGTTCCATCGATATCAAGAAAGCCGTGCACATCAACACCCAGTTCGAGGTGTCGAAGCAGTTCTGGTCCTACCTGACCAAGAAAGGCACCTTCGGCTCGTCCAAGTCCTTTATCAGCCCGGTGCCGCACCTGAGTTTCGTCCAGGGCGAGAGCGGCGTGTCCTTCCTGAAGAAGCGCTATGAAGTGCTGAGCAAGCACCACGCTTTCGCGGACATGGAATACACCGAGGACAAGGCCAAGATGGCCGAGTGGATGCCGCTGATGATGCCAGGTCGCCCGGCAGACGAAGTCATCGCCGCCACCCGCGTGATCAATGGCACCGACGTCAACTTCGGCGCCCTGACCAACCAGTTGCTCAAGCACCTGACCAGCGCACCCGATGCCCAGGTCAAGTACTGCAAGCGCGTGACCGGTCTGAAACGCAACAAGGACAACGGCTGGACCGTGAGCATCAAGGACGTCAACAGCGGCAACAGCCGCGACGTCGATGCCAAGTTCGTGTTCCTCGGCGCTGGCGGCGCGGCGCTGCCGCTGCTGCAGGCTTCGGGCATCGAAGAGAGCAAAGGCTTCGGCGGCTTCCCGGTCAGCGGCCAGTGGCTGCGTTGCGACAACCCGGAAGTGGTCAAGCGGCACCAGGCCAAGGTCTACAGCCAGGCCGCGGTCGGTTCGCCACCGATGTCCGTGCCGCACCTGGACACCCGTGTGGTCGATGGCAAGAAGTCCCTGCTGTTCGGACCTTACGCCGGCTTCACCACCAAGTTCCTCAAGCACGGTTCTTTCATGGACCTGCCAATGTCGGTTCGCGCCGGCAACATCGGCCCGATGCTGGCAGTGGCTCGCGACAACATGGACCTGACCAAGTACCTGGTCAGCGAAGTGATGCAGTCCATGGAGCAGCGCCTGGAATCCCTGCGTCGCTTCTACCCTGAAGCCAAAGCCGAAGACTGGCGCCTGGAAGTGGCCGGCCAGCGGGTGCAGATCATCAAGAAAGATCCGAAGAAAGGCGGCGTGCTGCAGTTCGGCACCGAGCTGGTCGCAGCCAAGGACGGCTCTCTCGCCGCCCTGCTTGGCGCTTCGCCAGGCGCTTCGGTGACCGTCTCGATCATGCTCGAACTGATCGAGCGCTGCTTCCCGGCCAAGGCGACCGGTGAGTGGGCCAGCAAGCTCAAGGAAATCTTCCCGGCCCGTGAAAAGGCCCTGGAAACCGACGCCGCGCTGTACCGCAAGATCAACAGCGAGAACAACGTCAGCCTGGAGCTGGTCGAGCAAAGCAGCGAAGCCGAAAGCTACGCTTAAGCCGCGCTCATAAAAAAACGCCCCGCTCTCTTGGAGAACGGGGCGTTTTTTTATGGCCGCTTAAAGACAACCACAGCCGGCGCGGCGCGTTTTCAGCCGCGGGCTTTTTCGATCAGCTCGATGTAATCGGCGGCGTTGCGCTGGTCCTGGATCAGGGCCACGAAGTCCTTGCCATGTTCGTCCTTGCCATCCAGGTCGTAGCCAGCCTCGACGAAGAACACCAGGAAACGCTCGAAATCGTCGATACGCAGGCCACGATAGGCCTTGATCAGCTTGTGCAGGGACGGCGAAGTGGCGTCGGCCGGCTCGAAATCGAGGAACAGTTTGATCTGCGCATCGCCGATCTCGTCACCAATCACTTGTTTCTTATCTTTACGCATTGCCGACTCCAGCTCGCAGACATTTCACGGGGCAGGCAGTTTACCCCCAGGCCGCGTCGGGCCTCAACGCGAGCGTACCGCGCCGGTGTGCAGATCGGCCCAGATGTGGCCGTTGGCGTAGCTGAGGAACTGGCAATACACCGTGTCGTTGCGCAGCAGGTCCATCACCACCCGATACTGGGCCAGCGGGTAGAACAGGGTGAGGGTCTTGGTCTTGTCGTCGAACTGCGGTTTTTTCAGGCTTTTGCTCTCGCCGTCGAAATTCACCAGCACCTGGCTGATGGTCGCGCCCTTGTTCAGCGGCTTGCCCTTGAGGCGGACCAGCAGCGGCGAAGTGACCGGGATCGGTTGCTGGTTGGATTGGCGCTGGCTGCCGATGACCACCGAGTACTCGGTGACCTGCAACAACTGTTGCTGCTCGGGGGCGGCATCACGCAGGGTCAGGTCATCGGGGGGCAGGAACTGCCCGTGCATGGGCGCCGGGGCGGCGGCCAGGGGCAGGCTCAGAATCAGAACAAAGGCCGCGCAACTGCGAATCAAAAGGCTCATGAGGGACTCCAGGCAAGGGTGATGCACTCTAGCATGGGTTGTCCTTTCCACCCTGTAGCCGCTGCCGCAGGACCTCTGACATCCTTGAGATCGCTACGAGCGTGCCGCTCGATCGCAGCCTGCGGCAGCGGCTACAGGAGCGAGGATGGCGCTCAGTCGAACTGGGCGCGCATCCAGGCCTGGTACTCGGCCACACCCGGCTCGCCTTCGCGGGGCGCCCAAGCGGCCAGTTCGCCTTCGCCGACTGGACGATAAGGCCCGGCCTTGCATTCGAACATCAGGCTATCGGGCTCAAGCACCACCAGGCCGTGGTAGACGCCGACCGGCAGGTCGACGCCCATGCAATCCCCACCCGCCTGCAGCACACGCTTGGCCAGTACCTGACCGGCGTCGTCGAAAACCAACAAGCCCAGGCGCCCCTTGAGCACCAGCAGGGTCTCGGCCTTGTCGTCGCTCAGGTGGCGATGGGGCGGGATGTAGGTGGATGGCTGCAGCCCCACCGCCATGCGGTGACAAGGCTCTTGCATCTGATGGAAGTTGTGGTGGTGGCGACCACGGGGGCTGGCCGAGGCTTTTTCGGCCAGTTCGGCAAACAGCGACTGATCCAGAAAGCTCGGCCCGCTCATGATTCACATGCCCTTGACGGCAAAGATGCCGGCAGCGTTACGCCAGTAACCCTTGTAGTCCATGCCGTAACCGAAGATGTAGCGATCCACGCATGGCAGGCCAACGTAGTCGGCTTTCAGGTCGGGACGGGCCTTGCGGTCGTGGTCCTTGTCGATCAGCACGGCGGTGTGCACCGCGCGGGCACCGGCGTGTTTGCAGAAGTCGATGATCGCGCCCAGGGTGTGACCTTCGTCGAGGATGTCATCGATGATCAGCACGTCACGGTCGATGAAGGACACTTCCGGCTTGGATTTCCAGAACAGCTCGCCGCCGCTGGTTTCGTTGCGATAGCGGGTGGCGTGCAGGTAGGAAGCTTCCAGCGGGAATTTGAGGTGGGTCAGCAGCTTGCCGGAGAAGATCAGGCCGCCGTTCATCACGCAGAAAACCACCGGATTGCGCTCCGCCAGTTGTTCATTGATTTGTGCACCGACTCGGGCGATAGCCGCCTCGACCTCAGCTTCGGTGTACAGGCAGTCAGCCTCGCGCATGATTTGACGGATATGCTCGAGATCAGCGGACATGGCGCTCTCCAGGGGGGTGGCAGTTTCGGAAAAGCGAGCAAAGGTACGCATCCGGCCCGGTCGAATCAAGCGTTTCTGGACTAACGTACTGAGATGTCTATAGGACAACACCCCCGGATAGATTAATCTAGGCCGGTTTTTTTGCCCGCCGCCGGAGCCTTTCCCTATGCCCATCCGTGAGATCCGCCATCCGCTGATCCGACACAAACTTGGCCTTATGCGCCGCGCCGACATTAGCACGAAGAACTTCCGCGAGCTCGCTCAGGAAGTCGGTGCCCTGCTGACGTACGAAGCCACCAAAGACCTGCCGCTCGAATCCTATGAGATTCCGGGCTGGTGCGGCCCTGTCCAGGTCGAGAAGATCGCCGGCAAGAAGATTACCGTGGTGCCTATCCTGCGTGCCGGTATCGGCATGCTCGAAGGCGTGCTCAGCCTGATCCCGGGCGCCAAGGTCAGCGCCGTGGGCGTGGCCCGCAACGAGGAAACCCTGCAGGCGCACACTTACCTGGAAAAACTGGTTCCGGAAATCGACGAACGCCTGGCCATGATCATCGACCCGATGCTCGCCACCGGCAGCTCCATGGTCGCGACCATCGATCTGTTGAAAAAGGCTGGCTGCAAGGACATCCGCGCCATGGTGCTGGTCGCCGCCCCCGAAGGCATCGAAGCCGTCGAGAAAGCTCATCCGGACGTGACCATCTACACCGCTTCCATCGATCAGAAACTCAACGAGCACGGCTACATCATCCCGGGCCTGGGCGATGCCGGCGACAAGATCTTCGGCACCAAGCAGAAGGACGCCTGAGCATGCAGGATGAGTTCAACGATCCGCTCTGGCGCCAGGTGCTGTCTGGCGCGCAGATGCTCTTCGTGGCCTTTGGCGCGTTGGTGTTGATGCCGCTGATTACCGGTCTCGACCCCAACGTGGCGCTGTTCACGGCGGGTCTCGGGACTCTGTTGTTCCAGCTCGTGACCGGGCGCCAGGTACCGGTATTCCTGGCCTCCAGCTTTGCCTTCATCACCCCGATCATTCTCGCCAAAGACCAGTTCGGCCTGGCCGCGACCATGGGCGGCGTGATGGCGGCCGGTTTCGTTTATACCTTCCTGGGCCTGGCGGTGAAGATCAAGGGCACCGGTTTCATCGACCGGCTGCTGCCGCCGGTGGTGATCGGTCCGGTGATCATTTCCATCGGCCTGGCCATGGCCCCGATCGCCGCCAACATGGCGATGGGCAAGGCCGGTGACGGCAGCGAGCTGATTCATTACCAGACGGCGATGATGATCTCGATGCCGGCGCTGCTCACCACCCTGATCGTCGCGGTGTTCGGCAAAGGCATCTTCCGTCTGGTGCCGATCATCTCCGGCGTGCTGGTGGGCTTTGCCCTGTCGTTCTACTTCGGCGTGGTCGATACCGCGAAGATCGCCGCGGCGCCCTGGCTGGCCCTGCCGCACTTCACCGCGCCGGAGTTCAACTGGCAGGCGATCCTGTTCATCGTCCCTGTGGCCCTGGCTCCCGCCATCGAGCACATCGGCGGAGTGATCGCGGTCGGCAGCGTGACCGGTCGCGACTACCTGAAGAAGCCCGGCCTGCATCGCACCCTGTTCGGTGACGGCATCGCCACCACCGCCGCCGGCCTGTTCGGCGGTCCGCCCAATACCACCTACGCCGAAGTGACTGGCGCGGTAATGCTGACCAAGAACTACAACCCGAAAATCATGACCTGGGCGGCGATCTTCGCCATCAGCCTGGCGTTTATCGGCAAGTTCGGCGCACTGCTGCAAAGCATTCCGGTACCGGTGATGGGCGGGATTCTCTGCCTGTTGTTCGGCTCGATCGCGGCGGTGGGCATGAACACCCTGATCCGTCACAAGATCGACCTGGGCGAAGCCCGCAACCTGGTGATCGTCTCGGTGACCCTGGTGTTCGGGATTGGCGGGGTATTGATCGGTACCGGTACCGGTCCGGACGACTTCGGCCTGAAAGGGATCGCCCTGTGCGCCATCGTCGCGATTGCGCTGAACCTGATCCTGCCGGGCAACGATAGCTGGAAGAACAAGAGGGCTGACGAGCCGCTTATCTGAGGATCTGCGTCAGCCGGAAACCTATCGCGGGCAAGCCGCGCTCCTACAGACGGTATTGACCGTAGGAGCGAGGCTTGCCCGCGATGCTTTTACAACGCCAAGGGCGCGCGCTCGCACAAGGCGTTCAATGCCTTGGCCCATTGCGGGTCGTCGTTCAGGCACGGCACCAGCACCAACTCCTCCCCTCCCGCTTCGCGGAACTGCTCGCGACCGCGATCGCCGATTTCCTCCAGGGTCTCGATGCAGTCGGCGACGAACGCCGGGCACATCACCAGGATCTTCTTCACCCCCTGTCGGGCCAATTCATCCAGGCGCGCCTCGGTGTAGGGCTCGATCCATTTGGCACGCCCCAGACGGGACTGGAACGACACCGACCACTTGCCGTCCGGCAGCCCCATGCGTTCGGCGAATGCCCGGGCCGTGTTCAGGCACTGGCCGCGGTAACAGGTGGCGGCCACCTCGGGGGTCGCGTCGCGGCAGCAATCGCCGTCCAGGCTGTGGCCGGGATTGAGCTTTTTCAGGTGCCGTTCGGGCAAGCCATGGAAGCTCAGCAGCAAATGATCGAAGTCCTGTTGCAGGTGCGGCCTGGCACTGGCCACCAGCGCGTCGAGGTACTCCGGTTGATCGTAGAACGGTTGCAGCACCGAAAGCTGCACATTCAGCTTCTTGTCCCGGATCACCCGCCGGGCTTCTTCCACCACCGTGGTCACGGTGCTGTCGGCAAATTGTGGATAGAGCGGCGCCAGGGTGATCCTCTTCTGCCCCTGGGCCACCAGACGCAACAACGCCGACTCGATGGACGGCTCGCCATAACGCATCGCCAGCTCTACCGGGCCGTGCTTCCACTCGCGGGTCATGGTTTCCTGCAGACGGCGGCTGAGCACCACCAGCGGCGAACCCTGCTCCCACCAGATCGAGGCGTAGGCATGGGCTGATTGCTCCGGGCGCTTGATCAGGATCAGCGACACCAGCAGCCGCCGGACCGGCCACGGCAGGTCGATCACGTAAGGGTCCATCAGGAATTGATTGAGGTAGCTGCGCACATCCGCCACCGAGGTGGAGGCCGGCGAACCCAGGTTGACCAGGAGCAACGCGTGATCGGTCATGCAACGTCCTATTTCAGAGGCGGCTGGACAGGTCGTCCAGGGCCGCGCGCAAATCAGTGAACTGGAAAGTGAATCCGGCGGCCAACAACCGCGCAGGGACCGCACGTTGACCACCCAGCAACAACAACGACAATTCCCCCAGGCCGACGCGCAAGACAAAGGCCGGCACCGGCACTACCGCCGGCCGGTGCAAGACGCTGCCCAGGGTCTTGGCGAACTCGCGATTGCGCACCGGCTTGGGCGCGCAGGCATTATAAGGACCGCTGGCATCACTGCGGTGCAGAAGAAAATCAATCAGGGCGATTTGATCCTTGATATGAATCCACGGCATCCACTGCCGACCGTTGCCGATCGGCCCGCCCAGGGCCAGTTTGAAGGGCAGCAGCAAGCGCGACAAAAAGCCGCCCTCGGCCGCCAGCACCAGGCCCGTGCGAATCAGCACCACCCGCACGCCCATGGCCTCGGCACGTTGCGCGGTCTCCTCCCAGGCGATGCACAACTGGCTGGCGAAATCCTCACTGACCGGAGGCGAGTCTTCGTTCAGCTCGCGTTCCCCGCCATCGCCATACCAGCCCACCGCCGACCCGGAGATCAACAACCCGGGTTTCTGCCCGCGGCTTTCCAGCCAGGCCAGGAGCGTTTCCGTCAGGGTAATGCGGCTGCTCCAGAGCAGCGCCTTGCGCTTGTGGGTCCAGGGTCGGTCGGCGATCGGCGCTCCCGCCAGGTTGATGATGGCGTCGACCGGCTCCTCCGCGAGTTCGTCCAGGCGGGCGATGCCGCGGACCTGAGTGCCGCACAGTTTGGGCACCTCCGCAGGCCGACGACTCCATACGGTCAACTGATGGCCCTGGGTCAGCCAGTGACGGCAGAGTTGACGTCCTATCAAACCAGTACCGCCGGTCAGCAATATGTGCATGACATCTTCCTCGCGTGGCGTTTTACCCGGATCACTAGTCTATTTTTATAAGCAGGGATCTTTTCAATCGGGCAGGCTCTGTGTTTAACAATAGGACACCCTGTAAAACCGATAACGCCGAAAGTTATACCAAAAAACAAAATTGTACAGATTTTAACGACGGCGTCTGCACAGAAAGGTAAACGAGGCCCCTATGACCGTACCCATCGCAATCATCGGTACCGGCATCGCCGGACTCTCGGCCACCCAGGCGCTGAGAGACGCCGGGCATGTCGTGCAACTCTTTGATAAAAGCCGCGGCAGCGGCGGGCGTATGTCCAGCAAGCGCAGCGACGCCGGCGCGCTGGACATGGGCGCTCAATATTTCACCGCTCGCGACCGGCGCTTCGTCACCGAAGTCCAGCGCTGGCAAGCCAATGGCTGGGCCGCCGAATGGGCGCCGCAGCTGTACAACTTCCATGGCGGCCAGCTCACCCCTTCGCCGGACGAACAGACCCGCTGGGTCGGCACCCCGCGCATGAGCGCCATTACCCGTGGCTTGCTGGGCGAAACGGAGGTGCATTTCGCCTGCCGCATCACCGAGGTCTACCGCGGCGAACAGCATTGGCACCTGCAGGATGCCGAAGGTTTCACCCACGGCCCTTTCAGCCACGTGATCATCGCCACGCCGGCCCCCCAGGCCACCGCTTTGCTGGCTGCCGCACCAAAACTGGCGAGTGCCGCCGCCGGGGTGAAGATGGACCCGACCTGGGCCGTCGCCCTGGCATTCGAGACCGCGCTGGAAACCCCGGTGGAAGGCTGCTTCGTACAGGACAGCCCGCTGGACTGGCTGGCCCGCAACCGCAGCAAGCCAGGGCGCGACAACGGCCTCGACACCTGGGTCCTGCACGCCAGCAGCACCTGGAGCCGCCAGCACATCGACCTGCCGAAAGAAGCAGTGATCGAACAATTGCACGGCGCATTCGCCGAGCTGCTGCACAACGCCATGCCCGCCCCCAGCTTCAGCCTCGCCCACCGCTGGCTCTACGCCCGCCCGGCCAGCAGCCATGAATGGGGAGCCCTGGCGGATGTCGACCTGGGACTCTATGTGTGCGGCGACTGGTGCTTGTCCGGTCGCGTCGAAGGGGCCTGGCTCAGCGGGCAGGAGGCCGCCCGCCGGTTGCACGAAAACCTGTAAGCGCATCACCCCGCGTAACCTTGCTGCTGTCGTCCTGGACAGCAGCCTGTCTCCCCCGCTCCAAAACCCGAAACACCCTTCTGTTGATCGGACTGTTCCGAGATGAAGAAAAACGCGCGCCAAAATCTCCTGCGTTAGCCAGCCAGCAATCGAAGGGCTACAGACCAGCGACCGACAGATGAGCAGGACGTAATCCGAAGGGCTGCGCGGCAAAGCTGTACAAAATATTTGACTTGCACATCTTTGATCCTATGATGAGGAAAAGTTGTACAAATTCTTATTTTTGTACACGAAAACCGGAGCCCTGCACATGCCCGACAATCCGACCCAAGCGGACAAACCGAGAATCGCCATCAGCGCCTGCCTGCTGGGTGCGCCAGTGCGTTACAACGGCGGGCACAAGGAATCGCGCCTGTGCAGCCAGGACCTCGCTGAATTTTTCGAGTTTGTCCCGCTGTGCCCGGAAGTCGCCATCGGCCTGGGCACACCCCGCGAACCGATCCGCCTGGTGGGCGATCCGCGACAACCGCGGGCCGTTGGCAGCGTCACTCCAGCCATGGATGTCACCCAGGCCCTCACGGATTACGGCCAGCGCATGGCCGATGAACTGGACAGCCTTTGCGGCTACATCTTCATGCAGAAATCTCCGTCCTGCGGCCTGGAGCGGGTCAAGGTCTACCAGGACCAGGGCCGTCCCGCCGAGCTCAGCGGGCGCGGTATCCATGCCCAGGCGTTCTGCAGCCGCCATCCGGACCTGCCGGTGGAAGAAGACGGCCGACTCAATGATCCGGTGCTGCGGGAAAACTTCCTGACCCGGGTGTTCGCCTACAGCGCCTGGCAGGATGTGCTCAGGCAAGGCCTGAGCCGTCGCCGCCTGACCGACTTTCACGCGCGCTACAAATACCTGCTGATGGCCCACAACCCGGAGCAATACAAAGCCCTCGGCACCCTGCTGGGCAACATGGGCCAAAGCGATCCGGCGCAAATCGGCCCCCGTTATTTCAGCCAGCTGATGGCGGCCCTGAAAAAGTGCGCCACCCGCCGTACCCACAGCAACGTACTGCAACACATCAGCGGCTATCTCAAGCAAGCCATCAGCCGCGAAGACAAACAGGAAATGCAGCACCTCATCGGCCAGTACCGCCACGGCATCGTGCCGCTGGTGGTGCCGCTGACCCTGCTCAAGCATCACCTGCGCCGGTACCCCGATCCCTACATCGCGCAACAGGTATACCTGCAGCCGCATCCGGAAAGTCTCAGCCTGCGCAATGCGCTCTGAACCATGAACGATTCGACGTTCGACGACCCGGATGCAGCCGCCAGCGAATCCGATCGCGCCCATGGGCAAGGCTGGTTGCCGATTCGCGAGGTGACCCGCCAGACCGGGGTCAACGCCGTCACCCTGCGGGCCTGGGAACGTCGTTACGGGCTGATCGTGCCCCAGCGTACCGCCAAGGGTCACCGGCTGTTTTCGAACGAACACGTGCAACGCATTCTGAAGATCCTGACCTGGCTCAATCGCGGCGTGGCGGTCAGCCAGGTCAAGCACCTGCTGGACGCCGAGCCGGCACTCGGCGAAGCGCCCCACAACGACTGGCACCTGCAACGCCAGAGCCTGATCCAGGCCATCGGCCAACTGGCCGAACGCCAGGTCGACGAAAGCGTCAACCAGGCCATGGCGCTCTACCCGCCGCGCACCTTGTGCGAGCACCTGCTGCTACCGCTGCTGGACGAACTCGAACAGCGCTGGCAGGGCCGCTTCGGCATGCAGATGGAGCGGGTGTTTTTCCATTCCTGGCTGCGCAGCAAATTCGCAGTGCGGGTCTATCACAACAACCGCCAGTTGCAAGGCGCCCCGCTGCTGCTGATCAATCACTCGGACCTGCCGCTGGAGCCGCACCTGTGGCTCTGCGCCTGGCTGATCAGCAATAGCGACTGCCCGGTGGCAGTCTTCGACTGGCCGCTGCCCCCCGGTGAGCTGGCCCTGGCCGTCGAGCGCCTGCAAGCGCGGGGCGTGCTGCTGTACGCGAGCCAGTCGATCAACCTGCGGCAATTGCCACGCCTGCTCGGCGGCCTCGAGCGCCCGGCACTCATCGTCGGCCCCGCAGTGAGCATCCACCCCGCCGAACTGGCCATCTGCACCAACCAGATCGCCAATCTGCACCTCGCCGCAGACCCGCTCTCGGCGCACCAGGCCCTGACCGGGCTAGGACTTCTCTAATGCAGGAACTCCCATGCAACTGATCTGGCTACGCAGCGACCTGCGCCTGCATGACAACACCGCGCTGAGCGCCGCCACCCAGCGCGGGCCGACTGTGGCCGTATACCTGCTGAGCCCGCGGCAATGGCAGGCGCATGACGATGCGCCGTGCAAGGTCGACTTCTGGCTGCGCAACCTGCAACAGCTGAGCGGCGACCTGGCCCGGCTGAACATCCCGCTGCTGATTCGCCAAGCGCCGAGTTGGGAGCAGGTACCCCAGGTGCTGCTGCAACTGTGCCGGGAACTGGCCATCGAGGCGCTGCACGTCAACGAGGAATACGGTATTCACGAGAGTCGCCGCGATACGGCGGTGGCCAGCCTGCTGAAGAGCCAGGGCGTGAGCTTCCACAGTTACCTCGACCAGTTGCTGTTCCGGCCCGGCAGTGTGCTGACCAAGAGCGGCGGCTACTTCCAGGTCTTCAGCCAGTTCCGCAAGGTCTGCTACAACCGGCTGTACAGCGCCCTGCCGCCACAGCTGGCGGCTCCCAGGGCGCAAGCCGCGCTGAGGATAAAGGCCGATGCGCTGCCCCGGCAGGTCGAAGGGTTCCCGACACCCGGCCCGCACCTGCAGGCGCTCTGGCCGGCCGGTGAAACCGCGGCGCAACAACGCCTGGCACATTTTGCCGAGGCCCAACTCGTCCACTACCAGGCCGAGCGCGACTTGCCGGCCAGGCCCGGCACCAGCCAGCTTTCGCCCTACCTCGCCGCCGGCGTGCTGTCGCCACGCCAATGCCTGCACGCGGCGCTGCAAAACAACCGGGGCGAGTTCGCCAGCGGCAGCCCCGGCGCCGTCACCTGGATCAACGAACTGCTCTGGCGCGAGTTCTACAAACACATCCTGGTGGGCTATCCACGGGTGTCCCGGCACCGGGCCTTTCGTCCAGAAACCGAAGCCGTGGCCTGGCGCGACGCCCCCGATGAGCTGGCGGCCTGGCAGCAGGCCCGCACCGGCCTGCCGATCATCGACGCAGCCATGCGCCAGTTGCTGGAAACCGGCTGGATGCACAACCGCCTGCGGATGATCGTGGCGATGTTCCTGACCAAGAACCTGCTGATCGACTGGCGCCAGGGTGAGCGCTTTTTCATGCGCCACTTGATCGACGGCGACCTGGCGGCGAATAACGGTGGCTGGCAGTGGAGCTCATCCACCGGCACCGACTCGGCGCCCTACTTCCGGATCTTCAACCCGTTGAGCCAGTCGCAGAGGTTCGACAGCCAAGGGACTTTCATCAGGCACTGGCTGCCGGAGCTGGCGGGGCTGAACGAAAAAGATATCCACAACCCGGCCGCCATCGGCGATCTGTTCGGCGTGGTCGATTACCCGCCGCCGATGGTCGATCTGTCGATGTCCCGCGAGCGCGCCCTGGCGGCCTTCAAGAACCTGCCGTCACGGGGCGTTGCCGAGGGGTATCAGGAGTAAGCGGGCGGCAGGCGTCCGTCAGTGGTTTCACACAGCCTGCGGCCACTGCCTTACACTGCGCGCCTATGACCACTATTCCTGTCACCCAGATCGCCGAAACGGCGGTCACCTGCTCGAGCTGCGCGGCCTGCTGCTGCCAACTGGAAGTGATGCTGATCACCGAAACCGGGGTGCCCGAACGGTTTATCGACACCGACGACTGGGGTGGCGAAGTCATGCTGCGGCTGGATGATGGCTGGTGTGCCGCGCTGGATCGCAACAGCATGCTGTGCAGCATCTACGAACAACGGCCGCTGATCTGCCGGGAATTCGAGATGGGGGAAGTGGACTGCCTCAACGAACGCCGCGGCATCGCCACGGCGTATCGCTGAAAGGGTCTTACAACGGCATGGTGTAATGCAGCGAGTAGCTCTCTACACCGTCGTTGGGCGTCGCGATACCAGCGTTGGAATAGTGCGTGGCACGGAGACCGACTTCATGCCCGCCGTTGAACCGCAGGCCGAAACCGAAGCGGTCCTCGAACTGGAACGCCGAACCGAGCTTGTTGTCCTCCACCTCGGTATTGGCGAACACCGCCACGCCGATCCCCGCCTCGATGTAAGGCTTGATGTTCTGCCCGGCAAATTCGTACACCAGCACCGGCGAGAACGACAGGCTGTGGTTGCTGGACTTCTCGTCGCCATCCCAGAAGGTATAGGCGCCGCTCCAGTAGCCGGTCAGGCGACCGACATCGCTTTGCAGCCAACTTTTGTCCCAATCGAATTGCATGCCCAGGCGATAGGCCTGGGTCGAATCACTGGTCTGTCCCACCGAAAACTCGACGCCAGCCGCCTGTGCCGAAAAACTTTGCCCCAATAGCGCGGCCGCAAGCGCAGCCAAACAAAACACTCGTCTCATCAGGAACATCCTTTTCAAACGATTCGTATGGTGTTGTACAGATGTCACACACACGTTAGTAGAAATTCGCGCTGGAACGGAAGTTCAGTGCAAATCACCCTCTCTGCGTGATTCTTTTATAAAGCGAAGCTTTGCACCGCTCCCGCCTCTTTCCAGAGCAGCGGAAGAATATGCCTGAAATGATGCGGATCGCCACTGGTCCAGAACTGAGCCTGGCGTGCCGGCCCGGCAGCCAACAGCTCGCGCTCGCCAAGCAGGCGCTCCAGATGGCGGGCCACCGCGGCCCCGGTATCGATCAGGCTGATGTCCTCGGGGATCATCGACTTGAGCAACGGCTTGAGAAACGGATAGTGGGTGCAGCCAAGGATGATGGTGTCGCAGCCGGCCGCCAGCAGCGGCTCGACATAACCCTGCAGCAGTTGGCGCAACGCGGGGCTGTGCAGGTCACCGGCTTCGATCCGTTCCACCAGGCCCGGGCATGGCCGGGTGATGACCTTGATGTCGGTGGCGAAACGATCGAGCAAGGCGGCGAACTTGGCGCTCTGCAAGGTCCCGGTGGTGGCCAGCACGCCGACCACGCCACTGCGGGTGGCGGCGGCAGCCGGCTTGACCGCGGGCTCCATGCCGATGATAGGCCAGTCCGGGTAGTCTCGACGCAGATCGGCGACAGCGGCCACGGTCGCGGTGTTGCAGGCCAGGACCAGCGCCTTGGCGCCCTGCTCGCGGAAAAACCCGGCGACCAGGCTGCAACGCTGACGGATGAATTCGGGGGTTTTCTCGCCATAGGGAATGTTGCCGCAATCGGCTACATACAGCAGCGATTCATGGGGCAGGCGCTGCTGGATTTCCGCCAGCACCGACAGGCCGCCAACGCCGGAGTCGAAGACACCGATCGGCGCTTCACGCATGCTGGCCTCCACAGACGCTGCAGCCCGGGTCACGCTTGACCCGCAGTTCACGAAAGCGTGTGCCCAGGGCATCGATCAACAACAGGCGGCCCACCAGCGGCTCACCGAACCCCACCAGCAACTTCAAGGCCTCGAGCGCCTGCAGGCTGCCCACCAGGCCCACCAGCGGCCCGACCACGCCGGCTTCGCTGCAGGTCAGTTCGGCTTCGCTGCCGTGCCCATATAAGCAGTGGTAGCACGGGCTCTCGGGACGCCGTGGATCGAACACCGACAGCTGCCCTTCCAGGCGAATCGCCGCACCACTGACCAGCGGCTTGCCGGCGGCGACGCAGGCGGCGTTCACCGCCTCGCGGGTGGAGAAGTTGTCGGTGCAATCGAGCACCAGGTCCACCGCCGTGACCGCGGCCGCCAGGGAGTCGGCATCCAGCGCGGCACGATAAGGCACCAGCAGGATTTCGGGATTGATCGCAGACAGGCGACGCATCGCCGAATCGACCTTGCTCAGGCCGACGCTGTCGGTGTCATGGATGATCTGGCGTTGCAGGTTGGTCAGGTCGACCGTATCGAAGTCGGCCAGGTGCAGCTCGCCGACACCTGCGGCGGCCAGGTACAAGGCCACCGGAGCACCCAGGCCGCCCAGGCCGACGATCAATACGCGGCTGGCCTTGAGTCGCAACTGGCCGTCGATGTCGACGTGCTGCAACAGAATCTGCCGGCTGTAGCGCAGCAACTCCTGATCGTTCAGCACGGCAGGCTTCCTAAGCTGATGCGTTCATGACCGCCCAGGTCGACACGGCTGTGGACCTCGGCAAACCCTTGGCTGAGTAACAGGTCGCGTACAGCCGGCGCCTGGTCGTAGCCATGCTCCAGCATCAGCCAGCCGCCGGCTTCGAGATGCCCTGGCGCCTGGGCGATGATCAGGCGCAGATCGTCCAGCCCGTCCTTGCCCGCGACCAGCGCGCTCTCCGGCTCGAAACGCACATCGCCGGCCGCCAGGTGCGGATCGGTGTCGGCGATATAGGGCGGGTTGCTGATGATCAGTTGATAACGCTCGCCTTGCAAAGCGCTGAACCAATGGCTGCTCAGCACCGTGACATTGTCCAGTTGCAGGCGCTGGCGATTGCGTTCGGCCAGGGCCACGGCCTCCAGCACCCGGTCGACCGCGGTGACCCGCCATGCCGGGCGCTCGCTGGCCAGGGCCAGGGCAATGGCGCCGCTGCCGGTGCCCAGGTCGAGCACCTTGGCCGGCGTGGCTGGCAGCAGTTCCAGCGCCGCCTCCACCAGCAATTCGGTGTCGGGACGCGGAATCAGGGTGTGCGGCGCCACTTCCAGGTCGAGCTTCCAGAAGCCCTGTTGGCCAAGGATATAGGCCACCGGCTCGCCGGAACGGCGCCGCTGCAGGTAACTGGCGAAGGTCAATGCCGCTTCGCTGGGCACGATCCGCTCGGGCCAGGTGTGCAGGAAGCTGCGCGGCTTGCCCAGGGCAGCGGCCAGCAGCAACTCGGCATCCAGGCGGGCCGTGGGCGAATCGGGCAATTGGGCGGCGCGCAACAGGCTGGCGATGATGGTCATGTATGTTTACTCGCCCAGCGCCGCAAGTTGATCAGCCTGGTATTCGGCCAGAAGTGGCTCAATCACCGCTTCGACGCCACCGGCAAGGATTTCATCGAGGGAGTAGAGGGTCAGGTTGACCCGGTGATCGGTCACCCGGCCCTGGGGAAAGTTGTAGGTACGGATGCGCTCGGAGCGGTCGCCCGAGCCCACCAGCAGCTTGCGTTCGCTGGCGATCGCATTGGCCGCGGCGCTGGTCTGCTGGTCGTTGAGCTTGGCCGACAGCCAGGACATGGCGCGCGCCCGGTTCTTGTGCTGGGAACGTTCTTCCTGGCACTCGACCACGATGCCCGACGGGATGTGGGTGATACGGATCGCCGAGTCGGTCTTGTTGACGTGCTGGCCGCCGGCGCCGGAGGAGCGGTAGGTGTCGATCCGCAGGTCCGCCGGGTTGATCTCGATGGCTTCCTGTTCGTCCGGCTCGGGCAACACCGCCACGGTGCACGCCGAAGTATGGATGCGGCCCTGGGATTCGGTGGCCGGCACCCGCTGTACACGATGGGCGCCGGATTCGAATTTCAGCTTGCCGTAGACGTTCTCGCCTTCGACCCGGGCGATGACTTCTTTATAGCCGCCGTGCTCGCCCTCGTTTTCCGAGAGGATCTCCAGCCGCCAGCCACGCCGCTCGGCATAACGCGAATACATGCGGAACAGGTCGCCGGAGAAGATCGCCGCCTCGTCGCCGCCGGTGCCGGCGCGGATTTCCAGGAACACGTTGCGCCCGTCGTTGGGGTCCTTGGGCAGCAGCATGCGTTGCAGGGTGCTTTCCAGCTCGACCAGCTGTTCCTTGGCCTCGCGGACTTCTTCCACCGCCATTTCACGCATGTCCGGGTCGCTGTCCTTGAGCAGCGCCTGGGCGCCCTCGAGGTCGGCCTGGACCTTGAGCACCTGTTTATAGGTCTCGACGATCGGCTCGACTTCGGCGTACTCCTTGGAATAGGCGCGGAACTTGGCCTGATCGGAAATGACTTCGCCGTCGCCAAGCAACGCGGTCAGTTCCTCGAAACGGTCCTGGAGGACATCCAGCTTATTGAGCAGTGACGCTTTCATTGCGGTTTTTTATCCGAAGAGTCCGAAGCGCCCTCACCGAGGGCAAAGAGTTCCTGGGCCATGGCCAGCGCATCCAGGCGGCCTTCAGCGGTCAGTTTTTTCAACTGGACGCTGGGCGCATGCAGCAATTTGTTGGTCAGGCCGCGAGCCAGTTGCATCAGGACGTCTTCGGCGCTGCTGCCGTTGGCCAGCATGCGCTGGGCCTTTTGCAACTCTTCGTCGCGCAGGCGCTCGCTCTGCTGACGATACGCCTTGAGCACATCCACCGCAGCCAGCTCGCGCAGGCGCACCATGAAGTCCTCGGCGCCGATGTTCACCAGCTCTTCCGCCGCCTGCGCCGCGCCTTGGCGGCTCTTGAGGTTTTCGGCGACCACTTCGTGGAGATCGTCGACGGTATAGAGGTAAACGTCGTCCAACTCGCCGACTTCCGGCTCGATATCCCGGGGAACGGCGATGTCCACCATGAAGATCGGCTTGTGCTTGCGCAGCTTCAGCGCACTTTCCACCGCGCCCTTGCCGAGGATCGGCAGCTGGCTGGCGGTGGAACTGATGACGATGTCGCTGTGCACCAACTCCTGAGGGATATCCGACAGCAGCACGGCATGGGCTCCAAACTGTTCGGCCAGGGTGCTGGCGCGCTCCAGGGTGCGGTTGGCGACCACGATGCGCTTGACCCCGAGGTCATGCAGGTGGCGGGCGACCAGGGTGATGGTCTCGCCGGCGCCGATCAGCAGCGCCTGGCTGCGCTGCAGATCGCTGAAAATCTGTTTCGCCAGGCTCACCGCGGCAAAGGCCACGGAAACCGGGTTTTCGCCGATGGCGGTGTCGGTGCGCACCTGCTTGGCGGCGCTGAAGGTGGCCTGGAACAGCCGCCCCAGCAGCGGGCCAATGGTTCCGGCCTCACGCGCCACGGCGTAGGCGGATTTCATCTGCCCGAGGATCTGCGGTTCGCCCAGCACCAGCGAGTCCAGCCCCGAGGCGACACGCATCATGTGACGAACGGCCGCATCGTCTTCGTGCACATAGGCACTGGCGCGCAGGTCTTCGAGGCTCAGATGGTGGTACTCGGCCAGCCAGCGCAGCACGACATCCGCCGAAAGGTGATCCTGTTCTATATAGAGTTCACTGCGATTGCAGGTGGAGAGGATCGCAGCTTCGCGGCTGTCGGTGAGGCGGCAGAGCTGCTGCAAGGCCTCAACCAACTGCTCAGGGGTAAAGGCCACGCGCTCGCGGACGTCTACTGAAGCAGTCTTGTGGTTAATACCGAGTGCGAGGAAGGCCATTCAAGGTCGCTGATGATGTCGAGAAGCCGACAATTGTCCTACTTCGAAAGATTCAGAACAACCACTGCCGACTATTGTCCCAATAGACTGCCTCTGTAAGGCATCCGCTGAGTCTCGGTTATGTTTGGCCGAAGGCTTGTGTCATGATGATCCGACCGCAGGTTAGTCGTCCTCTTCCTATATGAATAGATCTTCCGCGTTGCTCCTCGCTTTTGTCTTCCTCAGCGGCTGCCAGGCCTTGGCCCCCGTTTCGCAGGACGGTGCCTCACCGGTCGAAGACACCACGCCGGCCCCTGAAAAGCCCAAGGTTTACAGCTCGTTCAGCCAGGAAACGGTGTTCAGCCTGCTGAGCGCCGAGCTCGCTGGCCAGCGCAATCGTTTCGACATTGCCTTGGACAACTACGTGACCCAGGCCATCAACACCCAGGACCCGGGCGTTTCCGAGCGTGCGTTCCGCATCGCCGAGTATCTGGGTGCCGATCAGCCGGCTCTCGATACCGCGCTGATCTGGGCGAAAAACGCCCCGGACGACCTCGAAGCGCAACGCGCCGCCGCCGTGCAACTGGCTCGCGCCGGGCGTTATGACGACTCGATGGTCTATATGGAGAAAGTCCTGCAGGGCAAAGGCGACACCCATTTCGACTTCCTCGCGCTGTCGGCCGCCGATACCGATCAGGAAACCCGCAACGGCCTGATGAAAAGCTTCGACCGCCTGTTGCAGCGTCACCCGAACAACAATCAGCTGATTTTCGGCAAGGCCCTGCTGATGCAGCAGGATGGCGACACCAAGGGTGCGCTGACCCTGCTCGAAGACAATCCGCCGGAAGACGGCGAGATCGCCCCGATCCTGCTGCGCGCACGCCTGCTGCAAGGGCTGAATCGTGGCGACGAAGCCTTGCCGCTGTTGCAGAAAAGCATCAAGAAATACCCGGACGACAAGCGACTGCGCCTGACCTACGCGCGGATGCTGGTGGAACAGGACCGGATGGACGACGCCAAGGTCGAGTTCTCCACCCTGGTTCAGCAATACCCGGAAGACGACGAACTGCGTTATTCCCTGGCGCTGGTCTGCCTGGAAGCCAAGGCCTGGGACGAGGCCAAGGGCTATCTGGAAGACCTGATCGCCCGGGAAAGCCATGTCGATTCGGCGCACCTGAACCTGGGCCGCATTGCCGAAGAACGCAACGACCCGCAAGGCGCGCTCATCGAGTACGCCCAGGTCGGCCCGGGCAACGACTATCTGCCGGCGCAGCTGCGTCAGGCCGATATTCTGATGAACAACGGCAAGACCGCCGAAGCCCAGAGCAAACTGGCCGCCGAGCGTGACGAGCAGCCGGATTACGCGATCCAGTTGTACCTGATCGAAGCCGAAACCCTGTCCGCCAACAATCAGGGCGACAAGGCCTGGAAAGTCCTGCAACAAGCGTTGCAGCAATACCCGGACGATCTGAATCTGCTTTACACCCGTGCAATGCAGGCGGAAAAACGCAATGACCTGGCGCAGATGGAAAAAGACCTGCGCCTGATCATCAAGCGCGATCCGGACAACGCCATGGCCCTCAACGCCCTCGGCTACACCCTGTCCGACCGCACCACCCGCTACGCTGAAGCCAAGGCGCTGATCGAGCAGGCGCACCAGATCAACCCGGAAGACCCGGCGGTTCTCGACAGCCTCGGCTGGGTGAACTTCCGCATGGGCAATCTGGAAGACGCCGAGAAATACCTGCGTCAGGCCCTTGAGCGCTTCCCCGATCACGAAGTCGCCGCGCACCTGGGCGAAGTGCTGTGGGCCAAGGGCAAGCAGCGCGAAGCGAAACAAATCTGGGGCAAGTTCCTCAAGGACCAGCCTGACAGCACCATCCTGCGCAGCACCATCAAGCGCCTGACCGGATCCGAGACTCTTTAACTCATGTTTTTGCGCCACGTCATAGTTTTCAGCTTCATCGCCCTGCTCGCCGGTTGCGCGGGTTTCGGCGCTCGTGAATCGGTCGAAGGCCACGGCAATCCGGCACAGTGGGCCGCGAACAAACAACACCTGACCGGCCTCGACGGCTGGCAGATCGACGGCAAGATCGGCATCCGCGCCCCGAAAGACTCGGGCAGCGGCACGCTGTTCTGGCTGCAACGTCAGGACTACTACGACATTCGTCTGTCCGGCCCGCTGGGTCGTGGCGCCGCTCGACTGACCGGCCGTCCGGGCGCGGTGTCGCTGGAAGTGGCGAATCAGGGCCGTTATCAAGCGCCGACTCCGGAAGCACTGGTCGAAGAACAACTGGGCTGGAAACTGCCGGTCTCGCATCTGGCCTGGTGGGTTCGCGGCCTCCCGGCACCGGACAGCAAAAGCCGTCTGACCCTGGACGGCAACAGCCGTCTGGCCAATCTGGATCAGGATGGCTGGCAGGTCGAATACCTCAGCTATGCCGAACAGAACGGTTACTGGCTGCCCGAGCGGATCAAGCTGCACGGCACCGACCTGGACGTGACGCTGGTCATCAAGACCTGGCAACCGCGCAAATTGGGGCAATAACGCATGACCGCTCCACGCCTCACTCTGCCCTCGCCGGCCAAGCTCAACCTGATGCTGCACATTCTCGGTCGTCGTGAAGACGGTTATCACGAGTTGCAGACGCTTTTTCAGTTCCTCGACTACGGCGACGAAATCACCTTCGCCGTACGTGACGATGGCGTGATTCGCCTGCACACCGAATTCGACGGCGTGCCCCATGACAGCAACCTGATCGTACGCGCGGCGAAGAAACTGCAGGAACAATCCGGCTGCTCGCTCGGCATCGACATCTGGATCGACAAGATCCTGCCGATGGGCGGCGGCATCGGTGGCGGCAGCTCGAACGCGGCCACCACCCTGCTCGGCCTCAATCACTTGTGGCAACTGGGTTGGGATGAAGATCGCCTGGCTGCACTGGGGCTGACACTGGGCGCCGACGTGCCGGTGTTCGTGCGTGGCCATGCAGCTTTCGCCGAAGGTGTCGGCGAGAAACTGACCCCGGTCGAGCCCGCCGAACCGTGGTACGTCGTGCTCGTTCCGCAAGTCTCTGTTAGTACGGCAGAAATTTTTTCAGATCCATTGTTGACACGTAACACGCCGCCCATTAAAGTGCGCCCCGTTCCCGAGGGAAACAGTCGAAATGACTGCTTGCCGGTGGTCTCGAGGCGTTATCCAGAAGTACGTAACGCATTGAATTTGTTAGGTAATTTTACCGAAGCAAAACTCACCGGAACTGGAAGTTGTGTGTTTGGGGGCTTCCCAAGCAAAGCTGAAGCTGATAAAGTCTCGGCCCTTCTGACAGAGACCCTTACAGGGTTTGTAGCGAAAGGAAGCAACGTTTCGATGTTGCATCGCAAGCTGCAAAGTCTGCTCTAAAGGAACCAAGTGCCCGGCACTTGCAAGCAACAGATACAGGGGCGTCGCCAAGCGGTAAGGCAGCAGGTTTTGATCCTGCCATGCGTTGGTTCGAATCCAGCCGCCCCTGCCATTTTCCTATACTCATCCAGGTATACCCTCAGCCTTCAGGTACTGCGCGTGTCCAAGATGATGGTCTTTACGGGGAACGCTAACCCCGATCTGGCTCGGCGTGTCGTACGTCAGCTGCATATCCCTCTCGGTGACATCTCTGTCGGTAAGTTTTCCGACGGCGAAATTACCGCTGAGATCAATGAAAATGTCCGCGGTAAAGACGTCTTCATTATTCAGCCGACCTGCGCTCCGACCAACGATAACCTGATGGAACTCGTCGTGATGGCTGATGCCTTCCGCCGCTCCTCAGCGACTCGAATCACTGCTGTAATTCCTTACTTTGGTTATGCCCGTCAGGATCGCCGTCCGCGTTCCGCACGTGTGGCTATCAGCGCGAAAGTCGTGGCTGACATGCTTACCGTAGTCGGCATCGACCGTGTTCTCACGGTTGATCTGCATGCTGACCAGATTCAGGGCTTCTTCGATATTCCGGTAGATAACATCTACGGTTCCCCGGTACTGGTGGATGACATCGAAGACCAACGTTTCGAAAACCTGATGATCGTCTCCCCGGACATTGGTGGCGTCGTGCGTGCACGTGCCGTTGCCAAATCCCTGGGCGTGGATCTCGGGATCATCGACAAGCGCCGCGAGAAAGCCAATCACTCTGAAGTGATGCATATCATCGGTGACGTTGAAGGCCGTACCTGCATCCTGGTTGACGACATGGTCGATACCGCCGGCACACTGTGCCACGCGGCCAAGGCCCTGAAAGAGCATGGCGCTGCCAAGGTCTTTGCCTACTGCACACACCCTGTGCTGTCGGGTCGAGCAATCGAGAACATTGAAAATTCCGTGCTGGACGAGCTGGTGGTGACCAACACCATCCCGCTGTCCGCTGCAGCACAAGCCTGTGCGCGTATCCGTCAACTGGATATCGCACCGGTTGTTGCCGAAGCGGTTCGCCGTATCAGCAACGAAGAATCGATCAGCGCGATGTTCCGCTAGGGCCCTGCCCTAGCCTGACATCTCGATGACGAAAAGCGCCCCGCCCCAGCATTCCTGTTGGGGCGGGGCTTTTTTGCCCATATCGCCTTTAGCGCTGGTCGCAAACGCTGGGGCGAGTGTGGTTATTTTGGAGATACAACATGAACGATTTTACTCTGAATGCTGAACTGCGTTCCGACCTGGGGAAAGGTGCGAGCCGCCGCCTGCGTCGTCTCGCAAGCCTGGTTCCAGCTGTAGTTTACGGTGGCGACAAAGCCCCTGAATCCATCAGCATGCTGGCCAAAGAAGTTGCCAAACTGCTCGAAAACGAAGCGGCTTACAGCCACATCATCGAGCTGAACGTTGGCGGCACCAAGCAAAACGTCGTGATCAAGGCGCTGCAACGTCACCCGGCCAAAGGCCACGTGATGCACGCTGACTTCGTACGCGTTGTTGCTGGTCAGAAACTGACCGCTATCGTTCCAGTGCACTTCATCAACGAAGCTGCTCCGGTCAAGAAAGGCGGCGAGATTTCGCACGTTATCGCTGAAATCGAAGTGTCCTGCCTGCCGAAAGACCTGCCTGAATTCATCGAAGTCGACCTGGGCGACGCTGAAATCGGCACCATCGTTCACCTGTCGAACATCAAGGCCCCTAAAGGCGTTGAGTTCGTTGCTCTGGCTCACGGTAACGACCTGGCTGTTGCCAACGTTCACGCTCCACGTGTTGCTCCAGAAGCTACAGAAGGCGCTGCAGAGTAATTCACTCTGCTTGCCGGAGTTACCGGAAACATCGCGGACTGGAACGTAGCGAGAAAGCGGGCGGGAACGCGGAGTTTACATAATGGTAAATGAGCACTTGTCGTCCACTTTCGCCGCACACTCCAGTCGCGGCGATGTTATCCACAACTCCAAGGAAGGGCCCCTATCGTGACTGCCATCAAACTGATCGTTGGCCTGGGTAATCCAGGCGCCGAATACGAACAGACCCGGCATAACGCAGGGGCCCTTTTTGTTGAGCGCATCGCCGAGAAACAAGGTGTCAACCTTGTGGCCGATCGCAAATATTTCGGCCTGACCGGGCGTTTTTCGCACCAGGGTCAGGACATTCGTCTGCTGATACCTACCACCTACATGAACCGCAGCGGCCAGGCCGTGGCGGCATTGGCCGGCTTCTTCCGCATCAAGCCCGAAGAAATCCTGGTGGCGCATGACGAACTCGACCTGCCACCCGGCGTCGCCAAGCTCAAACAGGGCGGCGGGCATGGCGGGCACAACGGGTTGCGCGACATCATCGCGCAACTGGGCAACCAGAACACCTTTCACCGCTTGCGGCTTGGCATCGGCCACCCAGGCGTCGCCAGCATGGTCTCGAACTTTGTCCTGGGTCGCGCGCCGCGCGCCGAACAGGAAAAGCTCGATGCCAGCATCGATTTTGCCCTCGGCGTGCTGCCGGATATCTTCGCCGGTGAATGGAACCGTGCGATGAAAAACCTGCACAGCCAGAAGGCCTGACTCTTATCCGAGGGGAAACACCATGGGATTCAACTGCGGCATCGTCGGCCTGCCTAACGTCGGCAAGTCCACCCTGTTCAACGCCCTGACCAAATCCGGTATCGCGGCCGAGAACTTCCCCTTCTGCACCATCGAGCCGAACAGCGGTATCGTGCCGATGCCGGATCCGCGTCTGGACGCCCTGGCCGCCATCGTGGTGCCCGAGCGCGTGCTGCCGACCACCATGGAATTCGTCGATATCGCCGGCCTGGTGGCGGGCGCCTCGAAAGGTGAAGGCTTGGGTAACAAGTTCCTGGCCAACATCCGCGAAACCGATGCCATCGCCCACGTGGTCCGCTGCTTCGAAGATGACAACGTGATCCACGTCTCCAACAGCGTCGACCCGAAACGCGACATCGAGATCATCGACCTGGAATTGATCTTCGCCGACCTCGACAGCTGCGAAAAGCAACTGCAGAAAGTCGCGCGCAACGCCAAGGGCGGTGACAAGGACGCCGTAGCGCAAAAAGCCCTGCTCGAGCAACTGATCGCGCACTTCACCGAAGGCAAGCCAGCGCGCAGCCTGATGAAGAACATGAGCGCCGACGAAAAAGCGGTGATCAAAGGCTTCCACCTGCTGACCACCAAGCCGGTCATGTACATCGCCAACGTTGCTGAAGACGGTTTCGAAAACAACCCGCACCTTGACGTGGTCAAGGCCATCGCCGAAGAAGAAGGCGCCGTGGTGGTGCCGGTCTGCAACAAGATCGAAGCGGAAATCGCCGAACTTGAAGACGGCGAAGAGAAAGACATGTTCCTCGAAGCCCTGGGCCTCGAAGAACCTGGCCTGAACCGCGTGATCCGCGCCGGCTACGAAATGCTGCACCTGCAGACCTACTTCACCGCCGGCGTCAAGGAAGTTCGCGCCTGGACCGTCCGCGTCGGCGCGACCGCACCGCAAGCCGCTGCCGTGATCCACACCGACTTCGAGAAAGGCTTTATCCGCGCCGAAGTGATCGCCTACAACGACTTCATCCAGTTCAAGGGTGAAGCCGGTGCCAAGGAAGCCGGCAAATGGCGCCTGGAAGGCAAGGATTACATCGTCAAGGACGGCGACGTGATGCACTTCCGCTTCAACGTCTGAGGCGCTTTAGCCAAAGCTCAGTGGCGTTCAGCAAGACGCCACTGACAATAGAGCTCTTCAAGCAAGAGATTGTTGAAAACAGTAGGGCCCCATGCGGGGCCCTACTGTTTTCAGCAACTCCTGCCTTGGGTACGTGACGCGAAGCGATCTGCAGAATACGGGCGTGCATTCTTTGGGCTCGGTATGTAGTGATCTGTGAGCAGCGTAAGCGCCCGCCCGCTTATGCGGCAGCAATTCCGTAAATCCTCAACGCTTCGGCGGTAGTGAACGCCTGAAAGCGTGCCCCTTGGCTATCGAAACAATCAACAGCGCCGGCAGCAACAAAGCCAGCACTACCCAGGGAATAGCGCTTGCCCCCCAGGTTTCCAAGAGAACGCCGCCAATCACACCACTGCCAGCAAACGCCAGGTTGAAGACAGTCACCAGTATTGATTGGGCAATATCAGCGCCGTCGCCGGCAACTTCAGCCAAGGCGGTTTGCAATAAGGTTGGTGCACCACCGAAGGTCATCCCCCACAGGACGATGCCGATATAGAGCGCACTGACGGGCAGATCACCCAGCCCAAGAGCAAACGAAACCAGGGTGAAGGCTGTCAGGCTGAGCAGGATCAGATGCCGAAGCCTGCCATCGATCAGCATGCCGATCATCCATAGACCGGCCAAGGCAGCAATGCCGAATGCAAAGAGGCCCCGCTCTACCTGACCGGCCAATCCAACAGAAGCCAAGAACGCAGCAATATAGGTATAGAGGGTGTAGTGGGCCAGAATCCAGAGCATGACCACCGCCAGCACAGGCCGCACACCTGGCGTTTGCAAGACCGTGCGTAGCGGCAGGCGGCGATCGGAGCGTTGTCCAGGATAATCAGGCACGTTCAAGTAGATCCAGGCCATCAGCAAAAGACTCAGCCCGGAGAGCGTCCCGAATACACAACGCCACCCCAGAAGTTGGCCGAGCCAGGCACCGAGCGGTACACCAAGGGCCAGTGCCAAAGGGATGCCGAGCATGGCCAGTGCCATGGCGCGACCGTGAAGCGCTGGGGCGACCAAACGTCTGGCGTAGCCTGCCAGCAGGCTCCAGGCCAGGCCGGTTGCGATCCCCGCCATGAAGCGGGCAGCCAGCGTCAAGGAAAACCAGGGCGACAGGGCAGTCACCGCATTACAGGCGAAAAACACCCCAACAGCCAGCAATAGCACCAAACGCCGGCGCCAGCCCTGCAACGCGAGGGTCAATGGAATAGCCGCCAACCCTGAGCCCAATGCACATAGGGTCACCATCTGACCAGCCCACGATTGCGACACACCGAACGCCTCGGCGATTTGTGGCAAAAGTCCTGCTGGCAACGTTTCGTTGGCGGTAGCGATAAAGCTACCCATTGTCAGCGCTAACAGGGCCCTCAGTGGAAGGCGCCCGGTGGTGCGGTACTCGACATTGCCCAATGTCGTGAAAGAGCCATTATCAAATTGCGATTCGCCGGTCATGACCTGTGCTCAAAGAGAAGGGAGGCGAGAGTGTGGTGAATTTCCACAGATTTGATAATTGGCCTACCATTTGACGAACTATCAAATTTGAATTGAATATGGCTACCGACCGATTGGGTGATATGCGTTTGTTTGTCGAGGCCGCTGCACTCGGCAGCTTGTCTGCCGCTGGGCGCAAACTGGCGCTATCGCCCGCCGCGGCCAGCGCGCGGCTTATCAAACTTGAGGCGGCGCTGCGCACCAAGTTGTTTGATCGCACAACGCGCCAGTTGCGCCTCACAGAAGAAGGTCGGTTTTATTTGCAGCAGTGCTGGGTCGCATTGCGGGCTATCGATGAAGCCGAAGCGGGGCTTCAAGCAAGTCAAACAGAGGTGCGTGGCAAGGTACGGATATCCGCCTCTGCCGATTTTGGCCGCAATCTTTTGAATGACTGGCTTGAGGCATTCGGCACGCTGCACCCGGAACTGTGCATCGCGCTGACGCTGTCGGATTCCGTATCGAACCTGGTGCAGGACGATGTCGATCTGGCAATCCGGTTTGGACAGCCGCATGACAGTTCGATGGTCGCCCGGCAGTTGGCGCCCAACTGGCGAGTATTGTGCGCTTCGCCTGATTATCTGGAGAGATACGGTGAACCCCAGACCCCTGCTGACTTGGTTAACCACAAGTTCATCGTGCTGGTGACGTCTGCCGGTCCATTAAACACCTTTCACTTTGTGGTGGACGGTCAGGAATGGAACCACACCGTGCCCATGAGCCAGGCATGGGAAACAAACGATGGCGCCCTCGCACGTACATGGGCGTTGGCCGGACATGGCATCGCGCGTAAGACCATTTGGGATGCGGCAGACGATATCCGTGCTGGACGGTTGAAAATCCTGTTGCCCGACTTCTGTGTCCGTGAGGCTGGCGTCTACGCGGTATTACACGGCAATCGTTATCGGACTCCCCGCGTGCGTGTATTGCTGGATTTCCTTATCGACCATTTCGATCGTGCAACCGATGAGCTGTTGTTCGACCTTAAGGTACCGAATGTCAGGAGGTTGTAAGCCACGCCATGAAAGCCACGGACACTTCATCGCGCCACGCGACAGGAGTACCCTGCATCCCTCTGACACAGGCAGCTACGTGCACAGGTTCTGCTTAACTCATTCTCTCGCTCATGTTACGCACGGACAGGGACCCGCCCCAGATGCAAAGGAAAGTAATAGTCGTCGACGATCACCTGCTGACACTGATCGGCATCCGAGCGTCGCTCAGCGGCGACAGCACGTTGCAGATCGTCGGTGAAGCCCAGGATGTCGAAGGGCTTTTCCAGCTGTTGGCCGAACAGCCCTGTGACTTGGTCGTCACCGACCTGATGATGCCCCACAGCCAACAGGCCGATGGCATCCGCCTGATCGAGCAATTGCGCCGGCGTTATCCGGCCATCGCGGTCATAGTGGTGACCATGCTCAACAACCCGGCGCTGTTGGCCTCGATCCTCAAGCTGGGCGTCCAGGGGCTGATCAGCAAGCGCGGGGTACAGGGCGACCTGCAGATGGCGGTTCGCGCCAGCCAGGCCAAACCCTTCATATCCCCGTCCATCAAGCATCTGCTCAACCCCGGGCAACCCGTGACCCAGGTCGAACAACTGTCTCCTCGCGAAGTCGAGGTACTACGCCTGTACGGCGCCGGGCTGTCGGTCAATGAAATAGCCCTGCACCTCAACCGTTCCAAGCAGACCATCAGCAGCCAGAAAAGCAGCGCCATGCGCAAACTGGGTCTGGATAACAACGCCAGCCTGTACCTGTACATCCAGGAAGTCGGGCTGACCTGAGACTATGCCTAACCCTCTAGCGGGCCTGTCACGTCTGACCCTCTGGATCACGCTCTTGCTGGCCAGCGTTGCGTCCCTGGGCGCCACCGAGCCTGAGCCGGCGCCCCTGTCCCTGGCCACGCTGATGAGCATGCGCCAGACGTTGCCCCCGCGCCCGCTACGGGTCGCCGAGGTAAGCGCCTCCAACGAGCAACCCGAGCCTCGCGGCAACGATGTCCTCAACCAGATCACCAACGATTACCTGGAACACATCAGCCAGTTTCTCGAACTGCCGATCCAGCGCGTGCCCTACCCTACGGTGGACACCGCCATCGCCGCCCTGACCACCGGCGACATCGACCTGATGCCCCGCGCCACCGAATACGAAAGGAAGCAACCCGGCTTCATCTACAGCCTGCCCTACCTGGACAACGAGCCGATCATCGTCGGTCGCATCGCCGACAAGGACCTGCCTCCTGACCTGGCGGGCAAACGCGTGCTGGTCCCGGCCTACTATGTACAGGCCGAAACGGTCGGCAAGGCGTACCCCAAGGCCGAACTGATCGTGATCAAAAGCATTGTCGAAGGCCTGCAACGCCTGGCCGACGGCGAGGCCGACGCGCTGATCGGCGATCAGCTGCGCAGCAACTTCTACATGCGCAGCCTGGCCAACCTCAAGCTGCAGAACAAATACGTCGCCAACCTGCCGGCCATGGGTTTCAGCTTCGCCGCGCGCGGGCATGAAGAGAATCTGGTCACCCTGATCAACGCCGCGCTGAAGACGGTTTCCCGGCAGCGCAAACAAGAGATCTTGCAGCACTGGGAACGCTCGCCCTGGCTGTTCGCGCCGACCGACTCCTTCGCCCTCAACAGCGCGGAAGACAGCTGGCTCAAGCGTCTTCCGTCACTGAACCTGATCGCCCGCGAAATCCCCAACTACCTGTACCGCAAAGCCGACGGCCAATGGGCCGGGCTGGCGTTCAATGTGCTGCGCAGCCTGGCCGACGACTATCAGCTGCAACTGAACATCATCGACAGCCAGTCGCCGGAAATCGATCGGCAGCGCCTGGAACGCGACGAGGCGCAAATCGCCCTGTCACTGGTACCGACCCCGGTCCGACAAAAGAGCCTGCTGTTCAGCGATGGCTTCGGCACCGAATACTGGGCCTTCGTTACCCGCCAGGGCGCCAGTTCCCCCAGCTCACTGGCGGCCCTGGGCGGCAGGCGCTTGGCACTCCAAGCCGGGCATCCCCTGCAGCACCTGCTCCAGAGCCGCTACCCGAGCATCGAACTGGTGCTCACCGACAATTACGATCAGGCCGTGCAATTGGTGGAACAGGGCATGGTCGACGCCATGCTGAACAGCGCCGCCGATGCCCGGCAAATGACCAACCCGGGGCTGCGCGCCGGCAAGCAGTTCCAGGCCCAGCCCGAGCCGCTGATGTTCGCCGTCTCGGCCGAGCACCCCGAACTCCTGAGCATCCTCAACAAGCTCCTGTACTCGTTGAAGAACTCGGACGGCAACCAGGACCGCATCAGTATCCTGGCGCGGCCCGCGACCAAGGGCTCGCTCTGGGACTATCTGCCGAGCTGGATGTGGCAGACCGCTGCACTGGTCCTGGTGCTGGTGTTGCTGTCCTTGCACTGGAACTGGCGCCTGCGGATTCAGGTCCGCAAGCGGCGCACCGCGCAGAATCAGCTCAAGGACCAACTGGCCTTCCAGTTCGCCTTGCTCAACGGCTTGCCCATTCCCCTTTACGTACGCGACCTGCAGGGGCGCCTGAGCACCTGCAACCACGCCTATGAGCAGTTCTTCGGCCAATCCCTGGACGAGATCCGCGGCACCACGCCCCAGGAGCAAGGCATAAGCCCACCCGCGCTGGCTCGGGAGCTGGAGGAACAGCACCAGCGGCTGCTGGATAACCGCCAGTCGCAGTTCCTCGACAGCGTGATCGAGGTCGACGGCAAGACCCACCATATCTACCAATGGCTGGTGCCCTTCTACACCGCGCTCGGCAAACAGCAGGGCCTGCTGGGCGGCTGGATCGACATCAGCGTGCGCAAGCACCTGGAAAACAAACTGCTCGAAGCCCAGCAACAGGCGCTCGACGCCAGCGCGGCGAAGAGCCAGTTCCTCGCGACCATGAGCCATGAGCTGCGCACCCCGCTGAACGCCATGGTCGGCCTGCTGGAGCTGGAAACCAGCGGCTCGTCCAAGCCATCGCAAAACCTCAGCATCGCCCAGCAGTCGGCGCAATCGATGATCGACCTGATCGGCAATATTCTCGATCTGGACAAGGTCGAAACCGGCCAGATGGAGCTGTCGCCCAGCCCCACCGCGCTCGCCCCGTTGCTGGAAAACTGCCTTGAGCTGTTCGCTGTCCAGGCCCGGGAAAAGCACCTGGAGCTGAAACTGGAACATGACCTGGACCCGCAGCGGCGCTATCAGGTGGACGCCATGCGCCTGACGCAAATCCTCCATAACCTGCTGTCCAACGCCCTGAAGTTCACCGCTCACGGACGGGTCGAACTGCAGGTTCGGGAACTGGACTCGGCCCCGCGCCAGAGCCGGTTGATATTCCAGGTCAACGACACCGGTATCGGCATCGCCGAGGAGCTCCAGCCACAGATCTTCGCGCCCTACCAGCAAGCCCATGCGCAGATCGCCCACCTGCACGGCGGCTCCGGCCTGGGCCTGAGCATCTGCAAACAGTTGGTCGAACTCATGGGTGGCACCATCCGCCTCGACAGTGCCCCGGACCAGGGTTGCCGGGTCAGCTTCGAACTGACCCTGCCCTGGCAGCGTGCCGAGGACGAGGCGCAGCAGGCCGCTCATGACGCTGCGGCGGTCGCCGCGCTGAATGTGCTGATCGTCGACGACGTCTCCACCAACGGCCTGGTGCTCGAGCAACAACTGCTCAGGCTCGGCCATCGGGGAACTTATGTCAGCAGCGGCAAGGCGGCCCTGCTGGCCTGGGAACAGGGCGACTTCGATGTGCTGATCACCGACTGCAACATGCCGGACATGGACGGCTATGCCCTCACCCGCAGCGTTCGGGCCGCGGAACAGGCGCGCGGCCTGCCAAGGCTGCCGATCATCGGCTATACCGCCCGGGCCCTGGCGGATGAAAGGCAGCGTTGCCAGGCGGCCGGCATGGACGACCTGATGATCAAGCCCATCGTCCTCGAGCGCCTGCGGGAAATGCTCGGCGGGCTGAAAGCGCTCGGCTTCCTTCCCCAAACCACAGCCGCTTTACCCCTCGCCCCACCCGAGTCAGCCTCCGACCAGGCGGCTCCCGCAACCTTCGACCTGTCCCAGCTGGAGGTTTTCCAGAATGATCCACAGCTCAAGGAACGCTTGCTCCAGGAGCTGCGCCGTAACCTGGAACAGGAGCATGAGCTGTTGAGCGCCCCGCTGCCCGATACGCCGGACTTCCTCGAACAGTGGGTCCACCGGGTCAGCGGGCTGGCCTGCACCGTCGATTCGCCGGCATTGATGCGGGCCTGCCTCGACCTGCAACTCGCAGCCCGCCAGGGTGCGCAGAGTCTGGACGAGCAACGCGAAGAAGTACTGTCCGTCATCGAACGCATGCTGCGCGACATCGAACGCCACGGCTGACCCGCTCCGGACCCGGGCATTGCGCCCCGGGCGGCGCCCAAGCCGCCTGAAACATCTTGTTCCATTCCCTCCTCCGGCCTTTCGTACTCGTCTCATACAAGCCCGCAAGCCTGCTCGGCATCCTAGGCGCCCTTCGTTACCGGGCACTGCCAGCACGGCAACCCTGGCCGCACCCTAGGGCGCTCGGCATCGAAGACCTCAATAAACCTAACTATCTAAATAAGGTAATTCGATGCTTCCTAGCACTCGTGTCAGCGCCATGCGCAAGCTCCCGCTGGCCATCACCCTCGGTCTGGTTTCGTTGGCCACTCAACAAGCCTTCGCCCACGGGTATATCGAAAGCCCAAAATCTCGTGCCTTCATGTGCTCCGCCACCGGCGGCAACCTCAACCGCGATTGCGGCCCCGTCACTTACGAACCGCAAAGTGTCGAGTACTCGCCATCGGTCCAGCATCACTACCCCAAGGATTACTGCTCGGGCGACTTCACTAAATGCGGTCCGGCGAACGGCACCATCCCGGCGGGCGGCATCACCAGCTTCTCCCAGCTCAACGAGCAGACGGCGACCCGCTGGCAGAAAACCACGATCAAGCCGGGCATGAATGAATTCACCTGGCACTACTCCGCCGGTCACGCCAGCGCCTACTACCAGTTCTACATCACCAAGAAAGACTGGAACCCGAACCAGCCGCTGACCCGCGACTCCTTCGAGATGACCCCGCTGCTCAATGAAAACGCCGGTGGCGTGCGTCCGCCAGCCGGTGGCAAAACCCAGCACAAGGTCAACATCCCGGCCGATCGCAGCGGTTACCACGTGATCCTGGCGACCTGGAAAATCGCCGACACCGCCGCCACCTTCTACCAGGCCATCGACGTCAACATCGACAACGAGGGCGCGCCGATTCCTGACTGGAAGATCCTCGGCGCGGTGCAGCCTGAACAACTGCGTGTCGGCGACAAAGTCAGCACCCGCGTGTTCACCAATGCCGGCGAGCAACAGAACCGCCAGACCCGCCTGAGCATCGAGACCGCGGAACAGGCCCAGGCCAACACCTGGCCGTTCCTGTTGGCGCAGCAGGTCAACAAGGCCAATGCCGGCTACGTGATGGGCGAACTCAACGCCAATAACGAAGTCGTGCCCAACTATGGCAAGAACACCATTTACGCCAAGAACAACAGCGACGTGGTGCGCGTGGAAATCCAGAAAGAGCAGCCGAGCATTCCTGGCGAGCTGAAGCTTTCCGGCCTGCAGGCCGAGTACACCCTGAAGGACAACGCCACCGACCTGCACTTCAACGCCATTGCCCAGGGCGGCAAGTACACCATCAGTTCGACGGTCTTCAACGGCAAGAACGAAAGCATCGCTCACGTGCAAGCCGAGCCTGGCAACAACACCCCGCACTTCTCCATCCCGCTGCGTAACGTCAACGAAGGCGAATACGACGTGGTGGTCGTGGCCAAGCCGGAAAAAGGCGAGCAGCTGCAACAAAGCCAGCGCATCACCCTGAAAGCCGAGGAAGTGGGCGGCGGCGGTGATTACGACTTCGTCTTCCCCAAAGGCCTGACCGGCTACAAGGCCGGCACCAAGGTCCTGGCCAAGGACGGCAACGTCTATGAGTGCAAGCCGTTCCCTTACAGCGGCTACTGCATCCAGTGGAACGCTGGCGCCACTCAGTTCGAGCCTGGCGTTGGCAGCAACTGGAAAGACGCCTGGATTCGCAAGTAATCCATAACCTGACCAACCGCAGCGTGGTGCCTCGGCACCGCGTTGCGGACCTTGGGAAACGACATGAACCACCCTCACTACTCAAGACCGCGCAGGCTGCTGCACTGGTTGTTCGCCGCCGTTGTCCTGTGGGCCACGATCAGCGGCTACACCAGCGCCCTGTTGCAGCCGTCGCCCTCGGTCCGGCAGGCGATCGCCTTTATCAACGTCTCGCTGACCACCCTGCTGGTGCCGCTGTTCGTCCTGCGGCTGTTCTACCTCGTGCGTCATCCCGCTCCGCCGGCCCCTGCCCACCAGAGCGCAGGTGAGCGCCGCCTGGTGCATGCCGGGCACGCCGTCCTGCTGGTCACCCTCGGCACCGTGCTGTTCAGCGGCGTGCTGATGATGTCGCGCCCGATCGACCTGTTCGGCCTGCAGCTCCCGCAGCCCTTGCAGGACCCGACGGCCATCACCTTTTTCGAGGAGCTTCACCACTACAGCTGCATGGCCCTGGCCCTGCTGGTGGCCGGCCATATCGCCGCGGTGATCCTCCACCAACTGCGCGGCCATGGCGTGCTCAGACGCATGCTGCCGAAACGCCCATGAAAACGCTGCTCTCATGGCGCCCGCATTGGCTCGGGCAACGTTGCCTGCTTCTCGCCAGCCTGGTCGCCCTGGGCCTGTGGCTGGCCTGGCTCGGCCTCGACAGCTGGACCTACCGGCAAGTGCTGGCGGGCCAGCCGGTGCCGGCCGCGGCTCCCAGCGCCAGCGCCGAACAGCCGCTGCCCGCGCCCCTGGACGATCGCAACATCGCCAGGGTCTTCGGCGCCGTACCGGTCGAATTCGACAGCGCGCAGGCCAGCCTGCCGTTGGTCCTGCTCGCCAGCCTGCTGGGCAGCCAGCCTGAGCAATCCAGGGCGCTGATCCAGCATGCCGACAGCCGGGCCTTCTACTCCCCGGGCGAACGCCTGCCTGACGGCACGCTGCTCAAGAGCGTCAGCGCCGACCAGGTGGTGGTGCTGCGCAACGGCCGTGAACAGAACCTGCTGCTGCCCGGGCGCCAGATGCGCCTGCTCAGCCCCCAGACAACCCCACCGGAGGTCGCCGACCGAAAAGCCACGGCCCTTCTGCGAGCGATAGAGAACACACCATGAAACTGTCCAAGATCGCGGGCGCCGTGCTCAGCCTCGGCCTCCTGCTGAATGCCCTGCCCAGTAGCGCGGCGCTCACCACCCAGCGCCTGTGGACGCTGAACATGAAGGACGCCGAACTGCGCGACCTGGCCAGCGAGGTCGGGGAAATCACCGGCAAGACCCTGGTGGTCGATGCCCGCCTGCAAGGCAAGGTCAGCGTGCAATCGTCCAAAGCCCTGGACCAGGAGGGTATCTATTCGCTGTTCCTCAGCGTGCTGCGCAGCCAGGGTTTCGTCGCCCTGGACCAGGGCGACCGGGTGCTGATCATGCCGGCGGTGGAAGCCAAGACCAAATCCAGCGAGCAATCGGGCGATGAGTTCGTGACCCGGGTCCTGGACCTGCGCAACGCCAACGCCGCGGAAATCTCCGGGGTGGTGCGCCCGCTGGTGAGCGACGACGCCTATGTCGCGCCCTCGGCCAGCTCCAATGCCCTGGTGGTTTCCGACAGCGCCAGCAACGTCGAGCGCATCCGCCAGGTGGTCAGCGAACTGGACCAGGCCGGCAACCGCTCGTTCAGCACCGTGGCCCTCAAGCACGCCTGGGCCAGCGACGTGGCCCGCACCCTGAACGAAAGCATCAGCCAGACGGGCAACGGCCCCAGCGACGCCAAGGCCGTGGGCGACGCCCGCAGCAACCGGGTGATCCTCGCAGGCAACGCCCAGGCCCGCCAGCGCATGGCCGAGCTGGTCAAGGCCATCGACGTGCCGAGCAATGCCAACGACAGCGCGCGGGTAGTGCGCCTGCACCACAGCGATGCGAAAAAACTGTCGAAGCTGCTGGACGGCATCGGCAAGCGCCTGGACGACGGCAATCGCGGTGGCGGCGAAGGCAAGGGCGGCGGTAGCTCGATACTGGTGAGCGCCGACGAAAGCCAGAACGCCCTGGTGCTGATGGCCGACCCGGCGCAACTGAGCATGCTCGACAAAGTCATCACCCAGCTGGACCAGCCACGGGCCCAGGTGCTGGTGGAAGCGGCCATCGTCGAAGTCAGCGGCGACATCAACGAAGCCCTCGGTGTGCAATGGGCGGCGCGCGCCGGCAACGTCGCCGGCGGCACCAACTTCAGCGGCACCGGCCTGTCGATCGGTACCCTGCTGGGGAATGGCAAGGACAAGAACATCACCCTGCCGGACGGCGCCATCATCGGCATCGGCACCAGCAATTTCGGCGCGCTGGTCACGGCCCTGTCCAGCGACTCCAAGAACAACCTGCTGTCCACCCCGAGCCTGCTGACCCTGGACAACGAAGCGGCGGAAATCCTCGTCGGCCAGAACGTGCCGTTCCAGACCGGCTCGTACACCACCGACACCGCCGGCGCCAGCAACCCCTTCACCACCGTGGAGCGCCAGGACGTCGGCGTGACCCTCAAGGTGACGCCGCACATCAACGAGGGCAACACCCTGCGCCTGAAGGTCGAGCAGGAAAGCTCGGAACTGGCCAGCGCCCCGCCCGGCATCACCACCAGCGACGTGATCACCAACAAGCGTTCGGTGAAAAGCACCATCCTCGCCGACGACGGCCAGATCATCGTGCTCGGCGGCCTGATCAAGGACAACGTCAAGACCCAGGTCAGCAAGGTCCCGGTGCTGGGCAGCATCCCCCTGCTCGGCCGGCTGTTCACCAGCACCAAGGACGTCACCGAAAAAACCAACCTGATGGTCTTCCTGCGGCCGACCCTGGTGCGGGGCAGCGCCGATGCCGTCAACGTCAGCCAGCGCAAGTACAACGACCTGCGCAAGCTGCGCGCCAACGGTGACAACCGCAGCGGCCTGGCCCTGCCGGCCGACTCGCGTCAACTGTTCGATGCCGCCCCGCAGGATGGGACCATCGACATGCGCGCCAGAGAGCCACGCCGATGAACCCGGTCGCGCGCCTGCCCTTCGGTTTCGCCAAGCGCCATGGGGTCCTGCTGGAGCCCCTGGAGAACGGCCTGCGGCTTTATTGCCGGGTCGACACGCCGGTGGAAATCCTCGCCGAGATCCGCCGCTGCCACGGCCCGCTGCGGGGCCATCGGATACTCGACACCGAGGCTTTCGCCGAGCGGCTGGCCGAGCAGTATCGCGACGGCCGCGACGACGCCATGCAAATGGCCGAGGGCCTGGGCGACCAGATCGCCGGCCAGGACGACTTGGCCAGCCTGGCCGAGCAACTGCCGCAGATCACCGACCTGCTGGAGCAGGAAGACGACGCGCCGATCATTCGCCTGATCAACGCGATCCTCGGCGAGGCGGTCAAGGTCAAGGCTTCGGATATCCACCTGGAAACCTTCGAGCAGCACCTGTCCGTGCGCCTGCGGGTCGACGGCCTGCTGCGCGAAGTGCTGCGCCCGCGCCGGGAACTGGCGGGCCTGCTGGTGTCGCGGATCAAGGTCATGTCCAAGCTCGACATCGCCGAAAAGCGCATCCCCCAGGACGGCCGCATCGCCCTGCGCATCGGCGGCCATGAAGTGGATGTGCGGGTCTCCACCCTGCCTTCGGCCTACGGCGAGCGGGTGGTGATGCGCCTGCTCGACAAACAGGCCGGGCGCCTGGACCTGGGGCGGCTGGGCATGGCCGAGGCGATCCGCGGCAAGCTCGAAGACGCCCTGCTGCGTCCCCACGGCATCCTGCTGGTCACCGGCCCCACCGGTTCCGGCAAGACCACCACGCTGTATGCCGGACTCAGCAGCCTGAACAACCAGACCCGCAACATCCTGACCATCGAAGACCCGGTGGAATACCACCTGGCCGGCATCGGCCAGACCCAGGTCAACACCAAGGTCGACATGACCTTCGCCCGTGGCCTGCGCGCCATCCTGCGCCAGGACCCGGACGTGGTCATGGTCGGCGAGATCCGCGACCGAGAAACCGCCGACATCGCCGTGCAGGCCTCCCTCACCGGCCACCTGGTGCTGTCCACCCTGCACACCAACAGCGCCATCGGCGCCGTCACCCGCCTGCTGGACATGGGCATCGAGCCCTTCCTGCTCTGTACCTCGCTGCTCGGCGTGGTCGCCCAGCGCCTGGTGCGGGTGCTCTGCATCGATTGCAAAAGCGCCGCGCCCGCCGACGCCGCGGCCTGCCACCGGCTGAACCTCGACCCGCAACAGGCGCCGGTGCTCTATCACCCGGTCGGCTGCCCGGCCTGCCAGCACAGCGGCTATCGCGGCCGCCAGGGCATCTACGAACTGGTGCTGTTCGACGAACCGCTGCGCCAGCTGATCCACGAAGGGGCTGGCGAGGCCGCCTTGACCCACTACGCACGCCAGCATGCCCACAGCCTGTTCGCCGACGGCCGGGACAAGGTGCTGCAAGGCGTCACCAGCGTCGAAGAACTGCTACGTGTAACCCGGGAGCACTGATCGTGGCCGCCTACGAATACCTCGCGATGTGCAACGCCGGGCGCAAGACCCGCGGCGTGCAGGAAGCCGACAGCGCGCGGCAGGTCCGCCAACTGCTGCGTGAGCGCAATCTGATCGCCCTGCAGGTCAAGCCGGCCCGCGGGCAAAAGGACCATTCCGGCGCCGCACTGACCAGCAACCAACGCCTCAGCCCGGCGCAACTGGCCTTGCTCACCCGCCAATTGGCGACCCTGGTCCAGGCCTCGCTGCCACTGGAAGAAGTGCTGGCCGCCGTCGCCGCGCAATGCAGCAAACGCGCGCAGCAGAGCATGATGCTGGCGATCCGCGCGCGGGTGCTGGAAGGCCATGACCTGGCGCGAGCCATGGGCGAATACCCGCGCGCCTTCGGCTCGATGTACCGGGCCACGGTGGCCGCCGGCGAACGCGCCGGCCACCTGGCCCAGGTCCTGATGCAGCTGGCCGACTACACCGAGGCCCGCCACGCCGCCCGCCAGCAGCTGCAACTGGCCATGCTGTACCCGAGCATCCTGCTGCTGGCGGCCTTCGGCATCGTCGGCTTCCTGCTCAGTTTCGTGGTGCCGGATGTGGTCAAGGTGTTCATCGACAGTGGCCAGCAACTGCCGGTGCTGACCCGCGGCCTGATCGCCACCAGCGACTTCGCCCGGGATTACGGCCTGGTCCTGCTGCTGATACTCGGCAGCCTCGCCACCGGCCTGCGCGTGGCCCTGCGCAAGCCCGCCCTGGCCATGCGCTGGCACCAGCTCCAGCTGCGCCTGCCGGTGATCGGGCGGGTCATCCAGGCCAGCAACAGCACCCGTTTTGTCAGCACCCTGGCGATTCTCGGGCGCAGCGGCGTGCCGCTGGTGGATGCCCTGGAAATCTCCGCCGAAGTGGTCGCCAACCAGCAGATTCGTACTCGTATGAAAGACGTGGCGCGTGCCGTACGCGAAGGTAGCGGGCTGACCCGGGCCCTGGAACAGAGCGGCGATTTCCCGCCGATGATGCTGTACATGATCGCCAGCGGCGAGCGCTCGGGGGAACTGGACAGCATGCTCGAACGCGCCGCCCACCAGCAGCAGACCCAGCTGTCCAACGGCATCGCCATGCTGGTCGGGCTGTTCGAGCCGGCGATGCTGGTGTTCATGGGCGCCAGCGTGCTGGTCATCGTCCTGGCGATCCTGATGCCCATTCTCAACCTCAACCAACTCATCACCTGAAGAGCCCACAACATGCGCAACCCTTCCCGCCAACGCGGCTTCACCCTGATCGAGATCATGGTGGTCGTGGTGATTCTCGGTGTCCTGGCCGCCCTGGTGGTCCCGCAGATCATGAGCCGTCCGGACCAGGCCAAGGTCACCGCCGCCCGCAGCGACATCAAGGCCGTGGCCACGGCCCTGGAAATCTACAAGCTCGACAACCACCACTACCCCTCGACCCAGCAGGGCCTGGAAGCCCTGGTGAAAAAACCGGCCGGCCTGCCGGCGGCCCTCAACTGGAACCCCGACGGCTACCTCAAGCGCCTGCCCAAGGATCCGTGGGGCAACCCTTACCAGTTCCTCGCCCCGGGTCGCGAGGGCTCGGCCTACGACCTGTATTCCTTCGGTGCCGACGGCCGCAACGGCGGCGACGGGACCAACGCCGACATCGGCAACTGGGAGCCTTGAAGTGCGCAAGCCAATGGCGGGTTTCACCCTGCTGGAGCTGCTGGTGGTCATGGTGATCATCGGCTTGCTGGCCGGCATGGTCGGGCTGGTCCAGAGCGACTCGGGCGGGCAGAAGGCCCGGCGCGAGGCTGAGCGCCTGCAGAACCTCATTGGCTTGCTGCGCGAAGACGCGGTACTGAACAACATCAATCACGGCCTGCGCCTGGCGCCGGACCACTACACAGTGCTGAGCCTCGACCGCGGCGGCCAGTGGCAGGTGGACCAGCGCTTCAAGGAACACCGGCTGCCCGGCGAGCTGCGCCTGAACCTGCAGGAGCCACGACCGCAGGGCAAGGAGCCGCAACTCTGGGTGCTGGCCAACGACCAGATCTCGCCTTTCAATCTGCTGCTGGAATACCGCCAGCAGCCGCTGCTGTCGCTGTCCAGCGACGGAGTCGAGGAGGTGCGTCTTGCCCCGGTGCAATGAACAGGCGGGCTTCACCCTGCTGGAAGTGATGGTGGCCCTGGCCATTTTCGCCGTGCTGTCGCTGGCGCTCTACAGCGCCACCGAACACCTGATCGGCAACAACGGCGGCCTCAGCGAACGGACCCTGGCGCAATGGCTGGCGGACAACCGCCTGAACGAGCTGCGCGCCGGCATGCGCCAGGCCCAGAGCCAGCGCCAGGAACCGATCCGCTTCGCCGGGCGCGACTGGCTGCTGACCAGCGAAACCACCGCGGCGCCCGACCCGCGCCTGCTGAAGATCGTGCTCGAAGTCTCCACCGACGCGCCCATGCCCCGGCAACGCGCGCGCCTGGCGGGCTACCTGGAGGCCCGCCCATGAAACGCCCACAGCAGGGCTTCACCCTGCTCGAAGTGCTGATCGCCATGGCCCTGTTCAGCCTGCTCGGCCTGGCCTGTTATCAGTTGCTCGAGCGCATGATCCACACCGACCAGCGGATTCATCAGCACGAACTGCAACTGCGGCGCCTGCAGCGTGCGGTGGGTATTTTCGAGCGTGACCTGACCCAGGCCATCGCCTACCCGGTCAACGGCAGCTCGGCGCGCCAGGCACTGATCGGCGAGCCTGGGCGCATCCAGCTGGTACGCGGCGGCTGGAGCAATCCCTTGCAGCAGGCACGCAACGATCTGCTGCTGGTCACCTATCGCTGGAACGACGGCCAATGGCTGCGCGAATACCGCAGCCCGGTGGACGGTCCCGACCTGTCCGGCACTGCCGCGCAGCAGGTGCTGCTCGATGGCGTCCGGCTCGAACGCCTGCGCTACATCGACGACCAGGGTAAGGCCCACCCCAACTGGCCCGTCGGCCAGGCGCCATTGAGCCTGCCCCAGGCCATTGAACTGGAGCTCGACGCCCCGGGTTATCCCGGCCTGCGGCGGGTGATCCTACTGCCGGGCTTCAAGGGGCTGGAGCATGGTTAAGGCCTGTAGACAACGGGGCATCGCGCTGATCAGCGTGCTGCTGATCACCTCCCTGGCGACCCTGATCGTCAGTGACATGCTGGCTCGTCAGCGCCTGAGCCTGATCGGCAGTTCCAACCAGCTGTTGCAGCAACAACTGTGGCAACTGGCGCTCAGTGGCGAAGCCTGGGCCCGTGGCCAGCTGCGTGACGACTGGCGCGATGAGCCGGAGCCCAAGCGCGTGCACCTGGGCCAGCGCTGGGCGCACAACACACCGACCTTCGACATCGACGGCGGGCGTATCCGCATCCAGCTGCAGGACCTCAGCGCGCGCTTCAACCTCGGCACCCTGCGCACGCCCAATGACCGGATCAGCCGCCTGCGTTATCAACGCCTGCTGCAGGTGCTCGGCCTGCCGCCCCACGACCCCAGGCGCCTGCCACCGGTGCGTGGTTTCGACGGCAAGCCGCTGGCCTGGAACGACAGCAGCGAGCTGATGCGCCTGGAAGGCGTCGACACGGCGGTCATGGAGCGCCTGCGGCCCTGGGTCAGGACCACGCCGGGGGCGCTGAACCTCAACACCGCCCCGGCCGAACAACTGGCCAGCCTGGGCAAGCTCGACCTGGCCCAGGCCGTCGCCCTGGTGCAGGCGCGCCCCGCCGATGGCTACCAGACGGTGCAGGAGTTTCTTGACGCCCCCGCGCTGAAACAGCACGAGATCAACAGCCAGGGGCTCGATGTCAGCAGCCGCTATTTCCAGGCGGTGCTGGATGTCGAACTGGGCGACCGCCAATTGCGTTTGATCAGCCGCCTGCGCATCGAGCCGGACGGTCAGGTCAGCGTACTGCAGCGCACCCTCGCCGCCCCTTCCCGTTTTCCGGAGTAAACCCCATGCAAGCCTGGCTTTACCTCACCACCGTGAAGGCGGACGACGACTCGCCCGTCACCTGGTGGCAAACCGACGGCGAGCCGGTGCACGGCACGCTGCAACAGGCGGCGGTGCTGGCCGGCCGGCGCCTGACCCTGTTGCTGCCGGCCGAAATCGTCAGCCACCACCGCTTCGACGTACCGCCGCGCAGCGGCCGCTGGCTGCAGCAAGCCATCCATTCGGTACTGGAAGAACGGCTGCTGGACGACCCCGAACAGCTGCATCTGGCCCGTGGGCCGTTGCAGGCGCGTCGGCACTGCCGCCTGTTCGCCCTGCAACGCCAGTGGCTGGAACAACTATTGGAACGGCTGGCCCGCCATGGCCTGACGGCCGAACGCATTCATGTCGATGCCGACTGCCTGCCGGACAACCAGGCACTGGCCCTGCGTTGCCACGAGCGCTGGCTGATCGGCGCGGCCTGCCAGCAACGCCTGGCGCTCGACGACCAGACCCTCGAAGAGCTGGCCCCGCTGCTGCCCGACAACCTGCAACGCAGCGAGGAAACGCCCTGGCCGCTGTTGGCCCGGGGCAGCGCGCAGGCCATCGATCTGCGCCAGGGCGCCTTCGCCCTGCGCAGCCCGTCGCGTACGCCCTGGCGGGCGTTGCTGGCGATCCTGGCCATCGCCTGCGGCACTCAAGTGGCACAGGACCTGGGCCATCGCTGGCTACTGCAACACCAGACCGCCGAGATGACCGAGGCCAGCCTGGAGCTCTGGCGCCAGCGCTTCCCCGACGAGCCGCGGGTGATCGACCTCGCCCGCCAGGTCCAGGCCCGTGCCCGGCAGGCCGGCCAGCCCCGGCAAAGCCTGGCGCGCCGGCTCGACAACCTGGCCAGCCAATGGACCAACAGCGACGGCGGCGATACGCGGATCCGCCGGCTGGACTACCAACAGGCGCAAGGCTGGACCCTGCAAGTCAACGCGCCGGATTTCTCCACCCTCGAACACCTGCGCGAAGCCCTCGCGCAGCAGGGCGCGAACGTCCAGGCCGACTCGGCCGTGCTCGCCCCGGACGGGGTCAGCGCCCGCCTGAAAATCACGGACTAAACCATGACCACCCTTTTCAATCGTTACTCGAACCGCTGGCAGCAGCTACCGGCCCGCGATCGCCTGGCCCTGAAGCTGCTCAGCCTGTTCCTGGCGGTGACGCTGTTCTGGACCCTGCTCTGGAATCCGCAGCGCCAGGCCCTGCGCCAGGCTGAACAGCAGTTCCAGGAGGCCCTACAGTTGCAAACCGATCTACTCAAGCTCCCTTCGTCCACCCAGGCCCGCGGCCAACAGGCCAACAGCCGGACCCTGGCCGGGCTGATCACCGCCAGCACGGCCGCGGCCAACCTGAGCATCGAACGCATGGACAGCGAAGAATCCGGACGCCTCAACCTCAACCTGGGCGGCGCGCTGCAAGACCTGCTGACCTGGCTGGACGAGGTGGAAAACCAGGGCGTCAACCTGGTGTCGCTGCAATTGGAGGTCGACCCTCAGGCCCTGGTCCAGGCGCGCCTGACTCTGGAGGCGAACTGATCGCGCCCGCCGCTCAGCGGACGGGCTCCTCATCGGATCGCTCAGTGCCCAGCAGGCGCGGGCCCCAATCCTCGACCGCCGCCTGCTCGACCCGGCGTTCCAGGGTGCGGCGCCAGGAAGGCACCAGCGGCAGCTCCAGGCACAGACGAATCTCCTCCACTGCCACCTCGCGGGAAAACAGCACCGCGCTCAAGCGCGACAGCGGCCACTGCTCGAAGGGGCGCTCGACCTGCTGCAACACGTCCCCGGCGCTTACGCTGCCCGCTTCCAGCACCCGGTAATACCAGCCGGTGCGCCCGCTCTGCTGGACCCGCAGCGACATGTCTTTCACGGCAAAGCGGTCATTGAGTTTCCAGCACGGCATGCGTCCCTGGGATACCTCCAGCAACACGCTGCCGACCCGGACACGGTCGCCCAGGCAGACGTTCTGCTCGGTCCAGCCGTGGCTGCTGAAGTTCTCGCCAAAGGCGCCCGGCTGCTCCAGCAACGTGTGCGGCCCCAACTCGGCGGCCCAGGCGGCGTAATGCTCGCGGGGGTAGTGATGAATGGCTTTTTCCGTGCCGCCATGCACCCGCAGGTCGCCCTGCTCGTCGTCCAGCAGGCCCAGCGGACCGACCTGCAGACTGCCGGTGCGCGCGGTCTTGGCGATCGCGCTCATCGACCCGGGGCGGCTGTAGGCCACGGCGCGGCCGGTCAACAGGGCATCGAGGGTTATACGCTCAGGGGTCATTACCTACTCCATGGTTTCATCGGCGAACTGATGTTCCCGGCAGATCAACTCAAGCGCCGACATCGCTGTCGGCGCCCTTTCGTTCACGGTATGCACTCAGGCTTTTTGGGTCCGCGGCAGGAAGATCGCCAGCAGGCCGAACAGCGGCAGGAACGAGCACAGGAAGTACACGTACTCGATGCCGTGGATGTCCGCCAGGTGGCCCAGCAGCGCCGCGCCGATCCCGCCGAAACCGAACATCAGGCCGAAGAACACCCCGGCGATCATGCCGACATTGCCCGGCACCAGCTCCTGGGCGTAGACCACGATGGCCGAGAACGCCGACGCCAGGATGAAGCCGATCACCACGCTGAGCACGCTGGTCCAGAACAGGTCGACATGGGGCAGCAGCAAGGTGAACGGCGCCACGCCGAGGATCGAGAACCAGATCACCGCCTTGCGCCCGATCTTGTCGCCGATCGGCCCGCCGAAGAAAGTCCCGGCCGCCACCGCGCCGAGGAAGAGGAACAGGTGCAGCTGCGAGCTGGCCACCGACAGGTCGAACTTCTCGATCAGGTAGAAGGTGAAGTAGCTGGTGAAGCTGGCCATGTAGAAATACTTGGAGAACACCAGCAGCCCCAGCACCACCAGGGCGCTGAGCACCCGCCCCTTGGACAGCCCGTGGGTCGCCGCCTGGCCCTGCTTGAGCTTGAACAGCTTGAGGTGGCTGGCGTACCAGCGGCTGATGGCGTAGAGCAGCCCCAGGGCGAACACCGCGAACAGGCCCATCCAGGCCACATTGCCCTGGCCGAAAGGAATGATGATCGCCGCCGCCAGCAGCGGGCCGAAGGCGGTGCCGGCGTTGCCGCCGACCTGGAAGCTCGATTGCGCCAGGCCATAACGCCCGCCGGAAGCCAGCCGCGCCACCCGCGAGGCTTCCGGGTGGAAGGTCGAGGAGCCGACGCCGATCAACCCCGCCGCCAGCAGGATCAAGGCAAAGCTGCCGACCTGGGACATCATCAGAATGCCGATCAGGGTGCAGATCATGCCCACCGGCAACAGGTACGGCTTGGGATGACGGTCGGTGTAATAACCGACCCAGGGCTGCAGCAGCGAGGCCGTGAGCTGGAAGGTCAGGGTGATCAGGCCGACCTGGGTGAAGGTCAGGCCGTAGCTGGCCTTGAGCATCGGGTAGATCGCCGGCAGCACCGCCTGGATCAGGTCGTTGATCAAATGCGCCAGCGCCACCGCGCCGATGATACGCAGCACCAGAGGGCTGCTTTGAGAGGCCGCGGGAGTCGCCACAGAGGCGGGCTGAACGTTGCTGATAGCCATGAGGAGTTTCCGTACAGCAGATGGATGCGCAGTTGCAGGGGTGGCCAATGTGCCATTTTTCAGGGTGGCAACGCCATCGGCTTTGGATCCGAAAACGCTGCCACAGGGTTCAAGCACCCGCCTTCAGTAGCCCTCCATGAACAGCACCGCCTCCAGCTCACGCAACCTGTACTGGCTTTGTGTACGTTGATTCAAGGCTGCGAGTACGCGCTTCACCAAGGTGTTTGCATCAAGCTGGGCAGACCATTTGCCCCAGGCATGACGCCAGTAGGTTCGAGCACAGTAACGCGATCCCCCCCGACCGGCGATCTGCCCCAAGGCAGGGTAGCGCTGCTTGAAGATCTCCAGTTCGCTATCGCTCATCACTGTCTCGCCTATAAGCAACAGCGCCGTGGCCACTCGGGAGTCGTAGATGACAAAGTCTTCAGGAAAGAAGATCGCGTACAGCTTGGTCCAGGCGCTATTCATGGCGGCCGCTTGCGTACGACGGCCACGCTGGGCAATCAGCAACTGGTCGACTATGTACTGGGCATCGGTGGTCGGCAGACTCACCTTCCCCCAGTTACAGATTTCGGTGAACAGCGGGACGATGTCCGTGACCTGACGAGCGTCATCCAGCAGCTTTGGTAGCATGTTCTGTGCCCGATCGATAAAGCCCTGGAGCGTCGCTGCGTTCACCCCATAGTTCAAAGACGGCTTGGGCCAGAAATAACTGTCGAGCCGTGCGGGGAACCCCACGACACCGGTTGATGGATAGAGAACTTTGCGTTTTCTGTCGAAAACCTGAAACGCCTGGGTCTCCAGGTAGTAGGCAAAACGGTCCTCGAACGAGGGCAAGGATGAATACTGTGCAAGCACGGGCTCAACCGTATCCACCTCGCTCAACGCCTCTGTTTCCTCCAGGGCAATCACCCGATACAGCCCTGGTCCCACCTTTCGGTATTTGGCGGCCCGGCCGGCTTTGACCCAATAGCCGGTATCCTCCGCAAAATTAGCCAGCTCGGTATCCAGGTTGGTCTTCTTGTAGAAGTTGAATCCGACCCGGTAGAACTCTTGGGTGCTCCCTTTCACGGTTCGCAAGACCTTGCGCGCCTCGTTGGTCAGATCAGCAACCCGAAGCTCCCTGCTCAACCCCCCATTACAAATCTCGAGAATGATCGAATCATGCAACGCCATGGCATCCGCCCTCTGTCCCTGAAAATGCCGCGATACTGCCATACCCACCCCTGCATCGAAATGCCGTACCGATCTCGCTGCGTCCTGTCATTCCATGCGGGAGAGTGCCACCTAGTCTGAAAATTGTCGTGGCTACAGGGTGATGTCACCGACCAATCACCGCCTCCGGAAAGTCCGCTTCCAGTTCGGCTTTCAGCCATTGGATAAACCACTGCACATCCGCCGAAAGCTCCGCTGACGGGGTCAGCACCCGATAGCTTTCCAGCTTTACCTGATCGTCCAGCACCCGCACCAGCCTGCCCGCCTTGAGCTCCTCGCGTACCAGCACCTCGTTGGCCAGGGCGATGCCCTGGCCGCTTTCGGCCACCGACAGCGCATGGTCGTTGTTCACGTAGATCAGGTCGGAGGTGAGGTGGATATCCAGGCCGTTGGCGGCGAACCACATGTTCCACCACTCGCCGTCGTCGAAGTGGATCAACTCGTGCTTCACCAGGTCGCTCGGACTATGGACGGGTTCGATGCTGGCCAGGTATTCCGGGCTGCAGATCGGAAATACCCGCGGGCAGATCAGCGTCGCCCGCGAGCCGGCGTATTGCCCGTCCAGGCCGTAGGCGATGCCCAGGTCGGTGGTCTTGGCGTCCACTTCGGTGAAGGTCGAGTTAGGCTCGATGGCGAACTTCAGGCCCGGGCGCAAGTGCCGCATGGCCTCGAGCCGCGGGGTCAGCCAGCGCTTGGCGAAACCCGGCACCACCATGATTCGCAGCCAGCGTTCGGCGGCCTTGGGTTGCACGTCCTTGCCGGCCTCGATGATCAGCTGCAGGGCCGCAGCGATCTTGCGGTGGTACTTCTCCCCGGCCGGGGTCAGGGTGACGCCGCGCGAAGTGCGCTCGAACAAGGGCGTGCCCAGCCATTCCTCCAGCAGCTTCACATGGCGACCAATGGCCGGCTGGGTCACGTGCAGGGCTTTCGAGGCTTCGACATAGCTGCCCAGGCGGGCGGCGGCATCAAAGGCACGCACCGCGTTGAGCGGTGGCAAACGGTGCTCAGGCATGGCTGGGGACGCCTTTAGCTATTAAATTATTTAACAGCTGCTATGTTAAAATTGAAGTTTCGCCCCCGCAACCCCTCACTGATAATCGCCCCCAGCAGAACAATAAAGAGCCTGCAAGACCGGCTCGCCACACACCCGAACACATCTCGATCCTGCCCAGAAAAATAATATCCATGGCCTGGCCGCGCGGCGTCTTGCAGATGCTTGCCAAGGGCGATGGGGGAATCGGAGGTTACGCATGAATGCCCTGCATTCGCTGCAAACGCTGGCTGTGTCTATCCGCGCCGTCCGCAAAGTCTACGGCGATCCGCACACCGGGCCGGTGGCGCTGAAAAGCATCGACCTGGACATCCGCGACAACGAATTCTTCACTCTGCTCGGCCCGTCCGGCTGCGGCAAGACCACCTTGCTGCGGATGATCGCCGGGTTCGAATTTCCGACCCAGGGCGAGATCCTGCTCTACGGCGAAAACATCGCCGATCGCCCGCCCTTCCAGCGCCCGGTCAACACAGTGTTCCAGCACTACGCGCTGTTTCCCCATATGAGCATCGCCGAGAACCTGGCCTTCGGCCTGGAATCCCAGCCCATGGGCAAGGTGTTGAGCAAGGCGCAGATCGCCGAGCGGGTACGGGAAATGCTCGCCCTGGTGCAGATGGAACGCTTCGCCACGCGCAAGCCGGCCCAACTGTCCGGCGGCCAGCAACAGCGTGTGGCCCTGGCCCGCGCCCTGGCCCCCCATCCCAAGGTGCTGCTGCTCGACGAACCGCTCTCGGCCCTCGACCTCAAGCTGCGCCAGGCCATGCGCGAAGAGCTGAAAAGCATCCAGGCCAGGACCGGCATCACCTTTATCTTCGTCACCCACGACCAGGAAGAAGCCCTGACCATGTCCGACCGCATCGCCGTGCTGTCGGAAGGCGAGGTGCAGCAGGTCGGTCGCCCCGAGGACATCTACGAACGGCCGCGCAACCGCTTCGTCGCCGACTTCATCGGTGAAACCAACTTTATCGACGCCAACGTGACCCGCGTCGAAGCCGGCCTCGCCTGGTTCGCCGGGCCGGCCGGGCATCCGCTGCCCGCCCAACCGTGCAGCGACGTCAGTGTCGGCGCGACCGTGGCCCTGTCGGTCCGCCCCGAGCGCCTGCACCTGCTGCCACAAGGCAGCGAAGGCGCCCTGCCCTGCCGGATCGAGGCGCAGATCTACCTCGGCACCGACCTGCAATACCAGGTCAGCCTCAGCGACGGTTCGCGCCTGACGGTGCGCACACCCAACAGCGTCGACCAGAGCCAGCGCTTCCCGGTGGGCAGCCAGGCCGGCCTGTTGTTCGACCGCGGCAGCGCCAGCGTCCTGCTGGATTGAGCACGAGGGTTCGTCATGCACACATCATCGCTATCCAACACCCTGGAACGGCGCAAGGCCTTGCACAGTTTCCTCGGGGTCAGCCCGGCGCTGCTGGCCATCGCCCTGTTTCTGCTGGTGCCGATCCTGATCGTCATCGGCTACTCGCTGATGCAGGCCAACCCCTATGGCGGGGTCGACCCGGTCTTCAGCAGCGACGCCTACACCGCCCTGCTGTTCGAGCGGCAACTGGACGACAGCCTGGCCTTCGCCGACTCCTACCTGATCATCGCCCTGCGCTCCATCGGCATCGCCGGGCTGACCACGGTCATCACCCTGCTGATCGGTTTCCCGGTGGCGGTATGGCTGGCCATGCAACCGCCACAGCGTCGCGGCCTGCTGATCTTCCTGATCACCGTGCCGTTCTGGGCCAACCTGCTGATCCGCACCTACGCCTGGATTCTGTTGCTGCGCAGCAGCGGTGTGATCAACAACAGCCTGATGGGCCTGGGAGTCATCCACGAGCCGCTGCAGATGCTCTACACCGACGGCGCGGTGCTGCTGGGGCTGGTCTACACCTACGCGCCCTTCGTGGTGCTGCCGATCTACGCGACCCTGGAAAAAATGGATACCCGCCTGCTGGAAGCCGCCCAGGACCTGTATGCCGGGCGTATCCGCACCCTGCGCAAGGTCGTGCTGCCCCTGGCCAAGCCGGGAATCCTGGCCGGCGCCATCCTCACCTTCGTGCCTTGCCTGGGGGCGATGATCGCCCCGGAACTGCTGGGCGGCGGGACCAAGATGATGCTCGGCAACCTGATCTTCCGGCAGTTCAGCGATGCCCGTAACTGGCCGTTCGGCGCCGCGCTGTCGCTGGTGCTGATGGCGGCGGTGATGCTGGTCCTGACGTTGTATGCCCTGCGCGCCCAGCGCCAGCGCGTTGCCCAGGGAGGTGTGTGATGCTGCGCCTGTTCAAGCGAAACGGCCTCGGCGTACAGGACTTTCCTGGCTTCGGCGGCTTCAGCTTTCTGTTCTACCTGTACCTCTACGCGCCGATCCTGGTGCTGGTGGTGTTCTCCTTCAACGCCAACCAGTCGGCCACGGTCTGGACCGGTTTCAGCCTCGACTGGTACCGCGCCGCCTTCGCCAACCAGGCGCTGCGTTCGGCGGCCGGCAACAGCCTGCTGATCGCCGTGTGCGCCAGCATGATCGCCACCGCCATCGCCACCCTGGCGGCGCTGGGGACCTCCCGCGGGGCGAAGTTCAAGGGCCTGCAACTGTCCATGGGCGCCATCATGCTGCCGCTGGTGCTACCGGAAATCGTGGTCGGCGTGGCCACCCTGGCGCTGTTCTCCACCATCGGCCTGTCCCTGGGCTACGGCAACCTGATCATCGCCCATACGGTGTTCTGCATTCCGTTCGCCTACCTGCCGATCCGCGCGCGGCTCAACGACATGGACCTGTCCCTGGAGCAGGCCGCGGCCGACCTCTACTCCGGCCCGTGGCGCACCTTCCGCAAGGTCACCCTGCCGCTGCTGATGCCGGGGATCGTCTCCGGGCTGATGCTGGCCTTCATCGTCTCGCTGGATAACTTCGTGATCTCGATGATGGTCTCCCAGGCCGGCACCACCACCTTGCCGATCTTCATCTTCGGCCTGTTGCGCATGGGCGTGACACCCGACGTCAACGCCGTCTCGACCCTGATCCTGGGCGTCTCGGTGCTGTTCGTCAGCCTCTCTTATCTGCTGGGCAAAAAACACGCTTGAACCTTCCACTGACCTTGGGGAAAAGACATGAGCAAGTTGATCGCAAGCCTCGGTACCTCGTTGCTGCTGAGCCTGCCACTGGGTGTGCACGCCGCCGAGAAACTCAACGTGGTGAGCTGGAGCGGCTATTTCTCGCCAGAGATCCTCGCCAAGTTCCAGAAGCAGACCGGCATCGAGGTCACGGTGGATTCCTACGACTCCAACGAAACCCTGCTGGCCAAGCTGAAACAGGGCGGCACCGGCTATGACGTGGCGATCCCTTCGCACCAGTTCATCCCGATACTGATCAAGGAACAGCTGCTGGAGCGCTTCGACCCGGTCAAGGAGCCCTACTACGCCGGCCTCGTCGACCACCTGAAAAAGCCCACCTGGGACCCCGAGGGCGCCTACTCCGTACCCTTTATCTGGGGCACCACCAGCGTGGTGCTCGACGGCGAGCGCTACAAGGGCCCGGCCGACAGCTACAAGGTGCTCTACCAGCCGCCGGTCGAGCTGCAGGGGCGGATCAACATGTTCGACTCGGTCAGCGAAGTGATCGACATGGCCAGCCTGTACCTGGACATCCCACTGTGCAGCGAAGACCCCAAGCAGATGCAGCAGGTGCTGACCCTGCTCAAGGCGCAGAAACCCTTCGTCAAGACCTACAGCTCCAAGGCCGGCTCGATCCGCGAGAACCTGGCCTCGGGCGAGATCGACATGTCGATGTTCTGGGGCGGCTCGTCGATGCGCGCCCGGGAGATGAAACCCAGCCTGAAATACCTGTACCCCAAGGAGGGCGTGCTGGCCTGGGTCGACAACATGGTCATCCCCAAGGGCAGCAAGAACCCGGCGAACGCCAAGGCCTTCATCGCCTTCCTCAGCGCGCCTGAAAACGCCGCGATGACCCAGAACTTCCTCAAGCACCAGAGCCCGGTCAAGGGCGTGGAAAGTTTCCTCGACGCCGGCCTCAAGGATGCGCCGGAACTGCACATTCCCGAAGGCACCAAGGTGGTGTTCAGCCAGACCTGCGGCGAAGGCGCGATCCGCCTGGCCGACCGCCTGTGGACCAACCTGATGCGTTGACCTGTACCGCCCCGCCAGCCTGGCGGGGCGCCTCTCCAGCCGTTTGAAAGGCAGCCCTGCCATGACTTCCAATAACATCAGCGAACTGGTCCTGCTGCAGGCCCACGAACTCGCCGAACGCATCCGCCTGCGCCACGTTTCGTGCCGGGAAGTGATGCAGACTTATCTTGCCCATATCGAGCGGTTCAACCCCAGGGTCAACGCCCTGGTCAGCCTGCAACCGGCCGAGCAACTGCTGGCCCAGGCCGACGCCCGCGATTCCGAACTGGCCCGCGGGCAATACCGCGGCTGGATGCACGGCCTGCCCCATGCAATCAAGGACCTGTCCCTGACCCAGGGCATCCGCACCACCCTCGGCTCGCCGCTGTACAAGGATTTTGTTCCCCCGCGCGACGGCATCATGGTCGAGCGGATCAAGGCCGCCGGGGCGATCATCATCGGCAAAAGCAACACCCCGGAATTCGGCCTCGGTTCGCAAAGTTACAACCCGCTGTTCGGCGCCACCGCCTGCGCCTTCGATGCCGGCAAGACCGCCGGCGGCAGCAGCGGGGGCGCCGCCGCGGCCCTGGCCATGCACCTGGTGCCGGTGGCCGACGGCAGCGACATGATGGGCTCGCTGCGCAACCCGGCGGCGTTCAACAACGTCATCGGTTTCCGCCCCTCCCAGGGCCGCGTGCCCTTCGACGACAGCAGCGACCTGTTCTTCGACCAGTTGGGCTACGAAGGCCCCATGGGCCGCAGCGTGCGCGATACCGCATTGCTGCTGTCGGTGCAGGCCGGCGCCGATGCCCGGGCGCCGCTGTCCATTACCGAATCCGGCGCGGCCTTCACGGCCCCGCTGGAGCGCGATTTCAAGGGCACCCGGCTGGGCTGGCTGGGGAATTTCGACGGCTACCTGCCGATGGAACCGGGCCTGCTCGCGCTGTGCGAGGCGACCTTTGCCGACTTCGAAAGCCTCGGCTGCCGCATCGAACCGGTGCAACCCGACTTCGCCATGCCGCAGCTGTGGAGCTGCTGGCGCACCTTGCGCCACTGGATGGTCGCCGGCTCCCTGGGCGCGGCCTATGCCGATCCGCAACAACGTGCGTTATTGAAACCGGAAGCCCGCTGGGAAGTGGAAAACGGCCTGACGCTCTCGGCCAGCGAAGTGTTTGCCGCCTCGGTCCAGCGCAGCAACTGGTACCGGTCGATCTCCCGGTTGTTCGAGGATTTCGACTACCTGCTGCTACCCAGCGCCCAGGTCTTCCCCTTCGATAAAACCCTGGCCTGGCCCCAGAGCATCAACGGCGTGGCCATGGACACCTACCACCGCTGGATGGAAGTGGTGATCCCCGGCACCCTGTCCGGCTGCCCGGTGGCCAACGTCCAGGCCGGCTTCAATAAAGACGGCCTGCCCATGGGCCTGCAGATCATCGGCAAGCACCAGGCCGACTTCGCCGTCCTGCAACTGGCCCACGCCTATGAACAGGCCAGCCGCTGGTTCCAGCGCTGCCCATCGCCGCTGCTACAGGAGGGAATTGGATAAACGGTTGATAGCGTAGATAATTTTTTTATAAAAAGCGCTTGACGCCTTACCGTTCTACGCGAATAATGCGCGCCACTTGGCTACATAGCTCAGTTGGTTAGAGCATAGCATTCATAATGCTGGGGTCCGGGGTTCAAGTCCCTGTGTAGCCACCAAGTACCTCAACAAAGCCCGCCTTGTGCGGGCTTTGTTGTTTCTGGCTATCTCTCCTCGTATCCCCCCTCTACCTTCGCCTTACCTCCGCCCTCTTGCCCCATGAACGCATGAAGCATTCTCTGCGACTGCCTGGGCCAGACTGTTGCCTTCAATGCCGACGGCTGGATCAACGCCACTGTCGCCGCCGCCCGCTTCGACAAAGCCCCCCAACGAATGGCTTCACCTCGATTCCACCGAGGCCCCTACCAGATCTTGCAGGTGCCAAGCCTGTGCAAGTCCTCTATAAAACTGCATTCCATCCCTAAGGAACCCCAGCGATGCACATGGAAGAGCACACACTGAACGAAATGAGCGATGAGCTGAAACTCATGCTCGGCCGTTTTCGACACGAACAATTCGTCGAGAAACTCGGATGGCGACTGCCCGCCCATCCGAGCCAGGCAGGTTGTGAATGGGACCAATACGACACCGAAGACGCCCGCTACCTCCTGGCGTTCAATGCAGACCGCGCCATCGTTGGCTGCGCCCGGCTGATTCCCACCACGCTCCCCAACCTGCTTGAAGGGGTGTTCAGCCATGCCTGCGCCGGGGCGCCGCCCAAGCATCCAGCCATCTGGGAAATGACTCGCTTCACCACCCGCGAACCGCAATTGGCGATGCCATTGTTCTGGAGAAGCCTCAAGACAGCCGCCCTGGCGGGTGCAGAGGCCATCGTCGGGATCGTCAACAGCACCATGGAGCGCTATTACAAAATCAACGGCGTCCACTACGAACGACTGGGCCCGGTCACGGTGCACCAGAATGAGAAAATCCTCGCCATCAAACTCTCGGCCCACCGCGAGCATCACCGCAGCGCAGTCGCACCGTCAGCCTTCATGTCCGACACATTATTGAAAGAGACAGCTTGATACGGGCCGAGTCGTCCTTTTTGAATGCCCCTCAGATATAGCCCATCGCGACTGCGTAAGACACTGCCTGCACGCGGTTACTGGCGCCGATTTTGCGCTGGATGTTGCGGTGATGGTAATTCACGGTATCGGTGCACACCCCCATGATCACGCCGATTTCCTCCGAGGTCTTGCCGTCGGCCGTCCAGCGCAACACATCACATTCCCGCCCACTGAACTCCACGTCCGTATTGAAGACACGCACGTCGCTCTCCAGCTCGGAAATTTTCTCGTGGGCCGCGGCGGCAAAGGCTCTGGTCACCGGCTTCAAGGCTTCAAATTCCTGAAGACTGATGGGGTTGTTCTTGCGCGCCAGGCTTAACACCCCGACCCTCCCCTGGGCGTTGAACGAGGGTTGTGCCAGGCCGTGGCATAAATGTGAATCCTTGGCCTCAGACCACAGGTCCGCGCACCCCCGGAACAACTCATTGCTCCATAGAATGGGGGCCGACGAGACTTTGCTGTGCTTCACCGTGGGATCGATCACCGCGTAGTTGGCCGCCTGATATCGCTGCACCCAGTCCTCGGGGTAATTGCCGTACATATAAGTCCTGGGCCGCATGAACGGGGTCACGCTGCACATGCCGTAGGCAAAAAAATCAAACCGTAGTTCGCGCAAGGCCCTCAACGCGACAGCCGTAAACTCCTGCATATCCATGGTTCGCGCAAAGATACTATAAAAGTACGCATCCCATCCCAACTGCTGCCCTAATTCCATTTTGAGCACCACTAAAGTTGAAAACAGGCCGTTAGACTAGACCAACCTGAATCTCTGTCAACAAGCAAAATCACACCGTCATAGACGGCTTCGTGCTAGCACTAGATTCATTGCACCTAATCCAACTAACTACTTAGAACATTGCATCCGAGCGATGTTAGTAAGCCATTACCACCTCTCAACCGACGAATGAACCTGCCTCTTCACAATAATGCAACAGTTCATCCGGCGGGCTGCAGCCAGCCCGTTCATGCCGCTAATCACTACAAGATCTGGTAGTTCCACCTCCAAGAAATGCAGGTGTATAAACAACACCCTCTCAGCATCGCCACGCAGGAACAATAGTTAAACACTGTAAATATTTACCCACGTCAATTAACTAAATATTTACTTTCAACATTATCACCCCCCAACTAAGGAGGATGCTGCCCATGCCTGCTTCGCTTTCCCCTAGCGGCTTTAATGATCATCTTGAACTTCGCCAGAAAAATCGCGCCACCGTCGAACAGTACATGCGCACTAACGGCAAAGATCGCCTGCGTCGGCATGAACTGTTCACTCAGGATGGCAGTGGCGGTTCCTGGAACACCGAAACCGGTAAACCCCTCGTGTTCCAGGGCCACTCGAAGCTGGCCGCTCTCGGCGCATGGCTGGAGAAGTGCTTTCCAGACTGGCAATGGCACAACGTCCGGGTGTTTGAAACCGATAACCCCAACCACTTCTGGGTGGAGAGCGACGGTCGCGGCAAGACTCTGGTTCCCGGTTATCCCGAAGGTTATTGCGAAAATCATTACATCCATTCTTTCGAACTGGATGACGGCAAGATCACGCAGAGCCGTGAATTCATGAACCCCTTCGAACAACTTCGCGCCTTGGGCATCCCCGTTCCAAGAATCAAGCGTGAAGGTATCCCCGCCTCATAACCCCCCTGATTCATTGGAGATTGAGCATGTCTAATAGTGCAGCGCAACAACTAACCGCTAACGACACCACCGAACTTCGCCGCAAAAACCGCGCCACGGTCGAGCAATATATGCGGACCAAAGGCCAGGACCGCCTGCGCCGCCATGAACTATTTACCGAAGATGGTACAGGCGGCTTATGGACCACCGACACCGGTGCGCCGATTGTAATCAGTGGTAAGGCCAAGTTGGCCGAACATGCTGTTTGGTCACTCAAGTGCTTCCCGGACTGGGAGTGGTACAACGTCAAAGTATTTGAAACCGATGATCCTAACCATATCTGGGTCGAGTGCGATGGCCGCGGCAAGATCCTCTTTCCCGGCTATCCGGAAGGCTATTACGAGAACCACTTCCTGCACTCCTTCGAGCTGGAAGACGGCAAAGTAAAACGCAATCGCGAATTCATGAACGTCTTTCAGCAACTGCGCGCCCTGGGTATTCCAGTACCGCAAATCAAGCGCGAAGGCATTCCAACTTAATCCCTCGTGAGAGTGATCGCATCATGGAAGACTTACTGAAACGGGTTTTAAGTTGTGAAGCGTTCCAGCAGCCTCAATGGAGCGAGCCCTCACAATTGCATGACGCGCAGGCCTACCTCAGGGACAGCGCCTCATTGATACGAGTGGAAGACATCCTGGTGCTGCGCGCCACGCTGGCGCGTGTAGCGGCCGGCGAAGCGATGGTCATCCAGTCCGGTGACTGCGCCGAGGACATGGATGAAAGCACTCCCGACCATGTGGCCCGCAAAGCCGCGGTGCTGGACATCCTGGCCGGTACGTTCCGGCTGGTGACCCAGCAACCGGTGGTACGGGTGGGACGGATTGCCGGGCAGTTTGCCAAGCCGCGTTCCAACAATAACGAACGCATCGGCGATGTCGAATTGCCGGTGTATCGCGGCGACATGGTCAACGGTCGCGAGGCCGTCTGCGGTCATCGCCAGCACGATGCGCAACGCCTGGTTCGAGGCTATAGCGCCGCGCGGGACATCATGCAACACCTGGGCTGGAAAGCGTCGGCAAGCCAGGAACACCTCAGCGGTTCACCGGCCTGGACCAGCCATGAAATGCTGGTACTCGACTACGAACTGCCACAACTGCGCCAGGACGAACAGGGCCGGGTATTTCTCGGTTCTACCCACTGGCCGTGGATCGGCGAGCGTACCCGTCAGTTAACGGGCGCTCACGTGACGCTGCTCAGCGAAGTGCTCAATCCGGTGGCGTGCAAGGTCGGCCCGGACATCACCCGGGACCAGTTGCTGAGCCTGTGTGAACGCCTGGACTCCAAGCGCGAACCCGGCCGGCTGACCCTGATTGCCCGCATGGGCGCGCAAAAGGTCGCCGATCGCCTGCCGCCGCTGGTTGAAGCGGTGCGCCAGGCCGGCCACAAGATCATCTGGCTGAGCGACCCGATGCACGGCAACACCATCGTCGCGCCCTGCGGCAACAAGACCCGCATGGTGCAGGCCATCACCGAGGAAATCACCGCCTTCAAGCATGCCGTGACCTCAGCCGGTGGCGTGGCCGCCGGCCTGCACCTGGAAACCACCCCTGACGACGTCAGCGAGTGCGCTTCCGATGCCGCCGGCCTGCATCAGGTCGCCAGCCGCTACAAAAGCCTGTGCGACCCGCGCCTGAACCCCTGGCAGGCCATTACCGCGGTGATGGCCTGGAAAAACCAGCCCATCTCAACCCTTGCCTCCTTTTGACTGGAGTTTGTCGACATGACCGGCATTCCATCGATCGTCCCCTACGTCTTGCCTACTTCGCGCGACCTGCCCATCAACCTCGCGCAATGGAGCATCGACCCCGAGCGTGCCGTGCTGCTGGTGCATGACATGCAGCGCTACTTCCTGCGGCCCTTGCCCGACGCCCTGCGTGAACAGGTCGTGAGCAATGCCGCGCGCATTCGCCAGTGGGCCGCCGACAACGGCATCCCGGTGGCCTACACCGCCCAACCTGGCAGCATGAGCGAGGAGCAACGCGGGCTGCTCAAGGACTTCTGGGGCCCGGGCATGAAGGCCAGCCCCACCGACCGCGAGGTGGTCGACGCCCTGACCCCCAAGCCCAGTGACTGGCTACTGACCAAGTGGCGCTACAGCGCGTTCTTCAACTCCGACCTGCTGGAACGCATGCGTGCCAACAATCGCGATCAGTTGATCCTGTGCGGGGTGTACGCCCATGTCGGGGTACTGATTTCCACCGTGGATGCCTACTCCAACGATATCCAGCCCTTCCTCGTTGCCGACGCGATCGCCGACTTCAGCAAGGAGCACCACTGGATGGCCATCGAATACGCCGCCAGCCGTTGCGCCATGGTCATCACCACCGACGAGGTGGTGCTATGAGCCAAGCCGCCCGTCTCATGGAGCGCATCCTGCAACCGGCTCCCGAGCCGTTTGCCCTGTTGTACCGTCCGGAATCCAGCGGGCCTGGTCTGCTGGATGTGCTGATCGGCGAAATGTCGGAGCCGCAGGTCCTGGCCGATATCGACTTGCCTGCCACCTCGATCGGCGCGCCTCGCCTGGATGTACTGACACTGATCCCCTACCGGCAGATTGCCGAACGCGGTTTCGAGGCGGTGGACGATCAGTCGCCGCTGCTGGCGATGAACATCACCGAGCAGCAATCCATCAGCATCGAGCGCTTGCTGGGACTGCTGCCCAACGTGCCGATCCAGTTGAACAGCGAACGCTTCGACCTCAGCGACGCGAGCTACGCCGAGATCGTCAGCCAGGTGATCGCCAACGAAATCGGCTCCGGGGAAGGCGCCAACTTCGTCATCAAGCGCACCTTTCTGGCCGAGATCAGCGAGTACGGCCCGGCCAGTGCGCTGTCGTTCTTTCGCCATCTGCTGGAACGGGAAAAAGGCGCCTACTGGACATTCATCATCCACACCGGCAGCCGTACCTTCGTGGGTGCGTCCCCCGAGCGCCACATCAGCATCAAGGATGGGCTCGCGGTGATGAACCCCATCAGCGGCACTTACCGCTATCCGCCCGCCGGCCCCAACCTGAGCGAAGTCATGGACTTTTTGGCGGATCGCAAGGAGGCCGACGAGCTCTACATGGTGGTGGATGAAGAGCTGAAAATGATGGCGCGCATTTGTGAGGACGGCGGCCACGTCCTCGGCCCTTACCTCAAGGAAATGGCGCACCTGGCCCACACCGAGTACTTCATCGAAGGCAAGACCCATCGCGATGTACGGGAAATCCTGCGCGAAACCCTGTTTGCGCCCACCGTCACCGGCAGCCCGCTGGAAAGCGCTTGCCGGGTCATCCAGCGCTATGAGCCGCAAGGCCGCGCGTACTACAGCGGCATGGCCGCGCTGATCGGCAGCGATGGCAAGGGCGGGCGCTCGCTGGACTCGGCGATCCTGATTCGCACCGCCGACATCGATAACAGCGGCGAGGTGCGGATCAGCGTGGGCTCGACCATCGTGCGCCATTCCGACCCGATGACCGAGGCTGCCGAAAGCCGGGCCAAGGCCACCGGCCTGATCAGCGCACTGAAAAACCAGGCGCCCTCGCGCTTCGGCAACCACCTGCAAGTGCGCGCCGCATTGGCCAGCCGCAATGCCTACGTCTCGGACTTCTGGCTGATGGACAGCCAGCAGCGGGAGCAGATCCAGGCCGACTTCAGTGGCCGCCAGGTGCTGATCGTCGACGCCGAAGACACCTTCACCTCGATGATCGCCAAGCAACTGCGGGCCCTGGGCCTGATAGTGACGGTGTGCAGCTTCAGCGACGAATACAGCTTTGACGGCTACGACCTGGTCATCATGGGCCCCGGCCCCGGCAACCCGAGCGAAGTCCAACAGCCGAAAATCAACCACCTGCACGTGGCCATCCGCTCCTTGCTCAGCCAGCAGCGGCCGTTCCTTGCGGTGTGCCTGAGCCATCAGGTGCTGAGCTTGTGCCTGGGCCTGGAACTGCAGCGCAAAGCCATTCCCAACCAGGGCGTGCAAAAACAGATCGACCTGTTTGGCAACACCGAACGGGTGGGTTTCTACAACACCTTCGCCGCCCAGAGCCCGAGTGACCGCCTGGACATCGACGGCATCGGCACCGTCGAAATCAGCCGCGACAGCGAGACCGGCGAGGTGCATGCCCTGCGTGGACCGTCGTTTGCCTCCATGCAGTTTCATGCCGAGTCGCTGCTGACCCAGGAAGGTCCGCGCATCATCGCCGACCTGCTGCGGCACGCCCTGATCCACACACCTGTCGAGAACAACGCTTCGGCCGCCGGGAGATAACCATGCACAACTACGTCATCATCGACGCCTTTGCCAGCGTCCCGCTGGAAGGCAATCCGGTCGCGGTGTTCTTTGACGCCGATGACTTGTCGGCCGAGCAAATGCAACGCATCGCCCGGGAGATGAACCTGTCGGAAACCACCTTCGTGCTCAAGCCACGTAACTGTGGTGATGCGCTGATCCGGATCTTCACCCCGGTCAACGAACTGCCATTCGCCGGGCACCCGTTGCTGGGCACGGCCATTGCCCTGGGTGCGCGCACCGACAATCACCGGCTGTTCCTGGAAACCCAGATGGGCACCATCGCCTTTGAGCTGGAACGCCAGAACGGCAGCGTCATCGCCGCCAGCATGGACCAGCCGATACCGACCTGGACGGCCCTGGGGCGCGACGCCGAATTGCTCAAGGCCCTGGGCATCAGCGACTCGACCTTTCCCATCGAGATCTATCACAACGGCCCGCGCCATGTGTTTGTCGGCCTGCCGAGCATCGCCGCGCTGTCGGCCCTGCATCCCGACCACCGTGCCTTGTGCAGCTTCCACGACATGGCCATCAACTGTTTTGCCGGTGCGGGACGGCGCTGGCGCAGCCGGATGTTCTCGCCGGCCTATGGGGTGGTCGAGGATGCGGCCACGGGCTCCGCCGCCGGGCCCTTGGCGATCCATCTGGCGCGGCATGGCCAGATCGAGTTCGGCCAACAGATCGAAATTCTTCAGGGCGTGGAAATCGGCCGCCCTTCACTCATGTTCGCCCGGGCCGAGGGCCGCGCCGATCAACTGACGCGGGTCGAAGTATCAGGCAATGGCATCACCTTCGGACGGGGGACCATCGTTCTATGAACAGTTCAGTACTAGGCAAGCCGCTGTTGGGTAAAGGCATGTCGGAATCGCTGACCGGCACACTGGATGCGCCGTTCCCCGAGTACCAGAAGCCGCCTGCCGATCCCATGAGCGTGCTGCACAACTGGCTCGAACGCGCACGCCGCGTGGGCATTCGCGAACCCCGTGCGCTGGCGCTGGCCACGGCTGACAGCCAGGGCCGGCCTTCGACACGCATCGTGGTGATCAGTGAGATCAGTGACACCGGGGTAGTGTTCAGCACCCATGCCGGAAGCCAGAAAGGCCGCGAACTGACAGAGAACCCCTGGGCCTCGGGCACGCTGTATTGGCGCGAAACCAGCCAGCAGATCATCCTCAATGGCCAGGCCGTGCGCATGCCGGATGCCAAGGCTGACGAGGCCTGGTTGAAGCGCCCTTATGCCACGCATCCGATGTCATCGGCGTCTCGCCAGAGTGAAGAGCTCACGGATGTCGAGGCCCTGCGCAACGCCGCCAGGGAACTGGCCGAGGTTCCAGGTCCGCTGCCGCGTCCCGAGGGTTATTGCGTGTTTGAGTTGCGGCTTGAATCGCTGGAGTTCTGGGGTAACGGCCAGGATCGCCTGCATGAACGCTTGCGCTATGACCGCAGCGATACAGGCTGGAAGGTGCGGCGTCTGCAGCCCTGAATAACGCGATGGGGCCTCTTCCTTTCGGCGAGGATGAAGGCCGGTAACCGAACGAGTCAGCCAAGGAGGCTGACTCACTGAAGACGCTCCGACGGATCTGGCGCGGCTCAACTATTCATTACAGGAGTTACTCAATGTGTGGTCTCACAGGATGGGTGGACTATACGCGCAGGCTCGAAGGGGAAGACCCTGCGATTCGCGCCATGACCAATACGCTCGCACTTCGCGGGCCTGATGCCGAAGGCATATGGAAACATCGACACGCCCTTCTCGGGCATCGGCGGCTGGCGGTCATCGACCTGAGCGGCGGTATCCAGCCGATGGTCTATCGCTTTGCAGACGGCCAGGAAGTCTCGCTGGTCTACACAGGGGAGGTCTACAACCACGACGCATTGCGCGACCAGCTACGGCAGGCGGGGCATGAGTTTCAGACTCGCAGCGATACCGAAGTCGTGCTGCACGCCTACCTGGAATGGGGCGAGCGTTGCTGTGATCACCTGACCGGCATGTTCGCCTTCGCCCTGTTCGACGGACGCGATGGCCACCTGCTTCTGGTACGCGATCGCCTTGGGATCAAGCCGCTGTTCTATGCCCGGCATCGCGAAGGGCTGCTCTTCGGCTCGGAGATCAAGGCCATCCTGGCTCACCCGGAATTCACCACGGGGCTGGAGGTGACAGGGTTGGTCGACGTGCTCACGCTGTCGAAGGGAACCGCCCAGACGCCTTTCAGGAACCTGATGGAGCTGCTTCCCGGCCACTTCCTGTCCTGGCGCCCCAATGGGCAGATGAAGATCCAGTGCTATTGGAAGGTACGCCGCCAGGAGCACCAGGACGACCTGCAGACGACCGTGCAAAAGACCCGCGAGTTGGTCACCCACGCGCTGGGCTCGCAGTTGTATGCCGACGTTCCCGTGTGCTCGCTGCTGTCCGGCGGGCTCGACTCCACCACCCTCACGGCTATCGCGCAACGTATCGTCAAGGCGAAGACCGGCGGGGATATCAATTCCTTTTCGGTGGACTTCACCGGCCAGTCCGCGCAGTTCAAGAGCGACGACCTGCGTCCCGACCAGGACCAGCCCTTTGCCCTGTTGGCCGCGAAGTTCATCGGTAGCCGGCACCAGACCGTCCTCATCGACAACGAGGAACTGGTCTCCGACCTGGCGCGCGAGGAAGTGTTCCGCGCCAAGGACGTGCCGTTCACCTTCGGCGACATGGATACCTCGTTGAACCTGTTGTTCAGGGAAATTCGCAAGCACTCCACGGTGGCCATCTCGGGAGAAGGCGCCGATGAGGTCTTTGGTGGCTATGGCTGGTTCCGTGATCCTCAGGTCATAGCCTCCGCGTCCTTTCCATGGTCGTCGCGGGTGAAGTTGCCGGCCGGTTTCATCAATGCCGACTTCAACCGCCAATGCGATCTCGCCCAGTACCAACAGGCGAGCTACGACGATGCCCTGCGCCAGGTCGAACACCTGGCACAGGACAGCCCGCACGAGCGCCGGATGCGCGAGCTTTGCCACATGCACCTGAAACGCTGGATGGTGATGTTGCTGGACCGCAAGGACCGCCTGAGCATGTGCAACAGCCTCGAGGTGCGCGTGCCGTTCACCGATCACGAACTGGTCGAGTACGTCTATAACGTGCCTTGGTCGATCAAGAGCAAGGATGGCGAGGAGAAGTGGCTGCTCAAGCAGGCCTGTGCCGACTTGGTACCGGAGGCGGTGCTCAAACGCCGGAAGAGTCCCTATCCGACCTCGGCCGACCTGGGCTACGAACGCTTCCTTCGCCAGAGTGCCCGGCAGCTTCTGCAGGACACGGGGAACCCGGTGTTCGGCATCGTATCCCACACCTATATGGCCGAAGAACTGCGCCAGCCCGAGGGCTACTTCAATACGCAGATGAGCCGGCACAACCTGGAAACAGCGCTGGCGCTGGATGCCTGGCTACGCTTGCACAAGATCTCGCTCTGAGACGAGCCTGAGGGAGCCACGGCAGGCCCGGCCAGATACCTGGCATGCCTGTGGCTTCCACGGCCGGCAGGGTGTTTCCAGCTTGATTCGCCACGTGTTGGGTCACCTGCCGCTTTTCAGGTTTTTACCGTCCAAGATCATTCAGCCGCCCCTTACTCGGTTCGGCTGAATCGAGCTAGGTTTGTCGGAGTCCCTTTTGTTCGAGTCCTGCCACCTTGGCAGGCTCGTTCAGTTGTAGCGATCAATCTGCCGCCGGTTGGCTTGTCATCCGAACCTGTCTCGATGCGCTGGGATGAATCAACCCAAGCCCCGCCCCCAGCGGCACCACCCGCCACCTCCAGGCCAGCGTCTGGCATCGGGCCTTGCCCAGAAGCGCCAGCCATATCGGCACCGTAGCGATCCACGAAAGGGTCAGCATGGGCCCGCTCACTGCTGTACATTCCTCCCCACGGACGACACATCATTTACCCAGTGAACGGAGTTCAACGCGTGTTCTCGACCCTCAATCCGCGTCACCGCCGGCTTGCCAGTTTCTCGCTGATAGCCGTCGCCCTCAGCCTCGCCGCCTGCAACGCTTCCGCTCCCTCCCACACCGCCCTGCCCCCCGCCCCGGAAATCGCTTCGGGTTATCGCACCGACCTGCAAGTGCAGCACGCCGACCAGCATATGGCGGCCGCGGCCAACCCGTTGGCGGCCGAAGCCGGGCGCGAGATGTTGCGCAAGGGCGGTTCGGCCATCGATGCGGCGATTGCCATGCAAGCGGTGCTGACCCTGGTGGAGCCGCAGTCGTCGGGTATCGGCGGCGGGGCCTTGATCGTGCTCTGGGACGGCAAGGCCGTGCGCACTTATGACGGTCGCGAAACCGCGCCGGCCGGGGCCACCGAGAAGTTGTTCCTGCAGGCCGACGGCAAACCCATGCCGTTCCCCCAGGCGCAGATCGGCGGCCGCTCGGTGGGTACGCCTGGGGTGTTGCGGGCCCTGGAACTGGCCCATAAAAAACACGGCCGCCTGCCGTGGGCGCAACTGTTCGAGCCGGCGATCCGCCTGGCGGACCAGGGCTTCCCGATCTCCCCGCGCCTGCACAGCATGATCGTCGCCGATCCTTACCTGGCGAAATCGCCGGACATGGCGGCCTACTTCCTGAATGCCGATGGCACGCCGAAAGCCGTCGGCACCCTGCTGAAAAACCCGCAGTTGGCCGCGGTGCTCGAACGCATCGCCAAAGAGGGCCCGAACGCCTTGTACCAAGGCCCGGTCGCCCGGGAAATCGTCGCCAAGGTGCAGGGCCACGCCAACCCGGGCAGCCTGTCGCTCAACGACCTGCAAGGCTACCGCGCCAAGGAGCGCGAACCGCTGTGCACCGACTACAAGCGCTGGCAGGTCTGCGGTATGCCGCCGCCTTCGTCGGGCGGGATCGCCCTGGCGCAAATCCTCGGCACCCTGCAGGCGCTGGAAGCCCGCGACCCGCGTTATGCACTGCCACCGCTGAAACCGGCCAAGACCAGCCTGCCGGCCGGCCTGGAACCGGCGCCTGAAGCCGTGCACCTGATCGCCGAGGCCGAGCGCCTGGCCTACGCCGACCGCGCGTTGTACGTGGCGGATTCGGACTTCGCCCCGGTGCCGATCGCCGGCCTGGTCGCCCCACGCTACCTGGCCCAACGCGCCGCCTTGATCGGCGAACGCAGCATGGCCAAGGCCGAGCCCGGCAAGCCCCAGGGCATCCAGGTGGCCTACGCCCCGGATCGCTCGCCGATGCGCATCTCCACCTCGCAAGTGGTGGCCGTGGATGACCAGGGCGGCGCGGTGTCCATGACCACCACCGTGGAAGCCGCCTTTGGCTCGCACCTGATGGTCCAGGGCTTCATGCTCAACAACCAGATGACCGATTTCTCCTTCATCCCCGAAGAGAACGGCCAGCCAGTGGCCAACCGTGTGCAGCCGGGCAAGCGTCCACGCTCGTCCATGGCGCCGACCCTGATTTTCGACCGCAACAGCGGTGAGTTCCTGGCCACCGTCGGCTCGCCGGGTGGCTCGCAGATCATCGAGTACGTGGCCAAGTCGGTGATCGGCATGCTCGACTGGAACCTCGACCCGCAAGCCGCCATCAGCCTGCCCAACTTCGGCAGCCGCAACGGCCCGACCGAACTGGAGCAAGGCCAGTTCACACCTGGGTTGAAAGCGGCGCTGAAAGCCAAGGGGCATGAGCTGACCGACATCGACATGACCAGCGGCACCCAGGCGATCGTGCGGGTGCGCGATGCCCAGGGTAAAACCTCGTGGGCCGGTGGCGCCGATCCACGGCGCGAAGGAGCCGCGTTGGGGGATTGAGGCCAACGCCGGAAAACCACAAGGGCTTGCCGCGAGGCAGGCCCTTTTTATTGCTTCCGCCACAGAAGCGCCGGCATGCGGGGCCAAGGCTGTATGCCGATTTTTACTGGGCTCTGTGTCTGACGCGGTGTTTTGATCCCTCCTAGCATCACCTTTTTTGCCGAGGTGCATGGGATGAGCGAGATTCCTGGCGGTATCGATTTTTCAGGCTTGGCGGTGCGCCGGCTGGTGGCCGACGACCTCGAACTGGTCTGCCGCCACCGCGAGGCGATGTTCCTCGAAGCCGGAGGAGAACCCGCGGCCCTGCAACGGATGACCGAGCACTTTCGCCCCTGGTTGCGCGAGCGTTTGCCCGATGGCCGCTACTACGGCTTTGCCCTGCTGGACGGCCAGCAACCGGTGGCGGCCATTGGCTTGATGAGCATCGACTGGCCGCCCCACCCGTCCCATCCGACCCAGGACCAGCGCGGTTATGTGCTCAACGTATACGTCGAACCCGCCTACCGGCGCCGGGGGCTGGCCTCGGCCCTGATGAAGCTGGCAGAAGCTGAATTCATCCAGCGCGGGCTGAGCTTCGCCGTGCTGCATGCCACCGAAGTGGGCAAGCCGGTGTATGCCGGATTGGGCTGGGCGGCCACCGCGGAAATGGCGAAGGTGCTGGAAGGCAACTGAACACGGACTCCTGTAGCCGCTGCCGAAGGCTGCGATAAGGACCGAAGGGCCTTCGGCGCCAGTAAGATCGCCGCGCCCGTTCCGGTCGATCGCAGCCTTCGGCAGCGGCTACAGGATCCTTTATGGCTTCAAGAAATGCGCACATCCCCTAGTCACAGAATGTCGCAGTAACAGCGTTGCGACTCCATCTCTTCCAACCTATGGTTCGACCATCGCTGCAAAACCAGCGAACAGGCTTGGCGGCCTGATAGAATCGAGGCGCAAAAGCGCCCCCACCCTTGCAGGCGCTTTTTTTTGCGCCCGCATACCTGCGTTATGACGGGTTGCGTGGGAGAACCTTCGGGTTCGCCGGTTGCCTTGATTCCCGGTCCGCCAATCCTGCGTAACCCGTCACCCTGATCTGTTTGGCGGCAGACGGTGATGATTCTTCGAATCAAGGAGGTTCACCATGAAACACACCCTCAATCCGTCCCCGTCCTCCCTGCATACCCTCGGCGAAATAACCTTTGCCAATTGTGGCGAAGGCAAACGCCCGCTGCTGCGGGTCAATGCCGACGTGCCCCTGGCTGACGCCCTGGAACACGCCTCGCTGCTGCTACATCTGGCAAAACAGTTGACCCTGGATGCGGCCATGGAACCGCAGGCGGACCGCTATGCTTGGGCGGCACATTACCTGGGTGAGATGGGTAAAGCGGTGATGGATGATATGCACACCGCGATGACAGCAGGCGCTGATCGGCACTGAGCCACACCTGCGGGACGGGCAGCCTCGATGGCTGTCCGTCCATCGCCTTCCTCTCTCACTCCCTTGCTTAAGTCCCAGGACGGGACTAGGGTTTTGAGCCATGAGGATTATCGCCGTCAGTCATTTGAAGACGTTCTGGGACAAGCACCCGGATGTCGAACAACCGCTTCTGGCCTGGATCGATGAAGCGCGCAATGCCAACTGGTCGAACCCGGCACAGATCAAGGATCAGTTTTGCAGTGCGAGCATTCTTAAAAGCCGTCACGTGGTGTTCAACATCAAAGGCAATGACTACCGCTTGGTAGTGGCCGTGGCTTATCGCTTTGGCGCCCTCTACATCAAGTTCGTTGGCACTCACCAGCAGTACGATGCCATCGACGCCGACAGCGTTGAAATGGAGTAACGAGCATGCAGATTCGCCCCATTCACACCGACCAGGATTACCGCGCGGCACTCAAGCAGGTGTCGGTTCTGTTCGATAACGAGCCCGAACCCGGCACCGCCGAAGGCGACTACTTCGACGTGATGGTCACCTTGATCGAAGCCTATGAAGCCAAGCACTTCCCCATCGACCTGCCCAACCCGATCGATGCCATCAAGTTCCGCATGGAGCAATCGGGCCTCTCGGCCGCCGACCTGGCCCCGGCCATCGGCCGAACCAACCGGGTCTACGAAGTGCTCAACGGCAAACGCGCCCTGACCCTGCCGATGATCTGGAAGCTGCACCAACTGTTCGGCATCCCCGCCGAGAGCCTGATCAAACCGGTGAAGTCAGTCTGAGTGGTTCTATCCGCGATCAGGCTTCAATGACTCAGGCTTTACACCCTCGCCCCTAGCGGGGGTGCTCCTGACCACGCATAAACTCCAGCCTTTGACGATTTCAGAGAGCACTATCACCCCCAACATCATCTGCGGGTTGTAGTTCGGAAAAAAATACGCGCCGATCAGAAGCACGGAAAAAGACGGCACGACAAACACCAAGCGCAAAGGAATCTGCGCAAGCCCCAGCCACTTGGCTTCTTTGCACTGAAACAAAAACAGGAAAGCGCTGACAACTATCGATAGCTGCAAACCCCAATTGATCATCACCATAACCACAGCAGTGGTTCCATGATCCTTGAACACTTCAGTCGCCGCAGTCAGGTCATCCCAGAACGGAGTCTTGCCCAGCCGTACACTGCTCGTGACGTACCACAACAAATAGAGCGCATCGAGCCCACCCCAAAACTGCCAGATCCGGGTCCGGCTCAACTTCCTGAAAAAAAACATTACCGCTCCTTACTTGGTGCCGAGACTTCTTCTCGGCAGCTCTGCCTTATAGATTTACTCATCTAACCTGGCTGTCATCCCGCACCTATTTACCCTCCAGACTTCTCTGAAAGATTCTCGGACACTTAAAAAATACCGTGGAACAGTCTTGAGCTTGCCCCTAGGTAAATCCCTAAAGTGCCGCTCGACCCTCACCACAAAAAAGGACGTTTGCATGCTCACCATCGGTCAAATGGCTCGCTGCCATGGCCTCACCACCAAGACCTTGCGCCACTACGACAGCATCGGTCTGTTCACTCCGGCGCTGACCGGGCAGGACAACGGTTATCGCTATTACAAGCCGGAGCAGATCGGCATCCTCGGGCGCATTGTCTGGTTGCGGCAGTTGGGCATGGGGCTGGAGGAGATTCGCGAGCTGGCGGACAGCGGTGCGCTGCACAGTGTCTTGAGTTTGCGCCAGGCGTTGCAGGCCCATGCCGGTGAGTTGGAAACGCAGATCGCTCGCAGCCAGAACGTGCTCGGCCAGTTGCAGCGTTATCTGGCGCAGCCCGAGCGCAGCCTGCCGGCGCCGCAGACGCCGGTGCGGGTGACGCTGGCGGCGCAGCGCATCATCGGCATGGCCTGGCAGCAGGATGACCAGGGCTCGATTGCCGAGTTGTGGCAGCGCTTCGAACCGCGCGAGCAGGAGATCCAGCGCCTGGCCGAACCGGTCGGCACTTACGGTATTTGCCAGCCCTTGAGCGACGGCCAGTGGCGTTACGTCGCCGGGCTGCCGGTCAGCGCCGAGGCGCCCTTGGTCGAGGGCATGGTGGAGCTGGAAATCCCCGCCCGCCAGTACGCCCGGGTCGAGCACCGCGGCACGGTGCAGACCCTGCCGGAAACCTTCCGCGCCGCCTACAGCGAATGGCTGCCGGCCGCCGGGATGCGGGCCGATGAGGGGGTGGAATTCGAGTACACCGGTGAGCGTTTTTTCGGGCCGATGCACCCGGACAGCGTGGTCGAACTCTATATTCCGCTGAAAAACTGATGCCCCGATCGGACGAGCAGCCGACCAGATGACAGGTCTCTGTCAGCAAAAGGACTCATGATCCCGCTATGCTCTGTAGCTAATCCACAGCAACAGAGCGAAGGTCCGATGAGTTTCCAGGCGCCAGTGTTGAAACAGATACCAGGCATCCGTCACGAGTTTTCTCGGATCGGGGCACCACTGCCTGCCAACCTGTTCTTCTGCTCCCAGGCCCACACCGGCGAGGTGGTCGAGGCCAGCACCACGCTGCCGAGCGGCATCATCCGCGGCGATGCGGTGTTCACCCGCACCGGCCGGCCTATAGCGGTGATTACAGCCGACTGCCTGCCGCTGCTGATCAGCAGTGAAGACGCCTCGTGGGTCGCCGCGGTCCATGCCGGCTGGAAAGGTCTGCACGGCGGCATCATCGACAACGTGCTGCAACACTTCGCTGCCAAGGGCATCGCCGCCCATCAGTTGCGCGTGGCGTTCGGCCCCTCGATCAAGCCTTGCTGCTACGAAGTCAGCCCGGAGTTCATCGACACCCTGTCGGCCACCCAGGGCCACCTGTGGCCAGAGGAGCAGGCACCCTGGAGCCACGAACGCCCCACGCCACAGTTGCCGCCAGAAATTGCCCCGCCGCCACCGACCCGGCCGGACTCGCTGTGGTTCGACCTGAGCGGCTATGCGCTGCACCTGTTGCGCGCGGCGGGTATCAGCGATGAACAGATCGAACACTGCGAGCACTGCACCTACTGTTCCAGCGCGACCCTGGCCAGCTATCGCCGCCGCGGCCACCGGGGCGAAGAAAAGTCCTTTCAGTATTCCTGGATAGGGCGTGCCTGAAACCGGCTGATGACCTTCAAGGGTCACCGGGGCGACGCTGTGGAGCACGATGCTGTACTACATGGCGACGACTGTGAACTGAGCCCGGCGCCTCAAACGCTCACATACACCCACGCCTCGATCCCGGACTGCAGCACCACGCACACGCGCTTGTAGTCCGCCACCTCGTAGCTGTCCGCCGCGGCCAGTTCCTGGGCGGTGATGCGAAACACCGTGCCCGGGATAGGCGCGCTGGCTGCACTGCCCGGGCGCAGGATCGGGTGATGGGTCTTGCCGCTGGTGGCCAGCACTTCGGGGTCGGTGATCTCCACCCAGGCCTGTTCATAACCCGACAGCGCGTCCGCGCTCCCCTGCAGTTCGCGACCGAAATTGGCCAGTTGCACGGCCTTGTCCTGCAAGGTGCCGTAGGAAAACAGATACTGCGACGCTTCAGTGGCAACGCTCATGTTTCGCTCCTCGATTCAGCGGCTGATTTTCAACGCCTGGCGCGCCGCATGGCGCTCCAGCGCCAGCTCGATCAGGCGGCTGACCAGTTCGCTGTAGGTCATGCCCGCGGCCTGCCACAGCTTCGGATACATGCTGATGCGGGTGAAGCCGGGCAGCGAATTGATCTCGTTGATCAGCACTTCGCCGCCCTGGGTCAGGAACACATCGACCCGCGCCAGCCCCGAACAACCCAGCACCTGGAACGCCTCGACGGCCAGGGCGCGAATGCGTTCGCTGACCTCTTCGCTGAGGTCCGCCGGCACCACCACCTGGGCCGCCTGGTCGTCGATGTATTTGCTGTCGTAGGAATAAAAACCGCTACCGACGACGATTTCCCCGCAACCGCTGGCGATCGGCTGGTCGTTGCCCAGCACCGCGCACTCGATCTCGCGCCCACTGACCGCCGACTCCACCAGGACCTTTTCATCGAAACCCAGCGCCAGCTCGATAGCCGCGTTGTATTGCGCCTCGCTGGTGACCTTGCTCACGCCCACGGACGAGCCCTGGTTCGCCGGTTTGACGAACATCGGCAGGCCCAGCTTGCTTTGCGCCTGGGCAAAGTCGGTGCGCGCCGCGGTGGCTCGGTTCAGGGTGATAAAGGGCGTCACCGCCAGGCCAGCATCGCGCAGCAGGCGCTTGCTGATGTCCTTGTCCATGCACACCGCCGAACCCAGCACGTCGGAGCCCACGAACGGCAGGTCGGCCATGCGCAGCAGGCCTTGCAGGCAGCCGTCTTCGCCGAGGGTGCCGTGGACGATGGGGAAAATCACATCGACATGGCCCAGCAGTTCCTGGCTGGAGGTTTCCACCAGTTGCTGGCTGGCCTTGCCCGGCACCACCGCCAGTTCGCGGTTGGACTGGTTGAGGGCGATCAGCGCCGGGTTTTCCTGGTTGATCAGGAAGTTCGAGGTGTCGTTGAGGTGCCAGTGGCCGTTCTTGTCGATGCCGATCAGTACCGGCTCGAAGCGCTCGCGATCCAGCGCATCGACGATGTTGCGCGCCGATTGCAGCGACACTTCGTGTTCGGCCGAACGGCCACCAAAAATAATCCCGACCCGCAGCTTGCTCATGGTTTGTTCCCGTTAAAAAAGTGGTTCACCGGTGAGTCGGACCGCTCAAGCCGGCTGATGTCGCAGGTGAATCACAGCCACCCGCTGATTCTGTTTGTTCCGGCGCTCTTCGATGGCGAACGGCACGAACCCGAGCTTCGGATACAGCAGCAGGCCCGCCACGTTGTCATTGAAGCAGGACAGGGTCACCTGCGCGGCCTGGTGTTTGTCCCGGGCGATGCGCAGCATCTCGCCGATCAACTGCCCGGCGACGCCCGCGCCGCGGGCCTCGGGATCGACGATGACGTTGCCGATGGTGCAGGTGCCCTGGGTTTCCCACCGGTAGAAGTTGGCGAACCCCAGTACCTGGCCGTCTCGCTCGATCACTGTCGAATCGCAGCGTTGGGCAATGGAGTCGCGCAGTTACTCATGGGTCAGCGGCCAGCTGGCCGCCGGGAAAAAGAAAAACAACTCGCCGGGATCACGGGCAAAACCGCAGATCCGTGGAATATCCCGATCCTGCACGGGGCGAAAAGTGAAGCTCATGTCCTGTCTCCTGACCCTGAAAATCCATGGCGTGCGCCCGGCCCCGGTTTCAGCGATTGGCCACCAGATGGGCGCCGAACAGCAGGTAGCAACTGCCGGCAAAGCGGTCCAGCCATTTGCGCGAACGACTATAGACGGCAGCCATGCGGTTGCTGGCGAAAAACAGCGCGACGCAGCAGTACCAGGTGAACGACAGCGAGGCCATGGTGAGCACGGCCAGGGCCAGCAGCAACGGCGGCGGTGACGCCGGCATCGAGGTGGCGAAGATGGTGGCGACGAACAGCGCCGACTTGGGGTTGGTCATGTTGCCGAGAAAGCCCAGGCGATAGGCCGAGAACAGGCTGCGGCCCGACTCGCCAGGCAAGCCGTTGCCCGCCCCGGTCGGCGCCGGCTTGCGCCTGAACTGCTTCAGGCCGAGGTAGATCAGGTAGCAGCCGCCGGCGATCTTGAAGGCCAGGTACAGGGCCGGGGCGGCGCTGAACAGCGACTTGATCCCCAGGCCACCGGCCAGCCCCCAGAGCACCGTGCCGGTGGCGACGCCCAGCGCGGCGATCATGCCATGGCGGCGCGAACAGCTGGCGGCCAATTGCGCCGTGGTAAAGAAATTCGGCCCCGGCGTGACCACGGCCACGGTCCAGAGCAGCGCCAGCGACAGCAGCGGGCCGGCATACAGCAAATGTTCGAGCGCCATGACACAGACCGCCTTTATCGCGTTAAGGGAGGCTGACGCTACTCCACCTCGGGCTCATGGATCAACAGGTCGCCCGGCTGGCACTCCAGGTATTGGCAGATCGCGTCCAGGGTCGCGAGCCGCAGGCCCTTGACCTTGCCCTGCTTGAGCAGGGACAGGTTGGCCTCGGTGATGCCGATCGCCGCCGCGAGGTCCTTGGATTTGACCTTGCGTCGGGCCAGCATCACGTCCAGTTGAATGACAATTGACATACTGAGCTCACACGAAGGCGCGGTTTTCCGAATCCACTTCACTGGCCTGCCAGAGGATACGCGCGATGATGGAAATGCACGCAGCCAAAAACAGCGCGACAAAGGTCGGGGCGGTGATGCTGAGACTGATCAGGCGCTCGCCCACCGGCGCGTTCAGGGTGACCCAGATGCTGAGCAGCGGCTCGCAGAGAAAGTCCAGCAACACCCACAACGCCACGCCCCGCCCGACCTTGCCCAAATGCACCGCCGCCGCGCTGGAAAAGTACTCGCCACGGGCATAGCTCTGGAACAGCCGGCGCAGATGGCTCAAGCCAAAGGCCAGCGCCAGCAGGGGGATGCTCGACAGCAGAATGCCGCCCAGGGTTTGCCACCAGGGAAAGACCGCACCGGCGGCCAGATGGCTCGACAGGCTATTGCTCAGGCCAAAACCGAACCCGTAGCCACTTTCCGCGCTCAACTGCGGAAACAGCCACAGCGCCGCGTTGAGCAGCAACATGGCAATGATCAATAACAGGGTGACAGCCGACATGCGCTGGCTGAACCGGGCAAGACCTTGGGACGTCATGGGAAGGCTCCAGTGGAAGGAATGTGGGAGAAACCATAAAGAATTAATTATCGTAAAACAATAATTAATTTCTGCTTTTCGATCATTTAATTCATAAGCCCAGCGATACCCCCGGGGCTATGCTGAAAGTAATGGAGGCCATTGGAGAACGCTCATGAACGGTTTCCTGGTGATTTTCTTCACCCAGCAAAATCGCCGCTACCACGGCAAGATGGTCGGTGACTGGCTCGTCGACCTGGCCAATGAACTGGGCCTGCGCGGCGCCACCATGAGCACCGCCATCGAAGGTTTCGGCCACACCGGCCGGCTGCACTCCGCACACTTTTTCGAACTCGCCGACCAACCCATCGAGGTCCGCCTGGCACTCACCGAAGAGGAGTCAGCCCGGCTGTTCGAGCGCCTGGAGGACGAGGACATTGCGCTGTTCTACATCAAGACGCCGATCGAGTTCGGCACCCTTGGCAAAGAGGCCAAGAAAGCGGACGCGGGCGGATGACACGCTGAAGACAGGTGCGCCCTCCTGGGTTACCGTACGGGCCTGACGTTGTGTCGAGGACAGCTCCATGGGCAAGCCCGCCCCCCGTAAAGACTGGGTCCACCGCGCGCCTCCCGCCCGGGGGCTGGAGCGTATCGAGGCGTTTTTCGCCGGTCATGGCTACGACCTGCACCGCCACGACACCTACGCCATCGGCCGCACGCTGTCGGGGGTACAGAGCTTCCAGTACCGCGGCGGCTGGCGCCACAACCTGCCGGGCGGGACCATGGTGCTGCATCCGGATGAAGTCCACGACGGCGAAGCCGGCACCCAGGATGGCTTCCATTACCGCATGCTTTATATCGAGCCGGCGCTGATCCAGCAGATCCTCGGCGGCCAGCCGCTGCCCTTCATCAAGAACGGCCTGTCCACCGACCCACGCTTGTTCGCCGCCACCGACACCTTGCTGCGTAGCATGGAAAGCCCGCTGGACCCGCTGGAACAGGAAGACGCGCTGTTCGATCTGGCCCATGCGCTGAATGCCGTTTCCGGAGTTTCCCGGCCGGCGCAGCGTTTTGACTATCAGGCCGCGGAGCGCGCGCGGGAATACATGCACAGCGCCCTGGACCAGAACATCACCCTCGACGAACTGGCTACCCACAGCGGTCGCGACCGCTGGAGCCTGTCGCGGGACTTTCGCCTGCTGTTCGGTACCAGCCCCTATCGCTACCTGACCATGCGCCGCCTGGACCTGGTCAGGGCCCTGCTGCTGCAAGGCCAGTCGCTGGTCAGCGCGGCGCTGCTGGCCGGCTTCACCGACCAGAGCCACATGACCCGGCAATTCAGCAAGACCTACGGCCTGCCGCCGGCCCGCTGGCTGAAAATGCACGGCCGCTGAACGCCGCCCGGCACGCACAATCGTACAAGAACCGCAGCACCGCGCTGATTACCGTAGAGGCCCGATCACCTCTTTACGGAGCCGCACCATGAACCCGGCCAGCACCACGCCCATCCCCTACCAGAGCCTGAACTTCGCCTACAAACTCAGCCTGTTCGACGACCACTGGCAAGCCCGCGTCATTGCCGAAATGAACGACTACCAGTTCAAGCTGGTGAAGCTGCAAGGGGACTTCATCTGGCACGACCACCCGCACACCGACGAGACCTTTATCGTCCTCGAAGGCCAGTTGCGCATCGACTTTGCCGACGGCCAGGTGACGATCAACCAGGGCGAGATGTTTGTCGTGCCCAAGGGCATGAAGCACAAGCCGTACGCCGAGCAGGAGGTCAAGTTGCTGCTGATCGAACCCAAGGGCGTGCGCAACACCGGCGAAGAAGGCGGCGAACGCACAGCGGCCAATGATGTGTGGATCTGAACCCGCCTGTGACCACTTGTAGCCGCTGCCGAGCACCGCGAGGCTGCGATCGAGGACGTAGTCCTCGCCAAACCTGCGCATGCGGTTTGCCTGGAGGAACGCATTGCCCGTTTTTACGGCCGCTGCGCTGCCGATCGCAGCCTCGCGGTGCTCGGCAGCGGCTACAGGTACACCGTCATCTGCTGCCACTCAGCCGCGCTCGGCAGTTGCCACCAGGCCCTCGGAGCCAGACGTCGGCCCCCGCAAACGCAAGGCCAGCAGCGCCCCCAGCAGGGCGAGCAAGGCGCTGGCGCCCACCGCCTGTTCGATGCCGGCCGCCTGCGAGCCACCCAGCCCGGCATTGGCCAGGGACACCAGCAGCGCCAGCCCCAGCGCCCCGCCGATCTGCTGGCTGGTGGAGGCCATGCCCGCCGCCACGCCCTGCTCGCCCGGAGCAATGCCCTGCCCGGCCGAGACCCACATGGCGGTCCAGGTCATGCCCTGGCCGATGCTCAGCACCACGATGCCCGGCATCAGGCTCCAGAACCCCGCCCCGTCGGGCAGCGCCACATACACCCCGCCGATGCCCAGCGCCCCCAGGAGCAGACCGCTGACCAGGGTCGCCCGCAGCCCGAAGCGCAGCAACGAACGTTCGGCCAGCCAGATGCCCACGGTGCACAGCAGCGTCGCCGGCAAAAACGCCACGCCACTTTGCAGCACGCTGTAGCCGTAGACCTGCTGGAAGTACAACGCGAGGAAGTAGTACTGCACGCCGAAGCTGCTCATGAACAAGGCGGTAAGGAACATCGCCAGGCGCAGCTCGCGATGGGCCAGCAGGCGCAACGGCATCAGCGGGTCGTGGCCACGCTGTTCGATCCAGGCGAACACACCGAGCAGGAGCAACGCCAGCGCGCCACAACCCAGGGTCGCCGGTGCGCTCCAGCCCCATTCCGGGCCCTGGACAATGGCGAACACCAGCAGCGTGCCGCCCACCGTCACGGTCAAGGCGCCGCTGAGGTCGAAACGCCGGCCACGCTCGCGCTGGCCATCGGCCGGAATCCAGCGCCGGGCCAACAGGGCACAGGCGCCAGCCAAGGGTACGTTGACCAGAAACACCGCCTCCCAGCCCCACCATTGGGTCAGCACGCCCCCCAGCAGCGCGCCGAGGGCCAGGCCCGCCGCCGAGGCTGCGCTCCACACCGCGAACGCCCGGTTGCGCGCCGGCCCTTCGGGGTAATGGCTGTTGATCAGCGCCAGCGTCGCCGGGAACAGCATCGCCCCGCCAACACCCTGCACCGCCCGCGCCAGCACCAGCAGCAGCGCGCTGCCACCCAGGCCGCCGGCCAGCGAAGCCAGGGCGTACAGGCTTTGCCCGACGATGTAGAAACGGCGCTTGCCCAACAGGTCGGCCGCCCGACCGCCCAGCAGCAGAAAGCCACCGAAGGCCACGCTGTAGGCGCTGACCACCCATTGCAGCTGTTGCGCAGAAAAACCCAGGTGGCTGCCGATCTCCGGCAAGGCGACGAAAACGATGGTCGCGTCCAGGGCGATGATCAGTTGCGCGCTGGCCAGCAGGAGCAGCATCCAGCCGGATGGCCTGGCTGAAGAGGTGGCGGGCATCGTGTCGAGTCCTTGCGTGAATAGAGGGCCCTCAGTTTCTTTGATGCCAATTAGATGATAAATACCGTCATTGCTCTTTCAGTGATGACTTTAATCATGGATCTGAACGCCGTTCGTTTACTGGTCCGGGTCGCCGAGACCCGCAGCTTCACCCGTGCCGCCGGCGATCTGCGGCTGACCCAGTCCGGCCTGTCGCGGGCCATTTCGCGCCTGGAGCAGCAACTGGGCGTGCGCCTGCTGCAACGCAACACCCGCAGCGTCAGCCTGACCCCGGACGGCCAGTTGCTGGTGGAGCGCGCCACACCGCTGCTGACCGAACTGGCGCAGACCGAACACCTGCTGCTGGACCGCCGCGACTCGCCCACCGGGCTGCTGAAGATCAGCACGCCGTCGCTGTTCGGGCGCAAGGTGGTGATGCCGCTGATCGGCCGCCTGACCGAGCAATACCCGGACCTGAGCATCGAGGCGGTAATGACCGATCGCCTGGTGGACATCGTCGACGAAGGTTTCGACGCCATCCTGCGCACCGGCGAGATCCAGGACCAGCGCCTGATCGCCCGGCCCCTGGCGCCGCTGCGCTGGGTCACAGTGGCCTCCCCGGCCTACCTGGCGCGCCATGGCACACCGCAAACAGTGGAAGAGCTGCAACGGCACAACTGCCTGACCGTGCGTAACCTGCGCAGCGGGCGCCTGGTGGACTGGCAGTTCATGCTCGACGGCAAGGTGCGCGATGTCAGCGTGCCCAGCCGGCTGATCTTCGATATCGGCGACGCGCTGGTGGACGGGGTGCTGGGAGGTTTCGGCATCGCCCAGTTGATGAACTTCGCCGTCGAGGACGCCCTCGCCGACGGCCGCCTGGTGCCGATCCTGCAGGCCTTTTCCGGGCGCAGCCGGGCGCTGTCACTGGTCTACCCGCCGTCGCGCCAGTACTCGCCCAAACTCAAGGTCTTCGCCGACGCCCTGAACACCGTCAGTTGGTAAGCCACCCCCGCCGCCGTAGCCGCTGCCGAGCGAAGCGAGGCTGCGAACGACTGCGCAGCAGGCGTCGCTCTTGAGTCCGCAAGAGGTCCTGCGGACCTGTCGCAGCCTGCGGCAGCGGCTACATCGATCGTGTGCCCCTGTAGCCGCTGCCGAGCACCGCGAGGCTGCGATCGACTGCGCAGCAGGCGTCGCCCTTGAGCCCGCAAGAGGTCCTGCGGACCTATCGCAGCCTGCGGCAGCGGCTACATCGATCGTGTGCCCCTGTAGCCGCTGCCGAGCACCGCGAGGCTGCGATCGCCTGCGCAGCAGGCGTCGCCCTTGAGTCCGCAAGAGGTCCTGCGGACCTGTCGCAGCCTGCGGCAGCGGCTACAGGGTTACGACATTCCTTGGGGGGATGGCAGGGTCTTGCCGTCCAGCGAGTCGCCAATCGTCAGGAAATGCCCGCCCGCCACATGGTGCAAGGTGCGCAAGGCATCGTGCCCGGTGAAATGCCAGCGGCCGTCGCTGAACACCCGGTCATCGGCTTGGGCGGCGATGACTTCGGCGAGGAACAGGTCGTAGCGTTCATGGTTGTCCGGCTCCGGCAGCAGCCGGCATTCGAGCCAGGCCACGCAGCCATCGAGCAACGGCGCGTCGACCTGCTCGCCGGCGAAGGTCGGCAGGCCATACAGCGCAAACTTGTCGCGGCCCTGGTCGCGGGTCAGCTCCAGGCCCGAGGTGGAACCCACGGTCTGCACGATATCGACCTGGGCGGCGCACGGCACGTTGAGTACGAAGGTGCCGGCGGCTTCCAGCAACTGGCGGGTCCAGGTGGACTTGTCGAGCACCACCGCGACTTTCGGCGGATCGAAATCCAGCGGCATGGCCCAGGCCGCGGCCATGATGTTGCGCTGGCCGCCGTGGGTGGCGCTGACCAGCACGGTCGGCCCGTGATTGAGCAGGCGATAGGCCTTGGCCAGGGAAACCGGGCGACGATGGGATGCGCTCATGGGTAAGGCTCCGGGAGAAAAAGAGCCAATTGTAGCGACATCCCAGTGCTGGGCAGCAGCCGGGATTGGGCATTTTTCCTGGACAATCCATCCAGATTGACCGGGCTTATCCCTGACTCGCGGCTGCTTAGACTGAGCCTTCACCTCACAGGCTGAAGGAGCTTTTCCATGGCAGACCATTCTCTGAAAAACAAGGTCGCATTGATCGCCGGTGGCGCGAAGAACCTGGGCGGCCTGATCGCCCGGGACCTGGCCGCCCATGGCGTGCAGGCCATTGCAGTGCATTACAACAGCAGCGCCAGCCAGGCCGACGCCGAGCAGACCGTGGCGGCGATCAAGAACCAGGGCGTCGACGCCCATGCCTGGCAGGCCGACCTGACCACCGCCGCGGCCGTGGAGCAACTCTTCAGCGACGCCAAGGCCCGTTTCGGCAAGATCGACATCGCCATCAACACCGTGGGCAAGGTCCTGAAAAAACCCATAGTCGAGATCAGCGAAGCCGAGTACGACGACATGTTCGCGGTCAACTCCAAGAGCGCGTTCTTCTTTATCAAGGAAGCCGGCAAACACCTGGAGGACCACGGCAAGCTGGTGACGCTGGTGACCTCGCTGCTCGGCGCCTACACGCCGTTCTATGCCGCCTACGGCGGGGCCAAGGCCCCGGTGGAGCACTTCACCCGGGCCGCCTCCAAGGAGTTCGGCGCCCGCGGTATCTCGGTGACCGCCGTGGGCCCGGGACCGATGGACACGCCGTTCTTCTACCCGGCCGAAGGCGCGGATGCCGTGGCTTACCACAAGACCGCCGCGGCGCTGTCCGGCTTCAGCAAGACCGGCCTGACCGACATCGAGGACGTGGTGCCCTTCATCCGTCATCTGGTCACCGACGGCTGGTGGATCACCGGCCAGACCCTGCTGATCAACGGCGGCTACACCACCAAGTGAGACCCGCCCTTCTGATCGACGGTTGTCATCGACCCGAGTAATCCGCCAAGGGGCGAGGTAGATTGGCGTCTGGAAAAGATCGCCATCAGGTGCGACATGATTCCGTAGGAGCGAGGCTTGCCCGCGATCAAGGTCTGTCTGATACAACGCTATCGCGGGCAAGCCGCGCTCCTACAGAAAATCCGCACCGCACGCTTCGGACCCCGCCCCATCCATGGATAAGCTCGAGCAATACCGTGTGTTCATCCAGGTCGCCGACATGGGCAGTTTCATCAAGGCCGCGCACGCCCTGGAACTGCCCCGCGCCACCGTCTCGGCAGCGGTGCAGCAACTGGAAACCGCCCTCGCCACGCGCCTGTTGCACCGCACCACGCGCCAGGTGCAACTGACCGCCGACGGCGCGGTCCTGCTGGAGCGCGCGCGCCTGTTGCTGAGCGATGCGGTGGAACTCGAGCAGCTGTTTCACACCCGTCAGCTGGACGTTTATGGCCGCCTCAATGTCGACGTGCCCAGCCGGATCGCCCGGCGCCTGATCGCCCCTGCCCTGCCCGAGCTTTTCGCCAGCTACCCCAGCCTGAAACTGGCGCTGGGCTCCACCGACCGTTCCATCGACCTGGTGCAGGAGGGGGTGGATTGCGCGATCCGTGTCGGCGCCCTGCGTGACAGCAGCCTGATCGTCCGGCGCCTGGGCCACCTGGCCCTGATCAATTGCGCCAGCCCCGTCTACCTGGCGGAGCACGGCCTGCCGCGAACCCCGGGCGACCTGGCCGATGGTCACTGGATGGTCGGCTACGGCTCCCCCAGCACGGGCCGCGAACAGCCCTGGGAATACCTGGCCGACGGTCACGAGCTGGAACTGAACCTGCCCAGCCGGGTGATCGTCAACAACGCCGAAAACTACATCGCCTGCTGCCGGGCCGGGCTGGGGCTGATCCAGATCCCGCGCTTCGACGTACAGTACCTGCTCGACAGCGGCGAACTGGTGGAAGTCCTGCCCGGTTTTCGCCCCGCGTCCATGGCGATCTCCGCGCTCTACCCCAATCGCAACCATCGCTCGCGCCGGCTGAACGCCTTTATCGAATGGTTCGAAACCCTGGTCGCCCCCCATCTTGAAAACGACCGGCAGGGCTGACAACCGCCCCGCCCGATCATGACGCCCACACCGGCCGAGGCAGCCTGGACATCAGCTGGACAATTGGTTGGCGAACTGGCCGACGGCGCTCACCACTTTCTGCGCCCCGTCCTGGATCTCGACGATCACCGTACCGGCTTCGGCGGCCAGGGCCAGGCCCTGCTCGGCCTGGGTCTTGCCGTCGGCCATCAGCACCACCGCGTTGCGGGCCATGTCCTGGTTGCGCCGGACCACGCCGACGATTTCGTCGGTGGCCTTGCTGGTGCGCGAGGCCAGTTGCCGGACCTCGTCCGCCACCACCGCGAAGCCGCGCCCCTGGTCACCGGCGCGGGCCGCTTCGATGGCCGCGTTGAGCGCCAGCAGGTTGGTCTGCTCGGCAATGTCGCTGATGGTCTTGACGATGCTGCCGATCACCCGCGATTGCTCGTTCAGCGCCTCGATGCCGTCACTGGCCTGCTGCATGTGCGTGGCCAGGTCGCGCATCACCTCCACCGCCTCGGTCACCACCGAGGAACCGCGCTGGGCGCTGCTGTCGGTCTGCTGCGAGATGGTGTAGGCGATTTCCGCGGCCTCGGCGACGGACTGCTCCTGCTTGACCTGCTCGGTGATCACCGTGGCGAATTTCACCACTTTGTAGAGCTTGCCGTTGGCATCGACCACCGGGTTGTACGAGGCATCGAGCCAGACCACGCGGCCGTGGCTGTCGATGCGCTTGAAGCGGTCGGCGACGTATTCGCCGGCGTTCAGGCGCGCCCAGAACGTCTGATAACCCGGACTGTTGTACTCCTGCGGCTCGCAGAACAGGCTGTGGTTCTGGCCCAGGATCTGTTCGAGGCTGTAGCCCATGCAGCTGAGGAACCGCTCGTTGGCGGTCAGTACCCGGCCCTTGAGGTCGAACTCGATCACCGCGGTCGAACGCAGCAGCGCCGCGATCAGATTGCCGTGCTCGCAGGTGGTTTCCACGGTCTCGGTCAGGTCATTGGCAATCAGGGAAAAGGACCTGAGTTGCCGCTCGGTGTTGAAGATCGGCTGCAGGATCACCCTCAGCCAGGCGTCATGGCCGTCGCCGCGACGCAGGCGCAGGATATCGTCGAAAGGCTCGCTGCAAGCGAGCGCGGTCATGAAACGCCTGTGTGCTTCTTCGGGCCGGGCATCGTCCGGCAACAGCTTGTCGATGGGTGAGCCCAGCAGCGCTTCTGAGGAATACTGCATGCACTGGGTGAAGTTGCGGTTCACCACCAGGACCCGGCGCTGCGCATCGAGTTCGATGCTGAGCAGGGTGCGCTCGAAACCTTCCTTGACCTGCTCAAGTGCACGAAACTCTTCGCCCAACGCGAGGAGCTTCTGATTCAAACGTTTATTGAACATGGATACACCGATAGCCTGTGATTGGAGACTGCTGGAGCCTCACCATCGGCGTTGGGGAAGTATTCTTGACGCGCTCAAGGCTCTTTAGGATTTGTCTCCCATAGAGACAGGAAACTTCCTAACGGCACACCGGTGCAGAGCGCACAGGTATCGGGGCAGATCGTGGCCGCCGGCTTGGCGGCCACTTGCCCCCCAACGTCACGGCCTGGAACAGGCCTGACGCCGGATCAGGGGCAGGACTCAGTTCGACAGCTGGCTGGCGAACTGGCCGACGGCATTCACCACCTTCTGTGCGCCGTCCTGGATCTCGACGATCACCGTGCCGGCTTCGGCGGCCAGGGCCAGGCCCTGCTCGGCCTGGGCCTTGCCATCGGTCATCAGCGCCACGGCTTCGCGCGCCATGTCCTGGTTCTGCCGCACCACGCCGACGATTTCGTCGGTGGCCTTGCTGGTGCGCGAGGCCAGTTGCCGGACCTCGTCGGCCACCACGGCAAAGCCGCGCCCCTGTTCACCGGCGCGCGCTGCTTCGATGGCCGCGTTGAGCGCCAGCAGGTTGGTCTGTTCGGCGATGCCGCTGATGGTCTTGACGATGGTGCCGATCACCAGCGACTGCTCGTTCAGCGCCTCGATGCCTTCGCCGGCCTGCTGCATGTGCTTGGCCAGGTCGCGCATCACGTTCACCGCCTCGGTCACCACGGTGGTGCCGCGCTGGGCGCTGTTGTCGGTTTGCAGCGAGGTGCTGTAGGCGATGTTCGCCGCCTCGGCGACGGCCTGCTCCTGGTTCACCTGGTCGGTGATCACGGTGGCGAACTTCACCACCTTGTACAGCCGGTTGTTGGCATCGACCACCGGGTTGTAGGAGGCCTCGAGCCAGACCACGCGGCCGTAGCTGTCGATGCGCTTGAACCGCCCGGCGACGAACTCGCCGGCGTTCAGGCGCTTCCAGAACGCCTGGTACTCGGCGCTGTTGTATTCCTCGGGTTCGCAGAAGGTGCGGTGATGCTTGCCCTGGATTTGCGCCAGGTTGTAGCCCATGGCGTTGAGGAAACGCTCGTTGGCGGTCAGCACGTTGCCGTTGAGGTCGAACTCGATCACCGCCGTGGAACGGACCAGTGCGCCGATCAGGTTCTCGTGCTCGCGAGACGCTTCGATGGTGCGGGTCAGGTCGCTGGAGTAAATCGAAAAATGTTTGATCCGCCCCTGGGAATCGCGAACCGGCTGGGAGATCGAGCGCAGCCAGGCTTCCTGGCCGTTGCCGCGCAGCAGGCGTACCGCGCCGGCAAAGTGTTCGCCACGGGTCAGCGTCGCCTTGAAACGGTGGTGGAACTCATCGGCCTTGACGTGGGCCGGCACGATGTCCTCGATGTGGCGGCCGACCAGTTCGCTGCCCCTGTAGAGCATTTCCTGGTTGAAGTTGTCGTTGGCCGACAGAATGCGTCCATCGGGATCGAGAATCAGCACCAGCATCTCGCTGTCGAGACTGTCCTTCACTTGCTGGAGGCTCGAGAGTTCTTCGCGTAGAGCCAACAGCTCTTGCTTCAAGCTTTTGTTGAACATGGGATGCACCGATGGGCAGTAATAGTGGGCAGCATTGTCTCTAGCCATCGGCGCTTGGGTATTTTTCTGAAGACCCCATAAGACATATCCGACCAAAAAACTTTGAAACACCTCAGGCCCCGGCCCTGCGGGGCTTTAACCCATGCTCGAAGGTTCGGAAGAGGGGCTATAGTCGTGCTCTGGAAAATCAACGGCAATCGACGGAGTGCAATCCATGGAGGCTTCACGCAAGGCCCTGTTCGACCAGGTGGCGGCCCGTCTGGGACACGCTTTCGACGGTGAAATGCGCATCGGCGGCAACTACGTGCCCGCGGTGCAGAACGGCGACGAGGTGTACGTCAGCGGGCAGATCCCGCGCATCGACAACAACGTAAGGGTGACCGGGAGGGTCGGTGGCGATGTATCGCTGGAGGACGGCCGGCATGCCGCACGTATTTGCACCATGCGCGCCCTGGCGATCCTCGCCCAGTTGCTGGGCGATCTGCAGCGGGTGAAGAAAGTCCTGCGGCTCAATGTCTATGTGCAAAGCGCCGCCGACTTCACCCAGCAGAGTGAAGTCGCCGACGCGGCCTCCGAAGTGCTCTATTCGATCTTTGCCGAGGCCGGGGTGCACACCCGCACGTCCCTCGGGGTCTATCAACTGCCGAAGAATGCCGCGGTGGAAATCGACATGATCGTCGCCCTCGAACCGCTTCCCGCGCCCCATGAGGACACCGAGGATTAACTACCATTGGTGCGGCACTGGCCCATCACCTGATACTCAACGGTCTTGAGCTGCCCCGCCGAATCCTCATAAGTCATGCGTGACGGCACCGGATTGCAGGCCTTGACCGGCGGCGTCACGTTGACCACCTTCTGGATGTCCAGGGGCATGCCGTAGCGATAGTTTTCCACCACCGGCGCCTCCTTGCCCTGCTTCGCCGCGTAGGCCGCCATGGCCTTCTCGTTCGCCTGCATGGCGCGGTCGAAGGTGCGGTCGCCGCCGCCCTCGGCCATGGCCAGGGACGAAATGGAAAGTACCAGCGCGGCGATACTCAATTTAAATAACTTCATGACTGTTTCCTCGTTTTGGTTAGTTGCAACGAGGATAACCAGACGACCCTGTCAGGAAGATCACGCGTACATTACTTATATGTAATAAAACCCAGACCACTTCTTGCCCTTGAGCAAATCCCATATAAAACAAGGCTTACAGCCAAAACAAAGAACAACTTACAACGTTTATCCTTGCAGAATTGTAATAAGCGGGTCACCTCCGCGTTATCTGTTGTTTGCAACTATCGGCGTTGACTCCAGCCGTTAACCGGACGGTTCGCGAGTACAACTAACAAGAACGCCCCAGGCGACATAACAGCTGATAGCTGCCCATATCCAGGAGCAAACAACATGCGCATTCAAACCCGCTGGTCCCTGTCCGTGTTTTCCGCGGTACTGGGGCTCGGCCCCTTGGCCGTGAACGCGGCAGACGACCAGCCCGAAGGTTTTATCGAAGGCAGCAGCCTCAACGTGCTGGCCCGCAACTACTACTTCAATCGCGATGATCGCAAGGGTCAGTCCAGCCCCACCGGCAACGGTTATTCCGAAGCCTGGGCCCAGGGGCTGATCGGCAAGTTCGAGTCCGGCTTCACCCAGGGCAGCGTCGGTTTCGGCCTCGATGCCTTTGCCATGTATGGCCTCAAGCTCGACTCCGGCACCGGCCGCAGCGGCGGTGGCGGATCCTTCGGCATGCTGCCGGTGGACGGCGACAACCACCCGGCCGACAACTACAGCAAGGTCGGCGGCGCGGCGAAAATGCGCCTGCTCGATACCGTGATCAAGGTCGGCGACGTCTTCCCGAAAACCCCGGTGGTGCACTACGGCGACTCGCGCCTGCTGCCGGAAAGCTTTCGCGGGGCCACCTTCGAGAACACCAGCATCGACGGCCTGAGTGTCCAGGGCGGACGCCTGCACAGCATGAGCCAGCCCGACAGCAGCAGCCTGCGCGACGGTTTCGCCACCTTTTATGCCGGCAAGGTCGACTCGCCCTGGGTCGCCTACTTCGGCGGCGACTACAGCCTGAACAAGCACCTCAGCGTCAGTCTCTACAGCAGCCGCCTGAAGGACGCCTGGGACCAGTACTACTTCGGCACCGCGGCCACCTGGCCGATCTCCGACGAGCTTTCGCTGTTTGCCGGGTTCAACTATTACAAGGCAGTGGACGAGGGCAAGAAGCTGCTCGGCGAGTTCGACAACAACATCTGGAGCGCCAAGGTCGGCGCCACCTATGGCGCCCACACCCTGTCGCTGTCGCACCAGCGCAACAACGGCGACGACGACTTCGACTACCTGCGCCAGTCGGACTCGATCTTCCTCGACAACTCGATCCAGTACAGCGACTTCAACTCGCCGAAGGAACGCTCGTGGATGGTCCGCTACGACCTCGACATGCAGCCCCTGGGCATTCCCGGCCTGTCGTTCATGACCCGCTACGGCAAAGGCAGCGACGCCGACTACAGCAATGCCAACGCGGTCTACATGCGCCGCGATGCGGACGGCAATCCGCTGACCGACCAGCGCCGCTGGGAACGCGATATCGAAGCCAAGTACGTGGTGCAGGGCGGCACCCTCAAGGACCTGTCGCTGCGTATCCGCCAGGCCACCGTACGCTCCAGCAGCTTCGAGTCCGACCTGGAGGAATTCCGCCTGATCGTCGAGTATCCGCTGGCCATTCTTTAAACCTTTGCGCCGGGCGGGTGCGAGGCCCGCCCGACGTTAAAACTTCTTCACAGACGCCCATCTTTCAGAACTGTAATATCGCCCTCACCTTCTCGTCAGGTTGGCCTTCGTATACTTGCCCCCATGCCCGAGCCGACAGCGCTTCGCTAGCGGCCAGCCACTTGCGGGAGATCATGTCTTGAAGCCTGCCCACCTGACTCCGCCTGGCCAGCCCAGCGCGCTCCCCAGCGATAACGGCAGCGAACGCGCCAGGCATGCCCTGGAACAATTCTGGCTCGGCCAGCAACAGTACAACGGCGAAAAGAACCACAACGACGCAACCAACACCGCCCCCCACAGAACCCCAGGGTCCCAGGCATGCACAGCCTCCCGCTGACGCCGGCCCACCCCGAGCACATTCATCTCTGAAGCGTTTTTTCGAATGCTCCTTTGGAAAGAGATGAATTTTTAGCGTCCCGCATGGGGCGCTTTTTTTTGCCCCGACGCCCCCTCCCCTGTAGCCGCTGCCGAAGGCTGCGATAGGTCCGCAGGACCTCCTGCGCGCCCAAGAGCAGCGCCCGCTTCGCGGTCGATCGCAGCCTCGCGGTGCTCGGCAGCGGCTACAGGGGGCAACCCGATAATTCGGTACACGCGGTCGGTGTAGCCGCTGACGAAGGCTGCGATAGGTCCGCAGGACCTCCTGCGCGCCCAAGAGCAGCGCCCGCTGCGCGGTCGATCGCAGCCTCGCAGGCTCGGCAGCGGCTACAGGGGGCAACCCAATAGTTCGGTACACGCAGTCGATGTAGCCGCTGCCGAAGGCTGCGATAGGTCCGAAGGACCTCCTGCGCGCCCAAGAGCAGCGCCCGCTGCGTGGTCGATCGCAGCCTCGCAGGCTCGGCAGCGGCTACAGGGAACGACCCGATAGTTCGGTACACGCAGTCGATGTAGCCGCTGCCGAAGGCTGCGATAGGTCCGCAGGACCTCCTGCGCGCCCAAGAGCAGCGCCCGCTTCGCGGTCGATCGCAGCCTCGCAGGCTCGGCAGCGGCTACAGGGGGTAACCCGATAATTCGGTACACGCAGTCGATGTAGCCGCTGCCGAAGGCTGCGATAGGTCCGAAGGACCTCCTGCGAGCTCAAAAGCAGCGCCCGCTGCGCGGTCGATCGCAGCCTCGCAGGCTCGGCAGCGGCTACAGGGGGTAACCCGATAATTCGGTACACGCGGTCGGTGTAGCAGCTGCCGAAGGCTGCGATAGGTCCGCAGGACCTCCTGCGCGCCCAAGAGCAGCGCCCGCTGCGCGGTCGATCGCAGCCTCGCAGGCTCGGCAGCGGCTACAGGGGAATAACCCCAATCGTCCCGGTCACGTGGCGGCGACATCAAAGCCAGATGGCATCCCAGAGGGGATAGTCGCCGGGACGTTGAACAAGCCCTGCTCGTACCGGGTTGAGAATGATGTAGCGAGCGATGGCCTTCAGGTCTTCGTCCTTGCGCAGAGCGCGATCGTGATAACCCTTCTGCCAAAGACGGCCCTGACTGCCGAGGTGTGAATTGATCCGCGTGCTGCTTCTGGATTTGAAACGGCACATCACCTCTCCCAGGGATCTGTCTCGCAGTTCAAATAACCAGTGAATATGGTCAGGCATGACAACCCAGGCCAATGCACGTACATGATCGGCTTCGTGGACTTGCTTGAGCTGATCAACCACCAGGCGGCCAACACGGAAGTCGCGAAACAAGGGGCGCCGTTGGTGAGTCACGACGGTAATCGAGTAGACACGGCCAGCTTCCGATACCCGCCCTTTGAGTAGACGGTAGCCATTGGAGTGGACCAGCATTCCTTTGCTCTCCATACAGGTCATCTACCTCAACCTAGCTGCTCATACCTTTGCTTGCGGGAGCACTCTTTCAGCAGATGTTTCCAGCTCCCTGTAGCCGCTGCCGCAGGCTGCGATAGGTCCGAAGGACCTCCTGCGAGCTCAAAAGCAGCGCCCGCTGCGCGGTCGATCGCAGCCTCGCGGTGCTCGGCAGCGGCTACAGGGGCCACGTAAACAAAACCCCGCCTGCGTATGACGCAGGCGGGGTTGGGTGAGGCCGATCGCGGGTCAGTCGTTCAGCAGGTCTTGCAGCTCCTGTTCTTCTTCCTTGCGGTGCGCCCAGTGGTACAGCGCCGGCAGCACCAGCAAGGTCAGGGCGGTGGAGGAGATGATGCCGCCGATGACCACGGTGGCCAACGGCCGTTGCACTTCGGCGCCGGTGCCGGTGGCCAGGGCCATGGGGATGAACCCCAGCGATGCCACCAGGGCGGTCATCAGCACCGGGCGCAGGCGGGTCAGCGCGCCTTCGTTGACCGCCGCGGCGAGCATCCGCCCTTCTTCGCGCAGGTTGCGGATAAAGGCGATCATCACCAGGCCGTTGAGCACCGCCACCCCCGACAGCGCGATGAAGCCCACCCCCGCCGAGATCGACAGCGGGATGTCGCGCAGCCACAAGGCCATGATCCCGCCGGTCAGAGCGAAGGGAATCCCGGTGAACACCAGCAGCCCGTCCTTGAGGTTGTTGAACATCATGAACAACAGGCCGAACACCAGCAACAGCGCCACCGGCACCACGATCTCCAGGCGCTTGGAGGCTTCCTGCAACTGTTCGAACTGGCCGCCCCAGGTGATCCAGTAGCCGGTCGGGATCTGCACCTGATCGCCGATGGCCCGGGTCGCTTCTTCGACGAAGGTGCCCATGTCGCGCCCACGCACGTTGGCGCTGACGATCACCAGGCGCTTGCCGTTTTCGCGGCTGACCTGCGCCGGGCCGAGTACCAGGTCGACGCTGGCGACTTCCGACAGGGCAATGAAACCCAGTTGCCCATTGACGCTGCCCGCGGCCGCCGCCACCGGAATCAGCAGGCGCGACAGCCCGTCGATATCGGTGCGTTGGGCATCGGACATGCGCACCAGCATATCGAAGCGCCGGTCGCCCTCGTACAGGATGCCCGCCTTGCGCCCGCCCACGGCAATCGCCACGGCGTCCTGCACATCGCCGACATTGAGACCGAAACGCGCCGCCTTGTCGCGGTCGACATTCACCGTCAGCACCGGCAGGCCGGTGGTCTGCTGCACCTTCACTTCGGCGGCGCCGTCGATCTTCTGCAAGGTCTGCGAAATCTCTTCGGCGGTCTTGTTCAGCACCTCCATGTCATCGCCGAAGACCTTCACCGCGACATCGCTGCGCACCCCGGAAATCAGTTCGTTGAAGCGCAGCTGGATCGGTTGCGACAGCTCGTAGACGTTGCCCGGCAGGCTGTTGCTGACCCGTTCGATGTCGGCAATGATCGCCTCGCGCGACTTGCCCGGGTCTGGCCATTGCTCCTTGGGCTTGAGCATCAGGTAGGCATCGGAGATGTTCGGCGGCATCACGTCCGAGGCGATCTCGGCGGTACCGGTGCGGGCGAACACCCGCTCGATTTCCGGGATCTGCGCCAGCAGGGTTTTCTCCAGGGTCTTCTGCATTTCCACCGACTGAGTGAGGCTGGCGTCGGGCACGCGCATCGCCTGCTGGGCGAAGTCGCCTTCGCTGAGGCTGGGGATGAACTCGCTGCCCATGCGGCTGGCCACCAGGCCCGAAACCAGCACGCTGAGAAACGCCAGGGCAAAGGCCAGGGACCGATGGCTCATTACCCAGCGCAGCACCGGCTCGTAGCCACGGCGGGCACCGCGCATGACGAAGTTTTCCTCTTCCTTGACCTTGCCGGTGACGAACAGCGCGATCGCCGCGGGCACGAAAGTCACCGAGAGGATCATCGCCCCCAGCAGAGCGATCACCACGGTGAAGGCCATCGGGTGGAACATCTTCCCGGCCACCCCGGACAGGGCAAAGATCGGCAGGTACACCACCATGATGATCAGTTGCCCGTAGATCAGCGCCCGTCGCGCTTCCTTGGCCGCGGCGAAGACTTCGTGCAGGCGTTCGGAACGCGTGAGCATGCGCCCGTGATGCTGCTGGGCATGGGCCAGGCGGCGGATGGCGTTCTCGACGATCACCACCGCGCCGTCGACGATGATCCCGAAGTCCAGCGCGCCGAGGCTCATCAGGTTGGCGCTGACCTTGTTGGTGAACATGCCGGTGAAGGTGAACAGCATGGCCAGCGGAATCACCATGGCGGTGATCAGCGCGGCGCGGATATTGCCCAGGAACAGGAACAGAATGGCGATGACCAGCAGCGCGCCTTCGATGAGGTTTTTCTTCACCGTGGCCACGGCCTTGTCCACCAGGTTGGTGCGGTCGTACACGGTGACTGCGGTCACGCCCTTGGGCAGCGAACGATTGATCTCGGCGAGTTTTTCCGCCACCACCCGGGACACCGTGCGGCTGTTTTCCCCCACCAGCATGAACACCGTGCCGAGCACCACTTCGCGACCGTTCTCGGTGGCCGCGCCGGTGCGCAGCTCACGGCCGATGTCCACGGTGGCCACGTTGCTGATGCGGATCGGCGTGCCGTCCACGGTGTTGATCACGATGTTGGCGATGTCCTCGATGGACTTGACCTGCCCCGGCGCGCGGATCAGCAACTGCTGGCCGTTACGCTCGATGTAGCCGGCGCCGACGTTGGCGTTGTTGCGCTCCAGGGCGGTCATCAGGTCGCTCAGGGTCAGGTTGTAGGCCGCCAGGCGCCTGGGGTCCGGGGCGATCTGATAGAGCTTGGCGAAACCGCCGATGGTGTTGATCTCGGCCACCCCCGGCACGTTGCGCAACTGCGGGGCGATGACCCAGTCCTGGATCACCCGCAGGTCGGTCGGGGTGTAGGCCGTGCCGTCTTCCTTGAGCGCGCCCGGCTCGGCTTCCACCGTCCAGAAGAAGATCTCGCCAAGGCCGGTGGAGATCGGCCCCATGCTCGCCTCCACGCCTTCGGGCAGCTGTTCGCGGGCCACTTGCAGGCGCTCGTTGACCAGTTGCCGGGCGAAGTACAGGTCGGTGCCTTCCTTGAAGATCACCGTCACCTGGGACAGGCCCGAGCGCGAGGTCGAGCGGGTCTGCTCCAGGCCCGGCAGGCCGGCCATGGCCACCTCCACCGGATAGGTGATGCGCTGCTCGGTCTCCAGCGGCGAGTAGCCGGGCATGCTGGCGTTGACCTGGACCTGCACGTTAGTGATGTCCGGCACCGCGTCGATCGGCAGTTTCTGGTAGCTGCCGACGCCCACGGCGGCCATCAGCAGCACCGCCAGCAGCACGATGATGCGCTGCTCGATGGCGAATTGAATGATGCGTTCAAACATGGGAAGTCACTCTCCAGGGAAACACTCAGTGAGAAGGCGGATCAATGGCCGTGCTCGGCCGAGCCTTTGCCCAGTTCGGACTTGAGGATGAAGCTGCCGGAGGTCGCCACCTGGGCCCCGGCCGGCAAACCTTCGCGGATCTCGACGAAGCCGCCTTCGCTGCCGCCCAGCACCACGGGCGTGGCCTGGAAACCGTCGGCGATGCGCACGAACACCGAAGGCTTGTCCTCCACGGTCTGGATCGCCTCTTGCGGTACGGTGACGCCGGCCTGGTAGGTGTCGGTCGCCACCTGCACCGAGACGAACAGCCCCGGCCGCCAGACATCGTCCGGGTTGGGCACCGTGACCCGCACCGTGGCGGTCCGGGTCTGCTCGCCCAGCAGGCTGCCGACATAGGCCACTGTGCCCTGCACCTGGGTGCCCAGCTCCGTGGATTGCACCCGGACCGGCTTGCCCACCCGGACCTTGTTCAGGTCCTTGGGAAACACGCCGAAGGTGACCCAGACCCGGGACAGGTCGGACAGGGTGAAGGCGGCGCTGGCCTCGCCCACCACCTCGCCGACGCTCAGGTGTTTTTCCACCACCACGCCGTCGAATGGCGCGCGCATCTCATAGCGGTTGCCGCCCGCCAGCACCGCGCTGCCGCTCAGGGCATTCATCTTTTGCCGGGCGTTGTTCAGGGCGATTTCGGCTTCCTGCAGGGTCTGGCGCGCCAGCAAGTAATCCTGCTCGGCGGAGATCTGGTCGACCCACAACTGGCGCTCGCGCTGGAAGGTGGTGCGTGCCAGCTCGACCCGCCGCTCGGCGGCGGCCAGCTCGCTGCGCTGGTCGGAGATCTGCTGGCTGGCGATCACCGCCAGCAGCTCGCCCTTCTTCACCGTCTGGCCGAGATTGACCGCCACCGACTCCACCACCCCGGCCGCGCGCGGCACGATGTGCGAGGTGCGGTCCTCGTCGAAGCGGATCTCCCCCGGCAGAGTCAGCAAGCTGCTGAGATTGCGCGGTGCAGCCTCGGCCAGCTGAATGTCGGCGGCCTTGATCTGCTCGGCGCTGAGCTCGACCTTGCCCTCTTCCTCGGCATGTCCCTCGCCTTCCGATTGCCCTTCCTCGCCTTCCTGATGCGCCTCGCCGTCCTTGTGCGTGTCCGCCTTGGCCGCGGGTTTCGCCTGCGCGGCCACCGGCGCCCCCTGGAACAGGTCCTGCCACATCAACCCGGCCACGCCGAGCGCGACCGCCACGGCCAATGCCAGGGCTGTGCTTCGTTTCTTGTCCATGAATGCTCCTGAAAAAATCGACCCGACACGCCATCCGGCAAACCGGCGCGTCATGAGGTCTGTGGAAAAAAGAAATCGCCGAGCGCCCGATGCAGCTCATGCAGGCACCAGTGGGACGAGCCCTGCTCGACCCGGACCGGCACCGGCCCGCTGCAATCGGTGACCAGTAGCGCGCCCAGGCACAGCAGGACGAACAACGCGGTTTTCACAGCGTGCGATCGGGGCCGGCGAGATCGCCGTAGATGCGCTCGATGCGCACCCAGGCGTCGGTGGACTGGGCCACCGCGGCGATGTACTGGGTGCGGGCGCTGATCAACGTGCGCTGGGCGTCGAGCACCTCGATAAAGTTGAACTTGCCCATCTCGAAGCCACGGGTCGCGGTGTCCACCGCGTTTTGCGCGGCCGGCAGGATCACCTGGTTGAACGACTGCACTTCGTTGCTGGCGGTGCTCCACTGATCCAGGGCCTGACGGGTTTCAGTGCGCAGGCGCAGCTCCGCGGCGTTGCGCAAGTCCCGGGCCTGATCGGCGCGGCGCGCTGCCGACAGCACGTTGCCCTGGTTGCGGTTGAACAGCGGGATCGGCATCGACACCCCGACCAGGTTGACCCGCTCGCGCACGCTGGCGTCGTACTGGCTGCCCACGCTGATATCGAGGTCGGGAATGCGCTGGGCCTTTTCCAGCCCCAGGGATGCTTCGCGCTGCACCACCTGCATTTCGGCCAGGCGCAGTTCGGTGGTCTGTTGCAGGCGCGCCAGCAATTGCGCCGAAGGCGGCAGCGAGGGCAGCCCGCTGGCCGGCTCCGCGACGGCGCTGAAGTCGGTGGTGGCCGCGCCGGTCACGGTTGCCAGTTGCCGATAGGCATTGGCCCGGTCCATCTCGGCGCGGCTCAGCTCCAGGCGCACTTCCGAGAGCTGGACCTGGGCGCGGGTGGCTTCCACGGGTGAGGCTTTGCCCGCACTCACCCGTCCCTTGGCCACCGTCAGCCCGCGCTCGGCCAGGGCCAGGGAGCGGCCGGCCAGATCGCTGCGTTCCTGGGCACGTAAGGCGCCGTAGAAGGCGGCGATCACATCGGCGCGCATCTGGTTGCGCTGGCGCTCCAGCTCCAGCGCCGCGGCGTCCTGGGCACGGCTGGCAACATCGATGCGCGCGCCGCGCTTGCCGCCCAGTTCCAGGGTCTGGCTGAGCTTGACCGTGGTGGTGCGCGAGCTGCGGCGGGTGTCCTCGGCGTCCCAGGACAACACCGGATTGGGGATCAATCCCGCCTGCTGCCGGCCACCCTGGGCGATGTCGATTTCCCAGCGCGCGGCCGCCAGTTCGGGGTTGTTGGCAAAGGCACTTGCCAGGGCGTTGTCGAGGCTCAGCACCCGGCTCTCGGCCGCCGCGGCTTCCGGCAGCGCGGCACTGGCCAACAACAGGACGCCAGACAATGCCCCGATTATCCAGGCAAGTTTTTTGATGGTGGTTGGCATAACGCTTTCTGGCCCCTTACCGGTACAGAGTGACGGCGGAGGCTGGACGGCGCGAGGAAGTTGAACCGGCACGACGCATCCACACTCCACCCATAAAACAACTAACAGGTGAGTATTTAGTGCCGGCCAAATGTAGCCGTCGGTACTTATCGACAGGGTGGCGCAAAGATTACAAATCCGTTAGCAAGCGCTCTGCCACGGGCTTGTGTATTAACATCCGGGCCATCGACCCGAGGGCAAGTGCAATAAACCCACAACTTGAAATATAGAGAAACAACTTCTCCCCGCACGACACTTCGAAAGTTTTAAATCAAGAACTTTGAAAGTTGAATCATCCAGCCCGTTACTTCCAATGAAGTTATTGGACTTCCCTACTGCATTAAACACCGAGGCTAATTCAGCATGCGCATTCTGGTGATCGAGGATGAACCGAAAACCGCCGACTACTTGCATCAGGGATTGAGCGAAAGCGGCTACGTCGTCGATTGCGCCAGCAACGGCGCCGACGGCCTGCACCTGACCCGCCAGCACGCCTACGACCTGGTGATTCTCGACGTCAATCTGCCGGAGCTGGACGGTTGGGGGGTGCTGCAGCGCATTCGCCAGAACAGCAATACGCGGATCATGATGCTCACCGCCCAGGGGCGCCTGGTGGACCGGATCAAGGGCCTGGACCTGGGCGCCGACGATTACCTGGTCAAGCCGTTCGAATTCCCCGAGCTGCTGGCGCGGGTGCGCAGCCTGTTGCGGCGCAGCGAGCAGTCGCCGACGCCCGATGTGTTGCGGGTGGCCGACCTGGAACTGGACCAGGGCCGCCACCGGGCGTTTCGCGGCAAGCAGCGCATCGACCTGACCACCAAGGAGTTCGCCCTGCTGCACCTGCTGATGCGCCAGAGCGGCGTGGTGCTGTCGCGGACCCAGATCATCTCGTTCGTGTGGGACATGAACTTCGATTGCGACACCAATGTGGTGGAAGTCTCGATCCGCCGCCTGCGGGCCAAAATCGACGACCCGTTCGAAAGCAAACTGATCCACACCCTGCGCGGTGTCGGCTACGTGCTCGAAGAGCGCGACTGAAACCCTGTAGCCGCTGCCGAAGACTGCGATAGGTCCGAAGGACCTCCGGCGCACCCAGGAGCGGCGCCCGCTGCGCGGTCGATCGCAGCCTCGCGGTGCTCGGCAGCGGCTACAGGGGAACAACCCGATAGTTCGGTGCACGCGATCGGTGGGGCCCGATACGCCGCCGGGGAATCAATGTATGTGCTCTTCGTGCCCCTGTTCGTGGAAGCCAGCCTGTTCGACCTGGACCGTCACATGGGAGATATCGAAGCGCTCGTGCATCAGCTCGGTGACCTCGGCGAGGATCTGCTGTTCGCTGCGTCGCTCCAGGTCGGCCACCAGGTGTGTGCTCATCACGTTCTTGCCGCTGGTCAGGGCCCACAGGTGCAGGTCGTGCACCTCGGTCACCCCGTCGATGGCGCGGATGCCCTGCTCGACCTCATCGATATTGATGCCGTCCGGCACGCCTTGCAGCAGCACGTTCATGCTCTCCCTGAGCAGCATCCATGTGCGCGGCAGCACCCAGAAACCGATGGCCGCGGCCACCAGCGAATCGACCCAGCCCCAGCCGGTGTACATGATCACCAAGGCTGCGACGATCACGCCGATGGAGCCGAGCATGTCGCTCCAGACCTCCAGGTAGGCGCCCTTGACGTTGAGGCTTTCGGCGCTCGCCGAGGCCAGCAGGCGCATGGAGATCAGGTTGACGATCAGCCCCAGCACCGCGATCACCAGCATGCCCGTGGACTGGATTTCCGCCGGCGCGGACAGGCGCTGCCAGGCCTCGAACAGGATGTAGAAGGCGACCACGAACAACAGGATGGCGTTGAACGCCGCGGCGAGAATCTCGAAGCGCGCGTAACCGAAGGTGCGCTTGCGATCGGCCGCGCGCTTGCCGACCTGGATCGCCACCAGGGAGATCGCCAGCGCCAGCGCGTCGGTCATCATGTGGGCGGCATCGGACAGCAGCGCCAGGCTGCCGGTGATAAAGGCGCCGATCACCTCGGCGATCATGAAACTGCCGGTCAGCCCCAGGGCCATCCATAACGTGCGTTCGTGTCCGGCCCGAACCTGTCCGTGACTGTGCCCTGCGCCCATGAAAGCCCCCGCCAGTGAAAATCGTCGTGGCTGATGATAGCCGGCCTGGGCAGCCTGCCCCGGCAAAATGACGCAATGGTCATGTCGCGGCCATCTGACCGTTATGCGTAACGGCTTTCAGCGCCCCAGGCGCGCCATCACCGCGAGCATGCCCGGGCGCTGGGCGGCCCATTCCTCGCGGGTGATGCCGAGCAGCATGACATCGATGCGCTGGCCGTCCTTCTCGACGTTCTGCCGGCGCACGCCCTCGAGGGTGAAACCGAACTTCTGGTGCAGGCGGATCACCGCCTGGTTCAGCGCCAGCACCTCGCAGTTGAGCTTTTCCAGGCCGGCCGCACCGAAGGCATGGTCGAGCAACCAGAACTCCAGCTGGCTGCCCAGGCCCTTGCCCTGCAAGCCGCTGTCCAGGTAGAAGGCCCAGTCGGCGCTCTTGTGCAGGGCATTGATCGCGTTCAGCGACACCACGCCGCAGGCGACGCCCTCTTGCAGCACCACGAACACCGACTGCCGCGGATTGCCCACCAGCGAGTCGAGCCAGGCACGGTGCTCGGCCTCGGAAATCTCGTGGGAGGTGTACATGTACTTGCGCACGTCCGGCTGGTTGCGCAGCTCGCGCACACGCGCCTGCACCTGTGCGCAAGTTTCGAGTATCGGCACGACCTGCATGCGGGGCTCCTGGTCTGAAACGGATGCCGCACAGCCTAGGGGCAACGGTGCCCGGCGGCAATTCAAAAGATCCGGGTACCCGACGCGGACTTGCGCCGGCGCAGCCCATGCAGGCCCAGGCACACCAGGCTGGTGCCGAAGGCTACGATCAACATGCCCTGCGGTGCCTCGTGCTGGCGACGGCTGTCCAGGCATTCCATGGCGTTGGCGCATTGCGCGATGCACAGCTCCTCGCCATCGAGGGTGCAGCTCAGCACCGCATCGCGCAGGTAGGTGAAGTGCAGTGTCCGGCCCCTAAGCGGGCCATCGCCGGAGCGCAGGTAGGTGATGCCACGAACCACCTTGAGCCGGGTGTATTCGCCACTGTCCGCGTCCTCTATCAGCATCCCGCCACGGTCGGCATACAGCACCTTGCCGCTGAGGGATTCGACGTTGGCACCGTCCATCCCATAGTCGACAAAGTTGAAGATCCACAGCTGAAGCAGGGTCATGAACAGGCCAATGGCAAAGGACAACCATGCCGCCTGCAGCAACGGGGGCAGCGTGGAGAAATCACGCAGGGAACAAAGGACGGACCGGATCAAGGCAGCTCCCGAAAACTGGCGCGTGGACCGCGCGCTTTTTTTCGAGAGATTAGCGGGTAAATGGGCCTTGGCTAAGCACAACATTCAACAGCATTGGCCGGGTTAAACCGCAGGCTGGCGGCGAAGGCTCTAGCCCGCGCGCGCCGGCGCCTGCAGGTATTTCCGGAGGTGAAAATTTTTCCCCTGTGGGAGCGCTCGCCTGCTTGCGAAAGAGCCTCAGGACCCCGCGCAAACCCCGGGCACCGCACTCCCCGTCAGCCTCGGCATGCGCGCCCCGAAATACCCAGCGCTGATGACCCCGACCGCGCCCATTACCGCGCAATACATCACGCAGATCCACGGGCTCCAGGGCATCAGGCCGATCAGCAGCAAAGGCGTGGTGCTCGCCCACAGCGCGTAGGCGATGTTGTAGGTAAAGGAGATGCCGGACACGCGGATCCGCGCCGGAAACAACCCGACCATCACCGACGGCACCGCGCCCACTACGCCACAGCCGAGGCCGGCGATGGCGTAGGCCAGGCCGACCCAGTCGCCGCCACTGATCAGGCAGCCGTAGAGCAGGCCGATGCCCAGCGGCAGCAGCAAGCTGTAGAGCATCACCGTGCGCCAGGCGCCGATGCGGTCGACGACCAGCCCGGCCAGCACGCAACCGATATTCAGGAATACGATGCCCAGGCTGCTCAGGGCGAAGGTGTGGCTGGCGCTCATGCCGAAGGTTTTCTGCATCATGGTCGGGGTGATGACCACGAACACCACCACCGCGGAGGTCAGCACGCAGGTGAGAATCGCCGCCGGCAACAGGGCCAGGCGATGCTCGCGCAGCACGGTGCGCAGCGGCAGCTCGACGGCGCTGTCGCGCTGCTCCTGCATGGCCATGAACACCGGGGTTTCGCTGAGCCAGCGGCGCAGCCAGACGCCGATCACGCCGAACACCCCACCGAGCAGGAACGGATAACGCCAGGCGTGATCGAGGATTTCCGCCGGGGTGAAGAGTTGCGCCAGCAGGGTCGCGGTCAGCGCGCCGATCAGGTAGCCGAAGGTCAGCCCGGCCTGCAGAAAACCCAGGGCATAACCGCGATGACCGGCCGGGGCGTGCTCGGCGACGAACACCCAGGCGCTCGGCACCTCACCGCCCACTGCCGCGCCTTGCAACACCCGCAGCGCCAGCAGCAACAACGGCGCGAAATAACCGATCTGCGCGTAGGTCGGCATGATGCCGATCAGCAGGCACGGCAGGGCCATCATCAGGATGCTCAGGCTGAACACCTTCTTGCGCCCCAGGCGGTCGGCGAAGTGCGCCATGAGAATGCCGCCCAGCGGCCGCGCCAGGTAACCGGTGACGAAGATCCCGAAGCTCTGCAACAGCCGCAGCCACTCGGGCATTTCCGGCGGGAAGAACAGCTGGCTCAGGGTCAGGGCGAAAAATACGAAGATGATGAAATCGTAGATTTCCAGGGCGCCGCCCAGTGCCGCCAGGCCCAGGGTCTTGTAGTCGGACCGGGAAAACGGCGCCGGCCGCGCGTCAGGGGAAAAGGACATAAAGCCACTCGGTGTTGGGCAGAATTCAAGGCGCCCATGGTCTACGCAAACGCCGCGAGGGACAACCGCAACACCCTTCTGGGTCGGTTTTTAGGGTTTTCCTGTGCATTGAATCGGCGCCGCGGACGCCAATAATCGGCGACTTTCCCACCCGCAACAGGAAAGCCGCCATGAGCATCCATACCCGCAGCAAACGCCTGACCGTGCCGCAACTGGTGGCCATGAAAGGCCAGCAGAAGATCGTCTCCCTGACCGCCTACACCAGCCACATGGCGCGGCTGATAGACCCGTTCGTCGATTTCGTGCTGATCGGCGACTCCACGGCCATGGTCGGCTACGGCCGCACCTCCACCCTGGACATGAGCCTGGAAGAGATCATCGGCCATACCCGCGCCGTGGTCGCCAGCACCCGGCTGGCCTGCGTGATCGCCGATATGCCATTCGGCAGTTACCAGGAATCGCCGCAGCAGGCCTACCGCAACTGTGCCGAGGTGCTGGCGCGCACCGGCTGTGATGCGCTCAAGCTCGAAGGCGGGCGGGCCCTGGCGCCGACCGTGGAGTTCCTGGTGCAGCGCGGGATTCCGCTGATGGCCCATATCGGCCTGATGCCCCAGTACGTGAATGTCATGGGCGGCTTCAAGGCCCAGGGCCTGAACGACGCCACCGCCCTGGCCATCGAGGCCGACGCCCGCGCCCATCTCGAAGCCGGGGCGTTCAGCCTGCTGCTGGAAGGGGTGGCGGAAAACCTCGCGCGGCGCATCAGCGATTTCTCGCCGATGCCGACCATCGGCATCGGCGCCTCCCCCGCCTGCGACGGCCAGGTACTGGTGACCGAGGACCTGCTGGGCCTGGGCGGGCCCCAGGTGCCGCGCTTCGTCAAACAGTACGCCGATGTCGGCGCGCTGATCAGCCAGGCCTGCGAGCAGTTCGCCGCCGAGGTGCGCGACGGTCGCTTCCCCGAGGCACGGCACTGCTACGGCGTCTGATCGATGGCCCGGGCCAGCCGTTGCACGGCGCCGGCGATGTCCTGGCGCCAGTCGAGGGTGAAGCTCAGGCGCAGATGATGGCGCCAGAGGCCTTGCTGGCTGAACATCTGCCCCGGGGCAATGACGATGCCCTGACCCAGCAACTGCTCATAGACCTGGAGCATATCCACCGGGCGCGTGGCCTCGGCCCACAGGGTCGCGCCCCCGGCCGGGGTGACCACGCGCAGCTGCTCGGCGGCGTGTTCGGCCAGCAGCGCCTGCATCTGGCCCAGGCGTTCGCGCAGCAGGCCACGCAACTGAACCAGATGCTGATCGACACGACCACTGCCCAGCAGCTTGGCCACGGCCTTTTGGCGGATCGGCGACAGGCGAAACGCGCGCTCGAGAAAATGCCGCTGCAAGCGCGCGCCCTGGCCCCGACACAGCACGTAGCTGAAGGGCGCCTCGGAACCGATCAGCTTGTCGAAGGTGGAAAACACCAGCAGCCGCTCGGGGTCGGCATAATCGCGATACCGCGCCGGCTCCGGGGTGAAGCAGAACTCGCCATAGCTGTCATTTTCCAACAGCCAGATGCCGCGCTCCCCCAGCCAGCGGCACAGCTGCTGTTTGTCCGCCGCGGGCATCAGGCTGCCGTGGGGCGTATTCAGGGTCGAGGACAGCAGCGCCAGGCGCACCGGCTCGCGCTGCAGCACCTCATGCAGCCGCTGGCGATCGAAACGCCCTTCGGCATCCAGCGGCAGCTCGATCACGCGGATCTTCGCCGCCTGCAATTGCCGCAGGATCGCCCAGGAACAGGGCGACTCCACCAGGGCGACGCTGCCATTCAGCTCCAGGGCATCCAGCGACAACGTCAGCACTGCGCGCAGGTCGGTGCCGAGAAACACCTGCTCGGCCTGCCAGTAATCCGTGGTCGAGCGGGTGTAGCGCTCGGCCAGCGCCGTGCGCAACTCCGCCTCGCCAAACGGCTGGTACAGCGGCGCCTGGGAGCGCGGGTACTGGCGCACCAGCTCGCGCTCGGCCGTCAACAGGGGATTGTCCAGGGACAGCAACATCGCCGGGGCGTCGCTGCACAACGCCAGCATTCCGGGCTGGCGGGCGTAGGCATAGACCCTGTCCAACAGGTGCGTATCCGGCGCCAGCCCTGGCGCCGGCATGGGGCGGCTGAAGTAGCCCTGCTTGGGCCGGGCGTAGATCCGCCCTTCGTCTTCGAGCAAAGCGTAGGCGTACTTGGTGGTGGAAACCGAGACCTTGAGGCGCTGGGCCAGGGCGCGCAATGACGGCAGGCGCTGCTCGGCTGCACTGGCGCCGTCCAGCCATTCCACCAGGTAGCGGTAGACGGCCTGATAGGCGAAAGGCGTTTCGCGGCTCACCGCTTCAGGCGCCCTTGGCCAGGGCGATCGCCGCCTGGATCGCCGCGCGGGCCTGGGGGCTGTTTTTCCAGCAGCTGGAACCGACCAGGGCCGAGGCCTGAGTGACGATATCCAGGGCATCAGCCCGGGCCAACTGGGCGAGGGAATCGATGCCCAGTTGTTCGAGGCGGCCGACCACGGTTTCGCCGACACCCTTGACCTTGAGCAGCGCCTGGCGTTCTTCGAGCGGGAATGGCATGTACTTCAATCCTTTGCAGTGGTTACCAATTGCCGCATTCTTGCACAGTTTTCGGTCGCCCCAGCCTGGGGCGACCGACCTCCTGACAATCATAAAAAGACTTGAGGTATCGACGTGTCCACAGACATTGAAGACAGCCGTTCCGCCCGTTTTGCCCTGCGCTGCTCGAACTGGGCCGAGCGCTGGTTCCCCGACTCCTGGGTGTTCGCCGCGCTGGCGGTCATCATCGTCGCCCTGGCCACCATGGCCATGGGCGCCAAGCCCACCGACACCGCCATGGCCTTCGGCGACGGCTTCTGGAGCCTGATCCCCTTCACCATGCAGATGGCCTTCGTGGTCATCGGCGGTTATGTGGTCGCCAGCTCGCCACCGGCGGTGAAGCTGATCGACAAGCTGGCGCGCATCCCGAAGAACGGCCGTTCCGCCGTGGCCTGGGTGGCGCTGATCTCCATGGTCGCCTCCTTGCTCAACTGGGGCCTGTCCCTGGTGTTCGGCGGCTTGCTGGTGCGCGCCCTGGCCCGGCGTACCGAGCTGCGCATGGACTACCGCGCCGCCGGCGCCGCGGCCTACCTGGGCCTGGGCGCGGTCTGGGCCCTGGGCCTGTCGTCGTCTGCCGCGCAACTGCAGGCCAACCCTGGCAGCCTGCCACCGTCGATCCTGTCGATCACCGGGGTGATTCCGTTCACCCAGACCATCTTTCTCTGGCAGTCCGGCGTATTGCTGCTGGCCTTGATTGTGGTCTCGCTGGTCATCGCCTACGCCACCGCGCCCGGCCCGAACTCGGCGCGCGACGCCAAGGCCTGCGGCATCGACCCGAGCTTCAGCATGCCCAAGCCACAACCGCGCACCCGCCCCGGCGAGTGGCTGGAATACAGCCCGCTGCTGACCATTCTGCTGGCCTTGCTGGCGGCCGGCTGGCTCTACCACGAGTTCGCCACCAAGCCAGCGATCACCGCGATTTCCGGGCTCAACACCTATAACTTCCTGTTCCTGATGCTCGGCGCGCTGCTGCACTGGCGCCCGCGCAGCTTCCTCGAAGCCGTGGCCCGGGCCGTGCCGACCACCACCGGGGTGCTGATCCAGTTCCCGTTGTACGGCTCCATCGCGGCCTTGCTGACCGTGGTCAAGGGGGTCGACGGCCAGACCCTGGCCCACCATATCTCGACCTTCTTCGTGCAGATCGCCTCCCACGACACCTACGCACTGCTGATGGGCATCTACTCGGCGGTGCTGGGTTTCTTCATTCCCTCGGGCGGCGGCAAGTGGATCATCGAGGCGCCCTACGTGATGCAGGTGGCCAATGACCTGCAATATCACCTGGGCTGGGCGGTGCAGATCTACAACGCCGCCGAGGCGCTGCCGAACCTGATCAACCCCTTCTACATGCTGCCGCTGCTGGGGGTGCTGGGGCTCAAGGCGCGGGACCTGATCGGTTTCTCCTTTGTCCAGCTGCTGGTGCACGCGCCGCTGGTGCTGGTGCTGCTGTGGGCATTGGGCACCACGCTGAGCTATATGCCACCTGTGGCGCCCTGATCTTTTGCGGGCGGCTCGCTCCCCAGCGGGAGCGAGCTGGGGAGCGGCAGGCTGCGCAGTGGTCGCAAAAGCTGCCACCGCGCTTTACCTGGAGAAAATCATTGCCCGGATGGATGCCATCGCGGGCAAGCCTCGCTCCTATAGAAGCAGTCCTACACGCTTTCCAGCCTCCCCCTACCACCGTCTAAGCCCCGTCCCAGAGCCTTTTCTGTAGTCTTTCCGTCATATTCGGTTGCTACCGTGCAGCCGAAATACTTTGTTACGAATTGATCGAAAGGTAATCAGGGACCCGGCATGAGCGACGAACACTCGAAAGACCCAGAACATTCCCAGGCCATGGAGCCCCCCACCGACACCAGCCGCCGGCGTTTTCTCGGCGGCGTGGCGGTGCTGGGTGTCGGCGCGACGCTCAGCGCCTGCGGCCACAACGACCCGGCGCCAGGCAAGCCGGTGGAGCGCCCGCTGTCGCCCGCCGAGCTGGACCGGGCGCTACGCGACAACGTGAAGAACGTGGTGGTGATCTATGCCGAGAACCGCAGCTTCAACAACCTGTTCGCCGACTTCCCGGGCCTGGAAAAACCACTCTCGGCCCTCAAGCCCGCCGACTATCAGCAACGCGACCGCGACGGCAGCCTGTTGCAGACCCTGCCGCCGGTCTGGGGCGGTGTCGCCCAAGTCGGGCCGCAGGCCCTGGATGGCGTGACCTACCCGGTCGGCACCCAGTACCAGGAACACCTGCCCAACGCGCCCTTCGCCCTCAAGGGCCCCGATGGCCAAGACCTGCCCCTGGGCCTGGTCACCCGCGACCTGTGGCACGTGTTCTACCAGAACCAGATGCAGATCAACGGCGGCAAGAACGATGGTTTCGTCGCCTGGGCCGACTCCGGCGGCCTGCCCATGGGGCATTACGCCCAGAGCCGCTATGAATTGCGCCTGTGGGATGTGGCCCGGGAGTTCGTGCTGTGCGACAACTTCTTCCAGGGCACTTTCGGCGGCTCGTTTCTCAACCACCAGTACCTGATCAGCGCCGCCGTGCCGTTCTATCCGGACGCGGCCAATTCGGTGGCCAAGCCGCAGATCGCCACCCTGCAGAGCGACGACCCACTCGACACCCGCCTCAAGCCGCTGGAGCAATCCCCGGCCAGCGCCATGAGCGGCCCGCCGCAATTCGGCCCGAGCCTGCTGACCCCGGATGGCTACGCGGTCAATACCATGGCCCCGCCGTACTGGCCGACCTGGATCCGCGACCCGCAGCGCCCGGCCTATGCCAAGGCCGACCTGCCCAATGTGCTGGTACCGCAGCGCCACGACACCATCGGCGACAAGCTCTCGCGCAAGGACATCGACTGGGCCTGGTACGCCGGCGCCTGGCAGGTCACGCTGGACGCCTACAAGGATTCGGCGGGGATTCCGAAGATCCCCAACTTCCAGTACCACCACCAGCCATTCAACTACTTCGCGCAGTTCGGTCCCGAGCAGCCGAACGAACGCAACCACCATCTACGCGATGCGGGCCTGGGCGATGAGTCGAGCAGCAACCGCTTCCTCGCCGATGCCGAGGCCGGCAAGTTGCCGCCGGTGGCGTTCTACAAGCCCCAGGGCAATCTCAACATGCACGCCGGTTATGCCGATGTGGCCGCGGGCGACCGGCATATCGTGCGCGTCCTGAAGGTGCTGCGCGAAAGCCCGCAGTGGCAGAACATGGTGGTGATCGTCACGGTCGATGAAAACGGCGGCTGGTGGGACCACGTCGCCCCGCCCAAGGGCGACCGCTGGGGGCCGGGGACGCGCATCCCGGCGCTGGTGGTGTCGCCGTTCGCCCGCAAGGGCACGGTGGACCATACGGTGTACGACACCGCGTCGATCCTGCGGCTGATCACCCGGGTGTTCCAGCTCGAACCGCTCGACGGCCTCAAGCAACGGGACGCGGCGATGATCGCCCGGGGGCAGGCGCCCATGGGCGACCTGAGCAATGCCCTGCACTTCCCGGCCTGAACCGGTAGCAGCGGCCGCCCCGGCGGCCGTTTGCGGGTGCAGAAATGAAGATTTATTCCACCCTTTTCCTTGTCACCCGCTACTGTTTCAGGGTGGAACTTACCTCGCCCAGACGAGGCCAACGCTGACAAGGAGCCAAGCATGAAACTCACAGGATTGTCCCTTCCCCTCGCCGCCCTGACCCTGGGTGGCCTGACCCTAAGTAGCCTGACCCTGAGCACCGTAGCCCAGGCCAATGTCGATCTGAAGCTGGGCAACACCCAGCGTGTCACCCAACTCTTCTCCTACCCCAACAACTGCAACGTGATCTGCTTCCGCAACTGGACGCTGGAACAGACCGTCGAGCACTACCTGACCCAAAGCGTGAAGCGCGATGGCTACAGCACCGCCAAGGTCAAGGTGAAGACCGATAACAACCAGCTGTACGCCAACATCAGCGGTGTGCCGAAGGACTATGGCAAGCCGCTGACCGCCCTGCTGGATGCCGGCGACCTCGCCTACAAGGGCGCCAGCAAGCTCAACAGCGACGGTAAATGGACCTACAGCTGGTACCTGTTCCTGCCCCTGGGCATGGCCCTGGAAAACCGCAAGAGCGTCGAGCTGCTGCACTTCCCGCCGGACTATTCACTGACTCAAGCCCAGGACTACCTGAGATCGGCCACCACCGACCGCTGGGCCACCCTGCTCACCACCAATGGCATTCCCACCGAGCAGACCCCGGGCTACCAGACCATCATCGACATCGCGCCGATCGCCGCCCCGGCCACTGCCGGCAAGGACCTGGAAGGCGTCTACGGCTACTTCCAGGACTACCAGACCACCATGGTCAAGCAGGTCAGCCAGAACGCCAGCGGCGGCGCCCTGCCGATGGTGGCCTTCGGCGCGCCGGTGCGTAACTGGATCAAGCAGCAGTACGGCGCCACCGTGAGCGTGCTGGGCCTGGCGCAGATCAGCCCGAGCGCGGGCCTGAAGGTGCCGGTGCTGGGTTCCAACCACCCGAGTTACATCTGGTACGCGGCGGACCCGGAGAACTACGACGGCGACGAGGCCAAGGCCGATGCGGCCGGCTTGAAAGTGATGGGGCAGGACCTGAGCGCCGCCTGCTGGCAGGCCGGGATGGGCAGCAAGCCGGGCAGCGATCCGGCGGCACAACTCAAAAGCTGCACACAGAACTGGCAGGTGGCCAACAAAGAGCAGACCTGCGCTCTGTTCTACACCTCGATCCGTAAGCTGACACCGGAGCAGGCCCAGGCCAAGTGCGCCACCACGCCGGTGCAGAGCCAGTTGAAGCAGCTGAAGGAGCCGGCACCGTCAATGAGTAACGAGGCGCCGCATATCTGACAGGCCGCACCCGCGGCAATCGCTATCGATCCATCACGAACAAGCCCGCGTCTACAGGAAGGTACATCTCCTGTAGACGCGGGCTTGTTCACGATCGGTGTTCAGGGCTTCAGAGCGCCCCGACCGGACGCAGGCGATACTGCGGCGGCAATTGCTCGAAGCCACTGATGGTGGCGTTCAGGCTCTTCCAGCGACCGTCCTTGATGCCATAGATGCAACCGTGGATCGACAGGCTCTGCCCGCGATGCCAGGCGTTTTGCACGATGCTGGTGTGGCCGACGTTGGCCACTTGCTGGATCACGTTCAGCTCACAGAGGCGGTCGACCCGTTCTTCCTCGGTGGCCAATTGCCCCAGCACTTCGCGATGTTCGTAGTACAGGTCGCGAATCGAGCGCAGCCAGCCATCGATCAGGCCCAGCTGGCGATCCTGCATCGAGGCGCGCACGCCGCCACAGCCGTAGTGGCCGGTAACCAGGATGTGTTTGACCTTGAGCACGTCCACCGCGTACTGGATCACCGACAGGCAATTGAGGTCGGTGTGCAGCACCACGTTGGCCACGTTGCGGTGTACGAACAGATCCCCGGGCAGCATGCCAACGATCTCGTTGGCCGGTACACGGGCGTCCGAACAGCCGATCCACAGGTATTCCGGCGTCTGCTGGCGGGCCAGCTTGGAGAAGAAGTCAGGATCTTCCTGCTTGATCGCTTCGGCCCAACGCTCGTTGTTATCAATCAGGTCTTGTAGTTCGTTCATGCTGTGAAACCTCAGGATTGATGCGTTGCTATGACAGACGACCGTCTATCGGGGTCACGCGCGTCTATGCAGATACCGCTTATCCACCCCTTTGAATCTTGCAGGGTCTGGTGGGTCCACTCTTTAAGCCCGAAAGTATGAGCAACCGTCATGACTGAATCACGACGTCCCTATGGTGCGCCTCAACCCGAGCCCATCGACGACAACGAAGACCGCATGGGTTCCATGGAAGAGCTGGACTTCGATGAAGAAGAACCCGGCGCCAGGGTTGGCGACCCTGCTTCCAGCTCTGTGGAGCATCGTACTCCCTACCGGCACATCCATGGCTCCAGCCTGACTGGCAACGCCGACGAGGAGCCCAACGACGATGACCTGACCCCGGAAAACCTGATCCGCGAAGACGGCGCCCGCTCCGCCCATGAAGCCGGTGAAGACCAGCCGGCCGACTGGGACCTGAGCATTGTCGATGAAGACGATATCGGCGGCGGCAATGGCCTGGACGAAGCCGAACTGGCCCAGCGCGACCCGCTGGACGGCAAACGCTGATATCCGTTGTTTGACACTACGATAACGGCTCGATAAGCCGTCAATCGACCAGGGTGCAGGCCATCACCAGCGCATCTTCGCGCCCGCCTGTCGCCGGATAGTAATCACGGCGACGGCCGACCTCGTTGAAACCGTAGCGCTCGTACAGCCGATAGGCGGTCTGGTTGCTGGAGCGCACCTCGAGGAAGCACTCGCGCGCGTCTTTCTGGTAAGCGCGCTTCATCAGCTCTTCCAGCAGGCGCAGGCCCAGGCCGCGGCCCTGGCTTTCCGGCTTGACGGTGATATTGAGCAGGTGGGCTTCGTCGATGATCACCTGGATCACCCCGTGGCCGACCTGCTGGCTGCCTTCGAACATCAGCCAGACTTCATAGGACTTCAGGGCGTCGGTGAAAATGCCGCGGGTCCAGGGATGGCTGAACGCCGCGTATTCGATTTTCAGGATGGCATCCAGATCCGCCTCGGTGGCCTGGCGGAACGATAAAGCGTCACTCATTGCTACTTTTCCAACGCGCCATCAGCCGGCGCATGGCTTGCCAGACATCAGCCTTACGCTGTGGCTCTTCCATTAATAGTTCCAGCCCCGGCAGTGCCCAGGCCGAACCCAGGCCTTCGACCTGGAGTTCACGGTTATAGGCCTGTGCATCGGCCTCGCCCGCGAAACGTACCGCCGGCAGGCCGATCAGCCACAGGCAGACGCAAGGCTCTTCTTCGACCCGCGCCCCGACAAAGGCCTGGACGAAATCCCGCGCCGCGTCCGGCCCCTGGTCGAGATTGCCACGGGTCAGCATCGGCCAGCGCACCGGCTCGGCGAGGATCTGCGGGCTGTCCGGCAGGCCGGCGGCGCGCAGCATGTCCTTGAGCAGCAGATAGGCCGGGTCGCGGCTCTGGAAGGCTTCGCCTGTGGGTAACTCCACCAGCAGCAGGCAACGACCGGCCCGCAGCAATTGCAGGGCGAAACGCGGTGGCGGCACGGGCGGGGCCTTGACTGGCGCCGGGGCCTCCTCGGCCTCCTCCACGGGCTTGCTGACTGGACGAACGGTAGCGCTGGCGGGACGCGGCACTTCGATTTTCGGTCGTTCGGCAGGCTTGGCCACAGGCTCGGCAACCGTTTTGGCCACAGGTGCAGGAGCTGCCGGGGCCTCGACCACGGGCTCGGCAATCACCAGCAACTCGGGACGGGACGGCGCCGCAAAGGGCAATTCGGTGCGCGGCAGCCAGCTGACCACCTGCATGGCGGACAGATAAGCGCGACGGCGGGACTCGATAAGCAAAGGTCGGCCACTTGTGGATAACTGAAGTGGGGGGATTCTACCGTCCTTCGCCGAAGATCGCCCGCAGTTGATTCGCCACAAAAAACGCCCGTCCAGCCCATGACAAGACCGAGGGGTGAATCGTCAGCCTTCCGATGCAGTACAATCGCCGCTTTTCATTGCCAACCAGCCGGCCATTCCGATGATCGAACCCAAGCGCGTGTTGCGCGCCCTCGCCGAACACTGGGCACTTCTGGAGCCACTGTGCGAGCACTTCGACCAAGGCACCCTGAGCCTCGCCGAACTGCGTTCACAGCTGGCCGCACAGCAAATTGACAGTACGCCACAGGACATCACCAGCCTGCTGGACGTGTGGATCCGCCTGGACATCCTGGTTCCGGTGGCGAAAAGCCCGAACCGTTTCGAGCTCAACGCGCAGATCCACGACTTCCTCGCCTACCTGCGGCGCGAGCACCGCCTGGGCCTGTGCCTGGAAATCGAAGCCTACCTGCGCCACCTCGAGCGCCTGGCCGGTTATATCCAGGACGCCTTCGATATCCGCGACGGCCATGACCTGGCCCGCCAGCTGCGCCTGCTGGACATGCGCGTGCGCGATGTCCTGAAAAAGCTCGCCAACGACGAACAGGCCCTGGTGGCCGTCGCCGAGCGGGCCAAGACCAGCGACCGGCAGATTCCTCTGCGCCAGCGGTACGCCGAGGTACTGGCCACCTGGGACGAATACGTCGAGCCGATGATCCAGCTGGTGAACGCCGACGGCGCCTTCGAGCAAGGCGTGCGCAAGGTCGAGAACGTGCTGCTGCGCATGCTCACCGAACAGCAGCGCCTGGGGCAGTTGGTGGACGACGACATGCTGCTGCGCACCCACGCGCGGATCCTGGAAATGCAGACCAGCGCCCAGCTGACCCTGCGTCACGCCCGGGAACTGCTGCTGCCGCTGCGGGAAGAAGCCCGCCGGCACAACGCCGTGACCCGCGGCGCGGCCCTGGCCCTGTCGGCCATCCGCCGCAAGGGCATCGACGCCGTGCCGCAAGCGGCCATGCCGCTGTTCACCCGCCCGCAAAGCACCTTCCTCGGCAGCTCCGGCCAGGTCGAGGCCTATGTCTACGCCCTGGCCAGCTTCGAACCGAAGCCGACGCGCTTCCCCAAGGCGCACAAGAGCCACAAGGGCGGCGATGCGCCACGGGCGCCGCGCACGGTCCGCGAGATGCTCGACCGCTGCGAAGACGCGCTGCCGATGCCAGACCTGATGACCTGGCTGCTGGAACAGGAACCGGACGGCGCCACCGACGAGCTGTTGTACTGGTTCTCCCGCCTGTCGCGGGAAAAACGCTTCAAGCGCGAGCGTCTGGAACGCCGCGACTACCACACCCACGAGCACCAGGTCAGCCTGCGCTCCTTCGCCCTGCTCTCGGCCCGCGATGACCTGCCTGAGAATTCTGCGAGCACTCCCCATGCATCTTGATCTTTCCGAACTGTCCCAGCTGGCGCCGATCTTTCGCGAGCTGTTCAAGGGTTATCACATCAGCCGTCGCGACCCGGAGCTGTATTCCCAGCTGTCGAACTTCCAGGACCAGTACCGCACCCTGTTCAAGGCCCTGGGCTTCGAATTGGTGTGCGACACCCGCGGCTTCTACTACTTCGTGCCGGAGAACGCCGCCGCCCAGGTGAACAAGACCGCCCAGCGCCTGGCGCTGTTCACCTTCATCCTGGTGGAACACCTGGCCGACCAGGGCCGCGACCCGGTCGCCGTGCTCGACGGCGGCAGCCTCGCCCGCGACGAACTGCCGTCGTTGCTGGAGAAATACCGCGACCTGTTCATCCAGGCCGAAGTACAGACCCATGAAGAGTTGGAAGAAAAAATCATGCGGCGCATGACCCAACTGGGTTTTGCCGGCGAGGAGCCGGGCATCTACCGCTTCCTGCCGCCGATGCACCGTTTCCTCGACGTCTGCCTGTCGGTGCAGCAGGACCGTGACCTGGCCGCCAGCCTGCACAGCGTGCTGCCATTGCCGACGCCAGTGCTGATCGACGAAGACAGCGACGAAAAACTGCTGCAGACCGACGACCCGCTGGACCTCAGCGAATTCGTCGAGTCCGAAGAAAGTGAAGAAGACGCACTGGCCCGCGCCATTGCCGAAGAACAGGAGCTCGACGCATGAGCAAGGAACGCTACGGCATCCGCCGCTTTGCCCTTTTGAACACCGCCGGCTACAGCCTGGGCCTGTTCCCGCTGGAAGAGCCGCTGTCGGTCTACGGCGCGAACAACCTGGGTAAGTCGGCTTCGATCAACGCCCTGCAATTCCCGATCCTGGCGCGCATGTCGGACATGAGCTTCGGCAAGTACAGCCTGGAACAATCGCGGCGTTTCTACTTCGCCACCGATACCAGCTACATCCTGGTGGAAGTGTCCCTGCCCCATGGCCCGCACGTGATCGGTGTGGCCGGGCGTGGGCCGGGCGGCAGTTTCGGTCACCAGTTCTTCGCCTATGCCGGCTCGCTGGACCTGGCGCATTACCAGAAGGACGACACCTGCCTGCGACTGAAAGAGCTGTTCACCAACCTTGAGCGCCAGGGCCTGAAGGCTTATGAACTCAAGCCGGATGAACTGCGTCGCTTGCTGGTGGGCGGGCATACCTCGATTCCGCTGGACCTGACCCTGATCCCGCTGCGCTCCACCAGCGAGCAGAGCCTGAAGACCTTCCGCGCGCTGTTCATCAACCTGCTGCACATGCGCGAAATCACCGCGGCCAAGCTCAAGCAGCTGTTCCTCGATGCCTTCGAGCACAGCCTGCGCTCCGGCAGCGTCGACTACATCGCCGCCTGCGAAGAAGCCTTCCGCGACGTGCGCCGCATGGAGCAGGACTACAACTCGCTGGTGGCCGCGGGCCCACTGGTGGAAGCCCTGGGCAACGGCGTGAAGCAGCGCGACATCCTGCGCGGCAAACTGCATCGCCTGTCACCGCTGCTCGATTCGCTGCTGGGCACCTGGTCCGACTACGCCAGTGCGCGCAAGGAAGAGCTGACCGTCCAGGCCGAGCACTACCGCAACGAACAGGACGCGCTGCAGAACGACCAGCGCAGCAGCACCCAGGAAATGATGCGCCTGGAACGGGAAATCACCGGCACCCAGCGCTGGCTCGGCGAACTCTCGGTGCTCAAGCATCGTTTCGCCCTGGTGGACGACGTCAAGGTCCTGGAGCAGCAACTGCTGGCGGCCAAGGATGCCCACGACGAACTGGCTGGCGCCCTGGCCCAGTCCCGGCAATTCTCCGCCGAGGACCTGGAAGAGCGCCTGCGCGACCTGGAAAAACGCCTGAAGTCGGTCAAACAGCAGCTCGATAACGCCGACAACAACAGCTATGCGCGCCTGCGCGAGGAGTTCTCCCAGCAGGACGTCGAGCGCCTGATGCGCCTGTTCAACAGCCAATTGTTCAGCCTGCCGCTGGGCGAACACGGCATCGCCCTGGACGAGAACGGCGACTGGGTCAAATCCGTGGAGCTGATCCTCGATGGCTTCAAGGGCGAGCGCTTCGAAGTGCCGGGCCTGTCCATCGACATTTCCCACATCGAACCGCCGGCCTTGCAGGCCCTGGCGGACCGCGCAGCGCTGCGCGACCAGAAAGAGCGCCTGGACAAAGAACTCAAGCAGCTGAAAACCCAGGCCGCGGTGGCGGCCGACCGCGCCGCGAGCAAGACCCAGACCGAAGCGCTGTACCAGCAGGTGCTGGATGCGCAGAAAGCCCTGGAAGACTTCCGCCGCGCCCAGACCCTGAGCGCCGAGGAAGGCGAGAAGCTGGAACAGCTGGCACAGATGGAGGCCGCCCAGGACGAACTCAAGCGCTCCAGCGACGCCTTCACCGAACGCGTCCAGCAGCTGTCGGCCAAGCTGCAACTGGTAGGCCGGCAGATCAGCGACATGGAAGCCAAGCAACGTACCCTCGACGACGCCCTGCGCCGCCGCCAGCTGTTGCCGGCGGACCTGCCGTTCGGCACGCCGTTCATGGAGCCGGTGGACGATTCCATGGACAACCTGCTGCCCCTGCTCAACGACTACCAGGACAGCTGGCAGGGCCTGCAACGGGTCGATGGCCAGATCGAGGCGCTGTACGCCCAGGTGCGCCTCAAGGGCGTGGCCAAGTTCGACAGCGAAGACGACATGGAGCGCCGCCTGCAGTTGCTGATCAACGCCTATGCGCACCGCACCGACGAAGCCCTGACCCTGGGCAAGGCGCGTCGCGCGGCCGTCACCGATATCGCCCGGACCCTGCGCAACATCCGCAGCGACTACGACAGCCTCGAGCACCAGTTGGCGCTGTTCAACCGCGAGATCAACAAACGCCAGGTGTCCAACCTGCAGAGCTTCCGTATCGTCCTCGCGCCGAACAAGGAAGCCCTCAAGCACATCGACCAGATCATCCACAGCGCCGGCCAGTACGAGGAAGGCGAGACCCTGTCGGTGTTCGACCTGAGCCAGAGCGCCGAGCAGGACAACAAGAACGAAGAGGCCAAGGAATATCTGGCGCGCCTGGTAGCGGCCAACCACAACCAGTTGGGCCTCAAGGACCTGTTCGAGCTGGCGTTCGAGATCACCAAAGTCAATGGCCAGCCGGTGATCCACACCGATATCGATGGCGCAGCGTCCAACGGCACCACCATGACCATCAAGGCGCTGACCAACATGTACCTGTTGCTGCACTTGATGGATCGCGAGCAGGCCGGGCGCATTCGCCTGCCGTACTACCTCGACGAGGCCGCGGACATCGACGAGAAGAACCAGGCAGCGCTGCTGGAAACCAGCCTGCAACTGGGCTTCGTACCGATCCTGGCCAGTGTGAAACCGCAGGTGTCGGCCCAGGTCGCCATCGACCTGGAAGGCGGCAGCGGCCCGAACGGTATCTACATCGACGAGGCGGACTGGAAGTACATCCGCCGTCACGATCAGGTCAAGGCCACCCGGAACGTCGAGCCGGAAGCCGAAGCGGAGCTGGACGAGGTGTAACCCGCCCGAAGCCGTAAAACAAAAAGGCCGTGATCTTTCGATCACGGCCTTTTTTGCTTCTGTAGGAGCGAGCGGACGGAGATCCGGCTTGCCCGCGATAGCTATCTGACAGATGCATCGCTATCTCGGGCAAGCCTCGCTCCTACAAAAGCTACTTAGCCAATGGAATTTTCGGCGCCCAGGTCAGCCACTCGTCCTCGAATTTGTCGAACAACGGGAAGGTCTGCTCCGGCCGCGCCGGGCTGCCCATGCGCTCGCCATCCGGCGTGGCAAAGGCGATACCGCCCTGGATCAGGGTTTCCAGCGACTCGGTGCGAACCGTCGCGCCCTTGAACAGGCCGATGTCGATACCGAACCCGCTGCTGTTCCAGAAGCGCGTGCCGCCACGCACCAGCGGCGCGTACTTGGGCTCGATCAGGATATGGATCAGGACCCGGTCGGCGGTCTGGCCCAGCTCGTAGCCGGTAACCTTGCCCACCGTCACTTCTCGGTAGGTCACTGGCACACCGACCTTCAGCGAACCACGCCGCGCCGCGCTCAGCACCAGGCTCAGACCGGCCTCCGCGACCGCGGCTTCCGGTGGCTGGGGCAAGGCGACAAAGCTGGTTTGCGCACCGAGACTCTTCGCCGCCGGCTGCACTTCGATGTACTGCCCGGTCACCAGGGTTTCCAGGTTGGCGGTCTTGATCAACCCGAGCTCCGGCTTCACCACCCAGAACTGGCTGCCAACCCGCGCGATTCGCTCCGGAACCTCGGTGATCCGAGCCTTGAGCAGCACCGACTGCAAGTCGCCGCTCAGGTCGACGTCTTCGACCTTGCCGACATCCAGCCCCTTGAAGCGGATAGGCGTGCCCGAACGCAGGCCATCGGCGCGATCGACCTTGATGCTGATCAGCGTGCCCTTCTGCGTCGCCTGCTCCTTGTCGGCATACAGGCGGAAACGTGGGATGCGCTTTTTCAGCGGCACATTGGGTTCCGGCGTGTCGAAGGCGATACCGCCGGCCATCAGGCTTTGCAGCGACTCGCTCTTGACCTGGATGCCGCCGGTCAGGCCACCGGTCAAGGTGACGCCGCTGGCGTTCCAGAAACGCGTCGAACCGTTTACCAGCCCTTCGTATTCCTTCTCGATGTGCACGCCGATGACCAACTGCTTGCGGGTCCGCGAGAATTGGTAACTCTGCACCGAGCCGACCTTGACCTGCTTGTACAGAATCGGGCTGCCCACCTCCAGCGAACCGAGGTTTTCAGTAAACAGCACCAGGTGCAGGCCAGGGGAGCGCAGGTCCAGCGGCGGCGCCTTGGGTCGCGCCTCGAACTCGCGTTGCGGAGCGCCGCCCTTGTCACCGGGGCGCACCGCGATGTAGTTGCCCTTCACCAAGGCTTCCAGGCCGGTGATGCCCGCCAGGGAGATCGAAGGCTTGACCACCCAGAACTGGGTGCCTTGCACCAGGTAATCCTCGGCCAGTGGATCCAGGGTCAGCTCCGCCGTCGCACTGGAAAGATCCGGGTCGACCTTAAGGGCCTTCAGGTTACCGACCTGGATTCCCTTGTACATGACCGGCGTGCGGCCTGCCTGGAGCCCTTCGAAGTCACTCAACTTGACCTTGACCCGGATGCCCGCCTGCGCCGCGTCGAAGTCTTCGTAGAGACGGAACGGCAGGCTCGGGTCGGTCGGCGGGCTGTCCCGGCGATTCTCTGGGGTAGCGAAGGCGATACCGCCGGCGACGATACTGGCCAGGGATTCGCTACGCACTTTCACACCGGACAGGTTGGCGTCGATGCTGATGCCGCTGGCGTTCCAGAAACGCGTATGTTTGCGCACCAGATTGGCGTAGGTCGGCTCGATAAAGACTTTGATCTCAACCGTATTCTGGTCTTCGGAGAGCAGGTAGCTTTTTACCTCACCCACCTGGATCTGTTTGTAGAACACCGGGCTACCGCGATTCAGCGAGCCCAGGCGATCCGCCTTGATAGTCAAGTGCAAGCCCGGCTTGGCATCCGATAGCGGTGGTTCTTCGGCCAGCGCCTTGAACTTGCGCGCAGGCTCGCCCTCACCCGGGCTGATGGCGATGTAGTTACCCGAAACCAGCGTCTCCAGCCCAGTGATCCCGGCCAGGGTCACGCTCGGCTTGACCAGCCAGAAACGGGTACTGCTTTTCAGGTATTGCTGGACGTCCTTGTTCATCTCGACGGTGGCAATCACCCCTCTGGTGTTGCCTTCGTCATCCAGGGCCAGGGCCTTGACCTTGCCCACCGACATCCCTTTGTAGACCACCTCGGTCTTGTTGGCCTGGATGCCCTCGCCGCTCTCAAAGCGCACCTGAACCTCGATACCGGTCTGGCTATAGGCACGCCAGCCCAACCATCCACCAATCACCAGCGCGATCAGGGGCAGGACCCAGATGGCCGACCAGTTCGAAGCCGGACGGGTTTTAGCTTTAGGCAAATCACTCATTGTCGTCGTCCGACTCCGTGTTATCCCAGATCAGTCGGGGATCAAAAGTTACTGCGGCGAGCATCGTCAGAATCACCACGCTGGCAAAGGCCACCGCACCGAGATTGGCCTCGATGCTGGCAAGTCGACCGAAATTCACCACCGCCACCAGGATGGCGATCACAAAGATATCCAGCATCGACCAGCGGCCGATGAACTCGATAAAGCGGTACATCCAAATGCGTTGCCGCGCCGATAACGGCTGGTGGCGCTGGACCGAAAACAGCAACAGGGCAATCCCCACCAGTTTGAAAGTGGGCACCAAAATACTGGCGATGAACACCACCGCGGCAATCGGGATCATGCCGTGCTGCACCAGTACGATCACCCCCGACATGATGGTGCTGGGATCACCCTGGCCGAGTGACGTGACCGTCATGATCGGCAGCACATTGGCCGGGATGTACAGGATCGCCGCGGTAATCAGCAGCGCCCAGGTGCGCATGATGCTGTTGGGGCGACGAGCATGTACCAGGGCTCCACAGCGGGTGCAGGTCTGCTCATCGGTATCGGGTTCCTGCCTGTTCAACTCATGGCATTCGTTACAAACCAGAATGCCCGCATCAATCGCCCGCATGCGCATCCTCCCCCGCCAAGGCATCCCATATCTGGTGGGGCGACATGACCACCTCCAGCCACACCTGAACCAATAACAAACTGACAAAACATACCAGCCCCAGGCCGACCGTCAGGGCAGCCAGGTCCGCCAGCTTGACGATGGCGACCAATACGCCCATCAGGTAGACCTCGAGCATGCCCCAGTCCCGCAAGTGGTGATAAATGCGGTACAGCAGCAGGCCGTAACTGCGACCTATGTCCAGGCGAATGCTCAGGAGCACGAGCAACTGGCAGACCAGCTTGAGCAGTGGAATGCCCATGCTGCAGAGAAACACCACCACTGCCACGCCTTGCATATCGGTATTGAACAAACCGACGACGCCGCTCCACACGGTGTCCTCCGAGGATTGTCCGAGTAGATTGAGCTGCATGATGGGTAAAAAGTTCGCGGGGACATAGAGCAGTAGCGCGGCAATAACCAATGCCAGGCTGCGATCCACGACATTATGACGGTGTGCGTATAACTCATAACCACAGCGGGGACACTGGGCTTTTTCTCCGTGGGCCAGCTCTGGCTTGCGCATCAGCAAGTCGCATTCGTGGCAGGCCACCAGGTCATCCAGCGGCAACTCCGACAGCCCGGGGGCGTCAACCGTATCTGACATACAAGGCTCTGGCTCTGAAAAGGCGTGGAGCTATTCTAGAGGTCCGTCCCGAAAATAACTGTGCAAAATTGTTTGGAGATAAGAACCGTTTTTCTGCGCGCCAAAGACAAAACCCCAACTGCTTTCGCAATTGGGGTTTCGGAATTTAATCTTGACGATGACCTACTCTCACATGGGGAAACCCCACACTACCATCGGCGATGCATCGTTTCACTTCTGAGTTCGGGATGGGA